>Ga0209909_100002_pt1 | contig 1261902 bp, 1250 predicted proteins | sample FECB22metaG_FD_188302 | JGI IMG/M metagenome (GOLD analysis project Ga0209909, IMG submission 188302) | Cyanobacterial communities from the Joint Genome Institute, California, USA - FECB-22 (SPAdes) (version 3) | ecosystem: Environmental > Aquatic > Thermal springs > Hot (42-90C) > Microbial...
GGGGGGCCTGGGCCGCGCTGGGGACGGCGGGGCTTCGTGGCCTGCCGCTGGTGCCGGCGGTCGATGTGCTGCGGGTCTGGGTCGACCATGACCGCGCGGGCCTCGAGGCGGCGCGCGCGCTGGCGCGACGCTGGCAGGCGGCCGGGCGCTGGGTCGAGCTGCTGACGCCAGCCGAGGCAGGCGCCGACGCGGCCGACATCATCGCGACGGGAGCGGCCCGTGGCTAGCGCGGCGCCGGCGGGCTTCACGCGCGAGCTTCTCGAGCCGGTGCCGGCCCCAAGCCCGAACGGCCGGGCCGGGACAGGGGCGGCGCTTCTGGACGCCGTGCTTGCCACCCTTCGGCGCTTCGTGGCCTACCCGAGCGACGCGGCGGCTGTCGCCCATGCGCTCTGGGTCGCGCACTGCCACCTGGTGGAGGCCTTCGAGACGACGCCCCGGCTGGCGTTCCTGTCGCCCGAGCCCGGCAGCGGCAAGAGCCGCGCGCTCGAGGTGACGGCGGCGCTGGTGCCCCGGCCCTTGGAGTCGATGAACGCGACGCCGGCCTACCTGTTCCGCTCGATCTCGGGCGACGCGGGCCTGCCGACGGTCCTGCTCGACGAGGCGGATGCGATCTTCGGCCCGAAAGCGCCGGGCAATGAGGATCTGCGGGCCTTCCTGAACGCTGGCCATCGCAGGGGCGCGACGGCGGGCCGATGCATCATGGTGGGCAAGCGCGTCGAGACGGAGGAACTGCCGGCCTTCTGCCCGGTCGCGGTGGCCGGGCTGGGCAACCTGCCCGACACGATCATGACCCGCGCCGTTGTGATCCGCATGCGCAAGCGGCGGCCCGATGAGGCGGTGACGCCCTACAGGCGGCGGGACGCGGCGGCTGAGACCGGGCGGCTTCGCGAGGCGCTGGCGGCCTGGGCGGGCGACCATATGGACGAGGCGGCGAGGGCGCGGCCCGATCTGCCCGACGGCATCGCGGACCGCGCGGCCGACGTGTGGGAGCCGCTCATCATCGTGGCCGACCTGGCGGGCGGGGACTGGCCCCGCCGGGCGCGCGCGGCGGCCGTCGAGTTCGTGCGGGCGGCGGTGGAAACGCCGGCGAGCCTCGGGGTCCGGCTGCTGGCCGACATCCGCTTCGTGTTCCAGCAGCGCGGATGCACGGACATCGCAACCGCCGACCTGCTCGCCGACCTTCTCGGCCTCGACGAGGCCCCCTGGCCGGACCTGCGCGGCAAGCCCCTGAACCCGGCGAGGCTGGCCCGCATGCTCGAACCCTATGGTGTCCGCTCGGGTCAGATGTGGATTGGCGGCCGAAACGTTCGCGGCTTCCGCGAGGCGGACTTTCAGGACCCGTGGGGCCGCTATCTCCCCGCCCCGGAGGCCGGGCAGTGAGGGCCCCTGCCTTCTTCCGGGCCGCTAGACCCGCTAGACCCGCTAGTGCATTGAAACTTCGCAGGAATATCCGGGGTCAGTGCCGCTATGGACCCGCTAGACCCGCTAGGATTGCGTCGCCAGTGCGCGCATTCCTAGCGGGTCTAGCGGCTTCCCAGCGGCTTGAAGGTGCAGGAATCATCAACGAAATCAGTGCTCTAGCGGGTCTAGCGGGTCTAGCGGGCAAAAGGGTCCCAGGGGCTGGCTTCCACTTTGGGCTTTTTCTCCCGATGGGATGCAAGGATATTGGCTGGGCGCGCTGGCAAGCGAGGGTTCGCGCGCGGTGGGCATCACCCATCCTCCCGGATGTCGAGCGGCGGCAGGCTGCGCACGATCTTCATCGTCTCGAGGCTGATGGTGATGACCCGCCGGAACAGCAGAAGCGGATAGGCCGGGTCGCCCACCGTCTCGATGGCGTAGCGGTTGGCGTCCCAAATGATGCCGCTTGCGCTATCGGTCTTCACGCCCTGGCGTTCCATCACCCATTCCAGCGCCGGCTTGCCGTTGACCACATAGTCATAGGCTTCGAGCGGGATGCCGGTGATGGTGATGCGCGGATTGTAGAGGACGGTCGTCCGGTCGAGGTTGGGGCGCTTGCCGGCAAAACGCATCTTCTCGACACGATAGTAGGCGACCGGATCGTCGATCACCGCCAGTTCCAGTGCCCCTTCGGCGTAGGTGACGGGGTAGGGCGCTGCGGCGTCGAAATCGGCGTGGAGATCGCCCAGGCGCCGGCCGGCGTCGACGAAGGCGCGGAAATCCTCCACCCGGCGCACCAGCGGAATGCGAGGAAGTTCCTTGGTGAGATTGTCAGCAAAGCGCGCGCGATAGTCGGGCGCGTGCAGCAGCCCATAGACATAGTGGAAAATGTCGTCGGAGGAGATGGCTTCACCCGGATAGGCGGCCTGGAAATGCGCCAGCCCCTCGGGGGTGATCGAATCCTTGCGGACCAGCGCAGAAGGTCCAAACTCTAGGCCGAGTTCGCCGTCGCGGGCACCTGCAGATTCAAAAACCCAACGCGCGAAACACTGGGAGCCACCCATGTCGACTGCATGAAGAGCCGGAGGCGCTTTGGTCATCAAAGCGCTGAACGGCACCTTTCCACCCGGAGTGCCGACCATAATGACCCGATTGTCCGGCTCCGCACCAAACGGGAAGAAGCGCGGCATCTGGTAGACGCGCTCGTTGAATCCCCGATCATAGTAGAGCCATTGCGGCGAGAATGGCCGGTAGAGGGACTTCATCAGGGCTTCGGTGCGAAACTGGTGGCGGCGACCGCGGACGAGGTCCGTCTTCAAGCCATCGCTCCAGCTGATCTTCTTCGGGTCGGCATTGACGAACTCGTCGACGAGGGCGGCACGGCGCTGCTGGTCCGCCTCCGGCTGCGCGGCATCGAACCGGTCGACTTCGGCGTTGTAGAAGCCGATCATGCGCCGCATGTTGTCCTCGAGCGCCTGGCGGGACGGGTTGAAGGCCCATGCGTCGCGCCCTGTCGCCACGCCCCTCGAGTAGGTTTCGAAGATCGCCGGACCGCCGCTGTCCTTGTCGCCCATGGCGATGAAGGTCGAAAAGCGGGTGTCGCGCTGGGCGATCCAGTCCCCATGTTCGTCCGGGGTGATTGCCTGCCATTTCCCGGCGCGGGTAAGCCCCTCGATGCTGCCGAAGCCCTCGATGATGGCCAGCTTCTGCTCGCGGCTGAGATAATCGCCGATGTCGTGGAAGAAGATGCGCCCCTGCTCGGCCACGGCGGGGTTCTTGACGAGGAAGGTGATGGCGATCGGCGTCCTGCTGCCCTGCCCGAAGATCTTGCCCCCTTCCTTTCGCGACCGTTCGCCAGATGTTCGCTGGTTCCCGCGAAGATGGAACACATGGATGCTGCTGAATTCGTCGGCGAAGCATTTCCGGAGGCCATCGGCGGCATTGCCGTCGATCCATCCCCCATTGCTCACGAAGGCGACGATGCCTGCCGCGCCGATCCGGTCGCTCGCCCAGCGGAAGGCGCGGATATAGCTGTTGTAGAGGCCGTTCTTGTTGGTGGCGTCTGACCGGGCCGCATAGGTCTCTGCAATGCGCCGGTCGAGCTTCGGGTAGCTCAGGTTGGCGGCATTGTCGTTGGCACTCTCCTGCCCTACCGAATAGGGCGGGTTGCCGACGATCACCCGGATATCGAGGTCGCGCTGGCGAGTGCGGCGGTTGCTGTTGTCCGCCATCAGGTCGCTGACGAGGTCGCGTTCCTGCTCGTAGAGCTGGAAGGTGTCGGTGAGGCAGATTCCTTCGAACGGCCGATAGTCGCTACCGGCGATGCCGTGGAAGGTCGCCTCGATGTTGATGGCGGCGATGTAATAGGCCAGCAGCACGATCTCGTTGGCGTGGATTTCGTGGGCATATTTGTGCGGCAGCTCCTCGGGCGCGATGAGGCCTGATTGCAGGAGCCGGGTGATGAAGGTGCCGGTCCCGACGAAGGGGTCGATGATGTGGACCCCCTCGCTCCCCAGCGTCTGGCCGAATTCGGCGCGCAACAGCTCGTCGACCGAGCGGATGATGAAATCCACCACCTCGACCGGCGTGTAGACGATCCCCAGCCGGTCGGTGGTGCGCTTGAAGGCGGTGCGGAAGAACTTGTCGTAGAGCTCGACGATGATCTTCTGCTTCGCTTCCGCCGTCTCAACGCCGGCAGCGCGGCGGCGCACGCTGTCGTAGAAGCCCTCGAGGCCCGCGGCTTCCTTTTCGAGATGCTCCCCTTCCAGCGCGTCGAGCACGCCCTGGAGCGCCCGGCTCACCGGATTATGCTCGGCAAAGCTGTAGCCTTCGAACAGCGCCTCGAAGACCGGCCGGGTGATGAGATGCTGGGCCAGCATCTCGACCGCTTCCTCCTCGGTGATGGAGTCGTTCAGGTCATCGCGGATTTCGGCAAGGAATGCCCGGAAGGCGGCAGCGGCCTCGCCATCGGCATCGGCAATCGCCGCCTTGATGCGGGCGATGTGCTTGGCCGCGATATCGGCCACATCCTTCGCCCAATCTTCCCAGTAGGTCCGCGTCCCACAGCGCTTGACAATCGCCGCCCGAATGGCGCGCTTCCATTCGTCGAACTGGAAAGCGAGCTGCTCCGGCTCGGCCGGCGGTTCCGGGGGCTCGCGCTCGTCGCCTGCTCCACCTTCGCCGATGTCGATGGTTTCCGCCTTCCGCTCGGACTTGCGCGGCAGCGTGTCGGTCACGATCTCGATGTGCAGCCGGTCGCCAGCGTCCTCCCCCAGGCCCATGCGGTTGATCGCGCCATCCAGCCGCTCGTCGTGCGACCGGAGCGCGTTCAGGATCTGCCAGATCACGCGGTAGCGCTCGTTGGCATCGAGCGCATCGGCCGGATCCACGCCCGGCGCGACGGCAACCGGCAGGATCACATAGCCCATCCGCTTGCCGGGCGCCGTGCGCATCACCCGCCCGACCGCCTGCACCACATCGATCTGCGACTTCCTGGGGTGAAGGAACAGCACCGCATCGAGCGCCGGAACATCCACCCCTTCAGACAGGCAGCGCGCGTTGGTCAGGATCCGGCACTCGCCCTCGCCGGGGCTCTCCCGCAGCCAGCTGAGCAGCGCATCGCGGGCCTTGGCCTGGAAACCGCCGTCGACATGGCGCACTTCGCAGCGGAGCGCCGGCAGCGCCTCGGCTTCCGGGAGCGCTTCCATCGCGGCGCGCCATTCGCTCGCCACCCGGGCGAACTGGCCCTCGAACAGCTGGGAGGCCTTGATGCTGTTGGCAAAGGCAATCGCCCGCCCCATGGGCTTCGCGTCCGCCCCCAGCTCCTCGGCAAGCCCCGCCTTCAGCAGCGCCTTGTAGCAGCCGACGATGCGTGTCGCGTCATCAAGGTTGAGCTCCGTTCCGCCATCGGAGAGGGCCACCCGCACGCCCCGCGCAATCGCCTCCTGGTCGACCGCGAGGACCATCACCTTGTAGTCGGCGAGCAGTCCCTTCTCGACCGCCCAGGCGAAGCTGCGCACGAAGAAGGTCTCGCCGAACAGCGCGGGATCATCCATCGAGGCAAGATAGATGCCTTCCTTGTCCGCCTGGCTGCGGGCCTTCTCACCGAATACGCGGGGCGTTGCCGTCATGTAGAGGCGCCGGCGCCCGAGGAGATACGCGGCGTCGTGCACCTTGATGAAGCTGCTCTCGTCCTCGCTGCCGAGCGAGGCGCCGGTGGTCCGGTGCGCCTCGTCGCAGACGATGAGATCGAACGCCGGCAGCCCGAAATCCCGCTGCGCTTGCGCGACGACCTCAAGCGATTGGTAGGTGGCGAACACCACCGTCATCCGCTCGGCGTCATCCCTGGTCGCGTGCGCAGCGAGCACATTGGCGCGGGTGGAGGCGGGGATTTCGAGATCGCTTGCGCTGATGTCAGCAAGGTCATCGTCAGCCGGCTTGCGCACCCCCACCTGCGAGTCCGAGCACACGGCGTAGGACCGCAGCGGCGTTTCGCTGTCGATCGACCATTCCCTGACCGTCTGGGACATGAGCGCGAGCGACGGCACCAGGAACAGCACGCGCCTGCCCTTGCCGACCAGATCCTCCGCGATCTTGAGCGCGGTGAAGGTCTTGCCCGTCCCGCACGCCATGATGAGCTTGCCGCGATCGGTTCGGCTGAACCCCTCCCTGACGGCTTCCACGGCCTCCCGCTGGTGCTGCCGAGGCTGTTTCCTGGGGTAAAGACGGACTTCTTCTCGGTCGAGCCAGGCGTTCCAGTCGATCCCGCTATCCTCAAGCTCGTGGAGACCAACGCGAAGCGTCTCCACTTGCTGCCCGGCGAGCATGGCCTCAGCCGGCTCGGACCAGTTGACGCCGGTGGTATCGACGAACAGGCGGCGGGAGAATGGATCTCGACCCGAGGCGTTGAAGAAGCTGTCGATATCCTCCTTCCTAATTCGGGTGCCCTCGGCGCGATACTTGCACTGGATCGCGCACCAGCGGCCGGGGCTTTCAGGAAGCTCGGCACACAGATCGATGCCGATGTCCCCGCGGTCTTCGCCGCGCTCCGCTGCCCAGTCGGCGTAGGTCAGGACCCGGCCATATTGCTCGCGTTGCGTAGGCGCATTCTCGAGCCAGACCTTGACCAAGCGCTCGAAGGCCGTGCCCATGTCCCGCTGTGTGGGCGCTGCGTCCCGATATTTCCGTAGCAACTCCCCCAACCCCGCCATCTCGCTCTCCCTAGCTGTCAGCATCCATATACAATGCCGTACCGGCAAGATCAGTCTGACATGGGCGATGCAACGCCGCCGACGCGCGGGGCTCAATCGTTTGGCTTCGCCGGTCTTCGGCTCCCCGGACCGCCTCCTGCAGGATCAGCTTGTCCAGCGTCAGATCCGATATCGCCCGGCAAAGCCGAGCATTCTTCCGCTCGAGCTCGTTGGCTACGCCGCCCTTCGGGTCAACCGCTGCGCCTGGTGGACCTTCAGGCCGCCATACTCCTTGCGCCACCGATAGGTGATCTGCTCGGTCACCCCGATCCGCCCACAGGCATCCGGAACCGTGCCCTCACGCCAGCACCATCTCCGCCTCCCGCAGCTTCCCAATAATCTCCTCAGGCTTTTGCCTCCTGCCAGCCATCCAAACACGCCTTCCCGTTCCAGACCATGATAGTCGATGGACCACTCTGAAGGAGGCGGATCAATTTCTGGATGCGTTTCAGGGGGTCACGACACCGCCCACTTCCTACCCGCTCTGTTTCCCTAGCCCCGGCCATGAGCCTTTGCCACGTGACTGACGCATCGGTCGCCCCTCCCAAGGCAATGTTAGCGAGCAGTTGGGGCTGCCGCTTGCCCGATCCGCTGCAGCAGGGCCTCCACGCGGCCGCGGGAGGCGTCGAGCGTAATCTGCGTGCGGACAATCTCGATCAACCGATCGCGCCCGGTCTCGGGAAAGCCGGGGCCGCAGGCAGCGAAGCGCTGATCTGCCTCTTTTTCCAGGAGGTAGAATGCCGACCAGGGGTGGTCGAGGGCGGCGGCCTGGCGCCACAAATCTCGCGCGCGACAAGGGTTGGATGCAATCCCATTGCCTGCCTCAAGCAGCAGGCCGAGCACGAACAGGCCCTGCCGGTAACCACTACGCGCTGCCTGTTCGAGATGGGGAAGCGCCTCGGCCGCGCGACCCTGGTAAAACAACGTCCGACCCAGCTGATAGCGGGTGCGTGCATGGACTGGGGCGGCTGCCAACGCCGCCAAGCAAGCCTCTTCGGCGGCGGCGAGATCCATCGCCTCGCGCGCAAGCCCGGGCGCCGTCCGATCGGGGTCAGCAGGATGAGCTGCGAGCGTATCGCAGCGAGCAATCGGCGCTGCTGCTGCCTGAGCGCTGGCCGCCGGACGGTCGGCGAGCACAACCGCCAGTGCTATCGCCGCAAGCGCGCGTGCTGCAAGGCGCGCCATCATGGGTCCTGTCCGGTCACGGTGAAGCTCCAGTTGATCAGCTTGGAAATAAGCCGGTCGAACTCCATCCGCTCGGCCGGGGTGAGCGCGCGGCGGAACAGGGCATCACGCTTGAGCGAGATTTCGGCCACGTCGCGGTAGAGGGTCTGGCCGGCGGTCGTCAGCGCGAGCCATTGCCGACGTGAATCCGTTTCGTCTGGCCGGGTCTCGAGATATCCGGCCTTCACCAGCCGGGCGACGATGCGGCTGATGTGGGACTTCTCGAGCAGTCCGCGCTCGGCGATGGCGTTGGCGTAGATGGGCTGCTCGGCCCCTACAATCGCGAGGATCCGCCACTCGCTCAGCTTGAGGTTGAACTGATCAACGTAGATCCGCTCGGTGGAGACCGTCCACAAGCGTGCGAGCAGCGCCAGCCTGTAGCGTGGCGACTGTTCCACGTTGAAGCTGGCGATCCAGTCGTCGCCAAGGTCGGGTTTCGGCTGATCCTTTTCGCGCTCCCGGACTTTGCTGGCCGCACTGCGGGCAGGCACGGCCATGTGTCAGGCCACCCGGTGCTGGCCCGGCGTGCGTGGCACAATCTCGGGCTTCAGGCGATGGTCCTCCCCATAGTCGGAAAGCGGGTGGAAGAAGCAAGGCGTGGTCGTCTGGGCTGCCCGTACCCGTTCGGCAAGCGCGGACATCTGGGCACGGCGGCCCTCCTCGCCGATCCAGGGGGCGCCGAAGGCAACGTAGGAGGGGAGCACCTGAAAGCCGCAGATACCGAGGATGCCGGCCTCGAGCGGCCAGAGAATCCGCGCAATGTCGCCGTTGCGGCCATCAGGCGCATAGGCGCTTGCAGGCGTGCCCGTCGTGATCGACAGCATGGCCCGCTTGTTCCGGAACGGGCCCCGATCCCACCACTGCCCCACGCCGTAGGCGAATTTGTAGCTGAACACCCGGTCTATCCACCCTTTCAGGATGGCCGGCATGCTGTACCACCAAAGTGGAAACTGGAAGATCAGTAGATCGGCCGCGCGAACCTTCTCCTGCTCGCGGCGGATGTCGGCAGAAAGCGTTCCCGCCTCGAACGCGCGCCCCTGCTCAAGAGCGAGGTTGAAGGGTCCGTCGGCTGGGGCATCCGTCATGTCACCCCGGCCGGCAACTGGCTGAAAGCCATCCGCATAGAGATTGGAGCTCAGAACCTCGACACCTTCTTCGGCCAGCGTATCGGCTGCCATTCGGGCAAGCGCTGCATTGAACGAGAGGGGATCGGGATGAGCCAGAACGATGAGGGCGGTGCGAATGGACATGGATCAAATTCCTTCGTTAACAAGCACGATCTTTCCGAAATGCCGCCGCTCGGCGATCATGCGGTGCGCAGTGGCGATCTCTGCCATGGGCAGGATGGCGTCGACGACGGCGCGGAAGCGGCCGTCAGCGAAGCGGGGCAGGGCCTCGGCCGCAAAGCTCGGCAGAGTTTCGGAAGCATAGCGCGGGCTTGTCGAGATGCTCATGGATAGAAGCGCGATGTTTCGGGTGCCGATGTTGAGGCTGAAGCAGATCTGCCGGCCCCCGGTTGAGCCATACATGAGAATGCGCCCATGGTTGGCCATGCTGTCAAAGAGCTGGCTGGCCGTTTCCTCGCCAATCGTCATGCAGGCAATGTCGACTCCGTGGCCGGCCGTGTCTCTTGCGACAGCGGCCGCCACATCCTCGGTCTTGTAGTTGTAAAGCGCATCTGCACCGAAAGCCCGGGCCCGCTCCAGCTTGTCATCGCGGCTGGCCGTGCCGGCGACCCAGCAGCCGCGGTCCTTGGCAATCTGGAGCGCGGCTGAGCCGACCGATGAGGCAACGGCCTCGATCAGGATGCGCTCGCCCGGCCGCACCTGCCCGATGGTAACGAGCGCATGCCAGGCTGTCTGCCAGCCGACGGGAATGGCGGCTGCATCCGTCATCGAGAGACCATCGGGGATGGGCATTGCCAGTGCGGCGTCCATCAGCACCGCCTCGGCGTGGCTTCCTCTTGCCCGACCGAACACGCGATCTCCAGGACGGAAACCCGAAACCCCCTGTCCGACAGCCTCGATGACGCCGGCGGACTCCATGCCAAGGACGAGCGGCGGCTCGACACCCGTATAGGTGCCAGCCAGCATTCGGGTCTCGGCGAAATTGACACCCGAGGCATGAACCCGCACCCGGAGTTGACCCGGTCCAGGTTCGAGGCGACCAAGATCCTGCCACTCGAGGACCTCCGGCCCTCCGAAACGGTCGGTTTTCCACCCCATGGTCATTGTGCTGAACCTCTTGCTAGATGTTTTTCGATGTCCTCAACCTCGAGACCGGAGGGCACCGGCTCGAGAAGGAGATAGAGGAGGCCGGAGAAAATAAGCGGCACGGCGACCACGACGGTGAGCGCCCACTGCCAGCCAAACTGGTCAACCCCCGCGGCAACCAGCAGTGGACCTGCTGCGATGCCAAGGTTCACCGCTAGGGAGCCGCAGACGGCAAGCGCGGTGGCGCGCAGCGCGGTCGGAAAGATTTCGGCGACGAAGGCGAACTTCACAGCCGCCGTGCCGTAGAAGAAGATGCTCATGACCCCGAAGAGAAAGAGCGTGTCCGTCACCCCGGTTGGCAGCCAGAGCATGGCCACAAAACCGAGCGCGCCAAGGATCGTGAAGAGGGAGACGGTGGTGCGGCGGGTCAGCACGAACTCCCCGATGAGCGCTGCCGAGACATAGCCGAGGATGCTGATCGCATTGCCGATGCCCACGATGTAGGCAGCGGTTGCTGTCGTCATCTCCCGGTGTTCGACGAAATAGGTGGGCAGCAGGAAGGACGAGCCGCCATAGGCTGTGACGAACATGAGCTGGGCGCAAAAAAGCGTGAGCGTGCGCCGACGAAGTCCAGGCGAGAGCATGACGGCTAGGCTGTCGCGAAGGCTGGGCTTTGCGGCAGCTGCCGCCTGGGTCTGGAACCGGCGCGATTCGGGCAGATGGCGCCGGATCAGCAGCACATAGGGGATGGAAAGCAGCGCGACGAGAAACACGGCCCGCCAGCCGAAGGCGATCAGGATCGGCGCAGCGATCAACGAGGCCAGAAACCAGCCGAAGGGATAGGCCGTCTGGAGCATCCCCGCATAAAGGCCGCGGAAACGCGCAGGCGCGACCTCGGCCACCATTGCGCCGGAGGAGGGGTAGATGGCGCCCCCCGTGCCGATCGCCCCCGCACGCACCAGTCCGAGGAAGAGCGGGCCGGTGGCCAGCGCATGCAGCGCAACGAACACCGAAGATAGCACGGTCGACAGCATCAGGATGAATCGCCGACCATAGCGGTCGGTCAGATGGCCCATCCAGACCTGGATGATCCCGCCCAGCACATAGGCAAGAGAGATGACCGCGCCGATGAGCGTGAGCGAGACCGCCCAGTCCTTGCGGATCGCGGGGAGCGCATAGGCGAATAGTGCCAGGTCGAGCTGGCTGAAGGCATACGCGCCGAAGCAGATCAGGAACGGCACCACGGCCGAGCGTGGCACCGCCCCACGGAAGTCGGGTCGCACGGCTAGAAGCGATAGCGGGCGCTGATCGCCCAAGTCACCGGGTCAGCCGGATAGACGGCGGCAAGCAGACCGCCGATGAAAATGCCGTTGGCCGGGAACTGGCGATTGAGCAGGTTGCGACCCGAGGCGGTGAGCGACCATCGCTCATCCGGGCTCGTGTATCGAATGGAGGCGTTGACGAGTGTGCGGGCCTCGGTGGCGATCAGGCGCGTGTTGGCGACGTTGTTGAACACGAAGTCACGAAAGCTGGCGTCGGCCCCCAGCCGGACGGTGCCGGCAATGCCGAGATCCGGTGTCCAGCCGAAGCCTGCCGACCATTGGAGTTCGGGCGCGCCCTTGAGCTTTCGATTGGAGACGTCGGTGAGGACGCCACCGACCAGATCGAAGAACTCATTGTATCGGGCATCAAGATAACCAAGGCTTCCGTAGGCGTCGAAGCGGCGGCTGGGGCGGGCTGCCAGCTCGACTTCGAAGCCACTGATAGTGGCCGATGTGGCGTTGAAGCGGCGCGTTGTTCCCGTATTGGGGTCGAAGGCGGAAAGCTGGAGGTCGCGATAGTCGTTTCGGAAGGCGGTAACATTGGCCCGGAGGCGCCGGTTGGCAAGATCCGCCTTTACACCGACCTCGTAGCTTTCGACGATTTCGGGATCATAGGGCGTTTCGGCGACGACACGCACGTTGGAACGGTTAAAGCCGCCGGCCTTGTAACCTTTCGCCCAGGAGCCGAAGAGCATGATGCGCTCATCGATTCGCCAGTCGACTCCCAGCTTTGGCGAGAAGTTGCGCCAGCGCTCGAAGCCCGTGAAGATGGCGGGCACGCTGGGCTGGCGGTTCTCGAAATCCTTCCGATCCCACGTATAGCGCGCGCCGGCTGTCAGCCCGACAGCTGGGACCGGTCGGTAGGTCAGCTGGCCGAACAGCGCGTGACTGAGGGTCTTTTGCACCGAAAAGTCAGGGCGGGCGATTCGGATGTTGGGATTCGTCCGCGACCCGATGAAGGTAACGGTTTCGTAATCATTATACTCCTCGAAATAGAAGAAGCCGCCAATGCCCTGTACGCGCTTGGTCTCAAGGCTGAGCGTCAGCTCCTGGCTGAACTGATTCTGATTGGCGGTAAGCGCCTGGGCCGACAGGCGGCGAGCCTCTCCATCATTGTCCAGAAAGGCGGTCTGAAAGAGATCCCGCCACGCGCTGACAGAACCGAGGCTGACCGCGCCGAGGTCGACACTGGCGGTGAGCGAGACCCCGCCGGTGCGGAAGCGGGCCGACGGATCCTCGGCAGCAAACGTACGGTAGAGGTTGGCCGGTCGGCCTGCGAACACGTCCGTGGGAACGGATGAATCGCTGTCATCCCAGGTGCGGTCGGCCAGCAGGCGCAGGCGAATTCGATCGGACGGCCTGACGAGTATCTGCCCCCGCACCGATCCAAGGTCCCGCCGATTGACGTCGCGCCCGATGTTTGGGGCCTCGGTAATCCCGTCTCGTCTGCGATAGAGACCACTGACCGAGGCCGAGAGCCAGTCGCCTGCGATGGGCCCGCCAAGGGTGGCGCGGGCGAGCATCTCATTGAACCGGCCATAGCTGAAGTCGATGATACCCCCCAGTTGCTCAGGTGGCGTCGCCGAAGTGACGAGAATTGCGCCACCTGGCGTGTTTCGGCCGAACAGCGTGCCCTGAGGTCCGCGCGGCACCTCGACCCGCTCGACATCAAGGAAGTCGAAGAGGGCGCCGAACGTGCGGGCCAGATAGACACCGTCCACATAGACGCCGATGCCTGGATCAGCGGTGAAGACGGCCTGATCCTCGCCAACGCCGCGCAGAAAGATGCGCGCCGCATTGCCAATGCCGGTGACTGGGTCGATTGCAAGGTTGGGAACCTGCCCGGCCACATCGAGCACATTGGCAATCTGTCGCTCGTCGAGCATGGCGGCCGTCAATGCAGTGACGGTTACTGGAGTCTGCTGCAGCGGCTCGGCGCGCCGCTGTGCGGTGACCACAATCTCTTCGATGGCGCTCTTGTCAGCCGCCCCGCCCCCTGTCTCGACGGCCAGCTCGGTCGCTGTCGCAGGGACCAAAGAAAAGGTTGAAGAAACAATCAATATGGGCGGGGCTAGTCTCATAAAACCTCCTTCCACAAGCGGCAACCGAATTGACATGAAGCAAAGACAGTTGTCAATGCAACCATATGCGATATCGCTCCGGCTGGCATGGGAGGGTTGTATGGCAGACGATCTGGCGGCTGAGGGGGCAGGCGATGCGCTGGCTGTGGGCGGTCTCCATGAGGTGTGGATCGGCGTGACCGACCTTGATAGGGCCACCGATTACTGGCGGGCCTTCGGCTACCAACCGACGGATGAAGTTGTGCTGGAAGCCGGCCTGGCCAGCGAACTCTACAGCCATGCCAGCCGGGCCCGGGTCCGGCGGCTCAAGCCATTGGCCGACCATGGGCTCATTCGGCTGATGGCATGGGAGTCGCCAGCCAATCCGGGGCTGGGAACGACTGGCCTGAACGCGGCCGGCACACGCTGGGTGGGGCAGTTCGCCCGCTCGCTGCTGCGCGTCATCAACCATGCCGAGGCCGGGCGCGCAGCCGGCATGCCGCTCACGGTGGGCGACATCCATTTCATCGACATGGGCCGGGCCTATGCGCACCTGTTTGACGGGCGCGTGCCCGTGCCCTTCCGGGACGAACTTCTGGCGCTTCGCGAGTGCCAGATCTTCGGCCCCGAGACCCGCCAGGTGATCCTGGAGCGCTTCGGCTACGACAGCCCGTTGCTCGGCACCTTCGCAGACGACAGCCTCCTGCAGACAACCCAGATCGTTCAGGGGTCGATGGTCGTCCGTTCGGACGATCCGGAGATCTTCGCCTTCTACGAGCGGGTGCTGGGCTTGAGGAAAAGCCTCGATCTCGCGATTCCATGGGAGAGGGCGCAGGCCTCGCGCGCCATATTTGCGCTGACCGAGGGCGAAACCCACTATAATGTCGATCTCGACGAGCCGAGATCAGGCCCGGGGCTGGCCGAGCGGCGGTCCGGACGTCTCAAGATTTTCCGATTCGGCTCCGGGCATGCCATGCCAGACGTCCATGATCGGGCTTCGCCAGGCGTGCTGGGCCTGTCGAACTACAGCTGGCTCGTTCGCGACATCGGCGAGGCGCATGCGCGCGCAAGCCGTATCGGGGCGACTGGGATCACCCCGATCTTGGCCGACGAGTTCGGCCGCCGTGCCTTCACCTGTCGCGCGCCCGATGGCTATCTGACAACCCTTATCGAAGCCCCGGTCGCATGAGCTGGGCCCATCAGGTAGACGTCACAGTCGGAACCCGGTTCTGAGGAAGCACAGCATTCGCACGTCCGTCGGAACGTGCCGGAGCGTTGACGAGTGGATAGCCACCGAGCGCGAGCAGCGCATCGGCTGGCCCGAACATCTGACCGAGGCCGCCATGGCCGCACGCGGGAAAGGGCGTGTGACCGTGACGGGATTGTCGCCCGGTTGAGCCCGGAGGCCGGGGGGGATCGAAAAACATTTCGGCCGCTTATGGAAAACCGCCCGCCCCCTCAGCGCTCAATTTGTTCCGAGAGGGTGCTGCCAGCCGTTGTCTGGCCCGGCACACCGGGGAGGGGGGCTTCGAATCTCTACAGGTTTTTGCCGTGAAACCGCCGCCCCTCCGTTTTTTCAACGCTAACGCAGGATTTTTGGTGGCGGGATACCTCATCGCGCGCGCGCAACGCGCGTGAGGCGGTCAGGGAAGCCCGCCTGGGGCGTTTCGGCGCCAGCGGCAGGTGGGGGGGTCGCGAACAGCTCCTATATCGCGCCAGCGGGCGGATTTCCGGCCCTGGCGGCGATGTGGGGAGCAGGATCGTGCTGCCGGCCGCGCAACTGTCCGGGGGTTGGGAACCCGCCGGGCTTGCCATGGGGACGCATCGACGATCCCCAGCCGCGCGGGCTGACGAGCGCATGATGTGGGACAAAGTGTGGGGCAAATCAGGAAATGGCTGATTTGCCCTTGTAGGTTAGGCGGACTCCGACTCCGCCATTTCGAATGTCGTCGTCGGTCAAGACGGTGAGGCTGGCGGACAGGGTGGGATTCGAACCCACGGTGCGGTTGCCCGCACGGCGGTTTTCAAGACCGCTGCCTTAAACCACTCGGCCACCTGTCCGCCTCAAGGCCCGTAGCCGAGGCAAGGGCTCATCCGAAAGGGGATTCACCTGCGACTCAGCTTGTGGCACAGGCTCAACAATGCGCCTGATCCTTGCTGCCCTGCTGATCCTGGCCGCATCGCCGGCCTCGGCCGATGTGACGGCGCCGGCCGACGGCTTCCCCATCTGGCTCGACAGCTATCGCCGTGCGGCTGAAGCCCGCGGACTGAAACCCGAATGGCTGGACGCCGCGCTCGCTGGCGTCAGCTACAACCCCCGCGTTGTCGCGCTCGACCGCAACCAGCCCGACGACAGCGGCCGGCGCAACATCTTCGCCGACTATCTTGCGCGGCAACTCAGCCCGGCGCGGATCAGCGACGGCCAGGCGCGGGCCGCCGAACATCGCGCCGTGCTAGACCGGATCGCCCGCGAGACTGGCGTGCCCGCCCCCGTCATCGTTGCCATCTGGGGGATGGAAACCAGCTATGGCCGGGTGATGGGCGGCTTCGACCTGCCCTCGGCCATTGCGACGCTGGCGTATGACGGCCGCCGCGAGGCGCTGTTCACGCGTGAGCTCGACGCGCTGGTCCGCATGGTCGGCGAGCGCGGGATCCCGCGCGCGAAACTGCGTGGCAGCTGGGCCGGGGCCTTCGGCCAGTCGCAGTTCCTGCCATCCTCCTTCCTGGCGCATGCGCGCGACGGCGATGGCGACGGCATCGCCGACATCTGGACAAGCCCAGCCGACACCTTCGCCTCCATCGCCGGCTATCTCGCCGACAATGGCTGGCAAGCGGGAGGCGGCTGGGGCTTCCGCGCCGGGGTGCCCGCCGGCTTCGACCGCGCGAGCGTGGCGAACCCCGTTCGCCCGGTGAGCTGCATCCGGCCGCTGGAGCGGCACTCGCGGTTCCTACCCGTCGCCGAGTGGCGGCGGCTGGGTTTCCTGCCGCTCAATGCTGTCTGGCCGGCCGACGATGTCGAGATGAGCCTGGTTGAGCCAGATGGCGAGGGGCAGGGCGCCTTCCTCACCACCCGCAACTACCGGGCGCTGATGGCCTACAACTGTTCCAACTTCTACGCGCTGTCGGTCGGGCTTCTCGCCAATGCAGTCGAACCTGCGCTTCGGCCCTAGCCTTCTGTTGCTGCCGCTGGTGGCGGCCTGCGCCGGCCAGCCGAACCGGCCGGTCGCGGGGGTGCCCCCGCCGCCACCGCCAGCCGCGGCCGCGGCCCCGGCCGAGGGCGTGAAGCTGGGCCGCCCCTATACCGTCTTCGGGCGAACCTATGTGCCCGTCGATGACCGAAGCTATGAGGAGACCGGAATCGCCAGCTGGTATGGCCCGACCTTTCATGCCCGGCAGACGGCGAATGGCGAGACCTATGACCAGGATGATGTGACCGCCGCGCACAGGACGCTGCCCATGCCGAGCTGGGTGGAGGTCAGGAACCTGGACAATGGCCGCAAGCTGACGGTACGCATCAACGATCGCGGCCCCTTCGTCGAGGGCCGGATCATCGACCTGTCGCGGCGTTCGGCGCAGCTTCTGGGAGTCGATCGCGTCGGGCTGGCGCGCGTGCATGTGCGCCGCGTGTTCCCGGATGGCGACTGGGCGCTCAATACCCCGCCGCTTCGGCAACCGGGGGTGGCGGTGGCCTCGGCGCGCACTACCGACGGCCCGCCGCCGCCCGCGCCGCCGCCGGGCCAGCCGGTGCGCGAGGGGCGGTTCATCCAGGTGGCGGCGTTGTCCGACGAGGCGCGGGCGAAGGCGCTGGCGACGGAACTGGCGGCCGCGCACGGGCCGGCCTATGCCAATCCGGCCGCCAATGGCCTGTGGCGGGTTCGGATCGGCCCCCTGTCGCCCGAACGCGCCGCTGCCGTGCTGTCGGGCGTGCAGGCCGCAGGCTTCACCGATGCCCGGCTGATCCCGTGAGGGGTCCGCGCTTCATCGCCTTCGAGGGCGGGGAAGGGGCCGGCAAGTCCACCCAGATCCAGCGGCTCGCGGCCCGGCTGGAGGCAAGGGGCGCCGATGTGATCGTGACGCGCGAGCCGGGCGGCACGCCGGGCGCCGAGGAAATCCGCGCCCTGTTCGTGGGCGGCGCAGCCGACCGCTGGACGCCCGAGACGGACGCGCTGCTGGTGACCGCGGCGCGGGCCGATCATGTGGCGCGCCGGATTCGCCCGGCGCTGGCGGCGGGGCAGATCGTGCTGTGTGACCGCTATGTCCATTCGACGCTGGCCTATCAGGGCCATGGCAAGGGCCTGCCGATGGATCACCTCATTGCCCTGCACCGCTTCGCGACCGGTGACCTGTGGCCCGACCAGGTGATCTGGCTCGACCTGCCGGTCGTGCAGGGGCTGGCGCGCTCGACCAAGCGGGCGGCCGCGCGCGCGCCCGGCCAGCCGGCCGAGCAGCGGTTCGAGGCGCTGGACCTGGCCTATCACGAGCGCGTTCGCGCCGGTTTCGCGGCGCTTGCGGCCGCCGATCCGCGGTTCGTTGCGATCGACGCGACCTTGCCGCCGGACGTGGTCGAGGCGGCTATCGCGTCGGCGCTGGGGCTGGCCCCTTGAGTACTGCGCGCGCCGTCTTCGCGGCCAGCAGCTCGTCCGAAAGGCCGCGGTCGGTTCCGCACAGCCGGTCCCAGAAGCGGAAATAGAGGCCGTAGTTCGAGCGATAATGCTGGTGGTGCAGATGGTGGTGAGAGGCCGAGATAATATGGCGGCCGAACGTGCCTTCCACCCAGCGGCGCGGGAAGATCTCCCAGCCCATGTGGTTTGTGACGCCGAAGAAGGTCATTACCGTCAGCACGACCAGGAGCGCTGCCCAGTGGATCGGCAGCAGGAAGGTGAGCGCCGGAATCAGCCAGGCTGCCGAGATTGCCTCCCACGGGTGGAAGGACATCGCCGCCCAAGCTGTTGGCGGCCGGCTTTCGTGGTGCACGGCATGCGCGGCGCGGAACAGAGCCGGCCAGTGGTGCATGGCGCGGTGCGTCCAGTAGAACCAGGCGTCGTGGATGGCGAGATAGAGGAGTACCGACACCGGGAGCCACCAGAGGGGCATGGCCGAGACATCGGTGTAGATGCGGGTGAGGCCGTGCGCCTGCCAGGCCCAGGCCGCAAGCCCGGCGGGCAGGCCATAGAGGACGGCCGACAGCAGCGACCAGCCGATCTCGCGCCGGATCTGGCGGGCCAGCCGCGCGGCCTTCGCCGGATCAGCGGGGGCATAGACATCGGGCCGCCAGCGCCGTGCCGCCCAGGCGAACAGGCCCGAGACGGCGAGATAGCGCGCCGCCACGATCAGCGACATCGCCGCGAGGCTCGCCCAGAGCGCGACCGTCGAATTCATGGCCCTCACCTAGCCGCGCGGGCGCATCGCGGCTAGAGCCGCTGGCGTGACCGATGAGCGCGCCGAACCCCACGACCTGCTGCTGGTGGGCGGCGGGCTGTCGGCCGGGCTGATCGCGCTCGCCCTTGCCCGCTACCGCCCGCAAGTCCGTGTCGTGATCGTCGAAAGCGGCGAGGCCTTCGGCGGCAACCACACCTGGTCCAGTTTCGAGACCGATCTCGCGCCCGAGGGCCGGGCGCTGGCCCGCCCGCTCATCGCCCATCGCTGGCCGCATTATGCCATCCGCTTTCCCACGATCGACCGGCAAATCGACGCCGCCTACCAGTCGGCGACCTCTGCGCGCCTTCATGATGCGCTTGTCGAGGCGATCCCGCCCGAGCGGCGGGTGCTGGGCGTGCCGGTCGTCGAGGTGTCGTCGAACCAGGTCACGCTTGCCGACCAGCGGGTGCTCGCGGCCCATGCCGTGATCGACGCGCGCGGCCAGCGGGCGAGCCCGCATCTGGAGCTCGGCTTCCAGAAGTTCGTCGGCCTCGAAGTCGAGTTCGAGGCGCCGAATGGCCTCGCGGGCCCGATCATCATGGATGCCACCGTCGACCAGCACGACGGCTACCGCTTCGTCTACACGCTGCCCTTCACCCCCACCACGGCGCTGATCGAGGACACCTATTATGCCGACGGCCCGGTGCTGGACCGCGCCGCCATCGTCGAGCGGATACACGCCTATGCCGCCGCCCAGGGCTGGCGGATCGCGCGCATCCTGCGCGACGAGGATGGCGTGCTGCCGATCGCCATCGATGGCGACATCCGCGCCCATCTCGAGGGCTATCCGCCCGGCATCGCGCCCGTGGGCATGGCGGCAGGTCTCTTCCATCCGGTCACGGGCTACAGCTTTCCCGATGCCGTGCGGCTGGCGCTGCATGTGGCAACCCTGCCCGATCTCGCTGGCGCGGCAATCGACCGCGCGGTTCGCGATTTCGCGATCGCGACCTGGGAATCTCGAGGATTCTATCGGATGCTCAACAAGATGCTCTTCCGTGCGGCGTTCCCGCACGAGCGCCGGCGGATCCTCGAGCATTTCTACCGGCTGGATGCCGAGCTTGTCTGCCGCTTCTATGCGGGGCAGAGCACGCTCATCGACAAGATGCGGATTCTGACGGGGCGGCCTCCCATCCCCATCCCCCGGGCGATCCGCGGCATCATGAAGGGCTAGGCACAGGGATGCAGCGCACGGCAGCAGTGATCGGCAGCGGGTTCGGCGGACTGGCGCTTGCCATCCGGCTGCAGTCGGCGGGCATCCGCACCACCCTCATCGAGGCGCGCGACAAGCCGGGCGGGCGCGCCTATGTCTATGAGGATCAGGGCTTCAAGTTCGACGCCGGCCCCACCGTCATCACCGACCCCTCCTGCCTCGAGGAGCTGTTCCAGCTCTCGGGCCGATCCATCGCCGACTATGTCGAGCTGATGCCGGTGACCCCCTTCTATCGGCTGATGTGGGAGGACGGCTTCGTCTTCGACTATTCCAATGACGACGCCGCCCTGCTCGACCAGATCGCCCGCCACAACCCGAAGGATGTGGAGGGGTATCGCCGGTTCATGCAATTCTCCGAAGGCGTGTTCCGCGAAGGCTATCTGAAGCTGGGGCATGAGGCCTTCTGCGACTTCCGCACCATGCTCGAGGCCGCCCCCAGCCTCATCCGCTACCAGGCGTTCCGCTCGGTCCATTCGATGGTCGCCAGCTACATCGAGGACCCGAAGCTGCGCGAGGCCTTCAGCTTCCACACGCTGCTCGTCGGCGGCAACCCGTTCAAGACCTCGTCCGTCTATGCCCTCATCCATGCGCTCGAGAAGAAGTGGGGCGTGTGGTTCCCGCGCGGCGGCACGCATGCGCTGGTGCGCGGGCTCGTCCGGCTGTTCGAGGATCTGGGCGGCGAGGTGCGCATGGGCCAGAAGGTGACCCGCATCGAGGCGGGGCAGGGCCATGTGATGGGCGTGACGCTGGCCGACGGCACCGCGCTGAAGTTCGATGCGGTCGCCTCCAATGGCGACATCGTCCATACCTATGGCGATCTGCTGGGCCACCACCCGCGCGGGGTCAGGGCCATGAAGATGATGCGGTGGCGGAGCTTCTCGCCCTCGCTCTTCGTCACCTATTTCGGGCTGAAGCGCGAACATCCGGGGATCGCCCACCACACCATCCTGTTCGGCCCGCGCTACCGCGAGCTGCTCGACGACATCTATTCGGGCGGCGCGCTCGCCGACGATTTCTCGCTCTATCTCCACCATCCGACGGCGTCCGATCCGGCGATGGCGCCGCCCGGGCACAGCGCCTTCTATGTGCTCTCGCCCGTCCCGCATCTCGGCAAGCTGCCGGTCGACTGGGACGAGGTCGGCCCCCGCTATGCCGACCGCATCCTCGCCTATCTCGAGCGCCGGCTGATCCCCGGCCTTCGCGACGATCTGGTGACGATGCGCAGCTTCAGCCCCAAGAATTTCAAGCTGGAGCTGAACGCGCATCTGGGGTCGGCCTTCAGCCTCGAGCCGGTCCTGTGGCAGTCGGCCTATTTCCGCACCCACAACCGCGACGACGTGCTGAAGAACCTCTATTTCGTGGGTGCCGGAACCCATCCGGGCGCGGGCATACCCGGCGTCGTCGGCAGCGCCAAGGCGACGGCCAAGCTGATGCTCGGCGATCTCGGCGCCAGCGATCCGGCGCAATGGCCGTCGAACGGCGGGCCGCTGCTGGAAGCAGCGCAGTAGGCGAAGCGGATGCTGGCCCGGCTCGACAGCCATGCCGATGTCCGGCTGGTGATCTCGGCACTCGGCTTCGCGGCCGAGGCGCATCGTCGGCAGCAGCGCAAGGATGGCGTGACACCCTATATCAACCACCCGATCCGGCTGATCCAGGTTCTGGTGGACACCGGCGGGGTGAGCGACCCCGTGCTGCTGGCGGCGGCAGCCCTTCACGACGTCGTCGAGGATTGCGGCGTGGGATTACCCGAGATCGAGGCCCGGTTCGGCACGGAGGTGATGCAGGTCGTCGCCGAAGTGACCGATGACCGATCGCTTGCCAAGGCCGAGCGCAAGGCGGCCCAGGTCGCGAAGGCGCCGCATCTGTCGATTCGCGCCCGGCATCTGAAGCTCGCCGACAAGATCTGCAACCTCCACGACATACTGGAGGCGCCGCCGGCCAGCTGGTCGGATGCGCGAAAGGTCCAGTATTTCGACTGGGCGGCCGAGGTCGTTCGCGGCCTCAGGGGCACGAGCGAGGCGCTGGAGACGGCGTTCGACGGTCTCTATGCGCGCCGGCCTGCGGCGCCCTGAGCACATGGGTGACCCCGTCCTGGAGGCGGCGCATGCGGCGATCCGCCAGGGTTCCAAGAGCTTCGCGCTGGCGAGCCGCCTGTTCGACGGCCCGACGCGCGACCGGGCGACCCTGCTCTACGCCTGGTGCCGACACTGCGATGATGTGATCGACGGCCAGTGGCGGGGGGAGGGCGCCCATGACTGGGGCGGCACGCCAGCCGAACGGCTCGCCCTGCTGCGGACGCTGACCGACCGCGCGCTTGCCGGCGAGCCGACCGGCGAGCCGGCGTTCGAGGCGCTGGCCCGTGTCGCGGCCGAAACCGGGCTGCCGGCGCGCCATGCCCATGAGCTGCTCGAGGGCTTCCGAATGGATGTCGAATGGGAACCGGTCGCCGATGCCGACCGGCTCTTGACCTATTGCTACCATGTCGCCGGCTGCGTCGGCGTGATGATGGCGATCGTGATGGGCGTATCGCCGGGAGACCATGGAACGCTCGCCCGTGCCTCTGACCTCGGGCTGTCCTTCCAGCTGAACAACATCGCCCGCGATGTCGCCGAGGATGCCGCGCGCGGCCGCTGCTACCTGCCGGCGGACTGGTTGGCCGACGAGGGGCTGACGCCCGAAACCCATGCCGATCCCGCCAACCGGGCTGCCCTTCACCGCGTGGTCACCCGCCTCGTCGATCTCGCCGAGCGCTACGAGGCCTCCGCCAGCCATGGCGTGCCGGCGCTTCGCAACCGCCAGGCCTGGGCGGTGCTGTCGGCCGCGCAGATCTATGGCGACATCGGCCGCAAGGTTCGCGGTCGCGGCCCCGAGGCGCTGGAGGGCCGAACCCGCACCCGCCGGCGTGACAAGCTGATCGCGGTGGTGCTGGCCGCGCCCGAGGCGCTGTGGAAGCGCAACGTCTCGCCAGGACCCGACGTCGATCGCGAGGGCCTGTGGACCCCCCGCTTCGACTGAGCCCTCAGGCCGGGCCGGTCATCCCGCGACCGACCGGATTCTGGCGGAGGATGGCACGCCCAGATCGCGCATTCGCTTCCAGCTCGGCCTTCAGCTGGTCGATCGGCGGCGCCCAGATGAAGCCGAACGACACCGTTCCCTCCTTCGACTGCACGACATGGTGCAGCCGATGTGCCTGCACGATCCGTTTCATGTAGGCCGAACGCGGCACATAGCCGGTTTCGATCCGGCGATGCACGATGATGTCGTGGAAGCCGAAATAGATGGCGCCATAGCCGGTGATGCCGGCGCCGATCCAGGTGAAGAGGCTGCCGCCGCCCAGTTCGACCCCGTAGAGGATGAAGCCGATGGCGACGATCGCCCCCATCACGCCATAGAGATCGTTCAGTTCGAACCAGCCGGTCCGCGGCTCATGGTGGGACCGGTGCAGCACCCAGCCGGGCCCGTGCATCACATATTTGTGCGCGTAGATGGCGACCACTTCCATCGCCAGCACGGTGACGACAAAGACGATGATGCCCAGCCACCAGGGAATGTCGATTGGCATAGGTCGCCCTTAAGACGGTTGTTTCACCTTGGGGAGGGGTGCGCGTTGCCGCACCGCCTTCAGGCGCCACGCCGGCCGAGGTCGCGCAGCCGCTCGACCAGGCGGTCGGTCCTGCCGCGGTTGTCGCCGATGCCGCCCAGCAGCGTCCAGCGCACGTGCCCGATTCCGGCCAGGCGCAGGATGGAATGTTCCAGCGCTTTCACGGCATGCGCCCCATAGGCGAAGCGGTAGGCGATGTTGGGCATGCCCATGGTCACCACCAGCCGCGCCGACCGCCCGCCGAGCTTGCCCTTCGGGAAGCCGCGGGGGTTGGGCTCGAAGGTGAAGTCCTCGCGGAACAGATGTTCGAGCACGTTGCGAGTCGCAGCCGGGATTCCGCCGAGCCACAGTGGAAAGGCCAGCACGATGTGGCTGGCCCACAGCACATCCCCCTGTAACGACTGGACAGCGGGAAGCGGCGGCTCCAGCCATTGCGCGCGATTGCGAAGCAGCGGCAGGTCCAGCCGACCCAGCCGCACCAGGCGCACGTCATGGCCGGCATCGCGCGCGCCTTCGGCATAGGCAGCCGAGAGCGCGCTGACGAGATGCCCATCGGCTGGATCGGGATGCCCATCGAGGACGAGAATCGACATCATCCACCTCCCTGTGGCGGGCATGGATAATCGAATGCGGCCTTGACGGTCTTGATCGCGCGCAAATGCTGGCAGAACGAAGAGCGAACGCCTAGGTTGGAGTCATGGCCATCGCGATTCGCACCAGCCTCGCGGATATCGCGCTTCCCGCCGACTTCGTGGCCCATCGCCCGGCCCGGCCCGAGAAGACGGAAGGCGGGCGGCGGTTCGTTCTGAAATCCGATTACCAGCCGGCCGGCGACCAGCCGGCGGCGATCGCCGAACTGGTGGCGCAGGCGCGTGCCGGCGAGCGTGACCAGGTGCTGCTGGGCGTCACCGGATCGGGCAAGACCTTCACCATGGCGAAGGTGATCGAGGAACTGCAACGCCCGGCTCTGGTGCTGGCCCCGAACAAGATCCTGGCCGCACAACTCTATGGCGAGTTCAAGAACTTCTTTCCTGACAATGCTGTCGAATATTTCGTCAGCTACTATGACTATTACCAGCCCGAAGCCTATGTGCCACGCACCGACACCTATATCGAGAAGGAATCCTCGGTGAACGAGGCGATCGACCGGATGCGCCATTCGGCGACGCGGTCGCTCTTGGAGCGGGACGATGTGCTGATCGTCGCCTCGGTCTCCTGCCTCTACGGCATCGGCTCGGTCGAGACCTATTCGGCCATGACCTTCACCTTGAAGAAGGGACAGACGGCCGATCCGCGCGAGGTGGCGCGCAAGCTGGTCGCGCTTCAGTACAAGCGCAACGAGACGAATTTCGTGCGCGGCAGCTTCCGCCTGAAGGGCGACACGCTGGAGATCTTCCCCTCCCACTATGAGGACATGGCCTGGCGCATCGGCTTCTTCGGTGACGAGATCGAGAGCATCAGCGAATTCGATCCGCTGACCGGAAACCGCATCGCCAGCCTCGAGCAGGTGAAGGTCTATGCCAACAGCCATTATGTGACGCCGGGGCCGACCCTGAAGCAGGCGACCGAGGCGATCCGCGCCGAGCTGAAGCTGCGGCTTGAGGAGCTGCTGGCCGAAGGCAAGCTTCTGGAGCACCAGCGGCTTGAACAGCGAACCAATTTCGATCTGGAGATGATCGCCGCCACCGGCAGCTGCGCCGGAATCGAGAATTACTCCCGCTTCCTGACCGGCCGCAGGCCTGGCGAGCCGCCGCCCACGCTGTTCGAGTATCTGCCCGAGAATGCGCTGCTGTTCGTCGACGAAAGCCATGTGACGATTCCGCAGATCGGCGGCATGTCGCGCGGCGACCGGGCGCGGAAGGTGACGCTGGCCGAATATGGCTTCCGCCTGCCCAGCTGTGTCGACAACCGCCCGCTGAAGTTCGAGGAGTGGGACCTGATGCGGCCGCAGACCATCTGCGTGTCGGCGACGCCCGGCCCGTGGGAACTCACACAGACGGGCGGCGTCTTCACCGAGCAGGTGATCCGGCCGACCGGCCTCGTCGATCCGCCGGTGCTGATCCGGCCGGTCGAGGACCAGGTGGATGATCTGATCGCCGAGGCGAAGGCGACGGCTGCCAAGGGCTATCGCACGCTCGTCACCACGCTCACCAAGAAGATGGCCGAGGATCTGACGGAATATCTGCACGAGGCCGGGGTGAAGGTGCGCTACATGCACTCCGACGTCGAGACGCTGGAGCGGATCGAGCTGATCCGCGACCTTCGCATGGGCGTCTATGACGTGCTGGTCGGAATCAACCTGCTGCGCGAGGGTCTGGACATCCCGGAATGCGGGCTGGTCGCGATACTAGACGCCGACAAGGAAGGGTTCCTGCGCTCGGAGACCAGCCTGGTCCAGACGATCGGCCGCGCCGCCCGCAATGTCGAGGGGCGCGTCATTCTCTATGCCGACCATGTGACCGGCAGCATGGAGCGGGCGCTGGCCGAAACCGAGCGCCGCCGCGCCAAGCAGCTGGCCTACAACGAGGCGCATGGGATCACGCCGGCGACCGTCCGCAAGGCGATTGCCGACATCGTCGCGCATGTGGCTGCCAAGGACCATCTGACGGTCGAGATCGACGAGGAAACGCCGCATCTCGTCGGACACAATCTGAAGGCCTACATCGCCGATCTCGAGAAGAAGATGCAGGCCGCGGCCGCCGATCTGGAGTTCGAGGAAGCCGCGCGCATCCGCGACGAGATCCGGCGGCTGGAGGCCGACGAGCTGGGGATCAAGACCGAACGAGCCGCCCCGGTGACAGGCCGGGCCGACGCCGGCCGGCCCGGCACGCGCACCAATCGCTGGGGGAAAGTCAGGGCCCGGCGGATGGGCGGCAAGCCCTGAGGCGTGCCCTGCCCGAAGCCCGGCTGAAGGTGCAGCCCACTGGTCAGGCGCGCTCGGGCGTGTCGATCACCAGCACAAGGCGCGGCGTGCCGAGCGCGGCGACCGGCGGCGAGCGATGCAGCAGCACCGGCGGCTCGTCGGGATAGAGGCGCCCCTTGAACAGCCCGATTTCGCCGGCCTTCATCCGCCGGACGGGGGCGTCTGCCGCGGTCGTCGCCCGGACGTCGGTGCCCGGCCCGGCATAGGTCGTCACCAGTCGAACGTCGGTATAGTCGGCGTGGAAACGGCGGCAGGCGTCATCCCCGATCCGTTCGAGGCGCAGCCGGATCCTGTCGGTTGCCATCAGGCCGGCGAAGCGCTCGGCCAGGTCGGCGATGTCCGCAACCAGCGCCCCGGGCAGGCCGTCGGCTCGAAGCGGGGTCGCCACCTCGTCCGCCTTGGTTTCCAGCCGGATGTCGATCGGCCCCAGCGCCAGCAGCCCGGACCCGGGCAGCGGCGGGTCGCGCGTCAGCAGCAGCATCGGCACGTCCGGCGCATGGATGGCGCGCCAGTCCGAGGTGGCCGGACGGCACAGCAGGGGGGCATGAAGATGCGTCGCCACGCCCGATGTGATAGAATAACATGAAGGCCCTGGCCAGAGGGCGGGCCATCCGCTTCAGCGGGGTGTTGGCGCCCAGGGCATTCGGCAGTGGCGGATGGGCTGGCCGGCCGGATCGAGGCAGGGGCGGTGGGGCAGGAGGCCGCTGCCGGGAAGGGCCCATTCCATCCCGCGCCGGATCGCCTCGGGATAGACGCTGGCATGATCTTCGCCCGCGATGACAAGGCTTTCCACGCGCAGCGAGGGATAGTTTCGCGACCGCAGCGCGCCGACCATTTCCGCCATGTCCTCGACCATGGCGTGGCGCGAGGCGGCAAACGGCTCGGTATCGGGATCGGGGACGGTCTCCTCGCCGCCGATCAGGAAGAAGACCTCGGCCGGCAGGTCGCGGTGGCGCATGGCATAGCCGCGCTCGCGCGCGATCATCAGCCGTCGGCCGTACCAGAGCGACGGGCTCATCAGGATGTAGCGCTGGAACATGGCGGGTTCGGTCAGCAGCACATGGGTTCCGAACAGCCCGCCATAGCTGTGGCCGGCATAGATGCGCCGCGCCGGGTCGATGCGGTAGCGGGCCTCGAGGAAGGGGAAGACCTCGTCGCGGAGGTGCAGGCGATAGGCTTCCGCCTGCCCATATTCGACGGGCTTCGAGCTGGTCGGCCGGGCATCGATGTCGCCATGGGGGGAGGGCGTATAGTCCCGCCGGCGGCTGTGGGTGCCGTCGTCGCCGACCGAATAGCCCAGCCCGACGATGATGGCATCTTCCAGCACCCGGCCGCCGCCGCGCAGGCGCAGGTGCAGCCCGCGGATGATCGGGAAGCTCTGCGGACTGTCGGTCGTGAACAGCACCGGATAGCGCCGGTCGGGTTGGTCGTCGTAGCCGGGCGGCAGCGCGACATGCAGTTCGTAGCTGCGCCCGAGCGACTTTGCCTCGATCACATGCACATGGGTGTTCGGCAGCGTGTAGCCCGGCGGTCTTGCCGGTTCGGGCGCGGCGGCCAGCGCGGCAAGCGGCACCGCCAGCGCGGCAAGCGCAAGGGCGAGCCAGCGGATCATGGGAAGCGGTTGTCCTTCGGAAAGCCCTGCGGCGGCAGCCGCCCGGCGCTGGCGCGTGCACCGACCCAGGGGGTCAGGTCGGTTTCGGTGCGGGTGCGGCCCGACTCGCCCTGGAGCTTCCACGACAGCCCATCGGCCAGCCTGAGCGTGATCGCGTCGGCAAGACCGCCGTCGCGGTACTTCTGCAGTTGAACGCCGGCGCCGCGCCCCATTTCGGGGAGGCTGTTAAGCGGGAAGATCAGGAGCTTGCGGTTCTCGCCCAGGACTGCAACATGGTCGTGGGCCGGATCGATCGGGTGCACCACCGCCACCCGGCTTCCGCCCTTCAGGTTCATCACCTGCTTGCCCTTGCGGGTCTCGGCCGCCAGCTCCTCGGCGGGCGCCACGAAGCCGCGGCCGTCGCTGGCGGCCAGCAGCAGCTTCGCATCTGGTCGAAGCGGAAGCGCCGCGGCCAGCGCCTCGCCGGCCGGGAGGTCAAGGAGGAGCGACAGCGGCTCGCCGAAGCCGCGGCCGCCCGGCAGGTCGGCGGCCAGCAGGCTCCAGGTACGCCCGGCCCGGCCAACCAGAAGGATGCGGTCGATTGTCTCGGCGTGGAAGGCGCGCGCGAGCGTATCGCCTTCCTTGAACTTCAGCTGCTCGATCTGGCCGGGGTCGGCATGGCCCTTCTGGGCGCGGATCCAGTTTCGCTGTGACAGGATGACCGTGACCGGCTCGCGCTCGATCATGGCCTCGCGCGCGAGCGCCGGCACGGCTGGCGGCTCGGCAAAGCCGGTGCGGCGCCGGCCGAGCGGGCTGTCGGCGGGATAGTCGGCCGCGAGTGCGGCCAGCTGCTTTCGGAGCGCGGTGCGCTGCCGCGCCGGCGAGGCGACGAGCGCCTCGAGCCCGGCCTGTTCGTCCATCAGCCGCGCCTGCTCGCGCCGCAGCTCCATTTCCTCCAGTCGCCGCAGCGAGCGCAGCCGCATGTTGAGGATCGCTTCGGCCTGGCGTTCGCTCAAGGCGAAGCGGGCCATCAGCACCGGCCGGGGTTCGTCCGCCTCGCGGATGATCCGGATCACTTCGTCGAGGTTCAGATAGGCGATGATGTAGCCCGCCAGCAGTTCGAGGCGCTGGGCAATTTCGGCCAGGCGGTGGCAGCTTGCCTTTACCAGCACGTCCTGCCGGTGGTCCAGCCAGGCCTGGATGAGCGCGCGCAGGCCCAGCACACGGGGGCTGCGGTCAGGCATGAGGACATTGAGGTTGATCGACACCCGGGTCTCGAGATCGGTTAGCCGGAACAGGCTTTCCATCAGCTGGTCGGGATCGACGTTGCGCGATTTCGGTTCCAGCACCAGGCGAATCTCGGCATCGCTCTCGTCGCGCACATCCTCGAGGATCGGCAGCTTCTTCTCGGCGATCAGCGCCGCCACCTGCTCGACGATGCGCGACTTCTGCACGCCCCAGGGGATTTCGGTGACGACGGCGACCCAGGTGCCGCGGCCCTGATCCGCCTGGTGCCAGCGGGCGCGAAGCCGCACGCCGCCGCGACCGGTCGCGTATGACTCGATCAGGCTCTCGCGCGGTTCGACGATGACGCCGCCGGTCGGGAAGTCCGGCCCTGGCATCGCCGCCATCAGGTCGGCAAGGTTGGCGGCCGGGTCGTCGAGCAGAAGCGTCGCGGCCGCGGCGATCTCGGCGACATTGTGCGGCGGAATGGACGTCGCCATGCCGACCGCGATCCCCGAGGCGCCATTGGCGAGCAGGTTGGGGAAGGCGGCCGGGAAGACCTCGGGCTCCGTCTCCTCGCCATTGTAGGTGGGCCGGAAGGCGACGGTTTCGTCATCGACGCCGTCCATCAGCAGCAGGGCGGCCTTGGTCAGCCGCGCTTCCGTGTAGCGCATGGCTGCGGCATTATCGCCATCGATGTTGCCGAAATTCCCCTGGCCTTCGACCAGCGGGTAGCGCAGCGCGAAATCCTGCGCCAGCCGGACGAGCGCGTCATAGACGGCGCTGTCCCCGTGCGGGTGATATTTGCCGATCACATCGCCCACCACCCGCGCGCATTTCTTGGGCGCCGAGGCCGGATCGAGCTTCAGGAGGCGCATCGCCCAGAGCAGCCGGCGGTGAACCGGCTTCAGCCCGTCGCGCACGTCAGGCAGTGATCGGGCAGTGATGGTGGACAGCGCATAGACGAGATAGCGTTCCGCGAGCGCGCTCTCGAAGGGCGCCTCGACGATGGCGTTCGCCCGGTCGGGGTCAGGAGCTGTCATGGCGCGTTCCTAGGGTCCGCGGGGCCGGCTGCCAACCGGATTGCACGGTCGCGCAGGTCGCGTGCGGTCGAGTCAAGCAGGCTCTGCCGGGCGAGGAAATGGGCAGCCAGCTCCAGGGCCTGGGCGGCATCCGCCGCGGTGCCGCCGCCGCCGGTCAGAAGCGCGCGGGGCAGGGGGAGAAGCTGGTGCGACCAGGGCTGGCCCAGCGCGCGCGCGCGGCTGACGGCGCGCCCCGTGCGCGGGCTGACGAAGGCGAGATCGTCGGCCGCGCCGCCCAGCGCGCAGGCGGTGAGGTCCAGCGCGAAGCCGGTCTCGGCCAGCAGCAGCAGCTCGTAGCGGGCAAGCGCAAGGCCGGCCGCGGGGCCTGTCAGGCCCGCGCCAAGGCCGGCGAGCAGGGCGTCGAGCGCGGTGGCGAGGCCGGGATGTGCCACGCCCTCGGCGAGGCCGGATCCGGTCAGGTGGGTGAGCCAGACGGCGAGCGCTGCGCTTGGCGCGCTGAAGGCGAGCAGCGCCCGGCTTTCCACTAGTTCCACGGTGGCGCCCGGCAGCTGGCTCTCGGCCCGCGACCTCAGCGCCAGCGCCACACGGTTGCCGGGCTGGAGCAGGGGGCGCCGGGCCCGCGACCGGCCGCCGGCGACATAGGCGCTGCGCAGCCCGGCCTCGAACGTCAGGAAGCGGGCAATCGCGCCATGTTCGCCGTGCGCGCGAACCGACAGCACCAGCGCCTCGCCTGCGAACGCCGGCACGAGCGCTGCGTCAGTCCACCCAGTCGAGCCCGAGGTCGCGCCAGCTGTGGCGGTCCTCGGCCCAGCCGGGCCTCACCTTCACGTGCAGGAACAGGTGCACGCGCCGGTCGAACAGGCTTTCCAGCTCCCGCCGGGCGGCCTCGCCGATGGCCTTGATTCGCGCGCCCTTTGCCCCCAGCACGATCGCCTTCTGGCTGTCGCGCTCGACCAGGATCTGGGCATGGATGGCAGCCGAGCCGTCGGCGCGCGTCTCGAACGTCTCGGTGACGACGGCGCTGGCATAGGGAAGTTCGGCGCCGAGCTGCACGAACAGCTGTTCACGCACCAGCTCGCTGGCCATCAGGCGCTGCGGCGCGTCCGACAGCTGGTCGTCCGGGAAGAGCCAGGGGCCCTCGGGCAGGGTGGCGGCGAGCGCGTCCTTCAGATCGGCGACGCCATCCCCGGTCAGCGCGGAGACCATGAAGGTGCGCTCGAAGGCGGCCAGCGCATTGGCCTCGCCGGCAAGCGCGAGCAGGCTGGCCTTCTCGGCTGCGTCCACCTTGTTGAGCACCAGCCAGCGCCGCTCCGGACGGGCGGCGATCTGGCCCAGAAGGTCGCGCACCTCGGGCTTGAGACCGGCCTTGGAATCGACGATCGCCAGCAGCAGGTCGGCGTCGGTCGCGCCCGCCCAGGCGCTCTGCACCATCGCCCGGTCAAGCCGGTGGCGGGGCGCGAACAGACCCGGCGTGTCCACCAGCAGCAGCTGGGTCGCGCCTTGGATCGCAATCCCCATCAGGCGCTGCCGGGTCGTCTGCACCTTGGGGCTGACGATCGCGACCTTCTGGCCAACCAGCGCGTTGGTCAGCGTGGACTTGCCCGCGTTGGGCGCGCCGAGCAGCGCAACCACGCCGCAGCGCGTCGGCCCCTCGGGCTCAGGCGCCATGGCTGGCGAGGAAGGCGGCCGCCGCGCGCGTCTCGGCGTCCTGCTTGGACGCGCCTTCCGCCTCGACCGGCGGCAGGCCTGCGACATCGAGCGCGACGCGGAAGCGCGGGCTGTGGTGCGGGCCGCTTCGGCCGAGAAGCCGGTAGCAGGGCTCCTTCAGGCCGCGCGATGCCGCCCATTCCTGCAAGGCCGACTTGGGATGCTTGGGCGCAAGGCCCGGCTCGTCCAGCTCCTCGGCCCAGGCAGAATGGACCAGCCTGTCAACCGCCGCCATGCCGCCTGTCAGGAAGGTGGCGCCGATCAGCGCCTCCATCACGTCGCCCAGGATATTGTCGCTGTCGGCGCCGCCATCGCTGCGCGCCTGCGGGCCCAGCCGGACATGTGCTGGCACGCCCAGACGGCGGGCGACGCGCGCGCATGTCTGGCGGCTGACCAGCCGCGTGAAACGCCGGTTGAGTGTGCCTTCATTCTCGTGCGGGAAGCGCTGGTAGATCCAGGCCGCGATCGACAGCCCGAGCGCCCGGTCGCCGAGGAACTCCAGCCGCTCATAATTGCAGGCACCGACGCTGCGGTGTGTGAGCGCGGCGAGAAGCAGGGCATCGTCGGTCGGCGGGGCGGCCAGCGCCGCATCAGCCCAGCGGCGGACCGCCTCGGTCAAGGCAGGGCTCCGCTGATCATGGCCCGCTCAGTCGACACGCTGTCCGATGCGGTTCCAGCGCACCCCCTGGTTGCGATCGGATGCGAACAGGATCCGATCGACCCGGCCCAGCACCGCCGTCTCGGCCACAAGCCCGATGCCGCCGGCCTCAGGCGGCAGGCGGCTGTCGGCGCTGGCGCCGCGATTGTCGCCCAGCAGGAAGAGATGACCCGGCGGCACCCGCGTTTCCGGATGGTCGGCGAGCGGCAGGGTCGAATTGGACCGGATCCAGTGCGAGCGGCCGTTCGCCAGAATTTCCCGGCAGCTTCCGTCGCCGGCCGCAGGACAGGGCGCGGCCACGCCATTCACGACCAGCCGGCCGGCGCTGAGCGCCACCCGGTCGCCGCCGACTGCAACCACGCGTTTCACATAATCCTGGCCCTGGGGCCCCGCGAAGACGACCACGTCGCCGGCGCGGACCGGCGAAAACCAGAGACGAGCCGCCCGCTCGCCGGGCGCCGCCAGCGGACTGGCGAAGGGAAAGTTCGCCGGCGACCAGCCATAGGCCATCTTGTTGACGAGAATCACGTCGCCCGGTTCCAGCCCCGGCGTCATCGAGCCGGAGGGAATGGCGAAGGGCTGCATGACGAAGGTTCGAAGCGCCAGCGCAATCACCAGGGCGAGCGCGACGAGGCGGACGGCGTCACCCATCGTGCGGGCCATGCGTGCTCCGCTTTCCTGGTGCGACAGGCGGGCGGCCTCGATGTCGGTGGCGGTTTCCACGGGCCCCGGCGTGGCGCGGCGCGCGCGTTCCTGTCAAGTCTGGCAGGCCCCCTCGCGCAGCCGGCATTCTGTCGCTACGACGGTCCCCATGCTGCCCTTTGAGACTTCCGAATGGGCGCGCCTGTCCGCCCTTGCCGATCGCCCGCGGCCGCCGATCGCGCGCCTGTTCGAGGTGGACAGCGGCCGCCGCGACCGCCTGTGCGTCGAGGTGGCCGGGCTGACGGTCGACCTGTCGCGGCTGGACATCGGCGCGGACGAGCTGGCGGCGCTACTCGATCTCGCCCGCGCGGCAGACCTTCCGGGCTGGCGCATGAAGCTGGCGGACGGCGCCATCGTCAATCCGTCCGAGGGCCGCGCGGCCACTCACATGGCGCTGCGCCTGCCTGGCGCCGGGGCGGATATCGCTGACCTCGCCGTGCGCGTTCGGGACGGCGGCTTCGGCCCGATCGCCGACGTGATCCACATCGGAATCGGCGGTTCGGCGCTGGGCCCGGCGCTGCTGCTCGATGCGCTCGGCCGTGATGGCGACGGGCCGCGCGTGCATGTGGTCGCCAACATCGACGGCGAGGCGCTGGCCAGGGCGGCTGCCGGCTGCACGCCCGACCGCACGCTGATCATCGCCGTTTCCAAGACCTTCACCACCCAGGAGACGCGCACCAATCTGGAAAGCGCCCATCGCTGGCTGCGCGACGCCGGCATTGCCGACCCGGCGGCGCGGACGGTGGCGGTGACGGCCGTGCCCGGGCGGGCGCGCGAAGCGGGAATCGCAACCATCCTGCCGTTTGCCGAGAGTGTGGGCGGCCGCTACTCGCTGTGGTCGGCGGTTGGCCTGCCGCTGGCGATCCGGGCCGGGCCGGCGGCTTTCCGCGACCTGCTGGCCGGCGCGCACGCGATGGACCGGCATTTCCTCGAGGCGCCCCTTGCCGCCAATGCGCCGGTTCTGGCGGCGCTGGCGGACCTGTGGCACGCCAGCTTCCTGAAGCGCCCGACCCGGGCTGTCTTCGCCTATGACGAGCGGCTGCGGCTGCTGCCCGCCTACCTTCAGCAGCTGGTGATGGAGTCGAACGGCAAGTCCGTCGCGCGCGACGGCACCCCGGTGCCCGCGCCGACCTCTCCCATCCTGTGGGGCGGGACGGGCACGGACGCCCAGCACGCCGTCTTCCAGCTGCTGCACCAGGGCAGCCATGCGGACCCGGTCGAGTTCGTGGCCGTCGCCCGGCCTGGGCACCGGCTCGATCCCGTCCACCACCGGCTGCTTCTGGCCAATTGCTTCGCGCAGGGGGCAGCGCTGCTCGCCGGCCGGCCCGAGGCCGAGACCCTGGCCGAGGCCGGCGGCGACGAGGCGCTCGCCCGGCAGAAGGCCTTTCCCGGCAACCGGCCGTCCGCCACGCTGCTGCTCGACGCGCTGACACCCGCTCGCCTCGGCGCGCTCATCGCCTTCCACGAGGCGCGAACCTTCGCCCATGCCGTCTGCCTCGGCCTCAACCCCTTCGACCAGTGGGGCGTGGAACTGGGCAAGGCGGTCGCCAACCGGCTGGCGACCGGGGACAACGGAACGGTCGATCCCTCGACGGCGGCGCTGGTGCGCGCCGCCGGTCTGTGACCGTCAGAGGCCGAGGCCGGCTTCTGCCAGCGCCTTCGCAAGGCTGGCGGCGTCGGTGAAGCGGTGCGCGCGCCAGCCGGCGGCCGCTGCACCCGCGACATTGGCCGGATTATCGTCGATGAAGAAGAGATCAGGGCCCGACAGGCCGAAGCGACGCTCGGCCAGGGCCCAGATGGCGGGGTCGGGCTTCATCAGCCGCTCCTCGCCCGAGACGATGATGTCGCGGAACGTGTCGAACAGCGGCGCCGTCGGGCGGAACATCGCCCAGAATTCGGCGGAGAAGTTGGTGATGGCGAATTGCGGGATGCCCGCGGCATCCAGCTCTTCGACCAGCGCATGGGTGCCTGGCACGGGGCCGGGAATGGTCTCCAGCCAGCGCGGGCCATAAGCTTCGATGAGGGCGCGCTCGGCCGGGAAGGCGGCGATGAGTTCAGCCGAGGTCTCGGCAAAGGGCCGGCCACGGTCGTGCTGGAAATGCCATTCGCGCGTGACGACGGTTGAGAGGAACCAGTCAAGCCGGTCCGGATCGTCGATCAGCTTGGCGTAGAGATGGCGGATGTCCCAGTCGTAGAGGACATGGCCGACATCCCAAACGATTGCCCTGGGCGGCCGCGCGGGCCGCACGCTGGCGCGCTCAGCCCTGCCGGGCCTTGAAGCGCCGGTTGGTCTTGTTGATGACATAGGTGCGTCCGCGCCGGCGGATCACACGATTGTCGCGGTGCCGCCCCTTGAGCGACTTCAGGCTGTTGCGGATCTTCATCCCGGGAAACCTTGCAAGGCTGGAAACGAGCGCGGGCCCCTAACGGCGCAGGCGATGAAAGTCAATCTGGGGGCCACCTGCCGTTGGCCACGGCCGGCCGCGCTGCTAGGCGGGCGGCCCATGTCGATCCACATCACCTCGGCCTTCGATTCGGGCAATATTGAGCTTCTCGACTGGCCGGCCCCCGCTCGTGCCCGGCTGGCGATCCGCCGTGACGCCGGGGGCGAGTTCTTCCAGTGGTTCCATTTCCGGGTGTCGGGCGCCCGCGGCGTTCCGCTCACCCTGGATCTGACCGGCCTCAGTCAGTCGGCCTATCCCCATGCCTGGCCCGACTATCGCGCCCGCGTCTCGAGCGACCGGCAGCGCTGGGTGCAGGCGGCAACGCGCTATGACCCGGAGGCCGACGGCGGGCGCCTCCGGATCGAGGTGACCCCGGCCGGCGATCATCTGTGGGTTGCCTATTTCGCCCCCTATTCCATGGAGCGGCACCATGACCTGGTCGCGCGGATGTCGGTTCGGCCGGGCGTTGCTTCGCGCGTGCTTGGCCATTCGATCGACGGCCAGCCGATCGACCTGATTGAGATGGGGGCAGGCGATCGCCCGGTCTGGATCTATGCACGCCAGCACCCTGGCGAGACCATGGCGGAATGGTTCATGGAAGGCGCGCTGGAGGTGCTGATCGACCCTGCCGATCCCATCGCCCGCCGGCTGCGGCAGTGTGCGCGCCTCTATCTGGTGCCCAACATGAACCCGGATGGCAGCTGCCGCGGCTATCTCAGAACGAACGCGGCCGGCGCCAATCTCAACCGGGAATGGGCGAACCCCTCGTCAGCGCGCTCGCCCGAGGTGCTGGCGGTGCGCGACGCGATGGACGCAACCGGTGTCGACATCGCGCTTGACGTGCATGGCGACGAGGCGATCCCGCACGTGTTCATCGCCGGCTTCGAAGGCGTGGCCGGCGTCAGCGAGACGCAATTGCAGCGCTTGGCCGACTACAAGGCGCATCTCCTCCGCCACAGCCGCGACTTCCAGACGAAGGTCGGCTATCCCGTGCCGGCACCTGGCAAGGCCAATCTCGCCATGTCCACCAACCAGCTGGCGCACCGCTTCGGCTGCCTCGCCATGACGCTGGAGATGCCCTTCAAGGACGCCGCCGACCATCCCGAGCCGGTGGAGGGATGGTCCCCGGCACGATCGAAACATCTGGCGCGCGCCTGCCTCGCTGCCATTGCCGACAGCCTCGACGACTGACGAAAGCCTGACGATGACGATCTCCGCCGGCCCCAACCTCGTGCTGCTGCGCCATGGGCAGTCCGCCTGGAATCTCGAGAACCGGTTCACCGGCTGGTGGGACGTGGACCTGACCGACCGCGGCGTCGCCGAGGCCAGCGCCGCTGGTGCCGCGCTGGCGGCAGCCGGGATCGATTTCGACATCGCCTTCTCGAGCGTGCAGACCCGCGCCATCAAGACCCTGCACCTGGCGCTGGAAGCGATGGGCCGGCTGTGGCTTCCGGTCATCAAGGACTGGCGCTTCAACGAGCGCCACTATGGCGGCCTGACCGGGCTCGACAAGGCCGAGACGGCGGCCCGGCATGGCGAGGCGCAGGTAAAGATCTGGCGCCGCAGCTTCGACGTGCCGCCGCCGCCGCAGGCGCCGGGATCGGTGTTCGATGTCTCGACCGACCGGCGTTATGCGGGGGTCGAGATCCCGCGGACCGAGAGCCTGAAGGACACCATCGCCCGTGTGCTTCCGGCCTATGAGGGGCTGGTGGCACCGGCGCTTGCCGCCGGCCAGCGGGTTCTGGTCGCCGCCCATGGCAATTCGCTGCGCGCGCTGGTCAAGCATCTGTCGGGCCTGTCCGATTCCGAGATCGTCGAGTTCGAGATCCCGACCGGCGTGCCCATTCTCTACACGCTTGATCCAACTGGCGTCGCCATCGAGCGGCGGGTTCTGACGCCGGCCTGACGCTTGCGCCGGCGCCACCGCTGCCCCTAGAAGCCGGCGCTTGGCGCAGGCGCGTGGGGGACCCATGGAACAGCCGCTGGTCGGGATCATCATGGGCAGCACCTCCGACTGGGAGACGATGCGCCATGCAGCCGATGTGCTGGCCGAGCTGGGCGTGCCCCACGAGACGAAGGTGGTGTCCGCCCACCGCACGCCCCAGCGCATGGTCGCCTATGCGCTGGGCGCGGCGGCGCGCGGGCTGAAGCTGATCATCGCCGGTGCGGGGGGAGCCGCGCATCTGCCCGGCATGGTCGCCAGCCTCACGCATCTGCCCGTGCTGGGCGTGCCAGTGCAGTCGGCGGCCCTGTCCGGCGTGGATTCGCTGCTGTCGATCGCGCAGATGCCGGCCGGCGTTCCGGTGGGCACGCTCGCCATCGGCCGCGCGGGCGCGACCAACGCCGGCCTGCTGGCGGCCGCCATCCTCGCCACCTCGGATCCGGCGCTTGCCGAGCGCCTCCAGGCCTGGCGCGCTGCCCAGGCCGACGCCGTGCCCGACGCGCCGGAATGACCGCGGTTCCGCCGGGTTCGACCATCGGCATCCTGGGCGGCGGCCAGCTGGGCCGGATGCTGGCGCTTGCCGCAGCGCCGCTTGGCTACCGGGTGCATGTGTTCGCGCCGGAGGCCGAGCTGGTGGCGGCCGATGTCGCCGCCGCCGTCACCCGCGCCGACTATGCCGACCGTGCGGCGCTTGCCGCTTTTGCCGCGGCCGTCGATGTCATCACCTGCGAGTTCGAGAATGTGCCATCCGATGCGCTCGCCTTTCTCGAGACGCTTCGGCCGGTGCGCCCCGGCCATGGGGCCTTCGATGTCGCGCAGGACCGGCTCCTCGAGAAGCGGTTCGTGACCGCGCTCGGCGGGCGAACGGCCCCCTTCGAGGCGGTGGATGGCGCGGCCGATCTGGAAGCCGGCCTTGCGCGGCTGGGCACGCCAGCGATCCTGAAGACGCGCCGCTTCGGCTATGACGGCAAGGGCCAGGTGCGGATCGATGACCCGGCGCAAGGTTCGGCGGCGCTGGCGGCGCTGGGTGGCCGGGACCTCATCCTGGAGGGGCTGGTTCGGTTCGAACGGGAATTCTCGATTCTGGTCGCGCGCGATCCCGCCGGCCGGGACGTCCATTATCCGGCCTGCCTGAACCGGCATGAGGGCGGGATTCTCGCCTCGACCGAGGTTCCCGCCATCGGGCTCGACCCGGCCCATGTCGAGGCGGCGACCGCGCTGGTGGCGCGGATCGCCGAGCGCCTTGACTATGTCGGGCTTCTCGCCTGCGAATTCTTCGCCTGCGCCGATGGCCCCCTGTTCAACGAGATGGCGCCGCGTGTCCACAACAGCGGCCACTGGACGATCGAGGGGGCCGAGACCTCGCAGTTCGCCCAGCACATCCGCGCCATCTGCGCCCTGCCGCTGGGGCCGGTCGGGCTGATGGCCCCGGCTGTGCGCATGGACAATCTGCTGGGTGACGCCGTCAACCGCTGGCCGGCGCTGCTGGCCGAGCCCGGCGCCCGGCTTCACCTCTATGGGAAGTCCGAAGCCGCGCCCGGCCGCAAGATGGGCCATGTGACCCGCCTGCTGCGCTGAGGCGTCACGGCCTCGCGCTCTTCCCCCCGCTCCGTCCCATGCTATTGTGTCCGCATGGGGGCCGGATGGAGGAGGAGAGGATGACAGGCTCGATCCGCGTGCCGCGCCGCCTGGGGCTGCTGCTGGCCCCGGCGCTCATCATGTCGGCCGCGCCGGCCACGGCCGCGGTCAGCATTCTGGGCGGCGGGTTCGGCCGGGACTGCTATTTGGCGGCCGAATTCAAGCGCGAGACGCGCGCCAGCCTCGCCGTCTGCAACCAGGCGCTGGAGGTGGAGTCCCTCAATCGCCGCGACCGCGCTGCCACCCATGTGAACCGCGGCATCATCCACATGCAGGCGCGTGACCTGCCGCGCGCGATCGCGGACTATGAGGCCGCGATCCGGCTGGAACCGAAACTCGCTGAAGCGCATGTCAATCTGGGGATCGCGCTGCTGCACATGGGCGGGCGCGATCAGGACGCGGTGGCGGCGCTGACGCGCGGGATCGGGATGAACCCCACGCGGCCGGAAGTCGCCTTCTACAGCCGCGCCGTCGCCAACGAGCTTCTGGGCAATCTCCGCGCCGCCTACGAGGACTATCAGGCCGCAGCCGCCGCCCGGCCGGAATGGGCCGAGCCGGCGGAGCAGCTGAAGCGTTTCTCGGTGGAGCGTCGGCCGACGGGCAGCGGTTGAGGCGCGGGCCTCAGGCCCGCGCAGGGATGCGGGCCCGCAGGCTGGTCCCCTGCGCCGTCAAGGCGCAGGGGGAGGTGTTACGCCTTCTCGCCTTCGATGACGGCGGGCTCGCCGCCGATGGCGACCTTGCGGGGCTTCTTGTGCTCCGGCACCTCGCGCATGAGGTCGATATTGAGAAGCCCATTCTCGAAGCTGGCGCCCGTCACCTTGATCACGTCGGCCAGCTGGAAGCGGCGCTCGAAGGCCCGCTTGGCGATGCCGCGGTGCAGGAAGGTGCGCTCGGCCGACTGCGCTTCCTCGGCCGCCTTGCCCGTCACGATGAGCGTATTTTCCTGGACGGTGATGTCGAGCTCGTCGCGCGCGAAGCCGGCGACCGCCATGGTGATGCGGTAGCGATCCTCGCCGAGCTTCTCGATATTGTAGGGCGGGAAACTCACGTCGCCCTCGGCGGCGCGGGTGGCGATGTCGATCAGCCGGTTCAGATTCTCGAAGCCGATCGACGAGCGCAGCAGGGGGGAAAAGTCGAAGCTGGTCCGCATGGTTCCATCCTTTCTCTAAGCAATGGTCCTCGTGGTGCCCGCCACATGGCCGGGCGATGCGCCCGCAACCCCGAAAGCGGCGATCGCGGACAGGCGAGATTTGGGCGTGGTCCTGTCGCTTTCAAGAGGGGGATGTCTGAGCCGGCCGGGCGTGCGCGCGGCCTTGCAAGGCGCAGTCGCCGCCCCCTAATGGGCTGGCCGGCCTGACCGGCGGCGGACACGGGCATCAGACATGACTTCCTCGGCCGACATCCGGCAGTCGTTCCTCGATCACTTCGCGCGCGCGGGGCACCAGGTCGTGCCGTCGGCGCCGCTCGTGCCGCAGAACGACCCCACGCTGATGTTCGTGAACGCCGGGATGGTGCCGTTCAAGAATGTCTTCACCGGCCTCGAGACCCGCCCCTATGTGCGCGCCGCATCCGCGCAGAAATGCGTGCGCGCCGGCGGCAAGCACAATGATCTCGACAATGTGGGCTACACGGCCCGGCATCATACCTTCTTCGAGATGCTGGGGAATTTCTCCTTCGGGGACTATTTCAAGGCGGACGCGATCGAGCTCGCCTGGGACCTTCTGACCCGCCAGTGGGGGCTGTCGCCCGACCGACTGACCGTCACCGTCTATCATGACGACGACGAGGCGTACGGCCTGTGGCGCCGCGTGGCGGGGCTGCCCGACGCGCGCATCATTCGCATCGCCACCTCTGACAATTTCTGGTCGATGGGCGATACCGGCCCGTGCGGGCCCTGCTCGGAAATCTTCTTCGATCATGGCCCGCCGATCGCCGGCGGGCCGCCCGGCAGCCCGGACCAGGATGGCGACCGCTTCGTCGAGGTGTGGAACCTCGTTTTCATGCAGTACGACCAGCAGCCCGGCGGCGCCCGCGTGCCGCTGCCCCGCCCGTCGATCGACACCGGCATGGGCCTCGAGCGGATTGCGGCCGTGCTGCAGGGCACCCACGACAATTTCGAGACGGACATCTTCCGGGCGCTGATCGGCGAATCGGCGGCGCTGACCCGCACCGATCCGGCCGCGCCCGAAACGCGCGCGTCGCACCGGGTGATCGCCGACCATCTGCGCGCCTGCGGCTTCCTGGTTGCCGATGGCGTGCTGCCGGCGAACGAGGGGCGCGGCTATGTGCTGCGACGGATCATGCGCCGCGCCATGCGCCACGCGCATCTGCTGGGCGCAGCCGAGCCGCTGATGCACCGGCTGGTGCCGGCGCTGGTCTCGGTGATGGGCGGCGCCTATCCCGAACTGGTCCGCGCCCAGCCGCTGATTGCCGAGACCCTGAAGCTGGAAGAGACCCGCTTCCGCCAGACGCTGGAGAAGGGGCTGAGGCTGCTTGAGGAGGCGACCGCTGGCCTCACGTCCGGGGCGACCCTTCCAGGCGAGGTCGCCTTCCGCCTGTATGACACCTATGGCTTTCCCTATGATCTCACCGAGGATGCGCTGAAGGCACAGGGCCTGTCGGTCGATCGTGCCGGGTTCGAGGCGGCGATGGCCGAGCAGCGGGCGCGGGCGCGGGCGGCCTGGGCCGGCAGCGGCGCCAGCGCGACCGACGGCCTGTGGTTCGATCTCGCCGACCGGCTCGGGTCCACCGATTTCACCGGCTATGCCGCAACCAGCGGGCAAGGCGAGGTGGTCGCGCTGCTGAAGGACGGGTCCGAGGTGGCCGGGGCGGCCGCCGGCGACGAACTGGTCATCCTGACCAACCAGACACCCTTCTACGGCGAATCCGGCGGGCAGGTGGGCGACAGCGGCACCATCAGCTCTGCCAGTGGTGCCCGCTTCGAGGTGATCGACACGCAGAAGCCGCTGGGCCGGTTGCATGCCCATCGCGGCCGGCTGGTGACCGGGGCGATCCGGGTGGGCGATGTCGTGACGCTCGAGGTCGATGCCGAACGACGGGCGGCCATCCGCGCCAATCATTCCGCGACCCATCTGCTGCATGCCGCGTTGCGCGAGGTGCTCGGCCCGCATGTGGCGCAGAAGGGCTCGCTGGTGGCCCCCGACCGGCTTCGCTTCGACTTCTCTCACCCCAAAGCGCTGTCCGCCGAGGAGATTGCCGCGATCGAGGCGCAGGTGAACGCCGAGATCCGCGCGAACGTGCCGGTTTCCACCCGGCTGATGACTCCGGAGGCCGCGATCGAGGCTGGCGCGCTAGCGCTGTTCGGCGAGAAATATGGCGACGAGGTGCGCGTGCTGGCCATGGGCCGCCCTGGCGCGGGTGACCGCCCCTATTCGGTCGAGCTGTGCGGCGGCACGCATGTGTCGGCAACCGGCGACATCGCCCTGTTCCGAATCCTGTCGGAGTCGGCCGTCTCGGCCGGCGTCCGCCGGATCGAGGCGCTGACCGGCGCCGGCGCGCTCGCCCATCTGACGTCCCAGGAGGAGCGGCTGAAGGCCGCCGCCGCCGCGCTGAAGGCCCGGCCGGAGGATCTGCCCGAACGCGTGGGTGCGCTTGCCGAGACCGTCCGCCGGCTGGAGCGGGAGCTGGCCGAGGCGAAGAAGGCCCTGGCGCTGGCTGGCCCTGCGGGCGCGCCGGCCGGGCCCGAAATGGCGGGCCCCTTCGCCTTTGTCGGCCGCGTCCTCGACGGGATCGAGCCACGGGCCCTGAAGGGTCTGGTCGACGAGGAGAAGGCCCGGCTCGGCTCGGGGGTCGTCGTGCTGGTCGCAGTGAACGATGGCAAGGCGTCGGTGGTGGTCGGGGTCGGCGGGGATGCGCTCGAGCGGCTATCGGCCGTTGATCTGGTCCGGGTGGCGGCAGCGTCGCTCGGCGGCCAGGGCGGCGGCGGGCGCCCCGACCTGGCGCAGGCCGGCGGGCCGGATGGCGCGGCGGCCGCGGCAGCCATCGCGGCGGTCCGCGCGCATCTGGTCAGCCTGGCTGTTCCGGCCTGATGGCAGGCGTGCGAGTCGATCCCGGCCTTGCCCCGCAGGTGGGGCATCAGGCGCCGCGGATCGCGATCATCGACATCGGGTCGAACTCGATCCGGCTGGTCGTCTATCAGGGTCTCAGCCGCACGCCGGCGGTGCTGTTCAACGAGAAGGTGATGGCCGGGCTGGGCCGCGGAGTCGCGACCGGCGGCCTGCTGACCGCCGAATCGATGGACGTGGCGTTGACAGCGCTTCGCCGCTTTTCGCTGCTGTGCCAGTCGATGGGCGTGGACAGCCTGCGCGCGGTTGCCACTGCCGCGGTCCGCGATGCCGCCAACGGCCCGGCCTTCGTGGCGGCGATCCGGGCCGAGGCCGGGCTCAAGGTCGAGGTGATCGACGGCGAGACCGAGGCGCGCGGCGCCGCCATGGGCGTGATCGCCGGCATTCCCGAAGCTGACGGCATCGTCGGCGACCTTGGTGGCGGCTCGCTGGAGCTGGTTCGGATCGGCGGCGGCGAGGCGCATGAGCGCGTCTCGCTGCCGCTGGGCGCGCTTCGCCTCGATGCGCTGCGAAAGAAGAGCCGCCGGGCGCTTGCCGCCGAGATCGACGAGGCGCTCGACCGGGTGGGCTGGGCCGCCCTCGGCCGGGGCAAGGCCTTCTACGCGGTCGGCGGCAGCTGGCGGGCGCTGGCGCAGCTGCACATGCACCTGACCGACTGGCCGCTTCCGGTAATCCACCAGTACCGCCTGCCGGCCAACGCGCCCGACCGGCTGGTCCGGACGCTGGCGCGCATCTCGCTGAAATCACTGAAGGACGTGCCGGCCATCTCGACCGCGCGGGTGCCGCAGCTGCCAGGTGCTGCCGCGCTGCTGCGAGACGTGACCCGCCGGCTGGGAAGCGCCGCCATCGTGATGTCGGCCTATGGTCTGCGCGAGGGGCTGCTTTACCAGGCGCTGTCACCTGGCGCGCGCGCGCTCGACCCGCTGCTGACGGCCGCGCGCGACACTGCCGAGCGGATGGGGCGCTTTTCCGACGGCACCGACGCCGAAGTGGGGGAGGCGCTGCTCGACTTCACCGACCCGCTGTTCGTTGGCGAGCCACCCGCGCTGCGCCGGATCCGGCATGCCGCCTGCTATCTTGCCGATGCCGCCTGGCGGGCGCATCCCGACATGCGCGCCGAGCAGGGGCTGGACACGGCGCTGCATGGTACCTGGGTGGGCATCGACGCCGAGGAACGGGCGATGCTGGCGGCCGCGCTGTGGGTCGTGAACGGCGGCGCCTGGCCGGCGCCGGCAGCGGCCCGGCTCGCGGAACTCGCCGCGCCGGACCGGCTGGAGATCGCCCGCCGCTGGGGGCTTGCCCTGCGGCTCGGTCAGCGGCTGGGGGGCGGGGCGGCGGCGCCGTTGGCCCGGACGCGTCTTCATTGCGAGCCGCGCGCGCTGGTGCTCAGCCTGGCGTCCGATGCCGCGGCGCTCTACGGGGAGCCGGTGGAGCGGCGCCATCGCTATCTGGCGCAGGCGCTTCAGCTGGAGCCGGTGCTTCGCATCGAGGCGCCGGCGGTGCCTCGAGCGCGCGCATCCTGAGCCGTCCATCGACAACCGAGAATCCCAGCCGCCCCTCGACCAGCGCCAGCGCGTCCGCCCCGAACTGCTCGAACCGCCAGCCCTCCAGGATCGACAGCCCCGTGCGCTGGCCGGCGGCGAGTGCGTCCAGCTCCTCGCTGCGGGCGATGAGGCGCGGGGCGACTCCCGATTCCTTGGCGCGGATCTTGAGCAGCAGTTTCAGCAGGTCAGCGACGAGCGAGGCGTCTGTCGAGAGACCGGGGCGATCGTTTCGCGCGGGCATCTCGGCTTCGGGCAGCGGCACGGCCGTGGCGAGCACGGCCATCAGCCGCGTGCCGATCGCGTTCGTTGCCCAGGCGGCCGACAGGCCGCGGACCCGGGCGAGATCGGCCTGGGTGGCCGGTGGCGCGGCGGCAAGGTCCGCCAGCGTCTCGTCCTTCACGATGCGCCCGCGCGGCACATTCTTGTCCTGCGCTTCGGCCTCACGCCAGGCCGCCAGCGCCTTCAGCCGGCCCAGCACCTCGGGCTTGCGGTTGGGCAGTTTCAGTCGTTGCCAGGCGGTCTCGGGCGCGACGACATAGTTGGCCGGGTCCGACAGGCGCGCCATTTCCTCGTCGAGCCAGGCGCCCCGGCCGGTTCGCCTGAGCTTCGCCAGCATCTTCGGGAACAGCGCCGACAGGTGCGTCACATCGCCGATCGCATAGGCGATCTGCCGCTCGGACAGGGGCCGGCGGGCCCAGTCGGTGAAGCGGGCGCCCTTGTCGATCTGCTGGCCAGTGAAATGGGCAACGAGATTGGCGTAGCTCACCTGCTCGCCCATGCCGAGCGCCATGGCGGCAATCTGGGTGTCGAACAGCGGCTGCGGCACCTGGCCGGTGCGGTGCACGAAGATCTCGATATCCTGGCTGCCGGCATGCAGCACCTTCAGCAGCCGCGCATCGTTCAGCAGCGCATCCAGCGGCGCAAGGTCGAGGCCGGGCGCCAGCGGATCGACCGCGAAGGCCTCGTCCGGGCTTGCCAGCTGCACCAGGCAGAGCTCTGGCCAGTAGGTGCTCTCGCGCATGAACTCGGTATCGACACACAGATAGGGCTGGCCCGAAAGCCGGTCGCACAGGCGGGCGAGCGTGTCGGTATCGGTGACAAGGGGGTGAATCTGCATGGGCCCCGTTAGCGCGGGCCAATCGCCTTGACAAAAGGGGATCAAGCCCCTTCACGAGCGCGCCCATGTCCTCCCCGCATCCCTATCGAAGCCACAGCTGTGGCGAACTGCGCGCGGCCCATGTCGGCCAGACCGTCCGACTGTCCGGCTGGATCCACCGCAAGCGCGACCATGGCGGTGTCCTGTTCGTGGATCTGCGTGACCATTATGGGCTGACCCAGCTGGTGGTCGCCGCCGGTTCGCCGCATTTGCCCGTGCTGGAGGCGCTGCGGCTGGAATCGGTCGTTACCATCGATGGCGAGGTGGTGGCGCGCGAGGCCGGAACCGTGAACCCGGCGCTGCCCACCGGCGCCATCGAGGTCAGGGTGCGCGGTGTCACGGTGCAGTCCCAAGCTGCCGAACTGCCGCTGCCGATCGCCGGCGAGGCCGATTATCCCGAGGAGATCCGCCTTCGCTACCGCTTCCTCGATCTCAGGCGCGAGCGGCTGCACCGCAACATGATCCTGCGCTCGAACGTGATCGCCTCGATCCGGCGGCGGATGATCGAGGCGGGCTTCACCGAGTTCCAGACGCCGATCCTGACGGCGTCCAGCCCTGAAGGCGCGCGGGATTTCCTGGTGCCCTCGCGGCTGCACCCCGGCAAATTCTACGCACTGCCGCAGGCGCCGCAGATGTTCAAGCAGCTGCTGATGGTGGCCGGCTTCGACCGCTACTTCCAGATCGCGCCCTGCTTTCGCGACGAGGATGCCCGCGCCGACCGGTCGCCGGGCGAATTCTACCAGCTCGACTTCGAGATGAGCTTCGTGACCCAGGAGGATGTGTTCGCTGCGATCGAACCGGTGCTCGCCGGCCTGTTCGAGGAGTTCGCCGGCTGGAACCGCGACACACCCTGGGCCGTGACCCCGGCTCCCTTCCCGCGCATCCCCTATGCGAAGGCGATGCTGGACTATGGCACGGACAAGCCCGACCTGCGCAACCCGCTTGTCATCCATGACGTGACCGACCTGTTCCGGGGCTCCGGCTTCGGCCTGTTCGCGCGGATCGTGGAAGGCGGGGGCGTGGTGCGCGCCATTCCGGCCCCTGCCACGGCCGCACAATCGCGCAAGTTCTTCGACGACATGAACGAGTGGGCGCGTGCGGAAGGCCATGCCGGCCTCGGTTATGTCACGCGCAAGGGTGGCGAGTTCGGCGGCCCGATCGCGAAGAATCATGGCGAGGCCGCGATGGCCGCGCTCTATGCGGCGATCGGCCTGGGGCCGGACGACGGCTGCTTCTTCGCCGCCGGTCCCGAGGCGGAGGCGGCCAGGCTCGCCGGCGCCGCGCGAACCCGGGTGGGCGAGCAGCTGGGGCTAGTCGAGCGCAAGGCCTTCCGCTTCTGCTGGATCGTCGACTTTCCGATGTACGAGCGCGATCCCGACACGGGGAAGATCGATTTCAGCCACAACCCCTTCTCGATGCCGCAGGGCGGGCTGGAAGCGCTGGACACGAAGGATCCGCTCCAGATCCTTGCCTACCAGTATGACATCGTGTGCAACGGCGTGGAGCTGTCCTCGGGCGCGATCCGCAACCACCGCCCCGACGTCATGTACCGGGCGTTCGAGATCGCCGGCTACAGCCGCGAGCAGGTGGACACGAATTTCCCCGGCATGATCAATGCGCTGAAATATGGCGCCCCCCCGCACGGCGGCTCGGCGCCGGGCGTGGACCGGATCGTGATGCTGCTGGCCGACGAGCCGAACCTGCGCGAAGTGGTGCTGTTCCCGCTGAACCAGAAGGCGGAGGACCTGATGATGGGCGCGCCCTCGACCGTGAGCGAACGGCAGCTCAAGGAGCTGTCGATCCAGATCCGCCCACGCTGAGCGGGCGCGTCCACCTGCCTGTCAAAAGCCGGCCGGCAAGGCCTTGGCGTCGGCCGATTTTACAGTCGCAGCGGCGGTCGAACGCCCGGTCGTGCCGGTCGGGCGGCCCGTCCCGCGTGCGGGCGCCTGGCACGGGCCTTGCATGGCTGACGGCAGGGTCGTCACGAGAAAATGAGGTTCGCCGTGACAGTATTTCGCTTTGTGATCCTGCCCCTGGCGGTTCTGGCGTCGCCGGCTCTGGCGGTTGAGGCCTTGCCCAACAGTGCCCCCGCCAGCCTCGTGGTCGCGACCGGTGCCGTCAACGACATCGCCCCGTTCAGCACGGCGCTGTCCGGCGCATTCGATCCGATCGCGGCCAATCTCCCCGCGCCGGTCGACCGTGCGGAGCCGGTGCCGGTGAACATCATTGCGGCGACCGCACCGGAACCGGGCGCCTGGGCGCTGCTGATCGCCGGGTTCGGGCTGGTGGGCTGGGCCGCGCGTCGGCGCCGCATTCTGCCGCCAGCGAGCGCCTGAGCGCTGGCCGGACAGAGCCCCGGGGTGAGCCCCGGGGTTCAACCGTCAGTATTTGACCGAGCAGCCGTAGGGTCGCGCCGTCGGCGTGGCGACCGGGCGGCCGGCGGCCAGATCCGCAAGGGCGGCGCGGACGAAATTCTGCGCCTTGCCGATGTCTGCCGGATTGGCTGTCGGGATGTTGTCGATCCCCCCGGCGAAGACGAGCGTTCCCTCACGATCGATCACGAACATGTGCGGCGTGGTGCGCGCGCCATAGGCCCGGCCGATGGTGCCGTTCGGATCGGGCAGATAGGCTGTCGAGTTGAAACCCTGCGCCTTCATCTTGGCGTTCGCCTGCGCCGGAGTCACATGGCCCTGCTTGCCCGGCGCGCCGGAGTTCACCGTCAGCCACACGACACCTTGCTGCCGCGCTTCGGCCTGGAGCTTCTGCATGTCGCCGCCGGAATAGAATTTCTGCACGAAGGGGCATTCGGCGTTGGTCCATTCCAGAACCACGGTCCGGCCGCGGAAGTCGGAGAGATTGTGGGTCCGTCCCTGGCTGTCGGTCGCGGTGAAGGCGGGCGCCGGCTGGCCGACGGTGGCGTTGGCGAGCGCGGCGAGCAGGAGCGCGGCGGCGGCAATCATCTGTTTCAGCATGTCGTCCTTCCTAGACGCTTTTCGATGAACCCTTGCTTGCCAGTTCGATGAGCCGGTCGACTGTCAGCAGCTGGGGCAGTTCCTCGACCGAGCCATCGGCCCCGTAGAACAGATAGAGGGGGATTCCGGCGCGGCCACGCTCGGCAAGGAAGCGCGCGATGGCTGGATCCGGCCGGGTCCAGTCGCCGACCATCAGCTGGACGCCGGCGGCCTGGAAGGCTTGCGCGACCTTGGGCGAGGCGAGCGCACCGCGCTCGTTCACCTTGCAGGTCACGCACCAGTCGGCTGTGAAGTAGAGGAACACGGGCTTTCCGACCGCGCGCGCGTCGGCCAGCGCCTCGGGCGAAAAGGCGATGGCCGCCAGCTTGCCTGGTGTGGGGGTGGCCGCCAGCGCCGGGCTGCCCTCGGGCAGGCGGGCGAGCGTCAGCGGTGCCACGAGCGCGACCGCAACCGCCAGCCCGGCCGCCAGCCGGCTGCCCCGGCCCTGCTGCTGCCGAAGCCCCAGCACCCAGAGGACGAGGCCCAGCGCCAGCGCCGCGGCGAGCCCCGCCGTCAATCCCTCGGCGCCGGCCTGGCGGCCGAGCACCCAGGCAAGCGCCAGGGCCGTCAGCAGCATCGGCACCGCGAGAATGCGACGGAAGGTCAGCATCCAGGGACCGGGCCGGGGCAGGCGGCGGCGAAGCGCCGGCACGAAACCGATGGCGAGGAAGGGCAGGGCAAGCCCGAGCCCGAGGCCGGCGAACACCGCGAGCCCGGCGGCCGGGGGCAGCACCAGCGCCGCGCCCAGCGCGCCTGCCATGAAGGGGCCGGTGCAGGGCGTGGCAACGAAGGCTGCCAGCGCGCCGGTGAAGAAGGCGCCCGTGGCGCCCGGTTTCGCGGCAAGGCCGGCACCCGCGTTGGCGGCGCCCATGTTCACGTCGTACAGGCCGGCGAAGTTGAGACCGATCGCAAAGGTCAGCAGCAGCAGGAACAGGATCACGCGCGGGTCCTGGAGCTGGAAGGCCCAGCCGGCGCCGGCGCCTGCCTGTGCGATGAGGATGGCGGCCAGCCCCAGCGCCGAGGTCACCAGCACGACGCCCGCCGTGTAGGCCAGCCCCTCCGTTCGGGCGTGCGCTGCCGACTGGCCGGATTTCGCCAGGCTCATCGCCTTCAGGCTGAGGATCGGGAACACGCAGGGCATGAGGTTCAGGAGGAGCCCGCCCAGGATCGCAAGGCCCAGCGCCGTCCAGAAGGCGCTGGCAGCGGGCAACTCGCGCGTCACGGCAAGGGGCTGGCCGGCCGGCACCGCGCCTTCCATCAGATCGACCTCAAGCCCCGCGATGCGGCCGTCGGATCGCTCGACCCGAAGCACCCCGCTGGTGAGCGAGTCCGCAGGGCCGGGATTGGCTGCCCGCTTCATTTCGATGACAAGCTCGCCGTCCGCGTCGAACAGAGCCTGCGGGGCGGCCATGTCGATCAGGTCGTGGCGCAAGGGGAAGAAATGGGCGCGGGCGATCGCTTCCGTTGGCACCGGCACCTTGATGCGGACGGTCCTTTCGTCGGCGACGAAGCTGCCCATGGTGCCCAACGGGCGGGGCTGGGCCGCGCGAGCGGCTGCGAAGCGCGCGGCCACCGTCGGATCGGGCGCGCCATCGCCCACTGCCAGCGGCAGCGACAGCGTGGCTGATTCCGGCACGCACAGCTTGTCGTCGCACACCAGCCAGTCGAGCGTCACCTCGATCGGCAGCGCGCCGCGGGCGCCGGCCGGCACCTGTGCGTCGGCCAGCAGGATCGCTTCGCCGTCGAACACATGGTTCATGATCCCGCCAACCACATAGGTCTTGGGGACCGGGTAGCGGAAGGCGCTGACGGTCACGCCCGGCGGCACGCGCCAGTCGGCCCGGGTCTCGATCCCGGCATCGCCAGGGTTCAGCCAGTAGGTATGCCAGCCTGGCCGCGCCGTCATCGAGACGCCGATGGTGAAGGCCTCGCCGGCCTTCGGTGCCCGGGTTTCGGCCAGCAGCTCGACCCGCGTGTTCGGCTGTTCGGACAGGGCGCTGGCCATGGCCGGCGCGGGCAGCAGCAGGGCGAGCCAGATCAGCAGAGGTGCGACTATCACGCACCCGCACATAGGCGAAGCCCCTCGCCCCGCCAAGGCGAAGGAATGCCGCGAACCGGCGGGCCGGCCGGCGACGCCACCGCATCGCCGGCCGCTGGGCCCTCAGCGCTTCGAGAACTGGAAGCTGCGCCGCGCCTTCGCCTTGCCGTACTTCTTGCGCTCCACCACGCGGCTGTCGCGGGTCAGGAAGCCGGCCTGCTTGACGGTGGTGCGGAGCGTCGGCTCGTAGCGGGTCAGCGCCTGGGCGATCCCGTGCTTGACGGCGCCGGCCTGGCCCGACAGCCCGCCGCCGCTCACGGTGGCGACAACATCATATTGGCCGCGCCGCTCAGCGACATCGAAGGGCTGGTTGATGACGAGGCGAAGCGTCGGCCGTGCGAAATAGACGGACTGGTCGCGGCCATTGACCTCGATCTTGCCGGAGCCGGGTTTCAGCCACACGCGCGCGACGGCATCCTTCCGGCGGCCGGTCGCATAGGCCCGGCCCTGCTTGTCGAGGATCTGCGGGCGAAGCGCGACGGGCTCGGGCGCGGGCGCGGCCGGCGCCTGGGCCGGTTCGGCTGGCGCTTCGGAACCGGCCTGCGCGGCCGGCGCCTCGGCCTTCAGCCTCGCCAGATCGGCGAGACTCTGGCGGCTGTCCTCGAACGGGGTCTCGGGCGTGTTGTTCTCGCTCATTGGGCGGCAACCTTGTTCTTGCGGTTCATCGCGGCGACGTCGAGCACTTCGGGCTTCTGCGCTTCGTGCGGATGTTCGGCGCCCTTGAAGATGCGCAGGTTGCGCATCTGCTGGCGGCCCAGGGGCCCGCGGGGAATCATCCGCTCCACCGCCTTTTCCAGAACGCGTTCGGGAAAGCGGCCCTCCAGCACCTTGTCGGCGCGGACTTCCTTGATTCCGCCCGGATAGCCGGTGTGGCGGTAGTAGATCTTCTGGGTCGCCTTGCGGCCCGTGAACCGCACCTTGTCGGCGTTGATCACGATCACATTGTCCCCGCAATCGACATGCGGCGTGAAACTGGGCTTGTGCTTGCCGCGCAGGCGATTGGCGACGATGGTGGCGAGACGGCCGACGACAAGGCCGTCGGCGTCGATCAGGATCCACTTCTTCTCGACCTCGGCGGGTTTCGCCGAGGCCGTTGACCGGGTGAGCATCTCGATATCCTCGAAGGCAGGGCTAGAATGGCGAGCCTTTGCCGCAACCCATGGGAAAAGGCAAGAAAAAGGCTTGTGGTATCAGGTTACCGGATCGGCCTGATCCCAGGCATGCGCCTGAAGGTGGCCGAGTGCGACCACTTCGAGCGCGGCCTCGTGGGTTGCTGCCAGCACGACGGGCGGCGCGAAGCCGGCCGCCCGGGCTTCTTCCCACCGGGCAGCGCAGACGCACCAGCGGTCGCCCGCCTTCAGCCCCGGAAAGCCGAACTCGGGCCGCGGCGTGACCAGATCGTTTCCGGCCATGGCCGAGAAGGCGAGGAACTCGTCCGTCATCACCGCGCACACATGGTGGCGGCCATGGTCGTCAGGCGCGGCGGTGCAGCAGCCGTCGCGAAACCAGCCGGTCAGCGGATCGAAGGAGCAGGGCGAGAGCGCCCCGCCTGCCACATTTCGCTGTCCGCTCATCGCTGTCCTTCCGTTTCCTGCCGCACCCAGGAGGTATAGGCCTCAGGGGCCCCCTCGACCGGCCAGACGCAGATCGCGGGCACGTCATAGCTGTGGGCGTCGGCCAGCGCCGCGACGAGCGCCTCGGCCTGCCCGGCAGTCGTCTTGAAGATGGCAGGGACTTCTTGCGCCGTCCCAATGGCACCCTGCCAGCGATAGACGGAGTGGCAGGGGCCCAGGATGTTCACACAGGCCGCCAGCCGCTGCTCGATCATGGCGCGGCCGATCCGGCCAGCCTCCTCGGCGGAGGCGAAGACCACATAGACCGAGACGATGGCCGTCATGCCAGTGCCGGCTGTCTGACAGGGGTAGCCGCCCTGCGGCCCACGACATGCATGCCCCAGGCGGCGCTCGCCACCACCAGCGCGCCCACTGCCTGGTGCAGCACCGCGAGCACGATGTCGACGCCCGTCATCACCACCGTGATTCCGAGCAGGATCTGGACGCCGAAGGCACTGTGGATTGCAAGCGACGCGCTGCGCGCGCCCGCCCGCCGCGCCAGACGCGCCAGCACCACCAGCGCCGCCACCGTCACGAAGGCCCACCAGCGGTGGACGAAGTGGGTGAGGTGCGGGTCATCAACGAAGGTGCGCCAGCCCTGCCAGGCGACATTGGGGGGAAACAGATGCCCGTTCATCAGCGGCCAGTCCGAGGCGGCATGGCCGGCGTTCATGCCGGCGACGAAAGCGCCGACGAGCAGCTGAACGAACAGGATGGCGGCGACCGCGAGGCTGGCCGGCGTGAGGCGCGCCGGTCGCGCGTCCGGGTTGCGCTCGAGGGCGAGCAGGTCGAGCGCGGTCCAGACGAGCCCGCCCAGGATGAACAGCGCCGTCAGCAGATGCACGGCGAGGCGCACATGGCTGACATCGGTCCGGTCGGCGAGGCCCGAAGTCACCATCCACCAGCCGATGGCGCCCTGGAACCCGCCGAGCGCCAGCAGCGCGACGAGGCGCGGGCCATAGCCGGCCGGGATCGCCCGCTTCCAGGCGAACCAGGCGAGCGGCAGCGCGAAGGCAAGCCCGATCAGCCGGCCGAGCAGGCGGTGGAACCATTCCCAGAAGTAGATGAACTTGAAGGCTTCCAGGCTCATCCCCCGGTTGATCTCCTGATACTGGGGGATCTGGCGATATTTCTCGAATTCGGCCTGCCACTGCGCCTCGCTGAGCGGCGGCAGCGTGCCGGTGACGACCCGCCATTCGGTGATGGACAGCCCCGATTCCGTCAGCCGGGTGATTCCGCCGACCACGACCATCGCGAAGACCAGCCCCGCCACCCAGAACAGCCAGATGGCGAGCGCGCGTGGCCGCGCTGTCGGCGGCGATAGCACGAAGGTCGCGGCAGGGGCGTGATGATTCATGGGGCGGCCATAGCGCCGGCGGCGACGCCCCGCCAAGCGGTCGCGCCGTCGCAAGGCTTTGCGGCGCGAGCCAAAGCGCCTACATTCCAGTCGATGCCCCGACGACCTTCCAAGCCGGTGCCTGGCGAGCCCCCGGAGACCACGCCGACCGTCGCCGACCAGTTGCCGTCGGAACCGGCTGCGGCTGCGGCCGAGCCGGGCTCGCCGCCCGCCCCGTCGGTCGCATCGCCGCCTGCGGCCGCGCATGACGCGGGGCCCGCGCCGGTCGCGTGGGAATGGCCCTCGGTTCACCGTGAAGGCTGGCGCTTTGCACTGGCCACCGGCTTCGCGGCCCTCGTTGCCGGCTGGGCCGGCTGGTCGGTCCTGGGCTGGCTTCTGGCCGGGCTAACGGCTTTCATCCTCGCCTTCTTCCGCGACCCCGTGCGCGCGTCGCCTGCCGGCGAGGGGCTGATCCTGTCGCCGGCCGACGGCCTTGTCAGCCAGATCCTGGAAGTCGAGCTGCCGCGCCAGCTGGTTGGGGAGGGCGGGCTCCAATCCGGGCGCGCTACCCGTATCTCGATCTTCATGTCGGTCTTCGACGTGCACATCAACCGCACGCCGGTGGCCGGCACGATCCGGCGACTCGTCTATGTGCCTGGCGCCTTCCTGAATGCCGACCTCGACAAGGCAAGCGAAGCGAATGAGCGCCAGTATCTGCTGGTGGAGGCGATGGACGGAACGAAGGTGGGCTTCACCCAGATCGCGGGCCTGGTGGCACGGCGCATCGTCAGCTTCGTGCGCGAGGGCTCGATCGTCGGCACCGGCCAGCGGGTGGGGCTGATCCGCTTCGGCAGCCGGGTGGACCTGTTCGTGCCGGCCGGCTTCGAGCCGCAGGTGGTGAAGGGCCAGCGCGCGATCGCCGGCGAGACGGTGCTGGCGCGCCGCGGCGGGCTGCCGCTGTCGCCGGGCCCGCGGCAGTGAGCGCCGAGGCGCCGCCGCCCGTGCCGCCGGCACTGCCGCTTCGCGCCCTCATTCCCAATGCCATCACGGTGCTGGCGCTGTGCGCCGGCGCCACGGGTGTTCGCTTCGCGCTGTCGGGCGACTTCGACAAGGCGGCGGCCGCCGTCGTCATCGCCGCCCTGCTCGACGGCATCGATGGCCGCGTGGCGCGGCTGCTGCGTGGCACCAGCCGGTTCGGCGCCGAGCTCGACAGCCTGTCGGACGTGACTGCCTTCGGGGTGGCGCCCGCGCTCATCCTCTATCTCTGGGCGCTCGAGGATCTTGGCCGGATCGGCTGGGTCGTCGCGCTCGCGCTCGTCGTCTGCTGTGCGCTTCGGCTGGCGCGGTTCAACGCCGCGCTGGACCGGGCGGATCTGCCCAAGAAGCGGCTGGGCTTCACGACCGGCGTGCCCGCTCCGGCCGGCGCGGGCCTTGCGCTGATGCCGCTGTTCTGGAGCCTCGCGCATGAGGGTGCGCTCGATGCCGCGCCCGAGACGCGCGCAATCATCACCGCCATCGTCGTCGCCGTCACCGCCTTCCTGATGGTCTCGGCCCTGCCCGGCTGGGGCTTCCAGGCAGTGCGCGTCCCACGCCAGATGCGCCTGTTCCTGCTGGCGGCGGTCGGGCTGTTCGCAGCGGCCATGGCCCAGGCGCCCTGGATGGCGCTGTTCGCGATCGGTCTGGCTTATGCGGTTGCCTTTCCCTTCGCCGGTCTTGCCTACCGCCGGCGGCTTGCCGCCGAGCGCGCGGCCGCGCCGATGCCGGATCAGCCCGCCGATGCCGAGGGCACGGCGCCGGCCGTGCTGTCGTTCAGGCCGCCAGCCGCCGAGGGGCCGCCGCAGCGACGCTGACCGGCAGCCGTCGTTGCGCCGGGGGCGGGGCCGTGGCCGGTCGCGGGGCGAAGGCCAGGACCTCGGCGCCGGACGACCGCGGCACCAGCCGCACGAGCGCACGCGGGCCCGAAAGGGCGCGCCTCAGCGCGGGGGCGGCTGCCACCAGCAGCCACAGGTTGAGGGCGAGAGCGGCAAGCAGAAGGGCCGGCCCCCACAGCAATGCAGCGCTGCCCGATGCCATCATTGTCCGCTCCTGTTTGCCGAGTCGTTGTCAATTGCGATGTTCTTCTTTTGTTCCAATCCTGTCAAGCGCGATCTTGCGCCCATGGCCGGGGTCGCTAGGACGGTCGGCAAGGAGGAGGAACGATGCCCATGAAGCCCGGCACGATGCAGGACTGGCCGCTGCTGGTCTGGAAGCTCATCGACCATGCGGCCGAATTCCACGGCCAGCGCGAGGTCGTCAGCCTGACCTGCGAGGGGCGGGAGGATCGCTCGACCTGGGGAAGCATTCGCGCGCGGGCGAAGCGCGTGGCAGCCGCGCTCAGGGCGCTCGGGGTGAAGCCGGGGGAGCGGGTGGCGACGCTGGCCTGGAACACGCATCGCCATGTCGAGGCCTGGTACGGGATTTCGGGGATGGGCGGTGTCGCCCACACCATCAATCCGCGGCTGTTCGAGGACCAGATCGTCTATATCGCCAACCATGCCGAGGATCGGGTGCTGTTCTTCGATCTCACCTTCGTGCCGCTGGTGGAAAAGCTCAGCCCCCGCTTCGAGACGATCGAGCGCTATGTCCTGCTGACCGACCGGGCGCACATGCCGGACCAGTCCACGCTCGACCTCATCTGCTACGAGGACTGGATCGCCGGCCAGCCGGCCGACCAGCCCTGGGAACTGCTCGACGAGAATGCGCCGGCGGGCCTGTGCTATACGTCGGGCACGACGGGCAATCCCAAGGGCGTGCAATATTCCCACCGGTCGAACGTGCTGCACGCCATGGCTGCCTGCATGACCGACACCTTCGCCGTTGGTGCAAGGTCGGTGGTGATGCCGATCGCGCCCATGTATCACGCCAATGCCTGGTCCATCCCCTACACGACCGCGGCTTGCGGCGCGAAGCTGGTGATGGCCGGCCCGCATTTCGATCCGCCCACGCTGCACCGGCTGATCGTGCAGGAGAAGGTCGACCTGGCGCTGGCTGTTCCTACCATCTGGCTTGGCATGCTGCAGCATCTGGAAAAGACCGGCGGCAACCTCGGTTCGCTCGCGCGCACGGGCATTGGCGGCTCGGCCGTGCCACGCTCGATGATCGAGGCCTATGACCGGCTGCACAATGTCCGCGTGATGCAGCTGTGGGGCATGACGGAAATGTCGCCGCTGGGCACCATCGGCTCACCAACGCCCGAAGTCGCGGCCCTGCCCTATGACCAGGAGATGGACTATCGCGTGAAGCAGGGCCGCCCGGTGTTCGGGGTGGAGATGCGGATCGTGGACGATGCGGGCAAGGTTCTGCCGCGCGATGGCAAGACCTTCGGCCGGCTGATGGTGCGCGGGCCGTGGATCGTCGGCAGCTATTTCAAGGGCGACGGCGGCGACATCCTGGATTCCGAAGGCTGGTTCGATACCGGCGATGTCGCAACACTGGACGAACTGGGCTACATGCAGATCGTCGACCGCTCGAAGGACGTGATCAAGTCGGGCGGGGAGTGGATCTCGTCCATCGACCTCGAGAATGCCGCCGTCGGCTGCCCGGGCGTGGCCGAGGCGGCCGTGATTGGCCTGCCGCATCCCAAGTGGGACGAGCGGCCGCTGCTGGTGATCGTCCGCAAGGAAGGTTCGACCGTCTCGGCCGACGACATCCGCGCCTATCTGGCGGACAAGATCGCCAAATGGTGGATGCCGGACGCGATCGAGTTCGTGGACGAAATCCCCCACACGGCAACCGGCAAGATCCAGAAGGTGGCGCTGCGCGAGCGCTTCGCGGGCTACAGGCTGCCGGCCTAGAGCGCGACCCTGACCGTCCGGCCCGAGGGGCCGGGGAAGTCGCGGAAGAGGGCGCCGGCCAGCGCCGGGGCCAGCACCGTGCCCGACCGGCCGTCGGGCCCGGTCTCGATGGCGGCGCGGCCCTCCCACACCGCCTGACCGGCCGGCGTTGCCATGCGGACGGACAGCGTTGTCGTCGTTGCCATCTGCGGCCGGCTGCTTCCGCCCACCGGCACGTTCACGCTGGTACCCACCCCGACATTGCCCGAAGACCAGCCGCCGCCGACGCCGACCGACACGCCCGAGCGGCGGGGCGCCATGTCGCGCGCGGCGGTCGTGACCTCGACGGTGGCGACCAGCTGGGCCTGTGTGGGGTTCGCGGCGATGCTGAAACCCTGCCGCCGAAGCTCGGCAGCGACAGCATCCGCCTGCGCCTTGAACTCGAGGCTGCCCGCCATCGCCGGGTCGGCGGGTTTCACATGGACGGTGCCGGCCGATGGCGCACCCTGGTGGAAGCGCAGCACCTGTGCCTGCGGGGCCGTCGCGCAGGCCGACAGAAGAAGGGCCAGTGCAGCAATGATCGGGCCGGATTTCATGGCGGCAGCTCCAGGCGGTCAGCAGGTCGACCGGTTCAGCCTAGCAGTCGAGCCGGCGGGCCGGAAGGGTGGCCGACAGCCGATCGAAGCAGTAGGGATCGCTGCCCGGAACGCGGAAGGCGAAGCTGCCGTCAGGCAGGAGGCCGGCTTCGGAATAGACCAGCCGGTCGCCCTCGAGCCGGATCGAGGCCTGAAGGCGCATGGTGCGGCCGGAACCGGCCACGATGACGCAATCGGGCGGGATATGGGCCTCGAACCCCTGCGGCGACGGCCGGACGGGCAGATCGCAGGCGGGCGGATAGCCGACGACGTCTGTCGGCCCGAGCGCCCGGAACGCTGGCCCGTCTGGCGCGGCATCGAGCAGCGGGTCCGCCCGTTTCGGCAGGAGGAACTGCATCGCATATCCGCCGTCAGCCGCCGGGCGGAACACCCACAGCCGCTGCCGGCTCACCGGCCCATCCGGGCCACCGCTGCGCCAGACGAGATGCACCACGCGGCCATTGGGCCCGGCGAGCCCAGGGGCCTCGACCTCGCGGAACAGGGCATGCTGGCGGTCAAGCCAGGGATAGGGTGTGCCGGCCGCCGGGGGGCGATGCAGCGCCGGATCGGCCGTATCGAACTGGCGCCGGTTGTCCCACACACCCGCCAGGCGCTCGGCCGGATGCGGCCCGGCGGCCGCGAGCAGCAGGGCCGCCGGGACCATCAGCATGGCGCGGGGAGGTGCGCGGCGGCTCAGCCGGCAGGTCTCACCACGATATCCACGCGGCGGGCATTCGCGAGCGTGGTGGTGGCATCCGTCGTCTCGGCCGGCTTCTCGAGGTCGATTGCACCAGCCGGAACGCCCATCGCCTCGAGCGCGGCCTGCACGCTTTGCGCGCGGTTCTTCGACAGTTCGGCGTTGAAGGCGGCGTCGCCGCGCGGGTCATTGTAGCCCGAGACGACGAGCCGATCGCCCGGGTTCGCGTCGATCCAGGCCTTGAGGGGTGCCGCGACCGTCGCGAAGTCGGGGGTGACCACGGCGCTTGCGGTGTCGAAATAGACCGAGAGCTTCGGCCGGCCTTCCACCTCGCTTGCCAGTACGCCCGCCCCTTCGGGCACGGCGGGTGCGGCAGGTACACCGCCCGCGCCGGTCAGCGCCGTGCCAAGCACGTCAGGGCCACCCACCGGGGGGGCGGAGGGGTTGAGGGCGACGGCCGGCGCGGGCGCCGGATCGTTCATGCCGCTGCCGATGAGCGAGCCGAGAACGGCCGCGACCAGCAGACCGCCGCCGACGACGGCAAGCGCCAGCGTTCCGAAGCGAATGAAGCCGCGATTGTCCGAATCATCATCGCCGCCTGGCGTCGGGCGGGCAGCGGCCGGGGCTGCCGCGGCAAGCGGGGTGGCGGCCGCCACCGGGGGCGGGCTGAGCGGCGGCGGGGGGGGCGGGGGCACGGCGGCGAGCGGCACCGGGTCGGGTGCCGGCGGCGGCGGCGGCGGTGGCGCCGGATCGGGCTCGGCGGGCGCGGCCACGGCGGCCGATCCCGCTGCGGTGGCGCCGAACAGGCCGAGCTTTCCGAAATGTTCGGCCAGCAGGTAATAGACCGTCACGCGGTTCCGGGTGCGATCGGCCTTCATCCGCTCGCCGACACTGGCGATCGCCGCGTCGATCACCTCGTCCGGATCGGTCAGGCCCAGCTTCTTGCGGCAGAAATTGTCGCGAACACGGCCCGTTTCCGCCGGGTCGGTGAAGGAGACCAGCGACGAATCGCGATTGCGAAGCGCGATCCCACAGTAGCGGACGATCGCCTTGATGACGGCATCCTCGGCATCCGGCGCATATTTGCGCACGTCGATCGCCCAATCCTCGTCCATGTCCTTCTCCCCTTGTTACCGTGCCGTCGGGCCGACAGCAGGGGACAGGCTAGCTTGGGGACCGGGCTGCGACAAGGCGTCCGCAACCGGCGGGGAGCTGGCGCAGGTTGCTCGGCAGCAGCGGCGCTGTCAGCTGTGCCCCCCCTCCCGCCTCGCCATGAAGGCGAGCCGCTCGAACAGCATCACGTCGGCCTCGTTCTTGAGGAGCGCGCCGTGGAGCGGCGGGATCAGTTTCCGGGGATCGCGGCTCTGCAGCACGTCGAGCGGCAAATCCTCGTGCAGCAGCAGTTTCAGCCAGTCGAGAAGCTCGGAGGTGCTCGGCTTCTTCTTGAGGCCGGGCACCTCGCGGATGTCGTAGAAGATCGTCAGCGCCTCGCGCACCAGGGCCTTCTGGATTCCCGGGAAATGCACCTCGATGATCGCCTTCATCGTCTCGGCGTCGGGGAAGCGGATGTAGTGGAAGAAGCAGCGCCGGAGGAAGGCGTCGGGCAGCTCCTTCTCGTTGTTGGAGGTGATGATGACGATCGGGCGCTGGATGGCCTTCACCGTCTCCCCGGTCTCGTAGACGTTGAATTCCATCCGGTCGAGTTCCTGGAGCAGGTCGTTCGGAAACTCGATGTCGGCCTTGTCGATCTCGTCGATGAGGAGGACGGGCAGCTCAGGGCTGGTGAACGCCTCCCACAGCTTGCCGCGGCGGATGTAGTTGGAGATGTCGGCCACGCGCGGGTCACCCAGCTGGCTGTCGCGCAGGCGGGCCACGGCGTCATATTCGTAGAGGCCCTGCTGGGCGCGCGTGGTGGACTTGATGTGCCATTCGAGGAGCGGCGCATTCAGCGCCCGTGCGATCTCGTGGGCGAGCACCGTCTTGCCGGTGCCGGGCTCGCCCTTCACCAGAAGCGGGCGGCGAAGCGTGGCGGCGGCGTTCACCGCGACCTTCAGATCCTCGGTCGCGACATAGCTGGCGGTGCCTTCAAAGCGGGTTGGCGCAGTCATCCGGGCTCCTTCGTCGAGCCCCCTTGTCGGGGCTGGGCGGGGACATGCCAATCCCCCTTTTGGCAGGTGGGCGAACGGCTCGCCGATTTGTGGCTTGCGTGGCGGCACGGGCGGTTCCATCAACAGCATTGAGCAAGGCACCGCGACAGACCGGCGCCATCAAGGGAGACAGGCTTGGCCGATACGATCGTGACGCCGGCGCGCGCGGAGGGGCCGACCTGGTTCGGACATCCGCGCGGGCTGTTCGTGCTGTTCTTCGCGGAGATGTGGGAGCGTTTTTCCTATTACGGGATGCGCGCGCTCCTCATCTTCTATCTCGTCCAGCACTGGCTGTTCAGCGACAGCGAGGCGGGCGTCGTCTATGGGGCCTATACCGCGCTCGTCTACATCACGCCGGTGATCGGGGGCTATATCGCCGACCGCTGGCTGGGCCAGCGCAAGGCAGTGATGTTCGGCGCCGTGCTGCTGACCTTCGGCCACTTCTTCATGGCCTTCGAGGGCACAGGCGGGCAGGCGGATCCCGCCATCAACATCTTCTGGCTGGCACTCAGCTTCATCATCGTCGGCTCGGGGTTCCTGAAGGCCAACATCTCGGTGATCGTGGGCCAGCTCTATCCGCGCACCGACGTGCGGCGCGATGGCGCCTATACGATCTTCTACATGGGCATCAACGTGGGGGCTGCGCTGGGCAGCTTCCTGTGCGGCTGGATCGGCCAGACCTATGGCTGGGCCTGGGGCTTCGGGCTGGCAGGTATCGGGATGCTGGCGGGCCTGCTGGTGTTCGTGATCTTCACCCCCTGGCTCAATGGCGCGGGCGAACCGCGCGACCCGGCCGTGCTGCAGCGGCGGGTGGCGGGCGTGAAGCTCGAATGGCTGCTCTACATGGTGGGGATTGCTGCCGTCGGCCTGTCCTGGCTGCTGATCCAGTATCAGGCGGTCATCGGCACGCTGCTGCTCGTCTCGGGCATCGTGCTGGTGGGCTATGTGCTGCTGACGGCGGTGACGAAGCTGGCGGCGGAGGATCGCGACCGCATCTTCGCCGCCCTGTTCCTGATCCTTGGCTCCATCCTGTTCTGGGCGCTGTTCGAGCAGGCAGGATCGTCGCTGAACCTGTTTACCGACCGGCATGTGGACCGCAGCCTGCTGGGCGTGGAGGTTCCGGCGTCCGTCTTCCAGTCGATCAACCCCGTCTACATCATCCTGCTGGCGCCGCTGTTCGCGATGCTGTGGACGGCGCTCGGCAAGCGCGGGCTGGAGCCGTCGACTCCGGCCAAGTTCGGCCTTGCGCTCATTCAGCTGGGCGCGGGCTTCCTGGTGCTGGTGTTCGGCGCCGAGGCCGTAGGTCTCGAAAATCCCACGCCCATCCTCTTCATCTTCCTGATCTATCTGCTGCACACCACGGGCGAGCTCTGCCTCTCGCCTGTTGGTCTGTCGGCCATGAACCGGCTGGCGCCGGCACAGATGGCGAGCCTGATCATGGGCACCTGGTTCTTCGCGTCGGCGACCGGCAATTTCGCCGCGGGTCTCATCGCGGCGGCGACAGGGGCAGGCGCGCTGGAGGGAACGGCCGGTGCTGCCAAGGCCGTGGTGCTGGATGTCTATTCGACCGTCGGCTGGGTGGCCGTCGGCGTCGGCCTGTTCGTGCTGCTGGTCGCGCCCTTCGTGAAGCGGCTGATGCATCTCGAGCGTTTGCGCGACGACGAACCGGCGCCGTCCGGGGTTGAAGGGGAGATTGTGGTGACGGAAGGAGCGCGGGTTTGAGGGGCTGGCTTGTTGGGGCGGCGGCCCTGGCGCTTGCGGCCTGTAGCACGACCGGGGGGCCTCGCGCGCGGCCGGCGGCAGCGCCGGCGCTGCCGGCCGGGCCGGGCGAGGCAGCCTTTGAATCGACCTACCGCCCGATCCCGGGTGAGCCGACGGTGATCCGCAATGTCACCATCTATGACGGCAAGGGTGGCCGGATCGATCGCGGCGCCATCCGCTTCGAGAATGGCAAGGTCACTGCCCTTGGCGCCGGCGTCAGCGAGGCCGGGGCCAGCGTGATCGATGGCGCCGGCCGGTGGGTGACGGCGGGAATCATCGATATCCACTCGCACTTGGGCAACTATCCCGCACCGGGGGTGCCGGCCCATTCGGACGGCAATGAGGTGACCGGCCCGGTCCGGCCCGAGGTGTGGGCGTTCCACGCGGTGTGGCCGCAGGATCCCGGGTTCAGCCGCGCGCTGGCTGGCGGCGTGACCGTGCTGCACGTACTGCCGGGCTCGGCCAACCTGTTCGGCGGGCGGGGCGTGACGCTCAAGAATGTCTGGGGCCGCACCGCCCAGGACATGCTGATGCCGGGCGCGCCCTGGACGCTCAAGATGGCCTGCGGGGAGAATCCCAAGCGCGTCTATGGCAGCCGCAACCAGATGCCCGGCAGCCGCATGGGCAATCTGGCACTGGCGCGGCAGACCTGGGCGAACGCGCAGCACTACAAGGCGACCGGCGGCCGGCAGGGCAGCGGACCGCCCCGGCGCGACATGGCGATGGAAACGCTGGTCGGCGTGCTGGAAGGGAAGATCCTCGTCCAGAACCACTGCTACCGCGCTGACGAGATGATGCACATGATCCAGATGGGTCGCGAGTTCGGCTACCGGATCGCCGCCTTCCACCACGGGGTCGAGGCCTACAAGATCGCCGACGTGCTGGTGAAGGAGGGGATCTGCGGCGCGCTTTGGGCGGACTGGTGGGGCTTCAAGATGGAAAGCTATGACACCATCCAGGAAAATCTGCCCTTCGTTCATGCCGCGGGCGGCTGCGCCGTCACCCATTCGGACGATGCGCACGGCATCCAGCGGCTCAACCAGGAAACGGCGAAGGCGCTGGCAAATGGCCGGCGCATGGGGCTCAACATCCGCGACGAGGAGGCCTGGGCGTGGATCTCCCACAATCCTGCCAGGGCGCTGGGCATTGCCGACAGGACCGGCAGCCTGGAGCCCGGCAAGCAGGCCGATCTCGTGCTGTGGAATGGCGACCCGCTGTCGGTCTATTCCCGGCCGCTCAAGGTCTGGATCGATGGCGGCCTTGCCTATGACGCCGCCGATCCGGGACGGCGGCCGATGTCCGACTTCGAGGTGGGCCAGCCGGGCGCGGGAGAGGTGAAGTGATCCGTCTTCTCGCCTGCCTGTTGCTGCTCGCCGCCGCGCCCGCGCTCGCGCAGGAGCGGCTCGCGATCACGGGCGGACGGGTGATCACGAACGCCGGCCCGCCCGTGGAGGGCGGCGTCGTGCTGCTCTCGGGCGGGCAGGTCGAGCGCGTGCTGCCGGCAGGCGCTCCGGTCCCGCCGGGCTATCGGGCGATCGACGCGACGGGCAAGTGGGTGACGCCCGGGCTGGTGGCCGGCATCTCGCAGATCGGGCTTTCGGAAGTGACCGGCGGGGCGGATGCCAATGACACGCGCGCGCCGCGCGCAGCGGTCTCGGCCTCGCTGATCGCGGCCAGCGCCTTCAACCCCAACGAGACCTCGATCCCGATCACACGACGGGCCGGCGTGACCAGCGCCATCGTCGCGCCCTTTCCCGGCGATTCGGTCTATGCCGGGCAGGGCATGGTCATCTCGCTGGCGGACGGCGTGCGCGCCCCCCTTCGCGAGCGGGCTTTCCAGTATGTGCAGCTGGGCGGGCGCGGCGGCCAGATCGCCGGCGGCGCGCGCACAGCGGCCTGGGCGGAACTGACCAATGGTCTCGAGGAGGCGAGGCGGCTTCAGACCGGGCTCGTCATGCCGATGCGCGACCAGCACAAGGACCTGCGGATCACGCGCGACGATGCCGAGGCGCTGAGCCTGGTGCTGCGCAGCGCGCAGCCGCTGTTCGTGCGGGTCGATCGCGCGTCCGACATCCGCCAGGTGCTGAAGCTGCCGCAGATGTATCCGGGCCTCCGGCTGGTGCTGGTCTCGGCGAACGAGGGCTGGCTGGTCGCCGACGAGATCGCCCGCGCGCGCGTGCCGGTCATCACGCTGGGCATGGACAATCTGCCGGGCAGCTTCGACCAGGTGGCGGCCACGATGAACAATGTCGGCCGGCTGGTGGCGGCCGGCGTCACCGTGGCGCTCGGCACGCCTGACCTGGATGCGAGCTTCCAGCCGCGCCTGCTGCCCCAATACGCCGGCAATCTGGTGGCGCAGGGGCGCATCCCCGGCGGCGTGGGGCTGAGCTGGGACCAGGCCTTCGCCGCCATCAGCCGGGCCCCGGCCGAGGTGCTGGGCCTGTCCGACCGGGGCGTGCTGCGGCCGGGGGCGGCGGCCGATGTCGTGATCTGGTCGGGCGACCCGCTGGAACTGTCCAGCGCGCCGGAACGGCTGTTCATCGCGGGGGCCGAACAGTCGCTGGAAAGCCGGCAGTCCGAACTGGCGCGGCGTTACCGCCCGGGTCAGCCCCGTGACCAGCTGCCGGAAGGCTATCGCCGATAGGGAGATACTTGCGTGACAGCCTTCGTTCTTCTGCTTGCTGCCTTTGTCGTCAGCCATATCGCGCTGGCGACGCCGCCGATCCGGGATGGGCTGGTGGCGCGCCTGGGCGAGAACGGCTTCCGCATCGGCTATTCATTGCTGTCGCTGGCGCTGCTGGTGCTGGCGGTCAGGGCCTATACGCCGCTTCAACCACAGCTTCTGTGGGTGGCGCCGACCGGGCTGTGGCATGTCTCGGCGCTGCTGATGCTGGTCGCCTCGATCCTGTTCGCGGGCTCAATCACGCCGGCGAACAAGGCGCTGGCCGGGGTTCCGGTCGATGATCGGCCGCCGTCGGGCGTGCTGGCCATTACCCGCCACCCGATGATGTGGGCCTTCGGCCTGTGGGCGGCCGTGCATGCGGCGCTGTCCGGCAGCCTGCCGACGGTGATCCTGGCCACCGGCATCGGCGTGCTGGCGCTGGTGGGGGCAGCCTTCCAGGATGGGAAGAAGCGTGTTCAGCTGGGCGCGAAATGGGCCGATTACGAGGCGCGGACAAGCTACTGGCCGTTTGGCGCGCAGATCGCCGGCCGGCAGCCCTGGCGCACGGCGTGGCCGGGGCTGCTGCCCGTGGTGGCCGGCACCGGCCTGTGGCTTCTGCTGACATGGCTGCACCCCGCGCTGATGAAGGCGCCGACCGTGCCGCCCTGGGGCTTTGCGCAATGAGCCGGGCGGAAGCTTCTGCTTCGAGCAAGCGCTAGGCCGGACTGACGACGCCGGCCGCGATCGGCGCCATGAAGGGCAGCGTTCCGGGGCCGATCGGGATTCCGGCCAGCAGGAACAGGAGCAGCGTGCCGGCGCCCACGATCAGGAAGGCGATCGAGAAGGGCAGCATGGTGGCAATCATCGAGCCGATGCCGAGCGCAGGCACGTAGCGCTGGGCGGCGACCAGCACGAGCGGGAAGTAGCTCATGAGCGGGGTGATGATGTTGGTGACCGAATCGCCGATCCGGTAGGCCGCCTGTGTTGCCTCGGGCGTGATTCCGACCAGCATGAACATCGGGATGAAGACGGGGGCCAGCAGCGCCCACTTGGCGCTGGCCGACCCGATGAACAGGTTGATGAAGGCCGATGTCACCATCACCAGGAGCAGCAGGGGTACGCCACCGATCCCCGAGGCGCGCAGCATGTCGCCGCCGGCGATCGCCAGCAGGATCCCGAGATTGGACCAGGCGAAAAAGGCGAGGAAATGCGCCGCCACGAAGGCGAGCAGGATATAGGCCGCCATGGTGCGCATCGCCTCTTCCGACATGGCAATCGCGTCATTGGAGGTGCGGATCTGCCCGGTCGCCCGGCCATAGACGATGCCGAGCAGGCCGAGCCCGATCGCGGTGATGGCAACGATCGCCTGATAGAAGGGTTCGATCCGGCCAGTCTCGGGGTCGCGCAGCGGCGCGCCTTCCGGCACGACGAGGGCGGAGATGAGGGCAAGGAGCGCCAGCGACCACCAACCCGTCAGGCGAAGCGCGCTGGTCTCGACGGCGGTGGGCGGCTCGGCAGCGACGGGCACGCCGGGAACCGGGTCCCAGCGGCCGAGCCGGGGTTCGACGATGCGGGTCGTGACGACTGCGCCGGCGATGGCGAACATGGGCACGAGGGCGATCATCAGGAACCAGTTGGCGGTTGCCAGCACCTGATAGCCGGGCATCAGAAGTTGTGCGGCCGTCTGGGAGATTCCGCCGAGCAACGGGTCGAGCGAGGTGACGAGCAGGTTCGCCGAATAGCCCCCCGATGTGCCGGCGAAGGCGGCGGCCAGGCCGGCGAGCGGATGCCGGCCCGCAGCTGCGAACAGCGCCGCACCCAGGGGCACGAGAACGACATAGCCGGCATCGACGGCGAGGCTGGACAGGATTCCGGCAAGCGTGATGGCAAAGGCGAGGAAGGGCCCGGGCACGCGGCGCACCATCCCGCCCAGCGCGGCGGCAATCAGGCCGGTGCGCTCGGCGATTCCGATTCCGATCATCACCGTCAGCACCGTGCCGAGCGGCGGGAAGCCGGTGAAGGTGCGCGGCATCTCGACGAGGAATCGCCGGACCGTCTCGGCCGACAGCAGGTTGACGGCGCTCACCCTCTCCCCGGTGCCGGGGTGGATGCCCGACAGGCCCGCGGCGCTGGCAAGGATCGAGATCAGAACAAGGAACAGCGACAGCCAGAGGAACAGCATGATCGCCGACGGCAGGCGATTTCCGACGCGCTCGATCCAGTCCAGCATCGGCTCGCCTTAGCCTGTCATGGCGGTGAAACAAGGTGCGTTTGCGGGACGGCTGTGGCACATGTCGGCGTATGCGAGGGCTTCCGGCAGGCGGGGCGTGGGTGGCGCTGCTGTTCGGGATGGCGGTGGGCGCGGGCGCCTTCATCACCGCGCGCGAAGTAGGGCTTGGAACGCCGGCGTCTTCATTCCTTCTCCTGATTGTCACCTGGCTGGGATACCGTCTCGGTCATATCCTGCTGCGGACCGTCGATGAACAGGTGCCCCTGAAGTTCCGCCCCACCGCCCCCAGTCCCCCGGATGCCGATGACCGGATCGGCATCTCCAGTCTCGCGGACCCGGCCATGATCGTGTCCGCCCAGTGGCGAGTGCTGGCCGCGAATGACGGCGCGCTCGACCTGTTCGGGCAGCGCATCATCGGCGCCGACCTTCGGCAGACCGTGCGCCATCCGATCATCATGGATGCCGTTCGCCTGGGCCAGCAGGGGGAGTCGCCCGTGCTGCGCGAGGTGACGACTCTGGGCTCACAGGATGGCGCCTTCCGGGTGCGCGTGGTGGGGCTGGAAGGCGGCCGCCAGCTGCTGACCTTCACCGACATCACCCAGGCCCGACTGACGGAGCGGATGCGCGCCGACTTCGTGGCCAATGCGAGCCACGAACTGCGCACGCCGCTTGCCAACATATCGGGATTCATCGAGACGCTGCTGGGGCCGGCGTTCGACGACGAGCCGGCGCGCCGGCGGTTCCTGGAGATCATGTCGCGCGAGGCTGGCCGCATGTCCCGGCTGATCGACGATCTTCTGAGCCTGTCCCGGATCGAGCTGGACAAATATGTCCGCCCGCAGACGGTGATCGAGCTGCCGCCGCTGCTGTCGGACGTGGGCAAGACGCTGGCGATGCGGCTTGAGGGGGATGGCCGCAAGCTGGTGATCGAGGTGGAGCCGAACCTGCCGCAGGTGATCGCCGACCGCGACCAGATGCTTCAGGTGCTGCACAACCTCATTTCCAACGCGCTGAAATATGGCCGGACGGGCACGCCCATCCTGGTGTCCGCCCTGCGCGAACCGAACGCTTCGCGCGGCGGCGAGGAGATGGTGCGCGTGTCGGTCGCGGATGAAGGCGAGGGAGTCGCGCCCGAGCATCTGCCGCGCCTGACCGAGCGCTTCTACCGGGTGGACACGGGCCGCTCGCGTTCGATGGGGGGCACCGGGCTCGGGCTGGCGATCGTGAAGCATATCGTCGAGCGGCACCGCGGGCGGCTGGACATCAGCAGCCGCCAGGGGGAGGGCACCACCGTGTCCTTCCTGGTTCCGGCTGCGAGCCCGGTGCCACGCGCCGAGCCGGCGGCAGCGGCCACGCCGCCGGCGTCACAAATCCGCAATGAGGCTGTCACATAAGCCCCACGCTCGGCTTCTAGACGGAGCCCGACGGTCGGGTCGTCATGTGTCCGGCACGTCGGTGGCACGGGTGTCTGGCCCCCGCTCGCCGTCCGGATGGGTGGCGCGGGTCTTGCGGAGACGAACGGGATGGCGGGGGCGCGGCAGGCCAGGTGTGTGGGGATTGTAGTGGCAGCACTGCTGCTGGCGGCCGGCTGCACCGATTCGCGGACCCAGATCCGGATCGTGGGATCATCGACCGTCTTTCCGTTCACGACCGCCGTCGCCGAGAATTTCAACCGCAACAATCCCGAATTCACGTCGCCCATCGTCGAGGCGACAGGGACGGGGGGCGGGATCAAGCTGTTCTGCGACGGGATCGGTTCGCGCTACCCCGACGTCGTCAACGCCTCGCGCCGGATGAAGGCAGGCGAACTTGCCGACTGCCTCCGCAATGGCGCGAAGGAAGTGGTTGAAATTCAGGTCGGAATCGACGGGTTGGTGCTGGCCCAGGGCAAGACGGGCACGCCCATCAACCTGACGCTTCGCGACGTCTATGCCGCGCTGGCGGCCGAGCCGTTCGGGCGGCCGCAGACGGCGCGGTTCTGGTCCGACGTGAATCCCGCCCTGCCGCGCATCCGGATCGAGGTGATCGGCCCGCCGCCGACATCGGGCACGCGCGACAGTTTCAACGAGCTCTACATGCTGGCCGGCTGCAAGACCGACCCGGCGATGGTAGCTCTGGAGAAAGCCGATCCCGACCGGTTCCGAACGCTGTGCAGCAAGATCCGAGAGGACGGCGCCTATGTGGAGGCGGGCGAGAATGACAATCTGATCGTGCAGAAGCTTGCCGCCAATCCCAATGCCATCGGCGCCTTCGGCTTCAGCTTCCTGGAAGCCAATCTCGACACGCTTCGCGACGTGCCGATCGACGGCGTGCCGGCCACCTACGAGACGATTTCCGGCCGGAGTTATCCGGCCGCGCGGCCCATGTTCATCTATGTGAAGGCGCAGCATGTGCGCGCCATCCGCGGCCTGCGCGAATTTGTGGACGAATACACCTCGGAGCGGGCCTGGGGGCCGGGCGGCTATCTGCAGCGCCGGGGGCTGGTCGCGTCCCCGGAGGATGTCCGGCAGCGCTACCGGGCGCGGGCCGAGGCGCTGACGCCGCTGGCCGAGGCCGACCTCGCATGACTCTGCCCGTTGCCCTGCTGGCGGTCGTCTTGCTGGCGGGGCTCGCCTGGTGGCTGGCCGCGCGCAAGGCGGACGCCTTCGTGGTGGCGGCTGGCGCGCAGAAGGGGGCGGTCCATTCCCGGCCCGGCTATCACGGCGCCTTCGTCGGCGTGCTGGCGCTGCTGCCAGCGCTGGCGGTGCTGCTGCTGTGGGCGTTGCTGGCCGGGCGCCTCGTCTCGGCCGAGGTGCTGGCGAGCCTGCCCGCCGATGCGATACCGGCAACCGACCTCGAGCGATCGGCCTTCCTGTCGGAGGTGCGGGGGCTGGTGCGCGGGGATTATGTGGCCGCCTTCAATCCGAATGCAGAAGCTGCAGTGCCAGTGTGGCGGGCGGCCGAGCAGCGCTATGCCCTGCTGTTCAGCGCGGCGGCGCTGGCGCTGGGGCTGATGGGGGCGCTGTGGGGGTGGAGCCGGCTCAAGGCCGACTTCCGGGCGCGAACCCAGGTCGAGCGGTTCATCATGCTGGCGCTGATTCTCGCCTCGCTGGTCGCGATCCTGACCACGTTCGGGATCGTCGCCAGCCTGATCTTCGAGAGCTTCCGCTTCTTCCAGATGGTGAGCCTGATCGAGTTCCTGTTTGGCACCAAATGGTCGCCGCAGACGGCGATCCGGGCCGACCAGGTGGGATCATCCGGTGCGTTCGGCGCCGTGCCGCTGTTCTGGGGCACCATCTTCATCGGCGCCATCATCGCCATGATCGTGGCGATTCCGCTGGGGCTGATGACGGCCATCTACCTCACCCAATATGCGGCGCCAGGCTTTCGCCGGGTGGCCAAGCCGGTGCTGGAGGTGCTGGCCGGCGTGCCGACCGTCGTCTATGGCTTCTTCGCGGCGCTGACCGTGGCGCCTGCCGTGCGCGAATTCGCGGTTTCGGTCGGGATCGAGAACGCCAGTTCGGAATCGGCGCTGGCGGCCGGCCTGGTGATGGGGGTGATGATCATCCCCTTCGTGTCGTCCATGGCGGACGATGCGTTGACGGCGGTTCCGCGCGCCATGCGCGACGGCAGCCTTGCCATGGGCGCGACGCCGTCAGAGACGATCCGCAAGGTGCTGATCCCGGCGGCGCTCCCGGGAATCGTGGGCGGGGTGCTGCTGGCCGTGAGCCGGGCGATTGGCGAGACCATGATCGTGGTGATGGCCGCCGGGCTGGCCGCCAACCTGACGCTCAACCCCTTCGACAGCGTGACGACCGTGACCGCGCAGATCGTGGCGCTGCTGACCGGGGACCAGGAATTCGACAGCGCCAAGACCCTGTCGGCCTTCGCCCTTGGGCTGGTGCTGTTCCTTGTGACCCTGGCGCTCAACATCTATGCCCTTGCCGTCGTGAAGAAATATCGGGAGGCCTATGACTGAGCTGGCGCTTCCCCGAACGGCCGCGGTCGAGCCGCAGCCGACCGCCTGGGCCTCGGCCGACATGCAGGCGCGGATCCGCCGCCGCTACCGCGCCGAGCGCAATTTCCGGGCGCTGGGTCTGCTGGCGGTGGCGGTTGCGGCCGGCTTCCTGCTGTTCCTGCTGGGCACGATCGCGGCGAGCGGCTGGACGGCCTTTCTTCAGACCCAGGTGAAGGTGCCGGTGACTTTCGATGCCGGCCGGCTGGGAATCACCGCCGAGCAGGCCCGCGCCGATCCGCAGGCCCTTGCCCGCGCCAATTTCCAGGGGGTGCTTGCCGACGCCGTCGAGGCAACGCATGGGGACGCGGACCTGATCCTGTCGGACGGGGCCTGGCTGTCGCTGCGGGCAAAGGTGATGGCCGATCCAGGCCTCATCGGCACCACCATCGACACCTGGGTGATCACCAGCTCCAGCATCGACCAGCTCGCCAAGGGCCGGATCGACCTCGGCGCCGACGAGGCCGACCGGCCGGTCAGCGACGCGGAAGTGCGGCTGTGGCGGCAGATGGATTCGGCCGGCGCGCTCCGCACCGTGTTCAACACGACCTTCCTGACCGCGGCCGACTCCGTCGATCCGGAACTGGCCGGCGTGTGGGGAGCCTTGAAAGGCAGCTTCCTGACGGTGCTGGTCACGCTGATGATCAGCTTTCCGATCGGGGTGCTGGCGGCCATCTACCTCGAGGAATTCGCGACCAAGAACCGCTGGACGGATATCATCGAGGTGTCGATCAACAATCTGGCTGCCGTCCCCTCGATCATCTTCGGTCTGCTGGGGCTCGCCGTGTTCCTAAACACGCTCAACATGCCGCGCTCGGCGCCCGTCGTCGGCGGCCTCACACTGGCGCTGATGACGCTGCCCGTGATTGTGATCGCCAGCCGGGCGGCCATCAAGGCGGTGCCGCCCTCCATCCGCGATGCGGCGCTGGGCGTTGGTGCGAGCCCGGTTCAGGTGGTGTTCCACCACGTGCTGCCGCTGGCGCTTCCGGGCATGCTGACCGGCACCATCCTCGGCATGGCGCGCGCGCTTGGCGAGACCGCGCCGCTGCTGATGATCGGGATGCGGGCCTTCCTCACCTCCGTGCCGCAGGGGCTGACCCAGCCCGCGACCGCGCTTCCGGTGCAGATCTTCATCTGGTCCGACAATGTGAGCCGCGGCTTCGTCGAGAAGACATCGGGCGCCATCATTGTCCTGCTCGTCTTCCTTCTGGCCGTGAACAGCCTGGCCATCTATCTCAGAAACCGTTTCGAGGTGCGCTGGTGAACGAAATCGCCGTGACCGGGGCTGCCGCCGGCAGCCGGGCCGAGACCCAGCGCCCGAAGATGACGGCGCGCGATGTGCATGTCTTCTATGGCGACTTCGAAGCAATCAAGGGCGTGTCGATCGACGTGTCCACCGACGAGGTGACGGCCTTCATCGGCCCGTCGGGTTGCGGGAAATCCACCTTCCTGCGCTGCCTGAACCGGATGAACGACACGGTGGCGGGCGCCCGGGTGACGGGCGAGATCCTGCTTGACGGCGAGGACATCCATTCGCCCGCCATGGACGTCGTGCAGCTTCGCGCACGCGTGGGCATGGTGTTCCAGAAGCCGAATCCGTTTCCCAAGAGCATCTACGAGAATGTGGCCTATGGGCCGCGAATCCACGGCCTGGCGCGCAGCCGGGCCGACATGGACGTGATCGTGGAACAGTCGCTCCGGCGCGCCGGCCTGTGGGACGAGGTGAAGGACCGGCTGTCGGATTCCGGCACCGCGCTGTCGGGCGGGCAGCAGCAGCGGCTGTGCATCGCGCGCGCGATCGCGGTGAACCCGGAGGTGATCCTGATGGACGAGCCGGCGAGCGCGCTGGACCCGATCGCGACCGCCAAGATCGAGGAGCTGATCGACGAGCTGCGCGGCAATTACGCCATCGTGATCGTGACCCACAACATGCAGCAGGCCGCGCGCGTCAGCCAGCGCACGGCCTTCTTCCACCTCGGCCATCTGGTGGAATATGGCGAGACGCGCGAGATCTTCACCAACCCGCGCGAGACCCGGACGAAGGACTATATCACCGGGAGGTATGGTTGATGGCGATCAGCGATCCGCCAGCGGCCCACACCGTCCGCTCCTACGACGAGCAGATCGAGGCGCTGCGCACGCTCATCGGCCAGATGGGTGGGCTGGCCGAGGCGCAGATCGGCGAGGCGATCGATGCCCTCATCCGCCGGGACGCGGACGCAGCGCTGGCGGTCGTCGCGAAGGACTCCGAGCTCGACCGGCTGGAAGCGGAGGCCGAGCGGCTGGCGGTCACGATCATCGCGCTGCGTGCGCCGCTGGCCGACGACCTTCGCGAGATCGTGGCGGCGCTGAAGATCTCCGCCATCATCGAGCGGATCGGAGACTATGCCAAGAATATCGCGAAGCGCGTGCCGGTCCTGACCCAGGCGGCCCCCGTGGGGCCGAGCGTGATCATTCCGGAGATGGCGCGCGCCGCCGCCGCCATGGTTCGCGACGCGCTGGACAGCTATGTCGACCGCGACCCTGATCTGGCCCAGCATGTCATGGAAGGCGACCAGCAGGTCGATGACTTCTACAATGCGCTGTTCCGCGGGCTTCTGACCTACATGATGGAAAACCCGCACCACATCACGCCGTCCGCGCACCTGCTGTTCATCGCCAAGAACCTGGAGCGGGTGGGCGACCATGCGACCAACATCGCCGAGATGGTCCATTATTCGGTGACGGGCGAGCATGTCGCCGACCGGCCGAAGACCGACCAGACCGCAACCATGGCAGCTGGAACCGCCGATGACTGATCAGCCAAGGAGACCTCCGTTGCGCGCCAAGATCCTGCTGGTGGAAGATGACGCCAATCTGGTGGAGCTGATCCGCTACAATCTCGACAAGGAGGGGTTCGAGGTGATCTCCACCCCCGATGGCGAGGAGGCGCTTGTGCTGGCCGAGGAGGAGCGGCCGGACGTGGTGGTGCTGGACTGGATGATTGCCAATCTGTCGGGAATCGAGGTGTGCCGGCGGCTGCGGCGCGCACCCGAGACGGCCGCACTTCCGATCATCATGCTGACGGCGCGGGCCGAGGAAGGCGACCGGGTGCGGGGCCTGGAGACCGGTGCCGACGACTATGTGACCAAGCCCTTTTCCCCGCGCGAGCTTGTGGCGCGCGTGCGGGCGCTTCTCAGGCGGCTGCGCCCGGCGCTGTCGGGCGGGCATCTGGAATATGGCGGCATCGTGATGGACACGAGCGCCCACAAGGTGACGCGCGACGGCATGCCGGTGCAGCTGGGGCCGACCGAGTTCCGGCTTCTCAGGCATTTCCTGGAGCATCCGGGCCGGGTGTTCAGCCGCGAGCAGCTGCTGGACGCGGTGTGGGGCCGCGATGTCTATGTGGAGCAGCGCACGGTGGACGTGCACATCCGGCGGCTCAGGAAGGCGATCAACGGCGACGATCTGCCCGACCTTATCCGCACCGTCCGCTCCGCCGGCTATTCGCTGGACAGCGAAGCCGCGCTCAAGATGGCGAGCTAGGCCGAAAGGCGGCTGCCGGTCAGTGCGCAGCACTGACCGGCAGACTCGCCGAAGGCCCGGCCGACCGGCGATGGCCGCGGGACGGCCATCGACCGGATCGACGAGTCCGGCTTTGCCGATGGCTGCCGGGCCTTTAGGAGTCGCGCGGCAATTCAGGGAGACGCTTCAATGGCCATCCGTTTCGACAATCGCGTCGCCATCGTGACGGGGGCAGGCAATGGCCTTGGCCGGCGCTATGCGCTCGATCTCGCCGCACGCGGCGCGAGGGTGGTGGTAAACGATCTGGGCGGCGCGCGCGACGGCTCTGGCGGGGGCATCGGCGCAGCGCAGGCAGTGGTCGACGAGATCGTGGCGGCCGGTGGCGAGGCCATCCCCAATGCGGCGAGCGTCACCGACGAGGCCGGCATCGAATCCATGGTGGCCGAGGCGCGGGACCGCTGGGGCCGCATCGACATCCTCATCAACAACGCCGGGATCCTGCGCGACAAGACGTTCGCGAAGATGACGCTGGATGAGTTCCGCGCGGTCGTCGAGGTGCACCTGATGGGAAGCGTGATCTGCACCAAGGCGGTGTGGGACGGGATGCGCGAGGCGGGCTACGGCCGCATACTGATGACGACGAGCTCGACCGGCCTCTACGGCAATTTCGGCCAGGCGAACTATGGCGCGGCCAAGCTGGAGCTCGTCGGCCTGATGAAGACGCTGGCGCTGGAAGGCGCGAAATACAATGTGCGGGTGAACACGATCGCCCCCGTCGCCGCGACCCGCATGACCGAGGATCTGCCCATCCCGCCCGAGATCATGGCGAAGATCGGGCCCGAGACGGTGAGCCCGGCCGCCCTGTTCCTGGTTAGCGAGGAGGCGCCCACCAGCATGGTGATGAACGCCGGCGGCGGGGGCTTTGCGGCCGCGCATGTCACCCTCACACGCGGCGTCGCCGTCGGCGCGGACGATCTCACGCCCGAGGCCGTCGCCGCCCGGCTTGACCGCATCCGCGACCGCGCAGGCGAGACGGTGCCGGAGACCGGAGCGGCCCAATTGCAGGGCGCGTTGACCGCGCCGGCTGAATGACGGCCGCGGCGGCCCGTCGCCGGCTCGGCGCGCTCGCCGCGCTGGGACTGGCCGCGCTGCTCTCGCTTCTCCTGATCCCGGTCGGGGCGCTGGTTCCGCAACTTGCGGCGGTGCCGGGCGGGCGGGCGCTCGTCCTGGTTCAGCCGGGTGTGCTTCTGGCGCTCGCGCTGTGGGCGGGCCACCGGCTTTCAGTTCCCGGCGGAGGCGGCGCGCCGATGCTCGATGCGCTGCTGGCTGGCGCCCGGCCGGCCCGGGCCGGGGCGGCGGTGCTTGCCGCGGGGGCCTCGGCCCTGGCAGCAGCCCTCCTCCTCGTCGCCTACACCCGCTGGTCGGCCAGCTTCTTCGCGGCAGCGGACGGCCCCGTGGCCCGGCTTGCCGCAATCGAGCTGCCGCTCCTCACGCGGATCCTCTGGGGCGGCATCGGGGAGGAGCTTCTGATGCGCTGGGGGGCGATGACGGCGCTTCTGTGGCTTGGCTGGCGGCTGGCCGGCCGCCCGCCAAGGCCGGGCGCCACTGTGGTCGGTGGCGCGATCCTGCTGTCAGCGCTGCTGTTCGCGCTCGGGCATCTGCCGGTGCTTCTCGCAATTATGGGGGATCCGCCGCCCCTGCTGCTCGCCGCCGTGATCGCGGGAAACTGGCTGCCCGGCCTGCTGTTCGGCTGGCTCTACTGGCGCCACGGTCTTGAGGCAGCGATGCTCGCCCACGGCGGCTCGCATCTGCTGGCCGCGTTCGGCAGCCAACTCGGCTAGCGCATCGCCTTTTGGAACGAGGTCGACCTACAGCGCGGCCTCCTGTTTCAGGCCCTGTGCCATTGCTTCGGCCGATGGCGGCACGACATGGTGCGACGGGTCCGCTGCGATGCGGAGGCAGCCATGGGCGTCAGTCCATCCACAGGTTCGACTCCCCAGCCCCCTGCCACCTTCGCGCCCGTCACCGAAATTTCATGGGAACCCACCCCTTGACCGGCGCCGGGGTGCGACATATCTGCGCCTTCGTTAGCACTCCCGGAGGGTGAGTGCTAAACCGGCTGACGGGCTGCCGCCGGCACGTCCCGAAAGCCGGGTTCAATCGCAAAGCAAGAGGGACCTGCACATGGTGGACTTCACCCCGCTGCACGATCGCGTGCTGGTTCGCCGCATCGAGGCCGAGGAAAAGACGGCCGGCGGCATCATCATTCCCGACACCGCCAAGGAAAAGCCGCAGGAAGGCGAGATCGTCGCCGTCGGCGCCGGCGCCCGCGACGAGGACGGGAAGCGCATTCCCCTCGACGTGAAGGTGGGTGACCGCATCCTGTTCGGCAAATGGTCGGGCACCGAGGTCAAGCTGCACGGCGAGGACCTCATCATCATGAAGGAAAGCGACATCCTCGGCGTGATCACCGGGGCGGCGGCGGCAAAAAAGGCCGCCTGAGGCTCGTTTTCACTGCAATGGACAATCTGAAGGAACAGGACAATGGCTGCCAAGGACGTTAAGTTCGGACGCGACGCCCGCGAGCGCATCCTGCAGGGCGTGGACATCCTCGCCGATGCCGTGAAGGTGACGCTGGGGCCCAAGGGCCGCAATGTCGTCATCGAGAAGAGCTTCGGCGCGCCGCGCATCACCAAGGATGGCGTGACCGTCGCCAAGGAAATCGAGCTCAAGGACAAGTATCAGAACATCGGCGCGCAGATGCTGCGCGAGGTCGCCTCCAAGACCAATGACGTTGCCGGCGACGGCACGACGACCGCGACCGTGCTGGCGCAGTCGATCGTTCGCGAGGGGCTGAAGTCGGTCGCGGCCGGGATGAACCCGATGGACCTGAAGCGCGGCATTGACCTCGCGGTGGCCAAGGTGGTGGAAGACCTGAAGGCGCGCTCGAAGCCGGTCGCCAACTCGAGCGAGATCGCCCAGGTGGGCATCATCTCGGCCAATGGCGACACCGTCGTCGGCGAGAAGATCGCCGAGGCGATGGACAAGGTCGGCAAGGAAGGCGTGATCACGGTGGAAGAGGCCAAGGGCCTCGAGTTCGAGCTGGATGTCGTGGAAGGCATGCAGTTCGACCGCGGCTACCTCTCGCCCTACTTCATCACCAACGCCGAGAAGATGCAGGTCGAGCTCGAGAACCCCTACATCCTGATCCACGAGAAGAAGCTCTCGAACCTGCAGGCGATGCTCCCCGTGCTCGAAGCCGTGGTGCAGTCGGGCCGGCCGCTCCTCATCATCGCCGAGGATGTCGAGGGCGAGGCGCTGGCGACGCTGGTCGTCAACAAGCTGCGCGGTGGCCTGAAGGTGGCCGCCGTCAAGGCGCCGGGCTTCGGCGACCGCCGCAAGGCGATGCTGGAGGACATTGCGACGCTGACCGCCGGCGAGCTGATCTCCGAGGATCTCGGCATCAAGCTCGAGAATGTGACGCTTGCCATGCTCGGCCAGGCCAAGAAGGTGACGATCGACAAGGACAACACCACGATCGTCGATGGCGCCGGTTCGGCCGAGGCCATCAAGGGCCGGGTGGAGCAGATCCGCGCCCAGATCGAGACCACCACGTCCGACTATGACCGCGAGAAGCTGCAGGAGCGGCTGGCGAAGCTGGCCGGTGGCGTGGCCGTCATCAAGGTGGGTGGCGCGACCGAAGTGGAAGTGAAGGAGCGCAAGGACCGCGTGGACGATGCGCTGCACGCCACCCGCGCCGCGGTGGAAGAAGGCATCGTGCCCGGCGGCGGCACGGCGCTGCTCTATGCCACCAAGGCGCTTGAAGGGCTCAAGGGCGCGAACGACGACCAGACGCGCGGCATCGACATCGTCCGCCGTGCGCTGCAGGCGCCAGTGCGGCAGATCGCGGCCAACGCCGGCCATGACGGCGCGGTGGTTGCCGGCAAGCTGCTGGAAGGCAACGACCCGACGCTGGGCTTCAACGCCCAGACCGAGGTGTACGAGAATCTCGTCGCCGCCGGTGTCGTGGACCCGACCAAGGTGGTTCGCACGGCGCTTCAGGATGCGGCCTCGGTCGCTGGCCTGCTGATCACCACCGAGGCGACCATTGCCGAACTGCCCGAGGACAAGCCGGCCGCGCCCATGGGCGGCGGCATGGGCGGCATGGGCGGCATGGATTTCTGAGCCGAAGGCGGCCGTGGCCAGGGCAAAGGCCCTGGTTGCGGCGCCGACCGACAGGACCATGCAACCGGACAGGAAGGGGCGGGGGCCATCACCCCCGCCCCTTTTGCATGGGCCCTGCTTGGCCCGGCCCGGCGCGCCTGCTACACGCCAGTGGGTCAAGCCGGGCTGAGGGGACCGGCCTTGCGGACACGGATGGAGGAACCCATGCGCAACGCGCTTCGCGTCGGCCTTGCCGCCCTGCTGTGTGCGGCAGCCGCGCCGGTCTTGCCCCAGGGAGTGAAAATGGACGAAACCCCGCTCATCGAACGCGCCAAGCTGTTCGGGAACCCGACGCGCGCGCAGGGCCGGATCTCGCCCGACGGCCGCTGGCTGAGCTGGATCGCGCCGTCGGACGGCGTGCTCAACATCTGGGTGGCGCCCGCTTCCGACCCGGCGAACGCCCGGGTGCTGACGAGCGAGCGGCTTCGCCCCATCCGCCAGCATTTCTGGGCGCCGGACAGTTCCATGATCCTGTTCGTGAACGACACTGGCGGCGACGAGGATTTCCATCTGTTCGGGGTACCGGTGGCGGGCGGCACCGTCCGGGACCTCACGCCCTTCCCGAAGACCCGCGCCCAGATCGTCGGGATTTCGGACAAGGTGCCGGACCGGATCCTGGTGGGCCTCAACAACCGCGATCCGCGCTGGCACGATGTGCATTCGCTCGACCTCAAGTCTGGCAAGCTGACGCTGGTGAAACAGAATGACGGCTATGCCGGCTTTATCGCCGACGAGGCGCTGGCGCTGCGCCTCGCGATCCGCCCCAATGCCGAGGGCGGGAACGACTATTTCCGGATCGAGATGGGCAAGGTGGCCGCCAAGCCCTTCCTGTCCCACGGTCTCGATGACAGCCAGACGACGCAGCCGCTGGGCTTCTCGGCCGATGGCGCGACGCTCTACTGGATGGACGCCCGCAGCCGCGACACGGCAGCCGTCTATGCGATGGACTGGGCGACGGGCGCGATGACCGAGCTGGCGTCCGACCCGCGCGCCGATGCCTCGACGGTGATGACCAATCCGGCGACGGGGCGGGTCGAAGCGGTCGCCATCGACTACAAGAAACCCGAGTGGCGGGTGATCGACAACGCCGTGGCTGCCGACATCGACTTCCTGAACGAGCGGCTGGGCAACTGGCTGCTGGGCAGCCGGACGCTTGCCGACGACAAGTGGACGGTGGCAACCGACAACAGCCGCGAGGCCTCATCGACCTGGCTCTATGACCGCAAGGCACGCACGCTGACCAAGATGTTTGACAGCCGGCCGGAGCTGGTCGGTGCGCCACTGGCCGAGATGCGGCCGCTGGAGATCGCCACCCGCGACGGCAAGACGATGGTCTCCTATCTTACGCTGCCGCGTGGGGTGGGCGAGAAACCGGTCACGCCGCTGCCGATGGTGCTGTTCGTGCATGGTGGGCCCTGGGCGCGCGACAGCTATGGCTATGATGCCTATTCGCAGTTCCTGGCGAACCGCGGTTATGCGGTGCTGCAGGTGAACTTCCGTGGCTCGACCGGCTTCGGCAAGCGCTTCGTCAATGCCGGCGACGGCGAGTGGGGCGCGAAGATGCACGACGACCTGATCGACGCCGTGAACTGGGCGGTGAAGGCGGGCGTGGCCGACCCGAAGCGGGTGGCGATCATGGGCGGCTCCTATGGCGGCTACGCAACGCTCGCCGGGCTGACCTTCACGCCCGACACCTTCGCCTGCGGCGTCGACATCGTCGGGCCGTCGAACCTCTTCACGCTCCTCTCCACGGTGCCGCCCTACTGGGAAGCGTTCCGAAAGCAGCTGATCCGCCGAATGGCCGATCCCGATACCGAGGAAGGCCGCGCCTGGCTGAAGGAGCGTTCGCCCCTCACCCATGTCGACCGCATCCGCCGGCCGCTCCTCATCGGGCAGGGCGCCAACGATCCGCGCGTCCGCCAGGACGAAAGCGACCAGATTGTTGCCGCCATGCAGGCGCGCAACATTCCGGTCACCTATGTGCTGTTCCCCGACGAGGGGCATGGCTTTGCCCGTCCGGAGAACAACATCGCCTTCATGGCGGTCGCCGAGAATTTTCTCGCCGCCTGCATTGGTGGCCGGGCCGAGCCCATCGGCGCGACGGTCGCTGCCTCGTCGGCCCAGGTGCCCCACGGCGCCCAGTATGCGCCGGGCCTCAGGGAAGCGCTGAGCGTCGCCGGTTCCGCGCGCTGACGGATCAACCGCGCCCTTCGCGCCCCATGCCCTCGCGCAGGGCGTGGAGTTCGGCGCGAAGGGCGCGGATCTCGTCCGCCAGGTCCTTCACGGCCACCGGCGCCTTCGGTTCCTCGCCCTCGGTCATCGCCGTCACGATGATGGCGATGAACAGGTTCAGCACCATGAAGGATGTGACGAGGATGAAGGGCACGAAGAACATCCACGCCCAGGGGGCCACCTCCATCACCGGCCGCACGATCCCCATCGACCAGCTTTCCAGCGTCATGATCTGGAACAGCGAATAAAGCGAGGCGCCAACGCTTCCGAACCAGTCGGGGAAGGCCGCGCCGAACAGTTTCGTCGCCATTACGGCCGCCACGTAGAAGACAAGGCCCAGCAGCGCGACGACCGAGCCCATCGCGGGAATGGCGCGCAGCAGCCCTTCCACCACCTTGCGCATCGATGGCACCACCGACACAAGGCGAAGCGCGCGCAAGATCCTGAGCGCGCGCAGGACCGCCAGCCCCTCGCCCGCGGGCACCAGCGCGATGGTCACGATCGTGAAATCGAAGACGTTCCAGCCCGACCGGAAAAAGCGCAGCCCATGCGCCACCAGTTTCAGGCCAATCTCGATCACGAAGATGACAAGCGCGATCCGGTCCAGCGTGCGAAGCAGCCCTCCCGCCGTCGCCATCGCCGCCGGCCAGGTTTCCAGTCCCAGCACCACGGCATTCACAAGGATCACGGCAATGATGAAGGATTGCGCGCGAGGGGACTCGATGAAGCGGCCGAGCCGCGCGCGAAATCCAAACGGCGTCGATGCCGATCCGGCTGCCTCGTCGGTCATGGACAGGTCAATCCCCAAAGCGTCCCTGGCACATGCGCGCGACAGCTAGGGGTGCGACACCGGCTTCGCAACGCCATGCATGCGATTCACGCCCCCGTCACCCGCCTCGGCTAGATAAGGGGGCAGGATTTGCAGGAGCCGATGGTGCATCTTCACAGCCTGATCGAACAGCGTCTGTCCCGCCGGTCCTTGCTTGGCGGCCTGGGTGCGGGTGCCCTGATGGCGGCATCTCCGGGCTTTGCCGCCGGGCGCGGCGGGGCAATGCCGTTCCGCTTCGACGAGATTTTGCACGGTGTCGATGCCACCCATCATGTGGCGCCGGGCCATGTCGTCGATATCCTGCTCCGCTGGGGCGATCCGGTGCTCGCCAGTGCTCCGGCCTTCGATCCGAACGCGCAGACACCCGAAGCCCAGGCCGGCCAGTTCGGCTACAATTGCGATTTCGTGGGCCTGATCCCGGTGGCACGCAACCGGCTGATGCTGGGCGTCAATCATGAATATGTGAACAGCGACCTGATGTTCCCCGACCTGTTCAGCCCCGACGGCGCCGTCGATCGCACGCGCTACACCGCGCGCCACGCGGGCGTGGAAATGGCCGCCGTCGGCATCAGCCTGACCGAGCTTCGCCGCGCCGGCCCACGGTGGGAGCCGGTCATCGGCCCGCGCAACCGGCGGGTCAGCATGTGGCGATCGCCTGTTGATGTCGGCGGGCCGGCGGCCGGCCATGCCCGGATGCGGACCACGGCCGATCCGCAAGGCCGCCGCATCATCGGCACCCAGGCCAATTGCGCGGGCGGCGTCACGCCCTGGGGCACCTATCTCACGGCCGAAGAGAATATCCAGTTCGCCTTTTCCGGCACCCTTCCCTCCGGCCACCCGGAAGCGGCCAATCACCGACGCATGGACATCCTCCCCGCCCGCGGCGAGGCGGTGGCCGGCCGGAACCGCCTGGGCTGGGCGCTGTTCGACCCGCGCTTCGACTTCGGTCGCGAACCCAACGAGCCCAACCGCTTCGGCTGGATCGTCGAAGTCGACGCGCTCGATCCCACGGCCCCGCCCGTCAAGCGCACGGCGCTGGGCCGTTTCGCCCATGAGGGGGCTGAGACCATCGTCAATCCCGACGGCCGGCTCGTCGTCTACATGGGCGACGATGCGCGCAACGAATATCTCTACCGCTTCGTCAGCCGTGACCGGGTCCATGCCGACCGTCGCCGCAACCGCGACCTCCTTGACCATGGCACGCTCTCGGTAGCCGTCTTCGGGCCCGATCATCTCGAATGGCGGCCGCTGGTCTTCGGGGAAGGCCCGCTCACGCCGGAAAACGGCTTCCGCGATCAGGGCGATGTGGTGATCGAGTGCCGCCGCGCGGCCGAACTCCTGGGCGCCACACCCATGGACCGGCCCGAGGATGTCGAGGCCCACCCGACGAACGGCCGGGTCTATGTGATGCTCACCAACAACAGCGACCGGACGGAGGGGAACGCCCCCAACCCCCGGCCTGCCAACCGCGACGGCCAGATCCTCGAGCTGGTCGCGCCCGGCGGCGACCACGCGGCCGACCGCTTCGGCTGGGAAATCCTCGTGCTCTGCGGCAATCCCGCCGACCCAGCCATCGCGGCGGACTGGAACCCCGCCACCAGCGCCAGCGGCTGGTTTTCCTGCCCCGACAATTGCGCCTTCGATCCGCAGGGGCGGCTGTGGGTCGCGACCGACCAGGGGCGAAGCTGGGCGCGCACCGGCACGGCCGACGGGCTGTGGGCGCTCGACACAAACGGGCCCGAGCGGGGCAGGGGCCGCATGTTCTTCCGTGTGCCTGTAGGTGCGGAACTGTGCGGGCCGCGCTTCACGGCTGACGGCCGGCAGCTGTTCCTCGCCGTCCAGCACCCGGCCGCCGACGGGCCGGAGGACTGGCCCGCCTTCGGCCGCCGCTCCACCTTCCACGATCCGGCGACCCGCTGGCCGGATTTCCGGGATGGCATGCCGCCGCGCCCGTCCGTCGTGGTCGTGCGCCGCCAGGATGGGGGCCGGATCGGCGGCTGACAGCCCGGCGGATCAGCCGCGGCTGAACCCGTCGGCCAGGAACCGTTCCGCAAGCGCGGCATGCACGGCAGCCCCCCGCGCCATCACGCTTTCGTCGAGGACCATGCGGTTGGAGTGGAGCGCGCAGCACTGGCGCCAGTCCGCGCCTTCGTGGCTGGAACCCAGAAAGAACATGGCGCCCGGCACCTTCTCGAGGATGTAGGAAAAATCCTCCGCGCCCATGATTGGACTGTCGAGCGTCACCCAGGCGTTCTCGCCCAGCAGCGCCTTTACCGTCCGTTCGCCAAAGGACACCGCACGCGAATCGCAGACGGTGACGGGAAAGCCGGCCGTGAACTCGACGGTGGCGATGGCGCCATGGGCGCCCGCAATCCCTTCAGCGAGGCGCTTGAGCCCGGCCTGCACCTCGGCCCGGCGACGCGACGAGAGGGTCCGGATGGTGCCATAGAGCATGGCGGTTTCTGGGATGACATTGTCGGTGGAGCCCGCCTTCATCTCGCCGATTGTGACGACAGCCGGGTCGTGGATGGGGACATGGCGGGTGACCCAGCTGTGGATCGCCAGCACGATTTCGGCGGCGATCGGCACCGGATCGAGCGCGTCATGCGGCATGGAAGCATGGCCCCCGCGGCCGTGGATGGTGATCCGTGTCTTGTCAGCTGATGCGAGCAGCGGCCCGGCCCGGCCGGAGACGAGCCCTTGCGGCGCGTTCGGCATCACATGCAGCGCAAACGCGGCATCCGGCAGCGGATCGAGGAGGCCGTCATCCAGCATGAATCGGGCCCCATGATGCCCTTCCTCCCCGGGCTGGAACATGAACTGGACAGTACCGGCGAGCGCCTCGCGACGGGCGGCGAGGATGCGGGCGGCGCCGACCAGCATGGCGACATGGCTGTCGTGGCCGCAGGCGTGCATCGCACCCTTCACCGTGGAGGCGAAGGGCAGGCCGGTGTCCTCCTCCATCGGAAGCGCGTCGGAGTCGGCTCGCAGCAGGACGGTGCGACCATTGGCGCTGCCCCGCAGCGTTGCAACCAGCCCAGTCGTCGACGGGCCTTCCCGCCAGTCGAGCGGAAGGCCCTCGAGCGCGGCGCGGATGCGCGCGGCCGTCTTCGGGTTGTGAAGGCCAAGCTCGGGCTCGGCATGGATGGTGCGGCGCAGCGCAATCATCCCCGGCAATTCGGCTTCGGCGGCGGCGAGGAAAGCGTCGGCCATGGCAATCCTTTCGACCCCGAGCCTATCGTCTGGTGCGCCCGGCGCAAGGCGATACCGGGGGTGGTGCCACGCGCGGCGGCCCGGCATGGTTGCGGGCATGGGCAGGGCTGACAGCGGGAATCCGGGCGGGGCGATGCGCGCCGACCGGCGCCTGTTGTGGCTGGCGGCGCCCTTGGTTATCGGCTTTGCGGCCTGGGGGCTGGCGGCGCCAGCCTCGCTTCGCGCGGTCGCCCTGGCCGCGACCGGCTGGCTTCTCGCCGAGCTTGGCTGGCTGGTGCTGCTGATGGCGAACGCTGCGCTGGGGTTGGCGGCGTGGCTGGCCCTTGGCCCGTGGCGGGGTGAGCGGCTGGGCCGGCCGGGCGAGCGGCTGGAGTTCGCGACGCCGTCGTGGCTGGCGATGCTGTTCGCGGCCGGCATGGGAACCGGGCTGATCGTCTGGGGGGTGGCCGAGCCGGTCCTGCACGCGCTGGCGCCGCCGGGCGGGCCGCCGGCGGGCGATCCGGTGATCCGGGCTCTGGTGCTCACCTATCTGCACTGGGGCTTTCACGCCTGGGCCATCTACGCGCTGGCGGGGCTGGTGATCGGCTGGTTCGCCTTTCGCGCCGGCGATCCGCCGCTGGTGTCGGCGCCGCTCCGGCGGCTGTGGCCGGGGCGACGGGGGGCGGGCGTGGGCCTGGTGGCGGATGCGCTCGCGATCCTCGCCGTCACCTTCGGCGTGGCTGGCACGCTGGCGATGGGGATGCTGACGCTCCGCTCGGGCCTGTCGGGGCTGGGCCTCGCCCCCGGCCCCTGGCTTCCGGCAGTGCTGCTGCTGGCGGTGGGTGGCCTGTCGCTCGCCTCGGCCCTGTCCGGGCTGGCGCGCGGGATCCGGCGGATATCCGACCTGAACATCATCCTCGCGCTCGGCCTGCTGGCGGCCGTGCTGCTGCTGGGCCCGACGTCGACCCTGCTGTCGCTCTTGGTCGAGTCGGCGGGCGCCTATGTCGCGGCGCTGCCTTCGCTCGGCTTCGCGCTGCGGCCGACGGTTCCTGCCGACGCACAATGGACGCGCGACTGGACGCTGACCTATCTGCTGTGGTGGCTGGCCTGGGGGCCGTTTGTGGGTGTGTTCATCGCCCGCATCAGCCGTGGGCGGACGATCGGCCAGTATCTGGCCGGCGTGACCCTGGTGCCTGTGGCAGGCTCCATCGCCTGGTTCGCGGTGATGGGCGGTTCGGGCCTGCTGGCGGTCGCCGCCGAGGGGGCGGACGGGCCGCTGGCGCGCGCGGTTACCGCCGATCCGACCGGCGCGCTGACCGTCCTGCTGGCAGGACTCCCGGCCGGACCGCTCTTGGCGGCGGTGGCACTGCTGCTGCTGCTGCTGTTTCTGGTCACCTCGGTTGACAGCGCCATCTATGTGCTCGGCATGATGACGAGCGGTGGCCAGGCCGATCCGCCCGTTCCGCTGCGGCTGCTGTGGGGCCTGAGCCTGATGGCCCTCGCCGGCGGGATGCTGGCGGTTGCCGATGTCGGCTCGGTACGAGCGATGGCGATCCTGGGCGCGCTTCCCTATCCGCTGATCCTCGCCGCGCAGGTGGCGGCGCTGCTGATCGCGCTGAGGCGGGCGCGGGGCTAACCACCCAGCGCCACGGCAAAGGTGGCGGGCGCGTCCGTCCAGAGGCGGACAGGGCCGTAACCGGCCGACTCCATGAGGGCGGTGAGGCGGTCAGGGGTCCATTTGGTCGAGATTTCGGTGCGTATCCGGGCGCCTGCAGGAAAGCGGCGTTCGCCCCCCGGCCAGCGCACGATCATGTCGTCAATGGCTTCAAGGTGCATCTCGATGCGCGCGGCGGCTTCGTCATAGCAGGCCACATGGCGCCAGCCGCCGGGCGCGAAGTCACTGCCCAGCGCCCGGTTCACATTGGCGAGGATATTGCGGTTGAAGGCGGCCGTGACTCCGGCGGGATCGTCATAGGCGGCGACCAGCACATCAGGCGCGCGGACGAGGTCGGCGCCGATGAGCAGCGCCGAGGCTGGCAGCGCCGCCTTCAGGCTGGCGAGAAAGCGATGCGCGCCCTCGGGCGTGAAATTGCCGATGCTGGAGCCGGGGTAGAAGAAGAGGGCGGGACGGTCGGCAAGGTCGGCCGGCCACTGGAAGCGTTCGGCGAAATCCTGGCCGAGACCGACGATGTCGAGCGCGGGATGGGCCTGCTGCATGCGGTCAAGCGCCGATTTCAGGAATTCGGCCGCAATGTCGACAGCGACGTAGCGCGCCGGCCTGAGGTGGGGCAGCAGCGCCTCGGCCTTGGCGGCATTGCCGGCCCCCAGGTCGACGAGCTGGAAGCCTGGCCCGAGCCGATCCCGCACGGCCGCGGCGATGCCGGGCGCCTGGGCCGTCAGAATCGCGGCTTCGGCGCGGGTGAGGCCATAGGCGTCGAGGCAGGTGATGGCCTCGAACAGGCGCGAACCCAGCTCGTCATAGAGATATCCTGACGCGATCCGGGGCGGATCGGCCATCAGCCCCTCGGCAAGGCGCGCGGCCGTATCCGCGGGCGGGGCCGCAAGTGTGCGGAACCGCGGCCGGCGGCCGGAGGCCGGCGTCGCGCGGATCCCGCGGGCCGGCAGATCCCGCGCCAGGCGAAGGCCGCTGAACTGCCAGCGCGCGGCGGGTGGAAAGAAGTTCCGGTAGGTCGCCCGGACATGGTCGGGGGGAGTCGCGCAGGATCCGCCGCGCAGCACCATCTGCCCGGACATGAACTTGCCATTATACTCGCCGACGGCGCCCTCGGCCGGCCGGTAGCCGGGATAGGGCAGATAGGCGCTTGCCGTCCATTCCCAGACATCGCCGAACATCTGCGCTGCTTCGCCGGAGCTGGCGGGGGCGCGCGGGGCGAGCGGGTGGAAGGCGCCGCTGTCCGCGAAATTGCCGGCCGGCGCCAGCGCCGCGGCCGCGACTTCCCATTCCGCCTCGGTCGGAAGGCGGGCGCCGGCCCAGCGGGCGAAGGCATCGGCCTCGTAGAAGCTGACATGGGCGACCGGCGCGTGGCAGTCGACCGGCGCTTCGCCGTGGAGGGTGAAGCAGCGCCAGCCCGCCTCGTCGTGGCGCCAGTAAAGGGGCGCGTGCCAGCCCTCGGCCTGGACGTTCGCCCAGCCGTCGGACAGCCAGAGCTCGGGGCGCCGATAGCCGCCATCGTCGATGAAGGCGATCCAGTCGCCATTGGTGACGGGGTGGGTGGCAAGCTCGAAGGGTTCCAGGAAGATGCAGTGGCGCGGTCCTTCATTGTCGAAGGCGAAGCCGGGGCCGTCGTGGCCGATGGCGCGGACCCCGCCGTCGAACGCCAGCCAGCCCCGGGGCACCGGGGCGACGGGGGTGAGTGGCCAGCGGCCGGCGTAGGAGGGCTTGAGCGGATTGATCGAGAAAAGATGCTTGATGTCGGTCAGCAGCAGCTCCTGGTGCTGCTGTTCATGGGCGAGTCCCAGTTCGACCAGCGGCCACAGGCGGTCGTCGACGCCTTGCGCCAGCAGCCTGGCCATGGCGGCATCGACATGGGCGCGATAGGCGAGCACGTCGGCCAGCCCGGGGCGGGTCACCAGGCCGCGCTGCGCCCGCGCGAACGGGACGCCCACACCATTGTAGTAGGAATTGAACAGCAGCCGATAGGCGGGATCGAAGGGCTGATGGCCGGGCAGGTGAGGTTCCAGCAGGAAGGTCTCGAAGAACCAGCTGACGTGGGCGAGATGCCATTTGGCGGGGCTGGCATCGGGCATCGACTGGGCGGTCGAGTCCTCGGGCGACAGCGGCCGGGCCAGACGCTCGGTCAGGGCGCGGGTGGCGGTGTAGCGCGCCACCATATCGGCGGCGTCGGGCTTGCGACCCGCATGCGCCGGGGCCTTGGCGCTGCCGGATGTCATCGATACTCTCCTGCGCTGCCCAGCCGGGTCCGGGCTGGACCATGGTGACGCCGTCAACCGGCCGCGTCCAGACAGGTTCCAGGCGGCGGGGTGGGATGCCGCAGGCAGGGGATGAACGGAAGGGACGCGCGGATGGTGGGCGCGACAGGGATTGAACCTGTGACCCCTGCCGTGTGAAAGCAGTGCTCTACCGCTGAGCTACGCGCCCGTCACCTGGGTGGGCGTCCATCCGCGAGCTGTGGCGGGTAAAAGAGCCGTCAGCCGCTGTCAACCGCGCGGCCTCAGTGCGGAAGCGTTGCCTCTGGCGTTGCCACGGCCGCCGGGGTGGGGGCCGCCGCCTTCTCGTCGGCCTCCGTCCACTCAATGGGTTCCACCGGGCGGGCGAAGGCGAGCTTCAGCACCTCGTCCACATGCGTGACAGGGATGATAGTGAGGCCCTGCTTCACATTGTCGGGGATCTCGGCCAGGTCCTTCTCATTCTCGGCCGGGATGAGAACCGTCGAGATGCCACCGCGCAAGGCCGCCAGCAGCTTTTCCTTGAGCCCGCCGATCGGCAGCACCCGGCCGCGCAGCGTGACCTCGCCGGTCATGGCGACGTCGCGCTTGACGGGAATGCCGGTCAGCGTGGAGACGATCGAGGTGACCATGGCGATCCCGGCCGACGGGCCGTCCTTGGGGGTCGCGCCCTCGGGCACATGGACGTGCACGTCCTTCCGGGTGAAGACGGTGGGCGGGATCCCATAGGCCGCGCTTCGCGCCTTCACGAAGCTGAAGGCCGCCGTGATCGACTCCTTCATCACGTCGCCGAGCTTGCCCGTCGTCTGGATGGTGCCCTTGCCGGGAACGGTCACGGATTCGATGGTGAGGAGATCGCCGCCGACCGATGTCCAGGCAAGCCCCGTCACCATGCCGATCTGGTCTTCGCTTTCCGACATGCCGAAGCGATATTTGCGAACGCCGGCATAGTCGGCGAGATTGTCCGGGGTGATCTCTACTGCACGGGTCTTGTTTTCCAGGATCTGCCGCAGCGATTTGCGGGCGAGCTTCGCCAGTTCACGTTCCAGCGTTCGCACACCGGCCTCGCGCGTGTAGTAGCGGATGAGGTCGCGAAGCGCGCCCTCCTGAATCGTGAACTCGCCCTCCTTCAGGCCATGCGCCTCGATCTGCTTCGGGATCAGATGGCGGCGGGCGATCTCGACCTTCTCGTCCTCGGTGTAGCCTGACAGCGGGATGATCTCCATCCGGTCGAGCAGCGCCGGCGGCATGTTGTAGCTGTTCGCCGTCGTCACGAACATGACGTTCGACAGGTCGAAGTCGACTTCGAGATAATGGTCCGAGAATTTCGCATTCTGCTCGGGATCGAGCACCTCGAGCAGGGCGGACGCCGGATCGCCGCGGAAATCCTGGCCGAGCTTGTCGATTTCATCGAGCAGGAACAGCGGGTTGGACGAGCCGGCCTTGCGCAGGTTCTGGATGATCTTGCCCGGCAGCGCGCCGATGTAGGTGCGGCGGTGGCCACGGATCTCGGCCTCGTCGCGAACGCCGCCGAGGGACAGGCGGATGAACTCGCGCCCCGTCGCCTTGGCAATCGAGCGGCCAAGCGATGTCTTGCCGACGCCGGGCGGGCCGACGAGGCAGAGAATCGGCCCCTTCAGCTTGTTGGTGCGTGCCTGGACCGCCAGATATTCGAGGATCCGCTCCTTGACCTTCTCGAGGCCGTAATGGTCGGCCTCGAGCACGGCTTCGGCCTCGAGGATGTCACGGCGCACCTTCGACATCTTGCCCCAGGGAAGCGACAGCAGCACGTCGAGCCAGTTGCGAACGACCGTCGCCTCCGCCGACATGGGGGACATGGACTTCAGCTTCTTGACTTCGGCCAGCGCCTTGTCGCGCGCTTCCTTCGACAGCTTCGTCTTCTTGATCTTCGCTTCATATTCGGCCGCCTCGTCGGCGCCATCCTCGCCGTCGCCGAGTTCCCGCTGGATCGCCTTCAGCTGTTCGTTCAGATAGTATTCGCGCTGGGTCTTCTCCATCTGGCGCTTGACCCGGCTCTTGATCTTGCGCTCGACCTGAAGCAGGCCCAGCTCGCCTTCCATGAAGGCGAAGATCATCTCCAGCCGCTTGGCGACATTGGTTTCGCTCAGCAGCGCCTGCTTGTCGGCGATCTTGAGATTGAGGTTGGCCGCGACCGAGTCCGCGAAGCGGCCGGGTTCCTCGATCTGCCCGATCTGCAGCGCGGCTTCGGGCGAGGTGCGCTTGGCGGCCTTCACATAGGTATCGAACTCGCGCCGCGCCGAGCGAAGCAGCGCCTCGAGCTCGGGGCCCTCGGGCTCGATGTCCGCAAGCAGTTCGATGCCGGCTGTGAGGTGCCCGTCGCCCTCGTCCAGCGACAGGCGCCGCGCCCGCTGCTGGCCTTCAACCAGCACCTTCACCGTGCCGTCCGGCAGCTTCAGGAGCTGCAGGACGACGGCGAGCGTGCCGACCTCGTAGAGCGCGTCCGGCCCGGGATCCTCGTCCGCCGGGTTCTTCTGGCTGAGCAGGAAGATGGTCTTGTCGGCCTGCATCGCGGCCTCGAGCGCGCGGACGGATTTCTCGCGGCCGACGAACAGCGGCACGATCATCTGCGGGAAGACCACGATGTCGCGAAGCGGCAGGACCGGGCGGGTCTGGGAGTCGGGTGTCGTCATGTCAGCCGCGAATATGGGGGCGCCCCGCGGCGGGCGCAATCGGGGCCTGCGTCATTCATCCATCTGGCGCGGCAAGCGTGGGCGCCGGGCCTGGTGTGTCGCCGACCGGGGTTGCCGCGAAGCGGGCCGGGTGGCGCGGGGTGCGGACCCGGCCGATCTCCCCCTGGTCGATCTCGACGATGGCGCCATTGTGGCGAACCTGCGGGTCGTCGAGCAGCTCGGCGCGGCTGTTGACGCGGCAGCCGACGGCGCCGGCGCGGATGAAGCCGTCCATCAGTTCCGCGCGGGTCCGTTTCGCCACTTCGGCCGCCATCGCCGGAAGCAAGGTGGCGAGATTGGCGAAGCGGCCGGCCATGGTTGCATAGGCGGGGTCGGACAGGCTGTCGGGGTTGCCGAGCGCCTCGCGCATCGCCTCGAACTCGCTGTCCTGGATGGCGGCCATGCTGACCAACCCGTCCTTCGCGGGCCACAGGCGGGTGAGCGTGCCATAGTCGGGAAAGGGGTCGGCCGGGTTGACGAAGGCGTGGTTGTACATGCCTTCCGGCCAGTTGAAGGCAATTGCCGCATCCAGCATGGCGATCTCGATCCTCTGGCCCTGGCCGCTGCGCTCGCGGTGGAAGAGGGCCGCGGTAATCGCCTGCGCGGCGGTCAGGGCCGTCACCTTGTCGCACACCAGGCTCTGAACCAGGCTGGGGTTGCCGGCGGGGTCCGCCTGGGTGGCGGCAATCCCCGAGGCCGCCTGCACCACGGGATCATAGGCGCGGATGCTGGCATATGGCCCGTCCGGCCCGAAGCCGGTGATCGAGCACCAGATGAGCCGCGGGTTGAGCGCGGCGCAGCGTTCATACGGGAAGCCGAGCTTGTCCATCGTGCCCGGGCGGAAATTCTCGATGAGGACGTCGGCCCAACGCACCAGCTCCTGAAAGCGGGCGTGATGGGCCATGTTCTTGAGGTCCAGCGTCTCGCCGCGCTTGCCGCGGTTCACGGCGATGAAGATTGCCGACATATTGCCCTTGCGGGCGCCCACGGTCCGGACCGGATCGCCCAATGGGCTCTCGAGCTTGATGCACTCGGCCCCCTGGTCCGTCAGCCATTGCGCGGCCATCGGGCCGGAGACGATCTGGCTCATGTCGAGCACGCGAATGCCGTCGAGCGGTCCTGCCATCCTGTCCTCCCGGCTGCTACAGTGGCAGGAAGCCGGTGGCGCGAAAGCTGGTGCTTGCCCTAGGCCGCGATATCGCGGCCACGCATTGCCTAAGCCGCGATGTCGCGGCCGCGGGTCTCGGGCAGCCAGATGAGAGTGACGATGAAGGCCATCGCGACGACTCCGACCGTATACCACAGGCCCGAAAAGGGATTGCCGGTGTTCACGACGATCAGCTGCTGGATGAAGGGCAGGAATCCGCCGAAATAGCCGGTGCCGATATGGTAGGGCACCGACATCGACGTGTAGCGGATCTTGGCCGGGAACAGTTCGACGAGGATGGCAGCCACCTGCCCGTAGGTCATGGCCGACAGTGCCACCATGGCGAAGACGGCGAGAATGATCATCCAGCGCCGCTTTTCGGCCGGGTCGGCTGTCTCCGGATAGCCGGCCGCCGCCATCGCGGCGGTGAAGGCGGCCGGGTCGAAGCCCTCGACGCGGGTGCCGCCGACCACGAGCGCGACGTCGGGCGCCTCCTCCTTGGTGTAGGCGATGCCACGCTTGGCGAGATAGCCGAGCGCCTTCGCGCATTCGCTCGTCTGCTGGCGGGCGAACACGCTGAAGTCGCACGGCGGCAGCTCGAGGACAACGGGGTTCTCGGCGGTCGCCCGGGAAAGCGCCGGGTTGGCGCCGTTCGCCATCATCTGGAACAGCGGGAAGATGAGGATCATCGAGAGCGCGTAACCGGCCAGCAGCAGCTTCTTGCGGCCGATCCGGTCTGACAGCATGCCGAAGCCGACATAGAGGGGGGCCGCGACCAGCGCGCCGGCGGCCAGATACATGAGCGCCTCACGCTCGCCCACGCCGGCCGTGCCGGTCAGGAAATAGAGGGTCCCGAACTGGCTGGTGTAATAGATGACGGTCAGGCCCGCCGCCACGCCGAACAGGGCGGTCAGTACCCGGCCGACATTGCCCCGGTCCGAGAAGGCCTCGACGATGGGGTTCTTTGACGTCGTGCCGGCGTCCTTCATGGCCTTGAACACCGGGCTCTCGGCCAGTTGCAGGCGGATGTAGATCGAGATCGCCAGCATGATGAGGCTCAAGAGGAAGGGGATTCGCCACCCCCAGGCCTCGAAATCGGCGTCCGACATGAGGCCGCGGGTGACGAGCACGACGATGAGGCACAGCAGGAAGCCGCCGACGACCGAGATCTGGATCCAGCTGGTATATTCGCCGCGCCGGTGCGGGGGCGCATGTTCGCCGACATAGATGGCCGCCCCCCCATATTCGCCGCCGAGCGCGAGGCCCTGGAGCAGCCGAAGGAAGACGAGGATGACGGGCGCCCAGATGCCGGCTGTCGCATAGGTGGGCAGCAGGCCGATGGCCGCGGTTGCGGTGCCCATCAGCGTGATGGTGACGAGGAAGGTGCGCTTGCGCCCGATCACGTCGCCGAAATGGCCAAACAGCATGGCGCCCAGCGGCCGCACGGCGAAGCCGGCGCCGAAGGTGGCGAGGCTGGCCAGCAGCGCGGCCGTCGGATTGTCGATCGGAAAGAACAGCCGGCCGATGAGGGCCGCGAGGATGCCGTAGAGGAAGAAGTCATACCATTCGAAGACGGTGCCCAGCGACGAGGCGAGGATCACCTTGCGATCCCGCTTCATGTCGATCGGCGCGTCCGCCGCCACGGTGTTTGCGTCCATCGGGCCTCCCTTGCCGATGAGGCGCCTAACGGCGCTTGGCCCGGCGGGCAAGGGCGGCGCGGCCCCAGACAAGCGCCACGCCTGTCCCCCAGAGCAGCACCAGCGCCGACGCTGCCGCCGCCGGCTGGCCGGCGACGATGGCGGGCGCGGTTGCGAGGTTGAAGCCGGCGTGGAACAGGGCCGGGATGGCAATGCTTCGGCCGGCTGCCAGATAGAGATGGCCCAGCGCAAAGGCGCCGAGGATGAGGCTGATGGCCCAGCCGATAAGCGCCGGCCCGACCATCGCCTGCATGCCGGCATGGACCGCAAACAGCGGTGCGTGCCACAGAAGCCAAAGCCCGCTCACCTTGAGCGCCGCGCCGGCCGGGTCGGCCGCCGCCCAGCGGTCGAAAAGGAAGCCCCGCCAGCCTGCCTCTTCGCCCAGGCCATTGAAGAGGAGGACAAGACCGAAGACGGGAAGCAGCCCCAGCCCCGCCGGCGCCCCGGGATAGGCAGCCAGCGCGTCTGCGGACGGCCATTCCCCGCCGACGCCGCGCGCCACGGCCAGCGCGACGATCAGCGGTGCTGCGATCGCCGCCCAGATCCAGCGCGGCCGGGCCGGAAGGCGGAGCAGCCGGCGGCCGAAGTGCGCAAGCCCGGCCCGCCCGCCGACCAGCCCGACCGTTGCAAGCGCGGCGATCCCGGGGCCGGCCAGCGCCGGCAGATGCGTGGCGGGCGCGCCGGGCGCGACCATCAATCCCCGAAGCCACAGGTGAAGGCACCAGGCCGATGTCCAGCCGAAGGCAAGGGCGAGAAAAAGCGCAACCGGACGGCGGGCTGCGAAGCGGCGCAGACGGCCCATCGGGCGCGGGTCAGGCGGCCCTGGAGCCGGCCAGGCGTTCGCGCGCGGCAACGAAGCGCTCGACGATGAGGTCGACGTCGGCGAGGCTGTGGGCGGCCGACAGGGAGCAGCGCAGCAGGAACACCCCGGCCGGCGTCGCCGGCGGCCGGCTCATGTTGCAGTAGATGCCCTGTTCCAGCAGCTGGTGCCACATGGCGACCGTTGCGGCCTGGCCGGGCAGCAGCACGGCGATGATCGCCGACTCCGCCGTTTCGGTGGCCATCCGGAAGCCGGCGTCCTTCAGCCCGCGGTGAAGCGCCCGCGAGACCGCCCAGAGATTGGCGCGCTTGTCATGCGCGGTCATCAGCTTGCGGATCGAGGCCTCGGCGGTGGCGGCAACGGCTGGCGGCAGCGAGGCGGTGAAGCGATAGGGGTTGCACACGAGGCGCAGGATCTCGAACTTGGGATGGTTCGACACGGCGAAGCCCCCCACCGTGCCAACCGACTTCGAAAAGGTGCCGACGACGAAATCGATCTCGCCCTCGAGCCCCTGTTCCTCATAGACGCCACGGCCATGGCGGCCGAAGAAGCCCATGGCATGGGCTTCGTCGACGAGTGTCATGGCGCCGTGCTGCCTGGCCACGGCGACCAGATCGCGAAGCGGGGCGACATCGCCCAGCATCGAATAGACGCCCTCGAGAATGACGAGCTTGCCGGCCTCGGCCGGCAGGCGGGCGAGGCGCCGGTCGAGATCGTCGGCATTGTTGTGGCGGAAGCGGACGACCTCGGCCTGGCCCAGCTTGCAGCCATCGTAGATGGAGGCATGGCTGTCGGCGTCGAGAAGGATGACATCGCCCTTGCCGGCGAGTGTCGAGACCATGCCTAGATTGGCCTGGTAGCCGGTCGAGAAGACGATCGCCGAGCGGGTGCCGTAGAAATCCTTGAGCGCCTGCTCGACGGCGAGGTGCGGGGCGAAGGTGCCGTTGAGCACGCGGCTGCCAGTCGAGCCGGCGCCGAAATCGTCGAGCGCCCGCTTGCCGGCGGCGATCACGTCCGGATCGAACGTCATCCCCATGTAGTTGTAGGTGCCGACCAGGATGGTCTCGCGGCCGTTGATGATGGCACGCGTCGGCGAGAGCACCCGCTCCATCACCACCCCGAAGGGATCGTGGACGCCGGTCTCGAGCAGGCCGCGATGCTCGGCGATATAGGGATCGAACTTCGACAGCAGGTCGGCCATGGCCGGTTCAGCCCTTCAGCTTCACGACGGCATCGGCGAGCTGGCCGATCGTCTCCAGGTCGGGGAGGATGTTCAGGGGCATGTTGATGTCCCACTCATCCTCGATGTTGGCGACCAGGTCCATGACGGTGAGCGAGTCGAGCTCGAGATCGTCGGCAAAGCGCGTGTCCTCGGCAAGCGAAATGCCCTTGCGGTTGAAGGGGGCGATCAGCTCGAGAAGGCGGGTGAAGGTGGCGGCGCGATCCATGCGGGCTCCGGTTGCAGCGACTGGCGGGCCGTTGCCGCGCGATTGTGGCAGAATGGGGGAGGGTTGGCGACGGCGGTCGGGCGGTCAGGCGAGAAGACCCGCCTGCCGGTACCAGATGGCGGTGGCGGCGAGCCCGTCGTCGAGGCCGGTTGTCGGCTGCCAGATGCCGAGCGCGCGGATGGCGCTGCTGTCGGCCGACCAGTCCGGATGGGCGAGGTAGCGGGCGCGGTCGAAGCTGAGGCCGGGCAGCTGGCCGCTGAGGCGGGAGACGGCGGTGTCGAGCGTGGCGGCGGCGATCAGCACCGAGGCGGGCACTTGCAGCGGCCGGGCGAGGCGGCCGACCGCGCGACCGATCGCCCGGGCGATCTCGGCCTGGGGATAGCCGCCGGCGCCGTCGTCGATCTCGAACAGGCCGCCGCCGGCGCGCTTCGGGCCGGCCAGATCCTCGGCGAGCGCAACAAGCGCTTCCGCCAGATCCGGGCCGTAGATCATGGCCGCCCGCGCTCCGGCCGGCACCGGAAGCCAGCCGGTTCGTGCGAGGCGGAACAGGGCGAGGAACTCGCGGTCACCGGGACCATAGACGGCTGGCGGGCGAACGATCGCGACCGGCCCCGCAAAGCCCCGGGCGACATCCTCGGCCTGGCGCTTGCTGGCGCCGTAACGGCTGAGCCAGGGCGCGCGGGCGGCCAGCGAGGAGACGATGACGGCGGGCAGCGAGCCGGCGGCCCGGCGCAGGAAGGCAGTGCCGATGGGGTTGCCCTCGTCGAAGCCGGCCGGGGTTCGGGCGTTGGTGACGCCGGCCACATGGATGAGGACGTCCGCGCCGGCGACGAGGCGGGCGAGGGCGTCCGGAGCGGTCAGGCTGCCGGCGATCCACTCGACTCCGGTGCGTGCCGGTTGCGGCCGGCGCGTGAGCGCCCGGACACGGTGGCCGCGCCGCCGCGTCTCGGCAAGCACATGGCCGCCGACGAAACCCGTCGCACCGGTCAGGGCAAGCGTCAGCGTCATGGCCAACTCCTAGCGGCGCTGCTAGGCGCGCGCCATGCGCCAGATCCCCCGGCTGTTCGTCGACGCGCCACTCGCGTCGGGCGCGCTGCGGCTGGATGGGTCGGCCGCCCACTATCTGGCCGGCGTGCTCCGCCTCAGGCCGGGCGACGAGGTGCGGCTGTTCGACGATCGGACGGGCGAATGGGCTGCCGTGATCGAAGCTGTCGAGCGGCGGGCGGTGATCCTCGGCATCGGCGAACGGCTTGCCGGGCGGGAGACGGTGCCGGACCTGTGGCTGATGGCCGCCCCGATCCGGCCGGAGCGGTTCCAGTGGGTCGCCGAGAAGGCAACCGAACTGGGCGTCGCGCGGCTGATCCCCGTGCTCACCGAGCGGACCAACCACCACCGGCAGAACCCGGCCCGGCTGCGCCAGCACACGGTGGAAGCGGCCGAGCAGTGCGGGCGCAGCGCCCTGCCGACGCTTGCCGATCCAGTCCCGCTTGCCGGCCTGCTGGCCGGCTGGCCGGCGGAGCGGATGCTGGTGCTGGCCGACGAGGCCGGTGGCTCGGCCGCAACCGCGCTCGGGCTTGCGCTTCCGGCCGGGCTGCTGATCGGGCCGGAAGGCGGCTTTTCCGAGGCTGAGCGGGCGGCCATTCTCGCGGTGCCGGGCGTGAGGCGGCTGTCGCTGGGATCGCGCGTGCTGAGAGCCGATACGGCCGCGGTCGCGGCGCTCGCCCAGCTGCTGCTGGTGACGGGTTGAGCGCCACTCGAATGTGGCTGGCGCGCGGGAAGCTCGGCCGCTAAGGGCCCGCTTCGAAAGGCGTGGGGCATGAGCAACCGCAATCAGACCGCCGGTGACGACGCCCCGCTGACGGGGATTTCTGACCTCGTGGCACTGTTCGAGTCGGGCGAGAAGCCGCGCGAGCAGTGGCGTATCGGCACCGAGCATGAGAAGTTCGTGTTCCGCCTGGCGGACCGGCGGCAGCCATCCTGGGAGGAGGCCGGCGGCATCCGCGACCTGCTGCTGGCCTTCCGCCGCTTCGGCTGGGAGCCGGTGTCGGAAGACGGACGCGTGATCGCCATGAAGGGGCCAGATGGCAGCCTCAGCCTCGAGCCGGCCGGCCAGTTCGAGCTGTCGGGCGCGCCGCTGTCCAATCTGCACCAGACCTGCGCCGAAACCGGACGGCACCGGCAGCAGTGCCTGGAGATCGGTGCGGAGCTGGGGCTGGGGTTCCTCGGGCTCGGGTTCAACCCGGTCGCGACGCGCGACGAGCTGCCCTGGATGCCCAAGGCGCGCTACGCGATCATGCGGGCGCACATGCCGCGGGTGGGGCGCCTCGGTCTCGACATGATGCAGCGCACCTGCACGGTGCAGACCAATCTCGACTATGCGTCGGAAGCCGACATGGTGCGAAAGTTTCGCGTGTCGCTGGCGCTGCAGCCGCTGGCGACGGCGCTGTTCGCCAATTCGCCCTTCACGGAAGGGAAGCCGAACGGATATCTGAGCTATCGCAGCCATATCTGGACCGATACCGATCCGGCGCGCACCGGCATGCTGCCCTTCGTGTTCGAGGACGGCTTCGGCTACGAGCGCTATGCCGACTATATGCTGGACGTGCCGATGTATTTCGTCTGGCGCAATGGCCGCTACATCGATGCCGCCGGCCAGAGCTTCCGGGATTTCATGCACGGCCGGCTGCCGGCGCTGCCGGGCGAGCGGCCGACGCTTGCCGACTGGAACGACCATCTGTCCACAGCCTTCCCCGAAGTCCGCCTCAAGACGTTTCTCGAGATGCGCGGCGCCGACTCCGGCCCGCAGAGCCGCATCTGCGCGCTTCCGGCGCTGTGGGTGGGGCTTCTCTATGATCCGAGCGCGCTTGACGCCGCCTGGGACCTGGTGAAGGGCTGGACGGTGGCGGCGCAGCAGCGGCTTCGGGCCGAGGTGCCGAAGCTGGCGCTGAACGCCACTGCGCCGGATGGCCGGCCGCTTCGCGATCTGGCGCGCCGCGTGCTGGCGGTCGCGGCTGCCGGCCTCGAGCGGCGGGCCGAGATGGATGCGATCGGCGACAGCGAGGCGGGCTTCCTTGCCCCGCTGTGGGAAATCGCCGAAAGCGGCAAGACGCTGGCTGAACGCCATCTGGATGCCTTCCACGGCCGCTGGGGCGGGCGGATCGATCCGGTCTGGGACGAGGCGCGATTCTAGCGATCGGCCTGAGGGGTTCGCGCCGCGACCGCATAAAGGCTGATGGCGGCCGCATTCGAGACGTTGAGGCTTTCGACTGCGCGGCTGATCGGCAGGCGGGCAAGAACATCGACATGGGCGCGCGTGTTGTGGCGAAGGCCCTCGCCCTCGGCCCCCAGCACGAGCGCGATGGGGCCCGGAACCAGCGCTTCCGCCAGCGTCACGTCCGCCTCGCCCGCAAGTCCGATGCGCCAGTAGCCGGCCTCGGCGATGGCTTCGAGCGCGCGGGCCAGGTTGACCACCCGGACCCAGGGTATGACCTCGAGCGCGCCGGAGGCGGCGCGGGCCAGCGCGCCCGATTCCGGGGGCGAATGCCGGTCCTGGGTGATGAGACCGCGCGCGCAGAAAGCTGCCGCCGAGCGCAGGATGGCGCCGACATTGTGCGGGTCGGTCACCTGGTCGAGGACGATGAGCGGGCGCGCCGGATCCTGCTCGCGCAGCAGATCATCGAGGAAGGGCTGGTCGAGCGGCTCGACCTCGAGCACCAGGCCCTGGTGCGGGGCATCGGGGGGCACGAGGCGGGCCAGATCGTGGGCGTCGCCGACCTGCACGGCAAGGCTGTCCGGAATGACGATCTCGGCAAGCGCGTCGTGGGTGCCATAGAGCTTGCGCAGGGTGCGCGCGGGATTGTCGAGGGCGGCGAAGACGGCATGACGCCCGTAGAGGCGCGGGCGGCTGGGGTCCGGCCGGTTGGCGGTGCCGTGGCGGCGGTTCGGGCGGCGTCCCATGGCAGGCTGATGGCGGGGCGCGTCCGCGTTGACAAGGGCGGCGGCTTTGCCCATTTGCGCGACCCCGGGCGATCCGGAGGGGTGGCCGAGCGGTCAAAGGCAGCAGACTGTAAATCTGCCGACGTCAGTCTACGTTGGTTCGAATCCAACCCCCTCCACCATCGACCGCCGGGCCCTGCCGTGGCAGTCTGGGCACATGCGGGTATAGCTCAATGGTAGAGCAGCAGCCTTCCAAGCTGAATATGCGGGTTCGATTCCCGCTACCCGCTCCAGCCCCCAGCGCCTGTCGATCCGCCCTTGCAGCAGACGAGAGCGTCGGTTAAGGCCCTCCTCCCGCGCTCGCTCGGCTGTGTCCTCATGCACAGGAGTGTAGCTCAGTTGGTAGAGCATCGGTCTCCAAAACCGAGGGCCGGGGGTTCGAGTCCCTCCACTCCTGCCAGCGGCTGATCGAAGGGCGGGCAGGATCAACAGGCCCGGCTGGTGCGATGTGGCATCTGCCGGGCGGACGTGCTGGCGAAAGGCTGGTCGGGGCCCGGGCCGGCGGCGAAAGGTGTGGCGATGGCGAAGACAAGCCCGGGCGAATTCGTCCGGCAGGTGCGACAGGAAACGGCGAAGGTCATCTGGCCGACTCGGCCCGAGGTGGTGCGCACGACCATCCTCGTCCTCATCATGACGTCCCTCCTCGCCCTGTTCTTCCTGCTGATCGACCAGGTGCTGGGCCGTGGCGTCCGGCTGCTTCTGGGCCTGGGGGACTGAGCCATGTCGCGCTGGTACATCATCCACGCCTATTCCGGCTTCGAGAACAAGGTCCGCGACCAGATTATGGCCGATGCCGCCCGCCTTGGCCTCGAGGGGCTGGTGGAAGCCGTCGAGGTGCCGACCGAGAAGGTGACCGAGGTTCGCCGCGGCAAGAAGGTGCAGTCCGAGCGGAAGTTCTTTCCCGGCTATGTGCTCGCCAAGCTGGAGATGAACGATCAGGTCTACCACCTGGTCCGCAACACGCCGAAGGTGACGGGTTTCCTGGGCTCGTCGGGCAAGCCGCAGCCGATCAGCGAGGCCGAGGCCGCGCGGATCCTCTCCACCAAGGCCGAAGCCGACGCGGCCCAGCCCAAGGCCAAGAAGAAGGTCAGCTTCGAGATCGGGGATTCAGTGAAGGTGCTGGACGGGCCGTTCGCGAGCTTCACCGGCCTGGTCGAGGAGATCGACTATGAGAAGGGCCGGGTGAAGGTGTCCGTCTCGATCTTCGGGCGGGCGACGCCCGTCGAACTGGATTTCGAGCAGGTCGAGAAGACGAAATAGGAACCGGAATATCCGCCGGGCCGCGGTCGGCCGGCGGGGATGATCGTGGGAGGCCGGGGCGGATGCCCGCAGCCGCTTGGACCACACGGCCGCACAACCGGAGGGACGGGTGGGAAGCCCGCCCCTGATTTGGAGCAGAGGATATGGCAAAGAAGATCACGGGCTATATCAAGTTGCAGGTGCCCGCCGGCGCTGCGACCCCCAGCCCGCCCATCGGCCCGGCGCTCGGCCAGCGCGGGGTCAACATCATGGAATTCTGCAAGGCCTTCAACGCCGCGACCGGCAACATGGACAAGGGCATGCCCATCCCGACGGTGATCACCGTCTATGCCGACCGCAGCTTTTCCTTCGTCACCAAGACGCCGCCGGCAAGCTTCCTGCTGAAGAAGGCGGCCGGCCTGAAGTCCGGCTCGCAGACGCCGGGCAAGGGCAAGGCGGCAGCGAGCATCAAGCGCTCGCAGATCCGCGAGATCGCGGAGCTGAAGATGAAGGACCTGAACGCGAACGACATCGAGATGGCCATGCGGACGATCGAGGGCTCGGCGCGCTCGATGGGCCTCGACGTGGTGGAGGGCTGACCCATGGCGAAGCTGACGAAGAAGCAGAAGGCGCAGGAAGGCACGGTCGAGCCGACGAAGCTCTATCCGGTGGATGAGGCCCTCTCGATCGTGAAGGCCAATGCGACGGCGAAGTTCGACGAGACGATCGAGGTGGCCGTCAATCTGAATGTCGACCCGCGCCACGCTGACCAGATGGTGCGCGGCATGGTGACGCTGCCGAAGGGCACGGGCAAGACGGTGCGCGTGGGCGTGTTCGCGCGCGGCGCCAAGGCCGACGAGGCGCGCGAGGCCGGTGCCGACGTGGTGGGCGCCGAGGATCTGCTGGAGATCGTGCAGGGCGGCACCATCGAGTTCGAACGCTGCATCGCCACCCCTGACATGATGGGTCTGGTCGGCCGGCTGGGGAAGGTGCTGGGGCCCAAGGGGCTGATGCCGAACCCCAAGCTGGGCACGGTCACCATGAACGTCGCCGAAGCCGTGAAGGCGGCCAAGGGCGGGCAGATCGAGTTCCGGGTGGAAAAGGCCGGCATCATCCACGGCCGGCTCGGCAAGGCGAGCTTCCCGACCGAGGATCTGAAGGCGAACCTGGACGCATTCATGGACGCGCTGGTGAAGGCCAAGCCCTCGGGCGCGAAGGGGAAATATGTGGAGAAGATCGCGCTTTCCTCGACCATGGGCCGGGGCGTTAAGGTGGACCCGGCGAGCGTCGGGGCCTGAAGCAGCAGGTCTGGGCGTGCAGGGCGGCCGGGGCAATCGCCGGCCGCACGTGCGGTTGGCCGGGTCGCGCCGGCGCCGGCGCGACAAGGCCGCATCGCCGGGCTTGCGCTTGACCGGCCGACAGACTTCTGTATGAGGCGCGGATTGCCGCGAGCCTTGTGATCGCGGCACCGTCCGAGATTGCAGGTGTGCGGCGCGCACCTAAGCCCTCTGGGGCCTGCATGAGACGAGGAACGTTTTGCCTCGCCTGCCGTGCGATGGTGGCGAGGGGTTCAGACGGCCGGGTTCCCGGTCGTTCGGCGATCCTTATCGGACGGGCCATGGGGCCCGGATCCTGACATCCAGGCGGCATGGCTCTGATGGTGCATCCAATCCGGGATGCGCTGAACGTGATGGAGTGCGCATGGATCGGAACCAGAAGAAGCAGCTGGTCGCCAATCTCGCGAAGACGCTCGCCGAGACGCAGGTTGTGGTGATCACCCGCAACCATGGCCTCACGGTGGCGCAGGTCTCGGACCTGCGCGCGCGGATGCGCGGGGCGGGTGCCCAGTTTAAGGTGACGAAGAACCGGCTCGCCCGCATCGCGCTGGAGGGCACGCCCTATCAGGACATCGGCTCGCTGCTGGTGGGCCCGGTGGGGCTGGCCACGTCCGCCGACCCGGTCGCCGCTGCCAAGGTGGCGATCGAGTTCGCGAAGGCCAACGACAAGTTCGAGATCGTCGGCGCTTCGATGGCGGGCCAGCTTCTCGACCCGAACGGCGTGAAGGCGCTTGCCGAACTGCCGTCGCTCGACGAGCTGCGCGCGAAGCTGGTGGGGCTGCTCACGGCACCTGCCACCAAGGTTGCACAACTGGCGAACGCGCCGGCCGCGAAGCTGGCCCGCGTGTTCGCGGCTTATGGCGATTCCGCCGCGGCCTGAAGACATCCCAAGGAGTTGAGACATGGCTGACCTGAACAAGATCGTTGAAGAACTGTCGTCGCTGACGGTGCTGGAAGCCGCCGAGCTGGCGAAGATGCTGGAAGAGAAGTGGGGCGTTTCCGCCGCGGCCGCCGTGGCTGTCGCCGCCGTGCCGGGTGCCGGTGGCGGCGCCGCCGCGCCGGCTGCCGAGGAGAAGACCGAATTCGACGTGATCCTGACTGGCGATGGCGGCAAGAAGATCAATGTGATCAAGGAAGTCCGCGCGATCACCGGCCTGGGCCTCACGGAAGCCAAGACCCTTGTCGAATCCGCGCCCAAGGCGGTGAAGGAAGGCGTGAACAAGGAAGAGGCCGAGAAGATCAAGAAGCAGCTGGAAGAAGCCGGCGCCACCGTCGAGCTGAAGTAAGCTGGAAGCGGCCGCGGCCATGGCGCAGCCATGGTTCGCGGACTCGCCGGAAGCCCTGCAGGCACGCTTGGCGGGGAGGCTTCGTCACCGCGGGGTCTGGCCAGCGGCCTGTTTTTCGAAAAGGGGCGGAGGGTGGGCCTTCCGCCCTTTTCCTGTCCGGCGCCTTTGACAGGCGCTCGGGACGGCTCTATTGGCACCGGTTCTTCGAGTGCCCGGGACAGGGGACGCCGTCGCGCAGCGTCCCGCACGCATGGGGCTTGGGGATTGCAAGACCGCGCAAGGCCGCAGCCGAGGGCCGCCTCGGCAATGCGGCTTTTCGTGTCTTGGCCGCGCACCGAACATCAGCGAAGGACGCACACGCCCCATGGCAACCCAGGCCGTCGAACCCGTCCGCACCCAGGCTCCCCGCTTCCGCGCCACCCGCCGCGTGCGGCGCGTGTTCGGCACCATGCACGATGCCGTGCAGATGCCGAACCTGATCGAGGTGCAGCGCGAGAGCTATGAGCAGTTCCTGCGCTCGAACCCGGCGATCGGCTATGTGTCGGGCCTCGAGAAGACGCTGAAGTCGGTGTTCCCCATCCGAGACTTCGCTGGCACGGCCGAGCTCGACTTCGTGAACTACGAGCTTGAGGATCCCAAGTATGACCAGGAGGAATGCCGGCAGCGGGGCATGACCTATGCCGCACCGATGCGCGTGACGCTTCGCCTGATCGTCTTCGAGGTCGATGCCGACACGGGAACCAAGTCGGTCATCGATATCAAGGAGCAGGACGTCTACATGGGCGACATGCCGCTCATGACGGAGAATGGCACCTTCATCGTCAACGGCACCGAGCGGGTGATCGTCAGCCAGATGCACCGCTCGCCCGGCGTCTTCTTCGATCATGACCGCGGCAAGACCCACAGTTCGGGCAAGTATCTGTTTGCCGCCCGGGTCATCCCCTACCGCGGTTCCTGGCTCGATTTCGAGTTCGACGCCAAGGACATCGTGAACGTCCGCATCGACCGCAAGCGCAAGTTGCCGGTCACCGCGCTGCTCTATGCCCTGGGCCTGTCGGCCGAGGAGATCCTCAATTACTTCTACAAGACCGTCCGCTGGGAGCGCGACGCGAAGCTCGGCGGCTGGCGCATGCCCTATGTGCCCGAGCAATGGCGCGGGGTGAAACCGGCCTATGACGTGCTGAACGCCGCAACGGGCGAGATCCTGTTCCGCGAGGGCGAGAAGGTGACGCCGCGCACGGCCAAGAAGGCGCAGTCCGACGGGGTCGAGACGCTGCTGGTCCCCAATGAGGAGATCATCGGCCGCTATTCGGCGTTCGATCTCGTCAACGAGAAGACGGGCGCCATCTACATCGAGGCCGGCGACGAGATCGGGCAGGCGCATCTGGATCGGCTGGCCGACGCCGGCATTGCGCATGTCGACGTGCTCGACATCGACCATGTGAACACCGGGCCCTGGATCCGGCAGACGCTGAAGGCCGACAAGGCTTCCGCCGCCGAAAATACCCGTGACCAGGCGCTCGCCGACATCTACCGGGTGATGCGCCCCGGCGAGCCGCCGACGCGCGAAACGGCGGAAGCCCTGTTCGGCGGTCTGTTCTTCGACCCCGAACGCTATGACCTGTCGGCCGTTGGCCGGGTGAAGATGAACATGCGTCTCGGCCTGGACGCGCCCGACAATCTGACCACCCTTCGCCGGGAGGACATTCTCGCCGTCGTCAAGACGCTGGTCGATCTGAAGGATGGCAAGGGCGAGATCGACGACATCGACAATCTGGGTAATCGCCGCGTGCGCTCGGTGGGTGAGCTGCTGGAGAACAGCTATCGCGTCGGGCTTCTCCGGATGGAGCGCGCGGTCAAGGAGCGGATGAGCTCGGTCGACGTGACGACCGTCATGCCGAACGATCTCATCAACGCCAAGCCGGCGGTCGCGGCGGTGAAGGAGTTCTTCGGCTCCTCGCAGCTGTCGCAGTTCATGGACCAGACGAACCCGCTGTCGGAAGTGACGCACAAGCGGCGGGTCTCCGCACTTGGGCCGGGCGGGCTGACGCGCGAACGCGCCGGGTTCGAGGTGCGCGACGTGCATCCCACCCACTATGGCCGGATCTGCCCGATCGAGACGCCCGAGGGGCCGAACATCGGCCTCATCAACAGCCTCGCCACCTTCAGCCGGGTGAACAAATATGGCTTCATCGAGACCCCCTACCGGCGCGTGCACGACGGGAAGGTGTCCGACGAGGTGGTCTACCTGTCGGCCATGGAGGAGGCGAAGCACACCATCGCCCAGGCGAATGTGGAGGTGGATGCCGAAGGCCGGATCGTCGACGAGATGGTCTCGGCGCGCCAGGCCGGCGAATTCCTGATCGCCCCGCGCGACCAGATCACGTTGATGGACGTGAGCCCGAAGCAGCTCGTCTCGGTTGCGGCCTCGCTCATTCCGTTCCTCGAGAATGACGACGCGAACCGCGCGCTCATGGGCTCCAACATGCAGCGCCAGGCGGTGCCGCTGGTGAAGGCCGAGGCGCCCTTCGTGGGCACCGGCATGGAAGAGACGGTGGCGCGCGATTCGGGTGCGGCGATCGCCGCGCGCCGGGCCGGCATCGTCGACCAGGTGGACGCGGGCCGGATCGTCATCCGGGTGACCGAGGAGATCGCGCCCGGATCCTCGATGGTGGACATCTACACGCTGCAGAAGTTCCAGCGGTCGAACCAAAACACCTGCATCAACCAGCGGCCGCTGGTGAAGGTGGGTGATGTGGTTGCGCGCGGCGACATCATCTGTGACGGGCCCTCGACGCAATATGGCGAGCTGGCGCTCGGCCGGAACGCGCTCGTCGCCTTCATGCCGTGGAACGGCTACAACTATGAGGATTCCATCCTCATCAACGAACGCATCGTCCGCGAGGACATCTTCACCTCGATCCACATCGAGGAGTTCGAGGTGATGGCCCGCGACACCAAGCTGGGGCCGGAGGACATCACCCGCGACATCCCGAACGTGGGCGAGGAGGCGCTTCGCAACCTCGACGAGGCCGGGATCGTCTATGTCGGCGCCGAGGTGGAGCCGGGCGACATCCTGGTCGGCAAGATCACCCCCAAGGGCGAGAGCCCGATGACACCCGAGGAGAAGCTGCTTCGCGCCATCTTCGGCGAGAAGGCAAGCGACGTGCGCGACACCTCGCTCCGGCTGCCGCCGGGTGTGGCCGGCACGGTGGTCGAGGTGCGGGTGTTCAACCGCCACGGCATCGACAAGGATGAGCGCGCGCTGGCGATCGAGCGCGAGGAGATCGACCGGCTGGAGAAGGATGCCGCCGACGAGCGCGCAATTCTCGAACGGGCGACCTATGCGCACCTGAAGGAGATGCTGATCGGCCAGACGCTGGTGACCGGGCCCAAGGGCGTGAAGAAGGGCGCGGTGATCGACGAGGCGCTGCTGGCCGAGCATCCCCGTCGCGACTGGTGGAAGTTTGGCGTTGCCGATGACGGCGTGCAGGCGAGCCTGGAAGCGAGCCGGGCCCAGCATGAGGGCGCGCTGAAGCAGATCCAGGATCGGCTGGATGACCGCAAGGACAAGCTGCAGCGTGGCGACGAGCTGCCGCCGGGCGTTCTCAAGATGGTGAAGGTGTTCGTGGCCGTGAAGCGCAAGCTGCAGCCCGGCGACAAGATGGCCGGCCGCCACGGCAACAAGGGCGTCATCAGCCGCATCCTGCCATCCGAGGACATGCCCTTCCTGGAGGATGGGACGGCCGTCGACATCGTGCTCAATCCGCTGGGTGTGCCCAGCCGGATGAACGTGGGCCAGATCTTCGAGACGCACCTGGGCTGGGCCGCGCGCGGCCTCGGACGGCAGGTGGCGGCGCTGCTGGAGGACATCCGCCGGACGAATGCGGAGGCTGTCTCGGCCGCCGGGGGCGACCTTGCGAAGCTGCGCGCGAGCCTGAAGGCCATCTACGGCCCGCAGGTCGATGTGGAGTCCATGCCCGATGACGAGCTTCTCGCCTTTGCCGAAAGCCTGACGCCCGGCGTTCCGGTCGCGACGCCGGTGTTCGACGGCGCCAAGGAAGCCGATGTCAGCCACATGCTGTCGCTCGCCGGGCTGCATGAGTCCGGGCAGGTGGAGCTGTTCGATGGCCGCACCGGCGAGGCCTTCGACCGGCCGGTGACCGTCGGCTACATCTACATGCTGAAGCTGCACCATCTGGTGGACGACAAGATCCACGCGCGGTCGATCGGGCCCTACAGCCTGGTCACCCAGCAGCCGCTGGGCGGCAAGGCACAGTTCGGTGGCCAGCGCTTCGGCGAGATGGAGGTGTGGGCGCTTCAGGCCTATGGCGCGGCCTATACCTTGCAGGAAATGCTGACGGTGAAGTCCGACGATGTTGTCGGCCGCACCAAGGTCTATGAGGCGATCGTCAAGGGCGACGATACCTTCGAGGCCGGCATTCCCGAGAGCTTCAACGTGCTGGTGAAGGAAATGAAGTCGCTGGGGCTCAACATTGAGCTCAAGGCGACCGAAGCCGACGCCGACGCGCCCGCTGCCGCGGCGCAAGCCTGACCTTCCCTCGAGACCACGAGGCCGACCCGATGAACGAACTCGTCCCCAACGCCTTCTCGCCGGTTGCAAAGCCCGAAGTCTTCGATCGAATCCAGATCTCGATCGCCAGCCCCGACCAGATCCGCAGCTGGTCCTATGGCGAGATCAAGAAGCCCGAGACGATCAACTACCGCACCTTCAAGCCGGAGCGGGACGGCCTGTTCTGCGCGCGCATCTTCGGGCCGATCAAGGACTATGAGTGCCTGTGCGGCAAGTACAAGCGCATGAAGTACAAGGGCATCGTCTGCGAGAAGTGCGGCGTGGAGGTGACCGTCTCCAAGGTCCGCCGGGAGCGGATGGGCCATATCGAGCTGGCCGCACCCGTCGCGCACATCTGGTTCCTGAAGTCGCTGCCGAGCCGGATCGGCATGCTGCTCGACATGACGCTGAAGGATCTGGAGCGCGTCCTCTACTTCGAGAATTACATTGTCATCGAGCCGGGCATGACGCCGCTCAAGAAGCTGCAGCTTCTGAGCGAGGACGAGTATCTCGAGCAGCAGGATCAATATGGCGAGGAAGCCTTCCGCGCCGGCATCGGCGCCGAGGCGATCCGCGAGCTTCTGGCCGAGCTCGATCTCGCCGGCGAGAAGGAGGCGCTGCTCGAGGAGCTGGCGACCACCAAGTCGGAACTGAAGCCCAAGAAGATCATCAAGCGGCTGAAGATCGTCGAGAGCTTCCTGGAGTCGGGCAACCGGCCGGAATGGATGATCCTGACGGTTGTGCCCGTCATTCCGCCCGAGCTTCGGCCGCTGGTGCCGCTCGATGGCGGGCGCTTCGCCACCTCGGACCTGAACGATCTCTACCGCCGCGTCATCAACCGCAACAACCGGCTGAAGCGCCTCATCGAGCTGCGCGCGCCCGACATCATCGTGCGCAACGAGAAGCGCATGCTGCAGGAAGCGGTCGACGCGCTGTTCGACAATGGCCGGCGGGGGCGGACGATCACGGGCGCGAACAAGCGGCCGCTGAAGTCACTGTCGGACATGCTGAAGGGCAAGCATGGCCGGTTCCGGCAGAATCTGCTGGGCAAGCGGGTGGATTATTCGGGCCGCTCGGTCATCGTGACCGGGCCGGAGCTGAAGCTCCACCAGTGCGGCCTGCCCAAGAAGATGGCGCTCGAGCTGTTCAAGCCGTTCATCTACGCCCGGCTCGACGCCAAGGGCCTGTCGATGACGCTGAAACAGGCCAAGAAATATGTGGAGAAGGAACGCAAGGAAGTCTGGGACATCCTGGACGAGGTGATCCGCGAGCATCCGGTGCTGCTGAACCGGGCGCCGACACTGCACCGCCTCGGCATCCAGGCGTTCGAGCCGGTGCTGATCGAGGGCAAGGCGATCCAGCTTCACCCGCTGGTGTGCGCGGCCTTCAATGCCGACTTCGACGGCGACCAGATGGCGGTCCATGTGCCCTTGAGCCTCGAGGCGCAGCTGGAAGCCCGGGTGCTGATGATGAGCACCAACAACATCCTCTCGCCGTCCAACGGCAAGCCCATCATCGTGCCCTCGCAGGACATGGTGCTGGGGCTCTATTACCTGTCGATGGAGCGGCAGGAGCGGCACCCCGAATATATCGAGCTGCCCGACGGCACGAAGCGCGAGAAGCTGCCGCTGTTCGCCGACATGTCGGAAGTGCACCAGGCGCTGAACGCCAAGGCGGTGACGCTGCACACCCGCATCGAGGCGCGCGTGCCCCAGACCGACGAGACGGGCGAGGTGCGCATGAAGCGCTTCATCACCACGCCGGGGCGGATGCTGATCGGGGAATGCCTGCCGAAATCGCACAAGGTCCCCTTCGAGACGGTCAACCGGCTGCTCACCAAGAAGGAGATCGGCGACGTCATCGACACCGTCTATCGCCACACCGGCCAGAAGGAGACGGTGCTGTTCGCCGACGCGATCATGGCGCTGGGCTTCCGCCACGCCTGCCAGGCGGGGATCAGCTTCGGCAAGGACGACATGGTGATCCCGGCGACCAAGGAGAAGCTCGTCGAGGAGACGCGCGCGCTCGCCAAGGATTTCGAGCAGCAGTATCAGGACGGCCTCATCACCCAGGGCGAGAAGTACAACAAGGTGGTGGACGCCTGGGCGCGCTGCGGGGACCGCGTCGCCGAGGAGATGATGAAGGAAATCTCGGCCAAGCCCGTCGATCCGGCGACGGGGCGGGAGCGGCCGGTCAATTCCATCTACATGATGGCGCATTCGGGGGCCCGTGGCTCCAGCGCGCAGATGAAGCAGCTGGCCGGGATGCGCGGGCTGATGGCCAAGCCCTCGGGCGAGATCATCGAGACGCCGATCATCTCCAACTTCAAGGAGGGGCTGACCGTCCTTGAATATTTCAACTCGACCCATGGCGCCCGCAAGGGTCTCGCCGACACCGCGCTCAAGACGGCGAACTCGGGCTATCTGACGCGCCGGCTGGTCGATGTGAGCCAGGACTGTGTGGTGCTGGAAGAGGATTGCGGCACACATCGCGGGCTGATGATGAGGGCCATCATCGAGGGCGGCTCGGTCATCGTGACGCTGGGTGAGCGGATCCTGGGGCGGACGGTGTGCGACGACATCGTCGATCCCAGGACGCAGGAAGTTCTGTTCCCGCGCGACACGCTGCTGGACGAGAAGGCGGTGAAGGCGATCGAGGAGGCGGGCATCGTCGAGGTGAAGATCCGCTCGCCGCTGGTGTGCGAGGCGCAGGCCGGCGTCTGCGCGCGCTGCTACGGCCGGGATCTCGCCCGCGGCACGCCGGTCAACATCGGCGAGGCGGTCGGCGTGATCGCCGCCCAGTCGATCGGGGAGCCGGGCACGCAGCTGACGATGCGGACCTTCCACATCGGCGGCGCCGCCCAGGTCTCCGAACAGTCGAGCCATGACTCGCCGGTCGATGGCAGGGTGGCCTATCGAAACCTGCCGGTGATCCGCGACAGCCGCGGCCGCCTGATCGGCATGGCGCCGACCGGGGGCGAACTGGTGATCGTGGATGCCGACGGGCGCGAGCGTTCGGTTCACAAGGTGCCGTTCGGCGCGATCGTCTCCGTGGCGGATGGCGCAACCGTCACGAAGGGCCAGCGGCTTGCCGAATGGGATCCCTACACCCGCCCGATCATCACCGACAAGGCCGGCGTGGTGAAGTATCAGGACCTGATCGACGGCCAGACGCTCAAGGAGGAAGTGGACGACGCGACGGGGATCGCTAACAAGGTCGTCTCGGAATGGAAGGCGAGCCGCGCCAAGGATGACCTTCGCCCGCGCATCACCCTTCTCGACGAGGCATCGGGCGAGGCCGGGCGCTTCCTGCTGCCGGTGGGTGCCATCCTGTCGGTGAGCGAGGGGCAGCGGGTCGAGGCCGGGGACGTGCTGGCGCGGATGCCGCGCGAAGCCGCCAAGACGCGCGACATCACCGGCGGTCTGCCGCGCGTCGCCGAGCTGTTCGAGGCGCGCGTGCCGAAGGACAATGGCATCATCGCGCGCGTCGATGGCCGGATCGTGCTGGGCAAGGACTACAAGGCGAAGCGCCGCGTGGAGCTTCACCCCGAGGATGGGTCCGAACCGATCGTCTATCTGCTGCCCAAGAGCCGGCATCTGGCCGTGCAGGAAGGCGACATGGTGAGGAAGGGCGACTTTATCGTCGATGGGCCTGCCAACCCGCACGACATCCTCGACGTGCTGGGCGTCGAGAAGCTGGCCGAATATCTCTGCTCGGAGATCCAGGAAGTCTATCGTCTGCAGGGTGTGAAGATCAACGACAAGCATATCGAGGTGATCGTCCGCCAGATGCTGCAGAAGGTGGAAATCACCGACGAGGGCGACTCCACGCTGCTGAAGGGCGAACAGGTCGACCGCGAGGAAATGGACGAGGTGAATGCGAAGCTGCTGGCCCAGGGCAAGCGCCCGGCCGACGGCAAGCCGGTGCTGCTGGGCATCACCAAGGCCAGCCTGCAGACGCGCAGCTTCATCTCCGCGGCCTCGTTCCAGGAAACGACGCGGGTGCTGACGGAAGCCGCCGTGCAGGGCAAGACCGACACGCTCCAGGGCCTGAAGGAGAATGTCATCGTCGGCCGGCTGATCCCGGCCGGGACGGGAGCAGCCCTCAGCCGGCTGCGGGTGGCGGCCTCGGCGCGCGATGCAGCGCTGCGCGCCCAGCAGGCGGCGCTGGCGGCGGCAAGCGAGGCCGCGGCCGAGGGCTGAGGCCTGAACCTTCTCGGAGCGGCCAACACGGACAAGGGACCCGTCGGAATTCCGACGGGTCCCTTTCTCATATCGACCAAAGTTTCCACGCGCGACGATCTGTAAAGAATGTTTACACGACGACTTTCTGACGAAACGTCAAACAACTGAAAAAAAACCAGTTTCTTTTCTCGCTCAATTGGCATGGCATTTGCAAATCTCCTGTTGTGGGACGATCCCATCACAGGAGGGCACTGATGAACCGACTTTCCCTTTTCGCCGCCGCGGCCGGAATTCTCGCCGCCGCGCAGGCACAAGCTGCAACCCAGGTATTCTCCGGACAGGATGTGAATCCGGGGCCGGGTCTGGTGGTTCCGACCAACCCCAATGCCGATTTGGCCAACACCCAGTTCAGGAGCTTCCTGACGGGTGTCAGCACCGAAAGCTTCGAGGGCTTTCGCGTCGGCACCCCCGCGCCGCTGACCCTGGAGTTCACCGGCAGTGCCGGCACGCTGAACGCGACCCTGACCGGCTCTGGCTCGGTGCAACGCGCGCCGCGTTCGGCGCCGACCGGCTCCGGCCAGTTCGCGGTCGACGGCAACAACTATTACTTCGTCAATAGCGCGGCCTTCACGGTGACCTTCGCAAGCCCGATCGCCGCCTTCGGCTTCTATGGGGCCGATCTCGAGGATCTCCGGAACATCAACGTGACCCTGAACTATGCCGCTGGGGGCAGCGCCGTCTATAATCTGCGCGACGTGTTCGGGGATTATCCGGGCGCGTTCCTTGCCTCCGGTTCGGTCCACTTCCTCGGCTTCATCGACAAGGCCAATCCCTTTAGCAGCGTCGTGTTCAGCGGTGTGGGTGCGGCTGGCGACTTCCTGGCCTTCGACCTGATGACCATCGGCGACTCGAAGCAGGTGATCACGCCGGGCATTCCGGAACCCGCCACCTGGGCGATGCTGATCGCGGGCTTCGGCCTGGTGGGCTTCGCCGCCCGCCGCCGGCGGATGCTGGCGCACACCGCCGCCTGACATCTGGTGACGCAGGGAAGGGGCCCGGCGGGATGCCGCCGGGCCCTTTTCCGTGCCGCAAGCCCGCCATGATTGCCGCCTAGCGGCGCCGCCATGCCGGATCCCGCCAGGCCCGGGGCGCTGAAGGTCGCGCTCTTTTCGGGCAATTACAATTATGTGAAGGACGGCGCGAACCAGGCGCTGAACTGGCTGGTGGCGCGCGCGCTGGCGCGCGGCATCGAGGTGCGGGTCTATTCGCCCGTTACCGATGCGCCCGCCTTCGAGCCGGCAGGCACGCTGGTGGCCGTGCCGTCGGTGCCGGTGCCGGGGCGGGGTGAGTATCGGATCGCGCTCGGCCTGCCGGCCGGGCCGCGCGCTGATCTTGAGGCGTTTGCGCCCGATCTGGTGCATCTGTCCGCGCCAGACTGGCTGGGCCATGCCGCCAAGCGCTGGGCGAAGGCGAAGGGCCTTCCGGTCGTCGCCTCGGTCCACACACGCTTCGAGACCTATTTCGACTATTATGGAGTCGGCTTCATCCGCCGCGCCGTCGAGGCGCAGCTGAAACGCTTCTACCGCGATCTCGACGAGATCTATGTGCCCTCGACCGACATGGCCGAGCTTCTGCAGCAGGATGGCTGGTCGAGCCGGGTCAGGCTGTGGAGCCGGGGCGTGGATCGGCACATCTTCCGGCCCGAAGCCCGCGACCTCGGCTGGCGGCGCATGCTCGGCCTTCCCGATGCGGTGCCGGTGGTGGGCTTCACCGGGCGGCTGGTGCTGGAAAAGGGCCTCGATGTGGTGGCCGAGGTGATGGCCGAGCTGGCGCGGAGGGGTTCGCCGCACCGGTTGCTGGTGGTGGGCGACGGCCCGGCGCGCGCCGAGTTCGAGGGGCGGGTGCCCGGCGCCCTATTCGCCGGCTTCCTGACCGGCCCTGAGCTGGGGTGTGCGGTGGCCAGCTATGACATGTTCCTGAACCCCAGCATCACCGAGACCTTCGGCAATGTAACCCTTGAAGCCATGGCCTGCGCCGTGCCGCCGGTCGCGGCGCGGGCGACCGGCGCGTCCTTCCTGGTCGAGGACGGCGTGAGCGGGCGGCTGGTGCCGCCGCGCGACATCGGCGCCTATGCGGACGCGCTCATCGCCTATGCAAGGGATCCGGCGCTGCGTGCGGCGCATGGCGCGGCCAGCCTTGCGAAAGCGCGCGCCTTCGACTGGGATGCGATCAACGACGGCGTGATCGACCGCTGGCGGGCGCTGGCCCGGCCGGGGCTTTGATTTGCCGCACCGGCAGGCCTATATGGGTTCTGCCGCCTTCGGGCGGAGATGGCGATGAACGATGCCGTGCAAGTAGGTACAGCGGACCCGGGGGCAGTACCCGGCGGCTCCACCAGAAGCCTTGCCCGGCAAGGATCCTGACGGGGCCGAACCAGGATAGACGTGTGCGGAACGACGGTATTTTCGCCCGGCCTGATTAAGCCGTTAAACTGGTCAAAACCCACAAATGCCAACGACAACGAGGCATTTGCGATCGCGGCGTAATGCGAAGCCCAACGGCTGACCATTACACTGCCTGAGCAGGGTTCGGGCCGAACCCGGTAACAGAATCGGACTCCAGCGGCCCGCAGGCGCGCCGGGCAACAGAAGCGCCTGCACCGACCCCTCGGTGCGCGCCTGCAAACGCAACGAACCGCAGCCAGCGGCTGCGGGTGGCGCGCCGGGCAACAGAAGCGCCTGCACCGACCCCTCGGTGCGCGCCTGCAAACGCAACGAACCGCAGCCAGCGGCTGCGGGCGGCGCGCCGGGTGAGGGTTGACGGCCATTCCGGCCCGGTTCAGGTGAAGGCCATGTCGGAGCCGCCCGAGAATCAGGAGCCGCCGGACAGCCTGATCCCGTACGACGAGATCGTGCAGGACAGCCTGCGCCAGGTCGTGCGGCGGGTTCTGGCCGATGTGGCGGCATCCGGCGGACTGCCGGGATCCCACCATTTCTTTATCGCCTTCCGCACCCGCTATCCCGGCGTGGACATGCCGCGCCACCTGCTGGAACGCTATCCGGACGAGATGACCGTGGTGCTCCAGCACCGCTACTGGGACCTGGTGGTCGAGGAGACGCATTTCGAAGTCGGCCTGACCTTCAACCAGGTGCCCGCCAAGCTCTCCATCCCCTATCGCGCGATCACCGGCTTCGTGGACCCAGCGGTCAATTTCGCGCTGCAGTTCACGGTGGCGATGCCCGAGCCGGCGGATGAGCCGCCCCCGCCGGTCGAAACCCAGGACGGTTCGAACGTCGTCAGCCTCGATTTCAAGCGCAAGAAATAGTGCGGTTCGAACGCGACAGCCTGGGCACCGTCGAGGTGCCGGACCATGCCTATTGGGGCGCGCAGACGCAGCGGTCGATCGCAAACTTCCCGATCGGCGTCGCCGAGACCGAGCGGATGCCAATTCCCATTATCCATGCGCTGGCGCTGGTGAAGCAGGCGGCTGCGCGGGTGAACCGCGCGCACGGTCTGGCGGCCGAGCTTGCGGATGCGATCGAGGCCGCGGCCGCCGAAGTGGCTGCCGGCAAGCTCGACGATCAGTTTCCGCTGATCGTGTGGCAGACGGGCAGCGGCACCCAGACCAACATGAATGTGAACGAGGTGATCGCCGGCCGCGCCAACGAGATGCTGACGGGCGTTCGCGGGGGCAAGGCGCCCGTTCACCCCAACGACCATGTCAACCGTGGCCAGAGCAGCAACGACAGCTTCCCGACCGCGATGCACATCGCGACCGCCCTCGAACTGAAGGCGCGGCTGATCCCGGCGCTCAAGGCGCTGGAGGCCGCCTTCCGGGCGAAGGCGCAAGGCTGGGCGGGGCTGGTCAAGATCGGCCGCACCCATCTGATGGATGCAACCCCGCTGACGCTGGGCCAGGAAGCGGGCGCCTGGGCGCAGACCTGCGCGGATGGCGTGCAGCGGATCGTGGACCTGTGGCCGCGCCTGTCGCGGCTGGCGCAGGGGGGAACGGCGGTTGGAACCGGGCTCAACGCGCCGCCGGGGTTTGCCGAAGCCTTTGTCGCGGAACTGTCGGCAATTACCGGCGGCATTCCCTGGGCAAGCGCGCCCGACAAGTTCGAGGCGCTCGCCACCAATGACGCGATGGTGGAGGTGGCCGGTGCACTGACCACGGTTGCAACCGGCCTCCTGAAGATCGGCAACGACATCCGCCTGCTGGCGTCGGGCCCGCGGGCCGGACTGGGGGAGCTGTCGCTGCCCGCCAACGAGCCGGGAAGCTCGATCATGCCGGGCAAGGTGAACCCGACGCAGGTGGAGGCGCTCACCATGGTGTGCGCCCAGGTGATCGGAAATGGCACCGCGGTGACCGTGGGCGGGCTTCAGGGCCATCTGCAGCTCAACGTGTTCAAGCCGCTGATCGCGCACAACATCCTGCGCTCGATCCGGCTGCTGGCGGATGCGGCCGACAGCTTCCGGGAGCGCTGTGTGGAGGGAATGACCGCGAACGAGGCGCGGATCGCCGAGCTGGTCGAACGGTCGCTGATGCTGGTGACGGCGCTGGTGCCGGCGATCGGCTACGACCGGGCCGCCGAGATCGCGAAGCTGGCGCATGAAAAGGGCCTGACACTCCGGGAAGCGGCGCTGGCGCTGGGCCATGTGACGGACGAGCAGTTCCGCGCGCTCGTCCGGCCCGAGGCGATGACATGACGGCAGCGACCGCCAGGCGGCGCGGGCTGATGCTGGTGCTGTCCTCGCCTTCGGGGGCGGGCAAGACGACCATGGCCAAACGCCTGCTGGCCGGCGACGCGCAGATTTCCATGTCGGTCTCGGCCACCACGCGCCCGCCGCGCGCCGGCGAGATCGAGGGGCAGGACTATCACTTCGTCAGCCAGGATCAGTTCGACCACTTGGTGGCGACCGGCCAGTTCCTCGAATGGGCGACCGTGTTCGGCAACCGCTATGGCACGCCGCGCGGGCCCGTGGAGGCGGCGCTGGCCGAAGGCCGGGACATCCTGTTCGACATCGACTGGCAGGGCACCCAGCAGTTGCGCCAGAGCCAGGCGGGCGGGGATCTCGTTTCGATCTTCCTGCTGCCCCCCAGCCTGGAGGAGCTGGAAAGCCGCCTCAAGCGCCGCAATTCCGACAGCGCGGTGACGATCAATGCCCGCATGGCCCGCGCCGCCGACGAAATCAGCCACTGGGCCGAATATGACTATGTGCTGGTGAACGACGATCCCGGCCAGTGCCTTCACGAGATCCGCTGCATCCTGACAGCCGAACGACTGCGGCGCGAGCGCCAGCGCGGGCTTGCCGGCTTCGTACGCGACCTGCTGGCAGGGGAAGGCTAGGAGCTGGGGCAGGGCAGGGGCTGGAGCCGGGGCCGTTGCCGAGGCGGCGGCCGAGTCGTCGGCAATCACGGCGATAGCCCGGATTGTCCAGCCCGCGTCCGCGCGGACAGACCGCGCCTGCAATCGCTCTAGCGCTCGGCCGCGCGATGGCTGGCCGGCCAGCGGATCGAGAAGGCGCCGCGCAGTTCGCCTTCGGCAAATCCGGTCGCCCGGTCGGCGGGATAGCGCGCCTTGATTGCTGCACGCACATCCTCGGCGATGGCCTCGGCTGGGCCATGACAGGCCAGGCACTGTCCGCCGGTGGGGATGGCGCGCATCCACAGATGGGCGCCCGGCTGGCCGTCGGGATCGGCGAGGCTCGCCACGCGCGGCTTTCCGTCCGGGCCGAGGGGGCTGTCGAGCCAGGCGCGCATCAGCTGCGCCTCGGCCGGTGTCGGTGCGGCGTCCGGATTGCGGTTGCGAAAGCTGGTGCGGCGGACGATCGCCCCGCTTTCCGCCGACAGTTCAGCGGCAATCGCCGGCGCGCGCTCGGCGCACACGCCGATGGCGCCTTCAGGCCCGCCCTCGGCCATCGCCGCCTGCAGCTCGGCCTGAAGGGTCTTCTGGAAGCGATCGGCAAGCGCGCTCGAGCGTTGCGCCAGCGCGGCTGCCGCTTCGGCTGCGGCGGCGTCCGCAGTCGACTCGGCGGCCGGCTCGGCGGAGGGCGCACATCCCGCGATCGCCGCCGCCGACAGCGCGGCGAGCGCAAGCGACCGGCCGGGCGCGCGGCGGGCTCCGGGGGGCGGCAGCATGGGGCTAGGCTCCTTTCCGTCCTGGTGCTCAGGCGAGCTTCACCGTGCGCAGATAGGGCTTGAGCGTCTGCCAGCCCTGCGGGAACAGCTCGGCTGCAGCTTCGTCGCTGACGGACGGGGGGATGATCACCTCACCGCCAGGCTTCCAGTCCGCCGGTGTCGCCACCTTGTGCGCATCCGCCGTCTGCAGCGCATCGATCGCGCGCAGGATCTCGTCGAAGTTCCGGCCGACGGTCATCGGATAGGTCATGATGAGGCGGATGCGCTTGGCGGGATCGATGATGAAGACGGAGCGAACGGCCGCCGTCTCGCTCTCGTGGGGATGGATCATGTCATAGAGACGGGAAATGGACAGGTCGGCGTCCGCGAGAATCGGGAAGCCGAGGTCGGTGTGCTGCGTTTCATTCACATCGGCGATCCAGCGGCGATGTTCCTCGGCCGTGTCGGTCGACAGGCCCAGCGGCTTCACGTTGCGCTTCTCGAATTCGGCCGCGAGCTGCGCGGTCCGTCCCATTTCCGTGGTGCACACAGGCGTGAAGTCAGCCGGATGGCTGAACAGGAACACCCAGCTGTCGCCGGCCCATTCGTGGAAGCGGATCGGTCCGAGCTGGGTGTCGGCCGTGAAGTCGGGGGCAATGTCGCCGATGTGCAGGCTCATTTGCTGATCTCCATGACAGGCTTGGGGGGATTGGCTCGATCGGGGGGGCTGGCGGGGCCGGACGTCGCGGTCAGGGCCTGGAAGGCCTCGTTCTGCGACAGCCACACCCGGCCGCTCAGGTCCCGGAGCAGGTGCGACCGCTGGAGCCGGTCCATGACCGGCCCCTTCACCTCGGTCAGGTGAAGCTTGACACCCGCCTCGGCGAGCCGCGCATTGATTGCCTCCAGGCTCTCGAGCGCGGAGGCGTCGATCGCGTTGACGGCCGAGCACATCAGGATGAGATGCCGGACGTGCGGCTGCTCAACCACGGCCTCGAGCACATATTCCTCGAGCCAGCGGGCGTTGAGATAGGTCAGGCTCTCGTCGATCCGGATCGTCAGCACCGCCGGGTGGGTGATCACATCGTGTCGGCGCACGTTGCGGAAATGCTCGGTGTCGGGCACCCGGCCGACGATGGCGGCATGCGGGCGCGACGCGCGCCACAGAAAGAGGCTGAGCGACAGGAGGACGCCGGCCATGATCCCGGCCTCGACCCCGGCGCTGAGCGTGAGCGCAACGGTTGCCGCCCAGGCCGCGAAATCGGCGCGCGAATAGGCCCACAGCCGGCGCGGCATCTGCCAGTCAGCAAGGTTGAGCACGGCGACGATGATGGTGGCCGCCAGCACGGCCGTGGGCAGCGGCGCAAGAAGGTGGGCAAGCCAGATCGTTGCCAGTGCAATGCCGACGGCGGTGAAGGTGCCGGCGAGCGGCGTTTCAGCCCCGGCATCGAAGTTGACGACCGAGCGGGCGAAGCCGCCGGTAACCGGGAAGCCGCCAGAGAAGGCCCCGGCGAGATTGGCCGCGCCCAGCGCCGTCAGCTCCTGGTCGGGCCGGATTCGCTGGCGCCGGCGCGCCGCCAGCGTCTGCGCGACCGAGACGGACTCGACGAAGCCAACCAGCGCGATGAGGAAGGCCGGCAGCAGCAGCGGGCCGAGAATGTCCGGCGCAAGCGGCGGAATCGTGATCGGTGGCAGGCCGGCTGGAATGGCGCCAACCGTCTCCACGCCCTGCGACTCGAGGTCGAGCGCGACGGTGGCAGCGATCGCGGCCAAGACCGCGATGGCAGGCCCGGCCTTGGCGACAAGATCCGCCGGGCGACGGGCAAGGCCGAGCCGGCGCAGCAGCGGCGCGAAGCCCCGGCGCACCCAGAAGAGGAACAGGAGCGCGGTGGCGCCGACGGCAAGCGTGGCTGCATTGGCGGCGCCGACCGATCGGGCCAGCGAGCCGAGCATCTCGACCATCGTCCCGCCGGCGGCCGACACCCCCAGAAGCTTGCCGAGCTGGCTGGTGGCGATCAGAAGTGCGCTCGCGGTGATGAAGGCCGAGACGACCGGGTGCGACAGCAGGTTGGCGAGGAAGCCCATCCTCAGAAGCCCCATGACGACCAGCATCACCCCCGACAGGAAGGCGAGCGCCAGCGTCGCCTCGGTGTAGGCTGCCGTGCCGGGCTCGGCGACAGTGGAGGCTGCCGTCGCCGTCATGAGGGCGATGACGGCGACCGGCCCCACGGCGAGCGTGCGGCTGGTGCCGAACAGGGTGTAGGCAAGAAGCGGCGCGATCGAGGCATAGAGGCCGACTTCGGGCGGCAGACCGGCGAGCATCGCATAGGCGAGGCTTTGCGGGATCAGCATGATGGTGACGATGACCGCCGCCACGAGATCGCTGGCCAGCTGGTCCCGGCTGTAGTGCCGCCCCCAGTCGAGAATGGGCAGATAGCGGGCGAGGGCCACGGGCATCACCCCTCACCGGCGCGATCAGGTTTGCTGCGCGGCCGGCGCGCCGGCCACGCGCTGCGGCCGGGCCAGCCATTCGCGGCCCTTGAGCATCGCGTTCCAGTAGAGCCAGGGCAGGGCCTCGGACTTCAGATGCCAGGCCAGCCGCGAAGGGCGGGTGCCGTCGATCAGCCACCGGGGGAAGGTGGGAAGCAGCTTGCCGCCATAGCCGAATTCCGCCAGCACGATGCGGCCACGCTCGACGGTGAGCGGGCAGGAGCCGTAACCGTCATAAAGGGCCGAGGGCGCCCGGCCGGCCAGCGTGTCGAGCACATTGGCCGCAACCACCGGCGCCTGCTTGCGCGCCGCCGCCGCCGTCTTGGCGTTGGGCGCGTTGCAGGCATCGCCGAGCGCGAAGATGTTGGGATAGCGCCGGTGCTGCAGCGTGTCCGGATCGACATCGATGAACCCGGTCGGGTCGGCCAGCGGGCTCATGCGAACGAAGTCGGGCGCCACCTGGGGCGGCACTGCATGGAGGAAATCGAACGGCCGCTCCTCGCGCACCTCGGTTCCGTCGGGCGCGGTGCGCAGGAAGGTGGCCACCCGCCGCGGGCCGTCCACCGCGACCAGGCGCGACTGCAGGTTGAGCTGGATCCCGTAGGCCTTCACATAGTCCATCAGCGCCGGGACATAGGCGGCCACGCCGAACAGCGCGGCGCCGGCGGTATGGAACTGGACATCGATCGTGCCCAGAACCCCGGCCGAGCGCCACAGGTCGCACGACAGGTACATCGCCTTCTGCGGCGCGCCCGCGCATTTGATCGGCATGGGCGGCTGGGTGAAGAGCGCGGTGCCACGCTTGAGCGCATTCACCAGCCGGCAGGTGACGGGCGCAAGATCCCCGCGATAGTTGCAGGTGACGCCATTTTGGCCCAGCGTCTCGGCAAGGCCCGGGATTGCTTCCCAGTCGAGCTTGATCCCGGGGGCTGCAACCAGCACACGATAGCCGAGCTCGCTGCCATCGGCGAGGATCAGGCGATCGTCCTCGGGAGCGAAGGCCTTCGCCGCTGTCTTCACCCAGCTGACCCGGTCGGGTATCACGCGCGCCATTGGGCGCAGCGTCTGCTCCAGGCCGAAGACGCCGGCGCCCACCATCGTCCAGCCCGGCTGATACGCATGGGTATCGGCGGGCTCGACAATCGCGATCGAGAGCCTGGGGTTGCGGGCGAGCAGGCTGGTCGCGGTGGCAAGCCCGGCCGCGCCGCCGCCGACGATCACCACATCGTGGCGGCTGTCTGGCGCCCTCACCGTGCTGTCTCCACGCTGGGGGTCTGCAGCCGATCGCCGAGCGGCCCGAAATCCTGGCCGATGCGTCGCCCGGCGGCGATGATCGTCTCGGGCGGATCCTTGCCGGCCCGCCCCAGCGCCCAGAGCGTGGCCGAGCGCGCGCCCGACCGGCAGAAGGCCAGGACCGGGCCGTCGGACCCCTCGATCGCGTCCGCCATGGCCGCAACAGCTTCCGTGGGGAACTGCCCGCCCGAGACGGGGATGTGATGGAAGGTGAGGCCGCGCGCTTCGGCGGCCGCTCGGAGCTCGGCGGAGGTCGGCTGGCCGGGCTCCTCGCCGTCAGGGCGGTTCATGATGATGGTGCGGATTCCGCTCTTGGCGGCGCGCTCGACATCGGCCACCGTAATCTGGGGAGCCACCAGCAGGCCCGGTTGCAGTTCCTTCATGCCACGTGCCTTTCGAACTTCGGATCCGGCCGCTTCGGCGGCAGCCGGCACCTGCACGCTACAGCCGGCGCTGGCGAGCGCGAGCGGCAGGAGGAGGGTGGCGAGGCGGTTTCGGCGCATGTCAGCGGCTCCCCACGGCGATGCCGGTCGGCCCGGGACGGCCCGAGCGCACGACCAGCCGATGAACCAGCATGCCCGCCAGCATCGCCAGAACGAAGATGCCGGCCGGCTGCGGCGCGATTGCAAGCCCGGCGATCGCCGGGCCGGGGCACAGCCCGGCAATGCCCCATCCCGCGCCGAACAGCAGCGCACCCAGGAGGAGGGGCGCATCAATCCGGCGGCCGGCCGGAACCGCGAAATGCGGCGCCGCCAGGGGCGCCGGGCGCCGTGCCTGCAGGCGCCAGGCGATCGCCATGGGCAACAGCGCGCCCGCCATCACGAACGCCAGCGTTGGATCCCAGGCGCCGCCCAGGTCGAGAAAGCCTCGCACCCGGGTCGGGTCGGCCATGCCGGAAACAGCAAGCCCAGCCCCGAAGATCGTGCCGGCCAGCAGCGCGATCAGCCCGCGCATCACCACCCCCACCCCAGCCGGTTGGCCAGTGCGACGGTCGCGAACCCCGCCCCCATGAAGGTGGCAGTTGCCACCAGCGAACGGGGCGAAAGCCGCGACAGGCCGCACACGCCATGGCCCGACGTGCAACCACTGCCCAGCCGGGTGCCGAACCCGACGAGAAGCCCACCGAGGACAAGCACGGCGACGTCCGGCGGATAGCGGACCGGGATCGACCCCGCGACGCTGCTGACGAGCAGCGCGCCAAGCGGAAGGCCCAGGATGAAGTTGGCGGCCACGGCAATCGGCGCGTCGCCGCCCAGGCCCAGGGTGCGCGCGGCAAGGCCGCTCACGCCGGCGATCCGGCCCAGGCCCAGCAGCATCAGCGCCGCGGCAAGGCCGATCATCAGCCCACCGCCGAAGCCGGCGAGCGGAATTGCGCGGGCCAGGGCGTCCTCGAGCAGGGCCATCACAGCGCGTCCAGCGGCAGCTTCAGGTAGCGCACGCCGTTCGACTCCGGCTCGGGCAGGCGCCCGCCGTGCACATTGACCTGGATGGAGGGGAGGATCAGCGTCGGCATGTCGAGCGTGGCGTCGCGCGCCTCGCGCATGTTCACGAACGCCTCTTCCTCCACCCCGTCATGCACATGGACATTGGCGGCGCGCTGGGCGCCGATCGTCGTTTCCCAGGCGAAGCTGTCGCGGCCAGGCGCCTTGTAGTCATGGCACATGAACAGCCGTGCCTCGGCCGGCAGCGACAGCAGACGCCGGATGGAGCGGAAAAGGGTGCGCGCATCACCGCCAGGGAAGTCCGCGCGCGCAGTGCCATAGTCGGGCATGAAGATGGTGTCGCCGGCGAACACGGCATCGCCGATCACATAGGCCATGTCGGCCGGCGTGTGGCCGGGCACGTGCAGGGCAATGGCCTCCAGGTTGCCGATCGCGAACCGCTCGCCATCGGCGAACAGATGGTCGAACTCGCCAGCCTCGCGCGGCCATTCGCTGCCGAAATTGAAGACCTTGCCGAACACCTCCTGAACGGTGCGGATCTCGCGGCCGATGGCCAGCCGGCCGCCCAGGCGCGCCTGCAGGACGGGAGCAGCCGACAGATGGTCGGCATGCGCATGGGTTTCGAGCTGCCAGTCAACCGTCAGCTCTTCGGCCTCGACATAGGCGATGATCCTCTCGGCCGAGCGAGTCGAGGTCCGACCCGACTTGGGGTCGAAGTCAAGCACGGAGTCGAGGATTGCGGCGCGCCGGGTCTCGGGGTCGTGGACGACATAGCTGACGGTGAATGTCGCTTCGTCGAAGAAGGCCTTGACGACAGGGGTCGGCCGATCGCCGCGACGGGTCGCTTCGATCAGGTCAGCCGCCGCTGCAACCGGCGCATCCTCGAGCGGGTGGGTCTGGAGCATGGCAAGTCTCCGGTTAATAATTTAACAGTTAGCTATATTAGATATTGTCTTGTGTCAAGGCACCTGATGTGGCAGATGCCGGGCATGGCGCAGACGTCGATCGCCCCTTGCAACGATGCGCGCGGCCAGCCCGCCGGCGCGCCGCGCATCGGCGATCTCGTGCCCGACTTCGCTGCCCGCTCGACCATGGGCCCGGTTTCGCTGAGCGACTATCGCGGGCGCTGGGTCCTGCTGTTCGCCCACCCGGCCGATTTCACGCCGGTGTGCACCAGCGAGTTTGTGGCGATGGCGCGCCTGCAGCCGGCGTTCGAGGCCATTGGCGTTTCGCTGCTCGGCCTGTCGGTCGACAGCCTCTATGCCCATCTCGCCTGGGTGGAGGCCATCCGGCGCGAGCTGGGCGTCGAGATCGGCTTTCCCCTCGTCGAGGACAGTGGCCTCATGATCGCACGCGCCCTGGGGATGCTGGGCGTCGATGCCCGGTCAACGGAGACGGTGCGATCCTGCCTGTTCATCGATCCCGATGGGGTGATCGAGGCGACGCTTTCCTATCCCGCCCATGTCGGCCGCTCGGCGCCCGAGCTTCTGCGGGTGGCAACTGCCCTTGTTGAAGCGCGCCGGTCGGGCCTGCTGGCGCCCGAGGGCTGGCAGCCGGGCGAACCGCTCGTGCCGCCGCCGCCCGAGCAGGCCGACGGCCTGTCGCCTGGCTGGTTCGCGCCGGTCTCGGCCCGCGCTCGGAGGACGGAGCCATAAGCCCGCCCGCCCTCAGCTTCAGGGAGGCGGAAGCAGCCGCGGCCCGGCTTCGCCTGTTCGCGCAGCCGCAGCGGCTGATGATCCTTGCCACCCTGCTCGACGGCGAGCGCAGCGTCGGCGAGATCGAGGCCGCAAGCGGTGTTTGTCAGCCGGCGCTCAGCCAGCAGCTGGCCGATCTCAGGAAGGGCGAAGCCGTCGAAGCGCGGCGCCAGTCGCGCCAGGTCTATTATCGGCTGGCGGGCGATGATGTCCGGCATTGCGTTCGCAGCCTGTGCGAGCTGTTCGGATCGGCAACGTCTGCGGCCGCGGCAGGCCCGCCTGCCGCCAGCCGCGCTGGCCCGGACCGGCCGGCCACGGCGGCGCAGTTCGCCCGGATCGGCGGCTGACGGATGGATCAGGCATGGCGTGGCGGATAGTGCCCGGGGCAGGGGCGTCGCCTGAAAATCCGAGCCAGCCGGCGCTGCCGTCACTTGCCTTGAGGCGTCTGCCGCGTGCGCTGATCGGCGCCTTTGCCCGGGATGGTGGTTCCGCTTCGCGCGGGAACCGGGCTGGTCTGTGACGGCGTTGGGGGCAGCTTGCCGACGCCCTACAGACTGCGCCCGATCAGTTCCTTCATGATCTCGGATGTGCCGCCATAGATGCGCTGCACCCGCGCGTCGCGCCAGAGCCGCGCGATGGGATATTCGTTCATGTAGCCGGCGCCGCCATGCAGCTGCAGGGCCGCGTCGCAGATCTCCCATTGCAGCTCGGTGTGCCAGAGCTTGGCGGCCGCCCCTTCATAGGCGTCAAGCTCGCCGGCCATGTGCTTCTTCAGGCAGACATCGAGATGCGCCCAGCCGACCTGCAGCTTCGCCTTCAGGTCGGCGAGCAGAAAGCGGGTGTTCTGGAAATCGAAGACCGTCTTGCCGAAGGCCTTGCGGTCCTTCACGAAGCGGACGGCCTCGTCGAAGGCGCGCTGGGCGCCGCCCATGGCGGAAATCGCGATCCCCAGACGCTCCTGCGGCAGCTGGCTCATGAGGTAGATGAACCCCCTGTTCTCCTCGCCCAGGCAGTTGGTGATGGGAACCCGCACGTCCTCGAAGAAGAGTTCGGATGTGTCGGCGGAATTCTGGCCGATCTTGTCGAGGTTGCGGCCCTTGGTGAAGCCGGGCGTGCCGGCCTCGACCAGGATCAGGCTGGTGCCCTTGGCGCCCTTGTCCGGATCGGTCTTGGCGACCACGATCACCAGATCGGCGTTCTGCCCATTGGTGATGTAGGTCTTGGAGCCGTTGATCACATAGTGATTGCCGTCGCGCCGGGCGGTCGTGCGGATGCCTTGCAGATCCGAGCCAGCGCCGGGCTCGGTCATGGCGATGGCGGTGATGCACTCGCCCGAGATCATCCTCGGCAGATATTTCGCCTTCTGCTCGTCCGAGCCATAATCGACGATATAGGGAGCGACGATGTCGGACTGGAGCGTGATCCCGGCCGAGGAGCCGGCATAGGCCAGTTCCTCATCGATGACAGCATTGTAGCCGAAATCGAGCCCGAGGCCGCCATATTCCTCGGGCACATTGGGGCACAGCAGGCCCGCCTCGCCGCAGGCACGCCAGAAGTCACGATCGACGATGCCCTCTTCCTCCCAGCGGTCGAGGTTGGGGACAAGGTGCTGGGCGAAGAATTTCCGCACCTGGTCCCGGAACTGTTCATGGTCGGCGTTGAAGGCGGTGCGGCGACTGGTGTCGATCATGCGTCTCTCCTTGAGCCTGCCGTTGCCACAGGCGACGCGCCATGCAACCTGCCGAGGCGGGGAGGGTCAATCGGGCGCAGCCGACGGCTGCCAGGCCGGTTCCTGTGCGAAGCGGATGGCGGGGGCGAACTGGTGGGCGCCATCGGCCTCGATGAGCAGGCCGGCGTCGCGCACCAGCGGTTGCGAAAGCGCCTCGGTGAAATCGAGCACGGGGGCGAAGGCGACATCCCGGCCCTGGAACCAGGCGACCCAGTCATCGCGCGTGCGGGTTGCGAAGATGTCGGCGAGAAAGGCCCTGACCGGCGCCTGGGGCGAGCCGGCGGGGCCGAGTGCGGCCTCGATGAGGTCGGGACGGCCGAGCGCGTCGAGCAGGGTGCGCACGAACTTCGCCTCGCGGCCGCACAGCACAATGTGCCGTCCGTCGGCGGTGCGATAGATGTTGTAGAAGGCGGCGCCCCCGAGCGAGCGCTGGTCGGCGGACCGGACCGGCCGACCCGCCACGATGGCCTCACCGGCGATATGGGCGCTCCAGGGCAGCAGGCTTGCGAACATCGAGATGTCGATGAAGTCCCCGCGGCCGGTTTGCGCGCGGCCCAGCAGCGCCATCAGCACGGCGGCACAGCCGGTGAGCCCGGCGGCCATGTCGGCTGCCGGAACGGCGGGGACGACGGGCGTGCCATCAGGGCCATCGTTCACGGACAGGAAGCCGGCGAGCGCCTGTGCCCCCATGTCGTGGGCGGGGTGGTGCGCAAGCGGCCCGGTCTGCCCGAAGGCCGACAGCGCGCACCAGACGATGCCGGGGTTGCGGGCGGCCGCCTCATCATAGGTGAAGCCCAGCCGCGCCATCACGCCGGGGCGGAAGCCTTCGACCAGCACATCGGCGCCCTCGATCAGGCGCCAGAGTTCCGCCTTGCCGGCGTCCGTCTTGAGGTCGAGACGGATGCTGCGCTTGCCGCGGTTCAAGGTGCGGAACCAGAAGGCCTGGCCGGCCTCGATGGGCGCCATCTGCCGGGCCGGGTCGCCGGCGGGTGGCTCGACCTTCATGACATCCGCTCCCTGGTCGGCCAGCATGCAGGTCAGCATCGGGCCGGGCAGGAAGAGCGACAGGTCGACGACCCTGAGGCCCGCCAGCTTGGCCATCAGATGGCGCCTTCGGCCCGGAAGGCTGCGATCTCCGCTGCCGCGAAGCCGGCTTCGGCGAGAACCGCCTCGGTGTCGGCGCCCAGCTTCGGCGCATGGGTGGCCGGCAGCCGCGCGCCATCCACCCGGATGGGGTTGGCGAGCATCCGCATGCCGGGCTGGTCGGGGTGGGGAACGGGCTGGATCATCCCGCGCGCCTTCGTGAACGGATGGTCGAGCGCCTCGGCAAGATCGTGGACGGGCGCCACCGGGCAGATGCCGCCCAGAATGTCCATCCAGTCGGCCGTTGGACGCGTCATCAGGAGGGAGTCGAGCCATTCGGTCAGCGCTTCGCGGTTGGCGCGCCGGGCCTCGACGGTTGCAAAGCGCGGGTCTTCGGCCAGCTCGGACGCGCCGAGTGCGTCCACCAGCCGGCGCCAGAATTTCGGCAGCTGCGCCATGATGAAGATCCAGCCGTCGGCCGTGCGGAACAGCTGGCTGGGCACGACCGATGGATGCGCCGAACGGGATGTGCGGCCGATGCGGTCGCCGGCGTTCAGATACCAGGTGGCGGGGTAGCTCGTCTGGTGAAGCGCGGCGTCGATGAGGGACACGTCATAGTCGCGGCCCGTGCCGCTTGCGCGGGCGCCGAGGATTCCGGCGAGCGTCGCGGTCGCCAGCATCTGGCCGGTCATGAAATCGACCATGGACAGGCCGAAACGGGTCGGCGGCGCGTCCGGCTCGCCAGTGAGTGACAGGAAGCCGGCTTCGGCCTGCATCAGATAGTCATAGCCGGGCCAGGCGGCGCGTTCATTGTCGCGTCCATAGGCGGAGGCGTGGACGCACACGATCCGGGGGTTGTGCGGGGCAAGGGTGGCGTAGGTCAGGCCGAGCTTGTCCGGCTGGTCACCGCGGGTGTTGTTGGTGACGGCATCCGCCGTGGCGACCAGGCGGTGGAGGATCGCCTGTCCGCCCGCCGTCTTGAGGTCGATGGTCAGCGAGCGCTTGTTGAGGTTGAAACTCTGGTAGAAGAGGCTGTCGTTCGCGCCCAGGAAGTGCGGTCCTGTCGCCCGCGCCGAATCGCCGCCCTGAGGTGGCTCGAGCTTGATCACCTCCGCGCCGAGCTGCGCCAGCATCATGGTGCCATAGGGGCCGGCGCCATATTGCTCGAGACTCAGGACCCGCGTGCCGGCGAGCGGCAAGGAGGGGCTCACACCGGGTTCCGCTTCAGCCACTGCCGGGCCACGATCATCCGCTGCATCTCGTTCGTGCCTTCGCCGATGCACATGAGGAGGGCATCACGGTAGAAGCGCTCGATCTCATATTCCTTCGAATAGCTGTAGCCGCCGAAGATTCGCATCGCTTCCTCGGCGTTCCTGACCGCGGCTTCGGATGCGAAATATTTGGCCATGCCGGCTTCCATGTCGCAGCGCTCGCCCCGGTCATAGGCTTCGGCGGCGTCCTGCATCAGCAAGCGGGCGGCGCGCGCGCGCGTGACCATCTCGCCCAGCTTCAGCTGGATTGCCTGATGCTCGGCGATCGGCTTTCCGAACGTCTTGCGGACCTGCGCATAGTCGGTCGCGAGCCGGAGCGCGCCTTCGGCAAGCCCGACACCGCGCGCGGCGACATTGATTCGCCCCAGCTCGAGGCCGCCGGTTGCCTGGAAGAAGCCCTGGCCCTCCACCCCGCCGATCAGCTGGCTGGCGGGAATGCGGCAATCCTCGAAGATGAGCTCGGCTGAGTCGATCGCCTTGTAGCCCAGCTTCTCGATCTTCTTGCCCACCTGGAATCCGGGCAGTGACTTGTCGGCGATGAACAGGCTCATGCCCTTGTAGCGGGGCTCGGCTTCGGGATCGGTCTTGACGAGAAGGGCAAAGACGGATCCGTGGATTCCGTTCGAGATCCAGGTCTTGGTACCATTGACGACATAATGTTCGCCATCGCGCCGGGCGGTCATGCGGATGCCCTGCAGGTCGGTGCCGGCATCGGGTTCGGTGAGCGCGAGGCCGCCGCGAAGCTCGCCCGAGGCCATCTTCGGCAGCCACTTCGCCTTTTGTTCGGGGGTGCCGAACTTCTCGATCGCCATGGCGCAGATGAGATGGCTGTTGAAGATGCCGGTCGGCGCCATCCAGTGGCTGGCGATCAGCGCCACGATTCGCGCATAGGTGGTGGCCGGCAGGCCCAGCCCGCCCCATTCCGGGCCGATGGTGGCGCCGAACAGGCCGAGGTCGACCATCTGCCGCACGGTTTCCTCAGGCCAGATGTCGCCATGATCGTGGTGCATAACGATCGGCTTCAGGTCACGCGCGATCCATTTCTCGATGGAATCGAGCAGCTGGGCCTCGAAGCCCGGCTCGATGCTGCGGATCTGCTGGTAGGCGGTGGCCATGGGCTTCTCCTCTCAGCGATCGGCGGGGCCGAAGCCCTGCTTCCAGACCAGCATGGTGCGCAGAAACTCGCAGACGACAACCCCATCCTGGTTGCGGCCGATCGTGCGGATGGTGACGATGCCCTGTTCGGGGCGCGAGGCGCTCTCGCGCTTTTCGATCACTTCGCTTTCGGCATAGAGCGTATCGCCCGCAAAGACGGGGGCGGTCATCCGGATGTCCTTCCAGCCAAGGTTGGCCACTGCCTTCTGGCTGACGTCGGACACGCTCATGCCGACGAGGATGGCAACCGTCAGCGGCGAGCAGACCAGCGGGCGCTGGAATTCCGTATGCTTCGCATATTCCCGGTCGAAATGGCTGGGATGGGTGTTCATGGTCAGCAGTGTGAACCAGGTGTTGTCGGTTTCGGTGATCGTCCGGCTCGGGCGATGCTCGTAGATGTGGCCGACCTCGAACTGTTCGAAGTAGCGGCCGAAGGTCTCGCGGAAGCGATTGGGGCCGACCTGGATGACGCCGGGGCGCATGCGCCTCTCCCTGCTGGATGGCCGCAGACTGCGGCTTGACGAAGCCGCTATTTGTCCGGACAACTTTCCTGTCAAGCAAAAGCGGGAGCAGGTTCATGGTGCGACATCTGGCGGCCGGGCTGATCGGGCTGGGGCTGATGGCCGGGCCGGCAACGGCGCAGGGGCGATGGCTTGATCCGGCCAATCCGGCCGACGCGCAGGCGATGTGGCGCAAGATCCAGTGCGACACGCGCGACAATGTGCCCATCGTCTACCACTGGTCGGGCCGGGTGTGGAGCCGCGTGCCCGGCGAGCCCGACCGGCATCTGTGGAACGTGGAGGGCATGAACATCCGCCAGTGCGTGACCGTGACCGATCCCGCGCGCGGCCCCGGCGTTCGGATGGTGAGCCGCGAGCTGATGTTCTACCTCGACCCGAAGACGAACGCAGTGCTGGAGACCTGGACCAACCCCTGGACGGGGCAGACCAACCGCGTCTTCCATGTGCAGAACGACCCCGTGAACCAGCCGCCGGTGTTCAGGGCCGGGCGGGACGGTTCGCCCATGCGCCTGCCGCTGCGCTTCGATGGCGGCCGGGCCTTCTGGAACATCGAGGTGCCACTGTTCTACACCAATCCGCTCGGCGGCGATTTCCAGACCTATGCCGGCAATCACTATCACGCGATGGAGATCTTCAACTTCATTGTCGACGAGCGGCCGCTTCGCGACCCGCGCACCACCAATGCGCGCGCGGCGGTCAGCTGGGTGCGGGTGGCCCCCTGGCTTCCCTTCATGGAAATGGGTTCGCGGCCCGGCCTGATGGTGATGAACGCGACCGGGGCCGTGGTGCCGGGAATCGACGCGCTCCCGAGGGTGCTGGTGGACCAGATCGACCGCAACTTCCCGACCTATCGGGTGCCGCCGCCAGGGGACGATGCCCGGCCCAATGCCACCACCTGGACCGAATATCGGAAGTTCGTCGAGGCCGAGCGGGCCGCTGCGAAACAATGAACGCCGCCCTGATCCTGTTGGCGCCGGTGTTGGGCACGGTTCCGCTGGTGGAGGGCATCTACACCAACGAGGAACAGGTGAGCTTCGCCACCGAGCGGGGCGATCCGCCTCAGCCCTGGACTGGCTTCAGGATGGAACAGGTGGGCAAGGAATGGGTGTTGACTCCGGTTGACCCCACCGGAAAGCCGACGGGGCCGGGCCGGGCGCTGACCGAGGCCGAGGTGGCGCGCGGCCATTCCGATCCGACCGGCCTCGACCTGCGCCGCGCCCGGCCGTTCCGCTGCTGGGCGGCCGTGCCGAAGGCCGGCACCGAACAAGCGCAGTGGTGGTTCCGCCGCGACATTGCCATCCACGACCAGGGCGGCCGCGCCGAGCTGGTGACGGACGAGGCGAGCCCGCAGCGATTCACGCTCAAGATGCGCAGCGTCGTCTGGCCGTCGGGGCCGAACCAGCCGAGCCTTGTTCTCTATGTCCTCACACCCGAGGGTGGCGAGCGGGCCGTCGCCTACAGCTGGGCCGATCCGGGTGCCCTTCGGCTGGGCCTCAACATTCGAAGCCTGCAGGCAAGCTGTTCGCTCGATCAGAAGGACGCGACGACCGCTGGCGCCAGATAGACGAGGGTGCGCCCGGGCGGGGCATTGGGCGCATCGACGAGCAGCCCGTCCCGGAACAGCAGGGCAAAGGCCGTGTCGAGCCGGAGCCGGTCGCGGATCAGCCAGTGGCGCAATCGGCCTTCCACCTGGGCGCCGGCAAAGCGGCCGGCGCGGCCGCCGGGGTCGCGGACGCCGGTCGTCGAGAAGCTGTCGGTGGCGCTGTCGGCCCACAGCAGGCGGGCCGTCACATAGCCGTCGGTTGGCCCGCGCTGAACGCCGAGGCGCAGCCCTGGCGAGCTGATGTTGGCCCGGCCAATGGCTGCATATTGGCCGGACACCCCGAAGTCCGCGACGCGGTTCCCGAACAGCCGGTCGAACCGGGTGAAGGCGCCGCCGGGCCGGTCGCCCGACGCCCAGTCATAGCGGACGGACAGACGCGGCTGCCAGGGTGCCTCGAAGCTGTAGCCGATCTCGACCCGCGCGAAGCCGGCCTCGACCCGCTCACGCGGGGCCTCGGCCGCCAGGCTGCTGCGGATGGTGCCCAGCTGCACATAGGCTTCGGCATCGAGGTCGAGTCGGCCCGGTGCCGCGGCCGCGGCGAGCCGCGGCCCCAGCGTGTGCAGCTGCCGGTTGCGCGTGGGCCGGCCAGGACGGTCCGCTTCGCCATAGCCGACATAGATGAAACCGGCGTCGAGCTGTCCCAGCGCGCGTTTGGCCAGGATATCCACGCCCCAGACCTGCCGGTCGAACCCTTCCCGGTCGAGCGCGGGGCGGTTGGCCCGGACGGCATCCGGTGCATCCGGGCGACGCTGCTGAGGCAGGGCCCAGAGCGCCTCGATCGTGAGACCAGGTGCTTCCAGTTCCGCCTTCAGGCCCGTGAAGCCATTGGTGGCGTTGCGGAAGTCGGGCGAATCGATCAGCCGCATGGTGCCGAGCCCCGCCATCATGCGCCCGGCTGTCAGTTCGAGGCTCGTGCCCGCGCCCAGGAGTGCGCCGGCTTCGAGCCGGGCCTGAAGCACGACCGGCTCCAGGGCGTTCACGTCATTGGCGCTGGCCGCGCTTTGCGGGCCGGTTCCATAGACGCGGGAGTCGCGCAGTTCCGCACTCAGGGTAAGCGGGCCGTCGCGATAGTCGAGCCGCAGGCTGGTCCGGAGCGCCAGGATTGCATCGTTTCGCGCGAAGCCAGGCCTCACCTGCCCGTCGATCCACTCGAGGCGCGTTCGCTGGCTGCCCGACAGCGTGAGATCGCCGGCGAGGCCCGGCGCCGCTGTCGCCAGCATCAGCAGCAGGACGACAGCGTGCATGCGGGCCCCCGAACAGGCTAGTGGGCGGTGATGGCGTCCGCCTTCTCGGCAAGGATGGTGAGGCCGCGCTCGTTCACCTCGGCAAAGCCGCCCTCGATGCGGATCCGTTCCGGCACCGCGCCGGGGCTGGCGTAGATCGCGATCTCGCCGGGGCGGATGCTGCTCATGACCGGGGCATGGCCGGCGAGCACGCCGAAGTCGCCCTCGGTGCCGGGCACGACGACCATGTGCACCTCGCCAGAGCGGAGCAGTCGCTCGGGGGTCACCAGCTCGAAGAAAAGCTGGGCCATCTCAGGCAGCCTCGGCCAGCTTCTGTGCCTTCTCGACCGCCTGCTCGATGGTGCCGACCATGTAGAAGGCAGCTTCGGGCAGATGGTCATACTCGCCGCTGACGATCGCCTTGAAGCCCTTGATCGTATCCTCGAGCTGGACGAACACGCCAGGCGTCCCTGTAAAGACTTCAGCGACATGGAAGGGCTGGCTCAGAAACCGCTGGATCTTCCGCGCGCGCGCGACGACTAGCTTGTCCTCCTCCGACAGCTCGTCCATGCCAAGGATGGCGATGATGTCCTGAAGGCTCTTGTAGCGCTGGAGCACGGACTGGACGGCGCGCGCCGTCTCATAATGCTCCTGCCCCACGACGCGCGGCTCCAGCACGCGGCTGGTCGAGTCGAGCGGGTCGACCGCCGGATAGATGCCCAGTTCGGCGATCTGCCGGCTGAGAACCGTGGTGGCGTCAAGGTGGGCGAAGGAGGTTGCCGGCGCCGGGTCGGTCAGGTCGTCGGCGGGCACATAGATGGCCTGGACCGAGGTGATCGAACCCTTGGTGGTCGACGTGATTCGTTCCTGCAGCGCGCCCATGTCGGTGGCGAGCGTCGGCTGATAGCCGACCGCCGACGGGATGCGGCCGAGCAGCGCCGACACTTCCGAGCCGGCCTGGGTGAAGCGGAAGATGTTGTCGACGAAGAAGAGCACGTCCTGGCCTTCGACATCGCGGAAATATTCGGCGATCGTCAGCCCTGACAGCGCCACACGCGCGCGCGCGCCCGGCGGCTCGTTCATCTGCCCGAAGACGAGGGCCACCTTGGAGCCTTCGGAGATCGCATGGCCATCGGCGTCCTTGGCGATGACCCCGGCGTCGAGAAACTCGTGGTAGAGGTCATTGCCTTCGCGCGTGCGCTCGCCGACGCCGGCGAACACCGAATAGCCGCCGTGGCCCTTGGCGATGTTGTTTATGAGCTCCTGGATCAGCACCGTCTTGCCGACCCCGGCGCCCCCGAACAGGCCGATCTTGCCGCCCTTGGCGTAAGGCGCGAGCAGGTCGACGACCTTGATGCCGGTCACCAGGATCGAGGCGTCGGTGGACTGGTCCACGAAGGCGGGCGCCTCGGCATGGATGGGCGCCGTCTGGGTGGCGCCGATCGGCCCGCGCTCGTCGATCGGCTCACCGATGACGTTCATGATCCGCCCCAGCGTTGCCGGGCCGACGGGAACGCGGATCTGCGATCCGGTGTCCACCACTTCCTGGCCGCGCACGCAGCCGTCGGTCGAATCCATCGCGATGGTGCGAACAGTGTTCTCGCCCAGATGCTGGGCGACCTCGAGCACCAGGCGGCGATCTTCCACCTTTGTTTCCAGCGCCGTCAGGATCTCGGGCAGCTGGTCGTCGAAGGCGACATCCACGACGGCGCCGATAACCTGGGTGATCCGCCCGATGTTGTTGCTGGTGCTGGCCATGTTGGTTCCTGCCTTCTGGTGCCTGTCAGAGCGCTTCGGCGCCCGAGATGATTTCGATGAGTTCCTTGGTGATCGCGGCCTGGCGCGTGCGGTTGTAGGTGAGCGTCAGGCGGTTGATCATGTCGCCGGCATTGCGGGTGGCATTGTCCATTGCCGTCATGCGCGCCCCCTGCTCGGAGGCCGCATTCTCGAGAAGCGCCCGATAGACCTGCACGGCGATGTTGCGCGGCAGCAGGTCATTGAGGATCGATTCCTCGTCGGGTTCATACTCAACGACGGCGTTGCCCGTTGGCGCAGACCCGTCCGAGGGCACGGGCACCGGCAGGATCTGGATCGCCTGCGGTTCCTGCACCAGCGCCGAGCGGAACTCGGAATAGAAGAGGGTGGCGACGTCATATTCGCCGGCGTGGAAGCGGCCGATGAGGTCGGCGGCGATCCCCTGCGCCACCTCGAAGCCGATGACCTTGTGGGCCGAGAGGTCAAGCGATTCGACGATGGCCGCCCGGTGGGTTCGAACCAGGGCAGCGCGGCCCTTGCGGCCGACGAGGAAGAATTTCACCGTCTTGCCGGCGGCTTCAAGCTCGGCGGCGTGGCGGCGGGCGGCGCGCACGATGTTGGTGTTGAAGCCGCCGCACAGGCCGCGGTCAGCGGTTGCGACGACCAGCATGTGCACCTGGTCGCGCCCGGTACCGGCCAGCAGCTTCGACGTCTGCGGGCCGATCAGCACCCTGGACGCAAGGCTCGCAATCACCTGCTCCATCCGTGCGGCATAGGGCCGCCCCTGTTCGGCACGCTCCTGCGCGCGCCGAAGCTTGGCGGCCGCCACCATTTTCATCGCCTTGGTGATCTTCTGCGTCGATTTTACCGAGGCGATGCGGACCTTCAGATCCTTGAGGCTGGGCATTGCTGGCGCCTCAGGCGAAGGTGCGGGCGAAGGCGGCGATCGCGTCCCTGAGCGCCGCGCGTGTGCTGTCCGAGAGGTCCTTCGTCTCGCGGATGTCCTTGAGGATCGCCGCGTGGTTGGCGCGCAGTTCGGCAAGCAGGCCGGATTCGAAGCGCTGCACGGCGGCGGTCGGGATCGAATCGAGGAAGCCGTTTACGCCCGCGAAGATCGAGGCCACCTGCTCCTCGAAGGGGAGCGGCGAGAACTGCGGCTGCTTGAGCAGTTCGGTCAGTCGCTCGCCGCGCGCCAGCAGCTTCTGGGTGGCGGCATCAAGGTCGGAGCCGAACTGGGCAAACGCCGCCATCTCGCGATACTGCGCCAGCTCCAGCTTGATCGAGCCGGCGACCTTCTTCATCGCCTTGGTCTGCGCGGCCGAGCCGACCCGGCTGACCGAGAGGCCGACGTTGATGGCCGGCCGTATGCCCTGGTAGAACAGGGCGCTCTCGAGGAAGATCTGCCCGTCGGTGATCGAGATGACGTTCGTCGGGATATAGGCCGAGACGTCACCGCCCTGGGTCTCGATCACGGGAAGCGCCGTCAGCGATCCGGCGCCATTCTCGTCGTTCATCTTGGCCGCGCGCTCCAGCAGCCGGCTGTGGAGATAGAAGACGTCGCCCGGATAGGCTTCACGGCCGGGTGGCCGGCGCAGCAGCAGCGACATCTGACGGTAGGCCACCGCCTGCTTCGACAGGTCATCATAGACGATGACCGCGTGCATGCCGTTGTCGCGGAAATATTCGCCCATGGTGCAGCCCGTGTAGGGTGCCAGGAACTGGAGCGGCGCGGGTTCCGACGCGGTCGCGGCGACCACGATCGAATAGTCCATCGCGCCATTTTCCTCGAGCGCGCGGACGATCTGGGCTACCGTCGAACGCTTCTGCCCGACCGCCACATAGATGCAGTAGAGCTTCTTCGATTCGTCGTCGCCAGCGTTGACGGCCTTCTGGTTGATGAAGGTGTCGAGCGCGACGGCGGTCTTGCCGGTCTGGCGGTCGCCGATGATGAGCTCGCGCTGGCCCCGGCCCACGGGGACAAGGGCGTCAAGAGCCTTCAGCCCTGTCTGCACCGGCTCGTGCACCGACTTTCTGGGAATGATTCCCGGCGCCTTCACTTCCACCCGGCGGCGTTCCGTCGCCTCGATCGGGCCCTTGCCGTCGATCGGATTGCCGAGCGCGTCCACGACACGGCCGAGCAGACCCTTGCCGACGGGCACATCGACGATGGTTCCGGTGCGCTTGACGGTGTCGCCTTCCTTCACGCCGGTATCGGCGCCGAAGATGACGACGCCAACATTGTCGGCCTCGAGGTTGAGCGCCATGCCCTTGAGGCCACCCGGGAATTCCACCATCTCGCCGGCCTGGACCTTGTCGAGCCCGTGGACGCGGGCGATGCCGTCGCCCACGGACAGCACCTGGCCGACTTCGGAGACTTCCGCCTCGGTGCCGAAGCTGGCGATCTGGTCGCGGATGACGCGGGAGATTTCCGCGGCGCGGATGTCCATCGGTTACTGGCCTTTCATCTGCTGGGCGAGGCGTTCGAGCCGCGTCCGGATGCTGCTGTCGATCTGTTCGGAGCCGATCCGCACGATCAGCCCGCCGAGGATGGCGGGGTCGACGGTGACGTCCAGGGCCATCTGCCGGCCGGTGCGGGCCTTGAGCTTGGCTTCCAGGGCCTTCTTCTGGGCGGCGGTCAGCTTGTGGGCGGTGGTGACAAGGGCCGTATCCGTGCCCTTCCAGGCAGCCAGCATCCGGTTGTAGGCGCGGATGATGGCGGGCAGGGCCGCAAGGCGGCCGTTCGCAGCCAGTACACCCAGGAAGCGGGTGACGAGATCCCCCAGGCCCAGCTCGGACGCCAGGGCGGCGACGACACGGCCGGCCGCCTCGCGGCGGACCTGCGGCGCCTCGATCAGGGCGCGCAGCTCCGCGCTCCCAGCGAGCGCGGACTCGAGTGTGGCAAGGTCGGTGGCGACAGCGTCGAGCGCCTTGTCCGTTTCAGCGAGGTCGAACAGGGCGGCCGCATACCGGCCGGGGAGCCCGGCTGCCGCCACGGACACGCGCTTCAGGGAGTCGTCCACTCGATCCTCATGAACCTGGTCGCCCGCACCGGACGGCCGAGGCCCGGTTGCAGGCGGACTGTGCGGATGCGGCGGGTGCGCCCTTGGGGTGAAGATCGCACGCGCGCATGAAACAGTGCAGCGTTTGCCGGGGGGTGCCCGCTGACGGCGCGGCCGTAGCATGGGGTTTTCGCAGGTGCAAGATCGCCGCCGGCACCGCCAGACGACCCGATCAGCGCGCCATCCGGCGGCGCTTCAGAATGAGGTAGACGGCACCCTCGCCGCCATCGCGCGGGTGGGCGCGGCGGACGGCGGCGATCCGGGCCGACACATGCGCCTCGCCCAGCCAGCGCGGCAGGTCGGCGCGGATCGCGCCGCGGACCGGGCGCCCCTCGGCAAGATCGGCGGGCGCCGGGCCGGGGCTGGCGCCCTTGCCGGTGATGACGAGCAGCAGCCGCTCGCCTTTCCGCTCGGCCCGGTCGATCGCTGTGATCAGCGTCTCGCGGGCCTGCTGGCGGGAGAGGCCATGAAGATCGACGACGCGCTCGGGCCGGGCCTTGCCGCGCGCCAGCCGGCGGTCCCAGCCGGCATCCAGCGTCTCCGATGGTGGCTGCGACGGTCCCGCCCGGGCCGGACGGGGTGGGGATGGCGGGCGGGGCAGCATAACCGGTGCCGGCAGTGGTGCCCGAGGAGACGCAAGCGGGCGGACAGTTGCGGTGACCCGCTGCCAGAGCGCCAGTTCCTCGGGCTCGAGCTGGCGGGGCATGGGCGATTCAGGGCGTGGGCAGCCGGCTGGCCGCGGCCCTCGGCAGCAGGATGAGCGCCTGCGCCGGCTCGGCGAGGCTCCCGGCCTTCCGGGCCGCCTCGTCGCCGGGTCCGAAGAAGATGTCGAACCGGTTCGCGCCGCGAATCGCGCCACCGGTATCGGACGCGATGAGAAGCCGGCGGAAGGGCAGGCCTTCAACGCGGGTCTCGAGCCAGACCGGCGTGCCGAGCGGCAGGGTTTCGGGATCAGCGGCGACAGTGGCGAGCGGCAGAAGCGGCACGCCCAGTGCGCCGAGTGGTCCGTCCAGCCCGGGGTCGAGCGGCGCGAAGAAGACATAGCTGGGATTCTCGCGCATGAGGGCGGCACCGGCTTCCCGGTCGGCGGCGAGATGGGCGCGGATCTCGGCCATGCCGGGCCGGGGGTGAAGGCCACGTTCGCGCATCAGCCGGCCGATCGCCACATAGGGGTGGCCGTTCTGGCCGGCATAGCCGATGCGCTGGCGCCGGCCATCGGGAAAGACGAGGCTGCCGGAGCCCTGGATCTGCAGGAAGAAGAGATCGATCGGATCGGCCGCCCAGGCGAGTTCGAGGCCGCGCCCCGCATAGGCCCCGGCCTCGATGGCGGCGCGGTCGGGGGCGGGCACCACGCGATTGCCCTTTACCACACCCCGGATCGTCCCGCGGCGGTCGCCGGGGAAGAGGGCGAGGTCGATGTCAACCAGTTCGGGCGGGCGGCGCAGCACCGGGGCGGCGCCGGGGCGGGGGGAGGGGAAGGCGGGCACATCGGGTTCATAGTAGCCGGTGGCGAGGCCGTCGCCTGTTCCCAGACGCACGGGCCGGAAGTGGCGGGCGAAGAAGCCCGTCGCGTCCGCATCGGGGACCCGGATGGCCTCGGCGCAGGGAAGCGCCCAATCCTCGGGCCGGGTCAGCCCCGAGGCATCGGTTCGTTTGACCAGGCGCGCACAGGCGCGTCGGAAGGCCTCGAGCGTTGCGGGATCGGCGGCAAAGCCGTCGGGCAGCGCGGCGGGCCGGACGATCGGGGCCGGGTCAGCCGTGGCGAAACGTGGCTGTGGACCCGCGGCCGGCCTCGGGGCAGCGCAGGCGGCGAGCATCAGAAGCAGCAGGACCGACAGGCCGGGCGGCGCCAGCCGCCCGGTGGCTGGTCTCACGCCGCCTCGTCGGTCGCGACCAGCAGCCAGGCCGGATCGGGGGAGGCGGTGTGGCGGCTGAACGTCCACAGGTCGTGCGTTTCGACCGAGCTGTTCGGATCGCCGGCGATCACCCGGCCCTCGGCATCGCGCGTGACGCTCACGATCTCGGCATCGAAGCGGACGCTGATCTCGGCCATGGTGCCGTTCATCAGCGCGCCGACGATCTGCGCCCGGTCCACCTGCAACAGGCGATTGTCGATGCGCTCGCCAGCCTCGGCCCGGGCGTCGATTGCGGCCTTGAAGTTGGTGAACATCTCGTCCGAGACGAGATCCCTGAGCGCGTCAGTATCGCCCTTCCAGAAGGCCTCCAGGATCATCGCATAGGCGCTCTGGGCGCCGGCGAGGAAGCCCTCGGGCGAGAAGCCGCGGTCGGCGCGAGCGATCGCTTCGAGGCCGGGGCGAACGTCGGGCGCGACATCCGCCGGCAGATCGATGGTGATCGGCGCCTCGGGCTCGGTGCGGACACGCGTGGAGGGGGCCACCCGGTCGGGTGTCCCCGGCCGGAACGGGTCGGCCACGGGCTTTTCATGCCCGGTGCGGCGCCCCAGCACATGATAGAGCCGGAGGCCGATGAACCCGGCGAGCATCGCCAGGAAGAAGATTTCAACCCACCCGCTCTGCATCCTCAGTCCTTGCCAGCCATCTGACGCCCCCGATGAGGGCGGCAGCCCGGGCCCTGCACCGATCACTGCCCCAACCCCTTGACCTTAGGGAAGCAGCCGGGGCGGGGCAACCGCCGTTGTTCCTGAAATAGGCTGATGGGGCCGACTCGCAAGGGCGGCGGAGTCGCAGCAGCCGCCTTGCCGCTTGGCGGCATGGCTGCTAGCCGCGACATCAGCGACCTCAAGCCGGCCCCTGCGGACCGCCGGCCCGACACGGAAACGGACAGACCCATGACGGAGATCAGCCCCGAAGCCGCTGAAGCCCTGGCCAACGGCGCCGACCTGACGCCGCAGGCCGGAATCCTGGCGCAATATGTGAAGGACCTGTCCTTCGAGAATCCCAACGCGCCCAACTCGTTGCAGATGCAGGGCCAGCCCAAGATCGAGGTGAATGTGAACGTGAATGCGCGGTCGGGCGGGCAGGACATGTATGAGGTGGAGCTGAAGATCGGCGCCGCGGCGCGCGCGCCCGACGACAGCCTCGCCTTCCAGGTGGAACTTCTCTACGCGGGCCTGTTCCGGCTGGTTGGCGCCCCGCAGGACGCGCTGGAGCCCTTTCTGGTCGTCGAGGCGCCGCGGATCCTGTTTCCCTTTGCCCGGCGCGTCATCGCTGACGCGGTGCGCGATGGCGGCTTTCCGCCGCTGATGCTGGAGCCGATCGACTTCGGCGGCCTCTACCTTCAGCAGCTCGAGCAACGCCAGCAGGTGTCCGGACAGCCGGCACAGGGAACGGCCTGAGCGTCGCCCAGGCGCGACGGCCACGCGAGCGGCCGGGCATCCCATGTCACTGATCCGTGCGGCCACCACCGTTGGCGGGTTCACCCTGCTGTCGCGTTTCGCGGGGTTCGCGCGCGACCTGCTGATGGCGCGATTCCTGGGGGCGGGCTTCGCCTCGGACGCGTTTCTGGTCGCCTTCCGGCTGCCCAACCTCTTCCGGTCCCTGTTCGCGGAAGGAGCGTTTTCGGCGGCGTTTGTCCCCATGGTTTCCGGAAAGCTCGCCCGGCGGGACGGGAAGGTGGCCGATCCGCGCCCGGCCGTCGCCTTCGCGGAAGCCGCGCTTGCCGTTCTGGCGCCCATCCTGCTGATCTTCTCGGCCCTGTTCATGGCGGCCGCCGGCCTCATCGTCTGGGTGATGACGGGCGGGTTCGCCGACGGCAGTGCCGAGAAGCTGGCGCTGACCACAGAGTTGACGCGGCTGACCTTTCCCTATCTGACCCTCATCTCGATCGTCGCGCTGCTGGGCGGCCTTCTGAACGCGCTGGGCCGCTTCTGGGTGAATGCCGCGGCGCCCATCCTTCTGAACCTGTCGATGATCGCCGCCCTGCTGTTCTTCCGGGGCGAGACCGACATCGAAACGGCACGCGCGCTGGCGGCAGGCGTGTCGGTCGCCGGGCTCGCGCAGCTGCTGTGGCTGGCGTGGGGTTGTCACTGGGCCGGGGTGCTGCCACGCCTTGGCTTACCGAGAATGACGGAGGAGATCCGCACCCTGCTGCGGCGGATCGGGCCGGCGGCGCTGGGAGCTGGCGCCACACAGGTCAATCTGCTGGTGTCCACCATGATTGCCGCCCGGCTGCTGCCGCAGGGCTCGGTCTCCTATCTCTACTACGCCGACCGGCTGAACCAGCTGCCGCTCGGCATGATCGGGGTCGGCATGGGGGTGGCCCTGCTGCCGACCATGGCGCGGCTCCTGGGGGCAGGTGATCCCGGCGCTGCGATCCACCAGCAGAACCGGGCGATCGAGTTCGTGCTGCTGTTAAGCCTGCCGGCCGCCTTCGCGCTGGTGGTGGCGGCCGAGCCGCTGATCTCGGCCCTGCTGCAGCAGGGAGCCTTCACCCGCGCCGACACCATCGGTGCCTACACGGCGCTTCAGGCTTTCTCGCTGGGCTTGCCCGCCTATGTGCTGGTCAAGGTGCTGACCCCCGGCTTTCATGCGCGCGGCGACACGCGAACGCCGATGCGGATCGCGTTGCTGGCGATCGGCGCGAACCTGGTGGGCAACCTGACGCTGATCTGGCCCTTCGGCCATGTCGGCATTGCGCTGGCGACGGCGTTGTCGGCCTGGCTGAACGCCGGCCTTCTGTGGTGGGTGCTGCGCGGGCGCGGCGACTTCGCGATCGACGCGGGCCTTCGCCGGACGGCGCCCCGGATGCTGGCTGCGGCCGTGCTGATGGCGGTGCTGTTGTGGGTGGCGGGCGATGCCGTCATGCCCTGGACGCAGGGCGGCCTGTCCCAGCGCCTGGCCGCGCTGCTGGGTCTGATCGGCGGCGGCGTTGGCGTCTATTTCGGCGCGGGCTGGCTGCTCGGGGCCTATGCGCCGCGTCAGCTTCTGGCGGCCTTCAGGCGGGGGTGACATGCGAATCGTATCGGGAATCCAGCCGACCGGCAGCCTGCATCTCGGCAATTATCTGGGCGCGATCCGCAACTGGGTGCGGATGCAGGATGCGCTGAAACCGGGCGACGAGGCCTTCTTCTTCATTGCCGACCTGCACGCCATCACCCTGTTCCAGAAGCCGGCCGAACTGAAGCAGGCCACGCGCGAGATCGCCGCCGCCCTGATGGCCGCCGGGATCGATCCGGCGCGCGCCGTGCTGTTCAACCAGAGCCAGGTTTCCGCGCATGCCGAACTCGCCTGGGTGCTGGGCTGCACGGCGCGGGTCGGCTGGCTGAACCGGATGACCCAGTTCAAGGAAAAGTCCGGAAAGGATCGCGAGGGTGCGTCGGTGGGGCTCTACACCTACCCCGTCCTGCAGGCGGCCGACGTGCTGCTCTACAAGGCCACGCACGTGCCCGTGGGCGAGGACCAGAAGCAGCATCTGGAACTGGCACGCGACATCGCGCTGAAGTTCAACACGGACTTCGGTGTCGATCTGTTCCCCTTGCCCGAGCCGACCATTGCGCCCTCCAGCCCGCGCGTTCGCTCGCTTCGGGACGGCAGCGCCAAGATGTCGAAATCGGATCCGTCGGACCAGAGCCGGATCAACCTGACCGACAGTGCCGACGACATCCGCCTGAAGGTCAAGCGCGCCAAGACCGATTCCGAGCCGCTGCCCGCCGACGAGGCCGGGCTCGAGGGACGGCCCGAGGCGCGCAACCTCGTCGAGATCTACGCGACCCTGTCGGATGCGACCATATCCGACGTGCTTGCGACCTTCGGCGGGCAGGGGTTCGGCGCGTTCAAGCCGGCGCTGGCCGAGCTGCTGGTCGGGCATCTGGCGCCGATGAACGAACGGTTCCGGGCGCTGCTCGCCGAGCCGGACCGGATCGATTCGGCGCTGGCGCAAGGAGCCGCGCGGGCGCGAGCGGTGGCGGACGGGACCATGCGTGAGGTTCGCGCCGCGGTCGGGTTCCTGGGGGGATGATTCCGGGGCTTCGCGTGGGCCACGCCCATTGCCCGGCCGCGCGCACGGGCGTGACCGTGCTGGTGCCCGACGCGCCGGCGATCATCGCCGCCGACGTGCGCGGCGGCGGGCCCGGCACGCGCGAGACCGATGCGCTGGAGCCTTCGACCCTGGTGGAGCGGGCGCACGCGCTGGTGCTGGCGGGCGGCAGCGTGTTCGGGCTGGCCGCCGCCGACGAGGTGGCGCTGCGCCTCGCACGGGCGGGCCATGGGATCGAGGCGGCCGGGCTCCGCGTGCCCGTCGTGCCGGCCGCCATCCTGTTCGATCTGGCCAATGGCGGCAACAAGGGCTGGGCGCGCAACGCCGACATGGAGCCGCCCTATCGCCGGCTGGCGGCCGAGGCGCTCGCGGCTCTGACGGCGGCGCCGGAAACCGGCCCGGTCGGCGCCGGCTTCGGGGCGCGGGCGGGCAGCCGCTCTGGTGGAATCGGGCTGGCGAGCGCGCGCCTTGACGGTGGTGGTGTCCTGGCCGTGCTGATCGCGGTCAACAGCTTCGGTGAGGTGACCGACGGCGCGCCGCCCGAAGCGGGCCCGGTGCCTTTCCCGAAGCGGCAGACCGGGGTCGACCTGGCGGCCGCCTCCACCTGCATCGGCGCGGTTGCAACCGACGTGCCGCTGACGCGCGCGGCGGCGCGGCGCGTGGCGATGATGGCGCATGATGGCCTGGCGCGTGCCATTCGGCCGATTCATACGCCCTTCGACGGCGACGCGCTGTTCGCCATCGGGCTGGCGCCCGAGACGCCGCCGCGCGTGGATCCGCTGCGGCTGGCGGAACTGGGCACGCGCGCGGCCGATTGCGTGGCCCGCGCCGTGCGCGCCGCGGTTCGTCCCGACCCCTGACTAGCGCGAGGCAGGCGGTCTTCCAGCTTGCGCGGGCCGCCGAGCGGAGCCAGAAGCCGGGTCCGAGGAAAGGAGGCGCGATGCGCCAGATCGAGCATCTGATCGCCGGCCCGGTTCCGGCGCCGGTGCGCCTGGGCGAGGTGTGGGATCCGAACCTGGGCACGGTGCAGGCGCGCGTGCCGCTGGGCGATGCCGCGGTGCTGGCGGTCGCGGTCGAGGCGGCGCGCGCGGCGCAACCGGCCTGGGCGGCGACCAATCCACAGCGGCGCGCGCGGGTGCTGTTCGCGTTCAAGCAGCTGGTGGAAGCGAACATCGACGAACTGGCCCGGCTTTTGAGCGCGGAGCATGGCAAGGTGCTGGCCGACGCCCGCGGTGACATCCAGCGCGGCCTGGAGGTGATCGAGTTCGCCTGCGGCATTCCGCATGCCCTTAAGGGCGAATATACACCCGGTGCCGGCCCGGGCATCGATGTCTATTCGATGCGCGTGCCTTTGGGCATCGGCGCCGGGATCACGCCCTTCAACTTCCCGGCCATGATCCCGATGTGGATGTTCGGCGTGGCGATCGCCTGCGGAAACGCCTTCATCCTGAAGCCCTCCGAGCGGGATCCCTCGGTGCCGGTCCGGCTCGCCGAGCTGATGCTGGAGGCCGGCGCGCCTGAGGGCATCCTGCAGGTGGTGCATGGCGACCGGGAGATGGTGGACGCGATTCTGGATCATCCCGATATCGCCGCCGTCAGCTTCGTCGGTTCCTCCGGCATCGCCCACCATGTCTATTCGCGCGGGACAGCGGCCGGAAAGCGCGTGCAGGCGATGGGGGGCGCCAAGAACCATGGCATCGTCATGCCGGATGCCGATCTCGACCAGGTGGTCAAGGATCTGGCCGGTGCTGCCTTCGGCTCGGCGGGCGAGCGCTGCATGGCACTTCCCGTGGTCGTGCCCGTTGGCGCCCGCACGGCGGAGGCCTTGCGCGAGCGGATGGTGGACGCCATCGCCGGGCTGCGCATCGGCGTGTCCACCGACCCGGATGCCGACTATGGCCCCGTGGTGACGGCCGAGCACAGGGCGCGGATCGAGGGCTGGATCGAGACCGGCGTGGCCGAGGGCGCAGAGCTGGTCGTCGACGGACGGGGCTTCACCCTTCAGGGCCACGAACGGGGCTTCTTCATTGGCCCGTCGCTGTTCGATCATGTGAAACCGCACATGGCGAGCTACCGCGAGGAGATCTTCGGCCCCGTTCTCCAGATGGTGCGGGCCGACAGCTTCGAGGAGGCGCTCGCGCTTCCGAGCCGGCATCAATATGGCAATGGCGTGGCCATCTTCACGCGCAACGGCCATGCTGCGCGCGAGTTCGCCCACCGGGTGAATGTCGGGATGGTCGGCATCAACGTGCCGATCCCGGTGCCGGTTGCCTATCACACATTTGGTGGCTGGAAGCGCTCGGCCTTCGGCGATCACAACCAGCATGGGCCCGAGGGCGTTCGCTTCTGGACGAGGGTGAAGACGGTGACGCAGCGCTGGCCCGACGGCACGCCCGACGGCAGCAACGCCTTCGTCATTCCGACAATGGGGTAAGCCATGGCCTTTGAAACCCTCCTCGTCGAGCAGCGCGGGGCCGTCACGCTGGTGACGATCAACCGGCCGCAGGCGCTGAACGCGCTCAACAGCCAGCTGCTGGACGAGATGATCGCGGCCTTCGCCGCCTTTGAGGCCGACCCCGGCCAGCGCTGCGCGGTTCTGACCGGAGCTGGCGAGAAGGCGTTCGCGGCCGGCGCCGACATCAAGGAGATGGCCGCGATGACGGCCGCCGATTTCTATGCCGCGGACTTCTTCAGCCGCTGGACGAGCCATCTGGTGAAGGCCGTGCGCAAGCCCTGGATCGCGGCTGTCAACGGCTTCGCGCTGGGCGGCGGCTGCGAGCTTGCGATGATGGCCGACATCGTCATCGCCGCCGACACCGCGAAATTCGGCCAGCCCGAGATCAAGCTGGGCGTGGGCCCGGGCATGGGCGGGTCGCAGCGGCTGACCCGCGCGATCGGCAAGGCAAAGGCGATGGACATGTGCCTGACGGGACGCATGATGGGCGCCGAGGAAGCCGAGCGCGCGGGTCTCGTCGCCCGGGTGGTGCCGCAGGCCGATCTGCTGGCGGAAGCGCTGAAGGTCGCGAACGAGATTGCCGCCATGCCACCGCTGGCGGCGATCGCCGTCAAGGAAATGGTGAACGCCGCCTTCGAGACGACGCTGGACCAGGGGCTGCTCGTCGAGCGGCGGATCTTCCAGGTGCTGACCGCGACCGCCGACAAGGCCGAGGGCATGGCTGCCTTCATCGAGAAGCGGCCGGGCCGCTGGACCGGCCGTTGAGCGGGATCGCCTTCATCGGGCTCGGCAACATGGGGGGCGGCATGGCCGCCAACCTGGCTGGGAAGGGCCATGCGGTGCAGGCCTTCGACCTGTTGGCGGATGCACTTGCCCGCGCCAGGGAAGCCGGCTGCGAAGTAGCGGCCTCCGCCGCGGAGGCCGTGGCCGGCGCAGACGCTGTCATCACCATGCTGCCGGCTGGTGTCCATGTGGCGAGCGTGTGGCGCGGCTCGGTGTTTGCCCACGCCGCGCCGGGCACGCTTCTCATCGACTGTTCGACCATCGATGTCTTGACCGCCCGCCAGCTTGCCGACGAGGCCGCCGGCCATGGTCTCGTTGCCGTCGATGCGCCGGTCTCCGGTGGAATCGCCGCCGCCGCGGCCGGCACGCTGACCTTCATGGTGGGGGGCAGCGACGAAGGATTCGCCCGCGCGCAGCCGATCCTTGCCGCCATGGGCAAGGCCGTGATCCACGCCGGCGGCCCGGGCGCCGGGCAGATCGCCAAGATCTGCAACAACATGCTGCTGGGCGCCTCGATGGTCGCGACCGCCGAGGCCATCCTGCTGGCGCAGCGCCTGGGGCTCGACCCGCAGCGCTTCTACGACATCGCCAGCGTCTCGTCAGGGCAGTGCTGGTCGATGACAAGCTACTGCCCGCTTCCCGGCGTGGGGCCAGAGAGCCCGGCCGATCGCGGCTATGCGGGCGGGTTTGCCGCCGCGCTGATGCTGAAGGATCTGCGGCTAGCCGCCGAGGCCGCCGCCGGCGTCGGGGCAGCGACCCCGATGGGGGACCGGGCGCGCGAGCTCTATGAAGCTTTTGTCGCGGGTGGCCAGGGCCATCTCGACTTTTCGGGAATCGCGACCGCGCTGCGGCGGGATTGACCGGGGGCGCCGGCCCGGCCACGGCGCGGCCATGACCGTTGATGCCATCCTGTCCGAGCTTCGCCGCCTGCATCGGGCACCGGAGCCAGAGGTCGTGCTGCCGCTGCTGCCCGCCGCGCGGCTGGGCGCCGAGCATGAGGTGGTGCTGGCCCGCGCCTCGGGGCTGCTGGCCGACCTGCGGTCGGCCGAAACCGATGGCTGGGTCAACCGCTTCCTCAACCGCTACCGGCTGAACAGCAGCGAGGGGCGCGCGCTTCTGGGCCTGGCCGAGGCCTTCCTTCGGGTGCCCGACCGGGAAACGGCCGACCAGCTGATCCGCGACAAGCTGGGGGAGGGTGACTGGGCGAGCGGCAACGGATCGGATTCGCTGCTGGTCAATTCGGCGACCTGGGGGCTTGTCGTCACCCGCGCGCTCGTCCGCGAGGAGGGCGGGGCGCTCAAGCGGCTGATCGCGCGCACCGGCGAGCCCTTCGTCCGCACAGCGGTGGGGGCGGCGATGAAGCTGATGGCCGAGCTGTTCGTGATGGGCCGCACCATCGGCGAAGCGCTGAAGCGGGCGGACCGGGCCGATTATCGTGACTTCACCGCCAGCTTCGACATGCTGGGCGAGGCTGCGCGCACCCGCGCCGACGCCGAGCGCTATGCGGCCGCCTATGCGGAGGCGCTTGAAGCGGTGGGCGCCGGCGGCAATCCGCGCGGGCACAGCATTTCGGTGAAGCTCTCCGCGCTCGATCCCCGTTATGAAACCGCCCACGCAGCCCGCGTGGTGCCGCAGCTGATCGAGCTGGTCGGTGCCTTGGCCGAGCGAGGGGCAGCACTGGGCGTGCCGGTGACGATCGACGCCGAGGAGCAGGATCGGCTGATGCTGTCGCTCGACATCATCGCAGGCGTGGCGCGCCGGCCGGCTCTGAAAGGCTGGGACGGGCTCGGCATGGCGATCCAGGCCTATGGCAAGCGCGCGCGGCCGCTGGTGGACTGGGCCGAGGCGCTCGGCCGTGAGACGGGCCGAAGGATCCAGGTGCGGCTGGTGAAGGGTGCCTACTGGGACAGCGAGATCAAGCGCGCGCAGGAAGCCGGACTGTCCGGCTATCCGCTGTTCACCCGCAAGGCGGCAACTGACGTCAGCTACCTCGCCTGCGCGCGGGCGATGCTGGCGGCGACTCACATCAGGCCCGCTTTTGCGAGCCACAATGCGCTGACGGTTGCCACCATCGCCGAATGGGCTGGCTCTGCCCGCGACTTCGAGTTCCAGCGGCTGCACGGCATGGGCGACGGCCTCTACGAGCGGCTGGTGCGCGAGGAGGGTTTCCGCTGCCGGCTTTATGCCCCGGTCGGCGGGCACCGGGACCTTCTGGCCTATCTGGTGCGTCGCCTTCTGGAAAACGGCGCCAATTCAAGCTTCGTGCACCAGCTGGCCGACCGCAGCATTCCGGAATCCGAGCTGCTGGCAGATCCGGCCGAGCGGATAGCGGCCGTGGGGGGCACTGCGCATCCCTCGATTCATCTGCCCGCGGATATATTTCCGGGCCGTGTCAATTCAGCCGGTCTGGACCTTCAAGACGCGGCCGAACTGGTGCGCCTGGCATCGGCCGTGGCGACCGCGCTGCGGGCCGGGCACTGCGCGGCGCCGATCGTGGGGGGCGAAAGCCGTGCCGGGCCGGCCCGCCCGGTCGTGAACCCGGCCCATCCCGACCGGATTGTTGGCGAGGTCGTCGAGGCCGATGCGGCCGAGGTGGAGCGGGCGCTGGCGCTCGGCCATGCGGCGGCGGCCGGCTGGGCGGCACAGCCCGTCGAGGCGCGGGCCGCCTGTCTCGAGCGGCTGGGCGACCGGCTGGAAGCTGACCGGGACACGCTGATCGCGCTTCTCCAGGCCGAGGCCGGCAAGACGCTGGCCGACGCGCTCGCCGAGGTGCGCGAGGCGGTGGACTTCTGCCGCTACTATGCAGTCGAGGCGCGACGCCTGTTCCAGCCGCAGGCGCTGCCGGGGCCGACGGGCGAGGCGAACAGCCTGCGGCTGGAGGGCCGGGGCCTGTTCGCGACGGTCGCGCCGTGGAACTTCCCGCTCGCCATCTTCATGGGCCAGACGGTGGCCGCGCTGGTCGCTGGCAACGCCGTCGTCGCCAAGCCGGCGCCGCAGACGCCGCTGATCGCCGACCGGGCGGTGCGCCACGCCCATGCCGCCGGCATTCCCGTCGATGTCCTTCACCTGCTGCCCGGCAGCGGCGAGGTGGGGGCGATGCTCGTCGCCGACCGGCGGGTGGCGGGCGTGGCCTTCACCGGCTCGACGATGACGGCACGGTCGATCGCGCGCGGCCTCTTGGCCGACGAGGGGCGGCCGCTGGTGCCGCTGATCGCCGAGACCGGCGGGGTGAACGCGATGATCGTCGACTCGACCGCGCTTCCCGAACAGGTGGTGGCCGACGTGATCACCTCCGCCTTCCGCTCGGCGGGGCAGCGCTGCTCGGCGCTGCGGCTGCTGCTGCTACAAAACGAGGTGGCCGAGCCGATCTTGGACATGCTGGCGGGGGCCATGGATACGCTGCTGGTGGGCGACCCGGCCGACCCCGCAACCGATGTTGGGCCGGTGATCGACGCGGCGGCGCAGGCACGGTTGATGGCCTATCTGGCGCGACCGGCGGGGCGAATCCGGCACCAGCTGGCGGTGTCGACGGCCGGCTGGTTCGTGCCCCCGACGCTGATCGAGCTGGACCGGCCCGAGGACCTGACCGAGGAATGGTTCGGCCCGATCCTGCACGTCGCCACCTGGGAGGCCGGCGGGCTGGAAGCATTGATCCACCGGATCAATGCCACCGGCTACGGCCTGACGATGGGGCTTCACAGCCGGATTGCTGCCACCGCCGCGACGGTCGAGCGGCTGGCGCGGGTGGGCAACCTCTATGTCAACCGGGCGATGATCGGGGCGGTCGTCGGCGCCCAGCCCTTCGGCGGCGAGGGCCTGTCGGGCACGGGGCCGAAGGCGGGCGGGCCGCACTATCTGCCGCGCTTCGCCGTCGAGCGCGCGGTCAGCGTGGACACGACCAGCTCGGGCGGGAACGCCAGCCTGTTGTCGATCGCGGATTGAGCGCGGCTTGCGCCCGGTCAGGGCGCTGGGCTATTTGCGCGGCCGGAAAGACGAGCCTCCTTGCTGGCAACCGACGACTCCATCCCGGATCTGCGCGATCCTGACGCCGAGGTTCGCCGCGACCTCTTCGGCTGGGCCGTTGGCATCGTGTCGCGGCGCTGGCCGTTTGTGCTGCTCGGCCTTGGCGCCGTGCTGCTGGGGGCGATCGCCTATCTTCACCTGGCGACCTATCGCTACACGGCCGAGCTTCGGGTGACGGCGGTCTATTCGGCGCAGCAGTTGCCCTCTGGGCTGTCCGGCATTGCCTCCCTTGCCGGGATCAGCCTGCCGGGCGACAAGGCTGTCACCCCGATCGCCCTCTATTCGGAAGCCATGCGAAGCCGGGATGTGGCAGCTGCCGTCGTTGCCGACCCGGTGCTGATGCGGCACATTTTCGCCGACGAATGGAATGCGGCCGCTGGCCAATGGCGCGATCCGGGCGGCTTCACGCGCGGGCTCATCGAAGGCGTCAAGCGGATCCTCGGTGTTCCCGTCCAGCCCTGGAGCCCGCCGGACGCCGCCGATGTCCAGCGACATCTGGCGAAGCATCTGACCATCATCGAAGCGCCGCGCACGAACGTGACGACCGTTGCCGTCAACGATCCCGATCCGGAGATGGCCAAGCGGCTTCTATCCACGCTTAACGACGCGGCTGACCGGCACCTGAGGGCGCGTGCGCTCGCCCGGTCGAGCGAATATATCACCTACCTGGAGCGAAAGCTTCAGGAGGTCCAGGTGTCCGAGTACCGGGACAGCCTCGTACAGGCGCTGTCGGCACAGGAGCGAACGCGAATGATGGCCAGTTCCGATGCGCCCTATGCCGCCGAGCCGCTGGGTGCCATCGTGGCCTCGGTCAAGCCGACGACACCCAAGCCGGCGGTGGTGCTGGCGGCCGCACTGGTGTTCGGGCTGCTGCTCGGCTTTACGATGGCAGCGCTTGCCGATGTCTCCAGGCACCATCGCTCGAACGGCTGACAGGGCGTGACGTCGGTCGAGGGCGGCCGTCGCCGCCCCATAAAACTGTCGCAGCATGCGCGCCATAGCGGGCTCAATCTCCTGGGTTCGATCATTCCGCTGCTCATTGGTCTGCCAAGCATCGGACTGCTTGCGCGCTTTCTCGATCCGACAGCCTTCGCGCTCATGATGCTCACACTGGCAATTGTCGGCTACGCCGGCGTGCTTGATCTCGGTCTCAGCCGCGCCGTGGTTGCGCTGGTCGCAGAGGCTGGTGATGACCGGGTCGCGCGCCGCCGCGCCGTCTCAGCGGCGCTTGGCGCCGTTGCCGTGATCGGGCCTGTCGTTGCCTTGCTGATTGTCGTTCTGGCCCCGCTGATCGCATCCGGTCTGATGCGCGTTCCGCCGGCACATCTCCCCGATGCCACGGCAGGGCTGAGACTGACGGCTTGGTCGATACCGATGCTGCTTCTGACCCTGGTGATACAGGGCTATCTTGAAGGGATACAGGATTTCGTGGAGTCCAACCTGCAGCGCATTTTGTCGGGCGGCCTTCCGATCCTTCTGGCAGCTTCGGCCGCCCCCATCTGGCCCACGCTGACTGGCGCAATGGGAGGCTTCCTGGCCGGCCGGACACTTGTCTTGCTGATTGTCGTCTGGCGACGCGACTTCTGGCGGATCCCGTCGCCCGGTCTGATCGACAAGACGACCTTGCGTCATTTGGCCAGCTTCGGCGGCTGGCTGACGGTCTCAAGCCTCATTGCGCCGCTGATGGGCTATCTGGACCGCTTCATCCTCGCTTATGCACGAGGCCCTGGACCGGTCGGTTACTACGCAGCGCCGGCCGAGGCCGTCTATCGCCTGCTGGTTGTTCCGACCGCCATCACGCGAAGCCTGTTTCCAAAGCTCTCGGCGCGACCTCCGGCTAATGAGGCAGCTGTCGTGCTTCGCGAGACGCGGGTCATGATCCTTCTGAGCTGCCTGCCTGTCAGCCTGGCGATCATCCTGTTCGCGCCGGTGATTCTCGAGCTGTGGCTGGGGCCTCGATTTCGCGTGGAGTCGACCGATGCCTTGCGGTTGCTTGCCATCGGCTTCATTCCGGCGGCGCTCGCCAACATTCCCTTCACCCGCCTGCTTGCCGCGGGACGCCCGGACGTGATCGCCATTCTTCACCTTGGACAGCTGCTTCCCTTCCTTGTGATTGCCTATTATCTGGCGGTGGCCTTTGGCGCGACCGGTGCGGCAGCCGCCTGGACGATCCGCAATTTCGTTGATGTCCTTCTGCTCGGAATGTTGGCCAGCCGATACGCCAAGACATGACCCTTTCGCTCTCCATCCTGGTGCCGACCCGCAACCGGCCGGCGCAGTGCGCGGCGACCGTGGCGGCCATTCTCGGTTTCGACGCCGACTTCGAGCTGATCGTCTATGACAGCAGCGAGGACGATGTGCTGGCCGGCATGCTGCCCGCCGATCCTCGCCTGCGGCGGATGCGGGGTGACAGCCGCCACAACATGACCCAGTGTTTCGAGGCGGCCATCCCCCACGCAACGCGCGATTTCGTCTGCATGATCGGCGACGATGACGGGGTCACGCCGGCGCTCTTCGACTGGGCCGTGCGTGCCGCCGAAGCGGGGATCTCCTCCGTCACCTGCGACCCGGCCTTCTATGCCATGTACAACTGGCCCGATGTGCGATCGAAATATTTCGGCGATTCTGTTTCGGGCAAGCTCTATCTGCGCATCGGCGGCGACGCCTCGGACAGGGAGGATCCGGCGCGGTCCATCGCGCGCTTCCTGAAAGAGGCCGGGCAGGGTTGCCAGAGCATGCCGCGGGTTTATCACGGCCTCGTCGCCCGCAGCCTGCTGGACGCGATTCGGGCGCGCTACGGCTGCTGCTTCGACGGCGTCAGCCCGGACGTCTCCTTTGCCTATTTTGCGGCCAGCCTCGGCCAACCGCATGTCGTGGTCCAGCGGCCGCTGGCCATCAGCGGCCAATCGGCCGGCAGCAATGCGGGCCGAAGCGCGATGCGCGAGCACAAGGGCGACCTCTGGTCTGACCCGCACATGCAGCGTTATCGCGGGGTGGCCTGGCCCGCGGAACTGCCTGCCTTCTTCAGCGTCGAGACCGTCTGGGGCCAGGCCACGCTCTCGGCGCTGGCTCGTGCCGGCGGCGAGGACATCCGGCGGTTCGATTATCATCGCCTCTACGCCCGGCTGCTGCTCCGTCACCGCGACCGCCTCGCCGAGACGATGGCCGCCTTCCACGCCAATGATCGCGCAACCGGTCCCGGTCTGGCGGCCGCGCTGCTCGCGGAAGCGGGGGCCATGGGCATGGCGGTCGGGCAGAAGCTGCGGCGGCGGATCCTTCCAGACCGGGATGTGACGATCCTGCCTGCACCGGACATCGCTTCGGCCAGCCGTCTGACTGCCAAGCGGCTGGCCGCATGACAATTCTTGTCCTCGGTGCCGGCGGCATGCTGGGCTTTGCCCTCCACAGGGTGCTGTCCGATCGCGGCTTCAAGGTTTTGGGTACGGTGCGGGGCGCCGCGCCGGTGCATCCCTGGACATTCGGCCTCGACTATCTGGGCGGTCTCGACGTGCGCGACGTGGCGGCTGTCCGGCAGGCCGTCCGGCAGTCGGGCGCCACGATCGTGGTCAATGCCGCGGGCGTCATCAAGCAGGCAGCTGGCGCCCGCGACCCCGGGATTCTCTTTGCCGTGAACAGTGCGGTCCCACGACGGCTGCAGGCGACACTGGGCCCGATCGGGGTGCGCCTCGTGCACTTCAGCACCGACTGCGTCTTCTCGGGCCGCAAGGGCGGTTACAGCGAGGCGGACGTTCCGGATGCCGATGACGACTATGGCCTGTCCAAATATCTCGGTGAGCCGGCAGGCGAGGGCTGCCTGGTCCTGCGTACCTCGATCATCGGGCTCGGGCTTGCGCCCAATCCATCGCTTGTCGACTGGTTTCTCAGCCAGACCGGCGCCGTGCGAGCCTATCGCCGTGCGCGGTTCTCGGGCCTTCCCGTCCATGTGATCGGCGCGCTTCTGGCCGATCGGTTGCTGGCGGCAGAACTGTCCGGCCTGTGGCACCTGTCAGCCGAGCCGATCGACAAGGCCGCCCTGCTGACGCTGATCCGTGACGAGTGGGGCCGGCCCGACATCCGGCTCGAGCCAGACGATGCGGTTGTCATCGACCGCAGCCTCGACTCATCCCGCTTGCGCGCCCGCCTCGGCTGGTTGCCGTCGGCCTGGCCTGACCTTGTGGCGGGAATGCGTGCCTTCTACCAGACACTGGGCCCACGCCCGGCCTGACGCAGGAACCAAGACATGAGCCTTGCGCTTCACAACAAGCGGCTGCTGATCACTGGCGGCACCGGCAGTTTCGGCAATGCCGTGCTGCAGCGCTTCCTCGAGTCCGATATTGCTGAGGTCGTCGTCTTCTCGCGCGACGAGAAGAAGCAGGAGGACATGCGGCTGGCCTTCGGCTCGCCGAAACTCACCTTTGTAATCGGCGACATCCGGGATCAGGACAGCATTCGCCGTGCCCTGGCCGGGATCGACTATGTGTTCCACGCCGCCGCCCTGAAGCAGGTGCCGGCCTGCGAATTCTATCCCGAACAGGCAGTTCAGACCAATGTGCTGGGTGCACGCAACCTGATTTCTGCGGCGCGCGAACAGGGGGTGGCGCGCGCCATCCTTCTTTCGACCGACAAGGCCGTCTACCCGATCAACGCCATGGGCATGACGAAGGCGCTTATGGAAAAGATGGTGCAGGCCAATGCGCGCCAGGCCGTCCGAAGCGGTCAGACCACAACCTTCTGCCTGACCCGCTATGGCAATGTGATGGCCTCGCGTGGATCCGTCATCCCGCTGTTCGTCGAGCAGGTGCTGGCCGGCAAACCGCTGACGATCACGGACCCGGGCATGACACGCTTTCTGATGAGCCTCGAGGATTCGGTCGAGCTGGTGATGCACGCGTTCGAGCATGGCCAGGATGGCGATCTCTTCGTGCAGAAGGCGCCGGCCGCCACTGTCGAAACGCTGGCGAAGGCGATCATGGAACTACTGGGGCGCGAGGTGCCGGTGAACATCATCGGGACCCGACATGGCGAGAAAGTCTATGAGGTGCTGGTCTCCCGCGAGGAGATGGCGAAGGCGGAAGATCTGGGCCGCTATTTCCGGGTGCCGGCCGATACGCGATCCCTGAACTATCACCAGTATCTGGTCAGCGGCAGTCCCGAGACGACGGTGGCCGAGGAATATTCCAGCCACAATACAGAGCGGCTCGATGTCGAGGGAACTAAGCGTCTGCTGATGACGATCGGCTTCATGCAGGACGCCGTTCGACGTCGGTCCAGTCTCGCGGCCTGAGGGCAGGTCCAGCCCGATGTATCTGGGCGCCATCATCCTGTTTCTCGTTGCGGTCGTCGGCCTGAGCCTCGTGCCGGCCAGGCTGTTCGCTGCCAGCGGGCATATGTCCGTACCGCCGGGACGGGTCACGACCGCCTTTCTTGGTGCGATCCTGGCATTTCTGGTTACCGTCCTCGTCGCCACCCGCAGCCTCGGTTTCGGCGTGGATACGGTGGCCTATGCCGAACTCTTCGGCGCGCATTGCATGGGGTATGAACTCAAGGGCTACGGTGCCAGCTTCCTGCTTTCGGTGGCTCTGCTCAACCTGGCAATGTTGGGCGCGTGTAGTGTCTCGATGTTGCCCCTGGCATGGGTGGTGATTGTTGTCGCGCTCATCATGCTGGCGCCGGCGCCGATCGCGCGGCGGCTGGCCTATGCCGGCCTTTTTCTCTTCTCGCTCGTCGGGATCGAGTTGACGACCAATGCCCTGCGCCAGAGCTTTGCCGTCGGCCTGTCTGTGCTAGCGGTTGCGCTCTATCCGCGTTCGCGCTTTGCCGCCCTTCTGCTCGCCGCCGCGGCGGCCCTGGCCCACAATAGCGCCGCGCTGGTCCTGCTGGCGGCCTGGGGCGCGACGTTCGGCTGGCGCCTGTTCCTGCTCGGGATGGCCAGTGCCATCGCTCTCGTGGCCGCCTCGCTGCTGAGCGGGAACGCTTTCTTCCTGCTAGAGCCGCTTCTCTACGAGATCGAGAAATATCTCGGGCACGAGGGAGATGAGATCTTCGTGCGGCTTCTGGCAGCGGCAAGCCTCTTGGTGGTTCTTGGGGCGCCGGTGCTGGCCGCCGAAGGGGCGGCAGGGCGCCGGCGGATCTGGCATTCGGATCGCTATCAGGTAGCGCTTCGGCTTTCGCTGACCTGCCTGCCGCTGCTGGCCGTGCCCTGGTTCGGCTTTCGCTACATCTACGGCGTCTGGCCGATTGTCCTCTGGCTGATCCTTGCCGCAAGCGAGGACTGGCCGGACGGGTCTGGCCGGATCTTCGGCTGGATTCTCGCTGGCAATGCGCTGATCCTGCTCGGCTGGTCCTTCGGATCCTCCTACATGCGGACCGTGCCCTTCTATGCCTGAACCGCACCGGCCAACCGGCATCAGCGTGGTGATCCCGAGCTACGGCCGCCCGGCCGAGCTTCTGGAAGCTGTGCAATCGGTTGCAACCCGGCGCCCGGACAGGGTCGAGATCCTCGTTATTGACGATGCAACCCCGGGCGGTCTGCCAATGGAGCTTCCAGCCGCGAATTCGTCGGGGGTGCCGGTGCAGCTCCACATCCAGTCGCGCAATCGCGGACCGCAGTCGGCCCGCAATCTCGGCGTGAGGCGGGCGCGTTTTTCCCACATCGCCTTCCTGGACTCGGATGACCTGTTTGCGCAGGGTAAGATCGACCGGCTGTTGCCGCTGGTCGAGGCCGGCGGCTGGGATCTTCTGTTTCACCCGGTCGCCGGTCTGGAGCGCTATGGCCGGATTGCCCGCAGATGGTATCGCGACGGCCGGCCGATTCTCGGCTTTCGGACCCTGCTTGCGTTGCTCAACCCGGTCGCCACGCCGGGCCTCGTGGTAAAACGACGCTGTCGCCTCGGGCCGCCCGGCCTTCGCCATGCGGAAGATTATGCATTTCTGATGCGTTATGCCTCGCCCGGCGTGCGTGTTCGCTTTCTCGACGAGCCGCTTGCGGCCGTCCGGCGTGGGCAGGGGGAGGCTGGCGGGCTTTCCGCTGATGTCAGGCAGATGCGACGAGGCGAATTCATCGCCCGTCGCGTTCTGCTGAAGGAGCCAACCCCCGGCAATCTTCTGCGCTGGCTGGTCGGCAGCGCCATCGGACTGTTGCGCATCCTTCATGATCTGCTGCGGGGGCGCTATGCCCGCCGCTGAAGTCACCGCGCGCCCGCCAGTCGCCATCGTCGGCGTGCGGGGCATTCCCAATCGCTATGGCGGTTTCGAGCGGCTGGTCGAGGTCCTTGCGCCGCATCTGGCAGCGCGAGGCCATGCCGTGACGGTCTTCTGCGAAACCGATGAAGTGCGACAGCCTGACCGATGGCAGGGGGTTGAGCGTATCTTCCTGGCTCGCCGTTTCGGGGGCGCGGCAGGCACGATCGCCTATGATCTGGAAAGCTTCCGGCGGGTAAGGCCAGGTTCGGTTGCCTTGCTGTTCGGATACGGGACTGCCATCTTCCAGCCACTGCTGCGCGCGCGTCGGGTGCCCCATGCCGTGAACATGGACGGCATCGAGTGGAAGCGCGCGAAGTGGGGCCATGCTGCGCGCTGGTGGCTGCGCCTGAACGAAGCCTTGGCCGCCCGGGTGGCTGACGTGCTGATTGCGGACCATCCCGAAATCGCGCTGTCCATCCAGACGCGCTTCGGGCGCGTGCCCGAGATGATCGCCTATGGTGTCGAGCTGCCCGTGACTGCCGCGCGGCCGGATCCGTCCCACCCGCTTCTCGAGCGCTACCCCCCCGATGGCTTTGACCTGGTGATTGCCCGGCCGGAGCCCGAGAACCAGATCCGCCTGCTCCTCGAGGGCTGGCAGGCCAGTGGTGCAGCCTGTCCACTGCTTGTTGTCGGGCTATTCGGCTCGACGGACTATGGGCGTGCCTTGATGGCCGATTTCCCGACAGCGCATTTCGCCGGGCCCATCTATGACATGCCCGTGCTGGATTGTCTAAGGCGCCGGGCGCGCACCTATCTGCATGGCCACAGCGTGGGCGGCACTAACCCTTCGCTCATCGAGGCGATGGCGGCGGGCGCGCTGGTCGTGGCCCATGACAACCGCTTCAATCGCTGGGTTCTGGGTGAGGGCGGCCTCTATTTCCGCGACGCGCGCGATCTGGCCGCAATCCTGGCATCGCCGCCGACGGGCGTGGCGCGTGCGGCGCATCTGGCCGCTGCCCGGGCCCGGTGCGAGGCAGACTTCCTGTGGCCCCACATCCTCGCACGCTACGAGACCGTGGTGGCGACATTGTCCGACCGTCTGGGGGTGGCGCCATGACCCCGGCTACCCGCATCCTCATCACCGGCCATGCCGGGTTCATCGGCTTCCACCTCGCCCGGCGGCTGCTGGACGAGGGATTCCAGATCCACGGGTTCGATGCGCTGACCGACTATTACGACCCGGCGCTCAAGCGGGCGCGGGAGGGCATGCTGGCCGGCCGGCCAGGGTTTTCGGCAACGCACGCGCGACTGGAGGACATGGAGGCCCTGTGGGCGGCGCTGGAGGCGTTCCGGCCCGACGTGATCGTTCATCTGGCAGCCCAGGCCGGCGTCCGCTACAGCCTGGAGGCACCGCGGTCCTACATCGACAGCAATATCATCGGCACCTTCAACCTGATGGAAGGGGCGCGACGGCTCGCGGTCTCGCATCTGCTGATGGCCTCCACCTCGTCGGTCTATGGCGCCAGAGTGGACATGCCCTTCCGCGAGACGGACAGGGCGGACGCGCCGCTCACCATCTATGCCGCCACCAAGAAGGCGACCGAGGCGATGGCCCACAGCTATGCCCATCTGTGGAACCTGCCGACCACCCTGTTCCGCTTCTTCACCGTCTATGGCAGCTGGGGCCGGCCCGATCTCGCCTATGTCCGCTTTGCGCGTGCCATGCTGAAGGGCGAGCCGATCGACGTGTATAACGGCGGCGAGATGCACCGCGACTTCACCTTCGTGGGCGATCTGGTGGAAGCGATCCGGCGCCTCATCGATGTGGCGCCCGTGCGGCCGGCTAGCCCCGCCGATATCGCGCCCGGCGACAGCCTGAGCCCGGTCGCGCCCTTCCGGATCGTCAACATCGGCAATGGCAAGCCAGTCAAGCTGACCGACTTCATCGCCGCTCTCGAATCGGCGCTGGGGGTGACGGCTGAAAAGCGGTTGTTGCCGATGCAGAAGGGGGATGTGCCCGCGACCTGGGCCGACTGCGACCTGCTGGAGCGGCTGACCGGCTACCGGCCGTCCACCAATCTTCGCGATGGCCTCAGCGAGTTCGTGGACTGGTATCGGGTCTATGCCGCAGAGGCTGGGGCGTAGCGGGCAGCGAGCAGGAATTCGATATTGCCCTCAGGGCCAGTGATGGGGGAGGGGGTCAGGCCGAGCAGCCGCCAGCCCCGGCCTTCGATCCAGCGCGCCGCCTCGGTGCAGACCCGCTGATGCACAGCCGGGTCGCGCACGACGCCGCCCTTGCCGATCTCGTGCCGGTCAGCCTCGAACTGGGGCTTCACGAGCGCGACGAGCAGGGCGCCGGGCCGCGCGAAGCCGAGCGGGACATCGAGCACCTTGGCAAGCCCGATGAAGCTCGCGTCGCAGACGATGAGATCGATGGCTTCCGGCACATGGTTTACTGTCAGGTGGCGGGCGTTCGTTCGTTCGAGCACACGGACGCGTGGGTCCTGCCGGAGCTTCCAGGCCAGCTGGTTGGTGCCCGAATCGACCGCATAGACCCGCGCCGCGCCGCGGCTGAGCAACACGTCGGTGAAACCGCCGGTGGAGGCGCCGATGTCGAGGCTGACCAGACCATCGGGTGAGATCCCGAAATGATCCAGCGCATGGGCAAGCTTGATGCCGCCGCGGCTGACCCAGGGATGGTCGCGGCCGCGAACGGCAAGCGGCGCGTCCGGGGCCAGCATCTCGCCGGCCTTGGCGATCCGGCGCTCGCCCGCAAAGACGAGGCCGGCTAGAATCAGGGACTGCGCACGCGCCCGGCTTTCGGCGAGCCCGCGCTGGACGAGCAGCTGGTCCGCCCGCTGCCGGTGCATGGCGGAACCGTCAGGCGCGCGCGCCGCCGACCTCGACGCTGTTGTGGCGAAGCGCCGACAGCACGGTCTTCACGATGCCGGCGGCGTCGAGGCCGGCTTCGGCATATTGCCGCTCGGGCTTGTCATGGTCCTGGAAGCGGTCGGGCAGGCGCATGGTGCGGATCCGGAGGCCCTCATCCAGCCATCCCTCGTCCGAGGCGAGCGTCAGCACATGTGCCCCGAAGCCACCGATGGCGGCTTCCTCGATGGTGACGAGCACCTCATGGCTGGTCGCCAGCCGGCGAATGAGATCGGCGTCGAGCGGCTTGGCGAAACGCAGGTCGGCGACCGTGGTGCTCAGCCCCTTGGCATCGAGCTCGTCGGCGGCCTTCAGCGCTTCGGAGAGGCGGGTGCCGAGCGACAGGATGGCAATCTTCTTGCCCCGGCGGACGATCCGGCCCTTGCCGATCTCCAGCCGCTGCGGAGTCTCGGGAAGCGGCACGCCAGCCCCTTCGCCGCGGGGGTAGCGGAAGGCGATCGGCCCCGCGTCATGAAGCGCGGCGGTGTGGACCATGTGGACGAGCTCGGCCTCGTCGGCGGCGGCCATCACCACCATGTTCGGAAGCGTGCACAGATAGGCGAGATCGAAGCTGCCCGCGTGCGTTGCCCCATCCGCGCCAACAAGGCCGGCGCGATCCATCGCGAAGCGCACAGGCAGGTTCTGGATGGCGACATCATGCACGACCTGGTCATAGGCGCGCTGCAGGAAGGTCGAGTAGATGGCGCAGAAGGGCCGCATCCCCTGCGCCGCGAGACCGGCCGCGAAGGTCACGGCATGCTGTTCGGCGATCCCGACATCGAAAGTACGGTCGGGAATGGCCTTCGCGACACGGTCGAGCCCGGTGCCCGACGGCATGGCCGCGGTGATGGCAACGATCCGGTCATCGCGCGTGGCTTCGCGGATCAGGCTGTCAGCGAAGACGGCGGTGTAGCTGGGCGGGCCGCCGGGGGCCGGCTTGTGCTGCTTGCCGGTGACGACGTCGAACTTGACAACGCCGTGATACTTGTCCGCCGCGGCCTCGGCCGGGGCATAGCCCTTGCCCTTCCTGGTGACGACATGGACCAGGCACGGGCCTTCGGCTGCATCGCGGATATTCTCGAGGATAGGCACGAGATGGTCGAGATTGTGGCCATCGATCGGGCCCACATAATAGAAGCCCAGCTCCTCGAAGAGCGTGCCGCCGGTGCCCAGCGTGCGGAAGAACTCGTCGGCGCGGCGGGCGGGTTCCTTCAGCGGCCTGGGAAGCGCCTTCTTGGCGAGCTGGCGAACGGCGTCGCGGAACTCGAGGAAGGTGTTGGAGGAATAGGCCCGCGCCAGATAGGCGCTGAGTGCGCCGACCGGCGGGGAAATCGACATGTCATTGTCGTTCAGGACAACGATGAGGCGGTTTCCCGCAGCGCCGGCATTGTTCATCGCCTCATAGGCCATGCCGGCCGACATGGCGCCATCGCCGATGACGGCGATCGCCTTGCCCGGCGCGCCCGACAGCTTGTTGGCGATCGCAAAGCCCAGGGCGGCGGAGATCGAAGTCGAGCTGTGGGCCGCGCCAAACGGGTCATATTCGGATTCGGACCGTCTCGTGAAGCCGGACAGCCCGCCACCCTGCCGCAGCGAGCGGATCCGGTCGCGCCGGCCGGTGACGATCTTGTGCGGATAGGCCTGGTGGCCGACATCCCAGACCAGACGGTCTTCGGGCGTATTGAAGACATAGTGGAGCGCGACCGTCAGCTCAACGACGCCGAGGCCGGCGCCGAGATGGCCGCCGGTGACGCTGACCGCGTCGATCAACTCCGCGCGAAGCTCGTCGGCGAGCTGGCGCAGCTGCTCGGGCTTCAGGCGACGGATGTCGGCAGGAAACTTGACGGCATCGAGAAGCGGCGTCTCGGGCCGGCGATAGGGTTCGGGCCCCGGGGTCGCGTCAGTCATGTGACAGGCTTAGCTTGAACCCGCCGGCAGGCAAAGCGGCATTATGCGCCGACGGACGCCACGACGCAGGTCTGGCAGGTGCCGATCAGCTCCAGCACGGGACGGTGGGCGACGAAGCCAACGGCGCCGGCGCGGGCCCTGAGCGCGGCCGCGAGCGCATCGTCATCGAGATGTGCAATGCTGCCACAGCCCTCGCACACGAGATAGATGCAGTCATGGCTGCAATCCGGGTGGAGGTTGACGATGTAGGCGTTCCGGCTCTCGACCCGGCGCGCGACATTGTGGGCAACGAACAGGTCGAGTATCCGGTACACGCTGTTGGCAGCGATGCGCCGGGCTGCTGCCGCCGACACCTGTTCGGCGACAAGATAGGCCGACATCGGCCGGCCCTCGCGCGCCAGAACCTCGAACACATGGGCGCGAAGTTCGGTCCATTGCACGCCCTCGGCCTCCAAATGGGCGCGGGCGGCATCGGCCAGCGCCTGTGATCCGGCGGCCCAGTGGCGACCTTGTCGATGCGCGGCTGTGGCCATGCCGGGGCCTCAATCCTCCCCGACGGAGGCGATGAACTGCGGCTCGGTGCGCATCGGTCCGCGCGCGATCGCGGCCGCCAGCCGCTGCGCTTCGGGGCAGGGGCCCGCGCACAGCTTGCGCAGCCGCTCGAGATTGGCCTCGGCGCGGGCCTTGGCGCCGCGTTCGACCAGCGCAAGGCCCTGCCGTTCCAGCGCCTCGAGGTCATTGGGCTCCAGATCGAGGGCCTCGCGGTAGAAGCGCACGGCCTTGCCGGGAAGCCCCTCGGCTTCGGCCGCGCGGCCCAGCCCGATGAGGGCGCGGCGGTTGCGCGGATCGGCCGCAAGCGCGGCTTCGAAGCTGTCGATCGCCTTCTGGGTCTGGCCGGCGGCGAGGTGCGCCTCGCCGGCAGCCACCAGCGTGCGTGAGGCGGGGGCGAGCTGGTTGTCGGGAAGGCCGCGGGCCGGCGCTGCCACCGCCTCGCGCGGCTTGGCCGCCGGTGCGGGAAAAGCCGACAGTGGCGCCAGGAGCGCTGCTGCAATGAAGAGTCGCGCAAAGGGGCTCAAGCCAGTCCTCCACCATCTCGCGGCTGCCGGTTGCCCCGGTCAATGGCTGCAGCCTAGCACGCACAGTCAAGGCGCGCGATGAAAAACCCGTCGCACCCGTCCGTGGCGGGCGACAGCTGCGTTACGCTCGTCAGCGACAGGGCGGGCGATCGCGTGGCAAGCGCCGCCTCGCCTTCGGCCGGGAGCACCGAGCACACGGCATAGACGATCCGCCCGCCGGGCTTCACGAGGCCTGCAGCCAGCGTCATGAGCCGGGCCTGAACCGCCAGCAGCCGGTCGAGCCGTTCAGGCGTGAGCCGCCAGCGCAGCTCGGGGCTTCGGCGCCAGGTGCCGCTTCCCGAGCAGGGCGCATCGACGAGGACGAGATCGGCGCCGGCTTCGAGATCGGCAAGTGCCGCTGCTTCCCGCCCCGCATCCAGCAGGCGGGTTTCGACGAAGCCGGCGGCACCGGCGCGAGCGAGGCGCGGGGCTATGGTGGCAAGCCGTGCGCGGTCGGTGTCGGTCGCGATAAGGCGGCCCGACAGCGCCATGTCGGCGGCGAGCGCCAGCGTCTTGCCGCCCGCCCCGGCGCACAGGTCGATCACCGTCTCGCCCGGGCGCGCAGTGGCCAGCGCCACGACCCGCTGGCTGCCGGCATCTTGGATCTCGAAGCCGCCGTCCAGAAAGCGTGGGTGGTGATCGAGCGCGCGCGACTCCGGCAGCCGGCAGGCGAGCGGAAGGCCGGGGATGGGCTGCGCGCCAAGATCGGTCTGGAGTTCGGCCCGCAGCCGCAGCGGATCGGCCCGAAGCGGGTTCAGCCGGAGGTCGAGCGGGGCCCGTGCGATAAGGGCGGCGGTCTCGGCTTCGAGCCGGTCGCCGAACCGGTCGCAGAGCGCCGGATGCAGCCAGCCGGGGTAGGGCGAAGGGGCCGCGCGCGGCTCCGACGCGGCGGGCGGGGCCGGGGCGTGGCGGCTGCCGTCAAACAGCGGCAGCAGATCCGCCCGGCGGGTCTCGGCGAGCCCCAGAAGCGCCGCGCGTCCGGAGGGCGGCCGTTCACCCGTGAACCGGATGGCTTCGAAGACGAGGTCGCGGATGGCCGCGCGATCCTTCGCACCGGCATAGCGCCGGGTCGCGAAATAGCGCTGGACCAGCGTGTCGGCAGCCGGCCCGCCGTCGCGCGCGGCGGCGATCACCAGGTCGAGAATGTCGATGGCGGCCTGGAGGCGTGCCGGCTCACGCATCAGCGGTGGGCGGCGTGTCAGCGGGTGGGATAGTTGGGCGCTTCCCGGGTGATGGTGACGTCATGGACGTGGCTTTCGCGCAGCCCGGCGTTGGTGATCTGGATGAACTCGGCGCGGCGGCGCAGCTCGGCGAGATTGACCGCACCCGTGTAGCCCATCGCCGCCTTCAGCCCGCCGACAAGCTGGTGGAGCACATCGCGCGCCGGGCCCTTGTAGGGCACCTGGCCCTCGATCCCTTCGGGAACCAGCTTCAGCTGGTCCTTGATGTCCTGCTGGAAATAGCGGTCGGCGCTGCCGCGGGCCATGGCGCCGACCGAGCCCATCCCGCGATAGCTCTTGTAGGCCCGGCCCTGGTAGAGGAAGGTCTCGCCCGGCGCTTCCTCCGTGCCGGCGAGCAGGCTGCCGATCATGACCGCGCTGGCGCCGGCAGCCATTGCCTTGGCAATGTCGCCCGAGGTGCGAAGCCCGCCATCGGCAATCACCGGGATTCCGGCCTTCGCACAGACCTCGACCGTGTCCAGGATGGCCGTCAGCTGCGGCACGCCGACGCCGGCGACCACGCGGGTGGTGCAGATGCTGCCCGGCCCGATCCCGACCTTGATCCCGTCCGCACCGGCATCGATCAGCGCGCGCGCGGCCTCGCCCGTCGCGACATTGCCGGCGATCACCTGGGCGTGGTTGGATTGCTTCTTGATGCGGGCGACCGCCTCGGCGACCGCCTTGGAATGGCCATGGGCGGTATCGACCACCACGAGGTCGCATTCGGCCGCGATCAGCGCTTCCGAGCGCTCATGGCCGAGATCGCCGACGGTGGTCGCGGCCGCCACGCGCAGCCGGCCGGCGGCATCCTTGGTTGCATCGGGATAGGTGACCGCCTTCTCGATGTCCTTGACGGTGATGAGACCGACGCAGCGGTCGGCCTCGTCGACGACCAGCAGCTTCTCGATGCGGCGGGCGTGCAGCAGGCGCCGGGCATCCTCCTGGCTGACCCCGGCGCGCACCGTCGCCAGATTGTGCCGCGTCATCAGCTCGGCGACCGGCTGCTGGCGATTCTCGGCGAAGCGCACGTCGCGATTGGTGAGGATGCCGATTAGCCGGCCGGGCTGGCCGGGGGGGGCCTGCTCGACGATCGGAATGCCCGAGATCCGGTGCCGCGCCATCAGCTCGAGGGCCTCGCCGAGCGTCTGGTCGGCCGTCATGGTGATGGGGTTCACCACCATGCCCGATTCGTAGCGCTTCACCTGGCGCACGGCTTCCACCTGCTCGGCCACCGTCATGTTGCGATGCAGCACGCCCAGGCCGCCGGCCTGGGCCATGGTGATCGCCATCTGCCCTTCCGTCACCGTGTCCATCGCCGCCGACAGGATGGGGATGTGCAGGCGGATGTTCTTCGTGACCGTCGTGGAGGTGTCCGCCTGCGAGGGCAGGACGGCGGATTCGGCCGGCACGAGCAGCACGTCGTCGAACGTCAGGCCGAGCCGTATCGCCATGGGCATGTCCGCGCGTGCAGAGGTAAGGGCCGCTGTCAGCCGGCCTGCTGGCCAAGCCAGATCAGCATGAAGCGGGCCAGCTGTTCGCGCGGGGCGCCGCTGACGGCCTTCAGCGCGGCCTCGGCGCCAGCCTTGTCGCCGCTGCGGCCCAGCGCCAGGCCGAGGCGCGTGTTGGCGGTGTTGGCGTCGATCCCGCCCTTCTGGATCGCAAGCCGGTAGAATTCGGCGGCCTTGGCATAATTCCCGTAACCGAGATGGGCGTCCGCCAGCCCGAGCGCGAGGCGGCCGTTGGCGGCACCGCGCGCCTCCTTCTCGAGGCCTGGCAGGGAGTTGCGGTCGGCCGCGATCCGGGGCGAGACCGACGCCGTCAGTTCGCGAACGACCGCCGATCCGGGCTTGAGCGCGCCCTTGGCCAGCCCCTCGTCGAGGACGGCCTTGGCCTCGCCGGGCAGGCCCCGGACGGCCGCCGTTTCGGCATATTCGACAAAGTCGCGCTCGCCCGCCAGCGCATTGTTGGCGCGCAGCAGCCGCAGGATGTCGAGATTGCCCTGGTCGTCGAAGCGGCCGCTGTCGCGGAAGATGACGAGCACATCGCGCCAGTTGACGGGGTTGGGGTAAGCGCGGACCAGCGCCTCGCTGGTCGCGACCGTCTCCGCCGGGAGCTTCGAATCATAGGCGATGGCGAGCGCGCGTCGGTACCAGCTCTCGTCCGCCTTCTGGCCGCCGGCCTCGGCGACCCGGATCGCCTGCTGCAGGGTGGCGACCGCCTTCTGGTTCTGGTTCTGGCGCCGCTGGAGCTCGGCGATTTCGACCAGGAGCTGTGGATCATTGGGGTTGGCGGCGGCCAGCTGCTCGAAGACGGCAGCAGCCTTGGCATAGTCGTTGCGCTGCAGCGCCATGGCGCCGATGTTGCGCTGGAACTTCAGGACATCCTCGGGCGGAAGCTTGCCCGAGGCGACCGCGCCTTCGAGCGAGGATTCGATGAGCGCATTGTTCTTGGTTTCCAGCGCCGAATTGAGCGACAGCATGGCGATGATGTAGCGGTCATCGGCATTCTGGTTGGGGAGCGCCCGCGCCTGGTCGAGAAGCGCCAGCGCGCCGGCATGGTCGCCTCCCTGCTGCGCCTTCTGGGCCTGGGCGACGAGCGACTGCACCGGCTTCGACAGCCGCAGCTGCGGGGCCTTCTGCTGGCCGCCGCGCTGGGCAGAGGCGGCCTCCGGTGCCGCCGTCATCAGGATGGCCGCCAGTGCCGCGGCCGATGCGCGCCCGAGAAAGCCCGTCATGCTCGTCTCCGTTTCTGTCTGGCCGCCCGGCGGCTCCGGACGGTCCGGCATCGGAACGCCGTGTCCCCGGCGCCGTTTCGCAAGCCTGAACGGGCTCCTCGCACCGGGGGCGCGCTGGCGTCAAGCATCTGCTGGCGGAAGCGGCGGCACCAGCCGTTCGCCGGCCGTCCAGTCGCGCAGAAGAAGACGACAGTCCCGCGCCAGTGCCGGATCCGAATCGTCGGCCTGGGCGTGAAGATCGGTGAAGGCGGCCCACAGCCGGTCCCACCGGTCCGGCGCGTCGGGCGGGGGAAGCGCGATGCCGGCCCCGGCCAGAAGGCGTTCGAGCCGGGCAGTCATCGCAGCCATGCGCTCGGGGCGTGTGGCGGCATCGGCGGCCAGCATGGCGAGAAGGGCCGCGATCGTGCCGGCGGACTTGCCGGCATAGCTCTCCCCCAGCGGCGGCGCGACGAGCGCGCCCTGCGACAGGGCAAGCGCGGACAGGCTTTCAGAGAGCGTCAGGCCCATGGCGTCTCCTCGGCCATCATGCGGGCAACCTCGGCGTTGTGGAAGCGGTAGGGGTAAAGGCCGGCGAAGGCCAGCACCGGATCGGGGTTGGCGCCGGTCAGCGCCTGGGCGGCGCTGGCGATCCAGATGGTGAGGCCCTGCACACCCGCGAACAGCCGCCACCAGGCAAAGCTGTCCGGCGCAAAGCGGCGGCCCGACGCGGCCTCCCACGTGGCAATGGCCTCGTCCGGCGGCAGGGCGCCGGCAACCAGACCCGCCATGCCATGCCCCCACAGCGGGTCCATCGCCCAGGCAAGGTCCTCCATCGGGTCCCCGACATGCGCCATTTCCCAGTCGAGCAGGGCCAGCACCGCCCCGTCGCCGCCGACCAGGACGTTGCCCGACCGGAAGTCGCCATGGACGAGGGCGGGCGGGCCGGATGGCGGGGGCAGATGCGTTTCCAGCCAGCGGATGGCGGCCGCCGCCACCGGCTCGGGATGGCGGGCATGGCGGGCGATGTCGGCCTTCCAGTGGGCGAGCCGGGCAGCGGCGTCCTGAACGGGCAGGGCGGCCCGGTCGGCGTCATCGGGTGCGAGTGCATGCAGCCGGCCCAGTGCGTGGAACATCTGCCGGCCGGTCTCACCCCGGGTGGCGCCATAGGGGTCAGGATCGAACAGGCCGGGCGCCCGACCGCCCGGCACTTCGCGCATGAGGAAGCCGGGCGCGCCCAGCAGGCTGCCGTCGCCGTCCAGAAGCAGGGGCTCGGGCGCGGGAATGCCGGCCGCGTGGGCGCGGGCCAGCGCGTGAAACTCGGCCGAGCGGCTGGTCTCGATCAGGCTGGCGGCCGGATCGCGGCGGACGACGAGCGATTCGCGGCGTTTGTCTGCCACGGCATCGAACCGCCAGGTCTCGCGCGCGGCGCCGCCGTGGAACCGCGCCAGCCCCTCGATGCGGACCGGCGCTTCCCAGCGCCGGCCGAGCGTGTCGGCGAGCCGGGCGGCGAGCGCATCGGCTTCGGCATCAGGGGGCATCGAAAAGGCCGGTGAAGCCGGAGGGCGCGTGCGGCCCGATGAACAGCTGTTCCAGCACGCCGCAGCCGGCTGCCACCCCGCCACCGGGCAGGCGGAGTTCGGCTTCGACCAGTGCCTGGATGTGGGCGTTGACGGGCAGGGTAGGGTCGGCACTCGCTGCCTCAAACGTTTCGGTCGCGATGTCGAGCGGACCGCGCCACAGCCCATGGCCGAAGCGCGGATGGCCATAGCCGATCCCGGCCATGTGGAAGGGGGCCGACGGCGTCATCGACACCTCGACCGGCCCCGCGGCGGCGCATGCGCTCAGCCGGGCCGAACGGACGCGCCGCGTGCCGGGCACGAAGGCGAGCGTGAAGGCGGGCGCCTGCAGCTTTTCCGTGGAGCCGGCTTCCAGGTCGACGAGCACCGCCGATCGGTTCCAGGCCTGGCCGTCGGCATCGTCATTGCTGTGGGCATAGAGGCAGTATCGGTCGAAGTTCAGCGGCGCCCACAGCCAGAAGAATTGCGGCACCGCCGGCGGCGCAGCGCCCTGGGGGTTCGGCAGGCCGACCGGCCGGATGCCCCAGCTGCGGTCGCGGGTTCCAGGCCAGCCGTCGAGGGCATGGCGGCGGCCATCGATATCGACCCACCCCGACACCCTCACATTCTGGGTCATCCGCGTCGAATCCATCACCAGGAGCGGTCCCTGGCGGAAGGTAAAACGCGGCTCTTCGATGGGCGGGTGGCGGCCCTCGAACATGAGGTCGGCGGCGAGGCCATCGGTCAGGTCCAGCGTCACCCGCAATTGCCTGAGGGGTTCGACCACCTCGACCGCGATCGGCCCGACGCGCGTGTCCATCCGGTCGCCGCCGAGCAGGCGCGAGGCGAAGACCGAGCGCTGGCGGCCGCCCTCCATCCAGCAGATGGCGGCATCCAGGATGTTGAGGTGCGGATAGACGCCGAGCGCGGCGGCGAGGAACCGATCGCCATCGCGTGACCGGGCGTTGAAGAAATAGCGGTCGTAGAAGTTGCGGTCGCTGCCGGCCGTCGCGATCGGCTCGGGCCGCTGGTGCACCGGATAGTCATCGGCTGCTGTCAGCACGGAAACCTCCCCCAGTCATGCTGGGCGGGGCACGCACGGCTTGCCAACCCTCGCAAAAGCGGGGAGGGCGGGCTAAGTCGGCGGCCATGGATCCGAAACGACAGGCGCACACAGGCAGTGCCCGCCAGCAGCGATCCGCTGCCAGGCTGGCGGCGGTGCAGGCGCTTTACCAGCAGTCGCTTGCCGGCACACCCGCCCCGAAGCTGCTGAACGAGTTCCACGATCATCGCCTGGACGCCGAGACGGAAGACGGCGTGCTGGCCACGGCCGACCGGCCGTTCTTTGACGATCTGGTGACCGGCAGTCTCGCGCGGCTGTCCGAGCTTGACGCGCTGGTCGGCCAGTTCCTGGGCCCGGGCTGGACGGTCGAGCGGCTCGATCGGCTGATGCTCCAGATCCTGCGGCTGGGCGCGTTCGAACTGATCGCCCGGCCGGACGTGCCCAGGGCCGCTGTCGTGTCGGAATATGTCGATGTCGCCCACGCCTTCTACGAACCGCGCGAGGTGGGCTTCGTGAACGCCCTGCTCGACCGGCTGGGCCGCACCGTGCGCGCCGGCGCCCGGGCGGACTGACCCGCATGTCGGACGCCGGGCTGGAACCGGCGCTGCTGGCGCAGCTGGCGGCCATCGCCACCCATCCGGCTGCACGCGGGCTCGCCGACGATGCCGCCGTTCTCGACTGGCCGCTCGGCCTGCAACTGGTCGCCACGCATGACATGCTTGCCGAGGGCGTCCACTTCACCGCCGATTGCCCGCCGGCCGACATCGGCTGGAAGCTGGCAGCCGTGAACCTGTCGGATCTCGCCGCCATGGGCGCAAGGCCGGTCGCGGTGCTGATGGGCGCGGGGATCGGCGCCGGGCGCGGGGTGGAATGGGCCTCGGCGCTCGTGGCAGGTCTGGCGCAGGCTCTGGATCGCTTCGGCGTGCCGCTTTTGGGCGGCGACACCATCCGAACCCGCGACACGAGCGTTCTTTCGCTGACGGCGCTCGGCTCGGCGCCCGCCGGGGCGGCGCTCAGCCGTGCGGGCGCGAGCGCCGGCGATGACCTGTGGGTATCCGGCAGCATCGGCGACGCCGGGCTTGGCCTTCAGGTCGCGCTCGGCCGGGCGCCGGCTGACGCCACGCTTCTGAAGCGTTACCGCCGACCGACCCCGCGGCTGGCGCTCGGCTTGGCCCTGCGCGGCGTGGCAAGTGCGGCGATGGATGTGTCGGACGGGCTGCTGATCGATGCCGGCCGGCTGGCGGCGGCGAGCGGGCTTCAGGCCCGGATCGCCAGTGCCGCCATTCCCCTGAGCCCGGCAGCGCGGGCGACTGGCACGCCGGTTGCTGCCCTGCTGGCCATGGGGGATGACTATGAGCTGCTGTTCACGGCGCCGCCCGGTCGGCGCGCAGCAGTCGAAGCGGCCGGCGCGCAGGCGCGAACCCCTGTCCAGCGGATCGGTGACATGCAGACGGGCGCGGGGCTGCTGCTCGATGGCGCCCCTGTCGAGCCGGTGGGGTGGCAGCACCGCTAGGCGGACGCCGCCGGGGTTGCAATCGACCCCCTGCCTTGCCAAAGGCGCCGCCACCATGGGGCAGTGCAAGGCTGCCCCCGACATCAGATCAGGGGTTTGGGGACACCGATGGATTATGTGCTGATCGCCATCCTGTGCGGCCTTGCGGCCGTGCTCTATGGCCTTGCCACCACGCGCTCGGTGCTGGCAGCGCCAGCCGGAAGTGCGCGCATGCAGGAAATCGCCGCGGCCATCCAGGAAGGGGCCCGGGCCTATCTCAACAAGCAGTATGGCACGATCGCCGTGGTGGGGGTCGTGGTGGCGGCCGTGGTCCTCTGGTTCTTCGGGCTGACGGGGGCGATCGGTTTCCTGCTCGGCGCGATCCTGTCGGGGGTCACCGGCTACATCGGCATGAACGTGTCGGTCCGGGCCAATGTCCGCACGGCCGAGGCCGCGCGCGCGGGCCTTCAGGCCGGCCTGACGCTCGCCTTTCGCGCCGGTGCCGTCACCGGCCTGCTGGTCGCCGGCCTCGCGCTGCTGGCGATCGCCGGCTATTACTGGGTGCTGACCGGGCCGATGGGCCATGCCCCGGCCGACCGGATCGTGATCGACGCGCTGGTCTGCCTGGCGCTTGGTGCCTCGCTGATTTCGATCTTCGCGCGGCTGGGTGGCGGCATCTTTACCAAGGCCGCCGATGTCGGCGCCGACCTCGTCGGCAAGGTGGAAGCCGGAATTCCCGAGGACGATCCCCGCAACCCGGCGGTGATCGCCGACAATGTGGGCGACAATGTCGGTGACTGCGCCGGCATGGCCGCCGACCTGTTCGAGACCTATGTGGTCACCGTCGGCGCCACGATGGTGCTGACAGCGCTGCTGATCGGCGGCCCGAACCTCGAGGGGCTGATGGCGCTGCCGCTGCTCGCCGGGGGCGTGTGCATCCTCGCATCCATCATCGCCACCTTCTTCGTTCGCCTGGGCAGCTCGAAGAACATCATGGGCGCGCTCTACAAGGGCTTCATCGGCTCGGCGCTGATCTCGGTGCCGCTGCTCTATGTCGTGACCCGGATGGTCTTCCCCGACATGTCGGCGGAACTGGGCCAGGTGGTGGGCGGCGCCCGCGGCTTTACCGCCATGGACCTGTTCCTGTGCATGCTGATCGGGCTTGGTGTGACGGGCGCGATGGTCTGGATCACCGAATATTACACCGGCACCAACTATCGGCCGGTCCGGTCGATCGCCGCCGCCTCGGTCACCGGGCATGGCACCAACATCATCCAGGGGTTGGCCGTCAGCCTCGAATCGACCGCGCTTCCGGTCATCGTGATCTGCATCGGCATGATCCTCAGCCATGCACTCGCAGGCGTCATCGGAATCGGCTTCGCCGCAACCGCCATGCTGGCACTGGCCGGCATGGTCGTGGCCCTTGATGCCTATGGCCCCGTCACCGACAATGCTGGGGGCATTGCCGAAATGGCCGGGCTGGAGGGCGAGGTGCGGGAGCGGACCGATGCGCTTGATGCGGTCGGCAACACGACCAAGGCCGTCACCAAGGGCTATGCCATCGGCTCGGCCGGGCTCGGCGCGCTGGTGCTGTTCGGCGCCTACACGACCGACCTCGAGAAGTTCTTCACCGACATCACCGTCGATTTCTCGCTGTCCAACCCCTATGTGGTGATCGGCCTGCTGCTGGGCGCGCTGCTGCCCTACATCTTCGGCGCGCTTGCCATGACGGCAGTCGGCAGGGCGGCCGGCTCGGTGGTGCAGGAGGTGCGCGAGCAGTTCCGCAATAACCCGGGCATCATGGCAGGCACGTCGAAGCCCGACTATGCGCGCACCGTGGGGCTGGTGACGCAGGCCGCGATCAAGGAGATGATCGTGCCCAGCCTGCTGCCGGTGCTGGCGCCGATCGTCGTCTATGTCCTGATCCTGCTGGTGGCGGGCCAGGCGAATGCCTTTGCCGCGGTGGGCGCGCTGCTGCTGGGCGTCATCATCTCCGGCATCTTCGTCGCCATCTCGATGACCTCGGGCGGGGGCGCCTGGGACAATGCCAAGAAATATATCGAGGACGGCAATCATGGCGGCAAGGGGTCGGAGGCGCACAAGGCAGCCGTGACCGGCGACACGGTGGGCGATCCCTACAAGGACACCGCCGGGCCGGCCGTGAACCCGATGATCAAGATCACCAACATCGTGGCCCTGCTGCTGCTGGCGGCACTGGCTGCGGCCTGACGCACGCCTGCCTGACAAGCGAAAGGGCCCGCCGGGACGGATCCGGCGGGCCCTTTTTCGTGCCATCGTGGGTGCGTGATCAGGGCGGGCCGCCGGCGCCCCCGCCGCCGGGCAGGCTGCCCACCTGGCCGATGTTGCCGAACAGATCCTCCAGAATGCCGGTCTCGCGGCCCAGCGTCGGCGTCTTGTCGCGATGGGGCTCGATGCCGACCACCTTTTCCATGCCGCGCCGCTCGACGGAGGCGACCGTACCGTCGGGCGCGAAGCGGACGATGATGATCCGCTGATCCTTCGGCCGTGGCCGCGCGAAGGCGACCTGCCGCGTCGTGCGCGAGATATAGTACCAGCTGGGGTCGCCCCATTGCGAGGCCATGGTGGGTCGACCCAGCGCACGCTGCACGGATTCGCGCGTGTCGACACCGGGCTGGACGGACGCAACAAGCTCCTCGTCGGCGATATAGCCCTGGTTGTTCTGGATGGTCCGCGTGGCGGCGCAACCGGACAGCGCCATCGCCGCCAGGGGCAGCAGCAGAAGGGATCGGGTCATCATGTCTCCATCGCGCCCCTGGCTTGCGGGGTGCCTTTGACCCGCCCATATGCGCGCTGTGGCGAGGCCACGCAAGAATCGGCGGCGTCGGTTCGTCCCGAACCGTTGGCGACCGCATGAGAGAGCTGGAACCGATGTCGCTTCTGTCCCGCCTGTTCGCGCCGCCCGCGCCGCCGCTGGCCGAGCTGTGGGGGGCGATCGTCGCGGCCGCGCGCGCGCCCGAATGGTACACCCGCCACCAGGTGGCCGACACGATCGACGGCCGCTTCGACATGGTGGCGCTGGTCGCATCGCTCGTGCTGCTGCGCTTCGAGCGCGAGGGCGCTATGGCCGACCATGCGGTGCTGACCGAACGCTTCGTCGAGGACATGGACGGCTCGCTTCGCGACATCGGCATCGGCGACATGGTGATTGGCAAGCATATGGGCCGGGTGATCGGTGCCCTAGGCGGGCGGCTGGGCGCCTATCGCGGCGCGCTGGCCGGCGATGCGCCACCCGACGCACTTGCGGCGGCGCTGGCCCGGAACGTCTATCGCGGGGCGCCGCCCGACGGCGAGCCGGCCGGGCTTGCCGAAGCGGTCCGTGCACTCGCCGCGCGGGTGGATGCCGCGCCTTCGGACGCCCTTCGGGCCGGACGGTTCTGATGGATTCGCCCGAATTCAGCCATGTCCTGTCCGTCGCGCGGCTGACGACGACGCCGCGCTGGCACCGGCTGGTCGCGGACGAAAGCGAACGGGCGGCGCTCGCCCGGCGATTCGATCTCCTGTCGATCGAGCGGCTGGAAGCCGATCTCGAGGTCTGGCGGACGGCCAGCGGCGCCCACGCCGTGGGACCGATGGTGGCAAGGGTGGTCCAGCGCTGTGTCGTGTCCGGCGAGCCGGTCCCGGCCAGGGTTGAAACGAAGCTCGAGCTTCGCTTCGAGCCCGAGGGCGAGCAGGCCGTCGAGATGGACCCGGCGGCCGAGATGACCGACATCCTCCCTCTGGAGAATGACGCGATCGACCTCGGCGAGGCAGTTGCGCAGAGCCTCGCGCTCGCGCTTGACCCCTGGCCGCGGGCCGGCGCGGCCGCGCTGGCGGCGGCGCGTCGCCACCTGATGACCGAAGAGGAAGCGGCGACCGCCCATGCCGCGCTCAAGGCCGCGGCAAGCCCCTTTTCCGCCCTCAAGACCCGGAAGCCCTGAGGGTCCGCGCCTAGAAGTCGGTGCAGATTCCCTTCACTTCCCAGTCGCCATAGCGGGTCGGCTCGGGACCGTCCCGTCCGCCCACTTCGGGCGCCGGGGCGGGCGGCTTGCGGCCGGATTCCTCCTGCTTTGGGGTGCTTTTCGGCTTTGTCATGCCCATGTCACTAGCATGGAAACGCGCACATGCAGGTGGAGGAAGCGTCGCATGTCGTCGCTTGCAGGCAAGGTCATCGCCGTCACAGGGGCGGCAAGCGGGATCGGCCGGGCGCTGGCGCTAGCGCTCGCCCGGCGTGGTGCCATCGTCGCAATGGCGGATCGCGATGGAGAGGGGCTAGCCGAGACGGCGCGGCTTCTGGGCAACTATGCGCTCAGCACGGCTGTCTTCGACGTGACCGATCACGCGGCGCTGGCGGGCTTCATCGCCAGCGCCGTCGAGCGGTTCGGCGCGCTGGACGGGATCATCAACAATGCCGGCCTGTCGGTGGTGGCGCCCTTCGCCGACTGTCCCCGCGCCGATTTCGACCGGGTGATGGCGGTGAACTTCAACGCGGTGGTGGAGGCGACCCGCCTGGCGCTGCCGCATGTGCGTGCCCGGCCGGTCGGCTGGATCGTGAACATCTCCTCGGTGTTCGGCATGATGGGCTATCCCACCCAGAGTGCCTACAACGCCTCGAAGTTCGCGGTGCGCGGCTTCACCGAGGCGCTGCACATCGAGCTTCAGCAGACCGATCCGCATGTGCATGTGATTCGCGTCCACCCCGGCGGGATCCGGACGAACGTCGCCCGCAACGCCAAGGTGATCGCGCATCTGCCGGGCACGCCGGCCGACCTCGATTCGGCGGCCGCATTCGAGCAGGCGGCGCGGACCAGCCCGGAAGGTGCGGCAGAGGCGATTGCGAAGGCGATGGAGGCCGGCCGGCACCGGGTGCTGATTGGGCCTGACGCGCGCTTCATCGACTGGATGACCCGGCTGTTCCCCGTCTCCTACATGAAGCGCATCGGCCCGTTCCTGGGCAGCGGTGCAACCGCCAGGGGGAATTGAAATCCGCCCGGCGCATGCCAGATTGAGGGTATGAACCAGCTTCGCACCTTCATGCTGATGGCAGCGCTCGTCGCGCTGTTCATGGGCCTCGGCTTCCTGATCGCGGGCCGCGGCGGGATGCTGATCGCCTTCGCGCTGGCGGCCGCCATGAACCTGTTCGCCTACTGGAACAGTGACCGGCTGGTGCTGAAGATGCACCGCGCCCGGGAAGTGGGCCCCGATCATCTGCTCTACCGGATCGTTGCGCCGCTTGCCCAGCGCGCCGGCCTGCCGATGCCCCGGGTCTATGTGGTGGATCAGGCGCAGCCCAATGCATTTGCGACCGGCCGCAATCCCGAGAATGCGGCCGTGGCAGCCACCACCGGCCTGTTGCAGATGCTCGACCGCGACGAGATCGCCGCCGTGATGGCTCATGAGCTGGCGCATGTGAAGAACCGCGACACGCTGGTGATGACGGTGACGGCGACACTGGCCGGTGCCATCTCGATGATCGGCAACTGGGCCCTGTTCCTGCGCGGATCGAATGGCCAGTCGAACGCCTTCGTTGCGCTGATCGCGATGATCGTGGCGCCGATCGCCGCGGCGCTGGTGCAGATGGCCATCAGCCGCACGCGCGAATATGGCGCGGATGCCGCCGGCGCCGAGATTTCGGGCCAGCCGCTGAAGCTCGCCTCGGCGCTGGCCAAGCTGCAGGGGGCAGCGCGCCGCATTCCGAACCCGGTTGCCGAAGCCAATCCGGCCGCCGCGTCGCTCTATATCGTGAGCCCCGGCATCGGCGGCGTTCGCGACAGTCTGTTCAGCACCCACCCTGCGCCCGAGAACCGCATCGCCGCGCTCGAGGCGATGGCCGGTCCGGGCAGCGGGGGCGACCGGCCAGTCGCCAGCCCCTGGCCGGCGCGCGACACATCTGCGCCGGCCCGGCCGAGCGCATTGGGGCTCGGCGGCAGCGGAAGGCGGCCCGATCCCCGCGACTGAGGCGCCCGCCGCGCGGCCATCCGCCACCGGGCTGGCGTCGCGTCGGGCCGCGGTCACGCTCCTTCACGGGGTCATGGTTCTGGGCCGGCCGCTGGATGGCCAGTTGGATGGCGCCCTGGCCGGCCTCGCCCCGGCGGACCGGGCACTTGCCCGGGCCCTGGTGGGTGGCGCGCTCCGCCATCTGCCAGGGCTCGATTCGCTGATCGATTCGGTCACGCCGCGGCCGCTGCCACCCGATGCGCGTGCCAGGCAGGTGTTGCGCATCGCGGTGGCGGGGCATCTGCTGCTGGGAACGCCGCCCCATGCGACGGTTGCAACCGCGCTCGACCTGCTGACCGGCGGCCCCCGGCGGCTGGCGCATGGCGTGCTGGGGGCATTGATGCGAAGCGGTGCAAAGCTGCCGCCGCAGGTCCTGCCCGCGCCCTGGGCCGAGCGATGGATGTCAGCCTGGGGCGTGGAGGAGGCGGCCGCTGCGGCCCGACAGCTGGCCGCGGTTCCGCCGACCGACCTGACGCTGAGGGATCCGGCCCGGACGGCGCACTGGTGCGACCGGCTGGGCGGCATCAGCCTGATGCCGGGGCATGTCCGGCTTGCGGGATCCCATCCGGTCGAGACCTTGCCCGGCTATGCCGACGGCGAATGGTGGGTGCAGGACGTGGCTGCTTCCCTTCCGGCGCGGCTGCTGGGGCCGGTCGGCGGGCTGGCCGTGCTGGATCTGTGTGCGGCGCCCGGCGGCAAGACGATGCAGCTGGCGGCCGCCGGCGCGCGGGTGACGGCGCTCGACATCAACGGCCGCAGACTGCGCCGGCTTCGCGCGAACCTGGCACGGACGGGCCTCGACGCCGATATCGTCGAGGCGGATGCGTTCGAATGGACGCCCGACCGGCCCTATGATGCCATCCTCCTCGACGCGCCCTGCTCGGCGAGCGGCACCTGGCGCCGCCACCCGGACCTGCTTCATCTGAAGGCCCGGCTCGATCTGGCACCACTGGTCGCGTTGCAGGGCGGACTGCTCCGGCGTGCGGTCGACTGGCTGAAACCGGGCGGCCGGCTCGTCTATGCGGTCTGCTCGCTGGAGGTGGCGGAAGGGGAGGAGGTCTGGGCGGCCCGACCCGAAGCGCTGGCCGACTCGCCGATCGCTGCCGCAGAACTCCCCGCCGGCCTGTCGCCGGCGGGGAGCACCATCCGCACGCGCCCGACAGTGTGGGGGGAGGCCGGGGGGGCGGACGGCTTCTTCATCGCGCGGGGGGTTCGCGCGTGCTGATCAGCGGCAGCGGGCGTTCCCGCGGTCGATCTCGCGGCCGATAATGGCGCCCAGCGTTCCGCCGATGACGCTGCCCAGCCGCTTGTCACCCTGCGCCGCCACCATGTTGCCGAGCGTGCCGCCAGCGATCGCGCCCACGATCACGCCGGTCGTCCCATCCGCGCGGCGGCAGTGGAGCTGGCCATTGGGCCCCCACCAGTAACGGTCGTTGCCGCGCAGGCTGGCGCCGCGATAGACAGGACCCGACGACCAGCCATGATCACGCCAGGCGGCGTCATTCCAGCGCCGGTCGTCCCAGCGGCTGCCGTTGACATGGGGTTGCCAGGCGACGGGCCCGCGCTGCCAGCCATGACGGTCGGCCCGCAGGCCATCGCGAAAGCCCTTGGCATAGGCGTGCTGCTCGTCGCGATCCCAGCGATCCCCGGCGAGCGCAGGGGCCGGCAGCAGGGCGAAAGCAGCGGTCGTGGCAGCGGTTGCGAACAAAGTCTTCATGGCGGGCGTCCTTCCCTTGAGCCGTAAGGCCCCCGAGTCATCGCACGCCGGCGCTTGCCGATCCCTGAAACCGGCGTTCATGCATGGGTCAGGCACAATCGAGCGGTCGCCCAGGTCAGGGGCGTCGACGATTGCCGGTGTCGGCTTGGAGGGCGCGCCTGCCGCGCCGCCCGCCCTCAGGCTGCGGCCGTTGCCTGCTTCTTCGCGATGTCCCGCTTCAGGCGGCGGGCGCGCAGGCTGAGCCTGTTGTCGGCCGTCTTCAGAAGCCAGTTGTCCAGCCCGCCCACATGTTCGACCGAACGCAGGCCATGGGTGGAGACGCGCAGGCGAACCGACTGGCCGAGCGTTTCGGACATCAGTGTCACATCCTGCAGGTTGGGCAGGAAGGTCCGCTTGGTCTTGTTGTTGGCATGGCTCACATTGTGGCCGATCTGCCGGCCCTTGCCCGTAAGCTCGCACACGCGCGACATGGTCTGATCCTCGAAACTGAAAGCCGGGCAGCAGGCCAGGGAAGCCGTTTCCGCCCCGGATTGAGGGCGTGCCCATATCCCCGACGACCTTCTGCGTCAAGGCAAGAGCCATGCGCGAGCGAGTTGGTCTGGCTTCTGGACAGTCTGCAAGCTGCTTGCCAATGTCGCACACGTGCCACTGTTCGCCATCCACTGCATCGACAAGCCCATGCAGCAGTCGCTGCGGGCCAGCACGCGATCGCAGCACCTGGCTTATCTCGAGGCGGCGATCGACCGGGTGCTGGTCGCAGGGCCTCTCCTGGATGACGAGGGGGCGCCCATCGGCTCGATGATGCTGATGGAATTTCCGGACAGGCGATCGGCTGTCGCCTTCGCGGCCGACGATCCCTACGCGCGGGCCGGCCTTTTCGCGAGTGTGGCGGTGACGGCCTGGCGACAAGTCCTGCCGCGCCCGGCAGACGCCGGCTGACCGCCCTCGTCAGACGATGGCAGCATAGACCAGCGTCCGCAGCTGGCGCCGGATGGGCCAGGTCGACGACGGGATCAGCTGGGTCAGGAACAGCACCGTCAGCTCCTCGGCGGGATCGACCCAGAAGAAGGTCGAAGCGGCCCCGCCCCAGAACCAGTCGCCATTGTTGCCGGCGATCATCGTCTTCTGGAAGGCCAGGGTGGTTGCAAAGCCGAGCCCGAAGCCGACACCCTCATAGGCCGCTTCCGAGAAGGCGGAGCGCGACAGGGCGGGCAGATCCTTCCCGCCGGGGAGATGATTGGCCGTCATCAGCGCGAGCGTTCGCGGCCCGACAAGACGGGGTCGGCCGGTCCGGAGCGCTTCAGCAAATCTCAGATAATCATCCGCTGTCGAAACAAGGCCACCTCCGCCCGAGATGAAGGTCGGCGGCTTCAGGAAGCTGGAGGTTTCGGCCTGGTCCTGCACCTCGATCCCGCCATCCTTCGCAGGCTGGTAGCAGGTCGCCAGCCGATGGGCCTCGCCGGTGCGGACATGGAAGCCGGTGTCGACCATGCCGCAGGGCTTCAGGATTCGCTCGGTCACGAAATCCTCGAAGGGGCGTCCGGCGATGGTCTGGACGAGCCAGCCGACGACGTCGGTCGCGACCGAATAGTTCCACCAGTCCCCGGGCGAGAATTCGAGCGGAAGCTCGGCCAGCCGCTCGATCATCTGCTCGAGCGTGATCTCGCCCTTCTCGATCTCGCCAATCCCCAGCCTGCGGTAGGCGGCGTCGACGTTGGTGCTCAGCTGGAAGCCATAGGTGAGGCCGGCGGTGTGGCGCAGCAGGTCGATGACCAGCATCGGCCGGGCCGGCGGCGTCGTGACCCAGCCCGTCTTCAGCGTTCCGCCGCGATAGACCCTGAGGTTGCGCCAGGCGGGAATGTAGCGGTGGACAGGGTCATCAAGCTGGACGCGGCCTTCCTCCACCAGCATCATCAGCGCGACCGAGGCGACCGGTTTCGTCATGGAATAGATGCGGAAGATGGTGTCGGCCCGGCAGGGCCGGCCAGCAGCAATGTCGGCATGACCCTGAACCGAGTCGAGCAGGGTCTCCCCCCGATGAAGCACCCGCACGAGGGCGCAGGGCAATTTGCCGGGCTTCAGATAGGCAGCCTCGAGGAAGGCAGGAATCCGGGCAAGCAGGTCTCTGTCGAGCGGCATTGCGGCTCCGTCTTTTGCGCTGGTCCCGTCTCGGCTAGCAGCCGGGATGGCGAAAGGCCATTGTCATGGCCGATCGACGGATCGGGCGGTTAGCTCAGCGGTAGAGCATCTCGTTTACACCGAGAGGGTCGGGGGTTCGAAACCCTCACCGCCCACCATCCGGCGCATCGGCGGCCTGCCGCAGGGGCTGTTGCTGCGCTGCAACGCCGGGTCGATTCCGATGGCGCGGCGGAAAGCTTCACCCCCGCTTCCCGGTTCTGAAACAGAAATGTCATCGAGCGCGGCCAATGCCGTCATGCGGTGTGGCTGCCAGGAGGTGCCAACCGTAACTTGTCCGGACTTGTGGGTCTCGGGCGGCCAGCAGATGGCCCGCGAAACAGGGCTTCCGATGATGAAGAGGGGATCAGGACCAATGGCTCTTACGCTCCGCGCCGCGGCACTTGCGCTTCGAATCACGGCTTCGGCCTCGGCCCTCGCGCTGGCGGCGACGAGCGCCTATGGCCAGGAAGTCACGGGCACCATTCGTGGCGACGTCCAGGATGATGCCGGCAATCCGCTGGCCGGTGCGACGGTCACGATCACCCACGTGCCCTCGGGCACGCGCTCGGTGCAGACGACGGGCGCCGATGGCAGCTTCTCGGCGACCAACCTGCGCATCGGCGGGCCGTTCGACATCGAGGTGAGCGCCCCGGGGTTCGAGGCTGCGCGCTCCACGGTTGCGACCATTTCCGCGGGTCAGCCGCAGCGGGTAACCGTTTTCATGGTGCCCGAAGGGCAGACCATCGAAGTGACGGCTGCGCGGATTGCGCGCTCCTCGATTGCCATTGCGACCGGACCGGCGACGTCGCTCGATTCGCGGCAGATCACCGCCGTTTCGAACGTCAACCGCGACATCCGCAATCTTGCGGCGCGCGATCCGCTCGTGAACCTCGATCCGACCAACGGCAATTCCATTTCGATCGCTGGACAGAATAACCGCTTCAACCGCATCACAGTCGATGGCGTGGCCTTCGGTGACCCCTTCGGTCTCGAATCGGGGGGTCTCGCCTCGGCGCGCGGCTCGGTGCCGCTCGATGCCATCGGCGAGTTCACGGTTGAAGTCGCGCCCGTCGACATCCAGCAGGGCGGGTTCCAGGGCGGCGCCATCAACACGGTTCTGAAGTCGGGTGGGAATGCCTTCAATCTGAATGGCTTCTTCACATACACAAGCGACGATCTGGCGGGATCGCGTACCCGTGATCGCCGGGTGACCCGCGATTTCGAATCGAAGATTTTCGGCGTGCAGGTGACCGGGCCGCTCATCCAGGACAAGCTTTTCTTCGCGGTCACCTATGAAGGACTTCGCGACCAGACTCCGGCAAACATCGGCATTGCCGGCGAAGGTTTCGCCAATTCCGTGCCAAACCTGACCCGGCCGACCGTTGACCAGGTCAAGTCGATCGCGAACAGCGTCTATCGCCTTGACCCGCTGGACGTGCCGAAGAATGCGCAAGAGCGTGACGACAAGCTGGTCGCCAAGGTGGACTGGAACATCGCCGACGGCCACCGTGCAGCCTTCACCTACATCTACAACAAGGGGAATCTGCTCGCCGGTCTCGGCAACTCGTCAACGTCACCGACAACGCCACGTCTCGCCTTGCAGTCGAACAATTACGACCAGGGTGCGATCAACCACTATGGCGTTCTGCAACTGAACAATGAATGGAGCACGAACTTCTCGACCCAGATCCGCGTTTCCTACCATGACTATGAGCGGCTGCAGGTGCCGTTCAGCCCGCGCGAATTTGGCCAGTTCGTGGTCTGCACCCAGCCGAACAACATCGGCCAGACGGGCAATGACCTGTTTAACTGCCCGACGGGAACGCCCCTCGTGCAGTTCGGCCCGGATACGCCCCGCCAGGCCAATGAGCTCTTCGTGAAGACCCTCGGAACTGAATTCCAGGCACGGATCACCGGTGGCGGCCATGATGTGAAGATCATTGCCGAGCGTCGTGGCCAGGACATTTCCAACCTGTTCGGCAACCGGATCTCGGGTGACTTCTATTTCGACTCGATTGCCGACCTTCAGGCGCAGCGCGCCGGTTCGCTGCGCATCGGCCCCCCCATCCAGGGGACGGTCGAGTCCATCACTGCCAAATTCAAGAACAATGTCTATGTGTTCGGTATTCAGGACACCTGGGAAATCACCCCTGACCTCACGCTGATCGCCGGCTTCCGCTATGATCTGTACGAGACGCCCGACAGCCCTCGGACGAACAGCTTCTTCGTCCAGCGCTATGGCTTCGCAAACAGTGCCAGCCTGAACGGCCGGGGCATTCTCCAGCCGCGCTTTGGCCTCAACTGGCAGGTCGATGACCGGCTTCGGGTTCGCGGCTCGATCGGCCTGTTTGCCGGCGGCAATCCCAATGTCTGGATTTCCAACAACTATTCGAACACAGGCCTTGGCCAGGCGGACATCACCATCCGCCGGATCGGGACGGGTGATACCTTCCAGGTCCTGGGCATTCCGGGACTGACGCCGGCTGAGGCCAATGCGCTCGGCGCCGCGACCCTGAACGGTGTCACCGGCGGCACCGGCGTACCGGCACAGCTTCTGACGCTTGCGCAGACGGCCGGTTCGGCACTGGCGACAACCAATGCCCTCGATCCCAACTTCAGCATCCCGTCCCAGTGGCGGCTCTCGGGAACGGTGGACTATAACGCCAATCTCGGCCCTCTGGGGGATGACTGGCGGCTGGTCGGGTCCGTGACATGGTCCAGGGTCAAGGACGCGCTGACCTGGCGCGACCTGCGCTCGGTTCGCAACAGCGTGCAGGCGACCCTTCCCGATGGCCGGCCGCGCTATCAGGGTTTTGTGAGCAATACCGACAGCAATACCGACGTGCTGCTCACGAACACCAGCCGTGGCTACAGCTGGAACATCACTGGTGGCGTGAACAAGAATTGGGAGAACGGATTCAGCTTCGGCTTCAGCTACACGCTGCAGCGCGCGCGCGACGAGAATCCGGGCACATCGTCGATCGCTTTCTCGAATTACGACAACACGGTCTACAATGATCCGAACATCTCCGCCTATGGAACTTCGAACTACCAGATCGATAATACCTGGCGTCTGCGGCTGGGCTATGATGCCCAGATCTTCGGTGACAATGCGACCCGTTTCGAGCTGTTCTTCAACAGCCGGGCCGGCCAGCGTTACAGCCACACCTTCTTCGAGACGGGCTCTGGCCGATCACCCATCTTCGGAGTGAACGGGAACCGTGGCCGGAACCTGCTCTATGTTCCGAACGTTTCCTCGCCGACGGCGGATCCGATCGTGCAATATGCCCCCGGATTTGACTTTGCCGCCTTCCAGAGCTTCATCAACGAAAGCGGTCTCGGCCGCTTCCAGGGCCAGGTCGCGCCGAAGAATTTCGGCCGGTCGCCACGGTTCGAGAAGCTTGACCTGTCGCTGCGCCAGGAGGTGCCCTTTGTGTTCGGCGGCAAGGTGGAACTTTTTGCCGACTTTGAAAATTTCCTCAACCTGCTCAACCGCGACTGGGGCTCGCTGCGGCAGGTCAACTTCCCCTATCGTTCGACCATCGTCAGCGTTCGCTGCCTGACCGTCCCGGCAGGTGGCGGTACGCCCACCCCGGTGACGGCACCAAACCAGCGTTGCGATCGCTATGAATATTCCGGTTTCCAGAACCCGAACATCAACCTGCAGACCAATCCGTCGCTGTGGCAGGTTCGCCTTGGCATCCGGCTGGGCTTCAGCGGTTTCAACTTCCGCAACTAGGCCATTGGCGTTGATCAGGATGGGGCGGCCGGCTTTCGGCCGCCCTTTTCTTTTGGGCGGCGTCTCTCTAGCGGGGAGCAGCGCTTCGGGCCCCCGTGGCGGAATTGGTAGACGCGTGCGACTCAAAATCGCGTGCCGAAAGGCTTGCCGGTTCGAGTCCGGCCGGGGGTACCAGGGGCCTGACTTTAACAGCCGCCGCCAACCCCTCAGTCACAGCGGGTGGTGATGAGCGGGGTTCCCTCCAGCGTGCGCTGGACGGGGCATTTGGCGGCGACCTCGATCAGCTTTTCGCGCTGGTCGTCCGTCAGTTCGGGTCCGGTCAGGCTGACGCACTTCTCGAACACATCCTGCCGGGGGCTTGCGCTTCCCGGTCCGCCCTTTCGATGGACGATCCGGACCGACACATGCTCGAGCGGCCATGTCTGCTGGAGGGCATACCAGCGCACCGTCATGGCCGTACATTCGGCGAGTGCGGCGACCAGAAGATCATAGGGGCTGGGCCCGAGGTTTCCGCCACCGGAATTGACGGGTTCGTCGCCCACGATCGTGTGGCCGGACACGTCGATCCGCACCGCATAGGTGCTGTCCCCGGTCTCGCGTGCTTCGGCGATGGTTTCGGTTCGGGCCATGGATGGTCAATCCTTCATGTGGCGCAGCAGATAGCGGTTGATTTCGGCCCGGAGCGGTCGGGCGAGGAGGTAGATGGCGATCACGTTCGGCACGGCCATGAGGAAGAAGGCCGAATCGACCAGATCCAGGATCTTGCCGAAGTCCAGCAGGGCGCCGAGCGACAGCTGCGCGCAGAAGAAGATCTTGATGGCCAGTTCCCGCCGGGGGCCGTGGCCGGCCAGATGCTGGAAGGCCTGCGCCGCGTAGAAGCCGTTGGCCACCGCAGTCGAATAGGCGAACAGGAAGACGACGAGCGCCAGCAGCTGCGGCGCCGGGCCGATCACGCTGCCGAGCGCGGCCGATGTCATCTGAACGCCATCGAGACCGGAGGCGACCATCCCCGTGACCACCAGCGTCAGCCCGGTCAGCGTGCAGATGACGACAGTGTCGATGAAGGGCTCGATCAGCGCCACCATGCCTTCGGACGCCGGATCGCGGGTGCGCGCCTGCACATGCGCGACGACGGCGGTGCCGATCCCGGCTTCCGAGGAATAGACCGCCCGGCGCATGCCAATGATGAAGACGCCGATGGCACCGCCGGCAACCGCTTCGGGCGCAAAGGCGCCGATGGCGATGGTGGCGAGCGCGGCGGGCAGCTCGCCGATGTTGGCGAGGATCACGACAAGGCAGGCACCGACATAGAGCAGGCACATGGCCGGCACGAGGCGTCCCGTCACCCGGCCGATCCAGCGGATGGAGCCCAGAAGCACAAGCGCCGCGAGGCTGGCGAAGACAAGCCCGAAAGCCAGCGGATCGATCGCGCCGGCCACCACTTCCAGCTGCGCATGGGCCTGGTTCACCTGAAACAGGCTGAGGCAGCCCAGGATCATGAAGAGGGCATGGAAGCCGGCCAGCGACCGCCCCAGCCGCGGCAGCCCGAGCCCGGCCAGCCCGCGCTTCAGGGTAAGCACCGGGCCGCCCCGAACCGAGCCGTCGGGCAGAACCTCCCGGTGCATGAGGCCCAGAGTCACCTCGGCGCATTTGAGTGCCATGGCGAAGAAGCCGATCACGATCATCCAGAGGATCGCGCCCGGCCCGCCCATGGCGACCGCAACGGCAACGCCGGCGATGTTGCCAAGGCCGACGGTGGAGGCCAGCGCGGTCGACAGGGCCTGGAACTGGCTGATGCCGCCGGGGGCCTTCGGATCGGCGAAGCGGCCGAACAGCGCCTGCCAGCCCAGCCGGAAGCCCCGGATCTGGGGCAGTCCCAGCCAGACGGTCGCGAAGACCATGGCGGCCGCCAGCCACAGCACGATCAGCTGGACCGGCGCGCCGCCAAGCTCGAACTGGTAGAAGACGAGCGCCGACAGCCAGTCGATCCCGGCTGACAGGGCCTCGACAAGCGCGTTGACGGCCATCAGCGCGCCTGGCCCTCGAGCGTCCGATCGATGCGGCCGAGCATCCAGGGAAAGAAGGGATTGGATGACAGGCGCATGAGGCTGGCCGGGGCAACCGCGAGCTGCCCATTCTCGCCGCGGGCGGCGAGCACGCCGAGCGCCACGCCCTGATCGTCGGCCGGGTCCGGATCGGTGCCGTAGAGCCCATCCGACGGCGGAAAGGGCAGGGCGATGTGGCTGAGCGAGAAGAGGTTGCGGGGATAGTCGATTCCAAGCGGCTCGATCTCCGGCGTCATGGCGCCGGACGGCCAGCTTCGAACCTCGGTTGCCGGATCGCCGGGCGCGCGGTTGGCGACAACGGTCGTCCGGTAGCGACGCGACGCGCTGGGCAGCAGGCTGTCGAGCGCGGTTCCGGCGGATCGCCTCAGCAGCGGACCGACATAGGCGGCGCGGTTGATGTCGAACAGCACCAGTTCATGTCCGCCGTCTCCCAGGCGGTCGAACAGGCCGGAGACGACGGCCGGGGTCGAGACGGTGGAGTCGACGACCGACTGGAAGGCGAGGATGGGCGGAATGTCCCGGAGCCGGCCGGTCGCGGCCGCGCGGTCGATCCGGCCCGACAGCAGCACCGTCAGGCGGTTCGCCTGGACGCCGGCCTTAACAGGAAAACTATTGTATTTGAAAGGGTTGTATTCGGGGATCGTGTCCAGCCAGGCGGCCCGGGCGAAGGCTGGGAGCACCGCCGGCCAGCCGGCGAGCCCAGTGAAACGCGCAAAGGGGGTGAGCCCGATCATGGGCGAGATGAGGAGGATCCGGTCCGGCCGACCGAGGCCCGGGTTTTCCAGCGAATCCAGGGCATGGATGATGGCCAGCGCCGAACCGTTGGAATAGCCGGCGATGTGGAGCGGGCGATCCGGACCGGCGCGGCGGCGCGCCTCGCGCACGGCCAGACGGGTGGCCGCCAGCCACTGGTGGGTTTCGGCCGCGGTCAGGCCTGCGGGAACGGTGCCATGGCCGGGCAGGCGGATGGCAATCACATGCCAGCCGCGCGACTGGTAGAGCCGTCCGACATGGCGAAGGCTGTAGGGTGAATCGGTCAGCCCATGCAGCAGCACGACGGCGCCGGCGGCCTCGCTCTCGGGCGCCAGCGCATGGCTGCGGTTCCAGTCGGTTGTGAGGCGGGCCGGGTGCATCGGTGCCTCGGGCCAGTAGCGATTCTGGGGAATGCGGGCGTTGGGCGGCAGCTCGGCGGCGATCGTCCGGGCGGTCGTCTCGAACAGGCGGTTCTCGGCCGCGACCCAGCCGTTCCAGTCGAGCTGGTCGATCTCGGCTGCGCCAAGTTCGGCCGGGACATGGACATGCCAGGGATCGAGCGGCGGGCCGCGCTTCGCCTGCCAGGCCCGCACGATGAAGACGGCGAGCAGCAGGACTAGAAGGGCGACGATCAGCCCCTTCAGAAGTCCGCCAACGAGCGTCATCGGTCGTCGCTAGCGGCACGGGGGCCTGCGCGAAAGCGAAAAGCAGCCTGCGAAGTGGCATGGTCATTGTCGACAAGTTCGGTTTGTGGCATGGAACTACCATCGAATTGCGCGCCTGTCTTGGAGCCTGTTCGGGCCCGACGCGCAGGTCGAGGCCGAGTCTCCGGCCGATCGACCCTTCGGGCTGCAAGACCGCCCGGACGGTATGGGGAGGATCTCATGCGGAAGTCGGTGCTCGCGGCTGCGGCCGCTGCAATTCTGTTGGGCGTCGTTCCAATGGCGCAGGCACAGGATGTCTTCCCGTACAAGGACGGGAATTACTGGTTTGTGACGGCCATTCACGTCAAGGATGGGGCTGCCCTCACCTATGCCAACCATCTCGCCCGGGTTTGGCAGACGCAGATGGACTATGCGAAGTCGAAGGGCTGGATGACGGGATACCACATTCTGACCAACGAGAACCGACGTCAGGATGAGCCAGACCTGTATCTTGTCACCATCACCGACCGCCTGGCCAGCGCCGATGAGGCCGAGCGTCGGGGCCAGGAGATGCGGGCCTATATGAAGAAGTCGATCCAGCAGATGGAGGCCGAGTCGGGCCAGCGGGCCGACTATCGTACGGTCGGAAGCAACATGATGCTTCGCGAGCAGATCCGGCGCTGATCGGAACAGGCCAGCTCCTGCGTGGCTGGCTGTCCTGGCGAGCATGACCTAGAGGGGCCAGATGGTCCCGATCGACATGCCCGACTGGCTGCAGGTCACGCCGGGCGGCCTCTATCTGCCGACGGCCGATGCCTGGATCGATCCGGCGCGGCCGGCGGCGCGTGCACTGGTGACGCATGGCCACGCCGACCATGCGCGGCCCGGCCATGGCGAGGTGTGGGCGACGCCCGAGACCCTGGCCATCATGGCGGTGCGCCACGGGCCGGGCGCGACTGGCCGGGCGCTGCCGCCAGGCGCTGACATCCGAATGGGTGGGGTGCGGATCAGCCTGCATCCGGCCGGGCATGTGCTGGGCTCCGCCCAGATCCGGCTCGAGCGCGACGGCACCGTCGTCGTCGTCTCGGGCGACTACAAGCGCAGGCCCGACCCGACGTGCGCACCGTTCGAGCCGGTTTCCTGCGACATCTTCGTGACCGAGGCCACCTTCGGCCTGCCCGTCTTCCACCACCCCCAGGCCGAGGCGGAGATTGCCCGGGCGCTGGCACGGCTTGGTACCAATCCCGACCGGTGCCTGCTGATTGGCGCCTATGCGCTGGGCAAGGCCCAGCGGGTGGCGATGCTGCTACGGGCGGCCGGCCACGCTGGGCCGATCTACTGCCATGGGGCGCTGATGCGCTTGATGGCCCTGTACGCCGAGCAGGGCGTCGCGCTGGGCGACATCCGCCCCGCCGCCGGGGTTCCGGCCGCCGAGCTCCGGGGACAGGTGGTGCTGGCGCCGCCCTCGGCGCTGGCCGACCGGTGGAGCCGGCGATTGCCAGACCCGATCCTTGCCATGGCCTCGGGCTGGATGCGGGTGCGCGCGCGGGCGCGGCAGCGCCAGGTCGAAGTGCCTCTGGTGATTTCCGACCATGCCGACTGGGACGAGCTGACATCGACGATCCGCGAATTGCGGCCGCAGCAGGTCTGGGTGACGCACGGGCGGGACGATGCGCTGGTTCACTGGTGCGGGCTCAACCAGATCCGTGCGCGGGCGCTGCACCTGGCCGGGCGCGACGAGGAGGGCGAGTGAGCGGGCTCAGCGGCTTTGCCGAGCTTCTGGACGCGCTTTCCTTCGCCCCCGGCCGCAACGCCCGGCTGCGGCTGATCGGTGACTGGCTCAGGACCACGCCCGACCCCGATCGGGGCTGGGGGCTTGCAGCGCTGACCGGTGAACTCGATCTGCCGGCCGTGAAGCCGGCGCTGCTGCGCGGGCTGATCGAGGCGCGGGTCGATCCGCTGCTCTTCCGCCTGTCCTACGACTATGTCGGCGATCTGGCCGAGACGGTGAGCCTGCTCTGGCCCGGCACGGGCGCGGGGGCGGCACCCGGGCTTGCCGAGACGGTCGAGCAGCTGCGCGCCGCCAGCCGGGCCGAGGCGCCGGCACTGGTCGCGCAGCTTCTGGACAGGGTCGATCCGGCCGCCCGCTATGCCCTCCTGAAGCTGGCGACGGGCAATCTCCGGGTGGGGGCGGCGGCCCGCCTCGTTCGGATGGGGCTGGCCGAGGCGTTCGGGCTCAATGTGGCCGATGTCGAGGAGGTCTGGCACGGGCTGCAGCCGCCCTACACAGAGCTGTTCGCCTGGGCGGAGGGGCGCGGCCGCCGTCCTGATCCGGGCGCGCGGCCGCTGTTCCGGCCCTTCATGCTGGCGCATCCGCTCGAAGACCCCGAAACGCTCGACGTTCGCGCCTATGCGGCGGAGTGGAAGTGGGACGGGATCCGGGCGATGGCGGTGCGAACGGGCGAGGAGACCCGGCTGTTCTCGCGAGATGGCAATGATATTTCGGCCGCCTTCCCCGAAATCGTGACAGCGCTTGGACTCGATGCCGTGCTCGATGGCGAACTGCTGGTGCGCGGCGAGAAGGGGGTGGCCAGCTTCAACGCGCTGCAACAGCGGTTGGGACGCAAGCGGGTGACGGCGCGGCTGATGGCCGACTATCCGGTGTTCCTGCGCTGCTATGACCTGCTGTTCGAGGGCAACACCGACCTGCGCGACCGGCCATGGGAGGTCCGTCGCGCCCGGCTGGCTGCACTGGTGCCCCGGCTCGATCCTGTCCGCTTCGACCTGTCGCCGCTGCTGGCCTTCGACAACCTCGAGGCGCTTCGGCGCCTGAGGGGCGAACCGCCGGAGCCGGCGATCGAGGGGCTGATGCTGAAGGACCGCCAGTCACCCTATGTGGCCGGGCGGCGTGCCGGCCTGTGGTACAAGTGGAAGCGCGCGCCGCTGACGGCCGACTGCGTGCTGATGTACGCCCAGCGCGGCCACGGTCGGCGATCGAGCTTCTATTCCGATTTCACCTTCGGCGCCTGGGGTCCGGGCGGGCAGCTGCTGCCGGTGGGCAAGGCCTATTTCGGCTTCACGGATGCCGAACTGGCCTGGCTCGACAAATGGGTGCGCGATCACACGATCGGGCGGTTCGGCCCGGTTCGCGAAGTCGAGAAACTGCTGGTTCTGGAAATCGCCTTTGACTCGATTGCGCCGTCGGGCCGCCACAAGTCGGGCCTTGCCATGCGTTTCCCGAGGATCGCCCGCATCCGGACCGACAAGCCGGCTGCCGAGGCGGATGATATCGAGACGCTCGCCCGCCTGGCCGGTTGAGCGCAGGGGATGAACGCCCGAGGCGGACCGGCGGCCTTCAGCATGCCAAGGCACTGCCGTTCGCATCTGACAATCCTTCACACTTTGGTGGCGTGCAGCGGCTGGACGGTGCCGGGCGAGCTGCTAGGCATCAGGATCATCGGGAGGACGTTGCAGCGTGCGCGATCCGCTTTCGTGGCTGAGGTTTGCTGTCCGGCTGCTGCTCCCGGCACTGCTCTTGCTGGCTCCAGCTTCGGCCCAGGCTTCCAGCTGGCACCGGGCGGACAGCGCGAATTTCCGCATCCATGGCGAACGGACGCCCGACGAACTGGCCGCCACGGCCCGGCTGCTGGAGGCGTTCCGCCTGCTGGTGGCCGATCTGACCGGGACGGACCCGGCCCAGCCGGCAGCACGCCTCGACATTTTCCTGGTTCGATCGGCCGAGCAGGCCTCCCCCTGGCAGCCGCTTCGGGCTGGTGTGGCCGGGTTCTACCGCGCCGACCCCGGGCGGATCTCGGCCGTGGTCATCGACCGGCCGCCGCGAGGGCCGTTCGACGTCGACCCGCGCGAGGTGCTGCTGCACGAGGTCACGCACCATCTGCTGCTCGCGAGCCGACCGGCCGACCCGGCCTGGTTTGTCGAGGGCTTTGCCGACTATCTGTCCACCGCCCGCTTCGAGGGGAACCAAGTGCAGCTTGGCCATGCCGGCGCCAACCGCCTGGCGTGGCTCCAGCGCGCGGCCTGGTTGCCGCTCCAGCAGGTTCTCGCCTTCGATCCCGATCGCGCACCGCCGGCCGACGTGGCCCGCCTCTATGCCCAGGGTTGGCTTCTGGTTCACTGGCTGCATCAGGATTCCGCTCGGCTTGAGCGGTTGCAGGCCTATCTTCGGGCCTGTGCAGCCGGGGCCGACCCGGTCGAGGCGTTCCGGCAACATGTGGCGGCCGACCTCGAGTCGGTCGAGACGGACCTGCGCGCCTATCTCGCGAGCGGCCTGCCGAACACGTCGAGGCCAGCCACCGTGCCAGACAGGCTTGCCAGCGTGCCGGTCAGCCCGCTTCCGGCATCGGCCGGGAGCCTGCTGATGCGGCTGGTGGCGCTCGAACATGGCCTGCTGCCGCCTGACCGGGCGCGGGTGCTGGCCGAGGTACGCCGGCACGCCAGACGCGCCGGGGCGGAGGATCCGCTTGCCCTGCAGCTGCTGGCGCGTGCGGAACTGATGCTGGGCGACCCGCGTCATGCCGCGCGGCTGGCTGACGCGCTTTCGGAAGCGGTCCCGAACGACCCGGATCGGTGGCGCCTGCTGGCCGAGGCGGCACTCGCGGTGCCGGACGGCGCGCCGGCAGCCCGTCGCGACACGGCCCGCCGGGCATTCGCCCGGGTCTTGCTGGCAGATCCCCGGGACTGGCGGGCGATGCATGCGCTGGCGCGGCTCGACCGGCCGGACGGGCCCGATCGACTGGCGCTTCTTCTGGCCGCGAACAGGCTGGCCCCGCAGGTGCGGACGATCGCGCTGGACGCGGCCGTGGCGCTCGCCCGGGCCGGCCAGTTGCCGGCGGCAGCCGATCTGCTTGGCGCTGTCGCCCATGCCCCGGCCGGCGGCGCGGCCGGCGCGCTCGCGCGGCGGATGCTCGAGCATGCCGATCGGGGCGATGCGGCCGCGTTTCTGTGGGAAGTAAGGTCCGTGCAAGCCGCGGCCACCATGGCGTCGTCGCAAGGGCGCCTGCCGGCTCAGCTCCGGTAGCGGATCAGGCCTTCCTGAACCACGGTCGCGACCAGCCGGCCATCCAGCGCGAAAATTCGGCCGATGTTCAGGCCGCGGCCGCCGCCGGCCGCGGGGCTGTGCTGGTCATAGAGATGCCACTGGGATGGGTCCGGCTCGGCATGGAACCAGATCGCATGGTCGAGGCTGGCTGCCTGCAGCTTCGGGTCGGTCCAGGAGACGGCGTGGGGAAGCAGGCAGGTGTCGAGAAGGGTCATGTCGGTCGCATAGGCGAAGAGGGCCGCGCGGACGGCGGGATCTGCCGGCACCTCGCCATCCGCCCGGAACCAGTTGTGCGCCGCCGGGGTCAGGGCCATGGGTCGGAACGGGTCATGCGGGGTGACGGGCCGGAACTCGAACGGGCGGTCACGGCTGCCCCAGATGCTGCGCCAGGGTTCGGGGATACGCGCCTCGTGCAGGGCGTGGAGCTGCGCTTCGTTCAGCAGGCCGTCAGGCCCAGCGACCTCCGGCATGGGGTCCTGATGCGCGAAGCCGCCTTCGCGAAGCTGGAAGCTGGCCGCGAGCGAGAAGATGGCGCGCCCGTGCTGGATGGCCGTCACGCGCCGGGTCGTGAAGCTGGCGCCGTCGCGCTCGCGCTCGACCCGGTAGAGGATGGGGATGCGCGGCTCGCCGGGGCGGATGAAATAGCTGTGCAGAGAATGCACCGGTCGCTCTTCCGGCACCGTCCGCTGCGCGGCGGCAAGCGCCTGGGCCACGACCTGGCCGCCATAGACGCGGACCCAGCCGGCATCGGTGTTGGCGCCACGGTAGAGATCCACCTCGATCTCCTCGACGTCGAGCAGGCGGACAAGGCGGGCAAGCGGCGTCGGCATGGCGCCGGGCGGTTGCCGGGCGTTCGCGCATGCGTCAAGGGCGGCAGCACGATGCTGGAGTCCTTCGCCATCTCGGCCGTAACCGTCTTTCTGGCGGAATTCGGCGACAAGTCGCAGATTTTGGCGATGGTCCTGGCTGCACGCTTCCAGCGGCCCGGGGCGGTCGTCGCCGGGATGGCGGCAGGCCTCGCCCTGAACCATGCGCTGGCGGCGGCCGTCGGTGCGCTGGTCGCTGAGCTTGTGCCCGACGATGTGCTGCGGTGGCCGATCGCCGGGGGTTTCTTGCTGGCGGCGCTCTGGATGCTCAAGCCGGAGCCGGCCAGCGGGCCGGATGCCGACGTTCGGCCGCCTGCGGGGCGCTGGGGACCGTTCCTGACGGCTCTGGCCACCTTCTTCCTGATCGAGTTCGGCGACAAGACGCAGCTGATGGTGGTCGCGCTCGTCGCCCGGTTCGATGCGCCGTTCGTCGTGCTGGCCGGCACGATGACGGGCATTCTCGCAGCACTGGTGCCGGCCGTGATCCTGGCGGACCGGCTGCTGGCGCGGCTTCCGGTCCGGTTGCTCCGGCTGCTCTCCGCCGGTGTGTTCGCGGCCGTGGGCGCAGGTGCGCTGCTGGCATGATCCGGCTGCTGCTTCTGCTGCTTCTGGCCGCAACCCCGGCCCTTGCCGCCGCGGATCGGCCGGTGACCTTGCCGGACGGGCGGGTCCTGAACCTCTGGTGCGCCGGCTCGGCGGGTCCTGTGGTGCTGATGGAATCCGGCTGGTCGGCCGATAGCCGGGCGTGGCGCCGCGTGATTCCGCTGCTGTCGGCCGATCACCGGGTCTGCGCGGTCGATCGGGCCGGGGCCGGCCGGTCAGACGCGGGGCCGCTGCCGCGTGATGCACAGGCGGCCGCCCGCGATCTGCTCGCCGCTGCTGACGCGGCATGCCTGCCCGCGCCCCACATTCTGGTAGGCCATTCGCTGGGCGCGCTGGTGGTGCGGCAGGCCGGGCGGCTGTTCCCGGATCGGGTTGCAGCCCTTGTCCTTGTCGATCCGACGGTACCGCACCAGCAGGCCCGGCTGCAGGCCCGCCTTGGCCCGGGCGCAGGCTCGGTCGAGGCCATTCTGGCACGTGCGCGCGAATGCCTGGCCGTGACGGCCACGGGCCCGGCGCCGACCGAGGGCCCGCTGCGGCGCTGCGCGACCAGCGATCCGGCGCTTGCGCATGCACGCTGGACCCAGCGCGTCTCCGAGCTGGAGACCCTGGACGGCGCCAGTTCCGATGGCCTGGAAGCGCCCGTTGGCGTTCCGCTGATCGTGCTGACGGCCGGGCGCGACCGGCCGGGCGAACTGCTGGATGTCTGGGCCGGCCTTCACCAGGCCGAGGCGGCGCTGTCCAGCAGGGGCGAGGCGCGGGTCGTGGCTGACAGCGGCCACATGATGATCCACGACCGGCCGGATGCGATTGCCGCCGCCGTTCGCGATCTGACCGGGCGCCTCAGTCCCTGAAGGGATCACGAACCAGGATGGTGTCGTCCCGTTCGGGGCTGGTGCTGACGAGCGCCACGGGGCAGTCGATCAGTTCCTCGATCCGGCGGATATACTTGATCGCGGCCGCGGGCAGGTCGGCCCAGCTGCGCGCGCCGGCGGTGCTTTCGGACCAGCCCTCGAAGCGTTCGTAGATCGGCCGGGCGGCCGCCTGTTCGGCGGCACTTGCTGGCAGATGGTCGAGCCGGCGGCCGTTCACCTCATAGCCGGTCGCCACCATCAGCTGCGGAAAGCCGTCCAGCACATCGAGCTTGGTGAGCGCGATTCCGTCCACGCCCGAGAGCGCGATCGACTGGCGGACGAGCGCGGCATCGAACCAGCCGCAGCGCCGCCTGCGCCCGGTGACGGTTCCGAACTCCCGCCCGCGCTCGCCCAGCCGCTGTCCCGTCTCGTCCATCAGCTCGGTCGGAAACGGGCCCGAGCCGACGCGGGTGGTATAGGCCTTCACGATACCCAGCACGTAGGTGAGCGCGCCCGGCCCCAGGCCCGAGCCGGCTGCCGCCTGGCCCGCCACCACGTTCGACGAGGTGACGAACGGGTAGGTGCCGTGATCGACATCCAGCAGCACGCCCTGTGCGCCTTCGAACAGGATCCGCGCTCGCTGTCGGCGCTTGGTCGCCAGCACCTGCCAGACCGGCGCGGCATAGGGCAGGATGGCGGGGGCGATCGCCCGCAGCTCGGCCACAAGCCCGCCGCGGTCCACCGGCGCCACGCCAAAGCCGGCGCGCAGCGCATTGTGATGGGCGAGCAGCCGGTCGATCTGGGGGGTCGCCCCCTCGAGATCGGCGAGGTCGCACAGGCGAAGCGCGCGGCGACCGACCTTGTCCTCATAGGCAGGGCCGATCCCGCGCCTTGTGGTGCCGATCCGGCCCTGGCCGCTCGCATCCTCGCGCAGCGCGTCGAGATCGCGGTGGAAGGGCAGGATAAGGGGGCAGGTCTCCGCCACCAGCAGCTTGTCGGGTTCGATGGCGATGCCCTGCGCGGCGAGGCGCGCGATCTCGTCGGCCAGCGCCCAGGGATCGAGGACGACGCCGTTGCCGATGCACGACAGCGTGCCCCGGACGACGCCGGAGGGGAGCAGGGACAGCTTGTAGGTCTGGTCACCGATGACCAGCGTGTGGCCGGCATTGTGGCCGCCCTGGAAGCGCACGACGACATCGGCCCGCGCCGACAGCCAGTCGACGATCTTGCCCTTGCCCTCGTCACCCCACTGGGCACCGATGACGACCACATTCGCCACGAACGATCCTTTCGTGTCAGCCCGTCACGACGGGCTTGGTTCCGTTCCAGACATGCGTTGCCCGACCGGGCTGTTCGGCCGGGTCGAGCGCGGTGATGGTCACCCAGCCTTCGGCCCGGAACCGGGCGGCCACGTCGGGTGCGGTTCCCCAGGGCAGGAACAGCCGGCGGCCTGCCGATGCGCGACCGAGGCCGGCATCGACCAGCGGATCGACATAGAGCGAGATTCCGGCCGCCGGTTCGGCGCAGCCATCGGGGTGGCGAATGGCATAGGCGCCGCCACGGCCGATCTCCGCCCGGAGCGGTTCGCCATTGACGGCGCCGAACAGCGAGAACCCCACCCAGCTCTGATATTCGAAGCCGTGGCGTTCGGTGGGATCGATGGTGATCCGCAAGCCCGCAAGCCTGCGCGCGAGCTCGGCGAGCCGGTCTGCGAGTTCGGGGGCGATCCTCGCCAGGGCCGGGAGCGCGCTGTCGGCCGGCCCGGCGGCTTCGAGGAGCGCCCGGTAGGGCGCATGTTCGGCTGATGCCAACGCGCCCCAGTCCTTGCCGTCGAGGGCTTGCAGCAGCGATTCGGGGTCAGCCACCGGCCAGCGCGACACGGCCAGCCCGGCGACGAGCTCGGGTGTGGTGAGGTCCACCGACAGGTCGGACACCCCGGCTGCCTTTAGCGCCTCGGCGGCCGTCTCGATCAGCTCGGCGAGCGCCGCTTCATTGTCGGTGCCGATCAGCTCGGCGCCGGCCTGGGTCAGCTCGCGCGCGGGCGACAGCTGGCCGGCGCGGGCCCGGAAAACGGGGCCGGCATAGGCGAGACGGAGCGGGCGCGGCTCCTCGGCCATCCGGGTTGCAGCGATCCGCGCTACCTGGCCGGTGATGTCAGGCCTCAGCGCCAGCCCGGCGCCGGTCGTCGGGTCCGAGCTTCGGAACAGCGCGCCCGACGGCCGCCCGAGCCAGTACGTCAGCTGGCCTTCATGCTCGACGAGGGGTGGAGCCACTCGCTCGTAGCCGCGTGCGGCGAAGCGGTCGACCAGCAGCCGGACCAGCGCCGAATGCGCTTCGGCCGCTGGCGGCAGCCGGTCCCGGAAGCCGGGCGGCAGCAGTGCGGGCGGGATGGTCACGGGCTATTCGAACCTCAGCGTCTTCACCGTCTTCACGCCGGGCAGCCGGCAGATGTCCCACAGGAGGGGCTCGTCGACGGGGGTGTCAACGGACAGCAGCAGGATCGCTTCCCCGCCGGCGGCCCGGCGGCCGAGGTGGAAGGTGCCGATGTTGACGTCCGCTTCGCCCAGCCGGGTGCCCAGCCGGCCGATGAAGCCGGGCTTGTCCTCATTGACGATGAACAGCATGGCGGGGGCGAAATCCGCTTCCACCTTGATCCCGAAGATCTCGACGAGGCGCGGGCTGGCATTGCCGAACAGCGTGCCGGCGACCGAGCGTTCCCCGGTCGGCGTGCGGACGCGGACGCGCACGAGGGTCTGATAGTCGGTGTCGCGCTCATGGCGAACTTCGGCGACCTCGATGTTGCGATCCCGGGCAAGCGTGGGCGCGTTCACCATGTTCACCGTGTCGGAAAAGGTGCGCATCAGCCCGGCGAGCACGGCGGCGGTGATGGGCTTCACATTGAGGTGCGCGGCTTCACCCTCCACCTCGACGGTCACGCCGCGAAGCTCCTCGCTTTCAAGCTGGCCGGCCAGATGCCCCAGATGCTCGGCGAGCGCCATGTAGGGGCGGAGTTTCGGCGCATCCTCGGCCGAGAGCGAGGGCATGTTGAGTGCGTTCGAGACGCCGCCGGTCAGCAGGAAGTCCGACATCTGTTCGGCCACCTGGATTGCGACATTGACCTGCGCCTCGTCGGTGGAGGCGCCCAGATGCGGTGTCGCGACGAAATTGGGTGTGCCGAACAGCGGGTGGGCATGCGCCGGTTCCTCGGCGAACACGTCGAGGGCCGCGCCCGCGATATGGCCCGAATCGAGGCCCGCCTTCAGCGCCGCCTCGTCGATGAGACCGCCGCGCGCGCAGTTGATGATTCGCACCCCCTTCTTCGTCTTGCCCAGATTCTCGGCCGACAGGATGTTGCGGGTGCTGTCGGTCAGGGGGGTGTGCAGCGAGATGAAGTCGGCGCGGGCCAGTAGCTCGTCGAGCGTGACCTTCTCGACGCCGATGTCCTGCGCGCGCTCGGGGGTGAGGAAGGGGTCATAGGCGATCACCTTCATCTTCAGGCCCAGCGCCCGGTCGGCAACGATGCTGCCGATGTTGCCGCAGCCGATGAGGCCGAGGATCTTGGAGGTGACCTCGACCCCCATGAAGCGGTTCTTCTCCCACTTGCCGGCCTGGGTGGAGGAATCGGCCTCCGGGATCTGGCGGGCCAGCGCGAAGAGAAGCGCGATCGCATGTTCGGCCGTCGTGATCGAGTTGCCGAACGGCGTGTTCATGACGACGACGCCGCGGGCGGTGGCGGCGGGCACATCGACATTGTCGACGCCGATCCCGGCGCGGCCGACGACCTTGAGGCGCGAGGCGGCCGCCAGAACAGGCGCCGTCACCTTGGTGGCCGAGCGGATGGCAAGCCCATCATAGTCGCCGATGATGGCGATCAGTTCTTCCTTCGAGAGGCCGGGCTTCTCGTCGACCTCGATTCCGCGGGCGCGGAAGATCTCGGCCGCCCTGGGCGACATCTTGTCGGAAATCAGAACCTTCGGCATCACTCAGCCCTCCGTCACGGTGGCATGGGCCCAGTCGAGCCAGGGGGTCAGCGCTTCGATGTCGGCGGTCTCGACGGTCGCGCCGCACCAGATCCGCAGGGAAGGCGGCGCATCGCGATAGCCGTTGATGTCGAAGGCCACGCCCTCCTTCTCGAGCAGCGAGGCCATCGCCTTTGGCAGGTCGGCCGGCCCGTCGATCCGGATGCAGACCGAGGTGTTGGAGCGGGTGGCGGGCACGCTGGCGAGGTTCTCGGCCCAGGGCGTCCGGTCGATCCAGGCCTGAAGCGCCGCGAAGTTCGCATCCGCCCGGGCGTGAAGCGCCGGCAGACCGCCGATCGACTCGGCCCAGCGCAGGGCATCGAGATAGTCCTCGACCGCCAGCATCGAGGGCGTGTTGATCGTCTCGCCCGCGAAGATGCCCTCGATCAGCTTTCCGCCCTTCGTCAGCCGGAAGATCTTTGGCAGGGGCCAGGGCGGCGTGTGGCTTTCGAGACGCTCGACAGCGCGCGGGCCGAGGATGAGCACGCCATGCGCGCCTTCGCCGCCCAGCACCTTCTGCCAGGAGAAGGTGACGACATCGAGCTTGTCGAAGGGGAGCGGCTGCGCGAAGGCGGCCGAGGTCGCGTCGCACAGGGTGAGTCCGGCGCGGTCGTCGGCGATCCAGTCGCCGTCGGGCACCCGCACGCCCGAGGTGGTGCCGTTCCAGGTGAACAGGATGTCGGTTGCCGGATCGACGGCGGCGAGATCGGGGAGATGGCCATAATCGGCCCGGAGCACGAGCGGATCGAGCTTCAGCTGCTTGACCGCGTCCGTCACCCAGCCCTCGCCGAAGCTCTCCCAGGCGAGCGCGGTCACGGGACGCGCGCCCAGCAGCGTCCACATCGCCATTTCATAGGCGCCTGTGTCGGAGGCGGGCACGATGCCGATGCGGTGGCTGTCGGGAACCTGCAGCAGCGCACGGGTGCGGTCGATTGCCTGGCCGAGGCGCGACTTGCCAATCTTCGAGCGGTGCGAGCGGCCGAGGCTGTCGACCGCCAGGGCCTCGAGCGAATAGCCCGGGCGCTTGGCGCAGGGTCCGGACGCGAAATGCGGCCGTTGCGGTCGGGTCAAGGGCAGGGGGTGCGCGGCACGCGCGGGGGCAGTCATCATCATGGTCTCTCCTCTCAGAGAGCGCGCGCCGCGTTGGGGCGGCGTGGCCCGGGGCCGCCTTGGCGGCGGTGCCGGGTCGAGTCAAGCCGGGCATGGCGCGCCAAGGGCTTCGTCGCTAAGTCCCCCGCATGACTGATGGACACCGCAATCCGGCCCACTGGACCTTCAAGCCCGCCTCGAGCGAGGCCCAGTTCGCGGCGCGGCCGACACCGACGGCGCAGACCGAGCATCCGGCCTATCGGCTGGCGTTCCAGGACATGGATTTCCTGCTGCGCGAGGAGCTTCGCCCTGTTCGCTTCCAGCTGGAGCTGCTCAAGCCCGAGCTGCTGCTGGCCGAGGCGGGGATCGCCTCCACCTTCGTCTTCTACGGCTCGGCGCGGATTCCGGGGCCGCATGAAATCGATTCGCTCAAGGCGAGCGCCGACACGCCCGAGCGCGCGGCGGTTGTCGAGCGGCTGATCGCCAAGTCCCGCTACTATGAGGAAGCGCGGCGGCTGGCCTATATCGCCTCGTGCCAGCCGTGCCGGAACGGCACCGGCATGCGCGACTATGTCGTGTGTTCGGGCGGCGGGCCATCCATCATGGAGGCTGCCAACCGCGGTGCCCATGAGGCCGGCGCGCCGTCTGTCGGGCTCAACATCGTGCTGCCCCACGAGCAGCTGCCCAACGCCTATGTGACGCCGGGCTTGAGCTTCCAGTTCCACTATTTCGCGCTCAGGAAGATGCATTTCCTGATGCGGGCACGGGCTGTTGCCGTCTTCCCCGGCGGGTTCGGAACGTTCGACGAGCTGTTCGAGCTGCTGACGCTGGTGCAGACTGGCAAGATGGCCCCTGTGCCGATCCTGCTGTTCGGACGCGACTTCTGGAATCGCGTGGTCAATTTCGACGAACTCGCCGCCGAAGGCGTGATTGCCCCGTCAGACCTCGACCTGTTCCGGTTCGTTGAGACGGCCGACGAGGCCTGGGCGGTGGTCTGCGCGGCGTCGTTGCCGGAGGCGATGGCCGCGACACCCAGCTGACAGCGGGCGTGCGATCAGGCGGCGGCAGGTTCAGCCGCGGCCGCCTCCGCGGTCGCCGGTTCGGCGGCTGGCGCGGCCGGAAGTGGCAGCGGGCGGTCGCTCATGGTGTTGAGATAGGCGAGCAGGTCGGCCCGGTCCTGCACCCGCCCGATTCCGGCAAAGCTCATGCGGTTGCCGGGCAGGTAGGCGCGCGGATTTCGCAGCCACTCGGACATGCTCTTCCAGTCCCATACCTGATCGGCGGTGGCCTGCATGGCCGGCGAATAGTTGAAGCCGGGAATGTGCGCATGTTTGGAGCCAACAATTCCCCAGAGATTGGGGCCGATGCCCTGCGCGCCGCCCTTTTCGATCGTGTGGCAGGCCGCGCACTTGCGGAACTGGGCTTCCCCACGGGCGACGTCGGCCGAGGCGAGGAAGAATTCGATCGGCTTCTCCGCGTCGGCAGCGGCACCGCCGGCCGGGGCTTCTTCCTGGATACCGGCCACCACATAGGCGCGCTGTTCGGGTTCGTGAACAGGGAACAGATAGCCCGTGAAGATGGACAGGCCGAGCACGGCAACGAGTGCGGCCAGAACCCAGCCCAGAATGCGGTTGATCTCGTAGCTGTCCACCCGGTCCTCATTTGTCCGTGTCAGGAAGAAGGCGTCCGGATGGTTCCGGACGCCCGGTTGCGCGTTTAGAAAGCCGGCGGAGCCTTGGCAATGGTCAGCAGCGCCGCGCCTGTCCGGGCATTGACCGGGCCGGCGCGCGCGGCCAAGGCCCGGCCGCGATGCACAGCTACCCCTTACCGGCCCAGCGGCTTGTGGACGCCATGCTTCTGGCGGCGGCGGCCGAGCCGGCGCGGGCCGCCAGCTTCCAGGGCGCCCCCGGCGCCTATTCCCACCAGGCCGTTCGCGAGGCGCTGCCCGGCTGGCACCCCATGCCCTGCTTCAGCTTCGAGGAAGCGCTGGCGGCCGTGTCCGACGGGCGCGCGGCCCGCGCCGTGATCCCCGTCGAGAACAGCCTGTTCGGGCGGGTGGCTGACGTGCATGCGCTGCTGCCGGACTCCGGGCTGTCGATCGTCGGCGAACATTATGTGAAGGTGGAACACTGCCTTCTCGGTGTCGCCGGGGCCATGCCGGGCGACGTGAAGGAAGCGATGTCCCACCCGCAGGCGCTCGGCCAGTGCCGCCGGCGACTGGCCGACCTGGGGATCCGGCCCGTGGCGGTCGCCGACACGGCCGCTGCCGCAGCCGCCGTGGCGGAAGCCGGCGACCCGCGCATCGGCGCGCTTGCTTCCAGGCTGGCAGGCGAGCTCTACGGCTGCGAACTGCTGGGTGAAGGCCTGCAGGACGCCGACCACAATCGCACACGGTTCCTGATATTGTCCAGAACGCCAATCAATACAGACAATTTGTCAGTTAGCTACAAGACGACGCTCAGTTTTGAAGTGAAGAATGTGCCGGCCGCGCTGTTCAAGGCGCTCGGCGGTTTCGCGACCAACGGCGTCAATCTGACGCGACTGGAGAGCCATTTGCGCGGCGGCCGGTTTGTCGCCGCCGAGTTCCTGATCGACATCGAAGGCCGACCGGACGATCCGGCGGTTGCCAGGGCGCTGGAAGAGCTGGCCTTCCATTCCAAATGGGTCCGCCTGCTCGGCACCTATCCGGTCTCGCCACCCGAGGCCTAAAGCCGATGGCAGGCTGGCCGTATCCGGTCGGAGGTGCAGGAAGGCGCAGCTTCGGACCATGTCGATCCATTTCCAGCCGCCAGGCCAAAACATCGTTCGGGATGGCTGGCGGCAGCTGTTGACCCTCGGGCCAGAGGCGGACCCCTTCTGGCAGCAGGTGCGCGGCCGTCAGCTGGGTTTCCTCAATCGATACCTGCCCATGAACCTGCCCGTCGCGCTGGTGAACGCCGCCATCGTGCTGCTGATGCTCACACCGATCATCGACAGCGCCATCCTTCTGCTCTGGGGTGCAACCCTTGGCGTGACCCTCCTTCTGGCGGTCTGGCATCACCTGACCGGTCCCCGGGATCCGAATGCGGCCTTCGCAAGCCGGCGCGACCTCCAGCTGGCACTCGTGCAGCTTTTCGTCGCCGGGCTCGGTTGGGCGCTGTTGTTTGCCCAGATACTGGCGCGTGCGTCCCCCGAGCAGGCGATGCTGGTCGTTGCCATGACGATGGCGATGCTCGGCTGCCTCGCCTTCTCGACGGCCATCTGGCCGTTGGGCTCGATCGCGCTGTCCGGAACCGCCGCGCTGGGAACCATCCATGGCCTGTTCGCCCATGACTGGGGCGATGCCTGGCCGGTGACCATCGTGATCCTCAGCTTCATGCTGTTCATCGGTCGCGGCAATGTGCTGACGACCTTCGCCTTCCTGGCTCGGCTCCGGCTGCAGGAACAGCTGCAGACGCAGGAAGAGGTCGTCCGGCTGCTCCTCGATGAATTCGAGACCAATGGCTCGGAATGGCTGTACGAGTTCGGACCCGATGGGCGCCTCACCTTTGCGTCGAGTCGTCTGGCCGATGCCCTGGGCCAGTCGGTCGAAGCCGTGCTTGGCCGCCACTGGACCGACTTCATCCGGCCCCGCGAGGGCGCCCAGCGCATGCTCGAGATCGTCGGGCAGGCGCAGCCCTATCGCAATCTGGTCATCCAGACCGAAGTTGGCGGTGACACGCGCTGGTGGCAGCTGTCGGGCACGCCGAAGTTCGATCGGACAGGCCGGCTGATCGGCTATCGTGGCGTCGGCTGCGACGTGACCGAGCGGCATCGGGCGTCGGAGCGGATTGCCGAGCTTGCCACCTTCGATGCGCTGACCGGTCTTGTGAACCGCCGGATCATTCACCAGGCGCTGGCGGAAGGGCTGAAGGGCGACGGTGGCGTCGGCCTGCTGTTCGTCGATCTCGACCGGTTCAAGGCCGTGAACGACAGCCTGGGGCATGGCGCCGGAGACCAGCTTCTCTCCGAGGTGGCGTTGCGGCTGCGCGATGCGGTTGCCGAATCCGCGGGACCACGTGCGCTCGTCGGACGGCTGGGGGGAGACGAATTCGCCGTGGTGCTGCGCGGGGGGGATCGCGCGGATGCGATCCGCACGGGCCAGCACCTGATCGCAGCGCTTTCCACGCCCTACCGGATCGGTGCGTCAAGCGCGCAGGTCGGCGCCAGCGTCGGCCTGGCCTGGGGACCGGACGACGGCGCCAGCGTCGAGGCACTGATGCGCGCGGCCGACATGGCGCTCTATGACGTGAAGGCGCGCGGGCGCGGCAGCGTCCGCGCCTATGATCGCGCGCTGCATGCCCATGCCGAGGCGCGTCGCGCCCTCGAACTCGATCTCAGGAATGCCCTGGCTCAGGGCCAGCTCCGGCTGGTCTATCAGCCGGTCGTCGATGCCATCGACGAGCGGGTGGTGGGGTTCGAGGCGCTGATGCGCTGGCGTCATCCCGAGCGCGGGGATGTGCCGCCGGCCCAGTTCATCCCGCTGGCCGAGGAGGCCGGGCTGATCGGTTCGCTGGGCGCCTGGGCGCTCAACGAGGCCTGCCGGGCAGCTGCTGGCTGGCCGCGACATCTCCGCCTCGCCGTCAATGTCTCGCCGGCGCAGTTCGACGATCCCGGGTTCGTCGAGATCGTCCGCCGGACGATTGCGCGCTGGCAGATCGCCCCGGAACGGCTGGAGCTGGAGCTGACCGAAAGCCTGTTCCTGGACGAGCGGCCGCAGACGGCCGACATGCTCGCCCAGCTGCGCGCGCTCGGCATCGGATTCGCCCTCGACGATTTCGGCACCGGCTATTCCTCGCTTGGCTATCTGCGCAAGCTCGCCTTCAAGCGGATCAAGATCGACCGCAGCTTCGTTCGCGCGAGTGTGGACAAGGGCGAGGAGGCGGTCGCCATCGTCCAGGCGATCGTCGCCCTTGCCGAGCGGCTCGGCATGACGACGACGGCGGAGGGCACCGAGACCCGGGCCGAGTTCGAGGCCATGCGGCGCCTGGGCTGTGCCAATGTCCAGGGCTATTATTTCGGCCGCCCGATGTCGGCCGAGGATGTCGAGCGGCTGGTCCACCGCAGCCGCCCGCTCGTCTGGCTGGACGAAGCAGCAGGCGATCCCTTTCCGGTCAGCCGTCGCCGGCCCAGGACCAAAGCAGCCAATGGGCGATCGCAAGCGGCGGCGGCGCCTGCCACGAGCCTTCACCCCTGAGCACGGCGCGAACCTCTTCCCGGGTGACCCAGCGGGCTTCTGCGATTTCGCTTTCATCCAGCGCCAGCTCGAAGCTTTGCACGGCGGCGATCGCCCCCATCATCAGGCTGGACGGGAAGGGCCAGGGCTGGCTTGCGACGTAGCGGATGCCGGTCGTGACAAGCCCGGCCTCCTCATGAAGTTCCCGGGCGATGGCTTCCTCGAGTGACTCGCCGGGTTCGACGAAGCCGGCCAGCGCCGAGAAGAATCCGGCCGGGAAACGTGGCCCCCGGCCGACGAGGGCATGGTCCTCCTTTTCGGCGAGCATGATGACGACCGGGTCGACCCGGGGGAAATGTTCGGCCCCGCAGCTGCCGCACAGGCGGCTGTAGCCGGCCTTGGCCAGCTCGGTCGGGGCACCGCAATTGGCGCAGAAGCGGTGCCGGCGATGCCAGTCGAGAAGCGATCGGGCCTGGGCGATGATGGCCGCGCGACCGTCACCCAGCAGGGCGCCAGCCTGCCGCGCGTCGACCGGCTGGCCGGGCAGATCGGACTCCGGTGTGCCATCAACGGCGAACCGGGGCGCGCCGTCGGGATCGAGGCCCAGAAAGACCTGCACCCCGGCGGGCACTTCGCTTCGTCGGGCCCAGACAAGCTGGTTGCCCGCCAGCAGCGGCTTCAGATCGTGGAGGATCAGGAAACGGGCAGCCGGATGCATGCGCGCGGCCTGGATCGCAGTCTCGTCGCGGCGGAGGTGGTCGGCCCGGTCAAGCGGGCCGCCGGTGAAACCGAGACCAGGAAAGGGCAGGTTCATTCGGCGCAATCCTTCCCATTATCCCGCACGAGCTCGACAGCGCGGGCATAGAGGGTCGGCAGGCCGGCTTCGCCGAGGCGCCCGATCGGCACCCAGCTGACCGGCTGGCCGCTGATCTGCGCCAGGCGATCGGCGATGCAGGTCTGCTCGATCGTGAGGCGAAGCTCGAAATGGGTGAAGCCATGGACCAGATGGCGCGGCAGCCGCGACCAGTCTGATGCGAAAGGATGGCCGAGCGACGGTCTTTCCTGCCAGTCGGTTCCCGGAAGCGCCGGCATTCCGCCAAGCAGGCCCCGTGCCGGCCGCCGGACCAGCGCTATCGCTCCCCCTGATTCGATCCACCAGGCCGTGCCATGCCGGATCGGCCGTGCTGGCCTCGGCCGTTTCACGGGCAGTCCATCGGCCGTGCCGGCGGCATGGGCGGCGCAGTGCCGGGCGAGCGGGCAGGCCGGGCAACGCGGGGCGCGGGGCGTGCAGATGGTGGCGCCCAGATCCATGAGCGCCTGCGCGAAATCGCCGGGACGGGACAGGGGCAAAAGCGGGCGCAGCGACGCGCGCAGGCGCTCGCGGGCCGCTGGCAGGGGCTCGGCGATGTCGAACAGGCGCGCTGCCACACGTTCCACATTGCCATCGAGCGCAACGCAGGGCTGATCGAAGGCGATCGCTGCAATTGCGGCCGCCGTATAGGGTCCGATGCCGGGCAGTGCGCGCAGGCCGGGTTCCGTTTCCGGAAAACAGCCGGTTTCTGCCACTATGCGGGCAGTCGCCAGCAGGTTACGGGCCCGGGCATAATAGCCAAGGCCGGCCCATTCCCGCAGCACCTCGGCCTCATCGGCGGCGGCAAGTGCCTGGACTGTAGGCCAGCGTGCCAGGAAGCGTTGCCAATAGGGTGCAGCCGTCACCACGGTCGTCTGTTGCAGCATCACCTCGGCGAGCCAGACTCCATAGGGGTCGGGCCGCGCGCGGCTTCCCGGCGGCAGGCGCCAGGGCAGGCACCGGGCGGATCGCCCGTACCAGTCGAGAAGATCGTCGGCGAGGCTTCCGGCCATGGCCCGCCTCTGGCACAGCGTCTGCCGATGGCGAAGCCTCCCAAGGATGCGAAGGGGTCGAATTCCGGCACGCCGGTCGAGCGGCGCAATCGCGTCAGGCCCGTCGGTGACCTGTTACCCGAAGTCGGCGGCACCGCTTTTCGCCGCTTCGGCTTCCTGCAGGGCGCGCTGCTCACGCGTTGGCGGGAGGTTGTGGGGCCGGTCTATGCGCGATGGTCGGTGCCGCAATCCATCCGTTTTCCACGCGGCAGCCGGCTTGGCGGAACGCTGATCGTGCGCGCGCAGGGCCCGTTTGCGCTGCAGCTGCAGCATGTGGCACCGCAGCTGATCGAACGCGCGAACCGGATCCTTGGGGCCGGCGTGATCAGCGAACTGAAGCTGGTGCAAGGCGATGTTCCGCCGCCCGAGCCGGCGCCGTCGGCCCCATCCCAGCCGCAGGGGCCGGCTGCTGGCGCCACCAACCTGTCCGGCGTTGCCGACCCCGAGCTACGGCGGGCGCTGGAGAGTTTGTCGGCTGCCCTGGCGCACACCCGGGGGCCACCCCGGATCGGCTGACCGTCAGCGTTCGACGATGGGCGAGTCGGCGCTGGCCTTTACATTCTCAATGCATTTGAGCGCCGCGGCCTTCGACGAATAGCCCTCGGACGCGGTCGCCAGGATGTTGCCATTGCTGTGCTTCAGGCGCCAGCGGTGCTCGCCAGCCTTGTCCTTGTAGAGCTCGAACGTCATTGCCATCAGCATTCCCCCTCTCGGACGAGCCTTTTCCAGATGCGCGTGGTACGCCATCTACCTTGGCCCGCATGGACGCTAGCGCGCTTTTCAGGACGGCTGCAATGGTGCGGTTGAATCGGGGTGCTGCGCCGCCTATTTCCGAATCGCGACACTCAATCTGGCCGGAGATGTCATGACCACCTTCGACGAGCGCGAAAAGGGTTTCGAGGCGCGCTTCGCCCATGACGCCGAGAAGGAGTTTCGCGTGACTGCCCGTCGCAACCGGCTGATCGGCCTGTGGGCGGCCGAACGGCTGGGTTTGACCGAGGCGGAATCCGAAGCCTACGCCAAGTCCGTGGTGCAGGCTGATTTCGAGGAAGCCGGCGACGAGGATGTGATCCGCAAGCTGATGGGTGATCTGCTGAAGGGTGGCGTCGAGATCAGCGACATCGAGCTTCGCGACATGCTCGCCCGCAAGACGGCGGAAGCGCGCGCGCAGATCGAACAGGCCGGCTGACATGCCCATGACGGGTGCCGAGATCGAGGCAGCGATCCGCAAGGCGCTTCCCGACGCCGAGATCCGCTTGCAGGATCTGGCGGGCGACGACGATCACTGGTCGGCGCATGTGACGTCGGCGGCCTTCGAGGGGCTGAGCCGTGTGCAGCAGCACCAGCTGGTCTATGCGGCGCTCGGCGGCCGGATGGGCGGGGCGCTGCATGCCTTGCAGCTCACCACGTCAACGCCAGCGAAAGGCTGAACCGATGGATCCAGTGCAGGCCCGCATCGACGAGCTGGTGAAGGGCCATGACGTCGTGCTGTTCATGAAGGGAACGCCCCTGTTCCCGCAGTGCGGTTTTTCCAGCCGCGCCGTCGCCATTCTGGAGCATCTGGACGTCCCGTTCCATGCCGTCGATGTGCTGCAGGACCAGGAGATCCGGCAGGGCATCAAGGCCTATTCCGACTGGCCGACCATTCCCCAGCTCTATGTGAAGGGCGAATTTGTGGGCGGATCGGACATCATGATGGAGATGTTCGAGGCCGGCGAGCTCCAGGCGCTGATGGCCGACAGCGGCGTCGGCGCCCGCTGAACCGCGACCGGGCGCTTGAGACCGCCTTCCTTCGGCCAGCTCTGGCCCGAGACGGTCGCGGTCGCCAGCCGGCATCGGCCGCTGCTGGTTCCGCTGGCCGCCGCTTTCCTTTTCCTGCCGCAGCTGCTGTTCAACTGGCGGATTGGCGATGCGACGCCCGATCAGCTGTTCGCGGCAGGCCGCCTGGCCGGGGATGCAGCCGCGCTCCTGTTTCTGATCCTCATGTCGCTGCTTGGCCAGCTCGCGGCGGTGCGCATCGCTATCGACGACGGCACCGCGGGCGAGACGCTGGGCGAGATTCTCGGTACGGCGCTGCGGCGCCTGCTCCCGGCGCTGGCAGCCTCGCTGCTTCAGGGCATGGCGGTGTTCGCGGGGCTGCTGCTGTTCATCCTGCCCGGCATCTGGCTGTTCGCCCGCCTGTGTCTGGCAACGCCGCTGGTCGCGACCAGCTACCCCGACCCGATCGAGGCGCTGAAGCGCAGCTGGCAGCTGACCGACGGCCATTCCCTCAGGATTATCGGCCTGCTGGGCGTCCTGGTGTTCGGGCTGCTGCTGGTGACGATCGGGATCGCCGGGCTGGGGGCAGCCGTCGGCGTGGTATCGACGATTGCTGCAGGTCAGCCCGACGCGGGCTGGGGAATCGGCCGCTGGCTGTTCGAGCTGCTGGCAGCCGCCGCATCGGCGGCGATCGGCCTTGTCTATATCTGTTTCCTCGGCCGTCTTCTGGTCGCGCTGGGCGGCCGGCACCGTCCGGCTGACTGAGCAGGCGATGTCGCCCGTCCGCCCGGCGATCGAACTCGTCGTCGCTGCGGCCGCCAACGATGTCATCGGCATGGCAGGCACAATGCCCTGGCACCTGCCCGCCGACCTCGCCCGCTTCAAGCGGTTGACCGTCGGCAAACCGGTGGTGATGGGGCGCCGGACCCTCCAGTCGATCGGCCGGCCACTTTCCGGCCGGCACAACATCGTGCTGAGCCGCGATCCGGAGTTTGCAGCCGAGGGTGTGACGGTTGTTCCGAACCTGGCCGAGGCGATTGCCGCGGCCGGGCTTCTCCCTGCGGCGCGCGCGGGTACCATCATGGTCATCGGCGGCGGCGAAATCTATGCGCTTGCCCGACCGATTGCGACGGCGATCGAACTGACGCGGATCGAGGCCTGGCCAGAGGGAGATACCTTCTTTCCGGCGCCCGAGCCGGCCTGCTGGCACGAGGTGTGGCGCGAGGATCATGTGGCCGAGGGTGGCCGGCCGGGCTTCAGCTTCATCCGTTACGAGCGGCCGCCGCTGGCCGGGACGCCGCCACCCCGCTAAGTGTCATGCCATGCACATAGTCGATGGGGGCGAGGCGCTGCCTGCCGGATTGAGGGGTGGCGCACTGGCGCTTGGCAATTTCGATGGCGTTCACCGCGGGCACCAGGCGGTCATCGGCGCTGCGCTTGCACATGCGCGCACATCCGGTCGCCCTGGCCTGGTCGCGACCTTCGATCCGCATCCGTCCTGCCACTTTCGCCCGGATACGCCACCCTTCGCGCTGACGACACTTCGGCAGAAGCTGTCGCTGATTAAAGAATTGGGCGCGGACGGTGCCATCGTGATCCCGTTCGACGCGGCGCTGGCCGGACTGTCGGCGGAGGCGTTCGCCCGCGAATGGCTCGCCTGCCGCCTCGGCGTCAGCCATGTGGTGACCGGGTACGATTTCACCTTCGGGCAGGGCCGCTCCGGTTCGGCCGCGCAGCTGCCGGCGCTGGGGCTGGCGCACGGCTTCACGGCCGAGGCCGTCGCGCCGGTGAGCGACGCGCTGGGGGTGGTTTCCTCGACCCGGATCCGGGCGGCGCTGGTCGCGGGCGAGATGGCGGTCGCGGCCGACCTGCTCGGCCGGCCGTTCGCGGTCGAGATGCCGGTGATCCATGGGGACAAGCGAGGTCGTAGCATCGGGGTACCGACCGCAAACCAGCAGCTGGGACCCTATCTGCGCCCACGCTACGGGGTCTATGCAAGCCGTGTCCGGCTTCCCGATGGCGGGATTCGCCCTGCCGTCTCCAACCTCGGCATCCGGCCGATGTTTGATCCGCCGCAGGAACTGCTGGAAACCTGGATACCCGACTGGTCGGGCCATCTCTATGGCGAGATGTTGACCGTGGAGCTGATCGCCTGGCTTCGGGGGGAGCTGGCGCTGGATGGGCTTGAAGCGCTGAAGGCCCAGATCGAGCGGGACTGGATCGCCGCGCGGGACGCGCTTGGCGTGTGACCAGGCCTGTCAGGCGGCTGCCCGGGCGGCTTCGTCCTGGACGAGCTGGCGGGCGAAGGGCAGGCACTGGCCACATTGGGGGCGGCAGCCGAGGCGCTGATAGGCCTCCCGCTCGCAGCGAACGCCGCCTCGGGCGATTTCGCGGACCTCGGCTTCACGAAGGGCATTGCAGGAACAGACGATCATTGGCCGCCGATACTCCACGTCGGGACCATCCCGATATTGCGACTGATATGCAGCTTCACCCCAGAGTGCAAGTGATTCGCAACATTCTTCCAACCTCGGCGTTAAGGATAATTTCCTGACAGTACGGTCAAATTCCGTGGCGCGGAATCGGGGTTGCTGATAATTCGGCTCCGGGGTCGGCATTTCCGCGCTCCTGCCTGTTCAGGCAGGCGCGGACGGCAGACAGGGGGTGTTCGTGCTGCGCCAGCGGCCCGACCCGGCTATGCCAGAGGCGACCCGGCCGCTGCTCGCCATCTGCGGCACGCGGCCCGAGGCGGTGAAGATCGCCCCGGTGATCCGGGCGCTACGCGCGCGCGGGCTTCAGGTCGTTCTTGTCTCGACAGGCCAGCACACCGATCTTCTGCCGGTGATGCTGCGCGAGGTCGGGCTGACAGCCGACATCGATCTCGCCGTCGGCTGGCCGGGTGCGACCACGACGCAACTGCTGGCTGCCATCCTCACCTCGCTGGCGCCGGTTCTGGCGGCTTTCCGCCCGTCGCTGGTTATCGTGCAGGGGGATACGGTTTCGACACTGGCCGGGGCGCTTGCCGCTGCCTACGCCGGACTTCCTGTTGCGCATGTTGAAGCGGGGCTTCGCACCGGCGATCTGAGCGAACCGCATCCCGAAGAGCTCAACCGGCAGATGGTGGCACGCGCCGCCGTGCTGCATTTCGCGCCGACCCGGGCGGCCGCGACCGCGCTGCGCCGCGAGGGAATCGATCCCGGCACCATCCATGTGACCGGGAACAGCGGGATCGATTCGCTTCGGCTGACCCTCGGGCGGCTTGCTTCGGATCCGGGACTTTGCGCCAGCATGGAAGCGCGTTTCCCCTTCCTGCCGGCGGTGCGACAGCCGCTCATCATGGCAACGGTGCATCGCCGGGAAAATCGGGGTGCAAGGCTTCATGCCATAACCGAGGCACTCGCCCATCTCGCCTGTTCGGGGATGGCGGCAATCCTGATCCCGGTTCATCCAAGCCCGGCGGTGCAGGCGCTGTTTACGCAACGGCTGTTGGGTCTTTCGGCCGTGCATCTGCTGCCCCCGCTGGATCATGCCGCCATGGTCTGGCTGATGCAGCGCTGCCGGCTGCTGCTGACGGATTCGGGTGGCCTGCAGGAGGAGGCACCCTCGCTCGGTCTGAGGACGCTGGTGCTGCGGCGCGCGACCGAGCGGGGTGAGGCGATAGCTGCAGGTGTCGCCGAACTCGTCGATCCTGATGCGGAGGCGATCCTTGCAGCTGCGCGCCGGCTGTTGCGTGAGCCTCCCCCCCTGCCGGTCCATCCGTTCGGGGATGGCAAGGCCGCCAGCCGGATTGCATCGATCATCGCCGACTGGCTGGCGCAGAGCGCAGGCCATTCCGACACCGGGGTCTTCAGCCTGGGGTGCGAGCCTCCGCTGCGCCGATCCAGTGCATGAGATCGACGAAACCGGGAAAGCTGGTGGCAATCGGCGACCGGTCGTCGATCACCAGCGGCCGGCGTGTCACCAGCGACAGGACAGCAAAACTCATGGCGATTCGGTGATCGAGGCGGGCCATGATCGTCACCCCCCCAGGGGGTGGCTCGCCGCCGGTGCCCTCGATCACCAGGCCGTCGGGCAGTTCCTCCAGTTCGACGCCAGCCGCGCGAAGCCCGTCGGCCATCGTCGCGATGCGATCGCTTTCCTTGACGCGAAGTTCCTCGAGCCCGCGCAGCAGGCTTCGGCCCCGGGCAAGGGCCGATGCCACGAACAGGATCGGATATTCGTCGATGAGGGCTGGCGCGAGCTCCGGGGGGACCTCGATTCCGGTCAGCGCCGAATGCCGCACGCGAAGGTCTGCCACGGGTTCGCCGCCCGCTTCGCGCGGGTTCAGCCGCTCGATATCGGCACCCATCATCGCCAGCACGCGAAGCAGACCGTCGCGTGTCGGATTGACGCCGACGCCCTCGATCAGGATCTCGCTGCCCGGAACAAGCAGGGCCGCGACAAGGGGGAAGGCAGCCGAAGACGGATCCCCCGGCACCGTGACGGACTGGGGCCGCAGTGTCGCCCAGCCCTTGATCGCGATGGCGCGGCCGCCACCAGGCAAAGGTTCAACCGCAAGCGCCGCGCCGAAACCCGCCAGCATGCGCTCGCTGTGATCGCGGGTGGGCACCGGCTCCTCGATGACCGTCTCACCACCGACATTGAGCCCGGCCAGCAGCAGCGCCGACTTCACCTGCGCAGACGCGACCGGCAGCCGGTAACGGATCGGCAGCGGCAGCGGGGCGCCCTCGAGCGTCAACGGCAGCCGGCCACCGGGTGCCGCATGGAAGGCCGCCCCCATGCGTGACAGCGGGTCGATCACCCGGCCCATCGGCCGGCGGGACAGGGAGGCATCCCCGGTGATGGTGACGGTCAGCGGGTGCGTCGCCAGAAGCCCCATCAGCAGACGCGCGGAGGTGCCGCTGTTGCCCATGTCGAGCGCCTGTGCGGGCTGAAGCAGGCTGCCGACCCCGGCGCCTTCGACCTGCCAGACTCCGTCTGCGCATCGTGCCACGCCGGCGCCCAGCGTGCGCAGGGCAGCGGCCGTCGCGAGCACATCCTCGCCTTCCAGCAGCCCCTCGATCCGGCTGGTGCCGACGGCCAGCGCTGCGAGCATCAGTGCCCGGTGCGAGATCGACTTGTCGCCCGGCACCCGGATCCGACCCCTGAGCGGTCCGTCAGCCAGAAGCGACAGCGGGGCAGGGGGGGGCGGCGCGCTATTCGGGGGCATGGCAGACATCGGCGGCGGGCTTTGACAGGCGACCGACCCTGTGGCAAGGCGCACGCCATTCGGCCGGATCGTCCCCGCGATGCGACGCCAGCAGCGGGCTTCAGGTCATCCATCTTTCTTGGAGTTTCAGCGAGCGTGATCAAGCCCGAATGGGGGACAAAGCGCCAGTGCCCGAAGTGCGCCACCCGCTTCTATGACCTGATGCAGGATGATCCGGTCACCTGCATCAACTGCGGGCACAGCTGGATGCCCGAACCCATCCTGAAGTCGAAGCAGACCCTGCCCTTCGAGGCAGCCAAGGCCGAGACGCCCGAGGCCGAGCCGGCGCTGGAATCCGATGATCTGGATCTTGCCGACGCCGACGCCGACGAGCCGTCGGAGGATGCCGACGTGGACATCGGCGGCGACGACGATCTGTCGGAGGTGGTCGTTGAGGAGCGCGAGGAGGATCGCTGACGGATTGGGGGCCGGACGTCGGGGCTTGATGATGGTCCGGGCTTGCGCTAGGCGCGGCGCTCCCGCTCCCAGGCGGGAAACCAAGCGTGATGGGGCCGTAGCTCAGCTGGGAGAGCGCTACAATGGCATTGTAGAGGTCAGGGGTTCGATCCCCCTCGGCTCCACCACCCGCGCGTTTTGCTCTATCGAACAAGTTCGCTGCAGGACTGTGCAAGCCAGGCGGTTGTGCCGGCTGCATCCAGCTTCCCATTGCTGACCGTTTCGGGGTCCGCACAGCGGGCCAATGGCCACCCCTCCCCGCAAGCTAGTGTGCCATCAGCAGCGCGACGTCGGACACGCCGAGCAGGCGGCGGGTCACGCCACCCAGCAGGAACTCCATCGCGCGACTTCGGCCATAGCCACCCATGACGAGAAGGCCAGCGCCGAGCTCGCGCGCGGTCGCGAGCAGCGTGTCCGATGTCGAGCGGTCGCCCGAACTGCGCTCGTGCAGGATGGGATGGACGCCGTGGCGCGAGAGGTAGCTGGCAACCGAGGTTGGCGGGAAATCGCCGCCGCCCGGCGGGTCGATCGTCACGACATCGACGCGGCTTGCCCGCTGCAGCAGGGGCACGGCGCCCTTCACGGCATTGGCCGCCTCGGTCGTGGCCTTCCAGGCGACCAGGATGGGCTTTTCAAGCTCCAGCCGGGACGCGCCGGCCGGCACCGCGAGCACCGGCGCATCGGCCCGGGTCACAACAGCGGCCAGCGCATGGGCCAGATCGCGATGTTCGCTGCCCGGCAGGGTCATGACGATCGCGTCGGCGAGCAGCGACCGGTCGACGAGCGTCTGCACGGGATCGCCCATGGCTTCCGCAAAGCTGAAGGGAACGCCTTCCTTCTGGAGCCGCGCGTCCAGCTTCTGCCGGTCGGCCTCGGCCAGCCGGGCCTCGTCCTCCATCAACCGCACGATCATCGCCGCCGAGCCGGCAAAGCCCCCGGCATCGGCGCCGAGGAAGGCCGGTACTCGCCGCGTCTGCAGGCATTCCAGATGGCCTTCCATGAAGCGGGTGAGATCGAGCGCGCCCTGCAGGCGCGATTCGAAATGCGGGTCGTCGCCGACATGCAGGAGGATGGATTTCACGGTGCTGGCTCCTTTCCGCTTCCATCATCGGACAATTCCAGCCCAAGCGCCAGCCGGGTTGGGCCGCCTTGATCCCCGTCAAGTCAACAGCAGATATTGACAATGGAAATGTCTTGCTCGGAGATTCACGTGTCGTCCCTCTCGCTGCGCCACCGTCGCATTTGGCGGACTCAATGGCGAAACCGGTATTCGATTCCTACATGCCCGCCACCCGAAACCGGAAGGGAGATCAATTCGATGAAGGCTGTTCACGCTGTTCTTGCCGTCGCTCCGCTCGTTGCGCTGGCGTCTGCGGCTGAGGCCCGCCAGGCAGGCCAGGCCTGCCCCGCCGTGACCGAGGCCCAGGTCGCGGCCCAGTTCGACCGCTTCAACCAGGCCTGGGCCACGGGCGATCCAGACAAGGTGGCGGCCCTGTTCGCGCCGGATGCCACCTTGCTGGCAACCGTTTCGAATGCGGAGCGGACCACGCCTGAGAAGATTCGTGCCTATTTCGTGGACTTCCTGAAGGGCAAGCCGGTTGGTCGGATCGATACGTCGTCGATCCTGATCGACTGCAACATGGCCACGCGCAGCGGCAACTGGACGGTCAACATGGCCAACGCCAATGGCGAGCGCGTGGATGTGCCGGCCCGCTACAGCTTCCTCTACAAGTGGGACGGCAAGGACTGGAAGATCCAGCACCTACATTCCTCGGTGCGCCCGCCGGTCAACCCCTGACCAGACGATCACCGCGGGGCGGGGTGGTCAGCCGACCATCTCGCCCACGCAAGGGCCGAACCCGATCGTTGCAAAACCGGGGCGGCTGGCGCAGGCGGCGATCCGAAGCCTGTCCCCGTCCTCCAGGAAGGTCCGCTTCTCGCCGCCTGGCAACTCGATTGGCTGGGTGCCGCCTCGGGTGAGTTCCAGAAGCGAGCCTTCCGTACCCACCGCTTCGCCCGAAATGGTGCCGGTGCCGAACAGATCACCCGGCCGCAGGTTGCAGCCGCCAGATGTGTGATGGGCGACCATCTGCTGCACCGTCCAGTAGAGACTGCGGGCATTGCCCGTCGACAGCTTCACCTCGGGCAGGCCGGCTTCTCGCATCGCAGCGGTCTGCAGCCAGACGGAGAGGTCGAGTGACAGGCCGCCCTGAGCTGCGTCCGAGGGATCTGACAGATAGGGCAGGGGCGGCGGATCGGTCGCGGCGCGCGTGAACGCCGGCGCGCGGAAAGGTGCCAGCGCTTCGGGTGTCACGATCCAGGGGCTGACGGTGGTCAGGAAGTTCTTGGCCAGGAAGGGCCCGAGCGGCTGATATTCCCAGGCCTGGATGTCGCGTGCGGACCAGTCGTTGAGAAGGCAGAAGCCGGCGACATGGGTGTGCGCGTCCGCGATCGGGACTGGGTTGCCCAGTTCATTGCCCGGCCCGATCCACACCCCCAGTTCAAGCTCCAGGTCGAGCCGGGCCGTCGGCGCGAAGCGGGGCCCGTCCGGCCCTGCCAGCTGGCCGGACGGGCGGCGGACAGGCGTGCCCGAGACCACCACCGACGAGGCGCGCCCATGGTAGCCGATCGGCACATGGCGATAGTTGGGCAGAAGCGGATTGTCGGGGCGGAACAGCGCGCCGACCTTGGTGGCATGGTGGATACCGGCGTAGAAGTCCGTGTAGTCGCCCACCTCGCAGGGCAGGTGCAATTGGGCCGAGTCGAGGGGAACCAGGAACGGGCGGCAGGCGGCTTCGCGTGCGGTGTCTGTCAGCAACGCAAACAGCGCCCGGCGCAGCGCCCGGCGCGCTTCCGCGCCGAGCGCCAGAAGCTCGTTCAGCCGGTCATGGGTGAGGTCGGCAAGCGCCGCCTGGCCGGGCAGCAGGCCGCTGTCGATCGCGCCGGCGAGATCGAAGATGAAATCGCCGATCGCAATGCCGGCGCGGGGCCCGGAATCGCCATCGGAGAAGAGGCCGAGCGGCAGATTCTGAACCGGAAAGTCCGGATGGTCCTGGGCGCTCGGCACCCAGCAGCGCGCCGCAGGGTCATGCGTCTCGTCAATCGCCCACCAGCTCATGCGCCGCCACCCGGAAAGCCGTCCCACACGCTGTCATAGCCGGTCTGTCGCAGGGGTGTCTCGGCGCCCCAGCGGGTCAGGCGGAAGGGGCGGACGGTCTCGAACATGAAGGCAAGGCCGCCCTCGAACTTCTCGGGCTTGAGGCTGGCCTCGCTGGCGCGCCGCCAGCTGGCTGCATCCGGCCCGTGCGCCGACATGCGGTTGTGAAGGGAGCCGCCGCCGGGCAGGAATCCGCCTTCCTTGGCGTCGTAACTTCCCTCGATAAGACCCATGTATTCGCTCATGATGTTCCGATGGAACCAGGGCGGCCGGAAGGTGTCATCGGCGACCATCCAGCGGGGCGGGAAGATCACGAAATCACAGTTGGCAATGCCCGGCTGCCCGGACGGTGCGGTGACGACCGTGAAGATCGAGGGATCGGGGTGGTCGAAGCTGACGGTGCCGATGGTGTTGAAGCGGGTGAGGTCGTAGCGCCAGGGCACATGGTTGCCGTGCCAGGCCAGCACATCGAAGGGGCTGTGCGGCAGGTCGGTCGCGAACAGCCGCCCCCCCAGCTTCACCACGAGCTGCGTCGGCGAATCAGGCTCCGGGGCGGCGCCGGGGGTCTCGAAGTCCCGCGGGGCGGCAAGGCCATTGGCGCCGATGGGGCCAAGATCGGGCAGGCGGAAGGGAAGGCCATGGTTCTCGCATACATAGCCCCGCGCCGGTCCATCGACATCGACCCGAAAGGTAACGCCGCGTGGCACAAGCGCGACCTGGCCGGGCGAGACCGGCATCGTTCCAAGCTCGGTCCGGACGGTGAGCGCACCCTGTTGCGGCACGATCAGCAGCTCGCCATCTGCGTTTCGAAGCGCCCGGCCGGCCATGGCGCGGTTGCAGGCATAGAGGTGCACCGAAACACCCGTTCCCTCTTCCGCCGAGCCATTGCCCATCAGCGTGTGAAGCCCGTCGAGCCAGTCGACCGGGTAGGTCGGCAGCGGCATCGGATCCCAGCGGATCCGGTTGGGATCGAGGAGGCCATCGGCAAACGGCGGCGCTGAAAGGCCGCCGTGCGGCAGCGGCCGAAGCGGGCCATGCATGGCCGATGGCCGGCGCCGGTAGAGCCATGTTCGCCGGTTCTCGGCGCGAGGGGCGGTGAAGGCCGAGCCGGACAGCTGCTCGGCGTAGAGGCCCAGCGGCGGCCGCTGCGGCGAGTTTCGCCCGATGGGAAGCGCGCCGGGCACCGATTCCGACTGGAACTCGGCCCCGAAGCCGGCGAGTGGCAGGGGCTGGGCTGGCGGCGCGAAAGGCGCGTTCATGACCGCATGCCCGAGGGGATGACGCCGCGGCGCATCTGGTCAAGCTCGAGGCTTTCGAACAGTGCCTGGAAATTGCCCTCGCCGAATCCGTCATTTCCCTTGCGCTGGATGATCTCGAAGAAGATCGGGCCGATCATGTTTTCGGTGAAGATCTGCAGCAGCAGGCCGCCGCCTGTCTCCGGCGCGCCGTCGATCAGGATGCGGCGCTGTCGCATCGCCTCGACATCCTGGCCATGGCCTGGAAGTCGGCTGTCGATCAGGTCGAAATAGGTGTCCGGACTGTCCTGGAAGCGGATTCCGTTGGCCTTCAGCCGGTCCACCGTCGTGAAGATGTCGTCGGTCGCCAGCGCGATGTGCTGGATTCCCTCGCCATTGTAGGCGCGAAGGAATTCCTCGATCTGGCTGTTCTCGTCCTGGCTTTCGTTCAAAGGGATGCGGATCTTGTTGTCCGGCGCGGTCATCGCCTTGGAGAACAGCCCGGTTGTTTTGCCCTTGATGTCGAAATAGCGGATTTCACGGAAGCCGAAAATCCGCTCGTAATAGTCGGCCCATTTCGCCATCTGGCCGCGCCCGACATTATGGGTGAGGTGGTCGAGCGTGTGCAGGCCGACATCGCGGTCGGTGCGGCTGGCACCAGACACGGCATTGAAATCGACATCGTAGATTTCCGCCGCGCCATAGCGGTCGACGAGGTACAGATTGGCGCCGCCGATGCCGCGGACGGCCGGGATGTTGAGCTCCATCGGGCCGATCCTGCCGGTCACGGGCTCGGCGCCGCGGCGCACGGCTTCCTCGAAAGCATGGCGTGCGTCCTTCACGCGGAAGGCAAGCGCGTTGGCACTTGGCCCGCGCTTCGCCCGGAATTCCGCCGCCTGGCCTTCGGGCTCGAAATTGAGAAGGAAATTGATGTCGCCCTGGGCGTAACGCTTTACCTTCTTGGACCTGTGCGTGGCGACATGGGTGAAGCCGAGCTTCTCGAAAAGACTTCCCAGTGCATCGGGATCGGGGCCGGTGAACTCGACGAACTCGAACCCGTCGAGACCCATGAAATTGTCAGGGGCGGTCACATCGTCGACATTTGCTGGCACAGTGGCCATGGCGCGTCTCCCGGGCTGGCGTAACCGTTTAATCGTAACTTGTGTTACGATCTGGCGCAACCCTCCACCCGCTTCAAAAGCGTCATCAGCTGGGTTCGTTCGGCAGGTGAAAGGCCGCTCAGCAGTTCGGCCTCGATCGCCAGCGCCAGCGGCGCGATCTCGGCATGGAGCGCCTGGCCGGCCGGGGTCAGCTGCAGGGCGAGCGTGCGGCGGTCGGGGGCGGGGGCGCGGCCAATGAGGCCGCGTTCCACCAGCGCCGCTACCGCACGCGACACGGTCATCTTGTCCATGCCGGTTGCCGCCACCAGCCCCGCTTGCGTCGCCTCTCCAGACTCGGCGACGACGGCGATCACCCGCCATTCAGGGACCTTCAGGCCGAATCGGGCCTGATAGGTGCGGGCGATCCGGTCGGAGACGGCGTTCGACGCAACCGACAGCCGGTAGGGGAGGAACTCTGCGAGACGAAGTCTTGCGGGCTGGGGCTTGTCGGTCCGGCGGGCAGGCATCGCGAAGTCTCAGAGCTCGACTGGAACAGGCCGGAACTGGTCGGTTCCGGGCTCCAGAAGTTTCAGCACGCCCTCGCCGATGTCGAAGATGGCGCCATGCAGCTTCACCTTACCGGCTTCTTCCGCCGCCTTGACGAAGGGGTAGGTGCGAAGGTTGGCCAGTGACAGGCGGACGCTGGCCTGTTCCAGTGCGCGCTGGGCATCGATGTCGGGCGAAAGCGCCGCGGCGGCGCGAACGGCATCGCGCGCGGGCGCGATGAACTCCATCCAGGCGTGCACATGATGGCCGGCGACGGGATTGTCGAAATCGCCGGCAAGCGCGGCCGCGATCCCGCCGCAGCGCGCGTGGCCGAACACGACGATGTGGTGCACCTCGAGGCTGAGAACCGCATATTCAAGTGCCGCCGCGACCGACGACTGGCCTGCGATCGCCGACAGGGGCGGGACGAGATTGGCGATGTTGCGCAGCACGAACATCTGCCCCGGTTCGGCGTCGAACACGCGCGACGGATCGACCCGGCTGTCGGAACAGGCGACGACCATCACCTTGGGCGCCTGGCCCTGGCTCAGCCGGTCATAGCGCTCGCGCTGCTCGCGATAGGCGCCGAGCCGGAACCGGCGATAGCCATCGATGAGGGCGCGGAACTCGGGCATGGGGCCTGCGGCTAGTGCCGGCAGTGCCGACTGTCTAGCCGACGAAGCCGGCCGCCCAGCTGTAGAGGGGGATGCCGATGATGATATTGAACGGAAAGCTGATCGCGAGCGACATGCCGAGATAGAGTCCGGCATCGGCCTGCGGCAGCGCCAGCCGAAGCGCGGCTGGCACGGCGATATAGCTCGCTGACGCACAGAGGATAAGGAAGGCGGCCGCCGAGCCGGAGGGCAGGCCGATCAGCGCTGCGACGCCGAGGCCGACGGCGGCGTTCACCAGCGGGATCAGGATGGCCAGCAGGGCGAGCGGCACGGTCAGGCTGCGCGCCTCGCGCAGGCGGCGGGCAGCGAGCAACCCCATGTCGAGCAGGAACAGGCAGAGCACGCCCCGGAACAGGTCATTGAAGAAGAAGCTGACCGGGGCATAACCGGGCTTGCCGGCAATCACCCCAATCAGGAAGGCGCCCACCAGCAAAACGACCGGCCCGTTCAGCAGCACCTCCCGCCAGATGCTGTGCTCGCCATAGCCTTCGGCATTGCGGGACTGTCCGAGGCCGCCCAGCGAACCGCGCGCGAGCAGCAGGCCGGCGATGATCGCCGGCGTTTCCATCAGCGCCAGCACGGCGACCATCCAGCCGGCCGGGCCATTGCCCTGGCCCTGCAGCACCGCGACGCCGGTGACGAAGGTGACGACAGAGACCGAGCCATAGTGCGCTGCGACCGCGCCCGCATCCACGGCATCGAGCCGGCCGATGCCGCGCAGCAGCACGAAGCCCAGGAAGGGCAGGCCGAAACTCAGGAGGAGGCCGGCAATCCCGGTTGCAATCATCTGCGGATCGAAGCCGGCCGCCGAGACTTCGACTCCGCCCTTGAGGCCGATCGCCGCCATCAGATAGAGCGAAAGGCCCTTGGAGATGCTTTCGGGGATCGACAGGTCCGACCGCGCGAAAGACGCCAGCGCACCCAGGATGAAAAACAGGATGACCGGAGAGGTCAGCGTGGCGAAGATGTCGGACACGCTTGGCGCGCTAGCTGGCCCGCGCGATGGAAACAATGGGGAGCCAGCAGGCTCCCCATCGTGCATGCCGATGGCGTCAGGCGCTGACCCGCTCTGTCACGCGACGCCGACGGATGGCCGCGCCGATCAGCCCGAACCCGGCAATCAGCATGGCCCAGGTGGCCGGCTCGGGCACGCCCGGGATGAACAGGCCCTGCCGCTGCGGCGTGTCGATGGAGAAGATATAGCGCGCCGTCCCGCGGATCTGCCCGCTCCGGGCAAGCCCGACATACTGGTTGACCAGCCCAAGAAGCGGGCCACCCGTATAGCTGAGCGGCGAGGACGGATAATTTGAGGCTCCATATTCAATCAGCCAGATCGCCGTCTGGATCGCCTGGATGTCGTCCGTAATCCCGGCCGCCCCGATGCCGCCGCTGCCGGCCTTCAGGAGGCGGAAGCCTTCGGCAGCAAGCGCCTTCATGGCCTTGCGGTCGGCAATCGGCACGATCTTGCCGAAGCTGTCGTGCGTGAAAGTGCCGTAGTTGTATTTCAGCGGTACCTTGTAGGTTCCCGAGCGCAGCTCATGAGCAATGTCGACGCAGAAGGCCCAGATGGTGCCCGTTCCATCGGTGGTCGTCGCCGTCAGCAGGAAATTCCCGGCCTGGGTGTTGACCGGCGCTGTCAGCGGCCCGTTCAGGAGCCGGATGGTCTTGCCATGCTGGAATTCGACCTTGCTGACCGTCACGTCGGCGACCGCGTGGGCTGGCATTCCGACCGAAATGCCCAGCAGGCTGGCTGCGGCGAGCAGCCCGCGTTGAATGATCATGTCCTGTCCTCACAACTGCGGGCGCGAGGCCCGACCCCTGTTGCTTCCGTCCCTGTGGAAGCGTCACGGAATGTGACAGGACTGGCCGACTTCGCCCATCCCGGAGGATAATTAACGCAAATCGAAGAAGGTTAGCGGCTGCCGTTGCCCTGCGCGCGGGCGGCGGCCGCGCGGGTCAGCACTTCATAGGCGGCCTGCGCGGCCTGGAAGCGGCTGGCGGCCTCGGTATCGCCGGGATTGGCATCGGGATGGTTCGCCTTGGCCATCCGGCGATGCGCGGCCTTGATGTCGGCCTCGTCGGCGTCTGGCGGCAGATCGAACAGGCGGAGCGCATCCAGTTCGGCGCGGCTTCGGCTGCCGTCCCCCTCGCCCCAGTCCCAGTGGCGGGCGCGCTGGTAGCTGCCGGTGTGGCTTGATTCGCGCGCGGCTTCAGCGGCGGCCTCTGCCGCGCTCAGCGCGGCGAAATAGTCCCACTGGCGGTTGTATTCGGCGGCGTGCGCCTCGCAGAACCACCAGCGCTCCGGGCGATTGGGCGCCTTGGGGGCCGGGCAGGTGCCCGGCTGGTCGCAGCCGGCCCGGTCGCAGCGGCGCTGGGCTTCAGGCGCGCCGCTGGCGGCTCCATAGGCGCGCCAGCGCGGAAACCCCCAGTCATTCGACCGGCGCTGGCGCGGCATTGTCCATTCCGAATCGCATGGGATTGGCTTCGGCCAGACATCGCCGGGCTTCAACCGAAAAGAGGCGCGCGGACAGAATGGGGACGTGCGGCATTCCGGTGGGCCCGTGCCAAGATCTGGCCCGACTGGGGTGGAAGCCCCCGGCCGGCCTCACACCTCAGGCGGCCCGTGGGGCAGCTTCGCGGACCCCCTGTTCGACATGGGCTTCAAACTGGGCGAAATTGTCCACGAACATCTTCACCAGAGCGCGCGCCTTGGCGTCATAGGCGGCCGGATCGGGCCAGGTCGCGCGCGGGTCCAGAATGGCGTCGTCGACGCCAGGCACCGAGACGGGAACCTCGAACCCGAAGAAGGGATCGCGCCGGAACGGAACGGCCTTCAGGCTTCCGTCGAGCGCGGCGTTCAGCAGCGCGCGTGTGACCTTGATCGGCATCCGGCTGCCGACGCCATATTGCCCGCCCGTCCAGCCGGTATTGACCAGCCAGCAGTCCACGCCGCCGCGGGCGATCCGCTCTTTGAGCAGATTGCCATAGACGGACGGGTGGCGCGGCATGAAGGGCGCGCCGAAGCAGGTGGAAAAGGTGGCATCCGGTTCGGTCACGCCGATCTCGGTGCCGGCAACGCGCGCGGTATAGCCCGACAGGAAATGGTACATGGCCTGGTCGGGTGTCAGCCGCGCGATCGGCGGGAGGATCCCGAAGGCATCCGCCGTCAGCATGATGATGTTGCGCGGCGGCGGCCCCAGATTGTCCGGGCTGGCGTTGGGGATGAAGTCGATCGGGTAGGAGCCGCGGCTGTTCTCCGCGAGGCGATTGTCGTCGAGGTCGATCGCGCGGGTGACGGGATCGATCACCACATTCTCGAGAATCGTGCCGAACCGCCGGGTGGTGGCATAGATCTCGGGCTCGGCCGCTGGCGACAGCCGGATCATCTTGGCATAGCAGCCGCCCTCGAAGTTGAAGACGGCCGTGTCCGACCAGCCATGCTCGTCGTCACCGATGAGCGTTCGGCTGGCATCGGCTGAAAGGGTCGTCTTGCCGGTGCCCGACAGGCCGAAGAAGACGGCGGTGTCGCCATCCGGGCCGATATTGGCCGAGCAGTGCATCGGCATCACGCCGCGGGCCGGCAGCAGATAGTTCAGGATTCCGAACACCGACTTCTTCATTTCGCCGGCGTAGCGGGTACCGCCGATCAGGATCAGCTTCTCGGTGAAACTGACAGCGATGACCGTTTCAGAGCGGCAGCCATGCCGCGCCGGGTCGGCCCGGAAGGTAGGCAGGTTGATGATGGTGTAGTCGGGAAGCCAGCCCTCGAGCTCGGCCGGCGTGGGGCGCACTAGCAGGGTTCGGATGAACAGCGAGTGCCAGGCAAGTTCGGTGATGACGCGCACATTGACCCGATGTTCCGGCTGCGAGCCGCCGAACAGGTCCTGGACGAAGAGCGTTTCCCGATCGGCCAGCGCGGCCAGGAAATCCGACTTCAGCGCCGCGAAATGCGCCGGCTCCATCGGCTTGTTGCTCTTGCCCCACCAGATGGTCTCGGCGGTCTCGGCGTCCCTCACCGTGAACTTGTCATTGGCGGATCGGCCGGTATGCGGCCCGGTCTCGACGACGAAGGCGCCGTCCTTCGACAGCAGTCCCTCGCTGCGCAGCACGGCCAGCTCGATCAGCGGGGCCGTGCCCAGATTCGCGTGAATTCGGGCGCGGGTTCGAATTCCCTGGGCTTCCAGGGCTGCCAATGCCTGTGCACTCACGCCGTCAGATCCCTTCCGCTTCAAGGGCGATAACGACCATGCCGGCTATCCGGCTGGCCCCGCCATGCAAAAACTCCTAGTCAAGCCGGACCGATCTGTGAAGCTGACCGAAGAAGCGGCTTTGGCCGTGGGCCGCTTAGCAGCTATACGGCGGCGACATGATGAGGTGGCAGATGAACCGTGCCGCGGATCGGCCCGATGGCTGAGCTGGCCGCCGACCCTGACGGTGGTCCCACGGTGGCGCTCGTCGACGATGACCGCAACATCCTGACCTCGGTCAGCCTGGCACTCCAGGCCGAGGGGTTCCAGACTCGCGTCTATGCCGACGGGGCGGCGGGCCTGAAGGCCTGCCTCGAGAACCCGCCCGATCTCGCCGTGGTCGATATCAAGATGCCCCGGATGGACGGGATGGAGATGCTGCGCCGGCTGCGCGAAAAGTCGGACCTGCCGGTCATCTTCCTCACCTCGAAGGATACCGAGATTGACGAGGCGCTTGGCCTTGCCATGGGCGCAGACGACTACATCGGGAAACCCTTCTCGCAACGCCTCCTGATCGAACGGATCCGCGCCGTGCTGCGGCGGACGGCGAACCGCCGCGGCGGATTGCCGGGCAACGGGCAGGCAGCCGAGCCGATCGTGCGCGGCCTGCTCGAGATGGATCCGGCGCGCCACCGGGTGCGCTGGGGTGGCCGCGACGTGGCGCTAACAGTCACCGAATTCCTGATCCTGGACGCGCTGGCCCAGCGGCCCGGGTTCGTGAAATCGCGCGACCAGCTGATGGACGTGGCCTACGCCCATGACAGCTATGTCGATGACCGCACCATCGACAGCCATATCAAGCGGCTTCGCAAGAAGTTCCGGGCCGTCGATCCGGCGTTCCGGGCAATCGAGACGCTCTATGGTGTCGGCTACCGCTTCGATCCCGAGGCGGGATGAACGCCCCGCCGCCTCGTCTTTCTAGTCGGGGGGAGGGCCGCCGGGCGCTTGCTGCGCCCCGATTCTCGGGCTGGTCGTCGCTCGTCACCCGGATCCTGGTCGTCAATCTGGTGGCCCTGCTGGCGCTCGGCGGCGCGCTCTTTTACATCGACAGCTTTCGCGCGCGCCTGATCGAGACGCGCGGGCAGGAGCTGGTTCAGCAGGGCGAGATCATCGCCCAGTTCCTGTCCGAGCAGGGTCTGGCGGCCGGCGCCGAGGCGATCGTTGGTATCTCGAGTCCGCGCGGGATTCGCATCCGGCTGTATGGCCCTGACGGCGCGCGGCTGGCGGACAATTGGACCAACCCGGCTGTTCCGCGCTTCGAGCTGGTCGACCCCACGACGGAGGGCTTCCGGCGGCAGAGCGCCATCCTCATTGACCGCATCGTGGATTTCCTCACCGGCCAGGCGGAGCGCCCGCCGTTTGAGGAGCCGATGACCGATTCCCGCACGGCCTGGCCCGAGGTGCTGGCGGCCTCGCGCACAGGTCAGCCGGTCATTCAGGCGCGCCAGACCGAGGACCGGCTGGTGGTTCTGAACGCTGCCGTGCCTGTCGAGGCCCCCAAGACGGGCGATCGCAGGCGGGCGGTCGTGCTGCTGACGGTCGACACGCCGGATGTCATCGACCTGGTTCGTCGCGAACGGCTGACGACCTTCCTCGTGTTCCTGGCCGTGCTGGGGTTCAGCCTGGCGCTCAGCCTCTATTTCGCGCGCACCATCGTGGTGCCGCTGCGGCAGCTCGCGCTCGCCGCGCACCGCGTCCGGCTCGGGCGGCAGCGCGACGTGGTCGTCCCGCGTCTGCCGCACCGCCGCGACGAGATCGGTGGCCTTGCGCGCGCGCTGGCCGACATGACGGCGGCGCTTCGCCAGCGGATCGACGCGACCGAGGCCTTTGCCGCGGATGTTGCGCATGAGCTGAAGAACCCGCTCGCCTCGCTCCGAAGTGCGGTGGAGGCGCTCGGCAGTGTCCGGGACGAGGCTGCGCGCGCCCAGCTGTTCCAGCTGATCGAGGCAGATGTCCGCCGCATCGACCGGCTGATTACCGACATTTCGGCCGCTTCGCGGCTCGATGCTGAACTGTCTCGGACCCGCCTTCAGCCGGTGGACGTCGGTCGGCTGGTGGCCGGCCTTGTGGCCGCGCGGACGGCGGCCGGGCCGCTTCCCAACGGCCTCTGGATCCGGCTGGATACGCCCGGTGACGGATCGGCGATGGTGTCGGCCGATGCCGACCGGCTGGCACAGGTGGTGACCAATCTGGTCGACAATGCGCTGAGCTTTTCGCCACCGGACGGGTGCATCGATGTGACGGTCCGCCGGCAGGAGGGACAGGTGGAGCTGTGGGTGATGGACGAGGGGCCCGGCGTTCCGCCCGAAGCACGGGATGCCATCTTCGACCGCTTCTATTCCGAGCGGCCGGGTCACGAGCATTATGGCCATCACAGCGGCCTGGGGCTGTCCATCGCGCAAGCCATCGTTGAGGCAATGGACGGGCGTATCCAGGTGTTCGACCGGCCCGACGACCGGTCAGGTGCTGCCTTCCGCGTGGCCCTGCCGGCCCTGTGAGTACCAGCCTGCACGCGACCGCCGTGGCGATCGGCGGCAAGGGCGTGCTGCTGTTCGGGCCGCCGGGCAGCGGCAAGTCCGATCTGGCGCTGCGCCTGATCGACCGGGGCGCGATCCTGATTGCCGATGACCGCGTGGTGATCGACATCGCGGCCGATCCGCCGCGGCTGTCGGCTCCGGCCGCGATCGCCGGTCTGATCGAGGTGCGCGGCGTTGGGCTGATGCGGATGCCGCATCTGTCCGCCGTTCCGGCGCGGCTGGCCGTTCGGCTGGATGTGACGCCGGATCGGCTGCCGGAATCCGCCGTCTATCGGCTGGGGGGAAGCGCCATCGCCGAACTGCGGCTTGCGGCGTTCGAGGCGTCGGCGCCGCTCAAGGTCGAACTGGCGGTGGCACGACTTGCCGGCGGGGGATAGGAAGGGGCCATGCTGGAAGCCCTCGGCCCTGATCCGACGCGCCCGGGCGCTGCCCCGGTTCTGCTGGTCACCGGCCTGTCCGGGGCTGGCAAGTCGACGGCGCTCAAGATCCTGGAGGATCTGGGGTTCGAGGCGGTGGACAATCTGCCGCTGTCGCTGCTGGCGCCGCTGGTGGCGGCGCCGGCCGAGCGGCGGGTTGCCATCGGGATCGACACGCGCACCCGGGCCTTTTCGCCGCAGACCGTGTTGGGGATCGTGGCTGACCAGACTGCGCGCGGGCGGCCGATGCGGATCCTGTTTCTCGACTGCGCCGGCCACGAGCTGGTGCGGCGATTCTCGGAAACCCGACGGCGCCACCCGCTGGCGGCCGACCGGCCGGCTGGCGACGGCATCGCGCTGGAGCGCGAGCTGCTCGCCGAGCTGCGGCGCGTGGCCGATGTGGTCATCGACACGACGGACATGGGGCCGCACGATCTGCGGCGCGCGATCGCCAGCCGCTTCGGCTCGGCCAGTGGCCGGACGCTGACGCTGACCATTCTCAGCTTCGGCTATGCCCGCGGCGTGCCGCGCGATGCCGACATCGTCTTTGACATGCGCTTCCTGTCGAACCCCCACTGGGATCCGGCCTTGCGTCCGCTGACCGGCTGCGATCCGGCCGTCCAGCAGCATGTCGCTGCCGATCCGCTCTATGCGCCGGCGCTCGAACGGGTGATGGGGCTTCTAACCCTGCTGCTGCCCGGCTATGTGCGCGAGGGACGGGCCTATCTGACCGTTGCCTTCGGCTGCACGGGGGGGCGGCATCGGTCGGTTGCGGTCGCGGAAGCGGTCGCAACTGCCCTCAACGAGGCCGGCTGGGCCAATGCCGTCGTTCATCGCGACCGCGCGCAGGGTGCAGCCGATGAGGATGAAGCCCCGATCGGTGCCGGGGCCGGGAAGGATGTGGCATGATCGGGTTGGTGCTGGTGACGCATGGCCGCCTTGCGGCGGAGTTCATTGCCGCGATGGAGCATGTCGTCGGGCCGCAGGCGCAGTGCCAGGCCGTCTGCATCGAGGCCAGCGACGACATGGAGGAAAAGCGGGCCGAGATTGTCCGCGCGGCGGCTGAGGTCGACAGCGGGGCGGGCGTGATCCTGCTGACCGACATGTTCGGCGGTACGCCGTCCAACCTTGCAATCTCGCTGTTGGGGCGGCCGAATCTGGAGGTGATCGCGGGCATCAACCTGCCGATGCTCATCAAGCTGGCGAGCGTGCGCACGGCGAGGCCCGTGGGCGAGGCAGTCGACCTCGCGCAGGAAGCGGGCCGGAAATATATCAGCGTTGCGAGCCGGCTGCTGGGCGAAGCGGCCTGAGGGCGGCGGTGGGGACGGCGGGCGAGGGCGGCTTGCGCGCGGCGGGGCCGGTCACGCTTGCCATCACCAACAAGCGCGGGCTGCATGCGCGGGCCAGCGCCCGCTTCGTGACGACCGCCAGCCAATATGCTGCAACGGTGACCGTCTCGAAGGACGGCAGCGAGGTGCTGGGCACCTCGATCATGGGGCTGATGATGCTGGCCGCCGCCCAGGGTGACCGTATCGAGATCCGCGCCGACGGGCCGGACGCCGACAGGGCGCTGGCGGCGCTGGTGGACCTGGTGCAGAGCCGGTTCGGCGAGGACTGAACGCGCTAGCTGCCGGCGGCCTCGCTTTGCAGCTGGATGTAGTTCTGCAGCCCCTGATCCTTGATCATCTGCTGCTGCGTCTCGATGAAATCGACATGCTCTTCCTCGGCCTCGAGGATGGAGACGAGCAGATCGCGCGAGACGAAGTCGCGCACGCTCTCGCAATGGGGGATGGCTTCCTTCAGAAGCGCCACGGCCTCATGTTCGAGCGCGAGATCGGCTTCCAGGATCTCGGGCACGGATTCGCCGATCCGAAGCCGGTTCAGCGCCTGGAGATTGGGGAGGCCTTCAAGGAACAGGATCCGCTCGATCAGCCTGTCGGCATGCTTCATCTCGTCGATCGACTCATGATACTCATAGGCGCCGAGCTTCTTCACGCCCCAATTGTCCAGCATTCGGGCGTGCAGGAAATATTGGTTGATCGCCGTCAGCTCGCCCTTCAGCACGGCGTTCAGATAGTCGATGACCTTCTTGTCGCCCTTCATGTCGCCCTCATGCATCTGATCCGTTGCGGCGGAGATAGGGCTGTCCATGACATAAGTCAAATAAAATCAGATATTTAGTTGCAAACGACTTGCAGCTTCATTCGCAAGTGCAGCGCTTGCCATGCCGCTTTCCTGCGCTAAAGCGGGGCCACCATGACCAGCGTGACCCCGGCGGCAGATTACCGCCACACCGTGTTCCTTCCTGAAACCCGCTTTCCCATGAAGGCTGGCCTGGCGCTGACCGAGCCGCGCCTGCTCGCCCGCTGGCAGGCGGAAGGCCTGCCTGCGCGGCTGCGCGTCGAGCGCGCCGGGGCGCCGCGCTACATCCTCCACGATGGCCCGCCATACGCGAACGGCGACATGCATCTGGGCCACGCCATGAACCATATTCTCAAGGATTTCGTGGTTCGCACGCGCAGCCAGCTGGGGTTTGACGCGCCTTACATCCCAGGCTGGGACTGCCACGGCCTTCCGATCGAATGGCGGGTGGAAGAGCTGAACCGCGAGAAGGGGGTGGGGAAAGGGGACGTGCCCTTCCTCGCGTTCCGCGCGCAGTGCCGCGACTATGCCGCGCACTGGGTGGGGGTGCAGCGCGAGCAGCTGAAGCGCCTTGGCATCTGGGGAGACTGGGATAATCCCTATCTGACCATGGATTTCGAAGCGGAAGCTCAGATCGCATCAGAGCTTCTCAAGTTCGCCGAGACAGGCCAGGTCTATCGCGGCGCCAAGCCGGTGATGTGGTCGCCTGTCGAGCAGACGGCGCTGGCCGAGGCCGAGGTCGAATATCATGAGGTGACGTCCACGCAGGTGGATGTCGCGTTCGAGATCATTCATGCGCCGAACGCGCCCGAACTCGTCGGTGCGCATGCCGTCATCTGGACCACGACGCCCTGGACTCTGCCGGTCAACCGGGCGCTCGCCTATGGAGAAGACGTCGAATACGTCATCCTAAAGGTGCAAGATATCGTTGCCGGCGTTGCAGTTGGTTCGGACTCTGAACAGCAGATCAAAGCCCAGTATCATCAGCTTTCTGCTTGTCGGGCCACTTTCGGTGGGAAACGCTTTCTCGTCGCCCGCAGTCGGGTGCAGGATCTGAAGAAGCGTATTAAGAATGCTTGGGCGCCGGCGATTTTGTTCTCAGAGGAGGCGTTCACAAAACGACTGACGAGCGCCGTCGCCCGCCACCCGCTGCACCAGCTCGGCGGTTTCTTCGCCGAGCCGCGCCCACTGCTGCCCGGTGATTTCGTGACGACCGATCAGGGAACCGGCATCGTCCACATGGCGCCCGACCATGGCGAAGATGATTTCGAACTGTGTTGCGCGCACGGGATCGATCCGCTGTTCGTCGTCGGCCCCGACGGCACCTACCGCGCCGACTGGCCGGTCGTCGGCGGCCAGCATGTCTACAAGGTCAATGCGCCGGACGGCCCCATCTGTACCGCGCTCCACGAGGCCGGCGCGCTGCTGTCGGCCAGTGCCGACTACCGGCACAGCTATCCCCACAGCTGGCGGTCGAAGGCGAAGCTCATCTACCGCTGCACGCCGCAATGGTTCGTCGCCATGGACCGCGACCTGGGGGATGGCACCACGCTTCGCTCTCGCGCGCTCGACGCAATCGGAAAGACGCGCTGGATCCCGCCCCAGTCCGAGAACCGCATCCGCGCCATGGTCGAAGGCCGGCCGGACTGGGTGCTCAGCCGCCAGCGCGCCTGGGGCGTGCCGCTGCCGCTGTTCGTGAAGAAGGGCACGGGCGACTATCTGGTCGATCCCGCCGTCAACGCCCGGATCGTCGAGGCGTTCCGGGCGGAAGGGGCGGACGCCTGGTGGGCGCGCGAGCCGCAATGGTTCCTGGGGCCGGACCATGACGCCGCCGACTATGAACGGGTGACGGACATTCTGGATGTCTGGTTCGATTCCGGCTCGACCCACGCTTTCGTGACCGAAGCGCGGCTGGGCGCTGAACAGGCCGATCTCTATCTGGAAGGCTCGGACCAGCACCGGGGCTGGTTCCAGTCCTCGCTGCTGGAGGCTTGCGGCACGCGCGGGCGCGCACCCTACAAGGCGGTCTATACGCACGGCATGACGCTGGATCAGCACGGCCGCAAGATGTCGAAAAGCCTTGGCAATGTCGTCGATCCGCAGAAGCTGATCGCGGACTCGGGCGTCGATGTGCTGAGACTCTGGGTGGCCTCCACCGACACGACCGAGGACCAGCGCTTCGGCCGGCTGGCGATGCAGACCACGGTCGACAGCTATCGCAAGCTTCGCAACACGCTTCGCTATCTCCTGGGCGCGCTCAAGGGCTGGCAGCCGGCAGAAGCCGTGGCGCCGGCCGACATGCCGGCGTTGGAACGCTATCTGCTCTCGCGCCTGAAGGGGCTGGACGACATCTGCCGGGCGGCGGTCGACGACTATGACTGGCCGCGGATGATGGCCGCGATCAACGCCTTCGTGACCAACGACCTCTCGGCCTTCTTCTTCGATGTCCGCAAGGACAGCCTCTATTGCGACCGACCGGATTCGCTGCGCCGGCGTGCCTGCCGCACCGTTCTGGCCACCCTGTTCGACTGGCTGGTCCACTGGCTGTCGCCGGTGCTGGTCTTCACGGCCGAGGAGGCCTTCGAGCATCGCCATGGGGCGGGCTCGGTTCATCTGGGCCGCTATCCCGATCTTCCCGAGGCCTGGCGCGATCCGGCGCTTGATGCCCGGTTCAAGCGGCTGCGGGAAATCCGTGCGCTGGTGACCCAGGCGATCGAGCCGATGCGGCGCGACAAGATCGTCGGCGCGTCGGCCGAGGTGGCGGTTCGGCTGCACCTGCCAGGCGAGGCGGATCGGGCGCTGGTGGCGGCCGTCGATTTCGCCGAGCTGTGCATCGTCGCCTCTGTCGAGGTGGTTGCGAGTGAGGGAGACGAGCCGTTCGTCGAGGCCGCGCCATCGACGCACCCGCGCTGCGCCCGCTGCTGGCGACATCTGCCGGATGTGGACGCCAGAACCGGTCTGTGCAGCCGATGTGACGATGCGGTCGCGCGGGCGGTGGCGGCATGAGCCGCGCACGCGTCGCCTATGGCCTGGCCGCCGCCGTGTTCGTGATCGACCAGCTGGTGAAGTGGTGGATCATCGAGGCACTTGGCCTGCGGCAGCTTGAAAGCGTGCCGGTGCTGCCCTTCTTCTCGCTCACCTGGGTCGAGAACCGCGGCGTCTCGATGGGCCTGCTGACGGCCGATACCGAGACAGGCCGCTGGCTTCTGGTCGGGCTGACGGCGGCGATCGCCGCCTTCGTGGCCTTCTGGATCCGCCGCGAGCGGCACTGGCCGGAAGCGCTGGCACTGGGCCTCGTGCTGGGCGGAGCGCTGGGCAACATCGTCGATCGCGTTCGCTTCGGCTATGTCGTCGATTTCGTGCATCTCCACATCGGCGCCTGGTCCTTCTATGTGTTCAATGTCGCCGACGCTTCGATCACGCTTGGTGTGGCGGTGCTGCTGCTGTCGACGCTCACGGGGCGTTCAGCTACAACTGCCGAATTGCCGGCTGAGGGAAAGAGACATGATGCGTGAGATGCTGTTGATCGCGGCCCTGGGCCTGGTGGTGACGGCGTGTGGCCGGTCCGACGTGGCCGATCGCAAGCGGCCCGATGAATTCGCGGTCGGGCGGCAGGCGCCGCTGGTGATTCCGCCCGATTTCGCGCTGCAGCCGCCGCGCCCGGGCGCCCCGCGTCCCATCGGTAGCGACAGCCAGCAGCAGGCGCTGGAAGCGCTGTTCGGTCCGGGCGTGCAGCTGCCGCCGCGCGCCGAGATCGAGAACCGCCTTCTGGAAGATGCGCGTGCCCTGCGGGTGGAGTCGGCGGTTCGCAACACCGCGGCCGACGTGCCGGGCGGTCGCGTCAATGCGACCGTGGACAAGGGGCCCTTCCTGCGCGAGCTGATGGACGCGCCGGCCGGCACCCGCAACGAGCAGATTGCACGCGTGACAGTGGTCGGCTGAGACCCCAGCCGACCGGGGTTGCGTCAGCGTCGGCGACGGGTGGTGGTGCCGAGTGCGTTGCGAACGAGCCGACGGCCCTCCGTCAGCGCCACACCGACAAGGATTTTCTTGAGCAGGCCAGCGGCTTCGTCGGCGAAACCGCTGCCGCCGGGAGACTTGCCGCGCGCGCTGGCGAGTGCCTTCTCGTGGCGGCTGGCGGCGATCTCGGCCTTTTCGGCGGCGATGCGCTCGGCTTCCTCGGCGCGCTCGGCAGCCATGGCGGATAGGATCTCATAGGCGGACTCGCGGTCGACCGTCTGATCATATTTACCGGCTAAGCCCGACGTCGAGATCACCACGCGGCGCTCGCTGACCTCGACCGGACCCAGACGGGAGGCAGGCGGGCGGATCAGTACCCGCTCCACTGGGGACGGGGCGCCATCGGCCATCAGCAGCGAGACCAGCGCCTCGCCGACCTTCAGTTCCTGGATCTCGCGCTCCACATTCACGGCGGGATTGGGCCGGAAGGTGCTGGCGGCGGCCTTCACGGCCGCCTGCTCGCGCGGCGAGAAGGCCCTGAGTGCATGTTGCACGCGGTTGCCGAGCTGGGCAGCCACCGTGTCGGGCACGTCGATCGGGTTCTGGGTTACGAAATAGACTCCGACTCCCTTGGAGCGGATCAGGCGGACGACGAGCTCGATCTTCTCGATGAGCGCCTTGGGGGCTTCGTTGAACAGCAGATGCGCTTCGTCGAAGAAGAAGACGAGCTTCGGTTTGTCGGGATCGCCCACTTCAGGCAGTTCCTCGAACAGTTCCGACAGCAGCCACAGGAGGAAAGTTGAATAGAGGCGCGGGCTGGACATCAGCCTGTCCGCTGCCAGCACATTGACCTGGCCATGGCCGCTGTCGTCCACCTGGATCAGGTCGTTGATGTCGAAGGCCGGTTCACCGAAGAAGCGGTCGCCGCCCTGGGACTCCAGCGCGAGCAGCTGGCGCTGGATGGCGCCGACGGATCCGGCCGCGACATTGCCGTAGCGGGTGGTGAGCGTCTGGGCATTCTCCGCGACATGGGTGAGAAGCGTGCGCAGATCCTTCAGGTCAAGCAGCAGCCAGCCATTGTCGTCGGCGACCTTGAAGGCGATGGTGAGCACGCCTTCCTGCACCTCGTTGAGGCCCATCAGCCGGGCGAGGAGCAGAGGGCCCATTTCCGAGACCGTTGTCCGGATGGGATGGCCCTGTTCGCCGAACAGGTCCCAGAAGACGGCGGGTGTGCCGGCATAGTGGTGCGGGCCGAGCCCCAGGGCCTCGGCGCGTTTCACGAGGTTGTCGTGCGCCTTGTGTGTCGGCGAGCCGGGCAGGGCGATGCCGGAGAGATCACCCTTCACATCGGCCATGAATGTCGGAACACCGGCACGGCTGAAGCCTTCGGCCAGCACCTGCAGCGTGACGGTCTTGCCCGTACCGGTGGCGCCGGCGATGAGGCCATGGCGGTTGGCACGTTTCAGGACCAGCGATTGCGGCGACCCCCCGCCTTCCCGTGCGCCGATGAACAGGGTGCCCGCCTCGTCCGCCATCCTCTTCACCCTCCGGTCAGTCTCCGGGGGTGCCTAGCGCCCGGACCGCCGGATTTCACCCCCTATTGCAGCTTCACGCCGACGAAACGGCCGGGGTTGTTCCCCGTCTGAACGAACAGCAGCACCGTGTCGCGCCCGGCCTTGCGGGCAGCAGCGACGGCGTCGGCGGCCTGCTGCGGCGTGCTGATCGGCTGCTGGTTGATCGAGACGATGATGTCGCCCTGGCGGATCCCCTGCTGGGCGGCGTCCGACGCCGGGTTCACCCGGGCGATGATGACGCCCCGCACGCTGTCGGGCAGGCGGAGTTGCTGCCGAAGCTCGGGCGTGATGGCTTGGAGCGTGAGGCCAAGCGACCGGCGCGCAGCCTCGGCACCGGCATCCCCGCCACGGGCCCGAGGTTCGCTCGGCTCGGTCTGGCCGAGGAGCGCCGCCTCCGTCGGGCGCTCGCCGATGGTCGCCGTCAGCGTCAGGCGCTTGCCGCCGCGGATCACCTCGATGGGCACGCGCGTGCCAATCGGCGTGTTGGCAACGATGTAGGACAGGCTGTTGTCGGGGGTCACATCCTGTCCGGCCACGCGGACGACCACATCGCCTTGCTGGATGCCGGCCGCGCGAGCCGGCCCATTGGGTTCGACACCGGCCACGATCTCACCCCGGTCACGCGGCAGGCCCAGCGAGGACGCGATGGCCGGCGTCATGTTCTGGATCTGGACACCGAGATAGCCGCGCCGAACCCGGCCGGTTGCCATCAGCTGGTCGACCACCGGCTTTGCCAGTTCCGCGGGAATGGCGAAGCCCACGCCGACATTGCCGCCGGTGGGCGAGAAGATGGCCGTGTTGACGCCGATCACATTGCCATTGAGATCGAACAGCGGGCCGCCGCTGTTGCCCTGGTTGATGGAGGCATCGGTCTGGATGTAGCGGTCATAGGCGCCGCCGCCCTGGATTCCGCGGTGCAGGGCCGAGACGATCCCGGCCGTGACGGTGCCGCCCAGGCCGAACGGATTGCCGATGGCGATCGCCCAGTCGCCCACGCGGGTCCCTTGCGAATTGCCGAACTGCACATAGGGCAGGTTTCGGCCATCGATCTTCAGCACGGCCAGATCCGAGAGCGGATCGCGCCCGACGACGCGCGCCTGGAACTCGCGGCGATCCGAGAGGGTCACGGTGATGGTGTCGACCAGCCGCTGGCCGTCGCGGCCGGAAATCACATGATTGTTGGTGACGATGAAGCCGTCGGGCGAGATGAGGAAGCCCGAGCCAAGCGAGGTCGCCTCCCGGGTGACAGGCTGTCCGTCTTCGGTCTGCTGCTCCTGGAAGCGGCGGAACAGCTCTTCCAGGTTCGTGCCGGGACCGAAGCGCGGGAAGCGGCCCACTTCCACGCGCTGGGTCGTCGAGATGTTGACGACGGCCGGCTGGAGGCGCGCGGTCAGATCCGCGAAGCTCATCGGCGCGCCCTGCGGCGGCTGAACCGGTGCCGGGGCCGGCGCGATCGGGCCTGCGGACGATTGCGCGGCGGCCTGCTGCTGGCTCGACTGTGCGATGACCGGCAGGGTTGCGGCCGTCGCGGCGGCAACCGCAGCACCGATGGCGGCGGCCAGCAGGGTTGAACGGGGCTTCAGATTGCCGTTGGGGTCGCTCACTCGCATCTCCGGTCGGTCAGGCGGTCGGCTGTTTGCGCGCGCCGATTGAATGACCGCTGAATGGTGGCATTTCATCGATAAGCCGAGGCATCAGCGGCGCCGATTGCCCTGGAACTCCCGCAGGAATTCATTGTCGGGGCTCAGCACGACGGAGCTGTTGCCTTCCGCGAAGCTCTGCCGATAGGCCTGCATCGCCCGATAGAAGGCGTAGAATTCGGGATCCTTGCCGAAACTCTCGGCATAGACACGAGCGGCCTGGGCATCGGCTTCGGCCCGGATGATCTGGGCGTCCCGGGCCCCCTGTGCGCGGATGGTAAGGGCTTCCTGCTGCCGCGCCGTGCGCATCCGCTCGAACGCGGCTTCCAGCGGGCTTCCCGACGGCAGGTCGGCGCGCTTGATGCGGACGTCGATGATCTCGGCACCATAGGCCTGGGCCGAGCGGTTCACGGCCTGCTGGATATTCTCCATCGACTGGCCGCGCTCGGGCGAGAGCAGGGCATCGAACCGCTGCTTGCCCAGCTCGTTGCGGATTCGCGACGACAGGATCCGCGACAGTTCCTCGGCAACCCGCTGCTCGGTGCGGACGGTCTGGAACATGCGGACCGGATCGGTGATGCGAAAACGTGCATAGGCATCGACGACGAGCCGCAGCTGGTCGGTCGACAGCACCGTCTGCGGCGGAATGTCGAGCGACATGATCCGCTTGTCGATGAAGACCGTGTTCTGGAGAAACGGGGTCTTGAGGACGAGTCCGGCACCGGTGCTGCCGAAGACCTCGCCCGGGACATAGGTGTTGACCGTCGCGACAGGCCGGCCGAACTGCAGGATGATCGCCTGCCGGTCCTCGGGTACGCGAACGACGGCGACGAGAAGCAGGAACAGCATCAGGGCCAGCGCCACGCCGGCGAGGATGATGTTGCGCGAGAGGATCATTGCCCGGCCTCCCGGTTGGCGCGGGCCCGGCGCTCCAGTTCCGGGAGCGGCAGATAGGCCTGCACGCCGGGCGCCTCGATCACCGTCTTGTCCACCTTGGAGAGCACCTGTTCCATCGTTTCCATGTACAACCGCTTGCGGGTCACCTCGGGCGCGAGGCGATATTCCGCATAAACCTTGTCGAACGAGGCCGTGGCGCCGGCCGCCTGTGCCTGGATCTGCTGCGCATAGGCGCGCGCCTGGTTCAGGAACTGCTGGGCATCCTGTTGCGCTGCGGACACATCCTTGAAGGCTTCATCCACGGCTGCTGGCGGGTCGGCGCGGTTGATGTCCACGCCCTGGACCAGAACACCCGAGCGGTAGCTGTCGAGGATTTCCTGGACGCGCTCGCGCACCTGCTCGGCGATCGCAGCCCGTTCGGGCCCGATGGCGTTGTTGAGGGTGGATCGGGCGACGATCTCGCGCATGGCGGATTCGGTTGCGTCGCGCACCGTCGTATCCGGGTCGGCGATCCGGAACAGGAAATCCTCGGCGTTGCGGATCCGCCATCGGACCGCGTAGGCGATGTTGATCACATTGCCGTCGCCGGTGATCATCAGATTTTCACTGTCGCCTTCGGCGGCGCCGATGAGCGTGGTGCGGATATCCTCGAAGCGCACCTTGGTGACCTGGTCGATCGGAGATGGCAGCTTCAGGTGGAAGCCGGGGTTGGCCGTCGAGCTGTATTTCCCGAACCGGGTGACAACGCCGCGCTCGCCGGCACCGATCTGATAGGCCGAGGTGGACGCGAGCAGCAGCAGCGCCGCGCCGCCGGCGACGAGGCCCCAGGGGATGTTGGGCGCACTGCGGGCGCCGCCACCGCCGCCACCCGGACCGTTCGTGCCACCCCCCAGGCCGCGAAGCCGCTCCTGGCTGCGCCGGATGAACTCGTCGAAATCAGGTGTCCCACCGCGCGGCTTGTCGAGCCCGGGTTCGCGCGGGCGCGGCGCATCTCCCCAGGGGTTGCGCGGACCCGCCGTCGGCCGACCGGCATCGCCTCCCCATGGGTTACGCCGCTTTCCCCCCTTGCCGTCGCCGTCTCCACCTTCATTGTTCTGCCAGGGCATGGGGGCCTTTCCGTTGGATGCATCCAGATAAGGGCGCAGGCTTGGTGCTGAACCTGTCGTCGATATAGGGGGGTGGCAGGCAGAAAGCGAGGGCGTTCCATGGCGGTCGAGGATGTCGCAACCCGCGTACTGGACGGGATCGACGATCCGGTCCGGCCCGGCTCCGTCATGGCCTCCGGCCGCGTCGAGGGGCTGACGGCCCGGGCCGACGGCAGCCTGGGCTTCGTGATTCAGGTCGGCGACCTTGCCCGGGCCGCCGCCGATGCACTGGAACAGCGCCTGCGGGCCGCGCTGGCGGCGGCCGGGATCAGCGCCGTGCGGATTGTCCAGACGGCCGAGAAGGGGGCAACACCACCGCCCGGAAGCGCCATCCCCGGCGTTCGGCACATCCTCGCCGTTGGCGCCGGCAAGGGCGGGGTCGGCAAGTCGACGATCGCCGTTGGCCTTGCGCTGGCCCTTTCGCGCCGTGGCCTGGCGGTCGGGCTTCTCGACGCCGACATCCAGGGGCCGTCGGCGCAGATCCTGCTGGGGATCTCGGGCCGGGCGAGCGCCACGCCGGACAGGCGCCTGATCCCGATCGAGGCCCACGGTATCCGGATGCTGGGCATGGGCGTGATGGCCGATCCCGACAAGGCCGTGGCCTGGCGGGGCCCGATGGTCGCCGGTGCCGTCGTCCAGATGGCGACGCTGGGATTGTGGGGCCAGCTCGACGCGCTGGTGGTCGACCTGCCGCCGGGCACCGGCGACATCCATCTGTCGCTGGCCCAGAAGCTGGGGCCGACGGGCGCGCTGGTCGTCACCACGCCGCAGAAGCTGGCGCAGGCCGACGCCCGCCGCGCCATTGCCTTCTTCGGGCTGCTGAAGGTGCCGGTTGTCGGTGTGATCCTGAACATGGCGGGTCTCATCGCGCCGGATGGGACGTTGCTGCAGCCCTTCGGGCAAGCCGCTGATCTGGATGCGCTGGGCGTGCCGGTCCTCGCTGAACTGCCCCTGGAACCGGCCGTCGTTGCCGCCTGCGATGCCGGCCGGCCGCGCACGACCGGCCCCGTCGCAGCCGGCCTTGACCGCATCGCAGCAGCGCTGGCCGAGCGCCTCGGGCTCGATCCTCAGCCCTGACCTGCCACCGTCAGCCCATCAATGCGGACGGTCGGCGCATCGATCGCGTGGCGGAATGCGAGATCATCGGCCGGCACGAGCGTGGCGAACATCTCCACCAGATTGCCGGCCACCGTCGCTTCGGCGACTGGCTCGGCAAGCTGGCCCCCTCGGATGCGGAAGCCGGCAGCCCCGCGGCTGTAGTCGCCGGTCAACAGATTGACACCCATTCCAATCAGTTCAGTTACGTATAGGCCGCCCCTTATATCAGACATGAGCGCCTCAACCGTCTGCTCGCCAGCTTCGAGCCACAGGTTCGATGGCGCGACGCCGGGTGGCCCGGACGTGCCCCGCGTCGCGTGGCCGGTCGGCGGAAGGCCGAGCTGCCGGCCGCTGGCGCTGTCCAGCAGCCAGCCGGTCAGCCGGCCGTCGGCGATGATATCCCGCGCCGCCGTCGGAAGGCCTTCGGCGTCGAACGCACGCGAGCGCAGCCCGCGCAGTCGGTGGGGATCGTCACGAACCCGTATGCCGGGCGCGAACAGCGGGCGATCGCCCCAGTCGTGGAGGAAGCTGGTTCGCCGGGCGATTGCGCTGCCGCTGATGGCGGCCGTCAGGTGTGCGAGCAGGCTAGCCGAGACCCGGGAGTCGAACAGCACGGGCATCCGGCCCGTCGGTGCCGGGCGGGGGTCGAGGCGGGCAACCGTCCGCCGGCCGGCCCGGTCGCCGACCTGCGCGGCCGGCTCGAGGTCTGCGAGATGCCGGGCCTGCGCCCAGGCATGGTCGCGCTGACGGCGCCCGCCCGTCTCGCCGGCGACCACGACTGCGGACACCGAGACCGAGGTTCCGACCGCAGCGCCAGCAAAACCGCCCGTGGTCGCAAGGGCAATCAGGCTGGTCCCGGCGCTGGCCGAGCCGCCTTCGCTGTTCGAGATGCCGGGGATGGCACGCGCTGCGTCCTCGGCCTCGAGCGCCATGGCTCGGAGCTGCTCGGCATCGAGGGCGAGAACGGCGGGGTCGTGCAGATCGAAGTCGGCAAAGGGGCCGCGCGCCAGCATCTCCGCCGGCGCCAGCCCGGCATAGGGATCCTCGGGCGCCAGGGCCGCCATGGCACGGGCGCGTTCGACCGCTTCGGCAAGCGCCGATGCCGACAGGTCCGAAACCGCGACCTGCGCCGAGCGTTGGCCAACGAACAGCCGGATTCCGATCTCCTCGCCTTCCGACCGGCCCACATCCTCGAGCTGGCCCAGCCGGACGGCGACACTGGTCGAGGCCTCGCTCCTGTAGATGGCATCGGCCGTGTCTGCGCCAGCGCGTCGCGCAAGCGCCAGCACATGGTCGAGCCGGTCGAGTACGGCGGCTGTATTGAGCATGAGAGTGCGCCTATGGAAGCGGAGCCGGTGCAGCAACAACCGAAGCGAGAAGCACGGGCGCAACGAGAAGAAGGCCGGTCAGCTGGTTCATCCGAAAGGCGCGAAGCGCGCTGTCAGGGCGGTCGGCATCGAATCGCTGCAGCTGCAGGCCGAAGTGCAGGCCCGCCGGAAGCAAGGCGAGCAGCAGCCAGAGTGTCTGCGACCAGCGCCAGAGGGCTGCGGCCAGCAGCAGCACGGCAGCGGCATGGAAGAGGGCGACGGCCGGTTTCAGCCGGGGCCCGAGCGCCCGGGCCGAAGACTTGATGCCGGCGAGCGCATCATCCTCGCGGTCCTGGGCGGCGTAGAGCGTGTCATAACCAAGGGTCCAGGCGACACAGGCGGCATAGGCCAGCAGCATGACGGCGGGTTCGGCACGGTTGAGCGGGTCAGCTGCCGCCCAGCCAACCGGCACGCCCCAGTTGAAGGTGAGGCCAAGCCAGGCCTGCGGCCACCAGGTGATGCGCTTCATGAAAGGGTAGGCGGCGACCAGCAGCAGCGAGGCGAGCGCCACGATCTGGGCCTGGCGCGGCAGGGCGAGGAGGACCAGAAGCCCGAGAAGGGAAAGCCCCACCAGATAGCGCCAGCCGCTGCCGATCCCGATCGCACCCGAGGCGATCGGCCGCGCCGCCGTCCGCGCCACCTGGCGGTCGAGATCACGGTCGATGATGTCATTGTAGGTGCAGCCGGCCGCGCGCATCGCGGCCGCGCCCAGCAGGAACAGCGGCCACAGCGCCCACCATCCCGACGGCGGTGCCAGAAAGCTGCCGATCAGGCAGGGCCAGAAGAGAAGCCAGATGCCGACCGGCCTGTCGAACCGTCCCAGCCGGGCATAAAGGGCGAGGCGCGGCGGCAGCCGGTCGACCCAGCCGGGCAGGGCATCTGGCGTGACGGGCGGCGACATGGGCCCCAGATGCGGCGCCCCGGGCCTTGGGGCAAGGCTCGATGCGCCGGTCAGGCCGCCACGTCGAAGGGAACGATCTCGCCGGCGAGATAGAGTTGGCGGGCCTTCACGCGGCTGAGCTTGCCCGAGGAGGTCCGCGGCAGGGTCCGGGGCGGAACCAGCTCAACGACGCAGTTCATGCCGGTGATGCTGCGCACCTTTTGCCGGATCGCGTCCTTTAGGCGGGCGCGCTCGACCGGGTCGCTCGTCCGGCACTGCACCAGGACGGCCGGGGCTTCCTCACCCTGCGGTGTGGTGATCGCGAAGGCCGCGATATCGCCGGCCTTGAAGCCTTCGAGCTGTTCGATCGCCCATTCGATATCCTGCGGCCAATGGTTCTTTCCATTGAGGATGATCATGTCCTTGGCGCGGCCGACGATGAAGATGTGACCCTCCACCAGATAGCCCATGTCGCCGGTGTCCAGCCAGCCGTCGGCCGACAGGACAGCGGCTGTCGCCACGGGATCCTGCCAGTAGCCGTCCATCAGGCCCAGGCCCTTTACGAACACGCGGCCGATCTGCCGGTCGGGAAGGGCGTTGCCGTCCGCGTCGCGGATTTCGATGCTGAGGCCTTCAACAGGCACGCCGCAATCGACGATCGCGCGGTAGCGAACCGGCTTCGACGGGTCCGCCGGGCTGTCAGCCAGCCCTTCGCCTGCCAGCCGCGCTTCGTCCACCAGGTCGCACACGATTCCCTGGCCAAGCGGGGCGACCGAGACGGCAAGCGTCGCTTCCGCAAGGCCATAGCTTGGCGTGAAAGCCTCCGCCCGGAAGCCGGCGGGTGCGAAGGCATCGACGAAGGCCTGGCAGATGTCGGGCCGGATCATGTCGGCGCCATTGCCGGCCAGCCGCCAGCGCGACAGGTCGAACCGGCCGGCCACGTCGGTCAGGGTCGAGACGCGGCGCGCGCAGATGTCATAGCCGAAGGTGGGCGAATAGGAGAGGCTGTAGCCGGGATTGCGGCTGATGAGATCCAGCCAGGTGAGCGGCCGACGGGCGAAATCGTCGGTCGCGAGAAAATCGACCGACAGCTGCGCCGCCATGGTCGACAGCACCGTGCCGACGAGGCCCATGTCATGATACCAGGGCAGCCACGAGACGCCGCGATCGCCAGGGCCGAGCTTCATGCTGAGCGCATGGCCCGTCAGGTTCGCCATGACCGCCCGGTGTGACACGGCCACACCATGGGGAAAGCGGGTAGAGCCGCTGCTGTACTGGAGATAGGCAACAGCGTCGGGATCGGGCTGTGGCAGGTCGGCCGCGGGTGCATCGAGCGCGGCGAACGCGTCCCAGCCCAGCGCCGGCGCGATTCCATCGGCCGCCTCGGCAAAGAGGGCGGCGAGGGCGTCGGGGCCGACCACCAGGGCGGGGGCCGAACTCTGGAGCTGGATGCGGATCTGCTCGACATAGGCCTGCCGGCCGCCGAACGAGGTGGGCAGTGGCAGCGGCACCGGCAGGACCCCGGCCCGAAGTGCGCCAAAGAAGGCCGCAGCGAAATCTGGTGATGTCTCGGCAATCAGGGCAAGCCGGTCACCCGGCTTGAGGCCGCGGGCGATGAGGCCGTGGGCGCGCGCGACCGAGTCGCGGGCCAGTTGCTGATAGGGATAGGCTCGAACCAGCGAGCCGCGGGCATCGTAGAAGTTGAACCCGGTGGCGCCGGTTGCGGCATAATCAAGCGCGTCGGTCAGGGTTGCGAAGCGGCCGGTCACGAAGGGGATCCCGGACATCAATGGCGTGGGCTGGCGGCAGCCGGCCTCAACGGACGATGGCGCTGCGGTCTGGCCCGACGTCGAAAGGTCGGCTGTGGCAGTCATCATGCGCTGGCGTACCCTTGCAGTCTGTATTCGGCTGTCGCGTCCGCCCGTGCGTCTGCAGGTCCGGCGCGGCCACGAGCTAGTTACCATGCACTGGCAGCCATCATGGTTCAAAACGGGCCGGAACTGTGGCAGCAAGGTGGCACAATGGAAGCCTCTTCCAAGCGTTGCCGCACGGGTGGTCCGCGTCTGGCGTCACCGCTCGATACCGAAACCCTGTCCGCCCTGGCGGTGCGCTATCTCGAGCGGTATCAGACCAGCCGGGAACGGCTTCGCCGCTATCTCGATCGCAAGCTCCGCCAGCGCGGCTGGGCCGGCGGGGCGCCGCCCGATCTCGACACGCTTCTCGATGATATGGTGGCGCGCGGCTATGTCGATGATGCAGCCTTTGCGAGCGCGCGCGCGCGCACCCTGTCGCGGCGTGGCTTTGGCGTCGCACGGGTTCGCGCCGACCTGCTGGCGGCGGGAATCGACGCCGAGGCGGGCACGCCCGTGCTCGATGCAATCGACCCGCTGGCGGCCGCGCTGGCCTTTGCTCGTCGACGCCGGCTGGGCCCGTTCGGCCCGCCGCCGCCCGATCGCGCCGGGCGTGACCGACAGGTGGCGCAACTGCTTCGCGCCGGGCATTCGCCGCGCCTCGCCCGCGCCATCGTGGCCGCCCGCCGCGAGGAAGACCTGCCCGGCTTCGACGATCGCTAGGCGTCCGCGCTTCGCCCTGTGTGCCGGCCGAAATCAGGGGCTGGCGTGTCCTGCCCGGCTTCGACGATCGCACGGCGAACCTCGCGCGATGCGCTGAAACGGCGATGGAGTGTGTCGCCGTCACCCCAGCGGATCGCACGCTGCAGGGCGGCGAGATCCTCGGTCACGCGGCCGAGCACGTCCAGCACGGCGTCGCGGTTGGTCAGGAACACGTCGCGCCACATGGTCGGATCGGATGCCGCGATCCGCGTGAAATCGCGAAAGCCGCCAGCCGAATATTTGATCACCTCACCGCGCGTCACATCCTCGAGATCGGCGGCGGTGCCGACGATCGAATAGGCGATGAGGTGGGGAATATGGCTGGTGACGGCCAGCACCAGATCGTGATGGGCGGCATCCATCACTTCCACGGTCGAGCCCAGCCGGGTCCAGAAGGCAGCCAGCCGCTCGACGGCGGCCGGATCGGCTCCGGCTGGCGGGGTGAGAATACACCAGCGCCCCTCGAACAGGCTGGCGAAGCCGGCGTCCGGGCCCGAGCGTTCCGTCCCCGCGACGGGATGCGCCGGCACCAGCGCGACGCCCGCCGGCAGCAGCGGGGCCAGCTGGTCGATGACCGCCCGCTTGGCCGAGCCCACATCCGACAGGATGGCGCCGGGCATGAGATCGGCGACGATCGCGGCGCCGACCTCGGCATAGGCGCCCAGCGGCACGGCCAGCACCACCAGGTCCGCATCAATGCAGGCGGCGCCCGCCGAATCGGCGATGTCATCGAGAAGGCCGAGCTCGGCCACCCGGGCGCGCACGGCGGGGTCGAGATCGGTGCCGGACAGTTCGACTGTCGGCATGTGGGCGCGAACGGCCCGTGCCAGCGATGACCCGATCAGCCCAAGGCCGATGACGGCGACACGTCGGAACGGCAGCATCAGGCGGCCGCCGCGCGTTCGCGCAAGGCCTCGATGAAGCGGCCGGTCTCGTCCTCGGTTCCAACCGAGACGCGAAGGGCGTTCGGCAGCCCCTGCTTTGGAAGCCAGCGCACAAGAATGCCGCGCTTGGCCAGCCAGTCGTGGAGCGCGGCGGCCGACAGCGGGCCTTCGGGCGGGCAGGTCATCAGCACGAAGTTCGCCGCGCTCGGGATGGCGGCAAGGCCCTGGTTGCCAAGGGTGACGATGGCCTGTGTCAGCCGTTCGCGCTGGGTGGCGTTGGCTGCCCGGCAGCGGGACACCCATTCCTGGTCGGCGATCGCGGTCTCGGCCGCTGCAAGCCCCAGCGTGGAGATGGGGAAGGGCGCGCGCACCCGGTTCAGCTCGGCGATGACCGAAGCCGGGCCCGTCGCCCAGCCGACGCGCAGGCCGCCAAGGCCGTAGATCTTGGAAAACGTCCGGGTTGCCAGCACGTTGGGCGCGGTGCGCGCCAGCGCCAGCGCGCCATCCGGATCGGGGGAATCCAGATATTCGGCATAGGCCTGGTCAAGCACCAGCAGGATGTCGGGGCGAAGCCCGGCATGCAGCCGCGCCACTTCGCTCGCCGGGATCATCGTGCCGGTCGGATTGTTTGGATTGGCCAGAAAGACGATCCGCGTGTCGGCCCGGATGGTCGAAAGGATCGAGTCCACGTCCGCCGTGAAGGCCGTGTCCGGCGCGGCGAGCGGTTCGGCGCCGGCCCGGCGCGCGGCAATCGGATAGACCATGAAGCCATGGCGCACATGCACCACGCTGTCGCCGGCGCGGCAGTAGATGAGGGGGAGAAGCTGCAGGATCTCGTCAGAGCCGGTGCCACAGACGATCCGGTCGGAATCGAGGTCGTGCAGGAAGGCGATGCGCCGCCGCAGTTCGGTGGCGGCGCCGTCGGGGTAGCGGTGGACCCCATGCGAGAAGGCACGAATCCGCTCGATGACGAGCGGGGAGGGGCCCCAGGGATTCTCGTTCGACGAAAGCTTTACGGGCTCGGCGCCGCCTGGGGCACGGGCCGCGCCCGGCACATAGGCTTCGATCGCGCGGATCCAGGGATTGGCGGTCGGCATCGGCATGCGCGCCCCTTGGGACAGGCGTTGCCGCCATGCAAGGCTGCCATGCAAGCATGGCGAGGCTTTGATGCCGACCCGGACATTGCTAGAGCGCGCCACCCGTCATGACCGAGCCGCCCCATCGCTATCGGCGCCTGCCCCTCGACCTGCCGCTGGAGGGTGGCGGGGTGCTGCCCCGGCCCGCCATCGCCTTTGAGACGCTGGGGGAGCTGAACCCTGACCGCTCGAACGCCATTCTGGTCTGCCATGCGCTGACGGGCGACCAATATGTCGCCTCGACCCATCCGCTGACCGGAAAGCCCGGCTGGTGGGCCCGGGTCGTGGGCCCGGGCCGGCCGCTCGACCCGGCGCGCCATTTCATCCTGTGCGCCAATGTGCTGGGCGGCTGCATGGGAAGCGAGGGGCCGACCAGCCCGCATCCGGAAGATGGCCGCCCCTGGGGGCTTCGGTTCCCGGTCATCACGATTGCCGACATGGTGCGCGCCCAGGCGGCGCTTCTCGATGCGCTGGGAATCGATCGTCTGGCGGCGGTCATCGGCGGCTCCATGGGCGGCATGCAGGCGCTGCAATGGGCCGACAGCTTCCCGGACCGTGTCGGCGCCGTCATTGCCATTGCCGCCGCCGCCCGCCACAGCGCCCAGAACATCGCCTTCCATGAAGTTGGCCGGCAGGCAATCATGGCCGACCCCCGCTGGCAGGGTGGGGCCTATGCACCGGGCAACGGCCCCGCGAACGGTCTAGCGGTCGCGCGCATGGCTGCGCACATCACCTATCTGTCGGAAGCGGGGCTGACGGCGAAGTTCGGCCGCCAGCTGCAGGACAGCCGCGGCAAGCGCTTCGGCTTCGACGCCGATTTCCAGGTGGAAAGCTATCTGCGCCACCAGGGGATGAGCTTCGTCGACCGGTTCGATGCCAACGCCTATCTCTACATCACCCGCGCCATGGACTATTTCGACCTGGCCGAGCGGCATGGCGGGCAACTGGCGCTGGCCTTTGTGCGAACCGCCGCACGTTTCTGCATCATCTCGTTCGACAGCGACTGGCTCTATCCCACGGCGGAATCGAAGCGCATCGTCCAGGCCCTGGTCGCGGCCGGGCGCCACGCCAGCTTCGTGGAGCTTTCGAGCCCCTATGGCCATGATGCGTTCCTGCTCGACACGCCGGGCCTCAACGAGGTGATCGGCGGGTTTCTGGATGCAGCGACGGCGGCATGAACCGCCTCCCCCCCCGCTTGCAGCTGGTGGCTGACCAGGTTCCGGCTGGCGCCAGCGTTCTTGATGTCGGCTGTTCGGACGGCCGGCTTCTCGCCTGGCTGCGCGACGAGCGCCAGGTGGACGGGCGCGGGATCGAGATCGATCCGGCGCGCGTGGCTGCCGCCGTCTCGCGCGGGCTGTCGGTGGTTCAGGGGGATGCCACGCGCGATCTGGCCGCCTTTCCGGACCGGTCGGTCGATATCGCCATCCTGTCGGAAACCCTGCAGGCAATGCAGGCGCCGGCGCAGGTGCTGGCCGAGCTGGTGCGGATCGGCCGCCAGGCGGTGGTCGCCTTTCCCAACTTCGGCTACTGGCGCGTCCGCCTTGAGCTGCTGATCAGCGGCCGAATGCCCGTCACGCGCGAACTGCCGATGAGCTGGCACGAGACGGAAAACATCCACCTGTGCACCATCGCCGATTTCCGGTCGCTGGCAGCCAGCATGAACCTTGTGATCGAGCGCGAGGCCTATCTGTGCGGCAGCCAGCGGATCCACGCGTGGCCGAACCTCAGGGCCGACCACGCGCTGTTCGTGCTTCGGGGATGAGGCGCGTCAGGCGCGGGCGGTCGCCAGCTGCTCCATCACCTTCTTGTGCAGCCAGAGATTCATCTCCGCGCTGCCGTCAAGGGCCCCCGTATAGCCAAGCTCCTGCGCCAGCTCCTTGCGGGCAGCGAGCGAACTGTCCATCCCGACGAGCTTCATCAGGTCCACGATCGAGGTCTTCCAGTTGAGCGGCTGGCCGTTCTTCTCGGCCATGTAGGTCAGCACCTCCTCGACATTGACCGGCTGCGGCGCGGGCGCGGGCGCTTCCGGCGTCGCGGGCGGCGGAGGAGGCGGTGCCTTGGCAGCCACTTCCTTGGCTTCGGCGCTGCCGAAGATCGCGTCCTTCAGTCTGGAAAAGATGCCCATGCTGCTCTCCTGTTCTAGACACCGGATTCTAGCGGTATTTTCGTGTCAGGGCCAAGACAGATTGCTGGCCTGTCAGGCAGCGTGCCGGTAGCCGAGCGGCAGGCCCGCTTCCGCGACGAAGCCATAGAGCGGCTCGTCGGGCAGGGCGCTGGCGAGAATCGCGCGCGCCGCGATCAGCCGGTCGAGGTCGATGCCGGTCTTCAGCCCCATGGCGTCCAGCATGAACACCAGATCCTCGGTCACGATATTGCCCGAGGCGCCCGGGGCGAACGGGCAGCCCCCGAGACCAGCCTGCGACGAATCGAAGGTGGTGATGCCGACCTCAAGGCCAGCGACGACATTCGCCAGGCCCAGCCCCCGTGTGTTGTGCAGGTGCAGGCCTGTCATATGCTCCGCGCCGATTGCCGAATGAACGCGCCGCACCAGCCGCTTCACCTGCGCGGGATTGGCATAGCCGCTGGTGTCCGACAGGCCGACCTCGTCGCAGCCGAGCGCCATCAGCCGCTCGGCAAGCGCAACGACCCGGTCCTCGGGCACCTCGCCCTCCAGCGTACAGCCGAACGCCGTCGAGATGGCGCCCTCGAACTGCGGCCGCCGGCCGGGTGGGAGGGCGCGGAGCTGTTCGGCAATGGCTGCGACCTCCTCGAGAACCTGGGCATGGCTTCGCCGCAGATTCTTGAGGCTGTGCGTCTCGGAGGCCGACAGCGGCAGGGTGATCTTGTGCGCGCCGACGGCGATGGCGGCCTCGGCGCCGCGCGCGTTGGGGACGAGGGCGGCGACCGTCAGCCCCGGATGGCGCCGGGCGTGGGTGACGATCTCGGCCGTATCCGCCAGCTGCGGCAGAAGGGCGGGGGGCACGAAACTGCCGACCTCGATCTCGCGCAGGCCCGCGGCAACCAGTGCGTCGATCCACGCCTTCTTGGCCGCGGTCGGCATGACGGGCTTGATCGACTGCAGGCCATCACGGGGGCCGACCTCGCTCACCAGAACGTCGATGCCGTTGCCTGTCATGCCGGACTCCGCCAATTTGTCCGGACATTTCTGCCGCAGTTGACCGAAGGGGACAAGCGTTGGACGCGACGATCACAGGGGAGGTGGGGGCGGGTCGGCGCCCTCTGGCGGGGATCCAGGTCGCTGAATTTTCGCACATGGTGATGGGCCCGGCCGCCGGCCAGATCCTCGCCGATCTTGGTGCCGACGTGATCAAGGTGGAGCCTGTCGGCGGGGACGCAACCCGCAACCTGGGCGGATCGGGCGCCGGCTATTTTCCCATGTACAATCGGGGGAAGAAGTCGGTCTGTCTCAATCTCAAGGCGTCCGAGGGGCTTGCGGCGGCACGCGATCTCGTCACCGCCAGCGACATCCTGATCGAGAATTTCCGGCCGGGCGCCATGGATCGGCTGGGACTCGGCTGGGCCGAGCTGTCGTCGCTGAACCCCGCCCTCATCTATGTGAGCGAGAAGGGCTTTCTGGAAGGGCCCTATGCCCACCGGACGGCGCTTGACGAGGTGGCGCAAATGATGGGCGGCCTTGCCTACATGACGGGGCCGCCGGGCCGGCCGCTTCGTGCCGGCGCTTCCGTGATCGATGTGACGGGGGGCATGTTCTCGGTCATCGGGGCGTTGTCGGCCCTGTACGAGCGCCAGCGCACCGGTCAGGGCGCCCGGGTTTCGGCTGCACTGTTCGAGACAACGGCCTATCTGGTCGGCCAGCACATGGCGCAGAAGGCGGTGACCGGCGTCGCCGCCAGCCCCATGCCCGCGCGAATCTCGGCCTGGGCCATCTACGACATCTTCGATACCGCGGACGGCCAGCAGCTGTTCATTGGCGTCGTGACCGACTCCCTGTGGGAGCGTTTCTGCGCGCTGTTCGGTCTTGAGGCGCTGTGGGCACGCCCGGAGTGGCGCACGAACAATGCCCGCGTCGCCGCCCGAGACGAGATCCTGCCCGCCGTCCGGGCGGTACTGCGCACATTCACCCGCGACGAGCTGATTGCCCGACTGGACGGGTCCGGCCTGCCGTTCGCGCCGATCGGCCGGCCGGAGGATCTGTTTGACGATGCGCATCTGCTGCAATCCGGCGGTCTGCAGCCGGTGGAGCTGGCGGACGGTGCGCGCACCCTGCTTCCCGTGATCCCGATCGAGATCGACGGCGCCCGGCCGGCAACGGACGGCGCGTTGCGGCCGCCCGGAGCAGACACGGCCAGGGTGCTTTCGGGCCTCGGCTGGTCCGAGGAGCGCGTGTCGGCGGCAGCATCGGCCGGCGCAATCGGAGTCACCCAGCCCTGACAGGGTGAACGACTGTCACATCGGGCCAGTGCCGCTTTCGGTTCGGCCGGCCGTCGGTTATGAACGTCCTGTCCTTGGAGGGAGGGGCACGGATGAATCGCAGGGTCGACGACATGGTCACCTTATCTGCATCACTGCCGGATGTCCGCCCGGCGGAGCCAGTCGCCCCGCGCGAACTGCTGGAACGCGCCCGACCGCTGTTCATCTCGGCCGTGCAGCTGGCAGCTGAGCGTCTTTCGCAGGCCGACGCGGCCTGCCTTCGTGAATCGTGCGAACGAATGGGGCGCGCGCCCACGCCCGAGGCGCGCGCCGGCGCCTATCGCGATTTCCTCGCCGCCATCGCCGAGGCGAGTGGAAGCCGCTTCCATCGCGCCGTGATCGCCGCGCTTGTTGCCGAGTTCGGCAGCCTTGTCGATCGCGGTGTCCGGCACGACATGGAGCGCGAGGGGCGGTGGGAAGACGGCGACGTGCACCGGCTCTGGCTCGCGCTGGACAGTCGGAACCCCCATCTCGCAAGCCAGGCAGCCGAGGATCACATGCTGGTCGTGGGGCAGGTGCTCGACCGGATTGCGGCAACCGCCGGCTGAGCCGATGACGACGCGCCGCTAGTGCCGGCGCGACAGGGACCGCATGGCGCGGTCAAGTCCCTCCAGCGTCAGCGGATACATGCGGTCGGCCATCAGGTCGCGCATCATCCGGATCGACTGGCTGTGGTTCCAATGCTGTTCCGGAATGGGATTGAGCCAGGCAGCAGCGGGATAGACAGTTGTCAGACGCCGCATCCAGACCTCGCCGGCCTCTTCGTTCCAGTGCTCGACCGAGCCACCGGGGTAGCTGATCTCGTATGGACTCATCGAGGCGTCGCCGACGAACAGCAGCTTGTAATCATGCGGATAGCGGTGGAGCACATCCATGGTCGACGTGCGTTCCGACCAGCGCCGGCGGTTGTCCTTCCAGACAGCCTCATAGGGGCAGTTGTGGAAATAGAAATATTCCAGATGCTTGAACTCGGATCGGGCGGCCGAGAACAGCTCCTCGCAGACCTTCACATGCGGATCCATCGAACCGCCGACATCGAGGAACAGCAGCAGCTTCACGGCATTGTGCCGTTCCGGGCGCATGACGATGTCGAGATAGGCCTTGCGCGCGGTGCCGGCGATGGTGGCGTCCAGGTCGAGCTCATCGGCGGCGCCTTCGCGCGCGAAGCGACGCAGGCGGCGCAGCGCGATCTTGATGTTGCGGGTGCCCAGTTCGACCGATGAGTCGAGGTTGCGGAACTCGCGCCGGTCCCAGACCTTCACGGCCCGGTTGTGGCGATTGCGTTCCTGCCCGATCCGGACACCTTCGGGGTTGTAGCCCTGGGCGCCGAAGGGCGAGCGGCCGGACGTGCCGATCCACTTGCTGCCACCTTCGTGTCGTTTGGTCTGCTCTTCCAGACGCTTCCTGAGTGTTTCCATCAGCTCGTCCCAGGATCCGAGCTTGTCGATCTCGGCCATTTCCTCGGGCGTGAGATAGAGTTCGGCAAGCGCTTTCAGCCACTCGGCCGGGATTTCGACTGTGCCAGTCTCAATTCCTGTCTCCAGCCCCTTGAAGACCTTGCTGAAGACCTGATCGAACCGGTCGAGAAGCCCCTCGTCCTTCACATAGATGGCGCGGGCGAGATAATAGAAATCGTCCACGCGGTGTTCGATGACGCCTTCCTTCATGGCCTCCAGAAGCATCAGATGCTCCTTCAGGCTGGCCGGAATCCGGGCGGTGCGAAGTTCATCCAGAAACGTCAGGAACATGGCCGCGTCTATTGCAATGGAGCGCGCGGCATCATGGCGCTGGCCACCGCCCCGGCGTCGCCAGCCGATGACCCCGTTGTCAGCGTGATGCTGCGCGTTTCGCCATTGCTGGCGATCGCGATGAGCGTGCCGCTGTGGCCGTCCATGCCAATGCCGCGCATCGCGCTTTCAGGCTGGTCGAGCTTCATCTGCGCCTGCACCCCGGCATCGGCGATGGCCTTGTCGTAGAAGGCGATTACCTCGGCCAGCGGCGCGTCCGTCTCCAGCACGACGACGCGCCCCTGGCCCCCCTTGCCGTCGTCCAGCGTCATGTTCGAGATCAGCTGCGCTTTCGGAAAGGGGGGCGCGAAGGGGGGCAGGGACGATGCCAGCGCGGCCGGATCGAGGCCCGCGGCCTCGCCGCCCTGGACAACGGCAGTGGCGCCATCCGTCGTCTTGAGCGTGTAGCTGCCGTCGCCGGTGGTGGTGACCTTGCCGTCCGCGGTTTCCACGATGGTCCGTTCCGGGCTGCCACAGGCCGTGACCAGCAGGCTGAGGGTGCTGGCAAGCAGGATGCGGCGCATGGTCATTCTCCGGGGTTGTGGCGCTGCTGGCAGCGCAGTCCTAGCTGTCAGCCGCCGTGCCGTCGACAGAAGTTGGTGCACCGGCGCGTGGCGGTACGGCCTGTCGGGCAGGCGAGGCGGGTCTGGCGATCTCGGCAATCGACCTCGAAGGTTCGTGCGGCGCTGCCAGCGCGGCATTTGCAGCACGCACATCCTCGACGGAGCGGGCGATAAGCTGGTCGCTCGACGGCGGGGCTGTTTCCGCCTCCCGTTCCCCGCAGGCCGACAGCAGCAGCATCGCCGCAAGGCACGGCAGCCAGGCTGACGCTTTGGGAGGCTTTGCTTTCATCTGTCCTCGTCTATGCCGCCGCGATGCGCCCGGTTGCAACCCCGCTGAAACTCGGCTGCGGCCTCACGCTTTCCAACCGGCTGGCCAAGGCCGCCATGACCGAGGGCCTTGCCGATTTCCTGAATGCGGCAACACCCGCCCATGCCGCGCTCTACGGGCGATGGGCCGATGGCGGCTTGGGCCTGCTGATCACCGGCAACATCCAGGTCTGCCGCCGGCACCTCGAGCGGCCGGGCAATATCGCGATCGAAGGCGAGCCGACCGCCGCCCAGATGGCCGGGCTTCAGGCGCTGGCCGCAGCCGCCCGGCGGCAGGGCGGACGCATCCTCGCCCAGCTCTCGCACGCCGGCCGGCAGACGCCCGCTGCCCTCAATCCCGCCCCGCAGGCGCCCAGTGCGGTTCCGCTGGCGCTGCCGGGCAGGCAGTTCGCAGCGCCGCGCGCCATGACCGAGTCCGAGATCCTCGACCTGATCCAGCGCTTCGCACTGGCTGCACATGTGTGCGAGGCCGCCGGCTTCGACGGCGTGCAGCTGCATGCCGCCCATGGCTATCTGATCTCCAGCTTCCTCTCGCCCCTATCCAATCGTCGCAGCGATCGCTGGGGCGGCAGCCTTTCGAACCGCGCCCGCTTCCTGCTCTCGGCTGTCCGCGCCGTTCGCGCCGCGACACGGCCAGCCTTCGCCCTGTCGGTCAAGCTGAACTCGGCGGACTTCCAGCGTGGCGGCTTCGCGCTCGAGGAATCGGCGCAAGTCGCCCGAATGCTGGCGGACGAAGGTGTGGACCTGCTCGAGGTCTCGGGCGGCACCTACGAACAACCGCGGATGATGGATGCCGACGGCCTCACCCCCGGGGAGGCGCGATCGGCCCGGCGCGAGGCCTATTTCCTGGCCGAGGCCGGGCGTCTCAGGGATGCAACCAACCTGCCGCTGATGGTGACCGGCGGATTTCGCACGGCCGCCGCCATGGATGCGGCGCTGTCGAGCGGAGCCGTCGACATGATCGGGCTTGCGCGACCGCTCTGTGTCGAGCCCGACGGCGCCAGGCGTCTGCTGTCAGACACAGGGGCCACACTGCCAGCCCCAGAGCGCAATCTGCGCCTAGGGCCGGGGCCATTTTCCCCCAGGAGCCGGCTCGCTGTCCTGCGCATGCTGAACGCGATCGCCGCCCAGGCCTGGTTCTGCCAGCAGATTCTCAGTCTGGCGGACCGGGGATCGCCCGATCCCAGGCTGTCACCCTTTCGGGCGCTGGTTCGGCATCAGCGGCGGGAGGCGCAGATGGCGCGGTCGCTGGTTCGGAGAGGCTGAGATCCGTGTCCAACAGATCATCGTCATCCGGCGGTGCGCCATCGAAGATCTCGAAACGGCGCCGCTGCAGCCAGGCCGAACGGATGGTGGCATATGGGTCGGCGGCGCCTGCCAGAAGCTGTTCGCCCTGGTCGCGCAGGCCCGAGCGAATGTCGAGCACGCGCACGCCCAGCTCCAGAATCTGCTCTTCCTGTGAAAACAGCCTGTTTTCGAGGTTGTTGACTGGGTCAGCGAAGAAATCGACGAAGAAGCCGATACCGTCGCGCACCGTCGACGGGCCCAGGAAGGGCAGCATGATGAACGGCCCGGAGGGCACGCCCCACACGGCCATGGTCTGCCCGAAATCATGCCGGTAACTGGGCAGGCCCATGTCGGTTGCATGGTCGCTCAGCCCCAGCCCCAGGACGCCGTTCACCAGCAGTCGATCGAGCGCGCGGAACGCCCGCTTCACCTTGCCCTGAAGCAGGGCGTTGGCGAAATAGGTGGGCTCACGCAGATTGTTGTAGCCGTTGGCGGTGCCGCGCCGCGCGGCCGCCGGTACGGCCGAGCGATAGGCGTTCGTGACCGGCAGCAGCACCGCGCGGTCGACCTGGTTGCTGAAGGCATAGACCCGCCGGTTGGAATCCTCCCAGGGATCGGCCCAGGCTTTGTCGGTAAGTGCCACCCGTTCCAGCCGTTCGCCACCATGCGCGCAGGCGCAGAGCAGAAGCGCCGCGAAAATCGGTGGAAGGCATCGCATCGCCCTTGTCGCTAGGCGGTCTTCCCGGGCGGCACAAGCAGCACTGACCGCACGTGGCTTCCCTTGCGTCGCAGGCGCGGGCGCTGCCTTGACGTGATTTAACGACTTCCTTAAGTCTTTAGCTCATGCATCCTCCGCATGAGATCTTCGCAAGCCTTGCTGATCCCACGCGCGTGCGGATCCTGATGCTCGTTCGCGACATGGATCTCGCCATGGGCGAGCTCGCAGACATCCTGGACCAGAGCCAGCCACGCGTCTCCAGGCATGTGCGGATCCTCGCCGAAGCGGGGCTTGTCCAGCGCCGCAAGGAAGGCGCCTGGGTCTTCGTTCGCCTCGACGAGCGTGCGCCACGGACGGAACTGTTCCAGCTGATCGACCGGCTGTCTGAAGGCGCGGACCCGATCGCGGCCGAGCGCCACCGGCTGGCCCAGGTCCGCGCCGAGCGGCAGCGGGCGATCGACGCCTGGTTCGAATGCAATGCCGGTGAATGGGATCTGCTGCGCCGGCTTGGCGGGCAGGAAGAAGCAGTGGAAGACGCCATTCGGGCCGCGGCCCGCAACCCCTCGGTTGGCCGTCTGCTCGACATCGGGACAGGAACCGGCCGCATCCTGGAGCTGCTGGCACTGGAGGCCGACAGTGCGACCGGGATTGACCGGTCGCCCGAGATGTTGCGGATCGCGCGCGGCAAGCTGGCGGCCGGCGGACAGCAGGCGGCCGAGCTGCGCCAGGCCGACATGCGCCTGCTGCCGTTCGCCGATGCCAGCTTCGACACCGTCACGCTGCACCATGTGCTGCACTTCGCCGATGACCCGGCTGCTGTCGTCGCAGAGGCAGCCCGCACCGTGGCGCCGGGCGGCAAGCTGCTGATCGCCGACCTGGCGCCGCACGATCGCGAGGAGCTTCGGGAGCGGTTCCGGCATGTCCGTCTCGGCTTCGATGACTCGACGATCCTGTCCGCGCTGGCGGCGGCCGGCCTGTTGGGCCGCCGGCACTCGCATCATCCCGGCCCCGAACTCAGCGTCTGCCTGTGGGAGGGACGCCGCCCATGACTGCACTGACCATAGCCGCGCGTACGTGCGAGGCCGAGCGCGCGCGCAACTCGCCGCTGTTTGCCGACCTGCCGGGCGACATCGAGATCAGTTTCGAATTCTTTCCACCCAAGACCGAGCGGATGGCGGAGACCCTGTGGCAGTCGATCACGACGCTGGCGCCGCTGGCGCCGCGCTTCGTCTCGGTGACCTACGGCGCCGGCGGATCCACCCGCGAGCGCACGCATGCGACTGTTGCCCGCATCGTTCGGGAGACGGGGATACCGGCGGCGGCCCATCTGACCTGTGTCGGCGCCAGCCGCGCCGAGATCGCGGAAATCGCCGAATCCTACTGGCAGGCCGGTGTCCGCCACATCGTGGCACTGCGCGGCGATCCGCCGGCCAATGGCGGGAAGCCGGGCCTGTTCCAGCCACACCCGGACGGGTATCGGGATGCGAGCGAACTGGTGGCGGGCCTTGCCGACCTGCGCCCCTTCGAGCTGTCCGTCGGCGCCTATCCCGAGACGCATCCGGAAGCGAGCAGCGCCGAGGCCGATCTCGCGCATCTGAAGCGCAAGATGGATGCCGGCGCGACGCGGGCGATCACCCAGTTCTTCTTCGAGCCGGACACCTTCTTCCGGTTCCGCGACCGTGCTGCAGCCGTCGGCATTTCGGCTGAGCTCGTTCCAGGAATCATTCCAGTCAACAACTTTACCAATATTATTCGCATGGCGTCTCAATGTGGTACGCAGGTGCCGAACTGGCTGGCGCGGCTGTTCGAGGGGCTGGACGACAAGCCCGATGCCCGCCAGCTGGTCGCGGCCACGGTCGCAGCCGAGCTTGTGCGCCGGCTCTATGCCGGCGGGGTCCGCCACTTTCACTTCTACACGCTGAACCGGGCGGAACTGGCCTATGCCATCTGCCATCTGCTGGGCGTGCGGTCGCGATGATCGCGCCGTCCGACGCCGAAGCTGCCTTCCGCGCGGAGGCCGCCCGCCGCATCCTGGTGAAGGACGGGCCCTATGGCACGGCCATCCAGGCGCTCGGACTGGATGAGGCGGCTTATCGCGGCGATCTGCAGTTGTCGCACGATCAGAAAGGCAACAATGATCTGTTGAACCTCACGCGGCCGGATGCCATCGCTGCGATCGCGCGGGGATATCTGGCGGCGGGCGCCGATCTGCTGGCCACCAACAGCTTCAATGCCAATGCCATCAGCCAGGCCGACTATGGCGCCCAGCATCTGGTAGCCGATATCAATCGCGCGGCCGCCGCCATCCTTCGGGCCGAAGTGGATGCGGCCGCCGCCCGGGACGGCCGTCGGCGGTTCGTGGCAGGTGCCCTGGGCCCTACCAACAAGACCCTGTCGCTCAGCCCGCGGGTGGAGGATCCGGGATTCCGTGAGGTCGACTTCGATGGCGTGAAGGCCGTCTATCGCGAGCAGATCGATGCGCTGGTGGACGGTGGCGTCGACTTCATCCTGATCGAAACGGTGTTCGATACGCTGAACGCCAAGGCAGCCGCCTTCGCCGCCATGGAGGCCGAGGAGGCGCTTGGTCGGCGCCTGCCCGTGATGCTGTCGATGACGCTCACCGACCTCGCCGGCCGAAACCTGTCGGGCCAGACGGTCGAGGCCTTCTGGGTTTCGCTTGCGCATGTCCGTCCGCTCACCATCGGGCTCAACTGCAGCTTTGGGGCAACCGAGCTGAGGCCGCATGTGCAGGCACTGAGCCGGATTTCCGACGCCCTGCTGATGGTCTATCCCAATGCCGGGCTGCCCAATGCGTTCGGTGGCTATGACGAGGCGCCCGAGACGACAGCCGGGCTGCTTCAGGCCTGGGCGCAGGACGGCCTTCTGAACGTTGTTGGTGGTTGCTGCGGCACGACGCCCGCCCATATCGAGCAGATCGCCGCCGCCGTGGCGGGATTCGAGCCCCGACGGATACCGGAACTTTCGCCGGGCTTGCGGCTGTCCGGCCTGGAGGCCGCCCTGTTCGAATGAGCGCAGCCGGCTTCATCAACATCGGCGAGCGCACGAACGTGACCGGCTCGGCCCGGTTCCGCAAGCTGATCGTGGCCGGTGACTATGCAGCCGCGCTCGAGATCGCGCGCGATCAGGTGGCGAACGGCGCGCAGATCCTGGACATCAACATGGATGAGGGCCTGCTCGACAGCGAGGCCGCCATGACATCCTTCCTGAGGCTGCTGGCGGCCGAGCCCGACATCGCGCGGGTGCCGCTGATGATCGACAGCTCCAAATGGTCGGTGATCGAGGCCGGCCTCAAGTGCGTGGCCGGCAAGCCGATCGTGAACTCCATCAGCCTGAAGGAAGGGGAGGCCGCCTTCCTGGCGCAGGCACGGCTCATCCGGCGCTATGGTGCCGCCGTCGTGGTCATGGCCTTCGACGAGGCGGGACAGGCCGATACGGCCGAACGCAAGCTCGAGATCTGCGCCCGCGCCTACGACCTGCTGGTCGGCGACGGATTTCCGCCCGAGGACATCATCTTCGATCCGAACATCTTTGCGGTGGCAACGGGTATCGAGGCGCACGACCGCTACGCCCTCGACTTCATCGAGGCCTGCCGCGCCATCAAGGCCCGCTGCCCGGGCGCGCGGATCTCGGGCGGGCTTTCGAACCTGAGCTTCGCCTTTCGCGGCAACGAGTCGGTTCGCCGCGCGATGCACTCGGTGTTTCTCTACCATGCGATTCCGGCCGGGCTGGACATGGCGATCGTCAATGCCGGCCAGCTCGACGTCTATGACGCGCTCCATCCGGACCTGCGGACGGCGTGCGAGGATGTGATCCTGATGCGTCGGCCGGATGCGACCGACCGGCTGATCGAGCTCGCATCAAAATTTAATAATAAATCCGAACAATCTGAAAAAAAGCAGGACAACTGGCGCAGCTTGCCGGTCGACAAGCGGCTGGAGCATGCACTTGTCCATGGCATCGACGCCCATGTCGTCGCCGATACGGAAGAGGCAAGAAAGCTCGCCGCACGCCCGATCGACGTGATCGAAGGGCCGTTGATGGCAGGCATGAATGTCGTCGGCGACCTGTTCGCGCGCGGCGCCATGTTCCTGCCGCAAGTGGTGAAATCGGCGCGTGTCATGAAGAAGGCGGTCGCGCATCTGGTGCCCTACATCGAGGCCGAGAAGACGGAAGGCGCTGCGCCGAAGGCGCGGATCGTGATGGCGACCGTGAAAGGCGATGTGCACGATATCGGGAAGAACATCGTCGGCGTTGTCTTGCAGTGCAACAATTTCGACGTCGTCGACCTCGGCGTGATGGTGCCCTGGAACCGGATTCTCGAGACGGCGCGGGAGACGAAGGCCGACATGATCGGCTTGTCAGGGCTGATCACCCCCTCCCTCGACGAGATGGTGACAGTGGCGACCGAAATGGAGCGGGCCGGGCTTCGTCTGCCGCTGCTCATCGGCGGGGCGACCACATCCCGGGTTCACACGGCGCTGAAGATCGCGCCGGCCTATTCGGGCCCGACCATCCATGTGCTGGATGCCAGCCGCGCCGTGGGCGTGGCCTCGACCCTGGTATCCGACACGCTGGCGCCAGCCTATGTGACCGAGGTTGCGGCCGACTATGCGAGGATCCGCGCGGAACGCAGCAGCGTCAGCTCAACCCTGTTGCCACTCGGGGAAGCGCGCGCACGCGCCCTCAAGATCGACTTCGCCACCGAGCCGCCGGTCGCGCCGAAGCATACCGGCCAGTGGACATGGGATGCCTGGCCGCTTGCCGACCTTGTGCCCTTCATCGACTGGACACCCTTCTTCCGCGCCTGGGAGCTGCACGGAACCTACCCGCAGATCCTGGACGATGCCGTGGTGGGCGCGTCCGCACGATCCCTGATGGAGGATGCCCGGGCGATGCTCGACGACATCGTCGCCGAGGACTGGCTGACGGCGCGTGCGACAGCGGCGATCTGGCCGGCCCGGCGCGACGGGGATGATATCCTGCTGTTCTCGGACGAGACGCGAACGCACATGCGCGCCCGTCTGCCCATGCTGCGGCAGCAGATCGCGAAAAGCGGCAATCGGCCCGACAATTGCCTGGCGGATTTCATTTCGCCCGAAGCCGACTGGGTGGGTGGATTCGCCGTGACGGCCGGCCACGGTATCGAGCGCAAGCTGGCCACGTTCCGGGCCGCGCAGGACGATTATTCCGATATCATGCTCAAGGCGCTGGCCGACAGGCTGGCGGAAGCCCTGGCGGAGGCACTCCACTTCCGGATCCGAACCGAACTGTGGGGCTATGAACCCGCCAACCCGCCTAACTTCGCGGGGCTGATCCGGGAGGACTATCTCGGGATCCGCCCGGCGCCAGGCTATCCGGCCTGCCCGGATCACAGCCTGAAGCCGCTGCTGTTCGACCTGCTCGACGCGCCGGCCTGCACGGGCATCACGCTGACGGAAAGCTTCGCGATGCTGCCCACGGCCGCCGTTTCCGGCTTCTATTTCGCCCACCCGCGCAGCCATTATTTTGGTGTGGCGCGGATCGGCGAAGACCAGCTGGTGGACTATGCCGCGCGTCGCGGGGTGGAACTCGAGCAGGCCAGGGCCTGGCTTCGGCCCAATCTGGAATGATTGCCCAAGCCAGACCTCGCCTGGCTTACGGCTGCGGCGGGCCCGGTCGGACCGTTTCGCTTTCCTGGTCGGATTGCGCTTCATCATCGGCTTCGTCGGCCGGCGGTTCTGCAACAGGCGGCAGCGGCTGGCCGTCCGGCCCGATGCTTGGTGGAACCTGAGGCGCTGGCGGGGCAGGCTGGTTTTCCGGGGCCGGATCTGGCGGGACCGGCTGCTGCGGTGTAGCGAAGGCGGCAATGGAAACCGACAGGAATTCCAAAAGAAGAATCTTTCTCAACAGTAACATGTGAGCGCTCCTTCATTTTTGATAAGAAATCTTTCCCGACCAGATTTTCAGTAAGGGCGCCATCTGTCTGCCCCTTGTGCGGCCAAGTGCAGCGGCGCTGCGCCAGGCTGCACTGCTCTGAGACGATGTGTTTCGAGCCGACGATGAACGGCGGGCCCGGATCCGAATCACCTCAGATCGCGCTGGCGGGGTCTGAACGGGTCCATCGCCAGAAGGGAGCGGGAACGGGCTGACCTAAAGCGTGGCGCTCGATGAGTTCCAGAACGGCTCGTGTCACGGTCGGCAGATCGAGCCTGCGCGCTTCGTCAAGCGTGAACCAGCCAACGTGCCGAAGCTCGCGACTGTCGGCCGGCTCCAGCCCTTGCAACGCCTCGGCATCTGCAAGCAGGAAGCGGGTATCATAGCGGCGATGCCGGGCCGGTGGCGTGATGGCGCGGGCGATGAAGCGAAGGCAGGCAAGGTCAGCGCGCAGACGGCCATTCTCGATCATGCCCAGGATGAGGCCAGCTTCCTCGAAGGTTTCGCGAACCGCCGCCTGCGCGAGCGCCTGCGCCAAACGCGGCCCGTTCTGACGCGCATGCCGGCTGGAAGCAGCGAGCGCATCGGCCACCTCGGCCCGAAGCGGCGTGATCGGCTGTGCCCGATAGTCGGCGCGATCGATGCGGCCGCCCGGAAAGACCCATTTCTCCGGCATGAAATCGTGTCCACCGGAACGGCAGCCGAGCAGGATGCGCGGGCGGGGACCATCCCGGCGAAGCAGGATCAGCGTGGCGGCGTCGCGGGGACGAGCAGTAGTCATGTGGCTGACTAGCATGCCGCCAGAGGGGCCTGAACTGGCGCTCATCGCAGCCGGACGGGGCGTGACCATTTGGCCCGCCTGCTTCTGTCGGGACGGTTGACAATTTCACATGTTCAGAATAGCATATTCTAATCCAGTATGTTGGGCAAAATTCTTCATGAGAAACCTTGACTCTGGTCGTTTCGGGCGTCTTCGCCGGCTGGCCCTTGTTCTTGGGGTTCTGACAGGTTTTGCCGGATTCTTTGCCTTCCGCCTGATCGCTGGTTGATCAGGCAAAGGTGGGGGCTGCTGCCCTGCCATTGCCGTCCGGGAGCGAACCGCCTAAGGCCCGCATCCGTCATGGCTGTGCATTTCCATGAAGGCGATCTTCCGGCCGATGTGCTGGCACCCGGACCGGTTGCAGTCGATACCGAGACCATGGGCCTCGTCCCGCATCGGGATCGTCTGTGCCTGGTCCAGATTGCCGATGGCAGGGGTGACGAGCATCTGGTGCGTTTCTCGGGCAGCTATGATGCACCGAACCTGAGGGCGATCCTGGCCGATCCGGCGCGACTGAAACTCTACCATTTCGCGCGTTTCGACCTGGCGGTGCTGCGCCATTCGATGGGTGTGGTGGCAGCCCCCGTCTATTGCACCAAGACAGCCAGTCGGCTGGTGCGGACCTACACGGACCGCCACGGGCTGAAGGACCTGGTTCGCGAGTTGCTCGGCGTGGAACTGTCGAAGGCCCAGCAGTCGTCCGACTGGGGAAGCCCGCAGCTGACAGAGGCGCAGAAGGACTATGCCGCGTCAGATGTGCGCTACCTGCACCGGATGAAGCCAATCCTCGACGAGCGGCTTGCCCGGGAAGGCCGGACGGCGCTGGCACAAGCCTGCTTCGATTTCCTGCCCTGGCGGGCCGAGCTGGACCTGGTCGGCTGGCCCGATATCGACATCTTCGCGCACGTCTGATGCGCCGCCATCGTGTGAACATGCCACTCCATCCATCCGGAACGCGCCATGTCTGCACTTGCTGACCGCCGGCGCGAGGAACGGCGCCGCTCGATGTTGCCGGGCAGCTCGCGGGACATGGTTGTGAACGCCGCCAAATGGGTGCTGCCCGGCGCCACGCTCGCGCTGCTGGCGGTCCTGGTGGCGCTGCCGCTTGCCACCACCCAGGAGTTCAGCTTCCTGCTGTCGAAGGACAGTGCGGCGCGCGCCGGGGAGCGGATGCGCGTGCAGGAAGCCAGCTACCGCGGGGAGACATCGCGCGGCGAACCGTTCGAGATCATGGCCCGCTCGGGGGTGCAGAAGACGAGCGCTGTCCCGGTCGTCGTGCTGGAGGGATTGTCGGCGGAGATCCGGCAGGCAACCGGCCCGGCGACGGTGACCGCGCCCCGGGGCGAATTCTTCATCGAGGAGAACCGGCTGCTGGTCTCCGGCCCCGTCGTCGCGCGCTCGACCTCGGGCTACAGCCTGGACGCCGACCGCATCGAAGTGGACATCAACGAAAGCCGGGTTTCCACTGACCAGCCTGTCTCGGGGCAGTTGCCCATGGGCCAGTTCAGGGCCAACCGCTTTTCCGCCGACATCGAGGGGCGACATGTCATCCTGTCGGGTGGAGTCTCGCTCAGGATCAACCCCAACCGGATGCGAAGCTGATGCGCCTGCCGACCCGTTTTGCCGCCATGCTGCTGTTGTCCGGGCTCGTGGCTGTCGGGCCTTCGGCCGGGCAGGGGATCACGACATCGGCGCTGCGCGGGTTGGACACCCGGGCACCGATCGATGTCGATGCCGATCGCATCGACGTGCTGGATCAGCAGAACCAGGCGATTTTCACTGGCAATGTCCGGGTGCGGCAGGGCACGCTGACGCTGGAGGCCAGCCGGATCAAGGTGGCCTATGCCCGCCCGGCCGGCGAGCGTGGCGACCCCGAGATCCAGCGACTGGACGCCGACGGCAATGTGCGGCTGGCCACCCCGAGCGAACGCGCGACCAGCCGGTTCGGCATCTATGATGTGGATCGCCGGATTCTGACACTGATCGGCAATGTCGTGCTGACGCAGGGGACGACACGTGTGCAGGGAAACCGGCTGACGATCGATCTCGCAAGCGGCCGCTCGACGCTCGACGGCCAGACCTCGACCGGCCAGCCCGGCGCGCGCGTGCAGGGGCGCTTTGCCGTGCCGGAGCGGCGCAACTAGCCTTCTACCTCTCCGCCGATCGCCGCAGGCCTGTCATGGATGGCGACGATCGCCCCCCGGGGCGCGGCGGCGGAATCCGATCGACGCTCATGGTTTCAGCGCGGCCTTTCGATCGGCGGTTCGCCTGCTCCAGTCCGCAAGGATCTCGCGGGCGCGGGCGGCCTCCGAGTCAAGGATCACGTCATGGTCGGCGGTGCGGGCCGTGATCTCGACCTGCAGTCCATTGGGATCCCAGGTGTAGATGGACTGCACGAAATGATGATCGATCGGGCCGAAACAGGCGATGTTGCGGGCCTCCAGCCGGCGCTTCCAGTCCTGCAGCTGGTCGGGACGTTCCACCTCGAAGGCGACATGCCGGTCGAACCCGTGCGCGGGCCGGAACTGCTCGGGCCGGGCGCTGTCGGGCGCATCGAAGAAGGCGATGAAATTTCCGTCCGGAAGGCGGAAGAAGATGTGCACATAGGGGTGAGCCTTGCCCGATCCAGGTTCGGACTCGAATTCGAGCGCAGCGGCAACCGGCAGGCCAAGCACATCCTCATAAAAGGCACGGGTTTCCTCTGCATCGCGGCAGCGGAAGGCGGTATGATGGATGCCACGCAGCGGGTGGTTCATGGCAGACTCCTTCAGAACCATAGCATTGCGCGTCAGGGGCATTGATGGCCAGCCGCAAGATTGTCGAGGGTGCGGCCTCAGCGGGCGACGGCAGCGCCGATGTAATTGACCGACAGGTCGCGGCTGATGTGGAAACCGCGCATCGGTGACCAGCTGAGGCCGTCAGTCTGGCGGACGTCGAATCCGGCCGTCGCCAGCGCCTCGGTCAGCTCGCCGGGGGTCAGGAACCGGTTCCAGTCATGCCCGCCGCGCGGAATCAGCCGGGCGATCCGCTCGGCGCCGGCGATCAGCACGGCCCAGCTTGCCACCGTCCGGTTCGGGGTCGAGAAGAGGAGGAGGCCGCCGGTTTTCAGCAGCCGGTGAAGCGCGGCTAGGAAGGCGGGCACGTCGGTCACATGTTCGATCACCTCAAAACAGGTGACGAGGTCGAAGCACCCGGGGCTGGCATCAGCAAGCTCGGTCACCTCGATCGCGCGATAGTCGATGGCAAGGGCCTGCGCCGCGGCGTGCTCGCGCGCGACCGCGATCTGCGCCTCGCCGCTGTCGATCGCCGTGACATCGGCGCCCATCCGGGCCAGCGGCTCGGCGACGAGGCCGCCACCGCAGCCCACATCGAGCACCCGTATCCCCGACAGCAGGTGCCGCTGCCGCGCGTCCCGGCTGGCATGGCGGGTGACCTGGTCGCGCAGATAGGCAAGGCGCACGGGGTTGATCCGATGCAGCAGGCGGGAACTGCCGTCGGGATCCCACCAGTCGGCCGCGAGGTGGCCGAACAGTGCCACATTCCCGGGGTCGGCGGTTCCTGTCATGCGCCGCTCCTAGCGGCTGGCGACCCGTGCGTCGATGCGACCGGGTGCGCTGGCCTCCGGTAGCGGCTCGGCGAGTCGCCAGCCCTGAGCCGTCAGCATCTCAAGCGGGGTGAAACGCCGCTTGTAGTCCATGCGGGGCGACCCTTTAACCCAATAGCCCAGATACACATAGCGCATGCCGACCTGTGCGGCCCGGACGGTGTGGTCGAGAATCATGTAGGTGCCAAGACCCGACCGTGCCTGGGCGCCGGTCTCGTAAAAGCTGTAGACCATCGACAGGCCGTCCGACTGCTTGTCGGTCAGGCAGGCTCCGACCAGCCGGCCCGGTTTCCCGTTGCGACTTGGTTCGCGATACTCGACGACGACCGTGTCGACGGGTGACGTCTCGATCATCTCGGCAAAGTCATAGGCGTCCATGCTCGCCATGCCGCCGGCCGGGTGGCGTGATTTCAGATAGCTACGCAGAAGGTCGAACTGTTCCTCGGTCGCCCAGGGATCGCAAGCCGCGACATCAAGATCGGCATGTCGCTTCAGCAGACGACGCTGCGAGGCGCTGGGCTGAAAACTCCTGGCCACGATTCGGACGGAGACGCAGGCCGAGCAGCCATCGCAACTCGGCCGATAGACGACATTCTGGCTGCGCCTGAACCCGATCCGGCCCAGCCCTTCGCTCATGCGCTGGGCGTCCGGCCCGCGAAGTTCGGCGAAGACCTTTCGCTCGGTCCGGCCGGGCAGATAAGGGCACGGGCTTTCGGCAGTGATGAAGAATCGCGGAAAGCGGGTTGGCTGGTCGGTCATGGCTCAGCCCCGCTGGATTCCTGCCGTCGTGTGCGCCCGCGTGGTTCCGCAAGGCGGATGCCCGGCACCGGTTTCCGCTGGCTGATGTGCCTGGGCCGTCACGTCCCTCGTCTCGCTGACCGGCCGACTTCGGCCACACCCGACAGAATGATGCACAACTCGCCCCGCCCGTGCAATCGCCGATGCGGGCGGCGAAGCCTCATCCGCTCCCGCTTGCTGCTGCCCGTTACGGCACCGTCTGGCCGGTCTGCAATGCGCTCAGGCCAGTTCGACCCGGTTAACCTCGAATCCACTGGCGCGCAGCGCCTCGACCAGACGTTCCAGATGGTCCGCGCCGCGCGTCTCGCATTCGATCTCGGTCACCAGACCCTTGGCGGGCAGGTTGGTGAAGATCCGATAATGCGACACTTCCAGGATGTTCACCTGGTGCTGATCGAACACGCGCGCCACCGCATAGAGCTGGCCGGGACGATCCTTCAGGCGGATCCGGAGCCGGGCCAGCCGGCCCGATCGCGCCAGATCGCGCAGCAGCACATTCGCGAGCAGGCGTGTATCGATGTTGCCGCCGCACAGGACAAGGCCGACGGTTCGGCCCCGGAACCGGCGCGGGTTTGCGAGAAGGGCGGCCAGGCCGGCCGCGCCGGCACCTTCCACGACCGTCTTTTCGATCGACAGCAGCATGGAGACGGCCGACTCGAGGTCGCGTTCCCCAACGAGCAAGATGTCTGAAACGAGCTTGCGCACGACCGGAATGGTAAGGCGTCCGGGCGACTTGACGGCAATGCCCTCGGCCAGGGTCTCCCCGTCACCGACAAGGGGTTCATTGCGCATGGCCGCGCGCATCGACGGATAGAGCTCGGCCTGGACGCCGACGATGTCGCAGCGCGGCGCAACCTCGCTGGCGGCAACCGCGCAGCCCGAAATCAGCCCGCCGCCGCCGATGGGCACCACCAGCGTGTCGATCTCGGGCGCGTCGGCAAACATCTCCAGCGCAACCGTGCCCTGGCCGGCCATGACCTTCGGATCGTCATAGGGATGCACGAAGACGAGACCCCGCCGGTCGGCCAGCATATGGGCGTGCGCGCTCGCCTGCTCGAGCGTTTCGCCATGCAGCACCACCTCGGCCTCATGGCTTTCCGTCTGCTGAACCTTCACCAGCGGTGTGAACTGCGGCATCACGATCGTCGCCGGAATGCCGAGACGACGGGCGTGATAGGCAAGCCCCTGGGCGTGGTTGCCGGCCGACATGGCAATCACCCCGCGCTCGCGCTCGTCGTCGGCGAGCGACAGCAGCCGGTTGAGCGCCCCGCGCTCCTTGTAGGCAGCCGTGAACTGGAGGTTCTCGAACTTCAGGAACACCCGCGCGCCGGTGAGCTGGCCGAGCGTGCGCGACTCGAGGGTCGGCGTGCGGACGACCTGTCCCTCGATCGCGCGCGCTGCCGCGGCCACATCCGCGGGCGTGATGGCCAGCGCGTCATCGCTCGTCTGCGGCTGGCTCTGTGTGGCCATGCTGCCTCCTGTCGTGTGTCGGCAGCCGCCTAGACCAAGGGGACAGGCGGCGCAATTCGCGCCCGCGGCGGCTTGCGCCGCGCACTGGCCGCGGGCAATGCCGGCGCATGGCGATCGTCGCGTTCGCGGGGCTGGGGGTAATGGGCTGGCCGATGGCCCGGCATCTGGCTCAGGCCGGCCATTCGCTTCGGCTGTTCAACCGCTCCCCGGACAAGGCTGCCCGCTTCGTGGCGGCTTTTGGCGGCACGGCCTGCCACAGCGCCGCCGAGGCAGCAGACGGCGCCGACCTGTTCGTCACCTGTGTCGGCGATGACTCGGACGTGCGCGCTGTCACGCTCGGGCCGGCGGGCGGCTTTGCAACGCTGCGCGCAGATGCGGTCTTCATCGATCATTCCACGGTATCCCCCGGGCTGGCGCGGTCGCTGGCGGCGGCCCGGCCGCGGGGGCTTGCCCTGGATGCGCCTGTCTCGGGCGGGCAGGCTGGCGCCGAAGCCGGAACGCTCGCCATCATGTGCGGCGGCAGCCAAGGCGCCGTCCGCGCAGCCGAACCTATCCTGTCGGCCTATGCGCGCCGCATCGTCCATGTCGGGCCGCCGGGGCAGGGGCAGTTGGCCAAGATGGTGAACCAGATTGCGATCGCCGGTATCGTTCAGGGGCTGGCGGAAGCGCTGCACTTCGCACGCCGTGCCGGTCTCGACGTCGAGCGGGTTCTGGACGCCATTGGCCAGGGCGCCGCGCAGAGCTGGCAGATGGACAATCGCGCCCGGACCATGATCGAGGGGCGGTTCGATTTCGGGTTCGCGGTGGATCTGATGCGCAAGGATCTGGGCCTGGTGTTGGCCGAGGCGCGGTCGAACGGCGCGACACTTCCGGTCACCGCCCTCGTCGACCAATTCTATGCCGACATCCAGAATCAGGGCGGCGGCCGCGACGACACCTCCTCGCTCATCCGGAGACTGGGATGATCCGGCTGTTCCTGTGGCTTTTCCTCCTCTTGCTGCCTGTTTCAGCAAACGCCAGTAAAGTTCTGATTACAAATATTAATGGCTATTCAATCGATGCCGATGGCCGGCTGAAGCGATTCGCAGGCCTGTTCGTGGGAGACGATGGCAAGGTGCTTGCGCTGCTGCCGCGCGGGGCCAGCGAGCCGCGTCTTGCGGCGGGGGATTTCCGCCTCGATGCACGCGGGCGCACGCTGGTGCCTGGTCTCATCGACGCGCATGGCCATCTGATGGGCCTGTCGCTCGCGCTACGCCAGCTCGACCTGTCGGCGGCGACCAGCCTCGCGGAAGCCCAGGCGCGGATCGCCGCGCATGCGGCGAGCCATCCAGGCGCAAGCTGGCTGGTCGGCCGGGGCTGGAACCAGGAACGCTGGGGCCTCGACCGCTTCCCGACGGCCGCCGAACTGGATGCCGCCCACGCCGCCCGGCCCGTCTGGCTGGTGCGCGTGGACGGCCACGCCGGCTGGGCCAATGCCGCGGCGCTGAAGGCAGCCGGCATCACCCGCGCCACCAGGGATCCGCCCGGCGGACGCATCCTGCGCGATGCGTCGGGCAACCCGACCGGCATCCTGGTCGACTCCGCCATGGCGCTCGTCGAGCGGCAGGTGCCGCCGCCATCGGCCGGCGAGCGCGAGCTGGCGCTGACCGCCGGCCTTCGCCATCTGGCGAGCCTCGGCATCACCGGCGTTCACGACATGGGCGTTTCGCCGGCCGACTGGGCGCTCTACCGCAGCTTCGGGGACGAGGGGCGGCTGACGCTGCGGATTACCGGCTATGCGGCCGGGATGGACGCGATGGAGGCAATCTCGCCGCTTCGCCCCACGGGCTGGCTCTATGGGGACCGGCTGCGCCTGCAGGGAATCAAGCTCTTCGCCGATGGCGCGCTGGGCAGCCGCGGCGCCTGGCTGCTGGCGCCCTACGCCGACGAGCCCGGCACCCGCGGGCTCCGGTTCCTGGACGACGCGCAGATGAAGAACCTGTTCAGCCGCGCGAACTTCCTGGGCTATCAGGTGGCCGTCCATGCGATCGGCGATGCCGCCAACCGGCAGGCGCTGGACAGTTTCGCCGAGATCCGGCCTGCCTATGGCGACCGGCTCCGCAACCGGATCGAGCATGCGCAGGTGATTGACCGGGCCGACATCCCCCGTTTTGCACAGATCGGCGTCGTCGCCTCGGTCCAGCCCATCCATGCCGTGTCCGATCGGTTGATGGCCGAGCGCCGGCTCGACCCCGCCCGGCTCGAGGGTGGCTATGCCTGGGCCTCGCTGCTGAAGGCCGGCGCGCGGCTGGCGCTCGGCTCGGACTTTCCGGTGGAGCCGGCCAATCCCTGGCTTGGAATCCATGCCGCCGTGACCCGACAGGATGCCTCGGGTGAGCCGTCCGGCGGCTGGCGCCCGGCCGAAGCCCTGACGCGCGAACAGGCGTTGGCCGGCTTCACTCGCTGGGCGGCCTGGGCCGGGCTTGCCGACGACCGGGTCGGCAGCCTTGAGCCCGGCCGCTGGGCCGATTTCCTGCTGCTCGATCGCGACCCCTTCGCCGTGCCCGCCGACGAGCTGAAATCGGTGACAGTCGAGGAGACCTGGCTTGCCGGCCGCCGGGTCTTCGTGCGCGAACCGGCCGAGCGGCGCTAGGCCGCAAGCGTCGCCGTGCCGTCGCGGCCGACCGTCAGGCGCGACAGGCCGGGGCCCAGGCGGGGCAGGGCGTCGACGAGTACGTCGGCAACGGCTTCGGGCGGCTTTAGCGTCAGGGGGTCCTCGCCGGGATAGGCGCGTGCCCGCATGGCGGTGCGCGTGCCGCCAGGGTCGAGGATGAGGACATTCACGCCAAGCGCCTTCATCTCCTCCGCGTAGGTGGCCGCCAGCATCTCCAGCCCCGCCTTCGATGCCGCATACGGGCCCCAGTAGGCAGTCGGACGGGTGCCGACCGAGGAGGTCACAGCGACCAGCGTTCCGCGGCCGAGCCGCAGCAGGCCATCGAAGGCGCGGATCAACCGCCACGGCGCCAGAAGGTTGAGCGCCATCAGCTGTTCCACCTCGCGCGGGCTGGCATGCGCGAGCGGCGACAGGGTGCCCAGCGTCGCCGCGTTCAGGACCATCAGGTCGAGTCCGGGCCAGCGCGCGGCGACGGCGGCCGCCAGCTTGTCGATATCCTCGCCCTTCGCCAGATCAAGTGGCGCGATGGTGGCGCTGCCGCCCGCGGCATGGATGGCATCCTCGGTTTCCATCAGCCCGGATTCGCTTCGGGCCGTCAGGATCACATGGGTGCCGGCGGCGGCCAGCCCCTTGGCGATTGCAGCGCCGATGCCGCGGCTGGCGCCGGTGACGAGGGCAAGCTTCGGTCGGTCCGTCATCGTCCGTGCGCCTCCGCGAGCAGGCGCAGCTGGGTGACGCCCTCCGGCCCGTCTCGGTCGGTCAGCCGGGTGGGATAATCCCCCGTGAAGCAGGCATCGCAGAAGCGCGGGGCCTGCGACTTGCGGCCTGGCTCGCCCAGCGCCCGATAGAGGCCGTCAATCGAAATGAAGGCGAGGCTGTCAGCGCCGATGAAGGCCCGCATCTGCTCGATGCTCATCTGCGCGGCCAGCAGCTTCGACCGTTCGGGCGTGTCCACGCCATAGAAGCAGCTGTTCGCCGTCGGCGGGCTGGCGACGCGCAGATGGACTTCGCGCGCGCCGGCCTCGCGCAGCATCTGCACGATCTTGACCGAGGTGGTGCCGCGAACGACCGAGTCGTCGATCAGCACCAGCCGCTTGCCCTCGATCATCGCGCGATTGGCATTGTGCTTCAGCTTGACGCCCAGATGCCGGATGTGGTCGCCCGGCTGGATGAAGGTGCGGCCGACATAATGGGAGCGGATGATGCCGAGTTCGAAGGGGATCCCGGCCGCCTGGGCATAGCCAATGGCCGCCGGCGTTCCCGAGTCCGGAACGGGCACCACCATGTCGGCCGGGACGGGCGCTTCGGCCGCCAGCTCGGCGCCGATTGCCTTGCGGACCTGATAGACCGACAGCCCGTCCGAGAAGCTGTCGGGTCGCGAGAAATAGACCTGCTCGAAGATGCAGGGCCTGGGCGACTGCGCCTCGAACGGCCTGAGCGAGGCGAGGCCCGTCTCGTTGATGGTGACAAGTTCGCCGGGCTCGATCTGGCGCACGAAGCTGGCGCCGACGATGTCGAGCGCGACCGTCTCTGACGCAAGGATCCAGGCCTGGCCCAGCTTGCCGAGCACCAGCGGCCGGATGCCGAGCGGATCACGACAGGCGATCAGGCCTTCCCTTGTGAGGCAGACCAGCGAATAGGCCCCCTCCACCTGCTTCAGCGCATCGATGAAGCGATCGAGCAGGGTGCGGAAGGTCGAAGTTGCGACAAGGTGGATGATGACCTCGGTGTCCGACGTGGACTGGAAGATCGATCCGCGCCGGGTGAGATCGGCCCGCAGGGTCATGGCGTTGGAGAGATTGCCATTGTGCGCGATCGCGAAACCGCCCGAGGCCAGATCAGCGAACAGCGGCTGCACATTGCGAAGCGCGGTTTCGCCCGTCGTCGAATAGCGGTTGTGGCCGATGGCGGCATCGCCGGACAGGGCATCGATCACCTCCGGGCGGTCGAAGTTGCCTGCGACATGCCCCATGGCGCGGTGGGCGTGGAACTCGCGCCCGTCGTAGCTGACGATCCCGGCTGCCTCCTGCCCGCGATGCTGGAGGGCATGGAGGCCGAGCGCGACCATGGCCGAGGCCTGGGAGGCCCCCCACACGCCGAACACGCCGCATTCCTCGTGCAGCCGGTCATCATCGAACGGATGCGTCGAAAGCGGCCCTCCGCCATGCCCGCTGACCGCCGCCATGCGCCTGTTCCTGCCTTGCGTGCCGATGCCTGCCGGGCCATCTAGGCGCTTGCCGGGCGTTTGTCGCTACCCAATCCGTCATGAAAGGGTCATGGAGGCCGCATGGCAGACATGTTCCAGCCCAAATATGACAGTGCTGGCCTTCTGACCGCGGTCGTGACCGACATCTCGACCGGTGAGCTGCTGATGGTCGCGCACATGAATGCAGAGGCGCTGGCACGGACCCGCTCGACCGGTCGCGCGCATTTCTGGTCCCGAAGCCGCCAGGCATTGTGGATGAAGGGCGAGACGTCAGGCCATGTTCTTGACGTCGTCGACATCCGTGTCGACTGTGACCAGGACGCGCTGTGGCTGAGGGTGCGCCCGGCCGGCCCGGCCTGCCATACCGGGGCGCGCAGCTGCTTCTTCCGCCGGCTCGGCCCCGAAGACCCGGCACGGCTTTTGCCCGCACTGGATCTGTGACGATGCGTGACGTCACACTCCGTGACTCAACATCGGACGCTGCCGGCCGTATGTGCGGCTGGCGCGTACGGCGCCTGTGCTTGCGCCGTTTCGGCTTTCAGGTTCGGACGTGATCGTCCCGCCCTTCGGCCCTGTCGGGCGGATGGCGGGCGACCGTCCGGGCCGGAACGAGCGCTGGCAAAGTTGACGCGCACGTAAAGGTAAACTAGGGTTCCGCTCGTGGGAGCCGGGATCGAATCACTGCCGCCACGTCCGGCGCGGGCGCTGACCCGCGACCATTATTCCATCACCGATCTCGCCCGTGAATTCGGTGTCACGGCGCGCACACTGCGCTTCTACGAGGGTGAAGGGCTGCTGCACCCCGAACGGATAGGCAACAGCCGCCGCTACTCGCGCGCGGATCGCGCCCGGCTCGCCTGGATCCTGCGCGGGCGCGCTGTCGGCTTCAGCCTGGCCGACATCCGCGAGCTGCTGGACATGTACGCGCCCGGCGAGGCGCGACGGGCGCAGCTGGTCGCCACGCTTGGGAAGTGCCGCGACCGGATTGCGGCGCTGCAAGCGCAGCGCGCCGCCATCGACGAGACCATCACCGAACTGACCGACTTCTGTCGCACGATCGAAGCCCAACTAGGAACCTCGAGGAGCTGACCATGCCGGCGATCTACCGCGCCCCCGTCAAGGACACGCAGTTCGTGCTGAAGCATGTGGTCGGGCTGGATCGCTACCGCAACCTGCCCGGATTCGCGGATGCGACGCCCGACATGGTCACGGCGATCCTGGAAGAGGGCGCGAAGTTCGTGGAAGGCGTGCTGCAACCCTTGAACCAGGCAGGGGATCGCGAGGGCTGCACCCGGCACGCCGATGGCAGCGTAACAACGCCGACCGGTTTCCGGGAGGCCTATCAGGCCTATGTCGAGGGCGGGTGGGGTACGCTGATGGCGCCCAAGGCCTATGGCGGCCAGGGACTTCCGCATGTGCTGGGGTCGGCGTTCGAGGAGTATCAGACGTCGGCCAACATGGCCTTTTCCATGTATCCGGGGCTGACGATGGGCGCCGTCAGCGCGATCCATGTCGCGGGGTCCGACGAGCAGAAGCAGACCTACCTGCCCAACATGATCTCGGGCCGGTGGACGGGCACGATGAACCTGACCGAGCCGCAGTGCGGAACCGACCTCGGCCTCGTCAAGACGCGGGCCGAGCCGCAGCCGGACGGCAGCTGGAAGATCTCGGGCACCAAGATCTTCATCTCCTCGGGCGAGCATGATCTCGCCGAGAACATCATCCACCTGGTGCTGGCCAAGACACCGGGCGCGCCCGACAGCGTGAAGGGCATCTCGCTGTTCATCGTGCCCAAATATCTCGTGAACCCGGATGGCACGCTGGGCGCGCGCAACGCCGTCACCTGCGGCTCGATCGAGCACAAGATGGGGATCCACGGCAATTCGACCTGCGTGATGAACTATGACGGCGCGACCGGGTTTCTGGTCGGCGAGGAGATGAAGGGCCTGAAGGCCATGTTCGTCATGATGAACGTGGCGCGCCTGGGGGTTGGGATGCAGGGCCTCGGCCAGTCGGAAGTCGCCTATCAGAATGCCGTCGCCTACGCCCGCGAGCGGTTGCAGGGGCGTGCGCTGACTGGCCCCAAGAACCCGGATGGCAAGGCGGATCCGATCCTGGTCCACCCCGATGTGCGGCGGATGCTGCTGGATGCGCGGGCCTTCAACGAGGGCGCGCGAGCGCTGTGCCTCTGGGCGGCGCTTCAGGCCGATCTCGCGCACAAGGCCGAAACGCCTGCGGAGCGGGAAGCGGCAGACGACCTGCTGTCGCTGCTGACCCCCGTCATCAAGGCCTATCTGACGGACGAAGGCTATGCCCACGCCACCAATGCGCAGCAGGTGTTCGGCGGCCATGGCTATATCGCCGAGTGGGGCATGGAGCAGTTCGTGCGCGATGCCCGGATCGCCATGATCTACGAGGGCGCGAACGGAATCCAGGCGCTCGACCTTGTCGGGCGCAAGCTGGCGCAGAATGGCGGCCGCGCGCTTCGGGCCTTCCTCGAGATGGTTGATGGCACCATTGCCGAGGCCATGTCCGACGAGCGGCTGTCGGCCCATGCCGAAGCGCTGGCCAGCGCGAAGGACGAGCTGCAGTCGGCGACGATGTGGCTGATGCAGAACGCGATGGCCAATCCCGACCATGCCGGCGCCGGATCGACGGCCTACCTCCGGCTGATGGCGCTGGTGGCCTTCGGCTATCTGTGGCTGGTGATGGCGCGGGCGGCCAACAATGCCCTCGATGACGGCGCCGACGACAAGGCCTTCTACACGGCGAAGCTGATGACGGCCCGGCACTTCTTCGAGCGTCAGCTGCCCGATGCCGCGGCGCTTGCTGCCAAGGTGCGGGCTGGTGCCGACACGCTGATGGCCTTTCCCGACGACGCCTTCTGACCCGCCACCTTCCGACTTTGGGGGGCTTGCGAGCGCAGCTTCCCGCACCCACTGACAGCCCGTTCCGACAAGGAGATCGAGACAATGGCCGAAGCCTATATCTATGACGCGGTCCGCACTCCGCGCGGCAAGGGCCGCAAGGACGGCAAGCTGCACGAGATCACGCCCATCCAGCTGGCGACGCAGGTTCTCGCCGCCATCCGTGACCGCAACCAGATCGATACCGCCGATGTCGATGACGTGGTGCTGGGCTGCGTGGCGCCGGTGGGCGAGCAGGGGGCGGATATCGCCCGCATTGCCGTGCTGAACGCCGACTATGCCGAAACCACGGCCGGCGTGCAGATCAACCGGTTCTGCGCCTCCGGGCTGGAGGCCGTGAACATGGCGGCGGCCAAGGTCATCGCCGGCGAGGCGGAGTTCGCGATCGGCGGCGGCGTCGAGAGCATGAGCCGGGTGCCAATGGGCTCGGATGGGGGCGCCTGGGCGATGGACCCGGCGGTTGCCTTCAAGACCTATTTCGCACCCCAGGGTATCGGCGCCGACCTCATTGCAACGCTGGACGGCTTCTCGCGCGATGATGTCGACGCCTATGCAGTTGAATCTCAAAAACGTGCTGCAAAGGCATGGGAAGAAGGCCGATTCAGCAAATCAATTGTTCCCGTCAGGGATGTGATCGGGGAAGTCGTGCTCGACCATGACGAGCATATGCGGCCCTCGACCGACATGCAGTCGCTGGCCAGCCTTGCACCCTCCTTCCAGGCGCTGGGCGAGCAGATGCCGGGCTTCGACGAGATCGCGAAACTGAAATATCCCGAGGTCGAGCGGGTGAACCATGTGCACCATGCCGGCAATTCCTCGGGCATCGTCGATGGCGCGTCCGCCGTGCTGATCGGCAACAAGGAGATTGGCGCCAAATATGGCCTGAAGCCACGCGCCCGGATCAAGGGCATGGCCTCGATCGGCTCGGAGCCGCTCATCATGCTGACCGGCCCCACCTATGTGACCCAGAAGCTCTTGAAGCGGTTGGGCATGACGAAGGACGATATCGACCTGTTCGAACTGAACGAGGCGTTTGCCAGCGTCGTCCTGCGAATGATGAAGCATATGGACATTCCGCACGAGAAGATGAACGTGAACGGAGGCGCGATTGCCATGGGTCACCCGCTGGGCGCGACAGGCGGCATGATCCTGGGCACCGTCCTCGACGAGCTGGAACGCCGGGATCTGTCGACAGCGCTGGTCACGCTGTGCGTGGGCGCCGGCATGGGCACGGCGACCGTCATCGAGCGCGTCTGAATTGCTGCCGATCGGAAGGACCAGGGACATGACCGAACAAGCCATCCGCCAGGACCTCGACGCCGACGGCATCCTGCTGCTCACCATCGATTGCCCCGGGCTGTCGATGAATGTCATCAACGAGGCGCTCGCGCGCGACCTGGCTTCCGCTGTCGATCGCATCCGCAGCGACGATGCGGTGAAGGGGGCCGTCATCACCTCGGGCAAGGCGTCGGGCTTCGTGGCCGGCGCTGACCTCAAGGGAATGAATTTCAGCGGCAGCACGGATGGCGGCAGCGGCAAATCCCGCATGGCGCAATTGTTTGAGGGCGTGTTCGCACTCAACAAGTTGCTTCGTGATCTTGAGACATCCGGCAAGCCGGTGGCCGCCGCCGTCAACGGGCTGGCGCTCGGCGGCGGGCTCGAGATTGTGCTCGCCTGCCATCACCGTGTGGTGGCTGACAATCCGAAGATTCAGCTCGGCCTGCCCGAAGTGCTGGTCGGGCTTTTCCCCGGTGCGGGCGGCACGCAGCGGCTGCCGCGCCTGATGGGCGTGCAGCCGGCGCTGATGTACCTGCTGCAGGGCAAGAGCATGTCGCCGCAGGAAGCGCTGGGCTTCGGCGTGATCCAGGCGGTGGTCCCAGCCGATCAGCTTGTCGAGACGGCAAAAGCGTGGGTGAAGGCCAATCCCACGAAGCACGTCCAGCCCTGGGACGAGAAAAACTTCAAGTTCCCCGGCGGGGTCGGCCACATGAACCCGGCCTTTGCCCAGACCTTCGTCGGTGGGACTGCCATGGCCCACAGGCAGTCCTTCGGGAACATGAACCAGGTCAAGGCGATCCTGTCGGCGGTGTATGAAGGTGCACAGCTGCCGATGGACACTGCCATCCGGATCGAAAGCAAATATTTCGCCAAAGTCGTTGCCGACCCACAGGCCGGGAACATGATCCGCTCGCTGTTCGTCTCCAAGCAGGCCGCCGAGAAGGGCGCGCGCCGGCCGGCCGGAATCGCGCCGATGCCGACCAGGAAGGTCGGCATGCTCGGTGCCGGGCTGATGGGGGCGGGCATCGCGATGGTCTCGGCCCAGGCCGGGATCGAGGTGGTCCTGCTCGACCGCGACCTCGAGTCCGCTGAGAAAGGTAAGGCCTATACAGCTGAGCGGCTCAAGAAAAAGCGCACCGACGAGTCGAAGATGGCCGAGATCCTCGGGCGCATCCATCCCACGACCGATTATGCCGATCTCGCTGGCTGCGACCTCATCATCGAGGCTGTGTTCGAAGCGCGCGACATCAAGGCCGATGTGACCAGGAAGACCGAGGCCGTGGTGGGCGCCGACACCATCTTCGGCTCCAACACCTCGACCCTTCCGATCACCGGGCTTGCGGAGGCGTGGAGCAAGCCTGAGAATTTCATCGGCATCCATTTCTTCTCGCCCGTCGAGAAGATGCCGCTGGTCGAGATCATTGTCGGCAAGAAGACCGGCCCTGAAGCCATTGCGAAGGCGCTCGATTATGTGGCGCAGATCCGAAAGACGCCGATCGTCGTCAACGACAGCCGCGGCTTCTACACCAGCCGCTGCTTCGGCACCTTCGTGCAGGAAGGTCTCGCGATGCTGGGCGAGGGCGTGAAGCCGGCGCTGATCGAGAATGTGGCGCGCCACATGGGCATGCCGGTCGGGCCGCTGGCCGTCAATGACGAGGTAGGCCTCGATCTCAGCTACAAGGTCGCCCAGCAGACGAAGAAGGATCTGGGCGACGCCTACAAGGGCGGGCCGGGCGAGGCGGTCATCGAGAAGATGATGGAGCTGGGCCGGCACGGCCGCAAGAATGGCAAGGGCTTCTACCACTATCCCGAGGATGGCGCGCCGAAGCATCTGTGGCCCGAACTCTCGGCGCATTTCCCGGTTTCGGCGACCCAGCCACCGCCGTCCGAGGTGCGCGAGCGGCTGCTGTTCCGGCAGTTGGTGGAATGCGCCCGTTGCTTTGCCGAAGGCGTGCTAGAAACGCCGCAGGATGGCGACCTCGGCGCCATCTTCGGCTGGGGCTTCATGCCGCACACGGGCGGGCCCTTCAGCCACATGGACACGCTCGGCCTGACGCGTGTCGTCGAGACGCTCGATCGGCTGAAGGCGGCCCATGGCGAGCGGTTCGAAGCGCCCAGTCTGCTGCGCGACATGGCGGCCAGGGGCGAGACCTTCTACGGCAACGCCGCCCGGAAGGCAGCCTGACGTGGCGCTCGAAACGCCACTGACCCGGCTTCTGGGGGTTCAGCATCCCGTCATGCTCGCGGGCATGGGGGGGGTTTCCTATGCCGAGGTCTGCGCCGCCGTGTCAGAGGCCGGGGGCTTCGGCTCACTCGGGATGGCCGGCACCAGCCCGTCCTTCATCGAAAGCCAGATGAAGAGGGTTCGCGAGCTGACCGACAAGCCTTTCGGCGTGGACCTTCTGGCCGCCCAGCCGGAGACGCTGACAGCCTCGGTCGATGTCATCATCGCCAACGGCGCCAAGGCCTTCATCGCCGGGTTGGGTGTTCCCTATCCGATCGTCCGGCAGCTGAAGGATGCCGGCATCCTCGTGATGGCGATGGTCGGCAAGGTCGACCATGCCGTCAAGGCGGAAGCGGCCGGCTGCGACGTGGTGATCGCGCAGGGCACAGAGGGCGGGGGGCACACGGGATCCGTTGCGTCGATCGCGCTCTGGCCGCAGGTTGTCGATGCCGTGAAGATCCCGGTCGTGGCGGCCGGCGGCCTGTACGATGGCCGTGGCCTTGCGGCGGCGCTTGCAATGGGCTGTGTCGGGGTCTGGATGGGCACGCGCTTCATCGCCAGCCGCGAGGCGCACGCGGCTGACGTCTACAAGCGCCGGATCGTCGAGATGTCGGAAGCCGATACCGTGATTTCGCGCGCGTTCACGGGCAAGACGCTTCGGGCTATCCGCAACCGCACGACGGATGAGTTCGAGGGCAAGTCGGCAAAGCCCTTTCCGTTGCAGGTCATGGAGTCCGTTCAGGCCAACCGGCTTGGCCCGATCGCCGGTATCGTGGACAATGTCGATCCGGAAACGCAGTGCCTGGCGGCAGGGCAGGGGGGCGGCGGCGTGACGGAAATCCTCTCCTGCCGGGAGATTGTCGAGAACACGGTACGGGAAGCCGAGGCCGTCCTCGCCCGGATCGGGCGTCTGGCGGCGTGAGCGGGCGTCTTGCAGGCAAGCGCGCGGTCGTTGTTGGCGCGGCCGGCAAGGACAATGCCGGGCAGGCCATCGCCCGCCGCTTCGCGGCCGAGGGCGCCCGGGTGCTGGCGGCTGGCCGAAAGCCCGGGCCTCTGGCCGAACTGGCAGCGGCGATCGGCGGTCACCATGCGCTGGTGGATATCCGGCACAAGCCGGAGGTCGAACGGCTTCTCGATACGGCGGTCAAGGCCATGGGCGGCGTCGATTGCCTGGTCAACTGCGCCGGCGCCAGCGTGCTGGCCCCTCTGGAAGCTGTGACGGAAGAACAGCTTGAGCTGATGTCAGCTATTCATTTCAAGGGCCTGCACCATCTGCTTCAGATCTTTGTTCCACACATGGCAGCCGCGGGCGGGGGGGTGATCCTGCAAGTCTCCTCGGCGACGACAGACCGGATCATCGATGATCACGCGGCCTATATCGCGACCAAGGCGGCCGGTGATGCCCTCATCCGCTGCATCGCCTATCAATATGGCGCGAATGGAATCCGGGCGAATTCACTGGTGCCCGGGCTGATGAAAAGCCCGATGACGGAAGCTGTGATGCAGGTTCCAGGCCTCGAGGAAAAGTTTGCGCGCGAATATCCGCTCGGCCGGATCGGCACCGTCGGGGATCTGGCGGCCGCCGCGGTGTTCGCAGCGTCTGACGAATGCTTCATGACGGGGCAGGCGCTGCAGGTCAACGGTGGCCTGACCCTTCGCCGCAACCCGACCTCGCAGGAGCTGTTCGGGGGTTAGGTCGGGATCAGGCGCAGCAGCTTGCGGCTGACGGGCGCCAGCACGGCAGCGAGGTCGTTGCCACGACGCAGGATGACCCCGGCTTCGGACAGAAGGGCATATTGGCCCTGACGGCTGCGGGCGCGCGGATCCTTGACCAGGCGATACTCGGGCCGCTCGGCGGCGCGTCGAAAGGCGCTGAACGTCGCGCAGTCTCGGCCAAGATCAAGCGCATAGTCGCGCCAGTGCCCGGCTGCGACCATCCGTCCATAGAGCCGCATGATCTGGTCAAGCTCGGTCCGATCGAAGACGGTCTGACGGCTGCCTGGAAGCGGCAGGATGACGCTCAAGCAGCCTCGCCCCCGCGAGGATGGGTCTTCTCCTCTGCCTGCAGGGCATCGAGCCGTGCACGCAATGCTTCCAGTTCGCATTTCAGCAGTTCGTAGCGCTGCGTCACCGGGTCGAACCGATCCGCGCAAGGCGTGCCATAGGGCACGAAGCCGGCATTGGCCTGCACCAGTACCGGGACCGCGCGCGCAGGGATTCCGATCATGGTCGCACCCGAGGGCACATCCTTGGTCACCACCGCATTGGCGCCGATCTTGGCGCCGTCACCCACGGTGATGGGGCCCAGAACCGCAGCGCCGAGCGAGATGATCACATCATTTCCGATGGTCGGGTGACGCTTGCCGCCAACGCCCGAGGTCGGATTGGTGCCGCCGAGCGTCGCGCCCTGGTAGATGGTGACATTATCGCCGATCTCGGATGTCTCGCCGATGACGATGAAGCCATGATCGATGAAGAGGTTGCGCCCGATCTTCGCGCCCGGATGAATGTCAATCGCGGTGAGAAAGCGGCTGAGGTGATTGACAATCCGCGCCAGCAGGAAGAGGTCCGCACGGTAGAGGGCATGGGCGATGCGGTGGAAGCCCAGGGCCCAGACCCCCGGGTAGGTCAGGATTTCCCATCGGGATCGCGGCGCGGGATCACGGGCGCGCACGCTGGCGAGATAGGAGGTCAGCGATCGGAACACATAAGGGCCTTTGCTGCACGCCTTTGCTGTTCGGGCATAATCCGAACTTCGGCTCAATTCCAGCCTTTGGCCAGTTGAACGCAAAGCCAGTCTTGCAGCCAGCATAGCCGGACCACCTTGGCATCCAAAGCGGGGCGTGTCAGCACATCCGTGAATGGACATCGGCGGCGACTTCCTGACCTTCATGGCCGTCGGCTTCCTGGCCCAGCTCGTCGATGGTGCGCTTGGCATGGCGTTCGGGGTGATCTCGACCAGCGCCCTTATCGCCTTCGGGGTGCCGCCTGCCGCGGCATCAGCCGGCGTGCATGCGGTAGAGACGGTGACCACGGCAGTCTCGGGCACGTCGCATGCGCTCGCGCGCAACATCGACTGGGGCCTGTTCGCGCGGGTGGCGCTGCCGGGTGTGGCTGGCGCAGTGGCCGGCGCCTATCTGCTTACCAGCGTGCCGACAGATCTCGCCAGACCGATTGTTCAGCTCTACCTCGGAGTCCTCGGGGCGTGGATTTTCTGGCGGGGGCTTCGGCACATCCATCGGGAGCGTCGGCCCAGGATCGTTGTCCCGCTGGGTCTGGCAGGCGGCTTCCTGGATGCGGCCGGCGGTGGCGGGTGGGGGCCGATCGTCACCTCGAACCTCATCATCCAGGGCGGAACCCCGCGCCGGGTGATCGGCACGGTCAATGCCGCCGAATTCTTCGTGACGACGAGTGCGGCCATTACCTTCCTGCTGGCACTCGGCTGGGACGTTGTGACGACAGCGACTCTCGGCCTGTTGGCCGGTGGAGTCATTGCCGCTCCCTTCGGTGCGGTGCTGGCGCGGCGCCTGAAGGCCGATACGCTGATGATTCTGGTCGGGATCGTGCTGATGGCCACCTCTGCCGTGGGCATCGCCCGCGCGATCGGCTGACAGGGCCCGAAGCGGCGCCCTGCCGCCCCCCGGAACCATTTCAGAGCGCGCGAAGGCTGGCGGCGAGCGCCTGCACGACCGCGGCGAGGCGGACGCAGCCATGGATCACCTCGGTCGAGATACCGTGCTGGCGAAGCACAGCCTCGTGCGCATCGATACAGGCGCCGCAGCCGTTGATCGCGGAAACGGCCAGCGAAAACAGCTCGAAATCGGCTTTCTCGATGCCGGGCGATCCGATCAGGTTCATCCGCAGTCGTGCCGGCAGCGTCTCATACTCCTTGTTCGAAGCGAGATGCCGGAAACGATAATAGACATTGTTCATGGCCATGAGGCTGGCCGCACCCTTGGCCGCATTCAGGGCCGCTTCCGACAGTTTTGGCGCTGCCTCGGCCTCGGCCGCCGCGATCAGCGGCGCATAGCCTGCCGCGTGCGCGCAGGCGACGAGCGTTCCATATTTCTGCTGATCCGTCAGCGTCGTGTCGGACAGCAGGGAGGAGATGTTGAGGCGTATATCCTTCGCATAGTCCGGCAGGGTGCGTGCGAGATCATTGACAGACATCGAAAACCTCCTGGAGCAACTTCGGAAAGCAAAGCGCCGGGCCGCGCGCAGGCGACCCGGCGCTCGGCTCAGATTCGGGTCAGGCGGCGGGCTTCAGCACCTCATCGCCCGGCTTCCAGTTGCAGGGGCAGAGCTCATCGGTCTGCAACGCATCCAGATTGCGAAGCGTTTCCTGCGGATTGCGGCCCTGGTTCAGGCCGTTCACCTGGACATGCTGGATGACGCCATGCGGGTCGATGATGAAGGTGGCGCGCAGCGCGACGCCAGCGTCCTTATCGATGATGCCCAGCGCTTCGGCCAGCACCTTCTTGTTGTCGGCGATCCAGGGGAAGTCCAGCTTCGCCAGCCGCTCATCGGACTTGCGCCAGGCAAAGTGAACGAAGTCGGTGTCGGTGGACGCGCCAATCAGGATGGCGTCGCGGTCGGCGAATTCCTGCTTAAGCTCGCCATAACCGATGATCTCGGTCGGACAGATGAAGGTGAAGTCCTTTGGCCACCAGAACAGCACGACCCACTTGCCGGCAAGATCAGCGTTGCTGATGGTCTCTCCAGCAGGCAGCTTGTCGACACCCTGCTGCACTGCAACCTTGAATTCGGGCAGCCTGTCACCAACGGTCAGCATCGGTTTCTCCTCGCAAATGGGCAGATTGAAGGCAGCGCCAGCTGCCGCGTTCGTTGCAATGCAGCATCCGCAGTTATCGATCAAGCGGGTTAAAGCGATTGAAGCAATCGATTTTATCAATTATCTTGGCGGCATGATCTATCTGCCCACGATCAAGCAGCTGCAATATCTGGTGGCGCTCCATCGAACGCGCCATTTCGGCAAGGCGGCGGAAGCCTGCTTTGTCACCCAGTCGACCCTGTCAGCCGGGCTGCGCGAGCTGGAGTCGGCGCTCGATGTCACCCTGGTCGAGCGCAATCGCCGGGTGGTCCGCTTCACGCCCCTTGGGGACAGCATCGTCGAACGCGCGCACCGGCTTCTTGCAGAGGCGGACGCGATCGTCGAACTGGCGCGCGCGGCGGGAACCCCGCTGGCCAGCACGCTGCGCCTGGGCGTGATCCCGACGATTGCGCCCTTCCTGCTGCCAGGCCTGCTACCCGCGCTTCGAAGCCGGTGGCCGGATCTGAAGCTCTATCTGCGCGAGGAACAGTCCGGCCCAGCCTGCGAAGCGCTGGCGCGTGCGGAGCTGGACTGTCTGTTGCTGGCGCTGCCGTTCGCGTGTGGCGATGTTCAGCATGCGCTGCTGTTCGATGATCCAATCCGCCTTGCCTTCCATCCCGCAGACTTTCCGGACGCGCCCGACAAGGTTCCGCCTGGCAGGATTGATGAACGGCAACTGCTGCTTCTGGAAGATGGCCACTGCCTGAAGGACCATGCACTGGCCGCGTGCAGCCGGGCCGCCTTCCGGCCGGATCGCTCCGTGCTGGGAACGTCGCTTCACACCCTCGTCCAGATGGTCGCCAACCGGATCGGCATGACGCTGCTGCCGCAGATGGCCATCGACGCCGGCATCCTGGAGGGGACCGAAGTCGTCACACGCCCATTGGACAGCCCCTCCGCATCGCGTCAGATCGCCCTGGCCTGGCGGCCGACGAGTCCCCGGGCCGATGAGTACAGGCTGTTCGCACAATCGCTTCGGGAGGCCCGCGCCCGGCTGTCAGGCACGGGCCTGGCGTAACTGTCGCAACAGCTCTGCAGCCGGGATCGGGGGTGCGCCCGACTCGGCGGCGCGGACGAGGTCGATCAGGCGGGCATTGACCGGCGCGGCCCGGTTCAGCCGGTTGGCGAGGCGGACGATTTCCCCCTGCAGACTGTCGATTTCGGTCGGACGGCCGCGCGCCAGATCATCGGCCATGGACGAGCGCGCATGCGGATCGACCTTCGCCTTGCCGGCGCTGGCGGCGGACACCACGTGCCGATACAGCGCGTCCGGCAGACGCAGGATCTGCGGCATGTGTTTCAGAGGGATCGGCAGCGGATCAGCCGGGACGATTCCGGCGGCGCGCACCAGCCGAAGCCCCTCCGACAGGCTCAGTGCCCAGGCGCGGCGGTAATCCCGCTGCCGAAGCTGCGCCATCAGGCTGAGACCGGACAGGGCGTTGATGGCATTGTTGAGATTGACGAGCAACTTACCCCACAGGACTGCGACAATATCGGTCGAGGTCTCGACATCGAGCCCCGCTGACGGGAACAGTGGCAGCCAGCGATCGAGAACCGGAGCAGCCTCCAGGACGATGCGGCCGCCCGTTCCGCGGTGAAGATGGGCCGGCGCCCGTTCCGCCACATTGTAGGGCACCATGCCGGCGAGAACGGATCGGCCGGGCAGGGCAGCTCTGAGCATATCGGCGTTCGAGACGCCGTTCTGGAGCGAAATCACAAGCGCCGCGTGCGGCGCATGGGCAGCAATGGCGGTGGCTGCCTCGGCAGTGCCAAGACTCTTGACCGTGACCAGCACGAGATCGGCCCCGGCAAGAGCCTCGGGTGCGGTTGCGCGCGCGAGAGCGCCCGGCGATACTGTCACATTGAGGCCGTCAACGTCCGTCAGGCGCAGCCCCGCGTCGAGTGCAGCCAGCCTCGACGTCCGACCGATGAGAACGACATCAGCCACCTGGGCCAGCAGGCCGCCGACATGAAGGCCGATGAGGCCAGCGCCGAAAACGGCAATGCGCGGACGGGGTGCTGGCATTGCCGGATTGCTTCAATCTCTCCTATCAGCGGCCCACCTGCTCGGGGGAGAATGAGGCATGAAGGCGCTGCAGTGCATCGAATATGGGCCGCCGGAGAAGCTGGTGATCCGGGATCTGCCCGTCCCGGAACCCGGACGCGGCGAGGTCCGGATCCGGATGCAGGCAGCCGGCGTCAATTTTCCCGATGTCCTCATCATCCAGAATCTCTACCAGTTCAAGCCGCCGCTGCCCTTCTCGCCGGGCGGCGAGGCGGCCGGAATCGTCGAGGCGGTGGGCGAGGGTGTGACGGCCTTCGCGCCCGGCGACCGGGTGATCGCGATGATCGGCCATGGCGCCTTCCAGGAACAGTTCGTCGCCGACCAGTCGCGCCTGCTCAGGATCGAAGGCGACATGCCGTTCGACATCGCCGCCGGCTTCACCATGACCTACGGTACGTCACACCATGCGCTGAAGCAGCGCGCGCGCCTTCAGCCGGGCGAGACGCTGCTGGTGCTGGGGGCCGCCGGCGGTGTTGGGCTTGCGGCCGTCGAGCTGGGCAAGCAGATGGGCGCGACCGTCATTGCGGCTGCTTCTTCTGAAGACAAGCTTCGTCTCTGCAAGGAGATGGGAGCTGATATGACGATTAACTATGAACAGGAGGACCTGAAAGACCGGGTGAAGTTGCTGACCGGCGGGCGGGGGGTCGATGTCATCTACGACCCCGTGGGCGACCGCTTCGCCGAGCCTGCCTTCCGGGCCATCGCATGGAATGGCCGCTACCTTGTCGTCGGCTTTGCCGGCGGGCAGATCCCGAAGCTGCCGCTCAACCTGCCGCTCATCAAGGGAGCGTCGATCGTCGGCGTCTTCTGGGGCGCCTTCACTGCACATGAGCCGGCGCTGCACGCCGAGAACATGCGCGAGATTCTGGCCTGGTATCGCGCCGGTGTCCTGAAGCCGCATGTCTCGGCCCGCATGCCGCTGGACCGGGGTGCTGAGGCCATCCGGCTGCTCATGGACCGGAAGGCGACCGGCAAGGTCATCCTGACCGCGTGATGCTGATTCCTTCCGGCGGGGCGGCGGCATCAACGCGTCGCGCCCAGTCGGCAAGCGCCGGCCGCGCGGCCAGCAGTTCGGCTCCTTCCTGCGTGCGTTCGAGCACATTCACCATCACCCGGACGGCCAGGTCGGCGGTGGACAGCCGTGGCCCTGCCAGCCACCCCCCGCCAGACAGCAGGGTCTCGAGTGCGTCATATTGGCGGGCGAGGTCGAGGATGACGCGCTCGGGTGACTTCCGGCCGAGCCCCTGGGCGCGGGCCACGCGGCCGATCGCCCCCGGAATCAGCGGCGCAAGGATCCGCCGGGCCAGGCCACCTTCATGCGCCAGCAGATCGCGGACGAACCAGTCGCGATTGTGCGGCCAGCAGCGCATCGTCAGGTCGTAGAAATAGAGTGCTTCGTCCGCCCAATCCTCGAGGATGGTGGCCAGCGCCCGGTCGGACGCCACATCCGGCCTGAGGGATGGTTCGGGGGCGTGCTCGTCGAGCCAGGCGAGAATGTCCGTCGAGTCGACCACGACGCCGCCGGCATGGACGAGTGCGGGAAACTTGCCGCTGGGGCTGATGTTTCGATACCGCCCAGGCCGTGAAACGGGGACTTCGACGACCTCGAAGGCGATGCCCTTCAGCCTGAGCGCGCGGCGAACCTTGTCGGCGAAGGGCGAGATTTCGAACTGGTAAAGCCTGATCATGGCCTGTGCCACCGCTCAGCGGCGGCCATGTCCGCCGGTCGCGCCGCGACCCAGCCCGCCGCTCCTTTCTTCCAGAAGGGCGCGCGCGTCTTCAGCCAGTCCATCAGGAAGCAGGCAGCGTCGAAGGCCTCGGCCCGGTGCGCGGCGGCCGTCCCCACGAACACGATCGGCTCGCCAACGGCAAGGCTGCCGTGGCGATGGATGATACGGGCCCCCAGCAGCGGCCAACGCTGCTGTGCTTCCGTCAGCAACTGCTCGAACGCCCTGTGGGCAAGCGCCGGATAATGTTCGAGGAAAAGCGGCTCGTCACGCACCTGACCGACGAAGGTCACAACCGCTCCGACGCGCGGGCCGAGCGCAGACAGGGAAGAATGTTCATTCTCTATATCAAACAGCTCCTGCTGGATGCTGAATCTGAACGACATTATCCACCTGTGACAGGGGGGAACAGGGCCACTTCATCCCCCGGCCTGACCATCATGTCCCAGTTGGCAAGCGCCTGGTTGACGGCCGCCCGCAGAAGCTCTGGCTGAGAAAGGGCCTCGGCATGGGCAGCGCTTCGGGCGGCAAGCCGAGCGATGAGGGTGGACAGCGGCACCGGCTCAGCCATCTCCACGGCCTCCTCCGCCATGCCGATCCGTTCGCGAACCCAGGCGAAGTAAAGAAGCCGAACCGTCATTCCGCTGCGCCTGCCGCCCCCGTCGTCATGTGGCGCAGGCCCACGCGCAGATAGTCCCAGCCGGTTACCAGGGTGAGCAGCCCGGCCGTCCACAGCGCGATCAGCCCGACCGGCTGCGCCGGGAGCGCAGGCCACCAGTAGGCGCTTGCGGGCGCCAGGATGAGCGCGCCGAGCGCGATCATCTGCGCGGCCGTTTTCCATTTGGCCAGCGTGGAGACCGGCAGCGAGACCTGCGCGGTCGCCAGAAACTCGCGCAGGCCTGACACGGTGATCTCGCGCAGGATGATGACCAGCGCCGGGATCACGTGCCAGCCGGCGATCTGGTCATTGTGGATCAGCATCACGATGACGGCGGCGACCATGATCTTGTCGGCGACCGGATCGAGAAAGATGCCAAGCCTGGAGACTGTTCCCTGCGCGCGGGCGAGATAGCCATCCAGATAGTCCGTGAAGCCGGCCACGCAGTAGAGCACGAAGGCGGCCGTATAGCCGGACCAGCTGGCATTCCACATCAGCACCACGAACAGGGGAACGGCCAGAATCCGGCTGAGCGTCAGCACATTGGGCAGGCTGGACAGCATGGCCCGCTTCTAGGCAATCCGAGGCCTGCGAACAACCGAGGGATTGCCCATGCACGTGTCAGAAGCCGTTGCCAGCCGTCGCTCCGTCCGGGGCTTCCTGCCCACTCCGGTCGACCCCGCGGTGATACGGCGTGTTCTGGAACGCGCCGCGCGCGCGCCATCGGGTGGGAACCTGCAGCCCTGGCATATCGATGTGGTCGGCAGCACCCGGCTGGACGAGCTGAAAGCGATCATGGCGCGGCGCGTTCAGGAGGCCCCGACCGGCGAACCGACCGAGTATGACATCTATCCCAAGGTTCTGCCGAGCCCTTACCGGGACTATCGGTTCCAGGTCGGCGAGGACCTCTATGGTGCGCTCGGCATCCCGCGCGCGGACAAGATCGCCCGAATGCTGTGGTTCGCGCGGAACTTCCAGTTCTTCGGCGCGCCGCTGGCGCTTTTCTGTTCCGTGGCCCGCACCATGGGGCCGCCGCAATGGTCGGATCTTGGCATGTTCCTCCAGACGGTCATGCTGCTTCTTCGGGAGGAGGGGCTGGACAGCTGCGCACAGGAGTGCTGGGCCATCTATCCCCGGACGATCGGACAATTCCTCGACCTGCCGGCTGACCGGATGCTGTTCTGCGGCATGTCCATCGGCTTCGTCGACGAGACCGACAAGGCCAACCAGTTCAGTTCCCGCCGGGCGCCACTTGCGGATTTTGCCCGCTTTCACGGGATCTGACGCTCCCACCTGCACCGGCCGCGAATGCGGCCCATCGGCGCGTGCGGTCGACAGGCCGTTGCCCGTCGCGGTCGCTGCGCATAAGGCCAGACCATATGAATGATATTTCCGCCCTTCCGCAGGTTCGTGCCCGCAAGCCGGACTGGCTTCGTGTGCGGGCCCCCACTTCGCAAGCCTTTGCGGAAACGAAGCAGCTGATGCGGCGGCTCAACCTTCACACCGTGTGCGAGGAGGCGGCCTGCCCGAACATCGGCGCGTGCTGGCAGCAGAAACATGCCACGGTGATGATCCTGGGCGACACCTGCACGCGCGCCTGCGCCTTCTGCAACGTCAAGACGGGGATGCCCGGCCCCGTCGATCCCATGGAACCGGCGCATGTTGCCGAGGCGGCAGCCGAGCTGGGGCTGGCGCATATCGTCATCACCTCGGTCGATCGCGATGACCTGCCGGACGGCGGCGCCAGCCAGTTTGTGAAGGTGATAAATGAGATAAGATGTCGAACACCTTCGACAACAATCGAAATTCTGACGCCGGATTTCCGAAACAAGGCGATGGAGGCCGTTGCCCGCATCGTCGATGCCCGGCCCGACGTCTACAACCACAATCTGGAGACGGTGCCGCGGCTCTATCCGACCATCCGGCCGGGGGCGCGCTACTATCATTCGCTGCGCCTGCTCGAGACGGTGAAGCGCCGCGATCCTGCCATCTTCACCAAGTCCGGCCTGATGGTCGGGCTGGGGGAAGGGCGGCAGGAGCTTCATCAGGTGATGGATGACATGCGCTCGGCCGACATCGATTTCCTGACGCTCGGCCAGTATCTGCAGCCGACCCCACGGCATGCACCCGTGATCGAGTTCGTCGAACCCGCCACGTTCGATGCCTATGCCGCCGTGGCGCGTGCAAAGGGCTTCCTGCTGGTCGCAGCGAGCCCGCTGACCCGGTCCAGCTATCACGCCGGCGCCGATTTCGCGAAGCTTCAGGCCGCGAGGCGTGCAGCGCAGGCAAAGGCAGGCAGCCTTGCCACGCCATAGCGAACAGCGCCTCCTGCCCTGGAGCCCGGAGGAGATGTTCGATCTCGTTGCCGATGTCGGGCGCTATCCCGAGTTCCTGCCCTGGGTGGTGGCGGTCCGTCCGCGCCGCAAGGACGGCACGCTCCTCGTCTGGGACATGTCGGTCGGTTTCCGTTCGCTGCGCGAGACCTTCACCACCACCGTCCGGCTCGACCGCCCCCGCCATATCGATGTCGACTATGTGTCGGGACCGCTGAAGCATTTGCGCAACGACTGGTATTTCCACCCGACGGACAGCGGCGGGACCCGGCTGGAGTTCAGCGTTGACTTCGAGTTCAAATCCAAGATATTCGAACGGCTTGCTGGCGCTTTCTTTCATGAGGCCTTCAAGCGGATGGTGGCCAGTTTCGAGGCCCGCGCCATGAAGCTCTATGGCAGCAGAAGCCTGAGCGCGACGAGTGCTGCCTGACGCCTGATCTCGCTGCGCCCCAGATCGCCGAAGTGGTGCGTGTCCGCCACGACCGGGCCCCTGTCGGCACCGCGCAGGGCGCGTGCGAACACCACGGTTCCAACCGGCTTCTTCTCGCTGCCCCCGCCTGGCCCGGCAATTCCGGAGATGGCGACCGCGACATCCGCCCGGCTGCTGTTGAGGGCACCCTGCGCCATTGCCCAGGCGGTTGCTTCTGAAACGGCGCCCAGGGTTGAAAGAATGTCCTCGGACACGCCCAGAACCTCGGTCTTGGCCTCGTTGGAGTAAACGACAAAGGCCCGGCCCAATATCTCCGATGCGCCGGGAATCTCGGTGAGCGCGGCCGCCACCAGGCCGCCCGTGCAGCTTTCGGCCGTGGTGATCCGCCGTCCGGCCTTCCTGTTGGCCTCGACGACCTGACTTGCCAGCTCGACGAGTTCGGGATCGAGGGTCATGCCATGTCTCCCATCGGCAGCAGCAGCGTGGCGACGGCTTGGGCCGCCATGCCTTCCCGCCGGCCCGCAAAGCCAAGCCCTTCGGTCGTCGTGGCCTTCACGCTGAGCCGAGGCGCATGGGGCGCCAGGATGTCGGCCAGGCGGGCCAGCATCGCGGGCCGATGCGGGCCGATTCGCGGGGCCTCGCAGACAATCGTGATGTCCGCATGAACGATCCGGCCGCCCGTGGCAGCAACCAGCCCTGCGGCATGGCTGAGAAACCGATCCGACGATGCGCCCCGCCACCGCGCGTCGCTCGGCGGAAAATGAACGCCAATATCGCCATCCCCCAGCGCGCCCAGGATGGCGTCTGTCAGGGCATGCAGGGCAACGTCAGCATCGCTGTGGCCAAGGAGTCCGCACGCGTGCGGCACACGGACACCGCACAGCCAGAGATGATCGCCGGGGCCGAACCGGTGGACATCGAAGCCGAACCCCGTGACCGTGGTGCGCGGCCAGGCCTGTTCAGCAAGCTCGAAATCCTGCGGCAGCGTGATCTTCATCGCGCGCTCGTCACCGGCAACCAGGCGCACCGGATGGCCTGCCGCCCGCAGGATCTCCGCATCATCGGTCGCGCCGGCGGGGGCTGCGGCATGGGCAGCGCGGATGGCCTCGAACCAGAAGCCCTGCGGGGTCTGCACGCGCCAGAGGTTGTCGCGATCGACCGGCTCGCCAAGCCAGTCCGGCCCGCGACGTAGGCTGTCGACCACGGGCAGGGCAGGGCAGGCGCCGGGCGCTGTCCCCAGCGCTTCGATCACCCGGTCGATCAGCGTGGCGGGAACTCGCGGGCGCGCGGCATCATGGATCAGCAGCAGCGCTGGCGGCGCCTGCGCTGCCAGCTGCTCGATGCCGTTTCGCACCGATTCCTGGCGGGTCGGGCCACCGATGCCGATGTTGGCCTCGACCGGGCCGAGCGCTGCGCGCGCACGTTCGTCTTCCCCTTGTGCGACCACCACATGAACGCGCCCGATGGCCGGGTGCGCTGCAAACGCCTCGGCAGCGTGGCGAAGCAGCGGCTTGCCGGCGATGTTCCGATACTGCTTGGGCATGTCGCCGCCAGCCCGCCGGCCGCTTCCGGCCGCCACGATGAGCGCCGCGACAGGCCGCGTGTGAAGGGCGGATGTCCGGTTCGTCTGCACCGGGCGGCCATAGGCCTCCGGGGCAGACGGGAAAAGGGGAATGCTTGTGATTTCGACGGGCATCGATTAGGAATGCCTTGTTTTTAGGCAGATCAGCATGACGTCCGCCGCCCTTCGCTTCGGGCCCGTCGAGATCGGGCAGCCGGTCATCCTTGCGCCGATGACAGGGGTGACCGATCAGCCGTTCCGCGCGCTCGTCAAACGCTTCGGGGCGGGCCTTACGGTCACCGAGATGATCGCGTCCGAAGCGATGGTTCGGGAAACGCGGCAGTCGCTCCAGAAAGCCGCCTGGGATCCCGTCGAGAATCCGGTCTCGATGCAACTGGCCGGCTGCGAGCCGCGGGTGATGGCCGAAGCCGCCCGCCTGAACGAACAGCGCGGGGCCGCCATCATCGACATCAACATGGGCTGCCCGGTCAAGAAGGTCGTGAACGGACACGCCGGCTCTCATCTGATGCGCGACCTGCGCCTTGCCGCCCGCCTCATCGAGTCGACCGTGAAGGCGGTGTCCATCCCAGTCACGCTGAAGATGCGCATGGGCTGGTGCCACGACAGCCTGAATGCACCCGAGCTGGCGCGGATCGCCGAGGATCTGGGGGTCCGGATGATCACGGTGCACGGCCGCACCCGGAACCAGATGTATTCGGGGCAGGCCGACTGGGCTTTTGTCGCCAGGGTGAAGGCGGCGGTCCGGGTTCCGGTCATCGTCAATGGCGACATCTGCTCGCCGGCGGATGCGCGCCGGGCGCTGGCCCTGTCGGGTGCCGACGGCGTCATGATCGGGCGCGGCGCCTATGGCCGCCCCTGGCTGCTCGCGCAGGTGATGGCGGATCTTGGCGGCTCCGATGTGCCCCCGCCGCCCCCGCTGGCCGAACAGCGTGACATTGTGCTGGCCCATTACGAGGCCATGCTTTGTCACTATGGCCGCGATCATGGCGTTGCCATCGCGCGCAAGCATGTCGGCTGGTACACCAAGGGCTTGCGAGGATCAGCCGAGTTCCGCAATCGGGTCAACATGATCGCAGAAGCTGATCAGGTGTTGCGTCTGATTGCGGACTTCTATGATGCGGCCCTCGATGCCGCAGTGCCCCAGATGGCCGAGGCCGCATGAGGGTGGCGCCGGCAGGCTCGCCCCTGCGGCCGGCATTGCTGCCCCACCCGACGGATATCTGGAATGCCCTGCCGGCGCCGCTGCTGCTGCTGGCGCCGGACGGACGGGTGGCGCTAGCCAATGCGGCAGCGGAATCCTTCCTGAACCTGAGCCAGTTGCAGCTGATGGAGCGTGGCTGGGAACCCTTGTTTCCGGATGACAGTCCGGTTCGGGCGCTGGTCGATGAAGCCAGGCAGGGTCGCGCCGACATCGCGGCCTATGACCTGCTGATCGAGTTCAGTGGCGGACGACAGCAGCGGGCCGACGTGCAGGTCGGCTATCTGCCCGACCATCCGGGCTGGCTGGCACTGGGGTTCCAGCCGCGTGCCGTATCGGCGCTGATCGACCGGCAGATGGGCCAGCAGGGCGCAGCCCGCTCGGCGATCGGGATCGCAGCCATGCTGGCGCATGAAATCAAGAATCCCCTTTCCGGCATCCGCGGTGCCGCCCAACTTCTGTCGCATTCGCTGGACAGCAACGGGCGGGAGCTTTCGGACCTGATCATCGCCGAAGTCGACCGGATCCGCGCGCTGATCGACCGGATGGAGAATTTCACGGACACGCGCCCTGCTGCCTTTGCGGAAGAGAATATACACGCCATCCTTGGCCATGTGCGTCGCGTGGCGGAGACCGGGTTCGGGAGCCAGATCGTCTTCCGGGAGCGATACGATCCCTCGCTTCCGCCCGTCCTCGGCAACCGGGACCAGCTGGTCCAGGCCTTTCTCAACCTCGTGAAGAATGCCGTGGAAGCCTCGCCCCCCGGTGGGACGGTCACGCTGACGACGGCCTTCCGGCAGGGGTTTCGCGTGCGGACGCCAGGTGGCGGGGCGCGGGTATCGCTGCCGATGGAGGTCTGTGTGATTGACCAGGGGGAGGGGGCGCCTGCGGCCATTGCCGATCATCTGTTCGAGCCGTTCGTGAGCGCCCGTCGCGGCGGCACCGGTCTGGGGCTCGCACTGGTCGCGAAGATCGTGTCTGATCATGGCGGAATCGTGGAATATGATCGCCGCAAGAACCAGACGATCTTTCGTGTCCTCCTGCCGCTCGCCGGGGCCACGGGCTGATGGCCGGCGCATCGGTGAGCGGCACCATCATCGTTGTCGATGATGACGCCTCGATCCGGACGGTGGTTCGGCAGGCGCTGCTTCGTGCCGGACATGCCGTCCGCACAACCGACACGGCTGCAGGCCTGTGGAAGCTGATAGAGGATGGAGTCGGCGACGTTCTGGTCACCGATGTCCGGCTGCCCGACGCGAATGGCCTCGACATGATCCCGCTGGTCTCGGCGCGAAGGCCCGACCTGCCCGTGATTGTCATGAGCGCGCAGAACACCTTGTCAACCGCCGTGCGCGCGACTGAACAGGGCGCCTTTGACTACCTACCGAAACCATTCGATCTCAATGAATTGACACAATGTGTTAAGAGTGCGATTGAAGCTAAGGGGCAGGTGCCAGCCGCCGTTGCCGAGCCGCCTGAAAATGAACGCATCCCGATGATTGGCCGATCACCGGCCATGCAGGATGTCTATCGAACGATCGCGCGTGTGGTGCCCACGGATCTGACGGTGATGGTGCTGGGCGAAAGCGGGACGGGGAAGGAACTTGTCGCCCGCGCGCTTCACGATCTGGGCCCGCGGCGGACAGGCCCGTTCGTGGCCATCAACATGGCCGCCATCCCACGGGAACTGATCGAGACCGAGCTGTTCGGCCATGAGCGCGGGGCCTTTACCGGGGCGGCGGCCCGTTCCGCCGGCCGGTTCGAGCAGGCCCAGGGCGGTACGCTGTTCCTTGATGAAATCGGCGACATGCCGCTCGATGCCCAGACGCGTCTGCTTCGTGTCCTTCAGTCCGGGGAGTTCACGACCGTGGGGGGGGCGCGCACGCTCAAGGCCGATGTCCGGATCGTGGCAGCCACGCACAAGGACCTGCGCCGTCTGATTGATTCCGGCCAGTTCCGGGAAGATCTCTACTATCGGCTGAATGTCGTTCCCATCCGGCTCCCGCCGCTTCGGGCCCGGCGGGAGGATGTGCCTGAGCTGGCTCGACATTTTCTGGAGCGAGCCGTGAAGGAAGGGCTGCCGCGCAAGCTGCTGGACAGTTCGGCCATCGCCTGGCTGATGGCCCAGCCATGGCCGGGCAATGTCCGCCAGCTCGAGAATGCGATGCGCCGGCTGGCGGCGCTCGCACGGGACGAGGTGGTGACCGCTGCCGTCGCCGAGCTGTGGATCAGCCAGGCCGAGGCGGAGTCTGTGGCCGAAGCTCCGGCTCGGCCAGAGTTCGCGGGTGCGGATTCGCTGGAAGCGGTGATCGCGCGCTGGCTTCAGCGCAACGTGACCATGACCGCCACGCCGCCGAAGGACGGGCTCTATGACCGACTTCTTCATGAGTTCGAGCGGCCGCTCCTTGAAACAGCGCTTCTTCTCACGCGCGGAAACCAGCTGAAGGCGGCCCGGCTGTTGGGCATCAACCGCAACACGCTTCGCAAGATGCTTCAGCTTCGCGGTATCGACCCTGTTGCTGTCCGGCGTGGTGACTGAAGGCGTCGCCGATTGGTCACGCTGTTGCAAAAGCCTGTGTTCCTCAGGTCACGATGCTCTGCTACGAGGGGCATCAAATGGGCGCAAATAAAACGCTGACCAATCGCCTGCAGGTCCGGTTGCGGCTGATGCGCCGCCGAATCGGCCGCTGGGCGGCCAGTACCGACCGGTTTCCGGGCCTGGAAATCGGGTTTGCAGCCATCGCAGTCGTCATGGGCCTTGCCTCCTATGCCGTGCTCACCGGCCAGCGCGCGCCGGCGGAAGGCTTCTCGCCGCAGTTGATCACCTTGCTGCTGGTTGCCAACCTGCTGCCGCTTCTGGGCCTGCTGCTGCTGATCGGCCGGCGACTCGCCGTGCTGATGGCGAACCGTCGGGCCGGGCGGGCGGGCGCGCAGCTGCATGTCCGGCTTGTCATGCTGTTTGCGATCCTGAGCGCCGTTCCGACAATCCTTGTCGTGGTCTTCGCGTCCCTTCTGTTCCAGTTCGGCGTTCAATTCTGGTTCTCGGACCGGGCACGGACCGTGCTCGACAACGCCGACCGGGTGGCCCAGGCCTATGTCGACGAGAACCGCTCGCGCATTCTGGACGATATCCTGGCCATGGGACGCGACATCTCCAGCTACGCTGCTGATTTCGGCATCCCGTCCACCGCGTTCCGAGAGGGGCTGTCGTTCCAGGTGGCGGCGCGCAGCCTCTCCGAGGCGGCCGTGTTTGTCCCGACAGGGGAGGGGCCCCGCATCCTCGCGGCTGAAAGTCTCGACTCGCCGCCGCTTGGCACGCGGATCGCCGGCGTTGACCTCTCCGGCGTCGGTCCCGGCGAGGCGATCGTGCTGGGGTCGGCGCGGGATCGGATCGAGGCCATCGTGCGTCTGGCAACCCGCGAGCCAACATTCGTCTACACCAGCCGGCGCGTGGAGCCCCGGGTGCTCGAGCAGGTGTCGCGGACGCAGGCGGCGCTCAGCGACTACAAGGAGCTGACCGATCGGTCGCGTGCCTTGCAGTGGCGGTTCAACCTGATCCTTCTAGTGGCCTCGCTGCTGATCGTGGCGGCCTCTGTCTGGTTCGCCATCCTGCTGGCCTCGCGGATCGTGGCACCGATCGGCGCCCTCGCCGAGGCTGCCGAGGAAGTGGGTGCCGGTAATCTGGACGCCCGCGTCGACCCGCAGGGAACGGGTGATGAGATCGGTGCCTTGGCACGCAGTTTCAACCGGATGACAGCGCAGCTTCGCATGCAGCAGCAGGCACTGAAGGATGCCGGCGCGCAGGCCGAGGTTCGCCGGCAATTCATCGAGGCCGTGCTGTCTGGCGTGTCGGCCGGCGTGCTGTCGATCGACTCGCATGGGGTGATCCGCCTCGCCAATGCCAGCGCGGAGGCACTTCTCGATTCAGGGCCGGAAGGGCTTGTCGGGCGTCGGCTGGCCGATGTCGAGCCGGCGTTTGATGTGTTGCTCGAGACGGCTCGAAGCGAGGGGATCGCGGCTGGCGAAATCAGCCGGGTTCGCGCCGGGCGCGAAGGCGGCGAGCCACAGACGCTCGCCGTCAGGCTTGCTGCAGACCCCGGGCTGGGACGCAACCATATCCTGACATTCGATGACATCAGCCAGCAGATCGCGGATCAGCGGCGAGCGGCCTGGTCGGATGTGGCGCGACGAATTGCCCATGAGATCAAGAATCCGCTGACGCCCATCGTGCTCTCCGCTGAGCGTCTGAAGAAGCGCTTCGGGCCGGACATCGCCGATCCGCGCGACCGGAAGACCTTCGACGAGCTGACGGAAACGATCATTCGTCAGGTCGGAGACCTGCGGCGCATGGTCGACGAATTTTCGGCTTTCGCGCGCATGCCCGCGCCCACCTTCCGCCCCGAATCCCTTCCGGAGATCGCACGACAGGCCGTCTTTCTGGCCGAAGTGGCAACGCCCAACGTGCGCTTCAGCCTGGTCACGAATGGCGATATCCCGCCTTTCGTCTGTGACCGCCGGCAGATCGGTCAGGCTCTCACGAATCTTATCAAGAATGCTGTTGAAGCTATACAGTCAAAAGGAGAAAATCAGAGTGGTGAAGTCGAGATCGAGATCGATCATCGAGACGATCGGTTGCAGGTTATCGTGCGTGACAGTGGCTGTGGCCTTCCGCCCGACCTGCGGGAGCGGCTGTTCGAGCCCTATGTGACGACACGGCGGCGCGGAACCGGGCTCGGCCTCGCCATCGTGAAGCGCATTGTCGAGGATCACGCCGGATTTCTTGAGATCGGCAACCGGCCCGAGGGGGGTGCGGTGGTCCGGCTGGATTTCGACCTTCAGGCAAATCGGGCGCTGGGCGCCCCTGAACGGGAGCAGGTGACAAGCTGATGCCGCTCGATGTGCTCGTCGTCGATGATGAAGCCGACATCCGCAGCCTGATCGCCGGCGTGCTGGAGGACGAAGGCTATCGCCCCCGGACAGCCGCTGACAGCGATTCGACACTGGCGGCGCTCGCCGAGCGTCGGCCGGCGCTGCTGATCCTGGACATCTGGCTGCAGGGATCGAAGCTGGACGGTCTTGAACTGCTGGACGTGGTGAAGGCGAAGGATCCGTCGCTGCCGGTCCTCATCATCTCGGGCCATGGCAATCTCGATACGGCGGTCGCTGCCATCAAGCGCGGCGCGTGGGACTTCATCGAGAAGCCATTCCAGGCGGATCAGCTTCTGCTGGCTGTTGGCCGCGCCACCGAGACCGAGCGCCTGCGCCGGGAAGTCGATGAGCTTCGCTCGCTCGCCGGCCTCGACAATGAGCTGACTGGCAGCAGCCAGCACATCAATGCTGTTCGAGCCACCATCAAGCGGGTGGGTGCGACCGGGAGTCGCGTGCTGATCCAGGGACCGGCCGGCGCCGGCAAGGAAGTGGCTGCCCGCTTGCTGCATCGCTGGTCCAACCGGGCGGAACGGCCGTTTGTGGTGGTGGCCGCGGCGCGGATGGCGCCCGAGCGGGTGGAAGAGGAGCTGTTTGGCGAGGAGCAGGGGGGCGAACTGGTCCGGCCCGGCCTTCTGGAGGTCGCCGACGGCGGCACGCTGTTCATCGATGAAGTGGCGGACATGCCGTTGACAACCCAGGCCAAGATCCTTCGGGTGCTCACGGACCAGAGCTTCCAGCGCGTCGGCGGAACACGGGCCATTCGGGTCGACGTGCGTGTCGTCTCGGCAACCGCACGGGACCTTCCCGCCGAAATCCAGGCCGGCCGGTTTCGCGAGGATCTCTACTATCGGTTGAACGTCGTGCCCGTGCGCCTGCCGCCGCTGTCTGAGCGGCGGGAGGACATCCCGCAGCTGGCGGAATATTTCCTGGCGCGCCTGTCGGCGGACCGTCGGGTCAAGACGCCGGCCATCAGCGAGGATGCACTTGCCGCGCTTCAGGCCTATGACTGGCCCGGCAATGTCCGCCAGCTTCGCAACATCATCGAGCGGACCCTGATCCTGGCGCCCACCCAGGCGTGCGACCGGATCGAACTGGACCATCTGCCGCCGGAGATTACAGCCGAGCCGGCACGGCTGCTGCCCGATCAGGCAGCCCGGTCGATCATGGGAACCCCGCTGAGGGAAGCGCGCGAAGCCTTTGAGCGCGAATATCTCAAGGTGCAGATCCGGCGCTTTTCCGGCAATATCAGCCGTACCGCCGCCTTCATCGGCATGGAACGCTCGGCGCTCCATCGAAAGCTGAAGGCCCTCGGTATCGCCGACCATGACCGGAACGAGACGGATCCCGCCTGAACGCGCAAAAGCTGGCTGGCCGACCGTCCCGGCGCTCGTGCCGTAAATGCCTGTTGTGCAGCACGAAAGCGATGCCTACATTCCGCCAGCGCAGGCTGTTCCGCCTGCCGGTCGACGCCGGCCAACGGCGCGGGGTGCGGGTGCCACGACCCGCCAAGAAGAGAAGGCGACGTCTATGTCCGACAGGGCAAAGGCCGGGGAAAAGGCGAACAATCTTCAGGACGTGTTCCTGAACGCGATTCGCAAGCAGAAGACCCCGGTTACCATGTTCCTTGTCAATGGCGTCAAGCTCCAGGGCGTGATCACCTGGTTCGACAATTTCTCGGTTCTGCTGCGGCGGGACGGACATTCGCAGCTGGTCTACAAGCATGCCATCTCAACGGTGATGCCGGCCGTGCCAGTCCAGCTCTTCGAGCCGGACAAGGCGGCCGAGGAGGATTGACGGTCCTGTTGAACGACCTGGCTGGCCAGGCCCGTCGTGGGTTTGATCCGGGCCGTGGGACCCGCTTCGGCAGCCCGGCGATTGTGATCCACCCCGCCGGTCCGAACCGGCGCCGCGCTGGCCGCTCGAATGAAGCGAGGCTGGACGAGATCGTGGGCCTGGCGCGCGCGATCCAGCTGGATGTGCGGCTGGCCCAGATCGTGCGGATCCGCAGTCTCGCCCCGGCAACGCTGCTCGGAAAAGGCCAGGCAGCAGTGCTGGCCGCACAGGTGCAGGCAAGTGAGGCCGAAGTCGTGGTCATCGATGCCGTCGTCTCGCCAGTGCAGCAGAAGAATCTCGAGGATGCCCTGAAAGCCAAGGTGATCGATCGCACCGGCCTCATCCTGGAAATCTTCGGTGAACGGGCAGCGACGGCTGAAGGTCGGTTGCAGGTCGAGCTCGCGCATCTCGACTATCAGGCCGGCCGGCTGGTTCGAAGCTGGACCCACCTGGAGCGCCAGCGCGGGGGCTTCGGCTTTCTCGGCGGTCCCGGCGAAACCCAGATCGAGACCGACCGCCGCCTGATCCGCGACCGGATGGCGAAGCTGCGCCGGGAGCTGGACTCCGTCCGCCGGACTCGGGCCCTTCACCGATCGCGCCGCCAGCGAGCGCCGTATCCCGTCATCGCGCTCGTCGGCTATACGAATGCCGGAAAATCATCGCTTTTCAATCGGCTGACGGGCGCCGACGTTCTTGCCGAGGACTTGCTGTTCGCAACCCTCGATCCGACCATGCGCGCCGTTTCGCTGGCGGGAATCGGCAAGGTCATCCTGTCCGATACGGTCGGGTTCGTGTCCGACCTTCCGACCGAACTTGTCGCTGCCTTCCGGGCGACGCTTGAGGAGGTGACCGAGGCCGACCTCATCGTGCATGTCCGCGACATCGCACATCCGGACAGCGACTCGCAGGCACAGGATGTCCAGGCGGTGCTGGAAAGCCTTGGCGTGACCGAGGGCGAGGGTGTGGTGCGCTACCTGGAGGTCTGGAACAAGACTGATCTTCTTGACAGCGAGGCTGGTGCAGCCCTAGCGGTCAGGGCAGGGCCATTGTCAGACGTCTGCCTCGTCTCGGCTCGAACAGGGGCGGGGATCGACGCCCTTCGCGCGACATTGGCGGATCGCCTGTTGGAGCGTGGCCGCACCATTCATGTCGAGCTTCATCCCGCCGATGGCCGGCGCCGCGCCTGGCTGCACGCAAACAGCCAGATCCTCCGCGAGACGGCCAGCGCCAGCCGGGTCGAGATCGAGGCTCGAATGACGCCGGACATGCTCGATCGCTGGCAGAAGCTCTAGCGGGTTCGACGCCAGAGCGCTTCCTTTTCCTCAAGCGAAAGATGTCTGAACCCAGCTTCCTGCTCGATCGCGCGAAATCGCCTCTCGAACTTGGCATTCGCCGCTCGCAAGGCGGCTTCAGGGTCGATTCCAAGCTTCCGGCACCAGCTGGCGCAGGCCAGCAGCAGGTCGCCGGCTTCTTCCATACGGGCGGCCGGGTCGTCGGCTGAATCCAGTTCGGCGATTTCCTCCAGAACCTTGGCGCGGGCACCTGCGGCATCGGGCCAGTCAAAGCCGGTGCCCGCCGCGCGCGCACCGAGCTTCTCGGCGCGGCTCAGCGCCGGCAGGGCAAGCGCTATGCTGTCAAGAACACTTGCGCGCGGTTTTTCCCGACTCTTGATCGCCTCCCAAGTCTCGCGCACCTGCGCTGCCGCCGTCAGCCTGGCCTCGGGCCCGAAGATGTGGGGATGGCGCCGTTCCAGCTTGGACGCAATGCCCTCGGCAACATCCGACAGGGTGAAATGCCCAGCCTCGGCTGCCATCCGGCTGTGAAAGACGACCTGGAGCAGAAGATCGCCCAGCTCTTCGCGAAGGTCGGCCATGTCGCCACGCTCGATCGCGTCAACGACTTCATAGGCTTCCTCGAGGGTATAGGGCGCGATCGAGCGGAAATCCTGCGCCAGATCCCATTCGCATCCATCCGGCCCGCGAAGCCGGTCCATCAGAACGCACAGGCGAAGCAGGGCTTCGGCCGCCTTGGGGGTTGCAATGTCAGGCGAGGGAGCCGGCTCTACCATATCGAACGCCTTAAAGTCCGATAATACATATTATGTTAATATCCAATCATCAACCAAGGCCCAGCAGGCGCAGCACGAGCACCATGCCAGCAATGATCGCGCCCCAGATCAGCAGCATCCGCACAGCGTTCGGCCAGCCCATCGTCTCGAACCGACGCCAGTTGAGCGCCAGGATCAGCAGCAGCGCCAGAAAGGCGTAGATGAAGCCAAAGCTCATGCCGGGGCCGCTTCCCACATGCGTCCATCGTAGCCGGGCGTCACGCCCGGCGGCAATGTGCCTGCCAAATCGTCATGGTCGAGGCTATTGTCCATGTGGGTGAGCCAGGCCTCGCGCGGCGCAGCGCGCGCGATCCAGTCCAGCGTCAGGTCGACATGGCTGTGCGTGGGGTGCGGTTCCCGTCGCAGCGCGTCCACCACCCAAAGATCAAGACCTTGGAGAAGGGGCCAGCTTTCGGCCGGTATGTCACTGACGTCGGTCGAATAGGCGATCGCATGTCCGTCGGCCTCGAACCGGTAGCCCAGCGAATGGGTTTTGCCATGGATCTGCCGGAAGGGACGGACGACAAGGTCACCTATGCACATCTCCGCCGAAACAAGGTGCGCGCAGACCATCGGCGCATATCCGGCCCGGCCGGCAAAGGCATAGGTGAAGCGGGTCCAAAGGCCCGCGCGGGTCGCGCGATCCATGTAGCAGTCGATCCGCCGGCCGGCAGCATGGAACAGCGGCCTCAGATCATCGATACCATGGCTGTGATCGGCATGGTCGTGGGTGTACAGGACAGCCGTTATCCAGCCGATACCGGCGTCCAGCAGCTGGGCGCGCAAGTCGGGGCCTGTATCCACGAGCAGCCGCGTGTTGGCATGGCTGACCATCACGGACACGCGCCGCCGACGGTTGCGCGGATTGTCCGGATTGCAGGCCCCCCAATCACCCCGGCCGTCAGCCCCGCCGAGGCGCGGTACGCCCGACGACGCGCCGCAGCCCAGCATCAGGAGGCGCATCAGGATGCCATGCGGCTGAAAAGACGCCGTGCATTGGCCGTGGTGGCTGCGGCAAGAGCCTCCAGCGTCTCGTTCCTCAAGGTCGCGAGAAAGCGTGCGGTATGGGCCACGAAGGCTGGCTCTCCCACCTTCCCCCGGACCGGCACAGGGGCCAGGAAGGGCGCGTCGGTCTCAACCAGAAGCCGGTCGGCGGGAATGGTGCGAGCCACCGCCTGCAAGGCAGCCGCGTTGCGAAAGGTCACGATCCCCGACAGAGAGATGTAGGCCCCCATCTCGAGGCAGGCGTCGGCCAGTCGCTGCGATCCGGTGAAGCAGTGGATCACAAGCGGAAAAGCCCCCCTCCCCAGTTCCGCGCCGAGGAGGTCGATCGTATCCTGTTCGGCATCGCGGCTGTGCACCACCAGCGGCAAGCCCGTCTCGCGCGCGGCCGCCATATGCGCGCGGAAACTCGCCTTCTGGCGATTGCGTCCCGATCGATCATAGAAATAGTCAAGGCCCGTCTCGCCGATGCCGACCACCCGCGGGTGCCGTGCCGCCGCCACCAGGCGTTCGGTATCGACATCGGCATGGGAGTCGACCTCGTGCGGGTGGATGCCCACGGTCGCGAACACATCGCCTGCGCGCTCGGCGCCAGCGATCACGGCATCCCACTCGCAAGCGCGCGTCGCGATTGACACCATCGCCTCGACGCCGGCCGCCCGGGCGCGCGCAAGCACATCGGTTTCCTGCTCGACCAGGCCGGGATAGACCAGATGGCAGTGGGTATCGACCAGCATTGCCGCTATCTGGCGCGCGGGCCAGGCGAGTTCAACCGCTTCGCACTTGCGCCATCGGCCCCTGCTCCCCACATCGCCGCGACGAAAGGGGTTCGCCTTCATGGTCATGACGCTTCTCGCCCTTTGCGGCGGGTTGGTGCTGCTTATCGCGGGGGGCGAACTTCTGGTTCGCGGCAGCGTGCGCGTGGCCGAGAAGCTGGGCGTCTCGGCGCTGCTGATTGGGCTCACACTTGTGGGATTCGGCACATCAACGCCGGAGCTTGTGACCTCCGTGGAGGCATCCTTGCGCGGAGTGCCCGGAATCGCGGTCGGCAACATCGTCGGCTCCAACATAGCCAATGTGCTGCTGATCCTCGGCCTGTCCGCGCTCATCTTTCCGCTTGCGGTGTCGGCCGACGCGCTGAAGCGCCACGGCACGATCGTGATCGCCACCTCCGCCCTGTTCGCCGTCATCGGCTGGACGCTGGGGCTCACCCGCATCGCCGGTCTGATCATGGTCGGGCTGCTAATCACCTATCTGGTCTATGCCTATCGGCAGGAACGTAATGTCACCGCCGTCGCCGAGCATGGACATACGGCCGCCTTCGACAAGGGGGAGGCCTTCGAGCAGCTCGATCCGACGCTCCACACACCGGTCGGTGCGCAGGGCCTTGCAAGCTGGATCCTTCCGATCCTGATGGCCTTCGGTGGTCTTGCGCTCATCATCTTCGGCGGGCGCATGCTGGTCGATTCCGCCATCGACCTTGCGCGGGCGCTGCGCCTGTCGGAGTCGGTCATCGGGCTGACGATCGTCGCGGTTGGCACCTCGCTGCCGGAACTGGTCACCTCGATCGTGGCAGCCTTGCGCCGGCAGGCGGACATTGCGGTCGGGAATGTCCTGGGGTCGAACATCTACAATGTGCTCGGCATCGGCGGGCTCACCGGCCTCATCGCGCCGACGGCCTTTCCGGCCGACATGCTCGGAGTCGATCTCTATGTCATGATCGGCGCCAGCCTCGCGCTGTTCCTGTTCGCGCTCAACGGCCGGATCAGCCGTCTGGAAGGCGCCCTTCTCCTTGCGGGCTATACGGCCTTCACGACCTGGCTGATCGTCGCCCGATGAGCGGGAACACTGCAGCTCTTGATGGCATGGCTGACGATGTTTCCTTCCGGACACTTCGGCTCTAGGTCAGCATCGCCATGTCACTGAGCCCGATCCTGCTGGTCCTGCTGCTTGCCCTGCCCTTCCTGGGCCTGCCGCTGCCGCGCCTGCTCGCCGGCCAATCGCGCCAGGCCGTCGTCTGGGCGTCGGGCACGGTGATGGCGGCCGGGCTGGCGCTGCTGCTGATCGCAGCACCCGACATTCTGGCTGGTGAGACGCTCGTGATCTTCCACCCCTGGCTCAGCAACTGGGGCCTCGATTTCGCGCTTCGTCTTGACGGGCTGAGCTTCCTTTTTGCGCTTCTGATCTACGGCATCGGCCTGCTGATCGTCCTCTACGCCAGCTATTACATGCCGGAAGAAGACAGGCTGGACCGATTTTTCACAATACTGCTGGGATTCGGTGGCGGAATGCTTGGCGTTGTTCTTGCCGAGAATGTGTTGCTGATGCTGTTTTTCTGGGAGGTGACCAGCCTCACGTCCTTCCTGCTGATCGCTTACAAGTCGAAATATCATGACAGCCGGATCGCTGCGCGCATGTCGCTTGCCGTGACGGGGGGCGGCGGACTCGCCCTGCTGGCTGGGCTGCTTCTTCTGGGGGACATGGCCGGAAGCTTCCAGCTTTCGGTCATTCTCGCCGCAGGGCCGACGATCCTGGCTGATCCGCGCTTCGTGCCGATGCTGCTGCTGGTTCTTCTGGGAGCCTTCACCAAGTCCGCCCAGGTCCCCTTCCATTTCTGGCTGCCCAACGCGATGGCGGCACCGACACCCGTGTCCGCCTACCTGCACTCGGCGACCATGGTGAAGGCCGGGGTCTTTCTGCTCGCCCGCCTGCACCCGGCCCTGTCGGGCAATGAATGGTGGTTCGCGATCGTCACGACTGTTGGCGCAACAACTTTTGTTATAGGTGCTTATCTCGCTCTATTGAAGCATGATTTCAAGGGCCTGCTGGCCTATTCCACGATCAGCCACCTCGGCCTCATCACCCTGATGTTCGGGCTGGACACGGCAACCGGCGCGATCGCCGCCGTCTTCCACATCATCAACCATGCCGTGTTCAAGGCCTCCCTCTTCATGGCTGCCGGCATCATCGACAAGGAGACAGGCACGCGCGACATGCGGCGGATCAACGGGCTTGCGAAATACATGCCCGTCACCGCCGCACTCGGGATCGTCGCGGCCGGTGGCATGGCCGGCATTCCATTCCTGAACGGTTTCCTGTCCAAGGAGATGTTCTTCGCGGAGACCGTCGCCCATCCAGCCTTCGAAGGCTATGGGCGCTTCCTGCTCCCGGCCCTGGCAACCATCGGCGGTATCCTGTCCGTCGCCTATTCGGCCCGCTTCGTTCATGATGTGTTCTTCAACGGCGAGCCCGTGGATCTGCCGCGCACGCCGCAGGAGCCGCCGCGCTTCATGCGGCTGCCGATCGAGATTCTGGTCGTGCTGGTGCTGCTTGTCGGGATCCTGCCGCAGCTGATGGTCGGAGACCTGCTGCGCGCTGCTTCGGTTGCCGTGCTTCAGAGCGACCTGCCGCCGATCAAGCTGGCGATCTGGCATGGATTCAACCTGCCGCTGGTGATGAGCATCGTGGCGCTGGGCGGCGGTCTCACCTATTATTGGCGGCGCGATCGGGTGTTCAGCCTGCATGATCGCTTTGCCATTGAGGTGTCGAGCCCGGTCGCGTTCGAGCGGCTCTACAATGGGCTTGTCGCCAGCGCTCGCGGCCTGATCGCCTGGCTCGACCGTGAGTCGCTGGCCCAATATGCGGGCCTGTTTCTCGCTGCCTGCCTGCTGCTGGGCGGCCTGGCCTGGGGCAGCTTCGACGCGCCCCTGCGCGGTCCGCTGCCGCTCACGCCTGTCGACCTGCCGGCGCTGATCGGCTTTCTGGTGCTGGCTATCGGCGTGGCCGGCGCAACCCTGTTTCACCAGCAGCGGTTCCTTGCGGTGATCCTGCTCTCCCTGGCCGGTGTGATCGTAGCCCTTGTGTTCCTGCGTCTTGCCGCGCCAGATCTCGCACTGACTCAGCTGTCGGTCGAACTCGCCACCATCATGCTGTTCCTGCTGGCGTTGCGCTTCCTGCCGGCGCCAAGCGAGTCCGATACCCGACCGGACAATGCGCTTTCGCACCTCGCACTCGCCGTGGCTGCCGGTATTGCAACCGCGGTGCTGGCCTTTGCGATCCTGACCCGTCCGTTCGAGACCATTTCGGCCTTTCACATCGCCCAGGCGAAGCCTGGTGGCGGCGGAACCAATGTCGTCAATGTCATCCTCGTGGATTTCCGAGGCTTCGATACGCTGGGCGAGATCGCCGTGCTCGCCGTGGCGGCCCTGGGGGCATCGGCCCTTCTGGCCGGTCTCGTGCTGCGCCCGCGCGTTGCCAACGCGCTGACCGAGGCGGATCGCTACCCGATCATGCTCCGGATGATGATGCAGCCGATGCTGCCGCTGGCGCTCGCCATGGCGACGTATATCTTCCTGCGCGGCCACAACCTGCCGGGCGGCGGGTTCATCGCGGGGCTGGTTGCAGCCGTTGCCATCGTGCTCCAGTATCTGGCTGCCGGGATCGACCACGCTCAGGCGCGCGTTCGTGTCAACTTCGCGCGGCTGCTCGGCGCCGGCCTGCTGATTGCGACACTGACCGGAATCGCCAGCTGGCTGTTCGGCGCTCCCTTCCTGACCAGCGCCTTCACCTACATCACCCTGCCCCCGCTCGAGACATTCGAGCTTGCCTCGGCGCTTGTCTTTGACCTCGGAATCTTCCTGGTCGTGGTGTCCACCATCGTCCTCATCCTGACCGAGCTGGGCATGCTCAGCCGACGGGAAGATGGCAGCGACGCCAATCCGGCTCTGCGACCGAAAATGGCCGTGGCCCCGGCCCTGGTGCAGGAGGGCTGAGGTGGAGCTGCTTCTGTCGCTCGGCGTCGGCCTGATGTTTGGCTGTGGCGTGTGGCTGGTGCTGCGCCGGCGAACTTTTTCCGCCGTCCTCGGGCTCACCCTGCTCGCCTATGCGGTCAACCTTCTGATTTTCCTGGGGGGACGTATCGACCGTCGCACAGCGCCCCTGACCCTGCCTGGTGCCGAGCAGCTGGCGGATCCGCTGCCGCAGGCCCTTGTGCTGACAGCGATTGTCATCGGCTTCGGCATGACGGCCTATCTGGTGGCGCTGTCGCTGAAATCGCTTGGCGCGGCCGGGACGGACCGGGTCGACCTGCCGCCAGAGCCGAACCCCTGCGATGAAACCCAGACAGACGAGCCGAGGGATCGGCGATGACCGACCATCTTCCGATCCTTCCCTTTCTGCTGCCATTCACCGCCTCGGCTGTGCTGGTGCTGCTGTCAGGACGATTATCCCCCAAGATCGAGCGTGCCATCTCGTTCGGCGCGCTTTCAGCTGGCGCGCTAGCAGCACTTGCGCTGCTGGCCGATGCACAGGATGGAGCCATCACGGTCTACGCGCTCGGGGAATGGCCAGCGCCCTTCGGCATCGTGCTGGTCGCCGACAGGGTCGCGGCGCTGATGGTCGCGCTCGTCTACGCTCTCGCGGTTCCGGCACTGTTGTCAGCCTCGGTGGGCGAGGATCGCAAGGGCCTGCATTTCCATGCCCTATTCCATCTACTGGTCGCGGGGCTGACGGGCGCCTTCCTGACAGGCGATCTCTTCAACCTGTTCGTCTGCTTCGAGATCCTGCTGATCGCCTCCTACGCGCTCCTGGTTCATGGCGGCGATCGCGCCCGCGTTCGCACCGGGCTGCCCTATGTGATCCTGAACCTGGTCGGCTCCACCCTCTTCCTGGTGGCGATCGCCATTCTCTACGGTGCGCTCGGCACGCTGGCGATTGCCGATGTGGCCACCCGGCTGCCGCTGGTGCCGGCCGCCGACATGGCGCTGGTCCGCACCGGGCTCACGATCCTGGCGCTTGTCTTCCTTCTGAAGGCAGCCCTGCTGCCGATGGCCTTCTGGCTGCCCCACGTCTATTCGGCTGCGGCGGCACCTGTCGGCGCGCTGTTTGCGGTCATGACCAAGGTGGGGATTGTCGCCCTGTTGCGGCTGACCATACTCGGGGTGGGGGACGCGAGCGTGGGTGCGGGGCTGCTGCAGCCCTGGCTTCCGATCCTCGCGCTGGCAACCATCGCGCTCGGCACCATTGGCGCCTTCGCGGCGCGACGGCTCAGCGTGATTGCTGCCAACGCCGTCCTCATCTCCTCGGGAACGCTGCTGTTCGCCCTGTCCGCGCTCGATCCGCGCGCCACGAGTGCCCTGCTCTTCTATCTGCCGCACAGCACGCTGGTGACCGGGGGCCTGTTCCTGCTGGCCGGTGCGATTGCCCTGCGCCGGGGCGAGAGCGGCGACTGGCTGATGCGCGGACCAGTCATCGCGAACCGTGGCGCCCTGGGTCTGGCCTTCCTGATCCTCGCGGTCGCCGTCAGTGGCCTGCCGCCGCTCTCGGGTTTCTTTGGCAAGCTTCTGTTGTTGCAGGGGATTGAAGGCGGCTGGCAGGCGGTCTGGTGGGCCGCGCTGCTGCTGTCGGGCCTGGGGGTGGCGCTGGTGCTCGCGCGCGTTGGCAGCATCCTCTTCTGGGAGCCCGAGGCGCATTCGGATACGCCGGTCGCACGCGCGCAGCTCGGGCCGGCGCAAACCGTGGGCCTCGCCCTGCTCGTCGCGGCAAGCCCCCTGTTCGTGATTGCAGCCCAACCCGTTGCGGCCTATGCCGAATCGGCGTCCGGGCAGCTGCACGACCGTCGACCCTACCTGGACGCCGTTATCCCGCCCGAGCGGGCCATTGTGCGCGATGCCCGTCCGACACCGGCCGAGGAGAAAGCGCCATGAGCATCTTCGCCCGCCTGTTTCCCCATCCGGCGCTGACGGTGGGCGTGGCCGGGCTGTGGGTGGTGGTGGCCTCCAGCTACACGCTGAACAGCCTTCTGGTCGGCCTGTGCCTGGGGATTGTCCTGCCGCTGTCGCTGCGCGCCTTCCTTGAGGATGTGCCGCGCATCCGGCGGCCGCTGCTGGCGCTCAGGCTGTTCGTTCGTGTCTGTGGGGACATCTTCGTTGCCAACTGGCAGGTGGCCCGACAGGTGCTGGGGCCCATCGACCGGCTGCGCCCCGCCTTCGTCACGGTTCCGCTCGACACGCGCGATCCCTTCGTGACGACGCTTCTGGGCAGCATCGTTTCGCTCACCCCCGGCACGGTCTCGATCGAGATCGACACGAAGAACGGCACGCTTTTCGCCCACGCGCTGAATGTGGCGGATGAGGCCGCCACGGCGGCGACGATCAAGCGCCGCTATGAGGCGCCGCTCAAGGAGATTTTCGGATGCTGACCGTTGCCATCTCCCTGACCTATGTGTTGATCGGCGCCGCCGTCCTGCTCAATCTGTGGCGGCTGGTTCGCGGGCCGGACGCCGTCGACCGCATCCTCGCGCTCGACACGCTGACGATCAATGTCATCGGGGTGGTGGTGCTGCTCGGGATCGCGCTCGGCACCCGGGTCTATTACGAGGTCGCCCTGATCCTTGCCATGATGGGCTTCGTCGGCACGATTGCCCTGTGCAAGTTTCTTCTGGGCGGGAACATCATCGAATAGCCATGTCCCAGCCCCTCGAACTCCTGGTTTCGGTCCTTCTGCTGCTCGGCGGCGCGTTCGTGCTCGTCGGCTCGATCGGCCTGGCACGCCTGCCCGACTTCTTCATGCGCCTGCACGGGCCGACCAAGGCGACGACGCTTGGGATCGGCGGGATCATCGTCGGCCTTCTCGTCCATGAGACGGCTGTTGCCGGTGCGCCGCGCCTGCAGGAACTGGCCATCTCGCTGTTCCTGTTCATCACCGCGCCGGTCAGCGCGCACCTGCTCGCGAAGGCGGCCCTGCGCCAGCGGCAGCAGGCCCCGGCCGGGCGCGCGGATCAGGCCGCTTCCAAAGGCGGTTCCCAGCGCGGAAACACGCCCGTGGGTGACGGTAGCTCAACACCAGTCTGAAGTTCATCATCAAAGTATCTGAAAGAACGTCTGTCTTCCTTGACTGCGAGTTGATCCAGCAGGCGTGACGCGCTTGTCGGCATGGCAGGCTGCACCAGCAGGGCGATCCGCCGGATCGCCTCCGCCGCATGATAGAGGACAACCTCGGCCCGCCCCGGATCCGTCTTTCGCAACGCCCAGGGCGCCTGCTCGTTCAGATAGGCGTTGACCGCTGTGACACGCGCCCAGATCGCATCCAGCGCGAGATCGGGACGCACTGCCCGATGTGCTGCCCGCGCCTCTGCCAGCAGGGTCCGGACCGATTCCAGAAGCGCCTCGTCCGCCGGCGTTCGTGGCGACGCGACGGGCACCCGACCGCCCGCCCTGGCGATCATCGAGAGCGTGCGCTGCGCGAGATTGCCAAGATCGTTCGCCAGGTCGGCATTGATCCGCCGGCCGACCAGTTCGTGGCTCCAGTCGCCATCCTCGCCGAAGCGGATGGCGCGCAGAAGGAAGTAGCGCAGCGGATCGACTCCGAACAGCGCCGCCAGATCGCCGGGTGCCACCACATTGCCCAGTGATTTCGACATCTTCTCGCCCCGGTTGAGAAGGAACCCGTGGCTGAAGATCTGGTCCGGCAGCGGCAGGCCGGCCGACATCAGGAAGGCCGGCCAGTAGACCGCATGGAAGCGGGTGATGTCCTTGCCGATGACATGCAACGATACCGGCCAGCGGGCTTCCCAGCCGTCGGCCGGCCAGCCCGACGGCGTCACGTAAGAGGCGAGCGCATCCACCCATACATACATCACATGGCCGGGCGAGCCCGGAACCGGGATTCCCCAGTCGAAGCTGGTTCGGCTGACCGACAGGTCCTTCAGCCCCCGCGCCACGAAGGCCCGCATCTCGTTCAGCCGGCTGGCCGGCTGCAGCCAGTCCGGCCGGGCATCGTAGAGCGCCAGCAGTCGGCCCTGATAGCGCGACAGCCGGAAGAACCAGCTTTCCTCGACAGTCCACTCGACCGGCGTGCCCGAAGGCGCGAGCCGCTTCCCGTCCGGTCCGTCCACGAGTTCGTCCGCGTCATAATAGGCTTCGTCCCGGACGGAGTACCAGCCCTCGTAACGGTCGAGATAGAGGTCGCCGCTGTCCGCCATGCGCTGCCACATTGCCTGTGCGCACGCCTTGTGCACGGCATCTGTCGTGCGGATAAAATAATCATAAGAGATATTGAGATTATTTGCCATCCAAATGAATTCATTGGCTAATGAATCGACGAACTCGCGTGGCGCCAGGCCGGCGCGCTGTGCCGTCTGGGCGATCTTCAGCCCATGTTCGTCATTGCCGGTCAGGAAGAAGGTGTCGCGGCCGTCAAGCCGGGCGAAGCGGGCCAGCCAGTCGGTCGCGATCGACTCATAGGCGTGACCGATATGCGGACGTCCGTTCGCATAATAGATCGCCGTGGTGATGCCATAACGCGGGGGCGGGGTGGACATGCGGCTCTTTCAGTTCCGGCTCGACCGGGCAAGTAGATCGGCTAGCGCCACTGCCACCTGCGCTCGGTCATAGGCAAGACGGACCGCTTCGCCGGCGATGCGCGATGCTTCGCCATGGGCGATCAGTCGCTCGGGCGACGGCCGGCACCGCGCCTGGTCGGCAAGCTCGGCGAGAGCTGTCGCTGCCAGTGTCTCGAAGCGCAGGGCGGCGCCAGTCCCCTGAACGCTGCGCGCAAGCGACAGCGCCTGCACGTCGTCCGTCCCGGCCGCGCGCAATTGCGCCTGCAGGCTTGCGAGATCGTCCAGCAGCAGCGAGATCACCCGTCCGGGTGCGCCATCCGCAAGACTGGCAAGCTGGTCCAGCCGGGCTTCCGACAGGTCCGCCCGGAGAGATGCCAGAACCGCCCTGACATCGCCCTGCTTCAGCGGCCGGAAGCGAAGCAGCCGGCATCGGGAACGGATCGTGGGCAGAAGCCGTCCCGGCGCATGGCTGATCAGCAGGAACAGGCTGTGCGGGCGCGGCTCCTCCAGCTCCTTCAGAAAGGCGTTGGCAGCGCTGACGTTCAGGGCATCGGCCGGATCGATGATCAGCACGCGATGCGACGCAAGCGAGGGATGGCTGTGCAGGAATGACCCAAGCTCGCGCAGCTGGTCGACGAGGATTGCTGAGGTTGCACTGCCCTTCCCCATTTCCGGCGGGGCGATCACACGGACATCGGGATGGGAACCGGCTGCCATCAGGGACTCGGCGCCCGGCCCGAGGAGGCGAGCGGCCATGTGGTCAGCGAAATGCCGCTTGCCGATACCCTGCGGCCCGGCCAGCAGCCAGGCGTGATGCAGCCGGCCTGTTGCGAGCGCCTGCTCGAAGATGTCCAGTTGCTGCTGGTGGCCGATCAGCATTCCGGCTGGTTGGCAAAGCCGACCGGGTCACGCAAGCGCCCGAAAGGCTTTGCGCGCCGGGCGCAGCCGCGGTACATGGGATGGACCCCGGGGGGCCGCTGAGGCGCGGCTGAGAGGCAGGCAGCAGCCTGCGACCCGCTGAACCTGATCCGGGTGATACCGGCGGAGGGAGGGCTGCCTCGCACGCTCACCCATCGCCCTGACAGAGGAGCCGATCGCGTGGCGGACATTCCCTCCCATCATGAAATGCCCCGCGTCACAACGGGTCCGCTGCCGGCATCAACCAAGGTTCATATGCCCGGACGGCTGTATCCCCAGATCCGGGTGCCGCTGCGCGAGATCGCGCTGGACCCGTCGGCCCAGGAGCCGCCGCTGCGCCTCTATGACACGTCGGGTCCCTACACCGATCCGGCCGCCCACATCGACATCGAAGCCGGCCTGCCGCCGCTTCGCTCAGCATGGATCGAGGCCCGTGGCGATGTCGAGCGCTACCCCGGCCGGGCGGTGAGACCTGAGGACAATGGCCTGACCCGAACCACAAAACGCGAGGTCCGCCCCTTCCCCAACCCCACTTCACGCCCACTGCGCGCGCTCGGCGGCGCTGCTGTCACCCAGCTCGCCTATGCGCGGCGCGGCATCATCACGCCCGAGATGGAATATGTCGCCATTCGGGAAAACCTGGGCCGCGAGACGGCGCTGGAGCGCGCGCGCGACGGCGAGAGCTTCGGCGCCCAAATCCCCGACCATGTCACGCCCGAATTCGTGCGCGACGAGATCGCGCGTGGCCGCGCGATCATCCCGGCGAACATCAACCACCCGGAACTGGAGCCGATGATCATCGGCCGCAATTTCCTGGTGAAGATCAACGCCAATATCGGCAATTCGGCTGTTGCCTCGTCGGTGGCCGAGGAAGTGGACAAGCTAGTCTGGGCGATCCGCTGGGGCGCGGACACCGTGATGGATCTGTCCACCGGCCGCAACATCCACGACACGCGCGAGTGGATCCTCCGAAACAGCCCGGTTCCGATCGGCACCGTTCCCATCTATCAGGCGCTCGAGAAGGTCGGCGGGATCGCCGAAGACCTGACCTGGGACATCTATCGCGACACGCTGATCGAACAGGCCGAGCAGGGGGTGGACTATTTCACCATCCACGCTGGCGTTCGTCTTCCCTATATTCCCATGACTGCAAAGCGTGTTACCGGAATTGTTTCACGTGGAGGCTCAATCATGGCCAAATGGTGCCTCGCGCACCACCGGGAAAATTTCCTCTACACGCACTTCCGCGAGATCTGCGAGATCATGCGGGCCTATGACATCAGCTTCAGCCTGGGGGACGGGCTTCGGCCCGGCTCGATCGCCGACGCCAACGACGAGGCCCAGTTCGCCGAGCTGGAGACGCTGGGAGAACTCACGCGGATCGCCTGGGACATGGACTGCCAGGTGATGATCGAGGGGCCCGGGCATGTGCCGATGCACAAGATCCGGGTGAACATGACGAAACAGCTGGAGACCTGCGGCGAGGCGCCCTTCTACACGCTGGGTCCGCTGACGACCGATATCGCGCCGGGTTATGACCATATCACCAGCGGCATCGGCGCGGCGATGATCGGCTGGTTCGGCTGCGCGATGCTCTGCTACGTGACCCCGAAGGAGCATCTGGGGCTGCCCGACCGTGATGATGTGAAGGTGGGCGTGATCACCTACAAGCTGGCGGCCCATGCGGCCGACCTTGCCAAGGGCCATCCGGCCGCGCAGCTTCGCGATGACGCCCTCAGCCGGGCCCGATTCGATTTCCGCTGGCGCGACCAGTTCAACCTGAGCCTGGATCCGGAGACGGCCGAAGCCTTTCACGACCAGACGCTTCCGGCCGAAGGCGCGAAGGTGGCGCACTTCTGTTCGATGTGCGGGCCGAAATTCTGCTCGATGAAGATCACCCAGGATGTCCGCGACTATGCCGCGAAACTGAATGACGACGCCCTGCTAGCGGCCGAAGGAATGGCCGAGAAATCGAGGGAATTTCGCGCCAAAGGCAGCGAACTCTACCTGCCACGCGATTGATTGCGGCTGGCGTCACGACCTGTCGCGTTCATGACAGGCGCGAAAGCGCTGAGTCACTGAACGAGCGAGTGCCGTGCAGGGGGTGGCCCTTGGCGCCTTCCTTTTGTCGCTTCCATCCGATCCAGCGATTGCGGGGGCATCACGCCACGCCTACTATACCGTCGGGCATATCGGGGGGGTGTCATGATTGTCCGAACGCTTGTTCTGGGGGCGATGGCGTCCATCACGGCTGCAGCCGTCGCACAGTCGGCGCAGAAAGTCGTTCCGCCCAGGACGGTTTACTGGATGTCGGCTGCTACGCAGTCCGGTTTTGGGATGATGGGGAGTACTGCGCCCTCGGCCAGCGACATGATGCGAATGGCCATGGGCGGCGGGGGTGGCCCGGTTCGCACGCTGGAGCTCGACCTTGGTTCGCAACTTCCACCGCAGGGACCACCCACAGCCCAGCATCTGATCCCGCCTTCTATGATGATGGGAGACGCCCTTCCCCTTCGCACGCCGCAACCCGGCCGACGCGAGCGAAGCCTTCCCGCGGACGAGGATTTCGAACGACCCAAGGGCCGTCTGCTGCTCTTCTGGGGCTGCGGCGAAACGGCGAAGGCCGGCCAGCCCGTCGTGTTTGATTTCGCGAAGATGGCAGCCGGCGAAATCCCGACTGGCCTGTTCGCGGGCGAACGAGTCCGGATCGCCCGGCCGCCCAGTTCGCCCGCATGGCCGACGATCGGCCGCTGGCCCAATTCGGATCGGGGCGGCAGCCAGTCGATCCCCGCTCGCGCCTCGCTGGTGGGGGCGCACAAGGTAACGGGTAATTACACGCCGGACATCGAATTCGCGCTCCAGCAGGACTGGATGGCGCCGGTCCAGCTCCGACAGACGAAGCTGCCATCGGGCGCACTGAGTCTCGGCTGGAACCAGGTGCCCGGAGCGACCGGTCATTTCGCGCAGATGATGGGTGGCACTGACAGGGGCGGCTATCCCACGATTGTCTTCTGGTCGTCGAGTGATCTCCAGACCTTCGTGTCCGCCCTGTCCGACTATGTCGCACCCGCCGAGGCCGCGCGCCTCGTGCAGCGCAAACAGCTGATGCCGCCAGCGCAGACCAGCTGTGCCGTGCCGAAGGAAGCGATGGCGGCTGTCGAAGGCGGGCTGATCTCGTTCGCCTCGCACGGACCGGAAGTGAACCTTATCCACCCGCCCCGACCGTCGGACCCGAAGCAACCCTGGATCCAGCAATGGGCGGTGAAGGCGCGCTACGTCTCCCGCGCGGGTGCGATCGCCGGCATGGACATGGAGGAGATGGCCGGATCGTCCCGAGGCGCGGATGAACGCAAGCCACGGTGCAAGCCCCGCCCTCAGAGCGCCGGCGATGCCGTGGCTGGCGCGGTTCTCGGCGGGCTGATGGGGCGTCGCCGGACACAACCGCAGGATTGCGAGGAATAGCCCGCCCTTGACGGCGCCTGGCACCCGACCGAGGGTCGGGACATGAACGAACTGCCGCCTGCAACCCCGACGGGCAGAGCGCCGGCGCCGGCCAGCATTTGGCAGCGCTGGGGTCTCAGCGGGCCATTCGACCCCGTCGATCATGCCGCGATCCTCGCGCGAGTGCATGGGGAGAGCGGATGGACAGCCCGCTACGCCTTCATGACGCTGATGTCCGCCGGCATCGCCATCCTCGGCCTGCTGCTCTCGTCGCCGGCGGTCATCATCGGCGCGATGCTCGTCTCACCCCTGATGGGGCCGATCATCGGCCTTGGCTTCGCGCTGGCGGTTCTGGACTGGCCCGAGGTTCGCCGAAGCCTCGTCGCGCTCGGGGCCGGTGCCGCGCTTGCCATTGGCTTCACCGCGCTCATCGTGTTGCTGTCGCCCCTGCAGGACACGACGCCCGAAATCCTGGCGCGAACCCGGCCCAATCTGTTCGATCTTCTGGTTGCGATCTTCTCGGCCCTTGCCGGCGCCTACGCCACGGTGCGGGGCCGAGGCGAGACAATCGTGGGTGTTGCGATTGCAACTGCGCTCATGCCGCCGCTGGCCGTCGTCGGCTATGGGCTTGCCACCACCAGCGGACTGGTGTTCGGCGGCGCACTGGCGCTGTTCGTGACCAACTTCATCGCCATCGCCCTCTCGGCGACAGCAGTGGCTCGCTTCTACGGCTTCGCCTCGCACCTGTCGCCTGACCAGACGCGGCGACAGACCTGGGCGCTTGTGCTGCTGTTCATCCTGCTGGCGCTGCCGCTTGCCTGGTCGCTGCGGCAGATCGCGTGGGAAACCTGGGCGACACGCACAGCGCGTACCGCGATCGCCAGCGAATTTGGAGCTTCGGCGCGTCTCGGATCGCTTGAGCCCGAGTTCCGGCGCGACACGATGATCGTCCGCGCCCGCGTGTTCACCGACGTGTTCCGCACCCGCGCTGCCGAAGATCTGGAGCGACGGCTTTCGCAGGCGCTGGGCCGGCCCGTCACGGTCGAGCTGAGCCAGATCGTCGTGAACCAGGACATTCGCCGCGAGGATCTGGAGCGGGCCCGCGCCGTCGTTGATCGCGAGGCCGGAACGCTGGCAGCCCGGCAGGACATTGCGCTTCGTCTGGGGGCTGCCTTGGGCGTCAATTCCGGCGAGGTCATCATTGATGCCAACAAGCGCATTGCCAGCGTCCAGGCGCCGGGTGAGCGGACCCTGGGCGAGCTTCGCCGCACCGAACGCTGGCTCGCAGCCCGCTTCCCCGACTGGCAGATCCGCATCCTGCCGCCCGCTGTCCCTCTGCCCCCCATCCTGTTCGAGCCAGCAAGTAGCGCGCTTGAGGCGGCGCAACAGCGTCAGCTTGACGACCAGATCTGGGCCTTGCAGCGGTGGGGCGTGAACCAGGTCCGCGTACGCGGCGGTCGGGCCAGCAACGAAGGCGCGGCCATTGCAGCCGACCGCGCGCGTACCATCGCAGAGGCGCTGGGCACCGCCGGCATGGATGCGACGGTGGCCGAGCCGATCGCGCCGGATGGTTCGGCCGAGCGCGAGCTGGGCCTTGCCGCCCGGCGCCAGGTGCAGATCGAGCCCGTCGGAGCGACAGATCGCGAGAGCGAGGCCGATGCCAGCCGGCCGGACCCGACGCTTCAGGGCTAGGGCCAGACTGAGGTCGTAACCGGCGCCGGCGTTGCGGTGTCAGGCCGCCTTTTCGGCGCGCAGAAGCTGGACCGGCGGCTTCTGCCCCCGAACCACGTCGCCGTCCACGCAGACTTCCTCGACCGTGTCCATGCCAGGCAGTTCGAACATGGTATCGAGCAGGATCCCTTCCAGGATCGAGCGGAGACCACGCGCGCCCGTCTTTCGCTCGATCGCGCGCTTCGCGATCTCAGAGAGCGCATCGTCGCTGAAACTCAGCTTAACGCCCTCCATCTCGAACAGGCGGGCATATTGCTTCGAAAGGGCATTCTTGGGCTCGGTCAGGATCTTGATCAGCGCCGACTCGTCCAGATCCTCGAGGGTGGCAATCACCGGTAGCCGGCCCACGAACTCGGGAATGAGGCCGAAGCGGAGCAGGTCCTCCGGCTCGCACTGACGCAGCACCTCGCCTGTGCGACGCTCATCTGGCGCCGCAACATGTGCCCCGAAGCCAATGGATTTGCCTTGCAATCTGTCAGAAATGATTCGATCCAGTCCCGCGAAGGCGCCGCCGCAGATGAACAGGATGTTGGTGGTGTCGACCTGCAGGAACTCCTGCTGGGGATGCTTGCGCCCACCCTGGGGCGGCACGCTGGCGGTCGTGCCCTCCATGATCTTCAAAAGCGCCTGCTGCACCCCCTCGCCCGAAACGTCCCGGGTGATCGACGGATTGTCAGCCTTGCGCGAAATCTTGTCGATTTCATCGATGTAGACGATCCCACGCTGCGCCCGCTCGACATTGTAGTCAGAGGCCTGAAGCAGCTTCAGGATGATGTTCTCGACATCCTCGCCGACATAGCCGGCTTCCGTCAGCGTGGTTGCATCTGCCATGGTGAAGGGCACGTCGAGAATGCGCGCCAGCGTCTGGGCGAGCAGCGTCTTGCCGCATCCGGTCGGCCCCACGAGCAGGATGTTCGACTTGGCAAGCTCGACCTCGGCGCCCTTGGCGCCATGCGCCAAGCGCTTGTAGTGATTGTGCACCGCCACCGACAAGACGCGCTTGGCATGGCTCTGGCCAATCACATAATCGTCCAGCACCTTCATGATCTCGCGTGGGGTGGGAACGCCATCGCGCGTCTTGACGAGCGCGTTCTTGGTCTCCTCGCGGATGATGTCGTTGCACAGCTCGACGCATTCGTCGCAGATGAACACGGTCGGCCCGGCGATCAGCTTCTTCACCTCATGCTGGCTCTTTCCGCAGAAAGAGCAGTAGAGGGTGTTCTTGCCGTCGCCATTCGATGCCTTGGTCATGATCTCGCTTTCACGCCGGCCACGCTGGCGGCGATAACCGTCATGTTAGCGCAGATGGCCCCTGCTGCAAGGGCGAAGCCAAGCGCTAGGCCGATCGCGATGAATCAGGCCGCCTTCAGCTCGCCCTCGGTCGGCAGAGGCCGCTTTTCCATCACCTCATCGACGAGGCCGAATTCCTTTGCCTCCTCGGGCGACATGAAGCGGTCCCGCTCCATCGCAGCTTCGATTTCCTCGAGCGGCTTCCCCGTGAACTTGGCGTAGAGCTTGTTCATGTGGGCACGGATCCGCAGGATTTCGCGGGCCTGGATCTCGATGTCGGTGGCCTGCCCCTGCGCGCCGCCGGACGGCTGATGAACCATGATCCGGGCATTGGCGAGCGAGACGCGCATCCCGGGCTCTCCGGCGGCCAGCAGGAAACTGCCCATGGAAGCCGCCTGACCGATGCAGACGGTCCCGACCCTGGGGCGGATATATTGCATGGTGTCATAGATCGCCATGCCCGAGGTGATCACCCCGCCCGGCGAATTGATGTACATGAAGATGTCCTTCTTGGGGTTTTCGGCCTCCAGGAAGAGCAGCTGGGCAACGACCAGCGAGGCCATCGTATCCTCGACCGGCCCGTTCACGAACACGATCCGTTCGCGAAGCAGGCGCGAGAAGATGTCGAAGGACCGCTCCCCCCGGCTCGACTGCTCGATGACGATCGGCACGAGGCCGGCGTGGGGCGGAAAGGCGGCCGCGGGCGCCTCGAGCAGCGCGGGCAGATGGGCGATGCGGAATGGATCATGGGGCATGGTAGCAAAGTCGGGTGCGGGCCGTCGGGCGTCAAGCCCCCTTCTGCCAACTGGAGCGCCGCGCACCGCGCCAGAAATGAGACCATATCGGCTCCAGTTCGGCACCGGGGGGCACCAACGCTTGGTAAATCACTGGCATGCAACCCTTGCCCGGATTGCCGATGTCATCCGGCGCGGCAGGCCCGGCCCTGTCGCGTGCGGCCGCGAGCGTGTTGCCCTGGCTGGCCGAGGCTGCGGATCGGGTCGGCGTCAATTTCGAGGCGCTGGTCCGAACAGCGCGGCTCGAATCGGGTTTTGACCCAGCGGCTCGCGCCCGAACCTCCTCGGCGACAGGGCTTTTCCAGTTCATTGATTCGACCTGGCTCGAGGTGCTGGGCCGACACGGCCCCCGCCACGGGATCCACGCGCCGACGCGGGCGGCCGCACTGGCCTTGCGGAACGACCCGCGCATTTCCGCGCTGATGGGCGCTGAGCATATGGCGGAAAACCGCACCCGGCTGGAGAGCGGGTTGGGGCGCGCGGTGGATTCGCTCGATCTTTATCTCGCGCACTTCCTGGGAGCGGGCGGCGCGATCGCCTTCCTGAAGAGCCTCGCTGCCGAGCCGGATCGCGCGGCGAACGAGCTGCTGCCGGCCGCGGCGCGCGCCAACCGGCCGATCTTCTATGCGGCCAGCGGCGCTGCCCGTTCGCTGGCTCAGGTTCACGCCCTGCTCGCGCGACGGTTCGACGCGCCCGGCGCCGGAGCGGCGCCCCCGCCTGCGCCAGCGCACAGGACGGCGTTCCCTGCATCCGCCAGCCCGGCGGAAGCGGACCCGGCAACCGCAGACCAGGCGGCAGGGCACCCGCCGCCAGCCGCCGCCCGCGCGGCGGCGCAGGCCGCCTATCTGCTGCTCGCCAGGCTGGGCGGCTGACCATGGCGCTGCCGCTCACGCTTGGAACCTTGCTGGAACGGCGCGACCTGCAGGCGGCCCTGCTGCCGGCCGCTGTTCTTGCGGTCGTGCTGCTGATGGTCGTTCCGGTGCCGGCGACGCTGCTCGACATCTTCTTCGTGTTCAACATCCTGCTGTCACTGCTGATGCTAATGCTGGTCCTTCAGGCGCGCCGCCCGCTGGACTTCTCGCTGTTTCCCACGGTGCTGCTGTTCGCCACCCTGTTCCGGCTGGCGCTGAACGTCGCCTCCACGCGCGTCATCCTCGTTTCCGGGCACGAGGGGGCGGATGCGGCCGGCCGCGTGATCGAGGCGTTCGGCAAGGCGCTGATCGGCGGCGACTTCGCCGTCGGGCTGATCGTCTTCCTGATCCTCATCATCATGAATCTGGCCGTGATCGCGCGCGGCGCCGGTCGGGTTTCAGAAGTTGCAGCGCGGTTCACGCTGGATGCCCTGCCCGGCAAGCAGATGGCGATCGACGCCGACCTGAACGCCGGCATGCTGACACCGGATGAAGCCCGCGCGCGCCGGGCCGAGGTGGCTGCGGAAGCGGATTTCTATGGTGCGATGGATGGGGCCTCGAAATTCGTGAAGGGCGACGCAGTTGCCGGCCTGCTGATCCTCGCCATCAATATCATCGGCGGGCTGGTCATCGGCATGATGCGCCATGATCTCGACGCTGGCGGGGCGGCGGATCGCTATATCCTGCTGGCGGTGGGCGATGCGCTGGTCGCGCAAGTGCCGGCACTGCTGCTGTCGATCGCAGCCGCGATCCTGGTCACGCGCACGACCGAATCAAAACAGCTGTCCAGCCAGATCGGTGCACAGTTCGCGGATCCCGGCGCCTGGTGGCCGGTCGTCGCAATCCTGGGGGCGCTGGCGCTGGTGCCGGCCCTGCCGTCGCAGGTGCTGGCACCAGCAGCCGCCATCGCCGGACTGGTCGCCTGGCGGCTTCGACCCCGCCCGGGCGAGACCCAGACCCTACCGCCTGCCCCCGCGCAGCCGGCTGCGCCGAGCTGGACGGACGCGCAGGATTCGGCGCTGGTCTCGCTCGATATCGGCTATGCGCTGATCCCGCTGGTTGACGCCGAAGTCGCGCTGACGGACCGGATCGCAGGCCTCAGGCGCCAGGCCTCGCGCGAGCTGGGCTTTCTGGTACCCCCGATTCGCATCCGCGATGACCTGGCGCTTGCGCCCAACGCCTATCGCATCACCATCGCCGGCGAGCGTTCGGGCGAAGGCGAAATCTGGCCGTCGGACCTTCTGGCCCTGCAGACCGAGGAGGTCACTGCGGCCCTGCCTGGCCGCCCCGTCCGGGACCCGGCCTTCGGCCTGCCCGCCGTCTGGATCGATCCCGCGGAGGAGGCAGCCGCCATCGCGGCCGGTCATACCGTCGTCGATCCCGTTACCGTGATCTGCACCCACCTGCACCGTGCCCTGAAGGCAAAAGCTCCCATGCTGCTCTCGCCGGATGATGTGCATGCCCTCGTCGAGCTGCTGGGCTCGCGGCAGCCACAGCTCGCGGCAGCGATCGGCGCCAAGGCGCTGCCGCTTCCGGCGTTGACAAGCCTGCTGCAGGCGCTGCTGGAAGAGGGACTGACCCTGCGCGAGTTCCAGCGCATCGCCGGTGCGGTCGCGGATGCGCTGGGCCACACACAGGATCCGGCGGATCTTCTTGAGCTTGTGCGGGAACGGCTGGGCCCGCTCATTGCGGCTCAGCTGCTGCCCGATGGCGGAAGGCTGAAGCTGATCGCGATGTCGCCGCCACTCGAATCGCTGGTGGTCGCCGCGCAGCGCGCCGCGCCCAGGGCGCCCTGGCCATTTGAGCCAGCGCTGGCCCAGCGCCTTGTCGAGCGGGTTCGTGAAGCCGCGCAGCCGGCCCTGTCCGCAGGAGAAGCGGTCGCACTCGTGACGCAGCCCGGCCCGCGTCGTGCGCTGTGGCGCCTGCTTCGAAACCAGGTGGGGCTGCCCGTCGTCGCCTTCACCGAACTGCCCGACACGTTGCCGATCGAGGTGATCGCCGTGATCGGTGAGCCCGAATCCGTGGAGGCCGGCTGATGGATGCCCGGGTGATGCTGAACGAGGGGCTCTATGCGCCACCGCCCGCCTCGAAGCGCCGACCGGATGCGCTGGTGCAGGCGCACCTCCCGCTGGTGCGCAAGATCGCCTGGCACACCCATGCGCGCGTCTCGACCGCAATTGACATTGAGGATCTGGTGCAGATCGGCATGATCGCCCTCATCGAGGCCGCGCGCGTGTTCCAGGATCGGGGCCAGGCCGCTTTTGCGACCTATGCCTCCGTCCGGATCCGCGGCGCGATGATCGACGCGCTTCGCAAGCATGCCACCCTGTGCAGGTCCGCCCTGCGCCGCCGGCGGGAGCTGGCGGCCGCACGCGAGCGGCTGGCCGGCCGGCTGGGCCGAGCCCCGGTGGACTCCGAACTGGCCGAGGAACTTGGGTTGACCCTGGCGGAGGTTCAGGCAGCAACGGCCTCCACCCAGGGGCTGCGCCATGAGTCGATCGACGAGGTCTATTCCGATCACAGCATCTGGTTCGCCAGCGACGAGCCCGACGCGCTTGACCGGCTGCAATCGGCTGAGCTTCGCGCAGCGCTGGTGAACGCGATTGGCCAGCTGCCCGAACGCGAGGCGCGCGTACTGCAACTCTATTTCGTGGAGGAGCTGAACCTGGAGGAGATCGGCCAGGTGCTGGGGGTGGGGGCCGCGCGCGTCTGCCAGATCAAGAAAACGGCACTCGGCCGGGTGCGAGCCCTTTTGGGCGGGTGGGAGGGCTGACGCCCGATCCCGGCCGCCGCCAGACTGCGCCCTCGCCATGCCAGGCTCGACGGGCACGGCTGCGACTGCGACGTCAGGCGCAAACCATGACACGCTATCGCGTTGCTGCGCTGCGAGTTGGTCGCTTGTGATCAGCGCCTCAGAAACCGAATCCAGTTCGACGCAAAAAGGGGGCGAGCCCGTAAGCCCGCCCCGAGGTCGCTTGCTGCCTTCGCGGATCAGCGGAGCAGCTGGAGCACGCCCTGCTGGCTCTGGTTGGCCTGGGCCAGCATCGCCTGGGCGGCCTGGGTCAGGATCTGACCGCGGGCGAGATTGGTCGTCTCGGCCGCGAAGTCGGCATCCTGGATCCGGGAGCGTGAAGCGACCGTGTTGGTGCTCGTGCTGGTAAGGTTGTTGATGGTCGCCTCCAGCCGGTTCTGCACGGCCCCAAGCTCGGCCCGGTTGATCGAAATCGCGCGCAGCGCCTCGTCGATCGAACCGAGCGCGGCCGTCGCGCCTTCCTGTGTGGAGATGTCGATGTCCTTCACCTTCAGGCCACCGAGGTCCGCGCCGTAGCGGTTTTCCTCGAAGCCGAGTGCAGCGAAGTTCGAACCCGCGGCGAAGCCCTGGCTGCCGGCGCGCACCTCGATGGACCGGGCGCTCGACAGCGTGACCTGGGCATAGGCCGTGTTGACGGTCGCGGCCGAAATATTGGTCGGGTCGGTCACACCCGTCACCACATAGGTCGTGCCGGTGCCGGCGATGGTCGCGCTGGCAAGCCCGAAGTTCGCCGCCGTGGCGTCATCGCTGTCGAACCAGACGGAGATGTTGCGCCCGTCGGCTGCCGTCAGCGAGAGGCCGCCGCGGCCATTGTCGACCGCGGTCACGCCGGTTGTGCCGGCGAAATTGTTGATCGCGGCCGCCACATTCTCGCGCGTCTGCTGGGCGCTGTCGGAGGCACGGAGCGAAACCGCGATCGCCACGCCATTGATGTAGAGTGCGGTGTTGGTGTTGGTGCCGATCACGGTCGTGCCCGTCGCATCGATGGTCAGCGCCCGGGCCGTGGCCGTCACGCCCGTCTGCGCCGAGCTTTCGTTGATCGCGGCCGCGATCGCGATGGCGCTTGCCGCCTTGCTGCTGGAGCCCGCCGTCGTGTCCGAGAAGGTATCGTCGGATGCCTTGGAGGCCCGGATCGACACGCCATTGATGACAAGATCGCCGGTGTTGAGCACACGGACATCCGCACCCGTCGGAGAGGTGGCAACGGCCCGCGCGTCGGTCGAGACGGTGGAGACACCCCGCTCGAAAGAGCCGGCAGCCAGTCCCGCACGCGAAAGGCGCCCCGCGCCCACCGAGTCGATCAGGATCGGCCCACCGCTGTCCGAAACCAGGCTGAAGCTGCCCGATTGCGCGCCGGCCTTCAGGCCCGTCGCCGCCGCCGTCAGCGTTGTCAGCGAAACCTCGATGTTGCGGCCATCGGCAGCCTCCAGCCGGATGCCCAGGTTCGAATCGCCCGTGTCGATCGCCCGAACCCCGGTCTGGCCGGAAATAAGGTTGATCGCATCGACCACCGCCGTGCGCGAGGCCGCGGCGTTGGTGGTGGTGGTGATCGAGCCGGTCGTGACCCCATTGATCGTGACCGTGCCGGTCAGCGCCGCAGCTGTCATGGCCGTGCCCGTCATCACCGTGGTGCCAACGACGGCGCGAACGCCGGTCTGGTCGCTGACCCGGTTGATGGCAGCCGCCTTGGCAATGGCCGAGGCGCTCTTGGCGACCGACGACAGGGAATCGTCGGCATCGCGCGAGCTGCCGATGGTGACACCGTTGATCCGCAGGTCATTGGCCTGAAGCGCCTGGTTGGCAACCAGATTGGCTGCCGAGGTCTCGAAGGCGCCCGTCGCCGTCAGTCCCGGAACGCTGCCGGTGCCAAGATCGCCGGCGCGTGCCGAGCCGATCGCCAGCTGCACCGTCTGCCCTGCGCGCGAACCCGTCTGCAGCGACAGGGTGGTGGACGAGCCATCCAGCAGCCGGATTCCGTTGAAGCTGGTGCGGGTGGCGACATTGTCGATTTCGCCCACCAGCTGCGTGACTTCGGCCTGAAGCGCCCGCCGGTCCTCGGCAGAGATGGTGCCGTTGGCGGCCTGCACCGACAGCTCGCGCATCCGCTGCAGCATGTTGGTGATCTCGCCCATGGCGCTTTCCGCCGTCTGGGCAAGCGAAATGCCGTCGCCGGCGTTGCGGATGGCGACGGCCAGGCCACGGACATCGGCCGTCATGCGCTGGGCGATCGCCAGGCCGGCGGCATCATCCTTGGCGCTGTTGATCCGAAGACCGGTGGACAGTCGCTCCATCGCGGTGTTCAGCTGCATCTGCGCCATCCGGCTTCCGGACTGGGCCTTGAGCGCCGACAGGTTGGTATTGATGATCGTCATCTCGGTTCATCCTCCTCGGCCGGCACGACCCAAGGCCATGCGGGCGGTTCGCGGGGCCGCGCCGTCCTGCGAGCGAGATCGGCGCAACCTCGCGGCGCCTTCACGGCGGCCCGCGGCAGGGGTTAAGCGCCGGTGACGCCCCCCTTGGTCAGGACGATGTCGGCAGCGGTTGTGGCGAGCGGCCCGGGATGGGTGGTGATCGACAAGCCGCCCGGTCTTCCCGTCCATCCGGGGCCGAGGGGCGGCGACAATGTGGAAGCCAGGCTGCCGGCCTGGCTGGGACCGCAATGCGCGATCCACCAGCCTGTTCACCGGCTGGACAGGGACACGTCCGGCTGCCTGCTGGTTGCCACCCGGCGCGCTGCCCTTCGCCGGCTGGCTGCTGCCTTCGCAGCGCGCCAGGTCGGCAAGGTCTATGTCGCCATCCTCGACAATGTGCCGGCGTCGGCACAGGGCCAGGTTCGCGCGCCGCTGCGCAAGGTCTCCAGCCAGGCGGACGGCTGGCGCGTGGTGATCGATGAGGCCGGAGCAACCGCCGTCACGGACTGGACCGTGCTGGCGCGACGAAACGGACAGGCGCTTGTCGGACTGCTGCCACGAACGGGCCGTACCCATCAGCTGCGCGTTCATGCAGGCCGGATCGCAACCGGCGCAACGATCGTCGGCGACAAAATATATGGCGCGGGATCGACGGATGGGCTGATGCTGCACGCGCTGGCCCTGGCCTTCCCGGAGCCAGGCCAGGCAGGCTCTGATGGCATCATCGTCGCGCAGTCATCCTGGCCGGCACGGTTCGCGCAGGCCGGCTTTGTCGCCGATGGCGACGTGAGCGCCGGGCTTCAGCCCCTGCTGCGCTCGGCGGCGAGCATCGCATCGGCAATCGCCGATGGATTGACGGGATAGGCGCCGCCTTCGATTCGCGCCTTCAGCTCGGCGATCCGGCTGGCGTCGACCGGCGGTGCGCTCGCCATCTGCCGGATGAGACGGCCGACATCGGCAGCCACCGGGTGACCAGTCTCTGGTGGCAGGGCGGATGGCTTGTCGACGCGCGCCGGAAGGCTGCCAACCTGGGCGGGCCCCTGCCCTTTCAGATCGGCCGGCCTTGGCCCGGGCGCGGGCAACGGCCCGCCAAGTCGATCAATCATCGTGTCATCCCATCCTGTCAGGCGCCATCAAGCCACCGCTTGGCCACACCGGTGCGCATGGCATAGGCGAGCCACCTGGCAATCGCCATGCGACACAGGTCAATAACGGCTCGATCCCTTGTGTCTTTAGCGGCCGAGCTCGATCCCCCCATCGGCACCGACCCGGGCAATGACAGCCCGCCCGCCAGAAGTGTTGCGCAGCGTCAGTCGCTCGCCCGCGCGCGCCGCAGATGTCGCGTGAAGCACGGCCTGAACCTCGAACCCCGGCCCCTGGTGCCGGACACGAACGGCCTCCCCCCGGCGAACCAGCACAGCACTCCGCGCCGGCGCTTCCGGCGATGCCGCGCTCGACACGAGCGGCACGACGAGCCGCCAGGCCGGCGCGGCACACCCAGCGGCCACGGCCGTGCGCCGGTCGTCAAGCCAGTCGATGGAGAAGCCCGTCCGGCAGGATGGTACCGGCAGACGCGGATCGATGCTGACCGCCTCACCAGTCCGGACCTCGATTGCCCGGGCGAGATCGGCGTTGGGGGACGCCTCGGCGCGGGCCGCAGGCGCCGGCAACAGACAGGCAGTAGCTACCGTGGCCAGGGCGAAGCCATGGCTGAACCGCGTGAGGATCAGGTCGTTCATCGTGCCAGTATCAGATGCAAGTTCGGTGCCATCTGCACAGCAGCAGGAAGGACGGATCGCGACCGGCACATCCGTGCCGACGATGCGGCAGGCGAACGGCACGGGCGTGCCGATGGTCGCTGGCTGGTCGCAGCGCGATGGCGGTTGGCACGACCCGTGCATGGGAAGCCCGCATGGACCGCCTCGACAATTTTTTCGGCGTTCACGCAACGGCCCTGAAGCTGCGGGGATCGCGCATGGCGATTCTGGCATCCAACATCGCGAACGCCGCCACGCCCGGCTACAAGGCCCGCGACCTCGACTTTGCGGGCGCCTTGCAGGCAAGCGCGCCACCCACCCTTTCGGCGACCCGCCCGAGGCATCTGCAACCGTCAGCTGAAGCGGCCGAGGCCACGCTTCGCTGGCGCGTGCCCGTGCAGCCCTCGCTCGATGGAAACAGTGTCGAGCTGTCGACCGAACAGATGCAGTTCGCGGAGAATGCGCTGCGCTATCGGTCAACGCTGGCGATGCTGAACGGACGGATCTCGTCGCTCATGTCCGCGCTCAGGATCGACGGATGAACCCCAGCCTGTTCGATATTGCCGGCCGCGCCCTCTCGGCCCAGCTCGTCCGACTGAACAGCTCGGCCTCGAACCTGGCCAATGCAGGTGCCGTCGCGGCATCGGCCGAAGCCGCCTTCCGCTCGATCAAGCCCGTCTTCCAGACGATCTACCATCGGCAGTCGGGGCTTGCCTCGGTTGGTGTGGCCGGCCTTGTCCAAGCCAACATCGCGCCGACCCGGCGCCACGAACCCGGCCATCCGCTCGCTGATGCCAGTGGTCATGTCCATGTCGCTGCCGTCGACATGAACGCCGAGATGGTCGAGATCGTCGAAACCGCGCGCCAGTACAGCAGCAATCTCGACGTGCTCGAAACCGGCAAGTCGCTCATGCTCGAGACGCTGAGGCTGGGCCGGTGAGCAGTCTTGCGGAGGCCATCGGCGTACGCGCCGCCGAAACCCAGGCCCCCCGGCCGGCGCGCCAGACGCTTGGGCAGGAGGATTTCCTGACCCTGCTTGTCGCCCAGCTCAGAAACCAGGATCCGCTCAATCCGCTCGACAACGAAGCCTTCGTCGCGCAGCTGGCGCAGTTCGCGACCGTGTCCGGCATCACCGAGATCAGCCGGGGCATCGGAGCGCTGTCCGCCCGGACCGACGATCTCGCGCGCCTGCAGGCCAGCGCGCTGCTGGGCCGGACGGTGACGGCCAGCGACGGCACCAGCGGCGTCGTGACCGAAATCGCGCTCAGCGCCGAGGGCCGGATGCAGATCCAGCTGGCCGATGGCACCAGCCTGCCCGCCGAGGCCATCAGCCGGATTGCCTGAAAGGAACAGACGGCATGACCTTTTCCACCTCGCTCACCGGACTCAATTCCGCCCAGACCGAGCTTGCCGCGCTCAGCAACAATATCGCCAATGTCGGGACCTCCGGCTTCAAGAAGTCTCGCGTGGAGTTCGGCGACATCGTGACCCGCTCGGTCACCCAGGCCAGCAATCGCGTCAGCGGCGTTGGTGTTGCCATTTCATCTGTCAAACAGCAGTTTGCGCAGGGCGGCTACCAGATTAGCTCAAATGCGCTCGACATGTCCATCGGTGGCCCGGGCTTCTTCCTGGTGCGCGGCGGCGGCGACCGGGCGGACAGTCTCGCGCTGTCACGGAACGGAGCCTTTTCGGTCGATGCAAACCGGTGGGTCGTCGATAATGAGGGGCGGCGCCTGCAGGTGCTTCCGACCACCCCGGATGGGCAGGCCACCGCCACCGGTCTCGACTCGCTGCGCGCGCTCAGGCTTCCGCAGACATCGGGCGAACCGCGCGCGACGACGGCCATTCGGCTCCTGCTGTCGCTGCCGGCAACCGCCCTGCCCCCGGTCGCCAGCTTCGCGCCCGACAATCCGGCGAGCTATAATGCCGCATCGTCCACCATCGCCTATGACGCCGACGGCAATGCCTCGACCGTGACCGTCTATTACCGGCGGCTGGAAAGCCCACCAAGCGACACCAACAAATATTGGGAAGCGCGCATCCTTCGCGGCGAGGCGGAGATCCTGCCCGATCCTGGCCCCGGTCCGCTCCAGCTCATGTTCGATGCCGATGGCGTGCTGCTGTCGCCGACGGGGCCGGTGCCCACAACGGGTGGCTTCACCATCAGCCATGCGGACAGCGAGGTGGCGAATGGCCCGTTCGCCAACCGGTTCGTCGAACAGGATGGCTATGCGCCCGGTCGCCTGGAGGGTGTCGGAGTCGATCTGGCAGGGGTGGTCCGCGCGAGCTTCTCGAACGGCGAGACCCTTGCCATCGGCAAGGTCGCGCTGGGAAATGTCGCGAACCCGCAGGGCCTGCGTCAGAATGGCAATGTCAGCTGGACGCTGGCCCCTGCGTCCGGCCCGCTGATCGTCGGGGAAGCCGGAAGCGACGGCTTCGGCAGCATCTCGGCCGGTTCGCTCGAACGCTCGAACGTCGATCTGACCGAAGAGCTCGTTGGACTGATCTCGGCCCAGCGCAACTTCCAGGCTAATGCCCGGGCGATCGATACGGCGTCCACCCTGCTGCAAACGATCATCCAGCTGAGAAGCTGATGGACCGGCTGATCCACACGGCCCTGACCGGGCTTCAGCGCGCGGCCGAGGCGCAGGCCGTGAATGCGCACAATCTGGCCAACAGCCAGACTCCAGGCTTTCGCCGCGAGATGGTGGCGCTTAGCGCGGGCTGGCTGGTCGCCGATGGCGTGGCACTGTCGGCGCGTGTGCAGTCGGGTGGGGAGTCGCCGCACGACCTTCTGCGCCCCGGCCGGCAGGAGCTGACAGGCAATCCGCTCGACATCGCGCTGGAAGGCGATGCCTGGCTTGCCGTTGCCGACGAGACGGGCGGCGAGGCGCTGACCAGGCGTGGCGACCTTCGGATCGATGGATCCGGCCGGCTGCTGACCGGCGATGGCCGCCCGGTGCTGGGCGAGGACGGGCCTATCCTGATTGCCGCCGGCTTCGCCACCGCGCGGATCGACCGGTCCGGCGTCGTCCAGGTTCGTGCGGGAACGGATGCGCCGTTCGTGACGGTCGCCCGGCTGCGGCTGGTCACACCCGATCCGGCCGAGCTGGCCCGCGGAACCGATGGGCTGTTCCGGGCCCCGGGCACCGCCCCGGATCCGGATGCAGGCGTGGTTCCGGGCACGCTCGAGCGTTCGAATGCCGAGCCCGTCGCCGCGCTTGTCGAGATGATCGAACTGTCCCGCCGGTTCGAGCTTCAGACCCGGCTTCTGACGACAGCCCGTGAGCTCGACGCGGGCACCTCTGCCCTCATGCGCATGGAGACGTCATGACCCCCTCGCTGCATATTGCCCGGTCGGGGCTGGAGGCGCTGGATGCGCGGCTTCGCAGCATTTCCAACAATCTCGCCAATGTGAACACCGTTGGCTTCAAGCGCGACCGGGCCGCCTTCGAGACGATGCTCTACCAGGTCTCCCGCCCTGCCGGCGCGCCCGCGGGCGCCGACAACCGCTTCGGCATGGGCCTGTCCACGGGGACCGGCGTTCGCATCGCCGGCACGGAACGAGTCCACGCCCAGGGAAGCCTCACCGTAACCGACAATGCCTTGGACCTCGCCATCGATGGCGAGGGCCTGTTCGAAGTGACCCTGCCCGACGGGCGGACGGCCTACACACGTGCCGGCGCCTTCACGCGCGACGGCGAGGGCCGGATCGTGACGGCCCAGGGCCATGTGCTGGCGCCGGGTCTCCAGATCCCCGAGACGGCGACAGCCATCACCGTCGGCACCGACGGGACGATTTCGGCGCAGCTCCCCGGCGAAGCCCAGCCGACCGAGATTGGTCAGCTGGTGCTGGCCGGCTTCATCAACCCCGGCGGTCTCGAACCCATTGGCGAGAATCTGTTTCTGGAAACCGCCGCCTCCGGCCCGCCGCAGCAGGGCGCGCCCGGCGAGAATGGCCTGGGACGCATCCGGCAGGGCGCGCTCGAGGGATCGAATGTCTCGGCCGTGCAGGAACTGGTGGCCATGATCGAGACCCAGCGCGCCTATGAGATCAACACCAAGGTGATCCAGGCGGCCGACGAGATGATGCGATATGTCAATCAAGCTGTATAATATATTGACTTTAATGTTTCTAATAGGTTGTACTCAGACGGAACGCCTGATCGATCGCGTGCCGCCGGTGCCGCCGGCGATCGCACCCGAGCCACCGGTTGAGGCGGTGACGGGAAGCCTGTGGCCCCAGCAGGGTCGTGCCCTGTACCCGGCCGAAGACCGACGTGCACGGCATGTTGGCGACACATTGACCGTCCAGCTGGTCGAGCGGCTGCAGGCCGAGAAGTCGACCGGCCAGCAGGCCCGACAGACAAGCAGCCGGTCGCTCGATCTGCCCGATGCCCGCCCCTTCAGCCTGGTGCCCGAGGGGCTGTTCGCAGGCGCCAGCGAGCGCAGCTTCGGCGGCAGCGGCGCTGCCCGGCAGGCGAACCGGCTGAGTGGCGAGATCACCGTCACTGTGCAGCAGGTGCTGCCCAATGGCGCCCTGCTGGTTGCTGGCGATCGCCGCATCCGGCTCGCCCGGGGCGAGGAGCAGGTGCAGCTGAGCGGAATCGTCCGTCCGGAGGATGTCGGCCCCGACAATCGGGTGCTCTCCACCCGCGTTGCGGATGCCCGGCTGCGCTATACCGGCACGGGCGAGGTGGCCGCCCAGGCGCGGCAGGGCTGGCTCGCCCGCTTCTTCGACCGGATTGCCCCTTTCTGATGGCGCGGTTGCTGATCCAGCTTGTGCTCTGGGCCGCCCTGCTGGCTGCGTCTGCGACGCACGCCGTGGGCGATGCCCCCGAGCGCATTGGCGACCTCGCGCGTTTCGCGGGTGTCCGGTCAAACGGGCTGGTCGGCTACGGTCTCGTCGTCGGCCTGCCGGGCACTGGTGACGACAATCTGCCCTATACCGTACAGTCGATGCGCGCCGCGGCCGCGGCACTTGGCGTGCAGTTGCCGGCCGGTCTCAATCCGGCGCTGAAGAATGCGGCGGCTGTCATGCTGACCGCCGAGCTTCCGGCGTTCGCGCGGCCGGGCCAGCGACTGGACGTGACTGTCTCCGCGCTGGGGCGGGCGAAGTCGCTTCGTGGCGGCACCCTGCTGATGGCGCCGCTGCGCGCGGCTGACGGACAGGTCTATGCGCTGGCGCAGGGCCATCTGACTGTTGGCGGCTTCGGAGCTGAAGGTGCGGATGGTTCACGGATCGTGGTCAACACCCCGACCTCGGGCCGGATCCCCGGCGGCGCGATCGTCGAGCGGGAAGCGCCCTCTTCCTTCGGCATATCGGATCGGTTGCGTCTCGATCTTGTGTCTCCGAGCTTCACCACGGCCGAACGGGTGGCGGCCGCCATCAATGCCGATCTCCCGACGGCGGCGGCACGCGCACTCGATGCCGGCTCGGTCGAAGTGCGGGTGCCGCCGGATCCAGCCGCCCGGGTCGCCCTTGCTGCGCGCATCGAGCGGCTGGCCGTGCAGCCAGGAAGCGCGCCGCCGCGGGTGATCGTGAACGCACGGACCGGTACGGTCGTCATCAGTGGCGATGTCCGCGTACGTCCGGCCGCGGTCGCGCATGGCAATCTGACGGTGACCGTCTCCGAGACGATCCGCGTCTCGCAACCGGCACCATTCACGCGCCGCGGCGACACGGTCGTGACACCGTCATCCCGGCCGGACGCGCGCGAGGATCCGGCCCGCATGGCCCTGCTTGCACCCGGCGCACGCCTGTCTGACATCGTCGATGCCGTCAACGCCCTGGGTGCTGCGCCGGGTGATCTCGTGGCCATCCTGGAGGCCTTGCAGCGAGCGGACGCGCTGCGCGCGGAGCTGATCGTGATATGATGATATTTTCTCCACCCGCACCGGCCCTGCCGGCCACGACGACCCCAGCCGAAAATGGTCGCCTCGCCGAACGCACGGCAGCGGTCGCGTTCGAGGCGATGATGATCGCGCAGATGCTGGAACAGGCCGGCCTTGGCGGTGACAGCCCGGATGCGGCGCTGGCGCGGCACGCACTTGCAGACACGATTGCGGCTGATCAGCCGCTCGGCCTTGGCCCCCTTCTGTCCGGAAGCAGGGCATGAGCGACCTCTTGGGAATCGCCCAGAGTGGCGTGCGCGCCTATGCCCGCGCGCTGGAAACAGTTGCCGACAATGTCGCGAATGCCGCAACGCCCGGGCATGTCCGCCGGACGACGGATCTGGCGGCGGCCGGAACCGGGATTGCTTCCGGCCCGCTCGATCTCGACCCGCCGGGCGGCAACGGTGTGCGGATCGAAGGCATCCGGCGGGCGGCCGACCTTCTCGAACTGGGCGCGCTTCGCCGATCGGAGTCGCTGGTTGGTTCGCTCGAAACCGCCGATCGCTGGCTGTCCGCACTGCAATCGGTCCTGACGGGCGCGAACGCGCTCGACAAGCCGCTTGACAACCTGTTCGCGGCCTTCGCCGACCTGGCCGGGGATCCGACGAACCTCGCCCTTCGGCAGATCCTGCTACAGCGCGCCGAGACCCTGTCCGACCGGTTCAACCGCAGCGCTGCCGACCTCGAGCGGCTCGACCGGGAGTTGCTCGCGGCAGCGCGGACCGACGCCACAGAATTGGAGCGGTTGGCCGAAGGGCTGGCCGCGCTGAACCGCCAGATCCGCCGCGCCTCGGCCGGCAGCGCGGCGGCCGCTACCCTCGCCGATGAACGCGACCGCCTGCTGAGCCGCATGGCCACGCTCGTCGCCCTGGAGGTTCGCATCGACGAGCGGGGCCAGGCCGAGGTGCGCCTCCCCGATGCCGGCGGACCGCTGCTCGTCAGGGGTGATCGCGCCCAGTCCGTCCGGATCGTGCCGGGTGCTACGGGTTTCGACCTGCGGCTGGGCCCAAGCGGTGAGGATTCGCTGGCAGTGATTGCCGGTGGCATGCTGGCAGGGCTTTCCATGGCCCGGGCAGAGCTGGCGCTGGCGCGCGCCCGGCTCGACGCGCTGGCGAACCGTGTCGTTGCAGACATCAACGACGTGCACGCCGCCGGCACCGGTCTGGACGGTGCGCCGGGCGGACCCCTGTTCACGCAGGGGCGTCCGATCGTGCGGCCGGCCGCTGCCAATGGCGGCGACGCGCGCGTTCAGGCGCGGCTCGAACCCGGCGCCACGCCGCCATCGCTTCGCTTGACATGGGATGGCATTGGCTGGACCCTGGCCCGGGCCGACGCCAGCGCCAGCATCTCAGGCGCGCTTCCGCTGACGCTCGATGGCGTCACCGTTGACGTCTCAGGCCCGGCTATGCCGGGCGACCTCTTCCGGATCGAGCAGCTGGCCGGCGCCGCCGGGATCGGCGTGATGGCCCTGCGTCCGGCCGAGATCGCCGCTGCCCCGCGCTGGCTGGCTGAAGCGGCGTTCGAAAACCGGGGCCGGGGCGAGATTGCCTTCCGTCCTGCCGCGGCGCTGCTGCCCGCGGCCGAAGCCCCGTTTCACCTTCAGCTTGTGCCCGGGCCGGTTGTCGAACTTCGCGATGCGCTCGATCAGCTGCTGGCGACCGGCGCGCTCGGTGACTGGATCGACGGGGATGGTTTCGCCGTGCGGCTGTCCGGACCCGTCGCCGAGGGAGACGCGTTCCGGATCGAAGCGAGCGGCCCCAACAGCCATGCCAATGGCAATGCCGTTGCCCTGTGGAAACTGCGGACAGCCGGTGCGGATGGCGGGCCCGTCGCGGCGCAGGATGCAATCGTCGCAGGGATTGCAACCCGTCTGTCCGAGATTCGCCTTCGCTCCGATGTCGCCATCCGCGCGCGGGCCGCCGCCGCTGACAACGTGCAGCAGCGCAGCGGCGTGGACCTCAACAGCGAGGCCGCCGAAATGCTGCGCCTGCAACAGGCGTTCCAGGCCAACGCCCGGCTGGTGCAGACGGCGCGTGACATCTTCGAAACCCTGATCGCGACCGGACGCTGAGCATGTCCCAACCCATCTTCGTGAATGCCCGAAGCCCCATTCCTGTCCAGGCGGACCGTCTGGCCCGGATCGAAGCGCGAATCGCCCGGATCGAGGCACAGGTGGCAACGGGTGACCGGCTGCGCGAGCCGGCCGACGATCCGGCCGCCGCCGCCCGCGCGGCGCTGATCGACCGGCTCGACGCCGTGCTCGATGCCAGTCGGCGCGCCGTCGAGCGGGCCGACAGTCGCCTGGGCCTGGGCGAAACGGCGCTTGCCGGCGCGCGCGAGGCGGTGCTGCGGGCCCGCGAGCTGGCGCTGGCAGCGGCATCCGATACCCTGTCGGCCGATGACCGGGCGATCCTGGCACGCGAACTCACCGTGCTGCGGACGCAGCTTCTGGAAAGCGTCAACAGTCGGGATGAGGCCGGGCGCTTCCTGTTCGCCGGCGCGCGCGGCAACGCGCCGGCTTTCACGCCCGACGAGGACGGTATCGTCCGCTGGACCGGATTTGCTGCTGGCCCGGGCGCCGAGGTCGCGGGGCTCGAAGGACTCGGTCTTCCGGCCGGGCCTGAGCTGTTCGGCAGCGACACGGACGGGCTGTTTGCGACCCTCGACAGTCTGGCCCGCGCACTGGCCGAGCCCGATGCCGAGCGTCGTCGCCAAGGTTTGAGCGACGCGCTCGGCGGGCTTGAACGCGGTTTCGACCGGCTGGTGCGGGGCGAGGCCGGGATCGGCGCCGCCCGCACCCGGCTGGCGGCGGAGTCGGATCGAATCGCTGCCGCCCGACTGGAAGCGGAGCGCGCCCGGGCCGATGTTCGCGGGCTGGACCTGACCGCAGCGCTGACGGAGCTCGAATCACTTCGGCTGATCCGCGCGGCAAGCCAGGCGCTGTTCAGCCGCATCCACGAAGGCACGCTGTTCGACCGCCTCGTCTGACGGCGTAAACCGGCTGCCGGACAGGCCGTAACCCGGGGACACGGCCACCCGAACCGCCGTCCTCGAGGAGTCCTGCCGGCATGATGGCCATCATCGGAGTCGTCGTGCTGCTGGTCATGGTGTTCGGGGGGTTCGCCATATCCGGGGGCAGCCTCGGCCCCGTGCTCAAGGCCCTGCCCTTCGAGATGCTGATCATCGGCGGCGCCGCGGTCGGGGCCCTCATCATCTCGAACGATGGTCCATCGCTCAGGGCCCTCGGTCGCGGGTTCGGCCGCATCTTCAGGGGCCCCCGCTATCGCAAGCCCGATTATCTGGCCGCCATCTTCCTGACAGTGCGGCTGATGCGGCTGCTGAAGTCGGAAGGCGCGGTGGCCGTGGAGCCGCATGTGGAGGATCCCAACAGCTCGGCCATCTGGGCGGACTATCCGGCGCTTAAGGCCGATCCGGATTTCGTGCATCTGGTCTGCGACACGCTTCGTCTTCTGGTCGTCAGCACCGGCACGGTCAGCTCGGTCGCCATCGAGGACGTGCTGGATACCGCGCTCGAGACGCATCACCGCTATGCGATGAAGCCAGCCGAGCAGCTGCAGACGATGGCGGACGCGCTCCCCGCACTCGGCATCGTGGCGGCCGTCCTCGGTGTCGTGAAGACGATGGGTTCGATCGACCAGCCGCCCGCCGTGCTGGGCGGCATGATCGGGGCCGCGCTGGTCGGCACCTTTCTGGGCGTGCTGCTGGCCTATGGCGCCGTCGGGCCAATGGCTGCGCGGCTGAAATCGATCACCGAAGCCGATTTCCAGATCTATCTGGTAGTCAAGCGGGTAATCCTGGCCTCGCTGCGCAACCAGCCCCAGCCCATCGTGCTGGAATCCGCGCGCACCGCGATCGGGCCGGACAACCAGCCGGCCTTCGCCGACGTGTTCGAGGGGCTGCGCGGGAAATGACCGCGCTCGGACCGCTGCCCGAACCGGAGGTGATCGTCCGCAAGGTCCGTGCCCGCCACCATGGTGGTCATCATGGCGGCGCCTGGAAGGTCGCCTATGCCGACTTCGTGACGGCCATGATGGCCTTCTTCCTGCTCATGTGGCTGATGGGCGCCACCAATGAGGATCAGAGGAAGGGAATCGCCGACTATTTCGCGCCCACCGTCATGCAGTCGGACAAGTCCGGCGGTTCGAACGGCGTGCTTGCCGGGCGATCGCTGGAGGAACCGGACGGGATCGCCCCGCATGCGCGGCGCGCCGGAGTCAATCCGGTGGCGCCCTTCCAGGCCCCGAATGGCGCGCGCGCGCCGACCCGCGCCGACGAGGGCCAGATGCGGCAGGTGGAAAGCGCGATCCGGATGCGTCTGGAGCGGGATCCGGGGCTTCGCGCCCTTCAGGGACAGATCCGGTTCGTGCGCACGCCCGAAGGCTTGCGGATCGAACTGATCGACCGCGCCGACTATTCCATGTTTGCGAAGGGCACCGCCCTGCTCGACAGCCGTGCTGAATCCCTGTTGCGCGTCGTGGCGGAGGTGGTCGCCCCCTTGCCGCAGCGGCTTGCCATTCGGGGGCATACCGATGCCCTGCCCTTCGGGCCGGGCGGCAGCGGCAACAACTGGACGCTGTCGTCCGCCCGGGCGGAAGCGACCCGCCAGGCCCTGGCCCGGGCCGGGATCGACGCCAGGCGGTTCGCCCGGCTGGAAGGGGTTGCGGATACCGAACCCCTGATTCCCGGCGATCCCTACGACCCGCGCAACCGCCGACTGAGCGTCACGCTGCTTCGGGGCTGAATCGCTTGGCCCGGTTGCGGGGTCCCGCCGCCGCACCCTATTTCGGCGTGGTGACGACCCAACCAACCGACCGCTTCAGTGAGGAAAGCGCAACCTACACGGTCCGCCGCACGACCCCCGACCTTGCGGCCGGGGTCGAAGCGATCCGCAATGTCCTGGCGACGCTCGACGGCCGGCCCGGCGTCTATCGGATGACCGACGCGCAGGAGCAGGTCCTCTATATCGGCAAGGCCCGCGCACTTCGCAACCGCGTTGCGAATTACACGCAAGTGAGCCGCCTGCCGCGCCGACTGCAGCGGATGGTCGCGCAGACGCGGGGCATGACGGTAATCATCACCCGGTCAGAAGCCGAGGCGCTGCTTCTGGAAAGCCAGCTGATCAAGCGATACCGCCCGCCCTACAATGTCCTGCTTCGCGACGACAAGAGCTTCCCCTTCATCGCGCTGCACGAGGGCCATGCCTTTCCGCGCCTGACCAAGCATCGTGGCGCGCGCCGCCCGGAGACCCTCTATTTCGGTCCCTTCGCGTCGGCTGGCGCCGTCAATGCCACGCTGAGCGCGCTGCAGAAGATGTTCCTGCTTCGCAGCTGTACGGACAGCTTCATGGCCAACCGCGCGCGTCCCTGCCTGCTCTATCAGATCCGGCGTTGCTCGGCGCCCTGCACGGGCCGGATCGACGCGGTTGGCTATGCCGAGCTGGTGGCAGATGCGAAGGCCTTCCTGGGCGGTCGCAGCCAGCAGGTGCAGCGCCGACTGGCTGAGCGGATGGCCGACGCCGCAGATCGACAGGACTATGAACTGGCAGCGGTGATGCGCGACCGGCTGAAGGCACTGACGGCAATCCAGGGCACCCAGGCGATCCATGCGGGATCCGACAGCATCAACGCCGACCTGTTCGCGGTTCACCAGCAGGATGGGCTCAGCTGTGTACAGTGCTTCTTCATAAGGAATGGTCAGAACTGGGGACACCGATCTGTCTTTCCTTCACAAACTGGAGATTCAACTCCAGAAGAAATCCTGTCGGCCTTTCTTGGACAATTCTATGCGGAGTTGCCGCCGCCCCGGCTGATCCTGATCGACCGCGAGCTGCCCGACATGGAGCTGATCGCCGAAGCGCTGGGCACGCGAATCGACGGCAAGGTCGAGATTCGGGTTCCGCGGCGCGGTCAGCTGAAGCAGCTCATCGACCAGGCACGTCGCAACGCCCGGGAAGCGGTGGCCAGGCGGCTTGCCGAATCGGCGACACTGCAGCGCCATCTGGAACAGCTGACGGACCTGTTCGGCCTTCCCGCCGTACCCGACCGGATCGAGATCTATGACAACAGCCATGTGCAGGGCGCGCACGCGCTGGGTGCCATGGTGGTTGCCGGCCCTGAGGGATTCCGCAAGAACCAGTATCGCAAGTTCAACATGCGTGGCGGCGACCTGACGCCGGGCGACGATTTCGCAATGATGCGCGCCATGCTGACCCGGCGCTTCGCGCGACTGAAGGCCGAGGCCGATGCCCAGCCCGATGCCGGGACGGATTGGCCCGACCTGCTGCTGATCGATGGCGGGCGCGGTCAGGTTTCGACTGCCGTGGCGACGCTGGCCGAGCTGGGGATCGAGGATGTCGCGATCGTCGGGATCGCCAAGGGGCCCGATCGGGATGCCGGGCGGGAGATCTTTCACCTGCCCGATGGCCGGGACATCCGCCTGCCGCCAGGCGACCCCCTGCTGTTCTTCCTGCAACGGCTTCGAGACGAAGCGCACCGGTTCGCGATCGGCGCGCATCGGGCGAAACGATCGAAGGCACTGACGGTATCGACCCTCGACGAGGTCCCGGGGATTGGGCCAGCGCGCAAGAAGGCGCTGCTCAGGCATTTCGGCAGCGCGCGGGCAGTCAAGGGGGCCGCGCTCGAGGACCTTCTCAAGGCGCCAGGTGTGAACCGGGCCACGGCGGAAGCCGTCTGGCAGCATTTCCACCCGGCCCGCTGAATCGACGGTTTCGCCGGACTTGTCTTTCGCTAGACAGGATCGACAGCCGGAAAGGTCAGTTCAACCATGATCACGCTCTACACCGCCGCCACCCCGAACGGCTACAAGGCCTCGGTCGCGCTTGAGGAAATGGGGCTTCCCTATGAGGTGCGCCGGATCGACCTGATCGCGGGCGAGCAGAAGCAGCCCTGGTTCCTGGCGCTCAATCCGAACGGCCGAATCCCGGTCATCGTCGATGAGGGCTTCCCGGTCTTCGAGTCCGGCGCAATCCTCATCTATCTCGCCGAGAAGACCGGCCAGCTGATGCCGACGGACGCGCGGGGTCGAAGCCGTGTCATTCAGTGGCTGATGTTCCAGATGGGCGGAATTGGGCCGATGATGGGCCAAGCAAATGTTTTCTATCGCTATTTCCCCGAACGAATCCAGCCCGCGATCGACCGCTACCATGGGGAGGTTCGCCGCCTGTTCGGCGTTATCGACAATCATCTCAAGGATCATGAATGGCTTGCGGGCGATTATTCCATCGCAGACATCGCCAACTGGTGCTGGACCCGCACGGCCCGCTGGTCGGGCGTGGATCCCGAACCCTATGCCAACCTGGCCCGCTGGCATCGGGCCATTGCCGGGCGGCCGGCGGTGATACGGGGAATTGCCGTGCCGGAGGACACGTCGAAGCGTCTCGCCGATACGGCCGATGGCGCCCGCTTTGCCGAAAGCGCGCGGAAGCTCGTGGAAATGGGCAAGACCAGCTGAAGCAAAAAAGCCGCGCCTGTCATGCGCCTGTCATTTCTGTCGAGGACCAGGCAGCCATGTCCGCCCTGTTCAACGCTTTCGTCCTTGTGCTTGCCCTGCTCGCCGTCCCGTTACAGACACAAGCAGCCATGAGCCCGTCAAAGCCGATCGTGATTGCGCACCGGGGCGCATCGGCGGATCGGCCCGAACATACCATCGCCGCCTATCGCCTGGCGATCGAACAGGGTGCCGACTTCATCGAACCAGACCTCGTGATCACGCGCGACGGCGTGCTGGTCGCCCGGCACGAGAATGAGATTTCCGAGACGACCGATGTCGCCGAACGCCCCGAATTTGCAACCCGCCGCACCACCAAGACGATCGATGGCGTTGCCGTCACGGGCTGGTTCACCGAGGACTTCACGCTTGCCGAATTGCGGACGCTTCGCACGCGCGAGCGGCTGCCGCAATTGCGGCCGGCGAACCGCGCCTTCGATGGGCAGGATGTCATCCCCACATTTGACGAGATCATCGTGCTGGCCAAGGCCGAGAGCGCCCGGCTCGGTCGGCCCATCGGCCTCTATCCCGAAACCAAGCATCCCAGCTATTTCCGTTCCATCGGCCTGCCGCTGGAAGAACCACTTTTCGAGACGCTTCGCCGCCACGGGCTGGATGAACCGGATGCGCCGGTTTTCATCCAGAGCTTCGAAATCGGCAATCTGCAGACCCTTCGGCCGCTAACCGGAGTGCGACTGATCCAGCTGGTCGCGCCGGTCGGTGGACCCGCCGACCAGCCCGGCCAAAGCTACGCCGACATGCTGACACCAGAAGGACTGAGGGCAATCCGGACCTATGCGGATGGTATCGGCGCCGAAAAGTCGCTCATCATCCCGCGCGGAGCCGATGGCCGCCTGTCCGCGCCAACCGGGCTTGTCGAGGCCGCGCAAGCCGCCGGGCTGCTCGTCCACCTGTGGACCTTCCGGCCCGAGAACTACTTCCTGCCCGCCGACAACCGATCATCTGACAATCCGGCCGAGCGTGGCGACGCAGCCGGGGAAATTGCGCGCTATCTGGCGACCGGCATCAACGGCTTCTTCACCGATTCGGTTCCACCCGGGCGGCTGGCCGTCGATGCTCGGCCATTGCGCGGGGCGTTGCCAAGGCCCTGAGTTCGGCCCAGTGGCGCACCGCGCGCCCCATAGAGAGGTCGCGCGCCTGCAGGCCCCTGGACCCGATCAGTTCATGTCGCACTGCTGTCAGTCGCGCGCGCAGGGCAGGATCCGCGCCCGGCGGGCTCCAGCCCGCGAGGATATCGGCGTCATTGAGATGGCCAAGGTCGACCTGAAGCTTCTTGAGCGCGTTCAGACAGGGATCCTTCTTCTGAGCGAGTCCCGATAATTCATATCCATATCTATAGATTTTCAATCTCTTTCTCAGTTCGTGCCGAGCCTCGCTATCGAGGATGGCGAGACTGTCGCCCAGCGGCCGGATGCGGCGCCATTGTCGATCGAGGCCAGCCCGCGCAAAGTCGCCCATGCGCAGGCTGGCTGTGCCTGCTTCCTGCCAGCCGCCGAGCGCTGCCAGCGCCAGAAGCCGCACCCCGAACCCGGTCGCGCAGGCGGCCTTCAGCTGATGTCGCACATCCGCTCGCAGGGCACGATGCAGCCTGTCGAGGTCCACAGCCAGCTTGTCCGCGGCAGCCGGATCGCCTGTCCGCCTCGAAGCATCGAGAAACAAAGGAAGGAGAACATCGGCATCCCGAAGCGGCGACACGATCCGGCCGATATCACGGGCATCGCGCAGCAGCGCCCGGGCCACCGGCTTGCGCAGGGCCGGCCGGAAGACGCGCACGGCCGCACGCAGCCGCCGAAGGGCCACGCGAAGCTGATGGGGCCCGGTTTCCTCGTCTGATGTCAAAGTCAGGTGCAAGGCCGTTGCGATCTGGACGGCAAGCCATTCCAACAAGTTGCGGAAGCCTGTCGCCACGTTCAGCCCGGCGTCTGCCGGCGGGCGACCCTCAGCCAGCCGAGGGGCCAGGCTCTCCCCGACCGCGAGCCGGGCACCACGTTCGGCCTTGCCGGGCAGCGCAAGCCAGGCGCTGGTGGCGCCCAGCAGCTCTTCCGCAAGCCCGAACAGCGCCTCGGGCGATCCACCGAGCAGCTCCAGCTCGATCTCGCACAGCGGAACCGCGCGGCGCCCGGCGCGTATCTGCCCGCGATCGATGGCGACCTCGATTTCGCCCATAGGTTCGGTCAGCCGCCAGATGCTCCGCTGTACCCGTGTGCTGAACCAGGGCATGAGCGGTGCCTCGCCAGCGGCAGCCTGAAGCGCGGCCCGAACAGCGGCGTCGGGAATGGCGGCAAGGTCGGGACGAGTTCGGGTCCAGCTGCGTGTGATCTCCCGCGCTTCCCGATAGCCGCCCACCGCAGGCCAGGCGAGCTTCACAGTCAGCTGGCGGCGGTCACCTTCCTGCCGGATCCGGACGGCCGCGCCCATGGCCGCAAGCGCCCGATCCGCCGTATCGAAATAACGGGTAACGATCAGCCGACGCGTTCCCTGCCCTGCACGGCCCGCCAACCTGGACTCGACTGACAACGCCTCGGCCCGGCTCAGACCGGCCTTCAGCTCAAACTCCATCCACGTCATGTGACAGAGGTATGACAGCTGCGGTTGGCCCGCAATGCGGGGCCCGGTCAGGCCGGCGCGGACCGAACCACCAGCAGGTTCATACGGGCGGCGGCGATCAGCCGGTTCCGATCACCCTGCCACGCCTCGACCCGTACATTGGCGACCCGGCGGCCCAGCCGCATCAGAATGGCGCGCGCCCGTGTGTCCGCCAACGCCCCTTCGCGAAGGTAATCGACCGTCACGTTAATGGGTTTCACGCTTGCGTCAGGGTCATTGAGCGCATCGCGCGCGGCAAGATTGGCCGCCAGCTCCATCAGGCCCGCGACCGCACCGCCGTGCAGCCGGCCCGGTGCCCCGATGAGGTGCGGGCCGAACGGCATCAGCAGGTTGTCGCCATCTCGGCCGATGCCCAGAAGCCGCGCATAGGGCGGAAGCGGGCTCATTCGCTGGCCGTTCGCATGAAGGTGCCCGCAACATGGGCGATCGGATGGGCCGGGTCGCCATCATGGGCGATCCCGCGAACGAAGGCGACTCGCCGGGTCAGCTTATAGCATTCGGCCCGGCCGATCACCGCCTGCCCCGGCGTCGCGGGCCGGAGATAGTCGCAGCGCAGGTCCAGCGTCGCATGCGGCTCGAAGCGGCCGATCGACACGAACACCGAAAAGCCTGCGGCAGTGTCCATCAGCGAGAAGATGGCGCCCGAGGCGATCACACCCGTCTCGGGATAGGCGACCAGCTGCGGGGCATAGGGCATGCGCAGCTCTGCCCAATTCTCGCCGCTTGCAACAAAGCCGATCCCCAGTGCCTGCAGATGCGGGACGGCCGCCATGAAGCGGTCGACGAAGCGCTGCATACGCGCGGCATCGTCGAGCAGCCGGTCGGTCACGCGGCGAGCCGGGTCGCGGCCTCCCGGATCCGCGCGATCATGTTCGGCAGGCCCTGGGTCCGATTGGAGGACAGATGCTGCCTGAGGCCAAGGCGGTCGACCGCCGACTCGAAATCGGTCGCCAGAACCTCGGCCGCCGACTTGCCTTGCGCCATGGCGACGACCAGGGCGACGATACCCTTGGTGATCGCCGCATCGCTGTCGGCCTGAAAGTGAAGGCGGCCCTGTTCCACCAGCGGATAGACCCAGACGTTGGCCGAACAGCCCGGCACACGGGTCGTGTTCGTCTTGAGGGCCGGATCCATCGGCGACAGACGGCGCCCCAGGGCGATCAGATAGGCATAGCGCTCATCCCAGTCGAGCGCAGCGTCCCATTCGGCTTCGATCTCCGCATAGCTCGGCAGCATGTCCACGCGGATAAGCTGCCGACTGACGACCATCAAGCGTCCGGACGACGCGTCACCTCGCCCCGCACCGCGTCCGAACCCACGCCCCGAACCCGCAGCTGCTCGATCTCGTCGGACAGTTGCCGGGCCGGATCGACGGCGAGCGCCTCGAGCGTCGCAACCCGATCGTTCAGGCGCCCAATCTCTTTTCTGAGTGTTGGAACCTCATCGATCAGGCCATTGCGAACATAGGGGTTTTCAGTTGAGATCTGCTCCCAGCGACGGGTCTCGCGATTCCAGCGGCCGCCGCGCATGACCTTGCCGATCACGACGATCGCCACGATCAGGACAATCGCTTCCCACATGCCCATGTGCGGTACCCCGTCTCAGTGCCTCAGATCGTCGATTTCGCGTGCCAGCCTGTTGCCGCCGTCAGTCGCGATCCGCTCGAGCGTCTGCACGCGATCCTTGAGGGCGCCGAGTTCGGCCTGGAGCTGGGCATTCTCGGACGTGAGCAGCTTCAGCCGCTCAAGCTGCTCGTTGCTGTGCATTGGCTTGAGGGGCTGGCCCCAGCTGCTTTCCAGCGGGTAGCCATGCTTCACCCGAAGCCAGGTCGTGAACACCCAGCCACCAATGGCGCTCAGCGCCAGCAGGATGAAGGCGGGATGGGTCATGAGATCGAGGAAGGTCATGGCTTCTTCTCCAGCCTGTCGATTTCATCTGCCAGATTGATTCGCCGATCGGTCGCGATACGCTCGAGAACGGCGATACGCTCCTCCATTCGCGCCAGCCGCTGCTCGGCATCCGCGCCCAGCTGCTGCGTGCGCTTCTCGATCAGGTCGAGCTTGCGATCCTGAACCCGACGCCAGTTGTTCATCACCAGCGCCACGATCGGGATCATCAGTGCCAGAATCGGCACCAGAACGCCCAGGTTGCTCATCCGTCGGCCCCCTTCCGTTCTTGAAGTTCAGCTGTTCTTCAGCTCGTCGATCTCGCGCGCCAGACGATGATTGGGGCTGGTGTAAGTCAGCTCGATGTCGCGGAGGCGCCGGTCAATGTCCCGGAAGCTCGAGCGGACCTCGCGGATGCTGCGCCCGGGGGCCGCGCGGGTCTTCTGCCAGAATTTCCGCTCTTCGGGATCGGCCTCCTCCTCGAGATAGAGGGCATGAGGTTTCGGATTGGCCATCCAGGCAATCACCAGATAGACGATCGCCGGGAAGGGAAAGGCGAACAGCGTGCCGATGACGGTCGCGACCCGAACCCAGAGGACGTCGAACCCCGTGTAGTCGGCAATTCCGGCGCACACACCCATCAGCTTGGCGTTGCGCTTGTCGAGGTAGAAGCCGGTGCGGCGTGCCATCTTAGCGTTCCTTTGCCTGTGCCTGCGCGGGCGTCTCGCCCAGGCGGGGTTGATGGGGGTGGATCTGCGCAACGCGTGGCGGCAGTTCCCGATCGGCGGCGATGATTCGTTCGATCGTGTTCAGCCGCTCATCCAGCCGTCGCGCGACATCGTGCAGCTCGTCGAGCAGGTCCTCGTCCTCGCGCGTCAGTGCACTCGCCTGCTTCCACTTCGTCATATAGTGGAGGAACAGCCAGGGCAGACCAACGAAGAGGGCCAGGATCGCGGTCAGCGGGATGGCGGCCTCATAGGCTTCGACCATGATCGGCCTCCTCAGTGCTTCTGCTGCATGCGCGCCTTGAGCTCGGCGAGCTCGGCGGCAACCGCATCGGCGGTGCGAAGATCAGCGATCTCCTCGTCGAGTGACTTCTGGATCGGCGCAAGGTCATAGACTTCGGCGCGCCCTTCGGCCATGTCCACACGCCGCTCCATCAGCTCGAAGCGCGAGAAGGCTTCCTCGACCCGGGAACCGCGGGTCATGTCACGGACCCGCGCCCGGTGTTGCGCGGTCTCCAGGCGGGAGAGAAGCGCATTCTGGCGCGACCGGGCCTCGCGAAGCTTCGCTTCCAGCTTGCCAATATCGTCCTCGAAGGCACGTAGCTGCTCGTCTAGCGCCGCCACTTCCTGGCGCAGCATGTCGGCCGTCTGCGCCACCTTCTGCTTTTCGGTGAGGGCAGCCGTTGCCAGATCCTCACGACCCTTCGACAGGGCGAGCTCCGCCTTCTCCGCCCAGTTGGCCTGGGCAATCTCCAGCTTCTGGATGGTGCGGCGCATCTCCTTCTGGTCGGCGATGGTGCGCGCGGCGGATGCGCGAACCTCCACCAGCGTCTCTTCCATTTCCATGATGACGAGACGGATCGTCTTCGACGGATCCTCGGCCCGGTCGAGCAGCTCGTTCACATTCGCCTGGATGATGTCGCGGGCGCGCGAAAAGATACCCATTGTCAGCTCCTGTCCTGTGGACCAGCCGTCACAGGCCGGCCATATTCGATCTGGCATCCGAAGTCTCCAGCCCGGACCACTTGCCCACAACACACTGCCTCGGCCCTGAGCGGTTCGGAGGCGGCCAGAAGGCTGGCCATGCTGAACAGCGGCAGCACAAGGTAAAGGAAGGAAGGCCGTGGCCGGCGATGACCAATCACCTGAAGGGCTCCCGAACGACAGTCTCTTTTGACTTGTGCAGGTTCCATGCCAAGCTGGTCTATGCAGAAATATTCTTGTACTTCAATCGGTTACAGAGGCCATAATGCGGAAGATCTGCCAGATTGCGGCGCATGGCACCAAGAATTGGTGCAATCTGCGAATCCGGGATAAGGTCTGTGCATGCCCGAGAAACCGACCCAGCTGATCGGTCAGTCGACCGCCTTTCTTGATGCCATTGAGCGCGCCTCGGCGGCGGCAGCGCTCAGCCGCCCCGTGCTAGTGGTCGGCGAACGGGGCACCGGCAAGGAAATGATCGCTGAACGACTGCACCGGCTGTCTCCGCGCTGGGAAGAGCCACTGATCGCGCTGAACTGCGCAGCTCTGCCTGAAAGCCTGATTGACGCTGAGCTCTTCGGCTATGAGGCGGGCGCCTTCACCGGCGCGGCTCGCGCGCGCGCAGGCCGGTTCGAGGATGCGGATGGCGGCACGCTGTTTCTGGATGAAGTCGGCATGATGACAGCCGCCGGTCAGGAACGCCTGCTTCGGGTCGTGGAATATGGCGAGCTGACCCGGCTGGGCAGCACACGGCCCATCCAGGTGGATGTGCGGGTGGTTGCCGCCACCAATGAGGACCTGCCCGCGCTGACCGCCAGCGGGCGGTTCCGGGCTGACCTTCTCGATCGGCTGTCGTTCGAAGTGATCACCCTGCCCCCCTTGCGCGCCCGGCGCGACGATATCCGGCCCCTGGCGGACTTCTTCGGCCGGCGAATGGCGAGCGAACTGGGCTGGCGACAGTTTCCCGGCTTCTCGGCGGGCGCGATGGACACGCTGGAACTGCATGACTGGCCGGGCAATGTCCGCGAGCTGAAGAACGCAGTCGAGCGGGCCGTCTATCGCTGGGGGGAACCCGAGCGTCCCATCGGCGACATCGACCTCGACCCGTTCGACAGCCCCTGGCGACCCCATGGCGCTTTTGCGTCCAGCTCTGCGCCTGCTGACGCTGATCATCCGGCCCGCGCCGAACCGGCCTTTTCCGCTGCGCCAGTCGAGGGCCATCTGCCCGTCGATTTCCGGGCCACCGTCGCATCGTTCGAGCGCGGCCTGCTGACCCGGGCACTCGCTGAGGCGCGGCACAACCAGCGGCGGGCCGCGAAGCTGCTGGGGCTGAGTTACGACCAGCTGCGCCATGCCATGAAACGGCACCAGCTGCTCGGCGGCTGACCTATTTGGCGGGCGCCGGTTGTGACTCCTCAGGCGCCGGCACCGGGCGGTGCAGGATCAGCCGCTCGACCCGCTGGCCATTGCTCGCTGCAACCTCGATCGTCCAGCCATTGGCGTGGGCCAGGCGTTCACCCGGGGCCGGTACGCGCCCGGCAAGCAGCACGGCGAGACCGCCCAGCGTGTCCACCTCGTCCCCCAGCCCGGGATCGACAAAGCTGACGCCGAAGGCGCTTTCCAGCTCGTCGAGATCAACCCGGGCGTCGGCGGCGATCCGCCCATCGGCCAGCGTCTCGACAAGCAGCGGCTCGTCCTCGTCATGCTCGTCCTCGATCTCGCCGACGATCTCCTCCATCACATCCTCGATCGTCACCAGGCCATCCGTTCCGCCATATTCGTCGACGATGATCGCCATGTGCGTTCGCTGTCGGCGCATTTCGGCCAGAAGATCGTCGAGCGGCATTGACGGCGGAACGTATAGCACCGGGCGCACGAGGCTCGCCGGATCCGGAAGGGCCATGCGCCCTTTCGCGGCAAATCGGTCGGCGATGATGGCATAGACATCCTTGACGTGCAGCATGCCCACCACCTCATCGAGGCTGCCGCGATAATATGGAAGGCGGCTGTGGCCGGCCTCGCGGAACTTGGCGACGACGGTTGCAAAGTCGGTTCCGTCGGCAATGGCGATGATGTCGGCGCGCGGGACCGCGATCTCGCCGGCCTTGCGGTCGGCCAGATGCAGCATGTTGCGCAGCATCGTGCGTTCCTCGAGATCGAGATCGTCCGGGTCGGCACCGGCCTCGCGATGCTCCTCGATGGCCTCCTCGATCGACTCGCGAAGGGTGTTGGGGGGCTTCAGGTGCAGCAACTCGCGAACGGCGCTCCAGATGGAGGCGCCGTCCGCGCTTCTAGGGTTCGGGTCGCTCATCGGCCTTCATCCGCTGGCATGGCACGCCCGGCAATGTCACCGGACGGGCCGCCATAGGGATCTGCCAGCCCCATGCCGGCAAGAATTCGCGTTTCCAGCGCTTCCATGGCCTCTGCGGCTGCCTCTTGCACATGATCATGGCCGAGCAGGTGCAACGTACCATGAACCAGAAGATGCGTCACATGGTCTTCGAGCCGGATTCCACGCTCGATCGCCTCCCGCGCGACCGTCTCGGCCGCAAGCGCCAGATCGCCCAGCAGGATGTCACGGTCATCAAGGTCCAGTTGCCGGGGCAGCTCGTGGGGCGCGTGCATCGGGAAGGAGAGGATGTTGGTCGGCCGGTCGCAGCCGCGATAGTCGCGATTGAGCCGCTGCAATTCCGCGTCGTCGGTCAGGCGAACGGCGACTTCCAGCAGCACTCCATCGGACCGCAACGCTGCACCGTGGCCGGCCCCGTCCATGGCCCGGGCAATGGCCTCGAAGGCCAGGCTTCGCCAATCGATCCGCCGATCCCAGTCCCCACCGACGATATCACAATCGACATCAAGCATTGCCTGCATTACCCTCATAAGCTTCGACGATCCGCCCGACAATAGGGTGGCGGACAACATCCTTCGCGCCGAATCGCTGCACTGCGAGCCCGGCGATCCCATCCAGCCGGGCGACGGCATCGGCGAGACCGCTTCGGCTCGAATCGGGCAGGTCGACCTGGTTGGGATCGCCACAGACGACCATGCGGCTGCCTTCGCCGAAGCGGGTGAGGAACATCTTCATCTGAAGCGGTGTGGTGTTCTGCGCCTCGTCGAGAATGACGAAGGCATGGGCCAGCGTGCGGCCCCGCATGAAGGCCAGCGGCGCGATCTCGATCTCGCCGCTGGCGATCCGCCGCTCGACCTGTTCGGACGGCAACATGTCGTAGAGCGCATCGTAGAGCGGGCGCAGGTAGGGATCGACCTTCTCCCGCATGTCGCCGGGCAGGAAGCCGAGCCGTTCGCCGGCCTCGACCGCCGGGCGGGACAGGATCAGCCGATCGACCGAGCCCGCAACCAGCTGGCTGACCGCCTGGGCGACGGCCAGATAGGTCTTGCCGGTTCCGGCCGGCCCGAGGGCAAAGATCACATCCGAGCTGCCCAGCGCCCGGATATAGTCCGCCTGTGCAGCGGTCCGCGCGATGATCGTCTTGCGCCGCGTGCGGATCATGGCCGGCAGGCCCCCGGCCGGCGCGGGCACGCCCTGTGTCATCGCATCCGCCGCCATGGTGATCGCGGCTTCGACATCGGCGCCGTCCACCGGCAATCCGCGCTCCAGCCGGCCATAGAGGTCATTGAGCACGTCGCGCGCGCGCGCGATTCCGACCGGCTCGCCTTCCACCACCACCCGGTTGCCACGCGCCGCGATGTAGACGCCCAGTCGGTTTTCGATCGTGATCAGATTCTGGTCGAACTGGCCGAACAGCGCGCCCAGTAGGGGCGGCCGGTCGAACTCCATTTCCAGACGCGCGCGGGCCGGGCCTTCCGCCCGCCGTGCCGATCCATCGGACGGGCGCTTCACCATGATGCCGGCAGATTTCGTGACAAGACCTGTCCTTCAAGGCTGTTGGGGCCAGCCGAAACCAGCCGCAGACTGACGAGATCACCCGGCGCGAGACGGTCACCCGACACAACGACCGACTGAAGCCAGGGCGATTTCGCGATCCACTGCCCGGCGTGGCGGCCGCGACGCTCGATCAGCCCTTCGCAGACACGGCCGACATGGGACTTGTTGAAGGCAAGCGCCTGGGCGGCGAGAAGGGCCTGCAGGCGGGCGAGGCGTTCGGTCTTGACGCCTTCCGTCAGCTGGCCGTCCCGGTCAGCGGCTGGCGTTCCAAGGCGCGGCGAATATTTGAAGCTGTAGGCCTGTGCATAGCCGACCTGCTGCACCAGCTCGAGCGTCGCCTCGAAATCCGCGTCCGTCTCACCCGGAAAGCCCACGATGAAGTCCGACGTGATGGCAAGATCGGGCCGGCTGGCGCGGAAACGTTCGACAAGCTCAAGATAATCATGGACCGTGTGGCGCCGGTTCATGGCTTCCAGAATCCGGTCCGAACCGGACTGAACCGGCAGGTGCAGATAGGGCATCAGCTGCGGAATCTCGGCATGCGCCCGGATCATCGTCTCGGTCACGTCGCGCGGGTGGCTGGTCGTGTAGCGCAGCCGCAGGATACCGGGCACAGCCGCGACGGCTGCCAGCAGATCCCCGAAATCGGCGCGGCCATGGCGCCACGCATTCACATTCTGGCCCAGCAGCGTGATCTCGCGCGCGCCACCGTCCACGAGTGCGCGCGCCTCGTCCAATATCGCGCCCAATGGACGGGAGACCTCCGCCCCGCGGGTGTAGGGCACGACGCAGAAGGCGCAGAATTTGTCGCAGCCTTCCTGCACCGTCAGGAAGGCCGAGACACGCTGGACCGTGCGGGCAGGCAGCCGTTCGAACTTGGAGACGGCCGGCATGTCGAGATCGACAAGGCCGCGCTCGCCCCCGGCCTGCCGGCGCAGCAGTTCGGGAAGCCTGTGATAGGCCTGCGGGCCGACGACCAGATCAACGGCCGGGGCCCGACGCATCACCTCGGCGCCTTCGGCCTGCGCGACGCAGCCCGTCACGGCGATCGTCGGGCGCGGCTGCCCTGCCCGGTCGGCGCGCGCCACGATCCGGCCGACTTCGGAGTAGAGCTTTTCGGCTGCCTTCCCGCGAATGTGGCAGGTATTGAGGACGATGATGTCGGCCTCGCCCTCGTCGGCTGCGATATGCCCGTCGTCCAGCAGCGCCTCGGCCATCCGCTCGCTGTCGTAGACGTTCATCTGGCAGCCGAAGGACCGGACGGCGAAACGGCGAGTCAATGCATCCCCCTCAACAGCCACCGATAGCCGTCGGCGATGACAGACTGACAATGGCGGCTGAGCGCCTTGCGATCCGGAAAATCGGTCCGGCGGACCGGCGGATGCGCCAGCAGCCGGGCCTCGATCCGGCCGAGCCGCATGCAGTCGAAGGCGTGGGGCGCGAGATCCATGTCGCCGATCCAGGCCAGCTCGATCAGCCGGTTGCGGGTGAGCGGCAGGCCATTGAGGTGCGTGTAGGCCAACGTCAGCGGCTGGATGCGGAAGGTCTCGGTTCCCGCCCCCTCGACAACCGAGAAGAGGGTCGACTTGAACGGCAGGATCCGCACGCCATCATTGCTTGTGCCTTCCGGGAACAGGATCACATTGCCACCGGCCTGAAGGCGCTTGGAAATCTCGCTGGCCTGATCGGCGGAGCGGTGCCGCCGGTCACGCTCGACATAGATGGTGCGCTGGAGATCAGCGAGAAAGCCGACCATCCCCATGCTGCCGACTTCCGCCTTCGCGACAAAGGCACCATGCAGATGGCTTCCGACCACCGGAATATCCAGCCACGACAGATGGTTGAGGACGTAGAGAACGGATCCGCTCTCGATCGTTCCGATCACCGAGGAACGGACGCCAAGCGACCTGCTGACGGCCCGATGCCAGAGCATCGGCAGGGCGCCGCTGTCACCTCGACCGAGTCGAAGCGCATAGGCCGGACCCAACAGCGCGCCCGTCGCGGCCAGTGCGCCCGCCACCGACTTGACTGGCCCCATGCGCTGGAATGGCAACGGCGCGACCCGCGGCTTGCGCCCGGCGCGTCCGGCGGCGAACCGCATTTCCCTCGGGGCGAGAGCCATGGCCGCGGTCAGCGTTTGTCCTTCAGCGGGACGCCATAGAGTTCCAGCCGGTGATCAACCAGGCGGTATCCAAGGCGCTCGGCGATGCGCGCCTTGAAGATCTCCAGTTCCTCGTCATGGAATTCGACGACCTGGCCGGTTTCGACATCGATCAGATGGTCATGATGCTCGTCGGGAGTCGCTTCATAGCGGGATCGGCCGTCGCGGAAATCATGACGCTCAAGAATGCCGGCCTCCTCGAAGAGACGGACGGTTCGATAGACGGTGGCGATCGAGATGCCCTTGTCCACTTCGGAAGCCCGGCGGTGCACCTCCTCCACATCGGGGTGATCGCGCGCTTCGGAGAGGACGCGGGCAATCACCCGACGCTGCTCGGTGATCCGCAGGCCCTTGGCCTGACACAAGGCTTCGATGTCGATCGTTCCCGGCATCATGTACCCGACAGCGGCAGCAGGCCGCACCGGCTCTGAAATAGGCGGTGCGGCCTCCCGGCGCAAGGCGAAGCGGATCCGCCAGGCGCGCCGGCCTTACTTCCGGCCGCTCTTGGTCCGGCTGGTGCCCAGCCCGATCGACTTGGCGAGCTGGCGTCGGCTTTCGGCATAGTTGGGGGCAACCATGGGGTAGTCGGCCGGAAGGCCCCATTTCTGGCGATAATCATCCGGGGTCATGCCATAGGCGGTCATCAGATGCCGCTTCAGCATCTTCAGCTTCTTCCCGTCCTCCAGACAGACGATATAGTCGGGCTTGACCGACTGGCGGATCGGAACCGCAGGTTCCTGCTTCACTTCGGCCGGCGCCGGTGGTTGTGCCAGCCCGGCGAGCGTCGCAAAGACATTCTGGATCAGCTGCGGCAGATCATTCACCGCCACGCTGTTGTTGGCGACATGGCTGGATACGATATCGGCAGTCAACGCCAGCAGATCATTATGCTCGATCGAACCTGTCATTTCGGATAGCTTTCATTAACTGGTTTCCTGAGCCGCAACAGAGAGCCGGCGCATTGAAATAACTCTGCGCCCAAATCAGCAGGACTCAATATCACGACCCTTCCGGCCTCAAGGCCAGGCTTGTGCCTATGTCAGCGATAGACCGAATGTGCAAGATTGTGCCCGATATCCGGGTTCGAGCCAGCTGAACTTGCACACGTCAAGTCGAAGCTGAGGGTTACGGCATCGATGCTGACGCCGGTCGTCGTCCGGTAATAACCTTGGCGAAGACCAGTCTGCCGGAACCCGAAGGACCGATAGAGCGACAGCGCGGCCTCGTTTGTTGCGCGCACCTCCAGAAAGATCCGTCTGGCGCCGCGTTCACGCCCGGCCTCCAGCACGTTTTCCAGCATTGCGCGCCCGATGCCCTGGCGGCGCCGGTCAGGCCGTATCGCAAACAGCAGCAGCTCGGCTTCATCGGCCGCACGACGGCACAGGGCAAAGGCCGCGAGCCCCTCCCCGTCCCTCCCCACCAGCAGCCAGCCCTGTCCACTGGCCAGGAGGTCCGCAATCTGGGATTCGCGCCAGGCCTCGCGAAAGAGCGGATCGAAGGCCACCGCCGCCAGGGCGGCAACGGCAGCGGCGGTCTCGATTCCAGCCTCCGACCAGGTCAGCGGATCAGGCGGCGGCATCGAGGCCGGCCTCGCGAACATAGAGCAGATCCGGGGGGCTGAAGTCCCCTTGGTCAAGAAAGGCGATGCTGGCAGCTTGCGGTCGCAGATGGCCGAGCGCCGTATCGGGAAAGCCGTCACCAGCCCGTTCATAGCCGGCCAGCGGCGGCAGCCGGCCAGGTGACAGCGCTGCCGGAGGCCCGAGGCTCTGGAGCCCATCCGCCGCAAAGCGTTCCACCCAAAGCTGGCCACGCGGCGCCCTGAGCGCGACCGCAATCGGGGCCGAAACCCCGAGCGACCGGGCCGCAGCGGCCACCAGCAGGGTGGAGCGGACGCCAGCCAACGCCGCCCCCCAGGCCAGGGCAAGGGCGCGTGCAGCGGCCGCGCCCACCCGCAGGCCCGTGAAGCTGCCGGGCCCAACCTCGAAGATCACGCGATCGCATGGCCCCGGCGGGCCTGATCCGCAGGCCAGGAGCGTGGCCACGGCCGGCATCAGCCGCTCGGCGTGCCCGCGCTCGATCGTCTCCTCATGGCGGGCCTCAAGGCAACCGTCCACGAACAGGGCCAGCGACAGGGCATGGCCGGTCGCCAGCACCAGGGCTCGGCCGGTCAGTCGATCCGGCATGCCGTCTCGAAATCGAGGCGGGGCAGCCGCGGGAAGACACCCTTGCCCGTGCCATGCCCGATCGAGCAGATGAAATTGGTTTCAATGGCGGTTCCGGCCCAGAAGGCCTCGTCGACCCTGGCCTTGTCGAAGCCGGACATCGGCCCGGCATCGAGACCCAGCGCGCGCGCGGCCAGGATCAGATAGGCGCCCTGCAGGCTCGAGTTGCGCATCGCCGTCTCGCGGATCAGGTCGGGCTTGCCCTCGAACCAGCTGCGCGCGTCCGCATGGGGGAAAAGGTCCGGCAGGCGATCAGCAAACGCCAGATCCATGCCGATCACGACCGTGACGGGGGCCGACAGCACCTTGGCTCGATTCCCCTCCGACACGCAGTCGGCCAGCCTGCGTCGCGCCGCGGGGCTGGCGCAGAAGCGGAATCGCGCGGGCGAGCAATTCGCCGAGGTGGGGCCCATCTTCACGATGTCGTAAAGCCGGCGCAGCAAATCCTCCGGCAGGGGGTCGGCATGCCAGTCATACTGGGTACGCGCTTCCAGGAAAAGCTGATCGAGGTCGCGATCCGGAAGAGGCTGGTTCACCGTCAGACCGCCCGGACCTCGATGACCTCGGGGACATAGTGGCGGAGCAGATTTTCGATTCCGCCCTTGAGCGTCGCCGTCGACGACGGACAGCCTGCGCAGCTGCCGCGCATGTTGAGATAGACGATGCCGCGCTGGAAGCCGCGATAGACGATATCGCCACCATCGGCGGCGACCGCTGGCCGCACCCGCCGATCCAGCAGATCCCGGATCTGCGCGACGATCTCGGCGTCGGCCGGGTCGTCCTCGAAGCAATCGGCCTCGGCGTCGACCCGTTGGCTGAGGATCGGCGCCCCGCTCGCGAAATGATCCATGATGAGGCCCAGCACATCCGCCTTGAGCGTCGCCCAGTCGGCCCCGCCGGGCGCGCGCGTGACCGTCACGAAATCCTCGCCGAGGAACACGCGCTCGACATCTCCCAGGCGGAAGATGGCGGCGGCCAGGGGTGACGCCTCCGCCGCCTCCGGGCTGGTGAAGTCGGCTCCGCCCCCAGGCAGGACCGGCCGGCCGGGGAGGAACTTGAGGGTCGCGGGATTGGGCGTCGTCTCGGTCTCGATCAGCATGGCTGGGATCTCCTGGCGTTTGCAGACAGGGACATGGCCCGGCCGCGCGCCTCAATCAAGACCGGAACAGTCGGATATGTGCGGGCCATGGCTTTACCCCAGCCGGTCGATCTCGTCGGGTGTGATCCCGCCAGGCACGATCATCACGATGCAGGGCAGGCTCCCTGCCCGTTCACCCGAGAAGAAGTCGACGAGCGGACCCGGTCGGCCTCGTGCCGCGGCCGCGAGAACCAGCGCCCGGATGGAACGATCCTGCTCGATCGACGCCAGCACTGCTTCCCCCGGCTTGCCGCGGATCACCGACATCGCCGGGCGTACGCCGGTGATCGCCTCGGCTTCGGCGGCATGGGCCTCCAGCAGCGACTGGCCGTATTCGGCGGCTTCCGCTTCCATGTCGGCCTGCACACCGCCCCATTGCAGGAACTGCGCGGGCTTCAGGACATGAAGCAGCCGAAGCCGGGCACCTGTTCGCCTGGCCCGGCGGGCGGCATATCGCAGGGCGCGCGCGCACTCGGGCGTGTCGTCGATGACCACGAGATAGGTTTCCGCCGCGTCACTCATGCGTCGGCGGCCAGGATATCACGCAGTGCCCGGCTGGCCAGCAGCAGCGAATAGCCGGCTTCCACCAGATGCGAGTCCCTGACGATCAGCGGATCGAGGCGCGCAACCGAGTCGAGGGCGTCGATCGCCTCGGCCCAGCGCGCGGCGCGGCCGGAAACCCGGATGGACTCGGCACCATCCTCGCGCACGCCGCGAAGCAGCATCGTGGCGGCCAGCGCGGTTCCACGCGCCCCGGCCAGCCGGGTCGAGTCGCTCTCGCGCGACCGATCGCGGCGATGGTCGGCGATGGCCTGTGCTTCGGCCTCCAGCAGGCTGACGAGCATGGCGGTCAGCGCAGCGCTGGCCAGCTGGCGGCGAGCCGAGGACGTGGCTGCAATCTCGGAATTGTGCCGAACCAGCGCCTCGACAGCGCGACGGTAATGGACCTCGGCCGGCCGCGCCACGAAGGGAAAACGGCGGCCAAGCAGCCACTGATCGGCTGGAGTCGCAAGCGACTGCGCGGCGCTCGTCAGCAGGGGCGAGCGGCCATCGGACGCCAGCGTCGAGACCGCGTCCGCGACCGCCTCAACCACCCGGGTCTGGAAAGCCGGCGTCCGGCGGGTGAAGCCGGTCGGGTAGAAGAAGGGGTCATTGGGCGTGAAGGCGCGGTCGTGAATCTGCTGTTCAACCAGAAGGGCCGCCATGGCCACGGTTTCGGCCCCACCCGGGGGGAGAAGCGTGGGCCCCGGCCGGCTGGCCGGCTCGGCATGGATTCCAGCGCGAATGCCGCCGATCACCCCATACCAAACCAGCAGGGCCGCACATGCAGCAAGCGATAGCCTGGCCCAGCGCGGCAGCGCGCGCAGCCGGTTCAGGAAACCGCCATCGCCGGCTGTCGGATGATCGGCCCGCCGGAAGGAAAGCCACCGCATGCGCCGGGCCTAGACTGCCCGCCGCAGGGCGTAAAGCTAGCGACCTGTCGGTACCCGTACCACCTTGCTGCGCGCGTTTTCGCCGGGAAAACCGGTGAACAGGGCGGTGACCAGTTTCGGCATGGTTGCCGGCAGGTCATTGACCCGCGTGGTCGTCTCGGCACGCCCCTCGAACAGGGGCACCTTGTCCGAGGCGCGAAGGATATCCACTTCCAGAAAGGCCGGGTAGATGGTGAAACTATAGACTTCGGGCTGGCTCCAAGGCCCCCAGAAGGGATCGTAGAAGCTGCCCCACCAGGCCGGATGCCGACCCCACCAGCCCGGCCCGTACCAGCCCCAGGCCGCGCGCGTGGAAAAGCCCGGCCGCGTTGCCAGCCGCTCGCGACCCGGTCCGGCGCCGAAATCCATCCGCACGATGAGGTCAGGCTGGGCGCCGGCGGCCACGGGCACGAAGCCGGCGCGCCGCAGTTCGTCAGACACCAATGCCCCGTAGGAGGCGAATTCCAGGCTGCCCTGTTTCTTGGGATCGGCGGGTTCGATGGCAAAGCTCTGCCCGGCGGCTGGCGGCAGCGCCTGGAAGCTTTGCACCCGCGCTTCGAACGGCTGCGCACAGGCGGCCAGAAACAGCGTCAGCAACACTGGAAGGACAGCTGAAAAACGATTTCGCATGGAACTTGACCCCGATGGATTGACGCCAGCCTAGGACAGACAAGTTGAACGCTGGCTTGCTGCCATGCAAGCGCGCTGCTTGTTCCATGCCGAACATGGGGGTATGCCGCACGCGGTCCGGGGAGTGGCGCAGCCTGGTAGCGCATCTGCTTTGGGAGCAGAGGGTCGCAGGTTCGAATCCTGTCTCCCCGACCAACCGACAAACCCGGACCCTGGACGTCGCGCCACGTCGCCATTGGTCTCCCCCTTTCCAAGCCCGGGGAACTGCGGCATGGGGCCTTCATGAAGGCCCGCGTTACCGTCACCCTGAAGCCCGGCGTTCTCGACCCCCAGGGGCGCGCCATCCACCACGCACTGGAAGGACTGGGATTTGGCCAGGTGTCTGACGTGCGCGTGGGAAAGCTCATTGAACTGGATGTCGCCGAAGGAACCACCGAAGCCGAGGTGGCGGACATGGCCCGCCGGCTGCTGGCCAATACGGTGATCGAAAGCTTCCGGATCGAGCTGGCATGAAGCGCCGCGCATGAAGACCGCCGTCGTCGTCTTTCCCGGCTCCAACTGCGACCGGGATCTTGCCGTGGCGCTGGAAGTGGTCACGGGGCATCGGCCGGCCATGTTATGGCACGATGAGAACGAACTTCCTGAACATCTTGACCTGATTGGACTTCCCGGGGGATTTTCACATGGTGACTATCTCCGCTCGGGGGCGATCGCGGCGCGCGCGCCCATCATGCGGGCGGTGGCTGATGCAGCCGCGCGCGGTACGCCCGTCATCGGCATCTGCAACGGTTTCCAGGTGCTGACCGAAGCCGGACTTCTGCCTGGCGCCCTGATGCGCAATGCCGGGCTTGACTTCGTCTGCCGGGACGTGGCGCTCGAGGTGGTGGCCACCGGAACGCCCTTTACGCGCGCCATTTCACCCGGTGAGCGGATCATCATCCCCGTCGCCCATCATGACGGCAACTACCAGGCCGACGCCGACACGCTCGATCGGCTGGAACAGCAGGGCCAGGTGGTGCTGCGCTACGCCGAAGCCGTGAATGGTTCGGCCCGGAACATCGCGGGGATCACCAACCCTGCCGGCAATGTGCTGGGCCTGATGCCCCATCCCGAACGCTGTGTGGAGCCGGCGCATGGCAACATGGATGGCCGCCGGCTGTTCGAGGGGCTGCTGGGGGCGATCGCCTAGACCCGGGTCCGGAACGGCGTGAAATCGGTTTCCAGGTCATAGACATCCAGCCCCTCGGCCCGCTTCATCGCGCCGACCACCTTGTAGGTGACCGGGGTCAGCGCTGCTTCCCAGCCCACCTTCAGCAGATAGTTGGTGAGCATGACCGTCGCGATCAGGCCCGGCTCCCAGACGCCCCAGAAGGCCAGCGGATAGAAGATGAGGGTGTCGACGCCCTGCCCCACCACCGTCGAGCCGATCGTCCGCGTCCACAGGAAGCGGCCCCTGGTCCACACCTTCATCCGCGCCAGCACGAAGGCATTGGCGAATTCGCCCGCCCAGAAGGCGAGGATCGAGGCCGCGAAGATCCGCGGCGCCTGGCCGAGCACGGCGGCGAGCGCTTCCTGCCCCTCCCAGCCCGGCGCGGGCGGAATCCAGACGATGAAGGCTGCCATCCCGGCTGCGAAGGTGGCGGCCGCAAAACCCACCCAGACCACGCGTCGCGCCCGGGCATAGCCATAGACTTCGGTCAGCACGTCTCCCAGCACATAGGACAGGGGAAAGAAGAGGATTCCGGCCCCGAAGGTGAGCACACCCACCAGCGGCAGATCGAAGGTCGCCACCTTCCCGGCCCCGATCAGGTTCGCGCAGATCAGGATGACGGCGAAGGCCGCCATGCAATAGTCATAATATCTGAGGCGCTTGCCCTCGATCGCCTGGGCCTCGACAACGCGCACGCCGGCAGGCGCCCCCGGCACCCGTCCTTGCAGCCCCTGCTCCATCCGTGCGCCCCCGTGGTCGTTGCGCCGCAGCATGGCAAAGCACCTCGACCAGTGCAAATGTTCTTGTTATGTTCCGTAAATGGCACCGCTCCGATGGCTCTATCTCGATCTCAACAGCTTCTTCGCCGCAGTGGAGCAGCAGCTGAACCCCGCGCTCAGGGGTCGGCCCGTGGCAATCGGGCCCGAGGCTGTCGATTCGGGCACGATCATCGCGGCCAGCTACGAGGCGAAAGCCTTCGGCGTCCGAACCGGCATGCGCGTCGGCGAGGCGAAGCGCCTGTGCCCGGGGCTGCTGTTCACCGGCTCCGACCATGGCCGCTACGTCCGCATCCATGAGGCGATCGTCGCGGAGGTGTGGCGGCATGTGCCGGTCACCGAGGTCTGCTCGATCGACGAAGTCGCCTGCCGGCTGCTCGACAACGAGAATGGGCGCGACGAGGCAATCACGCTCGCCCGGCGGATCAAGGCCGGGATCCGGGCGCGCGTCGGCGTCTGCCTGACGGCGTCGGTCGGAATCGCGCCCTCGCGCCTGCTCGCCAAGATCGCCGCCGACATGAAGAAGCCCGACGGGCTGACCGTGATCGAGGCCGCCGACCTGCCGGGCGCCATCGCAGGCCTTGCCCTGTCCGACATTCCGGGCATCGGCCCCCGGATGGAAAAGCGCCTGGCGGCGCACGGCATTCGCTCCATGCCTGATCTGCTGGGCGCAGGCCCGGCCGGCGCCGCTGGCGCCTGGGGGTCGGTCGTCGGCAGCCGCCTGTGGCACGCACTCCAGGGCCGGGATCCGCCGGACCTGGCCCGGAAGACCCGCTCGATCGGACACAGCCATGTGCTGGCGCCGGCCCTGCGGACGCCCGACAGGGTGCATGAAACCGCCCGACGGCTGCTGCTGAAAGCCGCCACGCGCCTGCGGCAAGGCGGCTTTGTCACCCGGGATGTCTGCCTGCACGCCCGCTTCGAATCCCGCCATGGCTGGACAGGCCATGTCCGGATCGCCCCCACGGACGACAGCTTTCCCCTGCTGCGGGCGCTCGACAGCCTGTGGCCGCCACTTCTCGAACGACTTGGGCATGAACGGGTGCGGACGATCGGCGTCAGCCTCGACGACGTGCGGGCTGCCCGCGGCACGCAATATCGCCTGTTCGAACCACCGGATCCGCGTACCCGGGCCCTCAGCATCGCGCTCGACCGGATCGAGGCCCGCTTCGGACGTGACAGCATCCACCTGGGACCACGCCCGGCAGGACGCGCCCGTCTGATTGGAACCAAGATCGCCTTCGGTCGCATTCCGGCAAATGGCGATTTCGATGTGTCGGCAGACCCCCGCGGTGGCCGGGCCATGAGGGCCGCTCAGGCGGCCGGCAGCAATGTCACTCCAGGCATGAAATCGTCTGATATCTCACTGTTTTATTGAGTTTTTCATCGTTCAGACACCGGCCTGTCACGGGCCAGGGATAGCGCGCCGGCGCGTTCAACCCCCCTCAATGGAGGCCTCGATGACCGACCGGCAGCCGACAACCGAAAACCCCGAGCCGACGCCCGAGATCGGGCGCGCGTCTCGCCGAAGTTTCCTGTCGATCGGAACGGTCGCAATCGCCGGCGGCGGCCTACTGGCCGGCTGCCGGGACGACGGGTCGGCGTCTGCCGCACCGCCGCCCGTGGGCCCGACCGCCGTCCCACAGACCCCGCCCCTGCCAACGCTGACCTTCGCCCAGTCGAGGGCCATCCTGACGGAGCCGATCCTGCAGAATCCGGGGCCCGACAGCGTTCGGGTGGTGTGGTTCACGGAAACGCCCGGCACGGCCAATCGCGTGCGCGTGGGTGCCGATTTCGCACGCGAGTTTCCGGCCACGACCACCGAGATGACGCGGATGCTGGAAGACAGCGAAAGCCAGGTCTTCCAGCGGATCACGTCGGAATTCACGGTTCCGCAGCGTCGCCGGGTGTTCCGGCATGAAGCCGTGGTAACCGGGCTGACGCCGGGCCAGCGGACCCCCTATGTCGCCATCAGCGGCATCGACGGCGCGGAATATCGCTCCTCGCGTGACTATGCGCTGCAACCGCTGCCAAGGCCGGGCCAGTCGCTGAAGATCCTCCTGTCCTCGGACCAGCAGAACAACCGCATGGCCGCGGCGAACTACCAGAAGGTGCAGGAAACGGTCGGGCCTGTCGACGCGGTCCTGTTTCCGGGCGACTTCGTCAGCCAGCCGAACCGGGCGAGCGAGTGGTTCGACCGGGTCTCGATCAACAATCCGTCGTTCTTCCAGTCGCTCGGCGGCACCATGCAGCGCTGGAACCCCGGTTCGCCCTACCGCGGCGGTGACATCCTGCAGTTCGCACCCCTCTATGGCTGCCTTGGCAACCATGAATATCCCGGGCGGTGGCGGCTGGACCCGCAGACGAACAACCCCGGCAACACGGGCCCGACCAGCATCAACGCCATGGACAATGACCCTCAGCCGCGCTGGTACGCCGAACAGCGCTACGAACAGCTTCGCGCCAAAGTCAATCCGTCGAACGATCCGGCGCTTCGCGAGCGCTGGATCGAGGACAACAGCTATGAATGGACTACCTATCGCAAGATGTGGTCGCTGCCCGAGGGGCCGGAAGGGAAAGCCTATTATGCCCAGCGCTTCGGCGACGTCTTCCTGATCTCGCTGGATGTCAACCGCATCTGGCGGACCTGGAACGCCGGCCAGCGCGGCAAGTTCACCGAGACGTTCGTGGCCGCCGCCGGACGAACCTCGGACAATCCAGACGACTGGGGTTTCGGGGATTTCACCTTCCGCCCCTTCGGCCCGGGCTCGCGCCAATATGCCTGGCTACAGGAGACGCTGCGGTCGGAGGCGTGCCGCTCGGCCCGGTTCCGGATCGTGATCTCGCACCAGACGATGGCCGGTCTCGGCGACAATGCGGTGCCGGTGCTGGCCGAGCAGGTCATCACGGCCGAACTGACCGATGGAACGATCATCGGGCCCTTCCCGGCATCGCAATGGCCGCAGCGCTGGCCGGCCATCAATGAGGCGGCGCGGGCCGGACGCGTGCGCTTCATGCGCTACGAATATCCGCTCGCCCAGGACATCTGGCGGCGCGACATCGAACCGCTGCTGCAGGAAGCCAATGTCCAGCTGGTGCATACCGGCCATTCGCACCTGTGGAACCGGTGCCGCGCCGGCAGCCTCCACTATCTGGAATCCTCGAATGTCGGCAACAGCTTCGGGGCCATGTTCTTCGACACGCCGCAGGCCGGCGTCAGTCCCAGCCGGGGTCCGCGCGGGGTGCAGCCGGGCAATGCCGCCTGGCGGTCGCAGACCGTGGCGGCCGTGCCGCCGCGCACCACGCTCACCTGGAACCCGGCCGACTATCCAGCAAGCGGCGAGCCGCACGGCCGGCCGATGCAGATGCCCACCCTGTTCAACCCCATGCGCGAGCTCGCCGGCGCGCCGTCCGACCTGCCCTTCGTTGCGTCCAATGTGCTGAGCACCTTCAGCATCCTCGAGACACAATCGGGGCTCGTTTCCAGCTATGTCTTCGACACGCGCGATGCCGGCGCCCCCACGCGGAAGTTCGACGAATTCTCGCTGATCTGATCCGGACGCGGAGACCCCACATACCCGGCCGGGCGGAAATCACGCGCCCGGCCGGGTGACTTGCCCCCGGCCCTGGGCTAGGGCGCCGCCATGACGGACATCACCCCCGAAATCGTGGCCGAGCACGGCCTGTCGGCCGAGGAATATGCGCGCATCCTGAGTGCCCTGGGCCGCGCCCCCAACCTTCTCGAACTCGGCATCTTTTCGGTCATGTGGTCCGAGCATTGCTCGTACAAGTCATCCCGGATCCACCTGGCGAAGCTTCCGACGAAGGCGCCCTGGGTCATCCAGGGTCCGGGCGAGAATGCCGGCGTGATCGACATCGGCGACGGTGACGCCGCCATATTCAAGATGGAAAGCCACAATCACCCGAGCTTCATCGAGCCCTACCAGGGCGCCGCCACGGGTGTGGGCGGGATCATGCGCGACGTGTTCACAATGGGCGCTCGGCCCGTCGCGCTGATGAACGCCCTCAGCTTCGGGGCAGTCGATCACCCCCGCACCCGGCAGCTGCTGCGCGGCGTGGTCGCCGGCATCGGCGGCTATGGCAATTGCACCGGCGTGCCGACGGTGGGCGGCGAGCTCCGCTTCCACCCCAGCTACAATGGCAACATCCTCGTCAATGCCATGTGCGTCGGTCTCGCCAGGGCCGACCGCATCTTCCGCTCGGCGGCAGCCGGGGTCGGCAATCCCGTCGTCTACGTCGGCTCGAAGACCGGGCGGGACGGTATCCATGGCGCCACCATGGCCTCGGCCGAGTTTGACGCCGACAGCGAGGAGAAGCGGCCCACCGTCCAGGTCGGCGACCCCTTCATGGAAAAGCTGCTGATCGAGGCCTGCCTCGAACTGATGGCGACCGACGCCATCGTCGCAATCCAGGACATGGGCGCGGCCGGCCTCACCTCGTCGAGTGTCGAGATGGCATCGAAGGGCGGCGTGGGTATCCGGCTCGACATGGATCGCGTCCCCACCCGCGAGACCGGCATGACCCCCTATGAGATGATGCTGTCGGAATCGCAGGAACGGATGCTGATGATCCTGAAGCCCGGCCGGGAAGCCGAGGCGGCGGCGATCTTCCGCAAGTGGGCACTCGATTTCGCGGTCATTGGCGAAGTCACCGACACCGGCCGGCTCCAGCTTGACTGGCACGGCGAGCGCGTCTGCGACCTGCCACTTGCCCCCATCGGCGAGGAGGCACCGAAATATGACCGGCCCTGGGTGCCGACGCCGCCGCCCCCGCCCGTGCCGGACGTGACTGACAGCAGCGACCTGATGGGCGACCTCCTGCGGCTTCTGGGCTCGGCCGATCTCGCCTCGCGGCGCTGGGTGTGGGAGCAGTATGACCATATGGTCGGCGCCGACACGGTCATCCGCCCGGCCGCGGACGCCGCGCTAGTGCGCGTTCACGGGCGCGACAAGGCGCTTGCCATCACCACGGACTGCACGCCGCGCTACTGTTTTGCCGACCCGGTCGAGGGCGGGAAGCAGGCCGTCGCCGAAAGCTGGCGGAACATCACTGCCTTGGGCGCAACACCGCTTGCCATCACCGATTGCATGAACTTCGCCGCCCCGCCCCGACCCGAGGTCATGGGCCAGTTCGTCGGCTGCATCGACGGCATGGCTGAGGCCTGCCGCGCGCTCGACTATCCCGTCGTCTCCGGCAATGTCAGCCTCTACAATGAGACCGAGGGGCGCGGCATCCTGCCCACACCCTCGATCGGCGGCGTCGGGCTGATCGCTGACTGGCGCTCGGCCATGACCCCGGGCTTCAAGGCCGACAATGAATCAATCTGGCTGGTCGGTGGCCGGCCCGGGCATCTGGGCCAGTCGCTGTGGCTGCGCGAATGCCGTGGCCTCGAGGCCGGCCCGCCACCGCCGGTTGACCTGGCGGCCGAACGGGCCGCGGGCGACTGGGTGCGGGCCCGGATCCTCGATGGCACACTGACAGCCGTGCATGACCTGTCGGACGGCGGCCTGCTGGTTGCCGTTGCCGAGATGGCGTTCGCCGGGCGCAGGGGGGCGATCCTCGACCAGCCGGCCGGGCCGCTCGCCGCCTGGGCGTTCGGCGAGGATCAGGGGCGCTATGTGGTGACCGCGCCGGCCGGTCTTGCGCTCATGGACTGCCCGGTTCCGATCGAGCGGATCGGCCGGACCGGCGGGACGCATCTGGTGGTTGAAGGGCTGGGCCGAATCGAGCTCGAGCGTCTTCGCGCGGCGCATGAAGCCTTCCTGCCGGACCTGATGGCGCGCTAGCTCCAGTGGCCCAGCGCCGCCCGGACGATCATCGTCCCGAGCGCGACCCACGAAAGTGCGAACAGGGCGAAGCGAACCACCACGCGGTTGATGGTCGCCTGGACAATCGAATGACCCACCCGCAGCCCGGTGTACGCCCAGGCACAGGCGGCATGAACCGGGTCGGCCACACCCAGCAGCACCACCGACAGCGCAATCGCGTAGAACAGCGTCGGCGCCTCGAACAGATGGTTGTAATTGTCAGCCACCCGGCGGACTTCGCTCGGGATCCGGTGGTGATAGCTGCCCGGATGCATCGCTTCCTGCGGGTCGAGCTTCGCGCGGGCGAAGGCCGGCAGGCGGGTGGCATACATCCACAGGAACATGACGAGAGAGAGCACGCCCATGGCCAGAATGGCTCCGATGATCGACTGGGCGGATGAGGTCAGGCCGGGCATCCTTGATCCTTCCTGCTTGGGTGCAGATGCCCTGCCCCCGCCGCTGGTGACCGCCTAGCGCCCAGTCTAGGGAGGGGTATGGTCGAATCTGTCCCCACACTTCTCCAGGTCCGTACGGGTCATGCCCGCCGGCTGAACGGTCATGTCACGGCCTATGCCAAGGAACCGCGCGACGGCCCTGTTGCCGTGCACGAGCTGGGGCTCGAAGGTGACGAGGTCGGCAACCCGCGGGTGCATGGCGGGCCGGACAAGGCCGTCTACGCCTATGCTGCCGTCAATTACCCGCTCTGGGTGGTCGACCATCCGGAACATGCGGCCCGGCTGGATCCCGGCGCCTTCGGCGAAAATCTGCTGGTCTCGGCGCTCGACGAGACAAATGTGTGCATCGGGGATCGCTGGCGGACAGGCACGGCCCTGCTCTCGCCATGCCAGCCCCGACAACCCTGCGCCACGCTTGCGCGCTGGTTCGACGATCCCGGCATGGTGACGGCGATGGTCCGAAACGGACGGTCGGGCTGGTATCTGCGCGTGCTGGAGCCCGGCACGCTGGGAGCCGGCGCGGCTCTGGTGCTGGAAGACCGGCCCGCTCCGGCCTGGACGATCGCGCGCGTGCTCGGGGTCTCCCATGCACCCCAACCCGAAATCGAGGCCCTGGAAGCGCTCGCCGAGGTGCCCGGGCTGGCTGCTGGCTGGGCCGCCTGGGCCGCTCGCACGGCCCGATCCCGGCAACCATTGGCCAAGCCTCTGTAGCAAGGCCGGGTCTGGTGGGCCCGGCAGGACTCGAACCTGCAACCAAGCCGTTATGAGCGGCCGGCTCTGACCGATTGAGCTACAGGCCCCACCGATCAGCCGGGTAGCCTGTCGACCGCGGCCTGTCATCCCGCGACTTCCATGTGAGCGGTGAAAACGAAAAAGGGCCCGGGGAGCAAGCTCGACCCGGGCCCAGATTTTCGGCCGACCCCCGAGGGAGGGAGGGAGGTTGGCGGTCGACCCAACCGGCACGTCGGGGAGGAGGAGACGTTACCGGCTGCGCGCTGCATTGCAGCAACATGTGTCAGATAGATTGTCCGGACTTATTGTGCAAGTGCGAAGAAATCACGGCTGCCATGCAACCCATGCATGAAGTTCATTCCGCGTTCATCGTCTCTCCGAGGTGGGCCGGTGTCATCCGCTCGATCAGGAAATCCCGCAAGGCGGCGACCCGGACAGACCCCTTCAGTTCCGCCGGATAGACGAAATAGGTCTGGAACACGGCACCCTGCACATCGGGCAGAAGCGTCTTCAGACGGCCCGACTGGCGGATCAGATAGGTTGGAAGGGCGGCAATTCCCGCGCCTGCCTCGACCGCGCGCAAGACGCCGAAACTGTTGTTGACGCTGAGCACTGGTTCGCGCGGGGGGCCGTCATGGCCGATCTCGAGCGCCCAGTTGATCGAGCGCAGATAGGCGGGCGCCTCCGGCCCGTAGGCGATCATCCGATGATTCAGTAGGTCGGCCGGCGTTCGCGGCTCGCCATGCGCCTCGAGATAGGCGCGCGACGCGCAGAGGCGGTGCCGGATGGTTGCCAGCGGCCGCTGGATCAGGTCCACCTGGTGGGGCTTGTGGAAACGGATGGCGCAATCCGCTTCATGCCGGGCGAGGTCGCGCTCCTCGTCGGAGAGCAGCAGGCTGATCCGGATATCGGGATAGCGGGCCAGGAAATCGGCCAGCTGCTCGGGCAACCAGGAGGAACCGAAGCTGACCGTTGTCGTCAGCTTGATCTCGCCCGTGGGGCGGTTGCGGGTCGCCTCGATCGAACCCCTGGTCCGCTCCAGTTCGTCCGCCATTCGGGTGGTGGTTGCGAACAGCTGCTCGCCCTCGTTCGTCAGCGCTAGCCCGCGCGCGTGTCGATGAAAGAGCTTCGCCCCCAGCGCCTCCTCGAGCGCGATCACCTGCCGGCTGAGCGCCGGCTGTGACAGGTTCAGGCGCCGCGCGGCCTCGGTGAAGCTTCCGGCAACGGCGACCGCATGGAACAGCCGGAGCTTGTCCCAGTCGAGCGGCACGTGCCCTCAGGCCGCCGCCAGGGCGGGCGCCTCGGCACCATGGGCCAGGAACCGCTCGGCCTCAAGCGCAGCCATGCAACCCATGCCGGCGGCGGTAACGGCCTGGCGATAGACCTTGTCCTTCACATCCCCCGCCGCAAACACGCCGGGAACGCTGGTTGCCGTCGAATCGGGGGCCGTCAGGATATAGCCTTCGGAGTCCATCGCGACCTGCCCCCGGAACAGCGCTGTCGCCGGATCATGGCCGATGGCGACGAACAGCCCGTCGACTGCAAGCAGGCGACTCTCTCCGGAGCGGGTGTCGGCAAGCACGAGACCGGTCACGCCATCCTCCCCCTGCAGCGCCTCGACACGCGCATTCCACACCACCTCCACTTTGGGATTGGCGAAGAGCCGGGCCTGGTTGGTGCGGTCTGCGCGAAGCGAGTCGCGCCGGTGGATCAGTGTCACGCGGCTGGCGAAATTGGTGAGGAACAGGGCCTCCTCCACCGCGGTATTGCCGCCGCCGACGACAGCAACGTGCTTCCCCCGGAAGAAGAAGCCGTCGCAGGTCGCGCACGCGGACACCCCGCGGCCGCGAAGCCGTGTTTCGGACTCGAGGCCGAGCCACCGTGCACTCGCCCCGGTCGCGATCACGACACTGTCCGCCTCATAGCGGGTGCCGCCGTCGCCGATGGCGACAAAGGGCCGCCCACTGAAATCGACCTCGGCGATGATGTCCTGGACAAGTCGCGTGCCGACATGTTCGGCCTGGGCCCGCATCTTCGCCATCAGGTCGGGGCCCATGATGCGGATCTCGCCCGGCCAGTTCTCCACTTCGGTGGTGATGGTCAGCTGGCCGCCGGGTTGCAGCCCCTCGACCAGGACCGGCTCCAGCATGGCCCGCGCCCCATAGACCGCAGCCGTGTAACCCGCCGGGCCGGAGCCGATGATGAGAAGACGGGTGCGAAGGGTCTGCGTCGCGGGATCGGACATGGGCGGGCCTTTCGCGGCAGACTTAGGTGGCAGACGGGGCGCGCGCAAGCAGACGCATCGCTTTCCCTTGCGTGGGCCGGCAACAAACCTGTAGCGCGGGCTGCTGCCAACGCAATGTGATTCCCGGGACGTGAAAAGCCCATGAGCCGGCCCCACCAGATCGATTCCATCGACCGCGCGATTCTCGCCCATCTGCAGGCAGACGGGCGAATGACCAATGTCGAGCTGGCCGCCCGGGTTGGCTTGACCGCACCGCCCTGCCTGCGCCGGGTCCGGGCGCTGGAGGACGGCGGCGTCATCCGCGGCTATCATGCCGATCTCGCGCCCGACGCGCTCGGCTGGCCGATCACCGTCTTTGCCATGGTCAGCCTGAAGAGTCAGGCCGAGGACCAGCTGAAGGCCTTTGAGGCCCATGTCGCTGCCCTTCCCGAGGTCCGCGAGTGCCACATGCTGAATGGCGAGATCGACTTCATCCTGAAGCTGGTGGCGCGCGACCTGCCGAGCTTCCAGGCCTTCCTGACCAGCTCGCTGACGAGCGCGCCCAATGTCGCGAGCGTCAAGACCTCGCTGACCATCCGCACCTCCAAGGCAGCCATCGGCGTGCCCGTCGATGCCTGAACGCCCGCCGCCTCGCCGGCGCAGCGGCAAGCCCCTGACCGATCGGCGACAAGGCCGGCGCGCCCTTGCCCGGTCCCGGTCCGTGGGCGCATCGGGCGCGCCCGGCAAATGCGCCGGCAAGGGTGAACGCATCGCAAAGCTGCTGGCGCGCGCAGGGGTCGGTTCCCGGCGGGACATCGAGCGGCTGATTGCCGAGGGGCGGGTGGCTGTCGGCGGCACGCCGCTCGCCACCCCGGCCACCCTCCTGACCTCGCTGGAGGGCGTCACTGTCGATGGCCGGCCGGTGGCCGCCGCCGAGGCGACACGGCTGTTCCTGTTCCACAAGCCCGCCGGCGTACTGACGGCGGCCCGCGATCCGTCCGGGCGACCCACCATCTATGACATACTCCCGGACGATCTGCCCCGCCTGGTGCCGGTGGGCCGGCTCGACCTCAATACCGAAGGCCTGCTGCTGCTTACCAACGACGGCGAACTGAAACGGGCGCTGGAACTGCCGGCAAATGCCGTGCCGCGAACCTACCGCGTCCGGGCGATGGGCCGGGTGACGCAGCCGGCGCTGGAGGCGCTGGCGCTGGGCACGACGATCGACGGAGTTCGCTACGGCCCCGTCGATGCCAGCATTGACCGGCGGGCGAGCGCCGGCGGCGCCAACCTGTGGCTGACGATGACCCTGACAGAGGGGAAGAATCGCGAGGTCCGGCGGCTGTGCGAAGCGCTCGGCCTGAAGGTCAGCCGGCTGATCCGGACGCACTATGGCCCGTTCGCGCTTGGCGACCTGCCCGTGCGGGCGGTGAGCGAAGCGCCCGCCGGCGCTATCCTGTCCCTGACGCGAAGCCTGAAGGCCCGCGACCGGCGGCCACCCGCGCCTTGAGGATCATTGCCGGGCATTGGCGAAGCCGGCTGCTGGCCGCCCCGGACGGCGCCAGCACCCGCCCAACGGCGGATCGAACACGCGAGACGCTGTTTTCCATGCTGGCGAGCCGGCTGGGCGGGTTCGACGATCTCATGGTGGCCGACCTGTTCGCGGGATCGGGCGCGCTTGCGCTCGAGGCGCTGTCGCGCGGTGCGGCCCGCGCGATCCTCGTCGAAACCGATGCCGAAGCGCGTGCCGCGATCGATGCGAACATCCGGCGGCTAGGCGCACAGGCCCAGGTGCTGGCGGCAGACGCGACCCGGCTCCCGCCCGGCGAGCCAGCGGACCTGCTGTTTCTCGACCCGCCCTATGGCCAGGCCCTCATCGAACCGGCGCTTCGATCGGCCCAATCGGCCGGCTGGATTGCCGCCCATGCCTGGATTGCCTGCGAGACCGCGGCGGGCGAACGCCTGGCGCCCGCCGGCTTTGCCGTCGAGACCGAACGCCGCGTCGGGAAGGCGCGGCTGACGCTCTTGCGGCCAGCGCCATGAGTTCGCTATCTGTTCCGACGATGGCAAGCCTTCCCGCGGATGATCCGCCCTGGCTCCAGGGTCTGAACCCCCCGCAGCGCGAAGCGGCAACCCGGCTGGACGGCCCGGTGCTGGTACTGGCTGGCGCCGGCACGGGGAAGACACGGGCGCTGACCGCACGCCTCGCCCAGATCCTTCACACGCGCCGCGCCTTCCCGTCCCAGATCCTGGCCGTCACCTTCACCAACAAGGCGGCCGCGGAGATGCGGCAGCGCGTGCAGGGCCTGATCGGCCCCGCGGCCGAGGGCATGCCCTTCCTTGGCACCTTCCATTCGATCGCCGCACGCATGCTGCGCCGCCATGCCGAGCTGGCGGGGCTTCGGTCGAACTTCACCATCCTGGATACCGACGATGTCCTGCGCCTGCTGAAACGCCTGATTCTGGACGCCGGAATCGAGGAGAAGCGCTGGCCGGCCCGCCAGCTCGCGGCGCTCCTCGACCGCTGGAAGAACCGGGGCTGGCGGCCGGATGACGTGCCGACGGACGAAGCGCAGGCGTTCGCCGATGGCGCCGGCGCCCGCCTCTATGCCCGCTACCAGGCCGAGCTCGCCTTGCTCAACGCGGCCGACTTCGGGGATCTTCTGCTGCACATGATCGGCATCCTCGAGCGCCATCCCGACCTGCTGGCGGACTGGCAGCGCCGCTTCCGCTATGTGCTTGTGGATGAGTATCAGGACACGAATGCGGCCCAGTATCGCTGGCTCAAGCTGCTCGCAGCCCCGGCACTAGGCGGCCAGGGGAATATCTGCTGCGTGGGTGACGATGACCAGTCGATCTACAGCTGGCGCGGCGCCGACATCGGCAACATCCTGGCGTTCGAGGCCGACTTCCCCGGCGCCACCATCGTCCGGCTGGAACAGAATTACCGCTCGACCCCGCACATCCTCGCCGCCGCCTCGGCGGTGATTGCCCACAATCGCGGGCGGCTGGGCAAGACGCTCTGGACGGACATCAGCACTGGCGAGAAGGTTCGCAGCATCGCGGTCTGGGACGGGCCGGAGGAGGCGCGGCTGGTCGGCGAGCGGATCGAGCGGCTGCTACGCGAAGGCGTGCCGCCGTCGGAAATTGCCATCCTCGTGCGCGCCTCCTACCAAACACGTGAGTTCGAAGACCGCTTCATCGAAATCGGACTACCCTATCGAATCGTTGGCGGATTCAGATTTTATGAACGGGCGGAAATCCGCGACGCCCTCGCCTATCTGAGGCTTGTCGCCCAGCCTGACGACTCCCTTGCCTTCGAACGGATCCTGAACATGCCGCGCCGCGGCCTGGGGGACAAGGCGCAGGCCCGCATCCAGTCCCACGCGCGCGCGACAGGGCTCACCCTGCCGGCCGCGGCGCAGGCGCTGGTCGAAACCGACGAGCTGCCGGCTGCCGCGCGACGGTCGCTTGGCACCTTCCTGGCTTCGCTTCGCCGCTGGCGTGACCAGATGACGACGATCGACCAGAGTGCACTGATGCAGCTGATCCTCGAGGAATCGGGCTATGTCGCCATGCTGGAGTCCGACCGGTCGGCGGAAGCCGCCGGCCGGCTGGACAACCTCGCCGAACTGGTGCGCGCGATGGAAGGCTTCGCCGATCTGACAGCCTTTCTCGAGCATGTTGCGCTGGTGATGGAGAATGACCGAACTGAAGGCGACGCGAAGGTGACGCTGATGACCCTTCACGCTGCCAAGGGGCTGGAGTTCGACCATGTCTTCCTGCCCGGCTGGGAGGAGGGTCTTTTCCCCTCGCAGCGCGCGCTGGACGAGACGGGCGCGGCGGGCCTCGAGGAGGAACGCCGCCTTGCCTATGTCGGCATCACGCGCGCCCGCCGTCAGGCGACCATCCTGAACGCCGCGAACCGGCGCGTCTATGGCCAGTGGACCGCCGCCATCCCCAGCCGCTTCCTCGCCGAACTGCCGGAGGCCCATGTCGAGACGGAGACGACCCTGTCGGGCGGGCCCAGTCTCTGGCGGGCAGCACTCGACCAGCGCGACCCCTTCGCCGATATCGCGCGCGGCACCGGGCGCGGACCCGGATGGGAGCGCGCGCAGGCGCGTGGCGGCCTTGCCCGGCCCATGACGGTCGAGGCGCGTCCGCTCCACAGCAGCGTCGGCCGCCCCGCACGCAGCGACCTCGGCCGGGGCGATCGCGTCTTCCACGACCGCTTCGGCATGGGCACGGTGGTAAGCCAGGACGGCAACCGGCTGGAAATCGCTTTCGACCATGCCGGCACCAAGATGGTCCTGGACAGCTATGTCCAACCAGCCTGAAACCAGTGTTGAGGAGACCGTAAATGCTCATCCCCACCGGCTCGATCGTGCTCGTGACCGACGGCGCGCGGCTGGTCCAGTATCGTCAGACCGGGCCGGCGGCCGAGCCGCGGCTCGAGCGGGAGGATGCCGTGGAGCTTGTGCTGCCGTCCTCGGCGGAACTGGGCAACTCTGCCCCAGGCCGCAGCTTCCAGAGCTTCTCGACCCGGCGCAGCGCCTATGAGGCGCCCGATCCACACGATGCCGCCGAAACCCGCTTCGCGACCGAAGCCGCCGACCGTGTCGCCGCACTGGTGGCAGACGGGCACAAGGTCGTGCTCGCCGCCGCCCCGCGGGCGCTTGGCGTGATCCGCAAGGCCCTGCCGGCTGAGGCGCGCGCGGCGCTGCTCGCCGAGATTGACGCCGATTATTCGAAGCACGACCCGGCGGAACTCGCGCGCCTGCTGGCCGCGCGAAGGTCTGACAGGCACGGCGGACTTGCAAGGTCGGCCGATCCCTTCCAGCCACGCGGGCGCGTGACCGAACCGCCTTCCCCCTTCGCCTACCCGGCTTTCCGGGCCTTCTTCGTGGCGCGGCTGGGGTCGACGCTCGCGCAGATCATGATGGTCGTGGTGATCGGCTGGCAGGTCTATGACCTCGCCCGCCAGACGATGCCGGTCCGCGAAGCAGCCTTCCTGCTGGGCCTGGTCGGGCTGGCGCAGTTCCTGCCCGTCTTCCTCCTGTCGCTTGTGGTGGGCGTGGTTGCCGACCGGGTCGATCGCCGGCACATCGCACGGGCGGCCGTCGCGCTGGAGCTGCTGTGCGCGCTCGGGCTGGCAGCTGTGGCGGAAAGCGGTTCGGCCTCGCTGGCATCGCTGTTCGCCATCGCTCTGGCGCTTGGCATGGCGCGCGCTTTCGCCTCGCCGTCGCTTCAGGCGCTCGCGCCCAATCTGGTGCCGGCGGCCGTGCTGCCGACAGCGATTGCCTGGAACTCGATCGGCTGGCAGGCCGGCGCCATCCTTGGCCCCGTCATCGGCGGCTTTGCCTATGATGCCAGCCCGGCCCGTCCCTATCTCATCGCAACCATTCTGCTGATCGTCGCCCTGGTCGCGCTGTTCCGGATCCCGCCGATCCAGCTGCCGGCCGACACGGGCGCGCGCGGACTGGCCGCCGTCCGTGAAGGACTTGGCTACGTCCGGTCCACGCCGATCGTGCTGGGTGCCATTTCCCTCGATCTGTTCGCGGTGATCCTGGCGGGAGCCAGCGCCATGCTGCCGGTCTTCGTGCGTGACATCCTGATGGTCGGGCCGGACGGGCTTGGCCTGCTGCGAGCTGCCCCGGCGGTGGGGGCGGCCGTTGTCGCGCTGGCGCTCACCCGCAATCCGCTGGGCAGCCGGGTGGGGATCAAGATGTTCGCGGGCGTCGGCCTGTTCGCGCTCTCAACCATTGCCTTCGGCCTGTCGGAAAGCCTGCCGCTTTCGGTCGCGGCGCTCCTCGTGATGGGCGGGGCGGACATGATTTCGGTCTATGTCCGTTCGTCACTGATCCAGCTTCACACGCCCGACTCGATGCGCGGGCGGGTCTCGGCCGTCTCCATGCTGTTCATCAGCGCGTCGAACGAGTTGGGCGAGTTCCGGGCTGGAACCGTGGCAGCGCTGATCGGCCCGGTCGCGGCAACCGTGCTGGGGGGCTTGCTCGCCTTCGGGGTCACCCTGCTATGGATGCGCCTGTTCCCCGAGCTTCGGGATGCCGATCGGCTCGACATCCCCGATCTTCTGAAACGCCGGCAGGAGGCCTGACATGCGCGCCCAGTCCATCCTCGAGACAATCGGCAACACGCCGCACATCCGGATGGGTCGGCTGTTTCCGGACCAGGAGATCTGGATCAAGTCGGAACGGCAGAACCCCGGCGGCTCCATCAAGGACCGGATCGCGCTGTCGATGATCAAGGATGCGGAAGCGTCGGGTGCCCTGAAGCCGGGCGGCACCATTGTCGAGCCCACCAGCGGCAACACGGGCATCGGGCTTGCCATGGTCGCGGCCGTCAAGGGTTATCGGCTGATCCTGGTCATGCCCGAATCCATGAGCCTGGAACGGCGGCGGCTGATGCTGGCCTATGGTGCGACCTTCGATCTGACCCCGCGTGAGAAGGGCATGAAGGGCGCGATCGAGCGCGCGAAAGAGATCGTCGCTGAAACGGCTGGCGCCTGGATGCCGCAGCAGTTCGACAATCCTGCGAACATCGACGTACATGTCAATTATACAGCACAGGAAATTCTTGAGGATTTTCGTGACGATCCACTGGATGCGATCATCACCGGCGTGGGCACGGGCGGCCATATCACGGGTGTTGCGCGCGTGTTGAAGCGTGCCTGGCCCCAGCTTCGCGTCTTCGCTGTCGAGCCGACCCTGTCCCCGGTGATCTCGGGCGGGCAGCCCGCCCCGCACCCCATCCAGGGGATCGGCGCCGGTTTCATTCCCGGCAATCTCCACACCGATCTTCTGGATGGCGTGATCCAGGTGGCGCCCGAGGACGCGAAGGACTGGGCCCGGCGGGCCGCGCGGGTGGAGGGGATGCTGGTTGGCATTTCCTCGGGCGCGACGCTGGCGGCCATCGCGCAGAAGCGCGCCGAACTGGCCGCAGACGCGCGGATCCTGGGGTTCAACTATGACACCGGTGAACGCTATCTGTCGGTGCCGGACTTCCTGCCCGTCGAATAGAGGGTGAGCAGCACGACTTCAGGTGGAACGCCGAAGCGAAGTGGCAGCCAGCTGGTGCCGACGCCCGAGGTGACATAGAGCGGCCAGCCGTTGAGATGGCACAGCCCGCGCAGGCAGGCCGTGGGCCTGGCAATCCGGTGCCCGACCGAGCCGATCACCGGCAGCACGATCTGCCCGCCATGCGTATGGCCCGCCAGCGCCAGGACGGGCCGATCGCGCGGCGGATCGACGCCAAGCAGATAGTCGCCCTCATGGATGACCAGGATCAGCGGCTTGCCTGCGGGCGCCTGGGCAAGGGCGGCGGGAATGTCGGCCCCGATCTCGCGCGAATCGATGCCGGCAACGACAAGCGGGCCCACATCGACGGCCTCGTTGCGAAGCAGCCTCGGCCGGACCATCAGCGCCATCACCCGCGGCGTCCATTGCGGGTTGTCGTGGTTGCCGAGTGTCGCAAAAGCGCCCAGCGGCCCATCCAGCGCGGCGAACGGCGGCAGCGCCTGTTCCAGCCAGGGCCGGGGCCAGTCGATGAGCTTGCCGCCCATATAGTCGCCGGCGAGGATCACCAGATCCGGCTTTTCGGCCCGGGCAATCGAGACGGTGCGAAGCAGCCGGCGCGTTCCCATGTCGGGAAAGCCGAAGTGCGTGTCGGACAGCAGCAGCACGCGAATCCGCACACCCGGGGGCAGGCCCTCCAGCGGCACATCGGCTCGAACCACCACCGGATCGCGTGTGGCGTTCCACAGGCCGACGCCCGTGAAGACCAGCCCGGCGAGCATCAGGACCGCGATCAGCCGGCCGATCAGACGCACAGCACCACCTTTCGCTCCCCTCTCATGGCTGCTGTCCGGACCGACTCGGCTTGTCCTTGGCGAAGCAAGTCGCTCTATGGAAGCTGGAAAAAGGAGGATTGAGGCATGCGCCTGCTGCTTGCGATGGGTCTAATGCTTGCGTCGATGCCCGCTATGGCGGCCGAAGCCGTGTCCGCACTGGATTATGCCCGCGCCGAGAACTGGCTGTGCCGACCTGATGCGAGCGGCGCCTGTGACACCGATCTGTCGCTGACCGAGGTCACGCGGACCGGCGCAATCGAATTGCCGCCGCCGCCGGCCCGCCCGCTGCTGGTCGACTGCTTCTATGTCTACCCGACCGTTTCCGAACAGGATGCCGGCAATGCCGATCCGATCGCAACCGAAGCTGAACGCTATGCGGTGCAGCAGCAGTTCGCCCGTTTCGGCGAGATCTGCCGCCGCTTCGCGCCGCTCTACCGCCAGACGACGCTGGCAAGCATTGCGGGCCGGGCGAAGGGTGACCCCGGTCTCGTCTATGCCGATGTCCGCGCCGCCTGGAACCATTACCTGCGCCATGACAATGGCGGCCGGGGGGTGATCCTGATCGGGCACAGCCAGGGCGCGCGCCACCTGGCACGGCTGCTATCGGAGGACATCGCCGGCAGGGATGTCGAGGCCCGGATCGTTGCTGCCTATCTCATCGGCTGGCCGGTTCCCGTAAGGGATCCAGAGGCAGCGACAGCACCGAACGCGGTGCCGCCCATGCTGCCCCTGTGCCAGCGACCAAGCCAGACCGGCTGCACGGTTGCCTATGTCACCTTTGCAGGTTCCCGGCCGCCGGCCGCCGACAACCGCTTTGCCGGCCGACCGGGGCCGGGCATGATGATTGCCTGCGTGAACCCGGCCCGGCTCATCGACACGACCATGCTGGCTGCCATCTTCCCGGCGCGGCCGCGTGCCGCCGGCTCGTCGGGCTTTGCGGCCACCCTGTCGCCCCAGCCCGTGCAGACGGCCTCGTACCAGCTGTCGGGGATGATCCGCGGCGAATGCCGGCGCGGCGCCGACGGGCAGAGCTATCTGGCCGCTGACAGCGATGTCCCGATCCTGGCCAGGGGATTCGAGGCGATGGACTCGGCCATGCCCAGCTGGGGCCTTCACTTGGTCGACGTGAACATTGCACTTGGCAATCTGCTGGCGCTGGCCCGCCGGCAGGCGGAATCCTGGACAGGACGCGCCGCGCGCAGCAACTGATCCGATGGAGATGAACGCTATGAACTGGTTTCGCTCGGCTTCGACTGCGCTCGCCCTCAGCCTTGCGCTGGTCAGCCCGGGCGCGGCGCAGGAACGTCCGGCCGGCCTCGTTGGATCCGGGGTCGATCCGTCGGCTCGCGCCAACAGCCCCGAGCGGCCCATCGCTTTTGCGTCTGCTGTGCCGGCTGGCGTGGCCCTCGCCATTCCGGTGACGGCCCCGCTCGATGTGGCACGCGCTGCACCGGGCATTCCGGCAGACACCGCCGCGGCAATCCAGCAGGTGGCAGGCGCGCTCGCCTGGGCACCTGAAGACGGCAACCAGCTTCGCCTGTCCGCCATCGGCGGACATCCGCTGGTGCTGCTGGTCGGCCTGAAGCCGGCGAGCGCCCAGCCCTCGGCCCCGGAACTCAACGAGGCCGGCGGCCGAATCGCTCAGGCGGTGCGGGACCTGCCCCATCCCGTCGCCATTCTTGCCGGCGGGCTTCCAGCCGGCAGCGGCACTGCGCTTGCGCTTGGTGCGTCGCTCGGCCAATATCGCTACGACCGGCTGAAATCGGCCGCCAAGGCCCCGCCTGCCCAGCCGATCACGATTGTCACTCCGGATGCCGGCGCCATGGCCGAGCGATGGGCGCGCGACACGGCGCATCTGGCCGATGCGGTGCGTTTCGCCCGGGATCTCATCAGCGCGCCGGCCAATCTGATCTATCCGGAAAGCTTTGTGGACGCTGCACGTCAGGCCTTCCGGGGCCTGCCCAACGTCAGCATCGAGGTGCTGGACGAGGCGCAGATGCGACGCCTGAACATGGGCGGCATCCTCTCGGTCTCGCAAGGGTCGCGTCGCCCGGCCCGGCTGATGCTGGTGCGCTATCGCGGCGGCGGAGACCAGGCGCCGCTGGCTCTGGTCGGCAAGGGGGTCACCTTCGACACCGGCGGGATTTCCATCAAGCCCGCCAACGGCATGTGGCGGATGAAATATGACATGTCCGGTGCCGCCCGGGTAACGGCTGCTGCGCTGGCGGCGGCGCGACGGCAGGCGCCCGTCAATCTGGTGGCCGTCGCCGCACTGGCCGAGAACATGCCCGACGGCAACGCCACGCGGCCTGGCGATGTGGTGCGAACCTTCGGCGGCCAGACGATGGAGATCATCAATACCGACGCCGAAGGCCGCGTGGTGCTGGCCGACGCCAACCAATATGTTGCCCGGCAGGATCGGCCGGCCGCCATCGTCAACATGGCGACGCTGACCGGCGCGGCTGCCGCCGCCCTGGGCGATCAATATGCCGCCCTGTTCGCGCGCGATCCGGACCTGGGCGCCCGGATCGAGGCGGCTGCCCGGGCGAGCGGAGACGCTGTCTGGCCGCTGCCCCTGAACCCGGCCTATGCGCGGCTGATCCGGTCGGAGATCGCCGACGTGCGCAATTCGACCGAGGGGGTCGGGCCGGGCGCCAGCCTGGGCGCGCATTTCATTGGCCATTTCACCCCGGAGGGCATCCCCTGGGCGCATCTGGATATTGCCGGCGTTGCCTGGCGGACACAGGCGACGGCCATCGATCCAGCCGGTGCGTCAGCCTGGGGCGTTCGCCTGCTCGACCAGCTGATCCGAAGCTACGAACGCCGCTGATCGCTCATTCGGCCGGGCTGCCGTCCAGTCTCAGCCCGTGCCGTTTCAGCATGGGCAGCTGGGCGAGCGCGAACAGGAAGGTCAGCAGCGTGTCTCCCCACACCTTGAAGTGAATCCAGACATCGGTCGGGAACAGGCGCCAGAACATCTCGTTGAGCGCTGCCAGGAAGAGGAAGAACCAGGCCCATCGAAGACCCAGGATGTGCCAGCCTCTGTCTGAAAGTCCTTTGAAGGCGGATGACAACAGAACCTTCAGATAATTTCGTTTCCGGAACGAGCCAAAGAACAGGATGAGGCTGAAGATCAGGAACACGATGGTCGGCTTCACCTTGATGAAGGTCTCGTCCTGAAGCCACAGTGTCAGACCGCCAAACACGCCCACCAGCAGGGCGGAGAACCAGGTCATCGCCGGAATGTGTCGCACCTGCGACCAGGCAAAGGCCATCGCGATCGCGGTTGCGACCATGAAGGCCGCCGTGGCGGCGAAAATGTCCCGCCAGGAATAGACGGCGAAGAAGACGAGGAGCGGCCCGAGATCGACAGCCAGCTTGCGCCAGCCGTCCAACTCCCGATGGGGCGCGGTCGCAGTCGATGGATCGGTCATGGGGCAGCCCCGGTCAGGGCCGTAGCGAAGGCCCGCGCGTCGAAGGGTCGAAGGTCGCCCAGCCGTTCGCCGACGCCGATCGCGTGCACCGGAAGCGCATGGCGTTCGGCAGCCGCCACCAGCACGCCGCCGCGTGCCGTTCCATCCAGCTTCGTCATCACCAGGCCCGTCACGCCGGCCACCTCCCGGAAGATCTCGATCTGCGACAGCGCATTCTGCCCGGTGGTGGCATCCAGCACCAGCACCGTGTCATGCGGCGCGCCAGGCTGCTGGCGGCCGAGTACCCGACGCACCTTGGCCAGCTCGTCCATCAGCCCGGCCTTGTTCTGGAGTCGCCCGGCCGTATCGACCAGCAGGACATCCCGCCCCGAAGCGCGGGCCTCCTCCATGGCGGTGAAGGCCAGGCCCGCGGCATCGGCCCCCTCCCGCCCGGAGATCACCGGCACGCCAAGCCGCTCCCCCCAGACCCGCAGCTGCTCGACGGCCGCCGCCCGGAAGGTGTCACCCGCGGCCAGCATGACGGCATAGTCATCCTCCTGGAAATTGTGGGCCAGCTTTGCGATGGTCGTTGTCTTGCCGGTTCCGTTCACCCCCACGACCAGGATGGTGTGCGGGCGCGGAAAGGCCGTGACCAGAAGCGGCCTGGCGAGCGGCTCCATGATCCTTGCAATCTCGTCGGCGGCCACCTGCCGCACCCGCGCCATGTCGATGGCGCCAGCCAAACGCGCCTCGGCCAGCCTGGCGACAATGCGCGCCGCGACCGCAGGGCCGAGATCGGCAGCGATCAACGCCTCCTCAATCCGTTCCAGATCCTCGGCCTCGATACGGCCTCCCCCGGACAGAAAGGCGAGATTCTGCGCAAACTTCTCTGATGACTTTACAAGACCGGACTTCATCCGGTTCAGCCAGCTTGCCTTTTCCGTAATAGTGTCAGTCATTCATTCAGCCCCCCCGACCCGGCGGAGCCCACCCGGACAGACACCAGGGCGCCATGCGGCCGGGGGGCTGCATAGCGCAGCCGGATGCCATGGCGGGTAACACCACGTCCACCTTCCGAGACCGTCTCGAGCGTCTGGCCGATGAAACCGTCAAGATACGCCTGTTGCCGGGCCGCCGCGGCCTCCCGAAGTGCGTCGGCACGGGCACGGATCCTGGCGGCTGCCAGCTGCGGCATGCGGACCGCAGCCGTCGAGGGCCGCGCGGAATAGGGAAAGACATGCGCGTTCACGATGTCGGCCGCGTCCAGAATCGACAGCGAGCGCTGATGGGCCTCCGCCGATTCGGTCGGGAAACCCGCGATCAGGTCGGCACCGATGGCGATGTCGGGCCGCGCAGCCTTCAGCCGGGCGATCAGGCGCAGCGCATCGGCGCGCCGGTGCCGCCGCTTCATCCGCGCGAGAACCAGATCATCCCCGGACTGCAGCGACAGATGCGCCTGCGGCATCAGCCGGGCGTCCGAGAAGGCTTCTACCAGCGCCTCGTCGACTTCCGCGCAGTCGATCGAGGACAGGCGCAGGCGGCGAAGCCGCGCATCGGCGGCAAGCAGCGCCTGCACCAGATCGCCCAGCTTCCGCCCGCCATCCAGATCCTGGCCCCAGCCCGAGAGATCAACACCCGTCAGCACGATCTCCGGCGCACCCTGATCGAGCAGCCGACGGGTCGCGGACAGGACATCGGCCAGCGGAACGGAGCGGGCGCGCCCGCGCGCGATCCGGGTGATGCAGAAGGTGCAGTCATGGTCGCAGCCGTCCTGCACCGCCAGGAAGGCGCGCGCCTGACGAGTGGCGATCAGCGGCCGGACGGCGCGGTTCCAGGCGGCAGGGTCAAGCTTCAGTCCATTGGGAACCACGGTCGCCAGATCCGCAAATCGCTGCGGTTCCAGCGTCGCTGCGCAGCCGGTCACGACCACGGGCCCGTTCCGGGCGGCCCGTCGCACCGCCGCGCGGGCATCGCGGACGGCGGCCGCTGTCACGGCGCAGCTGTTGATGACGGTCGATCCGGCCGGCGCAAGCGCGGCCAGCGCATCCCGCTCGGCCAGATTGCTCCGGCAGCCGTGGACGATGACGGTCGCGGTCACAGCCGGGTCTCGCCGGCGAAGCTGGTCGCGACGGGGCCCGTCAGCCACAGCCGGCCATCCGGCCCTTCGTCCACGCCCAGATCGCCGCCCGGCAGCTCGACGACGGCCGACAGGCCGACAAGCCCTCGCTGACGGGCAGCTGCAAAGCTGGCACAGGCCCCGGTTCCGCAGGCAAGCGTCTGGCCTGCGCCCCGCTCCCAGACGCGAAGCCGGATCCGGCCGGAATCGAGAACGGTTGCCACATTCACGTTCACGCGCTCGGGAAACAGCGGATCCGTCTCGATGAGCGGGCCCAGGCGATCAAGATCGACGGCGCCCGCATCGGCCACGAAGAAGACGACATGCGGATTGCCCATCGAAACGGCAACGGGGGCTTCCAGCCCGTCCCAGGCGACGGGAAGTGCGGCCGTATCCAGCGCATAGGCCAGCGGAATGTCGGCCCATGCAAAGCGCGGACAGCCCATGTCGACGGCAAGACCCTGCGGCCCGGCCGAAACCGAAAGCAGCCCGCCAGCCGTCTCGACCCGCGACGACCCGCCGATCAGCGCCGCCGCGCAGCGCGTGCCGTTCCCGCACGCCCCGGACTCGCTGCCGTCCGGGTTGAAGAAGCGAAGACGGACATCGGCTTGCTCGCTCGGTTCCATGAGGATCAGCTGGTCAAAGCCGATGCCCGTTCGCCGGTCCGCAAGCTGTCGCACGCGCAGGGGCGAGAGCTGGACCGGTTCGTCGCGCGCGTCGATGATCATGAAGTCATTGCCCGCCCCATGCATCTTCACGAAGCGGATGGGGTGGCTGGTGCCGGCTTGCATCACCGCTGCGCTTCTAGGCTGCCAGGGCGCCCCCGTGCAATGGCCGAGCGTTGCCAGGGCGACCCGTGTCGGCTAGGGGCGCGCACCGCCCGACGCCCGATGGAAAAACCGGAATTGGCCAGCCTCACAACCCCGTCCGAGACCATCGTTGCTGAAGTCGCGGCCCTGCTGACCCAGGTGCTTGCGCTTCGGCCCGATGTCGCGCGCCAGCTGTCGCGAACGACCAGGCTGTTGGGCAATCTGCCGGAACTGGATTCGATGGCGGTCGCAACCGTTCTGACTGCGATCGAGGATCGGTTCGGCATCCTGATTGACGACGACGAAGTCTCGGGCGCCCTATTCGAGACGGTCGGCAGCCTCGCCGATTTCGTGGCCAGCAAGCAGCAGCGCTGACCAGCCGGGGCGCGTCGCCAAGCCTCGGGCCGATTGTCACAATTTTCCCCTTTACAGGGGCAGGTACCGTCGCCATATGCGCGCTCCGCTGCCCCATGGGACTTCCACCGCAAGGCAGCTGTTCGCCAACTGCTTTGTGGAGGTCCCTTGAGTTGTACGAGAGCCATAACGCGCTGGGGGTAGCGCGGGCGCTGCAACCGGCAGCCCCCGTCACGCTTGTCCGTCCGGATGCGGCGACTGCCGCGGCCCGCTTCTTCGTCTCGGCATTCCCGGGGAGAAGCTTCTATGCGGTCAAGGCCAACCCCTCGCCTCATCTTCTTGAGCTGCTCTGGGCCGGCGGGATCCGCCAGTTCGACGTGGCCTCGATCGCCGAGGTCCGCCTCGTGCGCCGGATTCTGCCGCAGGCCGAGTTGGCCTTCATGCACCCGGTCAAGGCTGCAGAGGCCATTGCCGAAGCCTATCATGTCCATGGCGTGCGTATCTTCTCGCTCGACACCCACGAGGAGCTGGCAAAGATCGTTCGCGCCTGCGCGACCGATGGCGTGCCCGCGGCCGATCTGACGCTGTGCGTGCGCCTCAAGGTCTCGTCCGCGCACGCCAAGCTCAGCCTCGCCTCCAAGTTCGGGATCGGCGTTGCCGATGCGCCGGCGCTTCTGCTGGCCGCCCGGCAGGCAGCCGATGCGCTCGGCATCTGCTTCCATGTCGGCTCGCAGACGATGAGCCCGGCTGCCTATGCCGATGCCATGGCCTTTGTCCGGGCCGCGATCGTGGAAGCCGGTGTCACCGTCGATGTCATCGATGTCGGCGGTGGCTTTCCCTCGCGCTATCCCGGCATGGAGCCGCCCAGCCTCGAGACCTATTTCGCGGTCATCGAGCGCGCCTTCGAGGCGCTGCCGATCAGCTATTCGGCGGAGCTGTGGTGCGAGCCGGGCCGGGCGCTCTCGGCCGACTATGCATCCGTGCTCGTGCGCGTGGAGAAGCGGCGCGGCAATGAACTGTATATCAACGACGGCGCCTATGGATCGCTGTTCGATGCCGCGCATGTGGAATGGCGCTATCCTGTCCGCCTCGTTCGGCCCGATCCCTCGGCGGCAGAGCTGGCCCCTTTCTCCTTCTATGGCCCCACCTGCGACGACCTGGATCAGATGAAGGGCCCGTTCCACCTGCCGGCCGACGTCCAGGCCGGTGACTATATCGAGATCGGGCAACTCGGCGCCTATGGCCAGGCCATGCGCACCGGGTTCAACGGCTTCGGGGCGGGTGACACGGTGATCGTCCGCGATGCGCCGATGCTGTCGCTCATCCCGGCCGATGGCGAAGCGCGGGTGCCGGGGAATGTCGTGCCCCTGCCCCGACGGGGAGCGGCCGGATCCGCCTGAGCAGGCGGCCGGGCGCGTTTGACGGGCACGGACCTGCCCTCTACGTCACAGCCCTGTCATTCCCCACCCCCAGAACAGCCTCGCCGCCCGTCGGCGGCGGGGCCATGATCCGATGGGAGCCATATTCATGACCGACCCGATCGACCAGCAGCGCAAGGCCGAACTCCTCTCCACGCCCGTGCGCCACATCGACATCACCAGCTTCGATGCCCGCCCGATCGTGGACCAGATGGCGCACATGAGCTTCACCAGCCGCGATCTGGCGCGCGCCGCGAGGATCTACAACATGATGCTGGAAGATCCCGACGCGACCATCTTCCTGGTCATCGCCGGCTCGACCTCGGCCGGCGGCTGCATGGACCTCTATGCCGAACTTGTCCGCTCGAACATGGTCGACTGCGTCGTGGCGACGGGCGCCACCATCGTCGACATGGATTTCTTTGAAGGGCTTGGACACAAACATTACCAGGCCCTTGAAATACCGGATGATAATACGCTCCGATCCCTTTACATCGATCGCATCTACGACACCTATATCGACGAGGAGCAGCTGCAGGTCACCGATCACACGGTTGGAGACATTGCCGATGCCCTGCCGCCCGGCCCCTATTCCAGCCGTGCCTTCATCCGCGAGATGGGCCGACATCTCGTCGAACATGGCCGCAAGGCCAACAGCCTCGTCAAGCTGGCCTATGAGCATGATGTTCCCATCTTCTGCCCGGCCTTCGTCGACTCATCCGCCGGCTTCGGCCTGGTGCGCCACCAGGTCGAGCGGATGAGGGCTGGCAAGCCCTATGTGATGATCGATGCGGTTGCCGATTTTCGCGAACTGACCGACATCAAGATCAAGGCGGGTCCCACCGGCCTTCTGATGATCGGCGGCGGCGTGCCCAAGAACTTCATCCAGGACACCGTCGTCTGTGCCGAGATCCTCGGCCACCATGATGTCGAAATGCACAAGTATGCCGTCCAGATCACGGTCGCGGACCAGCGTGATGGCGCCTGTTCCTCCTCGACGCTGCAGGAGGCCGCAAGCTGGGGCAAGGTGCAGACGGTGCACGAGCAGATGGTGTTCGCCGAGGCCGGCTCGGTGATGCCGCTGCTGGCGTCCGACGCCTGGCATCGGGGCCAATGGAAAGCGCGCAAGCCCCGCCGCTGGGCAAAACTGTTCGACTGACATCTGCAAGATCGTGCCCGGCTGACGTCGACCGCCGACGCGGCCGGGTTCAGATGTTCAGGGCAGCCTGGGGTGCGCCGCCCCGTCGCGGCCTTCTGTGCGCCGGAACTCAGCCACGAGTTCCACATGGGTCGACCAGCGGAATTGCGCAATGGGCCACAGCCGGCGAAGCCTGTAGCCACCTGCACACAATCGCTCGGCGTCGCGGGCGAAGGTGGCGGGATTGCAGCTGACGGCGGCAACCACCGGCACCGCCGATTGCGCCAGCTCCACCGACTGCGCCATCGCGCCCGCCCGCGGCGGATCGATGACGACCGCGTCAAAACCCGCCAATTCCGCAGCCGTGAGCGGGCGTCGGAACAGATCCCGATGCTCGACCGAAACGGCAGGCCCGGCCCGGCGCGCGGCCTCGGAAAGGGCACGCACCGCCGGGCTACTCCCCTCGACGGCATGAACCCGGACCCTCGCCGACAGGGGAAATGCGAAGGTGCCGCAGCCGGCGAACAGGTCGGCGACACGCGCAGCATCCCTGGCGATCGCTGCCACCGCCGCCATCAGTGCTGCCTCGCCATCGGGCGTTGCCTGAAGGAAGGCGCCCGGCGGCAGTGTAACAGACACCCCGCCGAACCGCACGGCCGGGTCTGACAGGGTCACAACCGTCTCGACCCCCATCGGCCCTTCGATCGACAGGCGGGCCAGCCCATGGGTTCGGGCAAAGGCCGTCAGCCCCTCGATCACCCGCAGGCGATCCGCCCTCAGATTGGCGAGCAGCAGGTCGATTCCGCCCTCAGTCATCGTCATGTGGATGCTGATGGCAGACCGTTCCGCCAGATGCGGGGCGAGCAGCGATCGCAGGGGCGCCAGCAGGCCGAAAAGATCGGGGTGCAGCACCGGGCATTCCCGAAGGTCGACAAGGCTGTGCCGCCCTGTTGCATTGAAGCCAATGAGAACCTTGCCACCGGTCCGGGTCGCACGCATCGCCGCGCGCCGCCGGGATCCCGGTGGCGACAGATGGACGGGCTCGACGACCGAGGGTTCGATCCCCAGCCGAGCCAATGGCTCCAGGATCCGCTCAACGGCGAAGCGGCCAAGCATGGCATCGGACACATGCTGCAGCTGGCAGCCGCCGCAGACGCCGAAATGCTGGCAGGCCGGAGGGACATGGTCCGGCCCGGGCTTGAGGGTGCCATCCGACAGGATGCGATCGCCCGGAACTGCGCCGGGCACGAAGCGGCCGTTGGCCGTCATCCCATCACCCCGGGCCGCCAGACGAACCACCTTGTCGACCGGCGGATCCTTGTTCATGGAAGCGTCATCTTGCGGTGACGAGGGGTCGAGTGCCGCGTCTCTCGGAGTGATCATGTCCCGCCTCATCGTCTCGACTCCGCTCGCTGCCGGCTTCGGCGCGGTCGTGCTGCTGTCGGCATGCGCGCCGGCACCGCTCTACACCGGAAAAAGCCGCGTCAAGGGCGCGGTGACGCAAGGCGAGATCCCGCGCGACGCGCGCGGCGAGCCGGTGTGGTCAGCGATCCAGCCGACGGCTGATCCAGCTGTGAAGGACGCCGTGACCCTTGATCGGGGAAAACAGCCGCCCGAAAACTGAGACCAGCACCGCACGCCCATCCACCACGAGGGCGACAGCCCGGCACATTGCAGTTTCGCGTTCCGAAGCTAATGGACGGCGCAATTGCAAGGAGCCGTCGCAATGCCGTTCCTGAAAGCCGTCTGGGGCTTCCTGGTGGGCGTCAAGGACGCTCTCGTCCTGCTGTTCATGCTCCTGCTGTTCGCGGCTCTCTGGGTCGCGCTTTCGACCCGCGCGCCACGTGTCACCGTGCCCGACGGGGCGGCTCTCAGCATCGAGCTCGACGGCGTCCTCGTGGACCAGGCGACCCCCGTGCCCCCGCTCGCCATGCTCTCGGGCGGCCCATCGATTCCGGAGATCGAGGTTGCCGATCTTGTCGAAGCGATCGACCGCGCCACCGAGGACAAGCGGATCGCCATGATCGCGCTGGAACTGGACGGTTTCCTGGGCGGTGGTCTCGCCAACCTGGACGCTGTCGGACAGGCGCTTGCCCGCTTCCGGGCAAGCGGCCGGCGGGTGGAGGCCTGGGCAACGGCTTACACCGACCCCGGCTACTACCTCGCGGCCCATGCGGATGAGGTGGGTCTCTCGCCCATGGGCGCGGTCCTGATCGCTGGGCCGGGGGGCAGCGGACTCTATTTCAAGGATGCCCTGGAACGCCTGAAGGTCACGGTCGAGGTCTTTCGAGTCGGCACCTTCAAGAGCGCCGTCGAGCCATTCACACGCAACGACAGCTCGCCCGAGGCACGCGCCGCCGACCAGATGCTCGCCGACGACCTGTGGGCGGTCTGGCGGACCGGGGTGGAGGCACAGCGAAGCGGCCTTGATGTTGCCGCAACACTTGCCAGCTGGCCTGCACGGCTGTCCGGCGCCAACCTTGATCAGGCCCGGCTCGCCCGGGATGCAGGCTTCGTGGACAAGCTGCTCTCCCGCACGGCCTGGCACGAGGCGCTAAAGGCCCGGCTGGGCGCCGGCGACGATCCCGATCGGCCCGGAGACTATCGGCGGATCGCGTTCCAGGACTATCTGAACGCTCGTCGTCCCCTGCGCGAGAAGGGACCGGCAGTGGCCGTTGTTCATGTCTCGGGGACGATCATCGACGGCGAGGCCCCTGCCGGACAGGCCGGGAGCCGCACCATTGCCCGGCTGATCGAGGATGCGGCCGCCGACACTGACGTGAAGGCGCTGGTCGTCCGGATCGATTCGCCGGGAGGGTCTGCAACCGCATCCGAAGAGGTTCGCCAGGCGATGCTCGCGGCCCGCGGACGTGAGATCCCCGTCGTCGCCAGCTTCGGGCCGGTGGCTGCCAGCGGCGGCTACTGGATTGCCACCGGCGCCGATTCGATCCTCGCCCACCCCGGAACCATCACCGGTTCGATCGGCGTGTTCGGGATTGTGCCGACGTTCGAGGGCACGCTGAAGTCGGTCGGCATCCATGCCGACGGCGTGGCCACAACCCCCTTTTCAGGCCAGCCTGACCTCGTTGGCGGCCTCAACCAGCCGACCCGCCAGCTGATCCAGTCTGTGGTCGAGGACACCTATCGCCAGTTCCTCGCGCATGTGGTCGAGGCTCGCGGCCTGCCGCTTCCCGATGTCGAGACGCTGGCCGAGGGCCGTGTCTGGTCCGGCAAGCGCGCGCTCGACCTGAAGCTGATCGACGGGTTCGGCGGGCTCGATGCCGCTGTCGCGGAAGCCGGCCGTCGGGCCGGAATCGAGGGCAAGCCACGCGTGAAGACCTTCCGGCCCGAACGGCCCTTCCTGTCGCAGATCCTGAACGACCTCGGCTTGTCGATCACTGACCGGCGCCCCATCGACGGACTGTCGCGCCTCGTCTCGGCAAGTCGCCTGTCGGCCATGGGGCAGATCGAGATGGCGATCATGGTCGCGCGCGGTCCGCTCGTGCAGACCGCCTGCCTCGCTTGCGCGCGGCATCTGCTGCCGCGCGACGGATCGGGCGAGTCTGACGGCGTCAGGGCGCGGATCCGGCAGCTCCTCGCGGATTGAGCCCTGCGCTCGCCGGCCATCGGATTTCCTGCTATGCTGACCCCTTGCGGGGCGGCAGCGTGGGAGATGCCGATGGACAGTGCCACGAGACCGGTCGATCAGGCTGACGAGTCGGAAACGCCTGCCATCCGCCCGTTGACGAATGCCGACATCGGCTGGGCGCTCCGCGCCGGCTGGACGGACTATCGCGCGCGGCGCGGCGAACTTCTGCTGCTGCCCCTCATCTATGTCGTGGTGGGCGCGCTCGCGGCGCTGGTCGCTTTCCGGGCCGACCTATTGCCGCTGCTGTTTCCCGTTGCGGCCGGATTCGCACTGGTTGGGCCGATCGCGGCAGCCGGCTTCCACGAACTGGCGCGCCGGCGTGAAGCCGGCGAGGAATCCGGCTGGAACCATTTCTTCGATCCGCTGAACGGCCGCGCCCGCTGGCCCCTCATCGGCCTCACGCTGATGGCCGGCGGGCTGTTTCTGGCCTGGCTCTGGGTGGCGCTTGCCCTGCATGGCGCGACGCTGGGAAGCCTCGGCGTCGGCTCGCCGCAGGATTTCATCGGCCGCATCGTTGGAACGCCCGAGGGGCGTACGCTGCTGCTGGCCGGAAACGCCATCGGCTTTCTCTTCGCGATGAGCGCGCTGGTGATGCTGACGTTCAGCGTGCCCATGGTCGTCGATCGCGGAACCGACCCCGTGACGGCCGTGATGACCTCCATCCGGATCTTCCTGGCAAGCCCGGGCCCGGTTCTGGGCTGGGGGCTTGCGGTCGCCCTCATTCTGCTGGTGGCGTCGATCCCGCTCTTCGTGGGACTGATGGTGGCGCTACCGGTGCTCGGCTACGCGACCTGGCATCTCTACACCCGCGCCGTCGCCCGATAGGGTTCGTTGGCTGGCCGGCAGCCCCCATCAGATGTGGATCGCGTGCCCCATCGCCGCGAGCGCGGCCTCCTTCAGCGCTTCCGAATGGGTGGGGTGAGCATGGCAGGTATAGGCGATGTCCTCGGCCGAAGCGCCGAACTCCATCGCCTGTGCGGCCTGGGCGATCATCGTGCCGGCGAGGCTGCCGATGATGTGGACGCCCAGGACCCGACCGCTGGCTGCATCCGCCACGATCTTGACGAAACCGGCGGTATCCCGGTTCGTCTTGGCGCGGGAATTCGCGTTGAAGGGAAAGCGGCCGATCGTGACAGCGTGACCGGCTGCAATCGCCTCCGCCTCCGTCAACCCGACAGTCGCAACTTCCGGCATGGTATAGACCACGGCCGGAATGACCGCGTGATTGATCGGGCGCTTCCGCCCCGCGATCGCCTCGGCAACGGCCACGCCCTCATCTTCGGCCTTGTGCGCCAGCATCGGCCCCTCGATCACGTCGCCGACGGCCCAGATTCCAGGAACTGCGGTCGACAGATCCGGATTGACCGGGATCCGCCCGCGCGCGTCCAGCATGAGGCCGGCCTTTTCCAGATCGAGGCCGTCGGTATGGGGCCGGCGACCAGCCGACAGCAGGACGATGTCGGCCTCGATCGTCTCCGCCACGCCGCCAGTTGCCGGCTCGAGCGTGACGACAGCCCCCTTCCCTTTGCGTTCTATTCCTGTTACCTTGGTTGAAGTTCTTATATCAAGACCTTGCCTTGAAAGAATTTTCGCAAACTCCTTGATGATGTCCGAATCCATTGCCGGCACGATCGTCGGCATATATTCCACCACCGTGACCCGGGCGCCGAGCCGCCGCCAGACGGATCCCATCTCGAGCCCGATATAGCCGCCGCCGACCACGACGAGGTGTCCGGGCACCGCCTTCAGATCGAGCGCCTCGGTGGATGTGATGACCACCTCGCCGTCCGGCGACAGCCCCGGCGGAAAGGCCACCTCGGAGCCGGTCGCGATCACCACATGGCGGGCGCGCACCAGCTCACCGGCGACATCGACCGTGCCGGGATCACGGAAACGTGCCGCCCCCTTCAGCCACGTGACCTTGTTCTTGCCGAACAGATATTCGATCCCACCGGTCAGCTCCTTGACGGCCTTGTCCTTCTCGGCCTGCATCCGCGCCAGATCCAGCGTCACCTCGCCCAAGCCGATTCCGAACCTGGCATGCGCACCGCCGGCTGCCTCGGCATAGATTTCGGAGGCATGAAGCAGCGCCTTTGACGGAATGCAGCCGACATTGAGGCAGGTGCCGCCCAGCGTCGCCCGCTTTTCGACGCAGGCGACCTTCAGGCCGAGCTGCGCTGCCCGGATGGCCGCGACATAGCCGCCGGGTCCGGCCCCGATCACCAGCACGTCATGGTCGGCCATCAGCAGCTCCCTAGAGATCGACCAGCAGGCGGACGGGGTCTTCCAGCGCTTCCTTCACCCGCATCAGGAAGGTGACGGCCTCGCGTCCGTCGATCAGGCGATGGTCGTAGCTGAGCGCCAGATACATCATCGGCCGAACCACCACCTGCCCGTCGCGGACGACCGGTCGCTCCTCGATCCGGTGCATGCCGAGCACGCCCGACTGCGGCGGGTTCAGGATCGGCGTCGACATCAGCGACCCGAAGACCCCACCGTTGGTGATGGTGAAGGTGCCGCCCTGAAGCTCCTCCAGCTTGAGTGTCCCGTCGCGCGCGCGCCGGCCGAAATCGGCAATCTCGAACTCGATCTCGGCGAAGCCCTTTGCCTGGGCATCGCGCAGAACCGGCACGACAAGCCCGTTCGGCCCCGACACCGCGATCCCAAGGTCGACATAGTCGTGGAACACGATCTCCTCGCCCTCGATCCGGCCATTCACCGCCGGAATGTCGCGAAGCGCCAGGACGCAGGCCTTGGCAAAGAAGGACATGAAGCCCAGGCGCACGCCATGCTTCTTCTCGAAGGCGTCGCGGTAGCGCGCGCGCGCGGCCATCACCGCCGACATGTCCACGTCGTTGAACGTGGTGAGCATGGCGGCCGTTTCCTGCGCTTCCTTCAGGCGGCGGGCGATCGTCTGGCGCAGGCGGGTCATTCGCACCCGCTCCTCGGTTCGGACACCCGCCGCGGTGCCGGCTGCGGCTGCCGGAACCGGGGCAACGACGGGCTGGCCCTCGGCCGCCTTCCGGCGCGCGGCAGGGCCGGTCGTCGGCTCGCCCTCGGGGGTCGCCCGCGGTTCGGGTGACGGGGCCGGCCTCGATGTTTCCACTGCCGGATCGGGTGCTGGCGCGGGCGCCACGGCCGGCCCTTCGCTTTTGGCAGCCGGCTTGCCGGCGGCGGAAGCGGCAGCGGCCTCGATCCGCGCCACCACCGCGCCCACCTCGACCGTATCCCCTTCGGCGAACAGCTGCTCGGTCAGAACACCATCAGCCGGGGCATTGACCTCGACAGCCACCTTGTCGGTCTCCAGGCTGAGGATCGGCTCGTCGGCCTTAACCGCCTCGCCCACCTTCTTCAGCCACTGGCCAATCGAAGCTTCAGTCACGCTCTCGCCGAGCGCCGGAATGATCACGTCCATGCGGGGCTCCCCCTCAGGCTGCCTTTGGCGCCCTGCGCGTCTTCAGACTTGAACGGATGGCCGCGCGCACATGCGCCCGGTCCTCGCCCAGCGCTTCATGCACCAGCTTCGCCTGCTCGGCCAAATGCCGGCGCGCGAGCCCCGTTGCCGTCGAGGCAGCAGCCGCTCGCCCGGCATAGACGGGTCGGACGCCCAGCGCGGCTTCAATAAGCGGCTCCACGAAAAACCAGGCGCCGGCGTTTCGGGGCTCTTCCTGGCACCAGACCACGGTTTCGAGGTTCGGGAAGCGGGCGGCATAGTCGGCGACCACATCCCCAGGGAAGGGGTACAGCTGTTCCACCCGAAGCAGGTAGACATCTCGAAGCCCGGCCTCGTCGCGCGCGTCGGCCAGATCATAGAAGACCTTCCCCGAGCAGAGGATCAGGCGGCGAACCGATTTCGGATCCGGCTCGACCAGATCGTCAAGCACACGATGGAAGCTCGACCCCTCCGCCAGTTCGGCGAGGCGCGACACCGCGCGCTTGTGCCGGAGAAGGGATTTCGGCGTCATGATGACCAGCGGCTTGCGGAATGGCCGAAGCATCTGGCGCCTGAGGATATGGAAGAAGTTCGCCGGAGTGGTGCAGTTGGCGACCTGGATGTTGTCCTCGGCACACAGCTGCAGGAAGCGTTCGAGGCGGGCGGAACTGTGCTCGGGGCCCTGCCCTTCATACCCATGCGGAAGAAACATCACCAAGCCATTGGCTCGCAACCACTTCGACTCGCCAGCTGCAATGAACTGGTCGATCATCACCTGAGCCCCGTTGGCGAAATCCCCGAACTGCGCCTCCCACATCACCAGCGTTTTCGGGTCGGCCATGGCAAAGCCATATTCGAATCCGAGAACCCCGAACTCGGACAGGGGGCTGTCATACACTTCGAAGAAGCCGCCCAACTCGGCAAGCGGCGTGAATTTGGCCCCCGTCTTCTGGTCCACCCAGACGGCATGGCGCTGCGAGAAAGTGCCCCGCCCCGAATCCTGACCGGACAGGCGGACGCCATAGGGCTCGGGCGCTTCGGTCAGAAGCGAGGCAAAGGCCAGGCTTTCCGCCGTCGCCCAGTCCAGCCCCTTGCCGCTGTCGATGCTGGCCTGCCGGGCCTTCAGCACCCGCTCGAGCGTTCGATGGATGTTGAACCCTGCGGGAACGCTGTGCAGCCGCGCGGCCAGCGCTCGCAGGCGGTCTTCGGAAACCCCGGTCTCCGCGCCGCGACGCGCCGTCACCGGGTCGGCCGGCTGGGCCAGGCCAGACCAGCGCCCGCCGAACCATTCGGCCTTATTGGGAAGAAAGGCCTTCGACGCCTCGAAATCGGCTTCGAGGCGATCGACGAAGGCGGCCTCCATCACCTCGATTTCGGCGGCCGTCACCAGCCCTTCCGCGACCAGCCGTTCGCCATAGAGGGCCGCAACCGAGCGGTGATCGCGGATCCGCGCATACATCAGCGGCTGGGTGAAGGCCGGCTCGTCCGATTCATTGTGACCGAAGCGGCGATAGCACCACATGTCGATCACGACGTCGCGATTGAACGCCTGCCGGAACTCGGTGGCGACCTTTGTCGCGAAGGTCACGGCCTCCGGATCGTCCCCGTTCACATGGAAGATCGGTGCCTGCACCATCTTGGCGACATCGGAGGGATAGGGGCTGGACCGGGCGAAGGCCGGCGAGGTGGTGAATCCGACCTGGTTGTTGATGACGAAGTGCACGGTACCGCCGGTCGAATAGCCCGGCACGCCCGAGAATCCAAAGCATTCGGCGACGATCCCCTGCCCGGCGAAGGCGGCGTCCCCGTGGAGCAGCACGGGCAGCACCTCGTCCTGGAGCTCGTCCTCCCGGGAGATCTGCCGGCCCACGCCCCGCAGCCGCTGGGTGGCGCGCGCCTTGCCGAGAACGACGGGATTCACTGCCTCCAGGTGCGACGGGTTCGGCGTGAGCGACAGATGCACCCAGTTGCCGTCGAACTCGCGGTCGGTCGACGCGCCCAGGTGATATTTCACATCGCCCGAACCGCCGACATCGTCGGGATTGGATGAGCCTCCCGAGAATTCGTGGAAGATCGCCTGGAAAGGCTTCTGCATCACATTGGCGAGCACATTCAGCCGGCCACGATGCGCCATGCCGATCACGATTTCCCTGACGCCGTGTGCGCCGCCCACCTTGATGACGCTCTCCAGTGCGGGCACCGCCGCTTCCGCGCCCTCCAGCCCGAAGCGCTTGGTGCCCACATACTTCCGCGCCAGGAACTTCTCGAACTGCTCGGCCTCGATCAGCTTGTTCAGGATCGCGATCTTGCCCCTGGGCGTGAAGTGGATCTCCTTGTCGCGGCCTTCGATCTTGTCCTGGAGAAAACGGCGCTCTTCGACATCGTTGATGTGCATATATTCGATGCCGACATGGCCGCAGTAGTTGCGCTGCAGGATCTGGACGAGTTCCCCAACCTTGACCGTCTCCAGCCCACCGAAGATGCCGCCGATATAGACGGTGCGGTCCGGATCCGTGAGGCCATGATAGTCGGGCGTGAGGTCGGCCGGCATCGGCCGGTCGGCAAGGCCGAGCGGATCCAGCTTCGCGGCCAGGTGCCCGCGCACGCGATAGGTGCGGATCAGCATGGTCGCACGCACGGTGTCATCGGCAGCGCGACGGATCTCGTCGAGGGAAGGCCCCTGTCCGGCGCGGCCATTGGCCTTTGCGACCGCCTCGGCGGCGCGCGCAGCGAGGCCATGGTCGAAGGCCAGGGTCAGATCATCGTCTGGCAGGGGCGGCCAGCTTGGCCGGGCCCAGCTGGGGCGCGGCAGGGGATCGTTCCAGCCGTCCTGCATCGTCAACCTCGCATCCGAACGAGCAAAGTCCACTGAGCGTTAGCCGTATCGGCAGGGCATTTGAAGAAGCGTTGGCGCCATCATGGCTGCCATGCATGACGGCGCGACAACAGGTTCACCCCGCCAGCACCGTCTTCAAGGTCTGCCCGAGTTCGCTCGGATCCAGCACCACGCGAATGCCGGCCGCCTCCATGGCGGCGATCTTGTCCTCGGCCTTCCCCTTCCCCCCCGACACGATGGCACCGGCATGGCCCATGCGGCGGCCCGGCGGTGCGGTGGTGCCGGCAATGAAGCCGACCATGGGCTTCGTCCGGCCGCGCCGCACCTCGTCGGCAATGAACTGCGCGGCCTCCTCCTCGGCGGAGCCGCCGATCTCGCCGATCATGATGATCGACTTGGTCGCCTCGTCGGCCAGGAACAGCTCGAGCACATCGATAAAACTGGTGCCGTTCACGGGATCGCCGCCAATGCCGACGGCCGTGCTCTGCCCCAACCCCTCCTTCGTCGTCTGGAACACCGCCTCGTAGGTGAGCGTGCCCGACCTCGAGACGACCCCGACCGAACCCTGCATGAAGATCGAGCCCGGCATGATCCCGATCTTGCACGCGCCCGGAGTCAGCACGCCCGGGCAGTTGGGCCCGATGAGGCGCGACTTCGAACCCTGGAGCGCGCGCTTGACGGGCACCATGTCGAGCACGGGGATGCCTTCGGTGATGCAGACGATGAGCGGGATTTCGGCCGCGATCGCCTCTAGGATCGCGTCTGCCGCGCCGTAGGGCGGCACATAGATCACGCTGGCGTTGGCCCCGGTCTTTTCCCGCGCCTCGAGCACGGTGTCGAACACGGGAAGGCCCAGATGGGTGCTGCCCCCCTTCCCCGGCGCCACACCGCCCACCATCCGCGTGCCATAGGCGATCGCCGCTTCCGAGTGGAATGTGCCCTGTTTCCCGGTGAAGCCCTGGCAGATGACGCGGGTGTTCCGGTCGACAAGAATGGACATCAGGCAGCCTTCTTCACTTGCGCGACAATCTTGCGGGCAGCGTCGCCCAGATCATCGGCGGAAACGATGGCCAGGCCGGATTTCGCGAGGATTTCCTTGCCCAGCTCCACATTGGTGCCCTCCAGCCGAACGACCAGCGGCACGCCCAGCTTCACCTCCTTCGCTGCGGCAATGATCCCTTCGGCGATGATGTCGCAGCGCATGATGCCGCCGAAGATGTTGACGAGGATGCCCTCGACGGCCGGGTCGGCGAGGATCAGCTTGAAGGCGGCCGTCACCTTCTCGCGGGAGGCGCCGCCGCCCACATCCAGGAAATTGGCGGGCTCGGCGCCATTCAGCTTGATGATATCCATCGTCGCCATGGCAAGCCCCGCGCCATTCACCAGGCAGCCGATATTGCCATCCAGCTTGATGAAGGCCAGGTCGTGCTTCGACGCCTCGATCTCGGCCGGGTCTTCCTCTGACAGGTCGCGCAGCTCGAGAAGCTCCGGGTGTCGGCCAAGCGCATTCGAGTCGAAGCCGACCTTGGCGTCGAGGACCAGCAGTTCGCCCCCGTCGGTCACGGCAAGCGGATTGATCTCGATCTGCGATGCGTCGGTGGCGATGAAGGCGTCATAGAGCTTCGCCGACAGGCTTTCGGCCTGCTTCGCCAGATCAGCGGACAACCCCAGCGAGGCGGCCACTGTGCGGCCATGGTGCGGCCTCCAGCCGGTCGCCGGATCGACCGTGAAGGTGCGGATCCTCTCGGGCGTGTCGTGGGCGACCGCCTCGATGTCCATGCCGCCCTCGGTCGAGACCACGCAGGCGATCCGGCCTGTCGCCCGGTCGACGAGAAAGGCGAGATAGAATTCCCGCGCGATATCGACTCCATCCGTCACATAGAGGCGCTGCACCTGCCTGCCGGCCGGGCCGGTCTGAACCGTCACCAGCGTGTTGCCGAGCATCTCGGCGGCGGCGGCCCGAACCTCCTCTTTCGAGCGCGCCAGCCGGACTCCGCCCTTGGCCCCCTCGGGCAATTCCCTGAACCGCCCCTTGCCGCGCCCGCCGGCATGGATCTGCGCCTTCACCACATAGAGCGGCCCCGGAAGCTGATCGACGGCGGCTGCGGCCTCCTCGACGCTGAAGGCCGCCACCCCCCTGGGCACAGGCACACCAAAGCGCGCCAGCAGCTCCTTGGCCTGATATTCGTGGATGTTCATGGATGCCCCCTCAGGCCAGCGATGGCTCAATGCCCTTGCACGCGACCAGCAGCTCCTTCACCGCGTCGACGGAAACCTGGAAATTGGCCTTCGCCTCGGCATCGAGCACGATCTCCACGATCCGCTCCACACCGGTCGCGCCGATGACCACCGGGACGCCGACATACAGGTCGGTGACGCCATATTGCCCAGTCAGGTGCGCCGCGCAGGGCAGCAGGCGCTTCTGGTCCCTGAGGTAGCTTTCGGCCATCGCAATCGCGGATGCCGCCGGCGCATAATAGGCCGAACCGGTCTTCAACAGGCTCACGATCTCGCCCCCGCCCGACCGTGTGCGCTGGACGATCGCATCGATCCGCTCCTTCGTGGACCAGCCCATGGCGATGAGGTCGGGAATGGGGATTCCGGCGACGGTCGAATATTGCACCACAGGCACCATGGTGTCGCCATGGCCGCCCAGCACGAAGGCGGTCACGTCCTTCACGCTCACCTTGAACTCCTCGGCCAGGAAATGCCGGAAGCGCGCCGAATCGAGGACGCCGGCCATCCCGACCACCTTCCGGTGCGGCAGGCCCGAGAATTCCCGAAGCGCCCAGACCATGGCGTCGAGCGGGTTGGTCACACAGATCACGAAGGCATCGGGCGCATGGGCCTTGATGCCCTCGCCCACCGCCTTCATCACCTTCAGATTGACCCCCAGCAGGTCATCCCGGCTCATGCCCGGCCTTCTCGGCACGCCTGCGGTTACGATGCAGACGTCGGCGCCGGCGATGTCGGCATAATCGTTCGTGCCCTTGAGCACGGCATCGAAGCCATCGACCGGGGCCGACTGGGCGATGTCCAGCGCCTTGCCCTGGGGCGTGCCCTCGGCGATGTCGAACAGGACAACATCACCCAGTTCCTTGAGGCCGATGAGATGCGCGAGCGTGCCGCCGATCATGCCGGCGCCGATGAGGGCGATCCTGGGGCGAGCCATCCGAGTCCCTTTGAAGCTGATGTGTTGCAGTTGCGAGCGCGGCAGTAGACGGCCGCTTTCGGCAGCGTCAACCGCGCGTGGTGAGCAATGGGTCAGGCACGCAGCCCATGCCCCTCGGCGAGATAGGCGGCCGACTGCATTTCCCTCAGCCGCGAGATGGTCCGCTGGAACTCGAAACTGCCGTCGCCGCCAGGATAGAGGTCTTCCGGCGCCGCGTCGGCGCCGATCACCAGCTTGCAACGCCATTCGTACAGCGTGTCGATCAGCATCACGAAGCGGGCGGCCTCGTTGCGCATCTCGGGCCCCATTACCGGCACGCCTACGAGGAAGACGGTGTGGTAGGTTCGCGCGATCGCCAGATAGTCGGCCGCGCCCCGCGGCTGACGGCACAGGCGGCTGAAGCTGAACACGGCCACGCCCTTCAGGCTTTTGGGCACGTACAGCGTGCGGCCACTCCCCAGCTCCAGCTCGGCGGTCGGCACATGCGCCCGATCCTCGACCGGAAAGTCCGTCAGGCGGAAGAAGAGCTCAGCCATGGCAGCCGTCGTCTCGGGCCCATTGGGCACATGATAGGTGGGCAGGCCGCCGATCCGGTCCAGGCGATAATCGGTCGGCCCGTCGAGCGCGACGACATCGAGCCGGCGTTCCAGCAGCGTGATGAAGGGCAGAAACAACTCGCGGTTGAGCCCGCCGAGGTAGAGATCGTCCGGCGGCCGGTTGGAGGTGGCGACGACCGTCACACCCGCGTCGAGCAGCGCCGTGAACAGCCGCGAGAGAATCATGGCGTCGGCAACATTCGTCACCATCAGCTCGTCGAGGCACAGCAGCCGGGCCTCGGCCGCCCAGGCCGCCGCAACCATCGGAATGGGATCCCCGGCGCCGGTCGCGCGCGCCGTGGCAATCCGTGCATGGGTTTCCAGCATGAAGGCATGGAAGTGGATCCGCCGCCGCGGCCCGAAGCCGACATGGCGGGCAAACAGATCCATCAGCATGGATTTTCCGCGGCCCACGCCGCCCCACAGATAGAGTCCGCGGGGGGCCGCTGTGGCCTTGCGCGCAAGCAGGCGCGCGAGAATCCCGGATCGGCTCGCCGACGTCAGCGCGTCGGACAGGGTCTGCAGCTGATCGACGACGGCGGCCTGGGCCGGATCGGGTCGCAGCTCGCCTGACTGCAACAGCGCCGCATAGGCCGCCCGTACCCCACTCACCGGGTGCGGGGCACCTTGCGCAGGATCCCGTGCCACTGGCACAGCAGGCTGGCGCCATCCGCTTGTGTCAGCGTACCGGACACCCAGACGAGCTTGCCCGTCTCCTTCACGATCCGGCCGCGCCCCTCCAGAACCTCTCCGACCGCGCCCGGCCCCAGGAAATCCGTGCTGCACTGCAGGGTGACGGCGGCCTGGGTGCTGAGCAGGTGGCGGATGGTCGCGAACATGGTCACGTCCACAAACGCCATCAGGAATCCGCCGTGAAGGTGCCCGAGGCCATTGGCATGGCGCCGCGCCGTCTCGATGCAGGCGAGAATCCCCTCGCCCTCGTCCCGATAATAGACGTCGCCGAGGCCATCGACGAACCGTCCCTCGGGCCGCGCATGCCAGGCCTTCCACCCGGCCCAGGGCCCTGCTTCAACCAGTGTTGCCGGCATGGCGCGGGCCTAGCCAGCCGGCGCCCGGGCTGCAAGCCGGCTCAGCGCATCGGGATTGGCAGGCACTCGAAGCCAGCTGCCGCCGCATGCGCGCACAGCTCGATCGCGTCAGCCTTGGCCGTCAGGCCCTTGACCTGCAATCGCACAAGCCCTGTTCCGGGGGCCGGCTCGTAATGGGGCTGAAAGGTGGCAAGGTGCGCTGACCGCCCCTTCACATCCGACCAGGCGGTTTCGGCCCTGGCACGGCTGCCGAACGCCCCCAGCTGCACGCCCCAACCCGGGCCCGGAAGGCCTGCGGCCACGACGGGCGCTCTTGCGACGGCCGGCAGGGCGCGCGTGGCAGGCATGGCCGCCGTCCTGGTCTGCGACAGGAACGGCCGATCGAGCCGCGCCAGCGAGTTGCCGGCGTCCGCCAGGAAGGCATCGCTGTCCAGCGCAGCCGCCCGCTTCAGCTCGGTGGCGGCCACCACGCAGTAGGTGGATTGGTCGGCCGTCTCGGCAAAATGATTGTAAAGCTGCGTCATGTGCGTATCGAGCGCGCGCTGCCAGTTGCCGCCCTGGGCCCGGAAACGGTCCGCCTTGGCTTCATAGGCAGCGGTCAGAAGCGCCTGCTTTCCCCTCAGGAAGCCGTTGTAGTCGGCGATGACGCCCGACCCCACCCGAGACGAGCAGGACAGCGCCGCAACATTCAGCCCGGCGCGCACATGCCACACCATCTCGAGGTCGGACAGATCGCGGTGGATGGGCGACAGCAGGGCGGGCGGCGGCGACGGGCGCGCGCCCGGTTCGGGGGCTGGCGGCGGCCGCGTCGCGCAACCCGCGATGATCAGCAACAGCAAAAGGGTTGCAAGGTGCTGGCGCATGGCAACGCCCCCTCCTCTGCCCAGCCTGCCCATGACAACATAACGTGTCGGCAGAACGCCGGATGTCAATTGGCACTGGATCAGAGGGCGCGCGCCACCATCATCTTCTTGATCTCGGCGATCGCCCTGGCGGGGTTCAGGCCCTTGGGACAGACGTTCGCGCAGTTCATGATGGTGTGGCAGCGGTAGAGGCGGAACGGATCCTCGAGATTGTCGAGGCGCTCGCCCGTCATCTCGTCGCGGCTGTCGGCGAGCCAGCGATAGGCCTGCAGCAGGATGGCAGGGCCCAGGAACCGGTCCGAATTCCACCAGTAGCTGGGGCACGCCGTCGAGCAGCAGGCGCAAAGGATGCACTCATAGAGACCATCCAGCTTGTCCCTGTCCTCAGGCGACTGCAGGCGCTCCTTCATGTTGGGCGCAGGCGTGACCGTCTGCAGCCATGGCTTAATAGACGCATATTGGGCGTAGAAATGCGTCATGTCGGGTACCAGGTCCTTCACGACATGCATGTGCGGCAGCGGCGTGATGGTGATGTCGCCCTTCACATCCTCGATTGCCTTGGTGCAGGCGAGCGTGTTGGCGCCGTCGATGTTCATCGCGCAGCTGCCGCAGATCCCCTCGCGGCAGGAACGGCGGAAGGTGAGCGTCGGGTCGATCTCGCCCTTGATCTTGATGAGGGCGTCGAGAACCATCGGCCCGCAATCATCCAGATCGATGGAATAGCTGTCATAGCGCGGGTTGGCGCCGTCGTCGGGCGACCAGCGGTAGATCCGGAACGTCTTGACCCGCCGTGCATCGGCCGGCGCGGGAAACGAACGCCCCTCCGCCGAGATTCGGCTATTTGCGGGGAGTGTGAATTCAGCCATTCAATCCTCAGTAAACACGGGCTTTTGGCTTGATGTATTCAACTTCATCGGTCAGCGTGTAGGTGTGGACAGGCCGCCGGTCCATGGTCACCTTTCCATCCCGGAACCAGCCGATGGAGTGCGCCAGCCAGCGGTCGTCGTCGCGGCTGGGATAATCCTCACGCATATGGGCGCCCCGGCTTTCCGTGCGGTTGGCGGCCGCGTGCATGGTGACGACGGCTTGGCCGATCATGTTGTCGAGTTCGAGGGCCTCGATGAGGTCGGTGTTGAAGACCAGGCTGCGGTCGGAAATCCCGATATCCGCCATTTGCTGATAGACGGCATCGATCCGGCGCATCCCTTCCTCCAGGATGGTCGCGTCCCGAAACACGCCGCAGTTCGACTGCATGGTCTTCTGCATCGCCAGTCGGATGGCCGCCGTCGGGCTCCCGCCCTTCGAATGACGAAAGGCGTCCAGCCGTCCGAGCGCGAAATCGGCCGAATCTTTCGGCAGCGGCGGCAGCGGCGTCATCGGCTTCACGGTCTGGCCGATCCGGATCCCGGTCGCGCGACCGAAGACAACCAGATCGATCAGGCTGTTGGAGCCCAGGCGGTTCGCCCCGTGCACGCTGACGCACGCGGCCTCGCCGACAGCGAACAGGCCGGGCACCACCATATCCGGGTTGCCGTCCTTCAGCGTGACGACTTCACCCCAATAGTTGGTGGGAATGCCCCCCATGTTGTAATGCACGGTCGGCACCACCGGAATGGGCGCGCGGGTCACGTCGACGCCGGCGAATACCTTGGCTGTCTCCGAGATGCCGGGCAGGCGTTCCGCCAGGATCTTCGGGTCGATATGGTCGAGGTGAAGGTGGATATGATCCCCTTCCCTGCCCACCCCGCGGCCCTCGCGGATCTCCATCGCCATCGAGCGCGAGACGACATCGCGCGAGGCCAGATCCTTGGCCGAGGGTGCATAGCGCTCCATGAAGCGCTCGCCGGCGGCGTTGGTCAGATAGCCGCCCTCGCCGCGCGCGCCCTCGGTGATGAGGACACCGGCGCCATAGATCCCTGTGGGGTGGAACTGCACGAACTCCATGTCCTGGAGGGGCAGGCCGGCGCGCAGCACCATGCCGCCGCCATCGCCGGTCGAGGTATGGGCGCTGGTCGCGGAGAAATAGGCCCGGCCATAGCCGCCGGTCGCCAGGACGACGGCATGGGCGCGGAAGCGGTGGATCGAGCCATCCTCCATGCAGATGGCGACCACGCCCCGGCACTGGCCATCGACCATGATGAGGTCGATCGCGAAATATTCGATGAAGAAATCGGCGTCATGCTTCAGGCTCTGCTGGTAGAGCGCATGCAGCATGGCATGGCCGGTGCGGTCGGCGGCCGCGCAGGTTCGCTGGGCGGTCGGGCCCGCCCCCATGTTCTGGGTCATTCCGCCGAAGGCCCGCTGGTAGATCTTGCCCTCCGGGGTGCGGGAAAAGGGCACGCCGAAATGTTCCAGCTCGTAGACGGCGGCAGGCGCCTCCCGGCAGAGATATTCGATCGCGTCCTGGTCGCCCAGCCAGTCGGAACCCTTCACCGTGTCATACATGTGCCAGGTCCAGTGATCGGGCCCCATGTTGCCAAGCGCCGCCGCGATCCCGCCCTGGGCTGCCACCGTATGGCTGCGGGTGGGGAAGACCTTGGTGATGCACGCCGTCTTCAGCCCCGTCTGGGCAATCCCCATGGTCGCACGCAGGCCCGAACCGCCGGCGCCCACAACGACGGCGTCATAGCTGTGATCGATGATCTTGTAGGCGTCGCTCAAGGTCAGGCTCCAAAGGCGATCTTCAGCACCGAGAAGGCAGCCAGCGCGCCCGCCCCGAACAGGAAGAGGTTGAGGGCGAGGATCGCCAGCAGCTTCGCACCCTCGGCCCGGACATAATCCTCGATCATGACCTGGACGCCCAGGCGCGCATGCCAGAAGCTGGAAACAATGAGGAGCAGCAGCGGAACGGCGACGATCGGCTGCTCGATCCAAGCGCGAACGCTGGCGTGATCAAGCGACGGCAGCGAGGCCAGCGAAGCGATGAACCAGGTGAACAGCAGCAGATTGGCTGCTGCCGTCACGCGCTGAAGCCACCAGTGGTGCACGCCCGCCCGGGCCGAGCCAAGTCCACGGACGCGCTTCAGGCCAGTGGCGCTGTGAAAGGATGTCGCCATCAGAAGCCGCCTTCCCGCCACAGCATCAGCGACCAGAAGAGCGCCGTGAGCGCGACCGCGCCGATGAACACCCAGGTCGCCGTCAGCTTCGAGACCCGAAGCCCGTAGCCCCAGCCCGAATCCATGGCGAGATGGCGAAGACCCGACAGAAGATGCTGGAAGAACATCCAGCTGAGCCCCACCCAGACCAGCCAGCCGAGGGGACTCGTCGCCGCCACCATGAAGTCGAGATAGGCCTCGCGCGAGGTCGCAGCCGCCACCAGCCACCAGCTGAACAAGGCCAACCCAGCGAACACCAGCGCGTGACCGGACACACGGTGGAAGATCGACACGGCCATGTGCACCCGCCAGCGCCAGATGGACAGGTGCGGCGACAATGGGCGGGCTTCGATCACGGGCATTCCCTCATTGCTCAACGGCCAGCGCTTTGAAACCAAACCGCTGGGGTTGCAACAGGCTTGCCTGTCGCAGCGACCGGCCCCCCGGGGCGATGGCCGCCATGCAGCTGCTGCATGAAAGCAGTACCCACCCTAGTCGGCACTCTTCAGGGGATCGGGTGGTCGCACAGGCGCTGATAGGTGGGGTAGCGTGGATTGTCGGTCGCAAGCCGCGCGAGAACCGCCGATCGGACGGCCGACAGGACAGCCAGATCGTCGGGCGCCAGCCGCCCGTCGCGAAGCGCCGCGCAAAGGGCGGCCGCACCGCCGAACGGGGCAAGCGCCGCAGCCTCGGCCGCATCGGGTGCCTGGTCGAGCTCGCGCTCGATGATCGCCAGCACATTGGCCGCCACGCGCGCATGGAATGCAAGCCGCCCGTCAAGGGCCGGCTGCGCGTCCTCAAGGAAGCCGCGCACTGCTGCCAGCAGCTGGGGGATGGTGGGATGGCTCATCGCTCAGACATCGCCATGCGCGATCAGATGCACCAGATCGGCTGCAACCTCGCTGACGCGGCGCCCGATCGCCGCCCGCTCGACCGAGGGCACCCGGCCGGAGAGATGGTCGTCGGCCAGTTGCAGGCACGAGAGACCCCATTTCAGCGTCCCATAGACTTCCCACAGCTGCAGCTCCCCGGCCGTCACCCCCATGCCATGGGCGTCCAGAAGGGCCTGCCGGCTTCCGAACCCGCCCACCGGCTGCTGCCACTGCCCGAAGCGCCAGGCCTGGACGCAGAGCCAGCCCAGATCCTCGGCAGGAACCGACAGATGCGCAAGTTCCCAGTCGAGGACGGCGACCAGGCCCTGTTCGGGCGAGACCATGATGTTGCCTGACCGGAAATCGCCATGGACAAGGCAGGTCGCCGGTCCGGTCGGCATGCGTGGCTTCAGCCAGGCGAAGGCCAGATCGAAGGCCGGGATGTCCACGCCGAGACGCCGGTACCAGTCGAACATTCCGGCCAGCAGCTCGGCGCCCGAGCCGCCCGGCAACGCCAGATCCGCCCAGGTCTCCAGCGGGGCGCGGTGGAGGGTCGCCAGCGCCGCAGCGCACTGCACGGTCAGCCCGGCACGAGCCGTCTCGAAGGCGGGATCGCGCAGCCATTTCGGCGCCAGCGCCTCACCATCGATGAAGGCGCTGACCATGCCGTCCCCCAGCCCGTCATCGTCGCCGGTGGTCGCGATCACGGGGGCGACCGGCACCCCGAGGCGACCGGCACGGCGCTGGAGCTCGGCCTGGACCGCACGAGGCAGGCCGACATGCTCGGCGCTGGCCGTGCGCTGGAAGATGAGGCGGCGAATCGAAGGGCCGACTTTGGCCTCGAGCAGCCAGGTGGCGCTGGCTGCGCCGCCCGACAGGACGCGAACATCCCTGATTTCGACCGGCGCGCCCAGATGACGGGCCAGGAGGTCCGACAGCACGGTCCGGCCTTCCGCGCTAGGGTCAAGCAGCGGCATGGCGTTTGACACCGGGCCGACCAATGGCGCACCGCGCGCGGGTGCTTGCTCCCCACCGATTCCACATCATCCGCCTTGGTGGCGACCGTCCAAAGCCGGGGCAAGCTCGCACTGCGCGCAGGACCCGCCGCTGCCGGGCGACAGCATGACATCGGGCATTGAGGCACTGGCGTCGGTGCTGCTGATGGCCAATGTCTGGCTCGTCGCGCGGCGATCCCTGTGGAACTATGCCTTCGGGATCGCAGCCGTCGGTCTCTACGCGCTCCTGTTCCTGGAGGCCCGGCTCTATGCTGCGCTCGGCCTTCAGATCCTGTTTCTCGCGCTCAACATCTACGGCCTCATCAACTGGCACCGCGCGCGCATTCGAACGGGCGACGTGCCCGTCAGCCGGATGTCCGGCAGGGCCCGCGCGCTTACGGGGCTTGCCGTGATGGCGCTCGCCCTCCTGATCGCCGCCCTTCTCGATCGCTTCACCGACGCCCGAAGCCCGCTGTGGGACAGCAGCAACACCGCGCTCGCGCTGGCGGCGCAATATTGGCAGGCCCGGCGCCGCATCGAGACCTGGCCGCTCTGGATCGCCGTCAACATTGGCTCCGCCGGGCTCTACGCAACCCAGGGACTCTGGATCACCAGCCTGACCTATGCCGTGCTTCTGGGACTCGCACTGCACGGCTGGCGGGCCTGGCAGTCGGCCGCTTTGCGGGTTCAGCGATGCTGAGGGTCGTGCTGTCGGGGGTGGAATCGGTCGGCAAGTCCCGGCTGGCCGTCGATCTCGTCGCGCGTTTCGGCGGGCTGCTGGTGCCGGAGTTCGGCCGCACCTACACGGAGCGGCTGCGTCGCGACCTGACGCTGGAGGATCATTACGCCATCGCCGAAGGTCATGCGATCGAGGCCGATCAGGCCGCCGCTGCAGACCCGCCGCTGCTGGTGGAGGATACCGACATTGTCATGACCACCGCCTGGGCCGAGATGCTGTTCGGTGTGCGCGACCCGATCCTGGCGGCGCGCCCGAGCCGGGCAGACCTGCACCTGCTGCTGCTTCCCGACGTGCCCTTCGTGCCCGACCGCGTCCGAATGTTCGGCGATCCGGGGATGCGGGCCCGGTTCCACACCATCGTCCTGCGGGAATTCAAGATGCGAGGCATCAGCCCCATCCGCATCGGCGGCCCCTTTCCCGAGCGGCAGGCGCAGGCCTTCGCCGCGGTCGAGGCCCGGCTGTGAGCGGGTTCGTCACGATCAGGCCCTGCACCCGCGCCGAGGCCGACGCGCTGGCCGCCACGGACGACCCCTTCCCGGGCATCGATCCGCCACCCTCGCTGGTCGCCTCCGAGACACCTCGAGGCTGGGAGCTTCGGCTCTACACGGCCGAAGCGCCCGGCCGCGAGCTGCTTGCGATGCTCGCCGGCCACACGCCTTCGGCCGGCGAAGGGATAACCATCGAGCCGCTTGCCTCGACCGACTGGGTTGTCCTGTCCGAGCAGGGGCTGGAACCGGTCGATGTCGGGCGCTTTCACCTGTTCGCGCGCTGCAACCCTGGCACACCCCGGCCCGGCCAGTGGCCGCTCGCGATCGAGGCCGGCCTCGCCTTCGGAACAGGGCGGCATGCGACAACCGCCAGCTGCCTTCGCGTTGCCCAGCAGCTCGCCCGGCGACACCGGCCCCGCCGGATCCTCGACGTTGGAACGGGCTCGGGAATCCTTGCGCTCGCTGCGCTTCGCCTGCATCCCGGGGCCACCGCCATCGCAACCGACCTCGACGCCCGGGCGATCGCGGTCGCGCGCAAAAATGCCCGGGCCAACGGCTTCGTCATGGGGCGCGGTCGCGGGCGCATCCGCCTGATCGTGGCAGGTGGGCTACGCGACCGCCGCATCCATGCCGACGGCCCCCATGATCTTGTCCTTGCCAACATCCTGGCGGGTCCGCTCGTCGCGCTGGCCCCGTCGCTGTCGGCCACCGTCGCCCGCGGCGGCCGGCTGGTGCTCGCCGGGCTGCTCCAGCCGCAGGCACGTGCGGTGATCGCCGCCTATTGCGCGCGGGGTTTCCGGCTGATCGCCCGCGACCCGCAGGCCGAATGGCCGGTCCTCGTGCTGGAGCGAACCCGGCCGGCCAGCCGCCTGGCGGGGATCAGGGCCGCCAGGCGTGAAACAGCGGGACGTGGGTGGGCGGCAGACTCAATCTGACCGTCCGACGCCGCCGACGCCCCTGCACGGGGGCTGTCTCGGCTTGAAAGGGCTGTTCGTTCAGCCACATGGTCATACTCCTTCATATCCCCTCTCGTAGGTGGGGAAATAGGAGTTAGATAGTCCGATTAAAAGCGGCGACGACCGAACAGCAGCCATGCAATCAGATTATGATGCTTCACTTTCATCAAGAATCCGAAGCCATTGCGCCTCGTCGATCACGGTGACACCCAGGGTCTCTGCCTTTGCGCGCTTCGAACCCGCGTCGGCGCCAGCCACGACAAGGTCGGTCCTGGCCGAGACCGATCCGGCAACGCGCGCTCCCAGCGCTTCTGCCCGCGCCTTCGCCTCGTCGCGCCCCATGGCTGACAGCGTGCCGGTGAAGACCAGCGTCTTGCCAGCGATGGCGGACTCGCGCGTGGCGTGGCGGACAGCCAATGGCGTGATCTCGCCGAGCAGGTCGTGGACCGTCTCGCGATTGTGCGGTTCCTGCCAGAAATCCCGGAGCGAGGCGGCGATTTCCGGGCCGACGCCATCGACATCCACGATCGCCTTCCACGCCTCGGCACGCCGCCGTTCGTGCTTCGCTGGCGGCTCGCCGGCAAGCGGCTCGGGATCATCGGCCACCAGCCGGTCCAGCATCGACTCGAACGCCGCCCAGTCCCCATAGGCCCTGGCCAGGTCGCGCGCCGTTACCTCGCCGACGTGCCGGATGCCGAGCGCGAACAGCAGCCGGTCCAGGCCGACGCGCCGCCGGGCCTCGATCGCCGCCATGAGATTGGCAACGGAGCGGGCCTGCCACCCGTCCATTGCCTCGAGCGCCTTGGCATGCCGGGAAAGCCGGAAGATGTCGGCCGGCCCCGAGACCCAGCCCAGCGCCAGGAACGACTCGAGGGTCTTGGCGCCAAGGCCCTCGATGTCCATCGCCCGTCGCGAGACGAAATGGCGAAGCCGTTCGAACCGCTGGGCCGGGCATGTGAGCCCGCCGGTGCAGCGTCGGACCGCTTCCCCGGATTCGCGCACCGCAAGGCTGCCGCATTCCGGACAATGATCGGGAAAGACGAAGCGGGGCCGGCGCGCATGGACTTCGGGATCGCCCGTCCAGCCGAGGATCTGGGGGATGACATCTCCGGCCCGCTGCACCGTCACCAGATCGCCGACACGCACGTCGCGCCGGGCAATCTCGTCCTCATTGTGGAGCGTCGCATTGGTGACGACGACGCCCCCCACGGTGACGGGCCGCAGCCGCGCCACGGGGGTGAGTGCGCCGGTCCGGCCGACCTGGATGTCGATCGCCAGCAATTCGGTGACAGCCCGCTCGGCCGGAAATTTCAGGGCCAGCGCCCAGCGCGGATGCCGGGCGACCTGCCCCAGCCGCGCCTGCAGCGCCAGATCATCCACCTTGATGACAAGGCCGTCGATGTCATGGCCCAGCGTCGCGCGACGGGCGCCCAGTTCGTTCCAGGCCAAGATCGCCGCCTCGATCCCCTCGACCCGCCTCAGGGTGTGCGAGACCGGAAAGCCCCAGCTGGCGATCCGCGCCATTATCTCGGCCTGGGTTGCCGGCAGTTCGCCTGAGATCTCTCCCCAGCCGTGGGCGAAGAAGCGAAGCGGCCGGCTGGCGGTCACGTTCGGATCGATCTGCCGCAGCGAGCCGGCAGCGGCGTTGCGGGGGTTGGCGAAGGTCCGGGCGCCGGCTGCCGCCTGTGCGGCGTTCAGGGCCGCGAAATCGTCCCAGCCCAGATAGATCTCGCCCCGGATCTCCACGATGGCGGGGGCGTCTGCGGGCAGCCGGTCCGGCAGGTCGGCGACGGTCCGGGCGTTTGCCGTCACATCCTCGCCCTCGGCCCCGTCGCCCCGGGTCGCCGCGATGGCAAGGCGCCTGTCCTCGTAGCGGGCGGAGAGCGAGAGCCCGTCGATCTTCGCTTCCACGGTATAGGCCAGCGGGTGATCCGGCGCGAGGCCAAGAAATCGCCGCACGCGCTCGTCGAAGGCACGCGCGTCGTCGGCCGAGAAGCCATTGTCGAGGCTGAGCATGGGGCGCGCATGGCGAACCTTGCCGAAACCCACGGCCGCCGGCGCACCGACGAGCCGGCTCGGCGAATCGGGACGGACCAGGTGCGGAAAACGCGCTTCCAGCGCCTTGTTCTCGGCAACCAGCGAGTCGAACTCGGCGTCCGAGATGGTTGGCGCATCGTCCTGGTAATAGCGCCGGCTGTGTTCCGCGATCAGCTGCGCGAGCTCGGCGAGGCGCGCGGCTGCCTCGTCTTCGGCTAGTTCGCGATCACCCCCGTCCATGCCGGCGGCCCTAGCAGGCGGGGCCGCCAGCCGGGAAGAGCCGCTGGCGACCAGGGGTGGTCGCCGGCCCTGTCGGCCACCCGAATCACGCGCCGTCGGGCCGGATCGATGGCGATCGCGCCTGTCGCCCGCAGTGTCGCCCGGTCGAGCGTCAGCCAGCGGGCCGTGCAGTCGGCTGGCAGCACTGTCGGGGCGGTCACGATGTCAGCCATGGCACAGGCGGCCGCAAGCTCGGGTCCGTCGGGCGGCGGGCGGATGAAGGCCATCAGCCGAAGTCCGCCGTCCAGGATCAGACGGCAGCCGTCCGGCCCGCAACGCGCGCCGGACAGATCGCCAAGCCGGCGGTCGGCCGGGGCGCTCGCCGAACCCTGCCAGGCGCGCACCAGAAAGCCCTCCCGATGGCCGCGAAGCAGATGCAGGCGTCCCTCGCGGATCAGCCCGACCTGTCGCCCGTCGGCCGAAACATAGACGGTCGGGCGCGGCAGCAGCAGCGCCAGCAGCACGCTGGCGAGCAGCAGCGGCGCGCCGCTCCACCTGAGCGGTCCGCGAAGCAGCACCAGCAGCAGCGCGCCTGCGGCCATGACCGCCAATGTCCACAGCGGAAAGGCCGGAACGGCGAGGGTCGCCCCCGGCCAGGCGCTGACCGTCGTTCCGATCGCGCCCAGCAGCGCCAGCATGGGTTCGAGCGCCCAGGCCACAAGCCCACCCAGACCCAGCATCGACAGCGCAAGCCACAGCCCGAGCAACGGCATCACCACGAACGCGGTCAGCGGGATCGCCGCCATGTTGGCAAGGACGCCATAGAGGCCCGCCCGTCCGAAGTGGGCAAGCGCGATCGGCAGCAGCGCCAGCTCGACGACCAGGCTTGTCAGGATCAGTCCGGCCAGCAGCCGCCCCACCCGGAACAGCACACCCTCTTCACCCGGCCTGCCCTTGAGCCAGGCCCCGACCGGCGAGGCAAGCAGCAGGATGATGGCGGCCACGGCGGCGAAACTCAGCTGGAAACTGGGCCCCAGAAGCGCTTCCGGCCGGACAATCAGGATCAGCAGCGCTGCAAAGCCGAGCAGCCGGAGCGACAGCGGATCCCGCCCGAGCAGGATGGCAACCAGCGCGACCCAGGCGACGATGGCTGCACGTACTGCGGGCACATCCGCGCCCGAGAGCAGTGCATAGGCCGTGCCGGCTGCACCGGCCAAGAGCGCGGCCGCCGAGCGCACGGAGATGGCCAGCGCGAGCGTCTCCGAGAGGGCCATCAGACGCCGGGCGAGCAGGAACACGCCGCCGACGACGACACCGACATGAAAGCCCGAGACGGTCAGCAGATGGGCTAGGCCGGCCGTTCGCATCGCCTCGAGAAGCGGCGGGCTGATCCGGCCCTGCTCCCCCACCACCAGTGCCACTGCAAGGCCGCCTGCCTCGCCCGGCAGGTGGCTGTCGATGAACGCCTCCAGCCGGCTTCGCTGGCGATCCAGCCAGCGATCACCCGCCGGCGGCGGCGACAGGATCTGCACGGGACCCAGCATGCGCCCGCTGGCCGCCACGCCCTCGAACCAGGCAAGGCGCGCGCCGTCATGCGCGCCCGGCAGCACCGGGCCCGGCACTGGTCCGAGGACGGCGCGCACGGCGATCCGGGCACCCGGGACCACGCCATCGGGCAACGGACCCGCCAGGGTCAGCCGGATGCTGTGCGCCGGGTCGCCATCGATCGGGTCCCGCCGGAGCCGGATGCGTGTCCGATCGCCACCGGCGTGCGGCGCCACCGCCTCGACGGTGCCGGTCACCAGCTGCGGAACCAGTCGATGATTCAGGCGCGGTGCCGCGGCCGAAGCTGAACGCAGCTCGGCAATCAGAATGCCGGCCGCCACCAGCAGCCCGGCCGCCAGCAGGAGCTGCCGTGGTTGCCCGGTCAGCCCAAGGGCGGCCAGTGCCACGGCAAGGCTGGCGATCAGTGCCGCACGCCGCTGGTCCACATGGGGCAGGCCGAACCACAGCAGGATGCCCATGGCCAGCAGGACGGGCACGAACAGGATCCACTGCCGTCGTTCGGCCGCAAGGAGCCGCTCAAGCCTGCCCGTCCCGTCCGGCGAAGCCTTTTGCGCCGCCGCCATGAAGCTGCTAGCCACCCGCGCGCTGATCCCGCCCGTTGGCCGACCCGGCCGCAATCTCGGACCGCGCCATGCCCGACGCAAGCGATTCCATCCTGCCCGAATTCGCCGACCTGCCCGCCCCGGTCGTGCGCTTCGCTCCCTCTCCCACCGGCTATCTGCACATCGGCGGCGCGCGCACGGCCCTGTTCAACTGGCTCTATGCCCGCCACCATGGCGGAACCTATCTTCTGCGCATCGAGGACACCGACCGCGCGCGATCGACCGACGATGCGATCGCGAAGATTATCGACGGGCTCGACTGGCTCGGCCTCCGGCCCGACCGCCTCCCGCTCTACCAGTTCGCCCGCGCCGAACGGCACGCCGCCATCGCCCGCCGCCTGCTGGAATCCGGAAAGGCCTATCGCTGCTACGCGACGCCGCAGGAGCTCGACGCCATGCGCGAGGCGCAGCGCGCCGCCGGCGAGCCGCAGCGTTATGATGGCCGCTGGCGGGACCGGGCCGACTGGCCCGACGGCCCCTATGCCATCCGGCTGAAGGCGCCGACCACCGGCGAGACGATCGTTCACGACGCCGTCCAGGGCGAGGTGCGGCAGGCGAACAGCGAACTGGATGACTTCATCCTCCTGCGCTCGGACGGCACGCCGACCTACATGCTGGCTGTGGTGGTGGATGATCATGACATGGGGATCACCCATGTCATCCGCGGCGACGATCATCTCACCAACACGTTCCGCCAGCTCGCGCTCATCCGCGCGCTCGGCTGGCCCGAGCCGGCCTATGCGCATGTGCCGATGATCCACGGGCCGGATGGGGCCAAGCTCTCCAAGCGCCATGGCGCGCTCGGCGTGGAAGCCTATCGCGATGAACTCGGCATCCTGCCCGAGGCACTGGCGAACTATCTGTTGCGGCTCGGCTGGGGCCATGGCGATACCGAGCTGGTCACCCTGGACGAGGCAGTTGGCCTCTTCGATCTGGATGGGATCGGCCGATCACCCGCACGCTTCGACCCAGTGAAGCTCGAATCCGTCAATGCCCATTATCTGAGACAGGCCGACAACCGCCGACTCGTGGACCTTGCCGTTCCCCGCCTGCAAGCCGCGATCGGCCGCAGCCTGACCGCAGATGATCGCGATCTGCTGCTTCGCAGCATGGATGAACTGAAGCCAAGGGCTCGCAATCTCAACGAACTGGCTGCTTCGGCCGCCTTTCTTGTTCGCAGTCGCCCACTAGCATTGGACGACTCCGCACGCGCCCTGCTAGACGAAGCGGGGCAGGCCCACCTGGCCGCACTTCGGACGGCGCTTGCCGCCGAGGACCGCTGGGAACGGGACGTGCTCGAAGGCCTGGCCCGCCAGGTCGCCGAGGCACGCGGCGTCGGGCTGGGCAAGGTCGCAGGGCCACTTCGGGTGGCGCTGACCGGCCAGGCGACGGCACCCAGCGCCTTTGCGCTGCTGGTGGCGCTGGGGCGCACGGAAAGCCTGGGCCGCATCGATGATGCGCTCGGGGGGCGTGATGGGCAATGACAGGGCCGAACGGCCATGCATGGGTCGAGGAAGGACGAGACATGGCGAGCGAAGCGAAACTCACCCTCGGGGACAAGGCTCTCGATCTGCCGGTTCGCGATGGCAGCATCGGCCCGAAGGTCGTCGACATCCGCAAGCTCTACGGGCAAACTGGCCATTTCACCTTCGACCCCGGCTTCACCTCGACGGCAAGCTGCGAAAGCGCGATCACCTACATCGATGGCGACGCCGGCGTGCTGCTGCATCGGGGCTATCCCATCGACCAGCTCGCCGAGCATTCGAGCTTCATGGAAGTGGCCTATCTGCTGACCGAAGGCGAATTGCCGACTAAGGATGAACTCGACCGGTTCATCTACACCATCACCCGCCACACGATGGTGCACGAGCAGCTGATGAACTTCTATCGGGGCTTCCGGCGGGATGCCCATCCGATGGCGATCATGTGCGGCGTCGTGGGGGCGCTTTCAGCCTTCTATCATGACTCGACCGACATCGACGATCCGAAGCAGCGCATGATCGCCAGCCACCGGCTGATCGCCAAGATGCCGACGATCGCCGCCATGGCCTACAAATATTCGGTGGGGCAGCCGTTCATCTATCCCCAGAACCATCTGTCCTACACGGGCAACTTCCTGAACATGACGTTTGCGGTTCCGGCCGAGCCCTATGAGGTCGATCCGGTGGTCGAACGGGCGATGGACCGGATCTTCATCCTGCATGCCGATCATGAACAGAATGCCTCCACATCCACCGTGCGGCTCGCAGGCTCATCAGGCGCAAATCCCTTCGCCTGCATCGCCGCCGGCATCGCCTGCCTGTGGGGCCCCGCGCACGGCGGCGCGAACGAGGCGGCGCTCAACATGCTGCGCGAGATCGGCCGGCCCGAGCGCATTCCCCACTATATCGCCCGCGCCAAGGACAAGGACGACCCCTTCCGGCTGATGGGATTCGGCCACCGGGTGTACAAGAATTACGACCCCCGCGCGAAGGTCATGCAGCGGACAGCAACCGAAGTTCTCGACAAGCTGGGGGTGAACGATCCTATCTTCGACGTGGCGCGCGAGCTGGAGCAGATCGCGCTCAAGGACGAATATTTCATCGAGAAGAAGCTCTACCCGAACGTCGATTTCTATTCGGGCATCATCCTCTCCGCGATCGGCTTTCCCACATCGATGTTCACCGCCCTGTTCGCCCTCGCCCGCACCGTGGGCTGGGTCGCGCAGTGGAACGAGATGATCGGCGATCCGGAGCAGAAGATCGGCCGTCCGCGCCAGCTCTACACGGGCGCGCCCATGCGCGACTATGTGCCCATCGACCGCCGCTGACGGTTGAGCGGGCCCCGCGCGCGGCAGCGAAGCGCAAGGCCGACGAGCCCGAAACCGGCGATCAGCATCGCCCAGCTCGCAGGCTCCGGCACGGCCAGTGCGCTCAGCGTGATCCGGGCTTCGGTCGCATTGGGGTCGAAGGCAAAGCGGAAATCCGCACCACCCGCGACCGAGCCGAAGCCCACATTCAGGAACTCGCCTTGGCCGCTGAAGCGAAGGACAAGCTGGCTGCCGATCAGGCTGGACTGGATCAGGGTGCTGAAGGCCGGTGTCACCGCTCCCACGGTCTCGATCGAAGCGCCTTCGAGCGCGAGCACCTGTGTCTTCAGCCCCAAGCCCAGCGTCACCCCGGTGAACACGTCGACGAAGCCGTTGAAAGCGAAGCTCTCGCCCGGCGTATCGGCCTGGACGGTCCAGACGGTCGGTCGGAACGCCCGGAGCGCGATGTCTGTTTCCAGAAGGCCGAGGCCCGCGTTCAGGAAGGTGACCTCATTGCCACCCGCGACCTGCACATCGACGATGGCCACGGCCGCGGCGGGTGCCGCAGCCAGAGCGGCAAAAGCTGCAAGGATCAGTCGATTCATATGTCTGTCCCCTGTCCAATCTTCGCCCAAGGCGCGCCTAGAGGTTGCCGCGACCAAAAGGCCCGCTGATCGCAAGGGTGATGCCCGGCGTGTAGACGTTCACGAAAAGCGTACGTCCGGACCAGTCAAAGCAGGCGCCCGCAAACTCGGCTCCCCGATAGTCTCCGGCCGGGAACTGTCCCGTCCGACCGATGCGGGCGATCTCTGCATCACCCAGCATCACATTGTTCTTGGCGAAGATGTAGGCGAGGCCATCGTTCCGGAAGCCCATCAGCCGCTGCCCGGTGCCGAACTCGTCGACAACGGCGGCCCCGTCATCGCAGGTCAGGAGGCCGCCGCGCGGACTGACCGTGATGTTGTCGGGGTTGTTCCCAGCCACCCGGGCAACCGCCGCATAGAGAAGCGTCAGCGTGCCCCTGTCGGGGTCAGTGCGGCTTGGCTTGTAGGCCCACACGGCACCCAGGCCGCGGCCAGCCCGCTGCTGGCCGCCGCTCTCATAGCCGAAGCTGGTATCGACGACATAGAAGCAGTCCGACGTGTGGTCCCACCAGATGCCTTCGCCCCGGCTCATCCGCAGCGCGCCCTCGGCGCGTGCCTCGATGAAGGGGCCGGAGGCGTTGCGGACGCCCGTATCCGGATTGTCCAGCCCGCTTTCGGTGTAGCTGCCGGGATTTGCGTCGGGATCGTCGATCGTCACCCATTCGATGTCGAAACTCTGCCCCACGTGCGACACATCGCTCGGACGAACGCCGGCCAGCGCCAGAAGATTGGCCCGCTCGCGCCCGACCAGCCTGGCCGCCTGCAGCACACCGCCATCCTCAAGGCTGCGATAGGTGCGGCTGTTGTTGGCGGGCTTGAAGCGGTAGAAGGCCGAGACGTTGCGCGCATCTTCCGTCTCATAGATGTAGCCCGTCCGGGGATCGGTTGCGACAGCCTCGTGGCTGAACCGCCCCATCGCCACCAGCGGCACCGCCGATGTCCTGCTGGGGTCGATGTTCACGTCGAAGATATAGCCATGCTTCTTGCCGCCGAAGGGGCGCAGGTCCGCGGTCGTTTCCTCGCAGGTCAGCCAGCTGTTCCACAGCGTGCGTCCGCCCGCGCAGTTGGCGACCGTGCCGCCGATGGACGCACGATGATCCACCAGCCGGCCATTGCGGAACCGCAGGACCGTGCAGCCCCCCTGAAGCGGACCTCCGGTGGTCGTGACGCCGGGGATCGGAGGCACCACCACGCCGTCGTAGATGGCACCCGGCACCTCGATCCGCGGCCCGACGCCATTCTCATGGTTGCGGATGAGGAGGGTTTCCCGAGCCCGACCACCATTCTCCAGGACCACGGCCATGCCGTCATGCCGCGGCGCGACCGGCTGCCCGTCCGACATGCGATCGCCCGTCCAGGACAGCGACCGGTAGGTGAAGCCGCGCGGCAGCTGCAGCAGTGGAAGCCCCGTTTCCAGGTCGGCGACCGGCGCGATCGGGCCGTAGGGGCTTGCAACGGGCGCCGTCTGCGCGCCTTGCAGATTCGTGCCGGCCCGCGCCTGGGCTTCCATGATGGCCGCGAGCGGGCCGGCAAGACCGAAGGATGCCAAGGCGCCTCCCTTCAGCACGTTCCGACGGTCGATGACGGAGTTGCTGGCTTCGTGTGTCATGCAGGGCTCCTGACGGATAAGCTCTTATCATCAGACAGTCCCTGCGTGACGGGATGAAGAAGGATCAATTGCATCAAGGCAAATGTTTTGTGTCCTTCCACAGGCCCGTGAGCCTCAAGCCGTTGTCGCCCGTCAGGCTGCCTCATTGGCGGGCGGTTTCAGGCCCATGCGCTTCATCTTCTCGACAAGGGTCGTGCGCTTGAGGCCGAGGCGGCGGGCCGATTCGGCCACCGTGCCGCCGGCCGACTCGAGCGCCTGCGCGATAAGTGCGGCCTCGGCCTCGGCCAGCAGGGCCTTCAGGGGAATGGGCGCTGGCGGACGCGCCGCACAGGCGGGCAAGGACGGCGTGTCTGGGCGGGCCTTCTGGACTTCACTGCCCGAAAGCCAGGCCTCGACCGGGCGTCGCCGCGGCTTGAGCAGCCTGTCGACGGCGGCTGCATCCAGGCACCGCTCCTCCAGCGCCAGCGCCCGCTCCACAAGGTTGCGAAGCTCCCGCACATTACCGGGCCAGTGGTGCGCGGCCAGCGCGGCCGCACCGCAATCGGTCAGGTGGAGGCGCTGGCGTTGACGGGCAGCGAAATGCCCCACGAGCGCCGGTATGTCCCCCAGCCGCTCCACCAGCGGCGGCACGTCCAGGAACAGAACCGCCAGTCGCCAGTAGAGGTCGGCCCGGAAACGGCCGGCGGCGACCGCTGCTTCGAGATCGACGTGGGTGGCAGCGACCAGACGGACATCGACCGCAATCGGCCGGCTGGCGCCCAGCCGCGCGACCTCGCCCGTTTCCAGCACGCGAAGCAGCTTGGCCTGCAGGGAGAGCGGCATGTCGCCGATCTCGTCCAGGAACAGGGTACCGCCATGCGCCTGTTCGATCCGGCCCGGGCGAGAGCGGGTCGCACCCGTAAACGCCCCGGCCTCCGCCCCGAACAGCTCGGCTTCGGCGAGATCGGGGGGGATCGCCGCGCAATTCAGCGCCTCGAACCGAGCCACGGAACGGGCCGATCCGGCGTGAAGCGCACGCGCCACATTCTCCTTGCCGGCGCCCGACGGCCCCAGCACCAGTACGGGCGCCGGCGAGCCGGCAAAGCGAGCGACGTCCGCCCGCAGGCTGCGCATCGCATCCGACGCTCCGACCAGCTCGGCCGACGCTTGCGATGGCCGTGGCCGGACGTGAAAGACAGGCTCGTCCATGGGCCTCCTCAACCCAACGACCCTTGCGAATGCCGCCCTCCGTGGCTTGACTTTCCCAGGCCTCAGGGCACCCTGCCCAATCGCCCGGCAAACCGATATGCAGGTCCGGAACGGTTGTTGCGCGCAGAAACATCCAGTCTGGTGGCACTCGCTTCTTCGAAGCGGGCATAAAGGACGGAACTGTCAGGATAGACAAATTAAGTGATTAAATATCAGGTGTTTGTATAAATATGTCGATAAGCTATCTTGCAGCCGAAGCGGAACCTTCCGAGCTTATCAACATCCTTGTCCTCGGAGAAGTCGAGGCCGACGCGGTTCCATCCAGTTACCGGGTCGAGCGTGTCATCGATGATCCCGTCAAGGCGCTCGATGCGCACGACCCGGATGTTCTGGTTCTCGATGCCGCCCGCATCTCACCCGAGCTGGCCGAACGTCTCGGCGGTCCGCGTCACGCGGGCCTGCCTGTCGTCGTGCTGGCAGGCGACAGGGATGCCGAAGCCGTCGGCCTGCTTCTGGAGCATCCGATCAGGGTTCTGGACAAGGCGGGCGCCGATCTGGCTGCGGCACTGGCCCCGATCCGGCCGCATCGCACATTAGCCGATAGCGGCAATCCCTTCGATCCGGGCGATCGCCTCGCGACCCTGCGCCGCGATGCCGAGCGGATCGCTGCCGCGCTGGCCGAGCTGGCGGCCAGCCGGTCGCCCGGTGATGCGCGGCCTGTCACCGCCGCCCGGATCCGCGCCCACATCAAGGCGCGGCGCCTGCGGGAACGATTCCTGCCCGCCGACCTGTTCGCCGATCCCGCCTGGGACATGCTGCTGGATCTGGCAGCCGCACGGCTCGAAGGCACGCGGGTAAGCGTGTCCAGCCTGTGCATTGCCGCCAATGTCCCGACGACGACGGCGCTGCGCTGGATCAAGACGCTGGTGGATCGAGGCCTGGTTCAGCGCTCCACAGATCCGACCGACGCCCGGCGCAGCTTCATCGACCTGTCGCCGGACAGCATTCCCAGGCTCGACGCCTGCCTCGATGCCGTGCTGAACCTTCCCGGGCAGTAGCCGCGCCTGCTTGCACGCCCATGGAAATCGCGCCACCAGCGGTCGCGACGGCATGGAACGGTACGCCTGCGTCAGGGAGAGATCATGCGCACGATCGCCATCGTCGGCTCCGGCCCGGCGGGATTCTACACGGCCGAAGCTGCCCTCAAGACATTCGGTGCGCACGTCCAGATCGACATTTTCGACCGCTTGCCCACCCCCTATGGCCTGATCCGGGCCGGCGTCGCTCCGGACCACCAGTCCATCAAGGCTGTCTCCCGGCGCTATGACCAAGTCGCGACCGACACCCGGGTGCGCTTCCTCGGCCATGTCACGGTCGGTGCCGACGTTTCCGTGGACGAGCTCCGGGCGCACTATGACGATGTGATCCTCGCGACCGGCGCGCCGCAGGATCGGCCGCTTGGCATCCCCGGAAGCGATCTGCCCGGCGTCCTTGGGTCCGCCGCCTTTGTCGGGTGGTACAATGGCCATCCGGACTTCCGCCATCTCACCCCGCCGCTTGATGCAACGGTCGCGGTCGTCGTCGGCAACGGCAATGTCGCCATCGACTGTGCCCGGATTCTCGCCAAGACGGTCGCCGAACTGCAGGACAGCGACATCGTCAACCACGCGCTTGACCCGCTGTCACGATCGGCCATCCGCGCCATCCATGTTCTGGGCCGCCGCGGTCCCCACCAGGCCAGCTTCACGCTGAAGGAAGTGGGCGAGCTGGGCGACCTGTCGCGAGCCGCCCCACATGTCCGGCTGGCGGATTTCCCGCCGGCCGAAGCCGACGCGGCGCTCGAGACCGGCCAGCGCCGGGTGGTTGAGGTGCTGCGCCGCTTCGCCGTGGCCGGGCCGGATCCGGACAAGCCGCTTGCCATCCACCTCGACTTCTTCCGCAGACCGGTCCGTGTCCTCGGCGACGCGCGGGTCGAGGCGATCGAGGTGATGAAGACGAGGCTCGATACCGATGGCCAGGCCAAGGACACGGGCGAGACAGAGATCATTCCCTGCGGCCTGGTGGTCGCGGCCATCGGCTATCGCACCAGCCCGATCGAGGGCGTGCCCTTCGACGACCGGGCCGGGCGTTTCGTGAACGAGGACGGTTTCATCGCCCCGGGGCTGTGGTGCGTCGGCTGGGCCCGGCGGGGCCCGACGGGCACGATCGGCACCAACCGTGCCGACGGATTCGCCCTGATCGACCGTCTGTCCGCGACACCGGCCACCGGTGGCAAGCCCGGCCGCGACGGCATCGACAGGCTGCTTGCCAGGCGGGGCGTGGCCGTCGCCCGCTTCCACGACTGGCAGCGCATTGATTCCATCGAGATCGCCCGGGCGCGTCCGGGCGCGCCTCGCGAGAAGCTGGTCTCCCTCGAGGAGCTCAAGGCCGTGTTCGCCGCTTGACGACTGCCGACGCCGCGCCTATCCCGCCGCCTCGGTCCGGGGAATAGCTCAGCCTGGTAGAGCACTGTCTTCGGGAGGCAGGGGCCGGAGGTTCGAATCCTCTTTCCCCGACCATTTTCTCTGATGTCGAACTTCGGAAGGGCTGGTGCCGGCCCGTCCATCCTGTGATCTTCGGCCATGCAAGGGGCAGGCAGGGCCGGCCCCTTGCTGCCCTGGGCCATCCTCAGGCTTCGGCTGTCGCGCCACCGGAATGCCGGGCCCGCGGCACCGCATGTCGCGTGAGGGCGATCATCCGGTCCTTGACGGCCAGCTTCAGCTTCTTGAGCTGCGCGATCCGGGCCTCGTCCGGCAGGCGCCGGGCCTGCTCGCTGGCGATCTCATGCTCAAGCCAGCTGTGACGCCGCTTCAGATGGTCCAGAAGTCGCATGGCTGTCTCCCTCATCTGTGCGCCCCCTGACATGACGGACATGGGGGGGTGCGCCGGATGGTTCAACGGCCATCAGGGCAATTCATCGAGGGATGGCGGTGAACAGCCGCCCGCGGCGGATCAGATGTGAAGCGCCCGTTCATAGGCATCGAGAACGCTCTCGTGCATCATTTCCGAAAGCGTCGGGTGCGGGAATATGGTGGCCATCAGCTCGGCTTCCGTCGCCTCGCACTGGCGGGCGATGACAAAGCCCTGGATCAGTTCCGTCACCTCCGCGCCGATCATGTGCGCGCCCAGAAGCGCACCGGATTGAGCGTCGAACACCGTCTTCATCAGCCCCTCGGCCTCGCCCAGTGCAATCGCCTTGCCGTTGCCGATGAAGGGAAAGCGCCCAACGCGCACCGAATGGCCAGCCGCCTTTGCAGCCGCTTCGGTCAGGCCCACGCTGGCCACCTGCGGCCGCGAATAGGTGCAGCCCGGTATGTTGCCCTTGTCCATCGGATGCGCGTTTGGCGCCCCCGCGATCGCCTCCGCTGCCACGACACCCTCATGGCTGGCCTTGTGCGCCAGCCAGGGCGGGCCGGTCACATCGCCGATGGCCCACAGGCCTTCGACATTCGTGCGGCCCCACGCATCGGTACGGATATGCCCCCGCTCCATCTCAACCCCCAGGGCCTCCAGCCCGAGCCCTTCCGTGTTGGGCAGGATCCCGATCGCCAGGATCACATGGCTGAACCGCTGGCCGACGCCCCCGATATGGGCAATCACGCCTTTGCCATCGACCTCGAGTCTTTCAACAGAAGTTGAAGTTCTGACACTTAGGCCCTGCTTTTCAAGAGCTTTGTGCATGAATGCAGAAATGTCGTGATCCTCCACCGGCAGGATCCGGTCGAGCATCTCGACGATTGTCACCTTCGCGCCCATGTCGGCGTAGAAACTGGCGAACTCGACGCCGATGGCGCCGGAACCGATGACGAGCAGCTCGCTCGGCATGGCCGGCGGCACCATGGCATGGCGGTAGGTCCAGATGCGCTCGCCATCCCCCTTCAGATGCGGCAGCTCCCTGGCACGCGCGCCAGTTGCCACGATGACATTGGCAGCCTCCAGCCGACGCTCGCCCACCCTGACGGATGTCGCCGCAGCGAGTTGGGCTTCACCCTCCACGACCGTGATCTTGTGCTTCTTCATCAGATGCCTGACGCCGGCGTTCAGCTGCCCGGCCACCTTGCGCGAACGCTCGATCACGCTCGCCAGATCGAAGCCGACAGCCTCGGCCTTCAGGCCATAGGCCTCGGCACGATCCAGATAATGCTTGATTTCAGATGATCTGAGCAATGCCTTGGTCGGGATGCAGCCCCAGTTGAGGCAGATGCCCCCCAGCTTCTCGCGCTCGACAATGGCCGTCTTCAGCCCCAGCTGGGCTGCGCGGATGGCGGCCACATAGCCCCCCGGACCGGACCCGATGACAATGAGATCAAAACGCTCTGCCCCCGCCATGATGTCCTCCCCTCAGGCCAGCATCGCCAGCGGGTTTTCGATCAGCGACCTGACCGCGCCCATCAGTTCCGCCCCGACCGCGCCATCGATCGCCCGGTGATCGAAGCTGCCCGTCAGGGTCATCACGGTTGCGATCGCCAGTGCATCATCGATGACATGGGGCCGCTTCTCGCCCGCGCCGGCGGCGAGGATCAGCCCCTCGGGCGGGTTGATGACGGCATCGAACTGCCGGATCCCGTACATGCCAAGGTTGGAAAGGCTGGCGGTTCCACCTGTGTATTCGGCCGGCTGCAGCCTGCCCTCGCGCGCTCGTGCGGCAAGCGTTTTCATTTCGTCCGCGATCTGGGATAGCCGCTTGCCAGCCGCATCGCGGATGACCGGCGTGATCAGGCCGCCCGGAATGGCGACCGCGACCGATATGTCGGCGCGGGCGAACTTGCGGAGGTGATCGCCCGCGAAGCTGACGTTCGCATCGGGAACCTGCATCAGCGCCAAGCCGAGCGCCTTGACGAGAAAATCATTAACGCTGATCTTTATTCTCTTTGATTCAAGAGACTTGTTCAGCTCTGCTCGAAGCTTGAGCAAGGCGTCCAGCCGGACATCAACGGTCAGGTAGAAGTGCGGGACGGTCTGCTTCGACTCGGTCAGGCGCCGCGCGATGGTGCGACGCATGTTGGAAAGCTTCACCGTCTCGTGCGGAACATCGGTTTCGGGCAGCTGCGGCGCGGCGGCCTGCCGCGCAGGTTCGGGCGCGGACGGCTCGACAACCGCGGCAGCAGGCAACCCGGACGGTTGGCCGGCCGCCGCCTCGACATCGGCCTTCACGATCCGGCCCTTCGGCCCGCTTCCCTTGAGGCCGGCCAGATCCACGTTCAACAGCCTCGCAAGACGCCGCGCCAGCGGGCTGGCGGCGATCCGGTCGCCACCCGAAGTCCTTGCCGTTCCGCCAGGGCCTGGATTCGCCGGCGCTGGCGCTGGCGCCTCTTTCGGGTCCGGGGCCGAGTCCGGCCGTCCCGGCGCCACCGCCGGCCTGGCGGCCGGCGCGGCCGCTTCCTCGCCTTCGCCCGCCAGGCGGGCGATCACGGCGTTCACCCGCACATCTTCCGCGCCCTCGGGCACGAGCAGTTCCAGAACCTCGCCCTCGTCGACGGCTTCCACCTCCATCGTTGCCTTGTCGGTCTCGATCTCGGCGATGATGTCGCCGGAACGCACCCGGTCACCCGGCTTGATCAGCCATCGTGAGAGGGTTCCCGATTCCATTGTCGGGCTGAGCGCAGGCATGGTGATGTCGATCGGCACTGGCGTCCCCACCCCTTCTGTCCATTCTCAATTCCAGCGCCGCCGGCCGGCCGGCGGCCATTCCACACTTCAGATGATCGACCTGACCGCATCGACGACATTTGCCGCACGCACGATCGCGGCCGCCTCCAGATTGCGCGCATAGGGTAGCGGCACGTCGGCGTTGGTCACCCGAAGGACTGGCGCATCAAGCTCGTCAAATCCCTTCTCCATTGCGACCGCCATGATTTCCGATGCGATGCTGCAACGCGGCCAGCCTTCCTCCACCACCACCATGCGGTGGGTTCGCGCGAGGCTGTCGAGAACTGCGGCCTCGTCCAGCGGCCGAAGCGTCCTCAGATCCAGCACTTCGGCCTCGATGCCGTCGGCGGCCAGCGTCTCGGCCGCAGCCAGCGCCACCTCGACCCCGATGGAATAGGAGACGAGAGTCACGTGCCGGCCCTGCCGGTGAACGCGCGCCTTCCCGATCGGCACGAGATGCTCGCCCGAGGGGACGTCGAAGCTGCGGCCGTAGAGCAGCTCATTTTCCAGGAACACCACCGGATCGGTCGAACGGATCGCGGCCTTCAGCAGCCCCTTGGCATCCGCGGCGTCGTATGGCGCGATCACCACCAGGCCCGGCACGGACGCGTACCAGGGCCCGAAATTCTGGCTGTGCTGCGCTGCGACCCGGCTGGCCGCCCCATTGGGACCTCGGAACACGATCGGACAGCGCATCTGCCCACCCGACATATAGTTGGTCTTGGCAGCGGAATTTACGATATGGTCGATTGCCTGCATCGCGAAATTGAAGGTCATGAACTCGACGATGGGCCTGAGGCCGCCCATCGCCGCGCCGACGCCCAGGCCCGCGAACCCATATTCGGTGATCGGCGTATCGACGACACGCTTCTCGCCAAATTCCTCGAGAAGGCCCTGCGTGACCTTGTAGGCGCCCTGATACTGGGCAACCTCCTCGCCCATCACGAACAGGCGTTCGTCTCGACGCATTTCCTCGGCCATCGCATCCCGAAGGGCTTCGCGCACCGTCATGCGCCGAGCCGTCCCTGCCTCGGCTGGCGACGGATCGACTGCTGCCGATCGCGCAGCTGACGGGAGCGCGGCGGCCGGGCCTGGCGCAGCGCGTGCCGCAGCAGCCGGTCCTGCCGGCGCGCTGTCGGCACCGGCATGGGCGTGCGCGTCGGCGCGAACCGGCACAGCCTCGCCGGCATCGCCATCTGCCTCGAGAATGGCAATCACCGTTCCCACCTTCACGCCATCCGTGCCTGCGGGCACTTCCAGGCTGACAACCCGCCCGCCCTCGTCAACCTCCAGCTCCATGGTGGCCTTGTCGGTTTCGATCTCAGCGATCACCTGCCCGGGCCGGACGCGCTCGCCCGGCTTGACCAGCCAGGCCGCCAGCGTGCCCTCCTCCATGGTGGGCGACATCGCAGGAAGCTTCAGTTCCATCAGTAGCTATCCACCAGAACATCCGTGAAAAGCTCGGACAATTCTGGTTCAGCTGCCTGTTCGGCAAAGTCGGCAGCTTCCGCCACCCGGGCCTTCACCTCGCGTTCGCACTCCCTGAACCAGCCCTCGTCCGCATCGCCCCGCTCCAGCATTTCGCGCCTGGCGAGATCGATCGGATCGCGGTTCTCGCGGACGGACTGCACTTCCTCGCGGCTGCGATACTTGGCGGGATCCGACATGGAATGGCCGCGGTAGCGGTAGGTCTTCATCTCCAGCAGGATCGGCCCCCGGCCGGCGCGCACCCAGTCGAGCGCGACGGTGGCAGCCCCGCGCACGGCGAGCACGTCCATTCCGTCCACCTGGAGACCCTCGATACGGAAGCTCTCGCCACGGCGATAGAGCTGGTCCTCGGCCGACGCCCGGTTGACCGATGTGCCCATCGCATACTGGTTGTTCTCGATCACGAAAATGACCGGCAGCTTCCAAAGCTCGGCCATGTTGAAGGTCTCGTACACCTGGCCCTGGTTCGCGGCGCCGTCCCCGAAATAGGTCAGCGCCACGCCGCCATCCCCCCGATACTTGTGCGCAAAGGCCAGGCCGGCGCCGATGGGCACCTGGGCGCCAACGATGCCATGGCCGCCGTAGAAGCCCTGTTCCACCGAGAACATGTGCATGGAACCGCCCTTGCCGCGGCTGATCCCGGCCGCGCGTCCCGTCAGCTCGGCCATGATGACCCGCGGATCGATGTGGTTGGCCAGCATATGGCCATGGTCCCGGTAGCCAGTGACAACGCTGTCCCTGCCCGGCTCAATTGCTGCCTGAAGTCCCGTCACGACCGCTTCCTGGCCGATGTAGAGGTGGCAGAATCCCCCGATCAGCCCCATCCCGTAGAGCTGGCCTGCCTTTTCCTCGAAGCGGCGGATCAGCAGCATCATCCGATAGAAGTCGCGGTATTCCTTGGCTGTTGGCGCATGACGCTGCGGCAGTGGAACGGATTCCAGTCGCCCGGCGGCTGGGCGCGTCCGCCCTTTTGCCGCCTTCTCGGTCTTCCCCAAGACGAATCCCCTCAAGCAGGCAGGGCCGCGCGGCCCGCAGACCTTCTAGCCCCAAGCCTGCAAGTTTCAACCGGCCGCGGATTCCCTGCGGGTCAGGGTGCGCGGGGTCCGGAAGGCTCAAGCGGCACGATCACCTCGTCTGGACGGATCACGCCCAGGTGGCGCCGGACCAGCTCGTCGGCAAAGTCGGGATCGGCTCCGGCCGGATCGAGAAGCGAGATATCGCGTTCGAGTACCTGTCGACGCCTCTCAAGCTCGGACTGGGCAGCCGCAAGCCGGGCCTGTTCGGACCGGATGTCGTCCAGGGCCAGAAGCCCGCTCGGACCAGCCAGGGCGTGCATGCCGAAATAGCCGGCGATCATAAGGCATAGCGCCGGCAGGGCCGCACGACGGATCAGCTTCAGGGGCGCTGCGGATCGCATGTCCCACAGAATCATGCCCGGCTGCGGGCGTCAAGCCGCCGCAGGGAGCGGGACGACCGATCAGGGATATGGCACCCGTGTTGCAGATTTGCCGCACCCATTCGAGTAAATTGTAAATCTGCGTTAACTCGTTTTTTGAGGTCTTTAACAGGGATTCATCATCCGCTATGCACATTCCTGCGGGTGAAACATGAAACAAGGTCGCCCGGGCAACCGGAAGGATGTGCATGCTGAACCAGGCCCTGAGAATGGCAGCTGCAATCGCCCTGAGTGGCGCATTCTTCTCGGCTGCTGCCGCACCAAGCCAGGCGCAAGACCTGGCAGGCGACTTCCGGCTTGCAGAAACCGGAACGCCCGCACAGGCAGAGCGTGCCGCCAACGACAAGATCGCCTTCGAGGCGACATCGCCACCTCTGCCCAACAGCAAGAGCGGCCACGTGCCGCCCGTGCCGGAAACCGGCACATTGGCAATGCTGATCGCAGGTCTCGGGATGATCGTGATTGCCCAACGCCGGCGGCCCTCCACCGCCTGACGTCAACTTGAGCTTTGATGGTATCTGGGCCCGGAACCGACAGGTTCCGGGCCCTTCGTTTCAGGGCGCTTCAGCCGACCCGGAGAGGAACACCCTTCGTGCTGCTGCAGTGTCAGCCCAGACGGCGAAAGGCCGCGCGCCCCGCATAGCGGGCTACCGTCCCGAGGTCCGACTCGATGCGGAGAAGCTGATTATACTTGGCCAGACGGTCAGAACGGCTGAGCGACCCCGTCTTGATCTGGCCACAGCCTGTGGCGACAGCAAGATCGGCAATCGTGCTGTCCTCGGTCTCGCCGGAACGGTGGCTCATCACAGCAGCATAGCCCGCGCGATGCGCCATGTTCACCGCCTGCAGCGTTTCGGACAAGGTTCCGATCTGGTTCACCTTCACCAGGATCGCATTCGCGATCCCGTCGGATATGCCGCGTTGCAGACGGACCGGGTTGGTGACGAAGAGATCGTCACCGACCAGCTGGACCCGCGAGCCAAGGCGGGCGCTCAGCGCCGCCCATCCCGCCCAGTCGTCTTCGGCCATCCCGTCCTCGATCGTGCAGATCGGATAGTCCGCGCAGAGTGCGTCCAGGAAAGTGACGAGCTCGGATGCGGTCAGGATTTTCCCCTCGCCTTTCAGATTGTAAGAGCCGCTTTCATAATATTCGGTTGAGGCGCAGTCCAGGCCGATGAAGATATCCTCACCCAGGGCATAGCCGGCTGTCGCCACCGCCGACTGGATGAGGTCCAGCGCATGCCGCGCACCGCGAAGTGCCGGCGCAAAGCCCCCCTCGTCGCCCACGGCTGTCGAGAGCCCCTGTCGACCCAGTTCGGCCTTGAGCGCGTGAAACACTTCCGCCCCCCAGCGCAGCGCTTCCGAAAAGCTGTCCGCGCCGACAGGCAGGATCATGAACTCCTGAAAGTCGAGGCCGTTATCCGCATGCGCGCCGCCATTGATGATGTTCATCATGGGGACGGGAAGCAGATGCGCCGCAACCCCGCCGACATAGCGGTAGAGCGGCAGATCGCGCGCGATGGCCGCCGCCCGCGCGACGGCCAGGCTGACACCCAGGATCGCGTTTGCACCCAGTCGGGCCTTGTTGGGGGTGCCGTCCAGTTCGATCATGGCGGCGTCAACCGCCGCCTGGTCCTCGGCGTCGAGGCCGACCAGCGCCTCCGACAGTTCGCCGTGAACGGCATCGACCGCTGCGAGAACGCCCTTCCCCCCATATCGGGCAGAGTTGCCGTCGCGCCGCTCCACCGCCTCGTGCGCGCCGGTCGAGGCGCCCGAGGGAACGGCAGCCCGGCCCAGGCTTCCATCCTCGAGCAGGCAATCGACCTCGATGGTCGGATTGCCACGGCTGTCGAGGATTTCGCGGGCAACAAGGTCGATGATGGCGGTCATGGCTGCTCCTGGCGCGTGAACGCTGGCCGCCTAGACCCGTTCAGCCCCACAGTTCAACCGGCGGCGGCCAGAGGTCACTGCCCGACTGGTGAAGTCCATGGTCGCGATCGCGTGACAGCAGCAGCGGCCCGTCGAGATCGGCATGGCTTGCCTGCTGCGCCGCAACAAACGCCGGCGCGATGCCCAGCGAGGAGGAGAGCATGCAGCCGACCATCACGCCGAGCCCGCGCTGCCGTGCGGCGTGGATCAGGGCGAGTGCCTCTGTCAGGCCGCCGCACTTGTCGAGCTTCACATTGATGAAGCGATAACGCCCGATGACATGCCCCAGATCGGCGCGCGTCTGCAGGCTTTCGTCGGCGGCCAGCGGGATCGGCGAACGCACATCGAGAAGCGCCGCGTCGGCACCGGCCGGCAGCGGCTGCTCGATGAGTTCCAGCCGGTAGGGATAAAGCGCATGGCAGACCGCCTCGACGTCGAGCCCGGTCCAGCTTTCGTTCGCATCCGCAATCAGCCGTGCATCCGGCGCCGCCCGGCGAACGGCTGCAACCCGGTCCAGATCGCCGTCTCCGCCCAGCTTCAGCTTCAGCAGTTCCCGGCCCCGGGCGGCCTGTGCGGCAGCCGCCATGATGGCCGGATCCCCGAGGCTGATGGTGAAGGCGGTCAGCATTGGCCTGGGCGTCGGCAGGCCAGCCAGGGCCCACACCCGCTGGCCGCTGGCCTTCGCCTCCAGGTCCCACAAGGCCGAATCAAGAGCGTTGCGGGCCGCACCCGCGGGCATCCGGTCGAGAAGATCGGCGCGCGTCAGCCCCTGGGCCACGGCTGGCGCAATCGCCTCGAGAGCGGCGAGCGCAGCGTCGGCGCTGTCACCCCGATAGTCGATGGGCGTGCCCTCCCCCCTGCCGATGAGACTGCCGACTTCCACCGTTGCGACCACGACATCGACATGGGTCTTCACGCCGCGCGCGATCACGAAGGGACGTCGCGTCTCGAACCGCTCGATACGTGCCGTCAGTCGCCTCTCTGGGCCCGCCATGGCTGCTATGCCTAGCCGCGCTGCCCCCGGCAGGCTAGGGACAGGGCATGGCAGCCGGAAGCTGGCCGAAGCAGGTGTCAGACCGCCTGAGGCGTGACGCCCACATGCTGTGGATCGCTGCGCGCGATCCGCGCACGCCGCTGGCCGCCAAGCTCATCGGCGGCGCAGTTGCTGCCTATGTCCTGTCGCCTATCGACCTGATTCCGGATTTCGTTCCCATCCTCGGGCTGCTCGACGAGCTTCTGATCGTGCCGCTGGGCCTGTGGCTCGCCAGCCGCCTGATTCCGCAACCCTTGCTGGAGAGCTACCGCGCCGAGGCCGACCAGGCGATCGAGCGGCCGGTGAGCCGCGCCGGGGCCCTTCTGGTGGTCGCCCTCTGGCTTGTCGTCGCGGGCCTGGTCGCGCTGCAGCTCTGGGCGCTCAGATACTGGTAGGAGCCAGCATGTCCGCAAACGAGAATGAGCGCGGCGAGGAGCGGGTCGAACTGGATCCCGTCGTGATCGTCGCCCGGATCACCACGCTGGAAATGCTGGTTCGCCAGATGATGGTCGTGCAGCTCAGGATGCTCGCAGAACGCGGCCACATCGAGCTGACGCCAGCCTATGTGCAGGGCCTGGCGGATGCCTATGCCCAGAAGGTGGACGAATCCACGATCATCGAAAGCAATTCGGCCGACGTGAACTATGCCTTCAAGCTGAACGTGCTGCACCAGCTCGAGCGCTTCTTCGACGAGATCGGCGCCCATCTCAAGGCCAATCCCTGACGCCCAGCCCCGCCTTTGCATTGGGCCTCTGGCGCTGCTAAGCGCACGCTTCCGCTTGGGGCCCGATGGCGGAGTGGTTACGCAGAGGACTGCAAATCCTTGCACGCCGGTTCGATTCCGGCTCGGGCCTCCACTGGCTTCCACTGGCTTACAGGAAGATCTTCCGCAGGCTGAATTCCACCCGGCGGCCGACGGGATCGAGGAGCTCCGGCTGATAGCTGAGGGGGGTTTCACCGGCCCGGTCGCGTACGGTGAGGCGGCTGTCGGCGAGATTGTCCACGGCAAGCGACAGGCGAAGCCCGCGCGCCCAGGGGTTGCCTCGAACCAGGCGCCACTGCTGCCCCATGTCCATGAACAGCCGGAGGTTGAGCGTGGCAAGCGGCGAGAAGAGCAGATCCTGCGGCCCCGGCTGGCCTGAAGGATCGCTCAGGACCTCGGTTGCCGACTGCCAGTTGAGCGCGAGGCGCGCGCCCATTCCGCGCTTGTTGACAGCCGCCCGCGCTTCGATCTCGTGCCGTGGCACGCCGCCGCGGCTGCCGATGGCGGACCCGTTCAGCAGGTCGAGGACGGGAAGGCCTTCACCGATTCGGATCTGCTCCTCGAGCTTCCATGTGTGGAACAGTGCGAGCTGGACCCGGCCTTCCGGCCCCTCGCCACCCCTGCCGCCGTCGCGCCCGAGTCCGCCACCGCCGCCGCCCGGCCGGCCGCCAGCGGGGCCGAAGCCTGGAGGCGCTGATGGTGGCGGGCGGCCTTCGGCCTCGGCCTGCCGGCGCTCGGCCTGCCACCGTGCCCGGCGTTGCTCGAAGGCGGCCCGCTCGGCCGCGGTCGGGCGAAGCGGCTGGGACAGGTTGAGCCCCCAGCGGATCTCCTGCCGGTCCTGACTCTGGAAATTCACCGGGCGGCTGTCGAAGGACAGAAGCTGGCCGCCGGCATCCCGAATGAACCGCTCGGGAAAGGCCGCCTCGATCTCGGGGGTTGGCTCGGGGAAGGCGGCGATCGGATCCCGGATGCGGCTGGCGACATAGTTCGCAGTCAGCCGAAGTTCGCGCCCGGCGAGGGGCTGAAGCGATGCGCCCAGGCGAATCTCCCGCCGTCGGTCGCGCGCGAGGGCCGGATTGCCGCCATCGATCCGCGTCACCTCGACCGTCTGCCCCGTCGCAAAATCGAACACGCGGACATTCGGGGTCGCGATCAGCGGGTTTCCAAGTTGCTGGATTCCGGGCGCGCCCTCCTCGACTAGCACGGAGGCATCCAGCCTGATCGCTTCCAACGGCCGCCAGCGCAGACCACCCCCGATGCTGCCCAGCGTATCGAAGTCGGACAGCCGGTCGGTTGACAGGTTCAGGTTGACCGACAGGTCACCAAGACCTGCCAGCACGTCCCGCCGCCGGCTGGCCAGCGGCAGGTCGAAGCTGGCCTGGACGCGCGCCAGCGTCCGGTCGAGATCGGCCTGCCGGGCGATGCCGTCCCGTCTGGAGCGGCTGTGTTGCGTGCGTCGCTCCAGCCCCGCCTTGAAGGTGGCCGACAGGCCCCCGGCTGCGGTTTCGGCCAGCCGGCCGTTCACCACGCCGTCGAGGATGGCGACATCCCCGAGCGAACGCGCCCGATCCACCCGCATCGGTCCGGCCAGGGTGTCGGCCGAGAAGGGATTGGTCTGCGGATCGCCAGCCGCAACCCGCGCGCTGACGGCATCGAGGTCAAGGCCGCGTTCGGTCGCCGTCCGGTTGTCACTGTGGTCGTGGCTGGCCGTCAGCGACCAGCGCCAGGCGCCGACATCACCATTCAGCTGCGCGGACAATCGCCCTGACCAGCTGTCCGAGTCCCGTCGCAGGGGTCCGGGCATCTCGACACGTCGCAGCAGTCGCACGTCGCCCACGAAAGGCGAGAAGGGATTGCCTGCCGGCACCTGCAGATCGGCCACCGCCAGGCCCAGCAGGCTGTCCGACCGGCTGAAGCTCAGCCGGCCGCTGAGGGTGGCCTGCGTTCGTGGCCCCAGCGGCTGGCTGAGGCTGATGGCAAGGCTTGCGTCGCGGGTATCGGGAAGCAGGGTGCGGAAGCGCGCGACATCCGGCGCGCCAAGGTCGTTCGCGCCGTCGAGCCAGGCCGCAAGCGGGGTGACTCCCTCGGCGGCGGACACTGGCACGCGCGCAACCGTGACCGTCTGGCCGGCCAGCGCGGACAGGGCCGGATCGATCTCGCCGCCTGCAAGGGTGCCGGCAACCGTCCCGTCGAGGCTGGCCAACGATCCGGTCGAGCGGATGGTCCGCGCGCTTTCCAGCAGGCGGCTGCGCTGCTGCCACTGCCCCGAAACCAGCATCCGCACATCCTCGCGGACCCGGAACAGCACAGCGTCCAGTTCCCCTTCCCTGCGTCCGCCCGCGGTCGGGCCGCCGATCTCAACGTCGCCGGTGATGGCCCGGAACCGGGGCCGCAGCACAAAGTTGATGACCCGCTGGTCGGCGCGGAAGCCGTAACTCAGGGCGACATCCTCCGGCAGCACCTCGACACGCTCGAGCGCCTCGGGCGGGATGTCGCGGATCTCGGAGAAGCCGGCGACCCGCTTGCCGTTGATCAGAACGACAGGCGGCTGACCGCCGCGCCCGCGCGCGCTCCTCAGTTGCGGGCCCAGTTCCGCCAGAACGTCGGCGAGCGAACTGGCGCCCAGCGCGCGGATGTCCCGCACGTCGAGCACGGTTTCAGGCGCGATGTCCCCTTCGACCGAACCCCGCGGGCGCATACCGACAACCACAATGTCCGCGTCGGAATCCGCCAGCCCGACCTCGATGGTGTCCGCCGGCTTTGCAGGCTGGGGCTGCGCTCCCGCAGGCGCGGACACGCACAGCAGCGCCACGGCCGCCCCCCCGAAACTTCGCACCCGACTGCCCCCTTTCGCTGCTTGATGGTCTCACCCCCCCTACGAAAGGGGCGGCGCCGATCCCCTGCCCTCTGCAAGCTGAACAGCCAGGAAACGAGGTTCAGGGGCTGCGGCTGCTTGTCTCGTCGGCCCGGGGCTCCAGCCCATAGGGCCGGACCAGATCCCAGACATGCGGCGGCACCATCCACTTCAGGCGCCGGGGATGGGCCCGCCGCAGGTGCAGGATCGTCTCGATCGCCTTCATTTCCAGCCGCGCCCGGGCGAACTCGAGGCCGCGAGGCCCGATGCGCGGCTGCAGCCAGCCGACCAGCGGGCGAAGCCAGCCCGGCATCCGCCGCAGCGGCAGGCCGCCGGCCGCGCGTTCGCTGTTCGCCAGGAACCCGCGGACGGCAGCAGCCCGGCGGCCAGCGGATTGAGGTGCCGCCAGCACGACCTCGTCACCCAGCAGCGCCACCAGCTCGGCACCGCGCGCGTTGCGGACGATCAGCCACTGGTCGCCGCTTCCGCCCATGTAGCCGACGGTGATGTCCGCCAGCGCGTTGGTGTAATCGACACAGGTGCGGCAGGTGAGCGGAAAGAAATCCGCCGGAAGCTCCGATATCGGCAGACTGAGGAAGGAACGCGTCTCGACCCGGCCGTCGTCATAGCGCAGCTCGACCCGATAGTCGGCGCGGAACTCCAGGTAACAGATCGTTCCGGGCCTGTCCGACAGGAGGGCCAGAAACCGGTGGAAACGATCGGTCGTGGTGTTGTCGGAACAGGGGGTTCCAATCACCCAGATCTGTTCGAAGCCCAGCTCCGCTTCCAGTGCACGAAGGGCATGCACCTGGCAGGGGATGCCGATCAGCCCGATCCGGCGGTGGCCCTGCGCCCGCGCCGGCTCCAGCAGGGCGAGAAGCGGCGCATGCCCCATCCGCATGCCGCGCACCCTGGCCATGCCGTCAGGCCGGGTGACGATCACGGGCATCGGCTTCCACCGGTCCTCGGGGTCAGGCGCCATCGTCAGCACGGCGTCCACGGCGCCCGCTTCCAGCAACCGCTCGGCGAGCCGGGTGGTGATCCCTGTCCATTGCGCACCTGGCTGCGGCGCCTTCAGGCGCGCGCGATACATGGCCCGATGCACCCCGAAGAACAGCTCGTCACCCTGCGCGGCCCGTGCCCGCCCATGCACCTGACGTTCGGCGGCGGCATAGTCGGGTCGGATGAACTGGCAGGCCCGGCCACAGCGCGACGGCTCGGCCATTCGCGAGACACCGCAGTCGGTGCACAGCCCGCGCGGCGCCGCGGGAGGCAAGGCCGGCGCCTCGATCCCTTCGGCCCGCCGGCTAGCCACAATTATGTCTCAGGGCTGCGGCCGCCCTGGCCGCTGCCCGGATCGAGTCGGGTTCAACAGGCCCGGGCGGCACCAGCCAGCTGCCGCCCACGCAGAGCACGGCGGGATGCGCAAGCCAGGCCGCCGCCGTGTCCGCGCGAATGCCGCCCGTGGGGCAGAAACGCACCTGCCGGAACGGCGCAGCCAATGCCGAGAGCAGTGACAGCCCGCCAACGGCTTCGGCCGGGAAGAATTTGAACCGGTCAAGGCCGAGGTCGAGCCCGGCCATGATCTCACTCGCGGTCGCCACGCCCGGCAGGAAGGGAATCTCGCGGTCGCGCGCGGTCTTCGCCAGCCGTTCGGTCAGCCCCGGCGACACGATGAAGGCAGCGCCGGCTGCCAGCGCGGCATCGAGATCGCGACAGGTCAGAACCGTGCCGGCCCCTACCAGTGCGCCCGGAACCGCACGCATCGCGTCGATCGCCTCCAGGGCAATGGCGGTGCGCAGGGTGACCTCGATCACCGGAAGCCCGCCCGCCACCAGCGCCTCGGCAATCGGAACCGCATCGGCCAGTTGCTCGACCGTCAGCACCGGGATCACCGGCGCACGCTTCAGGATCGAATCGAGTTCCATGGGATCGCTTCCTTCTGATCACCCGCCCTTGCTGGCCCGCCTAAACCAGGCCAGCGCCGCCCCCATGAGCCCGGGTTCGGCGTGCACCAGACGCAGGACCGGAAGCGCAGCCATATGCGCTGCAAAACGCCCCTTGTCCCGAAGTGCGGCGAGGAAGGGATCGGCCGACAGCCGCGCCCCGAGCCGATCGACCAGGCTGCCCGCCAGCACCAGCGCACCGGCGCCATGCGCCAGCACGAGATCCCCGGCGACCCGGCCGAAGATCGACAACCACTGGCCGAGAACGGCCGCGAGCCACGGTTCTCCACCCAGGGCCGCAGCCCAGATGTCGGGGTCGGACATCCCCTGCCCCAGACCCCTGCTCGCGGCGATCACGCCCAGGCCGGGGCCGGAAGCGAGCCGCTCGGCCGAAACCCGGCCGTATCGGTGCGCCAACTGGCAAAGGAGCTGCATATCGGCCGTGTCGGCCGGCGCGAAGCCGATATGGCCGCCCTCCGTCGGGATGACCCGCCCATCCGGCAGAACGATCGCGACACCAAGCCCTGTGCCCGGGCCCAGAACCGTCACGGGCGTTGGCGGCAAGGGCCCCGACGGCCCGGCAAGATGTGCGAACTGCGATGCATTGCGATCTGAGACTGTGTAAGCTACAGCCTCGAAATCATTGATTATGTGTATGTCTTCGAAGTCATACCGAGCAGCGAGCTCGCCATGGTCAATGGCCCAGCCGCTGTTCGTCAGCGTGAAACGGCCAGGCTGAACCGGGCCGGCCACTGCCAGGCAGGCCTGCCGCGGACAGGAAACGCCTTCGTCGGCAAGATAGGCGTCAAGGGCACCCAGCAGCCCGTCATTGGCGGAAACCGGAATCGTTCGAACCGACACAAGGCGAATCCCGTCGTCCGCCTGCTCGGCAAGCGCGAAGCGCGCATGCGTCCCACCGATGTCCCCCACCAGCAGGCGGGTCAAGGCCGCATGTCCGCCAGCAGAGGCGAGGCTCCCTGTTCGGCCGTGGGGCAATTGTGCCGGAACAGCGCGAACAGCTCCCGGCCCAGTCCCGGCGCCGGGGCGGGTGGCGCGACGGGCACGCGCGCCGCGAGTTCGGCTGTCTCCAGAGCGACATCGACGCGGCCGTCGCGAGCACATAGCCGGATCAGGTCCCCGTCGCGAAGGCGGGCCAGTGGCCCACCATCCGACGCTTCCGGCACGAGGTGAATGGCAGCCGGCACCTTCCCCGACGCGCCGGACATCCGCCCGTCCGTGAGCAGCGCGACCCTGTGCCCGCGATCCTGCAGGACCCCCAGCGCCGGCAGCAGCTTGTGCAGCTCGGGCATGCCATTCGCACGCGGCCCCTGAAACCGGACCACCACGACCATGTCACGGTCGAGTTCGCCGGCCTCGAAGGCGGCGATCACGCTTGCCTGATCGTGGAAGATCCGCGCGGGCGCCTCCACCGTCCAGCTTTCGGGCGCGACCGCGCTCGTCTTGAAGATGGCGCGGCCCAGATTGCCCTCGAGCAGCCGCAGCCCGCCGTCGGCGCGGAACGGGTCGGCGACCGGCCGAAGGATGTCGGGGTCGCCGCTCTGCCCGACGGGATGCCACATGAGCTGCCCGGCAGCATCGAGTGCGGGCATCCGCGCACAGGCAGGGAGCCCCTCCGGCCAGATGGTCAGGATGTCGGCGTGCAGCAGGCCCGCATCCAGCAGGCTCGCGCAGACGAAGGCCATGCCGCCGGCGGCGTGGAACTGGTTCACATCCGCCTCTCCGCCAGGATAGAGGCGGGTGATGAGGGGCACCGCCGAGGACAGCTCGTCCAGATCGGTCCAGTCGATCCGGATTCCGGCGGCAGCGGCAATCGCCGGCAGGTGAATGGCATGGTTGGTGGAACCACCTGTCGCCAGCAGGCCCACGGCGGCGTTCACGATCGCCTTCTCGTCGATGCACCTGCCCAGTGGCCGCCAGTCCCCGCCCGGCCGGCCGATTGCGGTCAGCCGGTGGACCGCCGCCCGGGTCAGCGCCTGCCGCAGCGGGGTGCCCGGGTTCACGAAGGCGGCGCCCGGCACGTGCAGGCCCATCAGCTCCATCATCATCTGGTTGGAATTGGCCGTGCCGTAGAAGGTGCAGGTGCCCGGCGAATGGTAGCTCTGGCTTTCGGCCTCCAGCAGCGCCGCCCGGTCAACCAGGCCCTGGGCATGAAGCTGACGCACCCGCGCCTTTTCCCGGTTCGGCAGGCCAGAGGGCATGGGGCCACCGGGGACGAGCACGGCCGGAAGATGCCCGAACCTGAGCGCGCCCATCAGCAGGCCCGGCACGATCTTGTCGCAGATGCCCAGCATCGCCACGCCCTCGAACATGGCGTGGCTGAGCGCGACCGCCGTCGAGAGCGCGATGGTGTCGCGGCTGAACAGCGACAGTTCCATCGAGGGCTGGCCCTGGGTGACTCCGTCGCACATCGCCGGTACGCCGCCGGCGACCTGTGCGGTTGCCCCCGCCTCGCGCGCGAACAGCTTCATCTGCTCCGGGTATCGATAGTAGGGCTGATGCGCCGACAGCATGTCGTTGTAGGCGGTCACGATCCCGATGTTGAAGCCGCCGCCGGCCTTCAGCCGGTCCTTGTCCGCCTCGGCGGCGGCAAAGCCGTGCGCCAGGTTGGAGCAGGACAGGCGACCGCGCGACAGGCCGCGCTCGGCCTGCGCGTCGATCAAGTCGAGATAGCGTCGCCGGCTGTCGCGCGACCGATCGATGATCCGCGCCGTCACGCGTTCGATGACTGGGTGCAGCCTCGTCATGGGCACCAGTGGATGTCGATGGCCTGGTCCGTCCCTGCCAGCACGCGGCCGATCGGCACACGGCTGCCGTCGCCATCGGCGATCGCCTGTTCCAGCAGCTGCCGCTTCGCTTCGCCCCGAATGACCAGGATCAGCGATCGGGCGGCTGCAATGGCCGCGCGTGTGAGGGTGACGCGCGCGTGCGGCGCCTCGGCCGGCATCGGATCGGGCCGCACACCAACGGCCCGGCGCGGCGATGTCAGCGCCGCCTCCAGATCGGGCCCGGGAAAGATGGAGGCGGTATGGCCATCCGCCCCCATGCCCAGCCACACGCAATCGAGCGGCCAGTGGACCGCCTGCAGCCGCGCGTCGGCCGCGTGCCCGGCATCCTCGACCGCCAGATCGCCCCCGGCCAGCGGCAGCACACGCGCGCCCAATGGCAGGAAATGCTCGGCCAGCAGCCGCACATTCGACTGTGGACTGTCCACCGGCACCAGCCGCTCATCGGTCGGCACGATCGTCACGTCGCGCCAGGCGAGCTCCGCGCGCGCGAGGCGGTCGAGCGATTCGAGCGGGGTCGTTCCGCCCGGAAAGGCAACGACAGCATCGCCGCGGGCTTCCAGCGCCGACTCGATCAGGAACTGGACATCGCCGGCAACCGCCTCGGCAAGGTCCGCCGGCGTCTCATGCACCCACCACTCGGCCTCGATCATTCACCATCCCCGTTCGGCTGCCGGCACCTGCCTAGTCGTTCCAGCTCGCATTGTCCCGCTCGATGAGCGAAACGGCCGCCGATGGCCCCCAGCTGCCGGCCGCATAGGGGCGCGGCTTCAGCCCCTCGGCCGCCCAGCCCTGGCGAATCCCGTCGATCCAGGCCCATTGCGCCTCGACCTCGTCGCGGCGGACAAACAGGGTCTGCCGGCCTTCGATCAGGTCGAGGAGAAGCTGCTCATAGGCGATCCGCCGCCGCCGGTCGGCAAACACATCCCGGCGCCCCAGATCGAGCGAGATGTCGCGCAACGCCAGCCCACCGCGAGACAGGCCGGGTACCTTGGCCATGATCGACAACTCAATATTCTCTTCTGGTTGCAGGCTTATCTTCAACCTGTTTGGCACCAGCTTGCGAAGGCTGTCGCCGAAGATGCTGTGCGGCACCGGGCGGAAGGCGATCAGGATTTCCGACCGTCGCTCCGCCAGCCGCTTGCCGGTCCGAAGGTAGAAGGGCACCCCCTTCCAGCGCCAGTTGTCGACATGCGCCTTGAGGGCAACAAAGGTCTCGGTGTCGCTCGGGCGGCCGAGCTCGTGCACATAGCCCGGCACCTGGGCGCCATTGACCACGCCCTCGCCATACTGGCCCGTGACGCAGACCTCCAGCACGCGGCGCTCGTCGATGGGACGCAGGCTTCTTAGAACCTTCACCTTCTCGTCGCGCACGGCGGCCGGCGTCAGATGTGCGGGCGGCTCCATCGCGACCAGTGCCAGAAGCTGGAGCATGTGGTTCTGGACCATGTCGCGAAGCGCACCGGTGCCGTCGTAGAATTCCGCGCGTCCTTCAAGGCCGATGGTTTCGGCAACCGTGATCTGCACATGCGCGATGGTCTCGGCGCGCCACAGCGGCTCGAACAGCGAATTGGCGAAGCGGAGCGCGAGCAGGTTCTGGACAGTTTCCTTTCCCAGATAATGGTCGATCCGGAAGATGCGCGTCTCGGGAAAGGCGGCGCCGACCGCGTCATTGATCGCCATGGACGAGGCGAGATCCTGGCCCAGCGGCTTCTCAAGTCCGATCCGGACAGATTCGCCGGTCAACCCCGCAGCGCGCAGCCCGGCAATCGTCGGGCTGAACAGGGCGGGCGCCGTCGACAGGAAGATGGCGATCGGGGCGTCACCGCAGCCGCCTTCGCTGTCGCAGGCGGCCCGCGCGAGCGCGCGGAAGCCGCCTTCGTCCGTGGCGTCGAGGGGCACATAGGACAATCGGGCCAGAAAGCGGGCAAGATCGTCGGCCGTCCCCAGCCCGGCGGCGCGATGCGGCTCGATGGCCTCGGCCGCGAGCGCCCGGAAGGCCGCCTCGTCGAGCGTCGACCGGGCAGTTCCGATGATCCGCAACGCCGGATCGAGCAGCCCGTCAACGACAAGGCCGAACAGGGCCGGCAGCAGCATGCGCCGCGACAGGTCGCCTGTCGCCCCAAACAGAATCAGCGCCGCCATGCCGCCGGGCTTAGGGGGGCGACTGACGCCGCGCAATCAGGCCGGACAGGGGCGGCAGCCGGCCCGGCTCCGCGCCATTGACCGCCAGCATGACCGGCCCGGAGACGGGGATTGTCGCCGCTTCCCCGCCCAGGTTCAGGGCGATGTCGAGCACATGGCCCCCCAGCGCGCGGGTGAAGCGAAGCAGGGCGGGCCCGGCCTCGATGAGGGTGATGTCGCCGATCCGCAGGGCGGCCTCGCGCCGGCGGAGCACGATCAGCGCCTTCGCGAACGACAGCACCGACCCAGGGTCCGCCTCCTGCCGGTCGACCGCCAGCGCAGCATGGCCGCCGCCCAGCGGAAGCCAGGGTTCGCCGACAGTGAAGCCGGCGCTGGGCGCATCCGCCAGCCAGGGCATGGGCGTGCGGGCGCCGTCACGGCCCAGCGTCAGGGGCCAGTTCGCGATCGCCTCGGGATCGCGCAGCCGTTCGAACGGGATCTCGGCCTGCGGCAAGCCCAGCTCCTCCCCCTGATAGAGGATCGGGTTGCCGCGAAGCGTCAGCAACAGCAGCAGAGACAGGCGCGCCATGGCATCGCGCCGGTCCGGCGGCGCCCAGCGGGAGACGGCGCGGGGCGCATCATGGTTGCTGAAGGCCCAGCTCGGCCAGCCGACGCCCGGTGCATCCGGCCAGGCGGCAATCGCGCGCGCCACCCGCCGTGGGCTCAGCGCCGGGGCGTAGAGAAAATCAAAGCTATAGGCCGAGTGGAGATGGCGGTCGTCGGCAGTGTAAGCACGGCCGTCTGCCACCCCATCCGCACCCGGCACCTCGGCCAGGGTGAAGATGTCGCCACAGGGCACCAGCATGCGACGGAACCGGGCAAGAAAGGCGAGCATTGCCGGATGCGACCGGTTGTGGCGCGGCAGCTGATAGTTGGCCGGCCGGGTCCGCAGGCCTGGTGGCGCCGGCGGATTGTCGCGAAGCGCCCTGTCGTGAAGCCCGTAGTTGATCGCATCCAGCCGGAAGCCGTCCACCCCGCGCGCCAGCCAGAACCGCGCGACATCATGGAGCGCCGCCTCGACCGCGGGATTGTGAAGGTTCAGCTGCGGCTGGTCGGGCAGGAAATTGTGGAGATAATATTGCCGCCGCCGGCCATCCCAGGTCCAGGCGGGCCCGCCAAACACCGACTGCCAGTTATTCGGCGGCGTCCCGTCCGGCTTCGGATCGGCCCAGACATACCAGTCCGCCCGCGCCGAGTCCGGCTGCGAACGGCTGTCGACGAACCAGGGGTGCGCGCTCGAGCTGTGGGCATAGACCTGGTCGATGATGACCCTGAGGCCAAGGTCATGGGCCCGGGCGACCAGCCGGTCGAAATCCGCCAGCGAGCCGAAGCTTGGATCAACATCACAATAATCCGCAACATCATATCCCATATCCTTCATAGGTGATGTGAAAAAAGGTGAAAGCCAGATGGCGTCCGCACCCAGGCTGGCCACATGGTCGAGGCGCGCCGTGATTCCCGGCAGGTCCCCGATGCCGTCGCCGTTGCTGTCGGCGAAGCTCGCGGGGTAGATCTGGTAGAGGATGGCGCCCTTCCACCAGGGCTCTGCATCTGCATCGGCCATCGCACATGCCCCTTCGCCAGCCGTCCGGGCGGCTGGTTGCGATGCTGCGGCGCCTCCATTATCAGGTCGCGGCGCAACCGGCGCAGGTGCTTTTCTCACGATGACGGACAAGGGGCAACAAGCCGTGGCGACCGTGACTTCCGCTCTCGAGCTCACGGCGCGCGAAGCCATGATCGACAGCCAGCTCAAGCCCTGTGGCGTGATCGACCCGGCCGTCGTCGCTGCCTTCCACGCCGTTCCGCGCGAGCTGTTCGTGCCGACCAGCCGACGACGCCTCGCCTATGTGGATGCCGCCCAGCCGCTTGCCGCCGGCCGGCAGATGATGGCCCCTCTCAGCCTCGGGTATCTTCTGCAGGCGGCCCGCCCACGGGCCGGGGATCGCGTCCTGCTGGTGGGGGCCGCAACTGGCTATTCGGCTGCCCTGCTTGCCCGCCTTGCCGGGCATGTTGTGGCGCTGGAGTGCGAGCCCGAACTTGTGGCAGCCGCCCGGTCAAACCTCATGCAAATCGACGGCGTCGAGATCGTGGAGGGGCCGCTCGAAGCGGGCTGGCCCGCCGGTGCACCCTATACCCTCATCCTGATCGACGGGGCCATCGAGGAGGTGGCCCGGCCGCTGGTCGCGCAACTGGCCGAGGGGGGCCGGTTGGTGGCGATCGTCCACGGCAGCGACGGCGTCTCGCGGGCGGCGATCGGGCGCAAGCAGGCAGGCCAGCTGCAGCTTGTTCCCTTCGCCGAAGCGCCAGCCGCCGTGCTGCCACCCTTCCGGAAGGCGCCCGCCTTCCGATTCTGAAAGCCCCCCCATGCTCAGGATGCTCGTTCCGGCCCTTGCAATCGTCGCCAGCCCGGCGGCCGCCGATACGCTGCCCGAGGCCATCGCCGCGGCCTATGCGACCAATCCGGAGATCGCGGCTGCGCGCGCGGCGCTCCGGCAGGTGGATGAAGGCGTTCCGCTGGCGCGATCGTCAACCCTGCCAACGGCCGGCCTCGAGGGCAGCTTCTCGCAAAGCCTGTCCGACCAGTTCGGAGACCTCGGGCGCATCTGGCGCGGTGGGGTCGTGGTTCGCCAGCCGATCTTCGAGGGCGGCCGGATCCGCGCCAACATCTCGGCCGCCGAAGCGCGAATCCTGGCCCAGCGGGCACGCCTTCGCGCCACCGAATATCGGGTCCTGGTCAATACCGTGACAGCCTATGCCGACGTCATCCGGACAGAGGCCATCGTCCGCCTGAACGAGAATCAGGTTAAGGTGCTGGAACAGCAGCTTCGTGCGTCGCGCGACCGGTTCGAGGTCGGCGACCTCACCCGCACCGACGTCGCGCAGTCCGAAGCACGGCTGGCGGCAGCGCGGGCGCAGCTGATGGCCGCGCGCGCGCAGCAGGTCGCCGCACAACAGGCCTACACCCGGCTGGTCGGCCGCCCGCCAACGCGTCTGGCTCCCCTGCCCGGCCTGCCGCCGCTGCCCGCATCGGAAGGGGAAGCGCGCGACATCGCGCTGGAGCAGAACCCGACTCTCCTCGCCGCTCGCCTGGACGAGCAGGCCGCGCAGGAAGAGGTGCGGGCGGCCAAGGGCCAGCGCGGACCGTCCGTCGGCGTGCAGGCGTCCGGCACCTACACCCGCTTCGAGGGCCAGGCTGTCGGCTTCGGACCGGGTGGCGGCCTCTCCGGGTTCGAGCCGCAGATCGGCGTCACCGCTTCACTGCCGCTGTTCACGGGTGGCGCGATTGCCGCCCAGGTGCGGCAGGCGCAGGCGCGCCAGAGCCAGGCGCTGGAGCTGATCACGCTCAACGAGCGGCTGGCGGCCGAAGGCGCGGTCGACAGTTTCGTGCAGCTTCGCACGGCCGAGGCCGTGATCGAGTCCGCCAGGGTGCAGGTGAGCGCGAATGAGCTGGCGGCCGAAGGTGTCCGTCAGGAAAATCTCGTGGGCAGCCGGACCATCCTCGACGTGCTCGATGCCGAACAGGAACTTCTTAACGCGCGCGTCAGCCTCGTGCAGGCCGAGCGCGACCGCTATGTGGCAGCCTTCCGGCTGCTGGAGACGCTTGGCGATATCGAGCCTGTTCTGGCCGGCGCGCCGGTGGGCCGCTACGATGCGGCTGCCAATGCGGCGCGCGTGCGTGGCAAGGGTTTCCGGGAGTTCGGCTATGACCGTGATCCACGCACGGACCGCACGCCGAATCAGGCCCCGGGCTTCGTCGGGCCGCAGCCCTGAGGTGATGACATGAGCCGAAAGACACTCGATCCCAACCTGGCCTCCATCCTGGATTCGATCCGCGCGACGGTTGGCGGCGATACGCCCCTGAACCCGGCGCCCGATGCCGACCCTGATCCCGAGGTCGAGGCGAAGCCGGCCCGAGCATCGCGCGCCAGGCCAGCCCAGTCTGCGGCTGCCGTTCCGCCGCCCGGCAAGACGGTGGAGGAATTTCTGGCGGAGCTTGTGCGCCCACAGGTCGATGCCTGGCTGAAGGCGCATCTGCCTGAAATCGTGCAGAAGATGGCGGCCGAGGAAATCCGCCGGCTGACCGGCAGGACATGAGCCCGCAGGCGACCACGATCCTGCTGCTGACGGGATCGAACCTGGTCATGAACCTGGCCTGGTACGGCCACCTCCGCTTCAAGACAGCGCCCCTTCTGCTGGTCATCCTGCTGGCCTGGGGCTTGGCCCTGTTCGAATATGCCCTGCAGGTGCCCGCCAACCGGATCGGCCACCAGGTCTTCACTGCGCCGCAGCTGAAGGGCATCCAGGAGACGCTGTCGATCCTTACCTTCCTTGCAGTCAGCACGCTGTGGCTTGGCGAGGGAATCAGCCCGCGGCAGCTTGCCGGCTTCGCCCTGATGATCGTGGCCGCCGTGCTGATCGTTGGCGACTGAGGCGGCGCTTCCGTTCGCCGGAGAGGGCCGCTAAGCGCGGCGCCCATGCTCGAGAAGACTTTCGACCCCAGGACGATCGAGGCCCGCTGGTATGCCCATTGGGAACAGTCAGGCGCCTTCCGGCCGGCGCGCCCGCACGCGCAGCCCTACACCATCTGCCTGCCGCCGCCCAATGTCACGGGCACGCTGCATATCGGCCATGCGCTCAACCATACGCTCCAGGACATATTGATCCGCTGGCAACGCCTGAAGGGGCGCGACGCGCGCTGGGTCGTCGGCTCCGACCATGCCGGTATCGCCACCCAGATGGTGGTGGAGCGCACCATCACCGGACAGGGACTGACACGGCAGGGGATGGGGCGCGAGGCCTTCCTCCAGACGGTGTGGGACTGGAAGGAACAGTCTGGCGGCGCCATCACCCGCCAGATGCGGCGGCTGGGCGCCAGCTGCGACTGGACGCATGAACGCTTCACCATGGATGCCGGCTATTCGGTGGCTGTTAATCATGTTTTCGTCGAACTTTACAGACGTAATCTCATCTATCGAGACAAGCGGCTGGTGAACTGGGACCCCGCATTCCAGACTGCCATTTCGGATCTGGAGGTCGAGACGCGCGAGGTGCAGGGGCAGTTCTGGCACCTGCGCTACCCGCTGGAAGACGGCCAAGGCCATCTGCTGGTGGCGACGACCCGGCCGGAGACGATGCTGGGCGACACGGCTGTCGCGGTGAACCCGGCCGATCAGCGCTATCGGCATCTCGTCGGGCAGCGCATCGCCCACCCCCTCACCGGTCGCCTGATCCCCATCATCGCCGATGAATGGGCCGACCCGGAACTCGGCTCGGGCTGCGTCAAGATCACCCCCGCCCATGATTTCAATGACTGGGCGGTCTATGAGCGACACCGCGAGATCGGCTGGATCAACATTTTCGACTCCGAAGCGCGCGTGATCGAAACCAGCGGCGTGCCCGAGCGCTTTGTCGGCCTCGACCGGTTCGAGGCCCGCAAGCGTATCGTCGCCGAGCTGGACTCGCTCGGCCTTCTGGAACGAGTCGAGGATAAGGTTATCCAGGTGCCGCACGGGGACCGGTCGGGGGCCGTGATCGAGCCCTGGCTCACCGACCAGTGGTTTCTCGATACCGGCAGGCTCGCGGCTGCCGCACGCGCCGCTGTCGAGGACGGGCGAACCCGGTTCGTTCCCGAAACATGGGCGAAGACCTATTTCAACTGGCTGGACGATATCCAGCCCTGGTGCATTTCCCGCCAGTTGTGGTGGGGGCACCGGATTCCGGCCTGGTACGGGCCCGACGGCGTGCCGGTCGTGGCCGCTACCGAAGCGCAGGCGCGCGCGATTGCCGGCCATCACGGCCCGCTGACCCAGGATGAGGATGTCCTCGACACCTGGTTCTCGAGCGCGCTGTGGCCCTTTGTGACACTCGGCTGGCCTGCACAGACGGCGGACCTCGCCCGCCATTATCCCGGCGATGTTCTGGTAACCGCCTTTGACATCATTTTCTTCTGGGTTGCCAGAATGATGATGCAGGGGCTTGAGCTAATGCATGAAGTTCCATTCCGAACCGTCTATTGCCACGGCCTGGTCCGCGACCGGCACGGGCAGAAGATGTCGAAGTCGAAGGGGAACACCGTCGATCCGCTGGAGCTGGTCGATCGTTACGGTGCGGACGCGCTTCGTTTTGCGCTTGCGGCCAGCGAGTCCCAGGGACGCGACGTGAAGTTCGACGAAAAGCGTGTGGAAGGCTATCGCAACTTCGCGACCAAGCTGTGGAACAGCGTTCGTTTCGCCCAGGCCCAGGGCATCGCTGCTGCGTCCTCGCCGGCCCCGCCGCCGGCATCGCTTGCCGTCAACCGCTGGATTCTCGCCGAAACCGCATCGGCTGCCCGGAATGCCGAGGCCGCGCTCAATGCCTACCGTTTCGATCAATATGCCCAGGGACTTTACCACTTCGTCTGGTCTCGCTTCTGCGACTGGTATCTGGAACTCATCAAGCCGTTGCTGGCTGACGGCGGGCCAGCCGCCGATGAAACCCGGCTCGTTGCCGGCTGGGTGCTGGACCGGATCCTCACCCTGCTGCACCCGGTGATGCCCTTCATCACCGAGGAGCTCTGGCACGCGCAAGGCGCGCGCGCCCACGACCTCATCCTGGCGGACTGGCCCGATCTGGCGATGGAGCACGACGAGGCCGCCGACGAGATCGACTGGCTGATCGAGCTCGTCTCGGCCATCCGCTCCGCCCGGGCCGAACTGAACGTGCCGCCGGCCGCGCGCCTGGCCCTGCACCCGCTGGAGGCCGGGCCCGACATGGCCGCCCGCCTTGATCGGCACCGTGCCGCCCTTGATCGCCTTGCCCGGATCGAGATCATCCGTCTCGAACCACCCCCGCCCGGCGGACGGGCGCAGATCGTGGTCCACGGACAGACCTACGCGCTCCCCCTCGAGGGGATCGTCGATCTCGCCACCGAACGCGCGCGGCTGGAGAAGGCGGCGGCCCAGGCGGAAGCCGAGGTCGCGAGCCTTGCCCAGCGCCTTGGGAACCCTGGCTTTGTCGAGCAGGCAAAGCCCGAGGCGGTCGAGAAGGCCCGCGAAGATCATGCCGCCCGAAGCGCGGATGCCGCCCGTCTTCGCGCCGCGCTCGAAAGCCTCGGCTAAACGCGCTCACCGCTCCGGCAGCGGCGGCGGAGCTTCGGCAATCCGCTCGATCGGCGGCGCGTTGCGAACGATCAGCAGATACATGACCGGCGTCACTACACGGCTCAGCAGCGTCGACGAGATCAGCCCGCCAATGATGACCCAGGCAAGCGGCGAGTAGAGGCCCGAACCCGAGAGCGCCAGCGGCAGCAGCGCCAGCACCGCCGTCACGCTGGTCAGCAGCACGGGGAGGAATCGCACTTCGCCGGCACGCTCGATCGCCGGGCGCAATTCCATCCCCTGCTGGCGAAGCTGGGTGGTGAAATCGACCAGCAGGATCGAATTCTTGATCTCGATCCCGATGAGCGCGACGAAGCCGATCACCGCCGTGTAGCTGATTGAGTTTCCCGTCAGCCACAGCGCAATCAGGCCGCCGAACATGCCGAGCGGGATCACGCCCGCCACGACGAGCGTTTCCCGGAAGCGGCTGAACTCCAGCACCAGCACTGCGAACACGCCGAAGATGGCCAGCGCCACGATTCCCCCCAGCCCGCCGAAACTTTCGGCCCGCGCCTGGGCTTCGCCGCCTTCCACAATCGCATAGCCGGGTGGCAGTTCGATCGCCGCCAGCCGTTTCGCAATCTCGGCATTCACCCGGGAGGTAAGAAAGCCGGCCTCCGTGTTCGCTGTCACAGAGACGCTCCGCTGCTGGCCATAGCGGTCGATGCTGGCCGGGCCGGAGCTGATCCGGGGCCGGGCAATGGCGCTGAGCGGCACGGCGTCGCCGGCAGCTGTCGGCACATGGATGCGCCCCAGCGCCTCGACCGTATGCAGCGCTCCCGGCTGATCCACCGGCCGGCCGCCTGACAGGCGCACGATCACGTCATGGCTGTCCCCCTCGGCATCGCGGAACCGCCCGGCCGCCTCGCCGGCGAGCGCCAGCCGCGCGACCCGCCGGGCCGCCGCCGGCGAGACACCCAGCAGCGCCGCGCGTTCCGAATCGAACCCGAGGTCGAGGTCGAGCCGGTCGAAGGCGAGCGGATTGCGGATATCACGCGCGCCCGGCGTCTGCCGGACCGCGGCCTCCACCTGCCGGGACAGCTGTTTCAGCCGGTCGAGGTCGGGCCCGGTCACGAACCACTGGATCGGCGCCTCGATGGGCGCGCCATTCTGGAAGGGCGCCACCGAAATCCGCGCTTCGGGATAGGTCTCGAACCGGGCGCGCAGCCGCTCGATCAGCGCTGGCCCTTCTGCCGGGTCCCAGCGGGATAATGTTGCAGCAACCGCGCCATAGCTCGACTGCTGGGCGATCTCGCGCACATTGTAGAAGATCTGCGGATTGCCGCGGCCGACATTGCCCATGCGGTTGACGACCAGCGGCTCTGCCGCGAGCGTCGCCTCGACGAACCGCACGGCGCGGTCGGTCGCGCCGAAATCCGCTCCTTCCGAGGCTTCGATCTCGACGAGGAAATAGGGCACGTCGGCTGGCGGAAACAGGCTGGTGCCAAGCACGGGAATGAGGCCGAGCGCGGCGAGGCACAGGGCCATCGCCCCGGCAAGCGCACGGCGCGGACGTTCCAGCGCCCAGTGAAGGACAGGCGCGTAGAAGCGGTGGATGCTCGCCTGCACCGCCTGCAGGATCCGGTTCCCCTCGGGCTTCTCCTGCTGCGGCAGGATCCGGGAGGCGAGGAAGGGAATGATGGTCAGCGAGACGATGAGCGAGGCGATGACGGTTGCGATCACTGCGACGGGCAGGCCGCGGGTGAACTTTCCGGCCCCCTCGGGCAGCGCCGTCAGCGGCAGGAAGGCAAACACCAGCACCGCCGTGCAGCCCAGCACCGCAACCGCGATCTGCTGCGTGCCGGCCAGCGCGGCGGCCGTCCGGCTGTAGCCCAGCCGCAGGTGCCGGGCGATATTCTCGACGACGACGATCGAGTCATCGACAAGGATGCCGAGCGCGAGGATGAACCCGGTGATGACCAGCTGGTTGAGCGTATAGCCAAGCAGCGCCATCACCAGCACCCCGATCGCCAGGCTGAGCGGCACCGAGACCATCACCACCAGCGAGGCGCGCGGCCCCAGCGGCAGCAGCGTCAGCAGTACCAGGGACAGGGCGATGGCGAAGTCGCGCCCGAGCAGGGCAAGCTTGCGACGCACATCGTCGGACTGGTCAAAGGCCAGTTCCAGCGACATGTCGGGCGCCAGCGTCTGGCGATAGGCGTCGGCAGCTGCGACCAGCCGCTTCTGCACATCGAGCACATTCACATTGTCCTTCTGGGTGGCCGTCACCCAGATGGCGCGCCGGTCGTTGAAGCGCGTCAGGTGCGCCCGCTCGCCGCTGTCCCAGGTGACGGTCGCGACATCCCCCACCCGGACCACCCGACCGTCCACGGCTCGGAGCGGCACGGCGCGCACCTCGTCTTCGGTACGGAAGGCGCCGCCCGCCTTCAGGTTGAACCGCTGCTCGCCCGACACGACGGGGCCGGCGGGCAGATCGGTGCCGCCGAGGCGCAGCGCGTCGGCCAGCTGCGTCACGGGAATGCCGAGTTCGGCCAGACGCCCGAGATCGACCGAGACCCGCATTTCCGGCCGGGGAACCCCCCAGGCAACGGCTGCACGAACGCCGGGCTGGCGCTGGAAGGCCTCCTTCAGGTCCTTGGCGACCTTCTCCATCCGCCGCCACGATGCCGTATCGGAGACCAGGGCATATTGCACGACAACCGCCTCGGTCGTGCGAAAGCGGCGATACTCAAGGCGCTGAAGCCCGGCTGGCAGCTGCGCCCGGATGGCATTCACTTCGCGCACCGCCTCGTCGAAGTTGCGGTCGGGATCGCTGTCCCAGGTGAATTCCGCGGTGACGACCGCCTGCCCATCGGCCGAGCTCGACTGCAGCTCGGTGATGTTGTCGAGGCTGGCGAGCGCATCCTCGATCGGCTTGGCAACCGTCTGCTCGACGTCGGCCGGATCCGCGCCCGGCAGGATGGCAACAACGCTGACGAACGGCGCCTTGAAGTGCGGATCGACCGAGCGCGGGATGCTGAGAAAGGCCTGCAGGCCCAGCACGGCGGCGAGCAGGAAGACGACGAGCGTGACCTGCCAGCGGTGGACAGCGGCGGCAATCAGGCCGTTCATGCGGTGGCCGTGTCCCCCGCCGATCGCGTCACGCGGGGGTCCACGTTGTCGGGGCGGCCCCGGCAACCGGCCTGACGCTCTGACCCTCGACCAGGCGATCGACCCCGCCCGCCACGATCAGGTCACCGGCGGCGAGGCCCGAGCGGATCATCACGCCCGTATCCCGGACTGCGCCCAGCCGCACCATCCGCGCCGAAACCCGGCCGCTGGCCGCATCGAACAGCCAGACGAACCCCTCATCCGCCCGCGCGGCGAACAGCGCCGTCGTCGGCACAACCAGTCCGGGGTCCGCATCGCGCAGCTCGATTGCGACATCGGCGATCTGCCCCGAGCGAAGCGCCGGGTGGGCCGGCAGGGCATATTCGACCATGAAGCTTCCCGTTCGCGGGTCGGCCCGCCCGGCGACTTCGATGACGCGGCCCACCATGTCGGGCGCGGCGCCATCGCGAAAGCGGACGGTCGCCACATCACCAGCAGCGATGCCGGCGATGTCGCCCGCGGTCATGGGCACCCGCAGGACGAAACCGCTCGCGAACTCGCCCAGCACGAGGACCGGGGTGCCGGCAGCAACCGTCTGTCCCGGCTCGGCCTCGCGCGCGAGCACGATACCGGGTGCGGGCGCGCGGATGCTGGCATAGGCCTGCGCGAAGCGCGCCGCGCGGGCGGCGGCCTCGGCCGCGCGGGCGGCGGCCTCGGCCTGTTCGACGCGCGCTTTCGACACCCAGCCCTGCCGCAGAAGCGCCTGCTGGCGGGCCAGTTCGCTCGCCGCCTGCGCGGCGCGCGCGTCGGCCGCCAGCACGTCGGCATCGACGGCGGTTCGATCCAGCGTCCCGAGCAGCTGGCCGGCGGCCACCACATCGCCTTCGCGCACCCGTATCGAAGCCACCCGCCCCGCCGTCAGGAAGGCAAGCGGCGTTTCCCGGCGCAGGCGGACGGTGCCACTCGCGGTGCGTACCACCGGCGTTGCCCGATCGCCGACCCGGTGCAGGGTGACGGAAACTGCCCTTGCCCCAACTTCCGTTGCCGCCGGCGCCGCCGCCCTGTCCTCGCCACAGGCTGCAAGGCCGATGAGACCCGCCAGCAGCAAGGATCCGACGAGCCATGACGGATCCCTGACCCTGATATGACGCGACGAACCCCAACCTTGCCGCATTGTGCAATGCCCCCGCCAGGACCGGCCGATACCGGATTTGGGCGCGACTCAATTCCTAGCCTGCCTGACGATCGGAGGCAATGCGGAATTGATACCATCTGTCTTGCCGATCATGACGGCCAATGAACCACGGCTCGGATCGCACGTTTCATGAGCTCTAGGCTTTTGCCTACTCCTGCAGGGTCAGTGCCTCGACGTCGAGGAAGATCTCCTCGGCGAGGCCGGTGCGGACTCCGAATGTCATGTCGGCAACAAAGCCGCCCGGAACGGCCGGCGGCGCCATCTCGGCCTGCGCCCGAAGGCGGTCCGCCAGATCGCTGATCGCAGCGGTCGGCAGCATCAGTCGAAGTGTCAGCTCGTGCCGCTGCCCCCGGAAGGTGAGGCTGGCCCAGTCGTCGGATCGCACCTGCTCAATGACGATCGACCAGTCTTCGAACTCCGTGCCAGCGAGCGTCTCGAGAAGTGTTCGAAGGCCGCGAAGAAGCGCTGCCTGGCAAGGCGTCAGACGGCAGTTCATGGCCGGCTTCCCCGACCGCGCGGGCCAGCCTGTTGTGCGGCTCGAGCCGCCCTCAGGCACGCATCGATATGCGCTCGAACCCGGCGCTCCATGGCCGGCCCGGGCTGGCGACCGCGGCGCAGGTCATGCACCAGGCGCGGATCGCGAACGCTGTCGCGCCCAAAGCGGGACGGGGGGATCCGTGTTTCCCGAAGACAGGTCTCGATGGCATGCAGCAAGGTCATCGTGCTATTCTCCCGCAGCCGACCCCGCGCGCCCGACCGTGGCGCACCAAGCACCACCGAATCGGACATAAGCATGAATGTAGGCAGATTTCCTACTAGTCTAGGATAAAAAAGATGGTAAAGATCGGAGCCAGGGTCGCCCGGCGCCACGGCCCGCGCCGGCAGGGAGGGAGGAGCCGTCGGCATGGCGGAAACCAGCGTGCGGGATGCGCTTGAGGAACTGATCCGAAGATCGGGCGAAGGCTATGCCGCGATCTCGCGACTGCTCGGGCGGAACCCCGCCTACATCCAGCAGTTCATCAAGCGCGGCGTGCCCCGCCACCTGTCGGAGCGCGATCGTCGCCGCATTGCCGAGCATTTCGGCGTTCCGGAGACAGTACTCGGGGCGCCCTCACCGCTGCCGAATAGCCCGGAGGGCGAGCCCGACGCCGTTGCGATACCCGTGCTTGCCGACGATCCCTCGAACGGCAAACAGGTTTTTCGTCTCGATCCAGCCCTTCTCAAGCGGATTGTCCCGGACTGTCCGACCGGGCTTGCAGCGCATGTCGTGCGAGGCGATGCGATGGCGCCGACGCTCACGGATGGCGACTGCGTGCTGGTGAACATGTCTGACAGGCTCGCGCCGCGCGATGGGCTGCACCTTATCGAAAGCGACGGCGGCGCGGTGGTGAAGCGTCTTGCCGTGCATCCGGTCACGCGCCGGCTTGCCATCCTGTCAGACAATGCCGCCTACCCGTCCCATCCCGACTGTCCCGCCGGCTCGGTTCGGATCCTGGGCCGGGTGATCTGGATGGGCCGGCGTCTTCCCTGAGTCACCATGCCCCGGGTTCAGCGGCGCGCGCCGAACCGCAGCGCGAGGGCGGCAAGCCCGCCGAGACCGAGCCCGATGACCGTCCCCGCCGACGGCTGACCCGTAGCGACGCCCACGGCGAACCCCAGCAGCAGCCCGATCAGCAAAAACACCCCGTAGCCGCTCGTGAACTGGCGAGGCGCAGACATTCGGGCATCCCTCCGGGTGGTGGATGGTTCGAGCAGGCCGGTGGGGCGACCGACGGGACTTGAACCCGCAACCCCTGGTACCACAAACCAGTGCTCTGACCAGTTGAGCTACGGTCGCCGCAACAGGCTGCACACGTGCGGCAGCAGGCGGCGGCCATAGGCTGCGCGCCCCATCCGCGTCAAGCGCGCCGCCCCGGCGCCGGGACTGGCCGTTTGACAGGTCCGAAGATCGTCAGGCCTGACCGTCGAACAGGCTGGTCAGGAACAGGTGCAGGCGATCGGTGGCAGGGCTTGCGGCAGATTGCTTCAGCATCGCGACGGTCTGCTGCGGAAGCGGGGGCAGCCCTTCGGCGGAGTTGAGCCGATGAATGCCGGCCACCAGGCTGCCACGCGGCAGCGCACCAATCCCGAGACCGACTCCGACGGCCGCCTGCACGCCCGCGCGCGAACCGGTCTCCACGACCGGCCGCCAGGGAATGGCGGCCTTGTCGAGCGCCCCGATCATGGCGCGGCGAACCGGGCAGGGTTCGTGCGTGAGGACCAGCGGCAGCGGCTCCCCCTCGGCGATGTGCACCAGATCCTGGTCCGCGCCGTCCGCCACGCACCACATCAGGGTCTCGCGAAGCAGTGGCTCGCCTGCGGGCTCGGCGCCGACATCGGCGGCGATGACAAGGTCGAGCTCGCCACTGTCGAAAGCCATCCGAAGATCTGGCCCCGGGCCGGAGCGAACCGACATGCGGGCGCGCGGAAAGGCCCGGGCGAAGCGCGCCAGCAGGGGCGAGAGATGCTCGGTCAGGAACCCTTCGGGCGCGCCGATCCGCACCACCCCTTCCACATTGGGTTCGGCCATCCGGCCCACCAGCTCGTCGTTGGCAGCCAGGATCCGGCGGGCATAGCCCAGCAGCAGGCTTCCCGCCTGGGTCGGCTCCACGCCGCGGCCGCCGCGTTCGAACAGCCGGCACCCCAGCTGCTCCTCCAGCCGCTTCATCTGCAGGCTGATTGCCGACTGGGTTCTGAGAAGCCGCTCGGCGGCACGGGTGAAGCTGCGAACCTCGACAATCGTCACGAAGCTTCGCAACAGATCGATATCGATATTGCGCCGATGCGGCATTCCACGATCCAGCTCGTTACACCGATGAGACAGCCTTCCTCATCATGTGCCAGCCCGAATCCGGCCCGACCAATCAAAACCGGCAATATGATTAGATTGTGTCACAATATGTCATTATCGCCACCAATGGCTGGCACGCTATCGCCCGACGTTATAGGCGAGGCTGGCATCATCCAGCTGGAAGCCGACCAGCACTTCGAAACTGGCGGCGCGAACGGCGGCGCGAACCTGCGGGTCCGACAGCGGATCGACGAGGGCGTCCGGCTCGTCGGGCCGGCGCTCGCGGGTGATGCGATCCTGGATCTCCGCCGGCAACGTCACAGCCGAACGGTGGACATCGGCACGGGCCCCACCGCGCGCCTCGGCCCTGAGGCCGCCGGCCGAAAAATCGAGGGTCACGCCCGTCAGCTGTTTCGAGACCAGCACATTGCCACCCTGCGCCAGCGCCACGAACATCGGCAGATAGACCTGTCGCGCCGGCCCCGCCGTCCGACGCTGGGCGGCGACCGTGAAGGTCACCTCCTTCGTCAGATACTCGCCACCCTCGATGCAGCGGCTGTCCAGCTCGATGATCTGGGCGGCGAAATCGATCGCATCCGCATTGCGGCTCTGCGGCGGGTCGAACCGGGTCACATGGCCGGCGTGCACCGGGATCGCGACCGCCGGACAGGGCGAGCGCGTCACCTTCAGCGGATTGGTATTGCAGGCAGACAGCAGCAGGGCAGCACCGGCCAGCAGCAGCGCGGGGACGAAGTTCGGCAACGCATCGGTCTCCTCGGCAGGGCGGCCGGCCCCATCACGGCCGCCCCTTGATAACTCGTGAGCCATAGGCGCGGACATCAGCGCATGCAATTGCCGCGGGGGCTTCATGGCGGCGCCATCCTCGCCTATGGAACGGCCATGATCCACGCCCAGCCCCCCGCCCGCACTCTGCGCGTCCTCGTTGCGGCCCCGCGCGGCTTCTGCGCGGGGGTCGAGCGCGCCATCCAGATCGTCGAGCTCGCGCTCGAGAAGCATGGCGCGCCCGTCTATGTCCGGCACGAGATCGTCCACAACCGCTTCGTGGTCGACAGCCTGCGTGCCAAGGGGGCCGTCTTCGTGAAGGAGCTGGACGAAGTGCCGGATGGCGGCCACGTCGTGTTTTCGGCACATGGCGTGCCCAAGTCGATCCCGGCCATGGCGCAGTCGCGCGGGCTCGACTGGCTGGATGCGACCTGTCCGCTCGTCTCCAAGGTGCACCGTCAGGCCGAGCGGATGGTCGGTCAGGGCCGGCACATCCTGTTCGTTGGTCACGCCGGCCATCCCGAGGTCATCGGCACCTTCGGCCAGGTGCCCGACGGCGCCATGACGCTGATCGAAACCGTCGCAGACGCCGAAACGGCGATGCCACCGCCCGGGCCGCTCGGCTTCCTCACCCAGACGACCCTCTCGGTCGACGACACGGCCGACATCGTCGCGGCCCTGCAGCGGCGATTTCCCGACATCCTCGGCCCCAAGGGAGAGGACATCTGCTACGCCACATCGAACCGGCAGACGGCGGTGAAGGCCATCGCCGGCCAGTGCCAGCTGGTGCTGGTGATCGGGGCCGAGAACAGCAGCAATTCCCAGCGGCTGAAGGAGGTCGCCGCGCGGGAGGGCGCGCGCGCCCATCTGATCCAGCGCGCCGCGCTGATCGACTGGGCATGGCTCGACGGCGTGACCACGCTCGGCCTGACAGCCGGGGCCTCCGCGCCCGAAATCCTGGTCCAGGAAGTGCTGGATGCGCTGCAGCAGCGGTTTGCGGTCGAGGTCTCCGAGGTGACGACGGCAACCGAGGAAGTCGTCTTCAAGCTGCCGCGGGCGCTGGTCGCCGCCTGAGCGGCGGGCCGATGGCCGTCTACACACAGGTACCAGCCGAGCGTCTCGCCGAATTTCTCGCCCGCTACGAGCTGGGCGAGCTGCGCGCGCTCAAGGGCATCGCCGAAGGGGTTTCCAACAGCAATTTCCTGGTCGAGACCGGCCCCGACGACAGACCCGAGCGCTTCATCCTCACCCTGTACGAACGCCGGATCGATCCGGCCGACCTGCCCTGGTTCATCGGCCTGATGGAGCATCTGGCGGATCGCGGCCTGCCGGTGCCCCGCCCCGTCAGGGACCGGTCGGGTAACGCGCTGCAGCAACTTCAGGGCCGGCACGCTTGCCTCATCCGGTTCCTGCCCGGCGTGTCGGTCTCCACGCCGACACCCGCGCAGGCCCGCGCGGCCGGTGAAGCGCTGGCGCGGATGCATCTGGCCGGGCTCGACTATACTGCCCGGCGGCCGAACGGCCTTGGGCCCGCCTGGTGGCGATCGACGTCCAGCCTCCTCGGAAGCCGCCTCGACGCGATCCAGCCGGGGCTCTGGGACCTCGTCCAGGGGCGGCTGGCCCGCATCGCGGCGGACTGGCCCGAAGATCTGGCGTGCGGCACCATCCACGCGGATCTCTTTCCCGACAACGTGCTGATGCTGGGGGACCGGGTGTGCGGCCTCATCGACTTCTATTTCGCCTGCACCGATCTTCTCGCCTATGATCTCGCCGTGCTGCTGAACGCCTGGGCCTTTCCAGCCGACGGCGCCGCGCCGATCGCCGACAACTGGGCAGCCGCAATCGCGGGCTATGCCACCGTGCGGCCGCTGCCGCCCGCCGAGCAGGTCGCCCTTCCCCTGCTGTGCGAAGGCGCGGCCCTGCGCTTCCTGCTTTCGCGCGCGCAGGACTGGCTCGACCCGGCCGAGGGCGCGCTGGTGACGCCCAAGGATCCGCTGCCCTTCGCGCGGCGCTTCGCCTGGCATGCCGCCCATGGCTGATCGGCCGATCGTCCGGATCACCACCGACGGCGCCTGCAAGGGCAACCCGGGCCCCGGCGGCTGGGCCGCTATCCTCGAGTGGAACGGACGGGAAAAGCTGCTGTCCGGGGCCGAGCTGCAGACGACCAATAACCGCATGGAACTGACGGCAGCGCTCAAGGCCCTCGAGGCGCTGAAGCGACCCGCCGACGTCACGCTGGTGACCGACAGCCGCTATCTGATGGACGGCATGACACGGTGGCTGGCGGGCTGGCAGCGGAATGGCTGGCGCAATGCAAACAAGCAGGCCGTCAGGAATGCGGATCTGTGGATGGCGCTCGAGCGCGCCGCCCGGCCGCACCGCATCCGCTGGGAATGGGTGCGCGGGCACAGCGGGCACCCGATGAACGAGCGCGCCGATGCGCTCGCCAACCAGGCTATCGCCAGCCTGTTCGAGACCGGCTAGTCGGTCGCCATGGCATCCGGCCTGCTTGCCCTGCTCGACGATGTGGCGGCGATCGCCAAGCTCGCAGCCGCCAGCCTGGATGATGTTGCCGCTGCAACCGGCAAGGCCGCGACGAAATCCGCCGGGGTCGTCATCGATGATACCGCCGTCACGCCCGGCTATGTGATGGGCTTCCGGCCCGAGCGGGAACTTCCGATCGTCTGGAAGATCGCGAAGGGATCGCTGCGCAACAAGCTGCTGATCCTGATGCCGGGCTTCATCGCGCTGGCGGCGTTCCTGCCGCAGGCCCTCACGCCGCTCCTGATGCTGGGCGGCACCTTTCTCTGCTATGAAGCCGCCGAGAAGGTGCTGGAAAGGGCCGGCCTGCACCCTGCACATTCGGGCAAGACCCCAGTCATTCCTGACGTGCAGGCACGCGAGACGACAATGGTGGCAGGCGCCATCCGCACCGATCTCATCCTGTCGGCCGAGATACTGGCCATCGCGCTGGGTGAGCTTGCCAACCTGCCGCTGTCGACGGTCGCGGCCGCGCTCGCCGGGGTCAGCCTCGCCGTCACGCTTCTGGTCTATGGTGCCGTCGCGCTGATCGTGAAGATGGACGATATCGGCCTCAACCTCGCCCGTCAGCCCAATGGCACCTCGCAGGCGATCGGCCGCGCCCTGGTGGCCGGCATGCCGAAGCTGCTCAACGCGCTCAGCCTCGTCGGCATGGCGGCCATGGCCTGGGTGGGCGGCGGAATCGTGCTGCACGGTATGGCGGAGCTCGGGATCGCAGCCACCCTGCCCCGGCTGTTCCATGGCTGGGCCCATAGCGCTGCCACGCCAATGCCAGTCGGAACGGCGGCGGTCGAATGGGCGATCAACGCCGCGCTTGCCGGCCTGTTCGGGGTTCTGCTGGGTCTTGTCGTGGTGGGCGCCCTTGGCCTCGTCCGGCGGCTTCGTCCGGCGCCCGCCCATGGCTGATCCGCTCACCCCGCCGTCCGCCGGCCGGCTGCTCGTCGCCCTGCTGCTGGCAGCCCTGGGCCCGGCCCTGCTGCTGGCGATCGGCGATTCCCTGCTGAGCGGCACGTCCCAACGGATCCTGCCAACCTTCGTCGTCTTCGGCGCGATGGCCCTCCTGCTGGTCGCCCTTCTTGGCCTTCCGATCCTTCTTTGGCTTCGCGGTCGCCGCACCGGCCTCGTGCCGACCATGCTGGTCGGGGCCGGGCTTGCGATACTGCCGGCGCTTGCCGGCCATGGCCTTGATCTGCCGCCGCACCCCGTCTGGCTGCTGGCGCCGATGGCGGTGGCGGGTTCGTTCGGCGGCGCGCTGCTCTGGCTCGTCGCGATCCGCCGCAAATGCAAAGGGAGAACAAGCCCATGACCCAGTCCAGGGAAGTCCGCCTGAAGTCTCGCCCTGTGGGAACCCCAAGCGTCGACGACTTCGAACTTGTCACGGTGACGCTTCCTGCACCCGGCCCCGGCGAGGTGCTGGTTCGAAACCGCTGGATGTCGGTTGATCCCTACATGCGCGGGCGCATGTATGATCGCCCTTCCTATGTGCCGCCGTTCCAGCTCGGCGCGCCGTTGGAAGGCGGCGCCATCGGCGAGGTCTTGACGTCGGGCGATCCGGGCTTCGCGCCCGGCGATCTCGTGTCGTCCATGTGGGGCTGGCGCGAGGCCTTCGTGATGCCGGCCGCCTCGTTGCGCAAGCTGCCCCCGCACGAGGGCGTGCCGGCGCAGGCCTTCCTCGGCGTGCTCGGCATGCCCGGGCTCACCGCCTGGGCCGGGCTCACGCAGATCGGCGCGCCGAAGGCCGGCGAAACCCTGTTCGTCTCGGGCGGGGCGGGCGCCGTCGGGTCGGTCGTCGCCCAGATTGGCAAGATCCTGGGGCTGACGGTCATCGCGACCGCGGGTTCGGATTCCAAGTGCGACTGGCTGCGCTCGGTCGGGATCGATCAGGCCATCAACTATCGAACGGCCGGCAGCCTGCTCGACGCCGTGCGGGCCGCAGCGCCGCGCGGGATCGACATCTATTTCGACAATGTGGGCGGCGAGCATCTGGAAGTCGCCCTCGAACTCGCGCGACCGTTCGCACGCCTGGTCGAGTGCGGGATGATCGACCAGTATAATGCGAACGAGCCGCGCCCGGGCCCGCGCAACCTTATCTACATCATTGGCAAGTCGCTGAAGATGCAGGGCTTCATCGTAACCCAGTTCCAGCATCTCGAAGCCGAGTTCCTGGACCGGATGCTGGACTGGATCCGGGCGGGGCAGCTTCGCTGGGAAGAAACCATCTTCGAGGGGATCGAGCGCGCGCCAGACGCCTTCATCGGCCTGTTCGAAGGGGCGAACACCGGCAAGATGCTGGTCCGGCTTTGAGCGGACGCGGATGCGGCCGGCCGCGCTCGCCGTCCTGCTTCTGGTGGCGGCCTGCGGCGCGCCGCAGCCGCCGCGCGGCTTTCCCGGCCCCGGCCCCGGCCACGTGGACCCTCGGCAGGGCGCCAGCCGGCTTGATCGCGCGCAGGTGGCCGCCGTCAACCGCGATCCGGGCTTCTGCCGGGCCCGATTGCAGGCCGCCGGCGCCCGCCACAGCATCACCCCCGGCCTCCAGGGCCCGGGCGCATGCGGTTACCCTTGGGCCGTCCGCCGCGAACCGGACCCGCGCGGGCCCCGCTGGCTGCCCGACAGCCCGCAGACCAGTTGCGGCGTCGCGCTTGCCGCTCACATCTGGGAGCGTGACATCCTGATTCCCGCCGCCCGGCGGCATCTGGGCGAACCCGTGGTCGCGATCCGCCAGATGGCAGCCTATGGCTGCCGCACCATCGGCGGCCGGCCGGGCGGCCAATTGTCGGAACATGCCCGGGCGAATGCCATCGACATCAGCGGGTTCCGAACCGCCTCCGGCCGGGAGATCAGCCTGATCCGCGACTGGCATGGCGAACCGCGGACGCGCGCCTTCCTGCGTGAGGTGCGCGATGGCGCCTGCGGCCTGTTCGGAACCGTTCTGTCGCCCGATTATGACCGGGCACATGCCGACCATTTCCATTTCGACCAGGCCGACCGGCGCACACCCTTCTGCCGCTGATCCTCTTGTCGGCGCCACCAGCCCCGCCCGGCCGACCGGCCGACCGGCGCGGGCAGGCCATCACCCGCGCGTTGCCGGGCCCCAGCATCCCGGCTATGCCATGACCTCGCAGTTCCGAGGAATTCATCCATGTCCCGCCGCCGCCAGATCTACGAGGGCAAGGCCAAGATCCTCTACGAGGGGCCCGAGCCCGGCACGCTCATCCAGTATTTCAAGGATGATGCCACGGCCTTCAACGCCCAGAAGAAGGGCACGATCAGCGGCAAGGGCGTGCTGAACAACCGCATTTCCGAGCATCTGTTCACCCTGCTCAGCACGATCGGCATTCCGACTCACTTCATACGCCGTCTCAACATGCGCGAGCAACTTATACGACAGGTTGAGATTATTCCGCTTGAAATCGTTATCCGCAACGTGGCGGCCGGATCCCTGTCGAAGCGGCTGGGAATCGAGGAAGGCACGCAGCTTCCACGCACGATCATCGAATATTACTACAAGGACGACAGCCTCGGCGATCCGATGGTGACGGAGGAGCATATCGCCTGCTTCGGCTGGGCCGGCCAGGACGAGCTGGCCGACATGGTCGACATGGCAATCCGGACGAATGATTTCCTGACCGGCCTGTTCGCCGGAATCGGAATCCGCCTGGTCGACTTCAAGCTGGAGTTCGGCCGGCTTTGGGAGGATGACTACAGCCGCCTGATCCTCGCCGACGAGATCAGCCCGGACGGCTGCCGCCTGTGGGACATGAAGACGTCGGAAAAGCTCGACAAGGACCGCTTCCGCCGCGATCTCGGGGGCGAGGTGGAAGCCTATCAGGAAGTGGCGCGTCGTCTCGGCCTCTTGCCCGAGGGCCAGGAAAATGCCGTGTTCGACCTCAACGAGGCCCGCAAGGCGCGCAGCGGCAAATGAGGACACATTCACTGGGGTTGCCGCTGGCGGCGGCCGTCCTTGCCGCTGCGCCGGCGGGCGCGCAACTGAAGCCGGCGGACCTTCCCCGCCTGATGACGGCGCGATCGGTCCTGTCGCTGCCGGCTGCCGCCCCCACCGAGACTTTGCGCTACGGCGAGGCGGACAGCCAGGTCGTCGAGCTGTTCCTGCCGCGCGGCGCCACGGATAAGGATCCGCTGCCCGTCGTCGTCATGATCCATGGCGGCTGCTGGCAGCAGTCGGTCGCCGGCCGAGAACTCATCCGGCCGGCCGCCGGCGCCTTCCTCGAGCGCGGGTTTGCCGTCTGGTCGGTCGGCTATCGCCGGATCGACGAGGAAGGGGGCGGCTATCCCGGCACCTTCGCCGATGTCGGCCGCGCCATCGACCTGTTGCGCGATGAGGCCGCCGCCCGCAACCTTGATCTGTCGCGCGTCATCTTCTGGGGGCATTCCGCGGGCGCGCATCTGGCGCTCTGGGCGGCCGGCCGACACCGCCTTCCGGCTGACAGCCCGCTTCGAACCGACAATCCGCTGCGGCCGCGCGGGGTCGTCGCGGTCGGCGGCCTCGGCTCGCTCAGGGAATGGGAGGGCATGATCCGCCTGGTCTGCGGCGACGAGACGGTTCCGCGGCTGGCGCCCGGCGACGCGCCGGCCCGCTTTGCCGACACCTCGCCCGACGAACTGATGCCGTCGGGCGTGCCCGTGGTGATGGTCCACGGCGTCTATGATCATGTCGCCCCACCCGCCATGGGGCTGAGCTATGCCCAGGCCGCACGCCGGGCCGGCGATCGTGCGGATGTGCAGCCGGCCCCGGTCGCGGGCCATTTCGAACCCATTGCCCCGGGAACGCCGGCGTTCGCCCAGGCTGCAGCGGCGGTCGAGGCCCTGGCCCGCCCGACTGGTCAGATCACGCCGTCGCGCTGAAGAAGCGCCAGCTCGTCGTCGCCCAGGCCGACGATCTCCTGCCAGACCTCGCGGTTCCAGGCGCCTTGCGGCTGGCCCGGCCATTCGATCCGGCCCGGCGTAGCCGACAGTTTCGGAAACACATTCTGCATGACGAGGTTGGCGAATTGCGGATGCGCCACCTTCACCAGCGCCTCGCGCGCCGCGAAATGCGGATCGGCGAGCATGTCGGGGGCCTTGTAGATGCGGCCCGCGGGCACGCCTTCGGCTTCCAGCAGCGCCAGTAGTTCGGCAGACGGCATGGTGCGCGTCCAGTCGGCGATCAGGCGGTCGAGCGCGGCCTGGTTTGCGCCGCGGGCGGTGTGCGTCGCATAGGCCGGGTCGCGGGCGAGCTCGGGTCGGCCCATCGCGCGACACAGGCGGACGAACACGCTGTCCTGGTTGGCGCCGATCAGGATATCGCCATCCGCCGTGGGATAGACGTTGGACGGTGCAATGCCCGGCAGGATCGAGCCGGTCCGCTCCCGCGTGACCCCGGCCTCGGTATATTCCGGCACCGTCGATTCCAGCATGGCGAGCACCGATTCATAGATGGCCGAATCGACGACCTGCCCCTCCCCGGTCCGGTGGCGATGGTGCAGCGCCATCAGCGCGCCCAGGCAGGCAAAGGTCGCCGCCAGCGAATCGCCGATCGAAAGACCCACGCGCGACGGCGGCGTCGACGGGTCGCCGCACAGGTTGCGGAGCCCGCCCATCGCCTCCCCGATCGAACCATAGCCCGCCCGCCCGGCATAGGGCCCGGTCTGACCAAAGCCCGAGACGCGGATCATGATGAGGCCGGGGTTAACCGCCGAGAGCTCGTCCCAGCCGAGGCTCCATTTCTCGAGGGTTCCGGGCCGGAAATTCTCCAGCAGGAAGTCGGACTTCATCACCAGCCGCTTCAGCAGGTCCTGGCCGCGGGGATCGCGCAGGTTCAGCGTGACCGTCTTCTTGTTGCGACCGATCACCGGGAACCACACCGGCTTTCCCTGGCCCCACTGGCGCATCGGATCGCCGCCCGTCTCGGCGCCGGACGATGCCGGTGGCTCCACCTTGATCACCTCGGCGCCATGATCGGCCATCAGCTGGCCGCAGAAGGGGCCGGCGATCAGCTGCCCCACTTCGATCAGCCGCAGCCCGTCGAGCGCACCCTGCCCCATCGCCCGCCTTCCCCTCGCCTTGCATCACCGGTCCCGAACGCCCACAACCAGTCTCTCTACACGCGGCGCGGAACAGGAAAAGAGCATGTCAGCTCCCGCAGAGATCCAGATCGTCGAGGTGGGCGCGCGCGACGGCCTCCAGAATGAGGCGGCGATCATTGAGACGGCCGACAAGCTGGCGCTCATCACGCGGCTGATCGCAGCCGGCGCCCGCCGCCTCGAGGTCGCGAGCTTCGTGCATCCGTCGCGCGTGCCGCAGATGGCCGATGCCGAGGCGGTGATCGCCGGCCTGCCCGATCGCGCCGATCTGAGCTACATTGGACTCGTGCTCAACAAGCGCGGGGTACTGCGGGCACTCGCCACGCGCGAGGGCGGGCGACGCGGCATCGACGAGGCCGGCTGCGTGATGGTGGCGTCCGACAGTTTCGGCCGCCGCAACCAGGGCCAGAGCATTGCAGAAGCCCTTGCGGAGAACCAGGCCATGCTCCGGCTCGCCCACGCGGAAGGTCTGGTGCCGCAGGCCACCATTTCGGTGGCCTTCGGCTGCCCGTTCGAAGGCCCGACCGATCCGGCGCGGGTGGTGGCGCTCGCCACCGAACTCGCCGAGGCGGGCGCGGTCGAGATCGCGCTAGCGGACACGATCGGGGTCGCCGTGCCGGCGCAGGTCAGCGAGCTCTTCGGGCAGGTCGGCGAAGCCATTCCCGGCGTCCGGTTGCGGGCGCATTTCCACAACACCCGCGGACTGGGCCCGGCCAATGTCTGGGCGGCGGTGTCGGCAGGCGTGCACGTGATCGACTCGAGCCTGGGCGGGCTCGGTGGCTGCCCCTTCGCGCCCAACGCCACCGGCAATGTCGCAACCGAGGATGTCGCCTGGCTGCTGCACCGCTCGGGGCTGCGGACCGGGCTTGACGTGCAGTCGCTCATCGAGACCAACCACTGGTTTGCCGGGATCATCGGCAGGGCGCTGCCCGCCGCAATCGGCCGGGCGGGCGATTTCCGGCCCCTGGGCGCCGTCAGCTGAGGCTTGGGCCGTATCGAGCAGCACCGAGCGTGCGTTCATGAACGGCTCAAAGCTCGTCACCGTGGCGGTTGGCGCCGTCGCCTGCCACCCGATCCGTCTTCAGCATTCGTCCCGGGTCAGCCGAACCGGCCTGGTCATGGGCCTCAGGCCGGCGGCTCGCCCGAGCGCAACCAGCCCGTGATGCTGAGCCGAGCGCGGGGCGCGGCCGGCGACACCAGGCTGACGCTGTGCCGCCTCGGCACGCGGAACAGCGTCAGCCGGTTCCAGCCGGGCACCAGCGCCGTGAAACGGTCGGCGCGGCCCGGCTGGTCCTCGAGCAGCAGCAGCCCGCCCCAGTCGGCGCGCCAGCCACGGGTCAGGCTGAACACATAGGCCGCCTGCCGGTTCTTGCCCGCGACATCATCGTCATGGTCGGTCAGGAAGTCACCCGGTGAATAGAGCGTCGCCTGCGCGTCCGCGAAGCCGAGCCCGGCCATGCCAGGCAAGGTCCGGAAGGCCGCGATGGTGTCGGGATGGTTGAGCGTGGCCGCGAAGCGATGCAGCGGATCGTCCCGCCAGGCTGACCGGGCGTCCGCCACGCGCAGCCCCTCGAACCGGTACTGGAAGCCGTCGGTCGCATTGCGGAACACGGCCGCGTCGAGCGCCGCGCGCTTGGCAGCGTCGAAACTCCGGCGGACGGCGCGCGGGATTTCGAACAGCTTGGCGCCCTGGTTCAAATGCTGATGTCAGTCCTCCCGGCTCTCGAGGTGCCGGGCCAGCGCCTCAGCGTCATCGGGATGGAGAAAGGGATCGATCCGAGCCCAGCCCACGGCCGCGATCGCCTCGCCGGCCTTCGCCCACGCCTCGGCGCCGACAGCGAGACGCCAGGGCCGGGGGATCCTCATGGGCGGGGCAATCGCCGGTTCATGGTGCTGCCGGCGAGGATTGAACTCGCGACCTCAGCCTTACCAAGGATGCGCTCTACCACTGAGCTACGGCAGCGGACCATGAACAGGCGGCGGCGCTTGCATGAGGCCTTGGGCGAAGTCAAGCCGACCTGCCGGACGCAGCGGACGGCTCGACCGGGCAGCCGGGAAGCTCCAGGATGGCCATCAGCCCGCCCAGATCGTCCGACCGGGCGAGCGTCACGGTTCCACCATAGATGCCGGCGACATCGCGAACGATCGCCAGTCCCAGGCCGGTTCCGGGCTTCCCCGTGTCCAGCCGCGCGCCGCGCTCGAACAGCTCCTCGCGAAGCCGGGCCGGGATGCCCGGGCCGTCATCCTCCACCACCACCGACACGCGCTCGCCACGGGCGTCGCTCGTGCGGCCGACCGTCACGAACACCCGGCCACCGCCATATTTCGCGGCATTGTCGATCAGGTTGCCAACCATCTCCTCCAGATCCTGCCGCTCCCCCCGGAACACGGCAGCACGATCGCCGGCCAGATCGATGGTGACACCGCGTTCGGCATAGATGCGCTCGATCGCTGCCACCAGCCGCTCCAGCGCCGGCCAGACCTCGGCGCGCGCTGTCGCCGCCGACCGCCGACCCATCGCCCGCGCGCGGGCCAGATGATGGTCGATGTGGCGGCGCATGGTCGCGAGTTCGCGAACGACCGCCTTCGCGAGATCCGGGCTGCCGGCGGCAGCCTCGTTCATCAGCACGCTCATCGGCGTCTTGAGCGCATGCGCCAGATTGCCGGCATGCATTCGCGCCGACTCCGCTGCCCGTTCGTTATGATCCAGAAGCTCGTTGAGCTCGGTCACCAGCGGTGCGATTTCGGGCGGAACATCCTCGGTCGGCGCGCGCGTCGCCCGGCCTGACCGCACGGCCGCGATCGCCGCCGACATGCGCCGGAGCGGCATCAGCCCCACCGTCGCCTGCAGGATGGCGAGCGCGAACAGACCCGCCCCCAGCGCCCCCAGCGCCCACCACAGCGTTCGGCGGACCTCGGCCAGCTGCTGGTCGATCGTCTGCGTCGACTGCGCCACGGCAAAGCGCCAGACAACCGGGGAGCCGGGGATGACGCCGTCGCGCTCGATGACCCTGAGCGGCTCGTTCCGGAATGCATCCGAACGGGACAGGCAGGGCTCCACACAGGAACGCGACAGGTCGAGCTTCAGCTCGCGATCCCACAGCGATCGCGAGCGGAAGGGCAGTCGCCCGTTGGCACTGACCTGCCAGTACAGGCCAGAGTAGGGCTCGTTGAACCGGGGATCGACGGGCGGCCGATTGAACCGCACCTCGCCGAAGGGGTCGAGTTCGGCAGCGCCGATCATCGCCGGCAGGTTGCGCGCCAGCTGCTCGTCGAAGTTGCGCTGGATCGTGCCCGTCACGATCCGGTCGAGCGCGACCCCGCCCACCGCCAGCAGCACGGCGATCCACAGGGCCGCGAGCACCAGGATGCGGCGGCTGATGGAGCCCGGAATGCGCCGGGGCCGCGGCTCTGCCGCCCGGGGCGGCGGCGCCGGCGCCTCGGTTGGCGGGTCAGCCCTCGAGGCTGTAGCCGAGGCCGCGGATGGTGGTGATGAGATCTGCGCCAAGCTTCTTCCGGATGCGGGTGATGAAGACCTCGATGGTGTTCGAATCCCGATCGAAGTCCTGATCGTAGATATGCTCGATCAGCTCCGTGCGCGAGACCACCTTGCCCTTGTGGTGCATCAGGTAGGACAGAAGCTTGTATTCCTGCGCCGTCATCTTCACCGGCTCCCCGGCGAGCGTCACCCGGCCGCTTCGCGTGTCGAGGCGCACCTCGCCCGCCACCAGCTCGGAACTGGCATTGCCGCTGGCGCGGCGGATGAGCGCCCGCAGCCGGGCGATCAGCTCCTCGGACTGGAAAGGCTTCGCCAGATAGTCGTCCGCACCCGCATCGAGGCCCGCCACCTTGTCGGACCAGCTGTCGCGCGCGGTCAGCACCAGCACGGGCACCTTGATGCCGGCCTTGCGCCAGCGGTCGAGCACGGTCAGGCCATCAACCTCAGGCAGGCCGAGATCGAGGAGGATCGCATCATAGCTTTCCGTCTCGCCCAGGAACTGGCCCTCCTCGCCGTCATGTGCGCTGTCCACGGCGTAGCCGGCCTGTTCCAGCGTCTGGCGAAGCTGGCGGGCGAGCGAGGGTTCATCTTCAACGATCAGGATTCGCATGGTGTCTGGCGGTCTCCCTGTCGAACGGCGGGCTTCGGCCGATCGGTCGGCTACTGGCGCTCGGCGATGACGCGGCCGGTACGCCCGTCCATGTCCACCCAGACGACATTGCCGCCGGGCCGCAGGAACTTGAAGCGATAGACATGGGTGTGGATGTCCGGCTCGACGCCGAGATACTCGCCGCGACCCACGACCCGCGCCCGGGACAGGAGCTCCTCGAGGCTTCGGCTCTGGCCGGATTTCATGCCGCTTCGCGCCCGATCCTGATCGGAGACCTCGCGCGGCACCGGCGGCGCTGCCGCCCCGGCAAAGCCCTGGGGCCGCTGCGCCGCGACCGGTGCCGACAGCGCCGCGATGCCGCAGATCATCGCCACCACCGGCAAGCAGCGGGCGAAGGGGCGCCAAGGCCTTGATTGATTGCTGCTTCTCATGCCTGACTGAAACCGGCTCTGGCATAGGTCCGGGGCCGTGAACAACTTCTGAATAGTGGCTGCGCCGCCGTTGCCCATCTGCAAGGCAGCGTGGCATGACACCGCGCATGGCCGCCCCGCTTCTTGCCCTGGAGGAGATCGCCCTGCGCCAGGGCGAGGGCTGGCTGTTCGAGGGACTGACGCTGTTCGTGGACGCGCGGGACCGGCTGGCGCTGATCGGGCGCAATGGCGCCGGCAAGACGACGCTTCTCAAGCTGATCGCCGGCGTGGCTGAGGCCGACCGCGGCCGACGGACGGTCAAGCCCGGCGCGCGCATCGTGCTGCTGCCGCAGGATCCGCCGGTCGAGAACCATTCGACCCTGTTCGACTTTGCCCTGGCCGGGCCGGATGCGCCGCCACGCCATGCCGTCGAGGCGATCGCAACCCAGCTCGGTCTTGACCTCGAAACGGTTGCAGCCTCGGCCTCGGGCGGCGAGCGTCGCCGCGCCTCGCTCGCCCGCGCGCTGGCAAGCGAGCCCGATTTGCTGCTGCTCGACGAGCCGACCAACCATCTCGATCTCGAGGCGATCGGCTGGCTGGAGGGATGGCTCGAGCGCTATGCCGGCGCCTTCCTCGTCATCAGCCACGACCGCCAGTTCCTGACCCGGCTGACACGCGCCTGCCTGTGGCTGGATCGCGGCCGGCTGCGCCGGCACGAGGTGGGCTTCGGCGGGTTCGAGGCCTGGACGGAAACCGTCCAGGCCGAAGAGGCGCGGGCGGCCGGGAAGCTGGACGCCAGGATCGCCCAGGAACTGCACTGGCTGCAGCGCGGCGTGACCGCCCGGCGGCGGCGCAACCAGGGCCGGCTGGAACGCCTGTCGGCGATGCGCGAGGAGCGCCGGGCGATGCTCGGCCAGGCCGGCACGGCGAAACTGGCGCTTGCCACTGACGATGTGAAGTCGAAGCTGGTGATCGAGGCGTCCGGGGTGTCCAAGGCCTTCGGCGAGCGAGTGATCCTGCGCGACTTCTCGATCCGGATCCAGCGCGGCGACCGGATCGGGATCGTCGGCCGCAACGGCGCCGGCAAGACGACGCTTCTGAGGCTGCTGACCGGCGAGCTGCCGCCCGATTCCGGCACGGTCACCCGCGCGAAAACCCTGACGGGGGTGACGATCGACCAGCAGCGGCGGCTGATGGATCCGTCAAGGCGGGTCCGGGATATCCTGGCGGACGGCGGCGACTGGGTGACGGTGCGCGGCCGGAAGAAGCACATCCAGGCCTATCTCAAGGACTATCTCTTCGCCCCGGGCCTGGCCGACGCCCGAATCGCAACCTTCTCGGGCGGCGAGCGCTCGCGGCTGCTGCTGGCCCGCGAATTCGCCCGCGAATCGAACCTGCTGGTCCTCGACGAGCCGACCAACGACTTGGACCTCGAAACCCTCGACCTCTTGCAGGAGGTGATCGCCGACTATGAGGGCACCGTTCTGATCGTCAGCCACGACCGCGACTTCCTCGACCGGACGACGACGATGACCATCGGCCTCGACGGGTCGGGCCGCGCCGAGATTGTCGCCGGCGGCTATCGCGAGCTGGACGCCGTCTGGCAGGCGCGGGTGAAACCGGCGCGACCAGACGGGCGCGGGCGGGAGACGGCCCGGCCGGCACAGGCCGCGCCGGCGCGCGCCAGGCTGAGCTTCCGCGACAGCCATGATCTCGAACGGCTTCCTGCCCGGATTGCCGGGCTGGAGGACTCCATTCGCAAGGCCGAAGCCGCGCTGGCCGATCCAGATCTCTACGCACGCGACGCGGCCCGCTTCGATCAGTTGACGAAGGCCTTGTCCGCGCTCAGGGCCGAGCTTGCCGCCGCCGAGAACCGCTGGCTCGAGGTTGCCGAACGCGCCGAGGCCCTGTCCGGCGCCGCCTGAGGCGCTGCTTCAGGCGAATTCCACGCCGTCGCCCGGATCCATGTCGATGTGGGGATCGTGCAGCCCTGCCCCGTGCAGCGGCACGCCCGGGCACGTCCCCCGGATGAAGTTTTCGAGCACCGGCGCGATCATGGTGCGCCATTTCCGCCCGTTGAAGATCCCGTAATGGCCGACACCCGGCGCCATGAAATAGCGCTTGCAGTCATCGGGCAGGTTGACCGCCAGATCGAGCGCGGCGCGCGTCTGGCCGAGGCCCGAGATATCGTCACGCTCCCCTTCGATCGCGAGAAGCCGTACGTCGCGGATCGCGCCGGGGTTGACCGGAACGCCGCGATGGGTCATCTCGCCTTTGGGCAGCAGATGGCGCTGGAAGACGCGATCGACCGTCTGCAGGTAGAATTCGGCGGTCATGTCGCAGACCGAACGATATTCCTCATAGAAGGCCTTGGTGGCATCCGCTGACTCGCCGTCGCCCTGGACCAGATGCTTGAACATTTCCCAGTGCGAAAGCATGTGGTTGCCGAGGTTCATTGACATGAAGCCCGCAAGTTGGAGGAAGCCCGGATAGACCTTCCGTCCGGCACCTGGATAATAGTGCGGCACGGTCACGATCACATTCTGCCGGAACCAGGCGAGCGGCCGCTGCATGGCCAGTGTGTTGACGGCGGTTGGCGCCCGGCGCGTGTCGATCGGCCCGCCCATCATGCTGAGCGTCGCCGGACGCGCGGGATTTCCCGCCGCCGACATCAGCGCAACAGCCGCATAGACCGGCACCGAGGGCTGACAGACCGCAAGCGCATGCGGCCGCTCCCCGCCGGCCTCGGCGACCAGCGCCAGCCAGTCGATGACATAGTCGATATAATCGTCGAGATCGAAGCTGCCGTCCGACAGCGGCACCATCTTCGCGTCGCGCCAGTCGGTGATGTAGACATCGTGATTGGGCAGCATCCGCTCGACGGTTCCACGCAGCAGGGTTGCGAAATGGCCGGACATGGGCGCCACGATCAGCAGCTTCGGATCGTCGGCCGGCCCGCCCAGCCGCTCGAAGCGCTTGAGCTGGCCGAAGGGGCGCCGATCGACGATGGTCTCGACGACGGGGACGATCCGCCCGTCGATCTGCGTCTCCTTGAGGCCGAAAGCCGGCTTCCCGCGAGGCGCGGCGGCATGCGCGAACACGTCAAGCGCCGCGGCCGCCACTTCCCCCATGCCGGTATAGGCCAGCGGATTGGCCGGGCTCGACCACCAGTCGGCGCCGAGTCGCGCTGCCGCACTGGCGCCGGCGAACCAGCCGCGCCCCATGTCATAGGCATTGTAGAGCATCGATGTAACGCCTTCGCCTTGCTCGCGTTCATCGCGCCAGTCCGACGCACGCCCGGGCCAGGGACGGCATCGGTTGACGCCATGTCAGTCGAAACTGAGCCTGCCGGACGGCCAAGTCCAGCCGATTTTTGCAAGGCAGCAGCCCTGCCCCCGCCCCGGCGGCGGGTCAGAAGGGTTAACGCCCGCCGCCGTAGAGATAATCGCGCACCAGCGGCACGGCATCCCGACGGCGCGCCAGTTGCAGCTGGAACACCACATGGTCATCGTGGCGGAAGGCCATCATCGCGCCGGCCAGATAGAATTCCCACATGCGCCAGAAGCGCTCGTCATAGAGCGCGATGATCGCCTCGCGCCGGGCCTGGCAGCGCTTCAGCCAGTGCGCCAGCGTGAGCGCATAGTGAAGCCGCCAGACCTCGATGTCGGTTGTCCACAGGAAGGCGCGCTCGATGTGGGGCGCCAGTTCGGACAGCGCCGGCGTATACCCGCCCGGAAAGATGTATTTGGCTGTCCAGTGGTCGGTTGCGCCGGGCCCACCGGCGCGGCCGATGGTGTGGATGAGCGCAACGCCATCGGCGGTCAGCAGGTCCGCCAGCCGGTCGAAGAAGGTCCGGTAGTTGGGCCGGCCGACATGCTCGAACATGCCCACCGACACGATCCGGTCGAACGGGCCCGTCACGTCGCGATAGTCGACAAGCTCGTATCTGACGGCATCCGCCATCCCGAGTTCCTCGGCACGGCGCCGTGCATGGGCCAGCTGTTCGGTTGACAGGGTGATCCCCAGCACCTCCGCGCCGGACTGCCTGTGGATGTGACGCGCCAGCCCGCCCCAGCCGCAACCGATGTCCAGCACCCGCATGCCTGGCTTCAGGCAGAGCTTGGCCGTGATGTGGGCGAGCTTGTCGCGCTGGGCCTGATCGAGGTCGCTGTCCGGGCCGTCGTTGCCGGGCCGGAAATAGCCACAGCTGTACTGGCGCTCGGCGTCGAGGAACAGGTCGTAGAGGCGATCGTCTAGGTCATAGTGGTGGGCCACGTTGCGCCGGGCCCGCCGGCGCTCATTCAGTTCGCTCCAGCGGGCCGCCAGCCGCTGCTGCCCCCACAGGCTCACCCGAAGCGCGTTCACCCGGTCCCACCGCAGATTGCCCGACACCAGATCGAGAAGGTCGACGATTCCGCCATTCTCGATGGTGAGCCGCCCGTCCATCCAGGCCTCGCCCGCGCCCAGCGCCGGGTTGACCCCGATCGCCCGCGCCGTGGCCGCATCCGCCAGACGCACGCGCAGCGCCGCCGCCGCCGGATCGCCATACCGCCGGAGCCTGCCACGGTGGTCGACCAGCTCGAGGGCGCCGCGGGTCACGGCGCGGCGAAGGAGACGATCAAGAAGCCACATGCGGCATTTCTGTCGCAGGCCGCGCACAAAACTCAACCCCGCCCCACCCCCTGCCTGCATTGGGAGTGGCGCGAAAATCAGGCTGGGCGACAACTAGGCGCACGATCCGGGCAAACCGGACGGGTCCGCGCCGTGGGGGCGCGACCCATGGGAGGAAGACCGATGATCGAGAGTCGCCTGCGGCTGCGCGCCGCCCTGTGTGCGTCCTCTGCAACCGCCCTTCTCGCGCTGTCGCATGCGCCCGCCATCGCCCAGGGGGCGACGACGGCATCGGCCGGAGGTGGCGTGGATGACATCATCGTGTCGGCCCGGCGACGCGAGGAATCGATCCAGGATGTGCCGGTTGCGGTCACCGCCATTTCGCCTGCGGAGCTGGCCAATGTCTCGGCGCCCGACATCCGCGACCTTGTCGGGCGGACCCCGAACCTCGTCATCGACCCGGTCAATGCTGGCCCCTCGGCCGCGGCCATCTCGATCCGGGGCATCAGCTTCGAGGACATCGAGAAGAGCTTCGACCCGGCCGTCGGCGTGCTTGTCGACGATGTCTACATCGGCACCAACACGGGCCAGCTGCTCGATTTCTTCGATTTCGAAAGCATCGAGGTGCTTCGTGGGCCGCAGGGAACCCTGTTCGGCCGCAACACGACGGCCGGCGTCATCAAGCTCAGGCGCACACGTCCCACGGGCGAGATCGGCGCCCGGGTGCTCGGCACCATCGGAGACTATGGCCGGCGGGACCTGCGGGCCGTCATCAATCTGCCGAAGATCGGCAATCTCCTCAGCCTCAAGGGCTTCTGGCTGCACGCCCAGAATGACGACTTCTACAACAATGTGACCCTCGGGCGGGACCATGGCGGCCGCCGCTACGATAATTACGGCATCGCCGGCCGGATCGAGCATGGCAATCTCGACGTCACCGTCACCTGGGATCATGTGCGCGAACGGACCGAGATCGACCAGTCGGCGACCTCGCGCACGGGCATCGACCTCATCTGCCTGCGCATCCCCGTGGCGCCCGGCGTCTTCATCCGGCCGACCGGCATTCCGGACAACCAGTGCGACCGCAACACCCGCGGCGACCTCTACACCACCTTCTCCAATGTCGCCGGGCTGGCCAAGAATGATGGCGACAATGTCACCATCAACGGCGATCTGAAGCTCGGCCAGTTCACCATCAGCTCTGTGACGGGCTGGCGCACCTCCGACGAATCCGTCCGCCAGGACTTCGATTCCACTTCCATCAACTTCTTCGATACGCTCCGGATCCAGACCTACCGGCAGTTCACCCAGGAAGTGCGCGTGGCCGGCAACGCGACCGACCGGATCGATTTCGTCGCCGGCTTCTTCCACTTCAACAGCCGCTACACGCTGGACCAGAACACCTTCTTCGGCCCCTTCCTGCAGGCAGCGGCCGGGCTTCCGGCCCGCGGCGGGAATGATGTCGATCACCGTTCGAAATCGACCGCGCTGTTTGCCGACGTACAGTGGAAGCTGACGGATGCGCTGCGCTTCTCGTTCGGCGGCCGCTATACGTGGGACGAGAAGCAGATCGTCAACGACATCTTCAAGACCGGCATTCCCGCCCTCATCGTCCGTGGCAAGGAAAACTGGTCCCAGTTCACGCCGCGCGCGTCCATCGACTACAGCTTCGGCGAGCAGGGCCGGAACCTCGTCTATGCCGGCTATGCGCGCGGCTATCGCGCCGGCGGGTTCAACGGCCGGGCCCAGTCGATCACCTCGGCCAGCACACCCTATGATCCGGAAACGGTCGACAGCTTCGAGCTCGGCTTCAAGACCCAGTTCTGGGAGAACCGGATCACCTTCAACCTGGCAGCGTTCCTCAGCAAGTATAATGACAAGCAGGAGGAAGTCGTCCGCCCCGCGCCGCCGCCTGCGGGTCAGGAAACGCTGGTGCTCAATGCAGCAAGCGCGACGATCAAGGGTCTCGAAGCCGAGTTCCGGGCGCGCGTGACCGACGGCCTCAACCTCTATGGCAGCCTCGGCCTGCTCGATGCAAAGTATGATGAATTCGATACGCTGATCGGCGGCGTGCTGGTCGATGTGTCCAACCGCGACATGCGGCGCACGCCCGATCTCAGCTTCTCGGCCGGCGCGGACTGGACCATTCCGGTCGGCTCGGGCGAGCTGATCCTCTCGGGCGCCTATCGCCATGTCGCGCGGTTCCAGACGACGATCGTCGGTGACCCGGCCGATCCCACCCGCAATGATCCGCGCGGCCTGGCGCAGGCACGAAACCTGGTCGACGCATCGGCTGCCTATGTGTTCGACCTCGGCGGGGCGAAGCTTCGGGCCTCGGTGTTCGGCCGCAACCTGACGAACGATCGCGGCCTCAACTCGACCCTTCCGGTGGCGGGCCTGTTCACCTTCTCGGCCGCCCGTCCGCCGCGGACATGGGGCGCCGAGATCGGGTTCGACTTCTGACGACTCAGCCGCAGCCGGCTGGGACTTGCGCCCGGGCCTGCAAGACGGGATAGCTGGCCCGTTTCCATGCCTGTCGCGCGCGTCCTTCTCGCCCTTGCCTCGGCGCTGCTGGTCGGAACGGCCGCGATGGCCACGGATCGACCGGGGGACCCGCCGTTCCAGGGCCGATCGCCCGCGATCGCCGCCAATGGCATGGCGGCAACCGCGCACCCGCTGGCCACCCAGGCCGCCGTTGACATCCTGCGCGCCGGGGGTTCCGCGGTCGATGCCGCGATCGCCGCCAACGCCGTGCTCGGTCTCGTCGAACCGACGGGAAACGGAATCGGCGGCGATCTGTTCGCGCTTGTCTGGGATCCCAAGACCCGCACGCTTGACGGGCTGGACGCGTCGGGCTTCGCGCCGCTGAAGCTTGATGTCGCGGCGCTCCTGCGCCGGCATCCCCGGGGAATCGATCCGCTCGGCATGGACAGCGTCACCATCCCCGGCGCAGTGGCCGGCTGGGGGGCACTGCATGCCCGCCACGGCCGTCTGCCGCTCGCGACCGTGCTGGCCCCGGCCATCCGCCTCGCGCGCGAAGGCGTGCCCGTCGCGCCGGTCATCGCGCGCGGCTGGGCGCGCAACATCGCCGCGTTCGAGCGCGGCCGCGACCGGATTGAGGGCGCGGCGCTTGCCCTTGCGCTCTACGCGCCAGGGGGCCGACCTCCGGCCGAGGGCGAGCGGTTCGCCAACCCCGATCTCGCCGCAACCTACGAGCTGATCGCCGCCGGCGGCGCCGAGGCCTTCTATCGCGGCAGCTTCGCGCGCGATTTCGAAGCCTTCTTCCGCCGGCATGGCCGCCTCCATTCAGCCGCCGATCTGGCGGCCATGCAGGCCGAGTGGGTGAAGCCCATTTCGGCCCCCTATCGCGATGTCCGCCTGTGGCAGATTCCGCCGGCAACCCAGGGGCTTGCCACCTTGCAGATGGCGCGGATCGTCGAGCGCTTCCCGATTCGGGACCTGCCCGAGGCGGACCGGCTGCACATCCTGATTGAGGCGAAGAAGCTCGCCTTTGCCGACCGGGCGCGGTTCATCGCCGATCCGCGGCGGGTGGCCGTGCCGGTCGATGCCCTCCTGTCGGATGCTTACATCGCCCGGCGCGCCGCGCTCATCGCCATGGATCGCGCGCTGCCCGATGACGTGCCGCCTGGCGACCCCGAGGCGCACAGCGACACCACCTATCTCGCGACCGCCGATTCGGATGGCCTGATGGTGTCGCTCATCCAGTCGAACTATCGCGGCATGGGCTCGGGCGTGGTCGTCCCCCGCAGCCAGCCGGTGGCCGGCGGCCGGGGCAGCTGGGGCTTCATGCTGCAGAACCGGGGTGCGCAGTTCGCGGTTCATCTACAGGCGCCGAACCGGATCGAGCCGGGCAAGCGCCCCTTCCACACCATCATTCCCGGCTTCGTGACCCGGGGGGACCAGCCGCTGATGGCCTTCGGCGTGATGGGCGGCACGATGCAGCCGCAGGGGCAGGTGCAGGTGCTGGTGAACCTGATCGACCTCGGGCTGAACCTGCAGGCGGCCGGCGACGCGCCGCGCGTCCGCCATCTCGGCAGCCCCGATCCGGGCGACGGCCAGGAGGCTACCCCGGGCGTCTTCCTGGAGGCCGGCATCGGCGCCGACACCCGCGCCGAGCTCGCCCGGCGCGGTCATCGCCTGCTGGAAACCCTCCAGGACGTTGGTGGCTACCAGGCCGTGCTGTGGGATGCGGTAAACCGCGTCTGGTGGGGCGCCTCCGAATCGCGCAAGGATGGCGTGGCGCTGGGCCACTGATGACCGCACGCCCAGACGCGCTGATCATCGGCGCGGGACACAACGGCCTCGTCGCTGCCTTCGACCTCGCCCGGGCCGGTCTGCGTCCGCTGGTCCTTGAACAGCGCGGCCTTGTCGGCGGCTGCGCCGTCACCGAGGCGTTCTGGCCGGGCTTTCGCAACTCGACCGCCAGCTATACCGTCAGCCTGCTCCAGCCCGACATCATCGCCGACATGAAGCTGGCGGCGCGCGGCTACCGGGTGATCGAGCGGCCGGTCTCGAACTTCCTACCGCTGACCGACGGCCGCGCGCTGACGCTGGGCGGGGGGCTGGCGCGGACCCAGGCCGAATTCGCACGCTTCTCGGTACGCGATGCCGAACGTCTTCCCGACTATGAACGGCGGCTCAGCACCGTCTCCGATGTGCTTCGTGCGCTGGCGCGCCGGATTCCCCCGTCGGGTGCCGAGGGGGCGCTGGGGCTCGTGGGCGCGGCGCTCGCCCTCGCGCCGGTCGCCCGGCTCGATCTCGAGGCGCGGCAGGATCTGGTCGACCTGTTCACCCGTTCGGCGCGCGAGGTGCTGGAGGGCTGGTTCGAAAGCGAGGCCGTCCAGGCCGCCTTCGGCTTCGATTCCTGTGTGGGCCATTTCTCTGGCCCGTCCGCGCCGGGCTCGGCCTATGTGCTGCTGCACCATTGTTTCGGCGAGGTGAACGGTCGGCGGGGCGCCTGGGGCCATGCGGTCGGCGGCATGGGCGCGATCACCCGGGCGATGGCCGAGGCTGCGACCGAGGCTGGCGCCACCATCCGGCTGGAAGCGCCTGTGGCACAGGTGCTGACGGAGGATGGCCGTGTCGCCGGCCTCCGCCTCGACAGCGGCGAGGAGATCGCTTGCCCGCTGGTGCTGGCGAACGTCGGGCCGGCGCTGCTGTTCCGCCGCCTACTGCCCGCCAATGCGCTGCCCGCACCTTTCGCGAGCCGCATGGCCGGCTTCCGGACGGGCTCGGGCAGCTTCCGGATGAACATCGCGCTTGCCGGGCTTCCCCGCTTTGCGGCGCGGCCGGAACCGGGCGAGCATCTGCGCTCGGGCATCGTGATCGCCCCCAGCCTCGATTACATGGATCGCGCCCACCAGGATGCGCTTGCGCAAGGCTGGTCGCGGGCCCCGATTGTCGAGATGCTGATTCCGTCAACCGTGGATGACAGCCTGGCGCCGGCGGGCGCGCACGTCGCCAGCCTGTTCTGCCAGCATTTCGCGCCCCGCTTAGGCGGGGCGGAGTGGGCCCCCGACGACGAGGCGGCCGCCGCCGACACCGTGTTCGAGACGATCGAGCAGCATGCGCCGGGGTTCCGGCAGCTCGTCATCGGCCGGCAGATCCTGTCGCCAACCGGGCTCGAACGCCGCTTCGGGCTGGTCGATGGCGACATCTTCCACGGCCGGATGAGCCTTGACCAGCTCTGGGCGGCACGGCCGATCCTGGGCATGGGCAATCATCGAACGCCGATTGCCGGGCTGTATCTGTGCGGCGCCGGGAGCCATCCCGGCGGCGGGGTCACGGGCCTTCCCGGTCGCAACGCGGCGCGCGCCGTGCTGGCGGATCGCCGCTGGCTGATCCGGTCGGGCTTGCCACGGGGCCGCCGCAGGCCGAGCATCGCGCCATGACCGGATGGTGGAACCGCCAGATCGTGCCGCGGCTGATCGGCTTTGCCTGCACGCAGCCGCCGATCATGCGGCGGCGCGCGCTCGTCGTGCCCCAGGCTTGCGGCCGGGTGCTCGAACTCGGGGCCGGTGGCGGCGCCAACCTCGCCCTTTACGACTGGCGGCAGATCGAAAGCGTGACAGGCATTGACCCATCGGACGAGCTGATCGCCCGCGCCGAGGCCGCCCGTCCCGCCGACCGGCAAGGGACCATCCGGCTTCGCAAGGGCGTGGCCGAGGATCTGCCCTTCGCCTCGGCCAGCTTCGACACGGTCGTTACCACCTTCACCCTCTGCTCGGTCGCCGACCAGATGGCGGCGCTGGCCGAAGCCCGGCGGGTTCTGGCCCCAGACGGCCAGCTGCTGTTCCTGGAACATGGGCTTGCCCCCGATTCCGGGCCGCGGCGCTGGCAGGCGCGACTGGAACCGGTGTGGAAACGCATCGCCGGCGGCTGCCACCTCACCCGCCCCGTGACGGACGCGATCGAGGGCGCCGGCTTCCGCGTGGCACAACGCCATGGCTGTTACATGGAACGGTCGCCCCGCTTTCTCGGCTGGGTCGAATGGGGGGCGGCCGTGCCCGCCTAAGCCTGGAAAAGCCCGGCTACGCCTGCGGCAAGCAGAGTTGCGTTGCGATCCGAACGGGCGCCGTCCGATTATCGTGTCATGGATCAGCCGCCGCACAGCCGCGAGGCACAGTCGCTCGACCGGGTGGTCACCGCCGTGGCGCTGGCGGCGACGCTCGCGGTCATCCTTCTGTCACCGCTGGTCTGAACCAATCCCCGCGAACCGCAGGAAGCGGGCGCGCCGCGCGGCGCGCAGCTGCTCCGCGTCCATTGCCGCCAGCCGGTCGAGCGCTTCGCCGAGCGCGAGAGCGATCCGCCGCGCCATCAGATCAGGGTCGCGATGGGCGCCGCCCGGCGGCTCGAACAGGATGCGGTCGATGACACCCAGCGCCTTCAGGTCCGGCGCCGTCAGCTTCAGCGCCTCTGCCGCCTCGCTCGCGCGCGCGTGGCCGTCGCGCCACAGGATCGAGGCACAGCCTTCGGGCGAGATGACCGAATAGATGGCATGCTCCAGCATCAGCACCTCGTTGGCCGCTGCCAGCGCGACGGCGCCGCCTGAACCGCCCTCCCCCAGGATCAGCGCGACATGCGGCACGCCGAGCGTAAGGCAGGCTTCGGTTGCCCGGGCGATCGCCTCGGCCTGGCCGCGCGCCTCGGCGTCGATGCCCGGAAAGGCGCCGCTGGTATCGACGATGCTGATGACCGGCAGGCCGAACCGGTCCGCCAGCCGCATCAGCCGCGCCGCCTTGCGATAGCCCTCGGGCCGCGCCATTCCGAAATTGTGGGCAAGGCGGCTTTCCGTCGTGTCGCCGCGCATGTGGCCCAGTACCATCACCGGGCGGCCGTCAAACCGGGCCGGCCCGCCCAGGATCGCCGCGTCCTCGGCGAACAACCGGTCGCCGCCCAGCAGCAGCAGATCCGGGAACAGGGCAGCGGCCAGATGCCGGAACTGCGGACGCCGCGGGTGGCGCGCCACCTGCGCCCGCTGCCAGGGCGTCAGCCGGCCGTAGAGATCAGCAAGCTGCCGCTCGGCGCGCTCCGCCATCTGGCGCGCGCCTGCCATGTTCCCGGCACGCGCTGCAGCCTCGGCCTGTTTCACGAGCGCCGCGACCGGCCGTTCGAAGTCGAGCCAGTCGTTCACACCGTCATCGACATGCCGCGATAGATTCGCGCGCGATAGCGGCTGTCCTCGGCATCGGGCAGCGGCGCGCCCAGCAGCAGCACGGCGCGCGCGAAGCGGCGGACTTCCTCAAGATGCTCGTCAAGGTCGCGCGGCTCTTCCGAGCGGACGCGCCGGGTGAGGTTGATCTGGTTGGCGGGCACGTCGTGCACCAGCCGCTCATTCTCAACCGCAAGCGTCGCCGTGAAGGCGTGCAGCGTCGTCTTGATGAAATTGGCCAGATCGAATGCCGCGCCCCCCGTGCCCATGGGGACGTCTGGCGACACCAGCACCAGCTGGCAGCCATCGTAGAGGGAGGCCTTTCGCGCCACCCGGAAATGGTGTGTGAGATTGGCCTCGACCAGCGCCCTGAAATCCGCCGGGTCGAGCGCGCCGTCGGCATCGAACAGCCGTGCTGGCAGCGGCGACAGCGGCGTCGAGACCAGCGTGGTCGGCCGCCCCCAGTGCTGCAGCGCCACGTCCATCGCCGCCTCGATGCCTGCCTCCAGCCCGACGCGCTCGATCCGTTCGGCCGGCAGATCGGCAAGTGCAGCGCGAATGGCCTCGGCGCCGGCCGCGCTTGCCGTCAGCAGCACCACCCGCGCGACCTCGCAGTCCTCGATGAAGCGGCGGCAAGCTTCGGCCAGATAGTCGGTCAGATGCTCGCCGATCAGCCAGACGGTCCGGCCCTTCATCTGCGCCAGCCGCTCCGCCTTGGGGCTGCCGAACAGCTCGCGCTCGGTCGTCGATCGCTCGACCGACAGGCCGCCCGAGGGCATGAAGGTCTCGCCCGAGACAGCGCGGTCGGCCAGGAAGAAGACGGTGGCCTGGGCGACATCGGCTTCGGTCGGCATCCGGCCCAGATGCAGCTGCTTCAGCACGCCCGAGCCGACCTTGTGGGCCTCCTCGGCGATGCGGGCGGCCGGCAGCCAGGGAACATCGGCTGGCGGCACCTTCAAGAGCCAGGCGCCAGCCTCGGCCGGCGGCCGATCCGCCCAGCCCGGCACATCGTTGAGATAGCCCCCCAGCCGGAGCCGCCCGACAAGGCGCGCCGCAACAGCCGGCGTCAGCAGATAGCGATCCCAGCTGCAGATGCCATCGCCCTCGCGCGCAGCCTCGAGCGCCAAGTCCCTCAGTTCGCGCGGGGATTCGCTGTCGTGCGACAGATAGGCGGTGTCGTTTCGCGCGAGGCGCGCCAGCACCGCCTCCGGCCGGGCGCCGCGCCGAACGGCGCGGATGACGGCGGCGTGCACGGCGTTCAGCCGCTTGTTTTCCAGGATCAGTCGCCCACGCCGTTCGAACAAGCCGGGCTTGCCACCGGTGCCCGACAGCCGGTCGCCATCGACGGGCCCCGGCGCGATGGCGTTGAACTGGACCTCGGGCCCCAGATGCCGCGACAGGGACTCGACCATCGCCCGCTGCCCGGCCTTGGACACGGCATAGTCGGCGCGGTTCGGATAGGCGACGGCCAGATACTTCTCGCCGCCGAAATAGCTCGAGACGTTGAGCACATAGCCCTGTCCCTGCTGCTTCATCAGCGGCACGGTCGCGTTCATCAGCACATAGTTGGAAACGAGATTGGCATCGAGCGTGCGACGCCACATGTCGGGGTCCATGTCGACGACCATTTCCTCCGCGCCGGCGACTCCCGCATTGTTGATGAGATAGTCGATCCTTCCGAAGGCCTTCAGCGTCTCGGCGACCGCGCGCTGCAGCGAGGCGAAATCCGACACATCGACATCGGCGAGCGTCCGCACCCGCCGCTCGACCCCGGCAAAGCCGATGTCCTCCAGCTCCGAGACGATCCGCGCGCGCATCTCGGCCAGCTCGCTTTCGCGCCGGGCGACCATCATCACCTTCGCGCCCGCGAGCGCCAGCAGCCGCGCCACCTGCCCGCCGATCCCGGCCGATCCGCCGGTAATCAGCGCCACCTTGCCCAGATGCAGCCCGGTGATGTTCTCGGAGAAACCCGGCATGGCGCGGCGCGCGCCGGTCGCCTCGCCGATGCTCGCGGGCAGATAGAGCGTCACCTCGCGTACCCGGCTTTCCTTCAGCACGATCCGCGCCGCATGACCGGCGGTGAACGGCCCGTTCTCGGGCTCATCGTTGGTGAAGCGGACGATCTGGTTGCCCCATTCCGCGTGACGGCGGCGGCCGGTCTTCACGTCCGCCTCGCTTTCGTCGCGCCACACGCGGATCAGCTGCTCGGTCGCGGCGCGCAGGATGTTGTTGAACACGTCGCCGGCCCCGTCCGTCCGGTTGGAGAGGAAGACGAACCGCGGCGGCTGCACCAGCCCGGGCTGACCCTGCCAATAGCGGGTCAGCGTGCGCGCCATCGCGATTGCGCCGCCGATCTCGATGTCGAGGATCGAGGCGACCGTCGCATCGTCCGCACCCGCTGCCGTGCCCTGGTGATCGAGCGCGCCCCTGGCGGGGATCAGGATGGCGCCGCTGAGCGGCAGATGTTCGGCGGTGAACGCCTGGAGCGCGGCTTCCATGGCCGCCGGGTCGGTGCGCGCGAAGCGCGCGACCGACAGACGCTCGGTGGCGCCTTCCGCCTTCAGCCGCGCCTGCGCCAGCGCGACATCGGCCTGGCGCGACAGCCCCAGCAGCACATGCGCGCCAGCGGCCACCTGCACGCGCGCGATCTCGATCCCCTCCTCCCACTGCTCGCCGGCGGCAACCAGCACGCCAAGGCCGGCGCCATCCATCGACCGCATCGTCGGGCGCGACAGATAGACCGAGCGTTCCTCCTTGCGGACGCTCATGCCGTGCGTCACTTCGAAGTCATGGCCGTTGAAGGCGGCCGACTCGTCGGAGCCGAGGAACAGGCAGGTGTTTGCAATGTCGGCCGGCGTCGGCAATGACCGGGCGAGCCTGCCGTCCGGCCCCGGCCGGTCGAGCGACATCATGCCGGTGTAGAGCGCCGCCGTGGTCCCGGGCGGCTCGCCGCGCATCCTGTCCATGGCGGCGAACACGGTCCGGATCCGCTCGGATTCGATGGGGCCGGGAAACAGCAGGTTCACGCGGATGCCGCGCGGCCCCAGCTCCAGCGACAGCTCGCGCGACAGGGCGTTGAGCGCCGCCTTGGGCACGACATAGGCCGTCCGCCCGAAATAGGGCGTGCGCGAGAAGATGGTCGACACGTTGATCATCGAGCTGCCCGGCGGCATGTGCGGGGCCGCCGCGCGCGCCAGGTTCCACGTCACGCCCAGCAGGTTGCGAAGCGCGTCGGGCACCGTTTCGGTGTCGGTCGATCCGGCCTTCTGAAGGGCGAACAGCTCGGCCTGGCTGAGCGGCAGATCCGCCAGGCGCTGCTTCGGCCCCGCCGAGCCGGCGTTGTTGACGAGAACGTCGATGCGGCCGAAGCGCGCCACCACATCGGCGACGCCCGTCCTGACCGACTCCGGATCGGCCCCGTCGAGGATCACGGTTGCCAGCCGTTCCGCCGGCGCTCCGGTCGCATCCAGAAGCGCCGTGCGCGCCGCTTCCAGCCGGTCAGCGGTGCGGCCCGTCATCACGACGAGGGCTCCCTCGGCGACATAGTTGCGAACGATGGCCTGGCCGAGATTGCCGGCCGCCCCCGTCACCACAGCGATCTTGCCCGCCAGCCGACCCGGGCGGGTGTCGCACGGAGCGGCGGCGATGGCCGCGGCCGCCCGGCGGCTTCTGGTCGTCGTGCTCATGCGTCCTTCCCCTCAGACGCCGCCCAATGTTCGAACAGCGCGTCCCGCCCGCGCAGCCCCAGCGCCGGAAGCGCATGGTTGACGACATAGGTCGCCCCCGAATGGCGGTTTTCCCACATCGACTGGTGGGCTTCAGGCAGCCCGTCCCACGGCACCACCATAGGCTCGGTCACGTCGAGCAGCCCGGCGGCAATCATGTCATTCATTCGCGTCACTTCCCAGGCATTGCACAGGTGCGTGCCCAGGATGCTGGCCGTCGGCATCAGGATCCGGCGCTGCCGGGTCCAGACCTGCGGCGCGTAGAAGCAGTAACGCCGGCGGCCCATATCCTCGGTGTAGACGACCCGGCCCGTGAAGGGCTTCACCAGCGCCGTGGACACGCCGAGGCTGTCCTGCCCGGCCCGCTCCAGGATCAGGTCAGGGCTGCCACGCGGGTTGGCCGCCGACTTCAGCACCCGGCCGATGGCTGTTCCGAAGGGTTTGAGCACCCGATCCTGGAAGTCCCGCACGGCGGCGCGGAACGTCTCGATGTCGGCCTTCGCGTCGGGCAGACGCGGCATGGTCACCGGCCAGTCGAAGCCATCCCCCAACTGGCGTTTCAGTCCCTCGATCGAGACGATCCCCTCGATTGCATCCTCGAGGCCCAGGCCTGACAGGAACTCCCGCTGACCGTCGGTGCGGGTCGCGACCACGATCCGCGCGCGGAAGCGTCGAGCCGCTTCGATCAGCGCAAGACCGGTCTCGTCCAGCAGGCCGCCGCCGGCCTCGCCATAGTAGAGCAGCAGCGATTCACCGCCCTGAAGCCCGGCGCGCGCCAGCATGGCTTCCGGGTCAGCGGTGCCCGGCTTGCCGATGAAGCTGAAATGATAGCCGGACGAGGCGCCGTAGAAGGCGAGGCTGCCGCCCTCGGCCAGCAGCTGGAAGCTGCGCGGAAAGGCCGTCTCGCCGGCGTGGCTCACCACATGGTCGGCCAGCCTGCCGTCGTTGAGGGCGCGATAGGCCTCCAGAATGGGCTCGCCCGCTGCTTCCCAGGCGGCCCATCCGGCCGGATCCTCGGGCACGGGGGTGAAAGCGGCGGCCCAGCGCGGATCGCGGCGATTGATGGCGCCCACGGCGCCCTGCCCCGCCACGAACGCCGCACGTTCGGCGCTGGAGACGAGGCCGGTGGCAAGAAGCCCGGCCCGAACCGAGCTCTTGAGCGCGTCAAGTCCGGTGCCCGTCGCCGCGCCCTCCACGAAGATGCGCTTGCCCGGCTGGACCTTCAGCGTGGTGAACAGGCAGCGCGTGACGGTTCCGAGATTGAGGACGTAGCTGCCGGCCTGCTCCAGCGTCAGATCGGCGGGTATGGGGTGCAGCTGCGGGGCCTGCACCTTCAGGAACTGGGCGTGGCTTCCCGTCTCGGTCTCATACCCCTGGATCGCGAAGTCGGCGAACATGGGGTCGAGCCCGGCGATCGGCGACAGAAGTTCGCTGGTCCCGGAATAGACGGCGACGAGATCGCCGACCTTCAGCCGGCCTTCGCGCCGCGCCTCCGTGCCCAGCGCGGCGACGAGCGCGATCCCGCCCGAGCCGGTCACCTGTACATCCTCCTCATGGGCGTCGAAGGGCGAGACGGGAATGCCGGTCAGCGCCCAGATGTCGTTGAAGTTCACTTCCGAGGTCAGCAGATAGACCAGCGCGTCATTGGGGCCCGGCGTGGGCACCGGCACGATCAGTTCCCGCTCATGGCTTCCCGGCGGGCCGAAACGCGGCGCGCCCGTGTCCGGATCGCGGGCGATCCCGAAGGCGAGCTGCCAGCGCGGAATGGGGGAGACGCCGGGCCAGAAGGGGCTTCCCACCGGCAGCAGCTCGCCTTGCTCGATGAGCGCTGCCTTGCGCGCCGCATGCACGTTGTCGAGGTGGATGCCGTCGCGGCGGACCGGCAGGGGCGGGCTTCGCTTGTCGAGGAACGCGCGGATTCCGGCCTTGCCGCCCTCGGGATCGACAATGGCCTCAGCGAACAGCTCGGCCTCCCGCGCGAGGCCGGCCGCGGTGCCTGCCGTCCAGCCGGTGCGGATGGCCTCCAGCGCGCGTGCGCCTGCCGTCGCCCGGCCGACCCAGTCAAGCTGGCGGCGGATACGGCCCAGGAAGGGATCGGCGAGCACCTCCTCGAGATCGGCCGGGCCCGGCTTCTGCCAGCTGTCCATTTCGGCCAGCCGACGGGCATAGGCCTGCCCGAGCGGGCTGCCCGCACCGTTGTCCGCATAGGCGCGGACCAGGGCGTGGGCGCGCGCCAGCGCATCCTCGGCGCCGGACACCAGCTCATCCACCAGCCCCGTGGCAAGGGCAGCCTTAGCATCGATGCTCCGCCCGCCCAGGATCATGTCCAGCGCATCGCGAAGCCCCTTGGCACCGTTCCGCCCGGCGAGCAGGCGCGGAAGCCGCTGGGTGCCGCCATAGCCCGGCAGCAGGTTCAAGCGGATTTCCGGCTGACCGAAGCGGGCCAGCGGTTCGGCGATGCGGACATGGCAGGCCAATGCGAACTCGAGGCCGCCGCCGAGCGCCACGCCCTGGATGGCGGCGATGCAGGGCTTTCCCATGCGCTCGATCCGCTCGAAGGCCAGCTGCGCGTTGTTGGGCAGCACCTGGGCCTCATCCAGGGAGTGAATGTCGTCCAGCATCTGCCGGATGTCGGCGCCGGCCACGAAGCTGGCGCTGCCCTCGCCCGTAAACACGACGGCGATCACGTCCGGCTTGCGGGCCAGATGCTCGGCGACGATCACCAGCTCGTCGATGGCCCGCTCGTTGAGCGCATTGACCGGCGGGTTGGTAACCGTGACGGTCGCAACCCGTTTATCATTACCCAGATGATTGTACTGGATCAGGAAATAGCGATAGCGCTCGAACAGCTGCTGGCTGTCAGACAGGGCCTGACGGCGCTTCCAGTCGGCCAGCACCTCGGCGATGGCATCCAGGCTCTCGGGGTTCCGCAGCGTCGTGCGGTCACCGATGTCGCCCCCTTCGGCGAGCGCGCGGACCATGCGCCGCATGTACTTGCCCGAGCGCGTCTCGGGAAACGCCGGCACTTCCAGATAGTCGGCCGGCACGGCGACCGCGCCCTTTTCCTGGCGGACCAGCTCGGACAGGCGCCTGCGGTCGTCGAAGGTCAGCCGCCGGCCGGCGGCCGGCACCACGAAGGCGAGCGGAACCAGCCCCTTCTCGCGGTGCGGCGCGCCGACGACGAGGACATTGCCGACCGGAGAGCCAGGATCGAGCGCCTTGTCCCGCAGGATGGCGCCCTCGATCTCCTCGGTCCCCATCCGGTGGCCCGACACGTTGATGACATCGTCCGACCGGCCGTGGAGCGAGAAGCTGCCGTCGGCGTGACGGATGGCGAAATCGCCCTGGGTATAGGCCCAGCAGCCCTGCCAGCGGGTCCAGTAGCCCTCGGCCCAGCGCTCGGCATCGCCGCGCCAGCCGCCGACCACCCGCCCGTCCTCGACCCGGAAGCTGGCGGCGTCGCCCCACACCGTGCGCGCCAGATAGGGATAGGGCAGCCGGATCACGATCTCGCCGCGTTCCCCATCCCCGGCCCGGCGGTAGGCGCTGCCGGAACCCGCCCGCGGCAGCAGCGGCGCAGCCCCCTCGCCCGCCTCGTCCTCGATCCAGACATCGCCGACGATCCAGGGCAGCGCCCAGCAATGGGCGTCGGGGCGCAAGGGCAGATCGGCGTTGCCGAACGGGTGGGAGAAGGCAATTCCGCCATGTTCGGTCGCCCAGTAGCTGTTGATGTAGGTGGGCGTCACATGCGCCATGCCGAACGCCTGGACGGCGGGCGAGGTCGGCTCGGCGCAGAAGGTGGCAACGCGCAGCGACGACAAATCGTGGCGTTTCACGTCAGCGAGGCTCTCGGGCGAGGTCATCACCGACTTCAGGAAGGTGACTCCGGCCTTGAAGATGGTAACACCGTGCCGCTCGATCGAGGCCGCGAACCGCCCGGCGTGCGGGAACACGGGCGAGCCTTCCGTCACCAGCGTCGTCACCCGTGTGAGCAGCCCGGCCGAGATCAGATAGCTCTGTCCGGTGATCCAGCCGGGGTCGGCCACCACATAGATGACGTCCCCCGGGCGCGCATCGAAGGCGACTTCCATCGTGTGGGCGATTCCCGCCGTGTAGCCGCCGTGCACATGCACCACCCCCTTGGGCTTCCCCGTCGAGCCCGAGGTGTAGATGAAAAACATCGGATAGTCGGCCTCGACGGGAAGCGGCGGCACCGACGCCCAGACGGCGCGGACGAGATCGGTGTCCGGAAGATCCATCAGCGCGGCCTCGTCGGCCACATCGAAGCCGGCCGTGCGGGCTGCGGCCAGCAGCTCGGCCAGCGCCGCATCCGTCAGCTCATGCGCCCAGCGGTCGCGCTCGGGCCGCCAGACGAGATCGGCGACACCGACATGCCGCACCACCACCACGGCCTCGACCCGGGGAGGGGCTGCCACAAGGGCCTCGGCAATCGCGATCCGCAGCCGCGCCGCCGTCGCCGGATCGAAGCGACCGGCCGCGCCCAGCGCCGCCAGCGCCCGGCCGACCCCGCGCATCACGTCCGCCCGCTCCACCGTGACCTCCCCGGCCAGCGTCGCCGTCACGGCGTCCAGGATGGCCTTCGCATCCGCACCGCCGACCGCCTGCGCCTTGAGGCATGTGCCGACCACATCGAGCGCCGCCGCAACCGGCAGATAGCGGTCGAGCGCGGGGTCGGTGTAGGCGGACTTGAAGGGGACCACCTGCGCCGTCCGCCAGCCGCCGTCGGCGGTGATCACCACCCGCGCGCCTGCGTCCGCGATCCGGTCAGACAGGGTCTTGTCGGAAAAGCCGCCGAACACCGGCGTGTAGAGAATGCCCAGCCGCTTGGCGGCCTCGGTCCAGAAGATCTGCTCCGGGATCGAGGGCATGTTGAGCGCGATTCGGTCGCCAGGCTTCAGGCCCAGGGCTTTCAGCGCCAGCGCGCACTTCGCTGTCTCGACCAGCAGGCGGCGGCGGCTGATGCGCGCTTCGTCGACCGGCCCGCCACGACCGCCATCAAGCGACAGGTCCCACCGGTCCCCCTCGAAGATGAGGGCATCTTCCGCGCCATGGCCGGCCAGCACATGGCGATCCACCTCGTTGAAGCAGGCGTTGGTCCGCGCGCCCTCGAACCAGCGGAAATGCGGGGCATCGTCGGCGTTGAAGGCGCGGCGCCAGGGCGCGAAATCCGGCCCGTGATGGGTCTCGAGGGACTCCAGCGTGTCGGCCCGCCAGCCGCGCCAGCGATTGCGGTCGGGATCGAAGGCCAGCCAGGCGCCGGCCGGCCCGATCTCGGGCACGAACCAGTGGATCAGCCGCCGGGCGATCGCGCCGTGAAAGGCGCCCGGATCGGCCAGCACTTCTTCCCGCATCCGCGCCCAGTCCGCCCCGGTGCGGACGGGGTTGACCTGAGGCACCGGGTCGCTGTCGCGACGATGCATCGAACGCGCCGGCGTGGCAGCCATCGATCAACCTCCCTCCAGCCGTCGCCAACCTGCAAGTCAGCAATATTATTCTAAACCAAATGCGCGCCACATACATTTCATTGCAGATCAAGCAAGGACAGAATAACTGTATTTCAACCGTTCGTCGCAATCAGGCACCGGCTCGTCCCGTCGCCCTGCTGTTGCCGCTGTTGCCCGAGGCAGCCATGCTCCGCCCATCGCGCAGGCTGGCGCACCGCCGGGGTCCGGTCAATCCGGGGCCAGCGCAAAGCCTGCCTATGCCGACCCGCAGTGAAATCGGCTTGCGTCCTGCAGAACCCCTTCCTAGCCCCCCCTTCCATGACACAGACCGCCGCTGCCGCCGCCCGGCGCCTGCCCGACCATCTCGCCCGGCTGGAGGCCGAGGCGATCCACATCTTCCGCGAGGTGGTCGCCGAAGCCCGCCGGCCGGTCTTCCTCTACTCGATCGGGAAGGACAGTTCGGTGATGCTCCACCTGGCGCTCAAGGCCTTCTACCCGGCGCCGCCGCCCTTCCCCTTCCTGCACGTGGCCAGCGGCTGGGATTTCGCCGACATGCTGGCGCATCGCAACCGCACCGTGGCGCGCCACGGACTCGACCTGCTGGTCGCCCACAATGCCGAAGCCGCAGCGCGCGGCATCAACCCCTTCGACACGCCGACGCCTGTCTACACGCGCCTGATGCTGACCGAGCCGCTCAAGGCCGCTCTCGATGCCGGCGGCTATGACGCGATCTTCGGCGGCGGCCGGCGCGACGAGGAAAAGTCTCGCGCCAAGGAGCGGATCTGCTCCTTCCGCAGCGCCGGCCATGGCTGGAACCCGCAGGCACAGCGCCCCGAACTCTGGTCGCTCTACAATCTGAAGCTCGGCGAGGGCGAAACCGTGCGCGTCTTCCCGCTGTCCAACTGGACCGAGCTCGACATCTGGCACTACATCTGGCTGGAAGACATTCCGATCGTGCCCCTTTATCTCGCCGCGCCGCGCCCCACCCTGCTGCGAGACGGCATGCGCCTGATGGTTGATGACGACCGGCTGGCGCTGCGGCCCGGCGAGCGGATCGAGCAGCGGTTCATCCGGTTCCGCACGCTGGGCTGCTGGCCGCTCTCCGGCGCGGTCGACAGCCGGGCCGACAGCATTCCCGCCCTCATCGCCGAGATGCTGGCCATGCGCACCTCCGAACGGCAGGGCCGGCTGGTCGACCAGGACGAGACCGCGTCCATGGAGCTGAAGAAGCGGGAGGGCTATTTCTGATGGCCACGCGCCCGGTCGAGCCGGCGGCGGCGGCCGCCGCCCTGCTGGCCGATCATGCCGGCAAGTCGCTGCTGCGGGTCCTCACCTGCGGGTCAGTCGATGACGGCAAATCGACGCTCATCGGCCGCCTGCTGGCTGACACCGGCAGCGTCCCGGAGGACCAGCTGGAGGCGCTGGCCCGGGACTCCGCCCGCCACGGCACCCGCGGCACCGCGCCGGACTATGCCCTTCTCGTCGATGGTCTCCTCGCCGAGCGCGAGCAGGGAATCACCATCGATGTCGCCTATCGCTTCTTCGCGACGCCCCGGCGCAAGTTCATCGTCGCCGACGCCCCCGGCCATGAACAATACACCCGCAACATGGTGACAGGGGCCTCGACCGCCGACCTCGCCATCCTGCTCGTTGATGCGCGCAAGGGGCTGCTGCCCCAGACGCGCCGGCATGCCTTCCTCGCGCATCTGATGCGCATCCCGAGGCTGGTGCTCGCCGTCAACAAGATGGATCTCGTCGGCTATGCGCAGGAAGCCTTTGCCCGGATCGAGGCCGATTTCGCGGGGCTGGCCGGCCAGCTCAGCCTGCCGCCGGTGACCGCCATTCCCCTGGTCGCGACATCGGGCGCCAATCTCGCGGCCCCGGCCGAGGCCATGCCCTGGTATCGCGGTCCCACCCTGCTCGAACATCTGGAAACGGTCGAGCTGCCGGCGCGCGCCGAGGGCCCGTTCCGCCTGCCCGTGCAGTGGGTCAACCGGCCGGACGCCAGTTTCCGGGGCTTCGCCGGCACCGTCGCCAGCGGCACGGTCGCCCCGGGGGATCCGATGCGGATCCTGCCGGGCGGGTCTGAAACCCGGATCGAGCGCATCGTGACGGCCGATGGCGACCGCGTGCGCGCATCGGCCGGGGATGCGATCACGGTCACGCTTGCGGACCCGGTCGACTGCGCGCGCGGTTCGGTAATCGCCGCCGCCGACGCGCCCGTCGAGGTTGCCGACCAGTTCGAGGCGACGCTCGTCTGGCTCGATGCGGAACCGCTGCTGCCCGGGCGCGCCTATCTCATGAAATCCGGCGCAACGACCGTTCCGGCGCGGATTGCGGCGCCGAAGCAGGTGGTCGACATCGCCACGCTCGGCCCCCGCGCCCAGAAGACGCTCGGCCTCAACGACATCGGCACGGTCACGGCGACCACCCAGCAGCCGATCCCCTTCGCCGCCTTTGACAGCGATCGCACGCTCGGCGGCTTCATCCTGATCGACCGGGACAGCCACCGGACGGTCGCTGCCGGCATGATCCGCTTCGCGCTTCGCCGCAGCCGCAACATCCACTGGCAGGCGCTCGACATCACCCCCGAGGCTCACGCCCGGCTGATGGGCCAGCAGCCGCTTGTCCTATGGTTCACGGGGCTTTCGGGCGCGGGCAAGTCGACGATTGCCAACCTCGTCGAGAAGCGGCTGTATTCGCTCGGCTATCGCACCTTCCTGCTCGACGGCGACAATGTCCGCCACGGGCTCGCCAAGGACCTGGGTTTCACCGCCGCCGACCGCGTCGAGAACATCCGCCGGGTGGGCGAGGTCGCGAAGCTGATGACAGAGGCTGGCCTCATCGTGCTCACCGCCTTCATCTCCCCCTTCCGCGCCGAGCGGGCGATGGTGCGGGAATTGCTGCCCCAGGGCCGGTTTGTCGAGATCTTCATCGACACCCCGCTCGCCGAGGCCGAGCGCCGCGACGCGAAGGGCCTCTACGCCAAGGCCCGCGCCGGCGAGCTTCGGAACTTCACCGGAATCGACAGCCCTTATGAACCGCCGACGGCACCCGACATCCATGTCGACACCATGGTGGAAACGCCGGAGGCCGCCGCCGAACGCATCGTCGAGGCAATCCTCAACCGGATCGCCGCCAGCTGACGGGCCGCGACACCGATATCCGAACCAGGGTCCAAACCCAATCAGCCTCTTGAATCTGGCTGCGTGTGCTGATTGACGCTTCGCGTCACCTTCGGTTCCAGGGAGTCTCCCGCTGATGAGGAGGCTCCTGCATGTCGCGATCGTTGTTCTGGGGTGTGCTGCGCACGCCTTCGGCTCCGGATAAAGCGTGGGCAGCGATCGCGCCGCACCTGCCGCAGAACCAGCCTGGGGCGCGTCGCGTGGATGACCGTCGGGTGATCTCGGGGATCATTCACATGCTGAAGTGCGGCGGGCGCTGGGCCGATGTTCCGCCCGAGTATGGCCCGCCGACCACCGTCTACAACCGCTGGAACCGGTGGAGCCGGCGGGGCATCTGGACCGGCATCCTCTCGGCGCTGACCGAAGAGGGATGGATCGCCGAGACGGCCCAGATCGACAGCAGCTACATCAAGGTCCACCGGTGCGCCGGTGGGGCAAAGGGGGGGTCGGAAGAACGCCATCGGCATGTCTCGGGCTGGTCGTACAACCAAGGTCCCAAGACGGTTCTGGGCGCTCGCGGATGTCATCGGCAGGCCGCTCCGCCTCGTCCTGACGCCGGGCAACATGTCCGATATCAGGGGCGCCGATCTGCTGGTGGCCGATGGTGCCAGAATGAAGCGCATGATCGCCGACCGCGGCTATGACGCCAACAAGCTCCGCACCACGCTGAAGGCCCAGGACACGATCCCCATCATCCCCGGCCGGCGCAACCGCAAGCGGCCGATCCCGTACGACGAACGCCGCTACAAGGACCGCTGGCGGGTCGAGGCCATGTTCTGCCGCCTCAAGGACTTCCGCCGCGTCGCCACCCGCCACGACAAGCTCGCACGCAACTTCCTCTCAGCCGTCCACCTTGCCGCCGCCATCGCCTTCTGGCTCTGAACGAGTCTGGACCCAAGGGCACAGCGACTACAAGATGACGCTGCGCTATGCGCATCTGGCGCCGATCCACAAGAGAAAGGCCGCTGAACTTCTGTGCGCCGCATGATGGAAGATCCAAAACTCCGCTGTGCCGCTGAGAGTTCATGACATGCATGACTTTCCTGCCGCGACGCATGATCATTTCAATGACAGTTTCGCGGGCCGGGTGCTGTCTGACGGGTTCTGGAGCCAGGAGAGGAGGGAACTGCCGCAGTCTGGCACGTCCATGGGAGTCGGATCCTGGCCACCCGTCGACGGGACTGGTCGTCATCCTGCACAGCAGGACAGGCGGGACACGTCGCGGGCAAAGCCTTGGGCGGCGAGTTTCAGGCCTTCGACATTGGTAAGGTAGGGCATGATGGTGTCGCCCAGTTCGGCAGCCGTCATGCCGTGGCGGATGGCGAGGGCGAGCGTCTGCACCGTGTCCGCACCTTCGGGCGCCATGATCTGCCCGCCCAGCAAGCGGCCGGTTCCGGCTTCGGCCACCAGCTTGACCAGCCCGCGTGTGTCGCGGGCGGCCATGGCGCGCGGCAATTGGGCGAGCGGCAGGGTGGAGGTGGCAATGGCAAGGCCCGTTGCCGCCGCCTGAGTTTCGGTCAACCCGACATGGGCCACCTGCGGGTCGGTGAACACCACTGCCGGCACTGCCCTGTCGTTATAGCGATGCTGGTTGCCTTCGAGCGCGTTGCGCGCGGCCAGCTTGGCGCCATAGGCCGCCATATAGACATAGAGGTCACGCCCGGTGACATCGCCGGCCGCGTAGATGCCGGGGACCGAAGTTTCCATGTGCGCATCGACTTCGATGCCGCCATTGCCAGCCAGCGCAACGCCGCGCTGTTCGAGGCCCCAGCCGTCGCTGTTGGGCCGGCGGCCGGTCGCCACCAGCAGCCGTTCGGCGATCAGCGCTGGTGCCGGCCCGCCATCTTCCGCCGCGCGCTGAAGTTCCACGCCCTGGGGATGCGCGGCGACGCGCTGATAGCGTGCGCCGCACCGGATGCGGATGCCCTCGGCCTCCAGATACTGCTGCAGGGCCGCGCTCACCTCCGGGTCAAGTTCCGGCAACAGGCGGCTGCGACACACGATGGTGACGGCAACGCCCAGCCGGGCGAACATCTGCCCCAGCTCGCAGCCGATCACGCCGCCGCCGATCACCAGCAGCGAGCCCGGAAGCCGGGGCAGCGACAGGGCGGTGGTGCTGTCGAGCCAGTCCACCGTGTCGAGGCCGGGGATCGGTGGCACGGCGGCGCGCGCGCCCGTGGCGACGATGATCCGGCCAGCAGACAGCGGCGCCCCGCCCACCAACAGCCGGCTGCCTTCGAAGCGGGCCGGGGCCTCGACATAGGCGATGCCCGGCCATTCGGGCAGCAGGTCGGCATATTTGCGGGTGCGCAGGTCCGCCACCAGCGCGTCCTTCTGGTCGAGCATGGCGGTCCAGTCCGCGAGCCTGCTGTTGGCCGCGACGCCGGCGAAACGCTTGGCCGTTGTGCCGTGGTGGACCGCCTCGGCCGCGCGGATCAGCGCCTTGGACGGCACACAGCCGACGTTCACGCAGGTGCCGCCGATCGTGCCATGGCCGATCATGGCAACGCTGGCGCCCAGCTCGGCGGCGGTGATGGCCGCTGAAAAGCCAGCCGAACCCGCGCCGATGACGGCGATGTCGACCGAGGCCGTCGGCGTCGCGCCATGCGAACCGGAGGTCACCGGGTCACGCGGATGGGCATGGCGTGCGCCGGATAGCCAGCCCTGGTGGCGGCGGTGGCAATGGCTTCGGCATCGGTGCGGGCCGGGTCATAGCGCACCAGCGCAGTCTTCCGGTCGAAGTCCACCATGACCTGCTGCACGCCGGGCACGGCTTCCATCGCCTTCCTGACCGTGACCGGGCACAGCGCACAGGTCATGTTCTCGATGGCAAAGCTGCGCGTGGCCTGAGCGGCTGCGGCGTGCGCGGGTGAGTCAAGGCCGATGGCCGGTGGGTGGACGATGGCAACACCCAGCGTGAGGATAGCCGCGGCAGCAAGGGGAGACAGTCGCATGGCAGATACCTTCCGGTCAGACGAAGAGGGGCGCCCACCAGTCGATGCTGAGCGCGGCAAGCACGAGGACGAGACCGGCCCACAGGATGGTCTTGGTGGTGCGCTGCGACTGCGGGCGCGCGCAATAGGAGCCTTCGGCGCAGGCCGGCTTTTCGCGGCGGTGGACATGCCAGAAGCCCAGCGCGATCAGCAGCAGCGTGAAGCCGCCGACATAGGGCTTGTAGGGTTCCAGCGCGGTCAGACTGCCGATCCACGCCCCGGAAATGCCGAGCGTGACGAACAGCAGTGGCACGATGCAGCAGGCCGATGCGAGGCCTGCCCCGGCGAGCGCCAGCCCGCCCAGCCAGCCGGGTGCGCGGTCTCCAACGGGATCGCCATCGGTGTCGCCGCCGGGTGTCAGGGTCGTGGCCGTGGGATCCTTGCGTGTCATTGTATTCTCGCAGGGTTGATTGCGTCCGACTCGAGGGATAGAGCCTGTAGTCACTACAGGCTCAAGAGGTTTTTTGCCCGTGTCTGCCACCGCTATCACCCGGTCCAGGCTTGCCGCCCGCACTGGCTGTCACCTCGAGACCATCCGCTACTATGAAACGACCGGCCTGATGCCGCCGCCGCCGCGGGGTGCCAACGGCTATCGGCTGTATCCGCCGGCGCTGGAGCGGCGCCTGCGCTTCATCCTGCGCGCGCGCGACCTCGGCTTTTCGATGGAGAAGATCCGCTCGCTCCTCGATCTGACCGACCGGCAGGTCGCAAGCTGCGCCGAGGTGAAGGCCCGCGCCGACCGCCATCTTGCCGACACCCGCCAGCGCATTGCCGACCTCCAGCGGATCGAGGCCATCCTTGCGGACACATCCGCGCGTTGCTCCGGCAGCGATGCCCCCGACTGCCCGATCCTGGACCTGATCGACGGGGCAGTCGTTGCCGACCCACGCGCCGACGGCTGACCCGCGCCGCCTCGGCCGCGCATCATTGCGCGAAGTGCAACAGCCCAGTTCGTGGAATGATCATTCCAGGATTTTGCGGTGCGGGCTATCGAAGCCCCGCATGACGCCGCCGGACATTCCGGGCCAGCGGCCGGGAGAAGACATCGACATGCGCAGACCGCCGCTTCCGCCCTTCACCGAGGCCGCTGCCATCGAGAAGGTGCGCCTGGCCGAGGATGCCTGGAACAGCCGTGATCCGGACCGGGTTGTCGGCGCCTACACATCGGACAGCAAATGGCGGAACCGGGCCGAATTTCTCGACGGGCACGCCGCGATCGCTGCCTTCCTCACGCGCAAATGGGCGCGCGAGCAGGACTATCGTCTGGTCAAGGAGCTCTGGACCTCTGCCGGCAACCGGATCGCCGTGCGCTTCGTGTACGAGTATCGCGAAGACAGCGGGCATTGGTATCGTGCGCACGGCAACGAGAATTGGGAGTTCGCACCCGACGGCCTGATGGCCCGGCGGCTGGCAAGCATCAACGAACAGCCGATCCGCCCGGAGGAGCGCCTGTTCCGCTGGCCGCTAGGCCGCCGACCGGGAGACCATCCGGGCCTGACGGCCCTGGGTCTTTGAAGCTCATCCGTTACGCCAGACCGAGGAAACTGCCCGATGAAGCTCTACTACAAACCCGGCGCCTGCTCGCTCGCCGCGCATATGGCGCTTCATGAGCTCGACCTGCCCTTCACGCTCGAAGCGGTCGACACCGCGCGGGGCACGACGGCCAGCAGTGCTGATTTTCGGGCGATCAATCCCAAGGGCTATGTGCCCGTGCTCGAGCTCGAGGATGGCGAAGTGCTGACCGAAAGTGCCGCCGTGCTCCAGTACCTGGCCGACCGGCGCCCGGAGGCCGGCCTTGCGCCCGCGGCCGGCACCATGGCGCGCGTCCGCCTGCAGGAACATCTGAACTATCTCTCGTCGGAAGTGCACAAGGCCTTCGGCATCTTCTTTTCCGGCCGGCTTCTTTCGCCGGACGAGCGGGAAGCCGCGGTCGCCCGGGTGCTCGCCCGGCTCGCGCCGATCGAAGCGCTGCTGGCCGATGGCCGGTTGCACCTGCTGGGCGAAACCTTCACCGTCGCCGACGCCTATCTGTTCGTGCTGGCGAGCTGGGCCGACCATGTCGGGATCAGCCTCGAGCGACTGCCGCATCTTGACCGCTTCATCGGCCGCGTTGCCAGCCGCGAAACGACACGCGCGGCGATGCGCGCCGAAGGCCTGGCCGCCTGACATGGCCGGGGACGCTCGCATCGCCGGCATGGCCGTGGCCGATCCGAAGGAGGTTGCCGCGGTCAGGGCCGTCGTTCAGACCTATTTCGACGGGCTGCACCATGCCGATTCCCGCCGGCTCGCCCAGGTTTTCCATCCCCGCGCGATCTACGCCACGGTGGAGGACGGGGGCCTGCTGCACCGCGACATGAAGACCTATTTCGACGTGGTGGACCAGCGCATCTCGCCGGCGCGGCGCGGCGAGATGCGGCGGGACCGCATTCTGTCGATCGACTTCGCCGGCCCCGATGTCGCCTCGGCCTTCGTGACCTGCGCCATCGGCGAGCGCTGTTTCACGGATATCCTGACCCTCGTGCGGACCGGGGGCGCGTGGCAGATCATTGCCAAGGTTTTTCATGGCGCGCCGCGCGACCTGGCCGCCGCCACGACGGAGGAGGCCAGCGCAGCATGCCCTATGTGAACATCCGGATCACCCGCGAAGGGGCAACCCCTGCACAGAAGGCACGGCTCATCGGCGGCGTGACCGACCTTCTCGTCGAGCTGCTCGGCAAGTCGCCGGCGACCACGGTGGTGGTCATCGACGAGGTCCCGCTGGAGAATTGGGGCATCGGCGGCCTGCCGGTCGAAGACTATCGCGCCGCGTCGTCGGCGAAAAACAGCTGAGACGCGTGGCGATCGCGACACCGCTTGTCGCCCGCCTGGGGCTGCGCCACCCGGTGCTGCTGGCGCCGATGGCTGCGGTCAGCGGCGGGCGTCTGGCGGCTGCCGTCAGCCGCGCAGGCGGCCTCGGTTTCATTGGCGGCGGCTATGGGACGCGCGCCTGGCTGGAGCGCGAGCTTGCGCTGGCCGGACAGGCGCGGGTCGGGGTGGGCTTCATTGCCTGGGCACTGGCCCGCCGACCTTCGCGCCTCGACCTCGCGCTCGAACGGCGGCCGGCGGCGATTCTTCTCTCGTTCGGCAATGCGGTGCCCTTTGCTGCCAGGGTGCGGCAGGCGCGAATCCCGCTGCTCGTGCAGGTGCAGACGCTGGCGCAGGCAAAGGCCGCGCTGGATGCCGGTGCCGACATCCTTGTGGCGCAGGGAACCGAGGCGGGTGGCCATGGCGGCGCCCGGGCCACCCTGCCGCTGGTGCCAGCCGTGGTGGACATCGCCGGTGCTGTGCCGGTTGTGGCGGCCGGCGGGATCGCCGACGGGCGCGGCCTTGCCGCGGCCCTGATGCTGGGCGCCGCGGGCGCGCTGTGCGGCACGGCCTTCTATTCAGCCGCGGAGTCGCTGGCGCCCGATGGTGCGAAACAGGCGGCGCTGGCGACGGGCGGCGACGAGACGGTGCGCAGCCGCCTGTTCGACCATGCGCGCGGCCTCGACTGGCCACCGGACTGGACGTTGCGCGCGCGCCGCAACCGTTTTTTCGACCGGTGGGCAGGCCATGAGACGGCAATCGACGACGACGCCCGCGCTGGTTATGCAGCAGCTGCGCAGTGAGGCGACCCGGACATCATGGCGGTGATTGTCGGCGAAGCGGTCGATCTGGTGCGCCGCGCCGAACCGGCAGCCGCCATCGTGGAGCGGATCGTAACGCAGGCACAAGCGCTGCTGCTGGCTGCAGATGAGCTGGTAACAAACTGAGACCCGGGGACGAAAGCAGCAAAGTGGCAGACATGGCACCGACCTGCGCGAGACCGGCGGTGCGCGGCTGGGTGGTGGCTTCTGTCACCATCCCGGCCTTTGTTGTGCTGGAGACGTTCGACTGGACGCTGTTTCATGCGCTGGCCGAAGAGACGCGCGGTTGGGAACGGGTCGGCGCGCTGGCGCTGTTCCGCTATCTGCCCTGGCTTCTCGGCCCGCTTATCCTTGCCGCCCTGCTGTTCGGCCCCGCCCGCGCGCCCGGGGCGCTCGGTCTCAACCGGCCGGTCGCGCCGGCGCTGCTGTTCGGGCTTGGTGTCACGGCGCCCCTTGCCATCGGGCTGGCGCTGCTGCTGCCGTTCGCGCCACGCGCCGACTGGGCGACAGGGATTGTCCGCTTCGCTATCCTGCCCGGCCTGTTCGAGGAGATTTTCTACCGCGCCTTCCTGTTCGGGCTGCTGTTCCGCTTTGCTGGCTGGGGCTTTCTGCCGGCGGCACTCCTCGGGGCGGCCTTCTTTGGTGCCGCGCATCTGGCCGGCGGCGATGATCCGCTGGAGGCGGCCGGGATTTTCGCGCTCACCGGCTTGGGTGCGCTCTGGTTCGCCTGGCTCTACGCGGAATGGGGCTGGAACATCTGGGTGCCGGCCGGCGTCCACATCCTCATGAACCTGTGGTGGGACCTGTTCCAGCCTGCGGACAGTGCGGCCGGCACCTGGGCGGTCAACGGCCTGCGTCTGCTGGTGGTGCTGCTTTCGGTTGCGCTCACGCTGATCCGCGCGCGCCGCCATGGCGGGCGTGACATCCGCGGCCGGCGCTGGCTCGGCGGGCCTGGCGGGGCGGCTACTCCGGCTTGCGCGTCACCTTGAGGTCGGCGAAGTGCGCGCGGCTCCCATCGCCCACCCAGAGCGCCACCCGCCCGGTCGCGCCGGCGCGGCGCAGGTCGTCGATGGCCAGCACCTCGCGGCCATCGACCAGCGCGCGCAGGTGGGCGCCGTCGATTTCCAGCCGCAGCCGGTGCCAGCGGCCCAGTGCGACGGCGGCCGGCTTCTCATAGTGGCCGGGCCGTTCGGCGCGGGATTCGGCGAAGTGAAAGCCAGGGTGCGCCACATATTGGACCGCCCGCACATTGCGCGGTGCCGGCGGCGGCGGATTGTTGGCGGTGCCATTGGCCATGCGCAGATAGACTGCCTCGAACGCCTCCCCATCCTCCGACAGGTGGAAGGCAATACCGGCAAAGCCGCGCGCATCCGGCCCTCCCCAGCCATTGATCTCGGCCATCACGTCCACCTCGATCACGCCGTCGCTGAACGGGATGTCGAAGATCGCATAGGTCGGCCGGTTGCCACCGGCGCCGGCGAGCTGGGCGGCCTGTTCGGTGGACGAAAGCTCCACACGCAGGGCGCCCCGGCCGCCATGCATCACCTGTTGCGCCGTCACGCCCATCAGTCGGAGGGTCTTGACGTCCCGCGCGCCTGTCTCGGGCGCTGCCGGCGCGGCGCTGGCTGCCAGCAGGGCGAGGGCGACTGCGGCGATCCAGGTCTTCATCATCGTCTCCTCCTGTAACCGGGATGGGTCGTTCACCGAACAGTTGCGCAAGGGAGCAAACCGGCATGTGGCAGAAAGCGGCCTTGGCGCTGGTGGCGGCGATCTATCTGATCGTCCTGCCACTGCTGGAAATCAACGACACGCATCTCGTGAACCCTGCCTGGCCGGGGCACGCCCGGCTGCACGAGGCCTGGCAGCTCATCACCCATGCGCTGCTGGCGCTGCTCGCGCTGTGGCTGCTGTTTGCGCGCCGGCAGGTTCGTGGCGCTGCCCTGCTGCTCGCCATTCCCACCATCGGCTTTCTTGCCGCCTGGCTGCTGATGCCGGCCTATGGCGGCACGATGCGCCATGCCGATGGCACCGAACTTGCCCTGGCCGGCGTGAACGTCGCGGTCCTGGTGATGTGGCTGGCCTTCGCGCTGCTGCTCGGCGTTCTGGCGCGGCCGGGCACCCGGCGCCGCGTCTGAACAGGCGGAGCCGGCCACCAGCCCGCCAGCCGTTGCCGGTGGGAGCGGGAGGAAGGCGCATCATGCCGGCCTCGGGTGGCGGATGCGCACGTGGATGAGGCCCCCGAGCGCGCCGCCCGCCGCCACGACGAGGGCCAGCGCCGGCAGCGCCAGTTCCCCGGCTAGGCCAGCGAGCAGCATGTGCCCGGTGAACAGCAGCGGGAGGTCCGGCTCGGCGCGCGCAGAAGCTGCTCCCATAGAGGGGTGGAGGGCCCTGTCGCCCAGGCAGTCGCCAGCCAGGCAAGCCCGGCCAGCGCTCCGGCGGCCATGTGGACCGTCGGCGCGGCGCTGTGCGCGCTGGCAAGGCGCAAGGCCGGCCAGAGGAACAGGAGCGCCGGAAGAAAGCCAGCCAGAAGGCCAAGCGCGGCCCCGGCCGTCAGGGCGGCGCAAGCTGGTGGAGATCGGCTGCAAAGACATCATGGCGTGCCTCGAAGAAGGACCACGCAACGCCGAGCGTCCCGGTAGCCATGGCGGAGACGGCTGCCGCGGCGAGCAGTGCATTGGCGCGCTGCAGACGCGAGGGCTGGGGGAGCCGGCCATGCCTGTCAGTTCGGCCCGGACGGCGCCGAGGTGACAGCGGCAGTCGCGGACGCGGGGATCGCATAGGCAGCGACGGGCCGGGCGCGACAGGGAAAGCTTGCGCCATTCTCGGGCAGACGGGTGGACAGGCGTAGGATGAGCTCGGGGTGGCCAGCGAGCACCGCGCGCGCTTCTTCCGGGCGCCAATGGAACGCAAGGGCATCAGCCAGCCGCCCATGCTCCATCCGCTTCATCGAATAGGGGGTGAAGGTGCCGATATAGGCGATCTCGCCGGGAGCCACCCGGACCAGCGGCGCAGCCAGGCAGAAGCTGTTGAAGGGCTGACCGAAGGGCCCGAGCTCGGCGCCGCCGAACGCATAGTCGCCAGGCGGCAGCCGGACCAGCCGATACTCAAGCACCGCCTTGCGGTTGTGACTGCGAGCCCTGACCGGCAGCTCGCCATCGCGATGCGCAAGCGCGCCCGTGGGTGCGTTGAACTGAAACAGCGACACCTGCGCCGATGTGCCAGCGCTGGCCCGATCCGGCCGATAAAAGCCGACAAGGACGGCCGCGTCGCCGGGCGCCAGCGCAAGGCCGCGATCCGGCTCGGCAAAGAGCGGCGCGCTGGGCACCGGCGCGGCAACCGCGCTCGTGCCGCCCTTGAGCCGCGGCTCGGCGAAGGGGTTGGCAAAGGCGAAGACGGCCATGCCGGGCATGGTCGCTGGCGCCAATGCGGGCGTCAATCCACTGGTCGACTTCGGTGGCGGGCAGCGTCTTTACCTGGGCGACTGTCTCCGGCACCGGCTCGACCCGCCGCCAGCCGCGCACCTGCAGGCACAGGTCCCGCATGGTCGTGCGCGGCTTGCCCTCCACCAGCTCGCCGATGAGAACTCCCGCGAGACCGGGCACGGGACCTGTCTCGCCCGCTGTCTCGCGCGAGATCTGCTGGCAACGAGTCCAGTCCTCGGCGAAAGCCTGCCGTGTTCCGCCGGGCCGGTTCCAGAAGCCCTCGGGCCGCAGCGCGCCGCCCCAGAGCGACATCGAGAAGGCTGCGGCGGGCACTGCCGCAAGAGCCGGCAGCAGCGCCGCGATGGCTGCCCGCATCATGCGGCCGCCTGCCATGTGCGGTGGGCAAAGGCGGCATCGACCTCGGTGTCGAACAGATGGTTGGTGAAGTTGGACATGGTCTTGGTGGCGATCGCCAGGATGATCGCCAGGATGTGCCGGTCGGAATAGCCTGCCGCGTGGAAGGCGGCCGTCTCGGCTCGGCCGGGCGTGCCGCGGCTTTCGACCATATGATGCGTGAAGGCCCGAAGCGCCTCCAGCTTCGGATCGGGCAGCGGCCGCCCAGCGCGCAGCGCATCGGTGATGTCGGGCGGAACCTTCGACATGGCGTCGGCCACGAAGCTGTGCGCGGCCATGCAATAGTGGCAGCCATGGAAGCGGCTGATCGCAAGGAACACAACTTCCTGCTCGGCCGGCGTGAAGCCGCTCTCGACGCGGAACCGGTTATAGCCGTCGAGATAGGTGGCGAGCAGGCCGGGAATGACGGCCATGCCGCGATACATGTTGGGGAGCATGCCCATCTTGCCCTGCACGGCGCGCAGCAGCTCGCCGCCCGGCCCCTCGGCGTCGGGCGCAAGCGGTTGCAGGTCGGTCACATAGGGGTCAGCGGTCGTCATCCAGGGTCTCCTGCGGGGTGTGAAGGGGCAAGGGTTGCAAGCGCGTCGTCCACGATCGCCTGCAACAGGGCCGGGTCGGGCTGGCTGCGCACCAGCACGGCCAGGCCGAGCATGGTCGACAGCAGGCGGCGCGCAGCGGTCTTCGGGTCGAGACCGGCGGCAAGCTCGCCCTTGTCGCGCGCCGACTCGAGCAGCCCGGCAAACAGCGCCTCGGCCTGGCGCTGGCCCTCGGCGACCAGCGCGCGCACCTCGGCATCATGGGCGGCCAGCTCGAGCGCCGTGTTGGTCAGAAAGCAGCCCGGCGCCCCATCGGGGTCGCGCGCCTGGGCAACGAAGCCCTCGAGGATGGCGCGGATGGCGCCGAGCGGTGGCAGGCTGGCGGCCGCCTGGAACATTCCGGCCTTGCGGACATCGCGATCATAGGCCACGAGCGCGGCGAGGAACAGCCCGCGCTTGTCGCCCCAGGTGGCATAGAGGCTGGCCCGGTTCACCCCGGTTGCCGCGACGAGATCCTGGATCGAGGTCGCCTCCGCGCCATGCCGCCAGAAGCGGTGCATGGCCTTGTTGATGACATCCTGTTCGCGGAACCGGCGCAGTGGGGGCATGCCGCATGGCTAGTTGTTCTGGAACGATTGTTCAAGAACGATTTCGCCCATCAGGAAGAAGGCGCCCGGGAGACGGCGGCTGCGTCACCGCCCTCGATGCAGGCGCCCCCCATTGTTTCGCTGTGCGCAATTATATCGTGCCTAGCCTGGTTATTCCTCACGAACATGAAAGAGTTCAGGAGGGCGACGGCGCGGACCCTTTCCGCGCGCAACGCATCAGGAGTGTTCGCATGTCCCGTATCCCCGCCGTTTCCCCCTCCGCCGCCACCGCCGACCAGGCGGCGCTGTTCGATGCCATTGCCGCCCGGCTCGGCATGGTTCCCAACTTCCTCCGGGTCTTCGCCCAGTCGCCGGCGGCCTTGCGCGCTTTCCTCGGCCTGCACGGGATAGCCGGTGAAGGCGCCCTCGATGCCGCGACCCGGGAACGGATTGCGCTGGCCGTGGCGCAGCAGAATGGCTGCGCCTATTGCGTGTCCGCCCATACGGCCATCGGCCGCAAGGCCGGCCTCACTGGCGCCGAGATGGACGCGAACCGGGCAGGCAGCAGCCAGGACGAACGGGCGGCGGCCGCGGTCGTCTTCGCGCGTGCGCTCGTCGCTCATATGGGCGATGTCACGACCGCCGAACTGATGGCGGTGCGCGCCGCCGGCTATGATGATGCCGAGATCGTCGAGATCATCACCCACGTCGGAATGAACATCCTCACCAACCTCCTCGGCAAGGCGAGCCAGGTCGACATCGATTTTCCAAGGGTCGATCTCAGGCAGGCCGCCTGACCTTTGAAGCCGGCAAGGCGGGCGGCTGTCTCCGCCAGGCGCCCGCCTTGCCGACCAGCCCCGAAGGAGAGCGATCATGGCGCACGCCTTTGCCGCGCGCATGTTCACCCCGACCGTCAAGGCGCTGCAGGCCCGTTCCGGCTCGCGCGGATCCTACGCGCGCTTCGAGGCCAGGGACGCGCCGGCGCAGGACAGGCTCGGCGATGCCGAGGCGTCGTTCCTCGCCGCGCGCGACAGCTTCTACATGGCGAGCGTCTCGGAAACCGGCTGGCCCTATGTGCAGCACCGGGGCGGGCCGCCCGGCTTCCTGAAGGTGCTGGACGACGCCACCATCGGTTTCGCTGACTTCCGCGGCAACCGCCAGTATGTGAGCAGCGGCAACCTGCTCAACGACGACCGGGTGTCGCTGATCCTCGTGGACTATCCCAACCGGCGCCGGCTCAAGCTGCTCGGACGGGCGCGGCTCGTTGAGCCCGACCGCGAAGCCGGACTCATCGCGGCACTGGAATGCCCGGACTATCGCGCGCGGGTGGAGCGCGGCATCCTGATCCGTCTCGAGGCGTTCGACTGGAACTGCCCGCAGCATATCATCCCGCGCTTCACGCAGGCCGAAATCGCGGCGACCGGCGGTAACGCCCCGGGCTCCGGCTGCGAACAATGAGGCATGGACTCGGGCAAGGACTGGCTCGGCCGCTGGATCGCGCGGCTCGTCTCGGCCGAGGGTCATGCGGGCTCGGTGGCTATCCCGCCCTCCAGCGAACAGGTGGCGGCCATGGTGCAGCCAGCCGATGTGCTGCTGGTGGAAGGCTCCAGCCGGGTGTCGGCGGCGATCAAATATCTGGCCCAGTCGCCCTGGTCGCATGCGGCGCTGTGCGTCGAAGGTGGCCCGGACCCGCGCTTCGTCGAGGCCGACATGGTCGAAGGGGTGCGCACTGTCGGCCTGGATCATTATTCCGGCCACAACATGCGTATTGCCCGACCGGTCGGACTGCTGCCCGACGACGTGTCGGCGATCTGCCGGCACGCATGCGACCGTCTGGGCCACCAATATGACCTGCGCAACATCATCGATCTGGCGCGCTGGCTGTGGCCGACGCCGCCGGTGCCGCTGCCGTGGCGGCGGCGGATGATCGCGCTGGGCAGCGGCGACCCGACGCGCGCCATCTGCTCCACGCTGATTGCCGGTGCGTTCCAGTCCATTCGCTATCCCATCCTGCCGCACGTGGAAGAGGTGATGGTGGACGATCCCGACCATGGCCCATGCGTGCGCGAGATCCTGCATGTGCGCCATTCCAGCCTGTTCGTGCCGGCCGATTTCGACCTCTCACCGTATTTTGCGCTTCTGAAACCCGGTCTGGACCGCGCATTTGACCACCATCGCCTGCGCTGGGCCGATGCGGCATGAAAGTCTGGCATGACATCATGGCCACCCACGCGCCCCGGTCTGCTGAAGGCCATGCTGAGCGCGCCCGTCGGCAAGACCGCCATCCGCGTGGCGTTGCTGGTGGGCACGCTTCTCAATCTCGTCAACCAGGGCGAAGCGATGATCCATGGAATGGCGCCCGACTGGCCGCGCGTCGCGCTCAACTATCTGGTGCCGTTTCTGGTCTCTGCCTGGTCGGGTGCGCGGGCTGTGATGACCGCCGCCAACCCTGACAGGAGATGACCATGCGCCTCTTCCCATCGCTTCCAGCCGAGCCGCAGCTGGCCGATGTGTTCCGCCGGTTCCCGCGCGCCAATTCGGCGCTGGCCGACTATCACGACCGGGTGCTGCGCGACCGGTCCGACCTGACGGTGGGCGAACGCGAGCTGATCGCCGCCTATGTCTCGGGGCTCAATGCCTGCACCTATTGCGCCGGCGCGCACCGGCTGGCGGCCGCTGCGTTCGGCATCGATGACACGCTGTTCGACGGGTTGATGACCGACCTGGCGACCAGCGCGGTTGATGCCAAGCTGAAGCCGATCCTCGCCTATGTCCGCAAGCTGACCCTGAACCCGTCGCGCATGGTGCCGGCCGATGCGCAAGCCGTCTGGGCTGCCGGCTGGCGCGAGGAAGCGCTGTTCGATGCCATCCAGGTCGCGGCTTTGTTCAATCTGATGAACCGGATCGTGCTTGGCACCGGCATTGCGCTCGATCCGCTGGCCATGCCGGAGGCCGACCGCGAGGCCCGCACCGCCCGCATGGCCGAGCAGGGCCAGGACCCGCACGAAGCACCGGGCAGCTACGCGAAACTGGTTGCCGCAGTGACGCCGACAGACGCCTGAGCGGCGTTCAGCTGCGAGACCCTGGCCCGGCAGCGTTCAGCTGCGAAACTTTGGCACGGCAGCGTCAGCTGCGATATTCCGGATTGGGGTGGTCGAACCGTTCGCCGGCTTTCCAGGCGCGGCGGTCGTTTCCTTCCGCCGGCAAGCCATCCGCCTGTTGCAGCAGGCGCGCCATGTGCAGCAGGTTCCAGGCCATGAAGGTGGTGTTGCGCTGGGTGAAATCATTGGCGATCCCGGCGCGCACGCCGGACTCCAGCACGTCGCCATAGGAGGGCCCCGGCCCGGCTTCGCCGATCCAGCCGGCATCGGCCTGCGGCGGCACCGTATATCCCAGATGCTGCAAGGCATAGAGGATGACCATGGCACAATGTTTGATGCCATCCTCGTTGCCGGTCACGATGCAGCCGCCCACCCGGCCATAATAGCTGGACTGGCCCTTGTCGTTCAGCTCGCCGGACCAGCCATACAGGCGCTCGATCGCGCTGCTGGCGATCGACGATCGCTCCCCCAGCCAGATCGGCGTGCCGATCACCAGGATCCGGGCCGCCATCACCTTGGCCTGGATGTCCGGCCAGTCGTCGGTTGCAAAGCCGTGGTCGCGCATGTCCTTCTGCACGCCGGGCGGGATGTCGTGATCGGCCAGCCGGATGCTTTCCACCGCAACGCCCTGTTTCTCAAGGATGGCGCCGGCCACATCCATCAGAAGCTGCGTGTGCGAGGCTTCGCACGAGCGTTTCAGCGAGCAGTTCAGGAACAGGGCGCGCAGCGGTTCGGATCGGGTCAAGGGGAGACTCCTGTGATGGGCGGTGCTGGCTTGTGCCCGCCATCAGCGTGCGGGCGCCATGGCGATGATCTCCTCGACGCTGGGGCGCTTGCGGAAGTCTGGTGACACGTTGGCGGCCTTGATGACTCCGGCGCGGTCCACCACCAGCACCGAGGCCAGGGGAACACCATGCGCGAGGTTGCCGGGTGGATATCGGGTGTCGGTAAGACCCAGCGCACGGATCAACTGCGAACCGCTGTCGGACAGCAGGGGATAGGGCAGTTGGTGGCGGCTGTGGAATTTCGCCAGGACCGGCGTGGCGTCGTAGGTGATGACAGCCAGCCCATAGCCCTTGGCGGCCAGCGGTTGAGCGGCATCCTTCAGAGCCACCATCTGCGCCTGGCAGACCGGGCACCAGCCGGCCGAACGGGAGAAGACCAGCACCAGGCCGTTGGGGCCGGAGAGCGACCCGGAGCTGCGCGAGATGCCGGTCTGATCGATCGGAGCGAAGTTTACTGGCAACCGGTCACCCGCCGTGGGCGCAGCCACGGCGGATGTCGCGACCAGCATGACAGGCGCGAGAGCGGAGAGAAGGGGTGCGCGGATCATGGGAAGGACGTTCCTACCAGCGGATGAGACGGGGCACGATCTGGCGGGCCACGAGGGTGGAGGCAACGATGGCCAGACCGTACCAGAGCCCGATGTAGATGACCGAGTTGGCCGGACAGTGCAGCGAATAGACGAGGACGCCGAGGCTTCCCGAGGCAAGGCCGACCAGCGTTCCGGCGCGCCCGGGCGAGACCGGCGCACCGCGGCGCAGATGCAGAACCAGGATCGCGCCAAAACCGGTTGCCGCCGTGAGGCTGACGCCGAGGCAGAGCGCCGCCGAGGGCCACCAGACCGCCTGGAACGCAGCAGCCGGGCCAGCAACCGCGAGGATGAGCGCGGTAATCGGCACCAGCGCCGCCATTGCAAGCGCGCCCATCCAGGCCTTGGACGCGCGGCCGACGCCAGGGCGGGCCAGCGCCAGGGTCGCGGCGGCGGTGATGCCACCAAGGGCCAGCAGCATCAGGGTGCGAAAGATGAAGACCGCGCCTGGCTGACCGGCCAGGATGTCTGCGCGGGGGCCCAGGACAGTGCCGACCGCAATCAGGCCAAGGACGGCAAAGCCGGTGAGGCCGACGATCGCGCGCTTGTGGTTGATCGGCCGGACGGGCTCGAGATCATTGGCCAGCCGGTCCAGAAAGCCTGGGTCAATTCGGGTCATGGCAGATATTCCATTCATCAGATGTCGTCTTCGACAAGGGCGGCCATGCGTTTGAGGCCGCGGTGCACATTCACCTTGACCAGCGCTTCCGACTGGCCGAGCCGCGCCGAGGCTTCCGCCACGGAAAGGCCCTCAATCCGCGTCACGCGGATAGCCGCCGCCTGCCCAGTGGGCAGGCTGGACAGCAGCCGCTCGCAGCCGAACTTCGCCGCAATGGCGGCCTCGCCGGATTCAACCCCGAACACATCCTCCAGCGGCGCTTCCGGCCGGGCATAGGCCCGGCGAAGATGGTCCACCCAGCGGTAGCGGGCAATGGCCGCCATCCACGGCAGGAAGGCGCGCGCCGGATCCCAGCTGTCGCGCTTGGCATGGAGCGACATCAGCGTCTCCTGCACCAGATCATCGATGGCGACATCGGGCACGCGATGGCGAAAGAAGCGGCGCAGCAACGGCACACACAGGTCGAGGAGCTGGCGATAGGCAGTCCGGTCGCCCTGCTGCGCGGCTGCCATCAGGCGCGCGCAGGTCGGTTCGTCGGCGGTCACGGCCGGCTGCTCCACAGCCGGTCGAGCGCCACGTCGCCACCGCCACGCGCGATCAGAACCAGTGCCATCGCGGCCCAGAGCGCATGCGCTGTCCACCAGGCTTCGGGATAGACGAAGATCTGGATGACCATCGTCATCATCAGCAGGCCAAACGCCGAAAGGCGGGTGAACAGGCCAAGGACCAGCAGGATCGGCAGCAGATGCTCCGCCCCTGTCGCCAGCACCGCGGCGAGCTGCGGGGGCAGCGGCACGCCGGCATATTCCTCCTGAAAGAGGAAGAAGGTGGTGTCGGAGATGGTCATGAGGCTCCCATCCTCCACCTTGGTGCGCCCCGAACGCCAGAAGATGCCGGCCAGCGTCACGCGCGTGAAGAGGAGGACGATGTTTTCGAACGCGCGCGAGGAGACGAAGGCCAGCGGGCGGACCACCAGCGGCGAGCGGATGAACGACTGGGCGAGCGAGGTCATGAACGAGGCTCCGGCGAGGGATTGGCGAGGATGAGCGCGCCGGCACGGACCAGCGCAAGGAAGGCCTCGGTCGGCTCGGCCTCGGGCGCGTCCGCAGCCGCCGCCTCCAGCAGCGTCGCAAGCGGTGCATCGGGGGTGCAGACGGCCAGCATGGCCCGCATGGCCGGCGTTGCCGGTTGCAGCAGCACGTCGGCCTGCGGCCGCACCACCAGGAGGATGCGTGCCGCCTCCAGCCCGGGGGCGGCCGCGCGCAGCGTCGGCGTCGGCGCTGCCGAGAGGGTCAGAATCCGCAACGCTGGATGTCGCGCGAGTGCAAGCGCGAGCAGATCGGGCTCGGACAGGCCGGCCAGATCGCAGAGTGCGAGCGGCGCTGCCTCGGCGGCGTGGAACGCGCCAAGCCAGGCCCGCTCCACCCGCGCCAGATCGACGAGGGCGGCCGGCGCCCCTTCCTCGCGGAGGTATGCGGGCAGGTCGGAGCCGATGTCGGCAAGCGGCAGCGCGACCACGTCAGGCCGCTCGACAAAGCGCCGGGCGAGGGCGTGGAAGGCTTGCGCGCCCATCTCCTCGCGGAGCAGGGGGAAGCTTTCCTCCACCGCCACGAGCCGCGCGTGCGACACGGTGTTGGCATGCGCCTTGAGACCCAGGAGCACGCGCTCGGGCGGCCCGGCAAAGAGGGTTGGCGGGCAATGCGCGGGCCCATGGGCGAGCGTCGCGGCAATGGCCCGTTGCACCGTTTCAAGCGGCCACATCGGCGGTCTCCTCCAGTATCGCCGCCGCCGCCAGCAGCCGGTCGGCTTTCTCCGCCTCGGCCAGCAACACGTCAAGCGGCGGCACGTTCGTGTCCCACTCGACGAGCGTGGGCCTTGGGCCTCCGAGTGACAGGGCACGCGCATAGAGCCGCCAGGTCAGTTCGCTGGCCGGTGCCCCATGGTCATCGATCAGGAGCGGGCCATCCGCATGCTCCTCAATCGCGTGGCCGGCCAGGTGGATCTCGCCCACGGCGGCCATGTCGATCGCCGAAAGATAGGCCCAGGGATCAAGGCCGAGATTGGTTGCGGACACCTCGATATTGTTGATGTCGAGGAGGATTCCGCAGCCGGTGCGCCGGGCGAGCGCATTCAGGAACGCAGGCTCGTCCATCTCGTCGTGCGCGAAGGCCAGCATCCGCGACGGGTTTTCGATGAGGATGATCCGCTTGAGCCGGTCCTGCACACGGCCCACTTCACCGGCGACATGATCGAGGACGTCGCGCGTCATCGGCAGTGGCAGGAGATCGGGCATCCGCTCGTGCGGCGTGGAACACCAGGCGAGATGGTCGGAGACGGCGGCCGGCTGGAACCGCTCCACCAGCACGGTCAGCATGTCGAGCTGCTCCGCGTCCACGCCCTCAGCGCGGCCAAGCGACAGGGCAACGGAATGGAAGCTCAGCGGCCAGTCAGCGGCGAAGCGCTCGAGCCAGCGCATGGCCGGACCGCCAGCGTGAAAGAAATTCTGCGGGTGGACTTCGAGGAAGAAGGGGGTGCTGCCCCGCCCGCGCCCGACCAGGGGTTGATGATGGTCGGGCTTGAGGCCGATGCCAGCCCGGCGGGGGAGTCCGGTCATGTCGCGCATCGGAGGGCTCCTTTCGGGCGGGGCAGCAGGCGCGCCGGCGCAGGGGTCAGCTGCGGCGCGTGTCCCGGGTGAGCGGGGTGAGCGAGCCCTTGCGGCCGTCGGGCAGGAAGAAGGTGCTCTTCGCGTCGGTCGCAGTGCCGAACTTCACGCAGTCGCCACGGTTCACGAAGGTCCAGGCGTTGCCCTGATAATCGATGGTGGAGGTGCCGGCGCACGAGGTGCCGGGGCCAGCCGCGCAATCATTCTTGCCCTTGAGCGAAACGCCATAGCATTTCTCCTTGGCGGCCTGGGCATGGGCGGGCGCGGCGCCCACGGTCACGGCCGAAAGGCCCGCAACCGTGGCAATGGTCGCGGCCATCAGGCTCAGCTTGGAAGAGGTCGAGGTCATCATTGGCTCCCTTGGGGTCTCGGTGGGCGCCACCAGCGGCGCCACGACCGTCAGTTCGCCAGGGACCGGCGGAAGGTTACACGCCAGACGCGCCAGCGCTTTCGGATGGGGCTATGGCGCATGCCAGCCAGCGCCGGCACGGCGCCATCCGCGCGGCGCACTGCCGCGCGGACGGCCAGGCCATGATCGGGATCGGGCGCGAGGATGAAGCGAATATCCCGGCCCCGGCGCAACCGGTCGGGCCCGCGTCGCACCGCCTCCAGCTGCCGCGGGCCAGACCCCAAAGCCATGTGCACAAGCAGATGGACAGCTGCCGTTCGTCGCGGCCGAAGAGATCGCCGGGCGTGGCCAGGTCGCGATGCCAGACCGTTTTTGCCCGGCCGATTGCCAGCGCCCGTGGCAGCGCCATCCCACCGCGGGTTCGGCGGCGCGCATGGGGCCGCCGGATGCTGCCAGCGGCAGCGTGACATCCGCCACGAGACGGGCAGACATGGCAGATCCGATCCCCTGTTCTGGCTGCGAACGCGTGCCTGGTGATGTGCAAGGGGCGTTCGCCATCCAGGATCTTCCGGGCGAGCGGGGTGCTGCCGGGTGCATCAGCTCAATGCAAGCTGGGATTGCTGCGCAGCCTGGCCACCACGAGATCGACGAAGGCCCGCACCTTGGCCGAGGCCCGCCGGCCCTCGGCATGGAGGACATGGACCGGAAGCGGCTCTTCCTCATGATCGGCCAGCACGCGCACGAGGCGACCCTCGGCAAGATCTGATGCGACATGATAGGACAGAAGGCGCGTGAGGCCCCAGCCCGCAAGTGCGGCATCCAGCACCGCCCGGTTGCTGTTGCAGAACAGTTGCGGGACGACGGCTGTTGTCTGCTTGTCCCGTTCCCCGAACCGCCAATCAAGCGATGTCCAGGCACTGGTTGCAGCAATGATCCGGTGACGCTTCAGTGCCTCCGGGCGGTCCGGCACGCCATGCGCGGCCAGATAGGCCGGCGACCCGACGATCACCCGTCTGACCTGGCCGATACGGATGGCGGCATGGCTGCTGTCGGGCAAATGGCCGATGCGCACCGCCACATCGATCCCCTCTTCGACCAGGTGAACCACCCGGTCCAGAAACAGGGCCCGGCCGGTCACACTCGGGTGATGGTCAAGGTACTCCAGCAGGATCGGCATGACATAAAGCTGCCCGAACAGGACCGAGGCGGTCACCACCAGCGATCCGGTCGGGGTCGCATGGCTGCCGCCCGCAGAGGCCTCGGCTTCGGCAACTTGCGCAAGGATGCGGCGGCAATCTTCGAGGTATCGCGCACCAGCCTCTGTCAGTTTGACGAAACGCGTCGTGCGCACGAACAGCTGCGCGCCGATCCGAATCTCCAGCGCGGCGACCGCCCGGGTGACGGCAGCAGGCGACAGGTTCAGCTGGCGCGCCGCGCCGGCGAAGCTGCCGGCATCGGCAACCCGAACAAAGCTCTGCATAGCCTGCAGTCGATCCATCCCGACCTCCGGATGTCAGGTCTCTACCATCATTTCGGCTTGCACAATCGCGGATGCTGCATTGAACCCCGTATGTCAGGATTCGCAACTATCGACTCAGCCATGGAGCAGCCATCACTGCGAGGCGGCTTCCTCAGGCAGGCTCTACGGCCTAGCAGAACATCCAGAATTACCGGTTTCAGGCGTCCGTAACTTCAAGCAAACGACTGAAAAGGGGGTGCACAGCCGCCTGGCAGTTATCCTGTCGGACAGCTGCCGTTCGGTCTTTTGAGCAAATCCCCAGAGTGCGAAACCCTCTACGACAGCGTCGAGGCCTCCAGGCCGACCTCGACCAGTGGCTCATCCACTAACAGCAAACGAACCCACCTGGGATACCGAAACATGGGACGCAGACCGATCGACACCATCATGTCATGTCAGTCAAGAAGGTTAAGTGGACACACGAGGACGGGCGAAACCGCCCCGCGAGACTGCACTTACAGTTCACTTACGGCGCCGAGTGCCCCAGCGCCCAACCGGCTAACTCATTTAAACATGGCGCACCCGAGAGGATTCGAACCTCTGACCTCTGCCTTCGGAGGGCAACGCTCTATCCAGCTGAGCTACGGGTGCGGCGCCAGCGCTGGTGCGGCAGGCGGCCGTGCAAGTCAAGGCAGGCAGGTTCAGTCCACCCGAAGCGCAAGGCCGGGGTGCAAGCGGGGCAGCAGGGCCTCGAACGGGGCCCGCGCGATCGCAATGCAGCCTTCGGTCGGCCGGAAATCGGGCTGGGCGACATGCCAGAAGATGGCGCTGCCATGCCCGGGCGCCGGCGGCGCATCATTGTAGCCCAGCACGACGATCAGGTCATAGGCGCCATCGGCCCGCCAGAGCTGCTCGGCCGAAAAGGCGTGGGGATGCTGGACCGGGCGGTTGTAGGCCGGGTCATCAGGGGCGTCGCTCCACCCGTCCCCGGGCCGCAGCCACCGCCACGGCAGCGCCGTTGTCGGCGGGGCCACCCGGTCCGGACGCAAGAGCAGGCCCCGAAGCGGCCAGCAGCCCCGTGGCGTGGCACCATCGCCCTCGCGCTTGGCATCAGCCTCGATCACCCCACCGCGTCCGATGGCGCATGGCAGGACCTGGCCGAAGGCCGTCATCGCCCGCGCACCACCGTCGACACGAAGCTCACTCACAACCGGTGGCCCTGCCGGTCCCGCTTGGTCGCGAGATAGCGCGCATTGTGCGGATTCTCCCCGAAACTGTGGGGAACCAGCTCCAGCACCTCGATGCCGCCCTTCACCAGCGCTTCGGCCTTGAGCGGATTGTTCGACAGCAGCCGGATCCGCTCGACACCCAGCATGGCGAGCATCCGGGCGGCCAGGTCGAAATCGCGCTCGTCCTCAGCAAAGCCGAGCCGGAGGTTGGCATCCACCGTGTCGAACCCCTGATCCTGCAGGGCATAAGCCCGAAGCTTGTTCAGAAGCCCGATGCCGCGCCCTTCCTGCTGGAGATAGAGCAGGAGCCCCCCCTCTGCTGCCAGGCGATGCACGGCCGCCCGCAGTTGGGGGCCGCAGTCACACTTCAGGCTGCCGAGCACGTCGCCGGTCAGGCAGGCGCTGTGCAGCCGGACCAGCGGCCGCGCGCCGGGATCGCCGATGCGCAGCGCCAGATGCTCAGGCCCGCCATCGGTCGGGCGGAAAACAATGACTCGGCTGTTGGGCGCGCCCTCAAGCGGAAGGGCCGCGCGCGACACGATCGCCAGCCGGGCGGCCCGCCGCCACCCGAGCACCGCGGTCGCATCGGCAACGATCCGGTCGCCCGGGTCGCTGGTCGCCGATACAGCGAACAGGGCCGGCAGCACGCCCGCCCGCTTGGCCAGGGACAATGCAGCTTCCGCGAGCCGTTCCGTTTGACCAAGCGCACGCGTCGGGAAAGGCCCTTTGAACGGCGCCTCGAGATCGAGCGTCGGGTCGGCCGCGGCCAGGCTCGTGACCAGGTCAAGCCAGGGCATGCGGATGACGGCAATCGCCCGCGCGCCGGCCGCCGCGCGCTGGTTCACGATTCGCAGCGTCGCCGCACGCTCCGGGGTCAGCAGCAGGTCGGCGCGACCGGCCGCCTCCAGGCGCCCGAGGCTGTGCGGCGTCGCAAGCTCGGCCGCCAGCACATCGAGGCCCTCGGCACCATCGATCAGCCGGACGATCTCGCCCCGGCGCAGATCGTCCACCGCGCGCGCCAGCGACAGGTCTGAGGCCGGATCGCTCACAGGTCGAAAGCCGCGATCAGCGGCACATGGTCCGACGGGCGCGGCCAGCCGCGCGCCGGAACCAGCGTCTCGACAGCGCCGGCGACAGGGGCAAGCGAAGGCGAGCACCAGACATGATCCAGCCGCCGGCCGCGATTCGAGGCCGCCCAGTCCTGCGCGCGATAGCTCCACCAGGTGTAGAGCGGCTGGGGCCGCGGCACGCTCACCCGGCCGAGGTCGATCCAGCCGTGGCTCGCCTCGAGGGCCGTCAGCGCCTCGACCTCGACCGGCGTGTGGCTCACGACATCCAGCAGGGCCTTGTGATTCCAGACATCCTCGGGATGAGGGGCGATGTTGAAGTCACCGAGCAGGATCGACGGCTGGTCCAGCCGGCCCGACCAGTCGGTCATGCGGGCCAGGAAATCCAGCTTCTGGCCGAACTTCGGATTCAGCCCGCGATCGGGAATGTCACCCCCGGCCGGCACATAGACATTGTGAAGGATCACGCCCCCCGGCAGCTCGACGGCGACATGCCGGGCCTCCCCATTGGCCTGCCAGTCATGCCGCGCCACCTCGCGCAGCGGCTGGCGTGACAGGATCGCGACCCCGTGGTGCATGCGCTGGCCCGCCAGCACCTGATGCCCGAAGCCTAGCGCGGCCAGCTCCTTCGCCGGAAAGCTGTTGTCATCGCATTTGGTTTCCTGAAGGCACAGGATATCGACCGGTTGCTCGGCCACAAGCTGGTCAATGAGGTGGAGGCGGGCGCGGATGCTGTTGATGTTCCAGCTGGCGATGCGAAGAGGCATGGTGCCGGCGAGATAGGCCGCAACCCGGCCCGGGTCACGCGCTTTCAGGACTTCCCCGGGGGAGGGGCTGGATGAACGTCGGCCCCCGCTCCGGGGGCATGGAGCGGGGGCCTTTTCATGCGTTCGTCACGCAAGCGGCGGACCGGTCCGTCGGGCAACAGGGGGCAAATCCCGACAATCAGCCTCGCCACGGTTCAGGGATAGCAGGGATTACCTTGCCGGCGCCTGAACATGGGAATAGTCCGCCCGATGCGACAGATTGTCAACGAAATGCGTCCGCTTCGGTTCGATCGGACGAAAAGCGGCGTGGGCCAAGACAGTTGGGCGTCAGCCAGCTCAACCGGTCTTGCCAGGCGGGCGGCCTCGCGGGCGCGGATCGCGGAAGCGAAAGTTCGACTCGGCCACCTCCACATTCATCCGCACGTTCGACAGCTCGACTGTCGTCACGCCATTCTGGGCATCGATGACCCGCCACCCCGTCAGGCGCAGCCCGCCGGGCGCGGTGCGATCAGGTGTCAGGAAGAAGACAATCCGGCCCAGTTCCGGGCGCTTCGGATCGACGGCCTCCACGGTGACGTCGCCCGCCCGCGGCGCCGAATCTGCCGGCAGGACGCGCGCGATCCGCGACAGATCCGCCCTGGGATCCAGCAGCACGCCCAGCGCCGTCTGGCGGATCGGCCACTGCGAGACCTGGGAGACGCCATAATCCACGAAGCTCAGCCGCGTGCCGTCCGCCACCACCAGGATGGGCGCATCGCGGCCGTAGTCGAAACGGATGCGGCCGGGCCGCTTCAGCAGCATGGTGCCGCGGCGAACCTGGCCTGTGCTCGCCGTCTGGGTAAAATCGGCGGTCATCGACCGGGTGGCGACGAGCGCCTGCTCGACATCGGCAAGGCTCGGCAGGGCAACCACAGGGGCAGCCAGCAGAAAGGCAGGCAGGGCCAGCAGGATGCGCATGGCGGCCTTCTCCGGCTCAGGCCGTGAACCGGGCTTGAATGCGCTCGATCGCAGCCGGCAGGGCATCAAAGCGATGGATGACATGGTCGGCGCCGAGGGTTTCGACTGGCTCGGTCGAATAGCCGAAGCCGACGAGCACAAGCGGCACGCGCGCCGCGCGCGCGGTTTCCGAATCCGTCCGGCTGTCGCCGACGAACAGCGCGCGGCGGCCACCGGCTTCGGCGATGGTGTCGAGCAGATGGCGCGGGTCGGGCTTGCGCCAGGGCCGCGAGTCGGCCCCCAGAAGCGCCTCGAAGCGGGCAGCCCAGCCGAGCGCCGCCAACAACTGCCGCGCGAGCCCCACAGGCTTGTTGGTGCAGACGGCCAGCCGCAGGCCATCCGCTGCCAGCTGGTCCAGCACCGCCTCGGCCCCGTCGAAGGGGCGGCTGTGAACCGCGATATGGGCCCGATAATGGGCGAGGAAGGGGGGAGTTCCCGCCTCGACCAGCTCGGGCGTGACGTCACCGCTGGCGGCAAGCCCCCGCTCCAGCAGCTTTCGCGCCCCCTGCCCCACCATCGCGCGTACCGACTCCGGCGCGACCGGCGGGCGGCCCAGCGTAAGAAGCGCATGGTTGAGGCTGGCCGTCAGGTCGCCGGCGGTATCGACGAGCGTGCCGTCGAGGTCGAAGACGATGGTGTCGAGCGGCCCATCCATGGCCCGCCCCTAGCGGCGCGACGGGCGCGCGGCCAGCCTGCTTTCCTCGCCGCGCAGCCTGTGGCAGGGCGCGCCGCATGGCCCCGTCCCCGCCGCCCGTTGCCGCCGTGATCCTCGCCGCCGGCAAGGGCACCCGAATGAAGTCGGCCCGCCACAAGGTGCTCCACCCGATCGGCGGTCGGCCGATGCTGCTGCACCTGATGGCCGAGCTTCGCCAGCTGGAACCGGCCCGCACCGTGGTTGTCGTGGGCGACCGCGCCGACCAGGTGGAGGCGGCGCTCGCCGGCAGCGACGCACGGCTCGCGATCCAGTCGCCGCAGCTGGGCACCGCCCATGCTGTCGCCCAGGCCGAAGCCGCGCTTGCAGGGTTCGAGGGCATCGTCCTCATCCTCTTCGCCGACGTGCCGCTGCTGACGGCGGCGACCATGCGCCGCCTGGTCGATGCCGTGACCGGGCCGGGGGCAGCGGACATCGCGGTCCTCGGGTTCCGCCCTTCGGAACCGGGAAGCTATGGCCGCATCCTCGCGGCGGACGACGGCAGCATCGAACGGATGGTCGAAGCCCGCGACGCCTCGCCTGCAGAGCTTGCGGTTCCCCTGTGCAACTCGGGCCTGATGGCCATTCGCGCCGACCGGCTGTTTCGGCTCGTGGCACGGGTGGGCAACGACAATGCCGCCGGCGAATATTATCTGCCCGACATCGTCATGCTGGGGGCCGCCGAGGGCCTGCGGTCGATCGTGCTGGAAGGGGACGCGCAGGAGGTGATCGGGGTGAACAGCCGCGCCGAGCTGGCTGTGGCCGAGGCCCGCTTCCAGGACCGCCGCCGGGCGGAGCTGATGGCCGAAGGAGTCGGCCTGATCGCCCCTGAGACGGTCTTCCTCGCCCACGACACGTGGATCGGGCCGGACGCCGTCATCGAACCCTTCGTGATCTTCGGCCCCGGAGTCCGGGTGGAAGGCGGCGCGCGGATCCGCAGCCACAGCCATCTGGAAGGCGCGCATGTCGGCGCGGGCTGCGACGTCGGCCCCTTCGCGCGGCTGCGGCCGGGCACACGGCTGGCGCCGGGCGCGCGCGTCGGCAATTTCGTCGAGACCAAGCAGGCCGTCCTTGGCGAGGGGGCCAAGGCCAACCATCTGAGTTATCTTGGCGACGTGTCGGTCGGGCCAGACGCCAACATCGGCGCCGGCACCATCACCTGCAACTATGACGGTTACGGCAAGCACCGGACGGAGATTGGCGCCGGCGCCTTCATCGGGTCGAATTCAGCGCTCGTCGCGCCGGTCCGCATCGGCGCAGGCGCGATCGTTGGCGCCGGCAGCGCCATCACCGAGTCGGTCGAGGCGGATGCGCTCGCGCTGGCCCGCGGCCGGCAGGTCGCGAAGCCCGGCTGGGCGGCCCGGTTCCGCGCGGCCATGCAGGCCCGAACACCAGCCTCCGGCAAAGAGGACAAGCGCTGACCATGTGCGGCATCATCGGGATCCTGGGTCGTGGCGATGTCGCCGGGGACCTGCTCGCCGGCCTCAAGCGGCTGGAATATCGTGGCTATGATTCCGCCGGGATCTGCACACTCGTCGACGGACAGCTCCAGCGGCGCCGCGCCGAAGGCAAGCTCCAGAACCTGGCGGCGCGGCTTTCGGCCGAGCCGCTGCCGGGCGCGGCCGGGATCGCGCATACCCGCTGGGCAACCCACGGCGCGCCGACCGAGGACAATGCCCACCCGCACATCGTGGGCGATGTCGCCGTCGTCCATAATGGCATCATCGAGAATTTCCGACCTCTGCGCGAGGAGCTGGAGGCCGAGGGCCGCGTCTTCAGCTCGGAAACCGATACCGAGGTCGTCGGCCATCTCGTCGCCCGCGAACTGGAAGCCGGCGCCTCGCCCGAAACGGCGGTCGCAGCCGTGCTGCCCCGCCTGCACGGCGCCTTCGCGCTCGCCCTCCTCTTCCGGTCGGACCCGGACCTGCTGATCGGCGCCCGGCTCGGCGCGCCGCTCACCGTCGGCTTCGGCGAGGGCGCCAACTATCTGGGCTCGGACGCGCTGGCGCTGGCCGGACTTACCCAGCAGATCGCCTATCTGGAGGAAGGCGACTGGGTCGTCGTCCGCCGGGACGGGGTGCGCATCTTCGACCGGCACAACCAGCCCGTCGAGCGCCCGATCGTCGCCTCCGGCGTGTCGGCGGCGCTTACCGAAAAGGGCAACTACCGCCACTTCATGCTGAAGGAGATCCACGAGCAGCCGCTCGTGGTCGCGCAGACGCTCAAATCCTATCTGAAGCCGCTTGCCGGCGAAGTGGCGCTGCCGGTGCCCGACTTCGACGTGTCGTCGATCCGGCGCGTGCAGATCGTCGCCTGCGGCACCAGCTTCTATGCCGGCATGGTCGCCAGCTACTGGCTGGAGCAGTTCGCGCGCCTGCCGGTCGAGACCGACTATGCCTCCGAGTTCCGCTACCGCGAGCCGGTGCTGGAGCCGGGTGGGCTGGCGCTGTTCATCTCCCAGTCCGGGGAAACAGCCGACACGCTGGCAGCGCTTCGACATGCACGACGCGAAGGGCAGCGAATCGCCGCTGTCGTCAACGTGCCGACAAGCTCGATGGCGCGCGAGGCCGACCTCCTGCTTCCGACCCACGCCGGAACCGAGATCGGGGTTGCCTCCACCAAGGCCTTCACCTGCCAGCTCGCCGTGCTGGCGGCGCTGGCGGCGAACCTCGCGCGGGCGCGCGGGCGGATCGACGCCGCGCAGGAGCGCGCCATCGTCGAGCAGCTGGCCGAGGCGCCGGCCGCGCTCAACCTCGCGCTCGCCCAGGAAGAAGCGGTGAAGGCGATCGCGCCGCTGGTCGCGCCCGCACGCGACGTGCTCTACCTGGGCCGCGGACCGGACTTTCCGATGGCGCTGGAAGGTGCGCTCAAGCTGAAGGAGATCAGCTACATCCATGCCGAAGGCTATGCCGCCGGCGAGATGAAGCACGGGCCCATCGCGCTCATCGACGAGGAGGTGCCGGTGATCGTGCTGGCGCCCTCGGGCCCCTGGTTCGAGAAGACCGTCTCCAACATGCAGGAAGTCCGCGCCCGCGGCGGCCGGGTGATCCTGATCTCGGACGCGGACGGGATCGCGGCCGGCGGCCAGAGTGCGGCCGCCTGCATCGAAATGCCGAAGGTACACCCGCTGATCGCCCCCATCGTCTATGCGGTGCCGGTGCAGCTGCTTGCCTATCATGTGGCGGTGCTGAAGGGCACCGATGTTGACCAGCCCCGCAATCTCGCAAAGTCGGTGACCGTCGAATAGTCGAACACGCTTATCGTGACGCTTCGCTGGCCGTCGCGGCACACGCGCGCTACGGGCGGGCCCATGATGGACAGCTTCGACTATTTCGTGATCGGTGCCGGCTCCGGCGGGGTGCGCTCGGCGCGGATCGCGGCCGGCCATGGCGCGAAAGTGGGGATCGCCGAGGAATATCGAGTCGGCGGCACCTGCGTCGTGCGCGGCTGTGTGCCGAAGAAGCTGCTGGTGCTCGGCGCCCATGTCGCCGAGGATTTGCACGACGCCGGCCGTTTCGGCTGGACGCTTGGCGAGCAGCGCTTCGACTGGCCGACGCTTCGCGACAATGTGCTGGCCGAGGTCGACCGGCTGACCGGCATCTACCAGACCACCCTCGACAGCCATGGCGTGACGACCTTCCATGCCCGCGCCACGCTGGGCGGGCCCAATGAGGTGATGGTGGGCGACCGCCGCATCCGCGCCGGCCATGTGCTGATCGCGACCGGCGCCCGGCCGCACCGGCCGGACATTCCGGGCGCCGAGTTCGGCATCACGTCGAACGAGCTGTTTCACCTCGAACGTCTGCCGCGTCGCGCCCTGATCGTCGGCGGCGGCTATATCGCCAACGAGTTCGCCGGAATCTTCAATCAGCTGGGTGTCGAGGTCACGCTCGCCGTCCGCTCCGACACGCTGCTCAGGGGCTGGGACCGGAGCGTGGCCGACCGGCTGCTGGCGATCATGGTGGAAAAGGGGATCCTGGTTCGCCTGGGCACCTGCCCTGAGCGGCTGGTGAAGCGGCCGGATGGCGTCATCGAGGTCGTCTGTGCAGGCGGGCACAGGCTTGAGACCGACCTTGTCCTGTGGGCCACGGGGCGGGTTCCGAACAGCGCCGGCCTCGGCCTCGAGGCGCTCGGAATCGAACTTTCCGCAAGCGGCGCCATCCCGGTCGATGCCGCCAGCCACACGTCGCTGCCCTGGCTGCATGCGGTGGGCGACGTGACCGACCGGCTGCAGCTCACCCCGGTCGCGATCCGCGAAGGCCATGCGCTGGCCGACACGCTGTTCGGCGGCCGGCCGTGGACGGTCGATCATGCGAATGTGCCTTCGGCCGTGTTCAGCCAGCCGCCGCTGGCAAGCGTCGGGCTGACCGAAGCCGAGGCGCGAAACCGGCTGGGCAGCGTGCGCGTCTTCACCTCGGACTTCCGGCCGATGAAGCATGTGCTGGCCGGCCGTTCGGAGCGCGCGCTCTACAAGCTCGTCGTCGATGCCGCGACTGACCGGCTGGTCGGCGCGCACATGATCGGCCCGGATGCGCCGGAAATTTTGCAGGCGCTCGCGGTTGCGGTAAAGGCTGGCCTGACCAAGGCGCAGCTCGACGAGACGGTGGCGCTGCACCCGACGATGGCGGAAGAACTGGTGCTGATGCGATGACCAAGCCCTGGCGACCGGACAGCTGGCGCACGGCGGAAGCCCGGCAGATGCCGGCCTGGCCCGATCCGGCGCGCGCGGCGGCCGTCGAGGCGGAAATGCGCGGCTACCCGCCGCTCGTCTTCGCGGGCGAAGCGCGGGCGCTGAAGGCGCGGCTGGCCGAGGTCGTTGCTGGCCGGGCCTTCCTGCTCCAGGGCGGGGACTGCGCCGAGAGCTTCGCCGAGTTCCATCCCAACAATATCCGCGACACCTTCCGGGTGCTGCTGCAGATGGCCGTCACCCTCACCTTCGCAAGCCACATGCCAGTCGTGAAGGTGGGGCGCATGGCCGGGCAGTTCGCCAAGCCGCGCTCGGCCGACATCGAGGAGAAGGGCGGCGTCGCCCTGCCCTCCTATCGCGGCGACATCGTCAACGACATCGCCTTCGAGGAAGCCGGGCGCGTGCCCGATCCCGAGCGGCAGAAGCGCGCCTACATGCAGGCGGCTGCCACGCTCAACCTGCTGCGCGCCTTTGCAACCGGCGGCTATGCCAATCTGCACCAGGTCCACAAGTGGACTCTAGACTTCGTCGCCCGCTCGCCCTGGGCCGAGCGCTATGCCGAGATCGCCAACCGGATCGGCGAGGCGCTGGCCTTCATGGAAGCCTGCGGCATCTCCCCCGAGACGGTGCCGCAGCTCCAGGGCACCGAATTCTACACCAGCCACGAGGCGCTGCTGCTGGGCTATGAGGAAGCCATGACCCGGCAGGACAGCCTGACCGGGGACTGGGTGGACACCTCGGCCCACATGCTCTGGATCGGGGATCGCACCCGCTTCGAGGGCTCCGCCCATGTCGAGTTCCTGCGCGGGGTGATGAATCCCATCGGGCTGAAGTGCGGGCCCAGCCTGAAGCCCGACGAGCTGCTGCGCCTCATCGACCGGCTGAACCCGGCGAACGAGCCGGGCCGCCTCACCCTCATCAGCCGCTTCGGGCACGGCCAGGTGGAAACCCATCTGCCCGCGCTCATCCGCGCGGTGAAGCGCGAGGGGCGGCATGTTCTCTGGTCCTGCGATCCCATGCACGGCAACACGGTGAAATCGGCGAGCGGCTACAAGACCCGTCCGTTCGACCGCATCCTGGGCGAAGTCCGCGAGAGCTTCGCGGTCCACCGTGCGGAGGGCACCCACCCCGGTGGAATCCACATCGAGATGACGGGCCAGAATGTGACCGAGTGCACGGGTGGTGCGATTGCCGTCACCGACGAGGCCCTGGCCGATCGCTACCACACCCACTGCGACCCGCGGCTGAACGCCAGCCAGTCGCTGGAGCTCGCCTTCCTGATCGCCGAGGAGCTGGCGGCGGCGCGCCGGATCCGGACGGCGGCCGCCGCCTGAACGTCAGCCGATCCGCCGCCGCGCCCAGGCGGAAAAGCCGTCGACCGCAATGACGGCCACCGCCAGCAGGCCGAGAATCGCGCCGACGACGTGCCAGTTCGACCAGTCGACGGCGAGCTTCAGCTCATGGCCGATCCCGCCGGCGCCGACGATTCCCAGCACCGATGCCGCGCGGACATTGTATTCCAGCATGAACAGCAGCGCTCCGGCGAGCGCCGGCAGCGCAACGGGCCACACGGCGTGGACGAAGCGCTGCGGGCCCGACGCGCCCAGTTCGGCAAGTGCGCCCGCCGCGCTGGTCTCCGCGCCCTCCAGCGCCTCGTAGAAGAATTTGGTGAGATAGCCGACCGAATAGGCGATCAGGCCCAGCACGCCGGCCATGGCGCCCAGGCCCACGGCGGCGACGAACAGCAGCGCCCAGACGATGGACGGCACCGATCGCCAGACATTGAGGAGCGCGCGCACCGGCCAGCCGATGAGCGGGGGCACGAGGTTGCGCGCCGCCAGCACCGACAGCGGCAGGGCGATGACGGCTGCGAACAGCGTGCCGAGCACCGCCATCCGAAGCGTGTCGATGAGCGAGCGGACGAGATCGGCCCAGGGAATCTCTGCCCACTGCGTGCCGGCCGGCACCAGTCGGGCCAGAAAGCGGATCGCTTCCCGGAAGGCGCCGTCGGCGGTGCCGGGCGAGACCTGCATGACCCCCCAGGACGCCGCAACTGCCCCGGCGACCAGCGCCAGGAAGGCGGCCGATGGCGGCAGTCGCGTGCCCGGCGCCAGCGGCTCGACCGGCATCGGGCCGATGCCGCCCATGGCAGGCGTGGCCGCTGTCTCGACCACATGCCCCGCCTGCAGGCGAATAATCCGGTCGGCATGGGCTTCGGCGAGCGCCACGTCGTGTAGCACGCTCACCAGCGTCAGGCCCCGCTCCCGCCGCAGCTCGTCGAGAAGCGCCATGATGGCGGCCGCATTGGCCGGATCGAGGCTTGCCACCGGCTCGTCTGCTAGCAGGATGTCGGGGTCCTGCATGAGGGCGCGTGCGATCGCAACGCGCTGCGCCTCCCCGCCCGACAGCGTCCGGACCGGCGCCTGCAGGCGGTGCCCCAAGCCGACGCGGCGAAGCAGCGCCTCTGCGCGCGCCCGCTCGGCGGCCGGGAAGCGAAGCGACCGCGCGAACGACACCCGCCCGAGCGCGCCGTGCAGCACATTCGCCAGCGCTGTCGCGCGCGGCACCAGCCGCAGATCCTGATGGATTCGCGCCACCCGCCCCGCCAGCTCGACACGGCCGCCCGTTGGCGAGATCTGCCCTGCCAGCAGGGCAACCAGGCTCGACTTGCCGCTGCCGGACGGGCCGATGATGGCCACATGGGCACCGGCGGGCACATCGAGATCGACACCGGCAAGCGCCCGCACCGGCCCGCGGGGCGTCGCATAGGTGAGACCGAGGGCCTTGGCCCGGATGGCGACCGGCGAGGCTATCGGACCAGCCCCTGGATCGGCAGACCGGTGCGCTCGATCGCCCGCGCAGTCGCCGCCACATGCGCATTCTCATCAACCACCCGGAGGCCGGAGGCGCCATAGACATCCGACAGCAGCGCCGGATTGGTTCGCGTGAGGTCGAGAAGGGCGGCCTGGACGGCCCGGCCCTCCGCCGCCGTAAGGCCAGCCGACACGGCGACACAGTGGGTCGGGACTCCCGGTGTCCGCGCCAGGATCCGAAGCGCCTGCTGCCGCTCCTCCGGCAGATACACGCTGCGCTTCGGCCCCTCGACGGTATAGTCCGAAACCGCGCAGACATCGCCGCGACCGCCGAGAACCTGTTCCAGCGCCTGGGTATAGCCGCCGGCATAGGCGACCGACCGGAACGCCTGCTCGGGCGGCTGCTTCGGCTTCAGCATCCCCTCGCGGATCATCCGGTCATAGGGAAAGACGAAGCCCGAGGTCGAGGTGTTGGACGTGAAGACCATGCGCTGCTGCCTCGCCGTGCGCTTCAGGTCGGCGAAACTGCGCAAGGGGCTGTCGGCCCTCACCACGAACACGCTGTCATAATCCGTCCGGGCCCGGCCGCGCATGTCGGTGCGGACTTCGGCGAGGATCAGCCGCGCGCCGCCATCCCGACGGGCCAGCAGGAAGGGCAGCGACGACAGCCAGGCGACATCGGCCCGGCGCGAGACCAGTGCCTGCACGGTGGCGGCGTAGGCCAGCGGCACCAGCACCCGAACCTCCCGGCCCAGGCTCGCCGTCAGCGCCGACGCCACATCGTCCGCCGCCGTCTGGATGGCAGCCGGATCCTTCTGCGGCTGGAAGGCGAACACGAGCGGACGCGGCGACTGGGCCATGGCCGGGGTGGCAAGCAGCGCCGCCGAGGCGCCCAGGACCAAACGGCGGGACAGCAGGATCGACATGGGCAGAAGAACCCTTTCTTGAAAACGAAACGCAGTTACAACTGCGCCCGCGCCCAGGCAAGCCCCTGGCATGGACGGCCAGCGTTGCCGAGAGGGATCACAGTGCGTATGCTGACTCCGCAAAATCGAATCCGGAGACCGCCCGTGAACGCGCCCGTCGACCCCACCAGCCTCTACCCCGCGGACCTTCGCCCGCGGCGCTTCGAGGATTTCGCCCATGTGCCCGGCCCGCTGCCGGCACGGTCGCGCACCTGGCGGACGATTAAGTTCCTGTCCGACCCCCGCAAGGCGATCAACCAGCTGGCCGAGACCTACGGGCCCGTCTTCCGCCGTCAGGATACCTTCGGTTGGGGCGTCACCCTGCTGGGGCCGGAGGCCAATGAGCTGGTGCTGTTCAACAAGGACCGCATCTTCTCCTCCAAGCTCGGCTGGGACCCGGTGCTCGAGCTGGTGTTCCCGAACGGCCTGATGATGATGGATTTCGATCAGCACCGGATGCATCGCAAGACGCTGTCAGTCGCGTTCAAGCCGGCGCCGATGAAGGCCTATCTCGGCGGGCTCAATGACGGGATCGCGCGCAACATCGCGCGCTGGCCGGCGGATGCGCCGATGAAATTCTACCCCGCCATCAAGCAGCTGACCCTCGATCTCGCCGCCGGCTCCTTCCTCGGCCTGCCCTGGGGGCCCGAGGCCGAGACGATCAACCGCGCCTTCACCGACATGGTGCTGGCCTCGGTTGCGATCGTGCGGCGGCCGCTGCCCTTCACCCAGATGCGCCGCGGCGTGAAGGGGCGCGCGTATCTCAGCCGCTATTTCGCCGCCGAGATCCCCAACCGCCGCGGTCGCGACGGTGACGATTTCTTCACCCAGTTCTGCAACGCGACTGACGAGAATGGCAACCGCCTGACGGAACAGGAAATCATCGACCACATGAATTTCCTGATGATGGCCGCCCATGACACGCTGACCTCCTCGATCACCAGCCTCGTCTATTTCCTCGGCCGCTATCCCGAGTGGCAGGCGAGGCTCGCCGAGGAAGTCGATGGCGTCTGCGCCCGCCACGGCGACACCCTGCCCTATGAGGCGCTCGCCGAGCTCGAGCTCACGGAAATGGCCTTCAAGGAAGCGTTGCGCCTGATCCCCCCCGTGCCCATGATTCCGCGCCGCGCCATCCGCGACTTCGAGTTCATGGGCTACCGGATCCCGGCCGGCTCGGGCGTGGGCGTGAACCCCATGTACACCCACATGATGCCCGAGCACTGGCCCGACCCGGAACGGTTCGATCCGTACCGCTTCACCACCCAGATGTCGGCCAACCGGCACAAATATGCCTGGGTACCCTTCGGCGGCGGCGCCCATATGTGCCTGGGCCTCCATTTCGCCTACATGCAGGCCAAGGCCTTCTTCTTCCGCCTGCTGTCCGAGCGGCGGATCGAACTGACGGCAGGCTATGTCGGCAACTTCCGCATGGTGCCGATCCCGCGGCCGAAGGACGGCCTTCCCGTGACGCTTCCCCGGCGGTGAGGAAGCTCGTTGTCGGGCTGGCAGCACTCGCCGGCCTGCTGGCGCTGGCCTTCCTGCTGCTGCGCACCCCCGACGAACCCTGGGCGGCGCTCAGGGCAGACTATGCCAGCCCGGCGTCCACCTTCCTCGAAGTCGCGCCGGGCTTTCGCGTCCATGTGCGCGACGAGGGCGCGCGCGATGGCCCGGCCCTGTTCCTGATCCACGGGTCCAACACCTCGCTCCACAGCTGGGAGCCGTGGGTGGAGCACCTCGGGGACCGGCTCCGGCTGATCAGCCTCGATCTCCAGGGCCATGGGCTGACCGGCCCGACACCCGACGGCTGTTATACGCCCGACTGCATGGCCGACACCATCGAGGCGGTCCGCGAACGGCTCGGAATCGAGCGCATGGCGATCGCCGGCAGCAGCATGGGCGGCAATGTGGCGCTCAGCTACGCGCTCGCGCACCCCGAGCGCGTGAGCCACCTGATCCTCGTCGGGTCGAGCGGCGCACCCGTTCGCGCCGACCGTCCGCTGCCCATCGGCTTTCGCATCGCGCGCCTGCCGGTCCTTCGCGAGGTGGCGGCGCATGTCACGCCCCGGTCGGTGATCGCGCGCACGCTCGAACAGTCGGTCAGCGTCCAGTCCGTCGTGACCGATGCCGCGATCGAGCGTTACTGGCGGCTGCTGCGCGCACCGGGGAACCGGCAGGCGACGATCGCGCGCTTTTCCCAAGGCATCCCGCAGCGAAGCGCCGCCGAGCTGGCGCCGCTTCGCGGCATCCCCACCCTCATCCTGTGGGGCGAAGCGGATGCGCTGATCCCCGTCTCGGCGGCGCTCTGGTTCAAGGCGGCGCTGCCGGACTCGAAGCTGATCGTCTATCCCGGTATCGGCCACCTGCCGCAGGAGGAGGCGCCCGACCGCACGGCTGCCGATGTCGCGGTCTTCCTCGCTCAGCGGCCCGAGTAGGCGGCCAGCCGCTCGCGGGCGAAGGCGGCGATCCGTCCCTCGGCAATCGCCGCGCGCAGGCCCGCCATCAGCTGCTGATAGTGCCAGAGGTTGTGCTCGGTCAGAAGCATCGGCCCCAGCATCTCCCCGGCCCGGAACAGATGGTTAAGATAGGCGCGGCTGAAGCGCTGGCACACCGGGCAGGGGCAGTCCGCGTCGATCGGGCCCTCCTCCTCGGCGAAGCGCGCGTTGCGGAGGTTGAGCGTGCCGCGCGTCGTGAAGGCCTGCGCCGTCCGGCCCGAGCGGGTGGGCAGCACGCAGTCGAACATGTCGACCCCGCGCAGCACGGCGCCGATGATGTCCGACGGCTTGCCCACCCCCATCAGGTAGCGCGGCCGGTCGGCCGGCAGCATGGCGGGCGCGTCGTCCAGCACCGCGAACATGGCCTCCTGCCCCTCGCCCACGGCCAGACCGCCGATGGCATAGCCCTCGAAGCCGATGTCGATGAGCCGATCGGCCGACTCGCGCCTGAGGTCGGGAAAGAGGCTGCCCTGCTGGATCCCGAACAGGGCCGGCCCCGGATCGCCAAGGAAGGCGTCGCGCGAGCGTTTCGCCCAGCGCATCGACAGCTGCATGGATCGCGCGGCCTCGGCATGATCCACACCCGCCTTCGTGCACTCGTCGAAGGCCATGCTGATGTCGGCGCCGAGCAACCGCTGGATCTCGATCGAGCGCTCGGGCGTGACACTGTGCCTCGAGCCATCGAGATGGGACTGGAAGCGGACCCCCTCCTCGCTCACCTTCACAAGGGTGCCGAGGCTCATCACCTGGAAGCCGCCGCTGTCGGTCAGGATCGGGTGCGGCCAGGCCATGAAGCGGTGGAGCCCGCCGAGCCGCGCCACGCGCTCGGCGCCGGGGCGCAGCATGAGGTGATAGGTGTTGCCGAGCAGGATGTCGGCGCCGCTGGCCCGCACGGCCTGCGGGTGCGTCCCCTTGACGGTGGCGGCCGTGCCCACGGGCATGAAGGCCGGCGTGCGGATAAGCCCCCGCGCCAGCCGGATTTCGCCCAGCCGGGCGCGGCCGTCGGTCGCACGCAGGTGAAAGCCGAACTCAGCCATTCGGCAGCAGCAGCGAACTGTCGCCGTAGGAATAGAAGCGATAGCCGTGCTCGATGGCATGGGCATAGGCGGCGCGCATGCGATCGAGCCCCATCAGCGCCGAGACCAGAATGAACAGCGTCGAGCGCGGCAGGTGGAAGTTCGTCATGAGGCCATCGATGGCGCGAAAGCGATGGCCGGGCGTGATGAAGATGTCGGTCGTCCCCTCGAAGGGTTCGAGGCCGGAGGCCTCAAGGAGGCGAAGCGAGGTGGTGCCGACGGCGATGATCCGCCGCCCCTCGGCGCGCGCCGCCTTGAGGCGCGCGGATACATCGGCTGGCACCCGGCCCCATTCGGCGTGCATCCGGTGCTCGGCCGTGTCCGCGGCCTTGACCGGCAGGAAGGTGCCGGCCCCCACATGCAGCGTCACCGTCTCGCGCACGATCCCCGCCGAATCGAGGCGCCCGAGCAGGTCCGGCGTGAAGTGAAGCCCCGCCGTGGGCGCCGCGACCGATCCGTCGCTTCTGGCATAGACGGTCTGATAATCCGTGGCGTCGCGCGCATCGATCGCACGGCGCCGCGCGATATAGGGGGGGAGCGGCATCCTGCCGACGCGCCCGAAGGCAACGTCCAGCGGATCGGCGCTCTCGAACCGCCAGTGGACCACCCCATCCGGCCCCTTGGCCAACACCAGGCCCTCGAGACCGGCGCCGAACTCGACCCGGTCGCCCGGCTTCAGCCGGCGGGCGTTGCGAACGAAGGCCAGCCATTCGCTCGCGCCCAGCCGCTGGTGCAGGGTCACGTCGATCCGGGCCTCCCCCTTGCGCGCCGCCAGCTGCGCCGGGATCACCCGCGTGTCGTTCATGACCAGCACGTCGCCGGGCCGAAGGATTGTGGGAAGATCGCGGACCACATGGTCCGACAGGCCCGCGGGCGTCACCTTCAGAAGCCGCGCGGAATCGCGCGGGGCAGCCGGCCGAAGCGCGATCCGGTCTTCCGGCAGGTCGAAATCGAAGTCGTCAACCCGCATGGGCGCGCCGGGCGGGCCGGCCTACTCCTTCGGCTGGAACAGCTTGGCGGCCTCGGCAGCCAGCGGGTCGACGGCCGGCGCCGGCCTGGGGAAGACGGGCGGCGGCCGGTTGTCCGCGCCGATCGAGGCCTGCAGGATCCGGCTGGGGCTGGTCGGCGGCTCGCCGCGCTCGATCGCGTCCACCCACTGCATGCCGGCAATCACCCGCCCGAACACGCTGTACTTGCGGTCGAGGCGCAGTACCGGCTGGAAGACGATGAAGAATTGCGAATTGGCGCTGTCGGGCTCGTTCGTCCGGGCCATCGAGACGGCGCCGCGCACATGCGGCAGCTCGTTGAACTCAGCCTTCAGGTCCGGCAGGTCCGAGCCGCCCTGGCCCGTGCCCGTCGGGTCCCCGGTCTGGGCCATGAAACCGTCGATCACCCGGTGAAAGATGACCCCATCGTAGAAGCCCCGCCGCACCAGCGTGCGGATCCGCTCGACGTGCGCCGGCGCCACATCGGGGCGAAGCAGGATGGTCACGCGTCCGCCGGTCGACAGGTCGAGATGGAGGATATTCTCGGGGTCGGCGGCGGGAAGCGAGGGCGAGGCGATGACCTGCGGAGCCGATGTCTGCGGCGTTGCCGGCGGCGCGGACTCGAACGGCAGCTGCCCGCGCGCCGGCGTGGCCAACAGCAGCAGAAAGGCGAGCAGCAGCATGTGCATCATCACTGCCCGCTGTTGCCGCGCGGCGCTTGCGGCGGCCTGAACAGCTTCAGCCACGGGCACGCGCTCCGATCCGGGCGCGCACCTCGGCGGCGATGGCGGGTGTCACGAACTTGTCGATGGCCCCGCCATAGGCCGCGATCTCCTTCACCAGGCGCGAGGCGATCGGCTGCAGCGCCACATCGGCCATGAGAAAGACGGTTTCGATCCGGCTGTTCAGCTGCTGGTTCATGCCGGCCATCTGGAACTCATATTCGAAATCGGCAACGGCCCTCAGGCCCCGGATGATCACCGAGGCGCCCTGTGCCTCGGCGAAGTGCATCAGCAGCGCATCGAAGGCAACGACTTCGACGTTGGCGATCGCCGCCGTCTCCCGGCGGACATGGCCGACCCGCTCGTCCAGCGTGAACAGCGGCGACTTGGATGGATTAGTAGCCACGCCGATGATCAGCCGGTCCACCAGCTTCGCCCCGCGGGCGATGATGTCCATGTGCCCCAGCGTCATGGGGTCGAAGGTGCCGGGATAGACGCCGATGCGGGTCAACGATCGCGCTCGATGGCAAAGCGCGCGATGGCGCGCAGCAGGTCGGCTTCGGTGCCGAACCCCTGCAGATGGTGGATGGCCTGGTCGATCAGCATCTCGGCCTGGCTGCGGGCCCGTTCCACCCCCAGCAGCGACACGAAGGTGGACTTGCCGGCGCCGGCATCCTTGCGCAGCGCCTTGCCGGCAGCCGCCGGATCGCCTTCGACATCCAGCAGGTCGTCGGCGATCTGGAAGGCGAGGCCCAGATCTCGCGCATAGCCCTTCAGCTTCAGGCGCGTCGCATCGCCCACCTTGCCCATGATCGCGCCGGCCTCCACCGCGAAGCCGATCAGCGCGCCGGTCTTCAGCTGCTGAAGCCGGGTGGTCGTTGGCAGGTCGAACGTCTCGGTCTCGGCGACCAGGTCCATCATCTGCCCGCCCGCCATGCCTGCCGGGCCTGACGCGCGGGCCAGTTCGAGAACCAGCTCGGATCGGACGAAGGGATCCTCGTGCGTCGCATCGTCGGCCAGCAGCTCGAAGGCGAGGGCGAACAGGCTGTCGCCTGTCAGCACCGCCGTCGCCTCGTCGAAGGCCCGGTGCACCGTCGGCTTGCCGCGCCTCAGATCATCATCGTCCATGCAGGGCAGATCGTCGTGGACCAGGCTGTAGACATGCACCGCCTCGATCGCGAGTGCCACGCGCAGCGCCCGCTCACGGTCGACATGGAACAGGTCGCAGCTCGCCACCACCAGCAGCGGGCGCATGCGCTTGCCGCCCCCCATCACCGCATGGCGCATGCCCTCGTACAGGCGGGCGCGCGCATCGTCGGGCACGGCCAGCAAACGGTCGAACCGGCTGTCCATGGCCTCCGCAATGGCGTCGAGTGCCGGCTTCAGGCTGAGGCTGGCGGGTGTCATGCGCGCGGAATCATGCCTCAAAGGGCGTCTCGCCGATCGGCCGGCCCTCGCTGTCGAGCTGGAGTTCGGCAATCCGGGCCTCGGCGGCCGAGAGCCGGGCCTCGCAGTGCGCCCTCAGCTTCTGCGCTTCGGCATAGAGACTGATCGACTCCTCGAGAGGCGCATCGCCGGCTTCCAGCTGCCGGACGATCGCTTCCAGCCGCTGCAGCGCGGCCTCGAAGCTCAGGCCCGATAGGTCAGTCTCGTCCGGCATTCGCCCTCCCGCAACGGCCCGCCCTTTGGACGTGCGAAGGCAGTCGGGTCAAGGGACTGTCAGCGCGCCGGGCCGCCCTGCCGACGGGCTTCCAGCCGGACGCGAACCGGCACGGCAAAGCCGACCCACTGACCCCGGGGATCGCTTTCGGCGCCGATTCCGAACGCGCGCCGGTCGAGGCGCGTTTCCCCCTGCACGGTTGCGACATGGCCCTCGATCGCCAGGGTGAACGGCAGGCTGACGGGAACGCTGCGTCCGCGCAGCGTGAGCGTGCCGGTCGCCACATAGCGCCCGGGGCCGGTGCTGCGCACGTCGGTCGAAACGAAGCGCGCGGTCGAGGCCCGGCGAACGTCGAACCAGTCGGCCTGCGGCAGGCTCGAATTCACCGTCCGGTCCGAGGTGGTTGCCGCCGCGAGGTCGATATCGACCGCGATCGAGGCCTCGGCCAGCCGGGCGGGATCGAAGCGGATTCGGGCGTCGAACTTCGGAAACCGCCCCTCCACTGTCCGCCCGTCCCACTCCGCCGCGAAGGTCAGGCTGGACCGATCGGGCACCACCGCCCATCCGGCCGCCAGGGCCGGAGCGGCGGCGATCAGAGACACAGCGGTCACAAGCGCCTTCATGTCGTCCGCCGGCGAACGAGCGGCAGCATCCGCGCCAGCACATCGTCGCGGTCCAGCCAGTGATGCTTCAGGGCCGCCAGCACATGCAGCGCCAGCAGCCCGACCATCGCCCAGCCGAGCGCGCCATGGACGCCGGATGCCGCCTCGGCCGCTGCGCGGCCGCCTGGCACCGGCAGATGCGGCCATTCGAACAGCCCGAACCAGAAGGTCGGCAGGCCCAGCGGGCTGGCCGAGACCATCCACCAGCCTGACAGCGGAAGCGCCAGCATCAGCAGATAGAAGCCGCCATGGCTGATCCGGGCGAGCCGGCGTTCGGTTGCCGTCATGTGCGCCGGCAGGGGCGGCGGCGGACTCGCAAGCCGCAGCGCGAGCCGCGCAAGCGTGAGGACCAGCACCGTCAGCCCCACGCTCTTGTGCAGCTGGATGATCTCGAAACCCAGCCGCCGCTGCTCGGGATCCGCCGACTCCAGGAGCGATTCCGCCCACAGCCCCCCGGCCAGATTGCCAAGGATCAGCACCGCCATCAGCCAGTGCAGCGCAATCGCCGCCCGGCTGTAGCCGCTCCGGGCATCGGCTGCGCTCATTTCTTCTGGAACTCGGCCTCGATCAGCAGCTCGACGGTGTCGCCGATCCCCGGCGCATAGGCCGTCGAGCCGAACGCCGAGCGCTGGAGCGAGCCGGTCGCCGAGAAGCCGATCGTCGGCGCCTGGCTGAACGGATTGGGTCCCGCGCCGTTCAGCCGCACGTCGAGCGTGACAGGCTTCGTGACCCCCAGGAAGGTGAGATCGCCCGTCATCCGCCCGGTGGTCGGCCCCGTTGCCACCAGCCCGGTCGAGCGGAAGCGGATTTCGGGATGTTCCTTGCCCTTCAGGATCTCCTCCCCGATCTTGCGGTCAAAGTCGATCTTCTCGGGTGCGGGAAAGTCGGTCCGGACCGACATGGGATTGATCCGGACGTTCACGGTGGAGCGGGTCGGCTGCTTCGGGTCGAGCTCGATCGTGGCGTCGAAGTCGGTGAAGCGGGCCGTGTACATGGAAAAGCCCAGGTGGCTGACGCGCCATGTCAGGCTGGCATGCGTCTTGTCGAGCGCATAGGTGCCGGGCGGAACGTCGATGGGTGCCGCCTGCCCGTGGGCGGACACTGACAGCAGCAGCGCGCTCGCGCCGACCATCGCCACAAGAAGTGCCTTCATCGCGCCCATCTCCTGCCGCGTGGGTGCCGGGCGCCGCCGCGCCCGGAATCATTCGAATCCTAGCAGCGCAGGGCGGCTTCGCAACCGGCCTGGCGCGGAATCGATGGGTCAGGCCGAAGCGGCAGGCGGGTTCATCTGGGCGAACAGCTCGCGCATCTGCGACAGCGAGAAGAGGTGGGCATAGACCAGCCCCATCATGCCGTTCTGCACCATCTTGCGCGCCTGGTCGCCACGGATGTTCTGGAGCTTCTGCTCGTCCACCATTCGGAAACCCGCGAAGGTGGCCGGCTGCTCCATCCCCGGAAGCTGGATCTGCGCCTGCCCTTCCATCAGCAGGCCCTGCTTCGCCAGCTCGTCCATGAAGGCCTTGGTGCGCGCGATCGACTGTTCGAACTGCTCGCAGAAGGTGAGGATGTTCTTCGTGACCTCGGTCGGCTCCTTTGCCTCATCGAACAGCTTGTCGGGCGCATCTTCGGAAATGGCGCCTGCGCTGTCGTCCAGCACCAGGCTCAGCACCTCGGCGTCAGGCTGCAGCCGCGCCAGCATGAAGGGATAGCGGCGCACATAGGCGGGGATGTAGGCGCCCGCCCGCCAGGCACCGGCCTCGTCCACGAACAGATTCTCGCCTTCCTTCAGGCCGACAAGCGCCAGCGGCACGCTCTCCGCCCCATCCGAGAAGACGATCGGATAGCTGCGCTGCGCCAGCACGAATTCGTCAACGGTCAGCGGTATGGCATGCGTGGCCCGCGCGAACGACAGTTCGGTGCGGGTCACAAGTCCATGCGCGGCGTGCAGGTCGGAGGTGAGCGGAATCAGGTTCTTGTAGAATAGCGGCAGCTGCGGCTGGGCTTGGGTGGCCATGATGGCTCCTGAAGGTGGCGGTGGCGCGCGGGCGCGCGCCGGACGGCCGGGCGTCTAGCGCGGTGCCGCTGGGCGCGCAAGCAAGCGCCCGGCCAGCGCCCCGGCGACCGAGCGGAGGCCGCGCATCAGATCACCAGCTTGCCGGGATTGAACAGCCCGTCGGGATCGAGCGCGGCCTTGATCGCCCGCATCGCCGCCAGCTTGCCTGGATCGCCCAGCCGGGCAAGCTCGGCGGCCTTCAGCGTGCCGATCCCATGTTCGGCCGAGATCGAGCCCCGGAAGCGGGCGACCAGATCATGGAGCAGCCGCCGCGCCGCCTCGCCCTCGGCTTGCAGCCAGCTGTTGCCGTCTGCACCCGCAGGCGGGCGGAGGTTCCAGTGCAGATTGCCATCCCCCAGATGCCCGAAGACCAGCGGCCGGGCACCCGGATGCGTGCGCCGGAACAGCGCGACCGCCTCGGCGTGAAAGGCAGGGACATCCTGCACCGCCACCGAAATGTCGTTCTTGACCGCCCCGCCCTCGCGCTTCTCGGCCTCGGGAATGGATTCGCGCAGCTGCCAGAAGGCTTGCGCCTGGGCGAGGCTGGCGGCCACCGCTGCATCCTCGGCCACGCCGTCGGCGAGCGCGTCGGCCAGAACGGCGGCCAGTCGCTCGGGCGCCGCCTCCACCTCGACCAGCACATGGGAATCATGTCGTCCGGCCAGCGGCGACCGGAGGCCGGGAAGCTCGGCGAGCACGAGGTCCAAGGCCTCGGCCGAGATCAGCTCGAAACTCTCCACCCGCTCGCCGAGCGCGGCGCGGACCCGCGTCAGCAGGGCGAGTGCTGCCGCGGCATCGGCAAGCCCGACCCAGGCGGTCGCCTGCTCGGCGAGCGCCGGCGCCAGGCGCAGCGCGACCCGGGTGACGATACCGAGCGTGCCTTCGGCGCCGACCAGCAGCTGCTTCAGGTCATAGCCGCTGTTGTCCTTGCGCAGCGCCGACAGCTGGTCGAGCCGGCTGCCGTCGGGCAGCACCGCCTCCAGCCCCAGCACCAGGGCGCGCATCGGCCCGTGGCGAAGCACCTGCGTGCCGCCGGCATTGGTGGAAACCAGCCCGCCCACCGTCGCGCTGCCCCTGGCACCCAGCGACAGCGGAAAGCGGCAGCCGGCGGCAGCGGCCGCCGCCTGCACATCCGCCAGGATCGCGCCGGCGCCGGCCACCAGCGACAGGCCGGCCGGATCCACGGCCTCGATCGCCGCCAGGCGCCGCATCGAGACCAGCACCACCGGGCGCGCCTGCCGCTCCGCCGATTCCGGAACGCTGCCACCCACCAGGCCGGTGTTCCCGCCCTGCGGCACAAGCGCCACGCCATGGGCGCGGGCGGCTTGCACGATTGCCTCCACATCCGCCGTGTCGCGCGGCAGCAGCAGCGCTTCGGCGTGCCCCGTCTTGGCAGCGCGCCAGTCGGTCAGGTGCGGGGTGAGGTCTGCGGACCCGCGGCGGACGATGGCATCGGGCAGGCCCGTCAGAAAGGCGTCGATGCCCGCCATGGCCGCCCGGCTCAGGCCTTGGCCAGCTTGTCGATCCGGTCCTGCAGCGCCTCGAGCTGCGCCTTCAGCGCCTTCACCTCGTCGGCCGTGCCGGTGTCGGCCGGCGGCTCGGCGGGGCGCGACACCTGCGCGGCCCCGGCCCACATCTCGGCCGCCGCCTTCATCATCGCCATATTCTGCCGGGCCAGCGCCTCGAAGGGGTTGGGACCGGAGCCCATCATGCCCATCATCGTCTGGCGCACCTGCTCCTGGTTGCGCCGGAAGGCTTCCATCGAGGCTTCCAGATAATGCGGCACCATCGCCTGCATCTGGTCGCCGTAGAGAGCGATCAGCTGCCGAAGGAAGCTGACCGGCAGCAGCGTGGTGCCGCGGGTTTCCTCCTCGACGATGATCTGGGTCAGCACCGTGTGGGTGATGTCGTCCCCGGTCCGGGCATCCACCACCTTGAACTCGCGGCCAGCTCGGGTCATCTGCGACAGGTGGTCGAGCGTGATGTAGCTCGAGCTCTCGGTATCATAGAGACGCCGGTTGGCGTATTTCTTGATAATGACGGGGGCCTCGCTGGCCTCGCTGCTCTGGGGGCTCGGCATGATGGTCGGCTTTCAACGATGTCGGCGTGCACCGGGGCTGGTGCCATGAGGGTCACCTAGCATGTGCAGCATGGCGTCGCCAACCCAGCCTGTGCTGCACCCCTGTGCCGCGCAGCAACGCGGGCGGGCGCCGGCGCTGGGCCATGGCTGACCGCCGGCGCGGCCGCGGGCCGCATCCGCTTCCGATGTTTCTGTCGCTTGCCGCGCGGGCGACCGGCGGCGACCGGGCGCGGCTGGCCGAGCTGCTCGCGGGCCTCGCCATCTATCAGACCGCCGCCCTGCCCCCGCCTCGGCCGGCCTGCCCGGTTGTTGCGCGGCGCGGCGGTGTCACGCTTCGCGCGGTCGGCGGCCCGCCGGGCGTTCCGCCCACGGTCGTGATCCCGTCGCTCATCAACGCGCCGGTCATCCTCGATCTCGCCGAAGGGCGCTCGCTCGTTCGCTTCCTCGCCGGGGCCGGGCACCGCATTCTGCTGCTGGATTGGGGGCCGATGCGCCGCAGCGAGCGCCGGCTGGGCCTGGCCGGGCTGGTCTCGGTGCGGCTCATGCCGCTTCTCGCCACCCTCGAGCCGCCGGTCCGGCTCGTCGGCTACTGCCTTGGCGGCACGCTGGCGCTGGCTGCTGCCCAGCTTCTGGGCAGGCGGCTGGACCGGCTGGCGCTGGTCGCCACCCCCTGGCATTTCGACGGGTTCCCGGCCGAGGCCCGGCGCGATGCGCTCCAGGCCTGGCGGCTGATCCGGCCGTTCGGCGAGCGGCTGGGGGCGGTTCCCGTGTCGCTCCTGAACCCGCTCTTCTGGCGGCTGGACGAGGCGGCGGTCATCGAGAAGTTCGCGCGCCTCGGCCGCCGCCCGCCCGGCGACCCCGAGATCGGCTGGTTCGCTGCCGTGGAAGACTGGGCGAACAGCGGCGCGCCCTTGACCCGGGCGGCCGCGCGCGACCTGTTCCTCGCCGGCTTCGGCGCCGACCGCATCGGCAAGGGGAGCTGGGTCGTCGGCGGCCAGCCGATCCGGCCCGAGCGGCTGTCGGCCCCCATCCTCGATGCCGGCGCCACGAAGGACCGGATCGTGCCCGCCGCGGCCCGGCTGCGCCGCGAGGTCGATCTGCGGATCGACGTACCGTCGGGCCATGTCGGCATGGTGGTCGGCGGCCGGGCGAAGGCCAGCCTGTGGGAACCGCTTTCAAACTGGCTGCACGGGGCCTAGAGGCGGGGCGAGTCCGGATGTCAGGAGCACCGCCCATGACCGATGTCGTCATCGCCGCCGCCCGTCGCACCCCCGTCGGCAGCTTCCTCGGCAGCTTTGCCGCCACCCCCGCGCACGAACTCGGTCGGACGGCGATCGCCGCCGCGCTTGCGGATGCCGGGGTGGACGGGGGCGAGGTGGGCGAGGTGATCCTGGGCCAGGTGCTGACGGCCGCACAGGGCCAGAACCCGGCACGCCAGGCCTCGATGGCGGCCGGGATCCCCGAAGCGGTACCCGCCTGGGGGGTGAACCAGGTGTGCGGCTCGGGCCTGCGCGCTGTCGCGCTGGCAGCCCAGGCGATCCGCAACGGCGATGCCGATGTCATGGTGGCGGGCGGGCAGGAGAACATGTCGCTCAGCCCGCATGCCCAGGCGCTGCGCGGCGGCCAGAAGATGGGCGCCGTCGAGCTGGTGGACACGATGATCAGGGACGGCCTGTGGGATGCCTTCAACGGCTACCACATGGGGGTGACGGCCGAGAATCTCGCCGAGCGCTACCAGATCAGCCGGGCCGCGCAGGACGAATTTGCAACTGCCTCGCAGAACAAGGCGGAAGCCGCCCGCAAGGCCGGCCGCTTCGCCGCCGAGATCGCCCCCGTGACGGTCAAGGGCCGCAAGGGTGACACCCTCGTCGAGGCCGACGAATATATCCGCGACGGCGCGACCGTCGAGGCGATGGCGGGCCTGAAGCCCGCCTTCAAGAAGGATGGCACCGTCACTGCCGCCAACGCCTCGGGCCTGAATGATGGCGCAGCTGCCCTCGTCCTGATGTCGGGGGCCGAGGCGGCGCGGCGCGGTGCGCCGGTGCTGGCCACGGTGAAGAGCTGGGCCTCCTGCGGGGTCGATCCTGCCTATATGGGGATCGGGCCCGTTCCCGCCTCGCGAAAGGCGCTCGAGAAGGCCGGGTGGACGGTTGCCGACCTTGATCTCGTCGAAGCCAATGAGGCGTTCGCAGCGCAGGCGCTTGCCGTTGGGCAGGAGCTGGGGCTGGATCCGGCAACGCTCAACGTCAATGGCGGGGCGATCGCGATCGGCCACCCCATCGGCGCGTCGGGCGCGCGCATCCTCGTCACGCTGCTGCACGAGATGGTCCGGCGCGATGCGAAGAAGGGCCTCGCCACGCTGTGCATCGGCGGCGGCATGGGCATAGCGCTTACGGTCGAGCGCTGATGGGCACATGCCGGCCGACCGGCACATGACGGCGGGCGAGGCCGCGGCCGACGCGGTTGCCTTCCCGCGCGCCCGCTCGCTGCGTCCGCCCAAACCGGGCGAGGGCGAGACCGTCCTGTGGCAGGGCCGGCCCGCCATGCTGGTCCGCAAGCTGATGGAGCTGCTGGGGTTCCTGCTGCTGCTCGGGCTGCTCACATGGTTTGCTGTCGAACTCATCCGCCCGCATTTCGCCGGCTCCCCATTCGCTGGCCAGCCCGATGCCGCGGCCCTGCCGCTGGTGCTGGCGATGGTGGCGGGCGTGCTGCTCATCATCGCCCTGCCCGTCTGGCTGCGCTCGAATGCACGCGCCCGCGCGCGTTACATGCTCACCAACCGCCGCGCGCTCGTCTGGCTGGGTGACCGCATCGTCGGCGAGGCGATCCTGTTCGGCTCGGACATGCGGGTGGGCCCAAGCGAGGTCAGCTTCGAGACCGGCAGCCTGTTTCTCGACTGGCGGCTGAAGGACGAAGGCGTGGACCGTGTCCGCTTCGAGCAGATCGGCGAGGCGACAACGGTCGCCGAACTGGCCGAAGCGCATGGCGCCCGCTGGATCGACCGGCCGCAGCCGCCGGCCGAGGACGGAGCGCCGGCCGATGCCTGAGATCAGGCCGCCGAGCTTGGCCGCGCCTTCAGCCGGGCGTGATAGGCGGCCAGATGCGGCATCTCCGGCCCGGCGCGCAGGCCGACCCACTTGGCGAAATCGAGGCACACGAAGGCGGTGATGTCGGCGATGGTGAAGCGGTCGGCGGCGATCCAGTCACGGCCATCCATGTGCCGGTCGAGGCCTTCCATCCAGCGCTGCGCCAGCAGGAGGCCGCGTTCGGCCAGCGCCGGGATCTGCGGCGTCTCAGGCCCGGCGCCCGGCATGGCCCGCCCGGCATAGGCCGGCTGGCTGTTGCGGAAGGCGGCCGCGATGTTGAACATCCCTTCGAACTCGCATCGGCGGCTCCAGCGCTCCACCTCGGCCTGTTCAAGCGCCCCCTCGCCGAACAGGTTGGGGGCCGGGTGCAAGGCTTCGAGGTAGCGGCAGATGGCGACCGACTCGTCGAGGATCCGGCCATCATCCAGAAGCAGCGTCGGCACCACGCCGCGCGGATTGACGGCGAGATAGGCCTCGCCGAGATTCTCCCCGGCCTGGATATCGATCTGGACGCGCTCGATGTCGATCCCCTTCTCCGCCAGGAAGATCCGGACGCGCCGCGGATTGGGCGCGTAGGTCATGTCGTAGAGGCGCATCTTTCCTTCTCCCCGCCCCGACGCTATAGGCCGCATGCCATGCATGCCAAGCCGATACACCCGAGCGTCCGACGCGGCTGACCGCCGCGCCGACCGATGCGCGCGGCGGGCGGGTGGCTGGCGGCCATCCGGCGGGGCAACCCCCTTCACACATCCGAAACGCCCTCCCTGCATGGACGTCAGCCGTGGACTTTCTCGCTCCCGATTCCGTTTCGCCCGAGGCCATCGACGCGCTTCTCGACCTGTGCTTCGGCCCGGCCCGGCAGCTTCGCACCGCTGCCCTCCTTCGCCAGGGCGCCGCACCGATCGCCAAGGCCGGCTTTGTCGCGCTCGATGATGGCTGCCTCGTCGGCAGCATCGCCGCCCACCGCCTGAACTGGGTGCACCCGCGGCGCACCCGCCCGATCGCGCTCGTCGGCCCTGTCGTCTCGCACCCCGCACGGCGCGGCGAGCGGATCGGCACGCGCCTCATGGATCTCGCCCTGGCCGAGATCGACTCGCTGGGGCTTGCCGCCTGCCTGATCGGGGACGAACCCTATTACGGCCGCTGGGGCTTTTCGGCCCGGCACACCAGCCAGTGGATCCTGCCCGGCCCCGTCGATCGCGCCCGCCTGCTGCTGCGCGCCGCCGAACCGCGCCTGTTCGAGGGCGCCGCGCGGCTGGAAGCGGATGCCGAGCCGGGCGCCGCCGAACGCCGCGCAGCGTCCTGATCGCCGGAACGGCCGCCGCTTGACCGGGCGCGGGCCTGTCGCCACATCCCGGCCATGGGTGCCAACCGCCAGTCGACGGCCGAGCCGATCCGGCCAGCCGGGCCCGATCTGGCCCGCCTTGGCCTCGACGAGATCGCGCGCGCGATGGCCGAAAGGCGTCTGCCGCCGGTCGAGCAGTGGGATCCCGCCCACTGTGGCCATTCCGACATGCGGATCGCGCGCGACGGCACCTGGTACCATGCGGGCACGCCCATCGGCCGGCCGGCGCTCGTCCGCCTGTTCGCCTCCATCCTGCGGCGCGAGCCGGACGGGCGTTTCGTGCTCGTCACCCCGGTCGAGAAGCTCGACATCGATGTCGAGGACGCGCCCTTCATCGCTGTCGAGGCGACAAGCGAGGGGCGCGGCCCCGCGCGGCGCCTCGCCTTCCGCCTCAACACCGATGACATCCTGCTCGCCGGCCCCGACAATCCGCTGCGGCTCGAAACCGCTGCGGACGGCACGCCACGGCCCTATCTGCATGTCCGCGGGCCGCGCGACCGACCGCTCGAAGCACTGGTGAACCGGCCCGTCTTCTACCAGCTGGCCGATCTCGCGCTCGCGGATCAGGCCGAGGGGCAACCGCTCGGCCTGTGGAGCGGGGGCGCCTTCTTCCCCTTCGATGCCGGCTGACCGGCGGTTCCTCGAACATGTGCGCGAGCGGCTGGCCGAACCGGGCGTCGGCGCGCCGGCCGGCGACGACGGCCTTGGCCCATCGGGCCCCGGCACGTCCTCGGCCGTTCCCGCGGCCGTGCTCGTCCCCATCGTGCTGCGCCCGGAACCCGCCCTGCTGCTGACCCGGCGGACCGCCCATCTGCGCCATCACGCCGGGCAGGTCGCCTTCCCGGGCGGCCGGATCGACCCGGCCGACGAGGGTCCCGTCGCGGCGGCCCTTCGGGAAGCGCGCGAGGAAGTCGGGCTGGAAGCCGGCGCGGTCGATGTCCTCGGCCTGTCGGACCCCTATCGCACGGGCACGGGCTATGCGATCCAGCCAGTCGTTGGCGCCATTCCCGCCGACGTTCCGCTTGCCGCCAACCCGCACGAAGTCGCCGAGCTGTTCGAAGTGCCGCTCGACCACGCGCTCGATCCAAGCAATCATCAGCTCCGCGAAGCGATGTGGCAGGGCCGGCTTCGCCGCTTCTACGCGATCGAGTGGCGGGACCGGCTGATCTGGGGGGCGACCGCCGGCATGCTTGTCAACCTGTCGGCGCGCCTGCGATGACCAGGCTCAACCCGGACAGCTGGCTGTCGCGCCCGGGTCTGCCCCGGCTGCTGGAGGCGCTCGGCGCCGCCGCGGGCCACACCCGCCTGGTCGGCGGCGCCGTGCGGGACGGGCTGCTGGGTCTTCCCGTCGCCGACATCGATCTGGCAACGCGGCTGACGCCGCCGCGCGTCCTCGAGGCGCTGGAGTCGGCCGGCATCCGCGCCGTGCCGACCGGGCTTGCCCATGGCACGGTGACGGCGATCGCCGGCGGCACGCCCTATGAAGTCACGACGTTGCGCCGCGATGTCGCAACCGACGGGCGCCATGCCGAGGTTGCCTTCACCGACGACTGGCAGGCCGATGCCGCCCGCCGGGACTTCACGATCAACGCGCTCTATGCGGACCCCCTGTCGGGGGAGATCATCGACTTCTTCGACGGGTTGTCCGACCTGGCCGCCCGGCGGGTGCGCTTCATCGGCGATCCGCTGACCCGCATTGCCGAGGATCATCTGCGCATCCTGCGCTTCTTCCGCTTCTCGGCGCGCTTTGCGCCCCGGCTCGATGAAGCCGGGCTTGCGGCCTGCGCGGCGCGCGCCAATGACCTGATGACGCTGTCGCGCGAACGCATCCGCGACGAGCTTCTGAAACTGCTGGCCCTGCCCGACCCGGCGCCGACGGTAGCCGCCATGATCGATCATGGAATCCTCGCACCCGTCCTGCCCGAGATCGTCGCCGACCGGCTGCCGGTGCTCCGCGCGCTGATCGCCGCCGAGACCGCCGCGCGCGTCGCGCCCGACGGCCTCAGGCGGCTGGCTGCCCTCCTCCCGCCGGAGACCCGCGTGGCGGCCGAGATCGCCGCCCGCCTTCGCCTGTCGAACGTCGAGAAGGGGCGGCTGGTGCACGCCGCCTGCCGCGCCGCCGTTCCCGATGATCCGCGGGCGCTCGCCTATTCAATCGGTGCGGCCGCCACCCTCGACCGGCTGCTGCTGACGGGTGACCCGCGCGCTGCCCAATGGGCCGGGCCGCTCAGCCACTACAGCCGCCCGCGCCTGCCCATTTCGGGCCGGGATCTCATCGCCATGGGTCTGCCGCCGGGGCCGGCGGTGTCGCGCCGTCTGGCCGACGTGGAAGCGCGCTGGATCGACGCCGGCTTCCCGGCCGATCGTGCCAGCACGATCCGGATCGCACGCGAGGTGCTGGGGCTGCGCTAGCGCTCGCTCGCTCTATCGAGCACAAGCGGCCCGTGATCGAGGTGCGGGAGCACATGGCGCGCGAACAGGTCACATTCGGCCGCGTGCGGATAGCCCGACAGGATGAAGGCCTCGATCCCGTTCGCCTGATAGGTGCGCAGCTTGGCCAGAACCTGGTCGGGGGTGCCGACAATCGCCGCCCCGCAGCCCGAACGCGCCCGGCCGATCCCCGTCCAGAGATTGTCCTCGACGAAGCCTTCGTCGCCGGCCGCCGCGCGAAGCTCGGCCTGCCGCCGGACCCCAACCGACTGGGTGTCGAGCGACTTCGCCCGGATCGCCTCCCCGGTGTCGGGGTCCAGCTTCGACAACAGCCGGGCGGCATAGGCCCGGGCCTCCGCTTCGGTCTCCCGCACGATCACATGGCAGCGATAGCCGAACTTGAGCGTCCGCCCGTGCGCGGCGGCGCGCGCGCGCATGTCGGCGATGATCGAGCGGACTGCCGGCATCGTGTCGGGCCACATCAGATAGACATCCGCTGCTATTGCCGCCGCGTCGCGCGCGTCATCCGACAGGCCACCGAAATAGAGCGGCGGGCATTTGCCCGACACCGTCGAGATGCGGGGCGGGTCGAGCTTCAGCTTCCAGAATTCACCATCATGGTCGAGCGGCTGGCCGTTCAGCAGCGTCTTCAGGATCTGCATCAGCTCGACCGTGCGCCGGTAGCGCGGCGCCGAGGCCAGCGTCTCGCCCGGCATCTCGGACGAGATGATGTTGATGGTGAGCCGCCCGTGCAGCATCCGGTCCAGCGTGGCAAGCTGCCGCGCCAGCTGCGGCGGCCAGGCTTCGCCCACGCGCACGGCCAGCAGCATCCGGATGGTGCGCGTCAGCGGCGCCATGGCGGCCGCGAACGCTGTCGAATCGATTCCGAGCGCGTAGCCCGAAGGCAGGAGGATATTGTCGAACCCGCCCTTTTCGGCCGTCAGCACGATGTTGCGGCAATGCTCGAAGCTCGATTGCAGGGCCGGATCGGGAACGCCCAGAAACTCATAGTCATCGTCGCACAGCGCGGAAAACCAGCTGACCTCGCATCCCATGTCGTGTCTTGCCTTTCCGTGGGCGTCGTCAGGGCAGCTTCTCGCCCATGGCTGCCTCGAGGATTTCATACCATTGCGCGCGGCTGAACCGCACCTTCAGCGCATCGGCGGCTTCGGCGACCCGCTCGGGCGTCTGGGTGCCCACGATCGGAATCGGCCGGGCCGGATGCGCGCCGACGAAGGCATAGGCGACCGCCGTCCGCGAGACGCCCTGCTCGGCGGCAATCCGGTCCATCACCGCCGCGGCCGCGGCCGCGCGCGGGTCGGCCGGCGACGCCGCGCCCAGCCGGCCCTGCCCCAGCGGTGACCAGGCCAGCACGGCGAGCCCCATCTGCATCGCCTGGTCGAAGGTGCCGTCGAACAGGGCGCGCGTGGCCAGTGCCGAGAATTCCGGCTGCACCGAGGCCAGCGGCACCTCGAGATAGGAGGTGAGCGCCGCCACCTGCGCGGGCGTGAAATTGGAGACGCCAACCGCCCGGGCCCGTCCGGACGCGACGATCCGGTCCAGCGCTTCGGCGACCTCGGCTGGATGCGCCAGCAGATCCGGCCGGTGGATCTGCCACAGGTCGACATGATCGACCCCGAGGCGCTTCAGCGAGGCATCGACGGCCGCCTCGATGTAGGCCGAGGAACTGTCATAGGGCACGCCCAGGCGGATGCCGCCCTTGGTCGCCAGCAGCATCCGCGGCCTGAGCGACGGATCGGCCGCAAACACCCGGCCGAGCAGCGCCTCGGCCGCGCCGAAGGGTTCGCCATTGTCGGGGCCGTAGATGTCGGCCGTGTCGAACAGGGTAATCCCCGCATCGAGCGCGGCGTGAACCCGGCGGGCAGCGGCTGCCACATCATCCCCCTTGAAGCGCCACATGCCCCATGCAAGGGGCGAAGCCTGCAGACCCGTGGCGCCAAGGGGCACGGGATCGGTCGTCATACCCAGCGTGTCCATGGCCGCGCGATGCCAGAAGAAGAAATGGAATGGGAGAGTTAATTCGCTACGGCCTCGTCGGCACCGGCATGATGGGGATCGAGCATATCCAGAATCTGCTGATCACGCCGGGGACGGAACTGGTGGCGATCGCCGACCCGGTGGAGACCTCGCGCGGCTGGGCCCGGGCCGCTCTGGGCGGCCGGCCCGTGCGCGAACATGAGACGGCGGCCGAACTGGCGGCGGCCGGCGGGCTGGACGCCGTCATCGTCGCGTCCCCCAATCACACCCACCGCGCGGTTCTCGAGCCGCTGTTCGCCGCCGGCCTCCACATCCTGTGCGAGAAGCCGCTGGCGACCACGGTCGCCGACTGCCGCTGGATCGTCGAGCAGGCCGCCCGTACCGACCGCATCTTCTGGACGGCGATGGAATATCGCTTCATGCCGCCGGTTGCCGAGTTCATCCGCGAGGTGCACGAACACAGGGTCGGCCGCCTCAGGATGCTGTCGATCCGCGAGCATCGCTTCCCCTTCCTCGTGAAGGTGGGGGACTGGAATCGCTTTTCGGCCAACACCGGCGGCACCATGGTCGAGAAATGCTGCCATTTCTTCGACCTGATGCGCCTCATCGTGAAGGCCGAGCCGGTGCGCGTCTACTGCTCGGGCGCGATGGACGTGAACCATGTGGGCGAACGCTACGCGCAGGGCGTGCCCGACATCATCGACAACAGCTACACGGTCGTCGATTTCGACAACGGGGTGCGCGCCATGCTCGACCTGTGCATGTTCGCCGACGGCGCCGAGCAGCAGGAGGAGATCACCGCCGTCGGCGGCGAGGCGCGGCTCGTCGTGTTCATTCCCTCGGGCGAGCTGGTGTTCAGCCCGCGCGTCGGCTTCATGAACCCCAAGCGCGTGGAGCGGCGCACCATCGAGGTGGACCGGGCCGCCCTCGAGGCCGGCTCGCACCATGGCTCGACCTTCTACGAGCATCAAGCCTTCGCCCGCTCGATCCGGACCGGGCACCCGCCGATCGTCTCCGCCCACGACGGGCTGATGGCCGTCGCCATGGGAGCAGCAGCCGAGCTGTCGGCGCGGGAGAAGCGCGTGGTCACCCTGGACGAGGTGCTGGCCGGCTGAGGGTCAGGCCTGTGGCGGCAATGTGACAGACCGGTGAAAATCGGCACCACCCGATCATCAGCCTGATTGTCTTGGGCGCAGGGCGGGCGCATGGGCGCGCGCGACGACGGGCGCGATCAACGGCCCGCGTTCCTTGGGGATCTTGGAACATGCGCGCATTCATCCTGATGGGAACGGCGATCGGCCTTCTCGCAACGCCGGCCACTGCCCAGCAGACCGCATCCGATGCACCGAACGAGCCGTTCGCGGACATCGTCGTCACCGCCCAGAAGCGCGAGGAGCGCCTCCAGGACGTGCCCGTCGCGGTCTCGGTCCTGTCGGGCTCCATGCTCGAGGCCCAGGGCGGCGCAACGCTCGAAAATGCGCAATATCTCATCCCCACGCTGAACTTCCGCAAGTCGGGCACCACCTTGAACCAGGCGCTCTTCCTGCGCGGTGTGGGCACGATCAACTTCTCGATTGCAGCCGAACCGTCGGTTGCGGCCGTGCTTGACGGGGTCGTGCTGCAGCGCGCCGGCGAAGGCTTCGGCGACCTGGTCGACATCGAGCGGATCGAAGTGCTGCGCGGCCCCCAGGGGACGCTGTTCGGCAAGAACGCCTCCGCCGGTGTCGTCAACATCGTGACCCGCCGGCCGACCGACCGTTTCGAAGGCTATGCCGAGGGCAGCTTCTTCTTCGACAACGGCAATGAATATCGCCTGCGCGGCGGCATCAACATTCCCTTCACGCCCGATGTCCGCGGCCGCTTCACGGCCTTCTGGGGCGAGTATGAAGGAAATTATTTCAACACGTTCACGGGAAGTCGCGTCAACGGCTATGACCGCTGGGGCCTGCGCGGCACCATCGAGGCGGACATTGCGGACGCCGTCACCCTGACCTTCATCGGCGACTATCGGAAGGCGAATGACGACTGCTGCGCCGAATCCATCGGCCAGCAGCCGACGAACAATGCCCGCTTCATTCTCCCGGCCGACAGCTTCCGCGGCAACCGCTCGACGACCGTGGCGCAGAATCTGGTGACGGCGACGCAGGAGGAAAGCTGGGGCCTGTCAATGCAGGCTGACATCGACGCCGGCAGGCTCGGCACGGTCACCTCGATCACGGCCTTCCGCAAGTGGAAGAACACGGAAATCCGGGACGGCGACTGGATCTCGGCCCCGATCGTCGGCGTGCCGCAGCTGCATGACGACGGGCCGCAGAGCTCGGACACGTTCAGCCAGGAAATCCGGCTCGCCTCGCCCACCGGCCAGGCAATCGAATATGTGGTCGGGGCCTATTATTCCAAGGCGACCAACCGGCGGGTGTTCACCCGCAATGTGACCCAGTGCAACAGCCCGCCGGCGCCGGTCGTCGGTGTCGTCCGCTGCGGCGATCCGGGTTCCGGGCCGGTCACCTTCCCGTCGGGCTCGGCCGACTTCGGCTCCAAGTTCGACAATCTTGCCTTCTTCGGGCAGGCCAGCTGGAACCTCAACGACACCTTCACGCTGATCGGCGGGCTTCGCTATACCTATGACGTGCTGTCGGTGGATCACATCCGGCGCACGACGCTGGCTGGTCCCGGAATCCAGCCCAGTTTCGACCAGGGCGTGTTTGCCGGTACCGGATCGAACGGGATTCCCTTCCGCGCCAAGACCTCGAACGACAACTGGTCAGGGCGGGTCGGTGCGCAGGTTCGCCTCAACGACAACCACATGCTCTATGGTACCTACGCGCGCGGCTACAAGGGGCCAGCCTACAACATCTTCTTCAACCTGACGGCCATCGGCACGAATGTCATCGCCCCCGAAACCGTGGACAGCTTCGAGGCCGGCCTCAAGAACACGCTGCTCGACGGCCGCGTGGTGCTGAACCTGGCGGGCTTCTACGCCAAATATGAGAATTACCAGGCGAACAACCCCGACATCGTCGCGAACGTCGTCGTCACGCGGCTGACCAACGCCGGCTCGGTCTCGACCCGCGGCTTCGAGGTCGATCTCCTGGCCCGGCCGACGGATACGCTCTCGGTCTCGGGCGGACTTGCCTATACCGATGCGCGGGTGGACAGTTTCCGCCTGCCCCCTGGCGGCAACCCCAGCCAGGTGATCCCCTCGGGCACGCCCCTTGCCAACGCGCCGAAGTGGAAGGCAAGCCTCGCGGCCGACAACCGCTTCCCGCTGGGTGGCGTCGACCTGATCGTCGGCGGGGCGCTGGCCTACCAGTCCTCCCAGCTGTCGGAGTTCAGCGCCAACCCCGCCGTGCGCGCGGCAACCACGATCGGCGGCTATGCGATCGTCGATGCCAGCATCGCGATTGCCGATCCGGATGACCGCTTCCGCCTGACCTTCCAGGCCCGCAACCTGTTCGACGAGCAGTTTGCGGCCTCGATCGCCTCGGGCGGGCCAGGCGGCAGCTTCCGCTACATCATCCCGCGCGAATCCGGGCGCTTCTTCGGCCTGACCGGCCGTGTGAACTTCGGCCGCTGACGCCCTCAGGGCCGTTGCGCCGTCTCACCGCGCGCAACGGCCCTGACGAGCACGACATCGTCGGCCCGAAAGGCGTGGGTCCACGCCCCGGCCCGGGTCGAGGCTTCGACGATCAGGCCCTCGATTCTCAGCGCCAGCACCCCCTCGATCCGGCTGCCGTCACGCAGACACAGGTCGAGCGCCTCGGCCCGCCCGCCGGCCAGCGCCGCCCAGCCGAAGGCGAGAAGGCGCGTGGCGGCGTCCGTTTCGGCGCCACTTGGCATGTCCGGCCGAAAGCCGGCGGAAAGATCCATGGCGCGTCCTGCCCGGCGTGCTTTCACCTTGAGCGAAAACACGCTGCAACATGCGTGGTCGCGTTTTCGAGCCGGATGCCTGTTTCCACTCATCCTGAAAACGCTCAAGCCAAGCGGGTATCGCCCGCTGCTCTAGCAAACGGCGGATTTGGCCCCTGCTTTAGGGCCGGTCCGGGCCGTCGGACCCGGCTGCCGAACGGCGGCAATCGCCGTCGCGCCAGGCGGATCCGCTCAGAGCGGGGTTCAGCCGGCCGGCAGCGCGGCTGCCAGGACGCCGCGCGCCGTCCCGACGACGGCCTCCGCCGCTGCCCCCCGGGCGATGGCGGCGCCAACCGCGACGCCCTCCTGCGCGGGTGCGACGCCCGCCGCCATGACAGCCACAGGGCGGGGCGGCGGCGGTGTCTGGGTCCAGCGGATTTCGGCCAGCGCCGGATTGTCGGCCAGCATGCTGACTCCACCCAGGGGCTTGGGATGCCCCTGGTGGCAGGTCTGGCAGTTGACCTTCAGCGGGTCGCCCATCGGCCCCAGCCGTCCCATGTTGGCTGGGAACACGGCCGCCAGCGGCTGGATCCAGTTCTCGTTCACGTCCCGCACCATGCGGATCCCGTACCAGGCCGTCATCTTCTGGATCCGGCTGTGGTTCCACTCGGCGAAATTCTGGGTGTTGTGACAGAAGGTGCAGTTCACGCCCAGCGCGCCCGAAACGCGCATCATCAGCCCGTAGGTGCGCTCGGCCGAATGGATGTCGGCCATGTTCTGCCCGTCGGGATGGATACCCTTGCTGTTGACCCGGATCTCGTTGTTGCCCACGAAGAACCAGCCGTTGGGATCGTTGGGCAGCGATGAATAGCCGACGACCGCCAGCGGCTCATTCTGGCCGTGCCGGTTGCCAAGGATGGTATCGGTGCGCGCCGGCGGCCGGAACGTCCAGCTGTATTCGGGGATCGCCTTGCCGCGATGGCAGGTATAGCAGCTGACGCCCGTCTGCTTCACATGGTCCTGCCAGTTGACGTTGATGACCTGGGTCATCTTCAGCATGTTGAGCGAGACGGTCTTGGTATATTTCTCGTAGCTCGCCATGTTCTCGGGATTGTGGCAGTAATTGCAGCCGGCATGCTCGGGGGGCGCGTCCTTGGGCACCACCCACTCGGTCATGTTGGCCATCAGCAGCCCGAACTCGTCGACACTGATGTCGCCCAGCACCTTCAGATTGGGATAGACGTCGCGCGCCCGCTGCCCCTCCCGCGTGGTGAGCGCATAGGCCGATGGCGGCGGCACACCGGGCGAGGTGGCAAGTCTCAGGTTTGCCACCTGCTCCATGCCGGCGCCGCGCGGGCCCAGCTGGGTGCTTTCCTTGGGCGCCAGCTCGCAGCCCGCCAGCAGCAGCGGAACGGCGGTGATGGCGGCCAGCGGGCCAGATCGAAGCCGGTTCGGGCTCATTGCGCGGCTCCTGCAAGGGTCAGCGGATCGACGGCGCCGGTTGCCGGATAGGGCGTGGCATAGCCATGCTCCACGGCGAACAGGTACCAGTTGTCGACGACGGTTCCGGTCAGCAGGATGCCGATGCCTCCCGTCAGCGTCGTCAGCACCGCGAACCACCAGGCCCAGCGGTGAATCGACTCCATGCTGGCGTTGAACCCCATGGTCCAGCGCCAGAACAGCGCAGCGCGTTCGGACGCCGTCCCCCGGTCGGTGATCTGCTCCAGCTCACGCTCCCCGCCGTAGCGGCCGACGGCGAGGATTGTCGCCCCGTGCATGGCAAACAGCAGTGCGGAGCCATAGAGGAAGACGATCGAGAGGCAGTGGAAGGGGTTGTAGAAGAGATTTCCGTACCGGATCGAGAAGGCGGCTGTCCAGTCGAGGTGCGGGAAGATCCCGAATGGAACCGCTTCCGACCAGCTGCCCATCAGCAGCGGCCGGATGAAGCCCAGCACCAGGTAGAGGAAGATCGCGCTGGCGAAGGCCCAGGCCACATGCGTACCCATGCCAAGCTCGACCGCGCGGCGATAGGTTCGCGCCCACCACAGGAGGATGGAGGCGGTCAGGAAGAAGCCCGCCATCAGCCACCAGCCGCCTTCGGCCAGCGGCGGAATGGACAGGCCATATTCGGCGGCCGGCGGCTCGAGCGACAGCCAGAAGAGCTGGCGGACGAACTGCACCGGATCCCAGTTTACCGACGCCCACATGTTGAGGCCGATGATCTCGATGGCGATGAAGCCGCAGACAAGCGAGGCGATGCCGAGCGGCCCCAGATAGATGGGCCCGATCTGGGCATGGGTGAACTTGCCCAGCCAGTAGCTGCTCCCCGTCGCCTCCACCCGCCGGTCATTGCCCGGCGGCAGGTCGATGCTGCGCTCGGCCGGCCCTGTCAGCTGCACCTGGGTGAAGATGTTCTGATATCCCATGGCGGGTCTCCTCAGCTCCAGATCGGCAGGTTGAGCCACCAGGTCCACCATTCCGGCCAGCCGCGGGTCCAGAAGGGGCCACTGATGATGATGCACACCGCGCTCCAGAAGCCGGCGTTCAGCGCCAGGAACAGGCCGAGGCGATGGATGCCGAGCTCGCCCACCGAATAGCCGAGCACGTCGCGGAAGAAGCTGTCCTCATATTCCGGGCTCTTCACCGTCTCGCCCTTCTGCGGATTGACCGATGACAGGATCAGCGAGCCGTGGAGCGCGAGCGCGAAGGTCGTGGTGAAGAAGAAGGTCACCGCGAGCATGTGCGCCGGATTGTAGTGGAAGTGCAGGAACTGGTAGCCGACGTTCGACACCCAGTCGAGGTGGCTGAAGATGCCATAGGGAAAACCGTGCCCCCAGGCCCCCAGCAGCATCGGCCGGAACACCACGAGCGTCACATAGGCGAAGATCGCCACCCCGAAGGCAAAGGGGACGTGATAGCCCATGCCCAGCTTGCGGCAGATCTCCACTTCCCGGAGCGCCCAGGATACGAAGGCCCCGATCGCGCAGATGGTGATGATCTGCCAGAGCCCGCCTTCCATCAGCGGCGCCAGACCCAGGCCATAGCTCAGGTCCGGCGGGTTGATCGAGATCAGCCAGGGGTTCCAGGTCGGTCCCTGCGAGGCGCCCCAGAAGATGAGCGCGGTGCCGAGACTTGCGAAGAAGATGGTCGTGACCCCGAAGAAGCCCACATAGAAGGGGCCCACCCAGAAGTCGAAGAGGTCGCCGCCGATGAGCGTGCCACCCCGGACCCGATATTTTCGTTCAAAGCTCAACAGCGCCATGGCGCACCTCTCCCGATACGCCCGCCCAGGGGCAGGCGCCTTTCCGTCTGTCGGCGGGCGGATCGGCAGACGATGCCGACCCGCCCCGCCTTGCCGTCGTCACGCGGCCGCGCCGGGCGGGCTTTCGCCCGTCAGGGCATGGCCGATGCGCTGGCCGTGCTGGCGGCCATCGCGTTCTTGCCGCCATCCAGCCAGTTGAAGCGATCCGTGCTCAGCAGGATGAAGTGGATCAGAAGCGCGAGCACGAACAGGAACACGAACAGCGCCACCAGGCTGCGGCGCGGATCGAAAATGAGCCAGATTCTCCACATGTCAGTCTCTCCTCACGGCAGACCCGTCATTTGAGGGGCAGGCGGCCGGCGATCTGCCAGACCCCGGCGTGCCGCCCGTCAGGACCGGTCAGAGCCAGGGCCGCCAGCTCCACACGAGGATGTGTGCGACGATCGCAATCGCCGTGAAGCCGAGGAAGCCGGAGACGAAGAGCTTGTGGAACTCCTGCGCCTCCTGGGGCGTGAGATAGGTTCCCATCCCCATTCTGTTGTCACTGTTGTCAACCATGTCTTGCTCTCCAGATTGCCCGCAGGAAGGAGGAGCGACCGCGTCCCCCGGCGGCGTCTTCACGGGCTTGCGCCCGCGAAGGGATGTGGCGCCCGACAGGGGCGCGCATGCTGTGGCAAGGCAGAACCGCGCTCATGCGGCCCGCGCCTCGGAAAGAATGGATCGCAGCCGCTCGGGCGAGACTTCCCGCTCGCCCGCGGCCCGTGCCGCCTGCTCGGCGGCATCGCGAAGGCGCTTGGCCGCCGAGATGCGAACCAGCACCGGCTCGCGCTCGACCAGCCGGTCGAGCTCGGCCTTGGCGCCGTCCGCCCAGCCGATCTCCGCCTGGGCGCGCGCCGGTGTCGGCTCCACGCGGTCCATCTGGGTGGACAGCGGCAGTATGTGGAACAGCGCGTCGAACAGCGCGTTTGCGACTTCCTGCACCAGCCAGGTCGCGCCCGAATAGCCCATGAAGGGGGTTCCCGTGTGCCGGCGGATGGCCGCCCCCGGGAAGGAGGCCGGAATGTAGATCCCGCGCGAGCCGGTCTCGGCCATGTAGAGCCGCTCGTTGTAGGACCCGAAGACGATGAGGGGCGCGGTATCCGCAATCGCGGCGCGAACCGCGGCATTGTCAGGCTTGACCCCGGCCGACCGCTGGAAGGCGAAGGCGCAGGGAAAGCCCAGATCCGCTTCCAGGAAATGCCGGATTCCCCGCACATAGGTCTCGGTCGCGACGATCCCGAAACTCGCGGTCGCGAAGAAATCCTGGGTCACGCTGCGCCACAGGTCCCACAGGGGCTTCAGCGTCGTGTGCTTTTCGCGTTCGATGAAGGGCTGCGGGTCCAGCCCCAGCAGATCGCCCAGCGTCTCGAGGAAACGCGTCGTCGAGCTCAGGCCCACGGGCGCCTGCAGCCAGGGCCGCTCCAGCGTCTCGCACAGATGGGCCCCGAACTCGCGGTAGAGGCAGATGTTGACCTCGGCCTCGGCGAGCCGGCGGATGTCCGCCAGATGGCTTCCCAGCGGGAACGCCATGCCGACCTCGGCGCCGATGCCTTCGACCAGCCGCCGGATCTCGGCCAGGTCGGAGGCCATGTTGAAACAGCCGTACATCGGCCCGATGATGTTGACGCGCGGGCGCTCGCCGGGCTTGCGGGGCCGCGGCGGCGGCACCTTCTTCGGCCCGAATTCGGTCCACAGCCAGGCCAACGCCCGGTCGGCCGCCTGCCACTGGTCCTCGTCGATGGTCCGCGGCAGGAAGCGCTGGATGTTCGTGCCCTCGGGTGTCACGCCCCCGCCGATCATCTCGGCGATCGAGCCGGTGACGACGACTGCCGGCAGATCGGGATCGAGCGTCGCCCAGGCGCGCTTCATGGCGCCTTCGGTGCCATCGCGCCCCAGCTCCTGTTCCGACAGGCCCGTCACCACGATCGGCAGTTCGTGGGGTGGCAGGCCATCGGTATAGTGCAGCACCGAGGTGACCGGCAGATTCTCGCAGCCGACCGGGCCGTCGATCACCACCTGCAGGCCCTTGACGGCCGTGAAGGCATAGACGGCCCCCCAGTAGCCACCGGCCCGGTCCATATCGAGGATGAGCGTCATGTGCCGACCGCCGCTTCGGCCTTGGCGGCCGCGATCCGCCGCGCGGCATATTTCGCCTTGAACTGCGGCCGGTCGACCGGCGTGTCGCTCCAGATGCCGGCGGCCGGCCCTTCTCCGACACCGTCGAAGAAGGCGCGCATGGCCGTGAAGCGCTCGCGATTGGCAAGGGCGGCGTTCACCACCACCTGCAGGCTGCCGGCGCCTGCTGGCCCCATCAGCGGCCGGGCGGAGATCAGGTTGGTGAAATAGAGCGCGGGGATCCGATGGGACTTCGCATGCTGCACGACCGGCGTGGTCCCGATGGCGAGATCGGGCCGGTGGGCATCGACAGCCGCAATGTCCTGCTCGAGGCTGGCGCGGTAGCGCACCTCGACGCCCCGGGCCTCCAGCCAGTCGCGATCCGCTTCCGACCAGCGCGTGCGGGGAGTTGCCGTGCCGACATAGGGCACTTGCGCCCCGCTTTCGATGAGAAGCCGCGCGACCAGCAGCTCCGAGCCTTCATAGCCCGACAGGGTGATGCGGCCGCGAATGGGGGTTGCAGCGAGCGCAGCCGTGATCGCCGGCAGGAAGCGGTTCTTGGCGGCGTCCACCTTCGCCTGCGCGACGCCGAAGGCGGCACCCACCGCATCGAGCCAGGCGGCCGTGCCGTCGCGCCCCACCGGAGCGGAGCCGATGACCTGGCGCCCGGCCGCCTCGAACTCGCGGACACAGGCCGTGTAGAAGGGGTGGATGGCCGCCACCACCTGCGAGGCGAGCGCGGCATAAAGCTCCCGCCACTCGCGGGTCGGCACGACCGGGCCGGCCGCAAGGCCCAGGGGCTCCAGCATCAGGCCGATGCCCGGCGGGTCGGCCGGGAACATCTCGCCCAGAAGCGTCAGCGTCGGACGGTCCGAGCGATCGCGCGGCGCGGCGACCGGGCCCGCCTCGGCCTCGGCCCGCGCATAGGCGAGCATGGCGCCTGCGAGCACATCCTTGGCTTCCGCATGTGTCGGAACGCCGAAGCCCGGCACGTCGATCCCGATGATGCGAACGCCGTTGATCTCGCGCGGCAGCAGCTGCAGGGGCACACCCGAGGCCGTCGGCACGCACAGGTTGGTGACGATGATCGCGTCATAGGCCGCCGGGTCGGCCATCTCGAAGACGGCGTCGCGGATGTCCTCGAACAGCTTGCCGGTGACGAGCGTTTCCGAGTTGAACGGCACATAGCCGACGGTGCGACGCGCCCCGTAGAAATGGCTGGTGAAGGTCAGCCCATAGACACAGCAGGCCGAACCCGAGAGGATGGTCGCCGTGCGCCGCATCCGGAGGCCCACGCGCAGCGAGCCGAAGGCCGGGCACATGGACTGCGGCTGATCGTGCGGGCCTTTGGGATAATCGGCGGCGTAGCGGTCGAGGAGGTCGCGCTTCCCGGCCGCACGCGCAGCATCCGCCAGCGTCTCGCGGCTCGAGCAGCCCCCCGCCTCGGCGGCGCCGAGCTCGAGCCGGTCCGGCTGGCGGGGATCGTCGAGCGCGGTCATATCACGTCATAGACCACTTCGAGGCTGGGCTTCGGCGCCCAGCTGCCGCCGCGCATGTCAGCCTGGGTCGCCGGCTTCAGCACCACCTCGCGGCCGACGTCCTCCGGCTTGAACAGGCCGAGCAGGCCGTCCTGGTCGAGCGGGGTCGGCAGCACCGGCGGCGCCTTCGCCGCATTCTCGGCCAGCTCCGCGAACAAGGGGCCCCATTCGCCATCCGGGCGGCCGACGATCTGATAATTGGCGGACTTGCGCCTCAGATCCTCGTTCGCCGGAATGGCGGCCAGCACCGGAATGCCGACCGCCTTCGCAAACGCCTGCGCCTCCCCGGTACCGTCATCCTTGTTGATGACCATGCCGGCCACGCCCACATTCCCGCCAAGCTTGCGGAAATACTGGACCGCCTTGCAGACATTGTTCGCCACATAGAGGGATTGCAGGTCGTTCGCGCCGACGACGATCACCTTCTGGCACATGTCGCGCGCGATCGGCAGGCCGAAGCCGCCGCAGACCACATCGCCCAGGAAGTCGAGCAGGACATAGTCGAAGCCCCACTCGTGGAAGCCGAGCTTCTCCATCAGCTCGAAGCCATGGATGATGCCGCGCCCGCCGCAGCCGCGCCCTACTTCGGGCCCGCCCAGCTCCATCGCGAACACGCCGTCGCGCTGGAAGCAGACATCCTCGATCAGCACCTCCTCGCCGGCCAGCTTCTTCGCGCTCGAGGTCTCGATGATCGTCGGGCAGCTCTTGCCGCCAAACAGCAGGCTCGTCGTGTCCGACTTGGGGTCGCAGCCGATCAGCAGCACCCGCTTGCCCTGCTGCGCCATCATGTAGCTGAGGTTCGACAGGGTGAAGGACTTGCCCGACCCGCCCTTGCCATAGATGGCGATCACCTGCGTCCCGCGCGTGGGCGCGCCCACATGCACGGGGTCGGGCTCGTGGCTTGCTTCCGCGCGCAGATGCATCAGCTGCTCGTCGAACGCGCTCATGCGAGAGCCCTCCAGTCGAGCACCATCTTGAGACAGGCCCTGTCCTCGAAGGCGCGGGGGTAGGCACTCTCAGCCGACCGCACATCCTCGATGTCCGTCAGCAGGCCGTCGAGTGAGAGCGATCCCCCTGCCAGCAGCGCGCGGACGGCGGCGATGTCGGCGGCGGCAAACTCGGCCGCCAGCCGGATCCGGGCCTCGCGCCGGAAGGCCGGCGTGAAGGCAAAGGACAGGCGCTCGCGATAGAAACCGCCCAGCACCAGCTCACCGCCCTTGGCGAGGCGTCCGATCAGCGTGTCGATGAGGTCCGAGTCGCCGCTCAGATCGAGGATGACGCGTCGGTCGGTCGTGTTGTCGGCGTCGGGCTGCTGAACGGCATAGCCCCGGGCGCCGTCCATGCGCGCCGGATCGATTTCCCACACCGCCGGCGCCCCGCCCAGCGCCACCGCGATCCGGGCTGCCAGCCGCCCCAGCACACCGTGGCCGACGATCAGGTCGGGAAGCGCGCCACCGGCAATCGCGTGATGCGCGGTCGCGGCCAGTGCCAGCAGCACCGCCTCGGCGCCCATGTCGCTCACCGGCACCACGCGCGCCGCCGGCACGACAATCCGCCGGGCGGCGCCCCCGAACAGGCTGCGTGCGCCCTCATAGCAACTGGCGCCGGGAACGAACACGCGCGCGCCGAGCAGGGCGCGGGCGGCTGCCCCGGCCTCGACGACCCGCCCGACCGTCTCGTAGCCGGGCACCAGCGGATAGCCCATGCCCGGAAAATCGGGCATCCGGCCGGTCCACAGCAGCTTCTCCGTGCCAGTGGAAACGCCGCTCCACTCAGTCTCGACGAGGACATCCGCCTCGCCCAGCGGCGCCAGGCCGAGCCGGCGCAGCGCAAGGGCCCCGGGGGCCTCGATCACGACTGCCAGTGTCTCCACCAGTCCGCCTCCCACCGGCGGTGCAGCCCATCCTGCCCATGGTTCGGAACAGGACGGAACACCGCCGCAGGTGTCACTCTATGTAGACAGCTCTATTTGTCAATCTGGATTGACAGCTGGAGGGTTCGGAACGCACGGCTCTCTCAGCGCGGCGCCCGGGCCGTCAGCATCTGGGCTGCGAACGGGTTCGCAGTTTCCACTTCGCGCACCGCCTCGAAGCCCGCCGCCTCGATCATGACCGCGATCTCGCCGGCGCGCCGGGCCCGGCCGGAGCCCATCGCCCGCAGGTAGAAGCCGAAATAGGCGTCGCCCACGCGTGGCGCATGGCGTGCGCCGGCCATCGGCTCGGCCACGATCAACAGGCCGCCGGGGGCGATGGCCTGGCGGATTGCGCCAAGCAGCGCGTGCACCATCGAGTCAGGATGGTCGTGCAGCACCCGGATCAGCGAGACCGCGTCCGCGCCGGCCGGCAGCGGATCATCGGGAAAGCGGCCGGGCACAAGCCGCGCTGACTCGCCCAGCCGCGCCGCCGCCAGGCGAACGACATCGGGCAGGTCGAACAGCCAGGGCTCCAGCCCCGGCCAGCGAGCGACCGCGGCCGCCAGAAAGGCACCGGCCCCACCGCCCACGTCCAGAAGGACCCGCCGGTCGGAGAGGTCGAGGGCGTCCAGCACCGCTTCGGCCACCATCGGCTGCGACTCGGCCATCAGCATCGAATAGGGCGCAGCGTCCCCGGCCCGGCCTTCCGCATAGGGCCAGAAGCCCGACAGCCGGCCACCGCCGCCGCGCCGCAGCAACGCCACCGGGTCGGCCAGATCGGGCCACAGGTCGGCATGATGGCGGATCATCGCCTGCACGCCCCGATTGTGGACGATGGCCGCCCCCACCTGCCCGAGCGCGTAGCGCCCGTCGCCCAGCGGCTCGGCGAGGTCGAGCGCCGCCATCGCCCGCAGCAGCAGGCGCATCGCATCCTCGCTCTCACCGATCGCCGCCGCCAGCCCCGCGGGATCGTGCGGGGCCCGCGCCAGCACCGGAAAAACCCCCAGCTCGACGGCGGCCGCCAGCCACTGCGAATAGGTGAAGCCGGCCACCAGATCGAACAGCGCCGCGGCCCGCCGCCGCGCGATCCAGCGCAGGCCCGGCACCCGCCAGGCCATCCGCTGGAATCGAGGATCCATGATCCGGGCATTGCGCCAGCCGATCCAGCGCGCCCACAGGGTTTCGGTCATGATCGGACTGTCCAGTCCGCCCAGTCGGTTTCAGTGTCAGGCAGGTTGGACATGTGCTAGCCTGCCGTCAACACGACAGCTTCGGGAGCACCTGTTGAGCGAACCCGTGATCGTCATCGGCGCCGGCATGGGCGGTCTTGCAGCCGCCGCGCTGCTCGCCGCGCGCGGCCTCGACGTGACCGTCGTCGAGGCGGCCGACACGGTCGGCGGCAAGGCGCGGCGCCTCCCCGTCGATGGTCGCCAGGTCGAGGCCGGGCCGACCGTTTTCACGCTGAAGCCGGTGTTCGACGCGCTGTTCGATCGCTGCGGCGCCGACTTCGACTCGGCCGTCACCGTCCGCCCGCTCGGCCGGATCGCCCATCACCGCTGGTCCGGCGGCGCCCGCCTCGATCTCGTGGCCGACGCCGCCGCCAACACCGACGCCATCGGCCAGTTCGCCGGCCGCGCCGATGCTGAAGGCTACCGCGCCTTCGCGGCCGAAGCCCGCCACATCTGGGAGACGCTGGCGACCAGCTTCATCGGGCAGCCCAAGACGAACCCGATCGGGCTGACCTGGCGGCTGGGCCTCCGGCGGCTGGCCGACCTGCAGGCGACCCGGCCCTACGAGACTCTGTGGTCGGCGCTCGGCGGGCATTTCTGCGATCCGCGCCTCATCCAGCTGTTCGCGCGCTATGCCACCTATTGCGGCTGCTCCCCCTTCCGCGCCCCGGCCACGCTGATGCTGATCGCCCATGTCGAAAGCCTGGGCGTGTGGCAGGTGGCGGGCGGCATCCAGGCCGTGGCCGAGGCGCTTGCCACCCTCGCCCGGCGCCACGGCGCCCGCATCCGGACCGGAACGCGCGTGACCCGGATCGAGACGGGACGCGGCCGCGCCAGCGGCGTCCGGCTCTCGACGGGCGAGCATCTGCCTGCCGGGGCGATCCTTGCCAACTGCGATCCCGCCGCCCTGGCCGACGGGCGGTTCGGCGCCGCAGCGCGGCGCGCCACCGGCCGTGTGCCACGCGCGCAGCGCTCGCTGTCCGCCCTCACCTGGATGCTCGTCGCCGAGGCTGAAGGTCTGGACGACGCCCACCACACGGTCGTGTTCTCGGATGATTACGCGCGGGAGTTCGCCGAGATCGAGTCCGGCCGGCCGCCATCGGCGCCCAGCGTCTATGTCTGCGCCCAGGATCGCGGCTGCGGCGCCGGGCCGCATGTCGGCGCCGAGCGGTTCCAGATCATCGTCAATGCGCCCGCCCGTGCTGACACCAACCCCCTCACCAAGGAGGATCTCGCCCGATGCGAAACGGCGATGCTGAACTGCCTGCACTCTGGTGGGCTCTCGCTCCGGTGGAAGCCCGGGCAGCGCGTGCTGGTCACACCCGCCGACTATGCGAGCCTGTATCCGTCGACGGCTGGAGCCCTTTATGGACGGGCCTCGCACGGTCCGCTGGGCGCCTTCCTCCGGCCTGGCAGCCGCAGCCGGATTCCGGGCCTCTATCTGGCCGGAGGGGGCACGCACCCGGGGGCGGGGGTGCCGATGGCGGCGATCTCGGGCCGGCTGGCGGCCGAGGCGCTGATGCAGGATCTGGAGCGGCGCCGTTCACGACTCTTTCTTTCGGGGGGCCGCGCTTCGATGTCGCCGTCGAACCCGGTGGCTATGCCTGGTGGTATGTCGATGCCGTCTCCGACTGCGGCCGCTACGGCCTTACCCTCATCGCCTTCATCGGCTCGGTCTTCTCCCCCTATTATGTGAAGGCCGGCAAGCGCGACCCGCATGACCATGTCGCGCTCAACGTCGCGCTCTACGGCCCGCGCGCATCCCGCTGGGCCATGACCGAGCGCGGCCGGGGGGCGCTGGCGCAGGGCAAGGACCATCTGCTGATCGGCCCGTCCGCCGTCCGCTGGGACGGCGCCAGCCTCGCCTTCGACATCGAGGAGCGCGGCGCCCTGTTGCGGGAACGCATCAGCGGGCGTGTGCGGGTCTGGCCCTCGGCGCTGGTGACGGTCGGCTTCGATCTCGACCCCGGCCGCCGCCACCGCTGGCAACCGATTGCCACGCGCGCCCGGGTGGAACTCGCCTTCGACCGCCCGTCGCTCGGCTGGTCGGGCGACGCCTATGTGGACAGCAATTTCGGAACCGAGCCGATGGAGGCGCGCTTTCGTGACTGGCAATGGGCCCGCGCCCATGTCGGCGACGGCTCCGCGGTCTTCTACGAGGGCGTCCGCCTCGACGGCTCGCGCTTCGCGCTGGCGCTGGGCTTCGATCGCACTGGCCGGCCAGAGCCCCTCGCGCAGCCGCCGCTGGTCCGCCTGCCGCGCACGCGCTGGGCCATGCCGCGCGCGGCCCGCAGCGAAGGCGCGGCGCGAGTGGTGCGAACCTGGGAGGATACGCCCTTCTACGCCCGCTCGGCGCTCGGCCTTGAACTGGGCAGCAAGCCGGTGCTGGCCGTCCACGAGAGCCTCTCGCTCACCCGGTTCATTCACCCGGCCGTGCAGTGGATGATCGGCTGGCGGATGCCCCGACGCCCGCGCTGACGTCAGTCGTCGGGCGCGTGCTGCTTCTTCTCGGCCTCGCGCCGGCTCTCCGCCAGCGCCCGGTTCACGCTGCGAAGCTGCCACAGGCCGAACCCCAGCACCAGCGCCATCACCAGCACCAGCTCGATCAGGCCGTAGTAGCGCGGATCGATCATCCCCCGCCCTTCCCGTCAGTCGCGGCCAGCCCGGCTTCCACCAGGGCCGCCCGCAGCGGCCCGCAGACCGCCGGCGCGGCTTCCTCATGCGCGAGATGCCCGAGGCCGGCAAGCGGAACCGCCCGGCCCAGGGGCACCAGCCGCGCGGCCCGCACCGAGACGTCGGGCGGCACCGCCCGGTCGCGCGTGCCGTGCAGCAGCAGGAGCGGCACCTCGAGCCGCGGCATGTCGCGAACCAGCGGCGCCAGATCCCAGGCCGCCATCATGCCCAGCGTCGCTGCCACATGGGCGCGGTTGCGAAAGAGCCGCCCGTAGAGCCGCGCGCCTGCTTCATCCACCCGGCTTCCCGTCGCCCGTTCGAGGAACCGACGCGGCTCCCCCGGCAGGCTGGCGGTTGCCGTCACCAGCGCAGGCACCAGCGGGTTCAGGACCAGCGACCGGGCAATGGCTGGAAACAGGGCGGCGGCGGCGCCCGGAAAGGGCTGCAGCGCCGCACCAATCCCTGCCACCAGCCGCGGCCGGACCGCTCCGTCCAGCACCAGCCGAAGTGCGATCGCCGCGCCCGCCGAATGGCCGAGGATCACCTCCGGCGCGACATCGAGGTCGCGCAGCAGCTGCCCGACGGTCGCCGACATGGCCCGGAGCGACAGGTCGGGCGGCACCTCGGTAAAGCCATGGCCGGGCAGGTCGGGCGCGACCAGCCGGAAGCCCAGCCGAAGGCGCGGCCACAGCGCCCGCCAGCTGTGGGTCGCGGCCCCCGTCCCGTGCAGCAGCAGGAGAGTCGGCCCCTCGCCCGCCATCTGCACATGCCAGCCGAGCCCGCCGGACGACAGGAACCGGCTGGCGTCGCGCTGCGGCCAGTCGGCACCGTCGCGGGCCCAGTCGAGCGGGCTACGCTCTGCGGTCATGCCGCGCGGACCGCGGCGGCGAGGCCGGCGGCCTCCGGGCGGGGCAGCACCACGAGCCGGGCTCGAAGCGCGGCCGCGATCCGGGCGCCCTCGGCGCGTGGCCGCGACGAGGTGTCGATGGCGATGACCGGAAACCCGCGCGTTGCGATCGCCCGGGCCGCGGCTTCCGCGTCGGCCACCGGATCGAGCCCCGGTGTGCGGGCGACATTGGCACGAAAGTCCGACAGCAGCACAAGGGTCGGATCGCGCCCGGCCGCCGCCACCCGCGCGGCGAGCCGCCCGGCCAGCTCCAGCGCGGCGGCCAGCGGCGTGCCGCCACCGCCGGCGAGATCGGCAAGTGCCCGGCGGGCGCGGGCGAGCGACCGGCTCGGCGGCAGCACCAGCTCCGCCCGCTCGCCGCGAAAGGCGATCAGCGCCACCTCGTCGCGGCGGACATAACTGTCGGCCAGCAGCAGCTCGATCGCCCCCTTGGCCTCGCCCAGCCGGGCCAGCGCCGCCGAGCCCGACGCATCGACCACGAACAGCGTCGCCGAGGGCTGCGTCGCCACCAGCCGCCGGATCCGGAAATCGGCCCGGCGGACCTCGATGCCAGGCCGCTCGGGCCGGGCGCGTCGCCGCAGTGGCTGCCAGGGCGCGGCGGCCTTGAGCGTCTCGACCAGGTCGAGCCGCACCCCCGGCGACAGATTGCCGGCCCGTACACCCGCCCGCCGGCCCCGACGAGGATTGATCGCACGGCGACCGGCGCCGGATTCCCGCCCGGCCGACCGCCCGGCGCGCGCCGCCTGCGCCGCCAGCAGGCCCGGCGGCAGCACCGCCCGCACCGCCTCGACGACCATCTCGGTCAGCTCGCCCGGATCGCGCGGGGCTTCCTGATCTTCTCCCTTGGTCGGCGGCGGGGGCGGCTCGGCCGTGTCCACGGGCGGCGGGGGCGGCTCGGCCGTGTCCACGGGCGGCGGGGGCGCGTCGGGCAGGCGGGTGGCGCGCGGGGCGAGCACCAGAAGCGTCGCCAGCAGCAGGTCGGCCTCGGCCGGCTCCAGCCGCCCGGCGAGCGCGGCCGTCGCGCGCGCCGCCTTCAGCGCCATCAGCGGCGCCCGCACGCCGGCAATGCCAAGCTCGCCGGCAAGCCGGACCAGGGTGGCGGCGATGTCCGGAACCGGTGCCAGCGATCCGGCCGGAACCTCGACCGGGCATTCGCAATCGATGTCGAAGGCCAGCCGCTCGGTGAGCGCCTGCGGCGCGGCTTCGTCCACCCCGCCCTCGTCCAGCAGCAGCAGGCAGAAAGGCGTGTCCGCCGCATCCAGCGCCTGCGCCAGCCGCGCCGCCGTCTCGGGCGGCAGTCGCTCGGCGGATGGCACGATCAGAAGGCCGCCCGCCACTTCGGCCAGCAGCCCCGGCGCCTCGATGGGCCGGCCGGCGGCAAGCGTGGCGGCGAGATCGAGCCCGCCCAGCAGCCGGTCATCGCCGATCTGGGCCGGCAGGCGCCGGACAGGCGCCCCAGCCGGCAGGGCGCGACACAGCTCGTCGATGAAGCCATCGCGACCGGGCCCCGGCGGGCCTCTCAGCACCACCCCCTTCAGCCCGGCGAAGTCCTGCGCCAGCAGCCGGGCCGCAAGCGCGGCAGTCGTCATGCGGCCTCAAGTTCGGCGATCGCGCGCTCGATCCGGTCGGTCGAGCCCGTCTCGTCCAGCGGATTGCGGCGCAGACGATGCCGAAGCGCCATCGCCGCCACGGCCAACAGCTGCGCGCGCTGGACCGTCCGCTTGCCCGCCAGCGCCGCCTCGGCACGCGCGGCCCGAACAAGGGTCAGCTCGCCGCGAAGCCCGTCGGCGCCCACTGCCTGGCACAGCCGCGCCGCCAGTTCGATCAGCGCATCGGGAACCGTCACCCGGTCCAGCCGGCGGCGAGCGCTCGCCACCTGCGCCGCGACCTCGGCGTCGGCCGCCGCCCACTCGGCGCAAAAGCCCTGCGGGTCGCGATCGAAGCGGTCGCGCCGCTTCACCACCTCCACGCGGTCGGCGAGATCCGCAGGCGTTCGGACCTCGACCGACAGGCCGAAGCGGTCGAGCAGCTGCGGTCGAAGCTCGCCTTCCTCGGGGTTCCCCGAGCCGATCAGGATGAAGCGGGCCGGATGGCGAAGCGACAGCCCCTCGCGCTCGACGACATTCTCGCCGGACGCTGCCACGTCGAGCAACAGGTCGACCAGATGATCCTCCAGCAGGTTCACCTCGTCGATGTAGAGAAAGCCGCGGTGTGCCCGCGCGAGCAGGCCGGGCTCGAACCGTTTCTCGCCGGTGGCGAGCGCGCGCTCGAGATCGAGCGCGCCGACGACTCGGTCCTCGGTAGCGCCCAGCGGCAGGTCAACGAAGGGCACTGGCCGCTCCATCCGGCCGCGCCCAACCGGACAGTCGAAGGGGCAGCCTGCAAAGCCCGTCGGCGCGCAGGCGAACCGGCAGCCCTTCACCACCTCGATCGGCGGCAGCAGCGCCGACAGCGCGCGAACCGCGGTCGACTTGCCCGTCCCCCGATCCCCGAACACCATCACCCCGCCGATGCGGCCATCGACGGCCGCAATCAGCAGGGCGCGGCGCATCTCCGCCTGGCCGACGATGGCGGAAAAGGGATAGATGAAACCCATGCAGTCCGAGCGTTAGCAGGGCGCCGCGGCCGCGCAAGCGCGCGACCGACAGCCGGTCAGGCAGCGGCCTCCACCCGGGCCAGCGCGCATTCGCTCCAGATGTCGGACAGGGCTTTCACCAGCCGGTCGACATCGCCGTCGGAATGCACGGGCGACGGCGTGATGCGCAGCCGCTCGGTGCCTTTAGGTACCGTCGGATAATTGATCGGCTGCACATAAATGCCGTGCTCGGATAGCAGCCGGTCAGAGATGTACTTCGCGTGATGGGCATTGCCGACCATCACCGGAATGATATGGCTGTCATTCTTCATCATCGGGATCCCCAGCCGTTCCAGCCGCCGGCGAACCTTGGCGACACGCGCCTGGTGGCGCGCCCGCTCGATGCCGCTCGCCTTAAGGTGGCGCACGCTCGCCAGCGCGCCGGCGGCGATCGAGGGCGGAAGCGCGGTCGTGAAGATGAAGCCGGAGGCGAAGCTGCGGACGAAATCGACGATCGAGGCCGAGGCTGCGATATAGCCGCCGACGACGCCGAACGCCTTGCCGAGCGTGCCCTCGATCACCGTCACCCGGTCCATCAGGCCCTCGCGCTCGGCAATCCCGCCCCCGCGCGGGCCGTAGAGGCCGACGGCATGCACCTCGTCGAGATAGCTCATCGCGCCATGCGCCTCGCACACATCCAGGATCTCGGCGATGGGCGCAATGTCCCCGTCCATCGAATAGACGCTCTCGAAGGCGACCAGCTTGGGCCGCGCCGGATCGATCGTGCGCAGGATGCGGTCGAGGTCGGCGGCGTCATTGTGCCGGAAGATGTGCCGCTCGGCCCGGCTGTGGCGGATGCCCTCGATCATCGAGGCATGGTTGCCCGCGTCCGACAGCACGACGCAGTTGGGCAGCCGGCTCGCCAGCGTGCCGAGCGACGCCCAGTTGGAGACATAGCCCGACGTGAACAGCAGCGCCGCTGGCTTGCCGTGGAGGTCGGCGAGTTCGGCTTCCAGCTGGACATGGGCATGGTTCGTGCCGGAAATGTTGCGCGTGCCGCCCGCACCGGCCCCCTGCGCATCGAGTGCTTCGTGCATGGCCGCGATCACGGCGGGATGCTGCCCCATGCCGAGATAGTCGTTCGAGCACCACACGGTCACGTCATGGGTGCCGCCCTCGGCATGCCGCGTGGCGTGCGGGTAGAGCCCGCGACGGCGTTCCAGCTCGGCGAAGACCCGGTAGTTCCCCGCCTCGCGCAACGCGTCGAGCTGGGCCTCGCAGAGCGCATCATAGTCCATCATCACTCCCCTTCGATCCCGATCGGGCGCCGGCGTTCGTTGGCCGGCAGGAACCAGTTGAACAGCGCGCTGTCGCGCATGGGCAGCAGCAGGAACAGATGCTCGACCACCCCCAGGAAGGCGAGGCTGGCGAGCAGCTTCAGCTGGACGGCGAGGCCGCTTTCCGCCGGCGCCGCGAAGGCGGCCCAGGCAAGCGCGCCCGCCACCGCGACCGACGCCAGCGCCGAAACGGCAAGCAGCGCGCTGCCGCGGCGGGTGCGGAAATAGCTTCTGAGATAGGCCAGATGATCCGGCAGCATCTCGTCGGAGAAGTGCGGAACGCCCACGAAGATGTTGAACTTGGTGGACAGGCGCAGGCCGAACAGCAGCAGGAAGGCCCAGGCCGCCACCTGGGTAGGCTGGCCCCATGTCACCAGCAGAAGCACCACGGCTGTCAGCGCGATCGCGATCTCGTGATGGATGAGGGTCGCGGTCGCAAGCCGGAACCGCTGCCAGCCGCGTGCGTCAGGCGGGCAGGCCTCGCGCCGGGGGCCGGTCACGAAGCCCAGCAGGAAGCTCAGCTCATGCCAGCCCCACAGCAGGATGGCCGCGAGAAATCCGGCATAGGCCGCGGCCGGTGTCGACTTCTCCATGCTGACGAGAACGGCCGCAAAGGCAAAGCCCGCCACCACCGTGGCGCCCAGCAGGCTCGCGCCCCAGCTGTCGGCTGGCCGGCGGTCGAGCCACAGGATCGCCCCGGTCGCGAAGAACCAGGCCATCAGGGCCACCGCGAAGGGCCAGAGGGCGGACGCCGCCATCTACCAGACCGGCTGCAGCCGCGCAGTCTCGGGAAGCGCGTTCGACTGGGTTGGCACGAAGAAGAGCCGCGCGAAGGCGATGCCGGCTTTCAGCTGCCAGCCGAGCTTGCGCAACGCCCCGACGACGCCACCCCGCGCAGCCGCTTCGGCGATCCCCTCGTTGGCGATCCGGATTCGTTCCATGCCGGCGCGGAAGGCGGGATGGTCGATGTCGACCGTCAGCGGGAACACCTGCTTCGAAATCTCGTTGCAGATGCGGAACACCCGATAGTCATAGTCCGTCGGGTCGATCCCGAGCGCCGCGTGGAACACCGGCCGGCCATGATCGCGCACATACATGGTCGCATAGACGGACAGAAGGAAGAAACGGATCCACAGCCGGTTGTGGCCGGACAGCAGCTTCGGGTCAGCCCGCATCAGAAGCGCGAAGGCTTCGCCATGGCGGAACTCGTCGTTGCACCATTCCTCGAACCATCTGAAGATCGGATGGAACCTGTACTGGGGATGGCGCGCCAGGTGCCGGAAGATGGTGATGTAGCGCGAATAGCCGATCTTTTCGGACAGATAGACGGCGTAGAAGATGAACTTCGGCTTGAAATAGGTGTATTTCTTGGTCTTTGTGAGAAAGCCGAGATCCACGCCGATGCCGGCGTCCTTCAGCGTATGGTTGATGAAGCCGGCGTGGCGGCTTTCGTCGCGCGACAGCAGCCTGAACAGCTGCTTCACGTCCGGATTCTTCACCCGCCTGGCAATCTCCGCATAGAGGATACAGCCGGAAAATTCCGCCGTCAGCGAGCTGACGAGGAAGTCGATGAACTCCGCCTTGAGATCCGCGGGCAAGCCTTCCAGCACGCCGTCGAACTCGTCGGTGCGGCGAAAGTGGCGCCGGTTCGGGTCGCCTTCCATCTCGGCGATCAGCGCGTCCCATTCCCGGCGGACGGACGACACGTCGATCCGGTCCATCGCGGCATAGTCGGTCGTGTAGAAGCGTGGCGACAGCATGGTGTTGGCGCGCGCCATCTCCAGCGTCTCGTCGGGCGTGGCCGGAACCGCCACGTGAGCATGCACGTTCATCAGAGCCTCCCGCTCGTGAAGCTGACTTCATAGAGTTCGCTGACCTCGAACCGGCCGCGCAGGCGGGTCCAGGCCCGCTCGAGCGCACCGGCCCTTTCGATCCGCGCCCGACGGCGAACCGTCATGTCCCGGCCCGGCGTCACCTCGATCGGCTCGCCATAAACGCGCACACGGTCACCGGGCTGGATCTCGGGGTCGCCATCGAGCATCAGATGTGCCCCGAAACGCTCGGGCGTGTGGTTGATCTCGATCAAGCAGCCCACGTCCAGGATGTCGCGGCGAAAGGGATTGAATCCGGTCATGCGTTGCCCCCCGCCGGGCTGGACAACAGCACCGCGAAGGCAGCCCGGTTCGAGGCCCCGAACGACCCCAGTTCGATCTGGCGGCCGGTCGCCAGATCGGTCAGCGTCAGGCCATTGTCGGCCCACAGCTGCAGCCGGAAGGGGGAATCGTCGGTCACCCCCCTGAGGCGGCGCTCGCGCGCCAGGCCGCGCATCACGCCGCGCACGAACCCCTGTTCCGACATCGGCTCGACAGTGGCCACCGTCCGGCCGCCTGTATCCACCACCACCACCGCGCCATCGGCCCGGTCACGGAAATGGAGGTCGCGCGTCACCACCGGCGCGATCGCGGCCTCGGCGCGCATCGCCTGCGGATCGGCGACCTGCGGCAGCAGCCCGGCGCGCACCGCCACCGCCCCGCCGACGGCCAGCGCGATCAGCCCGCCAGCGGCCCAGAGCGCCTCGCGCGGGAAAGGGTGTGCCGGGTGCCCGCTCATGCCGCCTGCACCTCGGGAAGGGGCGGCCGTTCCGGTGCGGGTACGGGCTCGGCCGCGGCCGTCACCGCCCGACGGCCCTCGGGCACGGCCTCGGTCAGCGTTCGGGCGATCAGCGCGGCCACCGCCTGCCCGTCGGGCACGGCGCGCAGCATCGGCTGGGGTTCGCTCAGTCGCCACGGCCGGGCATGCGGCCACAGCATGGCATAGCCCACCCGTTCGCGCCCGCTCAGCGCCAGCGGAATGTCGGCGGTGCCGTCGGCATGGAGCTTCAGCGCCGCACTGCGGACGATCTTCAGCGGCACGTTGATGCAGGTGGGAAGCGCCGCGCCGATCCTGAGCACGATGCGCCGGTTGGTTAGCGTGTAGATGCTCGCCCGGGCCGACCAGTAGGCCAGCGCCGACAGCACGCCGAGCGCCAGCACGCCCGCCCCCGCGGTTGCCAGCACGCCGCCAAGGCTCGCCCCGGACAACAGCGCCCAGCCCGTCAGCAGCGCGAAGTAGAAGGCGACGCCGCGCACATGGAAGGCGCCAAGCGCCAATCGCTTCCAGTCGGGGGAACCCTGCCACAGGATCCGTTCGCCGGCCGGCAGCAGCCCGGGCAGGCCGCGGATGGGCTCATTGGCATAGCCCTCGGTGGGATCGTGCCGGCTCACATCAGGGGCTCCGCCCGGTCCAGCGTGGCATAGAGATAGCCACCGCCGAAATAGGCCATGATCCGCTCCTCCTCATTAAGGGTGATGCTGTCCGGGCTGGCGATGCCGGGCGCGCCCTCGAACTGGTGGGCCGCCAGGCTGTCGGTCGTCACGATGCCCTTGCGCCCCTTCACCAGCGCCATGTTCATGGGCAGCAGCACGGTGCGGCCGCTGGGCAGGCGCGTCTCCAGATAGCGGATCAGCCGGTCGACCCGATCCACCCACAGCTCGGTAACGGTGCCGGCCACCTTCCCGTCCACGCCCAGCACCGTGAAGCCGCGCGGGTCGGCGTCGCGCTTCACCACGCTCAGCTCATGCTCGACGCGAAGCGGCACGATCCGCGGCTGGCCGTGCGCCGTCAGATCCGGCCGGTGCGCGCGCTCGGCCCAGGCGGCCGGGCCGATTCCGTCCGCAAGCGGGTCGCCCGTGGGCACCCAGGGCGCGCCGGGGCCGCCCCAGGCCTTGCGCGCCTTGATGTCGATGGGGTCGCGCCCGGGCGGCGGCGCATAGGCCACCCCCTGGCCGTGCGGCAGCAGGAACCGCTTGGGGGCGCCGGTGTCGATCCACTTGGGGCTTTCGACCCGGCCCGTCATCTCGTCCTCCAGCGGATAGCCTTCCCGTCGGCTCTCCCGGTTCAGATAGACGACAAGGCCCAGAAAGAAGAGGGCGAAGGCATAGAAGCACAGCAGGGCAACATCGACGTTGCCGAAGATCACCGGTGACATGGCGCGTCTCCAGGGCACGATGAAGGTCGGGCGTTCATGCAGGGAACTCCCGCAGTCCGAACGGCCGTGCGGCACCGTCCGGAACAGGTTGAGCGCGGCGGACCAGCGGCCCGAGCGCGACGAGGGTTGCAAACAGCAGCGCGATCTCGAGGTGCCAGACGACGGTATAGGCGGCATCCGGCCCGGCCATGGCCGGGCCCAGCGCGCCGCGTGCGGCCAGCGCCCCCACGCCGTCCCGGATCAGGCCGGCGGCAATCAGCGCCGCACCCCCGGCGCTCGCCTGAACCGCCCCCCAGGCGCCCAGCGCCAGGCCCGCCATCGCCGGCTGCCGGGCGCCGGCCGCCATGGCGGCCGTCAGCAGCCCCACGCCGAACAGCCCGCCGCCAAACCCGATTCCCAGAATCCCGGCCGCCAGCAGCCCGACAAGCCCGGTCGGCGCCGAGAGGATCACGGCTGCAAAGGCGGGGATCCCGGCGAGCGCACCGGTCGCCGCCAGCCGGTGCGGATCGATGCCGCCGGCCAGCTGCCGGGCCGCGACCAGCAGTGCCAGAAGCGTACCGAGCGCCCACAGCGCGGTCAGCCGCGTTGTCTCGCCCACCCCCATGCCCAGCACCTCGGCGCCATAGGGCTCCAGCAGCACATCCTGCATCGCGAAAGCCGCCGAGCCGAGCCCGACGGCGACCAGCAGCCGCCGCATGCCCGGCTGCGCCACCAGCACGCCCCAGGCCGCGCGGAAGGCCGGCCGCGCCCGGTCGTGGCGGGTCGCCTGCGGGTTGCGCGCCTCCTGCTTCCACAGGGCGATGATGTTGAGCAGCATCGTCAGCAAGGCCGCGCCCTGCACCACGCCCACCAGCCGGGTCGGCGAGAAGTCGAGGAGCGCCTGGCCGATCAGGAGCGAGGCGACCAGCATCCCCACGAGCAGCATCACATAGAGCAACGCCACCACCCGCGGGCGGCGGTCTTCCGGCGCCAGGTCGGTCGCCAGCGCAAGCCCGGCCGTCTGTGTCATATGGAGGCCGGCACCCGCCAGCAGGAAGGCGAGCGCGGCCGCCACCTCGCCGATGACCGCCGGACCCTCGCCATCCCCGGTCATCACCAGCAGCGCAAACGGCATGATGGCAAGGCCACCGAACTGCATCAGCGTGCCGAACCAGATATAGGGCACCCGCTTCCATCCGAGGAAACTGCGATGGTGATCCGACGCGTGGCCGATGAGCGCGCGCGCCGGCGCGAACAGCAGCGGCAGCGCCACCATCAGCGCCACGATCCCGGCCGGCAGCCCCAGCTCGACGATCATCACGCGGTTGAGCGTGCCCGTCAGCAGCACAGCGCACAGCCCGCAGCTCAGCTGGAACAGCGACAGCCTGAGCAGACTGCCAAGCGGCAGCTCGGCGCTCGCCGCATCCGCGAACGGCAGCAGGCGCGGGGCCACCCGGGTCCAGAAGGCGCTCATGCGGGCGCATCCCATACGGACCGCACCTCGAACGCCTGGCTGGTGTAGAAGCCGGCCTGGACGCGCTTTGTGCGGCCGTCACCGAAGGTGGCGCGCAGCCGCTTCTCGGCAATCGGCACGATCGCCGGCGCCCGGTCCGCGCGCGGAAAGAATCCCCCCACCGCGTGCATGACCTCGAGCATCGGCGTCGATGGCGCGAAGGTGAAGACGAGACTGTCCCGCGTGCGCGACCGAAGCGCAGTAACGGCCGCGAGCAGGTCGGGCGCCGCATAATGGATCAGGCTGTCCATGGCGACGATATGGTCGAAATGGCCAAGATCGGCCGACAGCATGTCGCCCACCCGCCAGTCGACCGGAATGCCGGCCGGGGCCCGATCCCGCGCCACATCGACAAGCTGCGGCGAGACATCGACGGCCACCACCGTCGCGCCGCGTCGTGCCGCCTCGACGGCAAGCGCCCCGGTGCCGCAGCCGGCATCCAGCAGCCGCCGCCCCGACAGGTCGGCCGGCAGCCAGGACAGGATCAGGTCGCGCATCTGCTGCCGCCCGGCCCGGACCGTCGCGCGGATCCGGCTGACCGGCGCGTCCGAGGTCAGCGCCTTCCACTGTTCCACCGCCGTCGAATCGAAGTAGGTGCGCAGCCGCTCGCGCGCGGCCTCGTAGGGGGTGGGGGGCGCCAGGCTCGCCATCACTCGAAGCCCAGGAATTCGAAGATGTCCCGATCCTTCATCGGGCTCACGTCCAGCGCCTCCGTCCCGTCCCACAGGGTGCGTGCGATTCTCAGATATTCGTCGCGCGCGGCATCCACCTCGGGGCTGTCGGGCATCTCGAAGATGGTGCATTTCTTGAGGCGCGACCGGCGGATGGCATCGAGGTCGGGGAAATGCCCCAGCCGCTTCATGCCGATCGCTGCATTGAAGCGGTCGATCTCGTCGGTCGCGGCCGACCGGTTGGCGATCACGCCCGCCACCCTCACATCGTAATTCCTCGACTTCGCCTTGATGGCCGCGACGATCCGGTTCATCGCGAAGATGCTGTCGAAATCATTGGCGGCCACCACCACCGCCCGCTCGGCGTGCTGCAGCGGGGCGGCGAACCCGCCGCAGACCACGTCGCCCAGCACGTCGAAGATGACGACGTCGGTATCCTCCAGCAGATGGTGCTGCTTCAGCAGCTTGACCGTCTGCCCCACCACATAGCCGCCGCAGCCCGTGCCCGCCGGCGGACCGCCCGCCTCCACGCACATCACGCCGTTGAAACCCTCGAACATGTAATCCTCGGGCCGAAGCTCCTCGGTGTGGAAGTTCACCGTCTCCAGCACGTCGATCACCGTCGGCATCAGCTTCTTGGTGAGCGTGAAGGTGGAGTCGTGCTTGGGATCGCAGCCGATCTGCAGCACCTTGCGCCCGTTCAGCGAGAAGGCGGCCGACAGGTTCGAACTGGTCGTCGACTTGCCGATGCCGCCCTTGCCATAGACGGCGAACACCTTCGCCGTGCCAACCTCGGGCAGATCGTCCAGCCGCACCTGGACGCTGCCTTCGCCATCCTCGCGGGGATCAAGTCCAAGGGTCATTCCGGTCTCCTCAGGCCGCCTGCCGGCTGACGCCCTCGAGGACATCCTCGATGGCGTCGGCCGCCTGTCGCAGCGCGTCGAGCGTGGCAGCGTCGGGCTGCCAGAAATTGCGGTCGCTCGCTTCCAGAAGGCGGTTCGCGACCCGGGCACAGGCCTTGGGGTTCAGCGCCGCCATCCGCTCGCGCATGGCGGGATCGAGCACATAGGTCTCGGAAATGCGCTGCCACACCCAGGGGCTGACTTCGCCGGTCGTCGCCGACCAGCCGAGCGCCGCCGTCACCCCGGCCTCGATCTGGTGCACGCCCTCGCCGCCATGGCTCAGCATGGGTTCGTACCACGCCGGATTCAGCATGCGGGTGCGCACTTCCAGCGCCACCTGCTCCTCCAGCCGGCGGACCTTGGCTTCGCCTTGCGTCGCATCGCCGATATAGACGGGCGCCGCCTCGCCCCGGCCCTTGCGGATCAGCCGCGACACGCCGCCGAGCGTATCGACATACTGGTCGATGGTGGTGACACCGAGCTCGACCGACTCCAGGTTCTGGTAGGCGAGCTCGCAAGTCGCGAGCGCGCTCGCCATCACGTCCCCCTGCCGGACTGGCGCGCCCTTCACCCCATAGGCGAAGCCCTTCTGCCGCTCGAAGGCATTCGCCAGCTCGTCAGGATCGCTCCAGCAGCCGGAGTCGATCATCAGGTTGACGTTCGCGCCATAGGCGCCTTCCGCGTTCGAGAAGACCCGAAGCGCCGCCGTCTCGAAGTCGATGCCCAGACGAGCGGCATGGGCCAGTGTGTGGGCCCGCAGGAAATTCATATCCTCGGGCTCGTCCGCGGTCGCCGCCAGCAGGCAGGCCTCGGCCAGCATCCGGGTCTGCAGGGGCAGGAGGTCGCGGAAGATGCCCGACAGGGTCAGCACCACGTCGATGCGCGGCCGGCCCAGCTCGGCGAGCGGGATCAGCTCCGCCCCGCACAGCCGGCCATAGCCATCGAGCCGCGGCCGCGCCCCGACAAGCGCCAGCGCCTGCGCCAGCTGCGCCCCGCCGCTCTTCAGATTGTCGGTGCCCCACAGCACCATGGCGAGCGCGCGCGGCAGGCTGCCGCTATCGGACCGGTGGCGCTCGATCAGCCGCGCAGCGAGATCGGCGCCCTCGGCCAGGGCGGCCGCGGTCGGAAGCGCGAACGGGTCGAACCCGTGCAGGTTGCGCCCGGTCGGCAGCACCTCGGGATTGCGCGCGACATCGCCGCCCGGCGCCGGCCGCACATAGCCGCCATCGAGCGCATGGATCAGCGCCGGAATCTCGCTGTCGGTCCGAAGCAGCGCCTCCGCACCGGCCCGCGCCTCGGGCGGCATCGAGCCCAGCATCGCCGCAAGCGCATCGCCTTCCAGCCCCTCGCCCACCACATGCAGGCCGATCGGGATGCGCTCCCGCTCGATCTCGTCGAGTCGGGTGCCCAGCGTTTCCAGCGGCTCGGCCACGAGATCGAGCGCGGCGGCCTTTTCGCGGATGGCGTCCGCCAGTCTCGACCTGTCCGGCTCCGGGTCATCGGCCCAGCGCGCGGCCAGGGCCTTCAGCTCGGCGAGCGAGTCCGACAGGCCCGCCATCGCCAGCGGCGGCGTCAGGTAGGAGACAAGCGTCGCCCCCGTCCGCCGCTTTGCCAGCAGCCCTTCGGACGGGTTGTTGGCGGCATAGAGATAGACATGCGGCAGATCGCCGATCAGCCGGTCCGGCCAGCAGCGGGCCGACAGCCCGGCCTGCTTGCCCGGCAGGAACTCGAGCGCGCCATGGGTTCCGAAATGCAGCAGCACATGGGCGCCGAAATCCTCGCGGATGTGGCGGTAGAAGGCGCTCATCGCATGCGTCGGCGCATAGCGGCCCTCGAACATCAGCCGCATGGGATCGCCCTCGATCCCGAGCGCCGGCTGCAGGCCGACGAACAGCTGGCCGAACTCGGCCCCCATCACATGCACATGGCCGGAATCGGCATTGATCCGCCCGGGCGCCGGACCCCACTGCGCCTCGATCTCGTTCAGATGCGGCTCGCGCCGGACGATCTCGTCGGCCGGCACCCGCCGGACGACGTTGGCGTCCGCACCATAGCGGGCGGCATTGCCGTCCAGCACGGCCGCCTTCAGCGCCTCGGCATCGGCCGGCAGCTCGATCGACCAGCCGGCGGCCTTCAGCGCCACCATCAGGTTCCAGAGCGAGCGGAAGACCGACAGGTGCGCGGCCGAGCCCGCCGCCCCGCTGTTGGGCGGGAAATCGAACAGCACGATCGCCAACCGGCGCTCGGCGCGCGGCGTCCGCCGGAGGGCCACCAGCCGCGCCACCCGGCCGGCCAGCGCCTCGGCGCGCTCCGGGCAGGCCTGCATCGCGCGAACCAGGCCGCCGGCCGGGAAGGTGCAGCCCCGCCCGCAGCCGGTGCAGGCCGCGCCCCGGCCATCGGAGCGGCCGCCATAGACGCTGGGGAGCGCCCCCCCGTCCAGTTCCGGCAACGCCACCATCATGGTCGCCTCCAGCGGCAGCAGGCCCTGGCTGCCCTGCCCCCACTGCTCCAGCGTCTGGAACTCCAGCGGATGGGCTGCGACATAGGGGATGTCGAGCTGCGCCAGTATCGCCTCGGCCGCGCGCGCGTCATTGTAGGCCGGCCCGCCCACCAGCGAGAATCCGGTCAGCGACACCAGCGCGTCGATGGTCGGCTTGCCGTCCTTCAGGAAGTAGCGCTCGACCGCCGGCCGCGCGTCGAGCCCGCTGGCAAAGGCCGGAACCACCTTCAGCCCCCGCGCCTCCAGCGCGGCGATCACCCCGTCATAATGGGCGGTATCGCGCGCCAGAAGGTAGGAGCGGAGCAGGAGCAGGCCGACGGTGCCGGCCCTGCCGCCACCCGCCGGTTTCGGCAGCGCCTCGGCGCGCTCGCCGATACGACCGGGCAGGCGCGGATGATAGACCCCGACATCGGGATAGTCGACGGGGGGCGCTGCCTTCAGCCGCGCGCGCAGCCCCTCGCGCGGACCCGCCGCATAGCGCGCCGCCAGCGCGCGCACCATCTCGGCGGCATTGTCGTCGGAACCCGCCAGCCAATATTGCAGCGTCAGGAAATAGGCGCGCACGTCCTGGGCGGTGCCCGGGATGAAGCGCAGCAGCTTCGGCAGCCGGCGAAGCATGCGCATCTGCCCGGCGCCCGAGTCGGCCGACTTGGACGAGCCCCGAAGCCGCTTCAGCAGCGCCAGCGGCCCCCTGGCCGGCGAATCCATGCGATAGCCGCCCAGCTTCGTCAGCCGAACGATCTCGCTGCCGGACATCAGCCCCAGCATCGCGTCGCACTGCTCCCGCCGCGCCTGCAGCGCCGGCAGCACGGCGCGGATATGCTCGTCGAGGAACAGCATGGTCGCGATCACGATGTCCCCGCGCGCGATGTCGGCCCGGCAGGCCTCGAGCGCCGCCGGGTTGGATTCCCAGTCGGCCGCGGCATGGAATCCGATCGTGATCCCGTCGGCCGCCAGCCGCGCCTCGGCCCGCTCGAACGCGCCCGACAGATGATGGTCCAGCGTCACGATCACGGCGCGCAGCCGCGCGCCCGGCCGGCCGCCGCCTGCGGCTGGCGGATCGACCTTCACGGCCGCCCTCCGTTCGACAGATGCGCCTTGGCCTCGTAGAGTGTCTCCAGTGTGATCGGGTGGATGCCCCGGCTTTGCGCGAAGCTCTCGGTGTTGCGCTTCGCCTTGCCGCGCACGAAGAAGGGGATCTTGCGAAGCTCGCGCTCGGCCTCGTCCGTCCACAGGGCGGCGGCCGGCCCGGCCGCCGTTGCGGGCGCCTTGGCGGCACTCGGGGGCGGCCCCGAATGCCCGGCCCCCAGGTGCGAGGGGCCGGCAGAATCGTAGAACTCGAAATCGTCGCGGAACATCGTCAGCAGATGCTCCTCGAGACCCATGACCAGCGGATGCACCCAGCTGTCGAACAGCACATTGGCGCCCTCGAACCCCATCTGCGGGGAATGGCGGGCCGGGAAATCCTGCACATGCACCGGCGCCGAGATGACGGCGCAGGGAAGCCCCAGCCGCTTGGCGATCATCCGCTCCATCTGCGTGCCCAGCACCAGCTCGGGCTGGGCCGCCGTGATGGCGGCCTCGACCTCCAGATAGTCGTCGGTGATGAGCGGCTCGACGCCATGGTCGGCAGCCGCCGCCCGCAGCTCACGCGCGAATTCGCGGTTGTAGCAGCCAAGCCCGCAGACCTCGAAGCCAAGCTCGTCGCGGGCCACCCGGGCCGCCGCGACCGCGTGCGTGGCATCCCCGAAGATGAAGACGCGCTTGCCCGTCAGATAATTGCTGTCGACCGACCGGCTCCACCAGGGCAGCCGGCTGCCGAGCGCCAGTGCCGGCGCCGGATCGACGCCGGCGATGCCTGCCACCTCGCGGATGAAGTCCTGCGTCGCCCCGTAGCCGATCGGAACCGTTCGCACCGTCGGCATGCGGAACTGCCGCTCGAGGAACCGGCAGGCCGTGTCGGCAATCTCGGGATAGAGGCAGATGTTGAAGTCCGCCTCGCCCAGGCGGGCAATGTCGGCCGGCGCCGCGCCCGATGGCGCCACGACATGCAGGTCGATGCCCAGCGCCGACAGCAGGATCTTCACCTCGACCAGATCGTCCCGGTGCCGGAAGCCGAGCGCGGCGGGCCCCAGGATGTTGGCACGCGGCCGGCGGCCCGCGCGCGGCGGCGGTGCCGCGTCGCGCCGTGCCAGCGCACGGACGAGCGCATGAAAGGTCTCGGCCGCGCCCCAATGCTCCTTGCGCTGGTAGCTCGGCAATTCCAGCGGCACGACGGGCACGGGAAGCCCCGCCGTCTGGGCGAGACCGGCCGGATCGTCCTGGATCAGCTCGGCGGTGCAGCTCGCGCCCACCAGCAGCGCCTCTGGGCGGAAGCGGGCATAGGCGTCCTTGAGCGCGGTCTGGAACAGTTCGGCCGTATCCTTGCCCAGGTCGCGCGCCTCGAAGGTGGTGTAGGTGACAGGCGGGCGCTCGCCGCGCCGCTCGATCATGGTGAACAGCAGATCGGCGTAGGTGTCGCCCTGCGGCGCATGCAGCACATAGTGCACGCCGCGCATGGCGGTCGCCACGCGCATCGCCCCGACATGCGGCGGCCCCTCATAGGTCCAGAGCGTCAGCTGCATCGCCGCTAGACCTTCAGCCGGTCGCGCCGGCGCAGCGGCCGGGCAAAGAGCTCGGCGAGATCGCCGGCCTGGTCGAAGCCATGGACGGGCGAGAAGACCAGCTCGATCGACCATTTGGTCGACAGCCCCTCGGCCTCCAGCGGATTGGCAAGGCCAAGGCCGCAGACCGTGAGATCGGGCCGTGCGGCGCGAACCCGGTCGAGCTGGCGGTCGACATCCTGCCCTTCGGACAGGATGACATCGTCCGGCAGCGCCGCCAGTTCGCGCGCCAGATGCTGGCGGTGGAGGTAGGGGGTTCCCACCTCGAGCGGCACCATCCCCAGTTCGCGTGACAGGAAGCGCGCCAGCGGGATTTCGAGCTGGCTGTCGGGCAGGAAGAAGATCCGCTTGCCCGAAAGCTCCGCGCGGTGCCGCTCGAGCGCGCGCTTGGCCCGCTCGCGCCCGGGGGCGAGCACCGAACGGGCATGCATCTCGTCCACGCCAAAGGCCCGGGCGGCGGCGAGCAGCCAGTCGTGGCTGCCCTCGGCGCCGAAGGGGAACAGCGCCTCGATCCGCCGCGCCCCGCGCCCTTCCAGCGCCCGCGCTGTCTCGCCCAGGAAGGGCTGGGCCAGCAGCAGCCGGGTTCCCGGGCCGACGGGGGGCAGCGCGGTTGCCCGCCGGCTCGGCAGGAAATGGACGGGCGCGATCCCCAGTTCGGCGAAGGTCCGCGCGAACTGGTCCTCTACGATGTCGGGCAGGCTGCCGGCCACCATCAGTGCCGGCCGGCCGCTGCTGTCGGCCGGAAGCTCGGGAACGAGGGCGGCGAGACAGGCATCCTCGCCCTGGGTGAAGCTTGTCTCGATTCCCGAGCCGGAATAGTTCAGCACGCTCACCTGCGGCCGGTGCCGGGCCGAGAGCCGCTCGGCTGCCTTCCCGAGATCGAGCTTGATGACCTCCGACGGGCAGGAGCCCACCAGGAACAGCATCCGGATGTCGGGCCGGCGCGCCAGCAGCCGGTCCACGACCCCATCAAGCTCGGCATTGGCGTCGGCAAGGCCCGCGAGATCGCGCTCCTCGATGATCGCGGTTGCAAAGCGCGGCTCGGCGAACAGCATGACGCCGGCCGCCGACTGCAGCAGGTGCGCGCAGGTGCGCGATCCCACGACGAGAAAGAAGGCGTCCTGGATCTTGCGGTGCAGCCAGACGATCCCCGTCAGCCCGCAGAAGACCTCGCGCTGGCCCCGCTCGCGCAGGACCGGCGGCCGCGGGGTGGCCGCCAGGACACCGGCGGCCGTCATGCTGCCACGCCCGCGCCGGTCGGGACGGCCTCGGCCGACCGCGCTTCCTGTCGGCGGGCCGCGCGCAGCTTCAGCAGGAACTGCGCGGCGTTCACCGCATAGACGGCGTAGGCGACAAGCGCGAGCCACATCCGCTCGCGGGTCGTCCACCAGTCGAACAACAGGGCCGCAAGATAGAGGCTGTGCAGGCCGAGCACCAGGAAGGAGACCAAATCCTCCCACCAGAAGGGCTCGGCGAACAGCCACTGTCCGAACACCACCTTCTCCCAGATGGAGCCGGTCACCATGATCGCGTAGAGAAGCAGGGTCTTGATGATGATGGAGGCCGTCGCGGCTTCCGCGCCTGCCCCCGTCATGAGGTAGCGAACCACCAGCACCGTGCTGATGAGGCACACCAGGAACTGGATCGGCGCGAGCACGCCCTGCACCAAAGTCCAGGGGGTTTCGTCCCGGCGTTGGCGCTGCTCGGGCGTGTAGAGCGGCCGGGCCGCCCGAACACCCGGGGCCGAACAAGCAGAAGCCGAAACGCCTGTTGGCGCTTGTCCGGCGGCCTGACCTGCTGCTTGCCTCGGCCGTTCCACGCCCTCGCCTCCTCGATCACGAACCTATGGCGAGGTGGCGCGATGTGTCAATTCGTCTTTACGTCCATTCTTTTTGACAAGCCGCCGCACCCGCCGCCACCGGGCGATTGCCAAGGGCCCCGTTTCAGCATAGCTTTCGAGTCGACCTCGGGGTGGAGACCGGGCCGCGCCCTGCTGCGCTGACCAAGGCCCCCCTTCGGCCATCGGGCCGCCGACCGCCCGGAAGAGACGGCGACGGATGGGACAGTCTGCGTCGCGCGACTCGCGCGCGTGCACAGGGGCTCGGGAGAGGCGCATGCTCAGAGACGGCTCGGGCAGCGATCGGGAGAACCACCGCGACACGGGCGAGCCGGCCGGCATGCCGGCCTGGCTGGCCGGGGCCAGTTGCGATCTCGGTATGTCGGCGCTGGTTCGCCAGCAGGTCATCCCGCGGCTGGTCGCCGCCCATGCCGCGCCCGCTGAAGGGGCGAGCGCCGCGCCCATCGGTCGCCCGGGCACCCCCCGGCTCGACCCCGAACTGGTGGCCGATATCGCCCTCGCACAGGATGCCTTGTCCCTCGTGGACCGGCTGGAGGCAGCCCTGTCGGCCGGCGCCACGGTCGATGACCTGCTGGTGGACGCGCTGGCCCCGGCAGCGCGGATCCTCGGTACGCGCTGGGAGGCGGATCTGGTTGACTTTGTCGAGGTCACCATGGCGCTGTGGCGATTGCAGGAAGCCGTCCACACGCTGTCCGCCCGCCGCCTGCCCGCGGCGATCCGGATGTCTCCGACCGGGCGGGCGCTTTGCGCCGTGGTTCCCGGTGACGAGCATGGCTTCGGCAGCGTCCTTCTCGAGGAAATGTTCGTTCACGCCGGCTGGTCCGCGGAAGGCTGCCGCAACGCATCATCCGCCGCGCTTCTGGACCATGTGCGCAGCAGCTGGTTCGACGTCATTGCATTGACCGCATCCATCGACCAACCTATCGGCCGCCTCCGTGGACTTGTTGCTGCGCTGCGAAACGCCTCGGCCAATCCGGCGGTCGGAATCCTCGTCGGCGGATATCTATTCAGCGCCAATCCCGGCCTTGCCGAGGCGATCGGGGCCGACGCCACGGCCGAGGACGGTCGGGCCGCCCTTGCGCTCGCGGCCACCCTTGTCGCCCGGCGCGCGTCGCCGCACGTCCCATTTCCGTCCAGCCATCACGGCATCGGCGGCGATCCGGCGTTGCGGGCCGTCACCGCCAGCCTCGGCTGACCGGGCCTGGGCCTGACGGGGCCGCGCCATGGACCTGCCCCCACCGCCAGCTCCGGGCCGACTGTCCTTTCGCGATCCGGCGCAATCGCTCGCCGACATCGGCCCCGAGGCAACAGCCCGGATCCTGTCGGCGACTGGCGATGTCACCCTCGTCGTCGATCCCGACGGAATCATTCGCGACGTGGCTGTCGGCAGCAGCGATCTCGGGGAAGAGCCCTTCGCGCACTGGATCGACCGCCCCTTCATCGACACCGTTGCGCCGGACAGCCGGCGCAAGGTGGAGGAAATGCTTCAGGATGCCGCCAGCCGTACGGCGCCGCGCTGGCGGCAGGTGAACCACCCGGCCGGCGACGGGCAGGTGCCGGTGCGCTACCTCGCCGTCGAGGCTGGCGCCGACGGGCGGGTGATCGCCGTCGGCCGCGACATGCGCGAGGCTGCCGAGCTACAGAAACGCCTGATCGCCGCGCAGCAGTCGATGGAGCGCGATTATCTGCGGATGCGCCAGGCCGAGCAGCGCTACCGGCTGCTGTTCGACCTGCTGCCCCATCCCGTCCTGATCATCGACCCGGCCACCCGCCGGATCGCCGAAGCCAATTCCGCAGCCGAGGCGCTTGCCGGCGGACGGCGTGGCGGCCTGGCCGGCCGGCCGCTCACCAGCCTGTTCGGCGCGACGGCCCACAACACGCTTCTGGCCCTCGTGGGGGCGGCCGCCAGCGGTGCCGCCCCCGCGCCTGTCGACGCGAATCTCGCCAGCGGCGGCGATGTCGCTGTCTCGGCGATCCCCTTCCGCCAGGACCGCACCACGCATGTCCTCCTGCGCCTCGAGTCGAGGGAGGTCGCACCGCCGCCGGGGGCACCGCTTCTCGCCATTCTTGAAAGGCTGCCCGATGCCGTCGTGCTGACCGACCGCCACGGCCTGCTGCTGGCGGTCAACGCCAGCTTTCTCGACCTCACGGGCGTGCCCCGGGCCGAACAGGCCGTCGGCACGCCGCTCGCCCGCTGGTTCGCCCGCCCCGACATCGATCATGACCTGATGATGTCGCAGCTGAAGACATCGGGCGAGGTCCGCAATTTCGAGACCCAGCTTCGCTCCCGCCTGGGGACGCTGGAAGATGTCGAGATTTCGGCCGTCGCCACCGAGATCGAGGGCGAGACGCACTATGGCTTCGTCATCCGCGGCATCGGCCGCCGGCTCGACCGCGCCGGCCCCGGCGCCGGGGCCCGATCCGTCGAACAGCTGACCGAACTGGTCGGGCGGGTCTCGCTGAAGGACATCGTGCGCGAATCCACCGACCTCATCGAACGGCTCTGCATCGAGGCGGCGCTACGCTACACGTCGAACAACCGCGCCTCGGCCGCCGAGATCCTGGGCCTCTCGCGCCAGAGCCTCTATTCCAAGCTGCACCGCCACGGGCTTGGCCCTGCCTTCGACCCCGGCGAGACCCGCGACGACTGACCGCAGCCGCCGACAATCGAAAGTGACAGCGCCGACTGTCCAATCAAATTGACGCCTGCGGCGCCGCAGTCTAGCCTGCCGCTCATGGACCGTCTTCCGGCCACGGCCCCGGCACCCGCCCCGCGCGCACTGCCGCTGCCCGGCGACGTGCTGGAACTCGCCAAACCCGTCACCTGGTTCCCGCCCATGTGGGCCTATCTGTGCGGGGTGGTGTCGGCCGGGGTGGCGCTGGGAGACCGGTGGGAGGTTCTGCTCATCGGCGTCGTGCTGACGGGGCCGCTGGTCTGCGGCACCGGCCAGATCGTCAACGACTGGTTCGACCGGCACGTCGATGCCATCAACGAGCCGGATCGGCCCATTCCCTCGGGCCGGATTCCCGGGCGCTGGGGGCTGGGGCTGGCGATCGCCGGCACGCTGCTTTCGATCGCCGTGGCCGCGCTGCTCGGGCCGGCGGTCGTGGCCGCAACACTGCTGGGGCTCGCCATCGCCTGGGCCTACAGCGCGCCGCCGCTCAGGCTGAAGCGCAGCGGCTGGTGGGGGCCGCTCGCCTGCGCCTTTGCCTATGAGGGGCTCACCTGGTTCACCGGCGCCGCCGTCCTTCTGGGAACGGTTCCAGGCTGGCCAATCCTGCTCGTCGCCGGCCTCTATGCGCTGGGCGCCTTCGGGATCATGACCCTCAACGACTTCAAGGCGATCGAGGGGGACCGGCAGATGGGCATCCGCTCGCTTCCGGTGGTGCTCGGCGTGACACCGGCGGCGCGGCTCGCCTGCCTGGTGATGCTGGCCGCCCAGCTCGCGGTGATCGCGCTGCTCGTCGCCTGGGGCCTCTGGCTGTCGGCCGCGGTCGTCGCCGGGCTCGTCGCCGGGCAGCTGCTCGCGATGCGGCGGCTGCTGCGCGACCCGGCCGCGCACGCCCCCTGGTACAATGGCGCCGGTGTGTCGCTCTATGTGCTCGGCATGCTGGTGACCGCCTTCGGCCTGTCGGGGTTCACGGCATGAGTGCGCCCGGCCTGTCCTGGCTCGGCATCGCCCGGCTCGGTCTCGTCCAGGCCGCGCTTGGCGCGATCGTCATGCTTGTCACCTCGCTCCTCAATCGCGTGATGGTGGTGGAACAAGCCCTGCCGGCGGCCCTGCCGGCGGCCCTCGTCGCCCTTCACTATGTCATCCAGCTCTCGCGCCCGCGTTTCGGCCATGGCTCTGACCGCGGCGGCCGGCGCACACCCTGGATCGTCGGCGGCATGGGTCTCCTCGGGCTCGGCGCACTTCTCGCCACCAATGCCGCCCTGCTGATGGGAACCAGCTTCGGCCCCGGGCTGACGCTGGCCATCCTCGCCTATGCGATGATCGGGGCCGGCGTCGGCGCCTGCGGCACGTCGCTGCTGGCATTGCTCGCAACGCTGACGGCCGAGCCGCGCCGCCCGGCGGCCGCGGCGGTCACCTGGATGATGATGATCGCCGGAATCGTCCTGACCGCCGGCGTCGCGGGCCAGCTTCTCGAACCCTGGTCGGAACAGCGGCTGGCGCTGGTGGCGGGCGGCGTCGTCGCCGCCGCCTTCCTGCTGACGCTTGTTGCCATCCACGGGATCGAGCGGACGGCGCAGCCCGCCGCGCCCGCCGCCACGCCAGCACCCGCCCCCCATCCCGGCTTCCGGACCGCGCTGGCCCAGACCTGGACGGATCCCGCCGCCCAGCGCCTCACCCTCTTCATCTTCGTCGCCATGCTGGCCTATTCCATGCAGGACATGGTGCTGGAGCCATTCGCTGGCCTGGTGTTCGGCTACACGCCCGGCCAGTCGACCAGCCTGGCGGGTATCCAGCACGGCGGCGTGCTGGCGGGGATGCTCGCGATCGGCATCTTCGGCTCCTGGCTGGGGCGCGGCCGCGCGCTTCCGCTCTGGGTGGCGGCGGGCTGCGTCGGCTCGGCCGCGGCGCTGGCGCTTCTGTCGGCCGGTGCGCTCGCCGGGCCCGGCTTCCCGCTCAGGCCCGCGGTGTTCGCGCTCGGCTTCTTCAACGGCCTGTTCGCAGTTGCCGCCATCGGCACGATGATGTCGCTCGCCGGCGCGGCCGGCGCCGGGCGCGAAGGCATCCGGATCGGCCTGTGGGGCGCGGCGCAGGCCATCGCCTTTGCCGCCGGCGGCTTCCTGGGGGCCGTCGGGGTCGACCTCGGCCGCGCCTGGTTCGGGTCGGACGCGCCTGCCTTCCTCGCCGTCTTCTCGGCCGAGGCCCTGCTGTTCCTCGTGGCCGCAGCACTTGCGCTCGGCCTTGCGGCGCCGGCGCCATCCCGTCCGCAGCTGAAGGAGGTTCGCGCATGACCAGCGTCGATTTCGAAGCCGTGGTGATCGGCGGCGGGCCGGCTGGTGCCACCGCGGCGGACGATCTCGCCCGCCGCGGCCACAGGGTCGCCCTCGTGGATCGCGCCGGCCGCATCAAGCCCTGCGGCGGCGCTGTGCCGCCACGCCTCCTCAAGGATTTCGACATCCCGCTGTCGCTGCTGGTGGCGCGGGCCACCTCGGCCCGGATGATCGCCCCCTCGGGCCATTCGGTCGGCATGCCGGTCGGCAACGGCTTCGTCGGCCTCGTTGACCGCGATGTGTTCGATGAATGGCTGCGCGATCGCGCCCGCGAATCCGGCGCCGAACGGATCGCCGCCACCTTCGAGGGGCTGGAGCGCAGCGCCGACGGCACCGCGACGCTGCGGCTGCGGCCGAAGGGCGCGGCGCGCGGCAGCGCTCCCCTGCGGATGACGGCGCGAACGGTCATCGGCGCCGATGGCGCCAATTCGGCGGTCGCGCGCGCCGGCCTGCCGACGGAAAAGGCACCGCCCTTTGTCGCTGCCTATCATGAGGTGATCGAGTCCCCGCCCGAAGGCGTCCACGGGTTCGAGGGCCAGCGCTGCGACGTCTTTTACCAGGGCGACCTCTCCCCCGACTTCTATGCCTGGGTCTTTCCGCATGGGCCCCACAGCTCGGTGGGCGTGGGCAGCGCGCGCAAGGGCTTCCCGCTGCGCGAGGCGGTTGCAACCCTGCGCCAGCGAACCGGGCTCGACCAGTGCCGCACCGTCCGCGTGGAAGGCGCGCCCATTCCGCTCAAGCCGCGCAAGCGCTGGGACAATGGCCGCGACCTCGTCGTCGCCGGCGATGCCGCCGGTGTCGTCGCCCCAGCTTCGGGCGAGGGCATCTATTATGCGATGACGGCGGGCCGCTGCGCGGCGGACGCCGTCCATGCCTGCCTGACGACTGGCGACGCCCGCGCGCTTGCCACCGCGCGCAAGCGCTTCATGAAGGAACATGGCCGGGTGTTCTGGATCCTCGGCATCATGCAGCATTTCTGGTATTGCTCGGACAAGCGCCGGGAACGCTTCGTGAAAATCTGCGAGGATCCCGATGTGCAGTATCTCACCTGGGAAGCCTACATGCACAAGAAGCTGGTGCGCGCCCGGCCGGCCGCGCACGCCCGCATCTTCTTCAAGGACCTGGGGCACTTGATCGGGTCGGCCGTGGCGCGCTAGCCGCGCCGGTGATGACCCTCGGCGCTTCCCTCTTTCCGATCCTGGTGGCGGCCGGCGCCGCCATCCTGATCGCGGCCATTGGCGGAACCCTCACCGACCTCGGCCCCTGGTATCGAAGTCTCGAACAGCCGGCCTGGGCGCCGGCCGACGCCGTCTTTCCCGTTGCCTGGACGCTGGTGCTCGCGCTGTGGGCGCTGGCCGCCGTCGAGACCTGGCGCAACCTGCCGACCCGCCGCGACGGCGAGACGCTGATTGGTCTCTTCGCCCTCAACGGTTTCCTCAACATCCTGTGGAGCCTGCTGTTCTTCCGCCTGCAGCGGCCCGACTGGGCGCTCGTCGAGCTCTTGTTCCTCTGGGCCTCGATCCTCGCCCTCATGCTCTGGACACGCCGCCATGCCCGCCTCGCCCCCTGGCTGCTGCTGCCCTACCTGCTGTGGGTCACGCTGGCCGGGTTCCTGAACCTCGCCATCGTCCGCCTGAACGGCCCGTTCGGGGCCTGAGCGGTGGACGGATTCTTCGCGTCGGGCCGCGCCATCGATCTGGTCCTGGCGGTGCTGGTCCTCGAGGCGCTGTGGCTCTGGCGGTGGCGGCGGGCGCCACTTGCGGACATTGTCCGCGCGCTGCTGCCGGGCGCCTTCCTGCTGCTCGCCGTGCGCGCCGCGCTGACGGGTGCACCCTGGCCGCTGGTCGCGCTTCCGCTGCTGCTGTCGCTGCCGGCGCATCTGGCCGACATTCGCCGCCGGCGCTGGTAACGAAAAGGGCGGCGCCAACCCGGCGCCGCCCCCTTCGAACCGGCCCGAAGACCGGCTCAGACGTTCCCGTTCACCTTCAGGAAGGCAATGAGGTCAGCCCGCTTTTGCGGATCGGGGATGCCGGCAAAGGCCATCGTCGTCCCCGGGATCACGGCGCGGGGGTTCTTCAGATATTCGAACATCTTCTCCTCAGTCCAGACAATGCCGCTGTTCTTGTTCGCTTCCGAGTAGCGGAAGCCCGGCACCTGGCCGGCGGTCGCACCGATCTTGTTATAGAGCGACGGGCCGACCCGGTTCTCGCCTTCCTTCAGCGAGTGGCAGGCCTGGCACTGGATGAACACGGCCTTGCCGGCGGCGGCATTGCCGGTGAAATCGGCGAAATTCTCGGTCGCGGCAACCGGCGTTGCCTCGGCCGGTGGTGCGGCTTCCGGGGCGGCCGCCTCGGCAACCGGCGCGGGCTCGGCCGGGGCCGGCTCGGGTGCCGGCGCTTGCGCCTGCTGCTGCTGGCCGCAGCCGGCCAGAAGGGCCAGCGCCGCCACACCACCAACGATTGTCAGAGCCTTCATGCTGATCCTTCCTCCTCGACGCCGGAGACCCAGCGCGCACCGCCCATACAGCGCCGTCCGGGCATCCGGCAACGGGCCTAGTAAATTAGGCCGGGGCCCTGCCATGCGGCAGATTCTCGCCGCGACATCCGCCCGCAACCCCGGTTCCGGAAAGACTTGCACACGGGGTAACCTTGTTACATGCAGCGCACATGGCCGCCATTCTCTCGTTCGAGGCTGTCCGGTTCACCCGACGCGGCCGCGCCATTCTTGACGGGTTCAATCTTGCGGTCGAACCGGGCGAACATCTCCTCATTCTCGGTCCGTCCGGTTCGGGCAAGACCAGCCTGCTGCATCTGGCTGCCGGTCTGCTGACGCCGGCGGCCGGCACCATCCGGATCGATGGCGAGGCCTGGCCCGCCGACCAGGCCGGCCGCGACCGGCTGCGCGGCCGCCGTGTCGGGATCGTCTTCCAGACGCTTCGTCTGGTCTCGGCGCTGAGCCTCGCCGACAATCTGCGGCTCGCCGCCCGGCTCGCGGCCCAGCCGACGGACGGCGTCGCTGCCCTGATCGACGAACTCGGCCTGTCGAACCGCGCCCGGGCGCGGCCGCGTGCGCTGAGCCAGGGGGAGGCGCAGCGCGCCGCGATTGCCCGGGCGCTGGTCGCGCGGCCGGCGCTGCTTCTGGCCGACGAGCCGACCTCGGCGCTCGATGACGCGAACTGCGACCGCGCCGCCGAGCTGCTGCTCCGGTCGGCCGAGCGCGCGGGCAGCACGCTCGTCGTCGCCACCCATGACGCGCGGCTGCAGCGCCACATTCCCCGCACCCGCCAGCTGGAGCCGCTGCCATGATCCGGCTGGCGCTCGCCTATCTCGCCGACCGCGGGCTTGTGACCGCCTTCAACATTGCGCTCATCGCGCTCGGCGTCGCGAGTCTCACGGTCCTGCTGCTTGTCTCGACCCAGCTCGAGGACCGGTTCCAGCGCGATTCGCAAGGCATCGACCTGGTGGTCGGGGCCAAGGGCTCACCGCTGCAGCTGATCCTGTCCTCAGTCTATCATGTCGATGTGCCGACCGGGAATGTCCCGCTCGAAACGCTCGAGATGCTGGAACGCCATCCGGGGGTCAGCCGGGCCGTTCCGCTGGCGCTGGGCGACAATTTCCGGGGTGCGCGCATCGTCGGCACCGATGCGCGTTTCCTGTCGATCCACGGCGCCGAACTGGCGGAAGGCAGGATGTTCGAGGGGCTGGGCGATGCCGTCGTCGGCGCCGCCGCTGCGCGCGAGACCGGCCTTTCGATCGGGCAGAAGTTCGTCGGCACCCATGGGCTGAGCGACGATGGCCATGCCCATGACGAGACGCCCTTCATCGTCACCGGAATCCTGAAGCCGACAGGCACGGTGAGCGACCGGCTGATCCTCACCAGTGTCGAAAGCGTCTGGGCCATGCACGGAATCGCCGCCCCCGGCGCGCCCGCCAAGCCGCACAATCACGACCACGATCATGACCACAGCCATGACCACGGGCACGATCACGATCACGGCCACGGCACGGCGTCAGACAAGCCCGGCGACCCGCCCGTCCTCGACCGGCGCGGCGCGCTCGAGCCCGAGATCACCGCCGTCCTCGTCAGCTATCGCAACGCCATGGCCGCCGTCCGACTGCCGGCGGCCATCAACCGGGAGACGGCGCTTCAGGCCGCAAGCCCCGCCGCCGAGACCGCGCGCCTCCTCACCCTGTTCGGATCGGCGATCGACGGCGCGCGCCTGTTCGCCTGGCTGGTCGCAATCACCGGTGCGCTCTCGGTATTCGTGGTGCTGCTCTCGGCGGCGACCGCGCGCGAGGGGGACATGGCGCTGCTTCGGGTGATGGGGGCGAGCCGGGCGACGGTCGCCGGCACGGTGCTGCTGGAAGGCGTCATCATCGCCGCCGCCGGCGCGCTCATTGGCGTGGCGGTCGCGCATCTGCTGCTGGCCGTCGGCGCGGGCCTGTTCCCGACGCTGGCCGCCGTCGGCGTCGGCCCGGGGCTGTTCCACCCCGGCGAACTGGTGATCGCCGCCGCGGTCATTGCCCTGGGCGCGCTCGCCGCCCTCATCCCGGCGCTCCGGGTCTACGGCACGGACTTGGCAGAGACGCTGGCGCGCGCCACATAAGCCCCATGGTTCGACCGCTGCACCTGCTTCTCGCCGCCCTTCTGGTCGCCGCGCCGGCGGCCGCGCTCGATCCGCGCCGTGTCGCCATGCAGCCCGGCCCGGCGATCGAGGACATCTGGAAGCCGGCTGCCACCCCGCCCGGCGGCGTCAGCTGGAGCCTGCTCGAGTCGACCCGAGAGACGACGCGCACGGGCGCGGACGGCTATATCCGCTCGCGCCCGATCTTCCCGGCCGGCGTGCAGGCGCTGAACGGCCGCCGGATCAAGGTGGCGGGTTTCATGATGCCGCTCGAGAATGCGTCCAGGCAGCGCCACTTCGTGCTGCTGGCCTATCCGCCCGGCTGCCCCTTCCACCTGCACGCCGGCCCCAACCAGTTCATCGAGGTGAAGGCGGACACTGCCTTCCCGGTCGAGATCGAGCGGGCCATCGTCGTCGATGGCGTGCTGGAACTGACCGGACAGGAAGAAAGCGGCATCTTCTACCGCCTGCGCGCCGCCCGGCCCGGCTGACGCCTCAGAAGATCGAATAGGCGCCGTCGATCACGAAGGTGTCGCCGCTGTGGAAGCGGGATGCGTCTGACGCCAGATAGACGGCCACGCCGGCGAAATCCTCGGGCTCGCCCCAGCGGCGCATCGGCACCCGGCCGATGGCCTTCTCGTTGAACGTGTCCCACGCCTGCAGCGGCGCCGTCATGTCGGAACGCGTCCAGCCCGGCAGGATGGCATTGGCGCGAATGCCGTAGCGGCCATATTCCACCGCGATTCCGCGGATCAGGGGGATCACCGCCCCCTTGGTCGCGGCATAGGCTTGGTTGCGCGGCGCGCCGTGGATCGCCGAAACCGACGACATCGCGACCACCGAGCCGCCGGGGTCGCCGGCCTCGGCGCGGGCCTTCATGTGCCGGCAGGCCTCGCGCAGCGTCCAGAACACGCCGTCGAGGTTGACCGCCATCACCTCGCGCCAAAGGCCGGTCTCCATCGCCTCGAACGAGGCGGCCGAGCGGCCGATGCCCGCGTTCGCGGCCACGAAGTCGAGCCGTCCCATCGCCTCGACCGCGCGGCGCATGCCATCGACGACCGCCGCCTCATCGCTGACATCCACCCGCTCCACCAGCAGCCGCCGGCCGAAGGCGCCAAGGCGTTCCTCGGCCGCCCGGTTCTTCTCCGGATTCATGCCCCAGATGACGAGGTCGGCGCCGGCCGCGGCCAGCCCCTCGGCCATGCCGAGCCCGATGCCGCCGTTGCCGCCGGTCACCAGCGCCACCCGGCCCTTCAGCCCGAACAGGTCATGAAGGGACGTCACGCTCATCGCATCGTCTGCCCCGGCCGCCGTCCCGAAAGATGGTCGGCGATCGCCCGATAGGCGGCCAGCGAGACGGGATCGTTCGCCACATTGCCCGCCACCGGATGGCTGGCGACGCGCGCGATCACCACCTCGGCCCGGCGGTCGATCCACAGCGCCTGGCCGTGGACGCCGCGCGCCATCACCACGCCGTCGGGGGCGACCCACCACTGGCTCCGGTACGACCAGCCGGCCAGTGACGGGTAGCTGGCCTCGTCGAACTTCGCCGGATCCCCGCCACCGAAGATCGAGTCGATGGCCGCCGACGGCAGAAGCTGGCGCCCGCCCGCCCGGCCGCGGTTCCGAAGGATCTCGCCCAGCCTCGCCACATCCAGGACCGAGGCCGACAGGCCACCCCCGGCAAAGGGCGTGCCGACCGGATCGACATGCCAGTCGGCGCCGTGCGCCATGCCGAGGGGGGTCCAGATCCGCTTCTGCAGGAGCACGTCCAGCGGTTCGCCCGCCGCGCGCGCCACCACCCAGCCGAGCGCGTCGGTGTTGGCGGTGCGATAGGCGAAGCGGTCCCCGTGCCGGCCCTCCGGCCCGATGGTCCGAAGGAAGGCGAGAAAGCCGTCGGGGCCCTGGTAGCCGGGCGGCCTCGGCAGCATGCCGCCGGCCAGCGCATGCCGGCTGATGCCGCTGTCCGGATCGTCATACTGCTCGGAAAATGCGATTCCCGTCGTCATGTCGAGGATGTCGCGAACGGTCGCGCCGGCAAAGCCGCTTGCCGCCAGCTCGGGCACATAGGCGGTTGCCAGCGCCGCCGGGTCGAGCCGGCCCTCGGCAATCAGCAGCTCGGCCAGCAGGCCGACATAGCTCTTGGTAACCGACCAGAGGATATGGGCGGTTTCCGGTCGCGTCACGCCGAAGCTGGCTTCATGGACGATCCGGCCGCGGTGCAGAACCACGATGGCGTCCGTGTAATTGGCTGCCAGCGATTGCCGCCAGGTCATCGGCTCGCGCCCGCCGATCGGCACAAAGGTGACGGCATCGAGGTCACCCCGGATGGCGCGCGGCAGCGGCATGGGCTGCGCGGCCGGCACCATGCCCACCGTCGGAAACAGCCGACGCCAGTTGGAAAAGCTCCATCGCGTCTTCGGGAAGTCATAGTGGGTGCCGAAGCGGATCTGCCGCTCCGGCGCGGGCGGCGTTCCCTGCATCCAGCCGAGCGCGACCGGATCGGTCTCGGCGGCCGGCGCCGGCGCGCCCGAGGCGAAGGCCGGGCTCGTCATCAGCATCGCAAGCAAGGGCATGAATCTACGCATGGCAATCAACCTCCCCTCCGGCGTCACGCTAGGCGGTCGGATGCTCGCGGAAACCTCGCCACATCGGCAGGTTCCGGGGCGGCTTGAACTGGTGCGAAGCCGCGGGCATGGACCGGGTTTGTGGAGGATCCGGGGCTCTATCCCTATCGCGCGTGGCGGGGTCGCCCGCGCCTGACATGGCCAGGGGGCAAGCCCTGCGCCGTCTGGGTCGCCCCCAACCTCGAATATTATGAGATCGACCCCCCGGCGCACCCGCAGCGGCGAAGCTGGGCGCGGCCGCACCCCGATGTCGTCGGCTTTTCCCACCGCGACCATGCGAACCGGGTCGGCCACTGGCGGATGGCGGACGCCATGAGCGAATTCGGCTTTCCGGGCTCGGTCTCGCTGTCGGTCGCGCTGTGCCAGCATCATCCGGCCGTCGTCGCCGACGCGGCGACACGCGGCTGGGAATTCTTCAGCCATGGCATCTACAACACCCGCTATGCCTATGGCATGTCCGCCGACGAGGAGCGCGCGATCATCCGCGACTCGATCGAGACGGTGCGCGCGGCAACCGGCCAGACGATCCGCGGCTGGCTGGCGCCGGCGCTGACCCACACCGTCAACACCTTCGACCTGCTGGCCGAAGCCGGTCTCGCCTACAGCTGCGACCTCTACCATGACGACCAGCCGACCTGGATTGTGACCCGGAACGGCCCGCTCATCGCCATGCCCTACAGCCTGGAGGTGAACGATCACTACGGCTTCTTCGTCTACAACATGAGCCCGCGCGCCTATGCCGAGACGCTCATCCGCCAGTATGAGCGGCTGGCGTCCGAAGGCGAGCGCACCGGTTCCGGCACGGTCATGTGCATCCCTCTGCATGCCTATCTCATCGGCCAGGCGCACCGGATCGGCCCGTTCCGCGAGGTACTGCGCCGGATCGCGGCTGACGGCCGGGCCTGGATCACCACCGCCGGCGCGATCGCCGATGCCTTCGCGGAGCAGATCCGGCCGGAGGGGGCCGTCAGATGAGCCTCGGGCCCGACTATCTCGCCTACCCCCGCCGGCGGCTGGGCTATGACCATGACCTCTATGACTGGCTGCCCCTGTTCGAGCGGCCACGCCTGCGCTGGCCCGGGGGCCGGCCGATCGCGGTCTGGCCGGTCATCGTGGCGGAATTCTTTCCCCTCACTCCGTCCGACACGCCGTTCCGCGCGCCCGGCCACATGCAGACGGCCTTTCCCGACTATCGCCACTACACCGCCCGCGATTACGGCAACCGCATCGGCATCTGGCGGCTTTTGGATGCGCTGGAGGCGCGCGGGCTGGCCGGCTCGATCGCGATGAATGTCGCGGTGGCCGAACGCTATCCGGCCCTGCTCGCCGCCGCGCGAGACCGGGGGCACGAGATCATCGCCCATTCGACCGACATGAACGGCGGCATCGATGGAAGCCTGCCAGCGGACGCGGAAGAAGCGATCGTCGCCGGCACCCGTTCGCGCTGGGCCGCCCTTGGCCTGCAACCCGAAGGCTGGCTGTCGATTGCCCGCTCGCAAAGCTTCCGCACCCCTGACCTGCTTCTGAAGCACGGCTTTCGCTGGTGCGCGGACTGGGTGAATGACGAACTGCCCTGGCGCTTCCGCAACGGGCTCTGCAACCTGCCGCTCAACCACGAACTCTCCGATCGCCAGATCATCCTGACCCAGGGCGCCTCGGCGGACAGCTGGGCCGAACAGATCCTCGATGCGGCGGACTGGCTGGCAGGGGAAGCCGCCACCTGGGGCGGGCGGATGCTGCCACTCCACATCACCCCCTACATCCTCGGCCAGCCCTACCGGATCGCGGCGTTCGAGGCCCTGCTCGACCGGCTGCTCGACCGCGGCGACTGCTGGTTCGCGGGCGGCGGCACCATCCTGAACGCCTGGGCCCGCCAGACGGGCTGAACCTCAGCCGGCCAGACCCCCTGCTGGCACAACGGGCTGTGCGTTCTGCTCGCCGCACAGCACCACCATCAGGTTCGACACCATCTGCGCCCGCTGGGCGTCGTCCAGCCGGATGACATCCTTCTCCGACAGCTGGGCGAGCGCCTGCTCAACCATCCCGACCGCGCCGTCCACCAGCGTCTGTCGCGCCGCGACCACGGCCGCCGCCTGCTGGCGGCGCAGCATCGCGCCGGCGATCTCCGGCGAATAGGCGAGATGCGTGAAACCGCACTCGTCAACCGTGATCCCGGCGACCCTGAGGCGGGACTGGAGCGCGAGCTTCAGCTCATGGCCCACCTCCTCATTGTGGCCCCGCAGCGTGACATCGGCATGGTCATAGTCGTCATAAGGATAGCGCGCGCCGATCGCCCGGATCGCCGCCTCCACCTGCGCCACGACGAAGCCGCGATAGTCGTCCACGTCGAACAGCGCCTGTGCGGTGTCGGTCACGCGCCAGACCACCTGGGCAGCCATCTCGATCGGGTTGCCGTGCAGGTCATTCACCTTGATCGTCTGCGAGATCAGGTTGTTGGCCCGCACCGACACGCGCGTCCTCAGGATCCAGGGCCAGGTCCAGCGCAGGCCCTCCACCCGGTCGGTGCCGCGATAGGCGCCGAACAGCAGCAGCGCCACGGCCTGGTTGGGCTGCACCATGTAGAACCCCGGCGCCAGGAACAGCGCAAAGGCAAGCGAGCCCAGCGCCACCGGGATGTTGCCCTTGCTCCAGGCATAGAGGGCGATCGCCAGCGCGGCGGCCAGCATCGCCAGCACGACCAGCCCGTTCATCGTGTCGGCGGCCGTCTCGTTGCTGACGGCAAGCCCGTTTTCCGGATTGTTCATGGCCCTCCACCTGAGATTCCGACACTGCCGGTCCGGCCCCGGCTGTTCAACCCCTGCCGCCCCTGCCCGCGGGCGTTAACCACGCGGGTGCGCGCTGCGGTACACATCCAGAAGCTGCGCAGCATCGACGGCGGTATAGACCTGGGTCGAGGCCAGGCTGGCGTGGCCCAGAAGCTCCTGGATGGTGCGAAGATCTGCGCCCCGGGCCAGCAAGTGGGTTGCAAAGCTGTGCCGCAGCGCATGCGGCGTCGCCGAGGCCGGCAGGCCCAGCGCCACGCGGGCCTTCCGGAGGCTGGCGCGAAGCACGCCATCGGCCAGCGGCCCGCCGCGGGCGCCCCGGAACAGCGGCGCGTCACGCTGCATCGGCCAGGGACAGAGGCGGACATAGGTCTCGATCGCCGCGCGCACGGCCGGCAGCAGCACCACCAGTCGGGTCTTGCGGCCCTTGCCCGTCACCGCCAGAGTCTCGCCGAGCGGCAGGATGGCGCCGGTCAGCGCCAGCGCCTCGCCGATTCGCAGGCCCGCGCCGTAGAGCAGCAGCAGCACGGCCGCGTCGCGCGCCTGCATCCAGGGCACGTCGTGCATGTCGCCCGTGGCCATCGCCAGCGCCGTCGCGTCCGCGGGCGCGACCGGGCGCGGCAGGCCGCGCGTCACCCTGGGCCGCTGCACGCCCTCAAGCCCGGCCAGCGCGACGCCATGGCGGGCCCGCAGATGGCGCGCGAAGGTGCGGATTGCTGACAGCTCTCGCGCGGCCGAGACGCCCGAAAGCCCCGCGCCGCGCCGCGCCGCCAGGAATGCCCGCCAGTCGGCCGTTGTCATCGAGTCGAGCAGGGCCAGATCGGCCGGGCGGCCATGGGCGTCCGCCAGGAACGCCAGCAGCCGCCCGATCGCGGCCGAATAGGCCCGGATGGTGTGGGCCGACAGGCGCCGCCGGTGCGCCAGCTCGTCGAGGAATCCGGCCAGCAGCTCGGCCGGCGCCATCAGGCGATGTGCTCGCCCGTGCGCGCCCAGTCGGCCAGGAACTGGTCGAGGCCGCGGTCAGTGAGCGGATGCTTCGCCAGCGCCTTGAGCACCGCGGGCGGCGCGGTGGCGACGTCGGCGCCAATCTTCGCGGCTGCAAGGACATGCACCGGATGGCGGACCGAGGCGACGAGGATCTCGGTTGCGAAATCATAATTGTCGTAGATGAGGCGGATGTCCTCGATGAGGGCCATGCCGTCGAAGCCGACATCGTCGTGCCGGCCCACGAAGGGCGAGACGAAGGTCGCCCCGGCCTTGGCGGCAAGCAGCGCCTGGGTCGCCGAGAAGCAGAGCGTCACATTGACGAGTGTGCCCTCGGCCGTGAGCTTGCGGCAGGCCTTGAGGCCATCGAAGGTCAGCGGCAGCTTCACGCAGACATTGGGGGCAATCGCGCGGACGACATCGGCCTCGCGCAGCATGCCCGCATAGTCGGTTGCGACCACTTCCGCCGACACCGGGCCATCCACCAGCCCGCAGATCTCCTTCACCACCTCCAGGAAGCGCCGGCCGGCCTTGTGGATCAGGCTGGGGTTGGTGGTGACACCGTCCAGCAGCCCCGTCGACGCCAGCTCGGCGATTTCGGCGACATCGGCGGTATCGGCGAAGAATTTCATCGGCGGACGTCCCGAATACGGAGGGGCCTTGCGGTTGAGCCGCTTTCCCCCAGCGGCTAGCGGCCTGTCAATGCGCGTCCCCGTCCTCCTGATGCAGCACGGGCTCGGCTGCCTCGACTATGACGCCCCCGAGGGGACGCCGCCCGGCACCATCGTCGAGGCGCCGCTCGGCCCCCGGCGGGTGGCGGGCGTCGTCTGGGATGCGGGCGTCTTTCCGTCCACACCAGTCGAGGATGCCCGCCTGAAGCCTGTCGTGCCCCTCGACCTGCCGCCACTGCCGGCACCGCTGCGCCGGCTGGTCGCCTGGGTCGCTGACTATTACATCGCGTCGCCCGCCGCCGTCCTGCGCATGGCCCTGCCGCAGGCGGCCTTCCTGCCGGCGCCGCGCGCCGCGCCGGCCTATTCGCTGGGGCCGCTTCCCGAGACCCGGCATCCCGCCCGCCGCGCGCTGCTGGCACGGCTGGCGGCGCTCGCCGGGATCGGCCCCGCCCCGCTCGCCATCTGGGCATCCGCAGCCGACGCCCGGGTCGAGACGCTGCGGCAACTGGTGAAGGCCGGCGTCCTCAGGCCCGCCGATCCCCCCACGGCTGTCGCGCCGCCGCCATTGCTGCCACCCCCGCCCGGCCCGATGCTGGCGCCCGCGCAGGCGCAGGCCGCCGCGGAACTGGTCGCAGCCGTCGGCGCGGCGCGCTTCCAGCCCTTCCTGCTGGATGGCGTCACCGGTGCGGGCAAGACAGAGGTCTATCTGGAAGCCGTCGCCGCCACGCTCGCCGCCGGTCGGCAGGCCCTCATCCTGCTGCCCGAGATCGCCCTGACGCAGGCGTTCCTCTCGCGCTTCCAGGCGCGCTTCGGCTTCGAGCCCGCGGCCTGGCATTCGGGCCTCGGCGGAGCCGCCCGGCGGGCCGCGTTCCGCGCGATCACATCGGGGTCGGCGCGGGTCATCGTTGGCGCGCGCTCGGCCCTGTTCCTGGGCGCGCCCCGCCTCGGCCTCATCGTCGTCGATGAAGCCCATGATGCCGCCTACAAGCAGGAGGAGGGCGTCGCCTACCACGGCCGGGACACCGCGGTGATGCGCGCCCGGTTCGAGGATGTGCCGGTCGTGCTGGCCACTGCCACGCCCGGCCTCGAGACGCTGGAGCAGGCCGCGCGCGGCACCTACCGAACGCTCAGCCTGCCCGACCGCCACGGCGGCGCCCGCCTGCCGGACATTCATCTCATCGACCTGACGCGCACCCCGCCGCCCCGCGGCCGCTGGCTCGCGCCGCCACTGGCCGAGGCCATCGCGCGGCGGCTTCAGGCCGGCGAACAGTCGCTGCTGTTCCTGAACCGCCGCGGCTATGCCCCGCTCACCCTGTGCCGGGCCTGCGGCGCGCGCATCCAGTGCCCCAACTGCACCGCCTGGCTGGTCGAGCACCGCCTCGCCCGCCGCCTGCAGTGCCACCATTGCGGCCATGCCATGCCGGTGCCGGACCAGTGCCCGGCCTGCGGCGCCGAGGACAGCCTTGCCGCCTGCGGTCCCGGCGTCGAGCGGCTGGCCGAGGAAGTCGCTGCCACCTGGCCAGAGGCGCGGGCCCGGATCGTCACCTCCGATACGATCCGCACCACCGCCGACATGGGGCGCCTCGTCGCTGAGGTCGCGGCCGGCGACGTCGACATCCTCATCGGCACCCAGATCCTCGCCAAGGGCCATGATTTCCCCAACCTCACGCTCGTCGGCGTGGTCGACGCCGATCTCGGCCTGGAAGGCGGCGACCTTCGCGCTGCCGAGCGGGCCTTCCAGCAGATCCGGCAGGTGGCTGGCCGCGCCGGCCGCGCCGACCGGCCAGGCGAGGTGTGGCTCCAGACCCACCAGCCCGGCGCGCGGGTCATGCAGGCGCTGAAGTCAGGCGATGCCGCCGCCTTCCACGCTGCCGAGCGCGCGATGCGGCTGGCCGCCGGCATGCCGCCCTTCGGGCGGCTGGCCGCGATCATCGTTTCAACGCTCGATGCCGCACTCGCCGCAGACGCGGCCCGCGCGCTCGGCCGCGCCGCGCCGGCGGCCAGGGGGATCGCGGTGATCGGCCCCGCGCCGGCGCCGCTGGCCATGCTGCGCGGACGGCATCGGCACCGGCTGCTGGTTCACGCCCGACGCCATGCGCCGCTCCAGGCCTATGTCCGCCAGTGGCTGGACAGCGTGAAGCTGCCGGGCGCGGTGCGGGTGACGATCGATGTCGACCCGCAGTCCTTCCTCTAGCGGTCTGGCCTCTAGCGGTCAGGCCAGCACATAATCGGCGAGCGGATGGTAGCTTGCGCCGCCCCGGCCCAGCCGGCTTTCGACCAGGTGGAATCCCGTCGCGCGCCAGGCGAGCGGCGGGATCGACACGGATTCGAGCCAGCCGCGCAGCGCCGCGCGCGGCGCCCCGGACGCTGCAAAGCGGGCCAGAGTCACATGCGGCACGAAGCGCCGCGCATCGGGCGACAGCCCGGCCCGGCGAAGCGCGGTGCGAACGCTCGCCGCCAGCCGCCCGACCACCTCTGCCGGCTCCACGCCGACCCACAGGCTGGCGATGCGGTCGGGCCGGCCCGCGTCGAAACTGCCCGGCGCGCCCAGCCTGAGGTCGAGCGGCCCACCGCCGACGGTCGCCAGTGCCTGGTGCGCGGCCTCGGCGTCATGCCGGTCAACATCGCCGATGAAGGCCAGCGTCAGGTGCAGCTGCGCGTCCGTCTGCCAGCGCGCGCCCTCGATCCCGCCAGCCACCGACCGCAGCGCCGAGCGAAGCTCGGCCGGCGGCCGCAGCGCCACGAACAGCCGCTGGCTCACCGGGCGGCGGCGCGGGCCGGCTGGCGGTCGAGCTCGCGGCGCACGGTCGGCAGCAGGTTCGCCACCATCACTGCCACGCCCTGACGGTTGGGGTGCATGCCGTCCGCCAGCAGCAGCTTCGGCTGTGCCGCCACCCCGTTCAGGAAGAAGGGATAGAGGGTGGCGCCATGCTTGCGCGCGAGCGCCGGAAAGATGGCGTTGAATTGCCGGCCATAGTCAGGGCCCAGATTGGGCGCGGCGTACATGCCGGCCAGGATCACAGGAATGTTGCGGCGGCGAAGCTCGGCGAGAATGGCGTCCAGATTGGCCTGCGCCTCCGCAACAGGCTGGCCGCGCAGCATGTCATTGGCCCCCAGCGCCACGATCGCCAGATCCGGCGTCTCTTTCAGGCTGTTCAGCACCCAGGGCAGGCGTGCGCGCCCCTGCGCGGTGGTATCGCCGGAAACGCCGGCATTGTGCACGCGAACCTGCCGGCCGTCACGCCGCAGCGCCGCTTCCAGCTGGGCGGGAAAACTCTCGCCCGGCTTCAGCTGATAGCCCGCCGTCAGGCTGTCGCCGAAGGCCAGCACCAGCTGCTCGCGCGCCGCCGCCGGTGCGGCGATCAGCAGCGGGATCAGCAGCAGAAGGTGGAAAAGCCGCACAATTCGGCCATATGCACAGGTCTGGCCAGGCAAGGACAACTCCATGGCAACAGGTTTCCCGGACGCGGATATGGTGATCGACGCCCGCAATGTCACGCTGACGCTGGGCAGTGGGGAGGCCCGCGTCGAGATCCTGAAGGGCATCGACCTTGCAGTCGCGCCGGCTGAGCGGCTGGCCATCCTCGGCCCCTCGGGCAGCGGCAAGTCATCGCTGATGGCGGTGCTCTCGGGCCTCGAATCCCCGACTGGCGGCAACATCCGCGTTGCCGGGGTCGAGATCACCGGGCTTTCCGAGGACGGTCTGGCCGAGGCCCGGCGCGGGCGCATCGGAATCGTGCTCCAGGCCTTCCACCTGATCCCGACGATGACCGCGCTCGAGAATGTCGCGGTCCCCCTCGAACTCGCCGGCCATGTGGATCCGTTCGCCGCTGCCCGGGCCGAGCTCGAGGCCGTCGGCCTCGCCCACCGCACGGGCCATTATCCCACCCAGCTCTCCGGCGGAGAGCAGCAGCGCGTCGCGCTCGCCCGCGCGCTCGGCGTCCGCCCGACGCTGCTGTTCGCCGACGAGCCGACCGGCAACCTCGACGCCGCCACCGGAGAGGCCATCATCGATCTCCTGTTCCGCCGCCTCGACGAGACCGGCGCCACGCTGGTGCTCATCACCCACGACCAGGATCTCGCCGCCCGCGCAACCCGGGTGATCCGCATGCGCGACGGCGCGATCGTCGCCGACACCGCCGCCGAGCCGGTCGCGGCATGAACATCGCCACCAGCCTCCCGCGCGAGGCCGACCGGCTCGCCCGGCCGGCCGCCCCGACGCCCGCCGCCGGCTGGGCGCTTGCCAGCCGGCTTGCCCTGCGCGAGGCGCGCGGCGGTCTTGGCGCGCTTCGCCTGCTGTTCGTCTGCCTGTTCCTCGGCGTGTTCGCGCTCGCCGGGGTGGGCAGCCTGGGTGCGGCGATCGAGAAGGGGCTGGCCGCGCAGGGCCAGCTGCTGCTCGGCGGCGATGTCGAGGCGCGGCTGACCCAGCGCCTGCCCGACGCCGCCGAACGCGCCGCGCTCGCCGGCTATGGGACGGTCTCCGAGTCGATCCGCATGCGCGCCATGGTCCGCGGCGAAAGTGGCGCGGCCGCAGGCCGCCAGCTTCTGGGCGAACTGAAGGCCGTCGACGGCGGCTGGCCCCTCTATGGCGAGGCGACCCTGCGTGGCGGCGGCGGCAATGAAGCGGTGCAGCAGGCGCTGGCGCGCGGCGCCGTGGTGTCGGCCGCGCTCGCCGGCCAGCTCGGCCTCAGCCCAGGCGACCGGATCGGGCTTGGCACCGCGACACTGACGGTCAGCGGCATCCTCGAGCAGGAGCCCGATCGCGCCGGCGAGGGCTTCGCCTTCGGCCCCTCGATCCTGATCGCGCTCGACCGTCTGCCGGAAACGGCGCTGGTGCAGCCCGGCAGCCTCTACCGCCATCACTCGCGTATCCGGCTGCCCCCCGGCACCGATCCCGCCGCCGTCACCGCCGAGCTCGAGGACCGCTTCCCCGACGCCGGCTGGCGGCTGGCGGACCGCCGCGATGGCGCGCCCGGCGTGCGCCGCTTCGTCGAACGGCTGGCCCAGTTCCTGACCCTTGTCGGCCTGACGGCGCTGGCAGTCGCCGGGGTGGGCGTCGGCAATGGCGTGCAGGGCTATCTCGATCGCAAGGGCACGACGATCGCCACCCTGAAAGCGCTCGGCGCCTCGTCGTCGCTGATCCTGCGATCCTATCTGATGCTGATCGGCGGCGTCGCGCTGACGGCGGCGGCCGCGGGCGCGCTGGCCGGCGCGCTGGTGCCACGGCTCGCCGTCGCCTTTGCCGGCGATGCGCTCCCGGTGCCGCCGGTTCTCGGCCTTCACGCCGCGCCGCTTGCGGCGGCAGTCGCATTTGGCCTGCTCGTTGCGCTCGCCTTTGCGGTCCCGCCACTGGCGCGCGCCGGTGCGCTGCCGGCCCAGCGCCTGTTCCGGGGGGGGGTGGAGTCCTGGCCCTGGCCGTCGGCCCAGGCGCTTGCCGTGTCGCTGGGTGCCGGCGCGCTGGTCGCGGCATTGGCCATCGCGCAGGCGGCCGAGCGGCTGTTCGCGATCGGCTTCCTCGCCGGTGCGGGGGTGGTGCTCGGCCTCCTGTTCCTGCTGGGCAGTCTCGTTCGCCGCCTGGCGGCGCGCGCACCACGGCCGAAGCGGGTGCTGCCGCGGCTGGCGCTTGCCAATCTCCACCGGCCCGGCGCGATGACCCGGCAGCTGGTGGTGGCCCTCGGCCTCGGCCTGTCGCTGTTCGCGACGCTCGCCTTCATCGAGACGAGCTTCAATGCCGAGCTCACCCGCACCGTGCCTGCGAAGGCCCCCGGCTATTTCCTGCTCGACCTGCCGAAAGCGGACGCCGACCGCTTCCGCGAGAGCCTGCCCCCCGGCAGCGAGGTGGTGCTTGTCCCCAGCCTCCGGGGACCGCTCACCCAGGTGAATGGCATTCCTGTCTCGGAGCTCACGAACGTGCCCGAGCGAAGCTGGATCCTGCGCGGCGATCGCGGCATCACCTTCGCGACCGATCTGCCGGAAGGCAACCGCCTTGTTGCCGGCCGCTGGTGGCCGGCTGACTATCAGGGCCCGCCGCTCGTCTCGGTCGATGCCGAACAGGCGGGCCTGCTGGGCCTGAAGGTCGGCGACACGCTGACGGTTGCGGTGCTGGGAGTCGAGATCACCGCCACCATCGCCTCGCTTCGGGAAATCGACTGGGATTCGCTCGGGTTCAACTTCGTGATCGTCTTCGACCCGGCAACGCTTCGCGACGCGCCCTACAGCTGGATGGCAACGGTCACGCCGCCGGCCTCGGCCGAGTCCGGCTTCACCGGCGCGATCAGCCGCGCCTTTCCAACCGTGTCGGTGGTGCGGGTGAAAGATGTGGTGGAGGAAGTCAGTGCGCTGGCCATGCAGCTCGGCACGGCGGTTCGCATCGCCGCCTCGGTCGCGATTCTCGCCGGCATTGCCGTGCTGGTCGGCGCGCTGGCCGCCCAGTCGCGGGCGCGAATCTACGACAATGTGATCCTGAAGACGCTGGGGGCCACGCGCCGGCAGCTGATGACGGCAGCTGCCCTGGAATATGGCGGCCTTGGCCTCCTGGTGGCGGGGCTGTCGCTGCTCATCGGGGCGCTCAGTGCCTGGGTCGTTGTCACCCAGGTGCTGGCCTTCGGCTGGAAGCCGGACTGGGGCGTGGCGATGCTGACCGTGCTCGCCGGCGCCGCCGTCACGCTGGTGCTCGGCCTCGTCGGCGCCTGGCGGGCGCTCGGTGTCCGGGTGGCGCGCGTCCTGCGGGAGGCCTGAGGGCGGTTCTGCGGCCATATTGCCGCCATGAAAGAAAATCGCGCCTCTCGCCTTGAAAGGTCACATTTCATGCGCGATATGTTCCACCGAGCCGGGTGCGCCGGCGCAACCAGTGTTCGGGAGATGATGTGATGGTCAATCAGGTCGATCCGCGGTTCGGCCCGGCAGTCGCGGCCCGCACGGGCGCGACCGTTGCCGACTATGATGCGGGCCTCCGCGCCCACATGCTGTCCGTCTACAACTACATGATGTCGGGCGTGCTGCTGACGGGCCTGGTCTCGATCGCCATGGCCTATACCGGCGCCGTCAATGCGCTGGTCTCGCCGGCCGGCGGGCTGTCGGGACTGGGCTGGGTGGTGGCGCTCTCGCCGCTCGCCTTCGTCTTCCTGCTCGGCTTCCGTTACCAGAAGATGTCCGAAGGCGCCGTCCAGGGCCTGTTCTGGACATTTGCAGCGATCATGGGTGCGTCGCTCTCGACGATCTTCCTCGTCTACACGGCGACCTCGATCGCCACCACCTTCTTCGCGACGGCGGCCGCCTTCGCGGGCCTGTCACTCTATGGTTACACCACCAAGCGGGATCTCTCGCGGCTCGGCACCTTCCTGGTGATGGGCCTGGTCGGCATCCTCGTTGCCATGCTGCTCAACTTCTTCTTCCAGTCGGGCACGCTGGCGCTGGTAATCTCGATCCTGGGCGTGCTGATCTTCGCCGGCCTCACGGCCGCCGACACGCAGCGGATCAAGCAGACCTATGACTATGTCGCCGGCACCGACATGGCGGGCAAGGCGGCGATCATGGGTGCGCTGACGCTCTATCTCGACTTCATCAACCTCTTCCAGTTCCTGCTGAGCTTTCTCGGCCAGCGCGAATAGGAACCGACACGCCGAACGCTGGAGGGCGGCGCCGATGGCGCCGCCCTCTTTTCATTTGCATGAACCCCCGCCACATTGGTGACCAAGCGAGGGAGAGGGCCGATGCCCGACGACATCTACCACCATCAGGCACGCCGGCTGGACGGACAGGTGGTCAGCCTGGGGGACTGGCGCGGCCAGGTGCTGCTGATCGTCAACGTCGCCTCGAAATGTGGCTTCACCCCCCAATATGCGGGGCTGGAGGCCTTGTACCAGCGCTTCCGCGACCGCGGCTTCGCCGTGCTCGGCTTCCCCTGCAACCAGTTCGGCAAGCAGGAGCCGGGCGACGAGGCGGAGATCGCCCGCTTCTGCTCGACGACCTGGCCGGTCAGCTTCCCGATGTTCGCCAAGATCGAGGTCAATGGCGAGAACGCCCACCCGCTCTACCGGCAGCTCAAGGAGGCAGCCCCCGGGCTGCTGGGGTCCACGGCGATCAAGTGGAACTTCACGAAGTTCCTGGTGAACCGCGCGGGCGAGGCGGTCGAGCGCTTCGCACCCACCGTCAAGCCCGAGGACATCGCCCCCCGGATCGCGAAGCTCCTGGCCTGATCTCCGGGGCCGGCCCGCCATGCCCGTGATTGCCGTGGATGGTCCGGCCGCGTCCGGCAAGGGAACCATCGCCAAGGCCCTGGCCCGCCACTTCGGCCTGCCGCACCTCGATACTGGTGCGCTCTATCGCGCCGTCGCGCTGGCAGCGCTCCGCGCCGGAACCCCGCTCGACGACGCAGCGGCGCTCGGCCGGCATGCGGCCGCGCTCGACCTGTCGCTGATCGAGGATCCGGCGCTGCGCGATGTCGCGACGTCGGCTGCCGCCTCGCGAATCTCCGCCTTTCCCGAGGTTCGAAGCCGCCTGCTTGCCTTCCAGCAGGCCTTTGCCGGCCAGCCCGGCGGCGCCGTGCTCGACGGCCGCGACATTGGCACTGTGATCGCGCCGCATGCCGACGCCAAGCTGTTCGTCACCGCCCGCCCCGAGGTGCGGGCCCGGCGCCGCTATCTCGAATATCTCGCTGCCGGCCGCGATATCGCCGAGGCCGACGTCGCTGCCGACATTTCCCGCCGCGACGCGCAGGACAGCGGCCGGGCCACAGCCCCGCTCGTTCGCGCCGACGACGCCGACTTGCTCGACAGCAGCGATTTGGATATAGCCGCCGCCGTCCAGACCGCCATCGATCTTGTTTCACGGCGGCTGGACCGGACTTCCTGAAGGGGGGCGCCCGGGGGCAGGAAAGCCTTCGCGCGCCCGTTTTGGCTTGTCGGCGCCGGGCCACCGGCCACGTCGCTCCGCCGATATCCTTCCCGGAATGCGCCGTGGTGCAACCCCCGTGCAAGACCGCCGGAGACAACCGGTTGGCCTGCATCTGAATGACAGGATCTTCATGGTTTCGACCGACATGCCCACCCGCGACGATTTCGCGGCCCTTCTCGACAAGAGCCTGGGCGCCTCCCAGAGCTTCGAGGGACGGGTGGTGAAGGGGCGGGTCACCGCCATCGAGAATGACCTGGTGGTGATCGACGTGGGCCTGAAGTCGGAAGGCCGTGTCTCCATCCGCGAGTTCACGCCGCCGGGCGGCGTGCCCGAAGTTGCCGTCGGCGACGAGGTCGAAGTCTATGTCGACCGGGTGGAAAATGCCTTCGGTGAAGCCATGCTGTCGCGTGATCGCGCCCGCCGCGAGGCTGCCTGGGACAAGCTCGAGGCGCAGTTCAACGCCGGCGAACGGGTGGAAGGCGTGATCTTCGGCCGCGTGAAGGGCGGCTTCACCGTCGACCTGGGCGGCGCGGTCGCCTTCCTGCCCGGCAGCCAGGTCGACATCCGCCCGGTGCGCGACGTGACCCCGCTCATGGGCATTCCGCAGCCCTTCCAGCTGCTGAAGATGGACCGGAAGCGCGGCAACATCGTCGTCTCCCGCCGCTCCATCCTCGAGGAAACCCGCGCCGAGGCCCGCTCCGGCCTGATCCAGAGCCTGACGGAAGGCCAGGTGATCGAGGGCGTGGTCAAGAACATCACTGACTATGGCGCCTTCGTCGATCTCGGCGGAATCGACGGGCTGCTGCACGTCACCGACATGAGCTACAAGCGCGTCGCCCACCCGAACGAGGTCATCAACATCGGTGACACGGTGAAGGTGCAGATCATCCGGATCAACCGCGAGACGCAGCGCATCTCGCTGGGCATGAAGCAGCTGGAATCGGATCCCTGGGAAGGCGCGGAGGCCAAATATCCGGTCGGCGCGAAGCTGAAGGGCCGGGTCACCAACATCACCGAATATGGCGCCTTCATCGAGCTGGAGCCGGGCATCGAGGGCCTCGTGCACGTGTCCGAGATGAGCTGGGTCAAGAAGAATGTCCACCCAGGCAAGATCGTCTCGACCAGCCAGGAAGTGGATGTGGTCGTCCTCGAGGTCGATGGCGACAAGCGCCGCATCTCGCTGGGGCTGAAGCAGGCGCAGCGCAACCCCTGGGAGGTCTTCGCGGAGAACCACCCCGTCGGCTCCGTCGTCGAGGGCGAGGTCAAGAACGCGACCGAATTTGGCCTGTTCATCGGCCTGCCGGGCGACGTGGACGGCATGGTCCACATGTCCGACATCGCCTGGGGCGTCTCGGGCGAGGCGGCGCTCGCGCTCTACCGCAAGGGCGAGATGGTGAAGGCCCAGGTGCTCGAGGTCGATGTCGAGCGCGAGCGGATCTCGCTCGGAATCAAGCAGGTCTCGGGCGATGGCGCGGGCGACGGCGCATCGGCCGGCGCGTCGGCCGGCGGCTTCGACCTGCGCAAGAACGAGATCGTCACCTGCATCGTGCGCGAGACGCGCGATGGCGGGATCGAGGTGCAGGTCGGCGAGGATGGCCCGACGGCCTTCATCAAGCGCGCTGACCTCAGCCGCGACCGCGACGAGCAGCGCCCCGAACGCTTCCAGGTCGGCCAGAAGGTCGATGCCATGGTGATCGGCTTCGAGCGCGGCAAGAAGCCGATGCTCTCCATCAAGGCGATGCAGATCGCCGAGGAGAAGCAGCAGGTCGCACAATATGGCTCCTCGGACTCGGGCGCGTCGCTGGGTGACATCCTGGGCGCCGCCCTCAACAAGGCGAAGCAGGACAGCTGAGCCGCCGTCAGCGGCAAGGCAAAGGGGGGCGGCGCCGGGCGCGCCGCCCTTTTCTTTACCAGTTGAAGGGCTTGACTGACTCTTTCAGGGAAGCCCATAGTGGCTTCTTGGGGGAGCTGCCATGATCCGGTCCGAACTGGTGCAGAAGATCGCCGACGCCAACCCGCACCTTGGCCTCAAGGATGCCGAGCGGGTGGTCGCCACCATCCTCGATGCCATCGCCGATCGCCTGGCCGAAGGCGGCCGGGTGGAGCTCCGGGGGTTCGGCGCCTTCTCGACCCGGGCCCGCAACGCCCGCACCGGGCGCAATCCGCGCACCGGCGAATCCGTCGCCGTGGAAGCCAAGCGCGTGCCGCATTTCAAGCCCGGCAAGGAGTTGCGCGATCGGCTCAACATGTGACCGCCGCCGACACGGCAATGGCCGGGTCGGCAGCGTCGCACGCCTGCTGTTGGCTGGCCCCTTCGCATGTTTTCGCCGACAGCCGCCCCGATCCCGGCCGTGCGGGCGGTTGACGGGCCCGGTCCGGCCGGTCAAGCCGCAAGCCTGTCGCGCGCTCGCGCGGACGTGGCGGAACCGGTAGACGCAGCGGACTTAAAATCCGCTTGGAGGCTTCTCCAGTGCGGGTTCGACTCCCGCCGTCCGCACCAGCCCCGGCCGGCGGGGATCGCTTGATCGAGCGCAAGGCCGGGCGCGCGCGATTGTGCGAGGCTGCGGGAAGGAGGCTCCATCCATGCGTATCCTTGTTGCCAGCAACCTGTCGGCCCTGTCGGCCCGCGCGCTCGAGCGGGGCGCGCAGCTGGCGCAGGATACCGGCGGCGCGCTCGCCATCGTCCATGCGGTGGACAGTGAAGGGTCCGAAGCGCTGAAGGCCCAGTTCGCCGACCATGCCCGGGCCGAACTGGCCGAAGCGGCGGCGCGCCACGGCAACGGCATCGCGCCACCGGAGCTGGTCATTCGAGTCGGGCACGGCCCGTCCGAAGTGGCCGATGTCGCCCGCCGCTGGAACGCCGACCTTGTCGTCGCCGGCCTGCACCACCCGGACCGCCGCCGGCCCGGCGCCTTCCGCCACACGCTGGCAGGCCAGCTGGTCGGCGGGCTCGGCCGGCCGATCCTGATCGCCGGCTGCCCGGTCGAGGGGCCCTATCCGCGCGCGGTCGTCGGGGTTGACTTCTCGGTCTATTCGCGCGCCGCGATCCGCATGGCCCGGCGGGTTGTCCCGCTTGGCATGCTCCATCTGATCCACGCCTATCAGGTGCCCTTCAAGTCCTGGCTGATGGACAAGGCCTATGCGGACGAGTTCAGCTACGCCGAGCGCCTCGAGTTCGACGAATTTCTCGCTGCCGAAATGGCCGACCTGTCTGAGCGCGCCATCCGCGCCGGCGTGCCGGTCGAGGCGATCACGACCGAGCTCGTCGAGGGACCGGCGCTCTCCGTGCTGAGGGACCGGATCGCGGCGCTTGACGCGCCGCTGGCTGTCGTCGGCACCCACGGGCGGACGGGAATTGCCCGCCTCCTTCTGGGCAGCGTCGCCCAGGCCCTGGTCGATGACCCCCCGGCCGACCTCCTGATCGTGCCCATGGTTGTGCCCGCAGCCCGCGGGCGGGCATGACAGGGCTATCGCCGGCGCGCTGCCGCCGCTAACGGCGCGCCATGGATCTCGGCTTCCTGTCCGAGCCGGGCGCCTGGCAGGCGCTTGGCACCGTCGTCATGATCGACCTGGTGCTGGCAGCCGACAATGCCATCGTCATCGGCGCGCTGGCGGCCGGCCTGCCGCCGGCGGATCGCCGGCGGGTCATCCTGTTCGGGATGGTCGCCGCCCTTGTCCTTCGAATCGCCTTCGCGCTCATGGTGGTGCAGCTGCTCGACATCGTCGGCGTGCGCCTTGCCGGCGGGCTGCTGCTGCTGTGGGTGTGCTGGAAGATGTACCGCGAACTGCGCCCCGGCGCGCCCGAGGCAACGGTTGCCGCCGACGGCATGCTGGTCGCCGCGCCCGGCCCGGCCCCCAGGAGCTTCTGGAGTGCCGCCTGGGCGGTGGCGGTCGCCGACCTGTCGATGAGCCTCGACAATGTGCTCGCCGTCGCCGGGGCGTCAAAACACCATACCGAAATCATGGTGTTCGGTCTCGTGCTGTCGGTCGCGCTGATGGGGGTGGCCGCCAACTACATCGCGAAGCTGATCGAACGCCACCGCTGGATCGGCTGGATCGGCCTGCTGCTCATCCTCTATGTGGCGATCGACATGATCCTCTCGGGCGGTCGCGACGTCATCCCCGTGCTCGCCTTCTGAGGGTCAGGGGATCAGCAGCAGCGAGCCTGTCGTCGCCCGCGCCTCGAGGTCGGCGTGCGCGCACGCCGCCTCGGCCAGCGGATAGCGCCCGCCGATGTGGGCGCGAAGCGTGCCATCCGCGATCCGCGCCAGCACCGCTGCAAAGCCCGCCGCCCGATCCTCGGGCGTGGCGTAATAGTCGAACAGGGTCGGCCGTGTGGCAAAGAGCGATCCCTTGCGCGCGAGGATCGCGAAATCGACCGGCCCCACCGCACCCGAGGCATTGCCATAGCAGACATGCAGGCCGCGCCGCCGAAGCGAGTCGAGCGAGGGTTCGAAGGTCGCCTTCCCCACCCCGTCGAACACGACCGACACGCCCTCGCCCGCCGTCAGCTCGCGCACGCGCACCGGCACCTCGGGATAGGCGAGCACATGGTCGGCGCCGGCCGCCTCGGCCAGCGGCCGCTTCGAGTCGCTGCCGACGGTCGCGATCACGGTCGCGCCCACCGCCTTCAGCCAGGCCGTCAGCAGCAGCCCCACCCCGCCGGCTGCGGCATGCACCAGCACCGCGTCGCCCGCGCCGACACGCGCGCAGCGCTCGACCAGGAACTCGACCGTGCAGGCTTTCAGCCACAGGGCGGCCGCTGTCGCCTCGTCGATTCCGGCCGGCAGCTTCACCAGCCAGTCGGCCGGAACGATCCGGTGCGTCGAATAGCTGCCGGGCGTTGGCGTGAAATAGACCACCCGGTCGCCCACCGACAGGCCCGTGACCCCCTCGCCCAGCGCTTCGACCGTTCCCGCCGCCTCCATCCCGAGCCCGCTCGGCAGCGGGAGCGGATAGAGGCCGCGGCGATGGTAGGTGTCGATGAAGTTCACACCGATTGCCGCGTGGCGGACGCGCGCCGCGCCGGGGCCCGGCTCCCCCACACCCACATCGGCATAACTCAGCACCTCCGGCCCGCCGGTCGCCTCGATCCGGATCGCCTTCATCGCAACCGTTCCTTGCTTCGCCCGCCGTCCGGCAGGCAGATGCTGCCGTCGCGGCGGTTCGCCCGCAGCGCCTCCCAGGCGCGGACGGGCTGGTCGGAGGCAATCAGCTGCACGCCGCGCGCCGCCAGATCGGCATATCCGCGCCCGTCGCCATCGGCCAGATACAGATCGTCCAGCCGTTCGCCGGGTCGGCCGAGCGTCCCCAGGATCACCTCGACACCCAGGCGCGCGAACCGCGCGAGCAGCGCCGGGTCCGGCTCGCGCGTGCCCGCGAACAGCAGCAGCCGCGGCCCGGCGAGGCCCTCGATAGCACGGATTTCAGCCGCAGTCCGGCCGCTGGCGGAGATCATCATGTCCGGCGCGGCCGCCCGTGCCGCCCGCACATCCTCGAGCGTGTAGGCGATCAGGATGACCTGCGATTCCATCCCAGCCCGGCGCACATGCTCGACCACCTCGGAAAGCGGCACCCCGGGCTTGATGTCGAGCTGGAGGATCGCGCCGCGCCGCTTCGCCCACACCAGCGCCTCGTCCAGCGTCGGCACGGGCTCGTCCGTCATACGGCCCTGGCCGTCGGTCAGCCGCGCGCGCCGCACCTCGGCGAAGGGCAGCGCATCGACCCGTCCGCTCGCCGTCGTTGTGCGATCGAGGGTCTCGTCATGCATCAGCACCAGAACGCCATCGGCCGTCCGGCGGATGTCGGTCTCGATCAGCAGCGGCCCGGCCCGGGCGGTGCGGGTGAAGCTGTCGAGCGAATTCTCGGCCGCCGACGGGTCAGGCTGGCCGCGATGCGCCGAGACCAGCGCCAGGCCACGTTCGCGCAGGCAGTCGAACACCGCCGGCAGGTCCGGCGGTGGCGGCGCCGGAGCCCGCTGCGGCTGGAGGGTGCCGAGCGTGCAGCCCCCCAGCAAGAGGAGGATCGCCGCGAATCGCGCTGCCGACAGCATGGCCCTGCCCTAGCGACCGGACTGGACCGGCGGAAGCCGGCGGCCGCAGCCCATTTCGCGAGGGTTCCCGCCCCCCGCCACCTTGGCTAGGCTTGGAAGGGCCGGGGGACATCGGCGGGAGGACAGCATGGCTGACAGCACGGATTTCCTCATCGTGGGCGCAGGCTCGGCCGGCTGCGTGCTCGCGGCCCGCCTCAGCGAGGATCCGGGCACGACCGTGACGCTGCTGGAGGCCGGCGGCAACGACCGGTCGATGCTGATCAACATGCCGGCCGGCATCGCCGAGATCCTGCCGCCCGAAAAGGAGAATGAATTCAACTGGGGCTACTGGACGGAACCGCAGGCGCAGCTGAACGGCCGGCGGCTGTTCTGGCCGCGCGGGCGGGCGCTCGGCGGCTCGTCGGCGATCAATGGCATGGTCTACATCCGCGGCGCGCCCTCGGACTATGACCGCTGGGCCCAGGCCGGCTGCACCGGCTGGGGCTGGGCTGACGTGCTGCCCTTCTTCCGCAAGGCCGAGGACAGCGATCGGGGCGAAAGCGAGTGGCACGGCGTCGGCGGGCCGCTGGCCGTCACGCAGCGGATGCTGCCGCACGTGCTGAACGACGCCTTCATCGAAGCGGCGGTCGAGGCCGGATTCCCGAGAAACCCGGATTTCAACGGCCCCGAACTCGAAGGCGCCGGCGCCTATGATTCGACCATCCGCGGCGGCCAGCGCTGTTCGGCGGCGCGCGCCTATCTGACACCCGCGGTTCGCCGCCGAGCAAACCTTCGAATTCTCACCCGGGCGCTCGCCGCGCGGCTGCTGTTCCAGGGGCGGCGGGCCATCGGGGTGGCGCTGGCCGACGGGCGCACGCTGAGCGCGCGCCGCATCATCCTGTCCGGCGGGGCCGTCAACTCCCCGCAGCTGCTGATGCTCTCAGGTATCGGCCCGGCCGATCATCTGCGGGCGCTCGGGATCGAGGTGGTGGCGGACCGCCCGCAGGTCGGGCAGAACCTGCAGGATCATCTCGACATCATCGTCCAGTGGAGCTGCCGCGAGCCCATCACCCTCAACGGCAATTCGAAGGCACTCACCAAGATCGTCTCGGCGCTGGACTGGATCGTCCGCAAGTCGGGCCATGCCAGCTACATGCCGACCGCCGCCGGCGCCTTCGTCTCGACGCGCGCGGGGCTGGCCGCACCCGACATCCAGATGCACTTCATGCCGGTCAAGGGGGAGCCGCACGGGCGCGGCGGCGTGAACCCGGAACATGGCTACCAGGTGCATGTCTGCCAGCTGCGCCCGGAAAGCCGGGGCGAGATCCGGCTGGCCTCGCCCGACCCCCGCGCCCATCCGGCGATCGATCCCAACTATCTGTCAGCGCCCGAGGATCTCGATACGCTGGTCAAGGGCGTGGAGATCGCGCGCGCGATCGGCCGCCAGCCGGCACTCGCCCGCTACAACGCCGGCGAGGCCTGGCCGGGTGATGATGTCGCCGGCCCGGCGCTCGTCGAACGAATCCGGGACTGGGCCGAGACCATCTACCATCCTGTCGGCACCTGCCGGATGGGGCCGGACGCCGACGCCGTCACCGACGTCGGCCTGCATGTGAACGGGGTCGAGGGGCTGATGGTCGTCGATGCCTCGATCATGCCCTGGCTTGTCTCCGGCAACACCAACGCGCCGACCATCATGATCGCCGAGAAGACGGCTGCCGCCCTCCGCGCCGAGCAGCGGGCCAGCGCCCGGGCCGCTGCATGAGCGTCGAGCCCTTTACCATCCCCGTCAACGAGGCCGAGGTTGCCTGGATCCACCGCCGGGTCGCCGAATTCCGCTTCTTCGAGGAGCCGGAGGGCCATGGCTGGGAACATGGTGCCAACCGCGCCTACATGGCGCGGCTGCGCGACCATTGGCTGACACGCCACGACTGGCCCGCGACCGTCGAGCGGCTGAACCGCTTCCCGAACATCCGGGTCGAGGTGGCGGCCGGCCTCAGCCTTCACGCCATTCACCGGCCAAGCCCGCGCGCCGACGCCCGCCCGCTCCTCATCGCCCATGGCTGGCCCGGCTCGGTCCTGGAGTTCGAGGCGATCATCGACCGCCTCGCCGAGCCGGAGGATCCCTCGGCCCCGGCCTTCCATGTGGTGGCCCCCTCGCTGCCTGGCTACGCCTGGTCCGACAAGCCGAAGGCCCCGCTCGGGCCGCGCGCCGTCGCCCGGCTCTATGACGAGCTGATGCACTGCCTCGGCTATGACCGCTTCGTCTACCAGGGCGGGGACTGGGGCAGCGTGATCGGCGGCTGGCTCGGCCTCGACTCCCGGCGGATCGAGGCGCTTCACCTCAACGGCTATGGCCTGCGGTCGGCCGACATGTCGGCCACCACCGACGAGGAGCGGCGCTGGCTCGCCTGGGCGCGCATGATCCGGGCCACCGAAACCGGCTATCTCGTCCTCCAGGGCACCAAGCCGCAGAGCCTGGGCTTTGCAATGATGGACTCGCCCATGGGCGTGGCGGCCTGGCTCGCCGAGAAATATGGCGGCTGGTCGGACACCGGGGGCAGTATCGTCGAGCCGCCCTTCCCGCTCGACACGCTCCTCGACACCATCATGATCTATCTGACGACGCGCAGCTTCGTCACCGCCACCTGGCTCTATCGCGGCATGTTCCTGGAAGGCGGATTCACGATTCCGCCGGGGCAGCGGATCGAGGTGCCGACCGGCGTTGCCGCCTTCCCGCGCGACCTGCTCGCCTTCCCGCCGCGCGCCATGGTCGAGCGCGGCTACCATGTCGTCCACTGGACGGACATGCCCGCCGGCGGCCATTTCGCCGCGCTCGAGGCGCCGGACCTGCTGCTCGCCGACCTGCGCCGCTTCGTCGCCGCCCTTGGTTGACGCGGCCGCGCCCGACGGCCCGGCGCCGGTTCCGGCCTGGCCGCTTGCGGCCCTGCTCATCGGCTCGTCGCTGCTGGCCTTCGGCCCGCTGCTCGTGCGCCTCGCGGATACCGGCCCGATCGCATCGGCCTTCTGGCGGATGGCCCTGGCCGCGCCCGTGCTGCTGGCGGTGGCCTGGGCCCGCCGCGACATCGGCACGCCCCTGCCGGCCCGCCGCCTGCCGTTCGGGATCGCGTTTCTCGCCGGCGCCTTCTTCGCCGCCGATCTCGCCGCCTGGCACCTGGGGATCGTCCGCACCACCACCGCCAACGCCACCCTGTTTGCCAACACCACGGCCTTCATGCTGGCCGGCTGGGCGATCCTGGTGCGCGGCGAGCGGCCCTCGGCCGCGACGGCCCGCGCGCTTCTCCTCGCGCTCGCCGGCGCGCTGCTGCTCATGGGCAGTTCGGCGCGGCTGTCGCCGGCCCATCTCGTGGGCGATCTGCTCAGTCTTGCAGCCGCCGCCTTCTACACCTTCTATCTGCTGACCATCATGCGCCTTCGCGACCGCTTCACCACGGCAACGGTGCTGGGCCTCTCGACCGCGTCGAGCGCGATCCTGCTGCTGCCGGCCGCGCTTCTCGAGCCGGCTGTCTTCTGGCCGGCCGACTGGCGGCCCGTCCTGGCACTTGCCGTCTCCAGCCAGCTTGCCGGCCAGGGCCTCATGGTGTTCGCCAGCGGCCGGCTGCCAGCCTTCATCGTCGGCATCGGGCTTCTGGTGCAACCGCTGGTCTCGGCGATCGCCGGCTGGCTGGCCTTCGCCGAGGTGCCCGGCCCGGCGGCGCTCACCGGCGCTGCCCTCATCGGCGCGGCACTTGTCCTCATCCGGCGCTAGCCTCCCATATGCCTTGCGCTTGCCCGGCGCGCCCGGCACAAGGCCGCCATGGACCGTCGCCTGTTCCTGGCCGGCAGCCTCGCCGCCACCCTTCCGCCCATCCCCCTTCTCGCTTCCACCGACAGGCCCCGCATGCAGCCGCCACGCGCCCGCAAGATCCCGCACAGCTTCACGAAATTCGGGATCACCGTGGAGGATCCCTACGCCTGGCTGCGCGACCCCGGCTATCCGAAGGTGACCGACGCGGCGATCCTGGCCCACCTGCGCGCCGAGAACGCCTATTTCGAGCATCACATGCAGCCCCAGTCGATGCTGGTGGAGGCCCTGTTCGAGGAGCTGAAGGGCCGCGTGCCGCCCGAGGATTCGAGCGTTCCCGTCCCCGAGGGCGCGTTCGAATATTGGTGGGCGTTCGAGAAGGGCGCGCAGTATCGCAACTGGTACCGCCGCCCGCGCGGCGGCGGAGAGGTCGCGCTCATCCTCTCGGAACCGGCGCTCGCGCAGGGCAAGGCCTATTTCCGCCTCGGCTCGTTCGCCGTCTCGCCCGACGGCCGCCGGCTGGCCTATTCCTATGACGACAGCGGCGACGAGCGCTTCAGCCTCGTGGTGCGCGACCTCGGGACCGGCAAGGATCTGGAGACCATCGCCACCGACAGCTTCGGCCAGCCCGCCTGGACGGCCGACAGCCAGGGTCTCGTCTGGGCGCAGACCTCGGCCGAATGGCGGCCGGACCGGATCCGGCTCCACCGCCTCGGAACCCCGGCCGGCAACGACCCCATCCTCTACCAGGAAAAGGACAATTTCTTCACCTCGGTGGGCCAGAGCCAGGACCGTCGCTGGATTCTCGTGAACGCCAGCCAGTCGGCCACCAGCGAAGTCCATGTGATCGACGCCGCCGACCCGACAGCGCCACCGCGCCTGGTGCGCGCCCGCAGGACGGGTCATGACTATTCGGTCGATGCGCGCGGCGACACGCTCTTCATCCGCTCGAACGAAGCGAACCCCAATTTCACCCTCTACACGGCGCCCGCTACCGATCCCGGTCGCTGGACGAAGCTGCTCGACGGCGACGAGCGCCTCTATCTGCGCGGCGTCACACCCTTCGCCAGCTACATCGCCATCGAGGAGCGGCTCGATGGCCTCGACCAGGTGCGCCTCGTCTTCCCTGATGGCCGCGAACGCCGCATCGCCTTTCCGGAAGCAAGCTATGCCGCCGGTCTCGGCACCAATGCCGAGGCCGATGCGCCGCTGCTTCGCCTCAATTACGAATCCATGGTCACGCCGCGCACCGTCTATGACTATGATGTCGCCGCCGACCGGCTCGTCACCCGCAAGGTGCAGGAAATCCCGTCCGGCTATGACGCCAGCCAGTATGTGACCGAGCGGCTGATGGCCCCGGCGCGGGACGGCGCGCGGGTGCCCGTCTCGGTCGTCTACCGCAAGGATTATGCGAAGGACGGCACGAAGCCGCTCCACGTCTATGGCTATGGCAGCTACGGCATTGCCATGCCGCCGGGCTTCTCGGCCTCGCGCCTGTCGCTGCTCGACCGTGGCTTTGCCTATGCGATCGCCCATATCCGCGGCGGCGACGACATGGGCTACACTTGGTATCTGGACGGCAAGCTGGAGCGCAAGGCCAACACCTTCAACGACTTCATCGATGCCACCCGGCACCTGCACAGGTCGGGCTTCGGGCGGCCCGCCACCACCTCGGCGAGCGGCGGCTCGGCCGGCGGCTTCCTGATGGGGGTCGTCGCCAACGAGGCGCCCACCCTGTTCAACGCCATCGTCGCGCATGTGCCGTTCGTCGACGTGCTCAACACCATGCTCGACACTTCGCTGCCGCTCACCCCCGGCGAGTTTCCCGAATGGGGCAATCCCGCCGAAAGCGAGGCTGTCTTCCGCCGTCTGCTGGCGCTCTCTCCCTATGAGCAGGTGCGGCGGCAGAACTATCCCGCCATGCTGGTGACAGCCGGTCTCAACGACCCGCGCGTGACCTACTGGGAGCCGGCGAAGTGGGTCGCCCGGCTGCGCGAGCGCAAGACCGACGACAATCTGCTCCTGCTCAAGACCAACATGGGCGCCGGCCATGGCGGCAAGTCCGGCCGCTTCGAAGCGCTGCGCGAGGTGGCCGAGGAATTCGCCTTCATCCTCCTGGCGCTGGAGGGAAGGGCGCGGGCGTGACACGCCTGCCCTTCCGGCTTGCGATCGAGCCGGAAGCGGGCGACATCGACGAGCTGGGGCATGTGAACAATGCCGTCTATGTCCGCTGGCTGCAGGACATTGCGACGACCCACTGGCGCGCGGTTGCGCCGGTGGCCGACCAGGACCGCTTCATCTGGGTCGCGAGCCGGCACGAGATCGACTATCGCCGCCCCTGTCACCTCGGCGAGCGGCTGGCCGCCGAGACCTGGGGCGAGAATCCGCGCGGCGCCCGCTTCGATCGCTGCACCCGCATCCTCGGGCCCGATGGCACCATCCGGGTCGAGGCGCGCACCACCTGGGTGCTGATGGACCGGGCGCTGATGCGCCCGGCCCGGGTGCCAAAGGCGATGGCCGCCCTGTTCCTGTGGCCGGGCGGCGCGCCGGGCTGAGCGTCAGCGATTGTCGGCCAGGGCTCGCGCGGCAAGATCTGCCGCCGGCGTGCCCGGTGCGGCCTTCGTCACCATCGTCCACACCCGCCGGGCCGCCTCGAGGTCGCCATTGGCAGCGGCGATATTGCCCTGTTCGAACATGATGTCCGGATCCTCGGGCGCCAGTGTCGAGGCGCGGCTGATGTCGCGCACCGCCTGCCCCAGGTCGCCCGCCCGGCGGGCGAGCGCGGCCGACAGCATCCAGGCGTGCGGCTCGTCGCGGTCGAGCTCGAGCGCCCGGTCGAGATCGGCCCGCGCTTCCGACAGCCGGCCCAGCTCGGTCTCGGCGCGGGCGCGGTCGATGAGAAAGCCGGCGGTGCGCTTCGGCGCGAACTCCCCGGCCGAGGCGATCGCCGCGGTGAGATGGGCAACGGCCGGCTTGGGCCGTCCGGCCAGCAGCGCGGCATTGCCCGCCTGCCCCCAGAAATCGGCGGCAAAGGGCGACTTCGCCTTTGCCGCCAGTTCCGCCGCCCCGGCGAGCGTTGCCTCGGCTTCCGCGAACTTCTCGAGCCGCAGCTGCGCCAGCGCCAGGCAGTGGCGCGCCGGCAGGCCGCCGCCGCGCGCCGCCCACTCGGTCGCATAGGTCTCGGCCGTCTCAGCGGCCGTCTCGATGGCGCGAACGCAGCCATCGTAGCGCTTGCGGTCGAGCGCCGGGTCGAGCGGCGCTTCCTGCGCCGCAGCGGGCGCGGCCAGGAGGAGAAGGCTGAGCAGGGCAGGCTTCATGGGGCAAGGCTTTCGATCGTGCGGAACAGAAGCTCGAGATGGGCCGGCGCTGACAAGCGATGGTCGCCCCCCTTCACCAGCGTCAGCGTCACATCAGCCGAAGCCAGCGCCGCCATCAGCCGGCGGGAGATGTCCCACGGCACATCCGCATCCGCCTCGCCGTGCAGCAGCCGGACGGGCGCGGTGATGGGGATGGGCGCATCGAGCAGGCAGGCCCCCTTGGCATCCTCGATCAGCGCCCGGCTGTAGCGGTAAGGTTCGGGCGAATAGGCCGACGGGCGGGTGACGAAGCCGGCATGCGCAAGCCGCTCCACCTCGTCGGCCGCCAGCGCCAGGCCCCAGCGGGTGAAATCGGGCGCCGCCGCGATCCCCACCAGCGCGTGGATGGCTGCCGGCCGGGCAAGCGCCAGGTGCAGCATGACCCAGCCGCCCATCGAGGAGCCGACGGGCAGGATCGGCCCCGGCGCGACGGCGTCCACGACTGCCAGCGCATCCGCCGCCCAGCGCCGGATGGTGCCGGCCTCGAACGCCCCGTCGGATTGGCCGCAGCCCGAATAGTCCATCAGCAGGCAGGCGCGGCCGGTCGTCCCGGCCCAGTCCATCAGCGCCGTCGCCTTGGTGCCGGTCATGTCCGACATGTAGCCGGGCAGGAACAGGATGGTCGGCCTGCGACCTGCACGGTGGCGCACCGCCAGCCGCACGCCGTGCCCCCGGTCGATCATGTGGACATCCGGCATCGCCCAAGCCCCTAGCCGAGGCGCCCGGCTTGCGCGAGAGGCCGCGCAGCGCTATGCATTCGAATCATGCGCTGCCGCTGGCTGCCCGGTCTGCTCGCCCTGCTGGTGCTTGCGCTCGCCGGCAACCCGCCGCCGGCGCTTGCCCTGCCGGTGGCTTCGACCGATCCGCATGCGGCCGCGGCGCCCTGCCATGGCGAGGCGCAGGTCGAAATCCCTGCAAGGCCCGACCGCGACGACCTCGAATCGCCCGCCTGCTGCCCCGATGGCTGCCCGGGCCACTGCATGATCACCGCGGCGCTGATCCCGGCCGTGCCGACGATCGGCCTGCCATCGCCGCAAACGAGCCGACCGGCGTGGCCGCCGTCAGCACTCGCCGACCGACCGCCCGGCGCCGCCGACCGACCACCGCGCGCCTGACGTCCGTTCGCCACCCGCCGCTGCACGGCCGGGTTTCGGGCAACGCCTGTCAGGAAGATTTCCATGCAACCCATCCTTGCTGCCCTTGCGGCGGCACTTCTGGCCATGCCGGCGGGCGCGCGCCCCGTCTCCTGGCCGGGGGGCTTGACCGTCATCGCCGAGATCAACCCCATCATGGGTTCGGCGCTTGTCCACTATACCCCCAACCGCCACTGGTCCGTGGGCGGGCGATATGTCCGCATGCGCGCGGAGAACTGGCAGCTTGCCGGCGCGCAGGCGACATGGCTCGTCCGCCGCTGGAACATGCCGGCTGCCCAGGCAAATCTCTACGTCTCGGGCATGGCCGGTGCTGCGTTCGACGATGGCGGCCCCGCGCGGCCGGGCGGCTTCCTCGAGGCCCAGGCCGACTGGGAGAATCGCCGGCTGATGGTGATGGGCATGGGCCGGCTGACGGCCGCCGAGGGCCAGGGCCAGTCGGACATGCAGATGCTCCGCCTCGGCTGGGCGCCCTATGCCGGCAACTATGGTGACGTCCATCTCTGGCTGTTCGGCCAGCTGATGCGTGACAGCGCCGCCGCCGACACCCTCCAGCCCGCCCTCGTCGCGCGGGTCTTCTACCGAACCGTGATGCTCGAGGCCGGCGCGACCGATCGCGGCCGGCTGATCCTCAACGCGCAGCTGCGCTTCTGAACCTGAAAGGAAAACCCATGCGTATCCTGCTGATGGCCGCCCTTCTCGCCGCTGCACCGGCGCTTGCCGCACCGCCACCCCAGCTGGTGACGGTCAAGGTCAACGGCCTTGTGTGCGATTTCTGCGCCCGCTCGATCGAGGCGATGATGAAGCGACGGGCTGACGTGGAGCGCGTGCATGTCGATCTCGGCAAGGGCGAGGTTCACCTCAGCCTCAAGGCCAATGCCACGCTCGATGACGCGACGCTGCGCAAGCTGGTGACGGACAGCGGCTATGCGGTCGCCGCCATCGAACGGCAGCCGCGATGACCCGCCCGCTCGACAGCCGGGATCTCGCGCCGGCCACCCTCAGCCTGTTCGCCTCGACGACGACTCTCCTGTGCTGCGCGCTCCCGGCCCTGCTGGTGACGCTGGGTCTGGGCGCGGCGCTGGCCGGGCTGGTCTCGGCCGCGCCCTGGCTCGTTGCGCTCACCCGCTACAAGGTCTGGCTGTTCGCCGGATCGGCGCTGCTCATGGCCCTGGCATTCGCGGCGCATCGCCGGTCGGCCGGTCGCCCCTGCCCGACCGATCCGGCCCAGGCGCGCGCCTGCCAGCGGCTGCGGCGGGCGTCGGCTCTCATGCTGGGTGCCTCGGCCATCACCTGGGCAGTCGGCTTCTTCTTCGCCTTTCTGGCGGCTGACCTGCTGCTCTGAGCCGATCGTCGGGTGCCCGGACGACACGGCGACCTGGCTTCGTCACCGCAAAACGGGAACGCCATGGCGCAGCCAGGCTCCCGGCAGTCAGCCAGGCGACAGCTTCCCCGCCTATTCTCGCCACACCCGAACGGTTGGCCTGGGATCGGGCCGGTCAGGAACCATTGGTTGCCCGGGCGGTTGGCCTGTCGAGCCGGGCTTCGGCCGGCCACAATCGAACTCGCAAAAGGAGAGACGAGATGCGAAACCTCATCCTGATCGTGCCGGCCCTGATGCTCGGGGCCTGCGCCACCACCGGAGGCGGCTGGGCCTATGGTGACCGCGTCTATGGCTCGCGGGCGGAATGTCTGGCGGCCAAGCGCGATGCGCAGCGCCGGGCCGCTGTGATCGGGGCAGCCGGCGGTGCCGCGACGGGCGCGCTGTCGGGCGGAAATCTCGGCGAGACGGCGCTTGCCGCGGGCGCCGGTGCGCTCGCCGGCACGGCATTGGCAAGCGCGCGGCGCTGTTGAGCGCTCAGCGGCGGCCGGCCGGTTCGCTGTCGAACAGGCCGGCCAGCTGCTCGACGATGGCGCCGCCCAGCTGCTCGGCATCCATCAGCGTCACTGCCCGCCGGTAGTAGCGGGTCACGTCATGTCCGATTCCGATGGCGACCAGCTCGACAGGGCTTCGGGTCTCGATCCACTCGATCACCTGCCGCAGGTGCCGCTCGAGATAGTTGCCGGCATTGACCGACAGGGTCGAATCATCGACTGGCGCCCCATCCGAGATCACCATCAGGATCCGCCGGTCCTCGGGCCGGGCGAGCAGCCGTTCGTGCGCCCACAGCAGCGCCTCGCCGTCGATATTCTCCTTGAGCAGCCCCTCGCGCATCATCAGGCCCAGGTTCCGCCGCGCCCGCCGCCAGGGCATGTCGGCGGCCTTGTAGATGATGTGCCTCAGGTCATTCAGGCGCCCCGGCTTGGGCGGCCGCCCGGCTGCAAGCCAGGCCTCCCGCGATTGCCCGCCCTTCCAGGCGCGCGTCGTGAACCCAAGGATTTCGGTGCGCACCCCGCAGCGTTCCAGCGTTCGGGCAAGGATGTCGGCCGAAATCGCCGCGATTGAAATCGGCCGCCCCCGCATCGAGCCGGAATTGTCGATGAGAAGCGTGACGACCGTGTCCCGGAAGTCGGTGTCGCGCTCCACCTTGTAGGACAGCGCATGTTCCGGCTGCACGACAACGCGCGTCAGCCGCGCGGTGTCCAGCAGCCCCTCCTCCTGGTCGAAATCCCAGCTCCGGTTCTGCTGCGCCATCAGCCGCCGCTGCAGCCGGTTGGCCAGCTTGGTGACCGCCCCCTGCAACGTCACCAGCTGCTGGTCGAGATAGCCGCGCAGCCGCGCCAGCTCCTCGGCATCGCACAGCGCGTCCGCCGTCACCACCTCGTCGTGCGCGGTGGTCCACACCCGGTAGACGAAGTCGGGCGGCAGGGCCCGGTCCGGCAGATTGGGCCGCCAGGGCATCACCCCCTCCTCGCCCTCGTCGCCCAGCTCCGCGTCGGAGACCATCTCGGTCTCCATCTCGACCTCGCGCGTCTCGCCCGTCTCGCCCTCGCGCTCGGCCGCCTCGGCACGGGTCTCGACGGACGCGTCCGCCTCGGCCGAATCCGAGTCCGCCTCCTGATCCTGGTCGGCCGCGGACTCCTCGCCCCTTTCCTCGTCGGGCTCGGGGTCGGGCTCGTCGGCGGGGCTGTCGGGGTCGTCTGACAGGCCCAGGTCATGGAGCACGCGCCGGAACGCCTCGGCAAAGGCGGACTGGTCGTCGATGGCGGCCGCCAGCTGATCGAGATGCGCGCCGGCCGACTCCTCCAGCCGTGCCCGCACCAGACCGACGGCGGCCGCTGCGCTCTCCGGCACGGCCTGCCCGGTCAGTCGCTCGCGCACCAGAAGCCCCATGGCGGTCGCCAGCGGCACTTCGTCGGCGCTGCGGGCGCGCGCGATCGGATCGGTCTTCAGCCGCGTCGTCAGCATGCGCTCCAGATTGAGGGCGACGCCCGCCATGTCGCGTCCGCCAACCGCTTCAATCCGGGCCTGTTCGGCGGCGTTCAGCATGTCCCGCGCCAGTCCCGCCGGAACCGGCACGGCCGCATGCGCGCGCGCATCGTGCAGGCGCCGGCGAAGCGCAAAGCTGTCAGCCCAGCCGCGCGCTTCGGCGGCCTGCTCGGGCGTCAGCGCGCGCGACGGCTGCGGCACGCGCGCCTGGTCGCCGCTGAGCGCGGGCCGGTCGGCGGTGAAGGTCAGCTCAAACTCGCGGCGCCGGCCCAGCGCCCGCATGCCGGCGGCGAGCGCGCGGCGGAAGGCCTCGATCCGGTCGGGTTCACCCATGGCACCGCCCTGATGGCGCGGCGGGGCGGCGCCTGTCCAGCCATCGCGTTGACGCGCTGTTCTGCCGAGCGCGCTAGACGAGGGCGAGAAGCCCCAGCGTCAGCGCGACAATCCCCAGGATCATGCCAGCCACCAGTACATAGCGCATGGCGCCCAGCTCCACGCCGCCGCGCAACTTCACGGCGCTGTTGCTGTTGTCCGTCGGGCCCGGGCCCTCCTCGTCCGTCCCGGGGTGCGGGGCCAGCGGATGAACGTCGTTCGGATGGGTCATGTCCGGCAAACCCGGCATCGCGCCGATTGTTCCGCCTGATGGCGACAGGCTCTGACCGTCTGGCGCACGCGCCGCCGATCGGCTAGCAAAAGCGCCCTGGGGGGATGTCCATGACCGCTCGCTTCCTTCGCGGCACGTTCCGCCTCGCGCTGGCGCTGCTGCTTCTCATCCTCCTGCTGGCCGCTGCCCTTGCCCTGCATGTCTGGCTGGCCGCGCGCGGCTCGCTCCCGGCCCTCGAAGGGGAGCTGTCGTTGCCGGGCCTTTCTGCCCCGGTCACGATCGCGCGGGATGAGGCTGGCATCCCCGTCATCACCGGCGAAAGCCGGCGGGATGTCGCGATCGCGCTCGGATTCCTGCACGGGCAGGAACGCTTCTTCCAGATGGATCTGCTCCGCCGCTCGGCGGCCGGTGAACTCGGGGCGCTGATGGGCGGCGAGGCGCTGGCAATCGACCGGACCATGCGCCCGCACCGCTTCCGGGCCCGCGCCCGCGCCATGATTGCCGCCATGGCGCCGGCCGAACGCGCGCTGCTGGACGCCTATGTGGCCGGCGTGAATGCCGGCCGGGAGATGCAGTCACGGCGCCCGTTCGAACATGCGCTGCTGTTCAGCGCGCCCGAGCCCTGGCGGCCGGAGGACACGCTGCTCACCGTCTTCGCCATGTATCTGAATCTCCAGCCGGCGACCCCGCAGCGGGAACTCGATCGCGCGCTGGCGACCGCGCGCGGCGGTCCGGCGCTCGCCGATTTCCTCTTTCCCGATGGCGCCCCCAACGACGCGCCGCTCGATGGCAGCGCTGCGCCAGAGCCGCGCATGCCAGCCCGCCTCGAACCGCTCGCGAAAGCGAGGCGACCTGCGCCGACGCCGGCGCCGACGCCGGCGCCGACGCCGGCACCGGCCGAGTCGCCGATGCCCGGCAGCAACAACTGGGCGGTTGCCGGCAGCCTCAGCAGCACGGGCGCCGCGCTCGTCGCCAACGACATGCACCTCGGCACACGGCTGCCCAACAGCTGGTATCGCGCCCGGCTCGTCGTCCGCCCGGGCGACGGCGGCACGCCTGCGCTCGACATCGTCGGGGCCACGCTTCCGGGCACGCCGATGATGGTGGTTGGCGCCAATGGCCGGATCGCCTGGGGCTTCACCAACAGCTATATCGACACGGCGGATGCCGTCATCATCGAGCCGGCCGGGCCGGGCCGCTATCGAACACCCGATGGCAGCCGGCCGTTCACCATCCATCAGGAACGGCTGTGCGGCCGCTTCCGCTGCGAGATGGTCGAGGTGCGCGAGACCATCTGGGGCCCGGTCATCGGCACCGACGCGCTCGGCCGCACCATCGCCATGCGCTGGACGGCGCATGAGCGCGATGCCGTCCGCCTCGCCCCGGCGCTGGCCCTGGAAGCTGCCGCCAGCGTTGACGAGGCGATTGCCATCGCGCACATGGCCGCCATCCCGCAGCAGAATCTCGTCGTCGGCGACCGCGCCGGCAACATCGCCTGGACGATCATCGGCCAGATCCCGGCGCGCTTCGGCTTCGACGGGCACGACGCCGCGAGCTTCGCCGACGGCACGCGCGGCTGGCGCGGCACCCTGCCACCGGGCGCGGCGCCCGTCGTGCGGACCCCGCCCGATGGCCGGCTGTGGACAGCGAACGGCCGCGTGCTCGGCGGCGAGACAGCGCGACTGCTGGGCAATGGCGGCTGGGACCATGGCGGCCGCGCCGGGCGTATCCGCGACCGTCTTTACGAATCCCAACGCTTTACCCCGGCCGACTTCCTCGCGATCCAGCTGGACGATCACTCAACGGTTCACGACTGGTGGCGGATCGCGCTTCTCGCCGAACTTGAAGGTCGCCGGTCCGACCCGCGGCTTGCAGCCCTCATCGAGCCGGTCCGCCGCTGGGATGGCCGGATGCGGCCCGAATCCGTGGGGGCCCGGATCGTCAGCCGCTACCGTGAGATCATCCGCGACGAGATCTACGCCGGCTACATGGGCGGTCGCCCCGAGGGCGGTTTTCGCAAGACCTATGCGCCGAGCGGCGCGGAAGGCACGCTGCGCCGGCTGCATGCAGCGCAGCCGACCACGCTCGTGCCGCCCGGCCACGACAGTTGGCGGGCCCTGATCGACTCCGCGCTCGGGCAGCTGGCCGACGAGGTCCGGCGCGAGGCCGGCGGCGATGTCGCCCGCTTCACCTGGGGCCGGGTCAACACGGCCGGTGTCGGCCATCCCATCGCCCGCTTCCTGCCGCCGCTTCGCCCCTGGACGGATCCGGCCGATGTGCCCGTGCCCGGCGGACGCGCCACGGTCCGCGCCACGGCACCGGGGTTCGGTGCCAGTCAGCGCATGGCCGTCTCGCCAGGCCACGAGGATCAGGGCCTGTTCCACATGCCGGGCGGCCAGGCCGGAAACCCGCTCGCCCCCTATTATCTCGCCGGCCACGCCGACTGGCTCGCAGGCCGCCCGACGCCGCTCAAACCCGGCCCGGCCCGCTGGACGCTGCGGCTGACACCCGCCTAGTCAGCCGGCGCGCGCGCCGTGAGCGCCAGCGCATGCACGCGACCGGCCAGCAGGTCGGCGAGCGCCCGGTTGACAGCGCGCTGCCGCTCCACCCGGCTCAGCCCGGCAAATCGAGCGCTTTCGATTTCCACGCTGAAGTGGCTTTCACCGCGCCCGTCATGACCGGCATGGCCGACATGCGCGGCGCTGTCGTCGGTCACCTTCAGCTTCGTCGGCGCGAAATTCTCACGCAGCCGCCGCTCGATCTCGTCCCGAACCGCGCCCATCGCCCCTCTCCCCGCAACTGCCCGCCGTGCCTATATCGCCGATCGAAGGGGAAAGGTGAACGCTTGCAGGTGCAGCGATGAAAGCCAAGGGCGGCGCCTTTCCGGGGAACCGCCCCTGCGCGCACCCCGGCTGCGACCAGCCGGGCGACTATCGCGCGCCCCGCCACCGGCCGGGCAGCGCGTTTGCGCCGCCGTCGGGCCCGCCGGACTGGCAGTATCTCTGCCTCGACCATGTCCGGGCCTTCAATGCCGGCTGGAACTGGTTCGAGGGGATGAGCGAGGAGGCCATCTGGCAGGCCCAGACCCCCTATCCCGCCTGGGATCGGGAAACACGCGCCTTCGCCCACAATGCGATGCCCGGCGACGACCGGGTCGAGGACAGCCTGGGAATCCTTCGCTGGAAGACCGCCGGTCGGCCAGCCGCGGGCCCTTCCCTCAGCCCGGCCGACCGGCAGGCGCTGGCGAAGCTCGGCCTGCCTGATACGGCCACGCTCGCGGACGTGAAGTCGGCCTGGCGGCGGCTGGCGCGGCGATACCACCCCGACGCCAACGGCGGAGACCGCCGCCACGAGGCCCGCTTCCAGGCGCTAAGCGAAGCCCAGTCGCATCTGCTGTCCAGCCCGACCTTCCGGGCCCGCGGACGACCGAGGCGCTGACCTGACCTGCCCTGAATGCGACGAGGCCGCCGACCCTGGAAGGGTCGACGGCCCCGAAAGCTTGCACCAGCCGATCAGTTGGCGGCGACGGCGATCCGGCGACGACGCGCGGCTGCGCCGATCAGGCCGAAGCCCGCGATCATCAGCGCCCAGGTGGCCGGCTCGGGGATCGGCGCGCCCGCGAAGGTGCCCGAACCCGAGGCCGTGAAGTTTCCGCCCGCGGCGGTGTAGCCGGTGATTCCCGAGAAGCTGAGGCCGAAATTGTTGACCTTCAGATTGTCAACCGAAAGCCAGTCCGACGTGTAGCACAGGACCGACCCGCAGCCGCCCGAAACGATGAGGCTGCCCGACTGGCTGCCCCCCGGGCCCGTGGTGACCGTGAACACGGCATCGGTGAAGGTGGCCGTCAGCACGTTCACGGTCCCGCCCGCCTGCGTGAAGCTGATCGTGCCCGACCAGCCGCCCTGCTCGAACACGCCACCCATCGAGGTGATCGGCGCAGAGCTGGTCGCGCTGAATGACAGATCGGTGAGGTAGAAGCCAAGCGGTCCGAAATCGAGAATGCTCACGACAGAGCCAGTGTTGGCGAGAAAGCTCGCACCGCCACCACCGCCGATGTGCACGAAGGGCGCACCCGGCGCCGACTGGAAGAACTGCGCGAAGGTCACGGTGGCCTGCGCCGGAACCGTCGCAGCCCCGAAGGCGAGAGCGGCCGCAACCGCAAGCTTGGAAATACGCACTGGTAGAACCCTCCTGGTCATGCAATCGCAACGTGCGACACGAAATTACCATGCAATTGCCGTGCCAAGTGTCACGGGCCATGCAACATGCTGAAAATGCTGCATGCGCCCTGTCACCATTTCTGAACGAGTGTAAAGCCCGCCGACACGTTAACCATCTCCGGCCGCCCGGCGCCGGGCGTCGGCCGCCTCAGCGCCAGCGCAGGCGGCTCCGGTCCAGCTGGTCGGTTCGGGTCACGCCCATCAGCTTCATGTCGCGTTCGATCTCGTCCCTGAGGCGCCCCAGGATGCGCCGGACGCCGGCCTCGCCGGCGGCCGCCAGCGCGTACAGGTAGAGCCGCCCGCCCGAACAGGCGGTCGCGCCGGCGGCCAGCGCCTTCAGCACATGCGTTCCGCGGGTGATGCCGCCGTCGCAGATGATCTCGATCCGCCCGCCCACCGCATCGGCCAGCTCGGCGATCTGGTCGAAGGGAGCGCGGCTGCCGTCCAGCTGCCGGCCGCCATGGTTCGAGACCATGATGGCACTCGCGCCAATGTCGATGGCGCGCCGGGCATCGCCCACGCTCATCACGCCTTTCAGGCAGAAGGGCCGGTCGCCCCAGCGCGCGCGGATCGCCTCGGCCCGCTTCCAGTCGAGCGTCTGGTCGAGCATCTCGGTGAAATAGTCGGCAACCGACATGGCTTTCGCGCTGTTCTCTGGCAGATGCCCCGCGAGATTGGGCAGCGAGAAGCGCTCCCGGAACAGATAGTCGAGGGCCCAGCGCGGCTTCGAGGCATATTCCCACAGGCTCGACACCGTGAAGCGCGGCGGGCTGGTGAATCCGGTCCTCAGGCAGCGTTCGCGGTTCCCGCCCACGATCGTGTCGACCGTCAGCGTCAGGCAGTCGAAGCCGGCCTCGCGGGCCTGCTCGATCAGGTGCTGGTTCAGCCCCTCGTCCTTGTGGACATAGAGCTGCAGCATCTTGGGGCCGGCAACCGTGCGGCCGATCTCCGCGAGGCTGACGGTCGACAGGCTCGACACCCCGAAATAGGTGCCGAACGCGCTCGCCGCCCGGCCCACCGCGCGCTCGCCCTCGTGGTGGAACAGCCGTTGCAGAGCCGTGGGCGAGAGGAACAGCGGCATGGCGATCCGCCGGCCCAGCACGGTCACCGACATGTCGATCTCGGCCACGCCGGCCAGCACGTCGGGCACCAGGTCCACATCGTCAAAGGCGGCGGCGTTGCGCCGCCGCGTCACCTCGTCGTCGGCCGCGCCGTCGATATAGTGGAACACGGGGGCCGGCAGCCGCCGCCGCGCCAGTTCGCGGAAGTCGGCGACATTGTGACAGTCCCGGAGACGCATGGACCTGCCGCCTAGCACCAGGTCGGCCTCCTTGAAACAGGGGGTGCGCGGCCGCCGCCCCTTGCGCTCGGCCCCGCCCTCGCGCAACGAGCAGCCGACATGACCGCGCTCAACCTCGCTGCCGACACCGAACGCCATGCCCCCACCCGCATGGCCGCGCCCGACACCACCGTCGATGCCCGCAGCACCTTCGGGGTGGATGTCGACATGGCCGTGCCCGCTTTCAGCCAGGCCGACGAGCGTGTGCCCGATCTCGACCCCACCTATGTCTTCGATCCCGACACCACGCTCGCGATCCTGGCCGGCTTCGCCTTCAACCGCCGGGTGATGATCCAAGGCTATCACGGCACGGGCAAGTCCACCCACATCGAGCAGGTCGCCGCACGCCTCAACTGGCCGTGCATCCGAATCAATCTCGACAGCCACATCAGCCGCATCGACCTCGTCGGCAAGGACGCCATCGTCCTGCGCGAGGGCAAGCAGGTGACGGAGTTTCGCGAAGGCCTGCTGCCCTGGGCGCTGCAGACGCCGACCGCGCTTGTCTTCGACGAATATGACGCCGGCCGGCCCGACGTGATGTTCGTGATCCAGCGGGTGCTCGAGACTGACGGCAAGCTCACGCTGCTCGACCAGAACCGGGTGATCCGCCCCAACCCCTGGTTCCGGCTGTTCGCCACCGCGAACACTGTGGGGCTGGGCGATACCTCGGGCCTCTACCATGGCACCCAGCAGATCAACCAGGGCCAGATGGACCGCTGGAACATCGTCGTCACGCTGAACTATCTGCCGCCGGAAACCGAAGCCTCGATCGTGCAGGCGAAATGCCCGAACGCGGATGCCAGGACAGTCGCCAACATGGTGAAGGTCGCCGACATGACCCGGCAGGGGTTCATCGCCGGCGATATCAGCACGGTCATGAGCCCGCGCACCGTCATCACCTGGGCGCAGAATGCCGATATCTTCAGGAATGTCGGCTTCGCCTTCCGGGTCAGCTTCCTGAACCGCTGCGACGAGGCCGAACGCGCGATCGTCGCCGAATATTATCAGCGCGTCTTCGGCGAGGATCTGCCCGAATCGGTCGTCAGCCGCGCCCGGCGTTGAGGATCCGCCGGTAGGTCTCGGTCCGCCGTGCCCGTTCGGCCGCCGCCAGCCGCGCCGGGCCATTGATGGCGCGCGTGATCGAATCGATGTCGCCTGCGTCCGCCAGCGCGTTGCACCCGGCCTGGTGCCAGAACCAGGCCGCCGTCCGCGCTGCATCGGGCGGCTGCGCGACGAGATCGGGTTGCTCGACGTAGGGCCGGCCGAGCACCGTGCCGGCGCGGGCGTAATTGGCCCGGCCCGTCAGCTGCTTGAGGCCCCGGCCGCGGAAGCGCCAGCCGTCGCCTGACTGGACCCCGCCATTGCCGAGCCGTCCGCCATAGACGCGGTTGGCCAGCGCTTCGGGCTGCATCACATAGGGCGCAGCCGCCGCAGCGTCGCGAAAGCGCGACGGGAAGACGGCGGCGATCCGCGCCGCGCTCGTGTAGCGCAGATTCTCCTCGGTCCGGGTGAAGGCCGCTGACTCCACATGGCATTGCGCCAGGAAGGCCGCCGCGCGGGCCACGCCTGAAATGCCGAAGCGGCGCATGGCGGGAAGCAGATGCGGCAGAATCCGCCGCGCCGCGGCCTCGGGCACGCCGGCTGCGACAAGCTGGAACGGGCTGATTTCCATGCCCTGGACAAATAACCGTTATGGTATGCGTAGGACAGTGGCACCCGGGCGGGCTCTGCGCTAGGGCAAGACCGTGCCCGACCTGTTCACCGCCGATCCGCCCGCGCCGGCGCGTACGCCGCTGGCCGAGCGGCTTCGCCCCGCGAGCCTCGGCGAGGTCGTCGGCCAGCCTGCCCTCGTCGGCCCGGAGGGCACGCTCACCCGCATGCTCGAACGCGGGCATCTGCCCAGCCTCATCCTCTGGGGCCCGCCCGGCACCGGCAAGACGACGATCGCCCGGCTGCTGGCGGATGCCGCCGGGCTTCGCTTCGTCGCCGTCTCGGCGGTGATGACGAGCGTGGCCGACCTCAAGGCCATCTTCGCCGCCGCCCGCGCCGCGCCGGTCCCCACGCTGCTGTTCGTGGACGAAATCCACCGCTTCAACCGCAGCCAGCAGGACAGTTTCCTGGGGCCCATGGAGGACGGCACCGTGACGCTTATTGGTGCCACGACCGAGAATCCCAGCTTCGAGCTGAACGCCGCGCTGCTGAGCCGCGCGCAGGTGCTGGTGCTCGACCGGCTGGACGACGCCGCGCTCGAGGCCCTGCTGGCCCGCGCCGAAGCAAGCGAGGGCCGGGCGCTGCCACTGACGCCCGCGGCGCGGGCCGCCCTTATCGCCCAGGCCGATGGCGATGGCCGGTTCCTTCTTGGTCAGGCGGAAACCCTGCTTGCGCTCGACGCCCCCGAGCCGCTCGACACGGCCGCCATGGCCGCCCTGCTCCAGCGGCGCCTGCCCGTCTATGACAAGGACCGGGACGGTCACTATGACCTCATCTCGGCGCTGCACAAGTCGCTGCGCGGCTCGGATCCCGATGCCGCGCTCTACTGGCTGGCGCGCATGCTGGTGGCGGGCGAACAGCCGCTCTACATCCTGCGGCGGCTGGTGCGCTTCGCGAGCGAGGATGTGGGCCTTGCCGATCCCGACGCGCTCACCGTCGCGCTGTCGGCGAAGGATGCGTACGACTTCCTTGGCAGCCCCGAGGGCGAGCTGGCGATCGCTGAGGCCTGCCTCTATCTCGCCATCGCGCCCAAATCGAACGCCGCCTATGTCGCGCAGAAGGCTGCCTGGAAGACGGCGCGCGAGTCCGGCTCGCTGGCGCCGCCGAAGCATATCCTGAACGCGCCCACCCGCCTCCTGCGCGACCTCGGCCATGGTGCCGGCTATGCCTATGACCATGACGCCGCCGACGGCTTCTCGGGACAGGATTACTGGCCCGAAAAGCTGGGCCGGCGCCAGTTCTACACCCCGACCGACCGTGGCCGTGAACGCGCCATTGCCGAGCGACTGGCGCACTGGGCGGCGTTACGCCGGGACCGGAATGGCTGATGGCCGGGAGCGGCGCGCCGCGCGCGGACCTTTGTGCCCACCGCACGCAGCGCCTGCCGTGAACCCCGATCGGCTGCAATGGTTCCCCCATCGCCGGTCGCATCTCGGCAGCCCGCCTCAGATCACCCCGAACAGCAGCAGTCCGATCACCACGACTCCGGGCACGCCGAGCGCCCACAGGAGAAGTCCCTTCAACATGTTTTCGTCTCCATGGCTGTAACGGCAGTTGAACCCGTGACGGTCCCGACGGTTCCACGGTTCGAGCGGTTCGCCGCCATCGACTGGTCGGGCGCCCGGGGAGCGCGCCACCGCGGGATCGCGGTCGCGGTCGCCGACGCGGGTTCATCGGCCCCCCGGCTGGTGCCGCCGCCGCACCCGGCCGGCTGGGCCCGCGCCGAGGTGGCCGACTGGCTCGCCGCCCAGCCCGGCGCGTTGCTTGCCGGCTTCGATTTCTCCTTCGCGCCGCCCTTCGTCGCGCGCGGCGCCTATCTGCCGGGCCTCGACGCGCCCGACACCGGCCCCGCCTTCTGGGCCTGGCTCGACCGGCTCTGCCCCGATCCCGATCTTGGCGCCCATGGCTTCATCGAGGGGCCGGGCCGCGCCCATTTCTGGCTGGGCGCAGCCGACGGCCCCAAGCAGGCCTTCCTTCACTGGCGAGCCTGCGAAGCCCGGTTCAACGCCAACGGGGGCGGCAAGGCCGCGACCGTGTTCGATTGCGTCGGCGCCGCGCAGGTCGCGAAGGCGAGCTTCTCGGGCATGCGCCTGCTCGCCCGGCTGACGCCCGCCATCCCGGTCTGGCCCTTCATGGCGCCGCAGCCCGGCCGGCCGCTCGTCGTCGAGATCTACACCCGCGCCATGCTTCGCTACGCCGGCGGCCGCGGCCTGAAGCTGCGCGATCCCGCCGGCCTTGCCGCTGCGCTTGCCGCGCTTGACAGCGAAGCCCCGTCGCCGGACCGACCCATGAGCGACCATGAAACCGATGTGCTGGTCTCGGCCGCGGCCCTGCGCCGGCTGGCGCCCCAGCCGCGCTGGTGGACGCCCGAGGGCCTCACGCCCGGGATCGCGCGTACCGAGGGCTGGACCTTTGGAATCGCCTGAAGCTGGCGCTATGGCGGGGCCGGTGATGGCCTATCTTCTCGTCGGGCTGGGCGGCGCGCTGGGTGCCATGGCGCGGCTTGCCGTGGCGCGCGCGATCGGCCCCTCCGCTGCCTTTCCCTGGAGCACCTTCGCCGTCAACGTCGGCGGCGGCCTGCTGATGGGCCTGCTCGCCGGCTGGCTGGCAGCGCGCGCCGGGCCGGGCGCGGAGTCGCTTCGCCTGCTGCTCGGGGTCGGCGTGCTGGGCGGCTTCACCACCTTCTCTGCCTATTCCCTCGACCTGCACCTGCTGATCGTCCGCGGGGACTGGCTCGCGGCCGCGCTCTACGCGCTCGGCTCGATGCTGCTCGCCCTGCTGGCGCTTGTCGCCGGGCTCTGGATCGCACGGGCGCTTCCATGAGCGGGCGGGAATACACCATCACCGCCGAGGATGACGGCATCCGGCTGGACCGCTGGTTCCGCCGCCACCTGCCCGAGGCCAGCTTCAACCAGGTCAGCCGCTGGGCCCGCACCGGCCAGATCCGGCTCGATGGCGCCCGCGTCGGCCCGGGCGACCGCATCGCCGAAGGCCAGCGGCTTCGCCTGCCCCCGGTCGAAGCCGCGCCGCTGGCCGCCCGCGCGAAGCCGGCGCGCCGCGTCCTCAGCGCGGAGGAAATCGCCTTCGCGCAAGGCCTCGTCATCCACCGCTGCGCGCACGCCCTCGTGCTCAACAAGCCGCCCGGGCTTGCCACCCAGGGCGGCACCCGCACCGAGACGCATGTCGATGGCCTGCTCGACGCCCTCCAGTTCGACGCCCCGCAGCGCCCGAAGCTCGTCCACCGGCTCGACAAGGATACGTCGGGCGTGCTGCTGCTGGCCCGCACGGCCCGCGCGGCGGCCTTCTTCGGCAAATGCTTCGCCACCCGTGACACGCGCAAGATCTACTGGGCGGTGACCGCCGGCGTCCCGAAGCTGGCCGACGCGCTCATCGACCTGCCCCTCGCCAAGCAGCCGGGCACCGGCGGCGAGAAGATGCATGTCGATGAAGCCAATGGCCTGCCGGCGCGGTCGCGCTTCCGCGTGCGCGACCGCGCCGGGGACCGCGCCGCCTTCGTCGAGATGCAGCCGCTGACCGGCCGCACCCACCAGCTTCGGGTCCACGCCGCCGCGACTGGAACCCCGATCGTGGGGGACGGCAAATATGGCGGCGCGCTCGCCTTTCTCACGGGCGGAATCAGCCGCAAGATGCACCTGCACGCCCGGCGGCTGGTGATCGCGCTGCCCGATGGCGGCACGCTCGACGTGACGGCAGACCTGCCCCCGCATTTCGCCGAGACGCTGGCGACGCTGGGGTTCGATCCGGCGCTGGGCGATGCGCCGCCCCCCGCGGCCCCGGCCGCGCCCGCGCGCAAGAACCGCCGCGCCTCGTCCACGGCCAGTAGCAACCGCCGCGGCGAGCGGCGCAGCCGGGGGGGCGCATGAAGCTCGCCGTCTTCGACTGCGACGGCACCCTTGTCGACAGCCAGGCCAATATCCTGCGCGCCATGCATCTGAGCTTCGCGCGCCTCGGCCTTCCCGACCCTGACCCGCACGCCGTCCGCCGGGTGGTCGGCCTCAGCCTGGTGGAGGCCATGCAGACGCTCCTGCCCGATGCGGATGCTGACCTCCACGCCCGGCTCGCCGCGGATTACAAGCAGGCCTTCCAGCGCCTGCGCGCCGACAACCGGCTCGATCCGGAACCCATGTTCGACGGCATGCGCGAGCTGCTCGCCGAGCTTCAGGCCACCGGCTGGCTGCTGGCGGTCGCCACCGGCAAGTCCGACCGGGGCTTGAGGCTCTGCCTTGAGCATCATGGGATCCAGCATCATTTCGCCAGCCTTCACACGGCGGACCGACACCCGTCGAAACCCCATCCGTCGATGCTGAAGGCCTGCCTCGCCGATACCGGCGTCGGCACCGACCTTGCCGTCATCATCGGCGACACCGCCTATGACATGGCGATGGGCATGGCCGCCGGCGTTCGCGCCATCGGGGTCGACTGGGGCTATCATGACAGCGCGGAGCTGGTCGCCGCCGGCGCCGCGGCGGTGGCGCGCGATGCCGCCCATCTGCACGCCCTGCTCCATGGCTGATCCCGAACGGCCCGTCGTCCGCCAGTGGCTGGCGCGTGGCCTGCTGCTCGCCGGCCTGTGGTTCACGGGCACCGGCCTGTTCGATCTCGCCGGCCAGCATGACGAGGGCTGGGATGGCCTGCTGGCGGCCGCGCCGGGCGTTGCCGGCGGCCTGCTGCTGCTGGTCGCGGCCTGGAAGCTCCGCCAGGCGCTTCGCTGGGACCCGCCCGATGACCCCTGAGCGCGATCCGGCCGAAGCCCGGCTGTGGCGTCTGACCCTGGTTCGTCTCGCCGGGCTGGCTCTCTCGGTCGGCGGCCTGTGGCTCGCCGCCGGCTCGAAGGGAACCGCCGTGCCGCTGGCCGGCGGCCTGCTGCTCGCCGCGCTTGGGGCCGCGCTCAGCCTGCTGCTGCCCCGCTGGCTTGCCCGACGGTGGCGGTCCTGAAGCGCTTCTGGGCCCGCGCCGAGGTGGTGCGCGATGGCGACCGCTACGCCATCGCGCTCGACGGCCGCCCGGTTCGCACACCGCGCGGCAACCGCCTCGCCGTGCCGGACGAAGCGCTGGGCCGGGCCATCGCCGCCGAATGGCAGGCGGTCGAAGCCGAGGTTCGCCCGAACGCCATGCCGATGACCGGCCTTGCCAATGCCGCGATCGACATCGTCGCCGACGATCCCGCGGCCTTCGCCTCAATGCTCACGGCCTATGCCCGGTCCGACATGCTCTGCTACCGCGCCACCCACCCGGAAGCGCTGGTCGAACGCCAGGCGCACCTCTGGGACCCGATCCTGGCCTGGGCGGAAACGCGGTTCGACATCCTCCTCAAGCGCACCGCCGGGATCGAGCCCATCGAACAGCCGGCCCATGCGCTCGAGCGGCTCGATGCCGCCTATGCCGCCGAGCCGCCGTTCCGGCTGGCCGCGCTGTCGCCGCTCGTCACCCTGTCGTGCTCCGCCATCCTGCCGCTGGCGCTGGCCGACGGCCGACTCCAGCCCGACGAGGCCTGGGCTGCCGCGCTCCTCGACGAGCTGTGGCAGGCTGAACAATGGGGGGAGGACGCGCTGGCGGCAGCCAGCCGCGCCGATCGACGGCACCAGTTCAATGCCGCCTGCCGCTTCCTCGAGCTTGCGATGGGATGACAGGAAGCGGGCCGGCGGCTAGCGACCGCGCCAGCGCACGGGAGGTTCATCGATGCTCAAGGTGCTGGAAGAACTGGAACGGCGCCGCGCGGCGGCGCGGCTGGGCGGCGGACAGGCGCGGATCGACGCGCAGCACGCCAAGGGCCGGCTGACCGCGCGCGAGCGGCTCGACATCCTGCTCGACCCCGGCAGCTTCGAGGAGCTTGACATGTATGTCGAGCACAACTGCATCGACTTCGGCATGGCCGAGCAGAAGATTCCGGGCGACGGCGTGGTTACCGGCTCGGGCACCATCAACGGCCGGCTCGTCTTCGTCTTCAGCCAGGATTTCACCGTCTTCGGCGGCTCGCTGTCCGAACGGCACGCGCAGAAGATCTGCAAGGTGATGGACATGGCGATGAAGGTGGGCGCGCCCGTCATCGGCCTCAACGATTCGGGCGGCGCGCGGATCCAGGAAGGCGTCGCCAGTCTGGCCGGCTATGCCGAGGTGTTCCAGCGCAATGTGCTGGCCTCGGGCGTCATCCCCCAGCTCAGCCTCATCATGGGCCCTTGCGCGGGCGGCGCCGTCTATTCGCCCGCCATGACGGACTTCATCTTCATGGTGAAGGATTCGAGCTACATGTTCGTGACCGGCCCGGACGTGGTGAAGACGGTCACCAACGAGGTCGTGACCCAGGAGGAGCTGGGCGGTGCCATCACCCACAGCACGAAATCGGGCGTGGCCGATCTCGCCATGGAGGATGATGTCGACGCGCTCCTGCGCACGCGCGACTTCTTCGATTTCCTGCCATTGAACAACCGCAGCGGCCCGCCCCACCGGCCCTGCGATGACCCGCACGACCGGGAGATCCCCTCGCTCGACACGCTGGTTCCGGCGTCCCCCACCAAGCCCTACGACATGCACGAGCTGATCCGGAAGGTGGCTGACGACGGCGACTTCTTCGAGCTTCAGCCCGCGCACGCCGCCAACATCATCATCGGCTTCGCCCGGATCGAGGGGCACACAGTGGGCATCGTCGCCAACCAGCCCATGGTGCTCGCCGGCTGCCTCGACATCAACGCCTCGAAGAAGGCCGGCCGCTTCGTTCGCTTCTGCGACGCCTTCTCCATCCCCATCCTCACCTTCGTCGACGTGCCCGGCTTCCTGCCCGGCGTCGCGCAGGAGCATAACGGCATCATCAAGCATGGCGCGAAGCTCCTGTTCGCCTATGCCGAGGCCACGGTGCCGAAAATCACCCTCATCACGCGCAAGGCCTATGGCGGCGCCTATGACGTGATGGCCTCCAAGCATTTGCGCGGCGACCTGAACTATGCCTGGCCCACCGCCGAGATCGCCGTCATGGGCGCGAAGGGCGCGGTCGAGATCATCTTCAGGAAGGACATTGGCGACCCCGACAGGATCGCCGAGCGGACGGCCGAATATGAGGCGCGTTTCGCCAACCCCTTCGTTGCCGCCAGCATGGGCTTCATCGACGAGGTCATCCAGCCGCGCGACACCCGCCGCCGCATTGCCGTGGGCCTCCGGAAGCTGCGCACCAAGCAGCTCGCCAACCCCTGGAAGAAGCACGACAACATCCCGCTCTGAGGCGGCCTTTCAGGCCGGCTCCTCGAACCGTCCGCCGCGCCCGGCACCGCCGGCAAAGCGCGCCGCGCCAGCCGCCGTCTCGCCGCTTGCCAGCACCGCCTCGCCATGCGCGAACTCGGCAACCAGTGCGTCAAGCTCGGTCAGGCTCCACTGTCCCTTCAGCGACAGGCGGTCGTGCCTGAGACAAGTCTGGGGAAAGGCGGCGATCGCCCGGGCCAGCGCCATCGCTTCCACAAGCGCCTGGCCGGCCGGCACGACGCGATTGGCAAGCCCGATCGCCAGCGCTTCGGCCGCGTCCACCGGCCGCCCGGTCAGCACCAGGTCCATGGCCCGCGATTCGCCGATCAGCCGCGCAAGGCGCACCGTGCCGCCATCGATCAGCGGCACCCCGAACCGCCGGCAGAAGACGCCGAGCACGGCATCGGCCGCCATCACCCTGAGGTCGCACCACAGCGCCAGTTCCAGCCCGCCGGCCACGGCATGGCCCTCGATCGCGGCGATCACCGGCTTGGTGAGCTGCAACCGCGTCGGGCCCATCGGCCCGATGCTGCCCTCGGTCACCGGCAGCAGCGGATTGCCCCGATCGCTGCCGACCGCCTTCAGATCCGCGCCGGCACAGAAGCTGCCCCCGCGCCCGGCCAGCACGGCCACGCAGGCGGCCGGGTCCGCCTCGAAGGCCAGAAAGGCCGCATGAAGCGCCCGCGCGGTCGGCCCGTCCACGGCATTCCGGGCATCGGGGCGATCGATCGCGACCAGCGTGACCGGCCCCGCGCGATCGACCGAAACTGTCATGCCGGCAGGATGGCAGCGATCCCGCCCGCCAGAACCACCCGTGCCTGCCAGCTCATGCGCCTGCCCTCCGTCTCCAGCCCAGCTGATCTGGCCCGAAGCATGCCGGCGCGCAAGCCGGCCATCGCGTGCAGGCGATGGCCGGCACGTCTGTCACCCAACCGAAACTTGACGGCGCGCCTGCCCTCTGGTCCGGTCGTGAGTGCAACCGGTTAGAGGGAAAAGCCATGGGACAGCTTGTCGTGCTCGGGTTCGACGGGATCAATGCCGCCGGCGAGGTGTTGAACAAGGTGCGAAGCCTGAAGGCCCAGCATCTCATCGACCTTGAGGACGCCGTCGTCGTCGAACGCGATGCCAATGGCGAGGTTCACATGAAGCAGGCCGTCAACCTGACGAAGCTGGGCGCGGCCTCGGGCGGGCTGTCGGGCGCCTTCTGGGGAATGCTCGTCGGCCTGCTGTTCCTCAATCCGCTTGCCGGCATGGCGATCGGCGCCGGGGCGGGCGCCGGGGCCGGTGCCCTGTCCGGCTCGCTCATGGACTATGGCATCAACGATGATTTCGTGAAGCAGCTCGCCGAGACCATTCCCAACAACAGTTCCGCCCTGTTCGTCCTCGTGCGCGAGGCCACGATGGACAAGGTCGTGGCCGCGATCCAGCCCTGGAACCCGCGCGTCCTCAACACCTCGCTGTCGGCCGAGCAGGAAGCGCGCCTCGTCGAGGCCCTGAAGGCGCACGCCTGATCCGCCGCCCGGCCATCGTCCGCAGCCTGCTGCCATGACCGGCCTCGCGCTGCACGTCCCCTGGATCGCCGAGCATGCGGACGCTATCGGTCTCCTGCTGGTGATCGGCCTGCTCGTCGCCTTCGCGCTCGAGCGGCTGCCGCCGGCCGTCATCGCCGTGGGCGGCGTCGCCCTGTTCCTGCTGCTGGGCTTCATCGATTCGAAGGCGACGCTGGCAGCCTTCGCCAACCCGGCCCCGATCACGATCGCGGCCATGTTCATCCTGTCGGCGGCGCTCATCCGCACCGGCGCGGTCGAGGCGGCGACGACGCGGCTTCTCGCCCAGGCCCGCCGGTCGCCCCGCGCGGCGCTTGCCGAGGTGTTCGGTGGCACCGCGACGACCAGCGCCTTTCTCAACAACACGCCGATCGTGATCCTGATGGTGCCCGTCGTCCGGCGGCTGGCGGGCGTGCTCGACATCCCGGTCACGCGCCTGCTCATTCCCTTGAGCTACATCGCCATCCTCGGCGGCACCCTCACCCTCATCGGCACGTCGACCAACCTGCTGGTCGATGGCGTCGCCCGTCAGCGCGGCGAGGCGCCCTTCGGCCTGTTCGAGATCAGCGGCGTTGGCCTCGTGGCGCTCGCCGCCGGGGCCGCCACCCTGCTGCTGCTGGGCCGCTGGCTGCTGCCGGCGCGCGCCGGCTCGCCGCTCGATGACGACTCCGGCCAGACGCTGCTGTCGGAACTCGCCGTCTCGCCCGATTCGGAGTGGATCGGCCGCCCGGCGGGCAGCGTGCCCGATCTCAACCGCGCGAACCTGAAGCTGGTCGGCATCCGGCGCGGCAGCGAGCTGCTGCGCGGGGACCTCGACGCCATGGCGCTGATGGCGGGCGACCGGCTGGTGGTCCGCGGCTCGCCGCAGGAACTGGCCAGCCTGCTCAAGGGCCATGGCGCTCTCGTGGGCCTCAAGGGCATCGGCGACGCCGGCCATTCGCTCATCACCGGCGGCCGGGCCGACAGCTATCTGGTCGAGGTGACGGTCGCCCCCACCCACCCGCTGATCGGCCGGCCGCTCGTGGAAATCCCCTTTCTCAATCGCCTCAACGTCCGGCTTCTCGGGATCGAACGCAGCCTGAACGAGCCCGGGCCCGACCTCCCCTCGGTCCGCATCCGCCCGGGGGACCGGCTGCTGGTGCTGGCCGGCCCGGATGCGCAGCGGGAGCTTCTCGCCAACCCGCATCTGCTGGGGCTATCGGCGGCACGCGCCCAGCCCTTCCGGCGTGACAAGGCGCCGATCGCCATCCTCGCCTTCGCTGGCGCCGTCGCGGCGGCGGCGTTCGGGATCGCCGACATCGCAACCGCGGCGATCGCCGCCGTCGGGGTCGTCCTCGTCACCAACTGCCTCGGGCCGGAAGAGGCCTGGTCCTCGCTCGATGGCAATGTGCTGGTGCTCATCTTCGCCATGCTGGCGATCGGCACCGGTCTCGACCGGGCAGGGAGCATCCAGCTGATCGTCGAGCTCGCCATGCCCGTCCTCGAGCGGCTGTCACCGCTGCTGCTGCTGCTCGGGGTCTATTTCATCACCTCGGTGCTCACCGAGATGGTGACCAACAATGCGGTTGCCGTGCTGATGCCGCCCCTTGTCATCGGCCTGGCCGAAGGGCTGGGCCTCGATCCCCGGCCGCTCCTGGTCGCAGTCATGTTCGCGGCATCCGCCAGCTTCGCCACCCCCATCGGCTATCAGACGAACACCATCGTCTATGCCGCGGCGGACTATCGCTTCGCCGATTTCCTGCGGATCGGCATTCCCATGAACCTCACCGTGGGTCTGGCGACCTGCCTTGCGATCCACTGGATGTTCTGACCGTGCGGTCGAGGAAGGCGAGGATCGTCTCCCACATGTGGCGCTGAAGCGCCGGCTCGGCGATCCGGTGCGTCTGGCCGGGATAGACCATCGTCTCGAACGGCCGGCCGGCCTGCTGCAGCGCGCCCATCATCTTCGCCGAATGGTCGAAGACGACATTGTCGTCCGCCAGGCCATGGATGATGAGCAGCGGCCGGGCCAGCCGGCCAGCGCGCCGGGTCACGTCCGATTCGTCATAGGGCGCCCGGTCGATCGCCGGATTGCCGAGATACCGCTCGGTGTAATGGGTGTCATAGAGGGTCCAGTCGGTGACGGGCGCGCCCGCCACACCGGCGGAAAAGGCCAGCGGATGCTCGGTCATCAGCCGCTTCACCATATAGCCGCCATAGGACCAGCCATAGGCCGCCACCCGGTCGGGGTCGGCCCAGGGCTGGCGCTTCACCCAGTCGAGCGCGGCCATCTGGTCGGCCACTTCGGTCACGCCGAGCTTGCGGTAGAGCGCGTCGGCGAAGGCACGGCCGCGCGCCGGCGTGCCGCGATTGTCCACCAGGAACACGGCCCAGCCCTTGCGCACCAGATATTGGTGCAGCGCCGATCCGAAGTGCCGCCTGACCCGCTGCACGCCCGGCCCGGCATAGACCTCGAAGAACACCGGCACCCGCTCGCCGGGCGCGAGGCCGGCCGGCAGGAGAAGGGCGTAGTTGAGCGGCGTGCGCCCGTCGGCTGCCATCACTGTCCCGTGGCGCGCCGGCACATGCGCCGCCGCGAGGGGCGCATAGGGCGTGCGCTCAAGCGGATTGGCGCGGATCGTCTCCCGACGGCCGTCGGCATGGACCAGCCAGGCCTCGGTCGGCTGGTCGGGCGCGGACCAGCTCACCAGCGCCTTGGTACCGCGCCGGTCAGCGCTGGCCTCGGCCCAGCCGCCCGGCGGCGTCAGGCGCACCGGCGCGCCGCCAGACAGCTGCACCCGGTAGAGCGCCTTCTCGAGGGGGCTGTCGCGCCAGCCGGTGAACAGCAACTGGCCGCCGGCCTCGTCCACCCCCAGCAGCTCGTCCAGGTCCCAGCGCCCGCGCGTGACCGGCCGAAGCGCCCGCCCGTCCCACAGATAGAGATGGCGGAAGCCCGACCGTTCGGAAGCCCACAGGAACCGCCGCCCGTCGGCCAGCGGCCGGAAGCTCGAATGCAGACTGACCCAGGTGCGGCTCGTCTCGCTGAACAGCAGCCGGCTGGCGCCGGTGGCGGCATCGACCAGCAGCAGGTCCAGGCGCTTCTGGTCCCGGCTCTGCCGCTGCACGACGAGGCGGTCCGGGCCCAGCCAGTCGACGCGGGCAAGATAGATGTCCGTCTCGGCGCCCAGCTCCACGGGCACCGGCGCACCGCCTTCTGCATCATGAATCGCCAGCGAAACCAGAACGTTGGGCGTTCCGGCGAAGGGATAGCGCTGCTCGGTCACGCGCGTCCCGTCGGAACCGATGGCGGCCCTGACCGCCACCTTGACCGGGCTTTCGTCGATCCGTGCCACCGCAATCCGCCGGTCGTCGGGCGACCACCACTGGCCGGTGGTGCGGTCCATTTCCTCCTGGGCGACGAACTCGGCCACGCCATAGCTGACCAGGCCGCCGCCGCCCGTGGTGACGGCCCGTTCGCGCCCGGTCGCAAGTTCGATCAGATGCAAATTCTGGTCGCGAACAAAGCTCGCGAAGCGGCCGCGGGGCGACAGCTTCGCGTCCGTCTCGGTCTCGGGCGTCATGGTCAGCCGCCGGGGCAGGCCGTCAAGCGGTGCCAGCCAGATGTCGCCATCGAGCGGGACCAGCATCGCCCGGCCGTCGGGCGCCCACTGATAGTCGACGATCCCGCGCGCCGAGGCCAGCCGGGCGCGCTCGCGGCGCATCAATTCGGCCTCCGACAGCGTGACCGGGCCGGATGACAGGGCGAGGCTGTCAACCGCCATCCGCTCGGCGCCGGTCTCAAGGTCGCGCACCCACAGGTCGAAGCGAAGCTGGTCATCGGCGCGCGGCGCCAGCCAGGCCACGTGCCGGCCATCGGGCGCCACGGTCAGCGCGCGCGGCGGCGTGCCCAGAAGCGGCGGGTTGGCAAACAGCCGCTCGAGGGTCAGCGCCGGCACATTGGCAAGTGCCGGCGCGGCGAGAAGCAGCAGGGCGGACAGAAGCGCATGTCTCATGCGTCTGACCTGCCGGCCTTTTCCACCCGGATCAAGGCCCCGTCAGCCTGTCGGGAAGGTGCTTAACGCCTGCGACCAGTTGGTTAATCCCGTCGGCTAATCCATTGACTTCGCGACGGCACTTCTGACAGTGCGGATGCAAAGGGGTTGGATCTTGCGGCCACTCAAGCTGCCTCGGCGGACGATGGCGTGGATCGACACGCAGGTCGCGCGCGGACACCAGTCCAGCGCCGAGGATTATCTTGTTCAACTCGTTGAGAAAGAGCGTGCCCGGCAGGAATGGCTGAGGCGCGCCCGCCGGGCCGTTGCCGAGGCGCGGACCGCCGGTATCTCAGTCCGGCCGCCATCGCAGATCGTCGCCCATCTCGGCCGCGGTCGGGGCCGCCAGCCCGATCCGGCCCGGCTTGCGATGCTGCGCGCCGACATCGCTGCCGCGCGCGATGCCGGTCCATCGGCGGCCTGCGCGGCGGACATACTGGACCGCGTGCTCGGCTCTCACCGTCGCGCGCCGGCGGACAGCGCGGCATGACTACGCACAGCCGGAGGCGCGCGGCGTGAACCGGCTGCGCCTCACGAAACTGGCCGAAGCCGATCTGGAGGCGATCTTCGCCGCCATGGCCCGCAGCTTCCGCTTCTTCGGCGACGAGGCCGCGCGCCGCTACTGCGAGGGCCTGACGGAGGTTCTCGAGCGACTGGCGGCCGAACCCCTCGTCGGCCGGCCCGAACCCGAGATCGACGACCGCACCCTCAGCCACGTCTTCCGCCGCCACGCCATCTTCTACGAGCTGTCGGGGGATGGAATCCTGGTGCTTCGGCTTCTGCCCTTGCCGGAACCCGCCCCGGCATGACATGGGCGGGTCCGCGATGACCGAACCCGCATCCCCCGCCGGCGCCAGCCCGCTTGCCGTTGCCAGCGGCGATGCCACGGCCTTCTCCAAGGTTCTGGAGAGGTTGCTGGAATCGGAGATGGCCAGCTTCCAGGGCTTCTCGGAACAATATGGCCTCTACGAGGATGCCGCTGCCATCCTCGACAAGCTCCGCGCGGCGACGGCCGCGATCCTTGCGGGGCTTGCGGCCGGCGGCATCGCCGGGCTCGGCGTGCAGGCCCGGCTCGTCGAGGCCCTGCTCGACCAGCTCGACCGACTGGTGACCGTCGCCGAGCTTCGGGGCGCGGCCAACACATCGGGCGACCTGCTCGCCAAGCTCCACCAGTGGATCGCCCTGCTTCGCGGCTGGATCGCCGCGATCGACCGCCAGCTGTCGGCGCTCGCCAGCTGAACCGCCAAGGCGTTACATGAAGTCACATCCATAATAGCTTGACGAACCGCGATCTTCATCCTAGGTCGCAATCAACAACAGCAATGGCGGCGAAGCCGTCCAACATAACAGCGGGAAAACCGCAGGGGTCGACAGATGCTTCACAGCTCCAATCTTGCCAGCGCCGCGGTTGCCGCGCTTCTCGTCGCCGTGGCCGCGCCAGCGGGGGCGGTCACCGTCATCAGCCAGTCCTTCACGGTCGCGCCCGTCGCAACGGGCACGACGGTGCCGATCAGCTTCGCCCAGTTCGACCCGGCGCTCGGCACACTCCAGAGCGTGACCCTCATGTTCACCGGCAGCTACACGGCCAACGGCACCATCCGGAACCCGGCCGCCGCGCCGCTGACGCGAACCTACAGCGTCACGACCGGGGTGCTGGCCTCGATCGATGGTGCCGGCTTTGACCTCGACGTGCCGCTGGGCGGCGGCGCGGTTTCCGTCACCATCCCGCGCCAGACGACCATTCCCGCCAGCTTCTCGGGCACCGGCACCGGCAACGCGCTTCTCGTTTCGGGTCTCGGCGGCTTCCTCGGCACCGGGTCGGTCGTGCTGAACCTGATCGGCACGTCGCTCTTCGCCTCGACGGGCAATGCGCAGCTCAATCTCTCGCCGCAGTTCGGCGGCGACGTCCGGCTCGACTATGGCTATCTGCCGACGGCCGCCATTCCCGAGCCGCAGACCTGGGCACTGCTGATCGCCGGCTTCGGGCTGGTGGGGATCGGGCTGCGACGCCGCGCGGTCGCCGCCTGATCCGCGCCTGAGGCTGGCGGCCGCGCCGCCGGCGCGGCACACTGGCCGCCATGACCCCGCGACTCCTGCCGGCGCTGGCCGCGTTCAACGCCATCCTGTCGCTCACCTTCGGTACTTTCGCGACCCACGGGATCGAGGACCCGCAGGCCCGCGACTGGATCATGACAGGCGTGTTGTTCCAGCTGCCACATGCAGCCGCCGTCTTCGCGCTGCTGGGCTGGCGCAACAGCCGCGAGGTGCGCGCGGGGGCCTGGGCGCTGGCGGTGGGAAGCCTGATCTTCGCCTCAATTCTCAACCTGCTGGCGCTCGGTGCCCCGCGCGCGGTTGCAATTCTGGCGCCAGCCGGCGGAACCCTGATGATGCTGGGGTGGACCTGGATCGCCCTGGTCGCGCTCGCGGGCGACCGGCTTCGGTTCCTCGATCCCGACTGAGTGAAGCAGGGGGGCGCTGCGCGTCCGTCAGGCCGCCAGCCCGTGGCAGTGCTTGAACTTCTTGCCCGACCCGCAGGGGCACAGCGCGTTGCGGCCCACGGTGCGCTGCCAGCTCTCCGGATCCTCGGGATTGAAATCGGGGCCGAACAGATGCGCGACGCTGCGCGCCGCCTCGATCTCCTCAGGCGACAGCGGATCGCCCTGCGCGAACAGGCCGGGTGCCGCCAGCCCCACGCCGCCGAAGGGTGACGGGGTGAGTTGTGGCGTGGCCGGCGCCCGCCCGGCCAGCGTCAGGAAGTCCGGCAGGTCCGGCATGGGCAGCGGCGGCGACGCCTCGGGCTGGCGGAACTCGGCAAAGGCCAGCATCCGGGTCACATCCTCGCGGACATTGCGAAGCATGCGCTCGAACAGCTGGAAGGCTTCCGCCTTGTACTCGTTGATCGGCTGCTTCTGGGCATAGGCGCGAAGATGCACCACCTGCCGAAGGGCATCCAGCGTCGCCAGATGCTCCTTCCAGTAATGGTCCAGGCTCTGCAGCAGGAAGTTCTTCTCCACCTGCACCCAGGTGTCGGCCGGCACCGACTCCAGCTTGGCGGCCATCTTCGCGTCCAGCATCTCGTTCAGCCGGTCGATGAACAGCTCCTGGTCAACGGCTTCCTCCGTCACCCACTCGGCAACCGGCGCCTGAAGGTTCAGGATGGTCTCGATGTCGGTCGCCATGGCCGCCACGTCCCACTGCTCGGGGTAGCTTCCCGGCGGGGCATGGCGCTCGACGATGTCGGCCACGGTATCACGGCGGAACTCGATGACGATGTCCGAGACCTTCTCGGCGTCCATGATGTCAGCGCGCTGCTCATAGACGACCTTGCGCTGGTCGTTCATCACGTCGTCATACTGGAGCAGCTGCTTGCGGATGTCGTAGTTGCGGGCCTCCACCTTCTTCTGCGCCGTCTCGATGGCTTTCGAGATCCAGGGGTGGACGATCGCCTCCCCTTCCTCCAGGCTCGAGTTCATCATGCGCGCCAGCATGTTCTGCTGGCCGAAGATGCGCAGCAGGTCATCCTCGAGGGAGAGGTAGAAACGGCTCAGGCCCGGATCGCCCTGCCGGCCGGAGCGCCCGCGGAGCTGGTTGTCGATCCGCCGGCTCTCGTGCCGCTCGGTGCCCAGCACGAACAGTCCGCCGGCCTCGCGCACCTTCTCGCGCTCGGCCAGGACCTCGGCGCGGATCTCGGCGATGCGCTGGTCGCGTTCCGGCCCCTCGGGAAGCCCCTTCAGCTCATCCTCGATCCGGAACTCGATATTGCCGCCCAGCTGGATGTCGGTACCGCGCCCGGCCATGTTGGTGGCGATCGTCACCGCCCCCAGCCGCCCGGCCTGCGCCACGATGTGGGCCTCCTGCTCGTGGTAGCGGGCGTTCAGCACCGAATGTTCCACGCCCTCCTTCTTCAGGAAGCCTGACAGCTTCTCGGACTTCTCGATCGAGACCGTGCCGACCAGCACCGGCTGGCCGCGCACGCTCGCCTCCTTGATCGCCTTCACGATGGCCGCGAACTTGTCGGCCTCGTTCTTATAGAATTCGTCCTGGTCGTCCTGCCGCCTCACCGGCACATTGGTCGGGATTTCCACGACGTTCAGCTTGTAGATGTCGTAGAATTCCGCCGCCTCGGTCGCGGCCGTGCCGGTCATGCCCGAGAGCTTGGGGTAGAGCCGAAAATAGTTCTGGAAGGTGATCGAGGCCAGAGTCTGGTTCTCGGGCTGGATGTCCACCCCTTCCTTCGCCTCGACCGCCTGGTGCAGCCCGTCCGACCAGCGGCGGCCCTCCATCATCCGGCCGGTGAACTCGTCGATGATCACCACCTTGCCGTCGCGGACGATATAGTCGGTGTCGCGCCGGAACATCACATTGGCGCGAAGCGCCTGGTTCAGATGGTGCACCACCTGGGTGTTCTCGAAGTCATAGAGGTTGGCGCCCTGCAGCAGGCCGGCGGCCTCCAGCGCGCGCTCGGCGAACTCGGTGCCCTCCTCGGTCAGGATGACGGTGCGCTGCTTCTCGTCCTTTTCATAATGCTCGGGGGCCAGCGTCTTCACGATCCGGTCGACCGCGATATAGAGTTCAGACTTGTCGTCGGTCGGCCCCGAGATGATGAGCGGCGTGCGCGCCTCGTCGATCAGGATCGAGTCGACTTCATCGACGATCGCATGGTTGAAGGGCCGCTGCACCATCTGGGCGCGTTCATATTTCATGTTGTCGCGAAGATAGTCGAAGCCGAACTCGTTGTTGGTGCCATAGGTGATGTCGGCAGCATAGGCTTGGCGCCGCTCGACATCATGGAGGTTCGGAACGATCACCCCCACCGACAGCCCCAGGAAGCGGTAGATCTGCCCCATCCAGTCGGCGTCGCGGCGGGCGAGATAGTCGTTCACCGTCACCACATGCACGCCCTTGCCGGGCAGGGCATTGAGATAGGTGGCGAGCGTTGCCACCAGCGTCTTGCCCTCGCCGGTCTTCATCTCGGCGATCTCGCCCCGGTGCAGCACGATCCCGCCGATCAGCTGTACGTCGAAGTGGCGCAGCCCGAGGGTCCGCTTCGAGGCCTCGCGCACAGTGGCGAAGGCTTCGGGCAGCAGATTGTTCAGCTTCTCGCCCCCCGCCAGCCGCTCGCGGAAGATGCGGGTCTGGTCGCGAAGCTCCTCGTCGGTCATCGCCTCGATCCGGCCCTCCAGCGCATTGATCTGGCGGACGATCGGGCCCAGCGACTTCACATAGCGGTCGTTGGACGAGCCGAAGATGGCTTTCGCGACCTTGTTCAATCCGAGCATCGAGGGCCTTCGCAAGCTGACCGGGCGCGGCGCCAGGCGGCCCGCACCGAAGCCGGTGACATAGGAAGGGGGCGCCATGCCGTCAACGCGGCGGCCTCGGGTAGCGCGGCTTGTTTGCAAAGGCTCGGGAAGAGGGCCTCGCTCAGCCGGCCGGCATCCGCTGCCGGCGCCGCAACCCCATCCCCACCAGCCCGAAGCCCGCGATCAGCATCGCCCAGGTCGTCGGCTCTGGAATGGCGGCGCGGACCGCGCCCGAAACGCTCAGCGCCTCGATGGACAGGATGCTCAGGCGCCCGGCCGACGTGTCCACATCGCGCCAGTCGCCGAAGCGCCAGATGTCGAGCCCGGGGATCGGCCCGAAGGACACCAGCAGGTCCACCGGGTCGCTGGTGCGGAAATCGAGCAGGACCGGGTTCTCCTTGCCCACGGGCTGGGCGCGGACAAGCGCCACCGTTCCATCCCCGGCATCCTGCCCCAGAAGCGTGTCGAAGCCGAGCCGCGCCGAGGTCGAGCGATACTCGAGTTCCACTGTCGCGAACGGCAGCACAGGCAGCAGGGTGATACCGGGATCGGCCGGATTGCCGATCCGCTGCGACGTGTCGGCCGCGAGGCGGATGGTGAAGATCCCGTCCCAGGGCTCGCCGTCCAGCAGGCCGGCGCCCGTGCCGGCAATGCTGTAGATCATGATGGCCGCCTCGGCCGGTGCCACCACCAGCGCCGCCGCCAGCACGGCCGCCGGAATGAAATGTCCCCGCATCACCCCCTCCCCCGTTCCGCTCGCCCCGATGATGCGCTAGCGCGCGCGCATGGCAAGCCCCCTGTCGCCGCTGGCCCGGCCGTTCCCGGATCTTCCCGCCCTTCCCGGCGTCCGCATCGGCGTGGCGCGTGCCGGCTACAAGCCGTGGGACCGGCCCGACATCACGCTTCTGGCCTTCGACGCCGGCACGACCGTGGCCGGTGTCACCACCCGGTCGCAGTGCCCGTCGCCCGACGTCGAGCGCTGCCGCCGCCTTCTGCCCCGCGGCCGGGCGCGCGGGCTCGTCGTCAATGCCGGCAATTCCAATGCCTTCACCGGCGCCGCCGGCCGCGCCGCCACCGAGGCGCAGTGCGCCCACGCCGCGCACCTCCTCGGCTGTGCGCCCGAGGACGTCTTTTCGGCCTCCACCGGGGTCATCGGCGTGCCCCTGCCGCAGGACAAGGCGGTCGCCGGCGTCGCGGCCGCTCACGCCGCGCTGGGAAGCGCCGGCTGGCGCGCGGCAACCGAGGCCATCGGCACCACCGACACCTTCCCCAAGGCCGCCATCGCGCACGCCCTTGTCGGCGAAACGCGCGTGACGCTCGTCGGCTTCATCAAGGGGTCAGGCATGATCGCGCCCGACATGGCAACCATGCTGGGCTTCATCGTTACCAACGCGGCGATCGCAGCCCCCGTGCTCCAGTCGATGCTCGCGACCGCCAATGCCGCCACTTTTGGCTGCATCACCGTCGATGGCGACACCTCCACCTCGGACACGGTGCTCGCCTTCGCGACCGGCCAGGCCGGCAACCCGGTCATCGACAGCGACGGGGCGCCCGGCGGCGGCGCCTTTGCGGCCGCGGTCGCCGACCTCTGCCGGCAGCTCGCCCTCCTCGTCGTCCGTGATGGGGAAGGTGCCTCAAAACTGATCGAGATCCGGGTCTCGGGCGCCGCCGACGACCGCTCGGCGCATCGCATCGCCATGGCGATCGCCAATTCGCCGCTGGTGAAGACGGCGATCGCCGGCGGCGACGCCAACTGGGGCCGCGTGGTCATGGCCGTTGGCAAGGCGGGCGAGCCGGCCGACCGCGATCGCCTGTCGATCCGCTTCGGCGGCATCGAGGTGGCGCGCGAGGGCGCGGTCGTGGCGGGCTACGACGAGGCGCCGGTCGCGGCGCATCTGGCTGGCCAAGAGATCGACATCGCCGTCGATCTGGGGCTGGGCGACGGCCGCGCGACGGTGTGGACGTGCGACCTGACGCACGGCTACGTCTCGATCAACGCCGACTATCGAAGCTGAGGCGTCGGCGCCCTCAGGCGTTGGCTTCCACCCAGGATTTCAGGCTGGACTTGGGCTCGGCGCCCAGCTTGGTCGCAACCACTTCCCCGCCCTTGAAGATCATCATCGTCGGGATGGAGCGGACGTTGAACCGGCCGGCCCATTCGGGATCATCGTCGATGTTCACCTTGGCGATGACCACACGACCGGCCAGCTCGTCCGAAATCTCCTCCAGTGCCGGGCCGATCATCCGGCAGGGCCCGCACCATTCGGCCCAGAAGTCGACGACGACGGGGGTCTCGCTCTTCAGCACATCCGCCTCGAACGAGGAATCGGTCACTTTGACGGTGGGCACGCGGCTCTCCCTGCTGTTCCGCTCGAGCCTGTCACATAGCGCGCCGAGCGACCCGTTCAACCCGTGGCGGGGTCCTCGGCCAGCAGGGCCATGAGATCGGCGGGATCGAGCTGGATCAGCCGCGGCCCGGCCGTGTACAGGAGCAGCGCCTCGACCCTCCGGTCGGGAAAGGCCTGGGCGAGCACGGCCCGATAGGCGGCCATCTGCAACCGGTGCGCGCGTGGCACCTCGGCGGCCGAGGCGGGAACTGCAAGGCCGGTCTTGAAATCGATGAGCCGCACGCGGGTCGCCGAAATCGCGAGGCGATCGATGGTGCCGGCGATCGTCCGCTCGCCCACCAGCCCCGCGACCGGCGCTTCCGCCAGGGCCTCGGGCGCGAACAGGTCGGAAAGCGCGGGATCGTCGATCACCGCCAGCACCTCGTCTGCCAGCCGATCCGCCGCCGCGCCGGCGCCCTCGGCGCGAAGCCAGCGCCGGGCGGCCGCGGCGCGCGCCGCCGGCGGCAGTGCCGGCAGCCGCTCGAACAGCCGGTGCAGCCAGATCCCGCGCCGCGCCGCCGCGCGCTGCGTGTCGCTCGCCGGCCCGGCGGCCGGCCCCTCGGGCAGCGCCGAAGGCGTCAGCGGCCGCGGCGGGCGCCCCGGCGGCGGCGCCGGGCCCAGCGCCAGCGCCCTCCCCATGACGTGCGCCGAATCCTCCGAGGCGAGCCGCGTTTCCGCAACGCCGTCCGGCCTGTTCCAGTCGCCGCGCCGAAGCCGGCGGGCCGGCTGGTCCCAACCGGGCAGCTGCACCGTCTCCACGTCGGGGATCGACTCCAGCGCCCGACGGATGGTGGCGTGCCAGCTCCGGTCGCTGTCGGTGCCGATCCGCTTGTGGGCAGCCGGCCCGACCGCGCCGCCGATGAACAGGTGGTCCGCCGCCCGCGTCAGCGCCACATAGAGAAGCCTTGCATCCTCCTCGGCGGCGAGCGCATCGCGCGCCGCGATTTCGGCGCGGACGGGTTCGGGGCAATCGGCCTTGCGGGGGTGGAACAGCGGCACGCGATGTCCGCCGTCCAGTTCGATCGCCACCCAGCCCTCGCCCCGGGGCCGCGCCTGCTGCGCGGCGTCGGCCAGCACCACGACCGGCGCCTCCAGCCCCTTCGCGCCATGCACGGTCATCAGCCGCACCTGGCCCGTGGCGGAGTCCGGCTCGCGCTTCAGGTCCGCGCCTTCCGATTCAATCCAGTGCAGGAAGGCGGCCAGCCCGGGAGACTGGCTGGTCTCGAAGGTGATCGCCTGGCCGAGAAGCTCGTCGATCGCGTCGTTTGCCTCCGCCCCCAGCCGGGCAAGCAGCCGCCGCCGCCCCTCGAGCGGGCCCGACAGGATGGTGTCGAGAAAGGCATAGGGCCCGACGGTGTCGGCCAGACGCAGCACCTCACCCAGCCAGCGGCGGGCCTCGGCGGCCCCGGGATCGGTCGCCGCCGCCAGGCCCAGCGCCGCCCACAGGTCGCCGCGCCGGTCTGCCGCCAGCGCATAGAGCGCCGCCTGGCTCCAGCCGAGCAGCGGCGAGACCAGAAGCTGCGCCAGCGTCAGGTCATCCTCTGGGTTGGTTGCAAAGCGCACCAGCGCCAGCAGGTCGAGGACAGCGAGCGGCTCGGTCAGCAGCAGCCGATCGACCCCGGCGACCGGCACGCCTTCGGCCACCAGCCGGCCCACCAGCGACCCCATCAGCCAGGACCGCGCCCGCACCAGCACCAGGATGTCGCCGGGCCGGGCCCAGCGCCGGTGCGCCGGCAGCCACAGCCGGTCCGGACCATCGGGCCGGAGCCAGCCGGCGATGGTTCGCGCCAGCTGTGCCGCCATCCGCCGGTCGGCGGCCTCGCGCACGCTGTCGGCAGCCTCGTCCGCCCCGGCCTCGCCGGCTTCCAGCACCGGCCACAGCACCACCTCGCCGGGCGCCGTGGCGCGGTCGGCGACATGCGCCCCGGGCGGCGCCGCCAGCCCCAGCGCCGAAGCGCCCAGCCCGTCGATCACGGCGTTCACCACCGCCAGCACCGCCGGGCCGGAGCGGAAGCTGCGGTCGAGCGGCACGTCGGCGAGCGGGCTTCCCGCAGCCGCGGCCTGCGGCTTCAGCCGCGCGGCGACCTTGGGCAACACCTTGGGATCGGTCCCCTGGAAGCCGTAGATCGCCTGCTTCTGGTCGCCCACCACGAACAGCCGCCGCCGACGGCTCGCCTCGGGATCGGGCTCGAAATAATCCTCGACCAGCCGGCCGATCAGCTGCCACTGGCGGTCATTGGTGTCCTGCGCCTCGTCCACCAGCAGCTGGTCGAAGCGGCTGTCCAGCTTCCACGCCACATAGCCCGGCATCCCCGCCGGCCCCAGAAGCCGGGCCGCCTTCTCGATCATGTCGCCATAATCGATGGCCACGGCAGCGCGCTTCAGCTCGGCGTAGCGCGCCGCCACCCGGTGCCCGGCACGAAGTGCTGTGCCGGCAAGCTGCGCCGCCGCCACCGTCCGCTCGGACTCGACCAGCCCCTGCAACCGGTCGAACACCCGTGCCGCCAGCCCGGCAATGCCGGGGGCGGCCCGCTCCGGCTTCGCGAACGACCGCAACATGCCCTTGTTCGTCTGGAACACATCGAGCAGCTGGGAGAATCCCGCCACCCGCGCGTCCGTATCGCCCGCCAGCCAACACTCGATCGCCTCGGCCTGCGCCAGGCCCGTCGCCGTGCCCCAGTCCCTGAGCCCGCTCGCCACCTCCTGAAGATCGGCGGAGTCGAACACTTCGGGCGCGACGGCGGCGCGCAGCCGGTCGCCCGGCTGCTCGGCCGGGCCGACGCCCAGCCAACCGCGAACCGCCTGGTCCAGCCCGTCGCCGCTGGCAAAGGCCAGCAGGCCGGGTGAATGGTCGATCATCCGGTCGAGCGCCGACAGCACGCCCGCCTCGCCCTTCAGCACGGCCAGCGCCCCCAGATCGTCGAGGAAGCGGTCACCGGCCCCGCCCCAGCTCTCGGCGATCACCTCGGCCAGCGCCTCCCGCCTGAGCGTTGCGGCCGCCCGTTCGTCGAGCGCGCGGAAACCGGGCGGCAGGCCGGCCTCCAGCGGAAAGGCGGCCAGAAGCCCCTGGGCGAAGGCGTGCAGCGTCTGGATGGCAAGCCCGCCCGGCACGGCGAGCACGCGGGCGAACAGCCGCCGCGCCGCAACCAGCTGGCCGGCAGGCTCGGCCACGCCCAGCGCCGACAGCTCGGCCGCCAGATCCGCGTCGGAAAGGGTCTGCCAGGCCGCCAGCCGCCGCGTCACCCGGTTGCGCATCTCGGCGGCCGCCGCCCGGGTGAAGGTCAGGGCCAGCAGCCGCTCGGGCGCAGTGCCGGCCAGCAGCGCGCGCAGGATGCGGTCGGTCAGCACCTGCGTCTTGCCCGTGCCGGCCGAAGCGCCCACGAACACGTGCCGCGTGGGATCGGCCGCCAGCTTCTGCTCGTCGGTGCGGCGAAGCGGCCCGCTCATGACCCCCGCCCCAGCCATTCGGCCACCCGGGCGACCAGGTCATGATCGGCGTAGCGACGGCCGAACACCGGGTCCTGCTTGGCAAGGAAGGGCCGGTCCCCCAGCAGATAGCCGCCGATGAGCGTCTCGAGATCCGCCCAGGCGTCCTCGAGGTGCGCGGCCAGCTCGACCGTCGGCCGCGAGCCGAGCGCCGGGCGCACCTCCCCCGGCTCGGCGCCGCCCCCCAGCTTCACATAGTCGAGCGCCACGACCGGCGCGTCGGGCAGGCCCGCGAAACCGCCGCGCGCGGCGATCCCCGCCAGCAGCGCCAGCTGCGTCTGCGCCAGCCCGGCCACATCCTGCACATCGGGCAGCCGGCCGGTCTTGTAGTCGAGGATCCGCAGGCCCGCCTCGCCGATGTCGATGCGGTCGGCCCGGCCGGTCAGCGTCACACCCCGCACCTGCACCTTGCCCGACCGCTCGTGCGCCAGCGGCCGCCATTGCGGCTCCTTGTCCAGAAGATTGCGCGCGAAGGCCGCCATCCGGAGCAGCCGAGGCCGCCACAGCGCCCGAAGCTCGGGCCGGTCGCCCAGATCGGCAAGCCTGCGGTCGACCAGCGCCTCGAGATCGGCCTCGGGATCGGTCACGGCCGCCTCGACGATGGCATGCACCAGCGTGCCCCGCTCCAGTGCGGTCGGCGGCTGGTCGCGCGGGTCGAGCGGCCTCAGCTTCAGGATGTGGCGGGCATGGAAGCTGTAGGGATCGGCCTTCAGCAGTGCCACCTCGGTCACCCGCAGGGTGCGTGGCCGGCGGTCGGCCGGCGGGCGGGGCTGCGGCCGCTCGATGCGGATGGCCTTCGCCGGCTGGTCGATGGTGCGCGCAGCGTCGAGCAACGCCTTCGCCGGCGGTGTCAGCTCGCCCGTATCCGGCAGGGCACCGCCGGTCAGCGCCTGTACGGCCTGCCAGAAGCGCGAGGCGATGGTGGGCGCGCCCTCGGCGCGGCTGGCCCGGGTCAGCAGCACTTCGCGCGCGCCCATCGCCATCGACAGGTCATGCGCCTGGAATCCGATCCGCCGCGCCAGCCCCGGCAGGCCCAGCGCCCGGCGGATGGCGGGCGCGAGGAACGGATCAGGCGCCGGAAGCGTCGGCCAGCTCCCCTCGTTCAGGCCGGCCAGCACCATCAGGTCTGGCGCTTGCAGCCGGGCTTCCAGCGGCCCCCAGATCGACAGCTGCGGATGCCGCACCCAGCGCGGCCGGACGGTGACGGTGTCGAGCAGGCCAGCGACGAAGGCCGCGGCGTCGGCCGGCTGCACCGGCAGGTCGGCCAGCGTCTCCCCCGCCTCGCCCAGCGCATCGACCAGCTGCGCGAGCACCGCCCCCGCCTCGCCAGCCCACAGCTCCTCGCCTGCCAGCGCTTCGGCGGCCGCCACCAGCGCCGCCAGCAACGACCGGGCGTCGGCCGGAACCGGCTCCAGCCGTTGCAGGCGCGGCTGCGCCTCCGTCTGCCACCAGTCGAGAAGCAACGCAGTCTCAGCGCGTTCGGCCAGCCGCGCCGCCATGCCGGCCAGCCCGGGCCCGGGTCGCAGCCCCCTCAGCGCGGCGCGATCGAGTTCGCGGACCCGGTCAAGCCAGGCCAGACGCGCCGGCCCGGCGGCCACCAGCGGGTGCTGCAACGCCGCCAGCAGCGGCACCGGGGCGAACGCCTGGCCCGCCGCGGCGGCGAGCGCGACCAGCAGCCCGCCGGGACGGGTGCGCGACAGCGGCGCGCCGGCGCTGTCGTCGATCTCGATCCCGAACCGTCGAAGCTGCACCGCCACCCGGCGTGCGAGCGCCCGGTCGGTGGTGACAAGGGCGGCGGTCACGCCCGGCCGTTCCACCACCTGCCGGAGCGCCACCGCGATCAGCAGCGCCTCCTCGGCCGGGCCCGCCACTTCCACCATGCGCACGCCGGGCAGCGGCGCCTCGCCGGGCTGCCAGCCGGCGGGCCTGAGGTCGGCGGCGTCCAGCGCTGCGCGAACCGTGGCGGCCCGCGCCGGCGGGCTGCCTGCCCGCTCGGCCTGCCACGGCCAGGGCTCGGCCTCCGCGGCCGCCAGCCCGGCGGTCTCCAGCAGCCGCGCGAGACCATGCTGGGGGTGAATCTCATGCCGCTCGCGAAGCACGGCCCAGTCCGCCTCCGGCCGGTCGGCCTCCAAGCCCGTCAGTATGACGAGGCCATCCGGCTGGCGGGCGATGATTCCTGCCAGCCGCGCGACCGCCGGCGGCGCCTGGGCGAAACCGGCCAGCACGATTGGGTGGGCCGGCGGCGCTGTCTGCCAGCGCGCGGCGAGCACCGCCAGCAGCTTCTCGAGCCGGTCGGCGGGGTCCAGAAGCCCGCGCTCGGCCAGCAGGGCCGGCCACTGGTCGAGCAGGATCGACAGCACCCGCGCATTGGCCGACCAGTGGGTCTGGAGATCGGCCGATGTCACCGCCGCCTCGATGTCACCAGCCCGGCAGCCATGGGCGGCGAGCGTGTCGAGCACGCCGGCCAGCTCGCCAGCCAGCGACAGCGCTTCGGCTGCCCTGAGATCCCGGGCGCGGGCCAGCAGCCTGGCGAGCAGCAGCCGGCGACCGAGCGGATCGATCGCGGGCGGCAGCTGCGCCTCGGCTTCGGCTGCGTCGAACAGCCGGCCCGGATCGCCGCCCGGCCCGTCGTCAAGGTCGCCGATGGTGGACAGCGCCGGCAGCAGCAGCGCCCGCCGGTCGGCCTGGCGGACGAACGCCGCCGTCAGCGCCCGCGCCGCCCGTCGGCCGGGCAGGATCACCCGCACCCGCGCCAGTTCGAGCGGATCGGGGTGGCGGGCCAGCAGGCCGGCGGCAAGATCATCGACGAACGGCCGCCAGGGCGGAATGGTGAACAGCCGTCCGCGCGCCTCAGAGGCGCTCAAGCAGCGCCTCCGTGGCCTTGACCGCGGCCGCGGTGCCGACATCGAACCACAGCCCCTGGTGCACGATGCCATAGAGCCGGCCGGCGGCGAGCGCGCGGTCCCACAGCCAGTTCATCGAGAAGGGCTCGGCGGCCACGCCCTCGAACAGCCGGGCCGACAGCATCTGCAGGCCGGTATAGACGAAGGGCGCGACGCGGCCGGGGCGCCGCCGCGCCAGCCGCCCGGCTGCATCCATGTGGAAGTCGCCCGGCCCGGCATGGCAGTAGGCGCGCGCCAGCGGCACCAGCAGCAGCAGCGCGTCCATCCTGTCGGCATCCCAGCGCGCCGCCAGCAGCTCGACGGCAGGAAGCGGCCCCTCCACCCAGACATTGTCGGCGTTGATGGCGAGGAACGGATCGGCGTCGATCAGCGGCAGCGCCCGGGCGATGCCACCGCCGGTTTCCAGAAGCGCGGCGCGCTCGTCCGACACCCGGATCTCCAGCCCCGGCGCGCGGGCGGCAAGATGCGCCTCGATGCGGTCGGCCATATAGTGCACATTGACGACCGCGCGCCCGACCCCGCCGGCCTTGAGCAGGTCCAGCGCCCGGTCCAGCAGCGTCCGCCCGGCCACCGGCACCAGCGGCTTCGGGCGGGTGGCGGTCAGCGGCCGCATCCGCTTGCCAAGGCCGGCCGCCAGCACCATCGCGGCGGCCGGCACCGGCGCCGGGGCGACAACCGGCGCTGGCCAGGCGCGCGTGGGTCGTGCGCTCATCGCCACGCCTCGGCCCGCAGCGCCGGCGGCACCTGCGCCTTGAACCAGTCGCTGACCGGCGCGAGCGCGGGGTGGGCCAGGTTGCGCGCCAGATAGCCCCACACGCGCGGCAGCCGCTCGACATAGCCGGCGCGGCCGTCCCGGTCGCGCAGCCGCACGAACACCCCCAGGATCTTCACATTGCGCTGCGCGCCCAGCACCTCGTAGCGGGCGCGGAAGGCCGCCCGGTCGCTGATGCCGCGCAGATCGGCATAGGCGTCCAGCATCGCCGCCTCCAGCCGGTGCGGCACATCCCGCCGCGCGTCCTGCAACAGCGAGACGAGGTCATAGGCCGGATGCCCGGCGAGCGCATCCTGGAAGTCAAGCAGGCCAAGCGCCCGAACCCCCGGCCGGTCGGGCAGCCACATCAGATTGTCGGCATGATAGTCGCGAAGCGTCACCACGGGTGCGGCCGCCGTTTCGGCCAGCACCCCGGCCCAGACCGCGTCCCAGGCAGCGAGGAAGCCATCGGCATCGACCGACAGCCCCGTCGCCGGCGCATACCAGTCGGCAAAGACCATCACCTCGCGGACCAGCGCCTCGCGGTCATAGGGGGGAAGATCGCTCGGCACCGGCACCTCGGCCAGCGCCGCCAGCAGCGCGATCGCGCGGGCGTAGGCCGGCTCCTCCAGCGCCGGCTCGCGCGCGAGCAGCGGCCCCAGCAGGCTGTCGCCGAAATCCTCGAGCAGCAGATAGCCCGCCTGCGGATCGGCCGCGCAGATCCGCGGCGCCGAAAGGCCGGCGCCGGCCAGCAGGTCGGCGATGCGAAGGAAGGGCCGCACATCCTCCATCGGCGGCGGCGCATCCATCAGCACCGCGGTGCGCCCGCGGTCGTGCAGCCGGAAATAGCGCCGGAAACTGGCGTCCCCGGCCAGGGGGCGAACCTCGGCCGCGCCCCAGCCGTGGCGCCGGAGGAACTCGGCCGCGTCCGGGCGCGGGGCGAAGGCAGGGGCGGTTGGCTGGGGCCGGGCGGCCGGACTCAGGCGGGGGGCCATCGCCCGTCCCAAGCCGCCGGCACATCCCAAGTCAAGCGGCGCGTCGGCCCGCCCGCGCCGTCCAGCCGTAGCCACAGCCGCTCCGGCCACAGGGCAGGCCCCAGCCGCTCCGGCCACTCGACGAGAAGCGCGCCGCCGCTCGCGAGCCAGTCATCGAGGTCGAGCGCCGCGGCCTCGGCCGCGCTCGAGAGGCGATAGAGATCGACATGCGCAACAGGCGGGGCCAGGTCGGGATAGGTCTGCACCAGCGTGAAGGTCGGGCTGGGCACCTCGCCGCCATGCCCCAGCGCTGCCAGCACGGCGCGGGCCAGCGTCGTCTTGCCAGCGCCGAGCTCGCCCGACAGCGCCACCACGTCGCCGCCGCGAAGCACGCCGGCCAGCCGGCCGCCCAGGCGCGCCAGCCCCGCCTCGTCCAGCGCCGCGGCGTCCAGCGCCGCCCCGCTGCCGGCCGCGGTCATCGGCCGGCCTCAGTAGCGGTAATGGTCGGGCTTGAACGGGCCTTCGGGCGGCACGCCGATATAGGCCGCCTGCTCCTCGCTCAGCTTCGTCAGCTTCACGCCCAGCTTGGCCAGGTGCAGCGCCGCCACCTTCTCGTCCAGATGCTTGGGAAGCACGTGAACAGCATTCGAATATTTATCTGAATCCGTCCAAAGCTCGATCTGGGCGAGCACCTGGTTCGTGAAGCTGGCCGACATCACGAAGCTCGGGTGGCCGGTCGCATTGCCCAGGTTCACCAGCCGCCCCTTTGACAGCACGATCAGCCGCTTGCCGTCGGGGAACACCACCTCGTCCACCTGCGGCTTCACTTCCTCCCACACGAAGTTGGACAGCGCGCCAATCTGGATCTCGCTGTCGAAGTGGCCGATGTTGCACACGATGGCGCGGTCCTTCATCGCCCGCATGTGGTCCAGCGTGATCACATCCCTGTTGCCTGTCGCCGTCACGAAGATGTCGGCCCGGGGCGCCGCCTCCTCCATGGTGACGACCTCATAGCCTTCCATCGCCGCCTGCAGCGCGCAGATGGGGTCGATCTCGGTCACCAACACCCGGGCGCCGCCGTTGCGGAGCGACGCGGCAGAGCCCTTGCCGACATCGCCGAAACCGGCGACGACCGCCACCTTGCCGGCCAGCATCACGTCGGTCGCCCGGCGGATTCCGTCCACCAGCGATTCCTTGCAGCCATAGAGATTGTCGAACTTCGACTTGGTGACGCTGTCGTTCACATTGATTGCCGGGAAGGGCAGATGCCCCTTGCCGGCGATCTCGTAGAGCCGGTGCACGCCCGTCGTCGTCTCCTCCGAGACGCCGCGGATGTTCGACTGGGTCTTCAGGAAGAAGCCCGGCGAGGCCGCCGCCCGCTCGCGGATCATCCGGAAGAACTCGACTTCCTCCTCATTGGCCGGTTCGGGCAGGGGCTCGCCCGCCTCGAATCGCGCGCCCTTCAGGATGTACATGGTGGCATCGCCGCCATCATCCAGGATCATGTTGGCGGTCCGTTCGCCCCACTGGAAGATGGCGTCCACGAACCGCCAATAGTCCCGCAGCGTCTCGCCCTTGTGGGCGAACACGGGCACCCCGGCCGCCGCGATCGCGGCGGCGGCATGGTCCTGTGTCGAGAAGATGTTGCAGCTCGCCCAGCGCACCTCGGCGCCAAGCGCCGTCAGCGTCTCGATCAGCACGGCCGTCTGGATCGTCATGTGCAGGCAGCCGGCGATCCGCGCGCCTTTGAGCGGCTGGGCCTCGCCATATTCGTCGCGAAGCGCCATCAGGCCGGGCATCTCGGTCTCGGCAATGGCGATTTCCCTGCGGCCCCAGGCGGCAAGGCCGATGTCGGCCACAGCGAAATCGGTGAACTCGGGTTTGGCTTGGCTGGCCATGGCACATCTCCGGCGATCAGGGCTGGGATGATCGCCCTACCCGCAGATCCCCAGAGTTTCAACTTTCTTTAAGTCTTTATATCCTCGAGCCCCGGCTCGCCGCGGGCGATCGCGAACACCACGCCGGACAGCAGCATCAGCGCCACCAGGTTCGGCAGCGCCATGGCGGCGTTCGAAATGTCCCCCAGCCGCCACACCAGCGTCAGATCCTGGAACGAGCCGACCCAGATGACCAGGCACCACAGAAGGCGCCAGCTGATGTGCAGCCGCACCTCGCCGGCGCGGGTCGCGCCCGGGATCCGGTCATAGAGGAAGGTGATCGCCCGCTCGCCATAATAGCTCCAGGTGATGAGCGTTGTGAACACGAACATCACCAGCGCCACCGAGGCGATGAGGGTGCCGACCGGAATGCCGAAGATCGGCATGGGAAAGGCCGTGCCGAACGCGCCCGATGTCATGGCGAAGCCCTGCAGGTCCGATTGCCAGGCGTGCGGCATCATCTGCACGCTGCCGTCGGCAAGGCGATGCGCGAACTCGCCTTCGACCGTCAGGATGACGAGCGCCGTCATGGTGCAGATGACGATGGTGTCGATGAAGGTGCCCAGCATGGCGAAGCGCCCCTGCACGCGCGGATCGTTCGTCTGGGCCACCGCATGGGCGATCGGGGTCGAGCCCTGCCCGGCCTCGTTCGAGAAGAGGCCGCGCGCCACCCCGGCGCGGATCGCCATGATGATCGCCGCCCCCAGGAACCCGCCCGAGGCCGCCTGCTCGTTGAAGGCGCCCTCGAAGATGCGGGTGAAGGTTTCCGGGATCGACTGGATGTCGAGCAGGATCGCCAGAAGGGCCATCAGGATGTAGGCGCCAGCCATGAAGGGCACGATGCGCTCGGCGACCCGCCCGATCGACCGGATCCCCCCCAGGATCACCACGAACACCAGCGCCGCCACGATCAGGCCCGAGATCCAGTCCTCCAGGCCCGTCAGCTCGTGGATCCCGTCGGCGATCGAATTGGCCTGGATTCCGTTTCCCGTCACAAGCGCCGAGAACAGCGTGCCGATGCAGAACAGCACGGCAAGCCAGGTCCACCTCGGCCCCAGGCCCATCTGGATGTAGGTCATCGGGCCGCCGCGCCAGTGGCCCTCGGCCGTGCGCTCGCGGTAGCGGATGGCCAGCGCCCCTTCGGCAAAGGCCAGCGCCATGCCGATCAGCGCCGTCACCCACATCCAGAAGATGGCCCCCGGCCCGCCCAGCGTGATGGCGGTTGCAACGCCCGCCAGATTGCCGGTGCCCACCTGCCCCGACAGTGCCGTCGACAACGCCGCGAATGGCGAGATCTCGCCGGCGGCGCCGTCGCCCTTGCGCCCGCGCCCGAACAGGCCGGCGAAGGCCGCGCCCAGCTGGCGCAGCGGATAGAAGCGAAGCCCCGCCATCATGTAGAGGCCGGCGCCCAGCAACAGCACCACCATCGGCGGGAAGGGCAGCAGCTGCACCCCGTTCCAGGTGCCCCCCCAGATGAAGTCCGAGACGTTGACGACCCGATCGATCAGCTGCTCCACGCGCCCTCCCGAGGCTCAGGCAGGGCCCGATCCTGGCGCCGGGCCTTGTGGCCTCGTTTGGCCGCCGGCAGCCGGCGCGTCAATCGGCGGCACGCGGCATCTCGGCGGGCTGATACTCGACGGCAAAGGGCGGCGGATAGCCGGCCTGGCTGAAGGTCTCCACGATCGCCCGGTTGGTGTCGAACCACACCTGCCAGTAGTGCGCCGTGTGGCAATGCGGCCGCACGGCCAGCACCGGGCCGCGCTCGGTGAAGTCCAGGATCTCGATCGTCGGCGCCGGATCCGCGAGCACGTTGGGAATGGCCGTGATTGCCGGCCGCAGCCGCTCGATGGCCGCCAGCGGGTCAACGCCATGCGCCAGCTGCGCCGTGCGGTCCACCCGGCGGTGGGGATTGGCCGAGAAGTTGCGGATCGGGTTGGTGGACACCTGCGAGTTGCCGACGATGGCGACGACATTGTCCGGGGTCACGATCACCGTGTTGAACATGCCGATTTCCTGGACCGTCCCCTCGACATCGCCGGCGATCACATAGTCGCCCACCTTGTAGGGCCGGAAGATGATGAGGAAGGCACCGGCCGCGAAATTGCCGAGCAGGCCCGACCAGGCTGCCCCGATCGCGAGGCCCACGCCGGCGAGCAGTGCCGCAAAGCTCGTCGTCTCCAGCCCGAAATAGCCGAGGATGGCAATGACGAGGACGATGTTGAGGACGACCGCCAGGATGTTGGCGATGTAGCGCTGCAGCGTCGGGTCGAAGTTGCGCGCCGTCAGAACCTTCTGAAGCGAGGCGATCGCGAAGCTGATCAGCCAGCGGCCGATCATGTAGAGCAGGATGGCGGCCGCCACCTTGAGCGCGCCATCCAGGATCACCGGGCTCCACCGTGCCCACAGGCCCGCCGCATCGCTTTCCATAACCCCTCCCCCTGACAGGCCTGCAGATCAGCCCAGTCGGCCGCTCAGCGCAAGAGGGTCTGATCCCAGAAGATCAGGCTGGTCCAGAACTGATAGTCCTGGTTTTCCTTGCGCCGGAAGCCGTGCCCCTCATTCGTCGCGACAAGATGCCACGCCTGCCCGCCGCGGGCGCGCACGGCCGCCACCATCTGCTCCGCCTCGCTTGCCGGCACCCGCGGGTCGTTGGCGCCGGTCACCACCTTCAGCGGCACGGCGATCCGGTCGGCCCGCCCGAGCGGGGAGATCGCCTTCAGCTTCGCGCGCTGCTTCGGATCGCGCTCGTCGCCATATTCCACGCGCCTGAGGTCACGGCGATAGTCGGCCGTGTTCTCGAGGAAGGTGACGAAGTCGGAAATGCCGACCACGCTCAGCCCAGCGCGCCACAGGCTGGGAAACAGGGTGAGCGCGCCATAGGTCATGTAGCCGCCATAGGAACCGCCGGTCACGCCGAAGCGGCTGGCGTCAAGGCCGGGGTCGCGCGCCAGCGCGGCGGCGAAGGCGGCGATGTCCTTCACCGAATCCTCGCGCCGGAACGGACCGTTGTCGAGGGCGACGAAGCGCTTGCCGAAGCCGGTCGAGCCGCGCACGTTGGGAAAGAAGATGGCAACCCCGCGCTCGTTGATGAGATAGTTGTTCCGCCCCAGGAAACCGGGGCGCGACTGCGCTTCCGGCCCGCCGTGGATGTTGAAGATGAGGGGGCGCGGCCCCGGGAAGCGGGCCGGGTCGGGCCGGTAAAGGAATCCCGTCACCTCCAGCCCGTCGAAGCTCCCCACCCGGACCAGTTCCGGCTCGGCATTGCGCGCGGGATCGAGTCCGCCGGTCTCGGAGCGGGTCCAGCGCTGAAGATCGCCGGTCGCGGGGTCGAGGCTGAAGGCGTCCGCGGGCGACCGCGCCGAGGCGAGCGTGAACCCCAGCATACCCCAGGGCGCATAGCGCAGGCCCGAGATGACGCCCGTGGGCACCGCCGGCTCGGCCAGCACCCGGCCATCGCCCGAATCGATCAAGCGCAGCCGCGAGATTCCGGCCTCGTTCGTCACCACGGCCAGCACCCGGCCATCGGGGGACACGTCGAAATCCTCGACATCCCAGCGCGCCGGCGGCCCGATGCGGACGAATCCGCGCCCCGGCACCAGTTCGCCGATCTGCTGGAAGTCGCTGCCCCTGTCCGATGTCACGAACAGCCGGCCGTCCGGCCCGAAGCGAACCGCCTGGTAGGACACCGGCTCGCGATCGCGCGTCAGCGGCTCGATGGTGCCGGTCTCGAGGTCAAGCCGGTAGAGCTCGCTCTTCTGGATGGAAATGCTGTGCGCGACCACGGCGAAGCGGCCGTCGGGATGGAAATCGGCGATCGACCAGCCGCCGCCCGTGCGCTCGATCACCCGGCGCGCGGTCGAAGGGTCGCGCGGGTCCATCACATGGAGGTCCAGATCGCGGCCGTTGCGGGCGTTCGAGCCATAGCCGATCAGCCGGCCGTCGCGCGACGGCACCACCCCCGTGTGGCGGCTCCGCCCGTCGGTCAGAAGCACGAGGCGCCCGGCCTCCAGCCGGTGGATCTGGAAATTCTCGTCCCCGCCCACGTCCTTCGTGGCGATCGTCACGGCTCCTTCGCCCGGCATGACGAAGCCGTTCAGCACCGGCTCCGGCTCGAAACTGAGCTGCGTGCGGGCGCCGCCGGGCGTCTCCACCCGGTGCAGCTGGCTGGCGCTTCCGAAGCGCGTGGCGATCAGCATGGAGCGATCGGCCGGGTTCCAGCCGAGGAAGCTCGCCGTGCGAAACTCCATATAGGGTTGCGTTGCGTCCCGAAGCGCGACCGGAACGCGCGGGACGCCATCGGAGACGAGCGCCGCCGGCGTCGGCACCAGCGCCGCAGCGGGCTGGGCGGCTGCGGGCACGGCCAGCACCCCCAGCGCCAGGGCTGAAAGCGCAGTGCTGAACAGGCGCTTCGTCACGATCGCGTCTCCTTGCATGCCGCTCCGGGTGGCACGGCCTTGTTGCCGCCGGCCGGGTCTTTGGCAAGGCCGCGGGAAGCGGCTAGCGGGCCGGGCATGGTCCCCGCCCTCGATCCGACGCGCCCTTTCGCCCTCGTCTGGGACAGCGAGCATGCCCGGGCGCGGCTGTTCTGCAATCCCAGGGGCGAGGTGCGCGCGCCGGACCTGCCCAGCGCGCTGCCGGCCCTGCGCGCGGCCGTGGCGGCCGGCCACTGGCTGGCCGGCGGCCTTCCCTATGAGGCCGGCCATGCCCTCGAACCGCGCCTCGCCGGCCGCGCCCGGGGCGATACCCCGCTCTGGTTCGGCTGCTTCGATGCGCCGCTCGATCTCGAGGCCCAGGCCGTGGCCGAGCTTCTCGACGGCTTCGTCCGCCCGACCGCCATCGGCGCGCCCCGACCGCTCATCACCGAGGCCAGCTGGACCGGAGCCGTCGCCCGCTGCCAGGCGCTGATCGCCGCCGGCGACATCTACCAGGCCAATCTCTGCTTCCCGGCCGAGGTCGCGCTTCACGGCCATCCGCTCGCGCTGTTCCGGCGGCTGTTCGCGCCGGCCGCGGCCCCGCACGCGGCGCTGGTGCATGATGGCCGGGGGCGCTGGTGGATCAGCCTCTCACCCGAACGCTTCTTCGCGCTGGCCGAGGGCCGGCTCATCGCCCAGCCCATGAAGGGAACCGCCGCCCGCCCCGCCGGTCCGGCCGGCGACCGGGCGGCGGCCCGCGCGCTCGCCCGGGACCCGAAGAACCGCGCCGAGAACCTCATGATCACCGACCTCATCCGCCATGATCTGGCGAAGGTCGCAGTGCCTGGCTCGGTCCGGGTGCCGGCGCTGTTCGCGGTCGAGACCTACCCGGCCGTGCACCAGATGACCTCGACGGTCACCGCCCGGCTCGCCCCCGGGCTCGACGCGCTCGACGCACTCGTCGCCCTCTTTCCCTGCGGCTCGATCACCGGCGCGCCGAAGATCCGTGCGATCGAGGTGATCGCCGATCTCGAGCCGCACCCGCGCGGCATCTACTGCGGCGCCATCGGCTGGATCGGGCCGCAGGCGGCAAGCGCCGCCTTCAACGTCGCCATCCGCACGCTCGCGCTCGACGGGCACGGCCCGGCCCGGCTCGGCCTCGGCGCAGGGATCGTCGCCGACAGCGACGCGGCCGCCGAATGGGCCGAATGCCTCGCCAAGGCCCGCTTCCTCACGCCCTCGGCGCCCGTCACCCTGATCGAAACCATGCGCCTCGAGCCGGGCGGCACCATCCCCCGCCGCACCCGCCACCTCGACCGGCTGGCGGCGTCGGCCGCGCGCTTCGGCTTCGCGCTGGACCGCGGCGCGATCGAGGCCCGGCTCGACGCCCTCGACACGGCGGTTCCCGCGCGGCTGCGGCTGCTGCTGTCCCGCGAAGGCCATGTCGCCCTTGAGCTCACTCCCGCGCCGCCATCGCCGCCGGGGCCGGTCGAGGTCGCGGTCGTGCCGCTCCCCGTGCCCGCCGAGGACTGGCGGCTGGCCCACAAGAGCAGCGACCGCGCCTTCTACGATGATGCGCGCGCGGCCGCCGGCCGTTTCGAGGTCATCTTCGAGCGCGCCGATGGCCGCCTCACCGAAGGCAGCTTCACCAGCCTGTTCGTCGAACGCGCGGGCCGCCTGCTCACCCCGCCGGCGTCGCGTGGCCTGCTGCCCGGCATTCTCCGGGCCGAGCTTCTCGCCTCGGGCCGGGCGGTCGAGGCCGATCTCACCCGCGCTGACCTCGAAGGCGGCTTCCTCATCGGCAACAGCCTGCGCGGCCTCATCCCCGCGCGGCTTGCAGGCGCGGCCACCCGCCCCTATCCCGCCGCCGTCTGAAACGGGGAATCGCCGCCATGTCTTTGCTGTCGGCCGCCATCGGGCGGATCCAGCCCTCGCCGACCATCGCTGTCAGCAACCGCGCCGCCGAGCTGAAGGCGGCCGGCCGCGACATCATCGGGCTGGGTGCCGGCGAACCCGATTTCGACACGCCCGACTTCGTGAAGGAGGCCGCCATCGCCGCCATCCGCCGCGGCGAGACGAAATATACGGCCGTCGATGGTACGCCGGCCCTGAAGGAGGCGATCCAGGCCAAGTTCCGCCGCGACAATGGCCTCGACTATCCGCTCGACCAGATCAGCGTGAACGTCGGCGGCAAGCAGACGATCTTCAACGCCATGGTGGCCACGCTCGACCCGGGCGACGAGGTGGTGATCCCCGCGCCCTACTGGGTGAGCTATCCCGATATCGTCGCCTTCTGCGGCGCCACGCCCGTCATCCTCCCCTGCCCCATCGGCCAGGGCTTCAAGCTCACGCCCGACCAGCTCGACGCCGCCATCACCCCGCGCACCAAATGGGTGATCCTGAACTCGCCCTCGAACCCGACCGGTGCGGCCTATTCGGCCGATGAACTCCGCGCGCTCGCCGACGTGCTGCTCGGCCATCCGCATGTCCATGTGCTGACGGACGACATGTACGAGCATATCGTCTTCGACGGCTTCCGCTTCTCGACCATCGCGCAGCTGGAGCCCCGCCTGTTCGACCGCACGCTGACCGTCAATGGCGCGTCCAAGGCCTATGCCATGACCGGCTGGCGGATCGGCTTTGCCGGCGGCCCAAAACCGATCATCCGCGCGATGGCGAAGATCCAGTCGCAGTCCACGTCCAACCCCTGCTCGATCGCCCAGGCCGCCGCTGCCGCCGCGCTTCAAGGCCCGCAGGATTTCCTGGCCGAGCGCAACCGCGCCTTTGCCGAGCGGCGCGACCTTGTCGTCTCGATGCTGAACCAGGCCCAGGGCCTGTCCTGCCCGAAGCCCGAGGGCGCCTTCTACGTCTATCCCGACTGTTCGGGCCTCATCGGCAGGCGAACGCCCGATGGCCAGCTGCTCGAGACCGACGAGCAGGTCGCCGCCTATCTGCTCGACAGCGAAGGCGTGGCGGTCGTCCATGGCGCCGCCTTCGGCCTCTCGCCCGCCTTCCGGATCAGCTACGCGACCGGCATCGACGTGCTCGAGGAGGCCTGCCGCCGGATCCAGCGCGCCTGCGCGGCGGTCAGCTAGCGGTGGTTCCCGGGGCGACCTTCCTCATCGGTCAAGCGGCCATCCCGGAGCAAGGTTTCTGCAAAACGCAAGAAATCCCGTAACCGGCCGTTCAGTCTTTCCGTATAGCTTGGCCTGATGGCATCACGTCGCTTGCACGCCTTCTCGCTGCCCGAGCGAGAGGCAATACCCGAGGGTCTCCATCTGGCCCGCCGTCAGCTGGTGGCCGGCCTTGGCCTCGGCCTTGGCACGATCGCCGCGCCGGCACTTGCCAGCACCGACGTCACCCGGCTCGCCCCGCTTGCCGGCCGCCGCACCCTCGCCACCGACGAGACACCGACGCCGCTCGCGGCGGTTGCCTCCTACAACAATTTCTACGAGTTCGGTCTCGACAAGGCGGACCCCGCCCGCAACGCCCACCGCCTGAAGCCGAGCCCCTGGACGGTGCGGATCGGCGGCCTCGTCAGGCGCCCTTTCACCCTCGATGTCGACCAGTGGATCGCGCGGCTTCCGCTCGAGGAGCGGATCTACCGCCTGCGCTGTGTCGAGGGCTGGTCGATGGTCATCCCCTGGCTCGGCGTGCCGTTCGCGGCGCTGATCCGGGTGGCAGACCCGCTGTCGGACGCGAAATATGTCCGCTTCACGACGCTGGCCGATCGCGCGCAGATGCCGGGCCTGACGTCTCGCGTGCTCGACTGGCCCTACCGCGAAGGCCTGCGGATGGACGAGGCCGCGCATCCGCTGACCTTCATCGCCGTCGGCCTCTACGGCCGACGCCTGCCCAACCAGAATGGTGCGCCCCTGAGACTTGTCGTGCCATGGAAATATGGCTTCAAGTCGGCCAAGTCGATCGTCGCCATCGATTTCGTCGAGCGCCAGCCGCTCACCAGCTGGAACCAGGCGGCCCCGCGCGAATATGGCTTCTATTCGAACGTCAATCCTGAGGTCGATCACCCGCGCTGGAGCCAGGCGACCGAGCGCCGCATCGGCGAGTTCCGGCGCCGCAGGACGCTTCCCTTCAACGGCTATGCGGACGAGGTCGCGCATCTCTATCGCGGCATGGACCTGAAGCGCTTCTTCTGATGGCCAGCTTCTGATGCCCAGGGCCCCGCGCCTCAACGCCCCGCCGCCGTGGCTCAAGCCCTCCGTCCATCTCCTTGCTGCCCTGCCCGGCCTGTGGCTGCTCATTGCCTGGGGCGAGCTGTTGTTCGTCGATGCCACGTCGCTTCGCCTGTCGGCCGAGCCGGTCGCCTACACCCACAATGCGCTCGGCCTGATGGCGCTCCGGCTGCTGATCGCCACCCTTGCCGTCACGCCCGTCCAGCGCCTGACGGGGTGGGTGCCGGTCATGTCGCTGCGCCGGATGCTGGGGCTGTGGGCCTTCGCCTATGCCGCCATCCACCTCCTCTTCTACCTCCACATGGAGCTGGACTGGAGCCTGGCCCTCCTCCTCGACGAGGCGGTGAAGCGCAATTTCATCTTTTTCGGCCTCGCGGCCGCCCTTCTGCTGGCGCCGCTTGCCGCCACCAGCACGCGCGCCGCCATCCGCCGCCTGGGCGGTCGCCGCTGGCAGGCGCTGCATCGCCTCGCCTACGTCGCGGCGCTTGCCGCCTCAGTCCACTTCATCCTCCGGGTGAAGGGCTTCCAGTGGGAACCCTGGTTCTATCTGGGCGTGCTCATGGCGCTGCTCGCCGTCCGCCTCGTCCCCCGGCGCCTCATGCCCAGTCGACGACGCGCCAGCCCCGCGCCAGCGCCAGCCGCCTGAGGGACTCCGGGGGGCTGACGGCCACCGCCTCGTCCGCCCAGAGCAGCGCCGGCAGGTCGCTGCCATGGTCGGTGAGGAAGCGCACAGGGCCCGGCCGCCCGCCCAGCGCCGCCAGCAGCATCCGCAGCTTTCCCATGGAATAGCAGTTCTCGCCCTCGATCCGGGGCGTCAGCCGGTCGCCCTCCCAGCGGTTGCGCGTCGCCACCACCAGGTCGAAGCCCCATCGCCGGGCGAAGGCCTGCGCATAATAGGCGGGGCTCGCGGTCGCCAGCACCAGCCGCCGGCCGGCCGCTCGGTCGGCGGCGATGGCGGCCAGCGCATCGGCCCGCTCGTGCGCGGCGGCGAAGCGTTCGGCGAAGGCGGCGGCTGCCTGCTCGACCGTTTCGCGTGGCACGCGACGGCCCAGCATCAGCCGCTGCGTTCGCATCTTCAGCCCCTTGCGGCCATAGAGACGCAGGACATATCCCAGAAGCGGGACCAGCAGCAGCGGCGCCAGCAGCAGCCGCGCCGGCGCCCGTGTCCGTGCGAAGAAGAACAGCCAGGGCGTCCAGCTCGCGCGCGACGTGATCGTCCGGTCCATGTCATAGACGGCGATCCCGGTTGTCGCACCGCCTTCGCGCGCGGCCTCGCTCATTCGCGACCCTCGCGCGGGAAGCGGTCCCGCCAGGTGGCGGGCGGCAGCCGCTGGTCGGGCGGCAGCGCCCACAGCCCGCGCGCGGCCACTTGCGCCTCGCGATGCGCGCGAAGCTGCGCCGGCGAGGCGCCATAGGCGCGCACGGCCCAGGCATGGCCGCCGGCAACCATTGCCGTGTTCAGTTCGGTCGGCCCCACGGTCACGCGCCCCAGCCAGCGCCCGTAGCGGTCCCGGCCCAGAGTCTCGACGCGGACGGTCTGTCCCTGCGCCAGCCGCCTGAGCGCCGTGCGCGCCTGGATTCCCCAGGGCTGGCCCAGTTCCGGCGCGTCAATACCGTGCAGCCGGACTTCCTCCACCCGTCGTTCGCGCGCGCGTTCAACCATCAGGGAATCGCCATCCTTCACCCGCACCACCACGCCCTCGAACCGCGCAGCGGCCGCCGCTGGCACGGCAACAAGCAGCAGCAGGATCATCACCCAGCAGCGCATGGGCCTTCCTTGCGCGACAGGTGCGCCCCATGCAAAGCCTTCGCGCATGGCGCCCCGCAGTGCTTCCGTCGCCGACCCGGCCGTGAGCGTCAGCCGCGATGGAGAGCGGGTGGCGATCGCCGGCCGGATGACCGTCGCGCGCGCCGCCGCGCTGGAGGCAGGTCTCGAGTCGGCGCTTGCCGGCCACACGGGCCCCCTCATCCTCGACCTCGCCGGTGTCGAACGGATCGACACCGTCGGCGCCTGGGTTGCGCACCGCACGCTTCGCGACCGCCCCGGCAGCCGGGTCGAGGGCGCCAGCGCGGACGCGCTGCGCCTGATCGAGACTGTCGCCGCCGCCGACGCCCCCTGCGCCATCCGTCCCGCGGCCGAACCCTTCCTGCGCCGCGAGCTCGGCAATCTCGGGCGCTACATGATCGAATTCTGGCGAACGCTCGGCGCCGGCTTCGGCTTCCTTGGCCTTACCCTGCTCTCGCTCGGGCGCGCGCTCGCCAGCCGGCGCGGCATCCGCTGGCCGGCGATCAGCCACCAGATGGAGCAGACCGGGATCAACGCGCTCGGCATCATCGGCCTGATGAGCTTTCTCATCGGCATCGTCATCGCCCAGCAGGGGGCCGTGCAGCTGCGGCAGTTCGGCGCCGAGGTGTTCGTGATCAACCTCGTGGGCCGCGCCACCTTCCGCGAACTGGGCGTGCTGCTCGCGGCCATCATGGTCGCCGGCCGCTCGGCCTCGGCCTTTGCCGCCCAGATCGGCTCGATGAAGCTTGCCGAGGAAGTGGACGCGATGCGCACCATCGGCCTTGATCCGATCGAGGTTCTGGTGCTGCCGCGCGTGATCGGCCTCGTCCTCATGATGCCGCTCATCGCCTTCTACGCCTCGATCCTCGCGGTCATCGGCGGCGGCCTCTTCACCTGGGTCTCGCTCGACATTCCGCCGGCGGCCTATGTGCAGCGCCTGCGCGAAGTGGTCCCGATGTCGGATTTCTGGATCGGCCTCTCCAAGGCGCCCGTGTTCGGGGCGATCATCGCCGTCATCGGCTGCTTCCAGGGCTTCCAGGTGACGGGCAATGCCGAATCGGTCGGCACGCGGACGACCCTTGCCGTCGTTCAGGCCATCTTCATCGTCATCGTCCTCGATGCCTTCTTCGCCGTCTTCTACTCGGCGCTGGGTTTCAACTGATGGCCTCCGCGGCACCCCCGCCAGACCCGCTCGTCCGGGTGCGTGGCCTTGTCAACCGCTTCGGCGCGCAGACCGTGCATGACGGCCTTGACCTTGACCTGTGGCCGGGCGAGATCCTGGGCGTTGTCGGCGGCTCGGGCTCGGGCAAGTCGGTGCTGCTGCGCTCGATCATCGGCCTTCGCGTGCCCGATGCCGGCAGCATCGAGGTCCTGGGCGAACCCGTCACCGGGCGCGACGTCACCGCCGATCGCGAGCTCACCCGGCGCTGGGGCGTGCTGTTCCAGGGTGGCGCCCTGTTCTCGGGGCTCACGGTTGCCGAGAATATCGAGGTGCCGCTCAAGGAATATCACCAGCTCCCCCCGGCGCTGATGGACGAGATCGCCGCCTTCAAGATCGCGATGGTCGGCCTGCCGCCCGAGGCCGGCGCCAAATATCCGTCAGAACTGTCGGGCGGCATGAGGAAGCGCGCCGCGCTCGCCCGGGCCCTGGCGCTCGATCCGCTGCTGCTCTTCCTCGACGAGCCGACCGCCGGCCTCGACCCGATCGCGGCACAAGGGTTCGACAGCCTGTTGAAGACGCTGGCGCAATCGATGAACCTCACGGTGTTCCTGATCACGCATGACCTCGACACGCTGCACGCAATCTGCGACCGGGTGGCCGTGATTGCGGACGGGCGGATCATCGCAAGCGGCACCATCCCCGAGCTCAGCCGGCTCGATCACCCCTGGATCCACGACTATTTCGCCGGGCCCCGCGGCCGCGCCGCGGCGGCAGCCAGCAGCCGGGCAGTGGCCTGATGGAAACCCGCCAGTCGCATGTGCTGGTCGGCGCCGTCACCTTCCTGCTGGTCGTCGCCCTGTTCGCCTTCATCCTCTGGCTGTCGCGCTACACCGGCCAGGAACGCGACCGCTACGACATCTTCTTCCAGCAGTCGGTCGCGGGGCTGGCCATCGGCTCCAACGTCTCCTTCTCGGGCGTGCCCGTCGGCCAGGTGCGGGAAATCGCGCTGATGCCCGAAAGCCCGGAGTTCGTTCGCGTTAGGATCGAGGTCCGCCCCGAGGTGCCCGTGCTGGAGGGAACCACCGCGACGCTCCAGGGCGTGGGCTTCACCGGCGTCACCGAAATCCAGCTGTCGGGAAGCGTGCGGGGCCAGAAGCCGCTGACCGAGCCGGGGCCCTATGGCGTGCCGGTGATTCCGGCGGCTGCGTCCGGCTTCGGCCAGCTTCTCGAGACCGCACCGCAGGTGCTCGAACGCGTCTCCACCCTGGTCGCGCGGCTCAACGAAGTCCTCGATGACGACAACCGCAAGGCGCTTGCCGGCATTCTCGCCAATCTCGACCGGACGACCGCGGTTCTTGCCGACGAGGAACGGTCGATCCGCTCGGCCCTGCGCGAGACGGAATCGACGCTGAAGGCGGCGACGGCCGCCGCCGCCCAGCTCGAGCGCACCGGCGCGACGGCCGAAGCGCTGCTGACCGAGGATGGCAAGCCCCTCGTCGCCGAGCTTCGCCGGTCGGTCGTCGCCGCCCAGGCCACGCTGAAGCAGCTCGAGCGGGTCGCGGCCGCCGCCGAGCCCGGCGTGCAGTCCCTCGCAACCCAGACGGTGCCGCAGGTCAACCAGCTCGTCGCCGAGCTGCGCGACGTCAGCCAGCAGATGGGGGCGCTTGCCGCCAGGCTTGACGAGGATCCGCTCGGCGCGCTGACCGGCGGCCGCCCGCTTCCCGACTATCAGCCGGAGAAACGCCGATGAGCCGCGCTGTCGCCCCGCTCGCGCTGACCGCCCCGCTGCTGCTGGCTGCCGGCCTTACCGCCTGCACGCCGCTGGTACAGGTCGGCGGCAACGCCCCGCGCGTCGACTCGGTGCTGACGCTGACCGCCCCGGCGCCGGCGGCGACGCCCGCCGGGCTGGCGCCCGTCGACCCCGGCCGCGCCGTCACCATCGACACGCCCGCCGTCCCCGGCGCGCTTCGGACGCTTCGCATTCCCGTCACCGTCTCGGACACGGCGATCCAGTATGTGAAGGCGGCGCAATGGTCGGAACAGCCCGCCCGCCTGTTCCAGCGCCTGCTCGCCGATGTGGTGCAGGCGCAGGGCATGCCGGTTCTCGACCAGCGCTCCTCGGGCCAGCTCGGCGGCCGCCGGCTGACCGGCGAACTGCTCGCCTTCGGAGTCGATGTCCGGGGCGCGCCGGCCGTCCGCATCCGCTACGATGCCACGCTGAGCGCGCCCGACGGCGTCCGCCAGCGCCGCTTCGAGCGCACGGCGCCGCTCGACCGGGTTGATGGCCACTCCGCCGCCGCCGCCCTCAACGCCGCCGCCAATGCGGTCGCCCTCGATGTCGCCGCCTGGCTCGATCGCCCCGGCGCCGCCCAGACCGCCGGTTGACCACGTCGGCCCCTTGCCGCTATCGCGCCCGCTTGCCGCAACGGCGGGCGGGGTAGCTCAGCTGGTTAGAGCACAGGATTCATAACCCTGAGGCCGCGGGTTCAAGTCCCGCCCCCGCCACCATCCGCCGCGCCCCGCTGCAGGGCCATGGACTCCGGCGGGAGTGTCGGCCTGAACAGGGAGGCAGCATGGCAAGCACCGCAGCGGACCAGCTATCCGTCCTGCGCGGCACGCTGGGTCCGGCGCTGATCGAGGATCCGTCCGCGAACGAGCTGTATGGCGAGGATGTGTTCACCCGGGGTCCGCCGCCGGTCGGGGTCTTCCGCCCCCCCACGGTCGAGGACCTCGCCGCCGGTATCACGGCCGCCACCCGGCTTGGCCTTGCCATCGTCCCGCGCGGCGGCGGCATGAGCTACACCTCGGGCTATGTGCCCGATCTCGGCGGCCACCTGCTTCTCGACCTGTCGGCGCTCGACCGCATCGTCGAGATCGACACCAGGGACCACCGCGTCACCGTCGAGGCCGGCTGCACCTGGGCGGCGCTCCACGCCGCGCTGAAGCCGCTGGGCCTGCGCGTGCCGGCCTGGGGCACGCTGTCGGGCGCGCGCGCGACGGTCGGCGGCGGCATGAGCCAGAACGGGGTCTTCTGGGGTGCGCGCGGCGGGCCGATCGCGGCTTCTGCCCTCGGCTTCGACGTGGTGCTGGCCGACGGCCGCATCCTGTCGACCAGCCGGGGCCCGATCCGCGGCACGGGGCCTGATCTGACCGGCCTGTTCGCCGCCGACTGCGGCGCGCTCGGAATCAAGGCGCGGATCACCCTGCCGCTGGTCCCCGAAGCGGATGCGCTCGGCTATGCGAGCTTCAGTTTCGACTCGGCTGCCGCATTCCTCGAGGCGCTGGCCGGGATCGCCCGGGCGGGGCTGGCGAGCGAGGCTTTCGGCTTCGATCCGTTCCTGCAGGCGCAGCGGATGAAGCGCGACAGCCTCTCGGCCGATGCGAAGGCGCTGATCGGCACCATGAAGGCGCAGGGCAGCTTCTGGAAGGGGCTGGCCGAAGGCGCCCGGATCGCCGCTGCCGGCCGCGCCTTCCTGCCTGAAGGGCAGTTTTCCCTCCACGCGATTGCCGAGGGGCGAAGCGCGGCCGCCACCGAGGCCGACATCAAGGCCATCCGCGACCTGTGCCAGTCCACCGGCGGCACGGAGGTCGAGGCCAGCGTCCCCAAGGTGCTTCGCGCCAACCCCTTCCCACCCGTCAACTCGATGCTCGGTCCCGCGGGCGAGCGCTGGGTGCCGGTGCACGGCATCGTCCGCCCGAGCCAGGCCAGCCCGGCGCTCGAGGCGATCGCCGCCCTCCACGCCCGCCACGCCGAGGCGATGGCGCGCCTCGAGGTGACCACCGGCACGCTGTTCCTGGCGCTCGGCCCGGCAGCCATCCTCATCGAGCCAGTCTATTACTGGCCCGACAGCTGGGGCGCGATCCACCGCCGGTCGGTCGAGCCCGGCCACCTCGCGCGCCTGCGAGAGGCGCCCGCCAACCCGGACGCCCGGGCGCTGGTCGAGACGCTGCGGGCCGAGCTCATCGATCTGTTCGGCCGCTTCGAGGCCGGCCACTTCCAGCTCGGTCGCGCCTACCCGCTCGATGGGCGGCTCGATCCCACCGCCTTCGATCTGCTTCGAACGCTCAAGCGCACGCTCGATCCGGACCGGCGGATGAACCCCGGCGTGCTCGGCCTGTAGGCCCGATGCGGATCAGCCGCCACTTCGTCGAGCTGGACGGCCGCTTCGTCCACTATCGCCGCTGCGGCAGCGGCCCGCCGCTGCTGATGGTGCACCAGAGCCCGCGGTCCTCGGCCGAATATGCGCCGCTGATGCAGATCTGGGGCCGGCATTTCACCTGCATCGCCCCCGACACGCCGGGCTTCGGCCAGTCGGACCCGCTGCCAAGCGCGGATGCCACCATCGACGACTTCGGCGATGCCCTCGTCGCCCTGCTGGATGCGCTCGGGCTGCATGCGCCGCTCGCCGCCTGGGGGTTCCACTCGGGCGGGATCATCCTCATGAACCTGCTGCGCCGCCACCCGGGCCGGCTGCGTCGCGCGGCGATCGGCGGCTATGCGGTCTGGACGGAGGCCGAACGCGCCCTGTTCGCCGGCCGTTACCTGCCGCCGCTCATCCCCGAACCCTATGGCGCGCATCTGACCTGGCTGTGGAACCGGATGCTGGAGCAGAGCTGGTTCTTCCCCTGGTTCGCCGTGGATCCGGCCCACCGCCTGCCTGGCGCCCATGCCGATGTGGCCCGCGTGGACCAGGCCGTTCGCGAGATGCTGGACGCGGGCGACGCCTATCGCATCGGCTATGGCGCCGTGCTGGCGGCCCCGCGCGACGTGCCGCCGCCCGAAGCCGCCGTGCCGCCCGTCCTCATCACCGCCTATGACGGCGATCCGCTGCAGGCGCACATCGATCGCCTGGGCCCACTGCCCGCCGGCTGGCAGGCGCTCAAGGTGCGCAACGCCGCCGAGCAGCAGGCGCTCAGCCTGGACTTCCTGCGCGCGGCGCCGGGCGGCCCGGCCCCGCCCGCGGTCGACAGCCCGGCGCGCGGGTATGCTCTCGTCGAGACCGACCGGTTCGAAGGCCTCATCCACTGGCGCGGCGCGCCGGGCTCGAGCGCTGCCGTCGCGGCGCCAGGCGAAAGCGCGGCGCTGGCCGACGGCGCCGCCATCGATCCGCCCGGCCACGGCCTCACGGACGACTGGCCCGGCCCCGCCCCCACCGACCGGGCGGCGTGGGACGCTGTCATCGCGGCCGTCGCGCGCACGACCAGCCTCGTCCCCCGCCTGCCCGCAGCCGGGCCGGGCGATCCCGAGCTTCTGTTCCCTTCGCTCGCCCCGGACCGATTCGGCAGCCACCTCACACGCGCCTGGGCGATCGTTCGCGCCAGTCGCCTGTTCTGCCCCTGGTATGCCGCCGATGCCGCGCACGCCCGGCCCTTCCAACCCGACGATCTCGCGCCGCAGCGGCTCGCGGTCGCGCATCTCGCCCGCCTGCAGGCACGCAGCGCGCAGGCCTGGTGGCAGGCGCTCGCCGCCAGCGACGGGTGAACATGAAGCGCGCGATCACAGTCATGCCGTTTACAGGGCATCCGCGATTGTCCAGACTGATGCCTCGATAACCTCCTCTGCCGGGACACCGATGCAACCGTTCACCGCAGGCCGCGCTGCTGCCATCGCCGCTTCTGCCGCCCGCGGCGACTGCGCCGACTGCACCGTGCGCGACCGGGCGATCTGCGCCGCCCTCACACCCGACGAGCGATCGGCGCTCGGCACGATCGGCCGGTTCCAGACCGTCGCGCGCGGCCAGACCCTGCTATGGGAGGGGGACGATTCGCTTCTTGTTGCCAATGTGGTCGAGGGCATGCTGAAGCTCTCCGCCTCGACGAGCGACGGCCGCGAACAGATCGTCGGTGTCGTCTATCCGTCCGACTTCATCGGCCGCCCGTTCGGCGAGCGCAGCCACCACAGCGTCACCGCGCTCACCGACGCGCGCGTCTGCCTGTTTCCCCGCGGCGCCTTCGACCGTTTCGCCCACAGCCATCCGCATCTCGAGCATCGCCTGCTCGAACGCGCCCTCGACGAGCTTGACCGGGCCCGCCGCTGGATGCTGCTGCTCGGCCGCAAGTCAGCGACCGAGCGCGTGGCGAGCTTCCTCCTCGAACTGTCCCATCGGCTGGCCGAGGCCGAGGCCGGCTGCGAGGCGCGAGGACCGCTCGACCGCTTCGACCTCCCACTCGATCGCCAGCAGATCGCCGACGTGCTTGGCCTCACCATCGAGACGGTCAGCCGCCAGCTGTCGGCCCTGCGCGCGCGCGGCCTGATCGACCTGCCCGGCCGTCGATCCATCGCGATCCTCGACCGCGCCACCCTCATGGCCCTTGCCGGCGACTGACTCCCGCTTGACATCGATCAACGCAGGCCCGGCGCCGATCGGGCCATAGTGCCCGCATGTGGCCCTATCACCCGGAATTGCTGCAGCACCCGGTGCCGCGCTACACCAGCTATCCGACGGCCGCCGAATTCCGGGACGAGGTCGCGTCCGACGCGCTGCTCGAGGCCCTGGCCGGCATCCGCCGCGGCACACCGGCCTCCCTCTACATCCACACGCCCTTCTGCCGCGACATCTGCTGGTATTGCGGCTGCAACACCGGCCGCGCGAACCGCAGCGCCCGGGTGGCGGCCTATGTCGAGGCGCTGCACGCCGAGACCGGCTGGCTTGCCGACCGGCTCGCCGGCCGGATCGAGGTGGGGCGGCTGAGCTTCGGTGGCGGCAGCCCGAACGCGCTCGAACCGCGGGCCTTCGTGCAGCTGGTCGATTCGCTGCTGGTCGCCTTCGGCTCGGCCTGCCCGGAGCTGTCGGTCGAACTCGATCCGCGGACGCTCGACCGCGAATGGGCGTCGCTGTTCCGCCGCCTCGGCGCCACCCGCGCGAGCCTCGGCGTCCAGACGCTCGAGCCGGCGATCCAGGCGGCGATCGGCCGGATCCAGCCGCCGGCGATGATCCGGCGGGCGGTCGACCTGCTCCGCGAGGCCGGCGTCACCAGCCTCAATTTCGACCTGATGTACGGGTTGCCGGGCCAGACGATGGATGATCTCGCCCGCACGCTCGATGCAGCGGTCGCGCTCGATCCCGACCGGATCGCCCTGTTCGGCTATGCGCATGTGCCCGAGCTGATCCCCCGCCAGCGCCGGATCGACGCGGTGTCGCTGCCCCCGCTCGACCAGCGGTTCGCCATGAGCGCGCTCGGCCACGCCCGTCTCCTCGCGGCCGGCTACCGGCCGGTCGGCTTCGACCATTTTGCGCGCCCCGCCGATCCGCTGGCCGTAGCGGCGGCGGCCGGCCAGCTGCGCCGCAACTTCCAGGGGTTCACCGACGACCAGGCGGATCATCTCTTCGGCCTGGGCGCCAGCGCGGTATCGGCCCTGCCGTCGCTGCTGGTGCAGAACGAGAAGAACGCCGGTCGCTACCGGATGCGTGTCGCCGCCGGCCAGTCGGCGGCCTGTCGCGGCGTGCGCCGCAGCACCGAGGACCGCGCGCGCGCGCTGGTGATCGAGGATCTGCTGTGCGGCCGGGAAGCCGATCTGTCCGGCCTCGAACCGCTGGACGGGATCCGGCCCTGGCTGGCGCCCTTCCTGTCGGCCGGGCTGGCAAGGCAGGCCGGCACCCGGCTGGCCATCACCCCCCTCGGCCTTCCCTATGCGCGCGCGATCGCCGCCTGCTTCGACACCTACCGAAGCCAGGCGCCGGGGCGCTTTTCCAGCGCCATTTAGGGGCATGTTCGCACCCACCCGGTTGCGATAGCGTCACGGCGGTGGAACGCATCCAGCTGCTGCAGCCCCTGGCGCTCGCGCTCGCCATCGGCCTCCTCGTCGGCCTCGAGCGCGGCTGGCAGGCGCGCGCCGAGCCCGCCGGCCACCGGGTCGCGGGGTTCCGCACCTTCGGCCTGCTCGGCCTGCTGGGCGGGCTTGTGGCATTGCTGCCGCTCGCCTTCGGCGCGGCCCTGCTGCTGGGTGCGGCGGCAACGCTGGTCGCCGGCTATGTCCGCGAATCGACGGCCGAGCGGCACAGCGCCACCGGCACCATCGCCGGCCTTCTGACCCTGGCACTCGGCGCCTTTGCCGCGGCCGGCCATGCGGTCGAGGCGCTGGCGGCGGCCGCCGTCCTGGTGCTGCTTCTGGCGCTCCGCCACCGGCTGCACGCCCTGCTGCGCGGCATCTCGGAAGCCGAGATCGAGGCCATTTCCCGCTTTGCCATCGTTGCGCTCGTCATCCTGCCGCTCATGCCGGATCGGGCCATAGGCCCGCTCGAGGCCTGGAATCCCCGGCAGCTGTGGATGGTCGTCGTTCTCGTCTCGGGCCTCTCCTTCCTCGGCTATGCCGCGGCCCGGCGGCTGGGCCCCGGGCGCGGGCTGATGGTAACGGCCGCGGCCGGCGGGCTCGTCTCCTCCACCTCGATCACCGTTGCCTATGCCGGGCGACTGGCCGGCCCCGGCGCCGACAGCGCCACCCGCGGCGCGCTGGTGGCGGGCATCGCCATCGCCTCGTCGGTGATGTTCGGTCGGGTGCTGCTGCTGACGGCCCTGCTCGCGCGGCCCGCGCTGCCGTCGCTCGCCGCCGCCATCGTCCCGGCCGGCCTCGTGGCGCTCGCGCTCGCGGCGCTCGCCGCCCGGCACGCCCGCCAGGCCGGTCCCGCGCAGCCGCTGTCGCTCGGCAACCCGCTGGATTTCCGCCCGGCCCTGCAGCTGGCGGCCCTCGTCTCCCTGCTCGCCGTGGTGGTGCGCTGGGCCATCGACCGCTTCGGCGATGCCGGCGTCGGCGTGCTGCTGCTCATCACCGGCGCCGGAGACGTGGATGCCGCCATCATCACCCTGGCCGGGCTTCCGGCAGACAGCCTTGCACCCCGGCGCGCCGGCCAGGCGCTGGCACTGGCGGTGATCGCCAACACGCTGGTCAAGCTCGTACTCGTGCTCCTGATCGCCCGCAGCCGTGCCGGGCTCGCAGCGGCCGGGCCGCTGCTGGCGGCTGCCCTTGTGGCGGGGGGAACGCTGGGCCTTCTGGCCTGAACAGGCCCGGCATCATGCCACAGCCTCGGACCGTTGCGGCGACGCGCGCTTCGGGCCATCGCGGGCCAGCATGACCGGACCCGCGGACCGACTCGGCCTCACCCGTGTTGCTTTCGGCTGTCGAAGCCTCGACGAGCTTGCCGCCGCGCGCGACCGCTTCGCCCTCCTGCTGCCCGATGGCAGCCGGGTCGCCCGGATCGGCTCGGCCCGGCGCCCGCGCGAGGCCGAGCGCCTCATCGGCGGCCGGCTGTTCTGGATCATCCGCCACACGCTGGTCGCCCGGCAGACCATTCTCGACGTGGTGGACGGGCCCGACGGGGGCTGCGAGATCTGCCTCGCCTTCGAGATCGTCCCCGTCGAGCCCCGCCCGCGCCGGGCGCACCAGGGCTGGCGCTACCTCGCCCCGGCCGACTGGCCGCCCGACAGCCGCGCCGACACCGCCGCCCTGCCACCGGCGCTGGCGGCCGAACTCGCCGCGCTCGCGCTCATCTAGCCGCAGCGGATCGTGCCCGACCCGGCCTTGCGCGTGGTGCAGCGGGCCCCGCCCGTCGTGCGGATGCTGCCCGATCCCGAGACGCTCAGATCCGCGGTCTGGCGCGCGCCGGCCGCGACATCGCCGGAACCACTGACCGAGACCGACAGGGTCTCGCAAGCCAGCCGGTCGGCGGCGACATCGCCGCTCCCCGACAGCCGAATGTCGGCCGCTCCGCAGCGTCCCGCTGCCCGCACGCCGCCCGAGCCGGCGATCGAAAGGCTCATGGTCTGAACGGCAACATCAGCCAGCTGGAGCGCCCCCGATCCGCTCACCCGGCCATCGAACCGCTCACCCGACAGCCGGTCCACCGTCATGTCCCCGGAACCGTTGATGGTCGCCGCCACCAGCGCGGGCGTGGACACGGCCACCCGGATCCCGCCGCGCGAGCGCCACGTCCAGCGGCCGGGCTTGGTGCCAATGAAAAGGGTTCCATCCTGGACACGGATCTCGAGCCGGTCGAGATCGGCGGCATCGCCGGTCGCCGTCACGGCCGTCCGCGGCCCGACCCGGACATCGACATCGGTCGAGCCGGCCATGAGGATGCGTTCAAAGCCATCCACGGCGAAGCTGCGGTTGGCGGCTTGCGCGGATGCGGTCGTGAACAGGGCAGCGGTCAGAAGGGCAAGAGAGCGGTGCATCGGAATCTCCCCGATCATGACCCTCTCTCGCCAGCCGTCCCAGCAGCCCCCGGCGCGATGGCCAAGACGCGAAAAGGCCTCCGCCGCGATCGGCGGAGGCCTTCCCGTCGTCTCCGGCCGGCGGCGGCTCAGGCCGCCTTCAGCACATCCTCGATCTCGCGCTGGGCGGCCGGCTCGTCGATATTCTTCATCGCCGCCACCTCGCGCGCCAGCCGGCTGATCGCCGCCTCGAAGATCTGGCGTTCGGAATAGCTTTGCTCGGGCTGGTCCTCGGCCCGGTGGAGGTCGCGCACCACCTCGGCGATCGAGACCAGGTCGCCCGAATTGATCTTCGCTTCATATTCCTGCGCCCGGCGCGACCACATGATGCGCTTGATCCGCGGCTTGCCCTTCAGCGTCTGCAGCGCGTCCTTGAGCGTTGCCTCGCTCGACAGCTTTCGCATCCCCACGGCTTCCGCCTTGTTGGTGGGCACCTTCAGCGTCATCCGCTCCTTGTCGAAGCGCAGCACATAGAGTTCGAGCCGCGCACCCGCGATCTCGCTCGACTGGATCTCGATCACGCGACCAACGCCGTGCTTCGGATACACGACATTGTCACCCACCTGGAAGCTGAGGGGCTTGCTTGCCATGGAGTTCGACGTCCTTTCATCTTTGGCGCCGCCGCGTCAGATCCTGCAACGACGCCGGCGGGCACCGGGGCACCCGCTCCTTCCGGCCAAGACCGGCGCGCGGCCGGAAGCCGGAAAGGGGATCGGTCGGAAGACAGGCGGTTCCGCGCGGCAGCATCTTCATTGCAGCGACGGCCCGGCGGAACCGGAAAGCCGCCGCCAGCGTGGCGACAATCGGGCGGCAGGTCCGTCGGGCACACAGCCATGATTGCAGCGCACAGTCACGCCGCCAGGCGGGCCCGGACCGACCCGGCCCGAGACCATCATGTAGCAGAATTGTGACGAGTTGAAAACCCGGTGCGCCCGGCGGGCCGGATCCGGCCCGCGCCGGCGCCCGGCCGTCACATGTCGTCGTCGGCGTCCGGGCCGGTCAGGAGTGCGTCCGACACGCCGGCCGCATTGTCCCGGATGGCGGCCTCGATCCGGCCGGCGATCTCGGGATTGTCGGCGAGATATTTCTTCGCATTCTCCCGCCCCTGCCCGATCCGGAGGCTGTCATAGGAGAACCAGGCGCCGGATTTCTCGACGAGGCCGGCCTTCACCCCCAGGTCCAGGATTTCGCCGGTCTTGGAAATGCCGCTGCCATACATGATGTCGAACTCCACCTGGCGGAAGGGTGGCGCCACCTTGTTCTTCACCACCTTCACGCGCGTCGTGTTGCCGATGATGTCGTCGCGTTCCTTGATCTGCCCGGTGCGGCGGATGTCCAGCCGGACGGAGGCGTAGAATTTCAGCGCATTGCCGCCCGTCGTCGTCTCGGGATTGCCGTACATCACCCCGATCTTCATCCGCACCTGGTTGATGAAGATCACGATGCAGCGCGACCGGCTGATCGATCCCGTCAGCTTCCGCAGCGCCTGGCTCATCAGCCGCGCCTGCAGGCCGACATGGCTGTCGCCCATCTCGCCCTCGATCTCGGCGCGCGGCACCAGCGCCGCGACCGAGTCGACCACCAGCACGTCGATCGCGTTCGAACGCACCAGCGTGTCCACGATCTCGAGCGCCTGCTCGCCCGTGTCCGGCTGGGAGACGATGAGATTGTCGGTATCGACCCCCAGCTTCTTGGCATAGATGGGGTCCAGCGCATGCTCGGCATCGACGAAGGCGGCGATCCCCCCTGTCTTCTGCGCCTCGGCGATCACCGAGAGCGCCAGCGTCGTCTTGCCGGAGGATTCCGGGCCGTAGATCTCGATCACCCGGCCGCGCGGCAGCCCGCCGATGCCGAGCGCAATGTCGAGGCCGAGCGAGCCGGTCGAGATCGCCTCGATCTCCAGCGTCTCGCGCTGGCCGAGCTTCATCGCCGACCCCTTGCCGAACGCCCGGTCGATCTGGGCGAGTGCTGCTTCCAGCGCCTTTTCCCTGTCCACGCCTGTCCCCTAATAGCCGGGCTGGTGAAAGCCCCGTGCTGACCCCGCAGTGCAGGGGCCTAGCCCCCGGGCGGAAGCCGTGCAAGCCCAGCCAGCCTGGCGTTTCGTACCCCTTTTGTTCTGATGCGGCAAGCCTTCAGATCAGCTCCGCCACCCGCTCCGCCAGTTCGCGCATCGAGAAGGGCTTGGTGATGACCGCAACCTCCAGGTCGGGCACCGCGCCGCGCGCCACATCGTCGGCATAGCCCGAGACGAGCAGCACCGGCAGGCCCGGGTGGCGGGCGCGCGCGGCGCGCGTCAGCGCGATCCCGTCCAGCCCCGGCATCCGGATGTCCGACAGCAGCAGCGCCGGCCGCTCGGCGTTGAGCCGCTTCAGCGCCGCCTCGCCGTCGGCGGCCTGGCGCACGCGATAGCCCAGCCGCTCCAGGCTGCGCGCGGTCGACATGCGAAGCAGCATGTCGTCCTCGGCCAGCAGGATCACCTCGCCCGCCGACGCCCGCGGCGCGGCCGAGCGCGCCGCCTCGCCCTCGGCCTCGGGCAGGAACAGGGTGAAGCCCGCGCCCCCCAGCGCGCCCGGCGCCTGCAGCAGGAACCCGCCGGATTGCTTGGCAAGCCCGAAGGCGGTCGCCAGGCCCAGGCCCTGGCCGTCGGGACGGGTGGTGAAATAGGGCTCGAAGATGCGCGCCGCGATGGCTGGCGGCACCCCTGGCCCATTGTCCTCCACGCGAAGCGCGGCATAGACGGCCGGCGGCATGAAGGCGCGCGCCGCCTCCGGCCGCTGCCCCGGCCCGATCCGCGCCGTCGTCAGGCGGATCCGCCCGCCGTCGGCCGGCACCGCCTCGCGCGCGTTCAGCACCAGGTTCACGACGATCCGCTCCAGCGCCGTTGGATCCATCCGAACCCGGCCGGCCGGCGCCAGCGCCAGCTCGAGGGCCGCCCGCTGCCCGGCGATGGCCTTCAGCGTCGGCAGCAGCGGCGCGAGCAGGCTGTCCAGCGTCGCCAGCTCGGGGTTCAGCAGGTCCTGTCGGGAAAAGGCCAGCACCTGCCGGATCAGCCGGCTGGCCTTCACCGCCTGGTCGACGATCGCGCCCAGGTCGCGCGCATCCTCGCCGGCGCAGCGCCCGCGCGCCTGCACCAGCTCGGCGGTTGCCACGATACCGCCCAGCATGTTGTTGAGGTCATGGGCCAGCCCGGCAGCCAGCAGGCCGACCGCGCGGGTGCGGACCGGCCCCTCCGGGCCATCGGCGTCAGCCGTATCGCTCCTCGAGCCACGGATCGCCGACATTGTGATAGCCACGGACCTCCCAGAAACCGGGCCTGTCCACGGCCGACAGCTCGATCCGTTTAATCCACTTGGCGCTCTTCCAGAAATAGTAGCGCGGGATCACCAGCCGCGCCGGACCGCCATGCTCGCGGCTGAGCGGCTGTCCGTCGTGGCTGTGCGCGACCAGGCAGTCCGCCTCGGTGAAATGGTCGAGGCGCACATTGGTGGTGTAGCCGTCATGCGCGTGCAGGATCACATGCGCCGCTTCCGGCCGAGGCTTCACCAGCTCCATCAGCACCCGCGTCGAGACCCCCTGCCAGCGGTTGTCGTAGCGGCTCCACTGCGTCACACAATGGATGTCTGACACATCCTCCACCTGCGGCAGCTTGCCGAAGGCGTCCCAGTCGAGGCTGACGGGATTCTCAACCGCGCCGTCGATGTCGAGCCGCCACTGGTCGGTCGGCACATGCGGCTGGACGCCGAGATCCAGCACCGGCCAGTTGCTCACCAGCCGCTGCCCCGGCGGCAGCCGCAGGTGCTTGTCCGGGTCGGGCTGACCGGTCAGCAGCCGCCCGGCCCGGGCCCAGGCCTGCTTGGCGGCGGTCAGTTTCTCGTTGAATCCGCTCATGCGCTGGCTGGCCGGGCGCCGCCGGCCGGCGGCCCCGTGCGCCGCCGGCGCTGCCGCCGGTTCCAGCGCTGGCCGACCCACAGCCGCCAGCCGATCTGCACCGACAGATAGCCGGCCATCGCGCCGACAACCGCAAAGACAACCAGGCCGACGATGGTGGGCCCGGCGAGCGCAATCGCCCAGTCCAACGCCCGCTGCACCGCGCTCACATCGACATCGAGGCCGAGCGACGCGCCCTCCTTCAGCGGCAGCAGCGCCCGGCCGACGGCATAGGCCCCCAGATAGATCAGCGGGAAGGTGATCGGGTTGGTGACGAGCGTGGCGATTGCCGCGACCGGCAGGTTGGCGCGGGCGCCGACCGCGAACATGGCGGCGACCGGGGTCTGAAGGCCGAGCGGCAGCAGGAAGCCCAGAAACACGCCCAGCGCCGCCCCGCGCGCGACTCCGCGCCGATTGAAGCGCCAGACCAGCGGCGAGGCGATGTGGCGCGCGAACGGGCGCAGGAAGCGGTTTGCTTCCATCGCCTCGCGCGTCGGCAATCGCACCCAGCGCCGCATCCCGTCTCCCGTCGCTCGCTTCTGGCCGGCCGTTGCGCCGCCATTACGGCAAAGATGTGTCGGGCTTCGGCGCGGTTCAACGCAAAAAGGTTAAAATCGGCGTCAGGCCATCCCGGCGCGACCGGCGCCTGCGGCCTCAGCCCCGCTCGCGCAGCAGCCGCGCCTGCTCGCGCTTCCAGTCCTTCTCCTTCTCGGCCGCGCGCTTGTCGTGCAGCTTGCGCCCCCTGGCGAGCGCCAGCTCCACCTTCGCCTTGCCGCGCGCGTTGAAATAGACCGACAGCGGCACCAGCGTCATGCCCTGCCGAGCGACCGCCCCGTGCAGCTTCGAGATCTCCCGCGCGGTCAGCAGCAGCTTGCGCGGCCGCCGCGGCTGGTGGTTGAAGCGGTTGCCGTGGCTGAACTCCGGGATGTTGGCGTTGACCAGCCACACCTCGCCATCCTTGACCTCGGCATAGCTCTCGGCGATCGACCCCTCGCCGAACCGCAGCGACTTCACTTCGGTGCCGGTCAGCACGATCCCGGCGTCCAGCACCTCCTCGAAGCTGTATTCGTGACGGGCCCGCCGGTTCTCGGCCACGGTCTTCACCTTCACCGGCGCGGGGCGCGGTCGCGCCATCAGGGCGCGATCCCGGCCTGCGCCAGCGCCGAGTCCACCTCGGCGCGCGCGACTTCGCCGGGCGGCACCACCGGCAGGCGCACCTCGGCGGTCATGCGGCCCATCCGCGACAGCGCATATTTGGTCGGCCCCGGCGAGGCGTCGGCGAACAGCGCCTGCGAGAGCGGCCACAACTGGTCCTGAAGCGCCAGCGCGGTTGCATAGTCACCCCGCAGACAGGCCTCGACCTGGGCGGCGGCCAGCGCGGGCGCGACATTGGCGGTCACCGAAATCGCCCCGTGGCCGCCATGCGCCATGATCCCCAGCGTCATGTAATCATTGCCCGACAGGATCCGGAAATCCCGCCCGCACATGTGCCGGATCTCGCTCACCCGGTTGATGTCGCCCGTCGACTCCTTCACGCCGATGATCCGCGGATGCTGGGCCAGTTCGGCCATGGTCACCGTCGTCATGTCGATCGCCGACCGGCCGGGGATGTTGTAGATCAGGATCGGCAGCGGGCTGTGCGCGGCCAGATGGGTGAAATGCGCCAGCAGCCCGCGCTGGCCGGGCCTGTTGTAATAGGGCGTCACCACCAGCGCCGCATCGGCCCCGGCGGCGGCCGCCCGCTCGATGTGATGCAGCGCGACGGCGGTATCGTTGGAGCCGCAGCCGGCGATCACCGGCACCCGCCCGCGCGCCGCCTTCACCGTCAGCGCAACGACATGGTCATGCTCCTCGATCGACAGCGTCGCCGACTCGCCCGTCGTGCCGCAGGGCACCAGCCCCGTCGAGCCTTCGGCGATCTGCCAGTCGATGAAGGCCTCCAGCGCGACCTCGTGCACCCGCCCGTCGCGGAACGGGGTGACGAGCGCGGGGATGGAGCCTGAGAGGTTCAGCATGGTTCAGCTATCCCGGGCGGGTTCGTTCGGCCGCACCGGCCGGTGCAGGCCGGGGTTGGCGCTCGCACGCCGCCTGCCTAAAGCGGTCGGCATGTGCGCGCAACTCCGCCCCGCCCTTGCCGCCTTCGCGCTTCTTCTCGGCCTTGCCGCCCTCCCGCCGGCCGCGCCAGCGCAAGCGCCGTCCGGCGGTGCTGCGCTCGACCCCGAGTCGCGCGCCTGGCTTGCCCGGCAGTTCGCCGCCTATGACGCCCGTTCGACCGTGGCGCCGCAGGGCGCGCCCACGCCGCTTGCCCGCTCGCTCGCCACCTGGGACTGGCTTCGCAGACCTGCGCCGGCCGGTGCCGAGCCGCCGCTGGCCCTCCAGGCCGAGTTCATCGCCGGCCACGCCGGCTGGCCGGGCCTCGCCGCGATGCGCCGCCGCGCCGAGGCCCAGGCCGCCGACCTCGCGAAGACGAGCGACAGCGAAGCCCGCGCCTTCTTCATGAGTCTGCCGCCCCAGTCGGCAGCCGGCCAGGCGCGATTCGCGCTCCTGTCGTCCGGCGCCGAAGCCGAGCGGCTGGCGCGGACCGCCTGGGTCCGGTCGGGCATACCGCCCGAACTCGAATCCGCGCTGCTGTCGCGCTTCGGCTCGATCCTGACGCGCGCGGATCATGCGCGGCGCGCCGATGCGCTTCTCTGGGCGGGGCAGACGACGGCCGCCGGCCGCCTGCTGCCACTCCTCGATGACGAGGCCCGCGCGCTTGCCGCCGCCCGCCTCGCGCTGCGCACCAACGCGCCCGATGCCGAGGCGCGCGTCGCCTCGGTGCCGGCCCGCTTCCGGCGCGACATCGGCCTCACCCACGACCGGGTGCTCTGGCTGGAACGGCGGGGCCGCCTTGCCGAGGCCGAGGCGCTGATGGCCGCCGGCGACACCGAGGCCGGGGCCAGCGCGCCCGACAGCTGGCTCGAAAAGCGCCTCGCCATGGGCCGGGTCGCCATGCGCCGGGGGGATCATGGCCTCGCCCAGCGAATCCTCGCCAACCACCGCGCATTCGTCAGCGGCACCGATCTCGCCGCCCTTCCGCTGTCCACCCGGGTCCGCCTGTCCGACACGGAGTGGCTCGCCGGCTGGATCGCGCTGCGCAAGCGGTCCCAGCCGGCGGATGCCGTCCGCCATTTCGAGACGTTCAACCGGGTCGTCCTCACCCCCATCAGCCAGTCGCGCGGCGACTATTGGCTCGGCCGGGCCGAACGCGCCCGCGGCCGCGAGGCCGAAGCCAGGGCCGCCTTCGAGCGGGCGGCGCGCCACTTCGACTATTTCTACGGCCAGCTCGCCGCCGAGGAGCTGGGGCGGCTGCCGGAGCTGCCGCTCGTGCCCCGCATCCAGCCCACCACGGCCGAGCGCGCCGCCTTCGAGGCCACGCCGCTCGCCCGCGCGGTGCTGACGCTCAACGCCATGGGCAGCCGCGAGCGCGAATCGCTCTTCGTCCGCGCGCTTGCCGAATCGGCCCGCACGCCGACCGAGGCGCGGATCGCCGCCGAACTCGGCCGCCGCATCGGCCGCGACGATCTCGCCGTCTGGGCCTGGAAGGAGGCGCGGCCGCGCGGCGACCTCTCGACCTTCGATCTCGCCTTCCCGCGCATGGCCCCCGATGCGCCGGTGCCCGCCGGCCAGTGGATCATCGCGCACGCGATTGCCCGGCAGGAGAGCAGCTTCGACCGCACTGCGCTCTCGTCGGCTGGCGCGCGCGGCCTCATGCAGCTGATGCCGGCAACCGCCGCCGATGTCGCCCGGCGCCTGGGGCTTCCCTACAGCCCTGACCGGCTGTTCACCGACCCGGCGTTCAACATCACGCTCGGCAGCGACTATATCGCGCTCCGCCGGAGCAATTTCGGCAATGCCGCGCTGGCGATCGCGGCCTATAATGCCGGCGCCGGCAATGTTCGCCGCTGGATTGCCCAGAATGGCGACCCGCGCGCCGGCGAGGACATGGTCGACTGGGTGGAGATGATCCCCATCCAGGAGACCCGCAACTATGTCCACCGCGTGGTCGAGAATGCCGTCGTCTACAGCCTCCTGGAACCGCGCCGCCCGGACGCAAGCCCGCGCGCTTCGCGCTGGCTGATGGGGCCGTAAGGCGCCTCAGCGATAGGGCTTCAGCCGGCGCTTGAGCGACACCGGCATCAGCTTGCGAAGCGTCTCGCCGGGAAAGCGAAGCCGGTCGAGGCCCGTCACCCGGTTCACCGGCACATCCAGCAGCTCGGGCCACAGGGGGCGGACGAAATCGGCAAAGGCTGTGTTCGCGAACTTGTAGCCTTCGGGCAGGCCGAGCGCGACATCGAACACCCGGCCGTCGGCCAGCGGGTGCAGCGAGGGCCAGACGATGTCATGCCCATAGACCCCCGGCGCCGCCCAGCAGCCGTGGATGATCTCGATCTTGGCGACATCGAGCGCCGATGTCCGCCGCATCGGCGGCAGCCCGGCCCTCCAGGCTTCGGCCGCGGCCAGGATCGGGGCTGCCGGCGGGAGCCGCAGCCGCGCGAGCAGCAGGTCCAGCGGCAGGTCGCCCCGGCCCAGGTCCTCGGCCGCCCAGTTGGAGGCGCGCAGGATCTCCGCCCCCGTTCCCGTCAGCGGGAAGAAGCCCGGATCATTCGCGCGAACCGTCGCCACATGGTGGGTCACCGCCTCGTAGAGGCACCAGCCGGTGCGGTCGAGCCAGCCGGCAATGTCAGCCTCGGTTGGCGGCACCCGCGCCACCACCCGATGCGGCACGCCGGCGCGCGCCGCGACCCGGGCGGCGAGAAAGGCGTCCACCCGGTCGCGCGCCTCGAAGGTCTCCGCCCGAAGTCCGCCGGCGACGGCGCGCGCGGCCGCCAGCACCATTCGGCTGTCGCACCCGCCCGACAGGTTGAGAACGGCAGACCCGGCCGCGACGATCGCGGCAACCGTCGCCGACACATGCCGGCCGAGATCCGCCATCGCCGCGGCCGGGTCGGCGATCCGGTCCTCGAAGCTGGCGCCCGGCCCCGGCCACAACCGCCGCACGCTGAAATCGGACAGGCTGAGCGCATGGTTCGGCAGCAGCCGCTCGATGCCCTGCCAGGGCGTCAGCCCGAAGGGCAGGAACCCCTTGCGTTTCGGAAAGTCGAAGATGGCCCAGGCCGCCTTGTCCCGCTCCAGCGGCCGGACGGTCGAGAGGATGGCCGGCGTGCTGCCGGCGACACCCGTCGCCCGGTCGAACACCATCGCCATCAGCCCGGCGGCGTCGAGCCGAAGCTCCGGCCCCGCCTCGCCCTCCATCAGGATGGCAAAGCGGCCGGCGCACGGCCTGAGGTCAGCGGGCGACCCGCCCTCGCCCAGCTCGATCGGCTCGCTTGTGGTCACCAGCCGGCCGCCGGTCACCGGCCAGCCGGCCAGCAGGCCCACCTGCCGTCCCCCGGCCAGAATCGGGCACAGCGGCACGTGCGGCGCGGCCGTGAACGTCCAGCCCGCGAACGACGCCGCATGGCCGCCGCGGATGCGAGGCGTCTCCCGGGTCAGCAGCAGCTGCTTCGGGAAGGCCGGAAAATCCGCGCCGCTCAGGTCACCCGGTTCGATCGTCATCAGGATCCGCCCGCCATGACGGCCCCCCTACCGCCGGTCGCCCGGCCGGCCAAGGGTCGGACTCCCGGTCTGGACGGTCAGCTGGCGCGCGGCTTCAGCTTCACGCCGAGTTCGCCTTCCGCCAGCTTGCGAAGCGCCGGGTCGAGCGGCGGGTCCGACAGGTCCACCCCCTCGGCCAGCCGGTCGGCGATGATCTGAAGGCCGGCGACGCGCGCATGCTTCTTGTGGTCGGCGCCGATCAGGTGCCACGGCGCCCAGCTTGTGTCCGTCTTTTCGAACATGTCCTCATAGGCCAGGAGATAGTCGGCGCGGCGCGCCCGGTTGCGGAAATCGTCCGGCCCCACCTTCCAGCGCTTCCACGGCTGCTGCAGCCGGTCGATCAGCCGCCGGTCCTGCTCGGTCTGGCGCACATGCAGGAACAGTTTCACGACCCGGGTTCCATGCGCGCACTGCGCGGCTTCGACGGCGTTGATCTCGGCATAGGCGCGGCCCCATTCGGCGGCGCTGGCATAGCCTTCCACCCGCTCCACCAGCACGCGCCCGTACCAGCTTCGGTCGAAGATCGTCCAGGTGCCGGCCGGCGGCAGCTTCGACCAGAAGCGGGTCATGTAATGCTGTCGCCGCTCCAGCTCGTTGGGGGCGGCAACCGGCACCACCTCGAAGAAGCGCGGGTCGAGTTCGGCCGTCAGCCGCTTGATGAGGCCGCCCTTGCCGGCTGCGTCCCAGCCTTCCAGAAGGATGATCGCCGACCGCTGCTGCCGGTGATAGGCGGTCAGGATGCGGGCCAGCCGCTGCTGCAGCTTCGCCTCGCGGGCCTCATAGTCGTCGGGCGGCGAGGGATGGTCGAGCGCGGCCAGCCGTCCGGCCGCGCTCATGCCCGCCCGGCCATCAGGCGGCTTTCCGGGCCGCCTTCTCGCGGCGCAGCTTCTCCAGCTTCTTCAGCACCATGTCCCGCTTCAGGCGCGAGAGGTGGTCGATGAACAGGACGCCGTTCAGATGGTCCATCTCATGCTGCAGGCAGGTGGCCGTCAGACCATCGAGCAGCTCGTCATGCGCGGCGCCGGTTTCGTCCAGCCAGCGGGCACGAACGCGCGCCGGCCGTTCCACCTCGGCATATTGCTCGGGCACAGAGAGGCAGCCCTCGTTGTAGCTCCCCAGCTCCTCGGATGGCTCCAGGATCTCCGGGTTGATGAACACCCGCGGGTTGCGCGTCGGCTTGCCGTCGCCATCCGGCGGGCCATCGCCCAGATCCATCACCAGCAGCCGGATCGGCCGGTCCACCTGGGCAGCAGCCAGCCCGATTCCCGGTGCCGCATACATGGTCTCGAACATGTCGGCGATCAGCGCCCGGATCTCGTCCGTCACCGCGTCCACCGGCGCGGAGATACGGCGCAGGCGCGGGTCGGGCACTTCGAGAATGGGAAGGATCGCCATGTCGCGAAGCTAGGAAAGGCGCCCGCCCGGGTCAAGAATCCGGGGCTCAACCCTCCACCGGACGCCTCAGACGCAGGGCCTGCGCAAGCGTGCCCTCGTCCAGATGGTCGAGCTCGCCGCCCACCGGCACGCCATGCGCCAGCTGGCTCAGCCGCACGCCGCGACCGGCCAGCCGCTCGGCGACATAATGGGCCGTCGTCTGCCCCTCGAGCGTCGCCGAGAGCGCCAGCACCACCTCGGCGACCGGCGGCGGCCCGGCCAGCCGCGCCAGCAGCGCACCGGTCGACAGCGCCTCGGGCCCCACCCCGTCCAGCGCCGAGAGCAGCCCGCCCAGCACATGGTAGCGGCCGGGAAACAGCCGTCCGCGCTCCAGCGCCCACAGGTCGCCGACATCGGCCACCACGCAGATGAGAGTCGGGTCGCGCCGCGGGTCGGCGCAGATCCGGCAGGGCGAGACGGTGTCGAGATTGCCGCAGACACTGCAGGTCACAAGCGCTGCGTCCACCGCCGCCAGCGCCTCGATCAGCGGCCTGAGGCCGCGCGCGCGGTCCTTCGCCAGGTGCAGCACCACCCGCCGCGCCGAGCGTGGCCCCAGCCCCGGCAACCGCGCGACCAGCGCCATCAGCTTTTCGAGCGGGCCCTCCATTGCTACCGGCCATGCCATGCGGCTCGCCTTCATGGGAACCCCTGCCTTCGCGGTCACCGCGCTCGACGCGCTGGTCGAAGCCGGGCACACGGTCGCAGCCGTCTACACCCAGCCGCCCCGGCCCGGAAACCGCGGCCGGGTCCAGCCCTCCCCCGTGCACACCCGCGCCATCGAGCTGGGCCTGCCGGTCCGAACGCCCGAACGCCTGCGGGCCGTCAGCGAGAAGGCGGCCTTCGCCGCGCTCGACCTCGATGCGGCGGTGGTCGCCGCCTATGGCCTGCTGCTGCCGCGCGCCGTGCTCGCGGCCCCCCGCCACGGCTGCCTCAACATCCACGCCTCGCTGCTGCCGCGTTGGCGTGGTGCCGCGCCGGTGCAGCGCGCCATCCTCGCCGGCGACACCCAGACGGGCGTCACCATCATGCGGATGGACACGGGCCTTGACACCGGGCCGATGCTGGCCAGCGAGGCCGTGGCCATCACCGACCAGACCGCCGGCGAGCTGACCGACGAACTCGCCCGCCTGGGCGCCCGGCTGATGGTCGGGGTGCTGGCGCGGCTTCCGGCGATCGAACCCGTGCCCCAGCCCGAGGCGGGCGTCACCTACGCCCCGAAGATCGACAAGGCGGAAAGCCGGATCGACTGGACCCGTCCGGCAATCGGAATCTGGCGCCAGGTGCGCGCCTTCCAGCCGGCGCCCGGCGCCTGGTTCGAGGCCGCCGGCGAACGGGTGAAGCTGATCCGCGCCGAGCCGGCCGCCGATGCCGCCACCAGCACGGCCGCGCCGCCCGGCAGCTGGCTCGGCGAGAGCCGGGTTGCAACCGGCGATGGCGTGCTTCGGCTTCTCACCGTCCAGCCGGCTGGCAAGGCGGCCATGCCGGCCGAGGCCTGGGCGCGCGGCCGGCGCCTGCGGGCGGGCGAGCCACTGTGAGCCGCCGCTTTCGCCTGACGCTGGAATATGACGGCCGCGGCTTCATGGGCTGGCAGCGCCAGGCACACGGGCCGAGCGTGCAGCAGGCGCTCGAAGAGGCGCTCGCCAGCATCACCGGCGAGGCCGCGACCGTGCACGCCGCCGGCCGCACCGATGCCGGCGTCCATGCCAGCGCCATGCCGGCGCATGTCGATCTCGAAAAGCCGCTCACCCCCTTCCGGCTGATGGAGGCGCTGAACGCCCGTTTGCGGCTTGCCGGGCACGCGGTCGCCGTGCTCGACTGCGCCGAGGCCCCGCCCGGTTTCCACGCCCGCTTCTCCTGCATCGGCCGCGCCTACGACTATCGCATCGTCACCCGCCGCGCGCCGCTCACCTGGGCCGCCGGGCTTGCCTGGCGGCGGCCGAAGCCGCTCGACCGCGAGGCCATGCGCGAAGCCGCCGCGCACCTCGTCGGCCGGCACGACTTCACCACCTTCCGCCACGTCCACTGCCAGGCCGCCTCGCCGGTCAAGACGCTCGACCGGCTGGACGTGACCGAAACGGACGACGGCGTCACCATCAGCGCGTCCGCCCGCTCGTTCCTGCACCACCAGGTCCGCTCGATGGTCGGCGCGCTGGTGCTGGTCGGCGAAGGCCGCTGGCGGCCGGCCGATGTCGCCGCAGCACTCGCCGCCCGAAGCCGGCAGGCCCTTCGCCTGAACGCGCCGCCCGATGGCCTCTGGTTCACCGGCGCACGCTACCCTGTCGGCAGAATTTACACTTCTGACACGGCATGCGACGAAAAAGCCTGATTTTCCAGAAGGCCAGAAGATGGCACATTATTTGCTAGCTAGTGCATGGTCGCAATGGTTAACGACAACGAGAGACAAGTGGGCAGGAAAGGCATGGCAGAGGATCCCAGGTCGGGATTGCGAAGCGTCATCCTGATGTGGGTGATCGGCCTGACGCTGGGGATCGCGGCCGGCGCCGGAACCGCCATGCTCCTGATGCCGTCCGCCAAGGGGGACATGGGCGGCCGCAAGTCGCTCGCCGACGAGTTTCGCGGCAATTGAGGGGCCGTCAGGCGAGGATCTCGCGCGGCGGCGGATGGCCGAGGAAGGCCTCCGGACTTGCCGTCCGGCCATAGGCGCCGGCCATGAACAGCGCGATCAGGTCGCCGGGCGCGGTCCCGGCAAGCGTCGCGCTGGTCGCCAGCCGGTCGAGCGGCGTGCACAGGCAGCCGACCACATGTGCCGTCTCGAACGGCGGCCCGCACCTTGACGCATTGGCGATCGGATAGTTGCGGCGAACCACCGCGCCGAAATTGCCGGTGGCAGCCAGCTGGTGGTGAAGTCCGCCGTCGGTCACCAAGAAGACCTCCCCGCTTGAGATCTTCCGGTCGATCACCCGACAGAGATAGATACCCGCCTCGGCGACGAGATAGCGGCCCAGTTCCAGCACGAAGGCGCTGCCGCGAACCAGGGGCGGCCGGCCGGCGAGGATCCGGGCGAGCCCCGCGCCCAGCGCCGGAAGGTCGAGCGGCCGGTCACCCGGAAAATAGGGCACGCCCAGCCCGCCCCCCAGGTTGACGACCGGCGGCGGCGCCCCGCCGGCAAGGGCGGCCGCCAGCTCGACCGTCCGCGCCATGCCCTCCAGCAGCGCCTCGACCGACAGATTCTGGGATCCGGCATAGATGTGCAGCCCCCGCCACTCGAAGGGATCGCGCTGCATGGCCGCGATGAGTGGTGGGCTGTCTTGCGCATCCACGCCGAAGGGGGAGGCCACGCCCCCCATGCGCATGCCCGCGCCCTTGAGCTGGAAGGGCGGGTTCACCCGGAGCGCGACGCGGGCCCGCCGCCCCACCGTCCGGGCGATCCGCTCCGTGCGCGCCAGTTCGCTCGCCGATTCGATGTTGAGGGTGACGCCGGCCGCGATCGCTGTGGCCAGTTCCGGATCCCGCTTGCCCGGCCCGGCGAAGCTGATCCGCGCCGGCGCCACGCCAATCGCCAGCAGCCGTTCGAGCTCGCCGGCCGAGGCGACATCGAACCCGTCCACCAGCCCGTCCATATGCTTGAGCAGCGCCGGCATCGGGTTCGCCTTCACGGCATAATGGAGACCGAGGCCCTGTGGCAGGGCGGCGCGAAGCTCGGCCACCCGCTGCGCGATCAGGCCCCGATTATAGAGGAACAGCGGCGTGTCGCCCGCCTCGCGCACCCAGTCCTCGGCGGCACGTCCGGCAACCAGCAGCCGTCCGGCGGCGTCGCGGCCGAAGCCCGGCGGAATCCGAAGGTCGGGGTCCATCATGGCCTGCCGTCGCCGTGGCGCGCCCGGAGCGCCGCGCGGTCCAGCTTGCCATTGGGTGAGCGCGGCAGCGCCTCCAGCCAGCGGATGTCGGCCGGCTGCAGCCAGGCCGGCGCGTTCGCGCGGAGATGCGCCCTCAGCCGCGCTTCCGCCGACGCCGCATCAAGCCCGGCGGCGGGCGAGGCGACCAGCCGGATGACCATGCCGGCCGCGGCATCGGCGATCCCCAGCGCCACCGCGTCGGTCACCGCGCCCGACCCATGCGCCAGCTCCTCCACTTCGGTCGGCGACACGCGCATGCCCATGGTCTTGATGGTCTCGTCGGCCCGGCCCACGAAGCGCAGCAGGCCCTCGGCATCGCGCACCACCGTGTCGCCCGACCAGACGGCCATTCCCCCCAGCCGCGAGGCGGCGGGCGCCGGGCGGAAACGCTCGGCCGTGCGCTCGGGATCGCGCCAATAGCCCTTCGCCACCAGCGGCCCCATGTGCACCAGTTCGCCCCGCTCGCCGTCGTCCGTCACCGTGCCGTCGGGCCGCACCACCAGCACTTCGGCCTGCGGGATCGCCCGGCCGATGCTGTCGGGGTGGGAATCGACCAGCTCGGGCGGCAGGGTCGTCGACCGGAAGGCTTCGGTCAGCCCATACATCAGGTGCAACCGCGCCGCCGGGAACAGGGCGCGCAGCGCCCGGACGGTGGGCACCGGCAGCCGCCCGCCACTGTTGGAGAGCGTCCGCATCGCCGCGACCGCGGCGTCCGGCCAGGCCTGGCCCGTCAGCTGCTGCCACAGCGGCGGCACGCCCGCCAGCTGGGTGATGGCGTGGCGCACGCAGGCCAGCACCACGTCGCGCGGCGCCAGATAATCGAGCAGCACGGCGCGCGCGCCGGCCAGCAAGGCGGTGGTCAGCTGCGACAGGCCGAAGTCGAAGCTCAGTGGCAGCACGGCGAGCACCCGGTCGTCGGCCTGCGTCCCCAGATAGGCGGCCACGCTCGCCGCACCGGCCAGCAGATTGGCGTGCGTCACCATCACCCCCTTGGGCCGCCCGGTCGACCCCGAGGTGTAGAGCAGCAGCGCCAGCGCCTCGCCGCCCGGCGCCCCGTCGCCGGGATCGCGCCCGGCCGCAAGCGCGGCCCAGTCCGCCTCCAGCGTCAGCACCGGGCAGGGGGTGGGGCCAAGGCCGGCGGCGCGCGCGGCGTGCGTTAGCAGCAGCGTGGCCCCGCTGTCGGCCAGCAGATGGTCGATCTGCCGCGGCCTCAGCGCCGGGTTGGCCGGCACCCCGATCCCCCCGGCGCGACTGACCGCAAGCAGCGCGATGACCGCTTCGGCCGACTTGGGCAGCCACATGGCCACGCGGTCGCCGGGCGCGATCCGGCCGGCAAGCCCGCCGGCGACGGCGGCCACCCCGGCGCGAAGCTCGGCATAGGTCAGCACCTGGTCGCCCGCTACCAGCGCCACGTCGGCAGGCGCGCCGCGGGCCAGCAGCTCGTCCAGCCGCCTCATGTGTCGAACGGGTTCGTCTGCGACCGGAAGCTCAGGCGGATCGGCAGCCCCCGAAGCCCCAGATCCTCGCGCAGGCTGTTGACCAGATAGCGGCCGTAGCTCGCCGGCAGCAGGTCGAGACGCGAGCCGAAGACGATGAAGGTCGGCGGCCGGCTGCGCGCCTGGGTGATGTAGCGCAACTTGATTCGCCTGCCGCCCGGCGCGGGCGGCGGATTGCGCGCCTGCGCGGCCTCGAACCAGCGGTTGAGCGCAGCCGTCGGCACCCGCCGGCTCCACGCCGCGCGAGTCTCGAACGCCACGTCGATGAGGGCATCAAGCCCCTTGCCCGTCAGCCCCGAGACGGTCAGCAGCGGCACGCCCTTCACCTGCGCCAGCCCCTCGTCCAGGGCCTTTCGAACGCCCTGAAACAACCGGCTCTGGTCCTCGGCCGCATCCCACTTGTTCAGCGCCACGATCAGCGCGCGGCCTTCGTCGAGCACCCGGTCGGCGATCCTGAGATCCTGGGCCTCCAGCCCCTTGGTCGCGTCCAGCAGCAGCACCACCACCTCGGCGAAGTCCACGGCATGGAGCGCATCGGCCACCGCCAGCTTCTCCAGCTTGTCCACCACCTTCGCCCGCCGGCGCAGGCCGGCGGTGTCGATCAGTTCGAGCGAGCGCCCCTTGTGCGTGGTGGGGATGCGGATCGAATCGCGGGTGATCCCGGCCTCCGGCCCGGTCAGGAGCCGCTCCTCGCCCAGGAGACGATTGATGAGCGTCGACTTGCCGGCGTTCGGCCGGCCGACGATGGCCAGCTTCAGCGGCGAGTCCGCGTGCGCCTCGCCGTCGGGTTCTGGCGTCGCGTCCTCGCCCTCGCCCGGCGGCGGCAGCAGGTCCTTGAGCGCCTGGAACAGGTCGGCCAGCCCCTCGCCATGCTCGGCCGACAGCGGCACCGGCTCGCCCAGCCCCAGCTCATAGGCTTCCATCAGCCCGGCCTCGCCGGCCCGTCCCTCGCACTTGTTGGCAACCGGCACGATCGCCACCGGGCTTTGCTCGCGCAGCCAGCGCGCGAAATGGCGGTCGGCCTCGGTCACACCGGCGCGCGCGTCGATCACGAACAGGGCGGCCGCCGCGCGCTCGAGCGCGGCGCGGGATTGCGCCCGCATCCGGTCGGTCAGGCTGCCGGCCTCGGCTTCCTCCAGGCCGGCGGTATCGACGATGGTGAAGTCAAGGTCGAACAGCCGCGCATCGCCCTCGCGCCGGTCGCGGGTCACGCCAGGCCGGTCGTCGACCAGCGCCAGCCGCTTGCCCACCAGCCGGTTGAAGAGCGTCGACTTGCCGACATTGGGCCGGCCCAGGATCACGACCCGCGGCTTCTCCGCCGGCATCACCGATAGGCCGTGACCGTGCCGTCGTCCGTCAGCACGTAGAGCATCCCGTTGGCGACGACCGGCGGCAGATAGGCCGGCTTTCCCAGCCGCATCTCGCCGGCGCGCTCGCCGGTTCGGGGATCGACGATCGCCATCTCCCCGCGCGACGACACCAGCCACAGCCGGTCACCGGCCAGCACCGGCCCGAACCATTCGATCGCGCCCGACCGGCTCTTCGCGCGACGCCAGCGGTCCAGCTGCGTCACCCAGCGGATCTTGCCGTCGGCGCGGGTCAGCGCGACCAGCTGCGCGTCGACGGTGACAGCATAGACCCACTCGCCCACCGACCAGGGCATGTTCACGCCCGCGAAGTCGCGTTCCCACACCCGCGTTCCGGTGGCCAGCTCCAGCGCCGCCATCCGCCCGCCATGGCCGATGGCGAACACCCGGCCGCGATCGATGACAGGCGAGGCGGCAATGCCCGACAGCGCGCCGAGCGCGGTCGTCCGTCCCGTCCGCGCCAGCTGGTCCTGCCAGACGGTCCGGCCATTCTCGACGCGAAGCGCGAACAGCTCGCCCGACGGGAAGCCGGCAACCACCGTGTCGAGCGCGACCGAGGGCGAACCGGGGCCGAGGATGGCGGCCGGCTCCAGCGTCGCATTGGCCTGCCACAGGATGGCCCCCGTCTCGCCCGACAGGGCCGACAGCTGCCCATCCTGGCTGGTCACGAACAGCCGCCCGCCCTCAACGCCCGGCGCGGCGCGCAGCGGGGTCGGCATGCGGGTGCGCCACAGCTCGCTGCCGGTCGCCGGATCGAACGCCACGACAAGGCCATGGCCGGTGGTCGCGAACAGCCGCCGGCCGCCGGCCACCTCGCCGATGCTGACGCCGCCGCCGAAGGCCGGCCGCGTGCTTTCCCCCGGCACCGACAGCTGCACCTGCCACAGCTGCCGCCCCGTCGAGGCATCGAAGCCGGTCACCCGCCCTTCCGTGTCCATGGTGAACAGCCGGTTCTCGGCGATGACGGGCGGGGCGTTCAGCCGCCGCGTCGCGTCCGACCCGCGCCCGATTCGCGCGCTCCACACCCGCGCGGGCGCCGGGCCGAGCGCCAGATGGCCCATCGCGCCCGAGGCGCTGCCGCCCGGCTTCACCCAGTCGGCGTTGACCGCAGCCGGCGGCAGCAGGATGTCGATTCCCTGCAGCTCTGCTTCGGCCTCCACCTGCCGCTCGAAGTCGAGAACGGACACGCGTTCGCCGGCGGTCGCCGGCTTCTTGCCGCCGCCGCGGAAGACGCCGCAGCCCTGCAGACCCAGCGCCAGCGCCGCCACCAGCAGCAGCGGCGTGGCCCGGCGGGACAGGCGCGGGCTCATGGCGCGGGTGCCGCGGCCGGGGCCTCGGCCGGCGCCGGCGTGCCGTCGCCGTCGCCCCCGCGCTCGGCCAGCCGGGTCACATCCTGGCCCAGCGCGGCTGCCATCTGCTCGGCCCGGGCGCGAAGCGACACGGGCGCCCGCTGGTCGGCAGCGATCCGAAGGAAGATCGGCCCGGCCTTGTCGGGCTCGCCGGCCCTCAGATGCGCAAGTGCCGCCATCTCGCCGGCGATCGGGAACCAGGGGCTGTCGCCAGCGAGATAGGGTTCGGCCCGCTTCACGATCTCGGCCGGTTCCAGCCGCTCGAACTCGAGGCGAAGCTGCTTCATCACCGCGGCGTCGCGCATTGGCTGGGGTGCCGCCGCATCGCCCACCACGCGCCCAATCGCGCCGAGCGCCTTGTCGGTCTCGCCGCCGTTGATCGCGATGCCGGCTTCGGTGAAGGCCGCCAGCGCGCGATAGCTCGGGTTGCGGCTCTGGCCAATCGAATCCAGCTCCGCCATCGCCTCGGTCGTGGCGCCGCTGTCCACCTTCGCCAGCACTGCCGAGAACTGCTCCGACAGCGCCTCGATGCGCCGCTGCTGCTCGGCCTGCCACCACATCCAGCCGCCCACGGCGGCCAGCAGCAGCAGCGCCGCCAGCAGGATCCAGACGCCCCACCTGGCCAGGAATCGCTTCAGCTCGTCCTCGCGATAGGCCTCATCCACCTCGCGGATGAAGGCGTCGTCGCGCGGGTCGGGCTTGGGGGTCGTCGGTCCGGGGGGAGTTGTCGCCACGCGTCTGTCCTGGCCTCATGGGTCGGTCCGGCCGGTCCGGCCGGGCGCCTCCCTTTAGTCAGCTTGTCGCAAAGCGCAAACCTTGGACGCTGCCTGACAGCGGGGGCACTTGCCTGGCGATGAACGGTCAGCCCTTCTTCGTCGGCAGGTAGAGCTCGCCCTCACCCGGAAAGCTGCGGTCGCGAACCGCGGCGGCATAGCGCTGGGCGGCGTCGCCGATCCGCGCCGCCAGCTCGTCGAAGCGGCGAACGAAGCGCGGCACGCGGTCGAACATGCCCAGCATGTCGTCCACCACCAGCACCTGCCCGTCGCAGGCCGGCGATGCGCCGATCCCGATCGTCGGGCAGCTGACCTCGGCGGTGATCGCGCGGGCCAGCGGCTCGACCACGCCCTCGATCACCAGCGCGAAGGCGCCGGCCGCGGCAATCGCCCGCGCGTCGGCGGCGATCGTCTCGGCCTCGGCCGGGCTGCGCCCGCGCGCGCCATAGCCGCCCAGCGCATTGACCGCCTGCGGCGTCAGGCCGACATGGCCCACCACCGGAATCCCGCGCTTCACCAGGAAGTCCACCGTCGGCGCCAGCACCGCCCCGCCTTCCAGCTTTACGGCAGCCGCTCCCGTCTCGCGGAGCACCCGGGCGGCGGTCGCGAAGGCCTGCTCGGGCGAAGCCTCATAGGTGCCGAACGGCAGGTCGATCACCACGACGCAGCGGTAGCTGCCGCGAACCACGGCGGCGCCATGGGCGATCATCATGTCCAGCGTCACCCGGACGGTGGTGTCGAGCCCGTAGATCACCTGCCCCAGGCTGTCGCCCACCAGCAGCATGTCGCAGTGCGCGTCCAGAAGCTGCGCCATGCGCGCCGTATAGGCGGTCAGCATCACGACCGGCTCGGCCGTCACCCCGTCCACCTTGCGTGCCCGGATCGCCGGCACCGTCAGCCGGCGGACCGGCTCGGGCAGCGGATGCGCGCGCGAGGTCGCCGTGTCGAGCGTGTAGGTGGTGGACATGACCTCAGCGCTCCGGCGGTGTGTCCGCGCCCCGCTTGCGGGCATCGCGTCGCGCCTGCTCCTCGGCCCGGCGGGCGGCCTTGCCGCGATCCTCGTCGGCCTCCTGCCGGGTCGTCGTGGTGGCATCCACAGCCGTCTCCACGGCCGTTCCCGTCACCTTGACGGCAGTGCCCACAGCCGCGCCCGCCACCGTCGCCACCACGCAGCCGGGCAGCAACAGCAGCAGCCCAAGCGGGGCAAGGATGCGGCGTGAAAGCGAACTGGCCATGCCCATCCCCTGCCCGCTTCCAGCCGTCGGCGCAATCCGGCGGGCGGGCATCGCGCGCCCGGCCGTCAGGGCGCGGCGACGTCGCGGACCCAGTCGCCGAGCGCCGGATCCGCCAGCACCCAGCTGCGATCGAGCGAGGTCGCCAGCCCCAGCCGCTCCAGCTTGCGAAGCGCCGCCTGCACGCGCGCCGCCGTCGGCGCCTTCTCCTCGAGAAGGGCGCCCAGCCGTGTCCGCGCGGCAACCGAAAAGGGGCTGGCCTCGCCATCGGCCAGCAGCCGCAGCGCAGCGCGCTGCAACGGCGACAGGTCGGTCCACAGCTGCGGATAGCCCAGCCGCCGCGCAGCGTCGCGGCGCAGCCTCAGCAGCGCCTCGGCGACCGGAAGCGTCGGGTTCAGCACCAGCGATTCGAGAAGCGCGCGGAACAGGTGCGGGCTGCCGTGCAGCGTGCGGAAGGCAGCGACCAGCGGGGCCCGGTCGAGCCGGCGATTGCTCACCTGGCGGACGGTCTGCAGGCCATGATCGACGAATGCCTCCCCCAGCGCCGGCAGTTCGAGCGCGGTCGCGAAGCGGTAAAAAGGTGCCCGCCGCGCGCCGAACAGCGCCCGGTGCCCGGCCGGGCTCGACAGGGTGAACACCGCGCGAAGCCCCTGCGGCCGCGCTTCGATCGAGGCGCGAAGCTGCGCCAGCAGCCCCGCATGCGCCGGGTCTCGCGCCAGCGCCTCGATTCCGTCCAGCAGCAGGATCGCCGGCTTGCGGCCACGCGCCAGCTCGCCGAGCCCCTCGTCCAGAAGCTTCATCAGATCCTCGGGCGGCGGCGAGACGGCGCGGCTCGCCTCGATTCCCGTCGGCGGCGCCATCGGCGCCACCGGGCCGATTCGCGGGCGGATTCCCGTCAGCATCCGGCCCTGCCGGTCGGCGAGACTGGGCTGGCGGCGGGCGCCTTCGAGGTCGTGCAGCAGCACGGCCAGCGGTGCGGCCGAACCCTCCCAGAAACGCGCATGCACCAGCCGGTGCCCCTGCCCCTCGGCGTGCGGCGCGAAATCGTTCAGCAGGAAGCTGGTCTTGCCCGACCGGCGCGGCGCCATCAGCGTCAGCGCCTGCGCCGGCCCCTGCGTGAGGGCTATGAGCGTGGAGCGCGCCAGCTCTGCGCGCGGGAAATGCCAGGAATCGAGCATGGCGCGTGCCTATTCCCGCGGCGCTGGCCATGCAATCGAAATAGCCATGGCCGGATAGATATGTCCGACCACGATAGAGCTGCGACGGACGGCCGGACGCCGTTCCGGCGGCCCGATTCCTAGCCGCCGAACCGCGTGGACAGGGTGATCCGAAGGTTCCGCCCCGGCTCGACCACGCCCGCGAAGGTTCGAACGAACTGGCGGTCGAACAGATTGTCCAGCCGCACATCCAGCCGAACGCCGCGCGCGAAGGGCGGCTCCCAGCCGGCGTAGAGGTCAAAGGTGGCGTAGCCGCCACGGATGTCGTTCGGATCGCGGCCCTTGTCGAAGCGGGCGGCTGCCTCGAGGCGGGCGCCGACAAGGAGGGCCGCGTCGGGAAACTTGACCCGCGCGTCCAGGCTGCCCCGGTCCGGCGTCAGCACGCCAAGCGGCGTGCCGGCCTCGCGATCGCGGCCGTCGATGGTCGAAAAGGCGCCGATCAGGTCGAAGCGGTCGCTCGTCCAGCGCAGATCGAGGTCAACGCCACGCAGCCGCGCCGACGTGACGTTTCGGCTTTCCGTCGTGCCGGCCGAGCAGGGGGTGAAGCTCGGCGGGGCAAAGCAGCTGGGCGAGAAACGGAAATCGACGAACAGGTCGATGAGGTCGCGGGCCCGCGTCGTCCACCAGGCGCCCTTCAGTTCGAAGCGGTCGCCCGGCAGCGCCACATTGTCGAACGCAAGGCCGGCCCCCAGCTCCAGCGTGTCGGTGCGCTCGGGACGCAGGGCTGGGTTGGGCACGAAATTGTTGGTCACGAACACCGGCGGCCGCCGCGGCGGCCCCAGAACCGGGTGCGGGACGGGAAAATGCACGCCGGACAGATAGAGTTCGTTGATCGACGGCGCGCGAAAAGCCTCTCCCCAGCTTGCGAACAGCAGCAGCTGCGGCACGGGCGCCCAGCTGCCCGCGATCCGCGCCGACCAGGCGTCGTCGGAATTGGCGCGATCGTCGAGCGCCGATCGGCTGTCGAACCGGTCATGGCGAAGCCCGGGAATCAGGGTCAGCGTGCCGGGCAAGCCGAGCGGCTGCGCAAGATCGAACTCCAGCTGCGCATAGGCGCCGGTGAAGTCCGACCGGCCGTTGGGGACGCCATCGCGGCGGCCGGTCGGAGCCGCCGAATCGGTTCCGACCTGCCGGTCCCGATACCAGTCGAGCCCGAGGAGGAGCACGGCCTTGTCGTCCCCCTCGGACAGGACCGATCGGTTGCGGAAGCTGACACCGGTCGTCCGGATGTCCCGAAGCGTCTGCCGGCCGGTCACGAGTTCGCGCTCGTCCACATCCGACAGGCTGCGATAGACGGTCAGGTCCGACTCCAGCCATCGCCGGCCCGGTGGCGCCAGCTTCAGGGTCGCGCGCAGCGTGTCGGATCCCACGCGCTTTTCCACGTCCGCCAGCAGGCCCGTGCCGCCGCCGACCCCGACACCCTGTCCGTTGTTCGGCTCGAACGCGCGGTTGCGGAAGCCGGCCCAGCCGGCCTCCAGCCGGATGCCGGGCGACAGCGTCGCGTCGCCCTTCAGCAGCCAGGTGCGGATCCGGTCGTCCGACGGCAGATCGACTCCATTGGCGAGGCGGATGTCCCCGGACTCGCGCACGCCGAACGAGGCGATCGCCGACGCGCGCTCGTCGCGAGTCCGGGCAGAGGCCGTGCCCACCCCAAGCCATTCGCGGTTGACGCTCTGGTGGCCGCCGCGCAGGCGCAGGCCGACGGTCTCGCCCGGCCGCAGCAAGTCGGCAGCGGTTGCCGTCTCGAAGGCGAGCACGCCGCCCACCGCACCCGATCCGTAGAGGGACGAGGCCGGCCCGCGCACCGCCTCGGCACGGACGAGAAGCTCGGGGTCCAGAAAGAATCGCCCGTCATGGGCGGAAATGAAGGACTGCCGCGCCCCATCGACGAGGATCAGCAGATTTTCCCGGCCGAAGCCCCGGATCGCCGGCAACTGGCCTGTCCGGCGCGGGCCGCCCGAGAATTGCACCGACGGAATGGAACGGAACAGGTCTGCGATGGCTGACGGCTGCGCCAGGCTGATTTCGGTCCGGTCCAGCACCGACACCATGCCGGGATAGGTGAAGGCCTCGCGTGGCGACCGGGTCGCGTAAACGGTAATGACGGGGGCGGCATCACCCCCGGCATCGGCGCCATCAGCTGCCGCCGCCCCGACATGTGCCGCCGCGCTGCGTGTCGCATCCCCGCCCGCATCCGCCGCGGCCGCCGGTGTGGCGGCAAGCAGCACCAGAGGCATCAGGCAGCCCAGCCTTGGCAGTGTCATCAGGCGAACAGCCGGATGCGGCAGGCACGCGCGGGGGAACGATGGTGGCATGGCAACCCCTTCTTGCGAATCGAACGCAAGAAGCTATGCGCAAGGTTTCAGCGCTATTGCAAGTCAGACTCATTCGCGAGTAATCCCGTGACAGGATCGAATCAGCTGTCGAGGAGACCGCGATGGCAAGCCTGGCCCCGCAACACGCCACCCCGGCGCCCCGCCCCGCCCGGCGCCCGGTCGAGGCCGCCGCCGAACTCGGCATCTCCGAGGCCGAGTGGCTGGTGCGCCACGCCCCCGGCCCGGTAATCCCCCTCAAGGGCCCGTTCGGTCCGCTGATCGAGCAGCTCACGCCGCTCGGCCCGGTCATGGCGCTCACGCGCAACCCCTCGTGCGTGCACGAGAAGGATGGCGTCTATGACCGGATCGAGATCGGCCGGGTCATGGGCCTCGTCCTCAATAACGCGATCGACCTGCGGCTGTTCCTGAACCACTGGGTGCATGGCTTCGCCGTCGAAACTCCGCTGGAGTCGGGGGGCGTCCGGCACAGCCTGCAGTTCTTCGACCGCGCCGGGGTTGCGGTTCACAAGATCTTCGCCCGGCCGGCGACCGACCTAGCGGCCTACCACGCGCTTGTTGCCCGTTTCGCCGACCCGTCGCCGCCACCAACGCTGGCCATTACGCCCTATCCACCGTCCACGCCCGACCGTCCGGATGCGGACATCGATGTCGCAGCGCTGCGAAGCGCCTGGGATGACCTGCGCGATGTCCATGACTTCTTCGCGCTGCTTCGAAAGGCCGGCGCCGGCCGCCAGCAGGCCCTGCGCCTGGCCGGCCCGCCCTATGCCCGGCCCGTTGCAACAACCGCCATTGCCGACGTCCTCCACGCCGCCGCGCGCGACCAGGTCCCGATCATGGTCTTTGTCGGCAATCGCGGCTGCATCCAGATCCATTCGGGGCCCATCCACCGCGTCGAACCCATGGGCCCATGGCTCAACATCCTGGATCCCGGCTTCAACCTGCACCTCAGGCAGGACCGGGTGGCAAGCGCCTGGGCGGTCTGGAAGCCGCAGTCGGACAGCGCCGTCCACTCGCTCGAATTGTTTGATTCCGATGGCGAGCTGATCGCCCAGATCTTCGGCGAGCGCAAACCCGGCATCCCCGAACGGGCCGACTGGCAGGCGCTCATCGCCAGCGTCCCGACGCACACCGGCTGATGCGCACGCTTCTCGCCCTCTTCGCGCTGCTGCTCGCCGCGCCCGCGCTCGCAACCGGCGCCCGGGTCATCGCGCTTGGCAGCGATGTCACGGAAATCGCCTTCGCGCTCGGCCGGGGGGACCGGCTCGTCGCCGTCGATGACACCTCCACCTTCCCGCCCGCGGCCGAGCGCCTGCCCCGGATCGGTTATTTGCGTTCGCTTGCGCCCGAGCCGATCCTCGCGCAGCGGCCGACCCTCATCCTCGCAAGCCCGGGCGCCGGCCCGGCCGCCGTCCTGCGGCAGGTCGAGCGCGCCGGCGTGCGCATCGTCCACCTGCCGGGCGGCTATGACGCGCGCGCGGTCGCCGCCCGGATCCGCGCCGTCGGCGCCGCGCTCGACGCCACCGACCGGGCCGACACGCTCGCGGCGGAAACCCTCTCGGCCCTGGCGCGGCTTGGCGCCGAAGGCCAAGGGCGGCAGCCGCGCATGCTGCTGGTGATTGCAACCGCCCCCGGCCGGGTGCTGGCCGCCGGCGCCAACACCGCCGGCGACGGCTTCATCCGCCTTGCAGGCGGCCGCAACGGCTTCAGCGCCGAAGGCTACAAGCCGATGTCGGCCGAAGCCGCGCTGGCGGCAGCGCCCGATGTCATCCTGGTGCCCAGCCACGTCGCCCAGATGATGGGCGGGCTCGACGCCGTCGCACGCGACCCGGTGCTGGCACGAACGCCGGCCGCGCGGCAGGGGCGCCTGATCCTGGTGGACAGCCAGGCGGCGCTCGGCTTCGGGCCCCGCCTGCCGCAGGCCGTGGCCGCCGTCCGCCGGGCGCTGGCGGGCAGCTGAGTGGCGACGCTCGCGCCCGCCCCGCCGAGCGCCCTACCCCGGTCGCGGCCGGCCGCGGCGCGGCCGCGACAGGTGGCGGCCGGCCTCCTCCTCCTGCTGGTCACGTCCATCCTCCTCAATCTCGCGCTCGGCGCGGTCCCGGTGCCGCCCGCCGATCTCCTCCGCAGCCTGCTGCCGGGCACCACCGCCGATCCCGGAACCGCGCTCGTCGTTCGCGACATCCGCCTGCCGCGGCTGCTGGCGGCGCTGGCCGTGGGCGCGGCGCTCGCCGTCTCGGGCGCGGCGCTCCAGGGCCTGTTCCGCAACCCGCTGGCCGATCCGGGCCTGCTCGGCGTCTCGACCGGGGCGGCGCTGGGCGCGGCCGTCTGGTTCGTGGCCGGCGCGGCGCTCCTCGGCGGCGCAACTGCAGCGTCGGCGTTCCTCCTGCCGCTCGCCAGCTTCCTCGGCGCACTGGCCGCGATCGCGATCATCCTCGCGCTCGCCAGCCGCGCCGGGCCCCAGGCGACCCTTCTCATGCTGCTGATGGGAATTGGCGTGAACGCGCTCGGCGGCGCGCTGATCGGCTTCTTCTCCTATGTCGCGACCGACAGCCAGCTGCGCGCGCTGTCGGTCTGGCTGCTCGGCACGCTCGCCCAGGTGGAATGGCCGGTGCTCGCGGCCGCGCTCCTGGTCATGCTGCCCGCGGTCGCCGGCCTCGTAGCGACCGCCCGCCAGCTCGACCTGCTGGCGCTGGGCGAGGAGGGCGCCCGGCATCTGGGGGTGGATGTCGCGCGGCTGCGCCTGCGGCTCGCCGTGCTGACGGCGCTGGCGGTCGGCGCAGCGGTCTCGGTCTCGGGCCTGATCGGCTTTCTCGGGCTGATCGTCCCGCACCTGCTGCGGCTCGGCCTCGGCCCGGCCCACCGCTGGCTGCTGCCGCTGGCCGCGCTCGCCGGCGCCATCTGCCTCAGCCTCGCCGATCTCGTCGCGCGGCTGGTGGCCCTGCCCGCCGAGGTGCCCGTCGGAATCGTCATGGCCTTCGCGGGCGCCCCGGTCTTCATCTGGGTCCTGCTGTCCGCCTGGCGGCGCCTGGGATGACGATCCGCGTCTCCCGTCTTCATCTCGCCCGGCGCGGACAGCCGGTCCTGTCCGACGTCTCCTTCACTCTGCCGGCCGGCAGCCTCACGGTGATCGCCGGCCCCAATGGCGCCGGCAAGTCCACGCTGCTCGCCGCCCTGGCCGGGGATCTCGCGCCCCGCTCCGGGACAATCCGCTTCGGCGACCGCCCGCTCGTGTCCCTGCCGCTCGGCCGCCGGGCGCAGCTGCGCGCGATGCTGCCGCAGCGGCCGTCGATCGCCTTCGGCTTTCCCGTGCGCGACGTGGTCGCCATGGGCCTCCACCCGCACGGCCTTTCGGCCGGGCAGGATCCCGGCCGGCGGATCCTGCATGCAGCGCTGGCGGCGCTCGATCTTGCGGCGCTGGCGGATCGGCCCGCCTTCCGGCTTTCCGGCGGGGAGGAGCAGCGCGTGCACCTGGCCCGCGTGCTGGCGCAGGTCGAGGCGGCGCTGGCGCACGGCGAGGTGCCGCTGCTGCTGCTCGACGAGCCGACGACCGGCCTCGACTACCGGCACCAGTTCGCTCTGGCGCGCCTGCTTGGCCAGCTGAAGGCGCGCGGAGTCACCCTAGCCGTCACCCTGCACGACCTTCCGCTCGCCGCCCGTCTCGCCGACCAGATGCTGCTTCTCGCCGATGGCCGGCTGCGCGCTGCCGGCCGCCCGGCCGACATCCTCCGCGCCGCCGATCTCGAGCGCTGGTTCGCCCTCGCCCCCGACGACGCCGCCCGCCTCGCCCGCCTCGCCCCAGCCGCCTGACCCGCCGCGGATCGCGCCCGGGCACGACGCCCTCACGCCCCCGCCCGGCTCGCTCAGGCGGGCAGACTCACTCCCACTCGATCGTGCCCGGCGGTTTCGACGTATAGTCATAGACCACCCGGTTGATCCCCCGCACCTCGTTCACGATCCGTGTTGCCACCCGGCTGAGGAAGGCGGCCTCGAAGGCAAAGGCGTCGGCGGTCATGCCATCGACACTGGTGACAGCACGCAGCGCGCACACCCGCTCATAGGTGCGCCCGTCACCCATCACGCCCACGGTGCGCACCGGCAGCAGCACCGCGAACGCCTGCCAGATCCGGTCATAGAGGCCGGCCGCCCGGATCTCCTCGAGCCAGATGGCGTCCGCTAACCTCAGGATATCGCAGGCCTCGCGCGTCACTTCGCCGGGAATGCGGATGGCAAGGCCCGGCCCCGGGAAGGGATGCCGGCCGACGAACGCCTCGGGCAGGCCCAGCTCGCGACCGAGTTCGCGCACCTCGTCCTTGAACAGCTCGCGAAGCGGCTCCACCAGCTTCATGTTCATGCGCTCGGGCAGGCCGCCGACATTGTGGTGGCTCTTGATGGTCACCGACGGCCCGCCGGTGAAGCTCACGCTCTCGATGACATCGGGATAGAGCGTGCCCTGCGCCAGGAACTCGGCGCCGCCCAGCTTTCGGGCCTCGGCCTCGAACACATCGATGAACGTCCTGCCGATGAACTTGCGCTTGGCTTCCGGATCGCTGACCCCGGCGAGGCCGGCCATGAAGGTCTCGGCCGCGTCCACTGCCACCAGCGGGATGTTGTAATGGTCGCGGAACAGGCGGACCACTTCGGCTGGCTCATGGAGGCGCATCAGCCCATGGTCCACGAACACGCAGGTCAGCTGCGCGCCGATCGCCTCGTGGATCAGGACCGCCGCCACCGCCGAGTCGACTCCGCCCGACAGCCCGCAGATCACCCGGCCCCGGCCCACCTGCGCCCGGATTTCGTCCAGCTTGGTCTGGCGGAAGTTCGCCATGCTCCACACCGGCTTCGCGCCGGCGACATCCAGCACGAACCGCTCGATCAGCGCGCGGCCATCGGGGGTGTGCACCACTTCGGGGTGAAACTGCACACCATAGCGCGCGCGGGCCTCGTCGGCGATGAAGGCGAAGGGCGCGCCATCCGATCGCGCCACCACCGTGAATCCCTCAGGCAGGCGCTCCACCCGGTCGCCATGGCTCATCCACACCAGATGCCGGCTGCCAGGATCCCACAGGCCGTCGAACAGCCGGCAGGGGGCCATCACCTCGATCTCGGCACGGCCGAACTCGCGCGTGAGCCCGGGGGACACCGCGCCGCCAAGTGCCTGCACCATCGCCTGCTGGCCGTAGCAGATGCCGAGAAGGGGAACGCCCGCCGCCAACAGCCCCGGCGGCAGCGCGGGCGATCCACCCTCGGTCACGCTCGCCGGCCCGCCCGAGAGGATGATGGCCCGGGGCTTCAGCCGTTCGAGCGCCGCCTCGGCCGCGTGGAAGGGCACGACCTCGCAATAGACATGCGCCTCGCGAACCCGGCGCGCGATCAGCTGCGTCACCTGGCTTCCGAAATCGACGATGAGAATGGTGTTGGCGAGCGCTTCGGCGGAGACGGACATGAGGGCGGCTTAGGCGAGGATGCGCCCGCCGGCTAGGCCATCCGCAGCGGTTCCAGCGCCGCGCGCCACTCGGCCGGCAGCGGTACGGGACGGCGCGTCTGGCGGTCCACATGCACATGCACGAAGAAGCCCTGCGCGGCCGGATCGGGCGCGCCGGCCGTGAACAGGCCGATCTCGTAGCGGACGGAACTGGTGCCGATCCGGCTCACGGCAAGCCCCGCCTGCACCTCGGCGGGGAAGGCGATCGGCCGCGCATAGGTGCACCCGGTCTCCACGACCAGGCCGATGATCGCGCCCCTCTCGATGTCGAGCAGCCCCTGCTCCACCAGCCATGCGTTCACCGCCGTGTCGAAGAAGCTGTAATAGACGACATTGTTGACGTGCCCGTAGACATCATTGTCCATCCAGCGGGTCGGCACCGTGCGCCAGGCGCGATAGGCGCCGCGGCCGCGCAGGGGGGGCCGCCCGCTCATGCCGACCAGGCCTGCTCATAGAGCGCGAGCGCGGCCGCCTCGTCCACGGGCACCGGATTGTTCACCAGCAGCCGCTGCTGCTTCATCGCCTCGCTCGCCAGCATCGGCAGCTGGTTGTGGGAGATCCCCAGCCGATTGAGCGCCAGCGGCAGGCCGGTCGCGCGCAGCCGCGAGTCGAGGTGCCGGATGAAGCCCGCCGCGCCCCCGCGCACCCCGATCGCCTCGGCCAGCTCGGCATAGAGGTCGGCCGCGCCCGGCAGATTGTGGCGAAGCACCGGCAGCAGCATCAGCGCGTTGGAATGGCCGTGCGGCAGGTGGAAACGCCCGCCCAGCGGATAGGCGAGCGCATGGACGGCGGCGACCGGCGCATTGGCGAAGGCCACGCCCGCCAGGTGGCTTCCCAGCAGCATGGCGGCGCGCGCCTCGAGGTCGCCGGGCGCCTCGCAGGCGCGCAGCAGGTGGGCATCCAGCATCCCGAGCGCCGCGCGCGCCAGCGCGTCCGAGACCGGGTTCTTGGATCTGGCCGACGTATAGGCCTCGATCGCGTGCACCATGGCGTCGATGCCGGTCGCCGCCGTGACGTGGCGCGGCAGGCCCAGCGTCAGCGCCGGGTCCAGCAGGGCCACATCGGCGGTCAGCACATCGGCCACCACGCCCTTCTTCTCGGCGCCGTCGACGGTCACGATGGAAATGGGCGTGGCTTCCGATCCCGTGCCCGCCGTCGTCGGCACCAGCAGCAGCGGCAGGCGCGGGCCCTTCGCCAGCCCCACGCCATAGATGTCGGGCAACCGCTCGCCGCCGCCCAGCAGGCAGGCCGCCAGCTTGGCGACATCCATCGGCGACCCGCCGCCGAAGCCGACAACGCTGGCGGCACCGCCCGCCCGGCCCGCGGCCACACAGGCCTCGACGGTTGCCGCCGACGGGTCGGCCTCCACGGCGTCAAAGATCAGGATGTCGTGGCCGGCCCTGCGAAGCGCGGCGAGCGCAGGCCGCGGCAGCCCGAGCGCCAGCAGCTGAGCGTCGGTCACGAACAGGACCGGGCCCGGGGGCAGATGGTCGGCAAGCCGCTCCGATAAGCCGGCCCCTGCCTCGACGCGCGGGCCATAGCGGAAGACGAAATCCCTCATCGCCCGTCCCGCTCGGCGATCATCGACTTGGGCAGCCCCGCCACCCGCTCGAACCGGTGGCGCGCGTCGGGGAACAGGTCACGCATCCGCGTGCGGTCCAGCAGCACCGTGCCCTCGATGTGGCGCATGGCGTGCGCCACATCGCGCGCCGGCCCGGCCCAGCCGAGCTTGAAGCGCCGCTGCAGCTTCAGCTGCAGGCTCACCGGCAGCCAGTGATAGAAGGGCAGGCGCGGGAAATGCGGATCAACCGGAAACCAGGCATAGGGCGTCTGCACATAATAGGCCGGCGCCAGCCGCCGCGTCTCGGCCGCAAACGCCTGCATGTCGGCATAGCCGCCCACATGCTCGACGACCGAATTGCTGTGCACCAGGTCGAAACTGTCATCGGCATAGTGGGACAGCCGGCAGGCATCGCCCACTTCCGCCGTCAGCCGCTCGCCGCCGGCGCGATCCAGCTTCAGCTCGCTCTCGCTGCGGTTGATGACGGTGACGACGATGTCCTGGGCGGCGAGAAAGTCCAGCCCCACCCGCTCCCAATAGGCGAAGCTGCCGCCCAGATCGGCGATGCGAAACGGGCCGGCGCGCGCGCGTCGCGCCCGGCTGCGGGCGATGAAATCCCTGAGCGCCACGTTGCGGCGGTCACGGAAGCGCGCGGAGAGGCCGTCCAGCAACGACCCATGCCCGCCCGAACCCGCCGCCGTCGCCATCGCGCGTCCTTCGTCCGCCGCCGGCGCTCGAGCGGCCGGCGACCGGGGGTTACGCGGCTTCCGCCTCGGCTTCAACCGGGCCCGAATCCTGTCCCTTGGCCGACACGTCGCGATCCACGAACTCGATCACGGCCATGGCCGCCTGGTCGGACGCGCGAAAGCCCGCCTTCAGCACCCGCACATAACCGCCCGGCCGGTCCGCGTAGCGCGGCGCGATCACCTCGAACAGCTTCTGGAGCTGCGCGTCATCCTGAAGCCGCGCGTGCGCCAGCCGCCGGTTCGAAAGCCCGCCGCGCTTCGCCAGCGTCACCAGCTTCTCGACATAGGGGCGAAGCTCCTTCGCCTTGGGCAGGGTCGTCAGGATCTGCTCATGCTTGATGAGGCTCGCCGACATGTTCCGGAGCATCGCCATGCGATGTTCGGTCGTGCGGCCGAGCTTGCGGTGGGCTACCCTGTGACGCATTCACTCTCTCCGTTCGTACGGGGGCCGTGTCAGGTACCCCGGTCCGCGCCCCGCTTCCGGTGGGAGCGCATCACCGTCGACACATGGCGTCCGGCGCCTTCGGTCGGGTTTGCGGGTCTGCGCTGACGCGCTGGCCGCCGCCTTCGCTCAGAATTCCTGTTCCAGCTTCTTCGCCAGATCCTCGATATTCTCGGGCGGCCAGCCGGGGATGTCCATCCCCAGCCGGAGGCCCATGGCAGCCAGCACTTCCTTGATCTCGTTCAGGCTCTTGCGGCCGAAGTTGGGCGTGCGAAGCATCTCCGGCTCGCTCTTCTGCACCAGGTCGCCGATGTAGATGATATTGTCATTCTTCAGGCAGTTGGCCGACCGGACCGAGAGTTCCAGCTCGTCCACCTTCTTGAGCAGGTTGCGGTTCATCAGGATGTCGGTCGGCGCTTCCTCGGGCACGCCGGCGACTGCCACCGGGGCCGCCGGCCGCGCGACGGGCTCCTCGAAGTTGATGAACAGCTGCAGCTGGTCCTGCAGGATGCGGGCCGCATAGGCCAGCGCATCCTCGGGCAGCACCGAGCCGTCGGTCTCGACGGTCAGCGTCAGCCTGTCATAGTCGAGATCCTGGCCCACCCGGGTCGGTTCCACCTTGTAGGCCACCTGGCGGACCGGCGAGTAGAGCGCATCGACCGGGATCAGACCGATCGGCGCGTCGGCCGGCCGGTTCTGTACGGCCGGCACATAGCCCTTCCCCGAGGCCACCGTCAGCTCCATGTTGAAGGTGGCGCCCTCGTCCAGCGTGCAGATCACCAGCTCCGGGTTCGCAATCTCGATGTCACCCGTCGTCGCGATCTGCCCGGCCGTCACTTCGCCGGGCCCCGAGGCGGACAGCGACAGCCGCTTGGGCTGATCGCCCTGCATCTTCACCACGATCTGCTTCACGTTGAGGACGATGTCGGTCACATCCTCGCGCACGCCAGGCAGCGACGAGAATTCGTGCAGCGCGCCGTCGATCCGGATCGCGGTTACGGCCGCGCCCTGCAGGCTCGACAGCAGCACGCGCCTCAACGCATTGCCAAGCGTCAGTCCGAAGCCCCGCTCCAGCGGTTCGGCCACGAAGGATTTCCGGGTGCGCGTGCCGCCCGGCCGGGTTTCCAGCGCGTTCGGCTTCTTCAGTTCCTGCCAGTTCTTCGCATGGGCTGCTGACACGTATCTCTCACCTTCGTCCTGGCGGCCGGTCACCCAAGGGGGCCCGGCGCGCGTTTCTTCCCGTGTCGTGTCGCCGGCCAACCGAATGCCGGCGCGCCGCCGGCGGGAACCGGCGGCGGCTCAACTGGCCTTCCTCAGACGCGGCGGCGCTTGGGCGGTCGCACCCCATTGTGGGGAATGGCGGTCACGTCGCGGATCGAGGTGATCTGGAACCCCACCGCCTGCAGCGCGCGCAGCGCCGATTCGCGCCCCGATCCGGGCCCCTTCACTTCCACCTCCAGCGTGCGGACCCCATGTTCGGCGGCCTTCTTGCCGGCATCCTCGGCCGCCACCTGCGCGGCATAGGGTGTGGACTTGCGGCTGCCCTTGAAACCCATGGTCCCGGCCGAGGACCAGGCAATCGCATTGCCCTGCGCGTCGGTGATGGTGATCATGGTGTTGTTGAAACTGGCGTTCACATGCGCGACGCCGGCGGTGATATTCTTGCGCTCGCGGCGCTTCAGTCGTTCGGGCGCGCGTGCCATTACTTCTTCTTCCCTGCGATCGGCTTGGCCTTGCCCTTGCGGGTGCGGGCGTTGGTGTGGGTGCGCTGGCCGCGCACGGGCAGGCCCTTGCGGTGGCGAAGCCCGCGGTAGCAGGCCAGATCCATCAGCCGCTTGATGTTCATCGCCGTCTCGCGGCGAAGGTCCCCTTCCACCGTGTAGTCGCGGTCGATGGTCTCGCGGATCTGCAGGATCTCGGCATCTGTCAGGTCCTGCACCCGGCGCTCGGGCGGGAAGCCCAGCTTGCTGGTGATCTCCTTCGCGCGCGTGCGCCCGATCCCGTGAATATAGGTCAGCGCGATCTCCACGCGCTTGTTGGTGGGGATGTTCACCCCTGCGATACGTGCCACAAACTGCTCCTGCTCCACGGAAGCCCTGGGCCAGGCCTCCATCTCCTTGCGTCGCCGGCTTCTCCGTGGCAGCAAAGGCCTGCTGCCACCGGAACGCCTCCGGGGTTGTGCCTTTGCGCGCGGGAATCGGAAGCGTTGCCGCTAGGCCGGCCGCGTCCCCATGTCAAGGCCGCCTGGCCGGCAGGCCGCCGCGGCGTCAGGCCGGGCCCAGCACGGTCTCGATCGCGCGCGCAACATCGTCCATGCCGGCCATGCCATCGATCCCGCTCGTCAGGCCCCGCGCGGCGTAGAGGGGCAGGATCGGCGCCGTCTTCGCCCGATATTCGGCCATGCGCGTGCGCACCGTTTCGGCGTTGTCGTCGGGCCGGCGCTTGAACTCGGTGCCGCCGCAGCGGTCGCACACGCCCGCCACGCGCGGGCGCTTGTGCCGGTCATGATAGCCTTCGCCGCAGGTGGCGCAGGTGAAGCGGCCGGTGATCCGGTCGATCAGCGCCGCCTCGTCCACCTCCAGCTCGATCACATGGTCGAGGCGGCGGCCATGCTTCGCCAGCAGCCGGTCGAGGCTTTCGGCCTGGGCGGCGGTTCGGGGATAGCCATCGAAGATCACGCCGGTCTGCGGCGCCAGGCCGGCCAGCGCCTCGTCGATCAGCGCCGAGACGATCGCGTCCGAGACCAGCTCGCCGCGGGCCATCACCGCGCCCGCCTCGCGGCCGATGGGCGTGCCGGCCCTGACGGCGGCGCGCAGCATGTCCCCGGTCGACATCTGCACCATGCCGCGCTCGGCGACGAGGCGCGCGGCCTGGGTGCCCTTGCCGGCACCCGGCGGGCCGAGCAGGATGATGTTGAGCCCCTTCGCCGTTGTGGCAGAGGCGGCCGGCGTCGCCATCAGCGCCGCCCCCCGGTTCGAAGCTTCGCCTTCCGGATCAGCCCCTCATACTGGTGCGCCAGCAGATGGCCCTGGATCTGCGCGACCGTGTCCATCGTCACGTTGACGACGATCAGCAGCGAGGTGCCGCCCAGGTAGAAGGGAACCGCCATCTGGCTGATCAGGAACTCGGGCAGAAGGCACACCAGCGTCAGATAGGCCGCCCCCACCACGGTGATCCGGGTCAGCACATAGTCGAGATAGACCGCCGTTTTCTCGCCCGGCCGGATGCCCGGCACGAAGCCGCCATATTTCTTGAGGTTCTCGGCCGTCTCGTCGGGGTTGAAGACGACGGCCGTGTAGAAGAAGCTGAAGAAGATGATGCCCGCGGCATAGAGGCCCATGTAGAGCGGCGCGCCATGCTGCAGCGCCGTCGTCACAGTGATCAGCCAGTCCGGCCCGCCTTCCTGCCCCATGAACTGTGCGACCGTCAGCGGCAGCAGCAGCAGCGAGGAGGCGAAGATGGGCGGAATGACGCCGGCCGTATTCACCTTCAGCGGCAGGTGCGAGGCATCGCCCTGGAACAGCCGGTTGCCCACCTGGCGCTTGGGATACTGGATGGGAATGCGCCGCTGCGCCCGCTCCATGAAGCAGATGAAGGCAATCACGGCCAGCGCCAGCACGATGATGGTGATGATGAAGCCCAGCGAGACGGCGCCGGTGCGCCCCTGCTCGAACAGCCCGCCGATGGCGGCCGGCAGCTGCGCCACGATCCCGGCCATGATGATGAGGGAAATGCCGTTGCCGATGCCGCGGCTGGTGATCTGCTCGCCCAGCCACATCAGGAACATGGTGCCGCCCAAGAGGGTGATGATGGTCGAGATGCGGAAGAACCAGCCCGGGTCCATGACTGCGGCCTGCCCGGCCGAGGCGCCCCAGTTCTCGAGCCCCACGGCAATGCCATAGCCCTGGAAGATCGTCAGGATCACGGTGCCGAAGCGGGTGTACTGGTTCAGCTTCTTGCGCCCGCTCTCACCTTCCTTCTTCAGCGCCTTCCACGGCTCGTAGATGGAGCCCATCAGCTGAACCACGATCGAGGCGGTGATATAGGGCATGATGCCGAGCGCGATGATCGACATCCGCTCGAGCGCGCCACCCGAGAACATGTTGAAGAAGTCGAGCACGCCGCCGGCCGTGCGGTTGAACAGCTGCTCCAGCGCCAGGGGGTCGATCCCCGGCATGGGAACGAAGGAACAGAGGCGGAAGATGACGAGCGCGCCCAGCGTGAACCACAGGCGCTTCTTGAGATCGGTCGCCTTGGAGAAGTTGGCGAAGCTCAGATTCTGGGCCAGCGAGTCGGCAGCGGTCGCCATTCAGATCATCCTCGAAACGCGCCGGGCGCGGCGCGACGGAACCCGGGCGGGCCCGGCTCGGCCCATGTAGGCGTGGCCGGGCGCCGGGGAAAGCCCATGGCTCAGGCGTCCGCGGCGGCGGCCTTCGCCGGCGGCAGCGTGACTGTGCCGCCCGCCGCCTCGACCGCGGCCTTCGCCGACGCCGTCACGCCCGCCACCTGCAGGTCAAGCCGGGCCTTGAGCACGCCCTTGCCCAGCAGGCGAACGCCGTCGCGCGGCTGGGTGACGAGCCCGGCGGCCTGAAGCGCGGCGAGATCGACGGTCGCGCCCTCGGCCAGCTTGCCGGCATCCACCGCGCGCTGCAGCGCGCCGATGTTCACCTCCGCGAAGCGCAGGCGGTTGGGCTTGTTGAAGCCGCGCTTGGGCAACCGCATGTGCAGCGGCATCTGGCCGCCCTCGAAGCCCTTGATCGACACGCCCGAGCGGCTCTTCTGGCCCTTCTGGCCGCGGCCGGCGGTCTTGCCCAGACCCGAGCCGATGCCGCGGCCCACCCGCACGCGCGCCTTGCGGGCGCCGGGATTGTCGTTGATCTCGTTGAGCTTCATCGGTTGCACTCGCTTTCGCTTGTCTCGCGCCAGGTTCGCGGCCCTCAGGCCCCGACCTCTTCCACCTTCACCATATGCTGCACCTTGGCGATCATGCCGCGCACCTCGGGGGTGTCGGTCAGCACGCGGCTGCGGTGCATCTTGTTCAGGCCCAGGCCGATCAGGGTCGCGCGCTGGTCCTTGGTGCGCCGGATCGGGGATCCGATCTGCGTCACGCGGATGGTCTTCGTGTCAGCCATATCGTCCTTGCTCCTCAGCCGACCACGGCATCGGCATCGGCCGCCGCCTGCGCCGGGCTGATGTCCCCGCGTCGGGCCAGCAGGTCGGACACCTTGCGGCCGCGCCGCTGCGCCACGCTGCGCGGGCTCTGCTGCCCCTCGAGTGCCGCGAAGGTCGCGCGAACCATGTTGTAGGGATTGTTGGAGCCCGTCGACTTGGAGACGACGTCGGCGACCCCCAGGCTCTCGAACACGGCGCGCATCGGGCCGCCGGCGATGATGCCCGTGCCGGGCGTCGCCGAGCGCACATGCACCTTGCCGGCGCCGAAATGGCCATAGCCATCGTGATGCAGCGTTCGACCCTCACGCAGCGGCACGCGGATCATCGCCTTCTTGGCCGCCGCGGTCGCCTTGCTGATGGCCTCGGGCACCTCGCGCGCCTTGCCATGGCCGAAGCCCACCCGGCCCTTGCCGTCGCCCACCACCACCAGGGCCGCGAAGCCGAAGCGCTTGCCGCCCTTCACCGTCTTCGAGACGCGGTTGATGTGCACCAGCTTCTCGATCAGCTCCTGGCCGTCCTCGCCGTCGCCCGCGCGCGGCTCGCGCCGGCGGCGATCGCCGTCGCGCCCGCCGCGCCCGCCCCGGTCGCCGCCGCGCCCGCCGCCGGGTCCCCGCCCGCCGCGCGGCCGCCGCTCCTCGGCCGGGGCCGCCTCGGCCGCCGGCACCTCGCCCTCGATCACGTCATCAGCCATCGTCAGAACTCCAGTCCGCCCTCGCGGGCGGCATCGGCCAGGGCCTTCACCCGGCCATGGTAGAGGAAGCCGCCGCGGTCGAAGACCACCTTCGACACGCCGGCCGCCTTCGCCCGCTCGGCCAGCAGCTTGCCGACGCTGGCAGCGGCCGCCACGGTCGCGCCGGTGCCCTCGAAATCCTTCTCCAGGCTCGAGGCGGCGGCCAGCGTCCGGCCGGCGGCATCGTCGATCACCTGCGCATAGATATGCTGCTGCGAACGATGCACCGACAGCCGCGGCCGACCGCCGGCCTTGCTGACGAGGCTGGTGCGCACGCGCCGGCGCCGCGCCTCGAACGGGGACAGATGCTTCACCATTACTTCTTCTTTCCTTCCTTGCGGAAGATATATTCGCCGCGATACTTGATGCCCTTGCCCTTGTAGGGCTCGGGCTTGCGCCAGCGGCGGATCTCGGCAGCCACCTGCCCCACCTTCTGCCGGTCCGAGCCGGAGATCTCGACCGTCGTCTGGTCGGGCGTCTTGATGGTGATGCCCTCGGGGATCGGATATTCGACATCGTGGCTGTAGCCCAGCTGCAGCTTCAGCGTCTTGCCCTGCACGCTCGCGCGATAGCCCACGCCCGAGATTTCCAGCACCTTGGTGAAGCCGTCGGACACGCCGGTGACCAGGTTCGAGACCAGCGTGCGCTGCATGCCCCAGAAGGCGCGCGCCCGCTTGGTGTCATTGGCCGGAGTCACGCGGATCTCGCCGCCCTCGATCGCATAGGCGATGTCGTCGGCCAGCGGCATCGACAGCTGGCCCTTGGGCCCCTTCACCTCGATCATGCCATCGCCGATCGACGCCGACACGCCGGCGGGAAGGGCGATGGGCTTCTTTCCGATGCGCGACATGATCAGAACACCTGGCAGAGGACTTCGCCGCCGACATTCTCGGCACGGGCTTCCGCGTCCGACAGAACGCCCTTCGGCGTGGAGACGATGGTGATGCCGAGGCCGTTCTTCACCCGCGGCAGCTCGGCGACACCGGCATAGACCCGGCGGCCCGGCTTCGACACCCGGGACAGATGCTGGATCGCCGGCTGTCCCTCGAAATATTTGAGCTCGATGCGGATGGTCGGGGTCGGGCCAGACACCTCCTCCCTCGACCAGCCGCGGATATAGCCCTCGCGCTGGAGCACGTCGAGCACGCTGGCCCTCAGGCGCGAGGCCGGGGTCAGTACGCTGTCCTTGCGGGCCGACTGGCCGTTGCGGATGCGGGTGAGCATGTCACCCAGGGGATCGGTCATGTTCATGGCAGCGCCCTCACCAGCTCGACTTGGTGACGCCCGGGATCAGGCCCTTGTTGGCCAGTTCCCGCAGCATCACGCGCGAGAGCTTGAACTTGCGGTAATAGGCCCGGCTGCGCCCCGTCAGCTCGCAGCGGTTCCGGACCCGCGTCGGGTTGGCGTTGCGCGGCAGCTCGGCCAGCTTCAGCCGCGCCATCAGCCGCTCGCCCTCGTCGCGGCTCTCGTCGTCCGCGATCGCCTTCAGCTTCTCGAACTTGTGGGCATAGCGCTTCACCAGCTGCTTGCGCCGCTCGTTCTTGTTGATCGAACTCAGTTTCGCCATGGACTTAAGCTCTTCCCGTCAATCCTCAGGCCGCCTCGGCCTGGCGCTGTTCCGCATCACCCGCAAACGGCAGGCCGAACAGCCGAAGCAGCGCGCGCGCCTCCTCGTCCGTTCCGGCCGTGGTGGTGATGATGATGTCCATCCCCCGGACCTTGTCGATCTTGTCGTAGCTGATCTCGGGGAAGACGATCTGTTCCTTCAGGCCCATGGCAAAGTTGCCGCGGCCGTCGAAGCTTTTCGGGTTCAGGCCCCGGAAGTCCTTCACGCGCGGAAGCGCGATCGTCACCAGCCGGTCCAGGAACTCGTACATCCGGTCGCGGCGCAGCGTCACCTTGCAGCCGATCGGCATCCCCTCGCGTAGCTTGAACTGCGCGATCGACTTCTTGGCGCGCGTGATCACCGGCTTCTGGCCGGCGATCGCCATCATCTCGGCGGCCGCCACCTCCACCTTCTTCTTGTCCTGGGTCGCCTCGCCGACGCCCATGTTGATCACGATCTTCTCCAGCCGCGGCACGGCGAAACGGTTCGTGTAGCCGAACTGCTCGGTCATGGCGGCGCGGATCCGCTCCTCATAGAGCGTCTGCAGGCGCGGCTTCGCGCGCTCGCTGTTGGTCTTCGTCATGCCAGCACCTCGCCCGAGCCCTTGAGAACCCGCACCTTCTTCCCGTCGCGAACCTCGAACCCCACGCGGGCCGGCTTGCCGGTCTTCGGGTCGCGGATCGCCACGTTCGACACATGGATCGGCGCCTCGCGCCGCCTGATCCCGCCCTGCGGGTCCGCCTGCGTCGGCTTCACATGCCGGGCGACCATGTTGATCCCCGACACGATCACCTTGCCGTCCTTCGGCAGCGCACGGATCACCTCGCCCTCGCGGCCCTTGTCCTTGCCGGCCAGCACCACGACACGGTCGCCCTTGCGGATCTTCGCCATCGACATGGTCACAGCACCTCCGGGGCCAGCGAAATGATCTTCATGTGCCCGGTCGAACGCAGCTCGCGCACCACGGGGCCGAAGATGCGGGTGCCGATCGGCTCCTGGTTCTTGTTGATGAGGACGGCGGCATTGCCGTCGAAGCGGATCACCGACCCGTCCGGCCGGCGGATGTCCTTGGCCGTGCGGACGACGACGGCGCGATGCACGTCGCCCTTCTTCACCCGGCCCTTGGGCGCGGCCTCCTTCACCGAAACCACGATCACGTCGCCCACGCCGGCGAAGCGCCGCTTCGAACCGCCGAGCACCTTGATGCACATCACTTCCTTGGCGCCGCTGTTGTCGGCGACATCCAGCCTGGTCTGCATCTGGATCATGTCAGTTCGCCTCCGCCGGCGCCGACGCGCCGACCTTCTCGATCACGCGCCACGTCTTCAGCTTGGAGATGGGCGCGCACTCCTCGATCCGCACGACATCGCCGGCGCGGATCGCGTTGGCCTCGTCATGCGCGTGATACTTCTTCGAGCGGCGGATGATCTTGCCATAGAGCGGGTGCGGCACCTTGCGCTCCACCAGCACCACCACCGTCTTGTCCGTCTTGTCGGAGACAACCGTCCCCTGCAGGATCCGCTTGGGCATGGGTCTCTCCTCAGGCCTGAGCGCCCTGGGCCTTCGCCCGGGCGTTCTGTTCGGTCTGGATGCGCGCGATGTTGCGGCGCACCTCGCGCACGCGGCTCGGCTTCTCCAGCTGCTGGGTCGCTGCCTGGAACCTCAGGTTCAGCTGCTCGCGCTTCAGCTCGGAAAGCTCGCGCTGCAGGTCCGCATCAGACCGGCTCTTGTAGTCGGGCTTGGCCATCTCAGTCGTCCTTCCGCTCGCCCAGGCGGACCACCATCTTGGTCTTGATCGGCAGCTTGGCGGCTGCCCGCTCGAAGGCGCCGGCCGCCACCTCGTGACTCACGCCGTCGATCTCAAACATGATCCGGCCCGGCTTCACGCGCGCCACCCAGTAATCGGGCGCGCCCTTGCCCGAGCCCATCCGCACCTCGGCCGGCTTGGACGAGACCGGCACATCCGGGAAGATGCGGATCCACAGCCGCCCCTGCCGCTTCATGTGGCGGGTAATCGCGCGGCGCGCGCTCTCGATCTGGCGCGCGGTGATCCGCTCGGGCGCCAGCGCCTTCAGGCCATAGGCGCCGAAGTTGAGCGCGGTTCCGCCCTTGGCGTCCCCGTGGATCCGGCCCTTGAAGGCCTTGCGGAACTTCGTCCGTTTGGGTTGCAGCATCGTGTCTCGCCTTCAGTCGAGGGAGCGCCCTCCGATAAGGCGACGAGGAAATCGCTCGTCGCTTACCGGGCCGGGCGGACTCCCGAAGTCTGGGATTCCATCATCAGCCGGTCCTGCGCCATCGGATCATGGCCCAGGATCTCGCCCTTGAAGATCCACACCTTGACCCCGCACACCCCATAGGCCGTGTGCGCCTGGGCTTCGGCATAGTCCACATTGGCACGAAGCGTGTGCAGCGGCACGCGGCCCTCGCGATACCATTCGACGCGCGCGATCTCCGCTCCGCCGAGCCGCCCCGAACAGGTGATCCGGATCCCTTCCGCCCCCAGCCGCAGCGCCGACTGCACCGCCCGCTTCATCGCCCGCCGGAAGGCCACGCGCCGCTCCAGCTGGTCGGCCACGCCCTGCGCCACCAGCTTGGCGTCGATCTCGGGCTTGCGGATCTCGACGATGTTGAGCGACACCTCGCTCTTGGTCATCGCCTGGATCGCCTTCTTCAGCTTCTCGATGTCGGCGCCCTTCTTGCCGATGATCACGCCCGGGCGCGCGGCATAGATGGAAACCCGGCACAGCTTCGCCGGCCGCTCGATCACCACCTTGGAGATGGCGGCCTGCGGATGCGCCTTCATAATGAACTGGCGGATCTTCAGATCCTCCAGCAGCAGCCGGCCATAGTCGTCGCCGGTGGCGTACCAGCGGCTGTCCCAGGTGCGGTTGATCTGCAGCCGAAGGCCGATCGGGGATGTCTTCTGGCCCATCAGGCTGCCACCTCTTCGCTTGCGTCGCGTTCCTGCACCACGATCCGGAGCCGGCTGAACGGCTTCACGATCCGCGCCGAGCGGCCGCGCGCGCGGGTGGCAAAACGCTTCATGGTGATCGACTTGCCGACCGAGGCTTCCTTCACCCACAGCCGGTCGACATCGAGATTGTGGTTGTTCTCGGCATTGGCGATCGCCGACTGCAGGCACTTGCGCACATCGACGGCCATCGCCTTCTTCGAGAACTGGAGGGCGACGACCGCCTCCTCCGCCTTCTTGCCGCGAATGAGGCCGGCCACCAGGTTCAGCTTGTAGGGGCTGCCGCGCACGGTGGTGGCAACCGCGAGCGCCTCGCGTTCGCCGACCTTGCGGCCGCTCGGGGGCTTCGACATCGGCTTACCTCTTCGACTTCTTGTCGGCCGCATGGCCGTGGAAGGTGCGCGTCGGCGCGAACTCGCCCAGCTTCATGCCGACCATTTCCTCGCTGACCGCCACCGGCACGAACTTCTTGCCGTTGTAGACGTTGAAGGTGTGGCCGACGAACTGCGGCAGGATGGTGGACCGGCGCGACCAGGTCTTAATCGGCCCGCGCGCACCCGATTCCACCTTCTTCAGCAGGTGCAGGTCCACAAACGGACCCTTCCAGACGGAACGAGCCATCCCTTACCTCTTCTTCTTCGCATGGCGCGAGCGGATGATCATCTTGTCCGTCGCCTTGTTGCTGCGCGTCTTGGCGCCCTTGGTCGGCTTGCCCCAGGGGGTGACCGGATGCCGCCCGCCCGAGGTGCGGCCCTCGCCGCCGCCATGCGGGTGGTCGACCGGGTTCTTGGCGACACCCCGGGTCAGCGGCCGCTTGCCCAGCCAGCGGTTCCGCCCGGCCTTGGCCAGATACTGGTTGCTGTTGTCGGGGTTCGACACCGCGCCCACGGTCGCCATGCACTCGGCCCGGACATAGCGCTGCTCGCCCGAGTTCAGGCGGATGATCACCATGCCCCGGTCACGCCCCACCACCTGGATGAAGGTGCCCGCGGCGCGCGCCAGCTGGCCGCCCTTGCCGGGCTTCAGCTCGACATTGTGGACGATGGTGCCGACCGGCATCTGCCCGATCTCCATCGCATTGCCGGGCTTCACGTCCACCTTCCTGCCAGCGATCACCGTGTCGCCCGGCGCCAGCCGCTGCGGCGCCAGGATATAGGCCTGGGTGCCATCGGTGTAGGTGATGAGGGCGATGAACGCCGAGCGGTTGGGGTCATATTCCAGCCGCTCGACGGTCGCCGGCACGTCCCAGGTGCGGCGCTTGAAATCGACGATGCGATAGCGCTGCTTGTGCCCGCCGCCGATCCCGCGCGCGGTCGCATGGCCCCTGTTGTTGCGCCCGCCGGACTTGGTCTTGCCCTCGGTCAGCGCCTTGACCGGCTTGCCCTTCCACAGCGCCGACTTGTCGACGAGGATCAGGCCGCGCCGCGCCGGGCTGGTCGGATTGTAGCTCTTGAGTGCCATGGCCTCAGATCCCCGTCGTCACGTCGATCGACTGGCCCTCGGCCAGCGTCACGATCGCCTTCTTGGCATCCGACCGGCGATAGGGCTTGCCGCGCCAGCGCTTGGTCTTGCCCTTGTGGACCAGCGTGTTCACCGCCGTCACCTTGACATTGAACAGCGCCTCGACCGCCGCCTTGATCTCCGGCTTGGTGGCGCCGCGGGCCACTTCGAACACCAGCTGGTTGTGCTCGCCCACCAGGGTCGACTTCTCGGTGATGATCGGGCGGACCACCACGTCATAGTGCCGGAGGTCGATGGTTTCGCTTGCCTTAGCCATGGCCTTGCGCCTTTGCTTGCCGGTCGGCGGCGCGCTCGAGGCGCGCTTCCAGCGCCTCGACCGCGGCGCGGGTCAGCACCAGATGCTCGTGGTTGAGGATGTCATAGACATTGGCGCCGATCGCCGGCAGCACGTCCACCTTGTGGAGGTTGCGGCTGGCGAGCGCGAAGTTCACATCGACCGCCGCGCCATCGACGAACAGGCCGCTCACCACGCCCAGCTTCTCGAGGCTGCCCTTCAGCGCCTGGGTCTTCCCTGCCTCGAGCGCGAGATTGTCCACGACCAGCAGCTTGCCGTCCTTCGCCTTGGCCGAGAGCGCGTGGCGAAGCCCCAGCGCGCGCACCTTCTTGTTGAGGCCCGGGTCGAAATCGCGCGCGCGGGGGCCATGCGCCTTGCCGCCGCCGATGAACTGCGGCGCGGCGCGGTTGCCGTGGCGGGCGGTGCCGCCGCCCTTCTGGCGGCCATATTTCTTGCCGGTGCGGTTGACGTCCGAGCGCTCCTTGGCAGCCCGCGCCGTGCCCCGGCGCTTCGCCAGCTGCCACGTCACCACACGGTGCAGGATGTCGGCGCGCGGCTCCAGCCCGAACAGGTCCGGGTTCAGCTCCAGATCGCCCGCGCTGCCACCCGACAGCGTCTTCACCTCGACCTTCATTGCGCCGACTCCTGAGCCTCGGTTGCCGGCACCTCCGGCGCGGCGGCCGGCGCCTCGGCGGACGCGCCCGCGACCGTCTTCACCGCCGCCGGATAGGGTGCCTCGGCCGGCCGCGCGGCCTTGACGGCGTCGCGCACCAGCAGCCAGCCCCCCTTCGACCCCGGCACCGAACCCTTGACGAACAGCAGGTCGCGCATGGGGTCGGTCATCACGATCTCGAGATTCTGCTGGGTCCGCTGCCGGTCGCCCATGTGGCCGGCCATCTTCTTGTTCTTGAACACCCGGCCGGGATCCTGCCGGTTTCCGGTCGAGCCGTGCGAGCGGTGCGAAACCGAAACACCATGGGTGGCGCGCAGGCCGCCGAAGCCCCAGCGCTTCATCGCGCCGGCGAAGCCCTTGCCCTGGGTCGCGCCCGTCACGTCGACCATCTGGCCGACGACGAAATGGTCGGCGGTAATCGTCGCGCCGACATCGACCAGCGCATCCTCTGCGACCGGAAACTCGGCCAGCATCGCCTTGGGGGCCACTTCCGCCTTCGCGAAATGCCCGCGCTCGGGCTTGGTAAGATTCTTCACCTTGGCAGCGCCCGCGCCAAGCTGCACGGCGACATAGCCGTCCTTCTCGGCCGTCTTCTGGGCGACCACCTGGTTGGTCTCAAGCGCCAGCACCGTCACGGGCACATGCACCCCGTCGTCGGTGAACAGACGGGTCATCCCCATCTTCCTGGCGATCACGCCGGTTCGCATCGTTCGTCCTTCACCAGAGGCCCCCGCCGCGGCGAACCGCCTTGGGGGCTTGCTTCCGTCTTGTCGGCCCCACCGGCGTCAGCCTGGGCGCCTGATGTCCCGCAGGGCGTCAGCCCTGCAGCTTGATCTCCACATCCACGCCCGCCGCAAGATCGAGCTTCATCAGCGCATCGACCGTCTGCGGCGTCGGCTTCACGATATCGAGAAGCCGCTTGTAGGTCCGGACTTCGAACTGCTCGCGCGACTTCTTGTCGATGTGCGGCGAGCGGTTCACCGTGAACTTCTCGATCCGGGTCGGCAGCGGGATCGGCCCGCGAACATCGGCGCCGGTGCGCTTGGCGGTGTCGGCGATCTCGCCCGTCGCGGCATCCAGCACGCGATGGTCGAAGGCTTTCAGACGGATGCGAATGTTCTGCGTTTCCATGATCCCAATCGTCTTTCCGACTCTTCCCGCCAAGGCGACGAACCCGCGCCAGGGCAAACCCGAACCGACCGTTCAAACAGCGGGGCGGCACCACAGGTGGACCGGAGCCGTCCGGTGGCGCCGCAAAAAGCAAGCCCGCCCGGCCTGAAGCGACGAATCGCCGGCCGGGCGGGAGGCAGGCCTATATTACTTCAGGATGGCAGAGACAACCCCTGCGCCCACGGTCCGGCCGCCCTCGCGGATGGCGAAGCGCAGGCCCTGGTCCATGGCGATCGGCGCGATCAGCTTCACGCCGAGCGTGACATTGTCGCCGGGCATCACCATCTCGGTGCCCTCGGGCAGCTCGACGGTTCCGGTCACGTCGGTCGTGCGGAAGTAGAATTGCGGGCGGTAGTTGGCGAAGAAGGGCGTGTGGCGCCCGCCCTCGTCCTTCGACAGCACATAGACCTCCGCCTTGAACTCGGTGTGCGGCTTGATCGAGCCGGGCTTGCACAGCACCTGGCCGCGCTCCACTTCCTCGCGCTTGGTGCCGCGCAGCAGCGCGCCGATATTGTCGCCAGCCTGGCCCTGGTCGAGCAGCTTGCGGAACATCTCGACCCCGGTGACGACGGTCTTGGCGGTGTCGCGCAGGCCGACGATCTCGACTTCCTCGCCCACCTTGATGATGCCCGTCTCGACGCGGCCGGTCACGACGGTGCCGCGGCCCGAGATCGAGAAGACGTCCTCGATCGGCATCAGGAAGGGCTTGTCGAGCGGCCGCTCCGGCTGCGGGATATATTCGTCGACGGCGCGCATCAGCTCCAGGATGGCGTTCTTGCCGATCTCCGGATTCTTGTCCTCCAGCGCCATCAGCGCCGAGCCCTTGACGATCGGAATGTCGTCGCCGGGGAACTCATACTTCGACAGCAGCTCGCGGATCTCCAACTCGACCAGCTCGAGGATCTCGGGGTCGTCCACCTGGTCGACCTTGTTCATGAACACGACGAGCGCCGGCACGCCCACCTGGCGGGCGAGCAGGATATGCTCGCGTGTCTGCGGCATCGGCCCATCGGTCGCGGAGACCACCAGAATCGCGCCGTCCATCTGCGCCGCGCCCGTGATCATGTTCTTCACATAGTCGGCGTGGCCGGGGCAGTCGACATGGGCATAGTGGCGGTTCGTCGTCTCATACTCGACGTGCGCGGTCGAGATGGTGATGCCGCGCTCGCGCTCCTCGGGCGCCTTGTCGATCTGGTCATAGGCCGTGAAGGTGGCGCCGCCGGTCTCGGCCAGCACCTTGGTGATGGCCGCCGTCAGCGAGGTCTTGCCATGGTCGACGTGACCGATGGTGCCGATGTTGCAGTGCGGTTTCGTCCGCTCGAACTTCGCCTTCGCCATGTTGGTTCCTCTTTAGCATTAAGTCGTCGTTGGGGGGTGCGATCAGGCGAGCTTCGCCTTCACTTCCTCGGCCACGTTCGCCGGCACCTCTTCATAGTGCGAGAACTGCATCGTGTACTGCGCGCGCCCCTGGGTCATGGAGCGAAGCTGGTTCACATAGCCGAACATGTTGGCCAGCGGCACCAGCGCCTCGATCACCTGGGCATTGCCACGCGTGTCGGTGCCCTGGATCTGCCCGCGCCGTGAATTGAGGTCGCCGATGCAGTCGCCCATGAACTCCTCGGGCGTGACCACTTCCACCTTCATCATCGGCTCGAGGAGCTTGATTCCGGCCTTGTTGGCGGCTTCGCGCATCGCGCCGCGGCCGGTGATCTCGAAGGCCAGCGCCGAGGAGTCGACGTCGTGATAGGCGCCATCGACCAGCGTCGCCTTGAAGTCGATGATCGGGAAGCCGATCAGCGAGCCCGACTCCGCGACCTCGCGGATGCCCTTCTCGACCGCCGGGATATATTCCTTGGGGACGTTGCCGCCCTTCACCTCGTCCACGAACTGCACGCCCGAGCCGCGCTCGCCCGGCTCGACGACGATCCTCACCCGGCCGAACTGGCCGGAGCCGCCTGACTGCTTCTTGTGGGTATAGTCCACTTCCACCTTGCGGGCGAGGCTCTCGCGATAGGCCACCTGCGGCGCGCCGACATTGGCCTCCACCTTGAACTCGCGCTTCATGCGGTCGACGATGATCTCGAGGTGAAGCTCGCCCATCCCCTTGATGATCGTCTGGCCGCTTTCCACGTCCGAGGTCACGCGGAAGCTCGGATCCTCCTGCGCCAGGCGGTTGAGGGCGATGCCCATCTTCTCCTGGTCGGCCTTGGTCTTGGGCTCGACCGCCACCTCGATCACCGGCTCGGGGAATTCCATGCGCTCCAGCACGATCGGCTTCGTCGGCGCGCACAGCGTGTCGCCGGTGGTCACGTCCTTCAGGCCCACAAGCGCGACGATGTCGCCGGCGAACGCCTCCTTGATGTCCTCGCGGTTGTTCGCGTGCATCAGCAGCATCCGCCCGATCTTCTCGCGCTTGTCCTTGACCGAGTTAAGCACGGTCGACGAGGCTTCCAGCCTGCCCGAATAGATGCGCGCAAAGGTGAGCGTGCCGACGAAGGGGTCGGTCATGATCTTGAACGCCAGCGCGCTGAAGGGCGCGTCATCGCTGGTCTCGCGGATGTCCTCCTCGTCGGTGCCGGGCTTCACACCCTTGACCGGCGGGATGTCGAGCGGGCTCGGCAGATAGTCGATGACGGCATCCAGAAGCGGCTGCACGCCCTTGTTCTTGAACGCCGAGCCACACAGCACCGGCACGAAGTCGAAGGCGAGCGTGCCCTTGCGGATCAGCCGCTTCAGCGTCGCGACATCCGGCTCCTGGCCCTCGAGATAGGCCTCCATCGCGGCGTCGTCCTGCTCGACAGCCAGCTCGACCAGCTCCGAGCGGGCGGCCGCAGCCGCCGCCTTCAGCTCGTCGGGAATCGGCTTGTACTCGAACTTGGCGCCAAGCGACTCCTCCAGCCAGATGATGGCCCGCTGCTCGACCAGGTCGACCAGGCCGACAAAGTCACTCTCGATCCCGATCGGCAGGTAGAGCACAGCCGGCCGCGCGCCGAGGCGATCCTTGATCATCTGCACGCAGCGCTCGAAATTGGCCCCCGTGCGGTCGAGCTTGTTCACGAAGCACATGCGCGGCACGCGATACTTGTCGGCCTGCCGCCACACCGTCTCGGACTGCGGCTCGACCCCGGCCACCCCGTCGAAACAGGTGATGGCGCCATCGAGCACGCGCAGCGAGCGCTCCACCTCGATGGTGAAGTCGACGTGGCCGGGCGTGTCGATGATGTTGATCCGGTGGTCGTTCCAGAAGCAGGTGGTCGCCGCCGAGGTGATGGTGATGCCGCGCTCCTGCTCCTGCTCCATCCAGTCCATCGTCGCGGTGCCCTCGTGCACCTCGCCGATCTTGTAGGACTTGCCGGTGTAGTAGAGGATCCGCTCGGTCGTCGTCGTCTTGCCGGCATCGATGTGCGCCATGATGCCGATGTTGCGATATCTCTCGAGCGGGTGGGAGCGAGGCATGGAAAACTCCGAAGGACCAGCGGGCTGATTACCAGCGATAGTGCGAGAAGGCGCGGTTGGCTTCCGCCATCTTGTGCGTGTCCTCGCGCTTCTTGACGGCGGCGCCCCGGTTGTTGGCCGCCTCCATCAGCTCCGCGGACAGCCGGGCCGACATGGTCTTCTCCGGCCGGTTGCGGGCAGCCGCGATCAGCCAGCGGATGGCCAGTGCCTGCGCGCGCTCGGGGCGGACCTCGACCGGCACCTGGTAGGTGGCGCCGCCCACCCGGCGCGAGCGCACCTCGACAAGCGGCTTCACATTGGCAAGCGCATCGTGGAACACGCCCAGCGGATCGCGCTTCGCGCGCTGCTCGACGGTATCGAGCGCCGAATAGACGATATTCTCGGCGACCGACTTCTTACCCTCGTACATCACGAGGTTCATGAACTTGGTCAGCACCTGGTCCCCGAAGCGGGGATCGGGCAGGATTTCGCGCTTCTCGGGGCGACGACGACGGGACATGGCGCTGGTCTCCCCTTACTTCGGCCGCTTCGCGCCATACTTCGAGCGCGACTGCTTGCGGTTCTTGACGCCCTGCGTGTCGAGCACGCCGCGCAGCACATGGTAGCGAACACCCGGCAGGTCCTTCACCCGGCCGCCGCGGATCAGCACCACCGAATGTTCCTGCAGGTTGTGGCCTTCGCCGGGGATGTAGCCGATCACCTCGAAGCCGTTGGTCAGGCGGATCTTGGCCACCTTGCGGAGCGCCGAGTTCGGCTTCTTCGGGGTCGTGGTGTAGACACGGGTGCACACGCCGCGCTTCTGCGGACAGGCCTCCATGGCGGGAACCTTGTTGCGGGCCTTCTGCGGCTCGCGGCCCTTGCGGACCAACTGGTTGATCGTCGGCATTCGAAGACACGTCTTTCTGCTGTTCGGCCGGCCGGGCGCATGTCCCGTCTGCCTACTCCAGGTCATGCGCCGCCCGCGGTCTGTCCCCACGGCATAAGCGCGAGCAACCCGGCTTGCGGGCCTCTCGCGCGCGACACAGCCTGTCGTTTCATGTCCGCATGAGGGGCAGGAAGCCACCGGCCCTTCAGGCGAGCGCGGCCCATATTCCTTTCGCCCCGGCCCGTCAACAGCCTGCCCGGTGAGCGTCGCCGTCAGCGCCGGTCGGACACCAGCTCCCCGCCCTTCAGCACCGCCCGCGCCCGCTCGAGCGCGGTCACGTCCGCAAGCGGGTCGCCCTCCACGGCCACGATGTCGGCCAGCCGCCCGGCCGCGATCGCCCCCAGGTCGGCCTCGCGCCCCAGCGCCTCAGCCGCGTTCACGGTCGCCGCTCGCAGCGCCTCGATCGGCCGCATCCCGTAGCGCACCATCACCGCGAACTGCCGCGGCGCCTCATCGTGCGGCATCACCCCCGCGTCGGATCCGAACACCATCTTCACGCCGGCCGCATGCGCGCGGCGGAACCCCTCGCGCTGGGCCTCGGCCACCTCGCGGTCCTTCCGCAGATTGTCCTCCAGCACGCCATATCTGCGGCCCTCGGCCTGGGTGAATTCGGTGTTGTAGATGTCCATCGAGAGAAAGGTGCCATTGGCCTTCGCCAGGCGGATCCCCTCCGCGTCGATCAGGCTCGCATGCTCGATGGTGGTGATGCCGGCGCGGATCGCCGCCTTGATTCCCTCGGTGCCATGCGCGTGGGCGGCGGTCCTCAGGCCCCACAGCCGGGCTTCCTCGACCACGGCGCGCAATTCCTCCTCGCGCATCTGCTGCTGGCCCACTTCGGTGTTGCGGCTGAACACGCCGCCGGTCGCGCACACCTTGATCACCTCGGCGCCGAACTTGCGCATCTCGCGCACCTTCGCCCGGAAGGCCTCCGGCCCATCCGCCGCCCCGCGCGACGGCCTCGACAGGCTGGGCGGCAGCCAGCTCGAATCACAGTGGCCGCCGGTCGCCCCCAGCGCATAGGTCGCGGGCACGATCCGGGGACCCGCCACATGCCCCGCCTCGATCGCCTGCTTCAATCCGACATCGTTGAAGTCTGCCGAGCCGACATTGCGCACCGTGGTGAAGCCGGCCGCCAGCATCTTGCGCGCGTTCGCCGCCCCCACATGCGGCCAGAAGCTGTCGGTCATCAGGAAACGGTCCACCCGGCTGATCCGCGGGTCCGAGGTCAGGTGGACATGCATGTCGATGAGGCCGGGCACCAGCGTCAGCCCGCCGAGATCGAGCTTGCGCGTGCCTTCCGGCACGGCAAGCCCGCCCTGCTGGCCAACGGCCCGGATTCGCCCGTCCGCGATCAGGATCGCCGGCCGCTCGACCATCCGCCCGGCCACCACATCCACCATGCGCGCCGCCGTTAGCAGCAGCGTCGGCCCCTGCGCGCCGGCCATGCCGCCCGCCGCGCCGGTCCGCCCCCAGGGCTCCTCATGCGCGCTCGCCGGGGCGGCAAGCAGCGCCAGCCCCGCCAGAAGCGACAGCGCCCATCGTTCCATCCTCAGCCCCCCTTCTGGCTTCGGCCGCGCTGCTGCACCGCCTCGCGCCGCGCCGCCACCGCGTCCGGCGTCACCGCCCGGTTTGCCGCCGTCGATCGCTCGGCCTCCAGCGCCAGCGCCTCGCCAAGCGGGCGCGCATAGCCGTCATCGATCAGCGCCTTGTACTGGCGCAGGAAGCCTGGCTCGATGCTTGCCATGTCGGCCGCCAGCTCGCGCGCCGTCGTCAGGAGCTTCCACAGCGGCACCACCCGGTTGACGAGACCCCAGCGCTCGGCAGCCGCCGCGTCCAGGAAATTGCCGGTAAAGCTCAGCTGCTTCGCCCGGCCCGGGCCGATGATGCGCGACAGCTTCTGCGACAGCCCCCAGCCCGGCATGATGCCGACGCGCGCATGGGTATCGGCAAAGCGCGCGGTCTCCGCGGCGATCAGCAGGTCGCAGGCCAGCGCCAACTCGAAGCCGCCGGTGATCGCGACACCGTTGATCGCCCCGATCACCGGCTTGCCGCACTGCTCCACGGCCCTGACCGGATTGGCCTCGGGGTCGCCGCCGGTGGTGTCGGCCATGGCGCCCGGATCGGCAGCCAGTTCCTTCAGGTCGAGGCCGGCCGTGAACGCCCGCTCGCCCGCGCCCGTCAGGATCACGACGGCCACATCGTCGCGGGCATCGAGCGCCCGCATCGCCAGCGCCAGCTCGCAGCGCATTGCCCGGTTGAGCGCGTTCATCGCCTCCGGCCGGTTCAGCGTCACCACCGCGACGCCGTCTGCCACATCGGTTTCCACAAGGGCCATCGAATCACCTCCGGCCGCCACCTTGCCCGCCGGCGCCGGCCGCATCCAGCCTGCCGATGCCAAGGGTGGCGTCAGGGGTAATCGGGCTAGGGGTAGTGTGGCTCCGGCTGCTCGAACAGGGCCTCATAGTGGGTCAGGCTGGGGGTCGGCGGCAGCGGCACGGAAGCGCCGGCGCGGAAGGTCCACTCGCCCCGGTCGCAGTCGGCCCCGCGCGCATAGCCGTTGATCAGGAAGCGGCGGTAATGGTCGCTCGCGTTCGCGCCCGAGGCATGCAGCAGATAGGGCGACCAGAGCGCGAGGTCGCCGGGCGCCAGCTCGAGCGCGACCTGTTCCGCCGGGTCGATCCCGGTCGCCTGCAGGTCGGCGTCGGATGTCGCGCGGCCCAGCACCACCTCGTCGGTGCGAAGCTTCAGGTCGCCCCGCCGGTGCGAACCGGGAATGACCCTGAGACCCCCGCTTTCGGGGCCATGGGGATCGATCGCGATGCCGGTCTGGATGTAGCTTGTGCCGAGGTTGCGGAAGGCATTCGCCGGCCGGCGCGAGCGGCAGTCCTGGTGCCAGGCATAGTCGCCGCCGCTGCCCACTCCGCGGGCCTTCCAGTGGATCTGGTGGATCACCTGCCGGATGTCCGGCCCCAGCAGCGGGGCCAGCAGGCGGCCATAAGCGGGGTGGCGCCGCACCGCGTCGAGCGTCGGGCAGATCCAGGCCGGCCACTGCACCATGCGCAGCCGGGCCGGGCGGCCGTCGGCGGCCGGATCGACCTGGAAGAAGAGATTGCCGTGCCGGAACGACCGGCCGTGCCGCATCGCCTCGGCTTCCAGCCGGTCACAGGCCGCCGCCAGCCCGGCCACCTCAGCCGCCGAGAGAAACCCCCGCACCACGGCATAGCCATGGGCATCAAGCGACTTCGCGACGAATGACTCGGTCAGCACACGGCTCTCATGCCGGGTCGGCAGGCGGCAATGAAGGGGGAATCGGCGCGCCGTGAAGCTGGAGCGGGCGAAGGGATTCGAACCCTCGACTTCAACCTTGGCAAGGTTGCGCTCTACCCCTGAGCTACGCCCGCGCACCAGTGCTGTCGTCGGGGCCTGCTAGCGCTGGCCGACCGCGAGAGGCGCGCCCTAGCCCAGCGTCTCCACCGGCGCAAGCCCCTTCCAATCATCCGCGCCGACGCCCATATCGGGCCCGACGCCCAGACCAACCCGGGAGCCTCCCTTCGTGGCCACCATGCCCCTCACCGCCGACGATCGCGCCGCCATCGATGCCTTCCGGCGCGACGTGCTCGAAGCCTCGCTCACCACCCCCGTCCTCGTCCGCTTCACGGCCGACTGGTGCGGACCCTGCAAGCAGCTCGCCCCCATCATCGACAAGGCGATTGCCGACAGCGGCGGCAAGGCCAGGCAGGTGGTGGTCGATATCGACCGCCAGCGGCTGATCGCCGAGCAGTTCCGGATCCAGTCGGTTCCGACCGTCTATGCCTTCGTCGGCGGCCGCCCGGTCGACGGCTTCGTCGGCGCCCGCTCCGAACGCGAGGTAAAGGCCTTCCTCGAAAAGATCCTCGCCAGCCTGCCGCCGAGCGACGCCGAGTCCGACATCGAGGACCTTGTCGAGGCGGCGAACCAGGCCCTGGCCGATGGCGAGGCAGAGATAGCGGCCGAGGCCTTTGCAGCGCTCGCCCGCGAGCGGCCCGATCGCGCCGACATCGTCGCCGGCTATGCCCGCGCGCTCCTCGCGCTCGGCCAGGTCGAGGGCGCGGAGGCCGCGCTCGCAGCGCTTCCGGCCGACAGCAGCGAGCCCGCCGTCCTCCAGGCGCGCGCCGCGCTCGAGCTGGCGAGGAAGGCCGCGCCCCCGGCCAAGCTCGCCGCGCTGGAGGCGCGCATCGCCGCCGACCCGGCCGACCACCAGGCGCGGATCGATCTCGCCCAGGCGCTGTTCGCGCTGGGCCGGCGCGACGCCGCGGCTGACCAGCTGCTGGCCTCGATCGCCGCCGACCGGGACTGGAACGAGGGCGCCGCGCGCGCGCAGCTGCTGAAGCTGATCGAGGCCGCCGGCTTCGGCGATCCCTGGTCGGTCGCCACCCGTCGCCGACTGTCGCAGCTGCTGTTCGCCTGAGGGGCCTGCGGCCGCCATGCACCCGCCCGCCAGCCTCGCCGACCTGCCCCGGCGGGTGCGGCTGTTTCCCCTGGGCGGCGCGATCCTGCTGCCGCGCGCCACCATGCCGCTCAACATCTTCGAGCCGCGCTACCTCGCCATGGTGCGCGACGCCATGGCCGATGACCGCATGATCGCCATCATCCAGCCGCGCGCCAGCGAACCCGAACGCCAGCCGCCGCTGTTCGACGTGGGCGCGGTCGGCCGCATCACCCAATATGCCGAGACGGGCGACGGGCGCTATCTGATCGCGCTCACCGGCCTTGCCCGCTTCCACCTGCGCGAGGAACTGGCCGTCACCACCGCCTATCGTCAGGCCGAGGTGGACTATGCCCCCTTCGCGGCCGACTGGTCCTCGCCCGAGCCGCTGGCGGCCGCGGTGCGCGCCGATCTCGAAACCCAGCTCAAGGCCTATCTCGAGGCCCAGGGCCTCTCGGCCGACTGGGACGCGGTCCGCAACGCCGACGATGAAAGCCTCGTCAACACGCTCGCCGTCGTCTGCCCCTTCCAGCCGGCCGAGCGGCAGGCGCTGCTGGAGGCCACCAGCCTGCCCGACCGGGCGCGCACACTCGCCATGCTGATGCAGTTCGCGCCCACCCCCCAGGCCGCCGCCACCGACCCGACGGTGCAATAGTCAGCCGATCTCGCCCCTCAGCAGCGGCGGCAGGTCGCCCGCCTCGCCGCGCGCCACGGCCATGAAGGCGCGTTTCAGCGGTCCCACCCGGTTCACGGTCGAAAGACCGAGGCTGCGAACCGTCTGCGCCGTCCGCCCCGGGATCGCGAACAGCCGGGCCAGCGCGTCGGTCGCAAGGGCCGTCAGGCTGTTGTCGGCGCGGCGCCAGCGTTCGTAGCGACGCGCGACATCGGGGTGACCGAGATCCAGCCCCAGCCGCACCGAGGAGGCCAGCACGTCGGCCAGCGTGGCGACATCGCGAAGCCCCAGGTTCAGCCCCTGGCCGGCGATCGGGTGGATGCCGTGCGCGGCATCCCCCACTAGGATCAGCCGGTTCGCCCAGTAGCGCTCGGCATGGTGCAGCCCCAGCGGATAGGCGCTGGCCGGCGCCACCAGCTCGATCGCGCCGAGGAAACCGCCCATGCGCGCCTCCGCCTCGCGCGCCAGCGCCCGGGGCGACAGCGCCAGCACGCCAGCAGCATCCCGGCCCCTAACGGTCCAGACCAGCGCCGAGCGGTGGCGGCCATCGGGCAGGTCGCGCATCGGCAGTTGCGCGAAGGGGCCGGCCGGGTAGAACAGCTCGGAGGCAACATGGTCGTGCGGCCGCGCGTGCGCCAGCATCGTCACGATCGCCGTCCCGTCGTAGCGCCAGCGCGCCACCCGGATCCCGGCGGCCTCGCGCAAGGGGCTCGCCCGGCCGTCGCAGCCCAGGATCACGGGGGCTTCCAGCCGCGTGCCGTCGGCCAGGCCGATCGCGGCGCGGTGTTCCCCTCGCTCGACCGTCTCGATCCGGGCCGGGGCGAACAGGCGGATTCGCGGGTCCGCGCGCAGGCGGGCGAGCAGCGCCGCGCGCAGCGCGCGGTTTTCCAGCATGATTCCCAGCGGCTCGGCCGGGTCCGCGTCGGCGCTGTCGAAATGGAGGTGCCGGGGGCTCAGGCCATCGGTCACGCGGATGGCACGGATGGGGCAGCCCTCGCAATCGATCAGGTCGCCAAGCCCAAGCGTGCGCAGCATCCGCGCGCTCGCCGAGGCGATGGCCGACGCCCGCCCGTCGAAGGCGGGGGCCAGATGCTGCTCCGGGTCGGCCTGCTCGATGACGGCAACCTCGAGGTCGTGGGCGGCCAGCGCCAGCGCGAGCGACTGGCCGACGAGGCCGCCCCCCACGATCAGCGTGTCGAACCGGTTCGGGGCAACAGGTGGCATACGCTGCTGATAGCGTCAGCCGCCCGCCATCCCAAGCCCCGCCGGCACCCCCGCGACAAGCCGGCCTGCTTCCATGCCGGTCTGCCTGTTTTCCAGGCAGACCGGCATGTCGTCGCCTGATCTGCACGAAAATCAGGCAATCCCTTGGTCTTCGCGCGTCTGTCCGTCCCTGTCCGGCGGTTGGCACGGCACTTGATGAAGTGTTCGTGGGTGCCTGTGGGTGCCTGTGCTCGCTTCGGGACGGTGCCCTCGACGGGGCGCCATCGTCCTCCCCTTAAAGGCCCGGAACCCTCCCCGTTCCGGGCCCTTCTTTTGCGCGATGAGCTCCAGGCAAATCCGTGACTCGACCGCCACAGGCCGCCGCCAATCGGGACATAGCAGGAACAGAGGCTTGCCAAGCCTCGCGTGCACCGGCAGATCCCGCACCATTGGCGTGACGGAAGGCAGGCGTGGCCAGCAGCACCCAGTCCCTGATGGAAGCCGCCCCCTGGCGACGGCGCGGCGCCGACGGCGGGCCGAGCCTTGCCGAGCGCCTGGGGCTGGCCATGCGAACGGCGCTGCGCCTTATCGCCGGCCTCGCCGTGCTCGCGGCTGCGCTGCTGCTCGCCGGCATGCTCGCCACCTACCGGCCCGAGGACCCCTCCTTCAACAGCGCGACCGCGGAAGCCCCGCGCAACCTGGGCGGGATGCTGGGCGCGAATCTCGCGGACCTGCTGCTGCAGGGCGTCGGCCTTGCCGCCTGGCTGCTGGTGCCGGTGCTGGCGCTCGCCGGGCTTCGCCTTGCGCTCGACCGGCCGGCGCCGGGGGTGCGGCGAACGGTCGGGGCCACGACGCTCGCCCTCATGTTCGGCGCGATCGCGCTCGGGCTTGCCTGGCCGGCGCCGGTCGCCGCCATCGAGGCCGGGGCCGGCGGGGTGATCGGCCATGCCGCCGCCCGGCTGGTCGCCGCCCTCCCGCTTCCGGCCGGCCTCGACCCGGCGCTCGTCGCGCTCGGCCTGGCGGGGGCGGCCGGCCTCGTTGCGCTCATGGCCCTGTGGGTGGCGATGCGACCGCGTCTCGCCGATCTGCTGGCGCTGTTCGCGGCCCTGCCCCGCCGCCGGGCGGGCGACGAGGCCGGCGTCCGGCCCGGCCTGCCCGAGGCGCCGCGACGGGTGCGCGCCAACCCGCTTCCAGCGCCCGAGGCGGACGCGCCGGCGCGCCGCATCGCCGGGCCGGCGCCGCGCCCGCAGCCCCCGCGGGAGCCGCCGGGCCGCCAGGCCACACTCGCGCTCGGCGATCGCGCGGACCTGCCGCCGCTGTCGCTGCTGAAGCCGCCGCCGCGCGCCGATGGCGGCGGGCTCGATGCCGCCGCGCTCGAACAGAACGCCCGCCTGCTGGAGGCCGTGCTCGACGATTATGGCGTGAAGGGCCGGATCGTCGGCCTGGCGCAGGGCCCGGTCGTCACCCTCTATGAGCTGGAGCCCGCCCCCGGAATCAAGGCCAGCCGGGTGATCGGGCTTGCCGACGACATCGCGCGGTCGATGAGCGCGGTCTCGGCGCGCGTCGCCACCATCCCGGGGCGCAATGTCATCGGGATCGAGCTTCCCAACCTCCGGCGGGAAATGGTCGCGCTCTCCGAACTGATCGCCTCGGATGCCTTCCAGCGCACCACGGGCACGCTGCCGATGGTGCTCGGCAAGGACATTTCCGGCGCGCCCGTCATCGCCGATCTCGCGCCCATGCCGCACCTGCTGATCGCCGGCACCACCGGCTCGGGCAAGTCGGTGGGCCTCAACGCGATGATCCTGTCGCTGCTGTACCGCCTGCGGCCCGACCAGTGCCGGATGATCATGATCGACCCCAAGATGCTGGAACTCAGCGTCTATGACGAGATTCCCCATTTGCTCGCCCCGGTCGTGACCGAACCCTCCAAGGCGATCCGTGCGCTCAAATGGGCGGTCGAGCAGATGGAGGAGCGCTACCGCAACATGGCGCACATCAACGTGCGCTCGCTTTCCGGCTACAATGAGAAGGTGCGCGAGGCGCTGAAGGCCGGCAAGCCCTTCGTCAAGCGGGTGCAGACCGGCTGGGACGAGGAGGGCAGGCCCGTCTTCGAGGATGTGTCCCTGCCGCTCGAGCCGCTCCCCCTCATCGTCATCATCGTCGACGAGCTCGCCGACCTGATGATGACAGCCGGCAAGGAGGTGGAATATCTGATCCAGCGCCTGGCCCAGAAGGCGCGCGCGGCGGGCATCCACCTCATCATGGCAACCCAGCGCCCCTCGGTCGATGTCATCACCGGCGTCATCAAGGCGAACCTTCCCCGGCGCATCAGCTTCCAGGTGACGAGCAAGATCGACAGTCGCACGATCCTCGGCGAACAGGGCGCCGAGCAGCTGCTCGGCAAGGGTGACATGCTCTATGTCGCCGGCGGCAAGGACATGGTCCGGGTCCACGGCCCCTTCGTCTCCGACGAGGAGGTGGAAGCGGTTGCCCGCCACTGGAAGGCGCAGGGCTCGCCGGACTATGTGTCGGGCGTGACCGAGGAGCCCGACAGCCCCGACGGGTTCGAGGGGCTGGCGGCCAGCGCCGGCGCGGGCGGCGCCGGCAAGGGCGGTGACGGCGATCTTCTCACCCAGGCGATCCAGATCGTGGCGACCAGCCGCAAGGCGACCATCTCCTACCTGCAGCGCCAGCTTCGCATCGGCTACAATTCGGCCGCGCGACTCATCGACCAGATGGAGGAGATGGGCCTCATCTCCTCGCCCGACCATGTCGGCCGCCGCGAGGTGCTGATGGACGAGGCCGGCAACCGCAACTGACGTGCCCCGGGCACGGGCGGCGTGACAGCCGCCGCGCCCGCCTCCATAATCTCGCCCATGGCATCGCTTCGGGACCGGATCGCAGCCGAGGTCCGCCGGCCGTTCGCCGATCCGTCGGGTCGCCCCGCGGTCACGCCGGCCCCGCCGGACAGGCGGCTGCTGCCCGAAGGCAGTGTCGCCTTCGATGTGAATGCGGACGTCACCACCATGATGATCGGCGGCATCGCCTCGCTGATGGTGCAGATGCTGCACCCGGCGGCGCTGGCCGGCGTCTGGGATTTCTCCAACTTCCGCCAGGACATGGGCGGCCGGCTGCGGCGCACGGCGGCGTTCATCGCAACCACCACCTACGGCGAACGCGCGGCGGCCGAAGCCGCGATCGCGCGTGTGCGGCGCATCCACGCCGCGGTCGAGGGGCGGCTGCCCGACGGCACGCCCTACCGCGCGAGCGATCCGCGCCTGCTCGCCTTCGTGGGCGTGACCGAGGCGCTGGGGTTCCTCTCGGCCTGGATCCGCTACCGCGAACCCGCCATGCCACTTCGCCGGCAGGATGCCTATGTCGCCGAAATGGCCGACATCGCCCGGGCGCTCGGCGCCGAGCCGATGCCCGCCACCCGCCGCGCCGCCGAGGCCTTCCTCCTTGACATCCGCCCCGAGCTGCGAGTCGACGCGCGCACCCGAGAGGTGGCCCGGCTGCTGCTCGCCGCGCCGCCCCCCCGCCCGGCGCTGGCGCCGGCGCAGCGGCTGCTGGTGGCGGCCGCCATCGACCTGATGCCCGGCTGGGCGCGGCGGCTGCACGGGCTCACCCCGGCGCTGCTTCCCGCCCCGCTGCTGCGCGGTGCCGCCGGCGGGCTGGGTGCGCTCACACGCTGGGCGCTCGCCGGCGGCAAGGCGCGCGCGCCCACCACCCGGCCTGGCCCAGCCGCGCGCACCCCGGCCTGAACGGTGCTGGCGACCGCTGCGACCCTGCTGGGCGGGCTGGGGCTGTTCCTGCTCGGCATGTCGATGCTGACCGACGGGCTCAAGCAGGCGGCCGGGCCGGCGCTAAAGGATCTGCTCGGACGCTGGACGCGCACGGCAGCGCGAGGCCTCGGCGCAGGCATCCTCATCACCGCGCTCGTACAGTCCTCCAGCGCCGTGACGGTGGCAACCGTCGGCTTCGTGAACGCCGGCCTGCTCACACTCAGCCAGGCGATGTGGGTGGTGTTCGGCGCCAATGTCGGCACCACCATGACGGCCTGGCTGGTTGCGCTCGTCGGCCTGAAGCTCGATGTCGTGGCACTGGCGCTGCCGATGCTGGGCGCCGGAATGGCCGCCTCGCTGGCACTTGCCGCCCGGCCGCGCCTGGCGGCCGGCGCCCGCGCGCTGGCCGGCTTCGGCCTCTTCTTCCTGGGCGTCGGCACCATGCAGCAGGGGTTCGCAGGGCTGGAGTCGGCCCTGCCCGACCCGGCAGGCGCGATCGGCATGGCCGCCATTCTCGGCTTTGTCGCGATTGGCTTTGCGCTGACGGCGCTCACCCAGTCCTCCAGCGCGGCGATCGCGATCGCGCTGACGGCGGCCAGCGCCGGCGGCTTTTCGCTGCTGCCAGCCGCCGCGGTCGTCGTCGGCACAAATCTCGGAACGACCTCGACGGCGCTGATTGCTGCCCTCGCCGCCACGCCGGCGGCGCGGCGGGTGGCGGCGGCCCACATCCTCTTCAACCTGCTGACGGCAACCGTCGCCCTGCTGCTGCTGAAGCCGCTGGTCGATCTTGCGACCGGCATCGCCCTGTCCCTGACTGGCCAGGCCCTGGCGGCGACGGTGCTCGCCATTTTCCACAGCCTGTTCAACCTGATGGGCGTGGCGCTGATGGTGCCGATCGCCCGCCCGCTGGCGCGCTGGCTGGAGCAGCGGTTCATCCCCGCTGCCGACTCTGGCGCCCGCCCGTGCCACCTCGACCCGACGCTCGCCGCCATCCCCGATCTCGCGGTCGAGGCGCTCGCGCTCGAACAGCAGCATCTCCAGCAGCGCGTGTCGGCTGTTGCCGGCACGGCCCTGTCGCTGCAGGGGCAGGCACCCGCCGCCGAGGTGGATGCCGCGCGTCAACTCGCCACGGCCATGCGCGACTGGGTTGACCGGCTGTCGCGCGCCGAGCTTCGCGCCGCCACGGTCGCCGCGCTTGCCGACCTGCTGCGCGCCCGACAGCATCTGGAAACCGTGATCCTCCTCCTGTCCCGGCTCGACCCGGCTGCGCGCCGGCACGGGGACGCGGCCGGCTGGTCGGCGCTGCTGGCCGCCGTCGAGGCCGTCGCCCGCGACACGGCAAAGGGCCCGGCCGGTCTGCGGGCGGTGGAAGCGCGCTACCAGGCGCTCAAGCGGACGCTGCTGGCGGCAACCGCCCGCGGCGCGCTGCCGGCCGAGGCGCTGGACCAGGCGCTTCAGGAAGCGCAGCGGCTGCGCCGGATCGGCACGTCGCTGGCCAAGGCCCGCCGGCGCGCAGCGCGGGCGAGCGGCGCGGCAGCGGATTCGGCGGTGGACGCGGCAGCGGGCGCGGCATTGGCGGAATAGGTTCGCTGTTCCACGTGGAACAACCGGATTGGTTAGGACATTTCGCTTGGTGCCGTCGGACATGCTCAGGCCGAACATGCGGCAAGGCCCGCAAAGCGGCTTGCCACGGGCCCACATCGAAGCCTGCTTCGATGTGGGAACCCTGCCGGCCGCCCGGGCGCTTCAGCGAGTCCGCGAGTTGGCGCTGCGCACCAATCGCGGCCGCCTTCGCTCACATGTTCGGATAGTTCGGCCCGCCGCCGCCTTCGGGCGTCACCCAGGTGATGTTCTGCGCCGGGTCCTTGATGTCGCACGTCTTGCAGTGGACGCAGTTCTGGGCGTTGATCTGGAAGCGCGGTTCGCCGGTTTCCTGGCCGACGATCTCGTAGACGCCTGCCGGGCAGTAGCGCTGGGCCGGCTCGTCATAGAGCGGCAGGTTGACGCGAACCGGAATCTCCGGGTCAGTCAGCTTCAGGTGGACGGGCTGGTCCTCCTCATGGTTGGTGTTCGAAAGAAACACGCTCGACAGCTTGTCGAAGCTGATCACCCCGTCGGGCTTCGGATAGTCGATCGGGTGGCAATGCTCCTTGCGCCACAGCTTCATGTGATCCGGCTTGTGGCCCAGCGTGAAGGGCATGGCGACGCCCAGATGCTCGAGCCACATGGTGATCCCGGCAAGGCCGGTTCCCACCACGTCGCCAAAGCGGGCGACCAGCGGCTCGGTGTTGCGGACCTTCCGCAGCTCGGCTTCCACCCAGCTCGACCGGTAGGCGGCTTCATAGCCCTCCAGCACGTCGCCGGCGCGCTGCGCGGCAATCGCGTCGACGGCCGCCTCGGCCGCCATCATCCCGCTCTTCATCGCCGTGTGGCTGCCCTTGATCCGCGGCACGTTCACGAAGCCGGCAGAACAGCCGATCAGCGCCCCGCCGGGAAAGGCCAGCTTCGGCACCGCCTGCCAGCCGCCCTCGTTGATGGCGCGCGCGCCATAGGCGACGCGCCGCCCGCCTTCCAGCAGGGTGCGGATCGCCGGATGCGTCTTCCAGCGCTGCATCTCGTCAAACGGGCTCAGGTGCGGGTTGCGGTAGGACAGCGCCACCACGAAGCCCAGCGCCACCTGGTTGTTGGCCTGGTGATAGATGAAGCCGCCCCCCCAGGCGTCCGACAGCGGCCAGCCCTGGGTGTGGATCACCCGGCCCGGCACATGCTTGCCCGGCTCGACATCCCACAGTTCCTTGATTCCGATTCCATAGACCTGCGGCTCGCTGTCCCGCGCGAGGTCGAAGCGGCGGATCAGCTGCTTCGACAGGTGCCCGCGCACCCCTTCTGCGAAGAAGGTGTATTTCGCGTGCAGCTCCAGGCCCGGCTGGTAGTTGGGGCCGCGGGTGCCGTCGCGGCGCACGCCCATGTCGCCGGTCGCCACGCCCTTCACCGAGCCGTCGTCGTGGAACAGCACTTCGGCCGCCGCAAAGCCGGGGAAGATCTCGACCCCCAGCGCTTCGGCCTGCTGCGCCAGCCAGCGGCAGAGGTTGCCGAGGCTGCCGGTGTAGGTGCCGCGGTTGTGCATGAAGGGCGGCAGCAGCAGGTGCGGAAACGCGTATTTGCGCGTCTTCGTGAGCACCCAGTGGTGGTTCTCGGTCACCGGCACCTCGGCCATGGGGCAACCGCGCGCGCGCCAGTCGGGGATCAGCTCGTCGAGCGCCTTCGGGTCGACCACCGCGCCCGAGAGGATGTGGGCGCCCACTTCCGAGCCTTTCTCGAGCACGCAGACCGAGAGATCCAGCCCCTTGTCGGCCGCCACCTGCTTCGCCCGGATCGCAGCCGCAAGGCCCGCCGGCCCCGCGCCCACGATCACCAGATCGTAGGGCATGGCTTCACGCTCGGTCGTTTCGCTCGTCATCCTTGGGGGGCCTTGTCCAGCTGCATTGCCTGCTCTCTTCGTCGCACAGGCGCATGATTTCAACCCGCAGGGCCTGCCGCCCGGCGTCGCAGGGCTTGACCGCGCGGTCTGGCCGGCCAATTGTCTTGGTCCATGTCAGCGGCCCGCAAGGAAGGGGGGGGTCAGCTTCCGCCCGACACGGTTGCCAGCCTTCTTGACTGGTGGCGGCTTTCCGGCGTGGACACGATCGTCGCCGAGACACCCACGCCCTGGTTTGCACCGGCGCGCCTGGCCGAGGCGGGCGTACCCGCGCGCCCCGCGCCATTGGCGTCCAGCGCGGTGGAGTCCGCTCCTGCCCCCGAAAGCCTGGCCGAGCTGGTTGCCCTTCTCCGCGCCGGGGCGCCGAACGCGCCGGTCGCCGACGGCGATCCCGCCTCGGGCCTGATGATCATCGGCGAGGCGCCCTCGGCCGAGGATCTGCGCACCGGGCGGCCCTTCACGGGGCCCGCCGGGCAGCTTCTCGACCGGATGCTGGCCGCCATCGGCCGCGACCGGCGAAGCGCCTACATCGCCCTGCTGTGCCCCCGCCGCCGGCTGCCCGGGCCGCCGCCGGCCGACACGGTTGCTGCCGAGCTGCCGCTCGCCCGCGCCCACATCCGTCTCGCCGCGCCGCGCGTCCTTCTGCTGCTGGGCCAGATCCCGGCCCGCGCGCTCTCGGGCGAGGCGGCGAAGATCAGCGAGCTTCGCGGCCGGCCGCTGACGGTCGATGCCGGCGCCGGGCCGATCCCGGCGCTGGCCAGCTTCAACCCCGCCTATCTGCTTCGCAACCCCGAAGCCAAGGCGCTGGCCTGGGCCGACCTGCTGAGGCTGAAGGCGATGCTCGACCAGCCGGTTGCGGCAGCGGCGGCCGATGCGGCAAGGGCGCCGGCATGAGCTGCTCCATCGACCGCTTCGGCCCCGCTGCCTGGCTTGTCGCGCTGCTGCTGGCCGGCGCCGCCCCCGCCGCTGCACAGGACGCCAACGCGCCGGACGCGCTCGCCGGGGATCCCGTCGAGCCTGCCTTGCCGCCCGACGATTCGATCGAGGTGACGGCAACCGCGATTTCCGATCCGCTGACGGCGCGCGAGCGGTCGGTGCCGGCGCAGCTGTCTCCGGCGATGCGCAGCCGCTACCGCGAGCTGTTCCAGGCGATCGCCCGGGGGCGCCTGACGGCCGCGCGGGAGATGCTGGCGGCCATGCCGCCCGGAATCCTGCACGCGACAGCCGAAGCGCAGCTGCTGATCGCCCAGGGACCGGGCGCCGGGCTCACCCGGCTTGTCGGCTGGCTGGAAGCCAATCCCGACGCGCCGCAGGCCCGCACGATCGCTGCCCTGGCGCGCCGCGCGGGTGCGACCGACCTGCCGCCGCTCGCGCGGGCGCGCGAGCTGGTGCCGGTGCGCCTGACCCCGCCGCTCGGCCCGCGCGGCGTGCGCCACCAGTCGAGCACGGACGCGACGTTCGCGGCCGAGGCGCGGGCGCGGATTGCCGCCAATGACCCGGCCGCGGTGGAAACGCTGCTCGACAGGTACGCCCCCGAACTGACCGCCGAGGTCAAGAGCGAATGGGCCCAGCGCGCCGCCTGGGATGCCTATCTCGACCTCGATGACGGGCTCGCCCGCCGGCTGGCGGCGCGTGCTGCGGACGGCCAGGGCGAATGGGCAGCGCAAGGCCACTGGACGGCGGGGCTTGCCAGCTTCCGCCAGAACGACTGCGAGGGCGCGGCCCGCCACTTCGACGCCGTGGGCCAGGCGTTTGCCGCGCCCGACCATCTGCGCGCGGCAGCCGCCTTCTGGGCGGCGCGCGCGCATGTCCGCTGCGAGCGGCCCTACAAGGCGGCGGAACGGCTGCGCCAGGCCGTCGCCCGCGACCGCGACGGCTTCTACGGCCTGCTGGCGGCCCGGCAGCTGGGAATCACCCCCAACCTCGACTGGCGCGAACCCGACTTCATCCAGGCCGACTGGACGACGCTGAGCAGCCATGCCGGCGCGCGACGCGCCGCCGCGCTTGCCGAGATCGGCGAGAATGGCCTTGCCGACCGGGAGCTTCGGCACCTGGCCGCCACCACCGCGCCCGACACCTATGAACCCATCCTGCGGCTGGCCGCCCGGCTGGACCTGCCGGCCACCCAATATTGGCTGGCGCAGAATCCGCCGGCCGGCCAGATGTCGCCGATGTCGGCGCGCTTCCCCACGCCCGAATGGCAGCCGACCCGCGGCTGGCGTGTGGATCGCGGGCTGGTCTTCGCCCATGCCCTGCAGGAATCGAAGTTCATCACCACCGCGCGCTCGGGCGCGGGCGCACAGGGGGTGATGCAGATCATGCCCGGCACCGCGCGCGACATCGCCCGCGCCATCGACCTGTCGGTCGGGGCCGACAGCCTCGCCGACCCGGCCTTCAACGTCGAGTTCGGCCAGGCCTATCTCGAGATGCTGCGCGACAGCCCGCATACCGGCGGGCTGCTGCCCAAGGTGATCGCGGCCTACAACGCCGGGCCCGGGTCGGTGATGCGCTGGAACAATGGCGGGGTGCGCGACAATGGCGATGCCCTGCTGTTCATCGAGAGCATCCCCTTCCGCGAGACGCGGCACTATGTCGGCGTGGTGCTGCGGAACTTCTGGATGTACCAGATGAAGGAGGCGGCCGGCCGTGGGGACAGCGCCCCGCCACCGAGCCTGACGGTGCTCGCCACCAACCGCTGGCCCCTGTTCCCGCCGGCAAGCCCGCGATGACGGGTGCGGCATGACGGGCGCCGGAGGGCGGGGCTGAGTGCCGATCGATGAAAGCCGGCCGTTCCAGCCCGTCAACATCGCCGTGCTGACCGTTTCCGATACACGAACGCCGGCCGACGACCTGTCGGGGGACCTGCTGGCCGCGCGGATCGCCGCGGCCGGCCATCGCGTCGTCGACCGGCGCCTCGTCCGCGACGAGGTGGACACGATCGTCGAGGTGCTGGCCGCCTGGATCGACGACCCGGCCGTGGACTGCATCATCTCGACCGGCGGCACCGGGGTCACCGGCCGCGATGTCACGCCCGAAGCGCTGGACGCAGTCATCGACAAGCCCATCCCCGGCTTCGGCGAGCTGTTCCGGATGCTCTCCTACGAGAGCATCGGGGTGTCGACCATCCAGTCGCGCGCCTGCGCCGGGGTGGCGCGCGGCACCTATCTGTTCGCGCTTCCCGGCAGCCGCGGCGCGGTGGCCGACGGCTGGGACCGGATCCTCGTGCACCAGCTCGACAGCCGCTTCCGGCCTTGCAATTTTGTCGAACTGATGCCACGCCTCAAGGAAAGCTGACACCCGTTCGAGCCCCCGCCAGAAGGAGCCGTGCCGTTGGAATATGTCGGCCTGAACCTCACCCCGATCCTGATCGCGACGCTTCTGGGCCTGATCGTCGGCCTGTTTCACTTCTTCCTGTCGCGCCCCGGCGAGCGCCCGGCGTTCGACTTCGCGGCGCTGACGGCGATTGCCGAATTCTGGCTGGCAACGCTTCTGGCCGGCGCCCTCATCCTGAGCCCGCGCGAGATGGGCAACCCCTTCATGGATGCCGCCGTCACCGTCGTCGTCATCTGGATCGGCTTCATCGTGCCGATCCTGCTGGTCACGCAGCGCTTCCGCGGGCTGCCAGGGCCGATGGCGGCGGCCGACTCGCTGCACTGGCTGATCGTGCTGATGGTGCAGGCGATGGCGATGACCAGCATCGGGCTGGAGCGGCCGGCGATGCTGTAACGCGCCGGCGGTTGCGGCGGGGCCGGGCCGGCGATAAGCCGCCCGGCAATGCTGCGGCTTCACGCCCCCGACCGGCCGACCGAGCCCATCCCGCCCGACGTGATTGCCGGCGGGGTGCAGACGCCGCTGTCGGCCCTGCCGGACGCCGACGCGATCCGCGGGGCCGTCTGGGTTGACCTCGCCTTTCCGCTCCCGCACGAGCGCCGCGCTGTCGAGGAGGCGCTGGGCATTTCGCTGCCGAGCAAGGCCGACATGGTGGCGATCGAAGCCTCCAGCCGGGTCTATCGCGAGGGCGCCGCGCAGGTGATGAACGTGCTGCTGGTCGTCGGCGTCGACTCCGAGGAGCCCGCCGCCGTCCCCGTCTCGCTGATCCTGACGCCCACCCAGCTGGTGACGGTACGCTATGCCGACCCGACGGCGTTTCGCGTGCTCGACCTGAGCTGCACGCGCGCCGCCCCGGGGGCAAGCCCGCACCGGCTGGTGATCCGCCTGCTGGATGCCGTCGTCGACAAGACCGCCGACATCCTCGAGCGCACCGGGGCCGAGATCGACCGGCTGTCGGCCAGCATCTTCGGCCGCGACCGGCCCAGGACGATGCGGCTTTCGACCGATGACCTCACCATCCTCCTCAGGCGGATCGGGAACAGCCAGTTCGTGCTCAACAAGGTGCACGACAGCCTGGTGACGCTGTCACGCGCGACCAGTTTCCTGCAGCTTGGCAGCGAGGACCCGGCGCCCGAGGGCGCCGTTCACCACCGGCCCGACCGGCTGGTGCGGGATTCGATCAAGTCCCTGAATCGAGACCTGATGAGCCTGTCGGAGAACACGGCCTACCTCACCCAGAACATCGCCTTCCTTCTGGACGCAGCGCTGGGGCGGATCTCGATCGAGCAGAATGCGATCATCAAGATCTTCTCGGTCGGCGCCGTCGTGTTCCTGCCGCCAACGCTGGTCGCCTCGATCTATGGCATGAATTTCGAGGTGATGCCCGAGCTTGGCTGGACGATGGGCTATCCCTTCGCGCTCGGCCTGATGGTGCTGGCCGCGGTGCTGCCCTACCTCTGGTTCAAGCGGAAAGGGTGGCTCTAGCCGAAGCCAGCCGGCAGGGCCCGAGCGCGACCGGCGACGGGTTCCCAGCCCACCTTGTTCCTGTTATGTTCCATCCATGCCTCGCCGCGGCGCCCCCGACAATCGCCTGTCCGCCCGGTTCGACGACCCTGGGCGCGAGGCCGACGGGGACTGGCTGGACCAGGTGGCGGCGCTGGATGATCCGCCGCCGCTTCGAACCGCCGTCACGCTGGAGACGCCGCGCCGGGCGCTAACCCGCAACGACAGCCCGGACATTCCCTTCGACCGCAGCTTCAACGCCTATCGCGGCTGCGAGCATGGCTGCATCTACTGCTTCGCGCGGCCGACGCATGCCTATCACAACCTCTCCCCCGGCCTCGACTTCGAGACGCGGCTGTTCGCCAAGCCGACGGGGCCGGCGCTGCTCCGGGCCGAGTTTGCGCGCGCGAGCTACCGGCCCGCCGTGCTGGCGATGGGCACCAACACCGATCCCTATCAGCCGATCGAGGGCCGCTTCCGCATCACCCGCGCCGTGCTCGAGCTCTGCCTCGAGACGGGCCATCCGGTCGCCATCACCACCAAGTCCGACCGGATCCTGAAAGACCTGGACCTGATTGCGCCGCTCGCCGCGCAGGGTCTGTTCGCGGCCATGCTGTCGGTCACCACGCTGGATCCGGCGCTGGCCCGGGCGATGGAGCCGCGCGCGGCCGCCCCGCACCGGCGGCTGGCGGCAATCGCCGGGCTGGCGGCGGCCCGCGTTCCGGTGCTGGTGTCGGCCTCGCCAATGATCCCGGCCCTCAACGACCATGAGCTGGAGGCGATCCTTGCCAAGGCCGCTCAAGCCGGTGCCGTCGGCGCGCACGCCATGCCGGTGCGGCTGCCGCACGAGGTGGCGCCGCTGTTCGAGGCCTGGCTTCGCGCCCACCGCCCCGACCGCGCAGCCCATGTGCTGAACGCCATCCGGGCAATGCGCGGGGGGCGTCTCAACGACCCCAGCTTCGGCAGCCGGATGAGGGGTGGGGGCGAATGGGGCCGCCTGCTGGAACAGCGGCTGGCAATGGCGCGGCGTCGGCTCGGGCTGACGGAACCGCGTCCGGCGCTTCGCACCGACCTGTTCGTGAAACCCCGGGCCGATCCGCGGCAGGGCAGCCTTTTCTAGGCGAGCACCGCGTCGCCGACGAAGGGATTGGTCCGGCGCTCGTGGCCGAAGCTGCTGATGGGGCCGTGGCCGGGGACGAAGGTGGTCTCGTCGCCGAGCGGCCACAGGCGCGTCGTAATCGAGCGCACCAGTTGCTGGAAATCGCCCTTCGGGAAATCGGTGCGGCCGACCGAGCCCTGGAACAGCACGTCGCCGACGATCGCGAGCTTCGACGGCGGATGGTGGAAGATCACATGGCCGGGCGTGTGGCCGGGGCAGTGATAGACATCGAGGACGAGATTGCCGACCGTGACCTGATCGCCATCATGCAGCCAGCGGTCCGGCGTGAAGGCGGTCGCACCCGCCACGCCATATTGGGCGCCCACCATCGGGTTCATGTCGATCCAGAACTTGTCGTCCGGATGCGGGCCCTCGATCGGCACGCCGAGCCGCTGCGCGAGAACGCCCGTCAGCCCGCAATGGTCGATATGGCCGTGCGTCACCAGCAGCTTCTCGATGGTGACGCCCTGGTCGGCCGCCACCTTCAGCAGATGGTCGAGGTCACCGCCGGGATCGACGAAGGCGCCCTTCATCGTGGCGGTGCACCAGAGCAGCGTGCAGTTCTGCTGGAGCGGCGTGACCGGCACGATCACCGCCTTCATCGGGGGCAGGGGCGACATGACCATGCATGTGGCATTGCCGGGGTGGGTTCGCAATGCCACATGGCGGCACCATGAACCCGCACGCCGCCGCTGCCGACCCCGACGACCGGACCGAGGGGGACGCGCGCGCCGAGGCCGACGGCCTTCGGACACTCCGGCGCTTCCTGCCCTATCTGTGGCCGGCGGACGCGCCGGGGCTCCGGCTCCGGCTCGTCATCGCGCTCGCCCTCGTGCTGCTGGCGAAAGCGGTGACGCTGGCCATGCCCTTTGCCTACAAGGGGGTAATCGACGGCATGACGGGCGCGGCCGACGAGGCGGTGCTCCTCACCCTGGCGCTTGTCCTCGCCTATGCCGGCGCGCGTTTCGGCGGCACGCTGTTCGACAATCTGAGGAACGCCATCTTCGAGGCGGTGGGGCAGGACGCGGCGCGGCGGCTGTCCGTCGACCTGTTCGCGCACCTGCACCGGCTGTCGCTTCGCTTCCACCTCGAGCGCAAGACCGGGGCGCTGACCCGCATCGTCGAGCGCGGGACCAAGAGTATCGACACCATGCTCTACTTCCTGTTCTTCAACATCGCGCCCACCGTCATCGAGCTGACGGCCGTGGCCGTCATCTTCTGGCTGAAGTTCGGGCCGGGCCTTGTCGTTGCAACATTGGCTGCGATCGCGCTCTACATCCTCTTCACGCGGCAGGTGACCGAATGGCGGGTCGCCATCCGCAAGCGCTGGACCGAGGATGACCAGCAGGCGACCCAGCGGGCGGTCGACAGCCTGCTCAACTATGAGACCATCAAATATTTCAACGCGGAAGGCCGTGAGACCGAACGCTTTGGCGAGGCGGCGGCCAGGCTCGCGCGGTCGACCACGAAGATCGAGACCTCGCTGGCCTGGCTCAACATCGGCCAGTCGGCGATCACCAACCTGCTGATGGCGGGCGCCATGGCGTTCACCGTGTGGGGCTGGCACCAGGGCCGCTTCACGCCGGGCGACGTGGTGCTGGTGAACACGCTGCTCTTGCAGCTGTTCCGCCCGCTCGACCTGCTGGGCATGGTCTATCGCGAGATCCGCCAGGGCCTCGTTGACATGGGGGCCATGTTCCGGCTGATCGACACCGAGCCGGAGATCGCCGACCGGCCCGGCGCGCCGCCGCTTGCGGTGACGGCGGGGGCGGTGTGCTTCGAGGATGTGCGCTTTGCCTATGAGCCACGGCGGCCGATCCTGAAGGGCGTCAGCTTCGAGGTGGCGCCGGGCACGCGCACCGCGATCGTCGGCGCCTCGGGCGCGGGCAAGTCCACCATCGCGCGCATCCTCTACCGCTTCTACGAGATTTCGGGCGGGCGGGTGACGATCGACGGCCAGGATATCCGCGAGGTCACGCAGGCGAGCCTGCGCGCCGCCATCGGGATCGTGCCCCAGGACACGGTGCTGTTCAACGACACGATCGGCTACAACATCGGCTATGCCAAGGCCGACGCCAGCCAGGCCGAGATCGAGGCGGCGGCGCGCGCGGCGCAGGTGCACGACTTCATCGCCGGGCTTCCCGACGGCTATGCAACGAGGGTGGGCGAGCGCGGGCTGAAGCTGTCCGGCGGGGAGAAGCAGCGCGTCGCAATTGCCCGTGCGCTGCTGAAGGACCCGCCGATCCTGATCCTGGACGAGGCCACAAGCGCGCTCGACAGCGCGACGGAGGCCGGGATCCAGGACGCGCTGGAGGCCGCCGGGCGCGGCCGGACCCAGATCGTGATCGCCCACCGGCTTTCGACCATCGTGGACGCCGACCAGATCCTGGTGATGGCCGACGGCCGGATCGTCGAGCGTGGCCGTCACGACGAGCTGCTCGCGCGCGGCGGCGCCTATGCCGAGCTCTGGGCCCGGCAGCAGGCCGAGAACGCCGAGGCGCCCGGCGACGCCGCGTCAGCGCCTGCGGCGCCGGCCCCGGCTCAATTGGCGTCGGCGAAGATCGCAATCGGCTGATCGACACGGTCACCGGCGTCGCGCGCGAGCGCCACCCAGGTGAAGCCGCCGACGAAGCCCAGCGCCACGGCGAGCACGAACATGCGCTTGTTGGTCATCGTGACACCCATCGTCCGAACCCTTCCACGCACCCTTGCACGCGACAGCGGATGCATGGCCGACGGGACAGGCTGATGACAAAGGCGGCGACGCGCCAAGTGAACAAGTGTAACGCCCGGCCGATCAGGCGCTTGCGCGGCATGGCCGGCTGGAATTGCCTGTGGATGGATCGGCGCCGGCCCTGTTGCCGCCGGCGACTCGGGCGGCCTCAGCCGCTTGCGAGCGGGCCTTCGGCACGGCCGTGGACGAACTGGTCCACATGCGGATTGCCGCTGTCGGCGAGCGCCGCGGGCGGGCCCGACCAGATGATCCGGCCGGCGTGCAGCATCGCCACCCGGTCGGCGATGGTGCGTGCGCTCGCCATGTCGTGGGTGATGGTGACGGCGGTGGCCCCCATCGAGCGCACCTGTTCGCGGATGAGGTCGTTGATGAGGGCGGCGCGGATCGGGTCGAGCCCGGTCGTCGGCTCGTCGAAGAAGAGGATGTCGGGCGCGGCCGCGATCGCCCGGGCGAGCGCCACGCGCTTCAGCATGCCGCCCGAGAGCGCCGCGGGCTTGAGGTCAGCGACTGCCGGCTCGAGGCCGACCTTCGCCAGCACCTCGACCGCACGGGCGCGCATCGCAGCGCCGTCGCGAACGCGGCCGCGCGTCAGCGCGAAGGTGACGTTGCGCCAGACGGGCAGCGAATCGAAGAGGGCGCCGCCCTGGAACAGCATGCCGAAGCGGGCACGCTCGCGGTCGAGCGCCGCGCCGCGAAGGCCGACGAGCTCGGTGCCGTCCAGCCGGATCGAGCCGGAATCGGGCCGGACAAGGCCGAGCACGCATTTGAGCAGCACCGACTTGCCCGTGCCCGAGCCGCCGATGATGACGAGGCTCTCGCCGGGCGCCACGTCGAGATCGACATGGGTGAGCACCGGCTTCGCGCCGAAGGCCCTGGCGACGCCGCGAAGCGACAGGCGCGGCCCGCTCATGCGCCGAACACCAGCACGGTGATTGCGAGGTTGAACAGCAGGATGAGGACGAAGGCGGTGACGACGGCGCTGGTGGTGGCGCGGCCGACACCGGCAGCGCCGGCGCCGGCGCTGAGGCCATGGTAGCAGCCGGCCAGCGCCAGCAGGAAACCGAAGACGGCGGCCTTCACGAGGCTGGAGACGATGTCGTCGGTCTCGAGAAAGCGGCGGGTGGTGGCGAGATAGGTGGCGGAGTTGAACCCCAGCCGGCCGACCGAGAGCAGCCAGCCGCCGAGCACGCCGATGATGTTGGCGACCAGCACGAGGAGCGGCAGCATCAGCGTCGAGGCAAGCAGCCGGGGCACCACCAGATAGCGCCAGGGGTCGGTGCGGAGCGTGACCATCGCATCGAGCTGTTCGGTCACACGCATGGTCGCCAGTTCGGCTGCCATGGCCGAGGCCACGCGCCCGGCGACCATCAGCCCGGCGAGCACCGGCCCCAGTTCGCGCACGATCGCAATCACGGTGACGGCGGGCACGGTCGATTCCGCCGAGAAGCGCTGACCGCCGACATAGATCTGCTGGGCGAGCGCCGCCCCGGTGAACAGCGCCGTCAGCCCGACGACGGGAAGCGAGAACCAGCCGACGAGCGCCATCTGCTCCAGCAGGCGCGCCGGATACCAGGGCGGGGACAGGGCCCGGCCGAGCGCGGCGACGGCGAAGATCGCCAGCCGGCCGATTCCGGCCAGTGCCGCGAGCGTGCCGCGGCCGAGCAGCACCAGCGGCCAGAGCAGACGGTCGGCGAAGGTCATCGGCTCAGTCGAGGATCTGGTTCAGCTCGATGAAGGTGCCGTCGGGATCGAAGAAGTTGCAGCCCATCACCCGGATGTCGGGCCCGCCGCCCCGGCCGGCATAGACCTGGAGGCGCGGCTCGGCGGTGAACTGCACGCCTGGCACCTGTTTTGCCAGGGCGCAGCGCTTCACGGCATCATCGGTGTTGGTGACGAGCACATGGCCGCCCGGCCCGAGGCGCGTGGGATAGGGCTTCTCGCTGCCGGGCAGCGGCGGATCCGTGAACTGCATCAGGCCGATCCAGCCGATCCAGGGATCGTTGCCGTTCAGGAGAACGAGGCGCGTGCGGTTGCCGGGAACGCCCGCCGGCAGCGCCACGCCCGAGACGGTGATCTCGGCGTCATAATTGACCTTGAGGCCGAGCACGTCGCGGTAGAGGGCGAGGCTTCGGTCCATGTCGCGCACCAGGATGGTGAGCCGGCGGATGTCGGTCGGCACACGCTCGGCGGGCGGTTCGACGCCGGCGGCAGCCGGCCTGGCCGGCGCAGCGTGGGTGGCCGGCGCAGCGTGGGTGGCCGGCGCAGCGGGGGTGGCCGGCGCCGGGGGAGAAGCAGCCGGCGTGGCGCCGGCCAGCAGCAGGGCAAGGATCAGGCTCATCGGTCGGGTCCCAGGCTTGGATCGAGATCGCGCGGGCGGACGAAGCGGACGAGGCGGGCGCCGCCTTCGCCCACGTCCGCCCAGCAATCGGCCGGCAGGTCGAGAGAGGCAAAGGCGGCGGTTGGATATTTCACCTCGGCCTCGCGCCGAAGCGCGCCGCCATCCCCCTCGGTCAGCAGCAGCAGCAGATCCTCAAGCCCCGGATTGTGGCCGACGAGAAGCAGATGGCCGACAGCCTCGGGCAGCTCGCGAAGCACGTCCATGAGGGTGGCGGCCGAGGCCATGTAGATCCGCCGGTCCCACAGCGGCGACAGGCGCGCGCCGAGGCCGGCTTCCACATCCTCGACCGTCTGGCGAACCCGGAGCGCCGGCGAGGCGATGACGGAATCGAAGGCCAGACCCTCCCCACGCAGCCATTCGCCCATGCGCCGCGCCGCGCGGTGGCCGCGGCCATTGAGCGGCCGGTCGAAATCGCGTTCGACCGGATCGTCCCAGCTCGACTTGGCGTGACGCAGCAGGCTCAGGCGCTTCATGGATCGGTCGCGGCCCTCTCCCCTTGCGATCCTCCTAGGGAGCGGCCGGGAGGCGCGCAATCCCCGCCCAGAAAGTCGGCGACGGCGGCCGTCACCTCGGCAAGGGGCGCGCGGACGGCAGGCACCCCGGGCGGGAAGGCGGACAGCAGGCGGGACGGGACGGCGGCGCCGATCAGCACGAACACGCCGCGGTCATCGGCGGTGCGGATGAGGCGACCGAAGGCCTGGGCGAGGCGGTGGCGCACCAGCGCGTCCTCGTGCGCGGCGCCGCCGAGCGCCGCCCGCCGCGCCGAATTTAGGATGGTGGGGCGCGACCAGGGCACGCCCTCGAAGATGATCTGCCGGAGCGACTCGCCGGGCACGTCGACTCCGTCGCGCAGCGCATCGGTGCCGAACAGCGTGGCGCGCGGGTCGGCGCGGAACAGGTCGACAAGCGTGCCCGTGTCCATCGCATCGACATGCTGGGCCAGGAGCGGCAGACCCTCGCGCGCGAGGCGATCGGCGAGCCGGGCGTGGACGGCACGAAGCCGGGCGATCGCCGTGAACAGTCCGAGGGTGCCACCGCCGGCGGCTGCGATCAGCGCCTGGTAGGCGTGCGCGAGCGCGGCCATGTCGCGCCGGTCGACATCGGTTGCGATGAACACCCGCGCGCAGGCGGCATAATCGAAGGGGCTTGGCGTGCGGAACAGCCGCGGCGTGACGGCAAGGTGAGCCGCACCCGCCGCCGCCTCGGGCGGATCGCCAAGAGTCGCCGAAGTGACGAGCACGCCCTGGGCCGGCGCGAGCACCGCACGGGCGAGGGGTTTGAGCGGATCGAGCCAGTGGCGGGCGATTCCGCAATCGAGCTCGCGCCCCTCGGCGCGGACCAGCTGGAACCAGTCCACGACGTCCGGCTCGGGCTCGCCGACGACGCGCGCCAGCAGCCCGGCCCAGGCGCCGAGCTGGTCGAGGCGAAGCTGGAGGCCATCGGCGGCCGCGCCCAGCCGCGCGAGGCCGGGCTGGTCGAGCCAGTCGGGCCGTTCCCCGGCGAGCGCGACGAGCCGGGTGCGCAGCTGCACCATGGCCTGCGCGAGGCGCGCGAGTGCCGAAGCGGCGGCATCGACCGCTTCGGGCAGGCCGGGCGGAAGGGCGGCGATCGCGGTCTCCAGCGTGAAGCCGCGCGCTGTATCCTCGGCATCGGCGCGGGCCAGCACCAGCGCGCGGACAGCGGCGATCAGCGCCTCGACGGGGCCTGCCGGCTCGCCGGCGGCGGCGCGGGCCAGCCAGTCGGCGGCCGGAAGCGCGCGCGCCGCCGCCAGCACCGCCTCCAGCGCGGCGGCGCCGGGGCCGTCGTAGCTCGCGACATCCAGGAGCCGCGCGGCAAGCCCGCGCCGGCGACCGGCGCGACGGCCCGGCCGGTCGGGCCCCAGCAGCCAGCGGCGAAGCTCGATCGCCTCGCCCCCGCTCAGCGCGACCGCGAAGGCGCCATCGGCCGCGGCGGCCAGATGATGGCCCTCGTCGAAGACGATGCGGCGAATGCCCGCCCCTTCCGCCCGGGCGGCGTTCGCCATGACGAGCGCATGGTTGGCGATGACGAGATCGGCGCTCGCCGCATCGCGAACGCTCTTCTCGATGAAGCAGATGCGCCAGTGCGGGCAGGCGGCGCGGATGCATTCGCCCCGCCGGTCGGTGAGCGCCGGCAGCGCCGCGCCGCGCCGGAACAGGCCCGGCAGCCAGCCGGGCAGGTCGCCGCCCACCATGTCGCCATCGGCGGTGAAGCGCGCCCAGCGGGCGACGAGCTCGGCGAAGACGGCCGCGCGGCCGGCGAACGCGCCCTGCATCGCGTCCTCGAGATTGAGGAGGCAGAGATAATTCTCCCGCCCCTTGCGGACGACCACCCGGCGATCGGCGACGAGGCCGGGCAGGCTGCGGGCGCATTCGGCCTTCAACTGTCGCTGCAGCGCGCGGGTGTAGGTGGACAGCCACACCTGTCCGCCCGTCTCGGCGGCGTGGCGCGCGGCCGGCGCAAGATAGCCCAGCGTCTTGCCGATACCCGTCCCGGCCTCGGCGACGACAAGGTTGGGGCCGTCGCCCGTCTCGCGGGGGGCGAAGGCATGGGCGGCGGCCAGCGCATAGGCCTTCTGCCCGTCGCGCGGCTCGCGCCGGTCGCCAGCCAGCCCCGCGAGCGTCGCCAGCACCTCGGGATCGGCGAGCGGCCGCTCGCGCGGCAGCGGGCGGGGCGGCGCGTCGGCCCAGGGGGCCAGTGCGTCAAAGAGAGGGCGTGCCCGGGGGCCGGGCGGGAGATGCTCGGCGACCAGCCCGCCCCAGGCCCAGCCGCGCCGGTGCAGCCGGTCAAGGCTTTCGGCGGCACCGGCGCGGAAGGGCCAGCCGGCCTCGGCGGTTTCGCGCAGCAGCCGGGCGGCAGCGACCTGGAGGAAGGCGGCAACAGCGGGCTCAGACGCAGGCGCCGGCAGGCCAAGCGCCCGGGCCAGGCCCGCGGGCGAAGGCACAAGGAAGGTCGCCGGGCGGACGAAGGCGAACAGCTCGAGGAGGTCGAGGCCGGAGATGTCGGCGATGCCGAGACGCGCGGCGAGCTGCGGGGCGTGCAGGAGGAGGTGCGGCTGGTCCGCCAGCCGGCAGAGCGCCTCGGTGCGGGAAATCGCGGCAACCGCGCCCGACGCGTCGGCTCGCCACAGGCCGGCATGGCTTGCGGCGAGGGCGGGATATGGCAAAGGGCCGTCCATGTTCACCGGATTGTCGCGCCTGTCCGAAGCCGAGATCGCTGCCCTGCGCGAGGAAGCGGCGGTCAGCAAGGCCTGGCCGTTCGAGGAAGCGCGCAAGATCGTCGCGCGCTATCCGGAGGGCTTTCCGGCCGGCGGAGTCGTGTTCGAGACCGGCTATGGCCCCTCGGGCCTGCCGCACATCGGCACCTTCGGCGAGGTGGTGCGCACCACCATGGTTCGCCGCGCCTTCGAGCTTCTGTGCCCGGGCGTGCCGACGCGCCTGATCGCCTTTTCCGACGACATGGACGGGATGCGCAAGGTGCCGCCGCACCTGCCGAACCAGGAAGCGCTCAAGGCCGCCCTCGACCTGCCGCTGACGAGGGTGCCCGACCCGTTCGGCACCCACGAGAGCTTCGGCGCCCACAACAATGCCCGGCTTCGCGCCTTCCTCGACAGCTTCGGCTTCGACTACGAGTTCCTCTCGTCCACCGACTGCTACCACTCGGGCCGGTTCGACCCGACCCTCATGCAGGTGCTCGCGAACTATGACACCATCATGGACGTCATGCTGCCCACCCTCGGCCCCGAGCGGCGGGCGACCTATTCGCCCTTCCTGCCGATCTGCCCGCGGACGGGAAAGGTGCGGCAGGTGCCGATCACCGCGCGCGACGAGGCGGCGGGCACCATTAGCTATGCCGACCCCGAGACCGGCGCGACGGTGACCGTGCCGGTGACCGGCGGCCACGCCAAGCTGCAGTGGAAGGTGGACTGGGCGATGCGCTGGGTGGCGCTGGGCGTCGATTACGAGATGGCCGGCAAGGATCTGATCGATTCGGTCAGGCTCTCGGGCCAGATCGCGCGCATCCTCGGCGGCCGGCCGCCGGAGGGGTTCACCTACGAGCTGTTCCTCGACGAGGCCGGGGCCAAGATCTCCAAGACCAAGGGCAATGGGCTGACCATCGAGGACTGGCTCACCTATGGCACGCCCGAGAGCCTCGCCTTCTACATGTACCAGCAGCCGCGGGCGGCGAAGAAGCTCTACCTCGGCGTCATCCCGCGCGCGATGGACGAGTATCGGCAGTTCGCCGCCGCCTTCGCCGCCCAGCCGGCGAAGGAGCGGCTGGGCAACCCCGCCTTCCATGTGCATGGCGGGCCGCCGCCGCCGGCGCGCGCTCCGGTCCCGTTCCAGCTGCTGCTGAACCTGGTCGCGGTCTCGGGCGCGCGGGATGCAGCCATGCTGGGCGCCTATCTCCGGCGCTATGCGCCCGACTGCGACCCCGAGGGCGACCCCGGGCTTCGCGCCCAGGTGGAGGCGGCGATTGCCTATCACCGCGACCATGTCGCGCCGACGCTCAGGCGGCGCGCGCCCGATGCACGCGAACGGGCGGCGCTCGCCGAGCTGGGCGACTGGCTGGCCACGCATGACGGCGCGGACGCCGAGGCCATCCAGTTCGAGATCTACGAGATCGGCAAGCGCCATGGCTTCGAGCCGCTGAAGAGCTGGTTCCAGACGCTCTATGAGGTGCTGCTGGGAAGCTCGCAGGGTCCGCGAATGGGCACCTTCTTCGCGCTCTATGGCGTTCAGAACAGCCGGCAGCTGATTGCGGACGCGCTGGGCGAGATTCCGGCAATATCCGGGCCGGCATGACCCGCAGCTGCCTCATCGCCCTGCTGGTAGCGGCCGCCTCGCCCGCCGCAGCGGCGCCCTGGGCCGAGGCATTCCAGGCCGGGCGTTTCGCCGAGGCCGCGACCGCCGGGCGCGCGGCCGGCAGCGTCGAGGCGCTGATCACCGCCGGCCGGGCGACCTCGACGCTCGCCGCCTGGCGCACGCCGGACAGGGCGCGGGCGCGCGAGCTGCTGCTGGCCGCCGAGGCCGACTTCGCCCGCGCGCTGGCGCTGGCGCCGGACAATGCCGAGGCGCTGCTGCAACAGGGAATCGCCATCGGCTATCGCGCCAAGCTGGAGAACTCACCCGGGCTTGCCCGCCAGGCGCGCCGCCAGTTCGAAGCGGTGCTGGCCAGACGACCGGCCGACCCGCTGGCGCTCGGCGCGATGGGCGGCTGGCACGGCGAGGCGGTGGCGACGCTCGGGCGGCTGATCGCCGGAACCGCGCTGGGCGCGCGCGAGCGCGAGGCGCTGGCCTTCTTCGACCGCGCGCTGGCATCGACCGGCGGCGACCCCGCCGTGCCGGTGTTCGCCGCCTCGACCCTGCTCGCGCTGTCCGCCGACAATGCCGCCCGGGCGCGAACCCTTCTGGAGCGCGCGGCGAAGGCCCCGGCGCGCGATGGCTTCGAGCGGCTGGTGCAGGACAATGGCCGTGCCATCCTGGACGCGCTGGCGGCCGGCGATGTCGCGCAGGCGCGGGAGACGGCCAAGCGCCTGTCGCCGCTGGGAACGGTGCGCTGAGGCGTCAGTCGAGGGGCACGATCCGGCCGGCGGCCATCACGAAGCGCATCTTCTGAAGCGCGCGCGGGTCGGCGAGCGGATCGCCGGCGACCGCCACGATGTCGGCCGCCTTGCCGGGCGCGATCGTGCCGATCTCGTCTGAAAGCCCCGCCGCGCGCGCCGCATCGACCGTGGCCGCAACCAGCGCGGCGCGCGGAGTCATCCCGCCCTTTTCCACCATCAGCGCGAATTCCTCGCCGTTGCGGCCATGTTCGAACACACCGGCGTCGGTTCCGAACGCGATCGGCACGCCGGCGCGGACGGCGGCGGCCAGCCCGCTTCCCCATTGCGCGAGCACGGCCTTCGCCTTCAGCTCGACGACGGGGGTGAAGATGCCCTTGCCCACCCGGTCGGCCAGGCCCTGGAAGGCCATCAGCGTCGGCACATACCAGGTGCCGTTGCGGCGCATCAGCCGCAGCGTCTCGGCGCTGGCGAAGGTGCCATGCTCGATGGTCGAGACCCCGGCCTCGACCGCGCCGCGGATGCCGCTGTCGCCATGGGCATGGGCCATGACCTTGAGGCCAAGGCTGTCGGCCGCATCTACGATCGCCTTCATCTCCGCCGGGGTGAAGTGCCGTTCCAGCCCGCGCGCCTGCTGCGAGAGGACGCCGCCGGTCGCGGTGATCTTGATGACATCGACTCCGCGCCGCGCCGCCTCGCGAACGCGGGCCGCGCATTCATCGGGGCCGGTGCAGCTGGCGCCGCTTGACAGCGCCTCGTTCACTTCGGGGCGGAAGCCCGAGACATCGGCATGGCCGCCGATGATCGAGATTCCGGCGCCGGCCGCCTGGATCCGCGGGCCCGGCAGCTCGCCGGCGGCGATCGCGTCGCGCAGGGCGAGCGAGGCGAGCGGCGGCGCGCCCAGATCGCGCACGGTGGTGAAGCCGGCCCTGAGGGTGAGAAGCGCATTCTTGGCGCCGGTGGCGACCGTCCGTTCCGGCGTGGTCTGGGCAAGGTGGAGCGGGCCGCGCCCGGGATCGCCCGTCAAGTGCACGTGCAGGTCGATGAGGCCGGGGAGCACGGTGGCGTCCGAGAGATCGACCAGCCGCGCGCCGTCGGGCACGGGCGCGTCGGGGGGCAGCACGGCGCGGATGCGGCTGCCTTCGACGAGGATGAGGGCGGGCGCGCCGCGATCGCGCGCGGGGTCGGCAATCAGCCGGCCGGCCTTGATGGCGGTGAGCGGCGCCGGCTGCGCCGCCGCCGCGGCGGCAAGCCCGAGCGCGGCAAGCCCGAGCAACGCAAGCGCACGCGTGGCAGGCGCGAACAGGCGAAGGCTGGTCATATCTCCCCTCGTCTCCGGTTCACCCCAAGGGCTAGACCGGGGACGCGCTGGTTGACAAGCTTCGGTTGACATGGGCCGCTGCCGCCCATATGAGCCGCATTCCCGCGCCGCCCCCGGGCCGAGCGCGGCCCATTCCTTTGTCGGGCCAAGCGCGGCCCATCACAATTGCTGGCGAGGCGGTTTCATGTTCGCGGTGGTGCGCACGGGCGGCAAGCAATATCGGGTGGCGCCCGAGGACCGGATCACGGTGGAGAAGCTTTCGGGCGAGGCCGGCGACACGGTCACGCTGGAGGATGTGCTGCTGGTGGCCGACGGCGGCACGCTGAAGGATGCCAAGGGGGTTAAGGTGACGGCCGAGATCGTCGCCCAGAACCGGGGCGAGAAGGTGATCATCTTCAAGAAGCGCCGCCGCCACAATTACCGCCGCAAGAACGGGCACCGCCAGTCGCAGACGGTGCTGAAGATCCTGACCATCGCCTGAGCCGACGGAGACCGATAAGATGGCACACAAGAAGGCAGGCGGCTCGTCGAGGAACGGCCGCGATTCGCAGGCCAAGCGGCTGGGTGTGAAGCGCTTCGGCGGCGAGGCCGTGCTCGCCGGGAACATCCTGGTGCGCCAGCGCGGCACGCGCTTCTACCCCGGCACCAATGTGGGCCTCGGCCGCGACCACACACTGTTCGCACTCGCGACCGGCCGGGTCCGCTTCCACGATGGCAAGCTGGGCCGCAAATATGTGTCGGTGGACGTGGCCGACGCCGCCGGATAGCTGCGAACCACCCCGCGCGGGACCGACAGGGGCCGGGGCAACCCGGCCCTTTCGTTTTGCGTGCGCCGCGCCATCTGCTAGCCGCGCCGGCTGGATGACCACCCCATGATGTTCCTCGACCAGGCCAAGATCCACCTGAAGTCCGGCTGGGGCGGGGACGGGTGTGTCAGCTTCCGGCGCGAGAAGTTCATCGAGTTCGGCGGGCCCAATGGCGGCGACGGCGGGCGCGGCGGCGACATCGTCTTCGAGGCGGTGCCCGGGCTCAACACCCTCATCGACTTCCGCTATCGGCAGCATTTCAGGGCCGAGCGCGGCCACCATGGCATGGGCGCCGACCGGCATGGCGCCGCGGGCAAGACGCTGGTGATCCCGGTGCCGGTGGGCACGCAGATCCTGGCCGACGATGACGCGCGCACGCTGCTCGCTGACCTGACCGAGGTGGGCCAGCGGGTCGTGCTGCTGCGGGGCGGCGACGGCGGCAAGGGCAATGCCCACTACAAGTCCGCGACCAATCGCGCCCCGCGCCAGTTCCAGAAGGGCTTTCCGGGCCAGGAGATGTCGGTGTGGCTGCGGCTGAAGCTGCTGGCCGATGTCGGGCTCGTGGGGCTTCCCAATGCCGGCAAGTCGAGCTTCCTGAACGCCGTCACCAACGCGCGCGCCAAGGTCGGGGCCTATGCCTTCACGACCTTGAAGCCGCAGCTGGGCGTGGTCTCGCACCGGGGCCGGGAATTCGTGCTGGCCGACATCCCGGGGCTGATCGAGGGCGCGGCGGAGGGAGCCGGCATCGGCGACCGTTTCCTGGGCCACATCGAACGCTGCCGGCTGCTGCTGCACCTGGTCGATTCGAGCGGCAAGGCACCGACCGCCGGCTATGACGCGGTGCGGGCCGAGCTGGCCGCCTATGGCGCGGGGCTGGCCGACAAGCCCGAGCTGGTGGTGCTGTCGAAGGCGGATGCGGCAAGCCCGCAGACGATCGCCAGCGTGGCGCGCGCCATCGAGCGGCGCACGGGATCCGCGCCGTTGGTCGTCTCGGCGCTGACGGGGGACGGGCTCGAGGCCGTGCTCGATGCCGTGCTGTCGCGGCTGTCGCCGCATGCCGTCAAGGCCTTGGCCGACGATGGCGATGCCGGGGGGGCGGCAGCCGGCTGGTCGCCGCTCGCGGGCACGCGGTGACGGACGCGCGGACCGCGGCCTTTGCCGGCACCGGCCGGCTGGTCGTGAAGGTGGGTTCCTCGCTGCTCATCGGCCGCGACGGGCGGCCCCGCCAGGCCTGGCTCGGCTCGCTGGTGGCCGATGTCGCGGCCGAGCGGGCGCGTGGCCGGCAAGTCATCCTCGTGTCGTCAGGCGCGATTGCGCTGGGCGCGCGGCGGCTGGGGCTGGCGAAGGGCGGCCGCGCGAGCCTCGAGGATGCGCAGGCCGCGGCCGCCGCCGGGCAGATCCGGCTTGCCGCGCTGTGGGCCGAGCTGCTGGAGGCGGCCGGGCTGGTCGCCGCGCAGATGCTGGTGACGCTGGGCGACTTCGAGGACCGGCGGCGGTTCCTGAACGCGTCGGCCACGCTCGACCGGCTGCTGTCGCTGGGCGCGATTCCGATCCTGAACGAGAATGATTCGGTGGCGACCGAGGAGATCCGCTTCGGCGACAATGACCGGCTGGCGGCCCGCGCCGCGCAGGCCGCGCGCGCGGAGGCGCTGCTGCTGCTGTCGGATGTCGAGGGGCTCTACACCGCGAATCCGGCCGAGGACCCGACGGCAAGGCTGGTCGAGACCGTGCCCGACATTGCCGCCATCCAGCATATGGCGAGCCGCGCCTCGGCATCGGGGCTGGGCTCGGGCGGGATGGCGGCGAAGCTGGAAGCCGCGCGGATCGCCCATGCCGCCGGCGTGCCGGTCGCGATCGCGAGCGGCGTGGCGGATCATCCGCTCGCGCGGTTCCTCAGCAGCGGCCACGGCACGGTGTTCCCCGCGCCCGATGCGCTTGCCGCCCGCAAGGCCTGGCTTGCCGGGCGGATGCAGGTGGAAGGCCGGCTGACGATCGATTCCGGCGCCGCGGCGGCACTCCGGGCTGGCAAGAGCCTGCTGGCCGCCGGCGTCATCGGGATCGAGGGGCAGTTCCGGCGCGGCGACGCGGTGGACGTGGCCGATGCCGACGGGCGGCTGGTGGCGCGCGGCCTGATTGCCTATGATGCCTCAGACGCGCGGGCGATCGCCGGCAGGAGCCGGGACGACATTGCGCGAATCCTGGGCTATGCCCCGCGCAGTGCCATGATCCACCGCGACCAGATGGTGATGCTGTGAATGCCCCTGCCCTGACCCCGGACGCCCTGATCGCCGACATGGGCCGGCGCGCGCGGGGCGCCGCGCGCGTGCTGGCGCAGGCGCCGACCGCGCGCAAGGCCGAGGCGGTCAGGAGCGCCGCGGCTGCCATCCGCGCGCGGACCGCCGACATCCTGGCCGCCAACGACGCCGACATGGCTGCCGCCGACGGGCTCTCGGCGGCGATGCGGGACCGGCTGCGGCTGGACGCGCAGCGGGTGGAGGCGATGGCGGCGGGCCTGGAGGCGGTCGCCGCCCTGCCCGACCCCGTCGGCGAGACGATCGCCGAATGGACGCGGCCCAACGGCCTTCGCTTCCGGCGGGTGCGGGTGCCGCTGGGTGTTGTCGGGATCATCTACGAGAGCCGCCCCAATGTGACGGCGGACGCCGGCGCGCTCTGCCTGATGGCGGGGTCGGCGGCGATCCTGCGCGCGGGCTCGGAAGCGGTGCACTCGGCGCGGGCCATCCACGCAGCCCTGGTCGAAGGCGTGGTGGCGGCAGGCCTGCCGGCCGACTCGATCCAGCTGGTGCCGGTGACGGACCGGGCGGCGGTCGGCGCCATGCTGGCGGCGGCCGGCCTCATCGACATCATCGTGCCGCGCGGCGGCAAGAGCCTGGTCGCCCGCGTGCAGGCGGAAGCGCGCGTCCCCGTGCTCGCCCATCTCGACGGCAACAACCATGTCTATGTCGATCGCGCCGCCGATCCCGCCATGGCGCGCTCGGTCGTGCTGAACGCCAAGATGCGCCGCACCGGCATCTGCGGGGCGATGGAGACGCTGCTGATCGACCGCGCCGCTGACCCGGCGTTGAAGGCAGCGCTTGTCGACGACCTGCTGGCGGCCGGCTGCGAGCTTCGGGTGACGGACGACCTGCTGCCGCTCGACGCCCGCCTCAAGCCGGCGGCGCCCGAGGACTGGGACACCGAATATCTGGACGCGATTGCAGCGGTGGCGACCGTCGATGGCGTTGAAGGCGCGATCGAGCATATCGCCGCGCACGGCAGCGCGCATACCGACGCCATCGTGACCGCCGATGCGGGCGTTGCCGAGCGCTTCCTGGCGGCAGTCGATTCGGCGATCGTGCTGTGGAACGCCTCCACCCAGTTCGCCGATGGCGGCGAGTTCGGCTTCGGCGCCGAGATCGGGATCGCGACCGGCCGGCTGCACGCGCGCGGGCCGGTCGCGCTGGAGGGGCTGACGACCTACAAGACGCTGGTGATCGGCGAGGGACAGGTCCGCCCGCGTTGAGAAGGGGATTCTCGGTCGGGCTGCTGGGCGGCTCGTTCAATCCGGCGCATGGCGGCCACCGCCGGATGAGCCTGGCCGCGCTCGAGCGGCTGCGGCTCGACGAGGTGTGGTGGCTGGTGAGCCCGCAGAATCCGCTGAAGCCGGCGGCCGGCATGGCCCCGCTCGCCGCGCGGCTGGCCTCAGCCCGCGCCGTCGCCCGGCATCCGCGAATCCGCGTGTCGGCGATCGAGGCGGAGCTTGGCACGCAGCTGACGGTGGACACGGTGCAGGCGCTGAAACGCCGCTTTCCGCACGTGCGCTTCCTGTGGCTGATGGGGGCCGACAATCTCCTGCAGTTCCACCGCTGGGCCGACTGGCGCACCATCGCCCGGACGCTGCCGATTGTCGTGCTCGCCCGGCCGCACTATGCTGGCCCCAGCCAGTCCGCCCCGGCCATGGCCTGGCTCCGGCGTCATCGCCGGCGTGGGACGGCCGGCTGGAGGAGCTGGCGGCTGCCGGCGATCGCGATCCTGAATGCCGGCCTCGACCAGCGGTCCGCCACCGCCATCCGCCGCGACGACCCCGACTGGGCCGACGATCTCACAGCCAAGGACAGCCCCGCTTGACCGACATGCCCGACCGCGTGGACGCGCTCCACGCCCTGATCCTGAAGGCCCTGGAGGACGGCCAGGCCGAGGACATCGTGTCCATTCCGCTCATCGGGCGATCGACCATCGCCGACCATATGGTGATCGCGTCGGGCCGGTCGGGCCGGCAGGTGGCGGCCCTTGCGCAGCGGATCGACCAGGGGGTGAAGGACGCCTTCGGAATCGATGTGCGCACCGAGGGGCTGGCGAGCGCCGACTGGGTGCTGATCGACGCCCGGGACGTGATCGTCCACCTGTTCCGGCCCGAGGTGCGCGCCTTCTACGCGCTGGAGAAGATGTGGGCCTTCGACAGCGATGGCGCGCCGCGCCGCGCCGAGGGGGCCACGTCCTGAAGCTGACGATCCTCGCCTGGGGCCGGGCGGGGCGCGGGCCCGAGGCCGAGATCACCGGCCGCTACCTGACGCGAATCGGCCAGCGGGCGCGACTGGTGGAGCTGGCCGATGGCGCGCCCCTGCCGCCCGCCGCCCCGGCCAGCCGTACCGTGGCGCTGGACGAGCGCGGCGAACAGCTGACCAGCCCCGAGCTGGCCCGGCGACTCGAGGCCTGGCGCGACGGCGGGATACGGGAAGCGCGCTTCCTGATCGGCCCGCATGATGGCCTGAGCGCCGGGATCCGCGCCAGCGCCGACCTGGTGCTGGCCTTCGGGCCGGCCACCTGGCCGCACCTTCTGGTGCGCGCCATGCTGGCCGAGCAGCTCTACCGCGCCGCCTGCATCCTGGAGGGGCACCCCTACCACCGCGGCTGACCGGCGCGCGATGCCCCCGTGCAGGGCCCGCGCCAACAAGCCGCTTTCACGCGCCGTTCAACCTGCTAGTCTGATGGTTGGTCCATGGCCCAGAGGTCGCCCCGGATGAAGCCCATCGTTCACACCCTGCTTGCCGCCTCGGCCGGCGCGGTTCTTGCGCTCACCCTGCCGACGGCGGTGACCGCCAGCCGCCAGAACGAGACCTGGCGCGAGCTCGACACGCTGATGGACGTGTTCCTGAAAGTGCGCGAATCCTACGTGGACGAGGTGGATGACCGCAAGCTGATCCAGGGCGCGATCCAGGGGATGCTGGCGAGCCTCGACCCGCATTCCGCCTATCTCGACGCCCGCGCGACCGAGAACATGCGATCGCAGACGGATGGCGAATATGGCGGGCTGGGGCTGACCGTCACCTCCGAGGAGGGCGCGGTGCGCGTGGTCGCGCCGACCGACGACACGCCGGCGGCGCGCGCCGGGATCAGGGCCGGGGACTTCATCACCCACCTCGATGATGAACTCATCTTCGGCTCGACCCTGAATGACGCGGTCGACCGGATGCGCGGCCGTCCCGGCACCTCGATCAAGCTGACCGTGGTGCGCCCCGGCGAGGGCAAGCCGCTGACCTTCAACCTGACGCGCGAGATCATCCGCATCCGCCCCGTCCGCCACGAGGCGCGCGGCAATGTGGGGGTGATCCGGATCGCCAGCTTCAACCGCCAGACCGGCGAGGCGACGCGCGCCGCCGTCGAGACGCTGAAGCGGCAGATCGGCCCCGATCTCGCCGGCTTCGTGATCGACCTGCGCTCCAACCCAGGCGGGCTGCTGGACCAGGCGATCGAGGTGACGGACGTGTTCCTGGCGCGCGGCGAGATCGTCTCCCAGCGCGGGCGCGGCAAGGCCGACATCGAGCGCTACTATGCGCGCGCCGACGATGTGTCGGATGGCAAGCCGATCGTGGTGCTGGTGGACGAAGGCTCGGCCTCGGCCGCGGAGATCGTCGCCGGCGCGCTCCAGGACCATCGCCGCGCCGTGGTGATCGGCCAGCGCAGCTTCGGCAAGGGGTCGGTGCAGACGCTGATCCCGCTGTCGGCCGACACCGGGCTAAGGCTGACGACGGCGCGCTACTACACGCCGGGCGGGCGCTCGGTGCAGGAGGCGGGGATCGACCCCGACATCCTGGTGCCGCAGCTGACCGATCCGACCCGGGCCGATCGCCCGCGCCTGCGCGAGGCCGACCTCCGGAACCACCTGATCGCCGAGAAGAAGGCCGACGACCGGCTGATCGAGGATGATGGCAAGCCCGACCCGCGCTTCCGCTTCACCGCCGACGAGCTCAAGAAGCAGGGCATCACCGACTTCCAGCTGGACTATGCGGTGAAGCTGCTGGGACGGGTGGCGCCCTCGGCGCTGCCGCCGATGCGGGTGGCGGCCGCCGACTGAGGGCGGCGCGGTTGGACCGGTCGGCCGCATGGCTGCTGTTCGCCACCTCGGGCGCGCTGCTCACCGGCGCGCTCGGCTTCCAGCATCTGGGCGGGCTTGCACCCTGCGAGATGTGCCACTGGCAGCGCTGGGCGCATGTGTCGGTGGTGGCGCTCGCGCTGCCGGCGCTGCTGACGGGCAGCCGCGGCCTGCTGTGGCTGGCCCTCCTCGCCATGGCGGCGGCCGCCGGGCTTGGCCTGTGGCATGCCGGCGTCGAGCAGAAATGGTGGGCGGGTGTCACCGCCTGCGCGAGCGCGGGCGCGCCCATGGCCGGCACCCGCCTCATCGACGGGCTGGCGCAGCCGCTGGTGCGCTGCGACGAGATTCCATGGTCCTTTCTGGGCCTGTCGATGGCAGGGTGGAATGCGCTGGTCTCGGGCGCGGCCGCGCTGGCAGCCGGCCTGATGATGCGAAGGACTGAAGCGACATGAGGCTTGCCGGAGACCCCGTTCCCGATACCGACGCCATGATCCGTGTGGACCATGCCGGCGAATATGGGGCTGCGCGCATCTACGCCGGCCAGCTGGCGGTGATGGGCACCCGCCACCCCCATGCCGCCGAGATCGCCCGGATGGCCGCCCAGGAGGAGCGGCATCTGGCCGCCTTCGACCGGCTGATCCGGGAACGGCGCGTCCGCCCGACGCTCTTGATGCCGCTGTGGCATGCTGCCGGCTTTGCGCTGGGCGCGGCTTCGGCGCTGGTCGGCCCGAAGGCAGCGATGGCGGTGACCGCCGCCGTCGAGACCGAGATCGACCGCCACTATGCCGAGCAGCGCGACCGGCTGGCCGGCGACGACCCCGAGCTGGAAACCATGATCGCCGACTTCCAGGCCGACGAGCTCGAGCATCGCGACACCGCGATTGCGCACGGCGCCGAGGAAGCGCCGGCCTACCCGCTGGTGTCGGCGCTGATCCGCGCCGGCTGCCGGGTGGCGATCCGCATCTCCGAACGGATCTGACCGACGCAAAAAGCAGCTTTGAGGGACGGCGCGGGCGCGCCTAGAAGGCGGGCCATGGTGGCGCGCCCTCTTGTCGACGGATTCGGCCGGCGGGTCAGCTATGTGCGGCTGTCGGTGACCGACCGGTGCGACTTCCGCTGCGCCTATTGCATGCCCCTGGACATGGCCTTCCTGCCCAAGCGCGAGGTGCTGACGCTGGAGGAGCTGGACCTGATCGCCAGCGCCTTCGTGGCCCGCGGCGTCAGCCGGATCCGGCTGACCGGCGGCGAACCGCTGGTGCGAAAGGGGTTCACCGATCTGGTCGGGCAACTGTCCCGGCACCTGGGCCGGGGGCTTGCCGAACTGACGCTGACCACGAACGGCAGCCAGCTCGCCCGCTTCGCCGAACCGCTGGCGAAAACTGGCGTGCGGCGGGTGAATGTAAGCCTGGACAGCCTCGACCCCGGGCGGTTCCGGGCGATCACCCGCCGGGGCGAGCTGGCGGCGGTGCTGGCCGGAATCGAGGCCGCGCGCGCCGCCGGGCTGGCCATCAAGATCAACATGGTGGCCTTGAAGGGCCTGAACGAGGACGAGATCGAGGCGATGGTCGACTGGTGCGGCCAGCGGGGCTTCGACCTCACCTTCATCGAGACGATGCCGCTGGGGCTCGTCGAGGAGGACCGGACCGACCGCTACCTGCCCTTGACCGCAGTGCGGCGGCGGCTGGCGGCGCGCTGGACCCTCATCGACAGCCCCGAACGCACCGGCGGGCCGGCGCGCTATGTGCGCCTCGCCGAGACCGGCCAGAAGCTGGGCTTCATCACGCCCTTGACCCACAATTTCTGCGAGAGCTGCAACCGGGTTCGCGTGACGGCGACCGGCACGCTCTTCATGTGCCTGGGCCAGGCCGACCGGGTGGAGCTTCGCGATCTGCTGCGCGAGCGGGGGCCGGCGGCGCTGGACGCCGCGCTCGACGAGGCGATGCGGCTGAAGCCGCGCGGCCATGACTTCCGCATCGATCGTCGCGACGCGCCGCCCGCCGTTTCGCGTCACATGTCGATGACGGGCGGCTGAGCCGTCGCGGCGCTCCATGAAGCTGGGCCTCATCGTCTCCGACACGCCGCAGGCAGAGGAAGCGGCCGCCGAGCTTCGCGCCCGGCGGGATTTCGTCGAGCCGGCCGAGGCCGATGTCATCGTTGCGCTGGGCGGCGACGGCTTCCTGCTGGGGCAGCTGCACCGGATGCTGAATTCAGGCCGCAAGACCCCGATCTTCGGAATGAACCGGGGCACCGTCGGCTTCCTGCTGAACGAGTTTGACTCAACCGACCTCGATGCCCGGCTGGCCGCCGCCCGGCCGGTGCCGCTGGTGCCGCTGAGCATGGAGGCGGAGAGCTGGACGGGCGCCCTCATCCGCTCGCCAGCGTTCAACGAGGTGTCGCTGCTGCGCGAGACGCGGCAGGCGGCCAAGATCGAGATCGCGATCGACGGCAAGGTGCGGCTCGATGAACTGGCCTGCGACGGTGTGTTGGTCTCCACGCCGGCGGGGTCGACCGCCTACAATCTGTCGGCCAACGGCCCGATCCTGCCGCTGGGCTGCGACCTGCTGGCGCTGACGGCGATCAGCCCCTTCCGGCCGCGACGCTGGCGCGGGGCGCTGCTGCCGGCCGCCAGCCGGATCGAGTTCCGGATTCTCGAAGCGCGCAAGCGGCCGGTGAGCGCGGTGGCCGACCAGCTGGAAGTGCGCGACGTGGCACGCGTGACCATCCGCTCGGACCCGGCCAGCACGCTCGAGCTGCTGTTCGATCCCGACCATGCGCTCGACGACCGGATTCTCGCCGAGCAGTTCCTGAGCTGAGCACGAGGGGAAGACATGACGGTATTTGTTCGCGAGGATGTGGCGAAGCTGCTGGAGTTGCTGAACGCGGCACCGGGCCCGCAGATGCACGAGGTGGACCCCGAGACCGGCCGGCAGATGTACCGGCAGATGACGACCCTGCTGGAGCGGCCGGCGGGCGCCCTTCACGCCCGGGCGGACCTGGCGATTCCCGGCCCGGCCGGCGCCATCCCGGCCCGGCTCTACCAGGCCTCGGCGCCAGCAGGGCCGGCGCCGCTGCTCATCTATTTCCACGGCGGCGGCTGGGTGATCGGCGACCTCGAGACGCATGATTCGCTCTGCGCGGAGATCGCCCGCCTGTCGGGCCTGACGGTGGTGGCCGTCGACTATCGGCTGGCGCCCGAGACGCGCTTTCCTGGCGCCGTCGAGGATGGTCTGGCGGCGGCGCGCTGGGCAGCGGCCTCGCCCGGGGCGATCGGCCATGCGGTCACGGGGCTGGTGCTGGCAGGCGATTCCGCCGGCGGCAATCTCGCCGCCGTCGTCGCCCGCGAGACGGCGGGCGAGCTGCCGCTCCTGGCGCAATGGCTGATCTATCCGGGCGTGGACATGGCCGCCTCCGGCGGATCGCTCGAGGCCTTTGCCGAGGGCTATCTGCTGACCGCGGCTGGCATGGCCTGGTTCATGGGCCATTATGCGCCCGACCCTGACCACCCCTGGGCGAGCCCGCTTCGCGCCGACCGCTGGGCGGGCCTGCCGCCCGCGCTCGTCTTCACCTGCGGGCTCGATCCGCTGCGCGACCAGGGCCGGGCCTATGCCGCGCGCCTGGTCGAGACCGGCCATCGCCTCATCTATCGCGAGGCCGCCGGACAGGTGCACGGCTGCCTCACGGCGCGCGCGGCGCTCCCCTCGGCGCAGGCCGACCTCGAGGGCCAGATCGCCGATCTGAAGGCGCTGCTGGCCGGATGACCGAGCCCCTGCCCTATCGCCCGGGCGTGGGCATCATGCTGGTGAAGCGGCCCGACCTGGTGTTCGTGGGGCAGCGCTTCGATTCGGTGGTGGAGGCCTGGCAGATGCCCCAGGGCGGGATCGACCCCGGCGAGGATCCTTATGCGGCGGCGCTTCGCGAACTGGACGAGGAAACCGGCGTTCGCGCCGACCTCACCCGGCGGATCGCCGAGACCGCGGGCTGGCTGACCTACGACCTGCCGCCCGAGCTGATGGGGCGGATCTGGGGCGGGCGCTATCGCGGCCAGCGGCAGAAATGGTTCGCGCTCGACTTCCTCGGCACCGACGCCGACATCGACATCGCCGCCCATGCCGGGGCCGGCCATGCCGAGTTCCGGGCCTGGCAGTGGGTGCCGCTCGATCGGCTGCCCGAGCTGATCGTGCCGTTCAAGCGGCGGCTCTACGCCGACCTCGTCAGCGAACTGGGCCCGGCGCTGGCGATCCGCGGCTGAGCACGGCGGCGGCGCCCGGCTGCCCCTGCACCGCCGCCGCGCGGGCGAGCACTTGCGCCCGGCCCGGATCAGGCCGGACTCCGCGCCCGCGCTGGAAGGCGTCGGCAAGCGCCAGTTGCGCGGGCACATAGCCCCGCCGGGCGGCGCGCAGGAACCAGCCGGCGGCAGCGGCCTCGTCGACCGGGCCGCCGAGGCCGCGGGCCGCCATCACCCCCAGCAGCGTTTCGGCCGCCGGCTGCTGGCGCTGGGCGAGCAGGCGCAGGAGGCGTCGCGCTTCGGCATGGCGGCCGGCGGAATAGGCGGCGATCGCGTCCGCCATCAGCCGGTCGGTCGGCATCCGGAGCGCAACCGCTTGCGCCACCGCCGGTGTGGCCCCGGCGGGAAACGCGAGCAGCGCGCCAAGGGCCGAGACCAGGAGGATGGCGGGGCGCATGATTGCGACATAGCCGGCCGGGCGGCGGGCGACCAGCCGTCAGCCGCCGCGAAGCGTCGCGACAGCGGCGTCCTTCTCGAACAGGTAGAGCAGGTCGCGCGCGGCAAGCCCGCGCGGTCCGCTCAAGCCCCGGTCGCGCTCGATCAGGAGGCGTGCATCGGCATCGGCGGCGGGAAGAAGCGCCGCCACCTGCTCGGGGCGCGCGAGTTCGAAGCCCTGCTCGCCCGACTGGCGCGTGCCGAGCAGCTCGCCGGGGCCGCGAAGCGCGAGATCGGCTTCGGCAATGGCGAAGCCGTCGTCGGTGTCGCGCATCATCTTGAGGCGCGCCCGCGCCGCCTCGGACAGGCGCTCGCCGCGCAGCAGCAGGCAGGTGGAGCGCGCGCGGCCCCGGCCGACACGCCCGCGAAGCTGGTGCAGCTGGGCGAGGCCGAACCGCTCGGCGCCCTCGATCACCATGAGGGTCGCGTTGGGCACATCGACCCCGACCTCGATCACCGTGGTTGCGACCAGCAGCTTCGCCTCGCCGCTGGCGAAGCGCGCCATTTCCCGGTCGCGCGCCGGCCCGGGAAGCCGGCCGTGGACCAGCGCGACCGCGGAGTCGCCAAAGCGCGCCTTGAGCGCGGCGGCCCGGGCGACCGCGGGCGCGCTGCCATCGGCTTCGTCCGCCACGTCTGCCCCGGCCTCGAGCCGCGGGCAGACCCAATAGGCCTGCTGACCGGCCGCGATGTGGCGGCCGACCCCGTCCACGACCGCTTCGAGCCGGGCCATCGACAGCACGCGCGTCTCGATCGGCTGCCGGCCGGGCGGGCGTTCGTCGAGGCGGGAGACATCCATCTCGCCGAAGCGGGCAAGCGCGAGCGTTCGCGGAATGGGGGTCGCCGTCATGACCAGCAGGTGCGGCGGGCGATCGGCCTTGTCGGCGAGCATCAGCCGCTGGGCGACTCCGAAGCGGTGCTGCTCGTCGATGACGGCAAGCCCCAGCCGCCGATAGCCCACTCCGCCCATGAACAGCGCATGGGTGCCGACCAATATGTCGATGTCGCCTGCGGCGAGGCGCGCAAGCGTGTCGGCCCGGGCGCGGCCCTTCTCCCGCCCTGACAGATAGCCGAGCCGGACCGGCAGGTCCGCGAGCAGCGCCTCGAGCGTGGCGAGATGCTGGCGGGCAAGAAGGTCGGTGGGGGCGAGCAGCGCGCCCTGCGCGCCGGCCTCGACCGCCGTCAGCAGCGCGAGCAGGGCGATCAGCGTCTTGCCCGATCCGACATCGCCCTGGAGCAGGCGAAGCATGGCCGCCGGCTTTGCGAGGTCGGCCGCGATCTCGGCGGCGACGCGGGCCTGCGCGGCCGTGAGCTGCCAGGGCAGTCGGGTGATCAGCGCCCCCTTGAGCCGGCCGTCGCCCGTCAGCGGATCGGCCCGCTGCCGGCGGCGGCGGGCGCGCACCAGCGCCCAGGCGAGCTGGCCGGCGAGCAGCTCGTCATGGGCAAGCCGGTCGCGCGCGGCGGCACTGTCCGGGTTGCCATGCACCTGCCGCAGCGCCTCGGCGAAACCGGGCCACTGGCGCGACGCCAGAAGCGAAGGCTCGATCCATTCCTCGAGGCTTGGCAGCCGCTCGAGCGCGGCGGCCGCCAGAGTCGCGATCCGGCGGCTCGTCAGCCCCTCGGTCAACGGGTAGACCGGCTCGGTAAGCGGGGCGCCGGCCGCGCGTGGCTCGGGATGGACCATCTGGTAACGGCCGTTCCACAGCTCCAGACGGCCGGCCACCTCGAGCCGGGCGCCAACGGGAAAGCGCCGGGCGAGCGCCGGACCGCCGGGGCCGAAGAAGGCCAGGGACAGGCCAACTCCATCGGCATCCTCGGCGATCACCCGCGTGGGAGCGCGGCCGCGTCCCGGTTCGTGGGCGCGGATCTCGACCGTGAGCGCCACACGCTCGCCCACGGGCGCGCCGGCAAGGCCGGCCAGCCGGCGGGTGACGCGCCAGCCGATGGGCAGGTGAAACAGCAGGTCACGCACGCGCGTGATGTCGAGCCGGGCAAGCGCCCGCGCGGCGGCCGGCCCGACCCCGGGCAGCGATGCCGCATCGGCGAACAGGGGGTTGAGCCGCTCGGGCCGCATCGCCTAACGCTTAGGCGCATCGCCACGGCCCCGCAAACGCGCGCGGCCGGCCATTGCCATTGGAAGGACAAGCCTTGCCGCTTCCCGAACCGGCCCTGAAGCGCGCCTTGTGGCGGGCGCATCATCGCGGCACCAAGGAAGCCGACATGCTGGTGGGGGGCTTTGCCGACCGCTGGCTGGCGGAGATGGATGCCGACCAGTTCCGCTGGTTCGAGGCGCTGCTCGACGCGCAGGACGTGGACATCCTGGCCTGGGCGTTCGGCAAGGCCGAGCCGCCGCCGGAGCTGGCCGGGCCCATGCTCGAGCGGCTTCGCGCGCTCGACTATATCCGACTGTCGCCGCGCTAGATGCTGCCGATCGAGGACATCGCGCGCGCCGGGCGTTCGCTTCGCCTGACCGGCGCGCCGGCAGGGCTGATGCCCTGGCTGATGGCCGAGCTGGCGCGGGCCGCGGCTGCGCAGGGCGGCCGCGCCGTGCTGGTCGCCGCCGACGAGGCCGCGGCCCGGGCCGTCCTCGACTGCGCGCCCTTCTTCGCGCCGCCGCTTCGGACGATCTGGCTCCCCGGCTGGGACTGTCTGCCCTATGACCGCGCTTCGCCGGGGCAGAAGGTGCTGGCCGACCGGCTGGCGGCGCTCGCCCGGCTCGCCGCCCCCCCCGCCGGGGCCGAGCTGCTCGTCACGACCGTGTCGGCCGCGACCCAGCGGCTGCTGCCGCCGGCCGAGGTGGCCTCGGCGAGCGCGACGCTGGCGAGGGGCGCGCGCATGGACCGCGACCGGCTGGTCGAGACGCTGCTGGCGGGCGGCTACACGCGGGTGGAAACGGTCGCCGACGCGGGCGACTTCGCGATACGCGGCGGCCTTGTCGACCTGGTGCCGCCGGGTGCCGCGCACGGCCTTCGCCTCGACTTCTTCGGCGACGAGATCGAGGCGATCCGCACCATCGATCCCCTCACCCAGCTGACGACAGGGCGAGTCGAGCAGGTGACTCTGCTGCCGGTCTCGGAACTGCTGCTGGACGCAAGCCGCATCCGCGCCTTTCGCGCAGGCTGGCTCGCGGCCTTCGGCGCCGAGGCGACCGCCGACCCGCTCTACCAGGCGGCGAGCGAAGGCCGGCGCGCACAGGGCCTGGAGCATTACCTGCCGCTGTTCGAGCCCGGACTGGTAACGCTGTTCGACATGCTGTCAGCTGCTGACATCCTGGTTCTGGGGCCGGGCGCCGGGACGGCGGCGGCCGAGCGGTTCGAGGCGATTGCCGACTATCACGCCAACCGGCTGGCGGCGCTTGGCGAGCCGCGGCGCGGCAAGGCGCGGCTGGGGGCGGCGATCTACCGGCCGCTGCCGGCGGACGCACTCTATCTGTCGGCCGCCGACTGGACAGCGCGGCTGGAGGCGGCACGCGCGCATGTCGCCGATCCGCTGCCGGGCGACGGCAGTCTTGATCTCGGCGGCCGGGCGGCGACCGACCTGGCGCCGCTGCGCGTGGCGGCTGCGGCCGGCGGGCCACCGCTGCTGCCGGCACTGGTCGTCCGGCTGGCGTCGGCGCGGGCCGAGGGGCGGCGGATCCTGGTGGCGGCCTATTCCGAGGGGTCGCGCAGCCGGCTGACCGGCCTGCTGGCGGAACAGGGCGCAAGCGGGCTGGTCGAGGCCGACGGCTTCCAGCCGGCGCTTGGCGCAACGGCGCGGGGCCAGGTGGCGCTCCTCGTGCTGCCGCTGGAGACCGGATTCCGGCTGGGCGCGATCGAGCTGTGGACCGAGCAGGACATGCTGGGCGACCGGCTGGTGCGCCGGCGGGTGCAGCGCCGGGCGGACGCCTTCCTCAAGGACCTTCAGACGCTGGAGGCGGGCGAGCTGGTGGTCCACCAGGAGCATGGAATCGGCCGCTATCTGGGGCTGACGGCGATCACCGTGTCGGGCGCGGCGCACGATACCGTCGCGCTGGAATATGCCGGCGGCGACCGGCTCTATGTGCCGGTCGAGAATCTCGACGTGCTGTCGCGCTATGGCGCCGACAGCGAGGGGGTGAGCCTCGACCGGCTGGGCGGGACGGGCTGGCAGCAGCGCAAGGCGCGGATGAAGGAACGGATCCGCGCGATCGCCCACGAGCTGCTGGCGACCGCCGCGAAGCGCGCGACCCGGCCGGCCGACGCCTTCGAGGTGGACCCGGCCGGCTATGCCGCCTTCCTTGCGGGCTTTCCCTGGGCCGAGACCGAGGACCAGCTGCGCGCCACCGCCGAGGTGCTGGCCGACCTGTCCTCGGGCCGGCCGATGGACCGGCTGGTGTGCGGCGATGTCGGGTTCGGCAAGACGGAAGTGGCGCTGCGGGCCGCCTATGCCGCCGCCTCGAACGGCGCGCAGGTGGCGATCGTCTGCCCGACAACGCTGCTCGCCCGCCAGCATGCCGCCACTTTCCGGGCGCGCTTCGCCGGCACCGGCCTTTCGGTCGGCGCGCTGTCGCGGCTGGTGCCGGCGGCCGAGGCGCGCGCCGTGCGCGAGGGTCTCGCCGACGGCAGCCTCGACATCGTCGTCGGCACCCACGCGCTGCTCGCCAAGGGGGTGTCGTTCAGGCGGCTGGGGCTGGTGGTGGTGGACGAGGAGCAGCGCTTCGGCGTCACCCACAAGGAGCGGCTGAAGGCGCTGCGCGCGGATGTGCATGTGCTGACGCTGACGGCCACGCCCATTCCCCGCACGCTGCAGATGGCGCTGTCGGGAATCCGCGAGCTGTCGGTGATCGCCACCCCGCCGGTCGACCGGCTGGCGGTGCGCACGACGGTGTCGGCCTTCGACCCCGTGGTGGTGCGCGAGGCGCTGCTGCGCGAGCATCATCGCGGCGGCCAGAGCTTCATCGTGGTGCCGCGCGTCGCCGACCTGCCCGAGCTTGAGGCCTGGCTTCGCGCCGAGGTGCCCGAGCTGAAGTTCGTGACCGCCCATGGCCAGATGGCCGCCGGCGAGATCGAGGACCGGATGGCCGCCTTCTGCGATGGCCGCTACGACATTCTGCTGTCGACGACGATCGTGGAAAGCGGGCTCGACATTCCCAACGCCAACACGCTCGTCGTCCATCGCGCCGACATGTTCGGCCTGGCCCAGCTCTACCAGCTGCGCGGGCGGGTGGGGCGCGCCAAGCGCCGCGCCCATGCGCTGCTGACAACGCCGGCCGACGGCACGCTGACCGCCAGCGCCGAGAAACGGCTGCATGTGCTGGCCAGCCTGGACAGCCTGGGCGCGGGCTTCGAGCTTGCGAGCCACGATCTCGACCAGCGCGGCGCCGGCAATCTCTTGGGCGACGAACAGTCGGGCCATATCCGCGAGGTGGGTTTCGAACTCTACCAGTCGATGCTGGAGGATGCGATCGTCGCGGCCCGGGCCGAGGCGAAGGGGCTGAAGCCGCCGGAGGACCCGTCCTCGCCGACGATCGCCGTCGATGCGCCCGTCCTCATCCCCGAGGATTATGTGCCCGACCTCGCGCTTCGAATGGCGCTCTACCGGCGGGCGGCGGATCTCGCCGACCGGGCCGGGATCGACGCCTTCGCCGCCGAGCTGATCGACCGCTTCGGCCCGCTGCCCGAGCCGACCGCAAACCTCCTGAAGATCGTGGAAGCGCGAAATGCCGCCCGGCGCGCGCATGTGCAGAAGATCGAGGTGGGTCCGAAGGGCGCGCTCGTCACCTTCGCGGGCGACCGCTTCCCCAATCCGGCCGGGCTGGTCGAGTGGATCGGGCGGCTGAAGGGCCAGGCACGGCTTCGCCCCGACCAGAAACTGTTTCTGGCGCGCGACTTCGGCTCGCCGGCGGGTCGGCTGGCCGGCGCGCTGTCGCTGGCGCGCGGGCTGGCACAAGCAGCCGGGGCGCGGCCACGCGCAGAGACACCGCCGGCTGCATCACCACCTCTGGCCCCGCAGCACCGGATGCCGCCACCCGCCGCCTTCCGCTCGAGGCAGCGGTAAGCCGCCGCGCCTTCAGAGCAGCCCCTCGATCGGCAGCCAGGAGAGCATCGTGACGGCCGCGCGCTGGTGCCAGCGGGTGCCAGGCTCGACCCGGTGGATCGTCTCGCCGGCCTCGCCTGCTTCCACCCATTCGAGCGACCGGCCATCGGCCGCCAGCCGCACGCGATAGGCCTGCGTCTCGAGGCCATGCGCCAGGAAGCTGGCGAGAGAGGCGGCCAGCCGCTCGCTCTCGATCAGAAAACCAAGCTCGGTATTGAGCCGGACCGAGCGCGGATCGACGTTGAAGGATCCGACGAAGAGGCGGCGGCCATCGACCTCGAACGTCTTGGCGTGCAGCGAACTGGCGCGCGACAGGACGGACGGGCGCTGCGACAGGCCCGAGCCCAGGCCGAGGCCGAGCTTCGGCGGCGTGTTCCCGGCGCGCTTCAGTTCCCACAAGGTCACGCCGGCCTTCAGCAGCGCACGGCGGTGGCGGGCATAGCCGGCATGCACGGCCGCGACATCGGTCGCCTCGAGCGCATTGGTGAGGATGGTCACCGAAACGCCCTGCCGGGCGAGGCCGGCAAAGGCGACGGTGCCGGCATCCTGCGGCACGAAATAGGCCGAGACGAGACCGAGCGAGCGTTCAGGGGTTCCCAGCACGGCGGCGAGCTGGCTTGCGAGCAGCGCCTCGGCCTCGGCCCGGCCCAGCGCCTTTGCCGGATCGTCGCTGAGCATGGTGACGCGCGCCCATTCCAGCGGCAGGCCCTCGGCGCCGATCCCGCGCGCGAGCGCCGAGTCGCGCACGGCATCGGCATATCGCCGGGCCAGCGGCTGGTCGGCGGCGGCGGCGAGATCGGCGCGAAGCGCCGCAAGCGCGCCGGAACCGGCTGCGGGCAGCAGCCGGTCGAGCGTGAAGGCCGACGGCGCGTGCCAGTAGCGGTCGAAATCGGCGGCAAGGTCGCGGATCACCGGCCCGGCGGCGAACACGTCGAGATCGGCGAACAGACTGGCTTCGGTCGCGCCGAAATATTCGTCGCCGATGTTGCGGCCGCCGACGATCGCGGCGCGACTGTCGGCGATGAAGGCCTTGTTGTGCATCCGCCGGTTGAGCCGGGGGAAATCCATGAGATAGCCCACGAGCTTCGGCCGCCGCACGGTGAAGGGGTTGAACAGCCGAACCTCGATCCCGGGATGCGAATCAAGCGCGGCCAGCTCGGCATCGAGGCCCGAGGTGCCATTGTCATCGAGCAGCAGGCGCACCCGCACACCACGATCGGCGGCGGCCAGCAGCTCGGCGAGAAGCAGGCGACCAGAGGTGTCGCCGTGCCAGATGTAATATTGGACATCGAGGCTGCGGTCGGCCAGCCGGGCGAGCACCACCCGCGCCGCGAAGGCATCATGGGGATCGGCAAGCGGCGCCACGCCGTTGCGATCGGGATGGGCAGCTTCCAGCGGATCGAGCGCCTGATCGAGGCGGCTGGTGCCATCAGGCAGGCGCGCAACCGAATAAGGCCGCGGCTCGAGCGCGGGGAGCGGGTTCAGGATCCGTAGCAGCAGGCCAACCGCCAGCAGGGCGACGACGAGGAGCGCCACGAGGAGGAGGAGCCTGATCATCGCCGGCGAAAGGGGAAGGCCGGGCTGCTCGACCTGTCAAGGAGGACGAGAAGCGGCGGACGATCAACCCGTGGCCGGAAGCGTCAGCCGGACCCAGACGGGGAGATGGTCGGACGCCGTCCGGCTGGCCGCCGAACGGTGCACGCCATAATCGTCGGCGGCGATGTCGTCCGACAGGAAGACACGATCGAGCGCGGCGATCGGCCGGCCGGCCGGGAAGGTGAAGCCGAGCGGCAGGCGGTGGAAGTCGGCCATGAAGTCGGCGATGCAGCCGGCCGCCGCCCGCCATTCGTTGAGATCGCCCATCAGCAGCGTCGGTGCGGGCGGCCGAAGCGCGAGATGGCCGAGGATGGCGCGGGCCTGCCGGCGGCGCATCAGCCCGGTGAGATCAAGGTGCATGCCGACCACCCGAAGCGGCGCGCCCTCAACGCGGACATCGGCGATGATGGCGCCACGCGGCTCGAGCGCGGGAATCTCGATCCCGCTCGCCGCGACGATGTCGGCGCGGGGGCCCAGCAGCAGGGCATTGCCGTGCCAGCCGATCGAGCGGTCGGGACCGGGCAGCGGCACGGCGCGAAAGCCGCTTGCCGCCACAAGGTCGGGCGGCAGCGCGCTCGCCCTTGTGCCGAAGCGGCGGTCGGCTTCCTGCAGGACGGCGACGTCGGGCGCGATTTCGGCGAGCACGGCGAGGATGCGCTCGGGCCGGCGGCGCAGGTCCGCGCCGATTCCCTTGCGGATATTGTAGCTGGCCGCGGTGACGGACACGCCCGGCATGGGCACCAGCTCAGCGCCGGTCGAGCCCCGCAATCGCGCTGTCCGTGAGGCCGGCCAGATCCTTCGTTCGCGCCGCCAGCAGCGTTTCGGCGGCTTTCACCGTCAGGTCGGCGGCCCGGGCGCGAAGCTCGGCCTTGGCCTCGCGCGCCTCGGCTGCGATCCGCTCCTCGGCCAGGCGGGTGCGCCGCGCGATCGCGGCCTGGGCGTCGATGGCGGCCTGGTCGACAATGCGCTGGGCCTCGGCCTCGGCATGGGCGATGACCGCCTCGGCCTGGCGCGCGGCCTCAGCAGCCTCGGCGGCCGCGCGCGCCTTCATCGCCTCCGCCTCGGCCTTGAGCGCGGCGGCCTCGGCCAGTTCCGCCTTCACCTTGGCTGCCTGGGCGTCGAGCGCGCTGGTCAGCATCCGGAAGGCGCCCAGCCGCCACAGCAGCAGGACGAAGGTAAGGAAGGCCAAGCCCACCCAGGCATAGCTGTCGAGCCCGAGCAGGGTCTCGGCGGCGGCATGGCTGCCGTCAGCGGTGGTGGCGGTGCGGGTTTCGGCCATGTCAGGCAGCCACCTTCCTTACGGCCGCGGCCGCCTCGTCGCTGGAGACCTCGAGCCCGGCCACGCGCCCGACGAGATCGACGGTCGCCAGTGCCGCAAGCTGCTCGAGCTCGGCAGCCGCGGCGTCACGCTGGGCAGCGAGGCGTTGGGCCGCGGCCTCGGCCCGGGCCTTCAGCTCGGCATCGACGGCGGCGATGCGCGCCGCCACCAGGGCATTCGCCCGGTCGCGCGCGGCGCTGGTCAGCCCCACCGCGCGGGCGCGCGCCTCGGCCAGCGCGCTGCTGCCGCCGCTCGACGCAGCCTCGGCGGCGTCGCGCGCCGCTTCCGCCTCGCGCAGGTCGGCGGCAATCCGCGCCTTTCGGCTTTCCACCACCTGCTCGACGCGCGGCAGAAGCCCGCGAACCGCAAGATAGAGGATGGCGAAGACCAGCGCGAGCCACAGGATCTGCGGCAGGGCATTGGCGATGTCGAGCTGGGGCATGGCAGCCTCGGCCGTGCGGAACGCGTCAGACCGCGAACAGCAGCAGCAGCGCGACGAGGAAGGCGAAGATGCCGAGCGCCTCGGTGACGGCGAAACCGAAGATCAGGTTGGGGCGCTGGCTGTCGGCCGCGGCCGGGTTGCGCAGCGCGCCCGACAGGAAGAAGGCGAACAGCGTGCCGACGCCGATGGCCGCCAGGCCCATGCCGATGGCGGCGATGCCGGCACCCAGCAGCTTTGCAGCATCTGCTTCCATGTGATCCGTCCTTTCGTGGGGTTTCAGTGATGCAGGTTGATGGAGTCGTTGAGATAGATGCAGGTGAGAAGCGCGAACACATAGGCCTGCACCACGGCGATCAGCAGCTCGAGGCCATAGAAGGCGACCGTCATCACGAAGGGCAGCGGCGCGATCGCGGCATAGACCCCGCCGGCCGCGCCCAGCGCGATCACGAAGCCGGCGAACACCTTCAAGAGGATGTGGCCCGCTGTCATGTTGGCGAACAGACGGATGGAGAGCGTCAGCGGCCGCGACAGGAAGGAGATGAGCTCGATCAGGACGAGGAGCGGCAGCAGCACGAGCGGCGTGTTCTTCGGCACGAACAGCGAGAAGAAGTGCAGGCCGTGGCGGACGAGGCCGACGAGGATGCACAGCAGGAAGATGAGGGCAGCAAAGGCGAAGGTGACGGCCAGATGGCTGGTGACCGTGAAGCTGAACGGAAACAGGCCGACGAGGTTCGCGACGAGTATGAAGATGAACAGCGAGAAGATGAGAGGGACGAAGGCGCGGCCCTTGGGGCCGATGTTCTGGTCCACCATGTCGGTGATGAAGCCCGTCATCCCCTCGAGCGCGGCCTGCCAGCGGCCGGGCACCAGCTGCGGGTTGCGGCTGCCCGCCCAGAAGAAGGCGAGAATGACTCCGAGCGCGATCAGCATGAACAGCGACGCGTTGGTGAACGCCGCGTCGAGGCCAGCGACGGACAGGTCCGCGTAGCGCTGGATCGCGAACTGATCGAGCGGATTGGCCACCTTGGCGTCTCGTCCCCTAGTCCTGAACCTCTTCTCGTCGGGCGGCGATCGCCCGGCTTTCCGCGTTCACCGCCTTCAGCAGGTTCCAGAAGCCGGCCGCGATCCCCAACAGCAGGAAGAGGAGGAACAGCCAGGGCCCTGTCGCCAGCCAGCGATCGAGCACCCACCCGATGCCGGCGCCGACGATGGTGGTCGCCGCGATCTCGAAGGCATGGCGCGTGCCCCGGGCCAGCGCGGAGACGACGACCTGCCGCGGTTCGGGCGTCGCCCGTGCCTTGGCTGCTTCCAGCCGGGCCCCGAAATCTTCGGGGTCGGATCTGTCGGCAGGATCGGACAAGGCGTGAGGCCCTTTTCGAAACCGTCTGGCCGTCGGCTGCGATGCGCGCCGGGGCTTCGCCAGGCCCGCGAAGGACCGCCGAAGCGGGTTCGCGTTAGAGGGGTGTTGCGGTTGCGTCAAGCCGAGCGGGGCCCATCTTTGCTGCGGCGCAGCGACAGGCCTGCGGCCCGGTGCCTCAGGCGGCAAGCGCCGCCGCCTCGCGCAGGTCCACCGAGACCAGCTGCGACACGCCCGGCTCGGCCATGGTGACGCCATACAGCCGGTGCATGGCCGCCATGGTGACGGCATTGTGGGTGACGATGAGGAAGCGCGTGTCGGTACCTTCGGCCATGTGCTGCAGCAGGCGGGTGAAACGCTCGACGTTGGCGTCGTCGAGCGGCGCGTCCACCTCGTCGAGCACGCAGATGGGGGCCGGGTTGGTCCGGAAGAGCGCGAAGATGAGGGCGATCGCCGTCAGCGCCTGCTCGCCGCCCGACAGCAGGCTGAGCGACTGCAGCTTCTTGCCCGGCGGCTGGGCGCGGATCTCGAGGCCGGCTTCCAGCGGATCCTCGCTGTCGATCAGCTGAAGCTCGGCCGAGCCACCCGCGAACAGGGTGGTGAACAGGTCGCGGAAATGGCGATCGACGGAGGCGAAGGCCGCCATCAGCCGGGCGCGACCCTCGCGGTTCAGCGTGCCGATCGAGCCGCGCAGGCGATGAATGGCGGTTTCCAGCTCGTCGCGCTCGGCCTGCTGGCGGGCGAGCGCCGATTCGATCTCGGCCAGCTCGAGATCGGCGCGCAGGTTGACGACTCCGATTCGCTCGCGCTCGGCCTGGAGCTGCGCCAGCTCGCGGGCGAGCGCGGACGGCTCCGCGTCCGCCGGCGTCGGCAGCTTCGGCGGCGGCGCGCCGAAGCGTTCGGCAGCGTCGGCTGCAAGCTCGGCCACCTTCTCGCGCAGCTGCGCGACGCGGGCGGCGAGCGTCGCCCGGGCCTCGCGGCCGTCGGCAACGCGCGCGTCAAGCGCTTTCGCGCGCCGGTCGAGATCGGCCAGGGCGAGTTCGGCGGTCATCACCGCGTCGGCAGCGGCGGTTCGCGCCGCTTCGGCGGCCTCGATCTCGCGGTCGAGATGGGCAAGCCGGGCATCGCGCGCGGCTGGCTCGGCAACCAGCGCGGCGCGCTCGGCGGCGAGCCGGCGGCCGCGCTCGGCCAGCGCGTCGGCCGCGCGGTGGCCGTCAGCCTCGCGCGCCTGCCAGTCGGCGATCTCGCGGGTGAGGCGCGCCACGCGTGCCTGTGCTTCCGCCAGCGTGCGGTCGAGGCCGGCCGCCTGCGCGCGGGCCTGGGCGAGCGCGGCGCGCGCACGTTCGGCGCCGGTGCGCGCCGCGGCGACGGCCGCCGCCGCGGCGCTGGCATCGGGCAGGGCCTCGACGGCGGCGCGTGCGGCTTCGGCCTCGTCGGCCGCGCCCGCGCCTTCGGCCGCGAGCCGCTCGATGGAGGCCGCCATCGCCGTCTGCCGGGCAGCCGCCTGCGCCTGGGCGGCGCGCAGCCCCTGCAGCCGGCCGCCGAGCTGGTCGCGCTGGCGCTCGGCCTCGGCGCGGCGGGCCCGCGCCTGGCGCTCGGCTTCCTGCGCTTGCGTCAGCGCCGCCTTCTGCCGGGCATGTTCCGCTTCGGCCGCCGCCAGCCGGGCGTGCGGCGCCGCCAGCGCGGCCTCGATCTCGCGTCGGCGGTTGGCCTGCGCCAGCGCCTCGGCGACCGCGGTCGCCGCCCCGCCCGGCGGCGCCACGAACCCGTCCCAGCGCCAGAGCCAGCCGTCGCGGCTGACCAGACGCTGGCCGGGCTTCAGGGCGGCGATGTCGGCGGCCGTCGGCGGCCGGTCGACGAGGCCGACCTGCGCCAGGCGCCGCGCCAGTTCGGGCGGGGCCTCGACCTCGGCGGCAAGCGGCGCCACGCCAACGGGCAGTGCCGGATCGCCATGCGCCGCCACCCGGAGCCAGTGGCGGGCCGGCGCGGGGCCGGGGCCGAGCGCGGCGTTCAGATCATCGCCCAGCGCCGCCGCCAGCGCGGCTTCCGCGCCCGTCCGCGCCGAGACGGCAGCGCGCGCAGCAGCAGCGGCCGGCGCCGTCTTGGCCGACGCCAGCCGGTCGAGCGCGGCGGCCTCCGCCTCGAGGCTGGCAACTTCGCTTCGCGCCGCCGTCAGCGCGCGTTCCACCGTCTCGGCCGTGGCGCGGGCGGCGGCGGCGGCGCGTTCGGCGGCGGCGATCTCGGCCGCCGCGCGCTCCGATTCGGCGCCATGCTGGGCGAGCGCGGCCTCGGCCTCGGCCAGCTGCCGGTCGAGATGGGCGCCGCTGCCGCCGGCCCTCAGCCGCGCCAGCTCGGATTCCAGCCGCCGGCGCTCGGCCGCCAGCCGCTCGGCGCGGCCGCGCGCGGCCTCGGCCTGGGCGCGGACGCTGCGCGCCTCGGCAACCAGGGCGGCATGGGCCTCGACCGCGGTCGCCAGCGCGCGCTCGGCCTCGGTCGTCTGCCGTTCCGCGGCACGGACCGCTTCGTCCGCGGCCGGGATGGCGGCTTCGGCTTCGGCCGCGGCCTGGCGCTGGGCGTCCAGCTCCTCGGCGAGGCGGGCCTGGGTGGCGGCGGCATCGCGGGTGCGGGCTGCCTCGCGCTCTGCGTCGGCGGCGGCGGCCCCGATCGCCGAATCGAGGTCGGACAGGCGCCGCGCCAGCGCCGCGCGTTCGGCCAGCAGGGTCGCGCGTTCGGTCGACAGGCGCTGGACGATCGCGGCGGCGGTGGCTTCCGCCTGGCGGCGGGCCGGCAGGCCGGCGGCCGCCTGCGCCTGGTCGGTCGCGGCGCGGGCAGCCGCCGCCACCGCCTCGCCAAGCTCGGCATCGGCGGCAAGGAGCGCGCGTTCGGCTGCCTGCAGGGCATCCACCGCCTCAGCCCAGGCGAGACGCAGCAGCCCGGCCTCGCGATCGCGGATCCGGGCGGAGAGCTGTCGGTAGCGCTCGGCCGCCTTCGCCTGGCGGCGAAGCCCCGCTGCCTGCGCTTCGGCCGCCTTCATCACATCGTCGAGGCGCAGCAGATTGGCGTCGGCCGCTCGCAGCCGCGCTTCGGCCTCCCGACGGCGGACGTTGAGCCCGGCGATGCCGGCCGCCTCCTCCAGCAGCTGGCGGCGCTCCTGCGGGCGGGCCGCGATGATGGCCGCGACCCGCCCCTGGCTGACAAGCGCCGGCGAATGCGCGCCGGTGGCGGCATCGGCGAACAGCAGCGCCACATCCTTCTGCCGCACCTCGCGGCCATTGACCGCATAGGTCGAACCCTCGCCCCGGACGATGGCGCGGCTGACCTCGAGCATCGGCGCGGCATTGAACTCGGCGGGCGCGCGCCGGTCGGCATTGTCGAGCGTCAGGCGAACCTCGGCGAGATCGCGGCTGGGGCGCCGGGCGGTACCGGCGAAGATCACATCGTCCATGCCGGCGCCGCCCGCCGCGACCCGGAGCGAGCGGGCCGAGCTTTCGCCCATCACCCACCGCAGGGCTTCGAGCAGGTTCGACTTGCCGCAGCCATTGGGGCCGACGATCCCGGTCAGCCCGTCGCGGATGACAAGCTCGGTCGGCTCGACGAAGGACTTGAAGCCCGCCAGGCGGAGCGAGACGAACTTCATGGCCGGCGGCCCCGCCTCATGCGCGGGCCCGTGTCACAGCGCGTCGGCGATCTTCGGCTGAAGCTGCGCCCAGGTGGTGACCCCCTCCAGCTTCCTGCCGTTGAGCAGGAAGGTGGGTGTGCCGCTGATCCGGTAGGTGGCGGTCGCGGCGTCGCGCTGGGCGGCCAGCCGGTCGAACGGCTCGGTCCCGGCAAGGCACTGCTCGAACTTCGCGCGCGGCAGGCCGCGCGGCCGCGCGAAATCGTGGAACCTCGCGGCATCGGCCGCGCCGATCAGCTGCCGGTCCGCCGGCAGCTTGCCCACCGCCTCGATGTCGGCCGGCTTCACCTGCGTGATCGGCTGCACCCAGGCATCCTGGTTGCGGTAGAGTTCGTTCGTCCACACGAAGAAGCGCTCGGCGCCTTCGCACCGGGCGATGCTGGCGGCGATCGCGTCCCACGGGTTCAGGATGAAGGGGCGATATTCGTAGGAGACCTGGCCCGTCCTGACATAATTGGGCTTCAGCTTCGCTTCCGCCTCGAGGTGGAAATCCCGGCAGTGGCCGCAGGTGAAGCTGGCGAACTCGACGATGCGGACCCTGGCATCAGGATTGCCCATCCGGAACCCGCCCTCGGGCGTGGCGACGACGACCTCAGTCCAGTCGCGGCTGGCGGGCGCGGTGCCGCCGCCGGCCGGCGCGGCAGACGCGCCCGAGCCGGCTCTCGTCTTGCCCGAATCGCAGGCGGCCAGCGCCGCGACGGCGAGAAACAGGGCCGGCAGTTTCAACATGTTGGGCATCTGATCGGGAACCTTACCACATCTGGGGGGTGCCGCAAGGCAGCGGCGGTCACTGTCGCCACGAATAGCGTGAGCGACAGGCGATGTCAGCGCAGGCGATGGGCGAGATAGGGGCTGTCGTCGATCCCGGCATAGGGTTCGGGCACGGCGTCGCCCAGGAGACGGGCGGCGGCAATGGCGGCGGCGGCCGGCGCCGTCTGGATTCCCCAGCCGCCCTGGCCCGCGCACCAGTGGAAGGTCGGCTCGGCCGGATCGGGGCCGAGGACGGGAAGCCGGTCGGGCGCGAAGGTGCGCAAACCCGCCCATTTCGAGGCGAGCCGGCGGATCGGCCAGTCACACATCTGCTCGAAGCGGTCGAGCGCGATCGCCATGTCCATCTCGTCGGGCTGGACATCGTGCGGCACATCGGGCGTCTCGTCGTGGGGGGAGATCCACAGGCGGCCGCCATCGGGCTTGAAATAGATCTCGCCGCCAGCGTCCATCACCACCGGCAGGTCGGCCGGCGCCTCTGGGCGGACCTCGGTGACGACGATGGTTCGCCGGAGCGGCTGGAGGCCGATGGGGGCGATGCCGGCGAGCTGCGCCACCTCGTCGGCCCAAGCGCCGGCGGCGTTGACCAGCCGGGCGGCCGTGAAATCCCCGGCCGGGGTCTCGACCGTCCAGCCGTCGCCGGACCGCCGCTCGATGCCGGTCACGCGGGCGTCGGTGACGAGGCTTGCGCCGGCACGCTTCGCGCCCCTGAGATAGGCCTGGTGCAGGCCGGCGACATCGATGTCGGCGCAGCCCGGCTCCCAAATGGCGGTCTCGGACCAGTCGGGTTTCAGCTGCGGCACCAGCTTCAGGATCCCCTCGCGGCCCAGCCGCTGGTGGGCGACGCCGCCCGCCTGGAACTCCGCCTCGAGCGCGGCGAGCGTGCCGGGCCGGTCGACATGGCGGACATGGAGCGCGCCGCGCGGGCTGACGATGGCGGTGTCGGAAAAGCCCCGCGGCGGCGCGTGGAAGAAGCCCTTCGACGCGGTCGTCAGGGGCTGGACCGTCGGCCCGCCATAGGTTTCGGCATAGAAGGCGGCCGAGCGTCCGGTGGTGTGATAGCCGGGCTGGCTTTCGGCCTCGAGGATCGCGAGCTTCAGGCCGGGAGCCTGGCGGAGCAGCTCCCATGCGAGCGAGGCGCCGCCGATGCCGGCGCCGATGATGAGGATGTCGTGCGCGCTCATGCCGTCACCCTTAGCGCGAAGTCCCGGATTTTCCGAAGGGCGTCCTGTCGCGCCGGTTCCGCCTCGCGCAGCAGCTCATGCGCAGCGCCGGGCACGACATGCCGCTCGGCGCGGGGCAGGCGGGCGGCGATCCGCATCGCGGCGCGATTGTCAACCAGCCGCTCGCGTGCGGCCATGAGGATGAGGATGGGCAGGTCGAGCCGCTCGAGCGGCAGGGATTCGAGCGCCCGCTCGCTGTCGGCAAAGGCCTTGAGCCAGCCCCAGCTGACACCGCCGACGGCCAGCTCCGGCCGGGCGCGGACCCAGCGGCCCTCATCCTCGAACTGGGCGCGGCTGCCGGTCAGCAGCAGCTGCCGGGCCGGCGCCTGCTGGCGCGCGCCATAGGGGCCCTGCCCCCAGGCGAAGCGCGCGCCCTGCCCGCGCGCCACCTGCAGCGGCGCGGCCGCCAGCGCCACTGCCCTGAGCGGCCAGGGCGCGCCCAGCCCGAAGAAGGGGGCCGCCAGGATGGCGCCAACCTGCTCGGCGCGAAGCGGATGCGCGGCGCGCGCCGGATCGGCGAGCCAGCGGGTCAGGAGATGCCCGCCCATCGAATGGCCCAGCGCCAGCCAGGGCGCAGGCGGCAGCGCTCCGAGCGCCCAGCGGGCAAGCGCATCGAGATCGGACAGCCAGGTCTCGAAGCTGTCGATATGGCCCGTGTCCCCCGCGACCAGCCGGGTCGAGCCGCCCTGGCCGCGCCAGTCGAAGCTGGCGATCGCGAAACCGGCGTTGGCAAGCGCGGCCAAGGCATCGGCCCATTTCTCGAGGAAGTCCGCCCGGCCGGTCAGCACCAGCAGATTGGCGAGCGGGGCGCGATGCTTGAGAAGCAGGGTTCGGATGGAGGCGCCATCGGCCATGGTCTCCCGCCCGACCAGTGCGTCGGCCGGCAAGTGGAAGCGGGGCCCCTCGCTCATGGCAGATGGACGGCGCCGCTTTCGACCAAGGCGGCCACCTCGGCCTCGGCGACGCCGAGTTCGCCCAGGATCTCGTGCCCCTGCTCGCCGACGGCGGGGGGCGGGCGACGGTAGGCTGGCGGGGTGGCCGTGAGCGCCAGCGGCTGTGCGACGGTGCGGACCGTGCCGAGGCGGGGGTGCGGTTGCTCGACGACAAGGCCGCGCGCCTGCGCCTGTTCGCTTTCGAGCGCCTGTCGCACGCTGTTGACGGGGCCGGCCGGCACCTGCGCCGCGGCCAGCCGCGCCAGCCAGTCGTCGGCCGGGCGGGTCTTCAGCGCCGCCTCGACCAGCGGCACGAGGATCGCGCGGTTGGCGGCGCGCGCCGCGCTGGTCGAGAAGCGCGGATCCGTGGCCCAGCCGGGCTCGCCCACCAGCCCCGCGAACAGATGGAACTGGTGGTCATTGCCGACGGCAAGGGCAATCGGCGTCGTGGCGGTTGCGAAATCCTGGTAGGGCACGATCGAGGGGTGCTGGTTGCCCATCCGCTTCGGCTCGACGCCGCCGATGAGCCAGCCGGTCGCCTGGTTGGCCAGCCATCCGACCGTCACGTCGAACAGCGCCATGTCGATATGCTGGCCCTGGCCGGCCGCGCGCCCGCCGGTTGCATCGCGGTGGCGAAGCGCGGCGAGGATGGCGGTGGCCGCCATCATGCCGGTCGTGAGGTCGGCGACCGCCACGCCGGCGCGAAGCGGCCGGCCGCCCTCCTCCCCGGTGATGTCCATCAGGCCCGATTCCGCCTGGATCATGAAGTCATAGCCGGCGCGATGGGCATTCGGACCGTGGTGGCCGAAGCCGGTGATCGAGCACCAGACGAGCGCCGGGTGCCGCGCGCGAATCCTGCCATGATCGAGGCCGAAGCGGTCGAGATCGCCGACCTTGTAATTCTCGATGACGACATCGGCGGACGAGATCAGCCGGCGGACGAGATCGGGCCCGCCGGGTGCCTTCAGGTCGATGGCGATGCTCCGCTTGTTGCGGTTGGCCGCGAAATAATAGCTGGCGTCACCCGGCCGGCCGTCCGCCTCGCGCGACCAGGGAGGTCCCCAGTGGCGGGTGTCGTCACCGACACCGGGGCGTTCCACCTTGATGACATCGGCGCCGAGATCGGCGAGGATCTGCGCGGCATAGGGCCCAGCCAGCACGCGCGACAGATCGATGACCCGAAGCCCGTCGAGCGCGCCGGCCCCCATCAGCCGGCCTGCGCGGCCCGCAGCGCCGCCTGGGCGGCGGCCAGCCGCGCGATCGGCACCCGCCAGGGCGAGCAGCTGACATAGTCGAGGCCCTGGGCCTCGCAGAAGGCGATGGTCGCGGGATCGCCGCCATGCTCGCCGCAGATGCCGAGCTTGAGGCCGGGCTTCGCCGCCCGGCCGCGCTCGACCGCGAGTGCAACCAGCTCGCCCACGCCGTCCACGTCAAGGCTGACGAAGGGGTCGCGCGGATAGATGCCCGCCTCGACATAGGCGCCGAGGAAGCGCGCGGCATCGTCGCGGCTGATGCCGAGCGTGGTCTGGGTGAGATCATTGGTGCCGAAACTGAAGAAGTCGGCATGGCTCGCGATCTCGGCGGCGCGAAGGGCGGCGCGCGGCAGCTCGATCATGGTGCCGACGATGTGGGGGACGGCCCGGCCTTCGGCCGCGAGCGCGTCCGCCACGCGGACGATCCCGGCCTTCACGAGGTCGAGTTCGCGGCCCGTGGCCACCAGCGGCACCATGATCTCGGGCCGGGCGCCGGTCTCGTGCGCGGCCTCGAGGATGGCGCGGGCCTGCATCTCGACGATCTCGGGGAAGGTGACGAGAAGCCGGCAGCCGCGATGGCCGAGCATCGGGTTCGCCTCGTGCAGGTCCGAAATGCGGCGGCGCACGGCGGCAACCGAGAGGCCGAGCGCATCGGCCACATCGGCAATCTCGGCCTCGCGCAGGGGCAGGAATTCGTGGAGCGGCGGGTCAAGCAGGCGGATGGTGACCGGGTACTCGCCCATGATCCGGAACAGCTCGGCGAAGTCGGCGCGCTGGGCGGGCAGCAGCCGGTCGAGCGCGGCGCGGCGCTCGGCCTCGCTGCCGGCCAGGATCATGGCGCGCATGTGGACGATGCGGTCGGCGCCGAAGAACATGTGCTCGGTGCGCGCCAGCCCGATTCCCTCCGCGCCGAAGCGCCGCGCCGTCGTGCAGTCCTCGGGCGTCTCGGCATTGGCGCGCACGCGCATGCGGCGGTGGCGATCGGCCCAGCCCATCAGCCGGGCGAAATCGCCGGACAGTTCCGGCTCGATGGTGGGCACGCGGCCCAACATCACCTCGCCGGTCGCGCCGTCGAGGGTGACGATGCAGCCTTCGGGAAGCGTCCGGTCGCCGGCCCCGAGCAGGCGCGCCGGCAGGTCGATCGAGAGCCCGCCCGCGCCCGAGACGCAGGGGCGGCCCATGCCGCGGGCGACAACGGCGGCGTGGCTCGTCATGCCGCCGCGCACCGTCAGGATACCGCGCGCGGCGTGCATGCCGGCGATGTCCTCCGGCGAGGTCTCGGTGCGGACCAGGATCACGTCCTCGCCATGGGCGGCGCGCTCGACCGCGGTTTCGCTGTCGAAGACGATGGCGCCCGCGGCGGCCCCGGGCGAGGCGGGCAGGCCCCGGGCGATCACCTGCCGGGGCGCGGCGGGATCGAGCATGGGATGGAGCAGCTGGTCGAGCACGGCGGGATCGACGCGCAGCACCGCTTCCTCGCTGGTGATGAGGCCTTCATCGACCATGTCGCAGGCCATCTTCAGCGCCGCGCGGGCGGTGCGCTTGGCCGAACGGGTCTGGAGCAGCCACAGCCGGCCTTCCTGCACGGTGAACTCGATGTCCTGGCAGTCGCGGTAGTGGCGTTCGAGCCGGTCGAACATCTCGGCAAGCTCGGCGAACACCGCCGGCATCGCTTCTTCCATCGACAGACCGCGGGCGTTGGCGCCGTTGCGCGCAGCCGCCGTCAGATACTGTGGCGTCCGGATGCCGGCCACCACATCCTCGCCCTGCGCGTTCACCAGATATTCGCCGTAGATCCGCTTCTCGCCGGTGGCGGGATCGCGGGTGAAGGCAACCCCGGTCGCCGAGGTGTCGCCCATGTTCCCGAACACCATCGCCTGCACGGTGACGGCCGTGCCCCAGTCCTCGGGAATGTCGTTGAGGCGGCGGTAGACGGCGGCGCGCTCGGACCGCCAGGAGCCGAAGACGGCGGCGACTGCGCCCTTCAGCTGGTCGAGCGGATCCTGCGGGAAGGAGCGGCCCGTCTCGCGTTCGACGATGGCGCGATACTGGCCGACGAGCGCGCGCAGATCCTCGGCGGAGAGCTCGGTGTCGAGAGCAACGCCGCGGTCGTCCTTCATCAGTTCGAGCGCGTCCTCGAACAGATAATGGTCGAGGCCGAGGACGACATCGCCATACATCTGGATGAAGCGCCGGTAGCTGTCCCAGGCAAAGCGGGGGTTGGCCGTGCGCTTCGCGAGGCCCTCGGCGGTTGCGTCGTTGAGGCCGAGGTTGAGGACGGTGTCCATCATCCCCGGCATGGAGACGCGCGCGCCCGAGCGGACGGACACGAGGAGCGGCTTCTCAGGGTCGCCGAAGCGCATGCCGGTCGCCGCCTCGATATGGGCGAGGCCCTCGGGCAGCTTCGCCACCAGATCGTCGGGCAGGCGGCCGCCGGCCGCGTGATAGCGGGCACACAGGGACGTCGGGATGGTGAAGCCGGGCGGCACGGGCAGGCCGATGGCGGCCATTTCGGCCAGGTTCGCGCCCTTGCCCCCCAGGTGTGCCTTGCCGAGATGGTGGGCGGACGGCGCCTTGCCGCCGAAGGGGACGATGAGACGGTCGGGCATCAGCCTTCGATCCTCGAGAAGTCGGCAACGCGGTGCATCAGGTCGCGGATGGCCGCGCACAGGCCGAGCCGGCGGGCGCGGACGGCGGGGTCGGGATCGTTCACCGTCACGGCGTCGAAGAAGCGGTCGACGGGCGCGCGAAGGGTCGCAAGCCGGGCCATGGCGCCGGCGAAATCCTCGGCCTGGAGCAGGGCTTCCACCTCGTCGAGCAGAAGCGCGGTCGTGGCGCCCCCGGCAGGGACGAAGCGGGCGGCGAGCGCACGCTCGGCATCCTGGGCATAGGCGCCGAGCGGAAGCGCCGGATCGAAGGCGTGGGGGCCGTCCTTCCTCTCCTCGGCCTTCAGGATGTTGGCGGCGCGACGGTAGCCGGCCAGCAGATTGGCCCCATCCCCGGTCTCGAGAAAGGCCTGGAGCGCCTTCACGCGGGCGACGAGGCGGACGAGATCGTCCTCGCCGCCGAGTGCGAAGACGGCGTCGATGATGTCGTGGCGCACGCCGGCCTCGCGCTGCTGGACCTTCAGGCGATCGGCGAGGAAATCGAGGAGTTCGATGGTGCGCGTCGTCACCCGGCCCCAGGGTGATTCGTCCGGCACGAACTCCATTGTGGCGATCGTCGGGTCGGTGTGGATGATCTCCACCTGATCGAGCAGGCGAGCCATCGGCAGGCGGTAGTCGCCGGACAGGATGGTCGCGATGATGCCCAGCGCCGCCCGGCGAAGCGCGAAGGGGTCGCGCGAGCCGGTCGGCTTCAGGCCGGCTGCAAAGAAATTGACCAGCGTATCAAGCCGGTCCGCCAGCGCGACCGCCACGGGGATGCACCCTTCCGCCACCGGGGCGTAATGCTGCCGCAGCGCCTCGACCACCCCGGGCGGCTCGCCCTGCGCCTGCGCCAGATGACCGCCGATGACGCCCTGAAGCTCGGGGAATTCGCCGACGGTCGCGGTCGCGAGATCGGTCTTGGCAAGCCTCGCCGCGCGCTCGACCAGGTCGGGCGTGGCGCCGGGGAACTGCTCAGGGTGGGTCTCGACCAGCCAGCGGGCCAGCTTCGCGACGCGGTCGACCTTGTCGGCCATCGTGCCGAGCTTCTCGTGGAAGAGGATGTCCTTCAGCCTGTCAGCGTGATCCTCCAGACGCTTCGCCCGGTCCTGCGACCAGAAGAAGCGGGCGTCGGCAAGCCGCGCCGACAGCACGCGCTCGTTGCCCGCGACGATCGTCGCGCCGCCATCGGGCGCCTCGAGATTGGCGATGCAGACGAAGGCGGGGGCGAGGTTTCCGGCCGCGTCCTCGAGGGCGAAATATTTCTGGTTGGTCCGCATCGTCAGCTGGATGATCTCGGGCGGCACCTCGAGGAAGGCCGGATCGAAGCGGCCGACGAGCGCGACCGGCCATTCGGTGAGGCCGGCATTCTCCACCTCCAGCGCCTCGTCGGGGCGCAGCGTGAGCCCCACCCGATGCGCGGCGGCCTCGGCCTGCTGGCGGATGAGGGCCTGCCGTTCGCCCGCGGACAGCACCACGAAGGCGGCGTGGAGCTGGCGCGCATAGCTTCCAGCGCTGTCGATCGCGAGGGGCTCGCCGCCGCCCATGAAGCGGTGGCCGACGGTCTCGCGGCCCGAGGCCACGCCCAGCGCCTCGAAGGGGACGAGCTCACGATCGAGCAGGGCGACGATCCCGCGAAGCGGGCGAACCCAGCGGGGCGAGCCGAGACGGGCGCTGGCCGCGCCCCAGCGCATCGACTTCGGCCAGCGGATGCCCTCGATCAGCGCCGGAAGACGTTCGGCCAGGATCTCGGCCGTGGGTTGGCCCGCGCGCTCGATGGTGGCGAACAGGAAGCGGCCCTTCTCGGTCTCGCGCGGTATGAGCGCCGCGCGCGGGACGCCGGTCGACTTCAGGAAGCCCGTGATCGCCGCCTCGGGCGCGTCGGCGCGGGGGCCGCGGCGCTCCTCGCGGGTGGGGGCGCTGGCCGGCGGCAAGCCGCGGGCGACGAGGGCGAGGCGGCGCGGCGTGGCGTGCGCCTCGAGACGGTCGGCAGCAAGCCCCGCCTCGGCGAGCAGGGCCCGGAACCGGTCGGCAAGCTCGGCGGCGGCGGCCGGCTGCATGCGCGCCGGAATCTCCTCCGAGCGAAGCTCCAGCAGGAAATCAGGCATCGGCCGCCTCGCGGGCGACATGCGCGTCGGCCACCGCCTTCACCAGATCGCGAACCCGGCCGATATAGGCTTGGCGCTCGGCCACCGAGATGACGCCGCGCGCGTCCAGCAGGTTGAACAGGTGGCTGGCCTTGATGGCCTGGTCGTAGGCCGGAAGCGGAAGCCCGGCAGCGACCAGCGCGCGGCACGCCTCGGCGGCGCGGCGGAACCCCTCGGCCAGCGCCTCGGTGTTCGCCCGCTCGAAGTTGTAGGCGGAGAATTGCCGTTCGTTCGCGCGGAAGACATCGCCATAGGTCAGCCCCTCGCGGTTGAAGGGCAGGTCATAGACATTGTCGACGCCGAGGATGTACATGGCCAGCCGCTCGAGCCCGTAGGTGATCTCGCCCGAGACGGGCGCGCAGTCATGGCCGCCGACCTGCTGGAAATAGGTGAACTGCGTCACTTCCATGCCGTTCACCCAGACTTCCCAGCCCAGGCCCCAGGCGCCGAGCGTCGGGCTTTCCCAGTCATCCTCGACGAAGCGGATGTCATTGACCGACGGGTCGATCCCGATCGCGATCAGGCTGTCCAGATAAAGCTCGAGGATGTCGTCGGGCGAGGGCTTCAGGATCACCTGATACTGGTAATAGTGCTGGAGCCGGTTGGGGTTGTCGCCATAGCGGCCGTCGCCGGGTCGGCGGCTGGGCTGGACATAGGCGGCCTTCCAGGGCTTCGGCCCGAGCGCGCGCAGCGTGGTCGCCGGATGAAAGGTGCCGGCGCCCATTTCCATGTCATAGGGCTGGAGGATGGCGCAGCCGCGCGCGGCCCAATAGGCCTGAAGGGCAAGGATGATGTCCTGGAAGCTCTGGGGCCGGTCGGTCACGGGGGGCGGGCTTAGCGGCTGCACGCCCGCGGGGAAAGGCCCTCAGGCGGCGCGCGCCACCTCGACCGGCGTGCCGTTGAGCGCAGCGTTGCCCGACAGCGGATCCACACGGTCGCGCCGGGTGAGGTCGTTGATGGAGACGCCGGGCCGCGTGGCGGCGACCGACAGGCGGGTGCCCGGCCGGTCATGCCCCCAGCCGTGCGGCAGGCTGACCGTGCCGGGCATGATCGAATCCGTCACCTCGGCCGGCACGGTGACGGCCCCGGTGCCGCTGGTAACGGTGACGGCATCGCCATCGGCAATGCCGCGCGCGGCGGCATCCTCGGGATGGATCAGGAGGATGCAGCGTTCGGGGCCCTTCAAGAGCCGCTTCGAATTGTGCAGCCAGCTGTTGTTGGAGCGGATGTGGCGGCGGCCGATCAGCAGCAGCCCTTCGGGCCGGCCCTCGGCGAGGCGGGCCGCGAGCCGGTCAAGCTCGGCCAGAATCGCTTCGGGCCAGCAGCGGATGCGCCGGTCGGGCGTGCGCAGGCGGCCGGGCAGCCGCCCGCCCTCAAGCGGGCCGAGATCGATGCCGTGGGGCGCGCGCTCGAGTTCGGCAAGCGTCAGCCCGTGGCTCGAGTTGCGGAGCATGGCGTCCAGCGTGTCGCGCGGGTGGCGGATGGCGGGCGCCGGCTGGCCCTGGGCGGCGAGCAGCGCGGCGGCAAGGCCGGCGACGATTTCCCAGTCGTCCTTCTCGCCCGGCACCATCGGCCGGCTGGGCGAGCTGTATTTCGCATAGTTGCGCACCGCGATCGCACCCAGCAGCAGCGGATAGTGATCCTTCGCGAGCGGCCCGCACGGTGGCAGGATGTAATGGGCGTGGCGGCTCGTTTCCGTCACATACATGTCGACCGAGACCATGAGGTCGAGCCCCGCGAGCGCGGAATCGAGCGCGGCGCCGTCGGGGCAGGAGAGCACGGGGTTGCCGGCGACCGTCACGAGCGCGCGGACCTGGCCCTCGCCGGGGATCGTCATCTCCTCGGCCATGGTGACGACCGGAAGCTCGGACATGATTTCGGGAAGGCCCGAGACGCGCGAGCGGAAGCGGCTCCAGCTGCCCGCGCCCGCCTGGGCCACGACATCGACCCCCGGAGTCGAGAACATGAGCCCGCCCTCGCGGTCGAGATTGCCGGTCGCGATGTTGAGGATCTGGATCAGCCAGTGGTTCAGGCTTCCGAACTCGGCCGTCGAGACGCCGATCCGGCCGTAGACGATGGCCGGGCCGCCTTGCGCCAGGCGCCCGGCCAGCGCGCGGATGTCGGCCGGGGCCACGCCGCACCAGCCGGCAAGCTCGGCCGGCGCGAAGCGGCGAAGGGCATCGAGCGCATCGCCGAAGCCGTCGAGCATCGGTTCGAGGCGACCGGGGCGGATGGCGCCGAGCCGGTCCAGCTCGAGGAGGAGCGCGACGAGGAACGCCGGGTCCGTGCCGGGGCGGATGAAGAGGTGGGTGTCGGCCACCGCCGCAGTCTCGGTGCGGCGGGGATCGACGACGATCAGCCGCCCGCCGCGGGCCCTGAGCGCGGCGAGGCGCTGGCGAACGCCCGGCACCGTCCAGACGCTGCCGTTGGAGGCCAGCGGGTTGCCGCCGACGATGAGCATGGTTTCGGTGCGGTCGATGTCGGGAATGGGGAACAGCGCATTGTGGCCGAACAGCCAATACTGGACGAGCTGGTGCGGGATCTGGTCGACGGTGGAGGCCGACCAGACGAAGCGGGTGCCCAGCGCGCGCTTCAGATGGCCGATGACGGTGCCGACGGCATAGTTGTGGGCCGTCGGATTGCCGACATAGAGGCCGCCGGCACCGCCGGCGGCGCGCACGGCGGCGAAGCGCCGGCCGATGTCGGCGAACGCCGCGTCCCAGCTGACCGGTTCCCAGCCGGCACCCACGCGCCGGACCGGCGTGCGCAGCCGATCAGGGTCGGCCTCGATGTCGGCGATCGCAGTGGCCTTGGGGCAGATGTGGCCGCGCGAGAGCACATCGTCAGGATCGCCGCGGATCGAGCGGACGCCTTCGCCCTCGAACTCGACAAGGATGCCGCAATTGGCCTCGCAGATGTGGCAGGTGCGCGTTGCCAGCCGGGTCATCGCATCTCCCCTCCCCCCGCCCAGCGGCCTACATGGTCCGCAGGCGGGAGACCAGTCGGGGAGAGACCATGCATCCGTTCCACCACGCGGAAAAGACACCAGAAAAGCCAGCCCTCATCATGGCCAACACAGGGCTTCGGCTGAGCTATGCCGAGCTCGAGGCGCGATCGAACCGGATGGCGCAGCTGTTCCGGGCCTGCGGGCTGCAACGCGGGGACGTCGTCGCCATCTTCCTTGAGAATCACATCGATTTCCTGCCGCTGTGCTGGGGGGCGCAGCGCGCGGGCCTGATCTACACCTGCATCTCGACCAAGCTGACGGCCGACGAGGCGGGCTATATCGTCTCCGACTGCGGCGCGAAGCTGCTGGTGGCGGGCGCAAGCCTGGGCGGGGTTGCGAGCGCGCTGCCGGCGGTGCCCCACCGCTTCTCGGTGGGGGGTGACATTCCGGGCTTCGGGCCGCTCGACGACGCGCTCGCCGGAATGCCGCCAACACGGATCGCCGACGAGAGCCCGGGGCGCGACATGCTCTATTCCAGCGGCACCACCGGCCGGCCGAAGGGCGTGATCGGCCCGCTGCCCGAAGGGCCGATCGACTCGCCCAACGCGCTGCTGATGCTGGTGGCCCACCTCTACGGCTTCGGGCCGGACACCATCTATCTCTCGCCGGCGCCGCTCTATCATGCCGCGCCGCTTCGCTACTGCATCGCCGTGCACCAGTTCGGCGGCACCGTCATCGTGATGGAGAAGTTCGACCCCGAACGCTATCTCGAGCTGATCGAGGAACATCGCGTCACCCACAGCCAGGTGGTGCCGACCATGTTCGTTCGCCTTCTGAAGCTGCCCGAGGCGGTGCGGACACGCCATGACCTCTCCAGCCTGAAGGCGGTGATCCATGCCGCCGCGCCCTGCCCGATCGAGGTGAAGGAGCGGATGATCGACTGGTTCGGGGAAAAGATCTTCGAATATTATTCCGCGACCGAGGGCGCCGGGTTCACGGCCATCTCGCCGCAGGAGTGGCTGCGGAAGAAGGGCTCGGTCGGCAAGTCGCTGCTGGGCGAGATCCGGATCCTGGACGAAGCCGGGAACCGGCTGCCGCCGGGGCGGGAGGGCCGCATCTTCTTCCACGGCGGCCCACCGGTTGCCTATCACAACGCACCTGAGAAGACGGCGGAAGTGACGGGCGAGCATGGCGCCACCTTCGGCGACATCGGCTATGTGGACGAGGAGGGCTATCTCTTCCTCACCGACCGGGCGAGCTACATGATCATCTCGGGCGGCGTGAACGTCTATCCGCAGGAGACGGAGAATGTCCTCATCATGCACGAGAAGGTGGCGGATGTGGCCGTCATCGGCGTGCCGCACGAGGAGCTGGGCGAGGAAGTGAAGGCGATCGTCCAGCCACGAGACTGGGCCGATGCCGGCCCCGAGCTGGCCGCCGAGCTGATGGCCTTTGCGCGCACGCGCCTGTCACCGGTGAAATGCCCGCGCTCGATCGATTTCGACCCGGCGCTTCCCCGGCACGACACAGGCAAACTCTACAAGCGGCTGCTGAAGGACCGCTATCGGGCGCAGGCACGGGCCGTGGCGACAGGCGGCTGATGCGCTGGCTGATCCTGCTGCTCGCGGCCCTGCTGTGGCCGACGCTGGCGCCTGCCGCCGAGCGGCCACCGCTGAAGCCGGCGCTGTGGGAGGTGACCGACGGGCGGTCGCGGGCGATCCTGTTCGGCACCGTCCACAGCCTGCCGCGCGGCGTGGACTGGTTCCGGCCGCATGTGGTGGCCGCACTCGACGGCGCCGACCAGCTGGTGCTGGAAACGCTGGTGCCCGACCAGCCCAACGCCATGCTGCCCACCATCATGCGCCTGGCCCGGCTACCGGCGCCGCGGCCGGTGACAGAGCGGGTTCCGCCCGAGTGGCAGCCCATGCTCAACCGCGCGATCGAGCGGCTGAAGCCGGGCCCGCTCGACTGGTACAAGACCTGGTTCGTGGCGCTGACGCTGACCAACCTGCAGGCCGCCAGCGACGGCTTCGATCCGCGAATCGGGGTGGAGGCGGTGCTGTCCGAGCGGGCGCGCCTCAGGAACATCCCCGTGGAGGCGCTGGAAACGCCCGAGGAACAGCTGATCCTGTTCGATGCGCTGTCGGAAGCCGACCAGCAGCAGGCGCTGCTGGCAACCCTGGAGCAGCTGGATGGCGCGAAGCCGCGCATGCAGGGCATCATCGCCGACTGGCTGGCCGGCGACGCGGACGCGCTGGCCGCCAAGATCAACGCCGATTTCCAGCGCTCGCCGATGCTGCGGCAGATGCTGGTCGAGGACCGCAACGCCCGCTTCGCCGCCTGGGTACAGAAGCAGCTGAAGGCGAAGCCGGGCCAGACCCTGTTCGTGGCGGTCGGCGCCGGCCATCTGGCGGGCGCGCGAAGCATGCAGGCGGAGCTGGAGAAGCGCGGGCTCAAGGTTCGGCAGCTTCTGGAGGATCCGCCACCGCGCCAGCGCCGGCGGCGCTGAACGGACACACGCCAGCGCCGGCGCTGATGCTCAGCGGGGGTGCTGAATCAGCAGGCGGCGGGCGCGGGCGGCGAGCGCTTCCTCCGACGCATTGAAGCGGCTGACGGCGCCCGGCCGCGGCTTCTCGGCCGAGCCGGTCATCGCCCAGGCCATGACGGCGCCGGAGCGCGGATCGATGACGAGCGCCGAGAACAGGCCATAAGCCTCCCCCAGATGACCGCAGCCGGTCATGGCCGCAGGCGCTGTCGGCTGGTCGCCGCCGGGCCGGCCATCGCCCGAGAAGCAGTGCAGCCCGCCGGCTGACCAGAAGCGCATGAGGCGGGTGTCGGTCTCCGCGCCGTCGCCGCCGGCCTTGACCGGCAGGGCCCGGAACAGCTCGGCCCGGGCGCGCGGCGACAGGAAGCGCCCCTCGTTCACGAGCAGCGCCTGGCCGAGGCGGGCCAGTTCGGCGACCGAGACCCGCAAGCCCCCCTGCGGGCCGAACAGCCCGCCATTGGTGCCGGGCGCGTAGCCGGCGAGGTCGCAGGCCGCTCCTTCGGCCCGGCGCACCGGGCAGCCGCCGGCCGGCCGCTCGTAATCGACCTGGGCGACCCAGGGGCCTTCAGGCGCCCATGTCTCGCCGAAGTCCGTCGACTTGCGGTAGAGGACGGCCCCGGCCTCCGCATGGCCCTCGGGACAGCTCGACCAGTTGAAGCAGGCACGGATGCCGAGCGGCGCGAACACCAGCGCCTGCATCGCCCGGTCGAACCGCTCGCCCGTCTTCGCCTCGACGATCTCGGCGAGGATCGCGCTGTTGAGGTTGGAATAGTCGAAGGCGGTGCCGGGCGCGGCCGGCGACCAGCTTCGGGGGGTCAGCGTGTCGCGAAGCCGCTGCCCCAGCGTGCCGCCATAGCCGCCGGCATCCGAGAGGCTGGATTCGTGGCGCAGCAGCTGGCGGATGGTGACTGGCGTATCGGGATGGGCGGGGTTGCGAAGCGCCCAGCCGAGGTGGTGGGAGGCATCGTCGTCGAGCGCGAGCACGCCCCGGTCGGCCAGGCGATGGAGGGCGAGCGCCAGCGCCAGCTTGGAGATGGAAGCGATCCGAACCGGGGTCTCGGCCGTCATCGGCCGCAGCGCCTGGCCCTCGGGGGTAAGTTCGGCCGCACCCGCCGCGTCGGTCGACAGCGGCCCGCGCGCCCGCGCGGCGGCGACCGCATAGCCAGAGAGCATCACCTCGCCGGCAACCGGCAGGTCCGTGGCAACAGCGCCGGACGCCGACAGCAGGAGAAGGGCTGCGGCCGCATCCCGGACGCGCCGGGCCAGGGACAGGCCCCGACGCTCAGGCGGCCAGGGGCGCCGCATCGAGGCACCAGGGCGACAGGCGCTCGCGCACCTCGCCCGCCGTCAGGCCGAAGTCGGCGAGATTGTAGCGGTGGCGCTGGTAGCCATGCTCGGCCGCGGCGCGCGCGACATAGGCCGACATGCGGGCGCGGACATCGCCCGTCAGCTCGCGGCCGAGGAAGGCATAGACGCGCGCCATGGCCCCCGCCCAGTCGGCGTTCATCTCGTCGAAGCCGATGTCGAGCTGGAGGCGGGCCGGGATGGTCGGACGCACGCGGTCGAGCCGGTGCAGGCGCAGCTCCGTCTTGCGCAGCCATTCGCGGCCGACCCAGTGGGCGTCCACCTCGTCCGACTGGATGACCATCTGGTTCCAGGCGAGGCTCGCCGAGGACGCGACCAGGCTGACGGGATCGCGGTGCAGGAAGAGGAGGCGCGCATCCGGGAAGACGGCATGCAGCGCCGCCAGATCCTGGGTGTGCTGGGGCGTCTTCAGGACGAACGGCCGGGCCGGGTCGCGGCCCGAAAACCAGCAGAGGAGCTGGAGCAGCGCCTTGAGGCGGGCATAGGCCGGAGTCTGGTCGGTCGCCTCGCAATGGGCGACGAAGCGGGGCACGCGCCGCTGCGCCTCGATCATGGCCGACGACAGCGACTGGTCGAGAAGGCCCAGCTCCTCGTCCACCTCGGTGGGGCCGGTCGGGTGCACCTCGAGGATGGCGGGGTTGATGGAAGCGAGCAGGCGGACCATGCGGCCGACCTGGGCAATGCGCGGATCGGGCCGGCCGGCCGCACGCGCCGCAAACGAGCGCGGGCCGGGCACCGGGCACTGCGCTTCCCACAGCGGCAGGGCGTTGAAGGCGGGGTCGCAGGCAAGCAGCCGCTGCAGCCGCGTGGTGCCCGAGCGCATGGAGCCGACGACGACGATGGGCGGCGCCAGCTCGATCGCGGCGATCCCGGGATGCGCGTCAAGCAGGGCCTGGTGCCACAGCCGCTCCTTCATCACCTTCAGGATCGAGCCATGGGCGACCAGACGTCCGAAGTCCGTCAGCCGCGCCTCGTGATGAAGCGACGGCAGCAGGGCCTGAAGCTGGGCCTCGAAGAAGGCCCGCCCCAGCGTGTCGCGCGTGAGGCCCGTGTCCTTCTCGGCGAGGTGGCGAAGGCGCTCGGGGCAGAGGTCGGCCGGCGGCAGAAGGCCGCTCGACCAGGCGGATTTCAAGGAGCGCATCATGAACTTCAGGTGCAGCGGCCGGAAGCGGCTGACAGGCGGAAGGCCATGATTGTCCATGATGTCGCCGGCTGTTACGGGCGGAACCCGGCAAAGAAAAGGCGGGAGGATGATTTGCGGAGAGCTGTTGCAATCCTGGCACTGGCCCTGCTCGCCGCCGGCTGCGCGACCAGCCGGGAAGCACAGGTGCGACGCGCGCTGACGGATGCCGGCCTGCCGCCTTCGGTTTCAGCCTGCATGGCCGAACCGCTGGCGCGCGACCTGTCCGCCCGGCAGTTGCAGTCGCTCGCGCGGGTGGGGCGAAGCCTTGCGGGCAAGGGCGGCAAGCTCACCGAAGGCCAGGTGCTCGACATGCTTCGCCGCGACCTTGACCCCGAGACGGTGGGCGTGGTGGTCAGGGCCGGTATCGGCTGCATCGTGCGGGGATAGGGGGCCGCCACCCGCAGGCCGTGGCCGCCGCCCTGTCAGTGCGCCAGGGCCTTCACGATCTCGTCGGTCATCTTCTTGGCGTCGCCCAGCAGCATCATGGTGTTGTCCATGTAGAAGACATCATTGTCGACGCCGGCATAGCCGACGCCGCCCATCGAGCGCTTCACGAACAGCACCGTCTTGGCCTTCCACACCTCGAGCACGGGCATGCCGTAGATGGGGCTGGTCCTGTCGGTCTGGGCTGCCGGGTTGGTGACATCATTGGCGCCGATCACGAAGGCGACATCGGCCTGTGCGAATTCGTTGTTGATGTCCTCCAGCTCGAACACCTCGTCGTAGGGCACGTTCGCTTCGGCCAGCAGCACATTCATGTGGCCGGGCATCCGGCCGGCGACGGGGTGGATGGCATATTTCACCTCCACCCCCTCCTTCTTGAGGCTGTCGGCCATTTCCCGAAGCGTGTGCTGCGCCTGCGAGACGGCCATGCCATAGCCGGGCACGATGATGACCTTCTCGGCGTTCTTCAGGATGAAGCCGGCGTCGTCGGCGCTGCCGCGCTTCCAGGGGCGATCCGCCTTGGCGGCGCCGCCGGCAACCGCGGCATCGGTTCCGAAGCCGCCGGCGATCACCGAGACGAAGCTGCGGTTCATCGCCCGGCACATGATGTAGCTGAGGATCGCACCCGACGAGCCGACGAGCGCGCCGGTGATGATCATGGCCGTGTTCTGGAGCACGAAGCCCATGGCGGCGGCCGCCCAGCCCGAATAGCTGTTCAGCATCGAGACGACGACGGGCATGTCGGCGCCGCCGATCGGGATGATGAGGAGGAAGCCGACGATGAAGGCGAGCGCCATGATCACCCACAGCAGCGTGCCGTCGCCGAGCGCGGCTGCCGGCGAGGTGGCGAAGACCCCGACGAAGATGAGAATGAGCGCAAGCGTGCCGAGGTTGATGACATGCCGCGCCGGCAGCAGGATGGGCGCGCCCGACATGTTGCCATTGAGCTTCAGGAAGGCGATCACCGAGCCGGAGAAGGTGATGGCGCCGATCGCTGCCCCCAGCGACATTTCCACCCGCGAGGCGAGGAAGATTCGCCCGGCGTCATCGAGCAGGCCGAAAGCGGACGGATTGATGTAAGCCGCACCCGCCACCGCCACGGCGGCAAGACCCACCAGGCTGTGGAAGGCGGCGACCAGCTGCGGCATCGCCGTCATGGCAATCCGCTGGGCGACCAGCCAGCCGATGGCGCCGCCGATGGCGATGGCAACGCCGATCTCGGCGATGTTCGCAAGGCTGTGGGTGACGAGCGTGGTCACGACCGCGATCAGCATCCCGGCCATGCCGAAGCGGTTGCCGGCCCGGCTGGTCTCGGGGCTGGAAAGCCCGCGCAGCGCCAGGATGAAGAAGACCCCGGCGACGAGATAGGCAATCAGCGCCCAGGCGGGCGTGGCAGAATGGTCCATGGCCGCGAGCCCCCCTTAGCCCTTCTTCTCTTTCTTCCGGTACATGGCGAGCATCCGCTCGGTGACGGCGAAGCCCCCGAAGATGTTGACGGACGCCATCACGACCGCGGCCAGCCCCAGCCATTTCGCAGCGCCGCCCAGGCTTTCGGCCGAGGCAATGAGCGCGCCGACGATGATGACCGACGAGATGGCGTTGGTGACCGACATCAGCGGCGTGTGCAGCGCCGGCGTGACCGACCAGACGACATAGTAGCCCACGAAGCAGGCCAGCACGAAGATGGTGAGGATGGTGATGAAGTCCATGGGTGCGGTCCTTCAGCCGTTCAGCGCCGGATGGACGATGGCGCCATCCTTCGTCACGCGGATGGCGCTCACGATCTCGTCCTCGTCGGGAAGCTTCAGCGCCTTCGATTCCCTGTCCCAGAAGGTCTGGACGAAGGTCAGCAGGTTGCGCGCGAACAGCGCCGAGGCGTCGGCGGCGAGCCGGCTGGGGTAATTGGAAAAGCCGAGGATGGTGACTCCATTGTCGGTCACCACCCGCTCGTCCGCCCTCGAGCCCTCGACATTGCCCCCCTGGCTAACGCTCATGTCGACGATGACGGAACCGGGCTTCATGGTGGCGACCTGGGCCGCGCTCACCAGCCGCGGGGCCGGGCGGCCGGGGATCAGCGCCGTCGTGATCACGATGTCCTGTTTCGCGATTGTCTCGGAGACGAGGGCCGCCTGCTTGGCCTTGTAGGCGTCCGACATTTCCTTCGCATAGCCGCCTGCGGTTTCGGCCGCCTTCGTCTCCTCATCCTCGATGAAGATGGGCTTGCCGCCAAGCGACAGGATCTGCTCCTTGGTGGCGAGCCGGACATCGGTCGCCGAGACGACGGCGCCCAGGCGGCGGGCGGTGGCGATCGCCTGCAGCCCCGCCACCCCCACCCCCATCACGAAGACGCGGGCGGCCGGAATGGTGCCGGCCGCCGTCATCATCATCGGGAAGGCCCGGCCATAGGCCTCGGCGGCATCGATCACCGCCTTGTAGCCGGCGAGATTGGCCTGGGAGGAGAGGATGTCCATCGACTGCGCGCGGGTGATCCGGGGCATGAACTCCATGGCCAGCGCTTCGACCCCGGCCCTCGCATAGGCTTCCAGCCGGTCGCGCTGCTGCCAGGGGTTGAGGCTGGCCGCGAGCCGGGCACCGGCCGGCAGGCCGTCGGCGTCCGGCCCCTGGACGCCGAGGATGAGCCCGGCGTCCGCGAGCACCTCGTGACGCGGCCCCACACGCGCGCCGGCGGCGGCATAGTCACCGTCGGCAATGTTGGCGCCCTGCCCGGCGGCGGATTCGACCGCGACATCCGCGCCCAGCGCGATCAGCTTCCTCACCGTTTCCGGGGTCGCTGCAACACGGCGCTCGCCGGCGGCCGTTTCGGCCAGAACCGCAATCTTCATGGGGAAGCCTTCCCGGCCCGCTGTTCGACTGGATCAGACGAGGAAGATCGCCATGCCGATCAGCACCAGGGCGATCAGCACGATCGACCATTTGGTGATCGACAGGAATCCTTCATAGACCGTCTTCTGTTCAGGACCCACCTTGTCCAGTTCGGACATCAACCCCTCGCTCGCTGATGGAAACCCGGCCGTCGCTTTGCCGCGCGGCGGCGGGCTTGGCAATGTCGCAACTGATAGCCGGTCTGTCAGCGGTCATAACCCGGCTTCAGCCAGCGCCGCCGACTGGCGGGCGGCGACCGCCTCGACGCTGAAATCATCCATCAGCTGCCGGAACAGCCGGTGCCAGTTGAGTTCGGCGCCGAGCTGGATGAAGACCCCCCCCAGCCCGATGGCGGCCCGGTCCATGAACACGAACTCCGCCGGGATGGTGACGCTGCCCAGCTTCTTCAGCTCCTGGTGGACGCGATAGGCGGTTGCCCGGCCATATTCCCCGGGGCGGCCGTCGAGGTCGATGGGGCGAACCCGGTCATCGAGCAGCGGGCCATAGAGGAAGCGCGCCCAGATCAGCAGCACGTCGCGGATCTCGCGGGTGAGGCCCCTGAAGCCCCACATCTCGAAGGCGTGGGCGGCACGGTCGTCGTCGTCGGCCTCGATCGCGCGGTAGAGTTCATTGACGCCCTGGATGAAGGCTGGCGGGAAGATCCGGACGCAGCCGAAGTCGAGCAGGTTGACGACGGCGCGGTCGGCATCGGCAGCGGCGACGGTGTAATTGCCCAGATGCGGATCGCCGTGGATTACCCCGACGCGGTAGAAGGGGCGATACCAGGCGAGGAACAGCGCCTCGGCGATGCGGTTCCGCACCTCGGCCGGAGCGTCGCGCCAGTCGAGCAGGCGCGTGCCGTCGAGCCATTCCATGGTGAGCAGGCGCGGCGTCGACAGCTCGGGGATGGGGCGGGGCACGCGCACATGCGCCTCGCCGGCGAGCATCTGGCGGTAGAGCAGCAGATGTTTCAGCTCGCGGGCATAATCCAGTTCCTCGCGCAGACGGGCGGCGAGCTCGTCGCGGATCTCCGACGTGTCGATCGAGCCATCGACCCGCCGGAACAGCGCCAGCATCAGGTCGAGCTGGCCGAGATCGGCTTCGACGGCCGAGGCCATGTCGGGATATTGCAGCTTCACGGCAACCGTCTCGCCGCCGGGAAGAGTGGCCTTGTGCACCTGCCCCAGCGAAGCGGCCGACACCGCCTCGGGGGTGAAATCGACGAAGCGCGACCGCCAGTCGGGCCCCAGTTCGCCGGCCATGCGGCGGCGCACGAACCCCTGCCCCATGGGTGGCGCATTGGCCTGAAGCTCGGAGAGCTGGCGCGCGAACTCGGGCGGAACGGCGTCGGGGATGTTGCCGAGGATCTGCGCCAGCTTCATGAGCGGGCCCTTGAGCTCGCCCAGGACGCGCTTCAGCTCGGCGGCGTTGCGCGGATCGTCGAGCGGCCGGCCGCCGGCACGCGCCGCCGCCGCCCCGGCCGCAAAGCCGCCGAGATTGACCCCGACCTTCGCGACCCGGGCGAGGCGCCCGCCGAATGTGGACTGCTCCGCCATGCCGATGACCTAGGCGCGGATTGGCGCCAGCGCCAGTGCGGCGGGGAAGCGCAAGCTCAGTGCGGAATCCCGGCCCAGACTCGACGGTAGCTCAGCCAGGCAAGCACCGTCAGGATGGCGAGGAAGATCATCGTCGCCACGCCGGCCTGGCGGCGGCGCTCCAGCTCCGGCTCGGCCGCCCAGCGCAGGAAGGCGGTGACATCGCGCGCCATCTGCTCGGTGGTGGCCTGCGTGCCATCGACATACTCCACCTGACCGTCATTGAGCGGCCGCGCCATGGCGATGTTGACCGAGTGGAAATAGGGGTTGAAGTGCAGGCCGACGGGCACTTCGTGGCCGGCTGGCACCGGCCGGTCGTAGCCGGTCAGCAGCGAGTAGAGATAGGACTCCCCATTCTTGCGGGCCTTCACGATCAGGCTGAGATCGGGGGGATAGGCATTGTTGTTGGCCAGCCGCGCCACCGTCTCGTTGGGGAAGGGACTGGGCCAGCGATCGGCGGGCAGCGCCGGCCGGGTGGTAGCTTCGCCGGTCTGCGGATCGATCGCCGGCACTTCCTTCGATGCGGCGATCGCCTTCACCTCGGCTTCGGTGAAACCGATCTCCGCGAGATTGCGGAAGGCGATATATTCAAGCCCGTGGCAGGCCGAGCAGACTTCCTTGTAAACCTGGAAGCCGCGCTGCAGCTGGGCGCGATCGAAGGTGCCGAACACGCCCAGCCCGAGCGGACCATTGTGGGCAAACTGCGGATCGCGCGGCTCCAGGTGCAGCTTCTTGATCGGATCCTCGAACGCGGCATCGCGCGGGACGACGGCCGCGACCAGCAGGGCGAGCACGAAGACAATGCCGGCGGCAAAGCCGATGAAACGGACCATGGCAGTCTAAACCCTTATTCGGCTGGCGCGGGGACGGCCCCCGCCGGAACGGCACCGCCACGCGTCTCCCGGGCCGCCTGCTTCGCAAACACGCTTTCCGCAATGCTGTTGGGCAGGGGCAGCGGCTTCTCCACGAAGGACAGGATCGGCATGATGATGAGGAAATGCGCGAAATAATAGGCCGTGGCGAGCTGGCCGATCCGCACATAGGGCTCCTCGGCCGGCATCGCGCCCACCCAGCCGAGCACGAACATCACGGCCACCAGCACCCAGAAGAAGATCCGGTAGAGGGGACGGTAGGTCGCCGACTTGACCCGGCTGGTGTCGAGCCAGGGCAGGAAGAACAGGAGGATGATCGACGCGAACATCGCGATCACACCCCACAGCTTGGCCGGGATCCACAGGAAGTCGATCGTGAAGGCCCTGAGGATGGCGTAGAAGGGCAGCAGATACCATTCAGGCACGATATGCGCCGGCGTGGAGAGTGGGTCGGCCGGAATGTAATTGTCCGGATGGCCGAGCGCATTGGGCATGAAGAAGACGAACGCCGAGAAAAACATCAGGAAGATGCAGATACCCACGAAATCCTTGGCAGTGAAATAGGGGTGGAAGGGCAGCGTATCCTGCGGACCCTGCACCTCGACGCCGGTCGGATTGGTGGAGCCCGGGATGTGCAGCGCCCAGATCTTCAGAATCACCACGCCGAGGATGACGAACGGCAGCAGATAGTGGAGCGAGAAGAAGCGGGTGATCGTCGCATTGTCAGGGGCGAAGCCGCCGACGAGCCACATGCGGATCGATTCGCCCACCAGCGGGATCGCCGAGAAGAGCGAGGTGATGACCTGCGCGCCCCAGAAGCTCATCTGACCCCAGGGCAGCACATAGCCCATGAAGGCGGTTGCCATCATCAGCAGCAGGATGACGACGCCCAGCATCCAGACGATCTCGCGCGGGGCCTTGTAGCTGCCATAGTAGAGGCCACGGAAGATGTGGAAATAGACGACGATGAAGAAGAAGCTGGCCCCGTTCATGTGCATGTAACGGATGAGCCAGCCCGAATTCACGTCCCGCATGATGTGTTCAATCGAATCGAACGCGGTCGTGATGTGCGCGGAATAGTGCATGGCGAGCACGATGCCGGTGATGATCTGGATCATCAGCGCCAGGCCCGCGAGCACGCCGAAATTGTACATGTAGTTGATGTTGCGCGGCACCGGATAACCGCCGCCGACACTGTTCCAGACCAGCCGCGGCACGGGCAGGCGGCTGTCGATCCAGCGCATCAGGCCGGACTTGGGTTCATAAGGCTGGGCCCAGGGAAAGCTCATGATGTCACCCGATCTCGATCAGCGTGTCGGACTTGAACACATAGGGCGGGACTTCGAGGTTGGTCGGCGCCGGGCCGCGGCGGATGCGCGCGGCCGTGTCATAGTGGGAGCCGTGACAGGGGCAGAAATAGCCGCCGAAATCCCCCTTGTTCTCCCCCTCGGCGGCGCCGAGCGGCACGCAGCCGAGATGGGTGCAGACCCCGAGCGTGACCAGCCAGTTCGTCTTTCCCGGCTTGGTGCGGTCGGCCAGCGTTTCGGGATCGCGAAGCGCCGAAAGGGGCACGCGGTTCGCCTCGGCGATCTCGGCCTGGGTCAGGTTGCGAACGAACACCGGCTTGGACTGCCAGATGGCCTTGATCGCCTGCCCCGGCTGGACGGCGCCGATGTCGATCTCGGTGGTGGCGAGCGCGCGCACATCAGCCGACGGATTCATCTGGTTGATGAGGGGCCAGGCGACGGCCGCCGCGCCGACGCCCGCGAACGACAGCGTCGCGACATGGATGAAATCCCGCCGGCGGACGCCGTCCCCGATCATGTCTGGCGTGGTCGTGTCGGGCGAGGTGGCCATCGAACATCCCTGACTGCTGAAGCCTGTCGCCCTTAGCCGCCCCGGTGGCAGGCCATCAATGGGCAAATTCGGCGCAGCTTGCGTGCCGCGCGCCCCCTGCTAGGGCCCGGGGCGTGGCTGCCCACCCGCTTGATTCGCCGGCCCCGCTCGCCGACTGCCGCCCCATCCGGCGGCTGCTTGTCTTCTGCGGATCCAGAAGCGGTGTCGACCCGCGCCACGCCGCCCTTGCCGCCGAGGTGGGGCGGCTGCTGGCGGCGCGTGGCGTCGGGCTGGTCTATGGTGGCGGCGCGCTGGGGCTGATGGGCGAGATCGGCCGCGCGACGCTTGCCGGCGGCGGCCGCGCCGAAGGCGTGATCCCGCGCTTCCTGAAGGACTGGGAAGTGGCCGAGCCACGCTGCCGGGACATGACGGTGGTGGACAACCTGCATACGCGCAAGGCCGTCATGTTCGAACGCGCGGACGCGGTGCTGGCGCTGCCGGGCGGGATCGGCACGCTCGACGAGCTGGTCGAAATCCTGTCCTGGCGCAACCTCAGGCTGCACGCCAAGCCGGTGTGGCTGATGGGCGACGGGGACTTCTGGGCACCCTTCCTGGCGCTTCTCCGGCACCTAGTCGACCATGGTTTCGCCGGCCGCGACGTGACAGCGTCAATCGAGACCCTGCCCGGCCCGGCCGCGCTTGCCGCCCGCCTCTCGCCCCCCTAAGGACGGCCGCGCATCATTCGACCACGACCAACAGACCCGAGGCGGCATGACCAAGATCAAGGTGAAGGGCCCCGTCGTCGAGCTGGACGGCGACGAGATGACCCGCATCATCTGGGCGTGGATCCGCGAGAAGCTGATCCTGCCCTATCTCGACATCGACCTGCGCTATTTCGACCTCGGGATCGAGAATCGCGACGCCACCGACGACCGGGTGACGGTGGAAGCCGCCAACGCCATCCGCGAACATGGCGTCGGCGTGAAATGCGCGACCATCACGCCCGACGAGGCCCGGGTCGAGGAGTTCGGCCTGAAGCGGATGTGGAAGTCCCCCAACGGCACGATCCGGAACATCCTGGGCGGGGTGGTGTTCCGCGAGCCGATCGTGATCTCGAACGTGCCGCGGCTGGTGCCGGGCTGGACCGACCCGATCGTCGTCGGACGGCACGCCTTCGGCGACCAGTATCGCGCGACCGACTTCCGGGTGCCCGGCCCCGGCACGCTGACGCTCAGGTGGGTGAGCGAGGATGGCGTCGAGACGATCGATCAGGAGGTGTTCACCTTCCCCTCGGCCGGCGTCGCCATGGGGATGTACAACCTCGACGATTCCATCCGCGACTTCGCACGCGCCTGCCTGAACTATGGCCTGGCGCGCGAATGGCCCGTCTATCTCAGCACCAAGAACACCATCCTGAAGGCCTATGACGGCCGCTTCAAGGACCTGTTCCAGGAGGTTTACGACCGCGAGTTCAAGGCCGCCTACCAGAAGATTGGTATCGTCTATGAGCACCGCCTCATCGACGATCTGGTCGCCTCCGCGCTCAAATGGTCGGGCAAGTTCGTGTGGGCCTGCAAGAATTATGATGGCGACGTGCAGTCCGACATGGTGGCGCAGGGGTTCGGAAGCCTCGGCCTGATGACAAGCGTGCTGATGACTCCCGACGGCCGGACGGTGGAGGCCGAAGCCGCGCACGGCACCGTCACCCGCCACTACCGCCAGCACCAGCAGGGCAAGCAGACGTCCACCAACCCGATCGCCTCCATCTTCGCCTGGACGGGCGGCCTCAAGCATCGCGGCAAGCTCGACGGAACGCCCGAGGTGACCCGCTTTGCCGAGACGCTGGAGCGGGTGTGCATCGAGACGGTCGAATCCGGCAAGATGACCAAGGATCTGGCCCTGCTGATCGGCCCTGATCAGGCCTGGATGACGACGGAGATGTTCTTCGAGGCGATCGTCCAGAACCTCGAGACCGAGATGGGGCGGTGACCTTCAGGCGAAGAGCCAGCTGCCCAGCATCCGGCCAAACGGGAAGGTGAAGAAGCCGGCGACGAGCAGCGCGAAGATGATCAGCAGTCGCACGCGGATCCGGTGCGGCTCCACCTGGTGGCGGCGGGCGTTCAGGACCAGCCAGGGCACCTGCACCATCACCCAGGCCGACAGGATGTGAATGGGGCTCAAGCCCCCGTCCCGGATGTCGCGGATACCGAAGCTGACGGCAGCGGTCAGCAGCATGGCGATCGACCAGGCCCAGCCGGCGAGGCGGTGCGACCGGCCGCCCTTTCGGCCGAGCAACTGCACCGGCGTCAGCAGGAGGACCAGCGCCAGGCCTGCAAGATGCAGCCAGACATATGCCGAGGCTTCCGACCAGCGCGGCTCGCCACGAGCGATGGCCGCCGCCATGAACCCAAGCATGACGAGGGACAGGACAGCGAGAATCCGATCGGGCAGCAGACGATCGAGAAGGCGGGTTCGGGGTGCGGCGGCTGCCATCCGTCGCCTGTGAAGATGCGCTGCAGTGCCGTCAATCCGGCATCGGGCCGTCACGGCGGCGGATGAGCGGCAGGCCCATCACCAGGCCAGCGAGGAAGCCGCCGATGTGCGCCCAGATGGCGATGCCGCCGGTGCCGGGCAGGTTGAAGGCGATTCCGACCAGCAGCTGCAGCCCGATCCAGAGTGCCGCGTAGCGAAGCGCGCGCACCGCCTGTGCCGACAGGGCGATGCCGAGGACCCGGGCTGGCGCCTCGCGGTCGCGCGAGAAGACCAGCGCATAGGTGGCGAACACCGCCGAAATCGCCCCCGACGCGCCGACCACGGGCACGACCGAGGCCGGAGTCATGAAGGCCTGCGCGAGCCCGCCGGCGACTCCGCCGACAAGGAAGAGCAGCAGGAACCGCCAGGGGCCGACCAGCCATTCGACCTGGCGGCCGATCCAGGCGAGGAACAGCATGTTCATCGCCAGGTGAACCAGCCCGGCGTGCAGGAACTGGTGGGTGACGAGCGTCAGCGAGGGCGGAAGCGCGCCCGGTATTCCAATCACCGCCCCAGTCAGCCGGGCGGGCACGAGCCCGGCCGTGAGCGTCAGCGTCTGGTCGAAGCCGGGCCCCATCAGCAGGCCGCCGAACTGGAGGGCGACGCAGGCGATGACGAGCGTTCGCGTCGCCTGCGCGGGCGGCGGCCGCAGCGGCGGCTGGGGCTGTTCCACCGGCGACCGCGGGCCCGCGCCGGATCAGCGGAAGTCGATGGCGTCGATCAGGTAGCTGCGGTCGCCCGATGGCGTCACCACCTCCACCTCCTCGCCCTTGCGGCGCCCGATCAGCGCCCGGCCGACCGGCGAATTGTAGCTGATGCGGCCGCGCTTGGCATCCGCCTCCAGCTCGCCGACGATCTGGTAGGTGATGGGCTTGTCGGCTTCGTCGAGAAGCCGGACGGTGGCGCCGAACACCACCCTGTCACCCGACAGCGTGGTGGGATCGATCACCACGGCACGGGCGAGCTTGTCCTCCAGATCAGCGATCTGCGCCTCGATCTGGCCCTGCCGTTCCTTGGCGGCATGATATTCGGCATTCTCGGAGAGGTCGCCATGGGCGCGCGCTTCCTCGATCGCCTCGACATTCTCGGGCCGCTCGACCTCCTTCAGATGCTTGAGCTGCTGCACCAGGATCGCATGCCCCTCGGCCAGCATCGGAACCTTATCGATCGTTGCCATATCTGCCTTGCCTGGTTGAAGAAACCTGCCTGCCTCCGACAGGCCGGCGATCGGGCGAACATGCCGCCCAAGGATGCGCTGGCCATGAAGGAAGAAGCGACCGCCGAAAACGGCATGAAAGTGTAGGCGCTCGGGCAATGGCTTGCAAGGGCGGCCGGGATGACGCCCGGCCGGCTCAGTCAGCGTGATGGGCCTGGAGCGGCCGCACCCCCATGGGCCGCGCCTTCAGCGCCGCGATCGCCCGGACACTGGCATCCGAGGCCGCCGCGGTCGTGAAGATGGGGACCTTGCGGCTCCAGGCGGCCATCCGGATCGTTTCCGAATCCTTCAGGCTCTGCACCCCTTCGGTCGTGTTGAAGACGAGGGCGATGGTGCCGTCGGTGATGGCATCCACGATATGCGGCTGGCCTTCCAGAACCTTGTTGACCACCTCGACCGCTACCCCCTGCCCGGCGAGCCAGCGCGCCGTGCCGCGCGTGGCGACAAGCTCGAAGCCCATGTCGGCAAGGCCGCGCGCGGCGGCGAGGATCTGCGGCTTGTCGCTGTCCTTGACCGAGATGAACACCCGACCCGACATCGGCAGCACCGTGCCGGCGGCCAGCTGCGCCTTGGCAAAGGCCATGGCGAAGTCGGCGTCAATCCCCATCACCTCGCCGGTCGACTTCATTTCGGGGCTGAGGACGGGGTCGGTGCCGGGGAAGCGGGCGAAGGGGAAGACGGCTTCCTTGACCGACACATGGCCCCGACCCCGCGGCGCGAGGTCAAAGCCTGACAGCGGCTCGCCCGCCATCACCCGGGCAGCAATCTTCGCGAACGCCGGCCCGCGCGCCTTGGCGACGAAGGGAACGGTTCGGCTGGCGCGCGGATTGACCTCGATCAGATGGACCCTGCCGTCCTTGACGGCGAACTGGACGTTCATCAACCCGCGCACATCGAGCGCACGGGCGAGCACCGCCGTCTGCCGCTCGATCTCGGCGACGATGTCAGCCGGCAGGCTGTGGGGCGGCAGCACGCAGGCGCTGTCACCCGAGTGGACGCCCGCCTCCTCGATGTGCTGCATCACGCCGGCCACATGCACGCGATCGCCGTCGGCAAGGGCATCGACATCGACCTCGATCGCGTCCCTGAGATAGCGGTCGATGAGGACGGGGCTGTCGCCCGAGACCTTCACCGCGGTCTCGATATAGGCCTCGAGGCTGGCGGTCGTCTCGACGATCTCCATCGCGCGCCCGCCCAGCACATAGGAGGGGCGCATGAGGACGGGATAGCCGATGCGCTCGGCCACCGCGACCGCCTCCTCGCGGCTGCGCGCGATCCCGCCGGCCGGCTGGTTGAGGCCCAGTCGCTCGACGAGGGCGGCGAAGCGCTCGCGATCCTCGGCGAGATCGATGGCATCCGGGCTGGTGCCGAGGATGGGGATTCCGGCGGCCTCGAGGCGGCGGGCGAGCTTCAGCGGCGTCTGGCCGCCGAACTGGACGATGACGCCGATGAGCCTTCCGGCCGAGGCCTCGACATGGAGAAGCTCCAGCACGTCCTCGGGCGTCAGCGGCTCGAAATACAGGCGGTCGGAGGTGTCATAGTCGGTTGAGACGGTCTCGGGATTGCAGTTCACCATCACCGTCTCATAGCCGGCGTCGGCCAGCGCGAAGGCGGCGTGGCAGCAGCAATAGTCGAACTCGATCCCCTGGCCGATGCGGTTGGGCCCGCCGCCCAGGATGACGATCTTGGCGCGGTCCGAAGGTTCGGCCTCGCACTCGGTGCCCGCATAGGTCGAATACATGTAGGGGGTCTGCGCCTCGAACTCGGCCGCGCAGGTGTCGATCCGCTTGAAGACGGGCCGAAGCCCAAGCGCGTGGCGGCGGGCGCGGACATTGGCTTCCGGCAGGCGCGCGAGCGTGGCAAGGCGCGAATCGGAAAAGCCCATCGCCTTCAGCCGCCTGAGGCCCGCCGCATCGGCGGGCAGGCCCTGCTCGATGACGCGGGCCTCGGCAGCGATGATGTCGGCCAGCCGGTCGATGTACCACGGGTCGTATCGCGACACTCGGGCGACTTCGGAGGGGACAATGCCGACGCGCAGCGCGTGCGCGGCGACCAGCAGCCGGTCGGGCGTGCGCTTCGCCAGCGCGGCCAGGATCTCCCCCTTGCCGGCATGCGCCAGATGCTCGGGCTCGTCGAGGCCGGAAAGCCCCGTCTCGAGGCCGCGCAGCGCCTTCTGGAGCGATTCGGCGAACGAGCGGCCGATCGCCATCACTTCGCCGACCGACTTCATGGCGGTGCCGAGCGTCGGGTCGGCGCCCTTGAACTTCTCGAAGGCAAAGCGCGGGATCTTGGTGACGACATAGTCGATCGTCGGCTCGAAGCTGGCCGGGGTGACCCTGGTGATGTCGTTGGGCAGCTCGTCGAGCGTGTAGCCGACGGCCAGAAGCGCGGCCACCTTGGCGATCGGAAAGCCGGTCGCCTTCGACGCCAGCGCCGAGGACCGCGAGACGCGCGGGTTCATCTCGATGACGACGAGCCGGCCATCCTGCGGATTGACCGCGAACTGGACGTTGGAGCCGCCGGTTTCCACCCCGATCGCGCGCAGGCACGCGATCGAGGCGTTGCGCATGACCTGATATTCCTTGTCGGTCAGCGTCAGCGCCGGCGCGACGGTGATGCTGTCGCCCGTGTGGGTGCCCATCGGGTCGACATTCTCGATCGAGCAGATGATGATGGCGTTGTCGGCGCGGTCGCGCACGACCTCCATCTCATATTCCTTCCAGCCCAGCACCGATTCCTCGATCAGCACCTCGCGGGTGGGGCTGGCGTCGAGGCCGCCGAGCACGATGCGGGTGAATTCCTCGCGGTTGTAGGCGATCCCGCCGCCGGTGCCGCCGAGCGTGAAGCTGGGGCGGATGATCGCCGGCAGGCCCAGCTGGTCGAGCGCGGCGAGCGCATCGTCGAGGCTGTGGGCGATCGCCGAGCGCGGCGACTCGAGCCCGATCGCGTCCATCGCCTCGCGAAACTTCAGGCGGTCCTCGGCCTTCTCGATGGCGGCGGCGTCGGCGCCGATCATCGTGACGCCCAGGCGCTCGAGCGTGCCGTCCTTGTGCAGCGCCAGCGCGGTGTTGAGCGCCGTCTGCCCGCCCATGGTGGGAAGCAGCGCGTCGGGCCGCTCGGCCTCGAGGATACGGGCGACGACGGCCGGCGTGATCGGCTCGATGTAGGTGGCGTCCGCCAGCTCCGGGTCGGTCATGATGGTGGCGGGATTGGAGTTGACCAGGATGACCCGATAGCCCTCCGCCTTCAGCGCCTTCACCGCTTGCGTTCCGGAATAGTCGAACTCGCACGCCTGGCCGATGACGATCGGGCCGGCGCCGATGACGAGGATGGAGGCGATGTCGCGGCGCGCGGGCATCAGGCGGCCCCCGGCAGCATGCTGACGAAGCGCTGGAACAGGTGAGTGCTGTCCTGCGGGCCGGGCGAGGCCTCGGGATGGTGCTGGACCGAGAAGGCCGGGCGGTCGGTCAGCTCGAGGCCGCAGAGCGTGCCGTCGAACAGGCTGACGTGCGTGGCGCGCGCATTGGCCGGAAGCGTCGAGGAATCCACGGTGAAGCCATGGTTCATGGACGTGATCTCGACCACGCCGTCCGACAGCCGCTTCACCGGATGGTTGGCGCCGCGGTGGCCCTGGTGCATCTTCAGCGTCATGGCGCCGACCGCGAGCCCGAGAAGCTGGTGGCCGAGGCAGATGCCGAACAAGGGCTTTTTCGTCTCGAGCCACTTCTGGATGGTTGGCACCGCATAGACACCGGTCGCCGCCGGGTCGCCCGGGCCGTTCGACAGGAACAGGCCTTGCGGTTCGAGCGCCAGGATCTCGTCGAAGCTGGTGGTCGCCGGCACCACCGTCACCCGGGCGCCGGCATCGACCAATTGCCTGAGGATCGCACGCTTCACCCCATAGTCGATGGCGACCACATGCGGGGCGTCGGCCGGAAGGTCAGCGGGGCGATAGCCCTGCCCCCGGGCCCAGAGGCCCTCCGCCCAGCGGTAGGTCTGGCGGGTGCTGACTTCGCGCGCGAGGTCGAGTCCCTCGAGCCCGCTCCAAGCGCGGGCCCGTTCCACCAGCGCGTCGACATCGAAGGCGCCATCGCGGCGGTGGGCGATGACGGCATTGGGCGCGCCAGACAAGCGGATGCGCCGGGTGACGGCGCGCGTGTCGATTCCGGTCACCGCGATCCGCCCCCAGTCGGCCAGCCAGCGGTCGAAGGATTTCTCGGCCCGGAAGCTCGAGGGCGCGGTGATGGGCTCGGCCAGCACGCAGCCGACGGCGTGCGGGTTCGTCGCCTCGATATCCTCGGCATTGGCGCCGACATTGCCGATGTGCGGGAAGGTGAAGGTGATGATCTGCCCGGCGTAGCTGGGATCCGTCATCACTTCCTGATAGCCCGTCATCGCGGTGTTGAAGCAGAGTTCGCCCACGCCCTCGCCCTCGGCGCCGGCACCGGCGCCCCAGAAGAGCGTGCCGTCGGCCAGGGCCACGACTCCGGTCGCGCCGTCGGGTTGGCGCGCGGAAGGGTCGTCGGCCATCGGCTGAACCTCGTGCTTGCTCGGTTTTGGGCTAGGCGAAAGGCGTTACGGCGCGCTTGGCCGACGGTCAATGCCGGGCGTATAGCGGCAGCGCAAAAGGAGCGTTCATGATCCGCGAGGCCATCCACTCCGCCCAGACCGAAGCGATGAAGGCCAAGGACATGCCGCGGCTGGCCGCCATCCGCCTGATCCTGGCCGCGATCAAGAATCGCGACATCGAGCTTCGCACCGCCGCCGCCCCCGCCGACGACGATTCGGTCGTGCTGGAGGTGCTGCAGAAGATGGTGAAGCAGCGGCGCGAATCGATCGGGATGTTCGAGGCCGGCGGGCGCGCCGAGCTGGCGGCGGCCGAGCGCGCCGAACTGGCCGTGATCGAGGGCTTCCTGCCGGCGCAGCTGGACGAGGCGGCGGCAACCGCTGCGATCGCGGCGCTGGTTGCCGAGGCCGGGGCCACCAGCGTGAAGGACATGGGCGCGGTGATGGCGCTGGTGAAGGCGCGGCTGGCCGGGCAGATCGACATGGCGCTCGCCAGCCGCCTGGTAAAGGCCGCGCTTCAGCCATGAACCATCCATGAGCCTGCCGCCCGAGTTCCTCGACGAGCTGCGCGGCCGCATCGGGCTTGCCCAGCTGATCGGGCGGCGAGTGAAGCTCCTGCGCGCAGGGCGCGAGATGAAGGGCTGCTGCCCGTTCCACCAGGAGAAGACGCCGAGCTTCTACGTGAACGAGGACAAGGGTTTCTATCACTGCTTCGGCTGCGGCGCGCATGGCGACGCCATCGGCTTCCTGATGGCGCACGACGGCCTCGACTTCATGGGCGCGGTCAGGTCGCTCGCCGCCGAAGCCGGGCTGACCGTGCCCGAGACGCGGCGCCCGGGGCCGGAAGCCGAGCGCCGCGGCGGGCTTTCGGATCTGGTGGCCGCCGCCGGGGACTGGTTCCGGGCGCAGCTCGCCGCGCCCGGGGGTGCTGCGGCGCGCGCCTATCTGGCCGGGCGCGAGGTGACGCCCGCCATCCAGGCGCTCTTCGGGCTGGGCTTCGCGCCCGACAGCCGCGACGCCCTGTCGGTGGCGCTGACGGCGCGCTTCCCCGCCATGGCACCCGCCGACCTCATCGAGGCCGGACTGGCGGGCGAAAGCGAGGGCCGCCGCTATGACCGCTTCCGCGGACGGCTCATCTTTCCCATCCACGACTCGCGCGGCCGACCGGTCGGCTTCGGCGGCCGGGCACTGGGCGACGCGCAGCCGAAATATCTGAACTCGCCGGAGGGGCCGGTCTTCCGGAAGGGGCGGCTGCTCTACAACCTCCACCGCGCCGCCCCCGCCGCCCGCCAGGCCGGGCGGCTCCTCATCGTCGAAGGCTATATGGATGTCGTCGGCCTGGCCGGCGCCGGCATTGCCGAAGCCGTGGCGCCGCTGGGAACGGCGCTGACGGACGAGCAGATGGCCCTCGCCTGGCGGCTGGTGCCCGAGCCGATTCTCGCCTTCGATGGCGATGCGGCCGGCCGTCGCGCCGCGCTGCGGGCGGCCACCCGCGCGCTGCCGCTGCTGGCGGCGGGACGCAGCCTCCTGTTCCTGACCCTGCCCCAGGGCCGGGACCCCGACGACATTGCGCGCGCCGGCGGGCGGGCGGCGGTCGAAGCGCTGCTCGCCGGCGCGCAGCCGCTGGCGCGCTTCCTGTTCGAGGCGGAACTGTCGGCCGGGCCGCTCGACACGCCCGAGCGACGGGCCGCCTTTCGGGGCCGGCTGAAGGCACTGGCGGGCGAGATCGCCGACCCGGACCTCCGGCGCGACTATCTGGCGAGCTGGCGCACCGCCGCCGACGCCGCGCTGGCGCTGACACCCGCGACCCGGCGCGGTTCCGGCCGAAGTCCGGCCGGGCCCCCTGCGACCTGGCAGCTGCCGGTTCGGCCCGAGACGCGCGCGGCCGCCGCCGCCAGGCCAGACGAGCTGGCAACCGCGATGCTGCTGCGACGTCTGGCCGACGAGCCGGCGCTGGCGGCCGACCATCTGGAGCCGCTGGCCGAATTGCCGATCGCCTCGCCGGTGCTGGCGCTGGCGCGCGACCATCTGCTCGCTGGCCGGCCGGCGCAGGCGTTGCTTCGCTGCTACAGGGCCTCAAGCATCGAGCCCGAGCGGATTGGTGACACTCTTGCGACTTTGATGGAAGCGCACCACATGGGCCGACACAGGCAGCAAGGCGCCGGGCCGGATGACGTGGTTTCATGGGAAGTTGCCCAAGCGCGCAATCGCGCGGCAGCCCAGGACTATCTCGGCAGGATCCGGGCGCTCGCTGGGCTGCGACAGGAGACCGGCGAGGCATGAGCGGCCGCGAGGCCCGCGCGTGCCGGATCCGGCGTGACCGCACTGGCTAGGACTGGCATGGCAAAACCCGCCTATTCCGAACAGGATTCCGCCGACAAGGGCGAAGCTGACGGCGCCCCCCTCATCGATCTCAACGAAGCCAGCCTGAAGCGCCTGATCGCGAAGGCGAAGAAGCGCGGCTGGCTGACCTATGACGAGCTGAACACGGCGCTGCCGCAGGACCAGATGTCGTCCGAGCAGATCGAGGACGTGATGTCGGCGCTCTCGGACATGGGGATCAACATCGTCGAGAATGAGGATGCGGCCGAGGAAGCCGAGGCCGAGGAGGAGGAGCCGGTCGAGGAGGTCGAGGTCGATCCCATCGGGCCGGCGCCGATCACGGCGGCGCCCAAGGAGAAGCTGGACCGCACCGACGATCCGGTCCGCATGTATCTGCGCGAGATGGGCGCCGTCGAGCTGCTGTCGCGCGAGGGCGAGATCGCGATCGCCAAGCGCATCGAGGCCGGGCGCGACACGATGATCGCGGGGCTGTGCGAAAGCCCGATGACGTTCGCTGCCATCATCGACTGGTCCCGGGCGCTGAACGAGGGGCGCATGCAGCTGCGCGAGATCCTCGACCTGGAGGCGATGCTCGCCAAGCCGACGACCGAGGAAGGCGAGGAATCGACGGATCTGCCCGTCCAGTTCAAGGAGGAGGAGGAGCCCGAGACCCAGCCCGCCGCCCCCGATGAGGAAGATGAGCTGACCGAACGGCGCGCGCCGCGACCGAGCTTCGACGACGAGGATGACGACGAGGGCGGCATGAGCCTCGCCGCCATGGAAGAGACGCTGAAGCCGCAGGCGCTGGAGACCTTCGCAGCGATCGAGGCAAGCTACGCCAAGTTCCACAAGCTGCAGCAGGCGCGCATGCAGGCGCTTGCCGAGGGCCAGGAATTCCCGCGCGCCGAGGAGAAGAAGTACCAGAAGCTGCGCGCCGATCTGACCCACCAGATCGCCGCCGTGCAGTTCACCAACGCCAAGATCGAATATCTGGTCGAGCATCTGTACAGCTTCAACCGGCGGCTGCTGGCGCTGGGCAGCCAGATGATGCGCCTTGCCGACAAGCACAAGCTCAACCGCAAGGACTTCCTCGACAGCTACCTCGGGCACGAGCTGGACGAGGGCTGGCTGGCGGCGAACGCCGGGCGCGACAAGCGCTGGGCCGCCTTCGCGGCGGCGGAAGCCGCCGAAGTCGACCGGATCCGCCGCGAGCTGGCGGCGATCGCGCACGAGACCGGCGTTGATCTGGGCGAATACCGCCGCATCGTGAACATGGTCCAGAAGGGCGAGCGCGAGGCCCGGATCGCCAAGGAGGAGATGGTCGAGGCGAACCTCCGGCTCGTCATCTCCATCGCCAAGAAATACACCAACCGCGGCTTGCAGTTCCTCGACCTGATCCAGGAGGGGAACATCGGCCTCATGAAAGCGGTGGACAAGTTCGAGTATCGGCGCGGCTACAAGTTCAGCACCTATGCCACCTGGTGGATCCGGCAGGCGATCACGCGGTCGATCGCCGACCAGGCGCGGACCATCCGCATCCCCGTCCACATGATCGAGACCATCAACAAGCTGGTGCGCGCCAGCCGGCAATATCTGCACGAGACCGGCCGCGAGGCGACGCCCGAGGAGCTGGCCGAACGTCTGTCGATGCCGCTCGACAAGGTGCGCAAGGTGCTGAAGATCGCGAAGGAGCCGATCAGCCTGGAGACTCCGATCGGCGACGAGGAGGATTCACACCTCGGCGACTTCATCGAGGACAAGAACGCGGTGATCCCGGTCGATGCCGCGATCCACGCGAACCTGAAGGAAACGGTGACGCGCGTGCTTGCCTCGCTCACCCCACGCGAGGAGCGCGTGCTGCGCATGCGATTCGGGATCGGCATGAACACCGACCACACGCTGGAGGAAGTGGGCCAGCAATTCTCGGTCACGCGCGAGCGGATCCGGCAGATCGAGGCGAAAGCGCTCAGAAAGCTGAAGCACCCCAGCCGCTCGCGGAAGATGCGCAGCTTCCTCGACAACTGATCCGTGCGAACCCGGCCTTGGGCCGGATTTCGCACCGCAGGCTGCGGCTGGGCCCGATTGGCCGCAATGCCGCCAAGCGCCTGGCCTCAGCGGCTCAGGCCTAGGCGGCGGCCCAGTCCCGGATGATGGCGGCGGCTTCCTCGCACAGGGCCGGCTGGCCGATGTAATAGTGGTTGGCGCCCTTCACGACATGGTGGCGAAGCGAGGCAACCCGGGTGGCGGCGGCCATCAGCTGCGCGGCATGCGAGGGCGTGCAGGCATCGTCGGCGCTGTTCTCGATCACCAGAAGCGGCGCTTGCACCGCGGCCGCGCACCGAATCCCGTCAGCGTTCGACCTGTCCCACGACCATTGGCTGAGCCAGGAGCGCAGCGTCGAGAAGCGGGCCAGGCCGACCGGGCCGTCATTCACCACCGCCGGGTCGCCAAGGTAGCACCAGTTGGGCGGCCGGTCGCTGGGGTCGAGCGTGGGATCGAGGAAACGCGGGTCGGCCATGGTGCCCTGCACCACGAAGCCCCGCTCGGCGTGCGGCTGGCTGGAGGCCCGGATCTCGGCCAGCTGCCCCTCGACCCAGGCGGTGATCCGGCGGTTGCGGGCGATCTGCGCGGCGCGGTAGGCAGCCACCCAGTCGGCCGGATAGGGCGGCCGCACCGGGTTGGCCGGATCGTAGAGATTGAGCGCGGGATCGCGCTCGAAGGGGCGGGCCTCGTCGGTGATGGAGGGGTCCATCCATTCGGTGAGCGTCCGGTTGCGCGACAGGTGGGCGGCGACCAGCATCACGCCATCGGCCGGGATCAGGCCGGCACCCGCCAGATCCACCTCGTCGCCGGCCGGGGTGTGGCGGATCGAGGGCGCCTCGGCCTGCGACTGGTAGAAGAGCGACAGCGCGCCGCCGCCGCTCCAGCCGAGCAGCAGCACCCGCCGATAGCCCAGCCGCTCGCGCGCGTCGCGCACGACCGCGCCCAGATCGAGCGCGACCTTCTCCATGATGAGGGCGACATCGGTGCCGCGATAGCGGCTGCCGGCGTTGATGACGTGCAGGCTGGTGCGGGCGAGCGTTCCCATCAGCGGCAGGAAGGCGCCGCCGCCGATCGGGTGCATCATGATGGCAACCGTGTCGGACGGGGCCTCGGGCCGGATCAGCTGCGCCTCGAGCGCGACCCGGCCGACGGCGCCGCCATAGGTATCCTTGGCGGGCGACTTGTCCTCGAAGACGACGAGATAGGGGATGCGCTGGATATCGGACATGGCCATCAGAACCGCTGCACGAGCCGGGCATAGAGCATGGCACCCCGCGGGTCATGCGTCTCGCTGTCGAAACCGGTGAGGTCACCCGGGATCCCGACCTGGGGCGGCAGGCGGTTGAAGATGTTGAAGCCCCCCACCTCGACACGCGTTCCGCTCGCGCGGATGTCGAGCGCATATTGCAGATCGACCGTGGTGACCGGGCTGAGGCGGAAGCCGTTGATCGGACTTGCCCGGTTGGCCAGATTCTCGCGGTAGGCGCTGATCCGCCGGAGGTTGACGGTGATGCCGTGCGGGCCGTTCGTCCAGTCGAGCGTGGCGTTGGTGCGCAGGCTGGGCAGGGCGGGGGCGAAATTCTCGAAGTTGCGGAAGCCCGCGAGATTGCCGGAGAGGCCTGCCGCCTGCACGCGGTAGCGACGGATCCAGCTGAGGTCGCCCCCGAGCCCGATCGTGCCGATGGCCGTGTCGCCGCGCCAGCCGAGGCTGGCATCCAGCCCCTCGGCCTCGATCCGGTTGGCGTTGATGAAGCTCACCCGGACTTCGGCGATCTGCCCGGTGGGGCTGCCGCCCTGGCGGATGATGCGGGGATCATTGGGGTTGGCGTTCACGATCGCCTGCGCATTCTCCTTCACGATGATGTCGCGGTAGCGGTAGAGCCACCAGTCGACCGAGAGCCTGAGGCCTGGCAGCGGCGCGAGGATGGCGCCGAGATTGACGTTGGTGGACCGCTCCGGCGTGAGGTTGGGGTTGGGAACGGTCACGATCGCCCGGAAGAAGGGGATGGTGGCCGGGTTCAGCGGATCGGCGATAGCGCCGTTGATGGTCGAGATGCTGGTGATCTGCGACAGCGACGGCGCCCGGAAGCTGGTGCCGACCGATCCGCGCAGGATCAGCCAGTCGGCCGGGGTGAGGCGGGCGGCGGCCTTGGGGTTGAAGCTGCCGCCGATGCCACCGCTGTACTGCTCATAGCGGGCAGCCAGCTGCAGCTCCAGCGCCGACGCGACGGGCAGGCCGAGTTCCGTGAACAGCGCGCCGACCGTTCGCGATTCGGTGAAGTCCGGGCCGGTGAACAGGAAGGTCAGGTTGCGGCGCTGGCTGTCCGGATCCGAGCGGAAGCCGAGCGTCTCGCGCCGGAAGGCGGCGCCCACCGCAAGCCCCGCCGGGCCGCCGGGCAGGTCGAACAGGGTGCCGGTGGCCACGGCATCGACGGTATCGAGACTGGTCGTGTAGATTCGGAAGCTGTCGACCAGGAAATCCTCGATCACCGCCCGGCTGTTGGCCAGCGCCGGGTTCAGTACCGAGGATGCAAACGGGTTGAAAAACAGATTGCTGTTCGGACCGCCGCGGCCGGCGAGCGCGGCCTCGAACCGGTCGATCTTCACGTCGCGGACGCCGGTTGCCGTGAAGCGGTTCCAGCTGTGGCCATAGTGCAGCCGCCAGTCCCAGCCGCCGACATCCCCTTCAAGACCGACGACAAAGCGGAGCATGTCGTTCGAGCGGCCCTGGGTCGTCTGCTCGAAATTGCTTGGCGACAATGGCCGGCCGAAGAAGGTGACGGGCACGCCGAAGCCGCCGTTGGCCACGAGGTTTCCTGGATTGTCGGCCGGCACGACCGGGAATTTGAGGTTCGGGAAGGAGGGGCCGGAGATCACCGTCGCCCGGTTCGCGGCGAAGCCCAGCTCGAGAAAGGCGGTGAGGGAATCAGCCAGTTCAAGGCGGCCGGTGAGATAGCCGGTCAGCCGCTCTTCCGCGGTGATCAGGTTGAAGTCGCCGGACAGGTCGGTCCGGCACAGGCCGATTCGCGGCTGGCCGGGAATGCCGAAGGGTGCCGGCGTGCCGCCGGCCGCCTCGCAGCCGGGATCGATGATGGGAAGCGGGCCCGGCGCAAAGGCACCGGGGAAGCCGAGGCCGGACACGGTGCGCCCGCGCGAGAAGGGGCGGTCGTTGAACCCGAGCGGCGTGCGGTCCAGCCATTCGATCCCGGCCGTGACTTCGCCCACGTCATTTCCGAAGCCGGCGACGGCGCCGAGCGTCAGGTCGCGCTGGTTGTCGCGGGTGGTCGCCTGCCAGCCGCCGCGAAGCTCGACCCCGCGCAGGCCCGAGCGCATGATGATGTTGGCGACTCCGGCGATCGCATCCGAGCCGTAGAGCGCGGCCGCGCCATCCTTCAGGATCTCGATCCGTTCCACCATCACCAGCGGCAGCTGGTTGATGTCGACATAGCTGGTGCCGTCGTCCGACGGCACGGCAGCCGTCACGTGGCGGCGCCCGTTCACCAGGGTGAGGGTGGAGGAGAAGCCGAGCCCGCGCAGGTTGATCTGTGCGGTTCCCACCTGGAAGGGGCTGTTGGTGCTGTCGGGCGTGAGCCGGGAGCCCGATGCGGCCGAAAGCGCGCGCACGAGTTCGGTGGTGGTCGTGAATCCCGTCCCCTCGATTGCACCGCGGTCGAGGACGGAAACCGGCGCCGGGCCATCGATCGACCGGCCGCGCAGGAAAGTGCCCGTCACCACGATCTCCTCGGCCGACGTCGCGGCCGAAGCGGCGCCTGCCGCCGATTGCGCGGCCGCGGGCATAGCCGACGCCAGCAGCAGCAAAGCGGCAAGTGTCGGCGCAGGGCCTGTCTGCCGCGGCCGGACAGGGGCCGAGGACCCGCCCCAGTGGCTCATCATGTTCATCTGCCTTCCTCCCGTTGTCGACCCGCCGGGCGCGGGGCGACCGATTTCCTGCACCGGAAATTCGATTGAATAATCTATAAGGCAAAGCTATCGTTCGAAACAAGAGGTTGCAGCAGGCGCATGGCGAATGTCAGGACAGGGCGCATGACGGCGGCAGCGCAATCGAAGCCCGTGAACCGCATGCAGGCCGCCGACCTGAGGATCCTCGACGCGGCCGTCCGGCTGTTCGCGCGCTACGGCTATGACGCGGTCTCGACGGCGCGGATCGGCCAGGAGGCGGGCATTTCGCAGTCCGTCGTCCACTATCATTTCGCAACCAAGGAGAAGCTCTGGCGCGCCGCCATGCTTCACCTGTTCCGGCAGATCGGCATCGCCGGCCGCACGACGGTGGCCGACGTGAAGGATCTCGATCCCGTGTCGCGGCTCAAGGTGGCCGTGCGGCGCTTCATCCGGCTCTCGGCCCGGCACCCCGAACTGGGCATGCTGATCATGCGCGAAGGCGCCGAGGGTGGCGAGCGGCTGGACTGGCTGGTGCGCCACGCGCTGGCCGACAATTACGCCATCTACGTCGGCATGATCGAGACCGCGCAGCGGGCCGGTGCGCTCAAGGCCTATCCGGCCTTCCACCTGACCATCCTGATCCACGCCGCGTCGTCGATGCTGTTCAACCTGCAGCCCCTGGTCGAGGCAGTGCAGGAACGGCCGCTTGCCGAGTTCGATCTCGACTCGGTTGCCGACATGATCATCGACACGCTGTTCCACGGCCTGACCACCCGCACCCCCCCGCTGGAGGCCCCATGACCGATGCGCCCCCCATCCTCGGCCTGCACCATGTCGCCTATCGCTGCCGCGACGCCGAGGAGACCCGCGCCTTCTACGAGGATGTGCTGGGCCTCGAGCTGGCGGCCGCCCTGGCCTTCGATCAGGATCCGGCCGGGGGGCCGCTTCGCTACCTGCACATCTTCTTCCGCATGGGTGACGGCCGCTATGTCGCCTTCTTCGACCTGCCGGACCATGCGCGCCCGGAGCTGTTCCGCAGCCAGTCCGGCTTCACCCGGCATCTGGCGCTCGAAGTAGCGGACGAGGCGGCGCTGCGCGCCGGCAAGGCGCGGCTTGAAGCGCATGGCTTCAAGGTGGACGGGCCGATCGACCATGGTTTCGTCCGCTCGGTCTACACCTGGGATCCCAACGGCATCCAGGTGGAGCTGACCTGCCGGACAGCCACCCACGACGCTTTCCTGGCCGAGGAGCAGGCGGCCGCGCGGCGCACCATCGAGGCGTGGCAGCGGCGGCCGGCCGAGGCGCTTGCGTGAGTCGGATAGCCCTCAGCCTGCTGCGCGCTGCCGATATCGTGCCCGGTCAGGCTGCGCATGTCACGGACACGGGCGAGACCGTCAGCTGGGCCGAGACCGTCGAGCGGACGCTGCGCCTGGCCGGCGCCCTGGCGTCGGACGGCGTCCGGCCGGCGGATCGGGTCGCCATCCTCGCGCACAATTCCAGCCTCTATTTCGAGGTGACGCACGCGCTGCATCTGTCGGGCATCGTCCTCGTTCCGCTCAACACCCGCCTCGCGCTCCCCGAACTCGCCTACCAGCTCAAGGATTGTGGCGCGCGTCTGCTGATCCATGATTCGAGCTTCGCCGGGACGGCGGCGTCTCTGCGCGAAGTCTGCCCCGCCCTTGAACGCCTGATTCCGATGACGGGCAGCGGCCTCTGCATCGACAGCCTGGCGCGCGAGGGGCAGGCGCTGCCGCTTCCCCGGCTCGATGACCGGGCGCTGGCGGCCATTCTCTACACCGGCGGGACGACCGGTGTGCCCAAGGGCGTGATGCTCTCTGGCGCCGCGCTCGACCATGATCTCGGCCTCATCCTTGCCGATCTCGGCTGGCCGCGCGGCGTGCGCTACCTCCACTGCTCGCCGATGTTCCATCTGGCCGATCTCGGTCCGGGCTGGGCGACGACCGCGCTGCTTGGAACCCATGTCTGGATGCAGCGCTTCAGCGTCGAGGGCATGATCGACCGCATCGAGCGCCACCACTGCACGGCGACCGCGCTCGTCCCGTCGATGATCGCCATGATGCTCGATTGCCTGGGGAACCGTCCGGCCTCGCTCGCCTCGCTCACCCATCTCGGCTATGGCGCGGCGGCCATCGGCCGGCCGCTGCTCGAGCGCCTGCGAGCGCGCTTTCCGGGGATCAGCCTGTGCCAGTTCTACGGGCAGACCGAAGCCGGCGGCAGCCTTACCTGCCTGCGCCCGGAGGAGCATGTCGCCGAGGATCGCCGCCTGGCCTCGGCCGGCCGAGCGCATGCCGGCTGCCGGGTGCGGATCCTGCTGCCCGATGGCAGCGAGGCGCCGCCCGGCACGGTGGGCGAGATCGTCGGCGCGAGCGGCGGCCTGTTCATGGGCTATCTGAACCAGCCCGAGGCGACGGCGGCAGCGCTGCGCGACGGCTGGCTGCACACCGGGGACGCCGGCTATCTCGACGAGGACGGCTATCTCTATGTGACCGACCGGCTGAAGGACATGATCGTGACCGGCGGCGAGAATGTCGCCTCGAGCGAGGTCGAGGCGGTGCTGATGACGCACCCCGCTGTCGCCATGGCCGCCGTCATCGGCCGCCCGGACCCGGTCTGGGGCGAGGCCGTGCATGCAATCGTGGTGCCGGCCGAGGGACAGCCGCCCGACGAGGCGGCGCTGATGGTCCACTGCCGCCAGCACATCGCCAATTACAAATGCCCCAAGCGGATCGAGTTCCGTGCCCGGCTGCCGCTGTCGGCGGTCGGCAAGGTCCGCAAGGATCTGCTTCGCGCCGAGGTCAGTGGTGGCTGATCCGGCGGCCGACTTTGCGCGCGACGGCGTCGCGCTGGTTCGCGGCGTCGTGCCGGCACCGTTGGTCGAGGCCCTGCGCGGGGCCGTGGCCCGGCTGGATTCGGCGCCGACCGGCCTGTCCCAGGCCTTTCCGGCGCGGGGCGGCGCGGGCAGCTTCCGCTCGCACCTGCACGGCTGGCGCCGCGAGCCGGCGATCGCCGCGGCCCTGCTCAAGGGCCCGATCCCGGCCGCGGTCGCCACCGTGACGGCGGCGACGACCCTCACCTTCTTCTACGACCAGGCCTTTCTGAAGCCGCCGGGCGCTGATGTCCCGACGCCCTGGCACCATGATCTTCCCTTCTGGCCGATCGAGGGCCGGGCCGTGACCGCCTGGCTCGCGCTCGACCCGGTGGATGAAGGCAATGGCGCCGTTCACTTCTGGCGCGGCTCGCATCGCTGGCCGCAGCGGTTCCGGCCGACCCAGCCGGACACGCCGGAGACCCGCACGCTCCGCAACATGGCGCTGCCGCCCGCGCCGTCGGGCTGGGAGGCGCCTGCCTCGGAGCGGTTGGCGTTCCGCATGGCGCCAGGGGACCTGCTGCTGTTCGATGCCTTGACCCTGCATGGCGCGCGCGGGAACCGCTCCGACAGGCCGCGCCGCGCACTGGCCGCCCGCTATGCCATCGACCTGTGCCGCTGGGTCGGCGGGCCGCATGCGCTGGCGTTCGATTCCGACCCCGGCCTCGCGTCGGGCGATCCGCTCGGAGGCCCCATCTTCCCCTGCGTGCACCCGGCCTGATGGCGGGCTTCGATCCGGCCGACCCGCGGCAGGCCGGCTGGCTCGGCCGGTGGCGGGCCGATGGGCCGGCCCGGCGCGTCGACGGCCGCATCTTCCAGGGGGTGGGGGCGCTTCCCATCCGCCGCGCATGCTGAACGAGGCGCCCGCCACGCGCGCGGCCTGGTATCTGCTGGCGGTGCTGATCGTCGCCTACATGTTCGCCTTCATCGACCGGGTGATGCTGGGTCTGCTGGTCGATCCGATCCGCGCCGACCTCGACATTTCCGACACCCAGTTCAGCCTGCTGGCCGGCTTTTCCTTCGCGCTCTTCTACACCCTGCTCGGCGTGCCGGTGGGCCTGCTGGTCGACCGGCGGCCGCGCCTGCCGATCATCATGACCGGCTCGGCACTCTGGAGCCTCGCGACGGCGGCCTGCGGCATGGTCTCCACCTTCACCGGCCTGTTCGTGGCCCGCATGGCCGTCGGCGTCGGCGAGGCGACGCTGTCGCCGGCGGCCAGCTCGCTGCTCGCCGATGCCTTTCCGCGCCGCCAGCGCGGCCTTGCCATGAGCCTCTACGCCTCTGGCGTCACCATCGGCGGCGGCCTGTCGCTGATCGGCGGCGGCTATCTCGTCGCGTTTGCCGGAGCTGCAGGTGGCGCCACCCTGCCGCTGGTGGGGGCGGTGGCTGGCTGGCAGCTCGCCTTCATCCTCGCGGGGCTGGCCGGCCTCATCGTGCCGCTGCTGCTGGCGCTGGCCCGGGAACCGCAGCGCAGAACCATCCGCCCGGTCGGCGAGCTGCCCGACAGCCGCGCCCTTGCCTGGATCCGCCAGGAAGGCCGGGTCATCGGCCCGATCTTCACCGGCTATTCGCTGATGGTGATCGTGAACTATGCGGTGGTCATCTGGGTGCCGGCCTTTCTCGCCCGCAAGCATGGGCTGGCGCCGGTGGAGGTGGGGCTTGCCATCGGCCTGTCGCTGCTCGGGCCGGGCACCCTCGGGATGCTGGCAGGCGGCCTGCTGGCCGACCGCCTGACCCGGCGGGGACTGGCGCATTCGCCGGTGCTCGTGGTGCTGCTCAGCATCCTCGTGCAGGCGCCCCTGTTCCTGGGCGCCCTTCTCGTGCCGTCGACGGCGCTTGCCATCGCGCTGCTGGCGCTCGCGGCAGCGGCCATTGCCATGAACGGCGGGGTGCAGACGGCAACCGTGCAGGCGCTGAGCCCGCCCGGGCTGCACGGCCGGATGACGGCGATCTACCTGCTGATGGCGAATCTCGTCGGGCTCGGCCTTGGCCCGACGCTGATCGCGGTTGCAACCGAGCGGCTGTTCGGCGACCCGCTGCGGATCGGGGATGGCCTTGCCCTCGTCGCGGCGCTGGCGCTCGGGACGGCGGCGCTGCTCGTGGGCCTGTCGCTTCCGGCCGCCCGCCGGCTCGCCGCAGCCCTGGCCGGGGATTCGACGCCATCCGGAGGCAGCGACAGGCGCCCTCGATCGCACCCCCTGCCGGACAGCGCCGGCCGAGAGCCGTCAGCCTCTCAGTAGCGTATCGTCTGCACGTCCCCGGCGAGGCGGTGGCGGCCATAGGCCTCCATCGCCTCGGCAGCGTCCATCACGACATGGGTGCGGATCGTCAGCATGTTGCGCTGGATGAGCTGGAAGGCGGAACCCATGTGCTGGGCGCGGGCGCCGGCGGCTGCCACCAGTTCGTTCACGATCCCGACGGCGCGCTCGCCGATCCACACGGCATTGCGCCGGTAGCGCAGCCGGTCCGCGACCGAGAAGCTTCCGCCCTCGTCACAGCGGCGATCGATCTCGTCATACATGGTCCGCGCCAGCGTGACGGCGGCATCCCACTCGGTCTCGGCCCGGCCGATCAGCGCCTGCGTGCTGCTGCGGTTGCCATGGTCGATCCCGCGAAAGCCCTTCCGGTCGCGGGTGAAGGCGATGAAGTCGTCGATGCAGGCCCCCGCCATGCCGAGCATGGTCGAGAGAACCGCATTCAGCAGCACGGCGTAGAAGGGGGCGGCCAGCCCCGGCATCTCGGGAAGCGCCTGCCGGCCCGGGCTGTCGCAATTCTGGAGCGCCAGCTGCGAGATGCTGCGATGCGCGGGCACGAACGCCTCGCGAACCACGATGTCGCGGCTGCCGGTGCCCCGCATGCCGGCGACGTGCCAGTTGTCGATCACCTCGACATCCGCCGCCGGCAGGATCAGCGCGATCCGGTCCTGAAGGTCATCGGCGTCGGGCTTGTCGATGGTGGCCGACACCCCCACCCAGTCCGAAAAGTCGATGCCCGAGCAGAAGCCCCACTGGCCCGAGACGATCCAGCCCCCCTCGACCTGCCGGGCCGTTCCGCCCTTGCCGGAAAAGGTGAACGGCCAGAGCGCATGGTCGCGGTCGCCATACAGCTCTTCCTGGGCCGCGAGCGGGAAGTGGCCGAGCACCCAGTGGTGGCAGCCGAGCACGCCGAACAGCCAGCCGGCCGCGCCGCAACCGCGTGCCACCTCGATCCCCGTGTCGAGGAACGCGCGCTGCCCGGCCTGGCTGCCCCCGAACCGTCGCGGCGCCAGCATCTGCAGGATTCCGCGATCGAGCATGTCGGCGATCAGCGCAGCGTCGAGGCGCCGGTTGGCGTCGGCCTCGAACGTGCGGGCCCGCAGCGCAGGCGCCATCGCCTGCGCTTGCGCCACATGATTGCGGGCATCCAGCGGGCGCGACCTGACCCCCGGCAGCTGGACCACGCGCTCGTCTGCTCGAGTCGCCATTCCCCTTCCCTCCTTCAGATTGTCAATTATCTTAACAAAACAGGATGACGGGTGCAAGCCTCCGCTGGCTTCCGGCTGGACCTCGTGCCGGTCGCGGTTCAGGAAGGACGGATGTCACATCCGTTGCTGATGATGAACCTGTTGACTGCCTTTTACTGGTTTGACGAGGCGTTGCAGGCCTCGCTCGAGGCATCTGGCTATCCGGCGGTCAGCCGGGCCCAGTCCCTGCTGCTGGCCAATGTCGCCTCGGGCGAGCGCCGCCCATCGGGCCTGGCGCGCAACCTCGGCGTCTCCAGACAGGCGATCAGCCAGATGCTGGCGGCCTGCGAGCGCGATCATCTGGTGCGACTGGCCCCCGATCCCACCGACGGGCGGGCGCGGATCGTCGAGTTCCACCCGGATGCCGAACCCCTGCGCGAGGCAGCCTCTCGGGCCCTGCGCGAAGCGGAGCAGGTGCTCGGCCGGCGCATCGGAGCCGAGCGGCTGGCGCAACTCGTCGAGGCCCTGTCCCTCGACTGGGGGCCGCCCCCGCAGCCACAGCGGAAGGCTTGACATCGGGTCCGACTGGCCTTCAAGATAGTCAAGTAAATTAACGAGTATCAGCGCTGTCCGACGACGTTCGTCGCCGACTGCATGGCCTTGGGAGGGGCTGGCGGTCTCAACTAGCGGCGACGGCATTGACGGAGAGCGGCGGGGAACAGGCGAAACGGTTCATCGCCTGTCGGGAGGTGAAAATGCCGGTCCGGTCGAGGGAAAGCCTTGCCTTTCTCGTAATTCCACTTTCGCTTGGCGAGGTTCCGGCGCTGGCGCAGCCGGCGCCCGAGGCGGCGGGGGACATCATCGTCACCGCCCAGAAACGCGAGCAGCGTCTGCAGGATGTGCCCATCTCCATGACCGTGGTGGCGGGCGAGCAGCTCGCCAGCCGAGCGATTGTCGATCTCGTCTCCCTCCAGGAGTTCGTGCCCGGCTTCTTCGCCGAGGTCACGCCGGGAAATTCCGCCTTCTACATCCGGGGGATCGGCTCGCAGCCAGGCAATCTCGCCATCGAGCAGACCGTCGGCCTGTTCATCGATGGCGTCTATGGCGGCCACGCCCGGCAATTCCTCGCTCCCTTCCTCGACATCGAGCGGGTCGAGATCCTGCGCGGCCCGCAGGGCGCGCTGGTCGGCAAGAACACCAGCGCCGGCGCGATCAGCATCGTCTCCGCGCGTCCCAGTTTCGATCCGCAGGCCACGGCCCGGCTGACGGCGAACCTGTCGCAGGGCGGCTTCGGGCTGACCGGCATGGCCTCGGGCCCGCTCGGCCCGGGCGTGGCGGCCCGAGTCGCGGCCAGCTATGACGATTTCGACGGCTATATCCGCAACAGCCTGCTCGGCGGCCGGGAGCCGGCGCGCCGCGCGGTCCATGCGCGCGGCAGCCTGCTGATCGAATCGGGAAATCTGCTGTCGGTCATCGCCCGCGTCGAGGGCGGCTCGGTCGATCTGCGCGGCACGGCGAGCGAGCGCTTCGAAACGCCGGCCGACCCGAATCTGGTTCGCGCCACAGGCGGCTTTCCGGGCTTCGTCAGCCGGGATTTCGACGAGACAGACAGCCTGGCCGCCTCGCTCACCGCCGACCTCTCGCTCGGCCGCCATCAGCTGACCCTGTTGTCCGCCTACAGCCGCTACGACTTCGTGAAGCGGCTGGATTCGGATTTCGGGCCGAACCCGGTCCTTGGCACCGAGTTTTCCGAGGATTTCGAGCAGTTCTCGCAGGAAATCCGGATCGCATCGGACGAAGGCGGCCCGGTCGACTGGATTGCCGGCGCCTATTTCCATGTGAACGACTACCGGCTGGGGGCCATCACCGCCATTCGCCTCGGACCGTTCAATGGCCAGTCCATCCGTGATTTCCAGCAGACGAACAACACCGTGTCGCTGTTCGGCCAGCTGAACGCGAAGCTCGGTTCGCAGCTCCGGCTGATCGGCGGGCTGCGCTACACGGATGACCGCAAGTCCGCCCGCCAGCAGCGCCGGAACATCGGCACGGTCGTGCCGACCTGGCTTGCCACCCCCCTGTCCGGCCGCCGGGTCGAGCGGATCTGGGATCCGTCCGTCACGCTGCAATGGCGCCCGAACCCGGACGCCATGCTCTATGCTGGCTGGGGCCGCGGTTCCAAGGCGGGCGGCTTCGTCGGGGCGCAGACAACGACGACTCCGGCGCAGTTCGAGCTGGAGCCGGAGCGTTCGGAAACGGTCGAGGCCGGCGCAAAGCTCAGCCTGGCGGATCGGACCCTGCTGGCCAACATCGCCCTCTTCTCGACGCTGTTCCGCGACCTGCAGGTGTCCAGCTTCGATGCGCCGACCGCAGCCTTCATCACCAGCAATGCCGGCCGGGCGCGCAGCCGCGGCGTGGAAGCCGATCTCATCTGGCGGTTTGCCGAGGGCTGGCGCCTGCAGGGGGCAATTGCCTATCTGGATGCCAAATACACCGACTTTCCCGGCGCCCCCTGTCCCTTCGACAACCCCGGCTGCAATCCGGCGGCCAACAATGCCGCTGGCCGGCCGCTGCCGCGATCGCCGCGCTGGAGCGGGTCGGCAACGCTGTTCGGGGCCGCGCCGCTGCGCGATGGCCTGGCGCTGTCCGGCGAGGTCGGGCTCAACTTCCGCAGCCGCGCCTTCCTCGAGCAGACCTACAATCCGGCCGCCGCACAATCCCCCTTCGCGAAGCTCGACGCCCGGCTGGCGCTCGAGGCCGGACGGCTGGAAGTCGCGATCGTCGGCCGCAATCTCACCAACCGGATCACCGGCAATCACGCCTTCGGAACGCCGTTCAGCCCCACCATCGTCTCGAAATATATCGATCCGCCACGGACGATCCTGCTGACAGCCGGACTCCGGCTCTAGGCCTGACCACGCCTGTTCGGGGCGGGTGGACAGCAGGCGATGCAGCTATCGGCACCGAAGGCCGTTCGACCTTATCCTGCCGGTCGTCAGAGCCGGCTTTCCTCCCGCCAGTCTCAACCGATTCCTGACCCTGTCAAGCAGACCGTGCGCTGCGGCCGCATGCGACCGGCCGCCCAACTGGTGCTACCTTGGCGACCCGGCGGTGGTGAATGACGGCCCGGTCGGCCTGGCCCGCTTCTCGACGCTGCGCTCCTGGCTCAGCCAATGGTCGTGGGACAGGTCGAACGCTGACGGGATTCGGTGCGCGGCCGCGGTGCAAGCGCCGCTTCTGGTGATCGAGAACAGCGCCGACGATGCCTGCACGCCCTCGCATGCCGCGCAGCTGATGGCCGCCGCCACCCGGGTTGCCTCGCTTCGCCACCATGTCGTGAAGGGCGCCAACCACTATTACATCGGCCAGCCGGCCCTGTGCGAGGAAGCCGCCGGACTCATCCGGGACTGGGCTGCTGTTGAGACCTGAGCCAGTAGTGGACACTCATCTGCTGACTTCCGTGTAATCCTTTGATTGCTATCATCTGGATAGAGGAGGATTCTCGGCAAGTCTGTCGCAAGGACATGGGCACGAGCAATTAACCGAATGGGTGACGATGTGTGCTCGCCAGCCTGACCTCACGCACGTAGCACGTTCTGCGCGTGCGCTTTGGGATCGGCGTGAACGGATCACACGCTGCAGGGCGTGGGCCCGCAATTCTCGGTGACCCGCGAGCGGATCCGTCAGATCGAGGCGAAAGCGCCCTGAAAGCTAAACATCTCAGCCGATCGTAAAAAAATGTGCATCTTGCTTGACAGTTGATTCTGTCAAATCTATCCTGAGAAGTAAGGTCGGACGTTACATCGATCAACAATTTTGTCGAAATATTTCGGACAATTGTTGTATCGTATGAACGATCAACTAATTGCCTGCCCAATTAATGCAGTAGGATCCGACCTTTGTCCGCAAGATTTGAAGCAGCTATGAGTTTAATTGGATCAGGTAACGGATTCTCATCCCTCAACAGTATATTGAGCCTCTCTACTGATATTACTTACTGTCAGACAGCCTTTATAACTGTACTTAAGCCTGGCGAAGCAAGAATTATATTTTCAATTGGCTTTCCATTTTCGGAGTTTATTGATATATTTCCTGTAAGTAAATCGCTTGATCACCGACTGCGTCAACCAATAATTATTCCTGATCTTTCAAGCGATCCTGATCTGGCCGATCATCCCTTCGTAAGTGGCCCGATGGGGTTGAGATTTCTGGTCTCGGTGCCATTCCCGCCAGCTGTCCTCCCCCATCCAGCGCTGTTCCAGTGTGCCGACCCTAACAACTCGATCCCACGTCGGCCCGACCTTTTGGAGAGGCTTGCGCAGTGCGCACGTATCTTTGCCGATAATCTGGGGCTGATGGGCGATGTGGCAATGCTTCGGGAACGTATTTTCAAGACCCGCGCACAGCTCAGCAGTCTGCCAGCCATAATCCAGAATACCAGTCTGCCTGTCGGCCTGCTCGAAACCAACGGCAACATCGTGGCCGCGAGCAAGTCATTGATCGATCTGCTGCCCATTGGATCGGGCGCTGACGGACCCTGGATCGTTCGGGAACTGTTTCCGGAGTTCAGCGCCTCTCTTGAGACGGTGCAGGGCGCCTTGCGGGAGACTGGCGACCATATGAATGCCGTTGCCCTTCGGTCTGATGGGCGACCGTTGATGGCGCATCTGATTGCCCTGCCGGACAGCGCCGACGAAGATCGAAAATTCCTGATCGTGCTGGACGATCAGACCGAAACACGGCGGGCGCTCAACAGCCTTCGCAGCACGGAACAGGAAAGTCCGGCTGTCGTCAGCCGCTTTCTCCTGGACACGGTGATACGCCAGCCGCGCATAAGCCGGCGTGGCCAGATCAGTTATCATGTGCTCGCGCGGTGGCGACGCGGATTGCAATCGGTGCAGGTCTCGGCGCTGAAGGCTCTGAAAGCGGACCTCCCGCCCAGCTTCGTCAGCGAAGTCGCCCGCCAGCTTGCCACCGAAGCCTTGCAGCTTTTTGGCCGGAATACGTTTCAGGTCATCGTGCCAGTGCCCTGCGGTAACTCCGGACCGGGGTGTCTGAGCGTCCAACTAGCCTCGGCCATGGCCCAATATCTGGGCGTTCCGATGATCAACGCCTTCGAGCCGATCCCCGTTCGCGGTCGAAGCCATCCCAGGCGAAATGCCACCCGACCTGCGATGCGGCTTTCCCAGCCCATCAGCGTGCCCGTGCTGTTGGTCGATGATGTCGCGACATCGGGCCACCATATCTGCGAGGCCGCATCACGCCTCCTGGCCGGCGGCGCACCGGCCGTGCTGCCACTCGTCTGGATCGCTCCCTGAGGGCTCGAATGGCGATCGGCCCACCCGTTCACATGCGCGTCATCGGGCGGCTGCAATCGGGCGGCATGCGCGCCCGCCTTCTGACCGCCCTTGCCCTTGCCTGTTTGCTCGTCGCGCCGGCCCGCGCGGACGCCCTGCTGGAGACGCTGCGGGCCGAAGCCCGCGCGGCCACGCCGAAGCCCTTCGAGCGAACCTTGCGGATCGAACCGGCCAGAGGACCGGTGGTCGTGCAGGTGGACCGCTTCGACCCCGGCGCGGCCATGGGCCGGCAATGGACCCTCGTATCGGTCGACGGCCGCGCCCCGACCGAGGCGGAAATCCGCCGGCACCAGCGCGAAACCGGCCGCCAGCCGGTGCCCGGCTTCCACCGCCTGAACGAGCTGCTCGCCGGCCCGCCGACCGCGATCGAGCGGCAGGGAGAACGAACCATCTATCGCTGGCAGGCGCTGAAGGCCGGCGCCGTCCCCACCGGACAGGGCCCGGACTTTTCCGAACAGCTGTCGGCCGAAGCGGTCGTCACCGGCCCGGAGGCGCGCCCCCGGCTCGAACGCGTGCGAATCCATGCCGCCCAGCCCTTCGGGATCATGGGCGTGGCACGCATGAACCGCTTCGAGGCGGTCAGCCTCTATGCGTTCGAGGGCGAGCGGCATCGCCTGGCGCGGCAGACGACCGAGGCGAACGCGCGGGTGCCGATCCAGGGCACGCGCGCCCAGAAGACAGTGGCGACCTTCCGGCCCCTCTGACCCGCGCCCGTCACCGGCGCAGCGCCAGGCCCAGCCACAGGGTGCGGGGCTGGCCGCGTTCGAACTGGGCGCCCGACACGCCGGTTGCGATCGCGCTGTCGGTCAGGTTTTCCGCCGCTGCCTCCAGCCAGAAGCGGCCACGCAGCCGGAACGCCGCGGTCGCGTCCAGCGTGGTGGCGCCCGGCAGGCGGCGCTCGTTCAGATCATCCTCGAACCGCGCACCCTGGTGGCGAAGCGTGAGGCGCGCTTCGTGACGGGCGCCGCCATGACCCACCATGACACTGCCCGACAGGCGCGGCGCCTGGGCCGGCCAGCGGCCATCGAGCCCGCCGCCCGCGACCCGCGCGGCGGTGACGGCCCCGCTCGCCATGACTGACCAGCCGCCATGGGCCAGCAGGAGGTCGGCCTCGACGCCATGGCTCTCGATCGCCGACAGATTCTGCCGCTGGCGATAGCGGCCGCCGGCCGCCACAAAGCCGACGCCCGGAAAATCGCCCGGGCCGGCGCCCAGCGTGACATTGGCGATCGCGCCCGACAGGCGGTTCGCAAAGGCGGTGACTGCAAGATCGACGCCCGGCGCCGGCTGCCAGCCGATCCCACCCTCGACCCCCCAGAGCCGCTCGGGCGCGAGCGCCGGGTTGGCAGCCGTCGCGTCGAGACCGGCGCGGAAGGGACGGTGAAGTTCATTCAGGGTTGGCAGGCGCCAGCCGCGCAAGGCGGCCGCCCGCAGGCGCAGCGCAGGTGCCGCCGGCGGGCGGACCAGCAGCCCCAGCCGGCCGCTCGGCTCTGCCCCGGAGCGGGCCGGGGACGGCATGTCGAGTGTCAGCCGTCCGTCGGCCGAGTCGCGCTCCTCGAGCCGGCCGGGGCCGAGCCGCCAGCCGTCGAGCCGGGCGGCGGCGCTGACGACGACGGCGGGCGACGGGCGTACGCTGCCGTCGGCGAACAGGCCGAGGGTGCGCTGGTCGCCGCCGGCCCGGCGGCTGCGGGTGGGCTGGCCGGCGACGAAGCGGAACCGCTCGACCGTCGCGCCGCCGGCGGCGCGCCAGTCGACCCCGATCGCGGCCGCGGCCTCTGCGCCGAGCGGCGGCGCGACGGTGAGTCCGCCGCCCCAGCCCCAGGCTGGAGTCGCCAGCTGGTCGAGCACGGTCGCCGCCACCGACCGGGTGGAGTCCAGCGTGCGGTTGACGGTGGTGAAATCGCGGAGCTGGGCGTCGAGCCGGGCCTCGACCCGCCAGGCGCCGTCGTGGACCAGCCCGAATCGCGCGTCGCCGCCGCGGCTTTCGGCGGTGGCGCCGGCGAGCCCGCGCAGCCGCCGGTCGGAAAAGCCCGACAGCCCGGCCGAGAGCGTGACACCACCCACCGGCATCCCCGCATCGGCGCCCAGCGCCCAGCGGCGATAGGCGGCCGGGACGTCCGCCGGGCCGGGCGCATCGACCAGCAGATGCCCGTCCCCGCGGGAGACGCCGCCGAACAGCCCGAGATGGCCGGTGCCGACCGGAAGCGCCAGCGCCCCTTCGGCCTCAAGCGAGCCGCGGCTTCCGGCGCGCACGCGCGCCGACGTCTCGGGCGGGGCGGAGACGAGGGCAAGCGTGCCCGCAAGCCCGCCCGACCCGCCCAGCCCGCCGCCGCGCACCAGCTCCGCGGCGCGCAGCGGCCGGCCGGCGAGCGCGCCCCAGCCGACGAAGCCGAAGAAGGGGTCGGCAAGCGGCACGCCATCCAGGGTGACCAGAATCCGGCTGGCGGCATTGCCGGCGAGACCGCGCGCCGTCAGCCCCTCGGCCGTGGGGTTGGCGGTGCGCGTGCTGGCGGCGCGGAACAGCTGCAGGCCGCCGATACCGCGCAGCGCATCCTCGAGGCGGCCGGAAGCGGGCGCGAGACGGTCCGCGCCCAGCGTCAGCCGGCCGAAGGCCTCGCCGGCGGTGGCCGGGGTGATGGCGGGCGCCGCGACCAGAATGGCGGGCGGTTCGGCGGGCGGGAGATCGGGCATGCGGCACGAACGCCCTAGCCACGCCGCCGGCGGCCTGCCAAGGCACGGGCGCCATGGACACGCCTGCGTTCAACGACCGCTCGACACCACTGGCCCTGCTTCTGACCCGCCGGTCGGCCAAGGCCCGCGACCTGGTCGCGCCCGGCCCCTCGGCTGCCGAGCTGGAGACCATCCTGACGGCGGCGAGCCGGGTGCCGGACCATGGCAAGCTCGCGCCCTGGCGCTTCGTGCTGATCGAGGACCGCGACGCCCTGGCCGGCCTGCTGACCGATCATTACCTTGCCGACCGGCCCAAGGCGGGGCGGCTCGAGCTGGAAGCCATGGCGGCCTTCGCCCGGCAGGCGCCGACCCTCGTCTGCCTGGTCTCGGCCCCGCGCGAGAGCCACATCCCCCGCTGGGAGCAGGAGCTGTCGGCGGGTGCGGCCGCGCAGACGCTGCTGATCGCCGCCCATGCCCTGGGCTATGCCGGCAACTGGCTGACCGGGCCGGCCGCCTATCTGCCGGGCTTGGCCGAAGCGCTGGGCGTGCCGGGCGGACGAGTCGCCGGGTTCCTGTTCCTGGGGACGCCGGCAAAGCCGCTCGAGGAGCGGCCGCGGCCGGCGCTGGCGGAGGTGGTGAGCCGCTGGCCGGGCTGAGGGGTCAGCGCATCCGCACGACCGGCACGGTCCGCTTCACCCGCGCGAGCGTGAGCCGGTAGCCACCCATGGCGCCGCGCTTGATTTCCACCGCATCCCCGGCGCGGATGGGCGGCAGGGTGAGGCCGTCCGTCTGGCGCCACATCTGGCCATTGTCGAGCAGGAACACCGTCTTGCCGACCCGGTCCATCAGCGTCTCGGCAACCTGGGCCTGAAGCTCGTCGAGCCGGTCGGGGCTGCCGCCCAGCCGCAGCCCTTCCTGGCCGAAGCGGTCGGCCTGGGCCTTGCGCGCGGCCTCGGCGGCTTCAGCGGCGGCGCGCGCCTCGGCCGCAGCCCTCTCGGCGGCGGCTGCCGCGCGCGCGGAATCGCGGCGGGCGGCGATCGCGCGGGCCTCGGCGGAGGCGGCGGCGATGGCGGCGTCATAGCAGGCCAGTCGCTTCGAATCGTCGACTTCGGCCGAACAGGCGAGAAGCCGCGCCGGATCGGGCGCGGCGCTGACCGGCGTGGCCGCCAGCAGGGCAAGGCCCATTCCGAACATGGCAGCGGCCGCGATCCGTGCGACCCCGCGATCTGCCCCAACCTCTGTCACCGGCTTGTCTCCCTCGACCCGCGTGGCGCATAGCGTGCGCGCCCCTTCTTGCCCGGAAGCCTGCCCGTGTCCATCACCCCGCCGACGCCCTCGCTGGTCGACCATCTCGCCCATGCCCGCCTGCTCGAGCGGCTGGCGCCGGCACTGCGCGCGGCGGGCGAACTCATCGAGCAGCTGAAGGCGGAGGGCACGGCCGAGCGACGCAAGGCCGACCGCTCCCCGGTGACCGAAGCCGACGAGGCGGCCGAGCGGCTGCTGACCGCCGCCATCCGGGCGCTGGACCCGGACGCGCCGATCGTCGGCGAGGAAGCCTCGGCCGCCGGCGGCGACGGCGCGGCGGCGGGCGCGGCGCGTTTCTGGCTGATCGACCCCCTCGACGGCACCCGCGCCTATGTGGCTGGGCGGGACGATTATTCGGTGAACGTCGCCCTGGTGGAAGCGGGTGTGCCGACGCTGGGGCTGGTGCTGCACCCGCCGAGCGCGACGCTGTGGACGGGCTCGGCCGGGCTGGGCGCCTGGGTGGAGCGGGGCGGCGCGCGCGTGGGCCTGCGCACCCGGCCGCTGGCCGACCCGCCGCTGCTGCTGACCAGCCACAGCCACCTCGACGCGCAGACGAAGGCCTGGTGCGCGGGCGTGGCCGGCGCGGTCATCGAGGCGTCCGGCTCGAGCCTGAAGTTCTGCCGGCTGGCCGAGGGGCTGGCCGATGCCTATCCGCGCTTCGGCGAGACCAGCGAATGGGACACGGCCGCGGCCGACGCGATCCTGCGCGCCGCCGGCGGGATCACGCTCGCCGCCAATGGCGCGCCGCTCGCCTATGGCAAGCCGGGCGGCCGCAACGGCCCCTTCCTGGCGCTGGGCGACCCGGAGTCGGCCGCGCGGCTGCCGCCGCTTCGCGCCTGACCCTCAGGCGGCGGCCAGCGCCGCTTCGGGAATGGCGTAGAGAAGCTCGGCGCCGCGGGTGATCGGGCCCAGCAGCGCCGGAGCGGCCGGCAGCAGCTGCTCGGCATAGAAGCGCGCAGTCGCGATCTTGGCCTTCAGGAAAGCCGCATCGCCCGTGCCTGCCTCCAGCCGGCGCGCCGCCTCGGCCGCCTGGCGGGCGAGCAGCGTGCCGCCGAGCGTCAGGCCGAACATCCTGAGATAGGGCGTGGCCGCGGCCGCCGTGTCGGCGAGCTTCTCCCCCTCATTGCCGCCCAGCCAGACCGAGGCGGTCTGCAGCGCGTCGAGCGCATCCTCGAGCCAGGGGCGAAGCTGGGCCAGCTCGCCGCTCGCCGGCAGTTCGGCCACGAACTGCCGCTCGCGCTGGAGAAGCTGCCGCCAGGGCCGGCCACCCTCCATCGGCAGCTTGCGGCCGACGAGATCGAGCGCCTGGATGCCGTTGGTGCCCTCGTAGATGGGGGCGATGCGCGCGTCGCGCAGATGCTGGGCAACCCCCGTCTCCTCGACATAGCCCATCCCGCCGAAGACCTGGATGGCAAGGTTGGCGACCTCGACCCCGATGTCGGTCGCGAACGCCTTGGTGACCGGGGTGAGGAGATCGGCGAGCGCCTGTGCCTCGGCCCGCGGGGCAGCGTCGGCGAGCGCATGCGCGCGATCGACGGCAGCTGCGTTCAGCATGGCGATCGCGCGCGCCGCTTCCGTCAGCGCCCGGCCGGTCATCAGCATCCGGCGCACATCGGCATGCTCGATGATCCGCACCGGCTCGCGCGAGGGAGCCCCGAAGCGCGCGGACTGCACCCGCTCGCGCGCGTGGGCGAGCGCCTGCTGCATCGCGCGCTCGGCGATCGCGATCCCCTGCACGCCGACATTGATGCGCGCATGGTTCATCATGGTGAACATGGCGCGCATGCCGGCATTCTCCTCGCCGACGAGGAAGGCGACGCAGGCGTCCGAGTCGCCAAAGGCCATGGTGCAGGTGGGGCTGGCGTGGATCCCGAGCTTGTGCTCGAGCGAGACAGCCTTCAGGTCATTGCGCGGTCCCGGCGTGCCATCCGGGTTCGGCAGATATTTGGGCGCGAGGAACAGCGAGATGCCCCTGGTGCCGGCCGGCGCGCCCGGCGTGCGGGCGAGCACGAGGTGGACGATGTTCTCGGCCAGCTCATGATCGCCCCAGGTGATGTAGATCTTCTGGCCCTTGAGGCGCCAGCTGCCGTCGCCCGCCGGGGTGGCAAGGGTGCGAAGCGCGCCCACGTCGGAGCCGGCCTGCGGCTCGGTCAGGTTCATGGTGCCGGTCCAGCGGCCCTCAACGAGCGGGCGCAGATAGGTTTCCTTCTGCGCCGGGCTGGCGTGGGCCTGCAGCGCCTCGATGGCGCCCAATGTCAGCATCGGGCAGAGCGAGAAGGCCATGCTGGCGCTCGTCACCTGTTCCTGCACCAGGCAGGCGAGCGCGAACGGCAGCCCCTGACCGCCCTGTTCGGGCGCGGCGTTCAGCCCGATCCAGCCGCCGGCGGCATAGGCGTCATAGGCGGTGCGGAACGCCGCGGGCAGGACGACCCGGCCCTCGACCAGCCGCGCGCCTTCCCGGTCTGCAATGGCATTGGCGGGGGCAATCACCCCGGCGGCCAGCTTGCCCGCCTCGGTCAGCACGGCGTCCACGAGATCCGGCGTGGCGGCGGCGAAGCCGGGCAGCGCCGACAGCTCGTCGATGCGGCCGATGCTCTCCAGCACGAAGCGCTGCTCGGCGATCGGGGGCGTGTAGGTCATGGGCGGGCACCTGTGCGACGGTTGAGGGTGACGCTATAGCGCGGGCCATGGCCGATGCCAGCGTTCCCCGACCGCGCACCCGGCCCGCCGACGCGGCCGGCCTTGCCGAGGCGGCTCACATTCTCGAGGCTGGCGGGATCGTCGCGGTGCCGACCGAGACGGTCTATGGGCTCGCCGCCGATGCCGCCAGCGAGCAGGCGGTGGCCGCCGTATTCGCCGCCAAGGGCCGGCCGGCCCTCAACCCCCTGATCGTGCATGTGGCGGGCCGGGCGATGGCGGCGCGCCATGCCCGCTTCACGCCGATGGCCGATGCGCTCGCCGACCGTTTCTGGCCCGGCGCGCTGACGCTCGTGCTTCATCGGCGGCTGGATGCGCCGCTGGCGCCAGCAGTGACCGCCGGGCTTGCAACGGTGGCGCTGCGGGTGCCCGCCCATCCGGCGATGCAGGCGCTGATCGCCGCCCTGGGGCGCGGGATCGCCGCCCCGTCCGCCAATGTCTCGGGCCGGCTGTCACCGACGCGCGCCGAGCATCTCGGCGGGCTCGAGGTGCCGCTGGCGCTGGATGCCGGGCCCTGCCCCGCCGGGCTGGAGAGCACGATCGTGAAGGTGGACGGCCCGCCGGGCGCCGAGCGCGCCATCCTGCTTCGCCCGGGGGCGATCCCCGCCGAGGCGATCGAGGCGGTGCTGGGCCAGCCGCTGGCGGCCCCGGCGGCGGGTGCGGTCGAGGCGCCGGGGATGCTGCTTCGCCACTATGCGCCGCGAAAGCCGCTGCGGCTGAATGCGACGAGCGCCGGCCGCCATGAGTTCCACATCGGCTTCGGGCCGGTTGCCGGCGACATCAACCTGTCGCCGGCCGGCGATCTCGCCGAGGCCGCGGCCGGCCTGTTCGCAGCGCTGCACATGGCCGATTCCAGCAGTCGGCCGGCGATCGCCGTGGCGCCGGTTCCCGACACCGGCCTCGGGGTGGCGATCAACGACCGGCTGCGCCGCGCCGCCCGGGGTGACGGCGCGCAGCACTAGATCAGCTGCGTCGGCTGGACCCACCAGCCCGCAGGCGGTTCGACCGGCGGGATGGCGCCCTCGAACAGCGCGAAGCAGGTGGCGCCCGACCCCGACATGCGAACGAGGCAGGCGCCCGGCAGCCCCCGAAGCCAGGCCAGCACCTCGGCGATGACGGGCTGCAGGCGGATGGCAGGGGCTTCCAGATCGTTGCGGCCGGCGCGCCAGTCGGCACCCAGCGGCCCGCGGTCGATCCCGTCCCAGGCGGCGAACACCGGGCCCGTCGGCACGGCGACGCCCGGGTTCACCAGCAGCACCGGCGTGCCTTCGAGATCGGGCCCGGCCGACAGCATCTCGCCGATGCCCGTGGCGAAGGCGGTGCGGGCGCGAACGCAGCCCGGCACATCGGCGCCGATGCGCGCGCCCAGCGATTCCAGCGCCGGCCCGTCAAGCGGCGCGCCGGCCAGGCGATTGAGCAGCCGCAGCGCAGCGGCGGCGTCCGCGCTGCCGCCGCCCAACCCGGCCGCCACGGGGATGCGCTTCTCGAGATGGAAGGCAAAGCGCTGCCGGCTGCCTGTCTCGGCGGCAAAGGCGCGCGCGGCCTTGAGCACCAGATTGTCGTCGCTCGCGCCGGTGGCCGCGGCGGTCGGCCCGTCGACGGTCAGCGACCAGTCCGCGGCGGGTTTGGCAGCCAGCCGGTCGCCGAAGCGCGTGAAGGCGAACAGGGTCTCGAGCGCGTGGTAGCCATCGGGCCAGCGGCCGCGCACATGCAGTGCGAGGTTGAGCTTGGCCGCAGCGGGCTCCTCCGCGACCGTCCCGGTCATCCGGGTCAGGGGCGGGCGGCGGTTGCGAGCGCGATGTCGAGGCCGACATCAAGCTTGGCGGCCAGCCGGGCGGCAAGCGCCGGCTCGGGCTGAAGGGCTGCCGCCGAGCGCCACATCTGCCGGGCCTCGATCCGCCGGCCGGCCCGCCACAGCGCATCGCCCAGATGGTCGGCGATCGTCGGGTCGGCCGGCTCGGCGGCGCGGGCCTGCTCCAGCAGGCGCACCGCCTCGGCATAATTTCCGGCCTTGAACTCCGCCCAGCCCATCGAATCGATGATGGCGCCATTGTCGGGCGCGGCCTTGAAGGCGCGGCTGATGAGGTCGCGCGCCTCGGCCAGGCTGACGCCGCGATCGAGCAGCGAATAGCCGAGATAGTTGAGGTAGATGGCATTGTCGGGCTGAAGCTCGACGGCCTGGCGAAGCGGCGCTTCGGCGCGCGGCCAGTCGCCGGCCTGCTCGTGCGCGGCGCCTTCCAGGAAGTGAAGCTGGGCGCGAACCGCCGGCGGCGCCTCGCCGAGGCGGGCGAGCGCCTCGGCGAAGCCGCGCGCGGCCTCAGCGTGTCGGCCGGCGCGGCGTTCGAGATCAGCCAGCCGCGACCAGTCCTCGGCGGTGGCATCGGGGCGGCCGGCGGCGGCGGCGAGGATGGCGCGGGCGTCGTCCCACTTTTCCTGGGCGCCGAGGATGCCGGCGCGGCGCAGCGCGGCGGCCCCGCGCCACGGCTCGGCCCGCTCGGCCGGCGCCAGCGCGGCCAGCGCCAGCTCCGGCTTGCCGCTGCGGGCGAGGAGGTCCGAGACGAGGAGCCAGCCGTCGGCGAGCTGGGGTGCTGCGAAGCTGCCCAGCCGCGCAAACGCCAGCGCCGCACCCAGCGCGCGCTCGCGCCCAAGGTCGCTCGCCAGCCGGAAACAGAGAAGCGCCAGCCCGTCTGCCGCGCGCGCCGGCAGCACGCCCAGCCGACGGCCGTCGATCCGGCCGTCGGCCGCGAGCCGGGCGCGGGCTTCCGCCAGCAGCGGATCGCGCGGGCCGCCCTCCAGAAGCTCGGCGGCGGCGGCGCGACCGGCCTCGCTGCGGTCGGCCTGGAGGCGGGCAGCGGCCGCCGCGATGCGCAGGCGGGAGACGCCCGCCCCCTCGCCGGCGACGAGGGCGGCATAGGCGTCCGCCGCCTCTGCCCAGCGGCCGGCAACCGCCAGCAGATGGGCGCGATGCTCGGCCGCGTAAGAAGCGCCGGCACCGCGCGGTGGCACGGCCTCGACGACGGCCAGCGCTTCGGCATGGCGGCCCTGACCGGCCAGGCCCCAGGCCTCGACGAGGGCACCGATCATCGGGCTGGTGTCCCCGAGGCGGCCCGGCGCGCCCAGTGCCTGGCGGGCAGCGGCATAGCCGCGCCAGTCGCGCACCGCCATGGAGTCGGTGGCGCGAACCAGCAGCACGATTGAATCGGCCAGCCCCTGCCCGCCCGGCGGCGAGCTCTCGGGCAGCGGGATCCGCCGCGCAAGGCGGCTGGCGGCCTTCATGTCGCCGCCGGTGAGCGCGACATCGAGCGCGCGGCGTTCAAGCGTGCCATCCGAGCCGGCGGCAGCAGCCAGCGCCTGTTCGAACCGGCGCGCGGCGAGCGGCAGATCATCCTCGGCGGCGGCAAGCCGCCCCTGCACATAGGCATGCGAGCCGGTCAGCGCCTGTCCCCTGGGCACGCTGGCAACGGCCGGCGCCGGCACGGCCAGCAGCAGCAGCAGCGCCGCAAGCGGGCCGATCGGCAGTCGGGAGGCAAGGCGGATCATCCGGTTATGATAGGCAAGGCGATGCGCCGGCGCCACTGCCCCGGCGCCGCAGCGCTGGCCGCCGCAGCGTTGCTCAGCGGTCGCGGAACCAGCCGGTGATGGCAAAGCGGCCGGCCGGCGCCCAATTGGGAACGAAGCTGACATGGTGGCGCTGCGGCACGCGGAACAGGTTGAGGGCATTGAAGCGCGGCGCAAAGCCCTCGATCACGTCGCCGTCGGCATCGAAGAAGTTGAGATAGCCGCCCCAGTCGGGATGCCAGTCGGTCGCGAGGTTGAGCACATAGGCAACCCGACGGCCGCGATCGTCGGGTGCATCGATGTCGGCATCGTCGTGCAGGCCCAGGAACTGGCCCGGCATGAACAAGGTGGCCTGCGCGTCGGCGCGGATGAGCCCGTCGATCCCGGAGACGGCGCGGACCAGATCCATGAGCGGCTGGTCATTGAGATGCTCCAGCAGCAGGTGCAGCGGACCATCGGGATCGCGGCGCTCGAGATAGGCTGTCACCATGGGGTAGCGCATGTAGAGGAAGGCATAGTCGCGCGCGGCCACACGGCGGCCGATGCCCTGGGCGATGGCCTGGCGCTCGGCCGGCGGCAGGGTGCGGAGCGCCTGCGGCGGCACATCGCGCGCGCCGCGCCCGTCCTCGACCGCCATGCCCCAGTCCGTCCCGCGCGACAGCACCGCGTGCAGCGTCGCCGCGGCGGCCGGGGTCAGCAGGTCGCGGATCTGGGTGCGCCCCGTTGCCGCGAAACGGGCGGCGGCGGCCGCCACGTCGATGGCCGGATTCAGCCGGAACAGCTCGATCTCGGCCTCGTCAGGCATCGATCGCGTCCGCCTCGATCCGCGCGGCATGCGCCTGGATGAAGTTGAAGCGGTGCTCGGCCTGGCGGCCCATCAGCCGCTCGACGAGGTCGCGCACCTGGTGGCGGTCCTGGTGACTGTCGGGAAGGGTCACGCGGATGAGGGTGCGGCGCGCCGGATCCATCGTCGTCTCGCGCAGCTGCTGGGGCGCCATCTCCCCCAGGCCCTTGAAACGCCCCACCTCCACCCGGCGGCCGGCAAAGCGGGTGGCGATCAGCCGATCGCGTTCGGCCTCGTCACGGGCATAGGCGCTCTCGGCGCCGGCGGTGATGCGGTAGAGCGGCGGCTGCGCGAGATAGAGACGCCCGGCGGCGACAAGGCCCGGCATCTCCTGGAAGAAGAAGGTCATGAGAAGGGTCGCGATATGCGCGCCATCGACATCGGCGTCGGTCATGATGATGACCCGCTCGTAGCGCAGATCCTGGTCGCGATAGCGGTCGCGCGTGCCGCAGCCGAGCGCGAGCGCAAGATCGGCCACTTCCTGGTTGGCGCCGATCTTGGCGGCCGCCGCACTCGCGACGTTCAGGATCTTGCCGCGGATCGGCAGGATCGCCTGGGTGCGCCGGTCCCGCGCCTGTTTCGCCGAGCCACCGGCGGAGTCCCCCTCGACGATGAACAGCTCGGTGCCCTCGCGCCCCTCGGCGGCGCAGTCGGTCAGCTTGCCGGGCAGGCGCAACCGGCGCGCGTTCGTCGCCGTCTTGCGGCGTTCGGCAAGCTGCGCGCGCCGGGCGAGGCGCTCGTCCATGCGATCGATCGCGAAGGCCAGAAGCGCCTTCGCCCGCTCGGCGTCCGCAGCCAGCCAATGGTCGAAATGATCCTTGACGGCGGCTTCCACCAGCCGCTGCGCCTCGGGCGAGGCGAGACGGTCCTTGGTCTGCGACTGGAACTGCGGCTGCGGCAGGAACAGCGAGAGGAGGATGCGGGTGCCGACGAGCGCGTCATCGGCGGTGAGATCGGCGGCCTTCTTCAGCCCCAGCAGCTGGGCATGGCCCTTCAGCCCGCGGATGATGGCAGCGCGGAAGCCCGATTCATGGGTTCCGCCCTGTGGCGTGGGGATGGTGTTGCAATACCAGCCATGTTGTGCGTCGGCGGCGACTGTCCAGTGCATCGCCCATTCGACGCGGCCCGCCCGGTCGGGGAATTCATGCGCGCCGACGAATGGCTGGTTGGTGACGGTCGCCTCGGCGCCGACATCCTCGACCAGCCGGTCGGCCAGCCCGCCGGGGAAGATGAAGACCTGCGCCTCGGGCACGGCTTCGGTCGCCAGCTGCGGCGCGCAGCGCCAGCGGATCTCGACCCCGCCGAAGAGATAGGCCTTGGAGCGCGCGAGACGGTAGAGCCGCTCGGCCGAGAAGCGCGCACCGGGCCCGAAGATGTCGGGGTCGGGCCGGAAGCTGACGGTGGTGCCGCGCCGGTTGGGCGCCGGGCCGAGCGTCTCGAGCGGGCCGAGCGGCGCGCCGCGCGCGAAGCGCTGGCGATAGAGGGTGCGGTTGCGCGCGACGTCCACCGTCAGCGTCTCCGACAGGGCGTTGACGACCGAAATGCCCACCCCGTGCAGCCCGCCCGAGGTCTGGTAGGCCCCGGCCGTGAACTTGCCGCCGGAATGCAGCATGGTGAGGATGACCTCGAGCGCCGACTGCTGCGGGAAGCGCGGATGCGGATCGACGGGAATGCCGCGGCCATTGTCGGCGATCGTCAGCGTGCCGTCGGCTTCCAGCAGCACCTCGATCCGGCTGGCGTGGCCGGCCACGGCCTCGTCCATCGCATTGTCGAGCACCTCGGCGGCCAGATGGTGAAGCGCGGCCGCGTCCGTGCCGCCGATGTACATCCCCGGGCGGCGGCGAACCGGCTCCAGCCCCTCGAGCACCTCGATGGCGGATGCGTCATAGCCCCCGGGGTCGGCACGCGCGCCGGCGAACAGGTCGGTCATGACAGGGCCATAGCGCCGGGGGGGGCGCATGGGAACAGGGCGGGAACGGCCGGGGCTGCCTGTGGCGTGCGGAACACAAGGCCGAGGGGATCGGGCGCCCTCCCCCTTTTGCGGCTTGTGCAGCGCACAAAAAGCGGCTTTGCTCTGGCTGCCAACAGAGGGCGGTCAAGCTCCGGCACGAGCATGGGTTCCTCCGGCAACCAGACAGGGCTGCGATCCGCTCGCGGCCCGACTAAGCCGCGGCGTGACGCCCCGGCGCCAGGGAGCAGAACCATGAAGCATGCCTTGACCTTCGCCATTGCCGCCACCCTTCTGGCCGGTGGCACAACCGCCGCCCGCGCCCAGGACGACAAGCCCGTCACCTTCTCGGGCGATGTCACCTTCGTGACCGACTATCGCTTCCGGGGCATCACCCTGTCGGACAAGGATGTCGCCATCCAGGGCAGCATCAACCTCGAGACTGAGCCCGGCTTCTTCGTTGGCATCTGGGGCTCGTCCATCGCCGAGTTCAACGGCGCCACGACCGAGATCGACCTGACGGCAGGCTGGACGGGCACCTTCGACTTCTTCACGCCGACGATCGGAATCATCGGCTATCTCTATCCGGGCGGCACGAACACCGACTATTATGAGCTGTTCGGCTCGCTCGGTTTCGAGGCGGGGCCGGTGGGGCTCGAGGTCGGCCTCAACATCGCGCCCAACCAGTCGAACCTGTCGCGATCGAACCGCTACCTCTATGTCGGCGCTTCGGCCGGCATTCCCGACACGCCGATCACCCTGAAAGGCCAGCTCGGCTTCGAGCGCGGCGGGCTGGTGCCCGACGAGACCGGCAGCCGCACCACCAAGACCGACTGGCTGATCGGCGCCGACATCAGCTTCGAGCCGCTGACGATCGGCTTTGCCTATACCGACACCAACCTCAGGCGGAACTTCCCCGGTGGCGGCGGCCGCGCCAACGATTTCGGTCGCGGCGCCTTCGTCGTCTCGCTGTCGGCAGGGTTCTAGGACTCGAACCGCCCCGGCCCCGACGGCCGGGGCGGTTCGATCCGCTCAGTCTGCAGCGGCCTTCTTCGCCCGGGGCTTGCGCGCCGGCGCATCGGCTTCCGGTGCCGGATCGGCTTTCTTTCCCGCCTTCTTCACAGGTTCTGCCGGCGCGGCATCGGTCTCAGCCGAATCGGTTGCGGCCTTGGCCTTCGCCTTCTTCGCGGCGGGCGTCTTGGCCGGCTTCGTGCCCTGGTCCTGATCACGGTCGGATCCGTGGACGTGGCCGGTCGGAGTCTCGTCCTCGCTCTCGATCGCAGCTTCGAGCTCGGCACGGGTGACGGTGCGCTCGGTCAGCTGCGCCTTCGAGAGGATGAAGTCGACGACCTTCTCCTCGAACAGCGGCGCGCGGAGCTGGGCGGCGGCGAGCGCATTGCCGGCGAAATACTGCTGCACCTCGCGCTCCTGTCCGGGATAGCGGGCAGCTTCCCCGGCCACCAGCCGGTTCATCTCGGCCTGGGTCACCTGCACGCCATTGCGCTGGCCGATGTCCGACAGCAGCAGCCCCAGGCGCACCCGCCGCTCGGCGATGCGGGCATAGTCGGCGCGCTCGGCCTCGAGTGCCTGCCGCTGCGCCTCGTCGGCATCGGCCGTCACCTGCTGCCAGATGGTCTCGAACTCGGCATCCACCATCGAGGGCGGCACGTCGAACTGGTAGGCGGCGGCCAGGTGATCGAGCAGCTTGCGCTTCAGGTGGGTGCGCGTGAGGCCGGCCAGCTCGGCTGCGACCTGGTCCTTGAGGATCGACTTCAGCTTGTCGAGGCTGTCGAGACCGAGGTTCGTCGCCAGCGTCTCGTCGACAGGCGGCAGCTGCGCCTGGCGCACCGCCTTCACCGTGACCGCGAACTCGGCCGGCCTGCCGGCAAGCGTGTCGGCCGGATAGTCGGCCGGAAACGTCAGCTTCACGCTTTTCGCCTCACCCGCCGTCACACCGATGAGCGCATCCTCGAAACCCGGGATCAGCCGGCCGGAGCCCAGCTCGATTTCCATCCCCTCGCCGGTGCCGCCCTCAAACGCGGCGCCATCCACGGTACCGGCATAGTCCATGACGACGAGGTCGCCGCTTGCGGCCTTGTGCCCGGCGGGCGCGTCCACGAAGGTCTTCTGCTGCTCGGCGAGACGGGCGAGTGCCGCGTCAAGCTCGGCATCGGTCACCTCGACGATGAGCTTCTCGAGCGCGATCCCCTCGACCTCGGCGGCCGGCACCTCGGGCAGCACCTCGAGGCTGACCGACAGCTTCACATCCTCGCCCTCGGCAAGGCCCGAATCCACATCCACCGCCGGCTGCATCGCCGGGCGCAGGCCATGGTCGGCCACCAGCTTCTCGACCGCTTCCTTCACCGCCTCGTTCAACGCCTCGCGCCGCAGCGCGGCACCATGCATCCGGCGAATGAGGTTGCCCGGCACCTTGCCGGGGCGGAAACCCGGCATCCGCACCTGCGGGGCCACCTCGGCGATGGCGGCATCCACCTTCGCGGCGATGTCGCCGGCGGGGATGGTGATCGCATAGGCACGCTTCAGGCCGTCGTTCAGCGTCTCGGTCACGGTCATCGACGAAAGGATCCTCTTGCCAGGCGTCGGACACGCGGCCCGGCGGGCCGGCCATGGTGCGGGTGGAGGGACTCGAACCCCCACATCTTTCGACACCGGAACCTAAATCCGGCGCGTCTACCAGTTCCGCCACACCCGCCTGAGACCACCCTGCAAGGGACGGTCCCTTCGCACCGCGTTCCGATGGAAGCGCGGGCTTATAGCAGGGGGCGGCGCCGGCGCAAGGCAGGGCGCGAATCGGTTGCGCCGGCGCAGAAAGGGCAGTATTATTGCCCTAATCCCGGGAGAGACCAGATGGCCGACACGCTTGCCCCGCCGGCGCCCGCCCGCGCCGTCCGCCTCGAGGATCGCTACGACCTGAAGGCGTCGCGGATCTTCCTGTCGGGAACCCAGGCGCTGGTGCGCCTCGCCCTGGTGCAGAAGGCGCGCGATGCGGCGGCCGGCCTCAGGACCGCCGGCTTCATCTCGGGCTATCGCGGCTCGCCGCTGGGCGGCTTCGACCAGGAGCTGTGGCGGGCGCGCCGGCAGCTCGAGGCCAGCGACATCCGCTTCGTGCCGGGCATCAACGAGGAGCTCGGCGCAACCGCCGTCTGGGGCTCGCAGATGGCCGCCCTCAACCCCACGGCCCGCTTCGATGGCGTCTTCGGCATCTGGTATGGCAAGGGCCCGGGCCTCGACCGGGCGATGGACGTGCTGAAGCACGCCAATGCCGCCGGCACCTCGCGCCATGGCGGCGTGCTGGCGATCGTGGGTGACGACCATGGCGCCAAATCCTCGACGCTGCCGCACCAGTCCGACCATAATTTCTCCGCGGCCTTCGTGCCCTTCCTCAGCCCGGCCTCGGTGCACGAATTCGTCGAGTTCGGGCTTCTGGGCATCGCGATGAGCCGCTTTGCCGGCACCTGGGTGGGATTCAAGGCGACCGCCGACACGGTCGAGACCTCGGCGACCGTGGACACGGCCTCGGAGCAGCGGACGATCCTGCTGCCGGCCTTCGACATGCCCGAGGGCGGGCTTCACATCCGCCCCAACGACATCTGGCGCGAGGAGGACACGCGCCTGCAGCGCTACAAGGGGTTCGCGGCGCAAGCCTTCGCGCGCGCCAACGGCATCGACCGGCTGGTGTGGGACACGCCGCGGCCCCGGCTTGGAATCATCGCAACCGGCAAGGCCTATGCCGACACGCTGGAAGCGCTCGACGAGCTGGGGATCGACGCAGGCGTTGCTGCCGACATCGGCCTTCGGCTCTACAAGGTCGGCATGCCCTGGCCGCTGGAGCCCGACGGGGTGCGCGCGTTCGCCGAAGGCCTCGAGGAAGTCCTGGTGATCGAGGAGAAGCGCGAGTTCATCGAGCATCAGCTGAAGTGGCAGCTCTACAACTGGAAGCCGGGGGTCCGCCCCGTCGTCGTCGGCAAGCAGGACGAGGCCGGCGACTGGCTGCTCTCCCCCGACAATGAGCTGACGCCCGGCATGATCGCGCGGGTGATCGCGATGCGGCTGAAGCGCTTCCACCGCACCGAGCGGATCGAGCAGCGGCTTGCCTTCTTCGAGAAGCGCGAGGCGCTGCTGGCGACATTCACGCCGCCGGCAAAGCGCACCCCCTATTTCTGCTCGGGCTGCCCGCACAACAGCTCCACCCGGGTGCCCGAGGGCAGCCGGGCGCTCGCCGGAATCGGCTGCCACATCATGGCGCTGTGGATGGACCGCGCCCAGACCTTCACCCAGATGGGCGGCGAAGGCGTGACCTGGGTGGGCGAGGCCCCGTTCGTGGGGGAGGGCCATGTGTTCGCCAACCTGGGCGACGGCACCTATGAGCATTCCGGCCTGCTCGCCATCCGCCAGGCGATCGCGGCCAATGCCAACATCACCTACAAGATCCTGTTCAACGATGCGGTGGCCATGACCGGCGGTCAGCCGGTGGAAGGCCAGCTGACCGTCGGGAAGGTCGCCCGCCAGATGCTGGCCGAAGGCGCGAGGAAGGTCTGGGTGCTGACCGAGGATCTCGGCCGCTACACGGCCGACAGCCTGCCGGCCGAGGTGACCCTGCTGGATCGCGACGAGCTGGAGCCGGTCAGCCGCGAGGCGGCGGCAACCCCGGGCACGACCGTCATCATCTACGACCAGACCTGCGCAGCCGAGAAGCGCCGCCGCCGCAAGCGCGGGCTGCTGCCCGAGCCCGACCGGCGGGTGCTGATCAACCCCCATGTCTGCGAGGGCTGTGGCGACTGTTCGGTGCAATCGAACTGCGTTTCCGTCGAACCGCTGGCGACCGAGTTCGGGCGCAAGCGGCGCATCAACCAGTCGAGCTGCAACAAGGATTATTCCTGCCTGAAGGGCTTCTGCCCCAGCTTCGTGACGATCGAGGGGGCAGGCGTGCGCAAGCCCGAGCGCCGCGCGCTGGATCTCGCGGGCCTCCCCGAGCCGGCGATCCCGCCGCTCGACCAGCCGGTCAACATCCTGGTGACCGGGATCGGCGGCACCGGCGTGCTGACGGTCTCGGCGCTGCTCGGCATGGCCGGCCATATCGCCGGGCTGGCCTCGACCACGGCCGACATGGCGGGGCTCGCCCAGAAGGGCGGCGCGGTGTGGAGCCATGTGCGCCTGGCGCGAAGCAACGACCAGCTGCTCGGACCCCGGATCATGACCGGCACGGCCGACCTTGTGCTGGCCTGCGACGCGGTGGTGGCCGCCGACCGGCCGGCGCAGAATCTGATGGCGCCCAGCCGCACCCATGTGGTGGCGAACGCCAACATCGCCCCGACGGCCGATTTCGTCCGCAACCGCGACGCCGATTTCCGCGAGGCGCTCGTCATCCGCACGCTGGAGCAGGTGGCGCGCGCGCACCACATGCTGCCGGCCGAGCGGATCGCAACCCAGCTGATGGGCGATTCGATCGCCGCCAACATCCTGCTGATGGGCTTCGCCTGGCAGAAGGGCCTCATCCCCCTGCCGCTGGCAGCGATCGACGGGGCCATCGAGCTGAACGGCGTCGCCATTGCCTTCAACCGCGAGGCCTTCGCGCTGGGCCGGCTGCTGGCGCACGCGCCCGAGCGGGTGGAGGCGCTTCTCACGCCGCCGCCGGCGCTGTCGCGAACGCTCGACGAGCGGATCGCCGCCCGCGTCGCCGACCTCGAGGCCTGGGGCGACACGGCCCATGCCCGCCGCTATGCCGAGCGCGTGGCCCGCGTCCGCGCCGCCGAGACCGCGGTTCGACCGGGCAGCGAGGCGCTGACGGAAGCCGTGGCCCGCAGCCTGCACAAGCTGATGGCCTACAAGGATGAGTATGAGGTCGCGCGGCTGATGACCGACGGCCGCTTCGACATGCTCGCCGACGCGACCTTCAGCAGCCGGGGCCGGCGCACCTATCATCTGTCGCCGCCGATCCTCGCGCGCATCGATCCGGCGACCGGGCGGCCGCGCAAATATGCGCTTCCCGGCTGGCTGGTCGAGCCGCTGTTCCGCCTGCTGGCCCGCGCCAAGGGGTTGCGCGGCACGATGTTCGACCCCTTCGGCCGCAACCCCGAGCGGGTGGCCGAACGCGCCGCGATTCCGGCCTATGAAGCGGACGTCGACCGGCTGGTGAGCGAGCTTCAGCCCCACAATCTGGCGCTGGCCGTCGAGATCGCCGCCCTGCCGCTTTCCGTGCGCGGCTTCGGGCCGGTCAAGGCCACAGCCGCGGCGAAAGCGGCCGAACGGCGCGCGGCACTGTGGGCGCGCTGGCCGGGAACGGCCCTTGCGAAAGCCGCCTGAGCCATGGCGCCCGGTTTAGGCCCCTTTGCGGGCTGCCAGAAGTTCCCGGGCAAGGCGCTGACGCTCTACCAGAAGCGCGGGTTCCTGGACACGGCCCTCTGCGCGGCGCTGGTCGAGCGGATCGAGGCCGACCGAAGGCCCTCCACCATTTCCGATTCGAACGGCGATCCGTTCAACCGCACGTCGGAAACCTGCGACCTCTACGGCGGGGATCCGCTGGTGGATCGCGTCAATGCGCTGCTCGATTCGATGGCGGGCCAGCCGCCGAGCCACGGCGAGGTGCTGCAGGGCCAGCGCTACGCCGTGGGCCAGGAGTTCAAGTTCCACACCGACTATTTCGAGCCCGACGGGCCCGACTGGCTGGCCAACACCGGGGTCGGCGGCCAGCGCACCTGGACCCTGATGGTCTATCTGAACCAGCCGGCGGGCGGCGGGGCCACGCGCTTCAAGCGGATCGGCAAGACGATCCAGCCCGAGACGGGCAAGCTGGTTGCCTGGCACAATCTGGACGCTGCCGGCCGGCCCAATTTCGAGACGCTGCACGCCGGCCTGAAGGTAACGGCCGGCACCAAATACATCATCACCAAATGGTACCGGGAGCGGCCGCTGACCGGGCCATGATCACCCTTGCCTTCATCCTGCTGCTGCTGCTCGCCATCGGGCTCATGATCCGGCTGGGCGCCGTCCGCCGCGTCCCCGCCGACGAGCGGGCAAGGTGGCGTCGGCAGCGACGACAACGACGGCAGGCGAACGCGAATAGCGCCGGCGAAGCGCAGCCCGGCCCGTCGGCCCCGCCGTCGGTCCCGGCCGGTGGCGGCAGCTTCGGCGGGGCCGGGGCCAGCGGCGGATGGGGCGGGCACGGCAACGGCGGGAACGGCGGCGACTGACCCCCACGCGATTGCTAGGACACGCCGGTGCCCATCCGGCCTAGTCGGAAGGCGAGGAGCGCACCCATGAACTTCGACCTATCGGACGATGCCAAGACGCTGCGCGACGCGGCCCGCAAGCTGCTCGACGCCGAGGCCGGGCCCGCGGCCGCGCGGCGGGTGATGGATGAAGGCGCGACCCACGACGCGGCGCTGTGGGCGCGGATCGTCGATCAGGGCTGGCCGGCGGCCGGTGTGCCCGAGGCCCAGGGCGGGCTGGGGCTGGGCGCCGACGAGGTCTGCGTGCTCGCCGAGGAAATGGGGCGAAGCCTGGGCGCCGCCCCGCTTGTCTCGACACTGGCCGCCATCGAGGCGGTGAAGCTGGCCGGCAGCGCGGCGCAGCAGGCCACATGGCTTCCGAAGCTGGCGAGCGGCGAGGCAATCGGCTGCATCGCCTGGGCGGAAGGCGCGAACAGCCCGGGGCAGATGCCGGCCACGCGGCTGGACGGGGGCCGGCTGACCGGCGCCAAGGCACCGGTCATCGACGGGCTGGTGGCGACCCTTGCGATCGTGACGGTGGCAACCGCCGAAGGGCCGGCGATGGCGCTCGCCACGCTCGACGGCGTGACGCGCGAACGGGTCGAGACGCTCGACCTCGTGCGGCCGTCGGCGCGGCTCGCCTTCGACGGCACCCCGGCCGAGCCGTTGGGCACCGCGGGGGACTGGGCGACACTTGCCGAGCGCTATGCGGTGCTGCTGGCCTTCGAGGCGCTGGGCACGGCCGAACATGCGCGCGAGATGGCCGTGGCCTACGCGAAGGAGCGCATCGCCTTCGGCCAGCGCATCGGCCGCTACCAGGGGGTGAAGCACAAGCTCGCTGACATGTACATCAGGGCGGAACTCGCCCGCGCCCATGCGCTGCACGGCTGCTGGGCCTGGGCGGCCGGCGCCGCCGAACTGCCGCAGGCGGCCGCGGCCGCGCGCGTCGCCAGCCTGGATGCGCTGAAGCTCGCCGCCGAGGAGGGGCTGCAGCTGCACGGCGGCATCGGCTTCACCTGGGCGCATGACTGCCAGTTTGCCTATCGCCGCCACCGCCAGCTGGCCGCGGCAATCGGCAGCAGGGCGCACTGGGCCGACCGGCTTGTCCGCGCGCTGGAACGGCGCAATCGTGCCGCGGCCTGAGGAGGAAGCTGCATGGACTTCAACGACACACCCGAGGAAGCCGCCTATCGGGCTCAGGTGAAGGCCTGGCTGGCGGCCAATGCCGGCGACTATCTCGAGCCGCCGGCGAAACCCTGGGGCCTCGACGAATTCGTGGCGCGGTCCAAGGCCTGGCAGCTGAAGAAGCATGCGGCGGGCTATGTCGGCATCACCTGGCCGAAGGCGGTCGGCGGCCAGGGACTGGCGCCGATGCACCAGATCATCTTCAACCAGGAGGAAAGCCGCACCTATGCGCCGACGGGGCTGTTCTCGATCGGCCTCGGCATGTGCATCCCGACGGTGTTCACCCACGGCGCGCCCGAAATCGTCCAGCGCTATGTGCCCAAGGCGCTGACCGGCGAGGAAGTGTGGTGCCAGCTGTTCTCGGAGCCGGTCGCCGGCTCGGATCTGGCCGCCATCCGCACCAGGGCCGTCAAGGATGGCGACCGCTGGATCGTCAACGGCCAGAAGGTGTGGACCAGCTTCGCCCACCGCTCGGACTATGGGATCATCGTGACCCGCACCGATTTCGACGCCCCCAAGCACAAGGGGCTGACGATGTTCATCGTCGACATGAAGGCGCCCGGTGTCGAGGTGCGGCCGATCCGCCAGATGTCCGGATCGAGCGACTTCAACGAGGTGTTCTTCACCGATGTGGTCATCCCCGACAGCCACCGGCTGGGCGCGGAAGGCGAGGGCTGGAAGGTATCGCTGACGACGCTGATGCACGAGCGGCTCGCGGTCGGCGGCAAGCCGCGCCACGCACCCGGCTACCAGACCCTCATGACGGTGGCGGCCGGGCTCGAGACCGACAGCGGCCCCGCCTTGGCGCGCGCCGACGTGCGCCAGCGGATCGCCGACACCTACATTGCCGACGAGGGCGTGAAGCTGACGCAGATGCGGGCGCTCTCGGCGCTGTCCAAGGGCGCCATTCCCGGGCCCGAACAGTCGATCGCCAAGGTGGTCGTCGCCAAGACGATGCAGGACATGTCGGCCTTCGCCCTCGAGCTGAGCGAGGGCGCCGGTCTGGTCGTGGAACCGGGCAGCGATCTCGAGCGGCTGCAGCAATCCTATCTCTGGTCGGCGGGGCTGCGCATCGCCGGCGGCACCGACGAGATCCTGCGGAACATCATCGCCGAGCGCGTGCTGGGCCTGCCGGGTGATCTCAGGCCCGACAAGGACACGCCCTTCAGCCAGCTGAAGCCGCTCTGAGGCGGCGGCCTCAGGCCGGCTGGAAGCGGAACATCGGCGCCGGCCGGAAGCGCGCCGAGACCTCGCCCGCGAAGAGGTTCGACTGGTCGGGCCCGAGGTCGAGCTTGCGCACGCCCGCGCGCGGGCTGAAGTCGAGCTTCTTCAGGTCCACCCAGAAGACGTTGGGCGAGACCGTCGATTCGAAATAGTAGAGCCGGTCCTTGTGGTCGGCGACGACCCGCCAGCGCGTCGACGAGATGTTCGGCCGGTCGGGCGTGGTGATGCCGAGCGGCACCGAGGCATTGCGCATCACGCTGAAGGTGGCAGCCGCCGCCACGCGGGGATCGTCGCTCTTCACCACTGCACCCATGTAGAAGCTGGCGCGCGCGAAGCGGTCGGCCGCGCGGTTGGTGCCGGGCAGGAACTGCACGCCGCCAACCTCGCGCCAGTAGCTGGTGATGGCGAGCTGCTCGGGAAAGGCGGGCTCATTGGTCATCACCCGATGGGCGCGGTCATGGTGGATGACCATCCTGCCGTCGATCCACTCGACAATGGCGCTGTCGCCGCTCGCGTCCGACAGGGAGAAGTGCATGGTGGCAAGCCGCCCCGGCTGGCCCGGCACCTCGCCGGTCAGCACGAGGAGCGGATTGGCGCGGAGCCAGGCGACCGCCTCGGCGACGGTTGCAAACTGGTCGAGCAGATACTGGCCGAAGATGGAGATCGCCATGGTGGGCGTCTTCCCGTCGGACTTGGGATAGACGGATTCGGTCATCCACTGGCCGTTCACCATCAGGCCAGCCTCATTGAGCCCGTCGGCCATGGCGATGTCGTAGCCGGTGGCGATCAGGCTGCCGTATCGCGAGGTCCATTTGAGCGAGGTGGCCCCGGCCGCCCCATCGCGCGCAACCCCGCGCGGCAGCGCCCACAGATTGGTTCGGATATCCTCCTTCCAGTCCATCGTCCGGCCCGTCAGGAAGCGGCCGTTCGGCCCTTCATAGACGGCGCGCGTGCAGGCGTCGGCCGCGGGGGCTGCAAGCGTCGTGGCCAGAAGCAAGGCCAGCATCGAACGGCGAACGGACATCTTCACGCTCCTACACATCGATGAACTCAGAAAATGAAGCTGGCGCCCAGCAGCGGGCCGCCCAGCCGGGCATCGACGCGGGCACCGCCGTCACGCCAGTCCACCATCAGATGGCGATAGCCGCCCGAGAGCCAGATTCGGTCAGCAACCCGGGCATTGACCGTGGTGACGGTCTGGGCCGTGAACGCCGACCCCGCGCCCAGCCCGCCGACATCGCCCTGGGCCAGGAGGCTCCAGCCTGGCGCAAAGCGCCAGTTGATGCGTGCCATGGCGATGGGATCGACAAAGTCGGCCGAAGGCGCCCGGGCGACGCCGGCGGCCGGGACCGCGACGGACGCGCGAAGCCACCAGGCGCGAAAGCCCGCCATCAGATCGACCGTCACGTCGGTCTGGTCGACAAAGCGATAGCCGCCGGCGAGCGTCCAGCTCGTCTGGCGCAGGCGGCCCTCCGCCGGCAGGACAGGGGCTGCGGGATTGCCTGTCGGCACCAGCCCGTCGCGCGAGGAGGTGGTGTGGCTGATGTCGGACACGGCGACGAAACGATCGATCCGCACCAGCCCGGCCACGAACAGGGCCGCATCCAGATCCTCGAGCAGGTCGCCGACGGATTTCGAGACCCTGAGGTCCGGCCCGCCGGGAAAGGGGCGGATGTCGCCGCCGAAGCCGGCGAGCCAGAGATAGGGCGTGACCTGGACGGCGGTGGGCGCGCGGTCGTGCGGATCGGCATCACGCCGGGCAAGGCCGGCACTGGCCGAGGCCAGCAGAAGCAGCATGGCGCAGAATCGGGCTTCTCTTGCCATCCTTGGCCCCCTTTTCCCGCCGACACGCGAATACCAGAAGCAGCATGGCCCGGCCGGCGTCAGCCGGCAAGGATTTTGCGCAGCAGCTCGTTGACGATCGCCGGATTGGCCTTGCCGCCGCTGGCCTTCATCACCTGGCCGACGAAGAAGCCGAACAGCTTGTCCTTGCCGGCGCGATACTCGGCGACCTTGTCGGCGTTGGCACCCAGCACCCCGGCAATCGCGGCCTCCAGCGCGCCCGTGTCCGAGAGCTGCTTCAGCCCGCGCGCTTCGGCGATCGCGCCCGGGTCCTCGCGGGTTTCGAGCATGATCTCGAAGACCTGCTTGGCGAGCGGGCCCGACAGCGTCCCGTCGGCCATCAGCGCCAGCAGCTCCGCAGCCTGCGCCGGCGTCACCGGGCTCTGGGCGATCGACAGGCCGAGGCGATTCAGGGCCCCGAACAGCTCCCCCGTCATCCAGTTGGCGGCGCGCTCGGCGATGTCGGCCGGCGCGCGGCCCTGGCGTTTCGCACTGTCGGCCAGCAGCGCCTCGAACCAGCGCGACTCCTCGACATCGGCGGTCAGCACGCCGGCGAGATAGGGCGGGAGCCCGAGTTCGGTCTCGTAGCGGCGGCGGCGCGCCGAGGGCAGTTCGGGCAGGCTTGCCTGGCACTCGTCGATGAAGGCGTCCGTCAGTTCGAGCGGCAGCAGGTCGGGCTCGGGGAAGTAGCGATAGTCGTGCGCATCCTCCTTGGAGCGAAGGCTGCGCGTCTCGCCGCGGTCGGGGTCGAACAGGCGGGTTTCCTGGACAATGGTGCCGCCCGCCTCGAGGATGTCCACCTGGCGGCGGGCCTCCGCCTCGATCGCCTGCTGGATGAAGCGGATCGAGTTCACATTCTTGATCTCGCAGCGGGTGCCGAACGGCGCGCCGGGCCGGCGGACCGAGACATTGACGTCGGCCCGCATCGAGCCCTCCTGCATGTTGCCGTCACAGCTGCCGATGGCGCGCAGGATGGCGCGAAGCGTCGCGACATAGGCGGCGGCTTCCGCCGGCGAGCGCAGGTCGGGCTTGGAGACGATCTCCATCAGGGCCACGCCCGCCCGATTGAGGTCGACGAAGCTGAGCTCGGGCGAGAGGTCGTGGATGGACTTGCCGGCGTCCTGCTCGAGATGGATTCGCTCGATTCCGACGGTTCGGCGGCTGCCGTCCTCCAGCTCGATCTCGATCGCGCCCTCGCCGACGACGGGGTGCTGATATTGCGAGATCTGGTAGCCGGCCGGCAGGTCGGCGTAGAAGTAGTTCTTGCGGTCGAAGCGCGACCAGCGGTTGATCGTGCAGCCGAGCGCGAGCCCGGTGCGGACCGCCTGGCGGACACATTCGCCGTTCAGCACCGGCAGCATCCCCGGCATGGCGGCGTCCACGAAGCTGACCTGCGAATTGGGCTCGCCGCCGAAGGCCGTCGGCGCCCCCGAGAAGAGCTTCGAGCGCGAGATGACCTGGGCATGCACCTCAAGGCCGATGACGAGCTCCCAGGGCCCGGTGCCGCCGGCGATGGTGAAGGGCTCGGCCATCACGCCGCCGCCCACCAGCGCGCCGGACGGGCGGTGAAGCCGGCGCGCTGTTCGAGCGCAAGGGCGGCATCGAACAGGGTCTGCTCGTCCAGCGGTCGGGCGATCAGCTGCAGGCCGAGCGGCAGGCCCGCCGAATCGAGGCCGGCCGGCACCGAGATGGCCGGCAAGCCGGCAAGCGAGGCGGGCACGGTGAACACGTCATTGAGATACATGGCGATCGGGTCCGCCGATTTCGCGCCCAGCTCGAAGGCGCCGGTGGGCGCCGTCGGAGTCAGCAGCAGGTCGCAGGCCTCGAAGGCGCGCGCGAAATCGCGGGCGATGAGGGCGCGGACCTTCTGCGCCTTCAGATAATAGGCATCATAATAGCCGGCCGAGAGAACATAGGTGCCGATCATGATGCGGCGCTTCACCTCGCGCCCGAAGCCGGCGCCACGGGTTGCCTCGTACATGTCGATCAGGTTCCCGCCCTCGGGCGCGACGCGCAGGCCGTAGCGAACCCCATCATAGCGGGCGAGGTTGGACGACGCCTCGGCCGGGGCGACGATGTAATAGGTGGGCAGCGCCTCGGCGGTGTGCGGCAGCGAGACCTCGACGATCGTGGCGCCGGCATCGCGAAGCCAGTCGACCCCCTGCTGCCACAGCGCCTCGAGGCCCGTGTCCATGCCGTCCACCCGGTAGTCGGCGGGGATGCCGACGCGCTTGCCCGCCAGATCGGCTTTCAGCGCGGCCGCCCAGCCGGGAACGGGATCGGGGAGCGACGTGGAGTCGCCGGGATCAAAGCCGGCCATGGCTTCCAGCAGCAGCGCGGCATCGGTGACGCTTCGCGCCAGCACGCCTGCCTGGTCCAGCGAGGAGGCGAAGGCAATGATGCCCCACCGGGAGCAGCGGCCGTAGGTGGGCTTGACGCCCACGAGCCCGCAGAAGGCCGCCGGCTGGCGGATGGAGCCGCCGGTGTCGGTGCCGGTGGCGGCCGCCACCAGCCCGGCCGCCACCGCCGCCGCCGAGCCGCCCGAGGAGCCGCCGGGGGTCAGCGCCGCCTCCGAGCCGGTCCGGCGCCAGGGCGAGACGACGGGGCCGAAGGCGGATGTCTCGTTGGACGAGCCCATGGCGAACTCGTCGAGATTGAGCTTGCCGAGCGAGATGCAGCCGGCCGCCTTGAGGCGCGCCGTCACCGTCGACTCATAGGGCGGCACGAAGGTCTCGAGAATGCGGCTGGCCGCCGTGGTGCGCACGCCCTTCGTGCAGAACAGGTCCTTGTTGGCGATCGGGATTCCGGCAAGCGGCCCGCACGTGCCGGCGGCGCGCGCGGCGTCCGCGGCGTCGGCCTCGGCCAGCGCGTCGTCCAGCGTCTCGGTGATGAAGGCATTGAGGGGGCGTGCCGCCTCGACGGCGCGGACATGCGCCTCGACCAGCTCGCGCGCGGAGAAGTCCCGCGCGGCAAGCCCGGCCTGCATTGCAGCGAGCGACAGCGCCGTCAGCGTCATTCGATCACCTTGGGGACGGCGAAGAAGCCGTGCGCGGCCTTCGGCGCATTGGCGAGCAGCTGGTCGGCGATCCCGCCCTCCGTCACCTCGTCGGCGCGCCAGTCGCGCCTGCACGCCATCACCGCCGACATCGGCTGCACATCGGCCGTGTCCACGGCCTGGAGCTGGTCGATCCAGCCGAGAATGTGGTTCAGTTCCCGGGCGAGCGGCGCGGCCTCGTCCGGCTCAAGCCGGAGGCGCGCCAGCCGCGCGACGCGCGCCACCATCTGATCGTCAACGGTCATGGCGGCCGCGCCTAGCAGCGCGACCGGCCCTTGTCAGCAGCGCTCACAGGAGCGCCGCGTCGGTCGGCAGGCCGAACAGCACGCGGCCGGCAAGCTCGTAGGTGGCAGGCTGGACCATCATGTGCTGGGTCATGGCATGGGCATCGCGGAAGCGCCGCTGCAGCGGGCTTTCGAGATAGAGCGCCGAGCCACCGCCCAGATCATAGGCGGTGCGGGTGACGGCGGCGGCGGTTCGCACCATGTGGGTGGCGGCCAGCCGCAGCCGGGCGCGCCTGTCGAGCGAAACCGCGCCGCTGTCGGCCGCCTGCGCTGAGGCCGCGCCCATCGTCTCGAACAGCAGCGCCCGGGCGGCCGAGAGTTTCGCTTCGGCGATGGCGACCTCGGCCTGCACGGTCGCACGCTCGGCAGCGGCGCGCGCGCTGCCCTGCGGCCGGCGGTGGGCCAGCGCCAGCCTGACCGCATCGAGTGCGGCGCGGGCGTTGCCGCTGGCCGCCCCCGCAATCCCGAGCGCCAGCAGGCCGAATATCGGAAAGCGGTAGAGCGTGCCCGTTTCGACCGGCGGCTCGAAGGTGATGTCGACGCTGCGGCCGGACGGCACGAGCAGATCGCGGACCGCCATGTCGCCCGAGCCGGTGCCCTTGAGGCCGGCAGCGTGCCAGCTGTCGATCAGCTCCACCTCGGCGGCCGGCATCACGACCATGCGCGTCTCGGGCCTGCCATCGGGGCGCAGCCGGGGGGCATCGCCTTCGTGGATGACGCAGCCGCCGAACAGCCACTGGCAGTTGGCGCTGCCCGAGGCCCAGCTCCAGCGGCCGCTGACGCGATAGTGGCCATTCTCGACGACCGCCCGGCCCAGGGGCGCGAAGACGCCGCCAGTGATGAGGCCCGGTGTCGCCGCGATCGTCTCGGCCTCGGCGCGCGGCAGCCAGGCGAGGCTGAGCGCCGTCGTCGAACCGATCATCAGGCACCAGCCGGCCGACGCGTCTGCATGGGCAACCGCCTCGATCACCTCGACGATCTGCGCGGGCGGCAGTTCGTCACCGCCGAGGCTTCGGGGCAGGGCGATCCGGAACAGGCCGGCCGCGGCCATCGCCGCGGCCAGATCGGCCGGCAGCCGGCGGGCCTGTTCCATCTCGTCCGCCCGGGCGGCGATCGCGGGCGCCAATGCCACGGCCTGCTCGAGCGCGCTCACAGCTTCAGCAGGCTCGCGAGATTGTTCTTCTGCATGTCGGACGAGCCGCCGACGATCGGCATGCCGAGCAGGTCGCGGACATGCCGCTCCATCTCATGGGCGTCGGACAGCGCATAGGCGCCCATCACCTGCTGGCAGGCGAGCGCGATCTCGACGCCGGTGTCGGCAATGAACAGTTTCGCCATCGAGGTCTCCACCGCGCAAGGCCGGCCCTCGTTCGCCAGCCAGGCGGCATGGTAGAGCATGTGGCGGCAGGCCTGAAGCTTCGTTCGCGCCGTCACGAGGCGATGGCGGATCGCCTGGTGCTGGGCGATCGGCCGGCCGAACTGCACCCGCGCCTTCGCATAGGCCCAGGCCTCGTCGAGCGCGGCGGCGGCAATGCCATAGGCGGTGGCCGAAATCTCCAGCTTCTCGACATCGAGCGCGCGGCCGGCGAGCATCTCCCACCCGCGGTTCCACATGGCGGGCCCGCCGACGATGTTCGCGGCCGGCAGGCGCACGTCATCGAGGAACACGTCCATGCTCTGCGTGTAGCGCAGGTTCACATGCGCGATCGGCGCCATCGTGACACCAGGCGTGCCGCGCGGGATCAGAAGGAAGCTGAGGTTGCGGTAGCGCTGGTCGGCTGGCCCCGAGCGGACGAGACAGTAGAGAATGTCCGCCCAGTCCGCCCCGGTGCACCAGCGCTTGGCGCCGTTGACGACCACGGTTGCGCCATCGTCGGCCAGCTCCGCCCGTGTCTCGACCGAGGCGAGGTCGCCGCCGACATTGGGCTCCGACAGGCCGTAGGCGAAGAAGAGCTCGCCCTTCGCCAGCCGCGGCAGATAGGCCGCCTTCTGTTCGGGGCTGCCATTCTCGGCAAGGTTCATGCCGCCGTAGAAGGCGGTGTGGATGTAGGGGCCGGCGAGGAACGGGCCGGCGCGCGCCAGCTCGTCGATGACGGCGATCGCCGCCACCAGGTCGGGGCCGGCGCCGCCGTGTTCGGCCGGCACCGTCAGCGCCGTCAGCCCCAGCGCATTGAGCCGGGCATAGACATCGCGCGGCCAGGTCGCGGCCCGGTCCCAGTCCATGCGCTTCGCCGGCGGCACATGCTCGGCGATGAAGCGGCGCAGCTGGTCGCGGATGGCCGCGACATGGCCGGGCTCGTCGGTGAAGGCCGGGGCGCTCATTCGCCGGTTAGCTTCGGCGCGCGGCGCTCGCGCACGGCGGCGACCGCCTCGGCGCGGTCGGCCGTCATGTTGGACAGCGTTTCATAGGCGATCGACGCATCCATCGACTGGATGGCGAGCTGCCGGATCGGCTGGTTCATCACCAGCTTGGTCCAGCGCACGGCATGGCGCGGGTTGGCGAGGATCTTCGCCGCCACCTCGGCGACCCTGGCATCGAGCTGGTCGGCCGGCACGGCGTGGTTGACGAGCCCGATGGCGGCCGCCTCGCGCGCTGTCATCATCTCGCCTGTCAGCAGCCATTCCTTGGCGCGCGCCAGGCCGATGAGCGCCGGCCAAATGACGGCCCCGCCATCGCCAGCGACCAGCCCCACCTTCACATGCGGGTCGCCGATCAGCGCATCCTCGCTGGCGATGATGATGTCGCACAGCAGCGCGATGGTGGCGCCAAGGCCGGCAGCCGGCCCATTCAGCCGGCAGAGGATCGGCTTTTCCAGTTCCAGCAGCGAGGCAACGATTCGCTTCGCCTCCCAGCCGATGTCGCGGAACCGGGCCGGATCGGCGATCTGCTCGGCGAACCAGTCGAAATCGCCACCGGCCGAAAAGGCGCGACCCTCGCCCGTCAGCACGATGAGGTCGCTGGCCGCGTCATGCTGGAGGTCGGTGAACAGGATCCCCAGTTCGCGATGGAGTACGCCGTCGACGGCATTGACCTTGCCGGGAGCGGCGATCGCCACATGCAGGATCCGCCCGTCGCGGCGGAAGCGGAAGCGGCTGTAGCGATCGAACTCCATCAATCCTCCCCGAGATCGGCGATACGCCGCCCGAAATCCTCGCCCGAGAACAGACCCTCAAACAGGCCCGGCAGGCTTTCAAGGCCCTTCCCCACCACCTCGCGCGTCACGAGCGCGCCCTCCCTGAGGAGCCCCGCCACCTCCGACTGGGCGGCGGCGAAATGCGGCAGGTCATCGAAGACCACCAGCCCCTCCATCCGCAGCCGGCGGGCGATGAACCAGCGGGTGTGACGGAGGCCGGGCACATCCGCGGGCGGGCGGTTGTAGTCCGCAATCTGGCCCGACACGACGATCCGCCCGCGCGGGCGCATGCGCGGAAGCATCCGGTCGATGAGCGCATTGCCGACATTGTCGAACAGGATGTCGATGCCCTCTGGCAGGGCGGCGTCGAGCCCCGCGTCGAGATCGGGCGCGCGATGGTCCAGCGCGGCGTCGAAGCCGCAGGCCTCGATGAGCCAGCGGCGCTTGTCCTCGGTGCCGGCCAGCCCGACGACGCGCGCCGCGCCGAAATGGCGGGCGAGCTGGCCGGCGGTGGCGCCGACCGGGCCGGCGGCCGAACTGACGAGGAGGGTTTCGCCCGGCTGGATGGCGGCGACACGCCGGAGGCCGAACCAGGCGGTCATGCCGGGCACGCCGAGCGCGCCGATCCAGTGGAAGGCAGGCAGGCCGAGATCGGGGACCGCGAGGCAATAGCCCCGGCCCGACAGCAGGGCGTGGCTCGCCCAGCCGCCCCCATGGGTGACGAGACTGCCCACCGGCCAGTCGGGATGGCGGCTCTCGATGACCTGCCCGATGGCGAAGCCATCGATCGTGTCGCCGACGGCAAGCGGCGGCGCATAGCTGGGCCCGGGCGACAGGCGCGAGCGGGTGCCGGGATCGGCCGAGACATGGCGGTTGCGAACCAGGAAGCGGCCCTCGGGCACGGCCGGCAGGGGCGCGCTTTCCAGCCGGAAGTCGGCCGGTGTCGGCGCGCCCACCACATGGCGCGCCAGCACGATCCGCTGCAGGCTGCCCAAACCGATCTTCCTCCCCTGCCCGCCCGCGCGCCTTATGGAACCGCGACGATGGATCGTCACGCCCGGAACCGACAATATCGCCCGGGCCTGTGCCTTGTGTGAGGGCTCGGGAGCAGCCCCGCCCTCGCCGGCCGGGCACCATCAGGGGGCGAGCGTGCGGGCAATGGCAGCCACATGCCTGAGATCGGAGCCACAGCAGCCACCGAAGACATTGAGCCAGGGCATCCGCCCGGCAAGCGCCCGATAGAGCCCGGCCAGCTCGGCAGGATCGCCATCGTCAAGCTCGGTCGCCTCGTCGAGCTCGGCATGGCTGCGTCGCGAGGCATTGGCTCGGATGCCCCGGATGCGCCGGCACCAGGGCGCTCCGGGGTCCAGCACAGGGGCGAAGTGATCGGGATGTGCGCAGTTGACCATGAAATAGGCGGGCGCCCCACTGCTTGCGGCATCGACATGGTCAATGGCGTCGCCCAGGGCCGTACCGTCAGGAAGGCGGCCGTCGGTTTCGACCGTGAAGGAAATGGCGCATGGCAGGCCGAACGACCTCGCGGCGCGGGCAAAGCCGGCAGCCTCGTCGGCCTGATTGAAGGTAACAGCCGAGACCATGTCCACATCGCTCTCCGCAAGCCAGCCCAGCTGCTCGGAAAAATAGGCTTCGGCGTCATCGCGGCCGATCCTGAGGTCGGGCCGGTAAGCATCGCCGCGCGGCCCCACGATCCCGTTCAGTACGATGTCGATTCCGCTGCCGGCGTGGCGGTCGCGCACGGCGGAAATATAGCCGACACTGTCGGCATTGGCCTGTTTCAGGGCAGCCCGGTCAACCCCCAGTTCGTCGGCCCAGTGGGCATGCGCCCGCCAGGTCTGGCTGTCGAGGACGAAGCCTGCGGAGATCTCGGCTGCAAGGCGCAGGAAGCCGTCAAAATAGCTGTCGAGCGCGCGCCGACCGGCATCGCTTGCGAGCAGCGTGTGCGCCGCGAACGCCGGAATGTCGAAGCCATGGTTGAAGATGAGGTCCGTCTCGAGGCCGGCATCGGTCAGGAAGAAGCCCCCGTCGAGCTGCGGGAGGTGCGAACGATGGCGTTGCATGCGGCGATTCCCCCGGAAAATGGCTTCCGCCGGCAACCCTAGCCCGCCCGTGCTGGCCTGTCAGCGCCAGCGCTGGTTTGAGGCGGGCAGCGGGTTCGTCTAGGGGGCGGCCATGTCCGAACCACCTGCCGGCCCGCCGCCCGAGCGCCGCACCTTCGCCATCATCTCCCACCCCGACGCCGGCAAGACGACTCTGACCGAGCGACTGCTGCTGGCCGGCGGCGCCATCCATGCCGCCGGCGAGGTGAAGGCGCGCGGCGCGGCACGCCGGGCACGCTCGGACTGGATGAAGATCGAGCAGCAGCGCGGCATTTCCGTGACCTCCAGCGTGATGAGCTTCGAGCACAACGGGCTGCGCTTCAACTTGCTGGACACGCCCGGCCACGAGGATTTCTCGGAGGATACCTACCGCACACTGACGGCAGTCGATTCCGCGGTGATGGTGATCGACGCTGCCAAGGGGATCGAGGCGCAGACGCTGAAGCTGTTCGAGGTGTGCCGACTTCGCTCGGTTCCGATCGCGACCTTCATCAACAAGGTGGACCGTGAGGGGAAGCACCCCTTCGCGCTGCTGGACGAGATCGCGGACCGGCTGGCGCTCGATGTCGCGCCCCTGACCTGGCCAATTGGCATGGGCGGCACCTTCGAGGGCCTGTGGGACCGGGCGCGCGCGCGCTTCATCCGGCCGGACGGCAGCGAGGCCGAGGGCCCGCCCGGGGCCCATGTCTCGCCGGTGCTGCGCGAGACAGTGCTGGAGGAGCTGGCGCTGGCCGAGGCCGGCTATCCGGCCTTCGACGCCAAGGCCTACGCCCACGGCGATCTCACGCCGGTGTTCTTCGGATCGGCGCTGCGCGAGATCGGGGTCGAGCCGCTCCTTGACCTGCTCGCCGCCCATGCGCCCGGCCCCCGCGCCCAACCGGCCGAGCCTGCGCCCATCGACCCGGCCGCCGAGACCGTCACGGGCTTCATCTTCAAGGTGCAGGCGAACATGAACCCCCTGCACCGCGACCGGGTGGCCTTCATGCGCCTATGTTCGGGCCAGTTCCGGCGCGGCATGCGCCTCACCCAGGTGGGAACGGGGAAGGCGATCGCCATCCATTCACCCGTGCTGTTCTTCGCGCGCGAGCGCGAGACGGCCGACGAGGCCCTGCCCGGCGACATCGTGGGAATCCCCAACCACGGCACGCTGCGCGTGGGCGACACGCTGACCGACGGCCCGCCCGTCACGATCACCGGCCTGCCCAATTTCGCGCCCGAGATCCTGCGGCGCGTGGCGCTCATGGACCCGACCAGGACCAAGCAGCTGAAGAAGGCGCTCGACGATCTCGCCGAGGAAGGCGTGATCCAGACCTTCACGCCGGCGATCGGGGCGCAGACGGTCGTCGGCGTCGTCGGCCAGCTTCAGCTCGACGTGCTGCTCTCGCGGCTGGAGGCGGAATATCGGGTGCCCGCCGCGCTCGAACCCTCGCCTTACGAGACGGCGCGCTGGGTGGCGGCCGACGATGCGGCAGCGCTCCGGAAGCTCGAGGCCGAGCACCGGAGCCAGATGGCGACCGACCGCGACGGCCACCCGGTGTTCCTGGCGAAAGACCTGTGGGACCTGACCTACATCCAGGGCCGTCACCCCGGCGTCCGCTTCACCGCGACACGCGAGCGCATCTCGACGCCGAACCCGGCTTGAGGGGCACGGCAGGGCCGCTACTGTCGCCTCATGCGACTCCTGCACCTCCTCAAGATTGCCGCCAGCCTGCTGGCCGCGCCCGCCGCCGCCGAGCCCGCCGCTGACCCGCCCGCCGCCACTCTGGCCGCCACCGTCCCGGCGAGCCCGCTTCCCGACCTGGCCGCGATCCGCGCCGGCTTTGCCGAGTGGCAGGCGGCGCAGAATGTGCCGGGCCTGGTGTGGGGCGTGGTGAAGGATGGCGCGCTCGTCCATGTGGAGGGAATGGGGGTGGCCAACCTCGAGACGAAGGCCCCTGTCACCGCCGACACGCGCTTCCGTCTGGCCTCCATGACCAAGGCGCTGACCGGCTACACGCTGCTGTGGGCGCGCGATTATCCCTCGCCGGGCACGCCGCCGCGCCACCTCGACATGACGGTCGCCGAGGTGACCGGGCGCTTCACCTGGGCGCCGACGCTGAAGCTCGCCGACCTCATGCACCACAGCGCCGGGTTCGTGACCGACGACCCCTGGGCCGACCGGCAGGAGGATATCGACGCAGCCCATGTCGATGCCCTGTTCGGCGAACCCGTGCCGCTGTCGCGCGCGCCAGGCACGGCGTACGAATATTCGAACACCGGCTATGCGCTGATGGGCGAGGCGGTCGAGCGCTGGGCGGGCGCGCCCTGGATCGAGGTGGTCGAGGCGCAGATCTTCGAGCCACTGGGGATGCGCGACTCCGGGTTCGACATCGCCGCGCCCTCGGCCCGGCCGCTCGCCATCGGCTATCGCTTCGAGAATGGCCGCCACAGCGTCGAGCCGCAGCTTCGCCCCGGCTATTACACGCCGATCGGCGGCATCATCACGACTGCCAATGACTATGCGAAATGGGTGGCGCACCTGCTGTCAGCCTGGCCGGCCGCGGCCGACCCGGCGCCCCCGGAACCGGAGCGGGCGCGGGCCAGGATTCGCGAAATGGCCCGCGTCGGCGGCCACCTGCACGAGCGCGCGCGCCCCGGCGCCAATCCCAATGGCTGCCCGCCGCTGGTGGCCGGCTATGGGGCGGGGCTTGTCGTTGCCAAGGATTGCACACTTGGCGACCTGCTGTTCCACTCCGGCGGCTATCCGGGCTATGGCAGCCACATGCTGCTGATGCCGAACGCCGGTGTCGGCCTCTTCGCCTTTGCCAACCGGACCTATGCCGCGCCCTTGCCGCCGGTGTGGAGCGCGGCCGACCGGCTGCGCGCCGCCGGGTTCATCGTCGACCGGCCCGTCCCCGTCTCGCCGCATCTGGCCGCCGCCCATGCCGCAGCCACCCGCATCTGGCAGGCCGGCTCGGTCGAGGGGCCGGGCGAGGCGCCGTTTCTCGCAATAAACATGCTTCTCGACCGGTCGGCGGACAACTGGGCCCGCCATCTCGCCGAACTGAAGGCGGCCGTGGGGGACTGCGACACCAGCGCCCCGATCGTGCCCACCGGCCAGCTGTCGGGCCGGTTCGAGTGGGTCTGCGCGCGCGGGCGGATCGCGGGCCAGCTGCTGCTGGCGCCCTTGCGCGAGCCGAAGATCCAGGCGCTTCGACTCAGCCGGCCCTGATCAGCCCGTCGTTTCGCCCCAGCCGAACAGCGCCGCCAGCAGCAGCGCCGCGACGGCCACCGGAACGGGCAGGCGCACCAGGAAGCGCCACAGGCGAAAGCCGAGGCTGTCGGGGGAGACGCCCAGCTCGTCGGCGGCGTTCGCGCGCGAGAGCACCCAGCCGGCGAACAGCGCGCTGATGAGCGCCGCCGTCGTGAGACCGATGTTGGAGGCGAACCAGTCGGCGATGTCGAAGGGCGTGCGGGTGGCAAAGCCCGGCAGGAAGGCAAGCGGATGCACATCCTTCCACAGGTTGAACGAGAGCACCGTTGACAGCCCGACGAAGCCGGTGCCCGCGGCCACCGCCCAGATCGTCCGCTCACGGTGCCAGCCCCATTCCTCGGTGACGGCGATCACCGTCTCGAACAGCGCGATCATCGAGGTGATGGCGGCGATCGCCAGCAGCGCGAAGAACAGGAAGGCAATGAGGCCGGGCACGCCGGTTGCCTGCAGCGCGACGGGCATCACCACGAACATGAGGCCGGGCCCCTGCGCCGGCGCCAGCCCCTGGGCGAAGAGGAAGGGGAAGATGGCAAGGCCCGCAAGGATCGCAACTGCCGTGTCGGCGGCGGCGACTGTCGCTGCGGTGGGGGCGATCTTCACGTCGCGCTGGAGATAGGCGCCATAGACGATCATGCCGCCGGCCCCGACCGAGACCGAGAAGAAGGCCTGGCCGATCGCTGCCACCCAGGTCTGGGCGGTGATGTCCGAAAAGTCGGGCGCGAACAGGAAGCGCAGCGCCGCCGCGGCGTCGCCGGCCACCATCGCCCAGACGACGAGCCCCAACAGCATGGCAAACAGCATGGGCATCAGAAGGCCGGTCGCCTTCTCGATCCCGGCCTTGATCCCGCGCCCGACGATCAGGGCGTTGATGGCGAGGAACAGGAGCATCCAGCCGGCCAGCTCCCACGGCGAGGCGAGGAAGCCGCCGAACAGCGCCTGCGCGGCCGGCGTGTCGAGGCCCGAGAGCGCGCCGCTTGCCGCCTTCCAGCTGTAGGCAAGGGTCCAGCCGCCGATCACGCCATAGAAGGTGCCGATGACGAGCGTGGTCAGAACCGCGATCACCCCGCCCACGCCCCAGGCCGCCGATCGCCCCTCGACCCGGGCCAGCTTCACCAGGCTCGCCATCGGCGACAGCCCGCCGCGCCGGCCGATCATCAGCTCGGCCATCAGGATGGGGAGCGCGATCGCCGCCACGCAGAAGATATAGACGAGAACGAACGCCCCGCCGCCATTCTCGCCGGCAAGCCAGGGGAAGCGCCAGATGTTTCCCAGCCCCACGGAATAGCCGATGGTGGCGAACAGGAAGGCAAGCCTGGACGACCATTGCCCGTGCACCGAAGGCGTGCGTGCCGCCATCCGCCTGTCTCCCCGCTTCTTTTCCCCGCACGGTTGGTGGCCGAGCGGGCGCTTGCGGTCAAGCAGCGACCCTCAGCCGCCGAGCGCGCGGCGCGCGGTCCTGGCGCGCGCCGCGGCCGCATCCGCGCTGCGGCCAGCGGCCGCCGCCAGGCTTTCCACCGCCTGCCGGTCCGGATCGTCCGCCGCGAGGCTGTCGACGATCCGCAGCAGCGGTGAGAGCCGCGCCTCGATCTCGGCAAGCGGCGCGCGCGCGACCTCGAAGCGCGACAGGATCATCTGCGCGTCCGCCCAGGCGGCCGACCCCGGCGCGGCGCGGCGGGCGGCGGCAAGCGCGCGGTCGAGCGCGGCGCCGGCCGCTTCGACCTCGGCCTCGGCCGCGCCGAGCGCGCGCGCCTCCCGATCGACATCGGCCTCGAGCGCCGCGCGCTCCTCGGCCGAGAGGCGCGCCGGCCCGCCGCCGCCAGGCGCCTCGATCACCCGGGGCTGTTCGGCCGGGCGGGGCGCCAGCGACGGAAAGCGGTCACCCGGCGCGGCGCAGGCGGCGAGCAGCAGAAGCATCGGCAGGGCAGCACGCATGCGCGGCGCTTAGGCGGCCGGCATCGGGGTTGCAATCGCGGCCGCGCTTGCCTAAGGCCGCGCTTCCCGAGGCGCCCGTAGCTCAGCTGGATAGAGCACCAGACTACGAATCTGGGGGTCGGACGTTCGAATCGTTCCGGGCGCGCCATTTTCCCGGTTTGAAACGACCGCCAGGCACCGGCCCGGGCCGATGGCGCTTCGAGCAAGGTTCGAGCAGCCGGGCCCTGCGGCCGTCGTGCCCGGCCGTTCGCCCAGGCGGCCCAGCCAGGCGCGCGTCCGCTGTCGGGTTCGGCTGGCGATCGCCGGTGCCGGCGCCCGGGAATCTTGACGGTCATGGCGCCGGCGACCAGATGACGGGTTCAGCAACCCTGGCACGCCATCCCGATGGCCGCCTGACAGGAGGAGGCCGGCGGTATGATCCTGCTGGATGCGAAGCGCTTCGCCCTTTTCCTGGCCCTATGGCTGATCCTGACCGCGGGCGACCTGTCGGCCCTGGCACCGGGCCTGCTGGCCGCCGGCGGTGCCGCCTTTCTGGCCCGCCGCCTGGCCCGCGACGGGGACCAGCCGCTTCGGCTGCTGCCGCTCGCCCGGCTGTTCCCGGGATTCCTGTGGCGGTCGCTTCTGGGCGGAGTCGATGTCGCCTGGCGGGCGTTCCAGCCGGCGATGCCGCTGGCGCCGGGCTGGATCCGCTTCCGCACCGCCCTGCCCGAGGGCACGGCGCGCGTCGCGCTGGGAAGCCAGCTCAGCCTGATGCCCGGCACGCTGGCGGCCGGGAGCGATGGCGACGAACTGCTGGTCCACTGCCTCGACACGCGCGACGATGTCGCCGCCGCGATCGCCAGGGAGGAGGCGCGGCTTCGCGCCGCTGGCGGCCATGGCTGAGTTTCTGGATGCCGCCCTCATCCTGCTGCTGCTCGCGGTGGCAGGCGGGTTCGTGCGTGTCGGGATCGGCCCCGAGCCAGCCGACCGGATGATGGGCGCACAGCTGGTCGGAACCGGCGGCATCGCCATCGTCGTGTTGCTCGCCGTTCGGATGGAGCGCGCCGCCATCCTCGACGTGGCGCTGCTGCTGGCGCTGCTGGCGGCGCTGGCCTCGGTCGCCTTCGTGAAGAGCCAGTCGGCGGACGACGCCGGCGATCCGGAGGAAGGCCCGTGACCGAAGCCGTGGCGGCGGCATTCATCGCCCTGGGCCTGCTGTTCGTCGTGGCCGGCACGGTCGGGCTGCTGCGCTTCCCCGATGTGCATTCGCGGCTGCACGCGCTCACCAAGGCCGACAATCTCGGCCTCGGCCTGATCGCCGGCGGCGCGGCGCTGCTGATGGGCAGCCCCTGGGCCGCGGCCAAGCTGCTTCTGGTCTGGCTGTTCACGATGCTGGCGGCCGCGACCGTGGCGCAGCTGATCGCGCGCGCCGCGCGGCGGCCCGAGCGCTGATGGCGGCCCTGTTCGATTGGGTGCTCGCGCTGCTGGCGCTGGCGCTGGCGACCGCGAGCGTGGCCGCGCCCGGGCGGTTTCCGGCGGTCGTGCTGTTCATCGCCTATGGCGTTCTCGTCGCCATCGCCTGGGTGCGGCTGGGCGCGGTGGACGTGGCGCTGGCGGAAGCAGCGATCGGCGCCGGCCTGACGGGCGTGCTGCTGCTGGGCGCGGCGGGCCGGATGTCGCCCGGCGCGCGGCCGCGCCCGGCGCTGCTGCCGCCGCTGCTCGCCCTTGGCACGGCCGCGGCGCTGATGCTGGCGATCGCCGACATCAGCCGCGCCCCCGGCGAGACGCTGGGGGCGCTGGCGCTGGCCGGGCTGGATCGCGCCGGCGCCGAAAACCCGGTCACCGCCGTGCTGCTGTCCTACCGGGGGTGGGACACCTTCCTCGAGACGGTGGTGCTGGGCATCGCGCTGATCGCTGTCTGGGCGCTGAGCGGGGACGCGGCCTGGGGCGGTCGCCCGGCGCTTCGCCAGCATGTGCGCCCGGCCGGCGTGCTCGCCACCTTCGGCCGTTTCCTGCCGCCGGCCGGCCTGCTGGTCGGCATCTATGTCGTCTGGACCGGGGCAACCGCGCCGGGCGGCGCCTTCCAGGGCGGCACGGTGCTCGCCGCCGTCTGGCTGCTGGCGCTGATGGCGGCGCTGACCGAGCCGCCGGCGACCGACGTGCCGGTGGTGCGCTGGCTGCTGATCGCCGGCCCGGCCCTGTTTCTGGCCGCCGCGCTTGCCGGAACCGCCTTCGGCGCCGTCTTCGGCTGGCCGCCGGGGTTCGAGAAGCCGACCGTGCTCGCCATCGAGTTCGCGCTGACGCTGTCGATCGCGCTGACGCTTGCCCTCCTCGTGCTGGGGCCGGCCCGGCGCCCGGCATGAGCCTGTTCGCCGACCCCTTCGCGCCGCTTGGGGCGCTTCTCGTCGCGGTCGGCTTCGCCGGCCTTGTCGGCGGGCCCGACCTGCTGCGACGCCTGATCGGATTCAATGTGGCCGGAAGCGGCCTGTTCCTGCTGTTCGGGGCGCTGTCGGGGCGGATGCGGGGCGAGCCGCTGCCGACCGGCCCCGACCCGGTGCCGCAGGCGATGATCATCACCGGGATCGTGGTGGCGCTGGCGGCGACCGCCGTGGGCGTGGCGCTGGCAAAGCGGCTGGAGGGCGACGGGCCTGCGGATGACTGAGCTTGCGCTTGCCATCCTGGTGCCGACGGCTGCCGCCCTTCTCGCCATTCCGCTGGGCGCGCAGGCGCGGCTGCTGGCGGCACCGGTCGCGGCCCTGTCGCTGCTGCTTGCGGTGCGGATCGCATTCGCCGTGCCGGCCGATCTGGCGCTCGGCGGTTTCGCCCCGCCGCTCGGCATCCGGCTGCGCGCCGATGGCATGGCGGCCGCCTTCCTGCTGATGGCGGCGCTCTCGGGCGGGGCGGCGGCGCTGTTCGCGCTTCACTGGTATGACCGTGGGCCCGAGCGGCGCGAACCCTTTGCCTTCTGGCCCCTGTTCCATTCGGCCAATGCCGCCGTCGTCGCCCTGTTCCTGCTCGACGACCTGTTCAGCCTCTATGTCGCCCTCGAGCTGGTGACGATCGCCGGTGTCGGCCTGGTGCTGCTGCCGGGTGGGTCGGCGGCGCTTCGGGCGGCGACGCGCTACCTGCTGTTCGCGCTCGGCGGGTCGCTCGCCTATCTGCTGGGCACCGCGCTGGTCTTCGCCGCCCACGGCACCCTCGACCTGACGCTGCTGACGGGCCGGGTGGCGCCGTCACCGGCGATGGCGGTGGCGGCGGCAGCGATGACGCTGGGGCTGTTCGCCAAGGCGGCGCTGTTTCCGGCGCATGTCTGGCTGCCGGCCGCGCATGCGGCCGCACCCGCGCCGGCCAGCGCCATCCTGTCGGCGCTGGTCGTGAAAGGCTCGGCCTATCTGCTGCTGCGCCTGTGGTTCGAGATGCTGGCGCCGCTCGGCACCGATGCCCTGCTGCTTCTGGCCGGGCTCGTCGGCAGCGCCGGCGTGCTCTGGGCGTCGGTCGAGGCGCTTCGGCAGGGGCATCTGAAGCGGCTGATCGCCTATTCGACCGTCGCCCAGCTCGGCTATCTGCTGCTGGCGCTGCCGCTCGCCGGCGGCTCGGGCCCGGCCCAGCCGTGGAGCGCGGGGGCCTGGAGCGGCGCCATGTTCCAGGCGCTGTCGCACGGGCTTGCCAAGGCCGCCATGTTCCTGTGCGCGGGCGCGATGATGCGCGCGGCCATGACCGACCGGCTCGACGCGCTCGACGGCGTCGGCAAGGCCCTGCCGGTTGCCAGCTTCGCCTTCGCGATCGCGGCGCTGTCGATCATGGGCCTGCCGCCGAGCGGCGGGTTCCTCGCCAAATATCTGCTGCTGACCACCAGCTTTTCGAGCGGCCAGTGGTGGTGGGCGATCCCCCTCCTGGGCGGCGGGCTGCTGGCGGCCGGCTATGTGTTCCGCGTGCTCGAACGGCTGATGCGCCCCCGGCCGGCCGATGGGCCGCCGCTCGGCCGCGTGCCGCGCGCGATGGAGATCTGGGCGCTGCTGCTGGCGCTGATGTCAGTGCTGCTGGGCCTCATGTCGCTGCCGATCTTCGAGCTGCTGCAACTGGGCAATCCCCGGGCTGCCGTCGAGGGGCTGGGATGACGGCGCTTCTCCCCCTCCTCATCCTGATGACCAGCCTGGTGCCGGCCATCGCCATCTTCCTGACGCCGGACGACCGGCCCCGGCTTCGCGCGGCCCTCAACCTCGGGGGCGCGTTCGCCAAGCTGGGGCTCGTCGCGCTGATGCTCGTCGGAGTGGCCGGGGGCGCCGCCTATGACGTTGCCTTTCCGCTTCTGCCCGGCCTCGAGTTCCGGCTGAAGATCGACGCGCTCGGCCTGTTGTTCCTGACGCTGTCGGCGTTCCTGTGGCTGCTGACCACGCTTTATGCCATCGCCTATTTCGAGGGCACGCCCAACCAGTCGCGCTTCTTCGGTTTCTTCAGCCTGTGCGTGGCGGCGACGACGGGCGTGGCGCTGTCGGGCTCGCTCATCACCTTCTTCATCTTCTACGAGCTGCTGACGCTGTCGACCTGGCCGCTGGTTGCCCACAAGGGGGACGACAAGTCGCTGAAGGGCGCGCGCAGCTATCTCGCCTACACGCTGGGCGGCAGCGTCGTCTTCCTCGTCGGGATCGTGTGGCTGGAAAGCCTAGCCGGCCCCGTCCTCTTCGCCGAGCCCGGCGCGCTTGACGGGCTGGATGCGCGAAGCCTCGCCCTCATCTTTGCCCTGCTGGTGGTCGGGCTGGGCGTGAAGGCCGCGATCGTGCCGCTGCACGGCTGGCTGCCGACGGCGATGGTGGCGCCGGCCCCGGTCAGCGCGCTGCTGCACGCCGTCGCGGTGGTGAAGGCGGGCGCCTTCGGGATCGTGCGGATCGTCTATGACGTCTTCGGCCATGCCCGCGTGCAGGAGCTCCATGTCGGCCTGCCGCTGGCCATCATCGCCTCGGTCACCATTGTCTGGGGGTCGCTGCGGGCGCTGTCGCAGCTGGACATCAAGCGCCGGCTCGCCTTCTCGACCGTCAGCCAGGTGAGCTACATCCTGCTCGGCGCCGCGATCGCCGGCCCGGCGGCGACGGTCGGCGGGCTTGTTCACCTGGTCCACCAGGGGCTGATGAAGATCACCCTGTTCTTCGCGGCCGGCGCGCTTGCCGAGCGGCAGGGGATCACCCGGGTCGACCAGCTCGATGGCGTCGGCCGGCGCATGCCGCTCACCATGTTGGCCTTCTCGCTGGCGGCGATCGGCATGATCGGCGTGCCGCCGATCGCCGGGTTCGTCTCCAAATGGATGCTGGGAACCGGGGCGGTGCAGGCCGGTGATCTCTGGGTGCTGTTCGTGCTGGCGGCGAGCAGCCTGCTGAACGCGGCCTATTTCCTGCCGCTGATCGAGCGCGCCTGGTTCCGCCCGTCGCCAGCCGGGGCGCCGGCCGGGCGCGAGGGGCCGGCGGCGCTGATCTGGCCGGCGGTCGTCACCGGGCTTGTCGCGCTGCTGGCAGGCCTGTTCGCCGGACTTCCCCTGAGCCCGCTGGGCTGGGCGAGCATGATCGCCGAGCGGACCTACGGCCTGTGACGGGGGGCGCGATCCTGCTTTACCTGGCGGTGTCGGTGCCGCTGGCGCTAGCCCTGGCGTCGCTGCTGCCGGCGCTGAGGCCGCTTCCGGCGCGGCTTCTGTGGGTGGCGCCGCTGCCGGGGCTGGCGGCAGCACTGCTGGTGCCCGCCGGCACGCCGGCGCCGCTGCCCGGCGTGCTGCTGGGGGCGGGGCTGTTGCTGGACACGGCTGCCCGGCTGTTCCTGGGCTTCACCACGCTGCTGTGGCTGGCGGCGGGCCTTCATGCCAGGCGCACCATCAGCGAGCGACCGGCCCCGTTCGCGGGCTTCTGGCTGCTGACGATGGCGGGAAACATGCTCGCCATCCTCGCCGTCGACGTGATCGGCTTCTACATGGGCTTCGCGGCGCTCTCGCTCGCGGCCTGGGGGCTGGTGGTGCACAGCGGTACGGCCGAGGCGCGGCGGGCGGGGCGCGTCACCATCCGGCTGGCGGTGCTGGGGGAAACCTTCCTGGTCATGGCCTTCATGCTCGGGGCGGGAACGGCAGGCTCGATCCTGATCACCGACGTGCGGGGGGCTTTCGCCGCCGCGCCCGCGCGCGATCTGGCCATCGGCCTGCTGATCGCCGGCTTCGGGATCAAGGCGGGGCTGATGCCGCTCCACGTCTGGCTGCCGCTGGCGCACCCGGCCGCGCCCGTCCCCGCCTCGGCGGTGCTGTCGGGGGCGATCGTCAAGGCCGGGACCCTGGGCCTGCTGCGCTTCCTGCCGCTGGAGATGGCGATACCCGGCTGGGGGCAACTGCTGGTGGTGGCGGGCCTTGGAACGGCGTTCCTCGGCGCCCTCATCGGCCTGATGCAGCCGCGCGCCAAGACGGCACTCGCCTATTCCACCCTGTCGCAGATGGGGCTGCTGTGCGCGGTGATCGGCACGGGCCTTGCCGGCCCGCTCGACCCGCAGGGGCTGGCGCTGCTGATGGCGGCCGTCATTCTCTATGCGCTGCACCATGGGCTTGCGAAGGGCGCGATGTTCCTGGCCGTCGATGCCCTGCCGGGCGCGCCCGCATGGCTGAAGGGCGTCGCCCTGCTGACGGCGCTTGCCATCGCCGGCCTGCCGCTGACCGGCGGCGCGCTGGCCAAGGCGGCGCTGAAGCCAGTGCTGCCCGACGGAACCGTCGCCGCGCTGGTCACGCTGTCGGCTGTCACCACCACATTGCTGATGCTGCACGCCTGGCGGCTGATCGCGCGCGCCGCGCCGAAGGCGGCCCCTGGCCCCCGCCTGCCCTTCCTGCTGCTGGCGCTGGCGGCCCCGGCGCTGAGCTGGTGGGTCGCCGGAACACTGGGCCTGGCTGCCGATCCGCTCGCACCGGCGAAGCTGTTCGCGGCGGCCTGTCCGGTCGCCCTCGGGGCGGCGATCGCGCTGGCGGCCTGGCGGGCGGGTCGCGCCTGGCCCTGGCGCGCGCCCGAAGGCGATCTGCTCCTTGCCTATGAAGCACTGGGCGCGCGCCTCGCGGGGCCGGCGCGATGGCTGGCGGCCCGGCTGGACGGCAAGGCGCAGCCCGCGAGTTGACAGCCGCCGTCATCCGCCGGAGCATGGCGCCATGCCGATCCTGCTTCCGCTGCTCGCCGTTGTGTTCGCCCTGCTCGCCGCGCCGGCGGCGGCGCGCGCGCCCGGCGGCCACACTGGCACCATCGTCTGCGCGGCCCCAGCCAACAGTTCCAACCGCTGCGATGTCCCGACCGAAGGGCGGGTCAGCCTGGTTCGCACGCTGGGCGGCCGCTGTGTCGAGGGGCAGACCTGGGGTCATGACGGCACCGGCATCTGGGTGGCGGCGGGCTGCGCGGCGGAATTCGCCTTCGGCCAGGGCTCGGCCGCGCCCGGCAACCGACCCGGCGGCGGCTGGGGCGGCAGCTGGGAGGGTGGCTGGCAGGGCGACGGCTTCGCCGGCGAGCTGACCTGCCGGTCTGACCGGGGGCGCGAGCGCTTCTGCGCGGCGCCGGCCCAGGGCCGGGCCATGCTGGTGCGCCAGCTGTCGAGCGCGCCCTGCATCGAGGGCGAGAGCTGGCGCGCCGAGCCGGACGGCCTGCGCGTCCGCAATGGCTGTGCCGGCCGCTTCGCCTATGGCTTCGGCGGCCGCCAGCCGCGCTGACCGGAACGCCGGCGCGGCTGTCGCTTTCAGGGGTTGAGCGCAGGCCAGGCCGCGGCGCATGCGCGGGCCAGTCGATTCCAGCAAGGGAAACCCCGATGGCCGAGGCCTGTATCATCGATGCCGTCCGCACCCCCCGCGGGGTGGGCAAGCCGGGCAAGGGCGCCCTGTCGCACCTGCACCCGCAGCATCTCGCCGCCACCGTGCTGAAGGCGATCGCGACACGCAACGGCCTCGACACCGCGACCGTCGATGACGTGATCTGGTCCACCTCCACCCAGAAGGGCAAGCAGGGCGGTGATCTCGGGCGGATGGCGGCGCTGGACGCCGGCTATGACATCCGCTCGTCGGGCGTCACGCTCGACCGCTTCTGCGGCGGCGGCATCACCGCCGTGAACCTGGCGGCCGCCAGCGTGATGAGTGGCATGGAGGATTGCGTGGTCGCCGGGGGGACCGAGATGATGTCGCTGACGGCGACCATGGCCGCCGAGGAGCGCGCCGCCGGGCTGCCGCCAATGCTGGTCGGCTCGGGCAACGCGCGCCTCCAGAAGGTCCATCCGCAGTCGCACCAGGGGGTGTGCGGCGATGCCATCGCCTCGATGGAGGGGATCAGCCGCGCCGACCTCGACGCGCTGGCGCTCGAGAGCCAGAGGCGCGCGGCCGCCGCCATCGCCGAGGGCCGGTTCGACCGCTCGCTCGTGCCCGTCCTGAACGAGGATGGGACGGTCGCGCTCGACCGGGAGGAATATCCAAGGCCGCAGACGACCGCCGAGGGGCTGGCGAGCCTCGAGCCGGCGTTCGCGAAGCTGGCCGATGTGCCACTGGACGAGCGCGGCACCACCTTCCGCCGTCTCATCAACCAGCGCTACCCGGATCTCGAGATCGCGCATGTCCACCATGCCGGCAATTCCTCGGGCGTGGTCGATGGCGCGGCCGCCGTGCTGGTGACCTCGAAGGCCTATGCCGACCGCCACGGGCTGACGCCCCGCGCTCGGATCGTGGCCATGGCCAACATGGGCGACTGCCCCACGCTGATGCTGAACGCCCCCGTGCCGGCCGCACGGAAGGTGCTGGCGAAGGCCGGCCTCGACCTCGACGACATCGACCTGTTCGAAGTGAACGAGGCCTTCGCGGTGGTGGCCGAGAAGTTCATCCGCGACTTGCGCCTCGACCGCGCGAAGGTGAATGTGAACGGCGGCGCCATCGCGCTCGGCCACCCGATCGGCGCGACCGGCGCCATCCTGATCGGCACCCTCCTCGACGAGCTGGAGCGCCGCGACCTGAAGCGCGGGCTGGTCACCATGTGCGCGGCCGGCGGCATGGCGCCGGCGATAATCATCGAGCGGGTGTAGGCGCGCAGGGCCCGGCTGCGCCACTTCGCCGCGCCCGGGCCCGCGCCTCCGATTTGACCGGGATCAAGGCCGCTGCCCCGGGCGGCGTGCAACGGACCCCGCGGAGCAACTGTTCCCGGGGGTTATACGTTCATGGCCATCACCGTCCAGGCCGGCGCAGCGCTTCTCTTCGGCATCCTGGCGCTGTTCATGATCGCGACCGCCACGTCGGCCGGGTTCGCGATCCATGGCGTCATCATCCTGATCGCGGCCATCCTGGCGTTCGTCACCACGCTGGGCCGGCTGGCGCCGGCGACCGACGGCAGCTGGATCATCCCGGACCGGACGAACGGCGGCTATCATGACGGCGTGGTGAAGGCGGGCGTCATCGCCACCGTCTTCTGGGGGGTCGTGGGGCTGCTGGCCGGCGTGGTGATCGCCGCGCAGCTCACCTGGCCGGCGCTGAACCTGGGGCTCGAATATACCAGCTTCGGCCGGTTGCGTCCGCTGCACACCTCGGCGGTGATCTTCGCCTTCGGCGGCAATGCGCTGCTCGCCACCAGCTTCTGGGTGGTGCAGCGCACCTGCCGCACGCGGCTGTGGGCGCCTGACCTCGCCTGGTTCGTCTTCTGGGGCTACCAGCTGTTCATCGTGCTGGCTGCCAGCGGCTACATCCTCGGCATCACCCAGTCGAAGGAATATGCCGAGCCGGAATGGTATGTGGACCTGTGGCTGACGATCGTCTGGGTCGCCTATCTCGCCGTGTTCGTCGGCACCATCGTGAAGCGGCGCGAGCCGCACATCTATGTCGCCAACTGGTTCTACCTCGCCTTCATCATCACCATCGCCATGCTGCACGTGGTGAACAACCTGGCGCTGCCGGTGGGGTTCGGGCCGAAGAGCTATGGACTGTGGGCCGGCGTGCAGGATGCGCTGACGCAATGGTGGTACGGCCACAACGCCGTCGGCTTCTTCCTGACGGCCGGCTTCCTCGGCATGATGTATTATTTCGTGCCCAAGCAGGCAGGGCGACCAATCTATTCCTATCGGCTCTCGATCGTCCACTTCTGGAGCCTGATCTTCCTCTACATCTGGGCCGGGCCGCACCATCTGCACTACACGGCCCTGCCCGACTGGGCGCAGACGCTGGGCATGGTCTTCTCGATCATGCTGTGGATGCCGAGCTGGGGCGGCATGATCAACGGCCTGATGACGCTGGAAGGCGCGTGGGACAAGATCCGCACCGACCCGATCATCCGCATGTTCGTGGCCGCGCTCGCCTTCTACGGCATGTCCACCTTCGAAGGCCCGGTCATGTCGATCAAGTCGGTGAACGCGCTGTCGCACTACACCGACTGGACGATCGGCCACGTCCATTCCGGCGCGCTCGGCTGGGTCGGCATGATCAGTTTCGGGGCCATGTATTTCCTGGCGCCGCGCGTGTTCGGGGTCAGCCGGCTCTACTCGCTGCGGATGATCAACTGGCACTTCTGGCTGGCGATGGCGGGGATCGTCCTCTACGCCGCCTCGATGTGGGTCGCCGGCATCATGCAGGGGCTCATGTGGCGGGAATATAACGCCGAAGGCTATCTCGTTCATTCCTTCGCCGACGTCACGGCCGCCATGCATCCCTATTATCTCATTCGCCTGCTGGGCGGCCTTCTCTACCTCGGCGGCGCGCTGGTGATGGCCTTCAACCTCTGGATGACGGCCAGGGGCCGGGTCCGTGCCGAAGCGCCGCTCGATTCCGGCGAACCCTGGAACCCGCAAGCCGACCGGCCGCTGGCGCCCGCCCGGCCCCAGCCCGCCGAGTGAGGACCCGATCATGGCAAGCCTGACCCGCCACCAGAAGATCGAGCGCAACGTCACCCTGCTTGGCGTGCTGACCCTCATCGTCGTGATGATCGGCGGCCTGTTCCAGCTCGTGCCGCTGTTCCTGCTGGAGCACACCATCGAGAAGGTGGAGGGCGTTCGCCCCTACACCCCGCTCGAGCTGGCCGGGCGCAACATCTACATCCGCGAGGGCTGCTACACCTGCCACTCGCAGATGATCCGCCCCTTCCGCGACGAGGCGGAACGCTTCGGCCACTACAGCCTGGCGGCCGAAAGCATGTATGATCGGCCGTTCCAGTGGGGCTCGAAGCGGACCGGCCCCGATCTCGCCCGGGTGGGCGGCCGCTATTCGGATGACTGGCACGTCCAGCATCTGGTCGCGCCGCGCGATGTCGTGCCGGAATCGATCATGCCGGCCTATCCCTTCCTGAAGGAGCGGCTGCTGAAGGCCGAGGACATCGCCGCGCACCTGAAGGCGAACCGGGCGCTCGGCGTGCCCTACACCGACGAGATGATTGCGAATGCGCTCGCCGATCTCCGGGCCCAGGCCGACCCGGAGGCCGACCCCACCGACCTTCAGCGGCGCTATCCGGGGGCGCAGGCGCGCGATTTCGACGGCGATCCGACACGGCTGACGGAGATGGATGCGCTCGTCGCCTATCTGCAGATGCTGGGCACGCTGGTCGACTTCGGCAGCTATGTGCCCGCCGAGAACCGGCGCTGAGGGGGCAGGCCATGGACTATCAGACACTTCGCACCTTCGCCGACAGCTGGGGCCTGCTGTTCATGGTGCTGAGCTTCGCCGCCTTCGTCGCCTGGGCGCTCCGCCCCGCCGCGCGGCGGCACCATGACGCCGCGCGCATGATCCCCTTCCGCGACGATGCCGCCCCCGATCCGGAGACCGAGCAATGACCCCGCGCAACGGCCACAGCCCCGCCGCGCCCGGAACGAAAGACCCTGTGACCACCGCCCCTGGAACCACGGGCCCTGGCACGACCGGGCATGAGTGGGACGGAATCGAGGAGCTGAACAATCCCCTGCCCCGCTGGTGGCTGTGGATCTTCTATGCGACCATCGCCTTCGCGATCGTCTACATGATCCTCTTCCCGGCCATCCCGCTGCCGACATCCACGGGCTATACCCAGGGGGCGCTCGGCTGGTCGAGCCGCGCCAAGGTCGAGCGCGAGGTCGCCGAGCTGGAGGCCGGCCGGGCCGCCGTGCTCAAGGGCATCGAGACCATCCCGCTCGCCGAGCTTCGGCGCGATCCGCTGATGTGGCAGGCGGCGATCGAGGGCGGGCGGTCGGCCTTCAAGGTGCATTGCGTGCAGTGCCACGGGTCGGGGGCGGCCGGCGGGCCGGGCTATCCCAATCTCAACGATGACGAATGGCTGTGGGGGGGCAGCGTGGAGGACATCCACCGGACGCTGCTGCACGGCATCCGCCACCCCGGTGATCCCGACACCCGCCAGTCGATGATGCCGGCCTTCGGGCGCGACGGCCTGCTGACGCCCCGCGAGATCGACGAGGTGGTCGAGCATGTGCGCGCGATCTCGGGCCAGGCGCATGATGGCGCCATGGCTGCGCGCGGCAGCGCCATCTTCGCCCAGCAGTGCGCGAGCTGCCACGGCGCCGACGGCAAGGGCATGCGCGACTTCGGATCGCCGAACCTGACGAACGGCATCTGGCTCTATGGCGGCGACCGCGAAACCCTGCGCGAGACCATCCACAATGCCCGCGCCGGGGTGATGCCGGGCTGGCAGGGGCGGCTGCCCGAAGCCACGATCCGCAAGCTGACCGCCTATGTGCACAGCCTGGGCGGCGGCGAGTGACCGAGATGCCGACCGCCCCCCTTCAGGCCGCGCCCGGCGCGACACCGCCGGGCGAGGGCTTCTACCGGCGGCGGGTGAAGGTGCACCCGAAGAAGGTCTCGGGGCCGTTCCGGCGCCTCAAGTGGGCGATCCTGTTCGTGACGCTCACCATCTACTACATCACGCCCTGGATCCGCTGGGACCGGGGGCCGCATGCGCCCGACCAGGCCGTGCTCGTCGATCTGGCCAACCGGCGCTTCTTCTTCGGCCCGATCGAGATCTGGCCCCAGGAATTCTACTACGTGGCGGGCCTTCTCATCATGGCGGGCATCGGCCTGTTCCTGGTCACCACCACCGTCGGGCGCGCCTGGTGCGGCTATGCCTGCCCGCAGACGGTCTGGACCGACCTCTACATGGTCGTGGAACGCTGGATCGAAGGCGACCGCAACGAACGCATGCGCCTCGACAAGGCGCCGATGTCGGCCGCCAAGCTCGCAAAGCGCGGCACCAAGCATGCCGTGTGGCTGCTCATCGCGCTGCTGACGGGCGGCGCCTGGGTCTTCTATTTCGCCGATGCGCCGACGCTGGCCCGCCAGCTCCTCGACGGCCGTGCGCCCTTCGTCGCCTGGGCCTCGATCGGGGTGCTCACCTTCACCACCTGGTCGCTCGCCGGCCTGATGCGCGAGCAGGTGTGCACCTACATGTGCCCCTGGCCGCGAATCCAGTCGGCCATGCTCGACGAGGACAGCTTCATCGTCACCTACAAGGCCTGGCGGGGCGAGCCGCGCGGGAGCGTCAAGGAGAAGGCCGCCAACCCCGCTGCCGTCGGCGACTGCGTCGATTGCCGCGCCTGCGTCCATGTCTGCCCCACCGGCATCGACATCCGCGAGGGGCCGCAGCTCGAATGCATCACCTGCGCGCTGTGCATCGACGCCTGCAACGACGTGATGGCAAGGCTGGGCCGCGCCCCTGACCTCATCGGCTATTCGACGCTCCGGCGCGATCTCGCGGAACAGCGGGGCGAGGCGCTGAAACCGCTGTGGCGGGTGATCGCACGGCCGCGCGTGCTCCTCTATTTCGCCCTGTGGTCGGCGATCGGGATCGGCATGCTGCTGGTGCTTGCCGGGCGCGACCGGATGGACATCCGCGTCTCGCAGGAGCGCAACCCGCTCTATGTCCAGATGTCGGACGGCACGGTTCGCAACAGCTACATGGTGAAGCTGGTGAACCGCGAGGCGCGGCCGCGCCGCTTCGAGGTCTCGGTGGCGGCGCCGGCGGGCGCGCTGATCGTCGATCCGGCGGCCGGCGGCGCGCCCGCGCCCCGGATCGAGATCCCCGTCCGGCCTGACGGCATCGACGCCCGGCGCCTGCACGTGCGAATCCCCGCCGATGCGCTGCTGGGCGAGACAGGGGAGATCCGCCTCGTCGCCCGGGCGCTCGACGGCGCGGACGCGGCCGAGGCCAGCGCGCGCTTCTCGGGGCCGGCGCGATGAGCGCGGGACCAGCGCACGGCTTCACCGGGCGCCATGCGCTGTTCGTGATCGGCGGCGGCTTTGCCACCATCGTCGCCGTCAACCTGACGCTGGCGGTGCTCGCCGCCCGCTCGCATCCGGGCCTGGTGGTGGCGAACAGCTATGTCGCCAGCCAGGCCTTCAACGACTGGCTGGCGGAAGGGCGCGCGCAAAAGGCGCTCGGCTGGCGGGTGGACGCGCGCCTCGCGGGCGACCGGCTGCTGGTCGAGGCCCGCTCCGCCCGGGACCGGCCGCTCGAGGGCCTGTCGGCGCAGGCGACCCTGTCCCACCCCTTTGGCCGGACGCCGGCGCGCGACATCGCGCTCGTCGAGGTCTCGCCGGGCCGCTACGCCGCGCCGCACGGGCTTGCGCCCGGACCCTGGACGGTCGAGCTGCGCCTGGCGCGCGGCAACGAACGCTTCTATCTCGAGCGGCGGCTGGTGGCCGGCTGAGATGGCGACGCTGGCCGTGCCTCCGCCGACGGCTGCGCCTTCGGGCCTCGAGCTGTTCGTGGCCGAGCCCGCGCCCGGCCGACGCCGGCTCGACCTGCATGTGCCGGGCGTCCGCTGCGCCGGCTGCATCCGCTCCGTGGAAGGCGCGGTCCGGGCGCTGCCCGGCGTGACGCTGGGGCGGGTCAACTTCACCACGCGACGCCTGACCGTCGAGTGGGATCCGGCCTGCCTCGATGCCGAGCGCATCGTCGAGGCCGTGACCCGCGCCGGCTTCGAGGCCCGGCCCTTCGCGCCGGCCGATGCCGCCGCCCAGGCGACCGACGCGGGCACCCGGCGGCTCATCCGGGCGCTGGGCGTGTCGGGCTTCGCGGCCATGAACATCATGCTGCTGTCCGTCTCGGTCTGGTCCGGGGCGGACGGCGCCACGCGCGACCTCTTTCACCTGATCTCGGCGATGATCGCGATCCCGGCCATCGCCTATGCCGGCCAGCCCTTCTTCGCCTCGGCCAGGGGCGCGCTTCGCCGCGGCCGCACCAACATGGACGTGCCGATCTCGATCGGCATCCTGCTGGCTGCCGCCCTGTCCCTGCACGAGACTGTCACCTCCGGCCCGCACGCCTATTTCGACGCGGCCGTCATGCTGATCTTCTTCCTGCTGATCGGCCGCACGCTCGATGCGCTGATGCGCGACCGGGCGCGAAGCGGGGTGGCCGCGCTTCTCAAGCAGTCGGCCCGCGGGGCGCTGGTGCGAAGCCCCGACGGCACGACCGAGATGCGGCCGATCGAGGCGATCGCGCCGGGCATGACGGTGCTGGTCGCCGCCGGCGAGCGCGTGGCCGTCGACGGGCTGGTCCTCGACGGCCGCTCCACCCTCGATCGCAGCCTGGTCACCGGCGAGAGCCTGCCCGAGGCCGCTGCCCCCGGCGACGAGGTGCTGGCCGGCACGCTCAACCTCGATGCGCCGCTGGTGATCCGCGCCACCCGCGTGGGCGAGGCGAGCTTCCTCGCCCAGGTGATCCGGCTGATGGAAGCCGCCGAGGGCGGGCGGCAGCGTTATGTGCGGATTGCCGACCGGGCTGCGCGCCTCTATGCGCCGGCGGTGCATCTGCTGGCACTGCTGTCGGCCATCGGCTGGCTGGTTGCGGGGGCCACGCTGCACCAGGCGGTGCTGATCGCCGTCGCCGTCCTCATCATCACCTGCCCCTGCGCGCTGGGGCTTGCCGTGCCCGCGGTGCAGGTGCGCGCCGCCTCGGTGCTGATGCGCCGGGGCGTGCTGGTGAAGGACGGCTCGGCGCTGGAACGGCTGGCGGCCTGCGACACCCTCGTCCTCGACAAGACGGGCACGCTGACGCTCGGCGAGCCGGGGCTGGTGGCGGCGGATGCGCTGGCGCGCGACCTGCTGGCGCGCGCGGCCGGGCTGGCGCTGCACAGCCGCCACCCGCTCTCGCGCGCGGTGGTGGCCGCCGCCCGCGCCGCCGGCGTGGCGCCGGCCGAGGTGACCGACGTCACGGAAACCGCCGGCCTCGGCCTCGTCGGGCAAGCGGGCGGGCGCCGCCTTCGGCTGGGCCGGCCGGACTGGCTGGGCGCCGCCGACACGGCCGATGCGACGCGGCTGCAACTGGCGTTCGACGACGGCACGGGCGCGGCCGTGACCCTGTCGTTCGACGATCCGCTGCGGCCCGATGCCGGTGCGGCCGTCGAGCGGCTGCGGCGCGCCGGGCTCGACGTGCGCATCCTCTCGGGCGACCGGCCGGCCGCCGTCGAGGCGGCGGCGCGCGCGCTCGGGATCGAGCGCTGGGCCGCTGGCCAGTCGCCTGCGGACAAGGTCGGCGCGATCGCGGCGCTGGCGGCGGCCGGGCGGCGGGTGCTGGTGGTGGGCGACGGCCTCAATGACGCGCCGATGCTGGCCGCCGGCCATGCCTCGATGGCGCCGGCCAGCGCCTCGGACGCCGGCCAGACCGCGGCCGACCTGCTGTTCCTGAACGCAAGCCTGATGGCCGTGCCGCAGGCGCTGGAAACGGCGCGCCGTGCCGATGTGCAGGTGAAGCAGAATTTCGTGGCCGCGATCGGCTACAATGTGCTGGCCGTGCCGATCGCCATCGCCGGCTACGTCACCCCGCTGATCGCCGCGCTCGCCATGTCGCTGTCGTCGGTGATCGTGGTCGCCAACGCGCTTCGCCTGAAGGTGCCCGAATGACCGGCCTTGCCGTCCTCATTCCGCTGGCGCTTCTGGCCGGGCTGGCGGGGCTGGCGGCCTTCCTGTGGAGCCTGAGATCCGGCCAGTATGAGGATCTGGATGGCGCGGCCCTGCGGATTCTGGACGACGAGGACGATCCGCCATGCTGAGCGCGGCGCTGCCGGCGGTACTGCTGGTCGCGCTGGTGAACGCCACGGCGCCGCCGCTGATGCAGGGAAAGGTCCCCGTCTGCACGGTGCAGGGGGTCCGCTGGCTGGACGCGGGCGAGAGCCCCGACGCGCCCGGCGACGCGGGGCGCAACGCCTGCGCGCATGGCTGGTGCAGCAGCCGCCGCGGCTGGAAGGCGGCCTAGATCAGCCCGGCAAGCGGGCTGGAGGGATCGGCGTAGCGCCTGACCGGCATGCGCCCGGCGAGATAGGCGAGGCGCCCGGCCTCGACCGCGGCCTTCATGGCGCGCGCCATCCGCACCGGATCCTTCGCCTCGGCGATCGCGGTATTCATCAGCACTCCGTCGCAGCCCAGCTCCATGGCGATCGTCGCATCCGACGCGGTGCCGACCCCGGCATCGACCAGCACGGGCACGCGCGCCTGCTCGACGATCAGGCGGATGTTGACCCGGTTCTGGATTCCCAGCCCCGAGCCGATGGGGGCGCCGAGTGGCATGATCGCGGCCGCGCCCGCATCCTCGAGGCGGCGGGCGACGACGGGATCGTCGGAGGTATAGACCATCACGTCGAACCCCTCCTTCACCAGAACCTCGGTCGCGCGGATGGTCTCGACGACATCGGGAAAGAGCGTCTTGGGGTCGGCCAGCACCTCGAGCTTGACGAGCGTCCAGCCACCGGCCTCGCGCGCCAGCCTGAGTGTGCGCAGCGCGTCCTCGGCCGTGAAGCAGCCGGCGGTGTTGGGAAGGAAGGTGTAGCGCTCGGGCGAGACATGGTCGGTGAGCAAGGGCTGCGAGCGGTCGGTCAGGTTCACCCGGCGGACGGCAACCGTCACGATCTCGGCGCCGGCGGCCTCGGCTGCTGCGGCGTTCAGCGCATAGTCGCGATACTTGCCCGTGCCGATGATGAGGCGCGAGCGGAAGCGGCGGCCGGCGACCGTCCAGCCATCTGCGTCCGCCGCCGCAGCCGCAGCCGCGCTGCCGCTGCCGCCGCCCACCAGATGCACGATCTCGAGCACATCGCCCGCCTCGACCCGGGTGTCCGCCCAGTCGCTCCGCGGCACGATCGCGCGGTTGCGCTCGACGGCGACGCGGCCGGCCGGCAGGCCGAGGCTGTCGACCAGGGCCCCAAGGCTGGTCCCGGCGGCAACGCGGCGCGGCTCGCCGTTCAGGGTGATGGCGATTTCCATGCGTGCCCCTATAAGGCGCGGGCGACGGGGCTCAAGGACGAGGGAGCGCGACAGGATGACTTCGATGGTGATGGTGCTCAATGGCCCCAGCCTCAACCTGCTGGGCACGCGCGAGCCCGAGATCTATGGCACCGACACGCTCGACGACATCGCCGGACGCCTCGTCGAGCAGGGGCGAAAGCTCGACATCGAGGTGGACTGCCGCCAGTCCAACCATGAGGGGCATCTCATCGACTGGCTGCACGAGGCAGGCCGCCGCGAGGCGCTCGCCGTGATCCTGAACGCCGGCGCCTACACCCACACGTCGATCGCGCTTCGCGATGCGGTGAGCGCGATTCCCGTGCCGGTGATCGAGGTGCATCTGTCGAACCCGGCCGCGCGCGAGCCCTTCCGGCAGCTGAGCTTCGTGGCGCCGGTGGCGCGCGGCACCATCCAGGGGTTCGGGCCGCTCGGCTATGCGCTCGCGCTGGACGCGGCCGCCGCGATGCGGCAAGGCGGGCGGAAACGACGCTGACGAAACCCCGTCCCGTCCGGGTCGGGAACGAGGGCAAGGAACATCCATGGCCGCTTCCAAGGGGGAGTCCGACAAGATGCGGGTCGAGCTGGCGCTTGTCCGCCAGCTCGCCAGCCTGCTCGACGAGACCAACCTGTCCGAGATCGAGGTGCATGATGGCGACCGGGCGATCCGCGTCGCCCGCCAGGCCGCCGGCACGGTCGTCACCGCACCTGCCGCGCCGGCGGCGGCACTGGCAGCCGCATCCGCCCCGCCGGCGCCCGCCGCGGCAACCCCGACGCTCGCAGACCATCCCGGCACGGTGAAATCGCCGATGGTCGGCACCGCCTATCTCTCGCCCGAGCCGACGGCGCCGCCGTTCGTGACCGAGGGCGCGACCGTGAAGGCCGGCGACACGCTGCTGATCGTGGAAGCCATGAAGGTGATGAACCCGATCCCTGCGCCCAGGGCCGGGCGCGTGAAGGCGATCCTGGTGTCCAACGAGCAGCCGGTCGAGTTCGACCAGGCGCTCGTGATCCTCGAATAGCCGCGCGAGCCCATCGATGTTCGGCAAGATCCTGATCGCCAACCGCGGCGAGATCGCGCTTCGCGTGCTGCGCGCCGCGCGCGAAATGGGGATCAGGACAGTTGCCGTCCATTCGACGGCCGACACCCAGGCCAAGCATGTGCGGCTGGCCGACGAGGCCATCTGCATCGGTCCGCCGCCGGCATCCGCCAGCTATCTCAACATCCCCAACATCATCGCCGCCGCCGAGATCGCGCAGGCCGACGCCATCCACCCCGGCTATGGCTTCCTCTCCGAGAATGCCCGCTTCGCCGAGATCGTGGAGGAGCATCGGATCACCTGGATCGGCCCCGCGCCCGAACATATCCGGACCATGGGCGACAAGGTGGAAGCCAAGCGCACGGCGGCACGCCTGGGCCTTCCGCTGGTGCCCGGCTCGGATGGCGCGGTCGGGACGGTCGACGAGGCGCGCAGTGTCGCCGAGCGTTTCGGCTATCCGGTGCTGGTGAAGGCCGCCGCCGGCGGCGGCGGGCGCGGCATGAAGGTGGTGGAGAATGCCGCCATGCTGGAGGGCGCCTTCCGCCAGGCCCGGGCCGAGGCCAAGGCCGCCTTCGGGCACGACGCCGTCTATATCGAGAAATATCTGAAGAATCCGCGCCACATCGAGTTCCAGGTCTTCGGGGACGGCCGCGGGAATGCCATCCATCTCGGCGAGCGCGACTGCTCGCTGCAGCGCCGGCACCAGAAGGTGCTGGAGGAAGCGCCCTCGCCGGTGCTGACTGCCGCCGAGCGGACGCGAATGGGCGGCATCTGCGCGCGCGCCATGGCCGACATGGGCTATCGCGGGGCCGGCACCATCGAGTTCCTGTGGGAAGAGGGCCAGTTCTACTTCATCGAGATGAACACCCGCCTGCAGGTGGAGCATCCGGTGACCGAACTTCTCACGGGCATGGACCTGGTCAAGGAGCAGATCCGGGTGGCCGCCGGCCTGCCCTTGAGCCGGACCCAGGACGAGATCGAGCTGAAAGGCCACGCGATCGAGGCGCGCATCAACGCCGAGGATCCCGAGACCTTCGTCCCCTCGGCCGGCCTGGTGCAGGAGTTCCACAGTCCCGGCGGCCCTGGCGTGCGGATCGATTCCGCCCTCTATTCCGGCTACCGGATCCCGCCGCATTACGACAGCCTGATCGCCAAGCTGATCGTCCATGCCGACACGCGCGCGGAGGCGATCGCCCGCCTTGCGCGCGCGCTCGAGGAAATGGTGGTGACGGGCGTCAAGACAACCATCCCGCTGCACCAGCGGATCCTGTCCGAGCCCGAATTCCGGGACGGGGCCTATTCGATCAAGTGGCTGGAAGCCCTGCTGGCCCGGCGCGACTGAGCGCGACCGTCAGCCCGGAAAGGCGCAGCTGAGGATCCAGCTCTTGTCCGGCCGGTCGAGGCGCACCTCAGAACAATATTGCAGCACGTCCCGGCCGATCAGCATCCAGGGCGCGCGGCCGCGCGGCCGCTCCCTCTCGGCGGTGACGAGAATGGCGTCGGGATCATCCTCGGCCGCACCCACGATTCCCTCGGCTGCCCTTGCATCCAGCTCGCGGGCGCGCGCTGGGCTGATCCGCGCCGCCGGGCGCTTGAGCGGCAGGCCGAAGGCATTGGCACCGCCCACGGGATTGAGCAGCTCGACGGGCAGCTGCAGCGCCGGCACCGGCGACCACAGGCCGACGCGGCCCGTCCGCCGGACCAGCCCCTCGCGCTCGAGGATGGCGGCTGCACGGGCGTTCAGGATCGTCGCCTCCGAGGTGAAGTCGAACACCAGGTTCACCGTATCGCGGCCGAGGCGCCACTTCACCTCGCTGTCGCCGCGGCCCGCGCGGACCAGCCGATAGGTGGCGCCGCCCGCGGGTGCGGACGGGTTCCGGATGTGCACGTGCTCGGCGCGGAAGGCCATGACGGACACGACGCCGGCGTGCGGGGGCGGCACCACATCCTTGTCGATCCAGACGGTGGGAAGCGATTGCCGACCGGTGTTGCCGACATCGGCAGTGATGAGATTGCCGCGGATGACCGCCTCGCCGCCGGGGATCTGCGGGTTCCTCACCCTGAACTTGCCGATGATGGGAAAGGGCTTCAGGCCCGTCGCCTTCGCCGGCGCCAGATTCAGGAGCAGCGCGCGATCGAACCCCAGGCTGACCCGCACGGGAAGCGTGCCGCGCTTCAGGGCGACTTCGGCGGTCGGGAAGGGGTTGGCGACGAGCCGGATCTCGCCCTGCGTGGCAGCCGGCTCCTCGGCGCTCGCCGGAGCATCCAGGATCAGCGCAAGGGCAAGACAGAGGCGGCGCATGGCCGCCCGATCCTATTGCCTCGGCGCGATGGCGAGAAGCTCGACATCGAAGACGAGGACGGCGTTCGGCGGAATCACGCCGCCGGCGCCGCGCGCGCCATAGCCCAGCTCGGGCGGGATGGTGAATTCGGCCTTGCCGCCCGGGCGCATCATCTGCAGCCCTTCGGTCCAGCCCGGGATCACGTCGGACACGCCGAACACCGCCGGCTGGCCACGCGCATAGCTCGAATCGAAGACGGTGCCGTCCACCAGCCGGCCCTCATAGTGGACGAGGACGGTGTCGTCAGCGCGCGGGGTTTCCCCCTCGCCGGCAGCGAGCATGCGGACCTGCAGGCCCGAGGCAGTCGTGGTCACGCCGGCTTGCTCCTTGTTGGCGGCGAGATACTGGGCGGCGTCGCGCGCCGGTGCCCGGAGCGCAGCCGTTCCGGCAAGCGCGAGCGCGACCGCGCCCGTCACCAGCACGACGCCGGCCACGATCCATTTGCTGAGGCCATGGCCCCCGCGCGCCGTGTCTGACATGCGCTTCAGCCCGGGGGTGGTCAGCGCTGGCCGTCGCGCTCGGCGCGCTTGCGGTCCAGCTTGCGGGCGCGGCGGATGGCGGCGGCCCGTTCGCGCGCGCGCTTCTCCGACGGCTTCTCATAGTGCCGGCGCAGCTTCATCTCGCGGTAAACGCCTTCGCGCTGGAGCTTCTTCTTGAGCGCCCGGAGCGCCTGGTCGACGTTGTTGTCGCGCACGATGATCTGCATAAAGTCGTCAGCACCTTCCCGAAAACCGATGAGCCCATGGGCCGGACGAGCGCGGCGGACCGGAACAGAGTAACGGCCCGCCGCCGGACAATCCGGCGTCGCTGTCGCGGCCCTAACAGAAGCCGCTGCTTGCGGCAAGCGGCCCTCTTGGCGCCGGGCCGCCGCCGGCTCTAGAGACACTGCCATGGACACGCCCCCACTGCTTGCCGACCTGACGCTCGACGAGCTTCGGCCGCAGCTCATTGAGGCGATGCTGGTGCATGTGCCCTTCGACGGCTGGACAGGCCGGGCGCTTGACCAGGCCGCCGCCGACCTCGGCGTGGAGCCGGCGGTCGCCCGGCTTGCCTTTCCGGGCGGCGCCATCGACATGGTGGACGCCTATATCGCCAGCGCCGACGCCCGGATGGCCGAGGCCCTCGACACGGACGCGTTCCGGGCGCTCAAGGTCCGGGAGCGGGTCACACGGGCCATCCGCACCCGCCTCGAGCAGGCCGAGCCCCACCGCGAGGCGATCCGCCGCGCCGCCGCGGTGCTGGCGCTCCCGGGCAATCTCGGCCGGGCCGCGCGGCTGACCTGGCGGACGGCCGATTCCATCTGGCGCGCCTGCGGCGACCGATCGACCGATTTCAACTTCTACTCCAAGCGCGCGCTGGCCGGCGGGGTCTATGCCTCGACGCTTCTCGTCTGGCTGGCGGACGACAGCGACGGGTTCGAGGCGAGCTGGGCCTTCCTCGACCGGCGGATTGCCGACGTGATGCGGATCGAGACCGCGAAGGCGCGTCTGAAGCCGCCGAGCGGCAGCGAGGGCGAGCGCCCCAGCCTGATCCGCTTCCTCGGGCGGCTTCGCTATCCGGTCGAGGGCTGACTGGACAGGCGCGGCGGCAGCCGGCAGGCTGGCCGGCGGGAGGAGCCGTCGATGCCGGGCCTGATGTCATCCGGCCAGTGCTTGCAAGCCTTGCTGCTGTCCGCGCTTCTGCTGCTCGCCGCCCCGGCCGAGGCCGGGATGCGCGCGCTCTACGAGGGCGAGGGCAATCCCAAGACCATGCTGGTCGAAGTTGCCGACAATGGCGACTTCCGCGTCGGCGAACCCGACGCGCCGAGCTACGGCCTCGGGATCGGTGGCAGCTTCTATCTGGTGGCGCCCGCGCCCGACGGCACGCCCGAGGTGATCCGCATGGCCGACATGGCCGCCGCCCTCGACCAAGTGCTGCCGCCGGCGTTCAAGGCGCTGTTCGGCGCGACGGCCGCAAACGCCAAGCCGGCGAAGCCACCGAAGCTGCAGCGGATCGGCACGCGGACGGTGGCCGGCCATGCCGGCGAGGTCTGGCGGGTGACGGCCGGCGAGCCGCCCACCACGCGCGAGATGGTGTTCAGCCGCGCGCCGGAACTGGCGCCGGTGGGGGTCGCTGTCACCCGTTTCATGGAATCGGCGATGCTGATGGCCGCCCCGCTGTTCGGACCGATCATGGCGGACATGGTGACCGAGATGCGCGCCGTCTTCGCGCTCGGCGCGCCGCTCGACGGCGGCGGCCTGTTCCGGCTGGTGAAGGCGGAATCAGCCGAGATCGCGCCTGACCGTCTCACGCTTCCGGCCGAGCCGCTGGCACCGGCCGCGCTCGTCGAGCGTCTGAAGGCGCAGGCCCAGCCACCGGCCGAGTGAGGGTCAGTCGAGCAGGCCGAGCAGCAGGATCAGGACAAGATAGAGCATCAGGGTGAGGGTGGCCGCAAGGGCGAGGAACCCCGTGCGCCACAGCGCCCCCCCTGTCGAAAGCCGGTAGGCGCCCTTCAACTGCAGGAACATGTGGATGATCGGACAGACGATGAGAAGCAGGAGATAGGGCCAATCGGCCGCAACCCCGACCTGCAGCAGCAGCGCCGCCGTCACGCCCAGAATCGACATGAAGCTGATCGAATAGAGCAGGAACACGACATGGTCGTAGCCGTGGACATCGCGCCGGCGGGCGAAGAGCAGCCACAGCCACGGCAGCGACAGGGGGACGAGCAGGAAGGCGAGCTTGTAGCCCTTCTGCTGCATCTTGTAGAAAACCAGCTCGGGATTGGCGAGGGCGGCATTCGCCTTGTCTTCCAGTTCCTTGTTGCCCAGATCCACGCGCAGAAGGTCGTTCGCCTGCGCCTCGCGGATGACGTCGGCGACATTGTGCGGTCCAACCGACAGGCTGCCGCCTTCGTCCGCCATGGTGCGGGCGACGGCATCGAGACCCCTTTGCATCCGCTCGAGCCGCTCGACCTCGGCCGCCCGCGCCGGGTCGGCGCGGGCCGCCCGCAGATCGGCCTCGAGCTTGGCACGGGCCTCGGCGACATCCTGCGCGGCGTCCTGCTTCAGCGCCACATTGCCCTCCACCGCGACCGCATTCCCGGGCAGTTTCGGGCTGATCGAACTGAAGATGATGTAGGTGAGGAAAATGGTGAGCAGGAAGAGCGCGACCGGGCTGATGTAGCGAACCCGCCGCCCCTCGATATAGTCGCGCGTGAGGAAGCCGGGCCGGAACGCGAGCAGCGGCAGCGTGCGCCACAGCTTGCTGTCGAAGTGGAGCACGCCATGCACCAGCTCGCGCACGGCGCCCCCGATGGTGCGGTGCAGCTGCGTCTTCTGCCCGCACTGGCTGCAATAGGCGCCCGCGACCTCGGCACCGCAGTTGCGGCACGCGCCCGGCTCGCCCGCCCCTCGCGCAGCCGGCGGGTCGATGACGCTTGCAACCGCGGACGCCGTGGCAAGCGTTCCGGCTGTCTCGACGGAGCCGTCCATTCGTCTCCCCGCTTGGCGCACCGCCAAGTCTGGCCTATCGGACGCGGTGCATCAAGGCGGGAGAGCGGCGATGGCCGGCAGCGTGAACAAGGTGATTCTGGTCGGCAATCTGGGCGCCGACCCGGAGGTGAAGAGCTTTCCCTCGGGCGGGCGGATCGCGAACCTCAGGCTCGCGACCTCGGAAAGCTGGACCGACCGGCAGACCAACGAGCGCAAGGAGCGCACCGAGTGGCACAATGTCGTCCTCGACAATGACAATCTCGTGCGCGTGGCCGAGCAGTATCTGAAGAAGGGCTCCAAGGTCTACATCGAAGGCCAGCTGCGCACCCGCAAGTGGCAGGACCGCGACGGCAATGACCGCTACACGACGGAAGTCTATGTCGGCCGCTTCCGGGGCGAGATGACCCTGCTGGACCGGCGCGAGGGCGGCGGCTTCGGCGCGGACGACGGTTATTCGCGCGCCGCGCCGGCGGCCGCCGGCGGCGGGGCGATGGCCGGCGGTTTCGGCCCCAAGGGCGGGTTCGAGGACGATCTCGACGATGATGTGCCTTTTTGAGTCTGGCCGCGCGGTCGGCAGCCGCCACACCAACCCGCTCGCCCGCGCGACAGGGAAAAACCTCAACCGCGCGGGCGGCAGCCGCCACACCAACCCTCCCGCCCGCGCGGCAGGGAAAAACCTCAACCGCGCGGGCGGCAGCCGCCACACCAACCCGCTCGCCCGCGCGGGAAAGGATGGAGGCCGCCCATGACCATCGGCCGGCTCAACCATGTGGGGGTCGCCACGCCCTCGATCGAGGACAGCGTCCGCCTCTACCGCGAGATGCTGGGCGCCACCCGCATCCAGCCCGCCTTCGACCTGCCCGAGCAGGGCGTGCGCGTCTGCTTCGTGGACCTGCCCAACAGCCAGATCGAGCTGATCGAGCCGCTGGGTGACGACAGCCCGCTGCACGGCTTCCTGGCGAGGAACCCCAAGGGCGGCCAGCACCATATCTGCTTCGAGGTGCCCGACATCCTCGCCGCGCGCGACGAGCTGGTGGCAAAGGGCGCGACCGTCCTTCGCAACGGCGAGCCGCGCATCGGCGCACATGGCGTGCCGGTGATCTTCGTCCACCCCAAGGACATGGGCGGTGTCCTCATCGAGCTGATGGCGGAACCGGCGCACTGAGGTCGGCCGGGACATCCACGTCGCGATGGATGCCGGGATCCTCGACCTCGACGTCCACCACCCCCAGCTCGTCGAGGATGGGGCCCGCGCCACGGTCGCCCCGAAGCGCCATCAGCCGTGGCCAGAGCGCGCGCGTGAAGCCGGCCGGATTGCCGCGCCGCCCGGCGCACACCGGCACCACCGCGGGCGCACCACCGGCCAGCGCCCGTGCAAGCAGGACCAGCGTTTCCGAACGCACGAAGGGCATGTCGGCCAGCATCACGAGGGCCGCGCCCCAGTTGGCCGGCGCGGCGGCGAGGCCCGCCTTCAGGCTCTCGGCCAGGCCCCCGGCATGGGCTTCGGCATGCACGGCCGGCACGCCCGGCACGGCGGCGGTCACGGCCGCCGCGTTCGCGCCCGTCACCAGCAGAAGCGGCAGACCGGCGGCCTCGATGATCGCGACCGTCGCGGCCACCATCGGCCGGCCCCCCACCAGCGCCAGCTGCTTGGCATCGCCGAAGCGCCGGCTGCCGCCGGCCGCCAACAGCAGCGCGCCGACGATCACCCCGCACCACCCCAGGGCGCGGGCGCGCCGCCGCCTTCGAGCAGACCGCCGACCCCCATGCCGGCGAGCGTATCGGCGTCGAGCGGCAGGCCCGCCGCCCAGCGTTCCAGGACCAGATCGAGCCCGTTGCGCTTCGGGCTTCGCGCGCAGCCGGGCAGGCCGATGACGGTTCGGTCGCCAAGCCGGCCCAGCACCAGCAGATTGCCGGGATCGACCGGCAGCCCCACGCGAACCACCTGACCGCCGGCTGCCTCGATCGCCGCGGGCATGACATCGCGGCGGTCGGCGGTGGCGGCCGCGCCGGCCACCAGCAGCAGGGGGAACGCCGCAGCCGCCAGCACGCCGGCGAGCGGCGCGGTGGCATGGGGCACGGGCGGGTGCCGCCCCACCGGAACGCCGAGCCGGGCAAGCCGGGCCTCAGTGACGGTCGCCGTCTTGTCGGCCGCCCTGCCGCCGCCTTCGGCGGCGCACGTCTCGAGCAACAGGGCGGACAGCCCGGCGCGCCAGGCCGCGACCGACAGCGGCCGGGCGACCGCTTCCAGCACGGCAAGGTCCACCGCCGGCACTGCATAGGGGATGATCTTCAGGGTGGCGACCAGCTCGCCTCGGGCCACCGGCGTGACGGGCGGCCGGGTTGCCAGGCCAATCGCCTCGCTGGCCCGATTGAGCGCGTGGACAGCAGCCGGGTCGGCGATGAACAGCCCGGCCGTGGTTGCAACCAGATCGACCCGGCCATGCACGGGGGCGCGCGCCGCGATTCCCGGGCCGGACAGCCGGGCAGCCAGCCGGGCGGCGGCATCCGCCTCGGGCACGTCGCCGGTCTCGGGCCGGGCGACCCACAGCCGCTCGAGGCCAGCCGCCTGCGCCTCGGCCAGAAGCGCCGCGTCGATGACATGACCCTTGGGCATTCGCCGGCCCCCGATCCGGATGGAATGGGCGAGCAGCGCGCCTTCGGCCTCTGTCAGCGGCACCTCGCCGAAGATCATGGCCGCGCCCGCCAGGCCGCGACCATCTGTGCGGCGACCGACAGAGCGATCTCGGCCGGGGTCGCCGCCCCGATGTCGAGCCCGGCCGGGCCGTGAATGCGGGCAAGATCGTCGGGGCCGAAGCCCCGCGCCGCCAGCCGCTCGAGCCGGGCCGCGTGCGTCTTCCGGCTGCCGAGCGCGGCGATGTAATAGGCCGGGGACCGCAAGGCGGCCTCGAGCGCCACGTCGTCAAGCTTGGGATCGTGGGTGAGCGTCACCACCGCCGAGGCGCTGTCGGGCTTCCAGTCGGCCAGCGCCTCGTCGGGCCAGCGGCCATCCACCTCGAGGCCGGCGAAACGAGGACCGGCCGCGAAGGCGCCGCGCGGATCGACGATCCGCACCTGCTGGCCGAGCAGCCTGGCCATCGGCGCCAGAGCCTGGGCGATGTGGACGGCGCCGACAAGCATCAGGCGAAGCGGCGGGTCGATGCGGTGGACGAAATCGCCTGCCTCGCCCTCGGCCGCGCGGCCCGAGGCGAGATCGAAGGCAAGAAGCACCGGCTGGCCGGCAGCGCGCGCGGCGGCGATGCGATCGATGAGCGCGGGCGGAAAGCCGCTGTCGTCAAGCGCCTGCACCAGCACCGCGATCTCGCCGCCGCAGGCCAGCCCCACCTCCCAGGCCATCTCGTTCGCGACCCCGAAGCTGAGAAGCTCGCCGCCACCGGCACGGATCCGCCCGCGCGCCGCCTCGATCACCGCGCCTTCGACACAGCCGCCCGAGACCGAGCCTTCGAACAGCCCGTCGTCGCGCACCAGCAGCATCGCGCCCGGCCGGCGCGGCGCCGAGCCCCAGGTGCGCATCACGGTGGCGACCGCGAGGCCATGGCCAGCCGCGCGCCAGGCCCGGGCAGTGGCGATCAGCCGGTCGAGATCGTCGGCCAAGGCCGGCCTCAGAACAGGGCGGCGATGACGGCGATGGTCAGCAGCACCAGCCCGCCGATCCAGGCCCAGGCGGGAAGCCCGCGCGCCGGGCTGGTCGCCGCCTCGACGGCAGCGGCCGTGGCCGCTGCCCGCACGTCCGCCGGTGGCGCGGATTCCGGCAGGGGTTCCGGCGCATCGGCTCCGCTGGCCGGGGCAGCACCCTCGACTTCGGCCTTGAAGGCTGCGAAGAAGCTGTCGGCGTAACCCCGGGCGGCGCCTTCCACCAGCCGCGCGCCCAGCTGCGCGAGCTTGCCGCCCACCTGGGATTCGACGCTGTAGTCGAGCCGGGTGCCGCCATCGGGCAGATCCGACAGGCGCACCTCGGCCCGGCCCTTCGCGAAGCCGGCGACCCCGCCCTTGCCCTCCCCCACCAGGACATAGCGGTTCAGGGGGTCGATCTCGGTCAGTTCGACGCCCCCTTCAAAGCGCGCCTTCACCGGGCCGACACGCGCCGTCATCACACCGGTGAAGCGATTGTCGCCATCCGCCGTCAGCGTCTCGACTCCGTCGATGCAGCGCGCCAGGACGGCGGGATCATTCAGGGCGGCCCAGACCCGCTCCCGCTTGGCGATAATGTCATGATGACCCGTCATTTGCATCGCTTCGGTCCTTTCATGACAGGCCTGCAAAAAACTTGCCCTTGCCTCGACCCAAAGCTGTGTTAGCGTCCGGCCGATTTGACGCAAGGCTTGGCCGGCGAGGCCGGCCCGGACGGGGGCGAAAGACAAGACGGGAATGCGCGTTGAACGTCGGGATGCCGGGCATGCAGCAGGAGCGGGTGAGGCGCCCGATCGCGTGGAGGACGAAACGGAGCAAGCGGGTCGGAACAGCACCGGGGATGCGCCGGTCAGATCCTCACGTCTGTCGGGGCGGGTCAAGTGGTTCGACATCGGCAAGGGGTTCGGCTTCGTCGCCGCCGACGATGGCGGTGGCGACATTCTGATCCATTACAATCTGCTGTCGCGCCACGGCCGCAAGTCATTGCCGGAAGGCGCGCGCGTGGTGGTGGAAACCATCTCGGGGCCGCGCGGGCGCCAGGCCGCGGCCATTCTCGACCTCGACCTCACCACCGCGGTGACGACGGGCGGCGAGCGGGGCGGCGTGCGCGGCCCGCGGTCCGACCCGCTGGACTTCCTCGACCAGGCCGGCGATTTCGAGACCGTTCAGGTGCGCTGGTTCAACCGTGTGAAAGGCTATGGTTTCCTGCTGAGGGATGATGGTGTCACCCAGGCCTTCGTTCACATGGAAACCGTCCGGCGGGGCGGGTTCGAGACGCTGCTTCCCAACCAGCAGCTGCGCGCGCGCATCCACGACGGGCCGCGCGGGGCGCTCGCGGTTGCCGTCGAGCCGGCCGACCGCGGCTAGCCTGACAGTCGCGCTGCTGCTGGCGCTCGCCGCCGCCGGCCTCCCGGCGGCGGCGGACGCCCGCCTGCCGGCCCGCGCGGCGACGGCCGAGACCGGCCAACCGCAGACCGGCCTCCGGGTCGTGCCGCTGACGATCGAGACGGCCGACGGCGCCACGCACCGCTATCGCGTGGAGGTCGCCGAGACGGCCGCGCAGCAGGCGCATGGCATGATGTTCCGCACCGCGGTGCCGCCCGGCACGGGCATGATCTTCCCGATGAACCCGCCGCGGCCAGCCAGCTTCTGGATGCGCAACACGCTTGTCAGCCTGGACCTGATCTTCATCGGTGCCGACGGCCGCGTGCGGAACATCGTCGCGCGCGCCGTGCCGCGATCGGAAGCCCTGCTGGCCTCGGCCGGGCCGGTCGCCGCCGTGCTGGAACTGGCCGGCGGGGAGGCCGAGCGGATCGGCCTGAAGCCGGGCGACAAGATTCGCTGGCCGGGCTGAGGCCCGGCGACTGCCATGCTGAGCAAGCTGACGCCCGCCTTGCAGCACGAAAGCCGGCCGCCTAAGGGCACCGGCATGGGCTTCAACCTGTTCACCTGGTGGTCGGGACGGACCTTCGGCACCTGGGCAAAGACGGTCTTTCGCGGCCGCGAGGTGGGCCGGGATGCCGACGGCAACATCTATTATGAGGATCGCCGCGGCAGCGGCCGCCGCTGGGTGATCTATGCGGCCGACAATGACTCGAGCCGGGTGCCGCCGGAATGGCATCTGTGGCTGCACCACACCCGCACCGACCCGCCGAGCCAGGCGCCGCTGCCGGCCAAGGCGTGGGAGCGGCCCTGGCGCCCCAATCCCACGGGCACGCCGCGCGCCGAACGCCCGCGCGGCGCGCTGGCGGCGGGCGGACAGCGGGCGCCGGCCGCGGCCGACTATCGTGCCTGGACGCCCGAGGGCTGAGCGACCGGCGGCCGGCAACCATGTCCTCCCTGATCCGCGAGCATCTGGGCGAGGCGCTGGCCGGCCTTGCCGTGCTGGCGGTCGCCGGGGGCTTCCTCGCCTTCGCGCTCGACCGGACGGGAACCGGCGGCAGCACCTATGAGCTCCGGGCACGCTTTCCCAACGCCAGCGGAATCGCCGTCGGCTCGGATGTTCGGGTCTCGGGCCTGAAGGTCGGCACGGTCACGGCCCAGCGGCTGGATCCCGAGAGCTTCCAGGCGGTTGTCACCATGGCCGTGAACCGCGGCGTCGAGCTTCCGGCCGACAGCTCGGCCGCCATCACCTCGGAAGGCCTGCTCGGCGGCAGCTTCATCGCGCTGGTGCCCGGTGGTGACAGCGAGCGGCTGGCCCCCGGCGACGAGATCACCGACACCCAGGGCGCGACCGACCTGATGGGTCTCATCGGCTCGGTCATCAACCGAAGCGGCGAACCGGCGCCCGCGCCGGCACCATGACGCGGCCGATCGCGCTCGCGGCCAGCCTGCTGCTGGCCAGCGCCGCCGGCGCCGCCGCCCAGACCGCGCCCCGGTCAGCCCCGAAGCCCGCGCCGGCCACCGCTCCGCCGGCGGCGGCTGCGCAGACGGGCGATGACCGCGTGGCGGTGCTGGCCGCGCTCGACAAGCGGCTGGGAACCTCGGCCGAGTTCCGCCTGCGGCCGGGCGAGCGCTTCCGCTTCGGCCGCCTGGAAGGCATCTATCATGGCTGCGAGCGCACGGAGCCGCACGAGCCGCCGCAGTCGGGCGCCTTCGTGCAGCTGATGGAGACCCCGCCGGCCCGGCGCGGCCAGCCCGCCGGCGCGCCGGTCCGGGTGTTTTCCGGCTGGCTGTTCGCCGAGTCGCCCTCGCTCAACCCGTTCGTGCACCCCGTCTATGATGTCTGGCTCAGGAGCTGCACGATGCGCTTCCCCGACGGGCCGGCGCCGGCCAGGCGCTCGGGCGGGACGACCAGGTCGGGGGCGCAGCCGAAGGGAAGCCCGAGCGGCGCCGGCGGCGACGGGAGGGCGACGCCGGGCGAGTCGAGCGCGCCCCAGTCGGCCCCGGCGGCGACAGCGCCCGACAGCAACTGAAGATACTGCCGGCGGGGAATGTCGATCCCGCCGAAGCGGGCGAGATGCGCCGTCAGGAACTGGGTGTCGAGCAGTCGGAACCCCCCCAGCTTCAGCCGCGCCACCAGATGGGCGAGCGCCGCCTTGGAGCTGTCGCTGACCAGGCTGAACATGCTTTCGCCAAAGAAGGCAGCGCCGATGCGCACCCCATAAAGGCCGCCGACGAGGCGCCCATCCACGCTCCAAGTCTCGACCGAATGGGCATGGCCTTCGGCGTGGAGCCGGAGATAGGCATCGAAGATCGTCGGGTTGATCCAGCTGTCCTCGCGACCCGGCCGGGTCGCGGCGCAGTGGCGAAGCACCGCCTCGAAGGCGAGGTCGCGGCTGTGCAGGAAGCGGCCGGCCTTCAGCACCCGGGCGAGCGAACGGGGCAGATGAAAGCCCTCGATGGGCAGGATCCCGCGCCGGCGCGGCTCCACCCAGAAGACATCCTCGGCATCGCGCGCGTCGGCCATGGGAAAGAGGCCGGCGCGATAGGCGCGAAGCAGCAGCCCCGTATCGAGCCGGCTGAGGCTGCCGATGCCGGGCCAGCCCGTCAGCCCGCCCACGGCGCCTGCCCTGTCCTGCCGATCCGGTCGCGCCGATGCCCCGGCATCGCCATGCTCCCGCGCTTTCTGACGGCGACCACGCCGTTGCGTTCACGCGACATGCTGCGACCCGTCCGGCGATTTGTCAAAGCCCGCGCACCTGCGGTGGTCGGCGTTCATGCAGCGGCAAGTCCGGCCACGGCAGCGGTTGCCGCAACAGGCGAGCGGCCGCTATCGGCGGCCGTGTACGGCAGGGAAAGACCGGCGATGGCAAAGATGATCCGGGGCATGACGGCGATGCTGCTGCTGGCCGCCGGCGCGATCGGCGGGCTTACCTTCGCGCTGGTGCTGAACCACCACAATGGCACCGGCACGGTGGCCGCGCAGGAGGCCGCCGAAGTGGCCCGTGTGGCGGCTGCCCCCGAGGCCGAGCGCCGCGTCCCCACCAGCGCGGCGCAGGTGAACCTGTCGTTCGCGCCGGTCGCACGCACCGTGCAGCCGGCCGTCGTCAACATCTTCACGGCGCGAGTCGTGCGGCAGCGACAGGCCATGGATCCCTTCTTCTCGATCTTCCAGGCGCAGCCGCGAGTCGAGAATTCGCTGGGCTCGGGCGTGATCGTCGATGCCGCGGGCCTGATCATTACCAACAACCATGTTGTCGCCGGCGCCGAGCAGATCATCGTGGCGCTGGCCGACCGGCGCGAATATCCGGCCCGGCTGGTGTTCGCCGAGCCCCGGCTCGATCTCGCGCTGCTGCGGATCGATCCCCGGGGGGCGTCCCTCCCGGTGGCGCGCCTGGGGGACAGCGACCGCGCCCAGGTGGGCGATCTGGTGCTGGCCATCGGCAATCCCTTCGGCGTGGGACAGACCGTCACGCAGGGGATCGTCTCGGCGGTCGCCCGCACCGGCATCGGAATCTCCGACACGCAGTTCTTCATCCAGACGGATGCCGCCATCAACCAGGGCAATTCCGGCGGCGCGCTTGCCAACATGGCCGGCGAGGTGATCGGCATCAACACCGCGATCCTGACCGGCGGGCGCGACGGCGGTTCGATCGGGCTGGGCTTCGCGGTGCCCTCGAACATGGTGCGCATCTTCCTGCGCGCGGCCGAGACGGGGCGCTTCGTGACCGCCTGGATCGGCGCCGAGGGCGAGGCGCTGACGACCGAGTCGGCCGCCCAGGCCGGGCTCGAGCGACCGACGGGCATGCTGGTGACGGGCGTGTCCCCCGGCTCGCCGGCGGCGCGCGCGGGGCTGCGGCCGGGCGACATCATCTATGCGATCGACGGCAAGGCGGTGCTCGATCCCTCGAGCCTTCGCTACCAGATCGCGACCCAGCCGGTCGGCGAGACGGTGACGCTGACGGTGGTGCGCAACCGTCGGGCCGAGAATCTGCGCATCGAGCTGGTGGCCCCACCGGAAACGCCGCCGCGGCAGCTGACACAGCTGCCGGGCGGCAGCATCTTCGCTGGAATCACGATCGCCAACCTGTCGCCGGCGCTGGCGCAGGAACTGGGCGCGGGGCTTCCCGAGCGCGGCGTGGTGGTGGTGCAGGTGCCGCGCCAGGCGCCGGCTGCCGTCACCGGCTTTCCCCGGCCCGGCGATGTCATCGAGGCGATCAATGGCCAGCCGGTCCGAAGCGTGGAGGATGTCCGCAGGGCGCTCGGTGCAAGCCCGGCGCGCACCCAGTTCGGGCTGAACCGGAGCGGGCAACGGGTGGAATGCCTGTTCCAGGCGCCACGCAGCTTCGGCTGCCGCGCGCTCGCCTGATCGCTGGACAGGAAAAGGGCCCGCCGGGAGGAGGAGGCCGGCGGGCCCTTCGAGAAGCGCGGTCTCGGCCGCTCAGGCGATGGCGTTCAGGCCACGATCCTCGGGCAGGGCCGTGCCGAGCCGGGTGCGTCCGGGGCTTCCGGTTCCGGCGGCCAGCCCGGCGAGGCCGAAGAAGGCGAGGCCCACGATCCACACCGCCGGGTCGGCGATCCCGCCGGCGGCAAGACCCGTGGCGGCCAGGGCCGGAACGGCCGTGACGCTGGCGACCGTTCCGGCAATCATCATCTTCTTGTTGATCCGCATGACATCCCACTCCCGGTTTGCTTTGTTCGGCGTGTCTTCGCCGTTGCGTTCCTTATATCCGGTGTCTTGTTCGACGTCTCGACAATGCAGTCCTAACCGGCTGAAAGCAATGGCCGGTGTGTTAAGCATTGCAAAGCTTGTTATGAACTTTTCGCTCCGCAAATATTCGTCACAGTTGCTGCCAGTAGCAAGGCCCGGCCGTTGCCGGCCGGGCCCCTGATGCACGGGCAGGAATGTCAGCCTGATGTCAGTCGCGGACGCGAGGCAGCCCGGTGCTTCGCCGCATCGACAGGCCGATGAGCCCGAAGCCGGCGAGCATCAGCGCCCAGCTGCGCGGCTCGGGCACCACGGCGGTGATCACCCGGATGAGGTCGCCGGGGCTTCCCGCGCTCATGCGAAGGTTCACCCGCCACGGATCCACCGGATCGACGACGGCGAAGTCGTTGCCCTCCAGCCCGACGCCACCCGGCATGTTGTAAAGCGTGCCCGGCGCGCCGAGCCACGCGTTGGTGGCGACGAGACCAGCGCGGGTGGTGATGATGCCGATCACCCGGCCATCGAAGCGGACCCAGCCCTCGACCCGTCGCGAGGCGACCGGATCGAAGGCCACGACATGCGAGCTGACCCGCGTGCCGGCCGCGATCGGGCCACCGATGGTGGGTACCATCCCCGCCGACAGCACGAAGCGCTGGCGCTCGTCGAAGGCGATGAGGTTGAGCGACTGGAGATTGTTCTGGCCCACCGCGGGCGGCGGGGCGATCCGCTGGAAGACCCCGCCCTGGTTCACGGCGCTGCCACTGACGGCCTCGCCGATGACGACCGCGGCGCCGGCCGGAGCGGCCAGCCCGAAGGACGCGCACAGAAGCATGGTGAAGCGGGCGATGCCCATGGACGATTCCCCTTGCGACCGTTGTTCTGTTCTTCTCGGTTCTGTTCTTGGCCGGGCCCTTCGGACGCGACAGTCAGGCTTCTGAATGGTTACTGGCTGTCAATCAAGATGGACAATGTAAAACTCCGTCACAATTCGAGCGAGCCTGTGTCGCCTTGGCAACACAGATGGCTCAGTCGGTTGCAAACTCCAGGATCACGGCATCAACCGCCAGGCTGTCGCCGGGCTTCGCGTGAAGCCGGGCGACGCGCGCGGCCTTCTCGGCCCGAAGGACATTTTCCATCTTCATCGCCTCGACGACCGCCAGCGGCTGGCCGGGCTGCACCCTGTCCCCCTCGGCCACATGCAGCGCCACGACCAGGCCCGGCATGGGGCACAGGAGAAAGCGCGAGGTGTCGACGGGGGCCTTGGGGATCATGTGGCGCGCCAGTTCGGCCGCGCGCGGTGTCAGGAAACGCACGCGGTGCTGACGGCCCTGCCGGGTCAGCCGGAAGCCGGCGCCGGCCCGGTCGATCTGGGCCGCGATCGGCCGGCCATCGACCCGCGCCTCGACGACCCCCTCAGACGGAATCCCGCCCGCCGTTTCCACCCGCAGCGGGCCGGCCGCCCCGGTCACGACCCAGCCGCCGTCATCGGCCGACAGGCGGACAGGATGGGCTGCCCCGTCAAGTTCGACAACCCAGTCGGCCGGAAGGGTGCCGCCATTCAGGCGCCCGTCGACGGCGGCCGCGCGAGCCGCGATCGACCGGCCAACCACGGCCGCCAGCGCCACCAGCGCTGGCAGCTCGTCGGGCGAGTCAGGCGCGCCCGCGAAGCCGTCGGCATATTCCTCGGCGATGAAGCCCGTCGTCACCTCGGCGCCGGCCCGGAAGCGGGGATGGCGCATCACCGCCGAGAGGAAATCGGCATTGTGGCTGATCCCGCGCACCCAGTAGCGGTCCAGCGCCTCGAGCTGCCGGTCGGCCGCCTCGTCACGGGTCGCGCCATGGGTGATCAGCTTGGCGATCATCGGATCGTAGAACATCGAGATCTCGCTGCCCTCGACGACGCCGCTGTCGACGCGGACGCCGGGGCCGGCGGGCGGCTCGACATAACGGGTGAGCCGCCCGGTCGAGGGCAGGAAGCCGCGATAGGGGTCCTCGGCGTAGAAGCGGGTCTCGATGGCGTGACCGCTGATGGCCAGATCATCCTGCCCGAAGGCGAGGCGCTCGCCGGCGGCGACCCGGATCATCTGCTCCACCAGATCGAGGCCGGTGATCATCTCGGTGACGGGATGCTCCACCTGCAGCCGGGTGTTCATCTCCAGGAAGTAGAAGCTGCGGTCGGCGCCGGCGATGAACTCGACCGTGCCGGCCGAGTGGTAGCCGACCTTGCGCGCCAGCTCGACCGCCTGCGCGCCCATGGCGGCGCGCATGTCGGGCGTGACGAAAGGCGACGGCGCTTCCTCCACCACCTTCTGGTGGCGGCGCTGGATCGAACAGTCCCGCTCGAACAGGTGGACGATGTTGCCGTGGCGGTCGCCCAGAAGCTGGATCTCGATGTGGCGGGGCTGTTCGATGAACTTCTCGATGAACACACGGTCATCGCCGAAGCTCGCCTTCGCCTCGCGGCGGACGGCGTCGAACCCCTCGCGAAGCTCGACTTCCGAAAAGGCCAGCCGCATCCCCTTGCCGCCGCCGCCGGCCGAGGCCTTCATCATCACGGGATAGCCGATGTCGCCGGCGATCCGCGCGGCCTCGTCGGCATCCGCGATCTCGCCGACATGGCCCGGCACCACATTCACGCCGGCGGCAACCGCCAGCCGCTTCGATTCGATCTTGTCGCCCATCGCCGCGATCGCCGCCGAGGGCGGGCCGATGAAGACGAGGCCGGCGTCTTCTACCGCCTTCACGAACCAATCGCGCTCCGACAGGAAGCCGTAGCCGGGATGGATCGCCTCGGCGCCCGTTGCCCGCGCCGCTTCAATGATCGCCTCGCCCAGAAGATAGGATTGGGCCGCCGGCGGAGGCCCCAGCCGCACGGCCGCATCCGCCATCTCGACATGCAGCGCGGCGGCATCGGCGTCGGAATGGACGGCAACCGTGCCGATACCCAGACGCCGGCAGGTGCGGATGATCCGGCAGGCGATCTCGCCGCGGTTGGCGATCAGGATCCGGTTGAACAGCTTTGCGGATGTCGCCAACGGGCTCCCCTTTCCCAACAGGCCTCGGTGGCGGCCAAAAGGACGCGCGCCAGGGCTGCGTCAAGGGGGGCGGGCCTCACAATCGGGAGAGCGGCTCAGGCCTTTTCCAGCGTGCACTGCAGCGGATGCTGGTGCTGCTTGGCGAAATCCATCACCTGGGTGACCTTCGTCTCGGCGACCTCATAGGTGAAGATGCCGCACACGCCGACCCCGCGCTGATGTACATGCAGCATGACCCGCGTCGCATCCTCCAGGCTCATACGGAAGAAGCGCTGGAGAACGTGCACGACAAACTCCATCGGGGTATAGTCGTCATTCAGCATCAGGACCTTGTAGAGTGAGGGCTTGCGCGTTTCCGGTCGGGTGCGGGTGACGACTCCGGTCGCGGCGTCGCGGCCATCGCCATCGCCCTCGCCGCCCGTCTTGCCGGCCTGCGCGGCATAAACGGCCATGCCGAGATGTCGCCTGTCGAAACCCATGCCGATCCTGTCCGCCACGCCGTCCGGCCCTGCCTTCGAACAGCCCTGCCCGGGCAACACATGCCAACGCCTGCAGATAGCCAAGCGGACCCGGCCGGTCAAAGGGCATCGGGACGCCCGGGCGATGCGCCGCAGGCCTGCGGGACGCGCGGCCATTGCCGCGACGGGCAGCTTCGTTCATGGCCCAGCCAGACAAGGGCCGGCACCACGCCGGCGCCGCCAAGCCATGGAACCCGACCGCTTGACCCGACGCATCGCCCTGCTGACGATCCTGGCCGTCACCCTTGCGCTGTCGGCCTGTTCGCTCGTGGGCAATGGCGGCGGCAGCGGCGGCGGCGGCAAGGGCGGGCAGGGCAGCGGACAGGCCGGCCCGGCCGGCGGTCCGGGCGGCCGTGCACCCAGTGTCGTGGTCGGCCCTGTCGAGCAGACGGAGATCCAGGACTCGCTCGAGGCCGTCGGCACGGCGCGCGCCAACGAGCAGGCCGACCTGAACTCCACCGTCACCGAGCGGATCGCGCGGATCAACTTCGCCGACGGCGCCTATGTCCCCAGGGGCGCCGTCATCGCCGAGCTGGTGCGCGACCAGCAGGGCGCCACGCAGCGCGAGGCGCTCGCCCGCCTGACCGAGGCGGAACTGCAGCTCGAGCGGCTGAAGCAGCTGCAGGCCCAGGGCTTCGCGACCAACGCCCGGGTGGAGCAGCAGCAGGCCGCCGTCGATGTCGCGCGCGCCCAGGCGCAGCAGGCCGGCGCCCAGATCGCTGACCGGGTGATCCGCGCGCCCTTCTCGGGCTGGCTGTCGCTCCGGCGTGTCTCGCCGGGCGAAGTGGTGAATTCCGGCACCACCATCGTGACCATCGTCGATCACAGCCGGATCAAGCTGGACTTCACCGTGCCCGAGACCTTCGTGCCGACGCTGCAGCCCGGGCTCGAGATCAGCGCCCGGGCGGCCGCCTTCCCGGGCGAGACCTTCCGCGGCCGAATCGCCTCGGTCGACCCGGTCATCGATCCGGTGACCCGGTCGGCAACCGCGCGCGCCATCCTGCCCAACCCCGACCTCCGGCTGCGCCCCGGCATGCTGATGACGGTCGAGGTGAAGTCGCCGCCGCGCACCGCGCTCACCGTGCCCGAGCTTGCCGTCATCGGCGAGGGCTCGGGGACCTATGTCTGGAAGGTCGGCCCCGACAATGAGGTGACGCGAACCGCTGTCGGCACCGCCGGCCGGCGCGACGGCCGGGTCGAGATCACCCGGGGCCTCGCCGCCGGCGACCGGGTGGTGACCGAGGGTACGGTGAAGATCCGCGGCCCCGGCCCGATCCGCCCCGTCGAGGCGCTGGCCGATGGCTCAGCGCAGCCGGCGGGCGCGCCCGCGCCGGCCGGGAAAGCGGCATGATCCTCTCCGACATCTCGGTCCGCCGGCCGGTCTTCGCGACCGTGCTGTCGCTGCTGCTGCTCCTTGTTGGAATCGTCTCCTTCACGCGCCTGCCGGTGCGGGACCTGCCGGCGATCGAGCCGCCGATCGTCTCGGTCGATACCGTCTATCGCGGCGCCAACGCCCAGGTGGTGGAAAACCAGATCACCCAGCTGATCGAGGACCGGATTTCGGGGATCGAGGGGATCGACAGCATCATCTCGCGCTCGCGCGATGGCCGGTCGGACATCACCATCGAGTTCGACGCCGCGCGCAACATCGACGCCGCCGCCAACGACGTGCGCGACCGGGTGTCTGCCGTTCTCGGCCAGCTGCCGCAGGAAGCCGAGCCGCCGCGAATCAGCAAGGTGGATGTCGATGCCCAGCCGATCCTGTGGATGAACCTCATCCACCCCGACTGGAGCCCGATGCAGCTCTCCGACTATGCCGACCGCGTGCTCGTCGACCGTTTCGCCGCCGTGAACGGGGTCAGCCGGGTGCAGATCGGCGGCGACGCGCGCCCGGCGATGCGGGTGTGGCTGTCCCGCAACCAGCTGGTCGCCTTCGGGCTGACCACGGCCGACATCGAGCAGGCGCTCAGGCGGCAGAATGTCGAGCTGCCGGCCGGCCGGATCGAGGGCGAGGCCACCAACCTCACCGTACGCGTCACGCGGCAGTTCAACAGCACCGCCGATTTCGAGCAGCTGATCGTCGGCCGCGGGCCCGACGGCTATCTGGTGCGGCTGGGCGATGTGGCGCGCGTGAGCCTCGAGCCCGAGAACCGCTACAACTTCTTCCGGTCGAACGGCGAGCAGGCGATCGGCATCGGGATCGTCCGCCAGTCGGGCGCGAACACGCTGCAGGTCGCCCGCGACGTGAAGGCCGAGCTGGACGCGATCCGCCCGATCCTGCCCGACGGCATGCAGATCGCCATCAGCTTCGACAGTTCGCTGTTCATCGACCGGGCCATCCGCAACGTCTGGACGACCCTGGCCGAAGCCGCGCTGCTGGTCGTCGCTGTCATCTTCATCTTTCTCGGCTCGCTTCGCGCCACTCTCATTCCGGCGATCACCGTGCCCATCTGCCTGATCGCCACCTTCGCCGTCCTCTACCTTCTGGGCTATTCGCTGAACCTGCTGACCCTGCTGGCCTTCGTGCTGGCGATCGGCCTTGTCGTCGACGACGCCATCGTCGTGCTGGAGAACATCTACTTCCGGATCGAGCAGGGGGACCCGCCGCTGGTCGCCGCCTTCGAGGGGGCCCGGCAGGTGGGCTTCGCCGTCGTGGCGACGACGGTGGTGGTCTGCGCGGTGTTCGTGCCGCTCTACTTCATCGCCGGTTCGACGGGGCTGCTGTTCCGCGAACTCGCCGGCGCCATGATCGGGGCCATCGCCTTCTCGGGCTTCGTGGCGCTGTCGCTCACCCCCATGCTCTGCTCCAAGCTGCTTCGGCGCGACACCGGCCACACCGCCTTCAGCGACTGGTTCGACCGCCAGTTCGGCCGCTTCCAGGCGCGCTATGTCCGTCTGCTCGACCGGGTGCTGGACCGGCCCTTCCTGGTCGGCGGCACGGCCGTGGGCGTTGTCGCGCTGTTCGGTTTCCTCGGCACCACCCTGCCCTCGGAACTGGCGCCAGAGGAGGATGTCGGCAATTTCTTCGTCAATGTGCAGGCCGCCGAAGGCACCGGCTTCGAGCGGATGGCCAGCTACATGGAAGATCTGCAGGCGAAGCTGCTGCCGATGGTGGGCGAGGGCCAGCCGGTGCGGCGGATGCTGGTGCGCGCGCCAGGCAGCTTCGGCCCGACCGAGGATTTCGCCAGCGGCGCAATGATCGTGTTCCTCGTCCCCTGGGAGGAGCGCGACGTGACCACCCGACAGGTGGTGGACGAGTTCCAGAAGGTGCTGGGCCAGGACCCGCGCATCCGCGGCAATGCGACGACCGGCAACAGCCTGAGCCGCGGCCGCGGGCGGCCGATCCAGCTGGTGATCGCCGGCAGCAGCTTCGAGGAGCTGGTGCAGGCGCGTGACGCGATCTTCCGCGCCGCCGAGGGCAATCCCGGCATCGTCGATCTCGACAGCGACTATCGCGAGACGCGCCCGCAACTGATCGTCGACATCGACACGACCCGGGCCGGCGACCTCGGCGTGTCGATCGCCGACATCGGCGCGACGCTGGAGACGATGATGGGCAGCCGCCGCGTCACCACCTTCATCGACCGCGGCGAGGAATATTATGTGGTCCTCCAGGCCGAGGATGCCGACCGGGCGACGCCCGACATCCTCGGCAACATCTTCGTTCGCTCGGGCACCTCGGGCGCGCTGGTGCCGCTGTCGAACCTGGTGACCCTGCGCGAGGCGGCGCAGGCCGGCGAGTTGGGGCGGTTCAACAAGCAGCGCGCCATCACCCTGCAGGGCAGCCTGGGGCCGGGTACGACGCTGGGCGAAGCGCTCGACTTCCTGGAATCCGTCGCGCTGGAGCAGCCGCAGGTGATGGCGATCGGCCATCGCGGCGAGTCACGCCAGCTCCGCCAGACCGGCTCGTCGCTGTGGGTGGTGCTGGGGCTGACGGTGGTGCTGGTCTTCCTGGTGCTGGCCGCCCAGTTCGAAAGCTTCATCCACCCCGCGGTCATCATCCTGACGGTGCCGCTCGCCATCGGCGGCGGCCTCTTCGGCCTGTGGGCGACCGGTGGCACGCTCAACCTCTATTCGCAGGTGGGGATCGTGATGCTGGTCGGGCTGGCGGCGAAGAACGGCATTCTCATCGTGGAATTCGCGAACCAGCTTCGCGATGCCGGCCGGCCGTTCCGCCAGTCGATCATGGAAGCCGCCGAACGGCGGCTTCGCCCCGTGCTGATGACCTCGATCGCAACCGTGGCGGGCGCGGTTCCCCTGATGCTGGCAAGCGGTGCCGGCGCCGGCTCGCGCCACGCCATCGGCGTTGTCATCGTCTTCGGGGTCAGCATCGCCACGCTGCTGACGCTGTTGGTGATCCCGACCTTCTATGCCGCCTTCGCCCGCCGCACCCAGTCACCGCTGGCGGTCGCGCGCAGGCTGGAACGCGAACAGGCCGCGCGCGCGGCCGGCACCGGCCCCGGGCCGGCACCGCAGCCGGCGGAATAGTCGCGGAACGTCCCACAGGGGTTCGCAAACGGCATCGGATCGATTATCTGCAACCCGGATCAGCGTGCGCGCCAGTCGGAACGGGCGCTCCGCCGCATGGAAGACCAGCCAATGCAGAACCAGAACCCGCTGTTCGAGGATGCCGCCCGGCTGCTGTCGTCGGTTGCCGGAACCGTGGCCGGGGCCGGCCGCGAGGCCGAGGCGCGGTTGAGGGAACGGCTGCGCGAGGCGATCGGCGGCCTCGACATGGTGACCCGCGAGGAGTTCGAGGCCGTGAAGGCGATGGTGGCGGCCACCCGCGCCGAGCTGGACGCGCTGAAGGCAGGCCTGGCATCTGGTGCGGCCGGTGCAGCCACGCCCGAGGGCGCGCCGCCGGCGCGGCGGGGCAGCAAGCCCAAGGCCGGCTGAAGGCGGCACATATCCACAGTGAATGCGCCCTGGCGCCAAGCAAGCGCTTGCCAGCGCCAGGGCATCTACGCAATATCTTGGGGGTTAAACGCGAACGGACCCCCACGCCTAGAGGAACCCCGGAATGACCAGCCTGCAGTTCGACATCGGCGCCGAGCCTTCGGCCCCCATCGACACGCTGGCGCATTATTTCGCCAGCCACAACTGGAGCTTCGAACGCGAGGGCGACGAGGAGATCGTCACCACCGTCAAGGGCAGCTGGTCCGACTATGAGCTTCGCGCCCTGTGGCGCGAGGAGGACCGGGTATTGCAGTTCATCGCGATGACCGGAATCAATGCCAGTGCCGCGCGCGGCGAGGCGGAGCTGCGCGCCAGGCTGCACGAGACGCTGGCGCTGGTGAACGAGCAGCTGTGGATCGGCCATTTCGAGCTCTGGTCGAGCGACGGCGCCCTGCTGTTCCGCCACGCGGCCCTGCTCGACGGGCCGGCGGATGCCGCGCTCAGCCTGACCCAGGCGCATGCGCTGGTCGATGCCGCCATCGACGAGTGCGAACGCTATTACCCGGTGTTCCAGTTCGTTCTGTGGGGCGGGAAATCCCCGCGCGAGGCGCTGGCGGCCGCCATGGTCGAGACCGAAGGCGAGGCCTGACCCGCCGCCCGGCCGGCCGCTGCAACCTTCGAGTCGCGCTCAATTTACGCTGACGTCGCCCCGGCCCGAGGCCGTTGCGGACATGCGCGCACGCACGAACGGGCCCAGCCGTGCTGCATGGCAAAAGCATGCGGGGCTGCTTCACTTTTCTGGAAAGCAACCGATATCCGCCTGGCTCGCATAATTCGTGCTGCGATGCACCATTGAAAGTGACAGGAATCTGCGTGGCACTCAAATTTTCGCTTGACGCAAACTGAGCGCTACTCTAATTCCGTTTCATCGAATTGAGCGCCACTCGAAAGGCGGCGCCGGCAGACCAGGTTCCATGGTGGCGCCCGGCTGCCCGAAGGTCAGGGAAAGGAACAGGTCATGGGTGCCATGAAGTTCTCGCTCGCCGCTCTCGTCGCCGCCGTCGCCTTCGCGGGCGCGCCGGCTGCCGCCAACGCCGATACCTGCGCTGTCGCGCCGGCCAAGCTCCGCGCGCTCGCCGCTTCGGCCGACACGTCGACTGCCCGCAAGGCCGAGCGCAACATCGCGACCGGCGAAGCGCTGTGCGAAGCCCGCAACCGCGCCGAAGCCGCCAAGAAGTTCAACCTCGCCGCGCGTGCGCTCGGCACCGAGCTGGCGGCCGTACTCGCCACCGAGACGACCGCGCTGGCGCAATAACCCCTCCCTCGACGGGTCGCTCCCTCCCCCTCCCCCGCGGCCCGATCGAACCCGAAGGCGGTGGCCCCCGGCCACCGCCTTCTTCCGTAGGGGGCATGGCGCTTGCGCGACCCGCCTGGCCGATGCCACATGCCGCCATGGCCGCCCTCCGCCTCGAAACCGACCTCGGCATCGCCCGGCTTCTCCTCGACCGCCCCGCCAAGCGCAACGCCCTCGACCAGGCCATGTGGGAAGCCCTTCCCGCCCTTGTCGACACGGCGATGGCGGATCCGGCCGCCGACATCCTTATCCTCGGCTCGACGACGCCGGGCATCTTCTGCGCCGGCGCCGACATCGCCGAATTCGCGGGCCACAGCGCCGACCCCGCCTGGCGTGCTGCCAACCAGGCCGCCATCCGCGCCGCGCAGCTCGCCGTCGCCCGCGCGCCCAAGCCGGTGATTGCAGCCGTCGACGGCGACTGCATCGGCGGCGGCTGCGGGCTGGCGCTCGCCGCCGACATCCGCATCGCCAGCCCGCGGGCCCGGCTCGGCATCACGCCGGCCCGCCTCGGCCTCGTCTATTCACTTCACGACACCAAGCTGCTCGTCGATCTGGTCGGCCCCGGCCAGGCCAAGCGGATGCTGTTCACGGGCAGCCTCCTCGACGCGGGCGAGGCCCAGCGCATCGGCCTTGTCGAAGAGCTGGCCGACGATCCGATGGCGGCGGCCGGCAAGCTGGCGCGCTCGATGCAGGCCGCCAGCGGCTTTTCCCAGACGGCGATCAAGGGCATCATCCGCCGGATCCTCGACGGCGCGACCGACGACGATTCCGACAGCGCGGCCCTGTTCGATTCCGCCTTCACCGGCGCGGATTTCCGGGAGGGCGTCTGCGCCTTCCTCGAGCGCCGGCCGGCCCGCTTCCCCAGCCGGACGCCGCCCGGATGAGGCGGATCGACGGCGCCGACCGGGGCCTGATCCTGGTGTGCGACCACGCCTCGAACAGCGTCCCGGCGGGTATCGACCTCGGGATCGATCCGGCCCATCTCGAAAGCCACATCGCCCTCGACATCGGCGCCGGGCCCCTGACCGAACGGCTCGCCGCCGCGCTCGGCTGCCCGGCCTGGCTTGCAACCGCCTCGCGCCTTTTCGTCGACTGCAACCGTCCGCCGGCGCACGCCATCCCCGACCAGTCGGACGGGATCGCCATCCCCGGCAACCGGGGGCTTAACGGCGCGGGGCGCGCTGCCCGCCTCGCGCTGCACGCCGCCTTCCACGACGGGCTCGAAGCGATGATCGCCGCTGCCGGGCGGCCGATGCTGGTGTCGGTCCACAGCTTCACGCCGCAGCTCGCGACCGACCCCTCCCCACGCCCCTGGCCGGTCGCGATCCTGTGGAACGAGGACGATCGAGCGGCCCGGATCGCGTTGACCCATCTGGGCGCGCGCGGCGATCTCGAGGGGCCCGTGGGCGCGAACGAGCCCTATTCGGGCCGGGTGCTGAACTACAGCATGGACCGCCACGCCGAAGCGAACGGGCTGCCCTACCTGGGCTTCGAAGTCCGGCAGGATCTGCTGGTGGACAGCGCCGGCATCGAACGCTGGGCCACGATCCTCGCCGACACGATCCGTGCCACCCGGGCAGCTCTCACGTGCTGAAGCTGTTCGCCCGCCTGCTGGCCGGGCTGAGTCTCCTCTGCCTGCTATGGGTTCTCGCCTATCGCTGGGTCGGGCCACCGACGACCTATCTGATGATCCGCGACCGGCTGGCAGGCCTCGAGGTCCGGCACCAGCGGGTGCCGCTGTCGGCCATCTCGATCAACCTCGCTCGCGCCGTGATCGCCGCGGAGGATGCCAACTTCTGCACCCACAATGGCTTCGACCTCGAGGCGATCGAGAAGGCGAAGGCCGCGAACGAGGCCGGCGGCCGCTTGCGCGGCGCCTCCACCATCAGCCAGCAGACGGCCAAGAACGCCTTCCTGTGGCCGGGGCGCACCTGGCTCCGCAAGGGGCTGGAAGCCGGCTTCACGGTGCTGATCGAGGGCCTGTGGGGCAAGGCCCGAATCATGGAGGTCTATCTCAACATCGCCGAATGGGGCCGCGGCATCTATGGCGCAGAGGCCGCCAGCCGGCACTATTTCGGGAAGAGCGCGCGCGACCTGACCCGCGCCGAGGCGGCGCGGCTGGCTGCCATCCTGCCGCAGCCCGTCATGCGCGATGCCGCCAGCCCCGGCCGCTTCACGCGACGCTATGCCGCCACCATCCAGGCGCGGATGCGCGTGGTGGCGAATGAGGGGCTGGACCGCTGCGTTCGATAGGCGTCCGGCCGGGCCTTCGGCGAGTCGGCGGTCGAAGGCTCGCGCCCTCGCCACAGCCGCCTCAGGCCGTCCACCCCCCATCGATCACCAGCTCGCTTCCGGTCATGTAGCTCGACTCGTCGGAGGCCAGAAAGACGATCCCGGCGGCGATCTCCTCGGGCCGGCCGGCGCGGCCCATCACGCTGCCCGCAGCCGCGACCGCATCCGGGGGAATCGCGTTGGCGCCGTCGGACACGCCGACTGCGGTACGCGTCGCCTCCATCCCGCCCTGGTCGATCTTCACCCAGATGGGCGTGTCGATGATACCGGGATGAACACTGTTCACCCGGATCTTCATCGGCGCCAGCTCCTTCGCGGCCGCCTTGGTGAACAGACGGATGCCGCCCTTGGTCGCGCAATAGCCAGCCAACCCGGGCGCCCCCTCGATCCCCGCCACCGACGACAGGTTGATGATGCTGCCGCCGCGCCCCGCCATCAGCGTCAGTGCCGCCTTCGTTCCCAGGAACGGCCCGGTCAGATTGACCGCGAGCTGGCGGTTCCAACGCTCGAGATCCATGTCGGTGATCAACAGGCCGATGCCGATCCCGGCGTTGTTGACCAGCACGTCGAGCCGGCCATGGGCATCGCCGATCGCCGCCATCACCCGCGCCCAGTCGGCCTCGCTCGTCACATCATGGGCGTGCGTCTCGACCTGGCCGCCCTCCTTCAGGATCGCAAGCGCCGTCCCGTGCAGCCCGTCCGCGTCGATGTCGGTCGCGATCACCCGCGCGCCTTCGCCCGCCATCGCCACGGCTGCCGCGCGGCCGATGCCGCTCGCCGCACCCGTCACCAGCGCGACCTTGCCGCCAAGACGCATGTGCCCCTCCTCCCTTTCCTCACCCCCCGACAGGCTAGCGACAGCCGGGCTCCCGCGGAAGTCGTGCCGGCCGGGCCGCCGGCGAGTCCGCAGACCATGGCGGTGCCATGGCCGCGGCCGCCTTCGGACTTGGAGTCATCGGTCCGGCCAACCCGCGTTCGCGGGCAAAGCCCGCAAAGCGGCTTGCCGGCCGGCCGGGCCGCCGGCGAGTCCGCAGACCATGGCGGTGCCATGGCCGCGGCCGCCTTCGGCCTAGCGGAATGGAGGTTCGTCGAAGGCTCTGAGCTTGCGGCTGTGCACCCGGCCGCCCTCGGCGCGCAGGCGCTCGACAGCAGCAATGCCGATCTGCAGATGCTCGGAAATCGCGCCCTCGTAGAATCGGTTGGCCTGGCCGGGCAGCTTGATCTCGCCATGCAGCGGCTTGTCCGACACGCACAGGAGCGTGCCATAGGGCACCCGGAAGCGATAGCCTTGCGCCGCGATCGTCGCCGATTCCATGTCGACGGCCACCGCGCGCGACTGGCTGAAACGCCGCGCCGACAGGCCGAAGCGAAGCTCCCAGTTGCGGTCGTCGGTCGTCACCACCGTGCCGGTCCGCAGGCGCGGCTTCAGCGCCTCGGGCGTGAGGCCCGTCACATCCCGCGCCGCCGAGGCGAGCGCCTGCTGCACCTCGGCGATCGCCGGGATCGGGATTTCCGGGGGCAGCACGTCATCGAGCACATGGTCGTCCCTGAGGTAAGCGTGCGCCAGCACATAGTCGCCGATCGTCTGGCTGGGCCTCAGCCCCCCGCAATGGCCGATCATCAGCCAGGCCTGCGGGCGCAGCACGGCCAGATGATCGGTGATCGTCTTGGCGTTGGACGGCCCGACGCCGATGTTCACCAGCGTCACCCCCTCGCCGTCGGACGCCATCAGGTGCCAGGCCGGCATCTGGTGCTTTCGCCAGCTTCCGTCCCCCTGCGCTGCCTCGGGTGAGGCGGTCGCCGGCTCCAGCAGCGCGCCGCCCGCGCAGGACAGCGCCGTGTAGCGGCTGCCGTGGCGCTGCAGCTCGCCGCAGGCCCAGCGGACGAACTCGTCCACATAGCGGTGATAGTTGGTGAACAGGATATGGTTCTGGGTGTGGTGGGCGGGCGCGCCGGTGTAGTGCTTCAGCCGTGCCAGCGAGAAATCGGTCCGCGGTCCGTCGAACAGGGCCAGCGGCCGCGGCATGTCGGGCGCCTGCCACCACAGGCCGTCCGCCAGCTCGTCGCCGATGTGGGCGAGCTCGGTCGTCGGGAAGTGCCGGGCAAGATCGCGCGCCGCGGTAGCGTCCAGCTCGAGGCCAGCGCCGTCCAGCACATAGGGGAAGGGGATTTCCTGCCCCGACGGTCGCACCTCGAAGCGGGCGCCATAGTCGGCGATCAGCAGCGAGATCTGCTCGGCGAGGTAACGGCGGAAGCGGTCGGGATGGGTGAGGGTGACGGCATAGCTGCCGGGCCGGTTCAGCCGCGCATAGGCCCGGCTGGAGCGCCGCGCGTCGGGGCGATCGGCCTCGGCCGGATCCCAGTGGCACTGCAGCTCGGGATAGGCGAACAGCCCGGCGGCACGCGCCGCCGGATCGGGGGTCTCGCCCCTGTCGATGAAGGCCTTGAGCGCCATGCGCAGGTTCGAGACAGCCTCGGCATGCAGCCGGGCCAGCTCGTCGATCAGGGCATGGGCTTCGACCAGGGCGTCGGCTGCAGGGTTGGAAGCGACGTTCATGCCCGCCCCTTGCCACCGCCCGATGACGGTTTCCAGTTCGGCCGCCAGCCGCCGAGGTTCAGCGGCCCCGCATGTCGGCATGGCCCGGCGGCAGGCGCACCTCGAGCTGGCCGAGCTCGTCGGTCAGCCAGATCTGGCACGACAGCCGGCTCGTCGGCCCGACATGGGCGGTGAAATCCAGCATGTCCTCCTCATGCGCGGTCGGCGCGGGCAGGCGCGCGAAATCGGCGGGGGCGACGATCACATGGCAGGTGGAACAGGCCATGGCGCCCTCGCACGTGCCCTCGAGCGGCAGGCCATGGCGCTGCGCGAGATCGAGCAGGCGCGTGCCGGCCGGGGCCTCGGCTTTCAGCACCAGCCCGCCATCGGCCGCCAGGAAACGAACGTGGATCATGGCGCCCATCTAGGCCGCCCTTGCGCCCAGTTCGAGGGCGGCCGCCACCAGATCGGCCATCGCGGCGCGAAAGCCGGCCTCGTCGGTCAGGCCGTGCCAGCCCAGCCGCAGCGTCTGGCGCGCGGCCGCCGGCGACAGGCCGAGGGCGGCCAGCACATGGCTGGGGCGGCCCGAGCCCGAGGAACAGGCCGCACCGCTTGCGAGTGCCAGATGCGGCAGCCGGGCAACCAGCCGGCCGGCATCGACGCCTGGGAAGGTGACCGACAGATTGCCCGGCCAGCGGTCGGGCCCCAGCGGGTCGGGGCCGTTGACGACATGCGGCACCCGCGCCAGCGCCGCGAGCGCCTGTCCCATCAGCCGCCGGCAGTGCGCCTCGGTGGCGGCCGGGTCGGCGGCGGCTGCCGCTGCGCCGAAGCCGGCGGCGAGCGCCGGCGCCTGCGTGCCCGATCGCACGCCACCTTCCTGGCCGCCGCCATCGAGCAGCGGGGCGAGCGCGACGCCGGGCCGGACCCACAGCGCGCCGATACCCTTGGGCCCGTGCATCTTGTGTGCCGACAGGCTGATGAGGTCGGCGCCGCAATCAGCAAGCTCGACCTTGCCGAAGGCCTGGGCGGCGTCGGTGTGGAACAGGGCGCCAGCCGCATGCGCCATCGCCGCCAGCTCGGCGAGCGGCCAGCGGCTGCCGACCTCGTTGTTGATCGCCATCGCCGAGACCAGCGCCACGTCGGGCCCGAGTGCGGCGGCCACCACCCCAAGGTCCGGCATCCCGTCCGCGCCGACGCGCAGCAGGCTGACGGGCACGCCCTGCTGCGCGAGGTGGCGCGCGGCTTCCAGCACGCAGCTGTGCTCGGTCGCGAAGGTGACGAGCCGGCCCGGCCGGGCTTCCAGCACGCCCTTGAACGCCAGGTTATTGGCTTCCGTCGCGCCGGAGGTGAAGATGAGGCCCTCGGCCGCCAGCCCCAGCCGCGCGGCGACCTGCGCGCGCGCGGCTTCGAGCGCGGCCTTCGCCAGCCGGCCGCCGCGATGGGCGCTGTGCGGGTTCCAGTGCCGCCCCTCAAGGAAGGGGCGCATGGCCGCGAATGCCGCCGGCAGCAGCGGCGTCGTCGCCTGGGCGTCGAGGTCGAAGGGCTCAGGCGGCATCGACGCGCGGCGCGGCCTGCTTCCGGGCGCGCGCGGCGAGCGGTCGCCAGGCGGCGAGAAAGCGGTCGATGTCGGCCTCGGTCGTGGACCAGCCGGTCGAGACGCGAAGCGATTCACCGGCGGCCGCGATCAGCCCCATGGCTTCGAGCGTGGGCGAGGGCCTCAGCGTGCCCGAGGAACAGGCCGCCCCCTGGCTGACGGCGACACCCGCCATGTCGAGTGCCATCAGCTGCGTGGCGGCGGGAAGCCCGGGCAGGTGCAGGCTGCTGATGGTGGGCAGACGCGGCGATGCGACGCCGTTCACCCGCGCGCCTTCGGCCAGCGCTGTTGATTCCAGCCGCGCCTGAAGCGCCGCCGCGCGGGCCGGAAAGCCCGGGTCCCACGCCTCGAGCGCGGCGGCGAAGGCATGGATGCCGGGCAGATTCTCGGTGCCGCCGCGAAAGCCACGCTCCTGCCCGCCGCCGCGCTGGATGGCGGCGAGCCCCGCGCGGCAGCGGACGATGAGCGCGCCCACCCCCGGCGGCCCACCCAGCTTGTGGGCCGAAACGGCGATGAAATCAGCCGGCGGCAGGGGCAGCTTGCCGGCCGACTGCACGCAATCGGCCACCAGCCGCGCGCCGGCGGCGTGCACGGCCGCGGCGATCGCGCCGAGATCCTGAATAACGCCGGTTTCGTTCGAGGCCTGCTGGACGGCGACGATGGCGCCTTCGGGAATGTCGGCCGGCAGGATCACCCGGCCGTCGGAATCGACCGGGATGGTCGCGGCCGCCGGCACGGCCTCGCGCACGGCGGCATGCTCGGTCGCACCGACGAAATGAACCGTGGCCGCCGCGCCCCGGAGCGCCAGTGCCAGCGCCTCGGTTCCGCCGCTGGTGAAGATGACGGCATCCGCCGGCACCTGGAAGAAGCCGGCGACCGTCTCGCGCGCGCCCTCCAGCGCCCGGCGGGCGGCGCGGCCAGGGGCGTGGACGGACGAGGGGTTGGCCCATTCGCCCGATTCCAGCCGGGCAGCGGCCTCGTCGAGCGCGGCGCGCGCGCGGGGGTGGAGCGGCGCGGTCGCCGCCCAGTCAAGGTAGCAGGAAGGCCGGGATCCCGCCGGCTCGGCTTGCAAAGGCTTCACCCCTCTTCCTATAGGCGCTGGCGCCGCCGATTTCATGCCCTCCGCGCGCGGCGGTCGGACCCGTGCTGAAGGAAGCTTAAGTGCCGGAAGTCATTTTTCCCGGACCCGAAGGCCGTCTGCAAGGCCGCTACCAGCCCGCCGCCAAGCCCCGCCCACCGATCGCCATTGTGCTGCACCCTCACCCGCAGGGCGGCGGCACCATGAACAACGCGATCACGCTGGCGCTCTACCAGATGTTCGTGAAGCGCGGCTTCGCGACGCTCCGCTTCAACTTCCGGGGTGTCGGCCGATCCGAGGGCGTGTTCGACAATGGGGTGGGCGAACTGTCGGATGCGGCGGCCGCGCTCGACTGGCTGCAGGCGATCAACCCCGAATCCACGGGCACCTGGGTTGCGGGATTCTCGTTCGGGGCCTGGATCGGCATGCAGCTGCTGATGCGACGGCCGGAAGTGAAGGGGTTCATCTCGATCGCGCCGCCTGCCAACATGTACGATTTCGGCTTCCTGGCGCCCTGCCCGTCCTCCGGGCTGATCGTCGCCGGCACCGCCGACGAGGTGGTCGCCGAACCCGCGGTCCAGAAGCTGGTCGACAAGCTGAAACTGCAGAAGCACATCACCATCGACTATGCGCGGATCGAGGGCGCCAACCATTTCTTCGCCAACGAGATGGATGCGCTGATGGGCACGGTCGAAGCCTATCTCGATCGCCGGCTCGCCGCCGGCCGCTGACACGGCCTGCCGACAACCCATTGAAACGACGCGAATGGATCCGGGCCGCCGGAGCCGTTCGCGCGACCCACGAATCATGTCCTTACGAAAAGGGATCTAACTATAGCGATTCATGTTTCAGTAATATGACACTCTGTTGACATGTTCGTGTCACAGAGCTAATTTCCGGTCCAGAGGGAGAGACCAGCGCCCGGTTCTCGAGCATGAACGGGCCAGCCCCGCGAGGGGCGGCCCACCGGGCCGGGCGATCGGATGGCGTCCCTTCACGTCATGGGAAGGAGACCGACTTGAACATCGCAAAGACCCCCCTGATCCTTGTCGCAACCGCCGCACTGGGAATCCCTGCCGTGGCGGCGGAACCGGGCATCTCTGGCCATCCCGCGCGCGTGAATGTCTCGTTCGCGGATCTGGATCTGGAAAGCACCGAGGGCCGCGCCCTGCTGGAGCGGCGGCTGATGCGGGCCGTGAAGGCCGTCTGCTCGCCCGCACCGCTCGCCGAAGGCCTCTTCGTCGAGGCCGAGCGGGCCCGCTGCATCGAGGCCACCTCGGCCGATCTTGCCGACAAGGTGGATGCCGCCGTGCGCGCCGCGCGCGCCAACCGGCTGGCGAGCGCCGCGGCCGGCCGCCGCTGAGCGCCTGACGCAAGGACAGCGCCGGCTGCCCGCCGGCGCTGTTCAGGGGCGGGCGAGACGCCCGCCGGGCTCCGGCGCAGGCACGCCGGTGGTCTCCGGCCAGCTCAGGGGCAGGCCCTTCAGATGCCGCACCGCCAGCCAGGCGAAGGCCTGCGCTTCCAGCGCATCCCCATCGAACCCCAGCACCTCGACCGGCTCGACCGCGATGCCCGTCCGCTCGGCCAGCATCCGCATCAGCGTGGGGTTGCGCCGGCCGCCGCCCGTCACCACCAGCCGCTCCAGCGGCGCCGGCAGCGCAGCAAGCGACAGGCGGATCGTCTCGGCGGTGAAGGCCGTCAGCGTCGCCGCCCCGTCGGCCGGCGGCAGGCCGCGCACCGGGCCAAGGGTGAAATCGCCCCGGTCGAGCGAGCGCGGCGCGGCCGACTCCAGCCACTCCTGGTCGGCCATGGCAGCCACCAGCTCCTCGCGAACCCGGCCAGCAGCTGCCAGCCGGCCGTCCGCATCATAGCGGCCGGCGCCGACATGCTCGGCCCAGTCGTCGATCAGGCCGTTGCCGGGTCCGGTGTCGAAGGCGCCCCAGCGGCCATCAGGCAGGAACCAGCTGAGATTCCCGACGCCCCCCAGGTTCAGAACGCCGGCGGCGCGGTCGATCGCCCCCAGGATGGCGCGGTGATAGCCCGGCGCCAGCGGCGCGCCTTCCCCGCCGGACGCCACATCGGCCGACCGGAAGTCGTGCACCACGGGCCGACCCGTCAGCTGTGCCAGCAGCACGGCATCGCCGATCTGCCATGTGAAGGGCGCGGGATGGCCCGACGAGGGAGGCCGGTGCGCGACCGTCTGGCCGTGGAACCCAATGAGCGTCGCCCGCTCGCTTCCGGGAAGGGCAGCGATCGCCTCGGCATGGGCGAGGGTCAGCAGGCGCGCGGCCTCATCGATCAGCGGATCCGGTCCCGGCGCCGGCAATGCCAGCGCACGCGCCGCCGCCGCGCGGATCAGCGACCGCTCTGGGTCGCTGTAGGACCGCACCGCGAAACCGCGCGGCACGACATGGCCTTCGCCATCGGTTTCGAGGAGTGCCGCATCCACGCCATCGACCGAGGTGCCCGACATCAGCCCGATAACGAGATGCTTTCCTTCGTCCACGCCCCCTCGTAGACGCGCGGTTCATGGTCTTCCAGTCCGACTTCCTGCGCACCGCCGAGGCCCGCGGCTACCTCCATCAGCTGACCGACGCGGCAGCCATCGACGCGCGCGCCGGCGCCACCGGCCTCGTCGCCTATGTCGGCTTCGATCTGACCGGTCCGTCGCTCCATGTCGGGCACCTGCTGTCGATCATGCTGCTCAGGCGGCTGCAGCAGCACGGCGGCCGGCCGATCGCGCTGTTGGGCGGCGGCACCACCAAGGTGGGCGACCCCTCGGGCAAGGATACCACCCGCCAGCTGCTCGACGACTCGACGATCGCCGCCAACAAGGCCTCGATCCGCCGCAGCTTCGAGCGCTTCCTGCGCTTCGACGACAGCGAGACCGGCGCCATCCTCGCCGACAATGCCGACTGGCTCGACAATCTCGCCTACATCCCCTTCCTGCGGGAGGTCGGCCGGCACTTCTCGGTCAACCGCATGCTGTCGATGGATTCGGTGCGCCTCCGGCTTGAGCGCGAGCAGCCGCTCAGCTTCATCGAGTTCAACTACATGGTCCTGCAGGCCTATGACTTCGTCGAGCTGAACCGGCGTCACGGCTGCGTGCTGCAGATGGGCGGCTCGGACCAGTGGGGCAACATCACCATGGGGATCGACCTCGGCCGCCGGATGACCGGTGCCGAACTCTACGGCCTCACCACCCCGCTCATCACCAATGCCGACGGCACGAAGATGGGGAAGACGGCGGCCGGCGCCGTCTGGCTCGACCCCGGCCTGCTGCCCGACTGGGATTACTGGCAATATTGGCGAAACGTCGACGACCGGGACGTCGGGCGGTTCCTGCGCCTGTTCACCGACCTGCCGCTGGACGAGATCGAGCGGCTGGAGCGGCTTCAGGGCGCGGAGATCAACGCCGCCAAGATCGAGCTGGCGAACGCCGCTACCGGCCTGGCGCGCGGCGCGGATGCCGCGCGCACCGCTGCAGAGACCGCCCGCGCGACCTTCGAGGCCGGCGGCGAGGGCGAGGCGCTGCCGCGGCTGGCGGTACGCGATCCCCTGCCGCTGGTCGATGCGCTGGTCGCAACCGGGCTCGCCGCCTCGAAGGGGGAAGCGCGGCGCAAGATCGCCGAGAAGGCGGTCAGGGTCGATGGCCAGGCCGCGACCGACCCGATGCAGGCCGTGGGCGCACCAGCGCGGCTCAGCCTCGGCAGGAAGCGCCACGCGCTGCTGGTGGCGGGCTAGTCCCCCACCAGCAGGCGCGGCGTGTCGCCGCCACGCAGCGCCTGGCCCCGGCCCGAGAGCGACGGGTTGGTCATGAAATAGCGGTGCAGGTTGAAGCTGGGGCTGCCCGGCTGGAGCCGGCGGTAACTGCCGTCGGGCTGCATCGCCCAGCTCTGCTCGTCATCCTTCAGGTTCGCGACCATCACCTGGTCCAGCACCTGCGCGTGCACCGTGGGATTCTCCAGCGGCACCAGCAGCTCCACCCGGCGGTCGAAGTTGCGCGGCATCCAGTCGGCCGAGGTGATATAGACCTTCGCCTCGCGACTGGGCAGCGGATGGCCGTTGCCGAACACCACGATCCGGCTGTGTTCCAGGAAACGGCCGATGATCGAGCGCACGCGGATCGTTTCAGACAGGCCCGGCATGCCGGGCCTGAGGCAGCAGATGCCGCGCACGACGAGGTCGATCTCGACGCCGGCTTCCGAGGCTTCGTAGAGCTTCTCGATGATTTCGGGATCGACGAGGCTGTTCATCTTCGCCCAGCAGGCGGCCGGCCGGCCGGCGCGGGCATGGGCGATCTCCGCCTCCAGCCCCGCGATCAGGGTCGAACGCAGGTTGAGCGGGCTCATCGCCATCTTCCGCAGGGCCTGCGGCTCGATATAGCCGGTGATGTAGTTGAAGACCTGCGCGGTATCATGGGCGAGGTCGCGGTCGGCGGTGAAGAAGCTGAGATCGGTGTAGATCCGTGCGGTGACCGGATGATAGTTGCCGGTGCCCAGATGCAGATAGGTGGCGAGATCGGCACCTTCGCGGCGCACCACCATCGACATCTTGGCGTGCGTCTTCCACTCGATGAAGCCATAGACCACCTGCACGCCGGCGCGCTCCAGCTCGGCGGCCCAGGTCAGATTCTGCTCCTCGTCGAAGCGGGCCTTCAGCTCGACGATCGCCGTCACCGACTTGCCGGCCTCCGCGGCATCGACAAGAGCGCGCACGATCGGGCTGTTCTTGCCCGTGCGGTAGAGCGTCTGCTTGATGGCCACCACATCGGGATCGCGCGCCGCCTGCCTGAGGAAAGCGAGCACCACGTCGAAGCTCTCATAGGGATGGTGGACGATGATGTCCTTGGCGCGGATGGCCGCGAAACAGTCGCCGCCATGCTCGCGGATGCGCTCGGGAAAGCGCGGCGTGTAGGGCTCGAACTTGAGGTCGGGCCGGTCCTCCTCGACCAGCTGGGCGAGATCGGCGATGCCGAGGATCCCGTCCACCTCGACGACATCGCGCGGATCGACGGCGAGCGCGCTTCGCACCTTCGCCTTCAGGCCGGCGGGCATGTCGGCCTCCACCTTCAGGCGGATCACCTGCCCGCGCCGCCGGCGCTTGATCGCCACCTGGAAGAAGCGGACCAGATCCTCGGCCTCTTCCTCGATCTCGATGTCGCTGTCGCGGATGATTCGGAAGGCGCCGTGGCCGACGAGGTCGAAGCCGGGGAAGATCAGCGGGAAGAAGCGGATCAGCACCTGCTCCATGGCGATGTGGCGCGCCTTGCGGCCGGGCAGGCGGATGAAGCGCGGCAGCATGGCGGGCAGCACCAGCAGCGCCTCCAGCGGCTCCCGGTCGCTCTGGCGGCGCATCTCGAAGGCGAGGCTGAAGCCCTTGTTCGGAATGAAGGGGAAGGGATGGGCCGGGTCGATCGCCTGCGGGGTCAGCACCGGGAAGATCTGGGCCAGGAAATGCCCCTCCAGCCAGTCGGCCTCGGCCGCGCTCAGCTGGTCGCGGTCCAGCACCTCGAAGTCGGCGCGGCGAAGCGCCTGGCGAAGCTGGCCGAACACCGCCTGCTGCGCCGCCATCAGCCGGCCGGCGGCCTCGGCGATCTCGGACAGCTGCTGGGCAGGCGTCAGGCCATCGGGCGAGGGTGTCTCGATTCCCTCCTCCACCTGGCCGCGCAGCCCGGCGACGCGGACCATGGTGAACTCGTCGAGATTGTTGCCCGAGATCGACAGGAAGCGCAGCCGCTCCAGAAGCGGGTGGGCGGGGTTCTCCGCCTCCTCGAGAACGCGGCTGTTGAACGCCAGCCAGCTGAGCTCGCGGTTGAGATAGCGCGCCGGCCCGAGGACGGGCCCGGGCTCGGACGAAGGGCGGTGGGCAGTGGCCATTGGTTCCAAGCCTAGCAGGCCGGCGTGACAGCCGGAAGCGGCCCTCAGAGATCGAGCAGCGCCGCCCGCGCCACCGGGATCGAAGGGGCCCGCTGGGCGGCCAGCGCGGCGCGGTCAATGAGGTCGACGGCGCGCTGCAGGCTCTCAAAGCTGCGCTCGATGCGCGAGAGGACATAGGCGGCCAGCTCCGGCTCGGCCGTCACCCCGCGGTCGCGCCAGAGCTTGGCGAACACGGCGGCCAGCAGCGCGTCATCGGGCGCGCGGATCTGGACGCGCGGGGTCGCCGCCAGCCGGCTCCTCAGGTCGGCCAGCTGCAGGTTCCAGTCCCGGGGGTCGGCGCGCGCCGTCATCAGCAGCGGCCGGCGTTCCTCCATGGCAGCGTTCCAGGCGTGGAACAGCGCTTCTTCCGACGGCGTTCGGTCGGCATCGTCCCACAGGCGGGCATTGGCACGACGCGCGAAGATGGCGGCGAGATGGCTTTTCCCCGAGCCCGTCGGCCCGATCAGCAGCGCCGCCGGGATCGGCCAGGTGGACCAGCCATCGAGGAAGGCGACCGCCTCGCGGTTGGCTTCCGACACGAAGAAGTCCTTCTGGCCCTGGGCCGCCTTCCAGCGAAGCGGCAGGACCATCTGGCCGGGAAGCACGGTCTGCTCGGGATCGCTCATCAGTCGCCTGCCGGCAGCAGCTGCTGCGGGCCCTCCGGCTCGAGGGGCGCGTCACCGGCAACGCGGCGGCGAAGAACCCCGTCCTCCAGCCGGAGCCCGCGCTGGTCGAGCGCCCGGCGCAGCTGGTCCGCCGACAGCGGAGTCACGATTTCCAGCACCGACTCGCCACCCAGCACGAAGCTCTGCAGCCGGACGCCGGACACACCCGGCGTGGCGGCGACGCCGCGCTGGATCGCCTGCAGCGTGGCATCGTCGGGCGTGGCGACACGCACCCGGACGGCCAGGCCATCGACCGGGGCGCCGCCGCCCACGAACTGCGGCACCGCCTCGGGCAGGGCGACCGGCTTCGGGTCGGGCGGGATGAGGTTGGGATCGGGCAGCAGGTTTCCCGCCCGAAGCGCTGCGACATAGCGGCGGTCCGCCTCGCGCACGGCGGTGTCGGCAAGGGCGGTCACGTCGCCCGCCCGGTTGACAAGGCGCACCCGGCCCAGCTCGCGCCCGGTCACGCCGAAGCGCACGATCAGCAGGCCCGAGACCGGGCCGCCATGCCAGGTGCGGTCGAGGATCAGTTCGGGGATCAGCACGTCGGCGACCTGGTAGCGGTCGATGAGCGCGCGCCACAGGAACAGGTGGCGCCGGTCGGCCTGCCAGGCGTTCAGGAGGATGACATCGCCCGGGGTCGGCTGGATTCGCACATAGTCGATCGGGCTTTCCCCGGCCCTGAGCCGCGCCCAGGCCGCGCGCCAGGGGCTGACGGCCTCATGCGCCTGGCGCAACGCGGCATCCTGCAGCACCGGGAACAGCAGGAAGGGCGGCGACGAGGCGAGATTGGCATAGCCGCCCAGATAGGCCGAGGCGCGCACCCGGTCGAACACCACGGCAAGCCGCGCCACATAGCGGCGCGGCCCGATCTGCTCGCGCTCGATCTCGATCGCCGAGACCATGCCGTCAAGGGCGCTGTCCCCCAGCCGCGGCGCCGAGGATTCGGGCCGGCCCGACAGCCGCGCCCACAGCTGCGGCCAGGCACGGCGCTGCGCCTCGCGCCAGCCGGCCAGACGCGCGTCATTGGCCGAGGTGCCGCCGACATCGACCTCGATTCCGCCGACGACCAGGCCTGATCCGCCGCCGATCGCGGTCGGCGCCCCATCCTCGGCCTTCCTGGGCGTCGCGTCGGCGGCCTGAAGCCCCCGCTGGGCCTCGGCCGGGGCCGCGATGGAAAGCGCCAGCACCGCCACCCCGAGTGAAACCGACCGCTGCATGCTGACGCCTGCTTTGGCGCAGGAAGGGTGGGATTTCCAGTGGGGAGCGGCTAACGGCCGACCATGACGAACCCGCCTCGCCCGCCCGCCACCTATGCCGATGCCGGCGTCTCGATCGAGGCCGGAAACCGTCTGGTGAAGGCGATCGCGCCGCTGGTCCGCGCCACCCGCCGGCCGGGTGCCGAGGCCGAGATCGGTGGCTTCGGCGGCCTGTTCGACCTGAAGGCGGCCGGCTTTTCCGACCCGCTGCTGGTCGCGGCCACCGATGGTGTGGGCACCAAGCTGAAGCTCGCCTTCGCAACCGGCCGCCACGACAGCATCGGCCAGGACCTGGTGGCGATGTGCGTCAACGACCTGATCGTTCAGGGCGCTGAGCCGCTGTTCTTCCTCGACTATTTCGCAACCGGCAGGCTCGAGACCGGGGTGGCCGAGGCGGTCGTCGCCGGGATTGCCCGGGCCTGCACGGCGGCCGGCTGCGCGCTGATCGGCGGGGAGACGGCCGAGATGCCGGGCATGTATGCGCCGGGCCACTATGATCTCGCCGGCTTTGCCGTGGGTGCGGTCGAGCGCGACCGGCTGCTGACCGGGGACCGGGTCACACCCGGCGACCGGCTGCTGGGGCTCTCCTCGTCCGGGGCCCATTCCAACGGCTATTCGCTGATCCGCCGGCTGGTGGATGGCCTTGATCTGACGGCCGCTGCGCCGTTCGGGCCCGGGCGCACACTGGCCGACGCGCTGCTCGCACCCACCCGCCTCTATGTAAAGCCGCTGCTGCCGCTGCTGGCCGAGGGGTGCATCCGCGCGCTCGCGCACATCACCGGCGGCGGGCTTCTGGAAAATGTGCCGCGCGTGCTGCCGGAGGGCTGCCGGGCGCGCATCGACGCCGGCCGCTGGCCGCTGCCGCCGCTGTTCGGCTGGCTGCAGCGGCTGGGCGGGATCGAGCCGGCCGAGCTGGCGCGCACCTTCAACTGCGGCATCGGAATGGTGCTGGCGGTCGGCGCGGACGAGGCCGCAGCCGTCACCGACGCCCTCCGGGCCGCCGGCGAGACGGTGCTTGCCATCGGCGAGGTCGCGGAAGGCCCGCGCGGCTGCGAGGTGGCGGGTGCGGGCGGCCTCTGGGGCACCGACCGGGCCTGGCGAGCGGTGCATGACGCCTGAGGGCACGCCTGGGCGAGCGCCCGGCGCGCCGCGGCGGGCGCGGCTGGCCATCCTGATCTCCGGCCGGGGGCGCAACATGGAGGCGCTGGCCGAGGCCGCCGCCGATCCGGCCTTCCCGGCCGAGGCTGTGCTGGTGCTGTCGAACCGCGCCGATGCGCCCGGCCTTGCCCGCGCGGCCGAACGGGGGATCGAGACGGCGGTCATTGAAAGCGCCGGACGCAGCCGCCGGGATTTCGAGGCCGACGTCGAGGCGCTGCTCCGCGCGCGCGCCATCGACCTCGTCGCGCTGGCCGGCTTCATGCGCGTTCTGACGCCGGCCTTCGTGGGCGCCTGGCAGGGACGGCTCCTCAACATCCACCCCTCGCTGCTGCCGGCCTATCCCGGCCTCGACACCCACGCCCGGGCGCTCGCCGCCGGCGACAGCGTCGCAGGCGCGACCGTGCATCTGGTGACCGCCGATCTCGATGCCGGGCCGATCCTCGCCCAGGCGCGCGTGCCCGTCGAGCCGGACGACACGCCCGAGACGCTGGCCGCCCGCGTGCTGGCGGCCGAATGCCGGCTCTATCCGGAAGCCCTGGCCGCCCATGCGCGCGCGCTCGGATTCGGGCCGGCAGCGCCCGGCCGCTGACGCCCGTGCCGCTCAGGCCGAGAGCAGCGCCTCCACCAGTGCCTTCACCTTCGCGCTCTTCCACTGCGGCGCCGGCGCGCACAGCCAGTAGCCCTCGTCGGTCGGCACCTGTTCGCCCCGCTCCTCCAGCTGGCCGGCAGCGAGCGCGGCGGCCGCCAGCGTCAGCGGCACACGGGCTTCCCCCAGCCCGGCGATCGCCCAGTCGAGCGCCTGGCCGGCATCCGGCAGCGAGACCGCCGGCCCCTCGAGCGTTCGCCAGCCGAGCGCCCGCCCCGGCGCGCCCGGCGCCGCCACCGTCACCAGCAGCTCGTCGGCGAGCTTGCGGCCGAACACGCCCTCGGCATCCGGGTCGGGTCCGAAGCTGAGCGCGAGATCGAGGTTCGCCTGTGCGAAGTCGACGGGGCCATCCAGCGCCAGCACATGCACCGTCGCCTCCGGATGGGCGTTGAGCCAGGGGGTCAGCCGCGGCAGCAGCCAGTGGCGGATGGCGCCGCGCGCGCAGCCGAGCGACAGGCGCGTCGCCGCCTGTCCCTCCTGCAGGGTCGAGACCGTCTCCTCGAACGCCGTGAAGCCGGCGCGCAGGTGCGGCAGCGCCCGTTCCGCCTCGGGCGTGAGTTCGAGGCCGCGCGTCGTCCGCCGGAACAGGATGACGCCCAGCGTCTCCTCCAGCGCGCGGATCTGCTGGCCGACGGCGGCCGGCGTCACCGCCAGCTCGTCGGCGGCGCGCGTGAAGCTCAAGGATCGCGCTGCCGCGTCGAACACGCGCAGCGCGTTCAGGGGCAGCAGGGAACGCTTCATCAGTTCGCAGCCCGGCGCGAATCCGGGGACAGGAGGTCGAAGGCGGGGATCGCCACCTCGAAGCGCCGCCCGCCAGGATCGAGCATGCCATAGCGGCCGCGCATCATGCCGGACGGCGTCGGCAGGGGGCAGCCCGACACATAGTCGAAGCTGTCGCCCGGCTCGATCAGCGGCTGCTCACCGACGACGCCCTCGCCCATCACGTCGCGGCGCTGGCCGCGGCCGTCGATGATCTCCCAGTGGCGGTCGATGAGCTGCACGGCCATGCCCGAGCCATTCTCGATCCGCACATGATAATGCCACATCCAGTGTCCGTTGTCGGGATCCGACTGGTCGGCGGCATAGCGCGGCGCGACGCGAACGGTGATGCCCTCCGTCGTCGCCTCGGCGGTGAACAGGCCGGTCAGGCTCATAGCCCCACGGCCTTCAGCGCCTGGTCGAGGTCGTCGATCAGGTCGGCGGGATCCTCCAGCCCCACGGACAGGCGCAGCATGCCCTCGCCGATCCCCATGTCGGCGCGGACGGCCTCGGGCACGCTCCAGTGGGTGGTGGAGGCCGGGTGTGTCATCAGCGTGCGGCTGTCGCCCACATTGTTCGAAATGTCGATGAGCTCGAGCGCATCGAGCAGCCCATGCGCCTGGGCGCGGCCGCCATCGAGATGGAGCGCGATGATGGTGCCGCCGGCCGACATCTGCGCCATCGCGAGCCCGTGCTGCGGATGCGAGGGAAGCCCCGGATAGAGCAGTCGCGGCACGCGGCCCTCCAGGAAGCGCGCGACGGCCAGCGCGTTGTCGCAGGCGCGGCTGACCCTGAGTTCGAGCGTCTCCAGGCTCTTGAGCACCACCCAGGCGTTGAAGGGCGACAGCACGGGGCCGGTATGGCGGGTGAAGGCGAGGTAGGTCTGCTCCACCCATTCGGCCGGGCCGCACACCGCGCCGGCCAGCACCCGCCCCTGCCCGTCCATCAGCTTGGTGGCGGAATAGGCGACGATATCCGCCCCCAGTTCGAGCGGGCGCTGGACCGCCGGCGAGGCGAAGGCATTGTCGACGATCGTCAGCACGCCGGCCGTCCGGGCGATCGCCGACACCGCCTTCAGATCGACGATGTCGAGCGTGGGGTTGGCCGGCGTCTCGATGAAGAAGGCCCGCGTGTGGGGCTTCAGCGCCCGGCGGAAGGCCTCCGGGTCGCGGCCGTCTACCACCGTGGTCTCGATCCCGAAGCGCGGCAGGATGGTGTCAACCAGCACCCGGCACGAGCCGAACAGCGCCCGGCCCGCCACCAGATGGTCCCCGGCCGACAGGGTGGCCATCAGCGCCGCCGTCATTGCCGCCATGCCCGAGGCCGAGGCGCGCGCGGCCTCGGCCCCTTCCAGCAGGGCAAGGCGTTCCTCGAGCATCTCGACCGTCGGGTTCTGGAGGCGCGAATAGGTCATGCCCGGCGCGTCGCCGCGGAAGCGGGCGGCGGCCTCCCCGGCGCTGTCATAGGCGTAGCCCGAGGTAAGAAAGAGGGCTTCCGAGGTTTCGCCATACTCCGACCGGCGGGTGCCCCCGCGAACAGCCTGCGTCGCCGGGCGCCACTGCGCCGCGATCGCCCGATCCTGCCCCGTCGTTCGCTTCATGCCGCCCGCCGCATAGGGCAAGCCGTCGCCCTGCGCCAAGCCCGGCGGTTGCCGGGCCCGGTCGTTTGGGTTAATGCCGCCGCGATCCGATACGGGCCGCAACGAGAGGGCTTCATGCGAATCTGGCTTCCCATCCTGGCGGGCGCCACGCTGCTCGCCGCCGGCGGGATGGTCTTTTCGGCGACCAATGCGCAAGGCCTTCGCGCCAAGGCGCCCCCGGCCGCCGGCCCTGTCCAGGCGCGAACCGCCCATGATTTCACCCTGACCGCGATCGACGGCAAGCCGATGCCGCTGTCGGCTTATCGCGGCCAGGTCATCCTGCTGGTCAACACGGCGAGCTTCTGTGGCTTCACACCCCAGTATGAGGGCTTGCAGAAGCTGCACGCGGGCCTGTCGCCGCGCGGCTTCACGGTGATCGGCGTGCCGTCGGGCGACTTCATGGGCCAGGAGCATGACAGCAACGCGAAGATCAAGGACTTCTGCGAGACCCAGTTCGGCATCACCTTCCCGCTCGCTGAAAAGGCGCATGTGAAGGGAGCACGCGCCATCCCGCTCTACCAGTGGGTGCGCGCCAGCCTGGCGACTGAGAATGAGCCGAAGTGGAATTTTCACAAGATCCTGATCGGCCGGGACGGCCGGCCGATCGCCGGCTTCGGCAGCCGGGTCGCGCCCGACGCGCCCGAGCTTCGGGCCGCCATCGAGAAGGCGCTGAGGGCATGAGACCGCTTCTGATCCCCGCCACCGCCCTGGCGCTTACCGCCTGCGGCCAGTTCGCCGAGGCGCCGCCGCCGCCGCCCGCCGACGAGCCGGCCTTTCCGCTGGCCACGGCCGAGCGCACGGTTGCCTACACCTGCGAGCGGGATCTGCCGATCACCGCCATCTACGGCACCAACCGCGAGGGTACGCCCGACGTCGCCCTGATCATCCGCGGCACCGACATTCGCCTCACCCAGTCGGTCGCGGCCTCGGGCGCGCGCTACACCTCGCCCATCGGCCTCGAGGTGGGGCAGGGCCTCGCCTGGTGGACCAAGGGGGACGAGGCGCTGCTGCAGCAGGCCCCGCGTGACCAGATCAACGATCCCGAAGCCGCGACCACCATCCGCAGCTGCCGCGTGAAGACCGAGCCGGACGGCGCGGCGGCCGCCCCGGCCCCGGCAGGAACGCCCCCTAGCTCCTGAGCGCCTCGATCGGGCTCAGCCGCGCTGCGCGGGTCGCCGGCCACCACCCGAAGAAGATCCCGATCGCCGCCGAAATCGCAAAGCTGATCACCACCGACAGGGGCGTGATCACCGTTTCGAACGGCAGGAAGCGCCCGGCCAGCAGCGCAAGGCCGGTGCCGATCATGACGCCGGCGAGACAGCCCACCAGGCTCAGCATCAGCGCTTCCAGCAGGAACTGCAGGCGGATGGCGCCGCGCGCCGCGCCGATTGCCATGCGGATTCCGATCTCGCGCGTGCGCTCGGTCACACTCACCAGCATGATGTTCATGATGCCGATCCCGCCGACCACCAGGCTGATCCCGCCGATCGCCCCCAGCAGCAGGGAAATGGCGCCCGTCGTCTCGGCGAAGGTGTCGCCGACGGCGGTGATGTTGGTGATCGAGAAATCGTCGGGCTGGCCCGGCGCCAGGCGGTGCCGGCGCCTGAGCAGCTGGGCGATCGCCTCTTCGGTGCCCGGCAGCGCCTCGGGCGTGGCGACCGAGACGGAGATGGTGCGGACCGAGCGACGGAAGGCGCCGCCCCCCTGCACGAGCCGCTGCGCGCTGTTCAAGGGCAGCACGATGGTGTCATCGCGGTTGGCGCCGCCGATCCCCTGGCCGCGCCTGGGCAGCACGCCGATCACCGTGAAGCTGACACCGCGCACCCGGATCGTCTGGCCCAGTGGATCATTGGCGCCGAACAGCTCGTCGGCGACCGTCTGGCCGATGACGGCCACGCGCGCGGCCTGGCGGTTCTCCTGGTCGGTGAACGCCCGGCCCTGGTCCGGGCGCCAGTCCTGCACCTCGAACCAGGCCGGAGTCGAGGTTGCCACCTGCGTCAGCCAGTTGGCGGGCCCGGCCACCACCTGGGTCGCAAACCCCGTCTGCGGGGCCGCCGCCACGACATTGGGCAGGGCGGCGATCGCATCGGCATCGTCGAGGGTGAGCGTGGGCGCCGTGCCCGCTCCCTGCGCGAAGCCGCCACCGGTCCGCGCCGCGCCCGAGTTCACGATCAGCAGGTTGGAGCCGAGCGACGCGATCTGGCGTTCGACATACTGCTGAACCCCGGTGCCGATCGCCAGCATCAGGATGACGGCCGCCACCCCGATGATCATGCCCAGCATCGTCAGGATCGAGCGCAGCCGGTTGGCGACAAGCGCCGCCCAGGCCTCGGCGAGCATCGCGCCCAGCATCAGCTCGCGTCCGCCTCAGGCATGGGCATAGTCATGGCCGGCGCCGGCCAGCGCCTCGGGCGTGGGCGGGCCGTCCCAGGTGATGCGCCCGTCCTGGATGCGGATCACCCGGTTGGTGGCCGCCGCCACGCCCGGATCGTGGGTAACGAGAATCGCTGTCACCCCCCGCTCGGCATTGAGCTGGCGGAACAAGGCCAGCACCTCGGCCCCCGTCTTGGTGTCGAGCGCGCCCGTCGGCTCGTCAGCGAGCAGCAGCCGTGGATTGTTGGCGAGCGCGCGGGCGATGGCGACCCGCTGCTGCTGCCCGCCCGACAGCTGCGCCGGCCGCGAACCTTCCTTGCCCCGGAGGCCGACAAGCGCCAGCAGCTCGTCGGCGCGCGCGTTGCGCGCCCGCGCCGGCAGACCGGCATAGACCAGTGGCAACGCCACATTCGCGCGCGCCGACAGCCGCGGCAGCAGGTTGAACTGCTGGAAGACGAAGCCGATCGACTCGTTCCGGAGCTTCGCCAGCGCTGGCTCGCCATAGGCGGAGATGTCGATGCCGTCGAAGCGGCAGGTCCCCTCGGTCGCGCTGTCGAGGCAGCCGATGATGTTCATGAGGGTGGACTTGCCCGACCCGGACGGCCCCATGATCGACAGCAACTCGCCCGCCATCACCCGGAAGGACACGCCGTGCAGCGCCCGGAAGACCCCTGCCTCGGACGGATAGTCCTTGACCACATCGATGAGCTCGAGGACGGGCGCCGCCATCGTCAGCCGCGCCCGCCGCCGGGCCCGATTCGGACCGGTGCGCCGCCTTTCGCGCCCCGGTCGGCCAGCCCGACGATCACCCGCTCGCCTGCCTTCAGCTCGCCGCGAAGCACGATCGAGCGTTCATTGTCGGCCGCGCCCAGCGCCACGCGCCGCGCCTGCGGCCGGCCGTCGGCGCCCAGCACGAACAGGGTGGTCGGCAGGGCCTGCCGCTCGGCGGCAGTGGCGCGCGGCCGCGTCCAGTCGGCCGGCTTCCAGCTGAGCGCGGCATTGGGCACCAGCAGCGCATCCGCATGCTCTGTCACGACGAAGGTCGCGTTCACCGTCATGCCCGGAAGCAGCGCGCCATCGGGATTGGGCACGGCGACGACGACCGTGTAGGTCACCACATTCTGCTGAGTGCTGGGATTCAGCCGGATCTGGCTGACCGCGCCTTGGAATTGCCGGTCGCCGAACGCGTCCACCGTGAAGCTGACGGGCTGGCCGAGGCGAACCCGGCTGATGTCGGCCTCGGCCACGGCGGCCTCGATCTGCATCGCCGTCAGGTCCTGGGCGATGGTGAACAGCTCGGGCGTCTGGAAGCTGGCCGCCACCGTCTGGCCGATGTCGATCTTGCGGGCGATGACGATGCCCGAGACCGGCGCACGGATGATGGAAAAACCCAGGTTGGCGCGATCCTGGCTGACGGCGGCCTCCGCCGAGGCCACCTGGGCGGCCTGCGAGCGGGCCGCGGCGATCGCCTGCTCATAGTCCTGCCGGGAAATGAAATCCTGCCGGAACAGCTCGGCCGCGCGACGTGCATTCGCCTGCGCCAGCGCGGCCTGCGCGCGGGCGTTGGCGAGGGTTGCTTCCGACTGCTGCAACCGGGCGCGGAACAGCCGCGGGTCGAGCTCCAGCAGCACCTTCCCGGCCGACACCCGGTCGTTGAAATCCACATACAGCTTCTCGACCGTGCCCGACACCTGCGAGCCGACATTGACGACGCGCACCGGGTTCAGCGTGCCGTTGGCGCTGACGGTCTCGGTCAGGCGGCCGCGCACGGCTTCCACCGTCTCGTAGCGCTCGGCCGGCGCCCGGTCGCGCAACAGCAGCGCCCAGACCAGCGCCAGGATACCGGCGGCCAGCGCCGCGAAGCCCAGGATGCGGCGTGTCATCGGATCTCCTCGTGCAGCAAGCCGACGGCCCGGGCCAGCTGCAGCCCGGCCGTGCGCAGGCCGTAGCGGGCCGCCACCGACTGTTCGCGCGCCGAGGCCAGCGCGGCCTGCGCGTTGAGCAATTCGGTGATCCCGGCAAGACCGGCGCGATAGCGGCCGCGCGCCAGATCGGCAGCTTCGGTCGCGCTCGCCAGCAGCCGCTCGGCGGTTGCGAGGCTTGCCGCGGCGACCTCGACCGCCTGCAATCGCGCCCAGACATCCTGAGCTGCCTGCAGGCGGCTGGTGTCAGCGTCGGCGCGCGCCCGCTCGGCGTCGCGCCGCGCCGCCTCGACGGCGGCCGTCCGCCCGCCCGAATCGAACAACGGCACCGACAGCGTGACTCCGGCGTTCGCGACCGCCGTATCGGGCCCGGATGTGCCGGCCGAGAGCGACGGGGAGACACCCAGGCTGACCGTCGGCCGGCGCGCCGCTTCCGCCGCGCGGACTCCGGCCTCGGCGCCGCTGGCCGCCGCCCGGGCGAGGCGAAGATCGGGCCGGGCGGCTTCCGCCTCGGCCACCAGCGCGCGGGCAGTGGCCGCGAGGTCGGTGCGCGCGTCGGCGCCGAGGGCGGAGAAGCGGCCGCCCGCACCCGGCTGCGGCGCGGCAAGCGCCAGCATCGTTTCGGGCGGCAGGCCGAGGATGGTGGCCAGCCGGCCGCGCTGGGTCGCCTCGGTGCCGCGCGCGCGCGCCAGGCGAAGCTCGGCGTCGGCAAGCGCCGCATCCGCCTGCAGCCGGTCCGACCGGATGCCGACCCCGGCGCGTTCGCGTGCGCGCGCGGCTTCGAGCGAGGTGGCGGCGAAGGCAACATTGGCTTCAGCCGCTGCCAGCGACTCCGCGGCGGAGAGCGTGTCGAAATAGGCAAGGGCCGCTTCCAGCACGACCGCCTGTGCCCGGTCGGCGAAGGCGGCGAGCGCCTGTTCGCGCGCCTGGGCCGCGAGATCGAGCTGGGCGGCGCGCCCGCCGAAATCCGTCAGCAGCCAGCCCAGTGACAGCGCCGCCGTGAGCGATGCCGCGCTGTCGCTTGCGGCTGGAAAGCCACCACCCCAGCGCCGGCTTAGGCTGCCGGCCGGCTGCACGCTGGCATCGAGGCGCGGCCCGTAGAGGCTTCTGGCCTGCACCTCGCGCGCGGCCGCGGCCCGCGCTGCGGCCCAGGCGGATGCGGTTGCCGGGTTGCGGCACAGGGCAAGATCGGCGACGGCGGGGAGGTCGAGCGGCCGGGCCGGATCGGGCCAGGCGGCGCAGGCCGGCGCGAAGCCGGCGAGGGCGTAATCGGGCTGCAGGCCCGGTCGCGCCATCTCGCCTGCGGCGGCCAGCGGCGGGGCGACCAGAAGCGGCCCCAGCAACAGGAACAGGCGGGCTGGCAGCAAGCGCTCGGACACCCTTCGCGGACGCAAATGATCACTTTCGTTGCGCGGGCGGCCCCCGGCAAGTCAAGCCGGCGAAGGCGCGCGGCTTTTTCCCGTGACGCGCACGCGCTAAGGGCGGTTCCAAGAAACGGCCGCAACCGGCTGCGAACGGGCATGGGACAGGCGATGGCGCGAATCCTTCTGGTCGATGATGATCCCGGCATCCGCGACGTGATCGCCGATTTCCTGACCCGGCACGGCTATGACGTCTCGACCGCAGCGGATGGCCGGGCGATGGACCGCGAGCTGGCGGCCCCCGGCCCGCCCGTCGACCTCGTCGTCCTCGACCTGATGATGCCGGGCGAACATGGCCTCGAGATCGCCCGGCGGCTCGCCGTGCCGGGCGGGCCTGCCCTCATCATGCTGTCGGCCATGGGCGAGGACAGCGACCGGATCGTCGGCCTTGAAGTCGGCGCCGACGACTATCTCGCCAAGCCCTGCAACCCGCGCGAGCTGCTGGCCCGCATCCGCGCCGTGCTGCGCCGCCGGCAGGAGCCGGTGGCCGACGGCCCCGGCGTGATCGCCGAGTTCGCCGGCTGGCGGCTGGATCTCGTCCGCCGCGAGCTGACCTCCCCCGATGGCGTGCTGATGTCCCTGTCCGACGGCGAATTCTCGCTGCTTCGCGCGTTCGTCGAACATCCTCAGACCGTGCTCGCCCGCGAGCAGCTGCTGGGCGAGGGTCGCGGCCGCGAGGGTGAATCCTATGATCGCGCCATCGACGTCCAGATCAGCCGCCTGAGGCGCAAGCTGGGGGGCGCCGGCGCCCCGCATGACGAGCTGATCCGCACCGTCCGCAACGAGGGCTACATGTTCACGCCCCGGGTGACCCGCCGCTGACCGGGCCGCCGGAAGCAAAGGCCGCCCCGGCCCGCACCGCGGGGCCGGTTCCCAGCTCGCTGTTCACGCGGATCGTCGCCCTGGTGCTGGCGACCGTCGCGGTCGCGCAGCTCATCAACATGCTGCTGCTGGCAACGCTGGCGCCGGCGCCGCCGCGCACCGTGCCGGTCGACGCGCTGGCGCGGATCATCGAAGCGCGCGATCTCGATGTGCTGATCATCCGCCGCGTGCCCTCGCGCCCGCGGGGCGACGCCGACGAGACGCCGACCGCGCAGCTGCTTCGCGACGCGCTCGCCGCCGAGCTGCGCCTGCCCCCGCAGGATGTCTGGGTGGAGCCGGGCCCGATCCAGGGCAATCGCCTCGTTTCCATTCCCGATGGCGCGGGCGCGGGCCGGCTGGCCTTCATCGGCTCGTTCCGCGTGGCGACGCGCGATCCCGATGGCGGCTGGCGGCTGATCGAGCCGCGCGACCAGGGCCTGTTCGACAATCGCGAGCGGCGCTTCATCCTCTTGTTCCTGCTGTCGGCGATGGCGATGCTGCCGGCGGCCTGGGCTTTCGCGCGACGGCTGGCCGAACCCATCGAGCAGTTCGCCGATGCGGCCGAGCGGCTGGGCCGCGACCCGACAGCCGCGCCGCCGGCCATCGACGGGCCGGCGGAAGTGGGGCGTGCGGCCGAGGCGCTGGCCGGCATGCAGGCGCGCCTCCAGGCCTATGTCGCCGACCGCACCCGGATGCTGGCGGCGATCGCGCACGACCTGCGCACGCCGCTCACACGGCTGCAGTTCCGCCTGGAATCGCTGCCCGACGGACCGGCGAAGACCGGCATGTCGCGCGATGTCGCCGAAATGGAAGCGATGGTCGCTGCCACCATGAATCTGGCCCGGATGGAAAGCGAGGCGGGCAACCGCCAGCGCCTGGAGCTGGGCTCGCTGGTGGAGCGCGTGGCTGAGGACATGGCCCTCGTCGGCCGCGCCGTCAGCGCCGAGTCGCTCGACACGCTGGTCGTCGAGGGCGACGCGCTGGCGCTGCGCCGGCTGATCCAGAACCTGCTCGACAATGGCGCCACCTATGGCGGCCGCGCCCATGCGCGCGCCTTCCGCGAGGGTGACAGCGCGGTGATCGACGTGGAGGATGATGGCCCCGGCCTGCCGCCCGAGGAGATGGCCCGCGTGTTCGAACCCTTCTACCGGCTCGAGACCTCGCGCAACCGCGCGACGGGCGGCACCGGCCTGGGGCTTGCCGTCGTCCGCTCCACCGCGCGCGCGCATGGCGGCGACGTGACGCTCGAAAACCGGCCCGAAGGCGGGCTGAGAGCCCGGGTGCGCCTGCCGCTGGCGCCCTGAAGCGGTTTCAGGAAAGGGCGGTTTCAGGGACTGGCCAGCAGCGCCCGCTCGACCGTTGCCCACAGGGCCGCGAACGCCCGCGCGGGGGCACCGCCGGGCTGGATCGCCGCCACCGGGGACTGGTGGACGGCCATGGATTCGATCACCGCCGAATAGGGAATCGCCGGCCGGGCGGGGTCGCTGGCGACCGTCTCGCGGTGCAGCGACTTGCGGCGATCGACCATCGACCAGACAGGCAGGACCGGCGGGCCACCGCCATGGCCTCGCGTCAGCTCGTCGGCGAGCTGGGCGGCGGTGCGCTCCGACAGGGGCGAGGGGATGACGGGCATGACGATGAGGTCGACGGCCCGGAACAGCCGGTCCGCAAGCTCCGACAGGCCGGGCGGACAATCGATCAGGATGCGGTCATAGTGGCTGCCCAGCGCCTTCAGATGCTTCTTCAGGAGCTTCAGCTTCTCCGCCTGGGCGAGGTCCCCTTCCAGCCGGCGCAGCGACCGGTCGGCTGGCAGCACGTCGAGCCGGGGGAAGGCGGTGGCGCGCACCAGGTCCGCGAGCGGCAGCTCGCCACGCACCGCATCGCGCGCGCGGGCACCGCGGACCGGCGCAAGGCGCAGCAGGAAGGTGGCTGCGCCCTGCGAATCGAGATCCCACAGCAGGGTGCGGCGGCCGCCCGCCGTGGCCGCGGCGTGCGCGAGGTTGACGGCGATGGCGGATTTCCCGACTCCGCCCTTCAGCGAGAAGATGGCAAGCGATCTCATGGCAGGCCCGGCGTTGCAGCGACAGTGGCGCCTCGAGGCCCTGGCGGCAAGCCGGGCCGGCGGGCGGGCTGGAACGCCGGCTAGGCCGCCGAGGCCAGCGCCGCGGCCAGCCGCTCCCGGAGGACGACGAGCACGCCGAGCGAGGATGCCGGGGGTGCCTCGGGCACGGGCGGCGCCGGTTCGCCTGCGGCCATGTCCGCCGTCGGCGCGTCGGTGGCGGCCGCCACCAGAACCGGCGGGGGTGGCGGCTTCGGCGCGCCACGGCCACGCGGCTGCACCGGCTGGCCGTTGGCGATCGCAACCAGATTGCCCGCGCCGAAGTCGCCGATCAGCTTGCGGACGCCCTTCACCGTATAGCCGTCCTTGTGCAGCAGCTTGTGCAGCGCGCTCGCAAAGGCGACATCGGCCGGGCGGTAATAGCGGCGATTGCCGCCGCGCTGCAGTGGCTTCAGTTCGGGAAAGCGCGTTTCCCAGAAGCGCAGCACATGCTGCGGCACGCCCAGCAGTTCGGAGACTTCGCGGATGGTTCGGAAGGCCGCCGGATCCTTCTCCGGCGGCGATCCGCCGTCGGGCGGCGACATCAGCCGTTGATCTTCTGTCGGAGCAGCTGGCTCGGCCTGAAGGTCAGCACGGTGCGCGGCTGGATCGGCACCTCGACCCCGGTCTTGGGATTGCGTCCGACCCGCAAGCCCTTCCGGCGCAGCATGAAGCTGCCGAACGAGGAGAGCTTGACGTTGCCGCCGGCAACCAGCGCCCCGGTGATGGTATCGAGCACCTGCTCGACGAGATCCGCCGACTCGGCCCGCGAGAGGCCGATGGTGCGGTGAAGCTCGTCGGCCAGGTCCGCTCGCGTCAGCGTCGGCACACTTTTTTGAACCGACGTTCTGCCCCCCGACAGTTGCGAATCGACCATTGCCCGCCCTTTCCGACCAAGACGCTAATCAAAAGCGTGGCTTGGCGAAAGCCCTTCGCATGGATTGAAATGATTAACGAGGCACCGCAGCCAGCCAAGACCAGATGACGCACCGGCAAGTCATGAGTCCTGGTTAACAGACAAAAACCATCATCCGCTGACCTGTGACTGCCACGACTGGGCGTGAAGGCCGGTCCGGCCGTGAAAAACCTGCCCGCCAGATCAACCGGTATCGCGTTTCACTTGGCTGGATCCGGTCCGCCAGGCCAGCCGCACGAGACCGTCACCGGCCTGTCATTGCCGCCTGGCGCTCAATAGCGCAGCAGCACAGCCCCCCAGGTGAAGCCCCCGCCCATCGCTTCCATCAGCAGCAGGTCGCCGGGGCGGATCCGGCCGTCGCGGACCGCCGTGTCGAGCGCCAGCGGAACCGAGGCCGCCGAGGTGTTGGCATGGCGGTCGACGGTGACGATGAGCTTCGACATCGGCAGGTCGAGCTTTTTCGCGGTTGCCTCCAGGATCCGGACATTGGCCTGGTGGGGCACGATCCAGTCGATGTCGGCCGCGGTCAGCCCGGCGTCGGCCAGCACCTCATCCGTCACCTCGGCGAGATTCTGGACGGCGTGGCGGAACACCTCGCGCCCCTTCATGCGGAGCTTGCCGACATGCCCTGTCGAGCCGGGGCCGCCATCGACGTGCAGCAGGTCGCCGTGGCGGCCGTCGGCATGCAGGCGGGCCGCCAGCAGACCGCGGCCGCCCGCCGGCTCGTCGCGGGCTTCCAGCACCACGGCGCCGGCACCGTCGGCGAACAGCACGGCAGTTGACCGGTCCGCCCAGTCGAGGATGCGGCTGAACAGCTCGGCGCCGATGACCAGCGCGCAGGCAAAGCCGCCGGTCTTCAGCATCGCGTCGGCAACCGTCAGCGCATAGACGAAGCCCGAGCACACGGCCGCGACATCGAAGGCGGCGCCCCGGCGGATCCCCAGCCGCGCCTGCACGCGCGTCGCGGTCGCCGGAAAGGTCTCGTCAGGCGTTGCGGTCGCGACGATGACGAGGTCGATGTCCGCGGCCGTGCGGCCGGCGGCGGCCAGCGCGGCGGCCGCCGCCTCGACCGCGAGGTCGGAGGTGCGGACCCCCGGCGGGGCGATGCGCCGCTCGCGGATGCCCGTGCGCTCGACGATCCAGGCGTCCGACGTGTCGAGACGTTGCTCGAGATCGGTGTTGGTGACGATCTCACCCGGCAGGGCGCTGCCGGTACCGGTGATGACGCTGCGCCGCATCACTTCAGGCGGCCGGCGCGACACCGGCGGCACCGGCGGCGCGATGCGCGGCAAAGCGCGCCAGATCGGCCTGGATGCGGGCCTGGATATCCTGCGTGACCAGATCGTGCGCCACGCCGATGGCGTTGGCGAAACCGCGCACGTCGGCCGCGCCATGGCTCTTCACGACGACGCCATTCAGCCCCAGGAAGACGGCGCCATTGTGGTTGTTGGGATCGAGCTGGTCGCGAAGCGCCCTAAGCGCCGAACGCGAGAGCAGATAGCCGAGCTTCGTCAGCCAGGAGGCGCGATAGGCATGGGCCAGAAGCCCGGTCACCAGCTTCGCCGTGCCCTCGGCCGTCTTCAGCGCGATGTTGCCCGAGAATCCGTCGGTCACGATCACGTCGGTGTTGCCCTGGGCGATTCCATTGCCCTCGACATTGCCGAGGAACTCCAGCGGCAGCTCGGCCGCGCCCGTCCGCAGAAGCTGGGCGGCGTCGCGGATGGCATCGGTGCCCTTCATGTCCTCCTCGCCGATGTTGAGCAGGGCGACCTTCGGCCGGTCGAGGCCGAGCACCGTGCGCGCGAACGCTGCCCCCATCAGCGCGAACTGCACCAGATTTTCGGCATTGCACTCGGTATTGGCGCCGAGATCGAGGACGACCGATTCGCTTTTGAGCGTCGGCATCAGGGCGACAAGCGCCGGCCGGTCGATTCCGGGCATGGTCCGAAGCGCCAGTTTCGCCATCGCCATCAACGCGCCGGTGTTCCCGGCCGACACGGCAGCCGCCGCCTCGCGCGATTTCACCGCCTCGATCGCCTGGCCCATCGAGGTCATGCGCGCGCGGCGGATCGCGGCGCTGGGCTTGTCGGTACCGAGCACCACGCCATCGACATGGACGATCTCGGCCTCGGCGGCGATCCGCGGCGCCGACTTCAGCGCCTCGCGGATGAGCGGCTCCTGGCCGTAGAGGCGGAAGCGCAGGCGCGGATAGCGTTCGCGCGCGATCTCGGCGCCGCCGACGACGACCGCCGGGCCGATGTCGCCCCCCATGGCATCCAGTGCGATCAGCGGCCTGTCCACCATGTGGGCCGTGGCCATCCTCCCCCCGTCAGGCCGCGAGCCGTCGCGTCGTCAGTCGGCCTTGGCCAGCACGTCGCGGCCATCATAAAAGCCGCAGGCCGGGCAGATGTGGTGCGGCAGCTTCAGCTCGCCGCAATTGGGGCATTCCTGCGGCACCACGGCCGTGAGCGCATGGTGGCTGCGCCGCATGTTGCGCCGGGATGGCGAGGTCTTGCGCTTGGGAACGGCCATGGGGCACCTTCTGTCCTGGTCGTTGCCGGAGCCATGCGCGTGAAGGGCGCCGGCCCGCCGGCAAGGGGCTCGTGAAACGAGCGCGCGGTCATAGTGGAAAACACCGAAAAGGCAAGAGAGGGGTCCCATGCAGATCACGCTCGTCACCGCCGGCCTCATTGGCCTGATGCTCATCCTGCTTGGCATCCGGGTCTCGATGGTGCGGCGCGCGGCCGGCGTGTCGATCGGCCACGGCGGCAGCGCCCTCCTGCTGGAGCGGATGCGAACACAGGCGAACTTCGCCGAACATGCGCCCATCGGCCTTATCCTCCTGTTCCTCGTGGAGCAGACCTACGGCAGCGGGCCCTTCGCCCTCGGCCTTGCGATCGCGCTGCTGCTGGGCCGGCTGCTGCACCCCATCGGCATGGCGAGGCCGGCGCCCAACGCCGCGCGCGTGGGCGGCATGGTGCTGACCTGGACGATGATCGGGGTTTCGGCGATCGCGCTTCTGGTCGCCGGGCTCACCCGCTGACGGCCGGCTTGCGGGCCGTCGGCCACTGCCGCATGGCGGGCGCATGATCCCCGTGTTCTTCGGGCTTGCAGGCCCTGCCCTCTCCGACGCCGAGGCGCGCTTCTTCCGCGCGGCAGCGCCGGCCGGCTACATCCTGTTCCGTCGCAATGTCGAAACGCCTGCGCAGGTGCGGGCGCTGACCGACAGGCTGCGTGACGTGTCGGGCACTGCGCGCCTGCCCATCCTCATCGACCAGGAAGGCGGGCGGGTTGCGCGTCTGGCACCGCCCACATGGCCCGCCTTCCCGCCGCCGGCCATCTTCGGGGCGGCCTATGCCCGCGCCCCGATCACGGCAATGGCAGCAGCGCGCGCCAACGCCCAGGCGCTCGGGGCGCTGCTCTCGGACCTCGGCATCACCGTCGACTGCCTGCCGCTTCTCGATGTCGCCCGCGACGAGACGCACGCCATCATCGGCGACCGCAGCTATGGCGCCGACCCGCTGATGGTCTCGGCACTCGGCCGGGCGACGCTCGACGGGCTGAAGGCCGGCGGCGCCGTGGGGGTCGTCAAGCATATCCCGGGCCATGGCCGCGCCACGCTCGATTCGCATCTCGACCTGCCGGTGGTGGACGCCAGCGCCGACGAGCTCGAGGCCGACCTTCTGCCCTTCCGGCGGCTTGCCGACGCGCCGATGGCGATGACCGCCCACATCCTCTACCCTGCCTGGGACCGGGCGCTGTGCGCATCGCTCTCACCCACGATCATCGGCGAGGTGATCCGCGGTCGGATCGGCTTCCAGAACCTGCTGATGTCGGACGATCTGGGCATGCAGGCCCTCGGCCGCCAGCCGGGTGCCAATGACATGGGCGCGCGGGCCGCCGGCGTGCTGGCCGCCGGCTGCGACATCGCGCTTCACTGCTCGGGCGATCTCGCCGAGATGGAGGCGATCGCGGCCGCCGTCGGCCCGATCGGGCCGCTGGCCGTGGAACGGCTCGCGCGCGCCATGGCCTGGGCGGAGCCGGTGGGCCGCCCGGACAGCGCCATGGTCGAGACGCTCGCCGCCCGCCGCGACGCGCTTCTGGCCGCGGCATGAGCGAAGCGGGCGGACCAGCGGCACTGGCGGACGAACCGTTCCGCGTCAGCCTCGACAGCTGGGAAGGTCCGCTTGACCTGCTGCTGGCGCTGGCCCGCCAGCAGAAGGTCGATCTGACGAAGATCCCGATCCTGCCGCTAGTCGAGCAATATCTGGCCTATATCGCCAGCGCCCGGGCGCTCAGGCTGGAGATCGCTGCCGACTATCTGGTGATGGCCGCCTGGCTCGCCTATCTGAAGTCGGCCCTGCTGCTGCCGCGCGAGGAAACGCCCGATCCCGATCCGGCGGAACTCGCCGACCGGCTGCGCTGGCGGCTGCAGCGGCTCGACGCCATGCGCGCCGCCGCCGACCGGCTGATGGCGCGCGACCTCATCGGCCGCGACGTGTTCCTGCGCGGCGCGCCCGAGGGCCTCGCCACCCTCCGCCGCAGCCGATTCACCGCCAGCCTCTACGACCTGCTGTCGGCCTATGGCGGCCTTCACGCCCGCCGCCAGGCCGGGCGCTGGACGCCGCCCGACCGCAGCCGGTATCTGACGCTCGAACAGGCGCTCGAGCGGCTGTCCGCTCTCATCGGCCAGGCGCTCGACTGGACGGCGCTTGAACGCTTCCTTCCCGACAGCGCCGATCTGCAGCTCGCCCGCTCGGCGCGCGCCTCGAGCTTTGCTGCCGCCCTCGAGCTGACGCGGACCGGTCGCACCGAGCTCGCACAGGCCGAACCCTTCGGCCCGATCCTGCTGAGGGTCCGGCCCGCTGGCGCGCCCTAGAACTGGCGCGCCCTAGAGAAAGCCGTCCGTCGAATAGACGGTCGCGAAGTCGTTGGGCCAGACGAAGTTGGTGAAGCTCAGGCCAATGGTGAGGCTCAGCCCCGTCACATGGTGCCACCAGCCGACCGGGATGAACAGGATCTCGCCGGGGCCGATCTCGACCGTGAGCCGCCGCACGGCCGCACCGCCGAGCGCCGGGTCGGCTCCATGGGCGCTGAAACAGTGGCGATGGTTGGCCATCGCCGGCGTCTCGGATGGCGAGACCAGTTCGACCCGCTTCGTTCCCACCATGTTCACCAGCAGATTCTGGGTGAGGTCATGGTGCCAGGGCGTCACCGTCCCCCGCGGGCCCATCCAGAAGAAGCCGTCGCCAAGCGGCCCCGGAGCGAGATAGCCGGGCAGGTCCCCGATATCGGCCCAGAGCGCGGCCAGCGCCTGCCGGTTCACCCCGCCATTGTTGGCGGTCACGTAGACATCATTGGTGTCAGTGTCAGCCTTCAGGCGTTCGATCAGCTCAGCGAACGGCATCCGCGTCTTGTGGCGAATCGAGTTCAGCTCGAACTCGGGATCGGCCTCGCGGCCGGTCTGCACCTCGATCTCGGGATTGCCCACCCGCGCCGCGAGCGTGTCGAGCGTCCAGCGGCGGGCCGGCCAGTGGTCGGTGAGGCCGGTCAGCACCACCGGCGTCAGCGTCCGGTAATGCTCGCGGAAGAAGCTGTCGGGGTCGAGGGCATGGCGGCGCGGCACGCCCTCGGGCGCAAGCGCCTCCAGACGCGCCCGGCAGGCGAGCAGCCAGTCCCGCTTGGCGAGCCGGGCGCGCAGCCGCTCGGCCGCCTGCACATAGGGGTGCGTGCGCGCGGCGGCAATCTCCGCTCGGACGAGGGCGAGATCGGCGCCGGCCCGCGCCTGGTCGGCAAGGATCGCCTCGTCCGGATCGCCCAGCAGCAGCCGCTCGGCGATCGCCCGCCGCGACTCGGCGTCGAGAGACGCCGCTGGCGCGCGCAGGCCGAGCGCGCGCATCGGGTCATCGGCGCGGAACCGCTTGCGGGCATCGAGCATGGCGCCGGCATGCGCGACTGCCATGACAGAAAGATGACAGGCGCTAGAGTTGCTCGTAGGGAATCCCGAAGGTGTCGCAGGCGTTCGGGTTGCCGGCCTCGAAGCCGCGCGTCAGCCAGCGCACCCGCTGCGCGGCCGAGCCATGGGTGAAGCTGTCGGGCACGGCAAAGCCCTGCGCGCGCTTCTGCAATGTGTCGTCACCAATTGCCTGCGCGGCGCGAACCCCTTCCTCGAAATCGCCCGGCTCCAGAAGGCCGCGGTTGCGCGCCGCCCACACGCCGGCGAAGCAGTCGGCCTGGAGCTCGAGGCGAGTCGACAGCTGGTTCGCCTCCGCCCGGCTGCGCGCCCGCTGCTGCCTAGCCTGCACCTGCTGGGAGATGCCGGTCACCGTCTGCACATGGTGGCCGACCTCGTGCGCGATCACATAGGCCGCCGCGAAGTCGCCCGGCGCCCCGAACCGCCGGCCGAGCTCGTCGAAGAAGCTGGTGTCGAGATAGACCTTCCGGTCGGCCGGGCAGTAGAAGGGGCCCGAGGCGGCCGAGGCGCCGCCGCAGGCCGAGCGCACGCTGCCCTCGAACAGCACCAGGGTCGGCGGCGGATAGCGTTCCCCCTGGGCGGCGAAGATGGCGGCCCATGTGTCTTCGGTGGTGGCCAGCACCTTGGCGACGAAGCTGTCGGTTTCCGTCTGCAGCTGCGACCGGCTGGTGGGGGCGCCCGGCGCCGCCGACGGCCCCGTCGCCGGGGTCTGCACCTGGGTCGGCGCCTCCATCGGCACCGAGCACATGTTGAGCGCCAGGATCGCGCCCACCACCAGCAGGATCCCGATCAGCCCGAAGCGCGACCCGACAAGCGGCAGGATCAGCGGCAGGAGGCCGCCAAGCCCGCCCATGCCGCCAGCGCGCTGCCCGGCACCGCCCAGGCCGAAGCCGCCCTCGCCCCGGCGGTTCTCGATGTTGCTGCTTTCACGCTGGTCGTCGAGGCGCATCGATCACACTCCCCCCCTTGCCCGGCCCCTGTCACCGACGCGGACAGGCGCGCGGCTGCCACAGGATAGGCGCATCCCCGCGCGCTGGCGAGCCGAAACCCGCCGGGATCTTTCGGGCCGCGTTCGGGGTTGTCCCGGCGCGCCGCGACCCCACATGTCGGTCACCAGGAGGAGAATAGCGTGATCCGACTGTTGCTTGCGTTCGCCGCCACCGCTGGCCTGGTGGCCGGCACCGCCCTGCTTGCCACCCCCGCGCTGGCCGCCCCGCCCGTCGTCGCCTTCGAAGTGCCCGATGAACCCGGCCTCACGACCACCGTCTGGGCGCGCGGCCTTGCCCACCCCTGGGGCCTCGCCTTCCTGCCCGACGGCCGGGCGCTGGTGACCGAGCGCGACGGCCGGCTCCGGATCGTCGGCCGCGACGGCCGGGTCGGGCCCCCGGTCGCCGGCGTGCCGCCGGTCGCCGCCATCGGCCAGGGCGGGCTTCTCGACGTAGCCCTCCATCCGGATTTCGCACGCAACGGCCTTGTCTATCTCGCCCACAGCGCCGGCACGCGCGAGGCGAACATGACGGTCGTGTCGCGCGGGCGGCTGCAGGGCAACATGCTGACAGGCGTCACCGAGATCATCCGCAACCCCCGCGCCAAGAGCGGCGGGCAGCATTTCGGCGCACGCCTGCTGTTCCTGCCCGATACCACGCTGCTGGTGTCGATCGGCGACGGTGGCAATCCGCCGACTGCGCTCGACGGCGCCAACATCCGCGACCAGGCGCAGAACCCGCGGAGCTGGTTCGGCAAGGTCCTCCGGGTCACGCAGGCCGGCGCGCCAGTGAAGGACAACCCCGGCGTCACCGATCCGAAGCTCGGCTGGGACCGGCGGGTCTGGACGATCGGCCATCGCAACATCCAGGGGCTAGCGCGCGATCCGGTCACCGGCACCATCTGGGCGACCGAACATGGCGCCCGCGGCGGCGACGAGCTGAACCAGCTGACGGCCGGGCAGAATTACGGCTGGCCGGTCGTCACCCATTCGGTCGAATATTCGGGCAAGCCGATCACGTCCGAACGCTCGCGCCCCGGCATGCGCGATCCGGTCTCCGTCTGGACTCCCTCCATCGCCGCCTCGGGCCTCGCCGTCTATCGCGGCCGCGCCATCCCGGCGCTCGAGAGCGCGCTGCTCGCCGGCGGCCTCATGAGCGAGGATGTGCGGGTGATCCGCCTGACCGAGGCCGGCGCGCCCGCGCGCGAGACGCGGGTCAAGATCGGCGCGCGCGTTCGCGACGTGCGCGTCGGGCCGGATGGCCTCGTCTATGTGCTGACGGACGAGCCCGAAGGGCGGATCATCCGGATCGGCCGGGCAGGCTGATCCCGAGCGCCGGAGAGCATCCGGGCCCGACTTTATCGCGAAACGCTAAACCCGTATAAGCTTGCTATGGATCCCGTCCGCAACCCCTTTGCGCCGGGCGCGGGGAGCCGGCCGCCGGAGCTGGCCGGCCGCGAGGAGCTGATCGAGCGCGCGCACATCGCCCTCGATCGCGCCGCCCAGGGCCGCCCGGCGCGCGGCTTCGTCCTTTATGGCCTGCGCGGGGCGGGCAAGACGGTGCTGCTGGGCCAGATCCGCGCCGACGCCGAAGCTCGTGGCCTGTTCGCCGTCCGTCTAGAGGCGCCCGAGGACCGGTCGCTGCCGGCGCTGCTGGCGCCCTCGCTTCGAACCCTGCTCCTGAAGCTTGACCGGCTGGAATCGGCGAAGTCCGGCGCGAAGCGGGCGCTCAGGGCACTCGCCGGTTTCGCGAAGCTGAAGGTGAAGTACGCCGACATCGAGCTCAGCCTCGATTTCGATCCCGAGCGGGGCCTGGCGGATTCGGGGGATCTCGAGCTCGACCTCAGCGACCTGTTCCTTGCCATCGGCGAGGCCGCGCGCGAGCGGGGCACGGCGGTCGTGCTCGCCATCGACGAGCTGCAATACGTCCGCGAGGCGGAGCTGGCCGCTCTCGTCTCGGCGCTGCACGCCGTCAACCAGGCCGAGCTGCCGCTGCTGCTGATGGGGGCGGGCCTGCCGCAGCTGCTCGGCCGGCTGGGCCGCGCCAAGAGCTACACCGAGCGATTGTTCGAATTCGCCGAAGTCGCCCGCCTCGATGAGGGCGCGGCCCGCAACGCCATTGTCATCCCCATCGAGCGCGAGGGCGAGACGATCGAGCGCGCGGCGGTTGATGCCATTATCGAGCGCACCCAGGGCTATCCCTACTTCCTGCAGGAATGGGGCAAGCATGCCTGGGACCTCGCCTTCTGCTCGCCGATCAGCCTGACCGATGTCGAGAATGCCGGGGTGACGGCGATCGCCGAGCTGGACGCCAGCTTCTTCCGCGTCCGCTTCGACCGGCTGACCCCGTCCGAGAAGCGGTATCTCCGCGCGATGGCCGCGCTTGGCCCCGGCCCGCATCGCTCGGGTGACATCGCCCGCCTGCTCGGCCGCGAGGTGACGCAGCTGGCCCCCATCCGCAACAGCCTGATCCGCAAGGGCATGTTGCACTCGCCCGCGCATGGCGACACGGCGTTCACCGTGCCCATGTTCGACGCCTTCATGCAGCGGATCATGCCGGATTTCGCAGCCGGCGCGCGCTGATCGCGCGCAGCTACTGCGCCGTCCAGCCGCCATCCATGGCAAGATTGGCGCCCGTCACCTGTGCGGCGGCATCCGAGCAGAGGAACAGGGCGAGCGCCGCCACCTGCTCGGGGGTCACGAACTGCTTGGTCGGCTGGGCGGCGAGCAGCACGTCGTTGATGACCGCCTCGCGCGAGAGCCCGCGCGCCGCCATGGTGTCGGGAATCTGCCGCTCGACCAGCGGCGTCCAGACATAGCCGGGCGAGATGCAGTTGGCGGTGATGCCGTGCGTCGCCAGCTCCAGCGCAATCGTCTTGGTGAAACCGGCCAGGCCGTGCTTCGCGGTCACATAGGCCGACTTGTAGGGCGAGGCGACGAGGCTGTGCGCCGACGCGGTCGAGATGATGCGCCCCCAGCCGCGCGCCTTCATGCCCGGAACTGCCGCCCGCACCGCATGGAACACCGCCGACAGGTTGAGCGCCAGGATCATGTCCCACCTGTCAGGCGGAAAATCCTCGACCGGGGCAACATGCTGCATCCCGGCATTGTTCACGAGGATATCGAGGCCGCCGAACTCGGCCTCGGTCCGCGCGACCAGCGCGGTCACGGCCTCGGGCTTCGTGAGGTCGGCGCCGTCGTGGCGGGCGCGAACGCCATGCCCGGCCTCGAGCCGGCTGCGGATCGCCTCGATCGCCTCCGGCTCGCCGAAGCCGTTCAGCATCACGTCGGCGCCCTCGGCCGCCAGCGCGCGGGCGATCGCGAGGCCAATGCCCGAGGTCGATCCCGTCACCAGCGCGGCGCGGCCTGCAAGCGTCATGTCGGCTCCTCCTTCCCTTCTCAGATCGGCCAGCCGGCAAAGGCCTTGGTCCGGTACATGGCGACCGAGGATGACACCCGCTCGATCGGCCAGGGCCCCGCTGTCCATTGCGCCGACAGTGCCCGCCATTCCGCCATGTCGGCCACGATCACCTTCACCAGATAGTCGGAATGGCCGGAAATCTCCGCCGCCTCCAGCACCCGCGGCTCGGCGGCGAACAGCGCCTCGACGCCGCGGAAATCCTCGGGCAGGTGGCGCTTCAGCGTCACCTCGGCGTGGATCAGAAGCGCCGGGCGGAGCTTCTCGATGGCGATGTCGGCGCGATAGCCGGTGATGATGCCGGCCTGCTCCAGCCGGCGGACCCGGGCGAGACAGGCCGACGGGCTGAGCGCGACAGCCTCGGCAAGGGCGGCGTTGGTGATCCGCCCGTCGCGCTGCAGCACCGTCAGGATCTTGCGGTCGATTCGGTCGATGCTGTCCATGGCTCCCATCGCCGAAGATTCTGCGGTTGCGGCCGCAGGCTTTCGTTACCCCGACGCCCCGTCATCGGGCAAGAGGCCAGCATGGCCTCGCTGTCCGACTGGCATGTTCGCGCCGCCAGGCGCGACGATCTCGAGGAACTCAAGGCGCTCGCCGCGCTGACCGGCGGCGGCTTCACCAACCTGCCCGACGATCGCGAGGCGCTTGCGCGGCGGCTGGACTGGTCGATGCAGAGCCTTGCCGCCGACATCGCCGAGCCGGGCGACGAATTCTACATGCTGATGTTGGCCAATCGAACGACCGGCCGGATCGGCGGCACCGCCTGCCTGTTCGGCAAGGTCGGGGTCCGCTGGCCCTTCTATTCCTACAGGCTGACGACGATCAGCCTGCACTCGCGCGAGCTCAACCGCACCTTCCGCACCGGCGTGCTGCACCTCGTCAATGATTTCGACGGCGCGAGCGAGGTGGGCGGACTGTTCCTCCATCCCGAGCTTCGCAGCGGCGGGCTGGGGCGGCTGCTGGCGCGCAGCCGCTACCTGTTCCTCGCCCGCCACCGCGCGCGCTTCACCGACCGCATCTTCGCCGAGCTTCGCGGCTGGCTCGACGCGCAGGGCGGATCGCCCTTCTGGGATGGCCTTGCCGGCAAGTTCTTCGGCATGCCCTTCCAGGACGCCGACGCCTTCAACGCCGTCCATGGCAACCAGTTCATCGCCGACCTGATGCCCAAATATCCGGTCTATGTGGCGCTTCTGCCGGACAGCGCGCAGGCCGTCATCGGCCGCCCGCATGAGGCCGGCCGCGCCGCGCTCGCCATGCTGGAACGCGAGGGCTTTCGCGCCAATGGCTATGTCGACATCTTCGACGGCGGGCCGACCGTGGATGCCCGTGTGGACGATCTGTTGGCCGTGCGCGAAGCCGCCAGCGCCCGGATCGCCGCGCGCCCGGCTGCCGACACCGCGGCCGAGACCCGGCTCATCGCCGCCGGCACGCTGGCCGGCTTCCGCTGCGCCGCGCTGGCGGCCGAGGTCGCCGGCGAAACGCTGGCCGTGACCGATGGCAGTCCTTTCGAGCCCGGTGAGGAGGTTCTTCATGTCCGCTTCTGAGCGCCTCACCAGCCATCGCCCCCATGATGGCAGCCGGCTGTGGGATGGCGCCGCTGCCGGCCCGGCCGAGGTGGCAGCGGCGGTCGCCGCCGCGCGCGCCGCCCAGCCGGCCTGGGGCGCGGCCCCGCTGGCCGACCGGCTCGCCATCGTCCGCGCCTTCAAGGCCGCCGTCGAGGCCGAGGCCGAGCCCTTCGCCCGCCTCATCGCCGAGGAGACGGGCAAGCCGCTGTGGGAAGCGCGAACCGAAGTCGCCAGCGTTGCCGCCAAGGTCGAGATCTCGATCGCCGCGCATGCTGAACGCACCGGCACGCGCGAGGGTGCCTTCGCCGCCGATCCGCACGGCGCCCGCCAGGCGGTCCGTCACCGCCCGCACGGCGTGCTCGCAGTGCTCGGCCCCTACAATTTCCCCGCCCACCTGCCCAACGGCCACATCGTGCCGGCGCTGATCGCCGGCAACGCCCTCGTCTTCAAGCCGTCCGAGCTGACGCCCGCCGTCGGCGAACGGATGGCGCAACTCTGGGCCTCAGCCGGCCTGCCCGAAGGCCTGCTCGCCGTGGTCCAGGGCGGCGCCGAGACCGGCCGCGCGCTCGCCGCCGCCGAGACGGACGGCCTGCTCTTCACCGGGTCGGCCACCACCGGCGCCGCGCTCGCCCGGCAGTTCGCCGAGACGCCGCACCGGATCCTGGCGCTCGAGATGGGCGGCAACAACCCGCTCGTCGCCTGGGACGTGGCCGAGGCCGACATCGAGGCGGCCGCCCGCGTCATCGTGCAGTCGGCCTTCCTGTCGGCCGGCCAGCGCTGCACCTGCGCCCGGCGCCTGATCGTCGAGGCCGGCCCGGCCGGCGACCGGCTGGTGGACGCCGTCGTCGCGCTGGCCGACCGGCTGATCGTCGGCGCCCCCTTCGACCAGCCGCCGCCGTTCATGGGCCCGGTCATCGACAATCGCGCCGCCGACCGGCTGCTGGCCGCGGCCGGCGCGCTCCCCGGCCGGGTAATCCGGCCGCTCAAGCGGCTGCGGCCCGGCCTTCCCTTCCTGTCGCCCGCCATTCTCGATGTGACCGGCCAGAACGCGCCCGACGAGGAGCTGTTCGGCCCGCTGCTGCAGGTGCGGCGCGTGCCCGATTTCGCCGCGGCGCTGGCGGCTGCCAACGCCACGCGCTTCGGCCTGTCGGCAGCCCTCGTCGGCGGCGACGCGACGCTCTACGACCGCTTCTGGAAAGGGAGCCGCGTCGGGGTCGTCAACTGGAACCGGCCGACGAACGGCGCCGCCTCGAGCGCGCCCTTCGGCGGGGTGGGCGCCTCGGGCAATCACCGCCCCTCGGCCTTCTATGCCGCCGACTATTGCGCCTTTCCCGTCGCCTCGATCGAGGCCGACCGCCCGGCGCTTACCATCGCGCAGGGGCTCCGCTGATGCCCGAGCTCAACCTCGATGGCCTCGTCGGCCCCAGCCACAATTATGCGGGGCTCAGCCTCGGCAATCTCGCGGCCACGACGAATGCCGGCGCAACGAGCGCGCCGCGCCGCGCCGCGCTCCAGGGCCTTGCCAAGATGCAGCGCATGCTCGACCTCGGCCTGCCGCAAGGCCTGCTGCTGCCGCATCGGCGGCCGAACGTCGCCCTGCTTCGCGACCTCGGCTTCACTGGCCGGTACGAGGCCGTTCTGGCCGCCGCCGCCGCCGAGGATCCGCAGCTGCTCGCCGCCGCCTTCTCGGCGAGCGCCATGTGGACGGCGAACGCCGCCACCGTCAGCCCGGCGCCCGACACCGCCGACGACCGCACCCATTTCACCGTCGCCAACCTCGTCACCATGCCGCATCGCGCGCAGGAATGGCCCGAGACGCTGGCCCAGCTGCGCCTTGCCTTCGGCGATCCCCGCCATTTCGTGGTCCACCCCCCCGTGCCGCCGGCCTTCGGCGACGAGGGGGCGGCGAACCACATGCGCTTCGCCCCCGCCCATGACGCACCCGGTGTCGAGGCCTTCGTCTATGGCCTGAACCGCGGCGGCGCCTTCCCGGCCCGCCAGCACCCGCGCGCGTCACAGGCCGTCGCCCGTCGCCACGGCGTGCGCCAGGCGCTGTTCATCGCCCAGGCCGACCGCGCCATCCAGGCCGGCGCCTTCCACAATGACGTGGTCGCAGTCGCGAATGGCACCCTGCTGTTCGCGCATGAGGCGGCCTTCGAGGACCGGGCCGCCACGCTCGCCGCGCTGGAAGCCGCCGTGCCGGGCTTCCGGCTGGTCGAGGCGCCGGAAGCCGAGGTGCCACTTGCCGACGCGGTCGCCGCCTATCTGTTCAATGGCGCGCTCGTCACGCTGGCCAATGGTTCGATGGCGCTCATCGTGCCGCGCGAAGCGCGGGAGACGCCCAGCGTTTGGGCCTGGCTCGAGCGGGTGCGGGCCGACAGCTCGAACCCCATCGACCGGATCGAGGTGATGGACCTGCGCGAATCGATGCGCAATGGCGGCGGCCCGGCCTGCCTCAGGCTGCGCGTCCAGCTGTCGGACGCGGCGCTGGCCGCCGTGGATCCCCGCTTCCGGCTGGATACGGCGAGGATCGAGCAGCTGATGCGCCTGGTCGAACGCTGGTGGCCCGAGGCGATCGCGCCCGCCGACCTTGCCACGCCCGACCTCTGGCGGCAGTGCCGCGCCGCCCATGACGCGCTTCTGGCCGCGCTTTCGATCGCGCCAGCCGAACTCGGCGATCCGGCCTAGAAAAGCTTTTGCCGAGCGGGAAACGGCGCCCTCTTGCCAAAGCCCGCGCACGGCGACACGGCGGCTCGCCGGCTGGAGCCCCGCCATGACAACGCGCGACGCGACGTCCCTTCTGACCCGCCCGTCCGACATCGCCCTGCCGGGCCGCTGGCGCGACCAGGCCGCCGTGCTGCTGTGGGGGGCGATCCAGTGGCCATGGCTGCTCCGGAGCCTGTCGGGCGGCCCCCGCGCCGATAGGCTGGCCCTTCTCGACATGCTGGGGCTTCCGGCCGACGCGCTGCCGAATCTGGGCAGCTGGAAGGCCGACACCCACTTCCTGTGGCGCATCGCCCGCCACATCGCGCTCGCCCGGCCGCAGACGGTCGTCGAACTGGGGGCTGGCGCCTCGACCCTGGTGACCGCCCGCGCGCTGGCGCGGTACGGCGGCGGGCAACTCTTGAGCTACGACCAGCACGCCGACTTCGCGAGCGGCGTGGCCGACTGGCTTCGCGCCCACGACCTTCCCGCCGACATCCGCACAGCGCCCCTGGCGCCCGCGCCGGCCGGCTGGCCGGGCCTTTGGTACCGGCTCGACGGCTTGCCCGACCGGATCGACCTGCTGATCGTCGATGGCCCGCCCTGGTCGATCCACCCGCTGGTACGGGGGCCGCCGAAACGCTCTTCCCGCTGATCCCGATCGGCGGCGCGGTGCTGATGGACGATGGCAGCCGCCCCGGCGAGCGGGCGGTCAGGCGGCGCTGGGCACGCGCCTGGCCGGCTTTCCGCTTCGACCATCTGCCCGGCGGCGCGGGCGGGATCCTGGGGGTTCGCCTCGCCTGAAGTTCAGCGGTTGGCGGCTGGCACCCAGAGGACATCGCCCGTGCCGCCCGCCGCCGGCAGATTGACGTGGCGCGCCATCACGAACAGCAGGTCGGACAGGCGGTTCAGATAGCGGATCGCAACCGGGTTGATCTCGGTCGTGGCGGCGGCCGCCACCGCGTCGCGCTCGGCCCGGCGAACGATGGTGCGCGCCAGATGCAGGCGGGCGGCCAGCTCGGTCCCGCCCGGCAGGATGAAGCTGTCGAGCGGCGGCAGGTCGGCGTTCAACCGGTCGATCTCGGCCTCCAGCCGGGCAACCTGGCTCTCGGCGGTGCGAAGCGGCTGCCAGGGCGCGTCTTCGCCATTGGGCGCGAAGTCCGGCCCCTCCCACCCCATGCGCGGCGTAGCGAGATCGGCGCCGACATCGAACAGGTCGTTCTGGATCCGCGCGATCATGGCGGCATGGGGAGCGGTCGCCACCAGCGCCGCGAGCCCGAGTGCGGCATTGGCCTCGTCGGTGGTGCCATAGGCAGCGACGCGCGAATCCGCCTTCGACAGGCGCGACCCATCGGCAAGGCCGGTCGAGCCGTCGTCGCCGGTGCGGGTGTAGATCCGGTTCAGCCTGACCATCAGCCGCCCTGGAGACCACGGCCGGCGACGAACAGCAACGCGACGACCAGCAGGATCGCCAGCAGCTGGAAGGTGACACGCATGGACATGTAGCGGTTCGACTGCTGGCCGCTGATGTCCTTGCCGGAAGCCATGGTGATGATACCGCGCACCAGCGCATAGACGGTGAGCAGCGCCGCAACTGCAAGAAGGCCGAGGAGAATGGTGGTCATCCCACCTCCTTAGGCCGGCTGGCGGGCGGGCGCCACGCGACATTTGCGCTGGCGGCGCGGCCCCGCCCTGTTGCTCAGCCCGGATCCAGCCAGAGGTCCGGCCCCTCGGGCGGCAGGGCACGAAGCCGGTCGGCCAGGCGCCGCCCGTCCACGCCACGGGCGCGCAAGGCCTGAAGCGTCTCGGCCCGGTCGCGCTTGGCGAGCCGCCGGCCATCGGCCGCCAGCAGCAGCCGGTGGTGCCGCCAGGCGGGGGCGGCAAGCCCCAGCAGCGCCTGCAGCAGCCGCTGCACCGGCACCGCTTCGGCAAGGTCGCGCCCGCGCACCACCAGCGTGACACCCCCGGCCGCATCGTCCACCACGCTCGCCAGCAGATAGCCCACCCCGATGTCCCGCCGGGCGAGCACGATATCGCCCCCTGGCCGCGGATCGACCGGCGCCGTGCAGTCGCCCTCGCGCGCCGTCAGGGGCCCGGTTCGCGCGACGGCGGCCGCGACATCGAGGCGCAGGGCATGCGGCGCGCGCGCGGCGCGCGCCGCCGCCGCAGCCCGGTCGAGCGCGCGGCAGGTACCGGGATAGGGCGCCGGCGCGCCATGCGGAGCGGACGCCGCCGCTGCAATGTCGGCGCGCGTGCAGAAGCAGGGATAGACGAGGCCCTGTGCGCGAAGCGCCTCGAGCGCCTGCCCATGCGCCGGCCGGCGGTCAGACTGGCGGATGACAGGCCCGTCCCAGTCAAGTCCAAGCCATTCCAGATCCTCAAGAATCCCATCCACGAAGGCAGGGCGGCAGCGGCCGGTGTCGATATCCTCGATGCGCAGGTGGAAGCGCCCGCCGGCCGCGCGCGCCAGCGCATGGGCCTGCACCGCCGAGAAGGCATGGCCCAGGTGCAGCCGCCCCGTGGGCGACGGCGCGAACCGGGTGACGGGCGGCTGCGGTGGCGGGGCCTTGCTTGACATCCACAAAATCTGGGGGTGTCATATCATCGACATACCGCCTCTGGTATAGGCGGCGTGAAGGTGGATCGAGCAGGCGCGCAAACGCTTCTGCCCCCCTTGTGCGATAAGGGCCGACGGGCTGATCGACTGCGGGCCTGCTGAGGGCAGGGAGCAGCGCGCATGTATCACCCCGAACGTCTGGACGAGCGATGGCGGGTCGACTCCCCCCAGGCCCGCTGGGCCAGCCCCGAGACCTGCCCGGCGCTTGTCCTGAATGCGGATTACACCCCCCTGTCCTATTATCCCCTGTCGCTCTGGTGCTGGCAGGATGCGATCAAGGCCGCCTTCCTTGAGCGCGTCGATGTCGTCGCCCAATATGATCGCGAGATCCGCTCTCCCAGCTTCGCCATGCGCCTGCCGAGCGTGGTCGCACTTCGCCAATATGTGAAGCCCAGCCCGAACCCGGCCTTCACCCGCTTCAACCTGTTCCTGCGCGACCGCTTCACCTGCCAATATTGCGGCTCGAAGGAAGACCTCACCTTCGACCATGTCGTTCCGCGCGCCTATGGCGGCCGCACCACATGGACCAATGTGACGACCGCCTGCGCGCCCTGCAACCTGAAGAAGGGCGGACGCACCCCGGCCGAGGCCCACATGCTGCCGCGCACCCGGCCGGTGCAGCCGACCGCGCACCAGCTGCAGGAAAATGGCCGCGCCTTCCCGCCGCACTACTGCCACGAGACGTGGCGGGACTATCTCTACTGGGACGTCGAGCTGGAGGCCTGAGACCGGGCCGTCGCGGAGTCCGCACGCGAACGCTGCGCGCTCCCTGCGGCCCGCTGCGGCCTATCCCACGATTTCCTCGGGCCTGAAGAAATAGGCGATCTCGATCGCCGCATTCTCGTCCGAGTCCGAGCCATGCACCGTGTTCGCCTCGATCGATTCCGCCAGCTCGCGGCGGATCGTCCCGGGTTCGGCATGGGCGGGGTTGGTCGCCCCCATCACCCGGCGGTTGAGGGCCACGGCATCCTCGCCTTCCAGCACCTGCACCACGACCGGGCCAGAGATCATGAAGGCGACGAGATCGGCGAAGAAGGGCCGGTCGCGATGGACGGCGTAGAAGCCCTCGGCCTGCTCGCGCGTCATCCAGATCCGCTTGGAGGCGACGACGCGAAGCCCGGCGTCCTCCAGCATGGCGGTCACCCGGCCGGTCAGGTTGCGCCGGGTGGCATCGGGCTTGATGATCGAGAAGGTCCGGGTGACGGCCACGTGTCTGGTCCTTGAGGTTGCTCGCGATTGGCGCGGGCCTTAGCGGCGGATGCCGCAGCGCACAAGCGAGGGTGGGATGGCGGGCGACTCGTCGGTCGGGTTCCGCGCTCGCGGGCAAGGCCCGCAAAGCGGGCCCGCCGGCCGCGCCTGCGCGGAGTCCGCGCACGAACGCCTGCGCGTTCGACGCGGCCCGCTCCGCATATGTCGTCGGTCGGGTCCCGCGTTCGCGGGCAAGCCCGCAAAGCGGGCCCGCCGGCCGCGCCTGCGCGGAGTCCGCGAACGAACGCCTGCGCGTTCGACGCGGCCCGCTCCGGCGGCCAGAGGTCCTGTAAGCCGGGTTCTGTGCCGGGTTGCCCCGGCGGCGACCATTCCTCTCGGGCGCGCGTTGCCGCAGCGCCTCCAGCAACCAACCCGCGCGCCTCGGCCGGATCAGGCCTGCCCCGGCCGGAACCGGGGCGCGACGCGCCTATTCGGTCTTGCTCCCGGTGGGGTTTTCCGTGCCGCCGCCGTTGCCGGTGGCGCGGTGCGCTCTTGCCGCACCCGTTCGACCTTGCCTTCACCCGGCGAGCCCGGGCCGGAAGGTGGTGCACTTTCTGTGGCACTGTCCCTGGGGTCACCCCCGGCGGGCGTTACCCGCCACCGTCGATCCGTGGAGCCCGGACTTTCCTCGACTTTCCGTGCGGAAAGGCGCGGCCGCCCGGACCTCTGGCGCATCCCTCACTTGGCAAGCCCGCCTGCCTGGGTCAAGGTTGGCCGCAAAGGCCGCAGGAGACGCCGATGTCAGACCAGACCCCGACGCGCGCGGGCAATGATTTCGAGATGAACCGGCCCACCATCATCAGCCTGCTCTATCTCGGCGCCTTCCTCGCCGGCGTCACCGCCCTCATCGCCCTCATCCTGTCCTACATCTGGAGGCAAGAGCCGCACGACAGCTGGGAAGACAGCCATTACCGCTACCATATCCGCACCTTCTGGATCGGGTTGCTCTACTTCGCGATCGGCGCGGTGCTGGCGTTCGTCCTCATCGGCTTTCTGGTCCTGTGGGCGATCCCCGTCTGGTTCGCGGTGCGCGCAGTGAAGGCGCTGCTCGCCGCGCAGAAGCATGAACCCATCCGCCAGGTGGACAGCTGGCTGTTCTGACTGGAAGGAAACATGGCCATGTCCAGTCCGCGCGATCGCCCCCCCGAGGACCTCGATGACCGCCATGACAACGAGGCGCCCGAGGCGCTGAACCGCGAACAGGCCGACGAGGGCCAGGCCCAGGACTGGGCGGAGGCCGCGCGCAACCCCGGCCCGGCGCTCTCGGACAGCCGCAAGGCCCCGGGCGACCCGGCCGACCTCATTCCTGACGACACGCCCGACCTCATCGACCGCATGACCGAGATGGTCCGCTCCGGCCGGATCGACAGCGACGCCTTCCTCGGCGAACCCATGCACGACGACGAGGAGGATATCCTGGGCGACACCGACCCGGGCGACGAGATCGACCATCTGCCCGAACTCGACGCGCCTTTGTCCGACCTCGATTCCGACTGGGGCGAGGACGACCTCGACGCCTTTCCCGAGCGCTGATCCGGCGGCGTGCGGCCGCGTCAGCGGCCGGTCTGCCCCCCCACGGCCGCGTCAGCGGCCGGTCTGCCCCCCCCACGGCCGCGTCAGCGGCCGGTCTGCCCCCCCCACGGCCGCGTCAGCGGCCGGTCTGCCCCCCCCACGGCCGCGTCAGCGGCCGGTCTGCCCCCGATGCAGCAGCCTCATGTCGGCGAGCACGAGGGCCATCATCGCCTCGGCGACCGGTGCGGCGCGGATCCCCACGCACGGATCGTGCCGGCCCTTGGTCACGATCTCGGCCGCCTCCCCCGTGCGCGTCACCGTCTCGACCGGAGTCAGGATGGAACTTGTCGGCTTCAGCGCCAGCCGCACCACGAGCGGCTGGCCGGTCGAGATTCCCCCGGCCGTGCCGCCGGCATGGTTCGAGAGGAAGACGGGCCGCCCGTCGGGGCCGGGGCGCATGGGGTCGGCATTGGCTTCACCGCTGAGCCGCGCGGCGGCGAAGCCGTCGCCGATCTCCACCCCCTTGACGGCGTTGATCGACATCATCGCCGTCGCCAGCTGGCTGTCGAGCTTCAGATAGACGGGGCTGCCCCAGCCGGCGGGCACGCCCTCGGCCACCACCTCGATTATGGCACCCAGCGACGAGCCGGCCTTGCGCGCCGCCTCGAGGGCTGATTCCCAGCGCACCGCGGCTGCCGCATCCGGGCAGAAGAAGGGGTTGCGGTCGATCTCGGTGTCATCGAAGGCCGCGCGGTCGATGGGGTCGCCGCCCAGTTCCACAAGGTAGCCGCGGATGCGGACCCCCTCGCCCAGCACCCGGCGCGCAACCGCCCCGGCCGCCACGCGCGCCGCCGTCTCGCGCGCGCTCGATCGGCCGCCCCCGCGCGGGTCGCGAAGGCCGTATTTTGCCTCATAGGCATAGTCGGCATGGCCGGGACGGTAGCTTTGCGCGACCTCGGCATAGTCCTTCGAGCGCTGGTCGACATTGCGGATGAGCAGGCTGATGGGGGTGCCGGTCGTGCGGCCCTCGAACGTGCCCGAGAGAATCTCGACCCGGTCCGGCTCCTGCCGCTGCGTCGTGAAGCGCGACTGCCCCGGCCGGCGACGGTCGAGGAAGGGCTGGATGTCCGCCTCGGTCAGCGCGAGGCCCGGCGGGCAGCCATCGACGACGACGCCGATCGCCGGCCCGTGGCTTTCGCCCCAGGTGGTGATGCGGAACAGATGGCCGAAGCTGTTCATGGACATGGGCGGGGCATGGCGCATCGCAGTCCCGACGAAAAGGGGCAATGGCTGTCAGCTTGGTCAGGCCGAGCTTGCGAAATCCGCGAACGCGCGCCTCAGCGCTCGTCGCGGGCGACTGCACCGGGGCCGTCGGTCCGGTCAACCCGCGTTCGCGGGCAAAGCCCGCAAAGCGGCTTGCCGGCCGGCCGCATCTTCGTCGACTCCGCGAACGAGCGCCTCAGCGCTCGTCGCGGGCGACTGCGATGTCTGGCGCGTCCTCGGCCTTCATGCCGACCACATGATAGCCGCCGTCCACATGCACCACCTCGCCGGTCACGCCCGAGCCGAGGTCGGACAGCAGGAACAGCGCCGCGCCGGCCACATCGTCGAGCGTGATGTTACGCCGCAAGGGGCTGTTGAGCTCGTTCCACTTGAGAATGTAGCGGAAATCGCCGATGCCGCTCGCCGCCAGCGTCTTGACCGGGCCGGCCGACAGCGCATTCACGCGGATGCCGTCCTTCCCCAGATCCTCGGCCAGATAACGCACGCTCGCCTCCAGCGCCGCCTTCGCCACCCCCATCACATTATAGTGCGGCACCACCTTCTCGGCGCCATAGTAGGTGAGCGTCAGCAGGCTGCCGCCCGGCCCCATCATCGCCGCCGCGCGGCGGGCGACCGCGGTGAAGCTGTAGGCCGAGATGTCGAGGCTGACCCGGAAATTCGCGCGGGACGTGTCGATGTAGCGGCCGCGCAGCTCATTCTTGTCGGAAAAGCCGATGGCGTGCACCAGGAAGTCGATCGACGGCCACTCGGCCGCGAGGCCCGCGAACAGCGCGTCGATCGAGGAGTCCGAGGCGACATCGCAGTCGAACAGCAGCGGCGCCCCCAGCGTCTCGGCGAGCGGGCGCACGCGCTTCTCCAGCGCCTCTCCCTGGTAGCTGAACGCCAGCGTCGCGCCTTCGGCCGCCAGCTTGCGCGCGATGCCCCAGGCGAGCGAGCGATCATTCGCGACCCCCATCACCAGCCCGCGCCGGCCCGTCATCACGCCCATGCCCGCGTTTCTCCTCACCCGCTCTTGCCAGCCAGCGCCGCCACCCGGGCGCGCCAGCGCGCGGCTGTTTCGGCCACTTGCCGCGGCTTCGCAAGGGTGGCGTTGGTCTCGGCACCGGCGACCACCGCAAAGCCGATGATGTAGAAGAACAGCATCGCCAGCATCACGCCCGTGAACGCGCCGTAGGTCAGCGAGAAATTGACGGCGTCCGCCATGATCGGCCCGATGAGCGCGGTGGCGCCCGCCCACACCAGCGTCACCAGGAGCGGCCCCGGCCAGGTCTGCACCCGGCGCGCCTTCACGGCCCGCGGCGTCAGCGTGTGGAACAGCGCCCACAGCGCCAGGAACACGGCGGCCATGCCGGTCAGGCGCTGGATGTCGAGCAGGCTCAGGATCCGCAGGGCCATGCCCATGTAGGGCGCAACCGTCGCCAGCAGCGCATCCACCACCAGCCGGCCGATGAAGCCGGCAAGGATGAGTGCCAGCGCGGCGAGCGTGACGGCGACCGACATCAGCCGATCCAGCCAGAAGGGGTGGTCGGCCGGCGCCTCGTGCGCGCGGCGAAGCATGTCGCGCAGCGTGCCGATGAAGCCCGATGTCGTCCACAGCGCGATGAGCGCGCCGACCGCCAGCGCCGTGCCCGACCGGGCGGAGACCACTTCGTCCAGCACCGGGGCGATCAGATCGGCCACGTCGGCCGGAAGCGTCAGCAGGAACTGCTCGATGGCCTGCCGCCCCGCCTCGGTCCGCCCCAGCGAGGCGGTAAACGCATGGATCAGGATCACGGCCGGGAACAGGGTAACGAGGCTCAGATAGGCGAGGTTGCCGGCGTGGATGAAGCCGTCCGTCAGCGTCCGGTCGGCAATCCGCCAGACGGAGGCCGCCCAGGCGAAGCTGCGATTGTGAAGCCGGGTCGCGTGCACCGCGAGCCGCTGCTTCCAGGGCGACGCGGCCCGATCCGCCACCGGGTTGCCGCCCCTCAGCCGGCGCCGGCGCGGGCGCCGAGGAAAGCGGCCAGTTCCGGATCGGCGGGCACGTCCACCAGCACGCGCGCCAGAAGGTCGCCCCGGCTGCCGTCCTTCCGCGTCCAGCCCTTGCCCTTCAGGCGCAGCAGCCGGCCCGATGTCGTGCCGGGCGCGATCTTCGCCTTCACCTCGCCGTCCGGCGTCGGCACCCGCTGCTCGCCGCCCAGCACCGCGACCGCCAGCGGCACCATCACATCCGTCCGGAGGTCGCCCGCGCCATCGCGCGCGAAGCGCGGATCGGGCTGGATCGACAGGGTGACGATGGCATCGCCCGGCCCGGCCGGCCCCGCCTCCCCCTGGCCGGCGAGTCGAAGCTGCTGGCCGTCTTCCACGCCCTTGGGGATCTGGAGGTCGATCGTCTTGCCGTTGGCCAAGGTCAGGCGCACCTTGCGCGCCAGCGCCGCATCAGCGAACGGGACGGCCAGCCGATAGCCGACATCCGCACCCCGGCGCGGCGGCTGGCGGAAACCGCCGAAGCCGCCGCCGCGGCCGGTCGCGCGGCCAAACAGCTCCTCGAACAGGTCGGCCGGGTCACCGCCAACTTCGAACTCCGGCCCGCCCCGGCCTGCGCCCGCGCCGGGGCGCGCGCCGCGAAAGCCGCCGAAACCACCGCCGAAACCGCCGGGCATCTTCGGATTGCCGGATTCGTCGATCTCGCCCCGGTCATACTGGCCGCGCTTGCCCGCATCCGACAGGATGTCATAGGCCGCCGTCACCTGCTTGAACCGGTCGACAGCCCTGGGATTGTCCTTGTTGCGGTCGGGATGAAGCTCCTTGGCGAGTTTGCGGTAGGCGCGCTTGATCGCCGCCTCGTCCGCCGTTCGCGGCACGCCGAGCACCTGGTAGAGATCCGCCATCCGCTGACTGCCACCCCTTGAAGTCGGTGAACTGTTGCCTTTTTGCAACAGTTGATATAGCGACCCCCTGCGGCGGCGGCAAGGCTTGCGTGGGCGGGGGACGCCGCCTAGCCCGCCGCCATGCCCGATCCGATCGCCCGTTTCGCTGACTGGTATGCCAATGCCGAAGCCCGCGAGCCGGAGGATCCCAATGCCGCAACGCTGGCGACCGTCGATCTCGACGCGCCCGGCGGCCCGCTTCCGGACTGCCGCGTGGTGCTTCTGAAGGGCTTCGATGCGGCCGGTTTCATCTTCTACACCAATTTCCGGTCCGCCAAGGGGCGGCAGCTTGCCCGCTGCCCGGCCGCCGCGCTCGGCTTTCACTGGAAGTCGCTGCGACGGCAGGTGCGGCTGCGCGGGCCGGTTGCGCCCGTCGATGACGCGACGAGCGACACCTATTTCGCGACCCGCCCGCGCGCGAGCCAGCTGTCGGCCTGGGCGTCGGCGCAATCCGAGCCGCTCGACCGTCGCGAGACATTCGAGGCGCGGCTTGCCGAGCTTGCGGCGCGCTTTCCCGGCCCGGTGCCGCGCCCGCCGCACTGGGGCGGCTTTCGCCTGGATCCGCAGTCGATCGAATTCTGGGAAGACCGGCCCGGCCGCCAGCACCACCGCGAGGCCTACAGCCGCGACGGCGCCGGCTGGCGGATGACGCTGCTCTACCCCTGAACCGTCTCGGGCTGGGCCGGCGCGCCGAAGAAGGCGGCCACCCGCGCCTTCGCGTCCGGGTCGAGGTGCAGCCCCAGCTTGCTTCGCCGCCACAGCGCATCCTCGGGGCACCGGGCCCATTCGCGGTCGCGCATCCGTTGCAGCTCGGCCTCGAACACGCCGCCCAGATTGTCGCCGAGCCCCGCTTCCAGAAGCGATTCCGTCTCGGTGCCCCACAGGCGGGCCATGCGCTCGATGAGCGCGGGGTCATAGAGCGGCTGGCGGGCCTTCAGCCCGGCCAGCCAGGCCGCGAAATCCGCCTGGGCGGTGCCACCTGTGCGCGGCACGTCGCCGCCCGGAAGCGGCGCGTCATGCGTCCAGCCCCTCGTCTGCGGGAACAGCTGCTTCAGCACCGCTTCCGCCAGCAGCCGGTAGGTGGTGATCTTCCCCCCCACCACCGTCAGCGCGTCTTCGCCGTGGCGCACCAGCTTCCAGTCGCGCGTGGTCTCGCGCGCGGCCTTGCCTTCCTCCAGCACCAGCGGCCGCACGCCGGCGAAACGGTGGACGATGTCGGCCGGGGTCAGCGGCCTGGCGAGGCTGCGGTTGACGGCCTCCAGCAGATAGGCCTCCTCGGCCGGCAGCAGCGTGCGCGCCGCCGGATCCTCGACCGGCGTCTCGGTGGTGCCGATCAGGCTGAACTGGCCCTCATAGGGAATCACGAACAGGATCCGCCCGTCGGGCTGCTGCAGCATCCAGGCGTCACCCGTGCGATTGACCTTGCGCGTCACGATATGCCCGCCCTGCACCAGGCTGAGCCGGGGGGCGTTGTTCACGCTGAGGATGTCGGCGGCGACCCGGCCCGCCCAGGGCCCGGCGGCGTTCACCAGCCGGCGCGCGGCCAGCGCCTTGCCCGAGGCGGTCGTCACCGTCCAGCCGGCCTCGATCCGGTGCGCCGAGACGACGGCGTCGCGCACCCGGATCTCGGCCCCGCGCGCCGCGGCATCGCGGGCGTTCAGCACAACGAGGCGCGCATCATCGACCCAGCCATCCCAGTAGCGGAAGGCGTGGGTCAGGTGCGGGGCAAAGGCCGGTCCGGCCGCATCCCGGCGAAGCGCGATGGCAGCAGAGCCGGGAACCTCCCGCCGGCGGGCGAGATGATCATAGAGGAACAGGCCCGCCCGCAGCATCCAGCGCGGCCGCAAATGCGGCTCGTGCGGCAGGATGAAGGGCATGGGCCAGCTGATGTGCGGCGCCTGGCGCAGGATCACCTCGCGCTCGATGAGGGCCTTTCGGACCAGCCCGAAGGCCATGAACTCGAGGTAGCGAAGCCCGCCATGCACCAGCTTGGTGGAGGCCGACGAGGTGGCGCCGCCCAGATCGCCGGCTTCCACCAGCGCGACCTTCAGGCCCCGGCCGGCGGCATCGCGGGCAATGCCTGCGCCATTGATTCCGCCGCCGATGACCAGAAGGTCGAGAAGGTCGTCGCTGCTCATGAAGGGGCGCATCTAGCGCAAGCTGCGATGCTATCGGAAGGCCCCTCTGCCACAAGCAAGAGGCGGCATGACCGCACCCCCTCGGCTAGGAACGGCTGCGAGGAGGAGCCGTGCCATGCCACTGACGCCCGAGCTCAGACGCGGGTTCTACGAGACGATGTGCCTGTCGCGCGCCTTCGACGACGCCATGATCGCGCTCTACTGGGAAGGGAAGCTGCCGATCTTCCAGTTCGGCGCCGGCCCGCTGCCTGGCGAGCTGCACTGCTCCAACGGCGCCGAGCCGGTCGGTGCGGGCCTGTGCGCGGCGCTCGGGCCCGACGACATGATCACCGCCGACCACCGGCCGCACCATGTGGCGGTCGCGCGCGGGGTCGATCTGATGCGCATGGCGGCTGAGCTGCTCGGCAAGAAACCCGGCCTCTCCCAGGGCAAGGGCGGGCACATGCACATCTATGATCCGGCGGTGAATTTCGCCTCATCGGGAATCATCGCCGAAGGCATGGCGCTGGCCGCCGGCATGGCGCTCGCCCGGCGGCTGCAGAAGCGGCCCGGAATCGCGGTCGCCTTCATCGGCGAGGGGGCCGCGAACCAGGGCGCCTTTCACGAGGTGCTGAACATGGTGGGGCTGTGGAAGCTGCCGGTCATCACCGTCGTCCAGGACAATGAGTGGGGGGTCTCCACCGCTAAATCCGAATCGACCGCAATCGAGCGCAATTCCGACCGCGCGGTCGCCTATGGGCTGGCCGGCGAGCATGTCGCCACCAACGATCCGGACGACATCTACGAGGCCGCCGTCCGGGCCGTCGAGCGGGCGCGCGCCGGCGAGGGGGGCACCATCCTCGAGCTGAAGACGGCGCGCCTGCAGGGCCATTTCATGGGCGACCAGCAGGCCTACATCCCCGAACAGATGAAGCAGGTGGACCCGCTGCCGGTCTATCGCGACAAGCTGATCCGCGACGGCGTGCTGACCGCGCAAGCGGCGGACTCGATCGAGGCGGCCGCGAAGGCGCGCATGGACAAGGCCCTGCAGTTCGCCAAGGACGCGCCCTATCCCGAGCCATCGGAAGCCTTCGACCATGTCTTTGCCGGAGAGCGCGCATGAGCCGCATCCTGACGATGAGCCGCGCTGGCCGTGAGGCGCTGGACTGGGAGATGGAGCGCCGGCCCGAGATCTTCTGCCTGGGCGAGGATGTGTTCAAGTTCGGCGGGATCTTCGGCACCATGGACGGCTTCGGCCAGAAATACGGGCCGGAGCGGGTCATCTCGACCCCGATATCCGAGACCGGCTTCATCGGCATGGCGGCAGGCGCCGCCATGGCCGGCATGCACCCCGTCGTGGACTTGGCCTACATCGACTTCATCGGCGTGTGCTACAATGTGCTGCTGAATACGGCGTCCAAGGCCCACTACATGTCGGGCGGGGCGGTCAAGGTGCCGATGACGCTGCTGATCGGCACCGGCGGCGGCTACAACAATGCCGCCCAGCATTCGCAGTGCCTGCACGCAACCGTCGCCCATATCCCGGGCGCCAAGGTGGTCTATCCGTCGAACGCCTATGACGCCAAGGGCATGCTGCACAGCGCGCTTCGCGACGAGAATTTCGTGATCTTCCTGACCCACAAGGGCACGGCGGGCGTCGGCTGGATGGGAACGCCGATCAAGACGACGCTGTCAGAGGTGCCGGCGGAACCCTACACCGTGCCGTTCGGCAAGGTGAAGGTCTATCGCGAGGGCAGCGACGTGACGATCACCGGGCTTGGCATGAGCGTGCACGAGGCGCTGAAGGCGGCCGACGAGCTCGAGAAAGAGGGTATTTCGGCCGAGGTCGTGGATCTGCGCAGCCTGGTGCCGCTCGACCGCGACGGCATTTTCGACAGCGTCGCCAGGACCGGCCGGCTGGTGGTGACCGACGAGGATTATCTCTCCTATGGCGTGTCGGGCGAAATCATCGCCACGGTCGCCGAGCGCGATCCCGGGGTGCTGAAGAAGCCGCCGATCCGGGTGACGACGCCCGACATTCCCATTCCCTTCGCCCGCCCGCTCGAACAGGCGATCCTGCCGCTCGCCGGCCGCATCGCCGACGCTGCCCGGAGGCTGATGGCATGACGACCGAGGTTCGGATCCCCGCCGACCTGTGGGACGAGGACGACAAGACCGGCTCCATCGTGCTGTGGCTCTACGCCGATGGCGCGCAGGTCAAACAGGGCGATGTCATCGCCGAGCTGCTGGTCGAGAAGGTGACGCTGGAGCTGGAGGCCCCGGCCTCTGGAACGCTCCGCATCCGGGTCGAGCCCGAGGTCGTGGTCAACAAGGGCGATATCGTTGCTGTCATATCATGACGTCGGACGGGCTTCAGCCACGCCGAAGCGGTCGGCAGAGCCGCCGCTTGCGGCCTGCCTGAACCCACCGGCCGCAAGAACCGGCGAGTCCGCAGGCCTTCGGCCGATTGCTGATGCCATCGGCCTTCAGGCTGCGACCGCCGTTGCGCCATGACCGGCGCAATTCTCAAGCTGACGGGCATCCGCGGAGTCATCGCCCGCCGGATGCAGGAATCGCTCGCGACGACGGCGCAGCTGACCTTCTTCGCCGATGCCGACGCGCGCGCGCTGACGGAGGCGCGCGGCTGGTGGAAGGAAGCGGGCGTCCGGGTCGGCTATGAGGATCTGCTGATCGCGGCGCTGGCGCGCATCCTGCCGGATTTCCCGCTGATGAACGCGCATGAGGTGGAAGGCGAGATCGTGCCCCAGCCCGCGATCAACGTCGGCGTGGCGATCGCCCTGCCCGGCGCGCTGGTGGTGCCCTGCCTGTTCGACTGCGCCTCGAAACCGCTTCCCGAAATCGCCGCCGAGCGCGCCAGCCTGATCGAACGCGCGCCCGTCAACAAGCTGACGGTGAAGGAGATGTCGGGCGGGACCATCTCGATCTCCAACCTCGGCCAGACGCGCGTGCGCCATTTCACGCCCATCCTCAACCGCCCGCAGACGGCGATCGTCGGCCTGGGGCGCATCGGTCGCGACGGGCTGATGGGCCTCAGCCTCACCGTCGATCACCGGGCGATCGACGGCCAGCCGGCCGGCCAGTTCCTGACCGCGCTCTGCGAGGCGCTCGAAGGCCCGCAACCCACGCCCTGAAACCCGAAGGAGACGCCCCATGGACCTTCAGCTTGCCGGCCAGAAAGCCCTCATCATCGGCGGCACGCGCGGAATCGGCCGCGCGACGGCCCGGCTGCTGGCGGCCGAGGGCGCGCGCGTCGCCTTCTGCGGGCGCGGCGCCGAAGCTGCGACGGCGCTTGCGGGCGAAATCCCCGGCTCGATCGGCTTCTCGGCCGATGCCGGCGGCGACGGCGAGGCCTTCCGCGCGGCCATGTCCGAGGCGATCGGATCGCTCGGCGGTCTCGACATCCTCGTCACCTGCCAGACGGCGTCGGGCATGAAGTTCGACGAGGCGGGCTTCCGCGCCAATTTCGAAGTGGACCTGATCGGCACCTATCGCGCCATCGACGTCGCCCTGCCGCACCTGAAGCAGAGCAGCAACGGCAATGTCGTCAACATCGCCTCGATCGCGGCGCTGGAGGAGTTCGGCGGCCCGCAGACCTTCAACTCGATCAAGACGGCGACCATCGTCTATCTGCACCAGCTGGCGCACGCGCATGCGCCGGTCCGCTTCAACAGCGTGTCGCCCGGCCCCATCTACGAGAAGGAGGGGCCCTGGGGCTATGTGGAAGCCAACATGCCCGAGGTGTTCGCAAGCGTGCGCGAGACCATCCCGATGAAGCGCTACGGCCTGCCCGAGGAAGTGGCGGCCGCCGTCACTTTCCTCGCCTCCCCGCGCGCGGCCTTCATCAGCGGCACCAACCTCGTCATCGACGGTGCTGCCAAGAAGGCGGTGCAGTTCTAGGCCGAAGGCGGCCGGCACGATGCCGAAGGCATCGTTACCGGACTCGCCAAAGGCCCGGCCGGCGGGGCAGGCCGCTCCGGCGGCACTGCCGCCGGCAGGCCTGAACCCGAACGACGACGCCGAAGGCGGCCGGCACCCCGTCCCGGCCCTTTGCCCCCCGCCCATTCTCGCCTAGACGCTTGCAGGCATGAACGCCGGGTTCGAGCAGCTGGTCGCGGACGCCCCCTATGGCCGGGTCGAGCAGCTGTCGCCGCTGGTGCGCCGGGTGCTGGCCCGGAACCCCTCGCCCTTCACCTTCACCGGCACGGGCACCTACATCGTCGGCCGGGGTGACGTCGCGATCATCGATCCCGGCCCGGCCGACCCGGCGCATGTCGAAGCCGTGGCGGCAGCCGTTGCCGAGGCCGGCGAGCGCGTGCGGTTTCACCTGATCACCCACACCCACCTCGACCATTCCCCCGCCGCCAGGCCCCTCCAGGCGCGCGTGGGCGGCACCATCGGCGGCTGCGCGCCGCTGGCGCTGGCTGACGACGGCCCGCGCGCCGATGCCGGCTTCGATCCCGGTTATGCGCCCGACTTCGTGCTGACCGACGGCGAGGCCGTGGACGGGCCCGGCTGGCGGCTGACGGCCGTCGCCACGCCCGGCCATACGTCCAACCATCTCTGCTATGCGCTGGCCGAGGAGGGCGCGCTGTTCACGGGCGACCATGTGATGGGCTGGTCGACGACGGTGGTGGCGCCGCCCGATGGTGACATGGCCGCCTATCTCGCCAGCCTCGAGAAGCTCGCCGGGCGCCCGGAGGATCGGATCTATTACCCGACCCACGGCGACCCCGTCACCGAACCGCAGCGCTGGGCCCGGCACCTCGCTGCCCACCGGCGCCAGCGCGAGGCGCAGATCCTCGCCGAGCTGGAGGCCGGCCCGCGCGCCATTCCGGCGCTGGTCGAGCGGCTCTATGCCCAGGTGGATCGGCGGCTCTGGGGGGCCGCGGGGCGCAGTGTGCTGGCCCATCTCCTCGATCTGGAAGCGCGCGGTCGCGTGAAGCGAAGCGGAGCGGATGCATGGCGTCTGCCGTGAGGACACCCTTCGCCTGGGTCGGCGCGGCCGCGCTGCTCATGGGCATCGCCATCCTGGCCGCCGGCCCTGAGCGGCGGTCGGCGGCCTGCGTCGCCATCGGCCTGTGCCCGGCGCCAGCCGATCTCACGGGCATGCTGGCCGCCGTGCGCCAGGAACAGGCCCTGCTGGTGATGACGGCGCGCCTCGTCGAACCGGTCACCTCGGCGCGCGACACGACTCTGGGCCCGCTCACGCTGGCGACGACGCGGCAGACCTCCATCCTGCCGGCAACCGTCACCTACCGCCTCGACCTGTCGAAGCTGGCGGATGGCGATGTGAGCTGGGACGCGGACGCCCGGCGGCTGACAGTGCGGCGGCCGCCGGTCTCGATCGGCGAGCCGACGATCCACTGGGACCGGGCCCAGACCTATGGCGACGAGGGCTGGGTGGCACTCACGACGGGCGTCCGCGACCGGCTGCGGGAGGATAACCAGAAGAAGGCCCCGGCCGAATTCCGGGCCATGGCCCGCCAGCCCGAGCTTCTCGCCATGGCCGACGAGGCCGCCGACCGGGCGCTGAACGCCACCTTCCGGGTGCCGCTGGCCGCGGCCGGCTTCGCCGACGCGACGATCAAGATCGTCCGGCCCTGACGCCCTGACCGCGCGCGGCCTGCAGCGCCGTGCTGACCGGTGCCAAGGGGTTGCAGCAAAAGCGGAACCCTTTCACGGGGCTGGCCGTTCCTGACACCGGCCTTGCCGCCGTTCGCATCACGAGGAGAGAGATGAACCCTGCCGCGACCCTCGCTCGCGCCGCCCCGGCCCTGCTGCTGCTCAGCGCCGCGCCCGCGTTGGCCGCCGACAGCGATTTCGAATTCTGGATGAACCCGTCGGTGTCCTTCGCCGTCGCCGGGCGGACGGAACTCGAGCTGGAGACGGCGCAGCGCCTGCGCAATTCGTCACGCAGTCGGCCCGACACCTATTTCGGCCGCCTGTGGCTCAACCACCGGGCGAGCGACACCATCCGGCTGGGCTTCGCCGTCGAGCGGCGCGTGAACGACGGCGCCGCCAACGAGACCCGGCTGATGCAGCAGGTCTCGGGCGCATGGGGCATTCTCAGGGCCCGCGCCCGCCTCGAGCAGCGGTTCATCGACGGCGCCGACAAGACGGGCTTGCGCCTGCGCACCCGGCTGGGGGTGAATGTGCCGCTCGACGAGGCCGGGCGCTGGACCGGATTTGCCGATGCGGAACCCTTTGTGACCCTCGTTCCCACCTCGCGCGGCGGCGACACCGGCATGACCGCGCTTCGCACCCAGCTCGGCGTGGCGCTGGAGGTGAGCGACCGGGTGGAGCTGAGCCTCGGCTGGCTCCGCTCGCAGGAACGCCAGTCAGGGGGGCGGCCGGACCGGATCGGCCATGCGCCGATCCTGGGGCTGGAAGTGGGATTCTGACGGGACTCGCGCCCGCTCAGGCGCGTTCGATCCGGTTGCTGCCGGCCGCGACCCGGAAGGTCGCGTGCGTCGAAAGCCGGCCGCCGGGACCGCGCACCGTGTCCACCACCTTCTGCTCGGCCGTCCAGACCTCGGGCGTCGCCGTCATCACCGAATAGCCGCGCTGGTCGCGGACATCGACGAGGCCGGGGTTGCGGCGGCGGATCTCGGCATGTTCGGCGCGCTCGCCCGGCCCATCCCCGCCCGAGGAGATGGAGGTGGTCACGAACTCGACGGCGGACGCCGGCGTCCGTTCCGGGTCGGCCCCCGTCGGGCGGACATGGCCCGCCCAGTGCTGATGCTCGTCCCCGGTCAGCACCACCAGGTTGGAAACCGGCGCGAGGCGCCTGAGCAGCCGGTCACGCGGGACGGCATAGCCCGCCCAGCTGTCGGGGTTGATGCCGCGCCCCTCCTGCCGGGCGCGGTCGAGATCCATCATCATCACCTGCTGCAAGAGCGCGTTCCAGCGCGCGGGCCGGCGGGTGAGGCCATCGACCAGCCAGTTCTCCTGCGCACGGCCGAGCACTTCGGCCTTCGGGCTGTTGACCTCCGGGCAGAAGCTGCCGAAGCGGTCGCCGCAGGGCTGGACGGTGCGGTAATTTCGGGTGTTCAGCATCCGCGCGTCGAGCAGGCGGCCGAAGCGGTACTGGCGCCAGGGGCCTGACAGCCCCTCGGGCCCGGGCAACGCATCGGCGCGCACCGGCATGAATTCGTACCAGGCCTGCATGGCCGCCTTGCGCCGCAGGCGGAACAGCTCCGGCGGGGTGCCGTCCGGCGCGACATCCGAGACCCAGTTGTTGACGACCTCATGATCGTCGAAGCTCATCAGGAACGGGTGGGCAGCGTGCGCGTTCTGGAGATCGACGTCCGAGCGGATCAGCATGTAGCGGCGGCGATAGTCGTCGAGGCTGAAGGTCATCGGGCCTTCGTGCCGGCGGACGGTGGCGACCTGGAGGCCGGTGTTCCAGTCGAGGAAGCTCGCCCGTGGGCCATATTCATACATATAGTCGCCATAGTGGAAGACGGCGTCCAGCTCCTCGCGGGCGAGATGGGCGAAGGCGGTGTAGAGGCCGGCCTGAAAGTCCTGGCAGCCGGCAACCCCGATCCGCACCTGCCGCACATCGGCGTCAGGGGCCGGCAGGGTGCGGGCCCGGCCGGTCGGCGAGCGTTCGCCGCCGGCGATGAAGCGGTAAAACCAGGGCCGCCCCGGCGCCAGACCGGAGACGGTCACATGCACGCTGTGGCCGAGCTCGGGCCGGGCGAGCGTCTCGCCGCTGGCGATGAGCTTTGCGAAACTGCGCGTGTCCGAGAGTTCCCAGCGGACGGGAAGCGCCCGGCGCGGCAGGCCGGCGCCGGGCTCGCTGAGGTCGGGGGCAAGCCGCGTCCAGATGACGAAGCCATCGGCCGCCGGGTCGCCCGAGGCGACGCCCAGCTTGAAGGGAAAGTCGGCAAAGAAGCTCGTGTCCGTGAGCTGCGCCAGCGCCGGCGCGGCGATGGTGGCGCCCATGCCGCCCAGGAACAGTCGCCGCCCGATTCCGCCTGCCATCGCCCTCTCCCGCCTGTCCGGTGCCATCCGCGCCGGATTGCCCCCTTCCCATGACAGGAAAGCGACAGCATGGCATCCCACATGTCCGGGCCTGTGGCTTCCGAGGTTCCATCGCCGTGCCGGAACATCTGCCGGCTGAAGCGCGGGCTGTGCATCGGCTGCGGCCGGACGCCGGACGAGATCGGCCGCTGGCCGACGGCCGCCGACCCCGAGCGGCGGGCCATTCGCGCGGCGGCTGCGGCCCGGCTTGCCAACACCGCGCCCAAGCGGCCTTGGCGGGGGTGATGGCGGCGGGTAGGGAAAGCCCATGCCGCTCCCCAAGCCCCCCGTGAAGATCGCGCCCTCGATCCTGTCGGCCGATTTCGCGAAGCTGGGCGAGGAGGTTCGCGCCATCGACTCGGCTGGCGCCGACTGGATCCATGTGGACGTGATGGACAATCATTTCGTCCCGAACCTCACCATCGGGCCGATGGTCGTGCGGGCGCTGCGGCCCCATTCGGCGAAGCCCTTCGACGTGCATCTGATGGTGAGACCGGCCGACGCGCTGGTCGAGGCCTTTGCCGAGGCCGGGGCCGACATCCTCTCCGTGCATCCCGAGGCGGGGCCGCACCTGCACCGCACGCTGATGCGGATCCAGGCGCTGGGCCGAAAGGCGGGCGTGGTGCTGAACCCGGCGACACCGATCGCCACTGTCGAACCCGTGCTGGACTTGGTGGACCTCGTGCTGGTGATGAGCGTGAACCCCGGGTTCGGCGGCCAGGCGTTCATCGAATCGGCGCTGCCGCGGATCGCGGAGCTCCGGCGGCTGATCGATGGGACCGGCCGCGCGATCGAGCTCCAAGTCGACGGCGGCGTCGACGCGGACAATGCCGGCCGGCTGGTGGCCGCGGGCGCGACCGTGCTGGTCGCCGGCACGGCGAGCTTCCGGGGTGGCCCGTCGGCCTATGCCGCCAATCTCGCGCGGCTCAAGGGGGCGGCATGACGGCGGGCGACACCGACCCTGACGTGCTTCGCCTGACCCGCGCCGGCGGCGACCGGGGCCCGTCGCTTGCCGAACGTCTGGCCGACCGGCTTGACCGGCTCGCCTTCGCCTCGCCCGTCCACCGGCTGCGGCTGAAGGGCCGTTATCCGCTGAAGCTGCTGGCCGTGCCGGCCGATCCCGTGCCGGGGGACCCGGCGCGCGGCGGCCGGCTGATGGGCGGGCGCCTCTACCGCGACGGCTATGGGCAGGGTGTGGCCGACGCCCGGCTGGATTCGCCCGACGCGCCGCCGGCCTGGCGCCGCTGGGTGGACAGCTGGGGCTGGCTTCGCGACCTCGCCGCCGCCGATCCGGGGGCGCAATCGGCAGTCGGCGAAGCACTGGCGCGGCGCTGGCTGGCGCGCTTTCCCGACTATGACCCGATCGCCTGGGCGCCCGATGTCACCGGCGTGCGCATCCGCCGCGCGGTGCAGCATGCGCCCCGGGTGATGCCCGGCACAGACCAGGTACACCGATCGTCGGTGCTGAACGGAATCGCCCGCTGGACCCGGCACCTGGAACGCGCGGCGCCGCGCCTGCCCCTCGGCCTGGCACGGGCCGATGCGCTCGCCGGGTTGCTGACAGGGGCGCTGATCTTGCCCGGCGACGAGGCCCGCCAGGCCCGCGCCGAGGCGGTCCTGGCCGAGACGCTGGCCCGGCTGGTGCCCGCCGACGGTGCGATTCCCACCCGCTGCCCGCTCGATCTCGCGCTGCTGGGCGACCTGCTGCTGGAGCTGGCGGCAGCCTATGCCGCCCGCGGCTTCCGGAGCCCGCGGGCGCTGGGCGACGCCTTCGACCGGGTTCGCCAGGGCCTGTCGGCGCTGGCCATGGGGGATGGGCTTCCGGCGCCCTGGCACGGCGGCCAGCCCGACCGCACCGCCATGGCCCGGCTGGGCGCCGCCCCGGGCGACGCCGCGCCGGCACCGGCCAGCGGCTTCCGCCGCCTGGCGGCGGGGGCGACCCGGGTGATGCTGGACGCCGGGCCGCCGCCGCCGCTCAGCCTGTCGGATCACGCCCACGCCTCCACCCTGGCCTTCGTAATGACGGACGGCAGCCGACCGCTGGTCGTCAGCTGCGGGGCCGGCCGCGCCAGCGGCGGCGAACGGGCGCTTGCCAGCGAGCTTCGGCTGGGGCTGCGATCGACGGCCGGCCATTCGGCGCTGGTCCTCGCCGACACCAACTCCAGCCGCCTGCCTGATGGCGGCCCGCGGCGGCTGGGCGGCGTCACCGAAGTGACGGTGGAAGCCCGCAGCCTGCCCGCCGGGCAGCTGGTGGAAGCCCGGCACGACGGCTGGCGCCGCCGCTTCGGCTTCGACCATCTGCGCCGCCTGTGGCTGTCGGCCGACGGCGACGACCTGCGCGGCGAGGATCATCTGCTGCCCGTCGGCCGTGGTCTGCCGCTGGTGCGCGGCGGCGAGCCGCTGCCGCTGGCCATCCGCTTCCACCTGGGGCCGGGCGCCGAGGCCGCCGTGACCGCCGATGGCCGCGGCGCGCTCATCCGCCTGGCCGGCACCAGCCGCGCCGAGCCGGACAGCGCCTGGGCCTTCCGCGCGAGCTTTAACCATGCGCCGGGCGTGCTGGCGATCGAGCCCAGCCTGACGATCGATGCCGCCGGCGACGCGCATGAGATCCAGCAGATCCTGCTCACCGCCCTGGTGAAGCCCGGCGAAAGCGGGGACATCAGCTGGAGCTTCTGCCGCCAGGCCCGCGCCGGGCCCTGAGCGGCGAACGACGACACTGACAGTTCAACCGTTTCCAAGAGTGACCAGATGACCGATATCGTCAGGATTCACCGCGCGCTTTTGTCTGTTTCGGACAAGACGGGGCTGGTCGACTTCGCCCGGGCGCTCGCCGCGCACGGCGTGGCGCTGGTCTCGACCGGCGGCACCGCGCGCGCGCTCGCCGAGGCCGGGTTCGACGTCACCGACGTCAGCACGCTGACGGGCGTTCCCGAGATGATGGACGGCCGGGTCAAGACGCTGCACCCGCGCGTGCATGGCGGGCTTCTGGCACTGCGCGACAAGCAGGCCCACCAGGCCGCCGCCGCCGCCCACGGAATCGAGCCGATCGACCTTCTGGTCGTGAACCTCTACCCTTTCGAAGCGACGGTCGCGAAGGGGGCCGCGCGCGACGAGATCATCGAGAATATCGACATCGGCGGCCCGGCGATGGTCCGCTCGGCGGCGAAGAACCATGCCTTCGTGGCGGTCGTGACCGACCCGGCCGACTATCCGGCGCTCGCTGCGGAACTGGCCGCAACGGGCGGGCTGTCGCTTGCCACCCGCCGGCGGCTGGCAGCAGCCGCCTTCCAGGTGACCGCCGCCTATGACGCCGCGATCGCCGGCTGGTTCGCCCATGCCGACCAGGGCGAGCGCTTCCCCGCGCGCCTGCCGCTCGCCTTCCGCCGGGTGCAAATGCTTCGCTACGGCGAGAACCCGCACCAGTCAGCCGCGCTCTACCGCGCGCCGGGGATCGCCGCCGGGCTGGCCGGGGCCGAGCTGGTTCAGGGCAAGCCGCTGTCCTACAACAATATTGCGGACGCCGACGGCGCGCTCGCCCTGATCAGCGAGTTCCGCGAGGCAGCCCCCACGGTTGCCATCATCAAGCATGCGAACCCCTGCGGCGTGGCCAGTGCCGCCAGCGCGGCCGAGGCCTATCGTGCCGCGCGCGCCTGCGATCCGCTGTCCGCCTTCGGGGGGATCATCGCCTTGAACCGGCTGCTCGACGGCGAGACCGCCGAGGCCATCACCGAGCTGTTCACCGAGGTGATCATCGCACCCGACGCCGACGCGGATGCGCGCGCGGTGATCGCGCGCAAGCCCAACCTGCGGCTGCTCTTGTGCCCGCTTCCCGATCCGGGGCGCGCCGGCCTGGTGCTGCGCAGCGTCTCGGGCGGGATTCTCGTCCAGTCGCGCGACGACCGGCTGATCGAGGAGCTCCAGGTGGTGACGAAGCGCCAGCCGACGCCTGCGGAGCTTGCCGACATGCGCTTTGCCTGGACGGTTGCCAAGCATGTGAAATCGAACGCCATCGTCTATGCGAAGGATGGCGCGACGGCCGGCATTGGCGCCGGGCAGATGAGCCGGCTGGACAGCGCCCGGATCGCCGCCTGGAAGGCGCGCGACGCCGCGCAAGCCGCTGGCTGGGCCGAGCCGCGCACCATCGGCAGCGCGGTCGCCTCCGATGCCTTCTTCCCCTTTGCCGACGGCCTCGTCGCCGCCGCCGAGGCCGGGGCGACGGCGGTGATCCAGCCCGGCGGATCGGTCCGCGACGCCGAGGTCATCGCCGAGGCCGACGCGCGCGGACTTGCCATGGCCTTCACCGGCCTCCGGCACTTCAGCCACTGAGCCGCGCCGGAACTGTGCCACTCCTGCCTGCCTCGGTACGCGCTGTGGGCTGGATGGTGATCTCCTGCATTGCCTTTGCCGGCCTCTGGGTGCTGATCCGGCTGGTGAGCGACGCAATGCACCCCTTCGCGATCGTGGTGTGGCGCAATGTCATGGGGCTCATCTGGCTGCTGCCGATGCTGCTTCTGACGCCGGGCCTCCTGAAGGCCGAGCGGCTGCCCGGCCATGCCCGGCGCGCGGTTGCCAGCATCATCGCCACCTTTGCGACCTTCTACGCGGTCGCGACCGCGCCGCTCGCCCCGGTGCTCGCCATCAACTACACGGCCCCCCTGTTCGCCACCCTGGGCGCTGTCCTGTTCCTGGGCGAGCGCATCCGCTGGGTTCGCGGCGCGGCGTTGGCCGTGGGCTTCCTGGGCATGCTGCTCGTGCTCAGGCCGGGCGCGGGCGAGATCTCGCCCGGTCTGGTCGCGGCCATGGTCTCGGCGCTGGCGACCGCCTTCTCGCTGGTCGCGATCAAGGCGCTGGTCGGTGGCGACGATGCCCGGGCTGTTGCCGCCTGGGGCTTCATCCTGATGACCCCGGTCTCCTTCCTGCTGGCGCTGCCCTTCTGGACCTGGCCCGGCCCCGAAATCTGGCCGCTGCTGGTCGGACTCGGGGCCTGCGCAGCGGCCGGGCAGATCGCGCTGGCCCGGGCCTTCGCGCTTGCCGACGCCTCGGCGGTGATGCCCTATGACTTTGTCCGCTTCGGCCTCATCACGCTGGCCGGGATCCTGCTCTTCGGGGAGCAGTATGATCTGCTCACCATCCTGGGCGGTGCCGTCATCCTGTCGGCCAGCATCGCGCTCGCCCTTCGCGAGCGGGCGCTGGCACTGGCGAAGCCGACGGCGCGCTCGCCCGATACCTGACAGACTTGGGACTGGGGCGTCGCGCGATTGCCGCTAAACAGCCGTTCGCTCATAGCAAGGGAGACTGCCATGGAACTGAAGGGTCTGTCCGCTGTCGTCACCGGCGGCGCGTCGGGGCTGGGGGCGGCGACCGCCCGGGCGCTTGCGGCCGAAGGCGTCAAGGTCGCCATCTTCGATCGCAACGCCGAGCTGGGCGAGGCGGTCGCGGCCGAGGTCGGCGGCATCTTCTGCCCGGTGGACGTGACCGACGATGCCTCGGTGGACGCCGGCTTCGCGAAAGCCCGCGCCGCGATCGGGCAGGAGCGCATCCTCGTCAACTGCGCGGGCGTCGGCAATGCCATCAAGACGGCCAGCCGCGACAAGCAGACGGGCGAGATCCGGCATTTCCCGCTGGATGCCTTCAACATGGTGATCCAGATCAACCTGGTGGGCACTTTCCGCTGCATCGCCAAATCGGCGGCGGGCATGCTGACCCTGCCGCCCATCGACGACTTTGGCGAGCGCGGCGTCATTATCAACACGGCGAGCGTCGCGGCCGAGGACGGGCAGATCGGCCAGGCCGCCTATTCGGCGTCCAAGGGTGGAGTCGTCGGAATGACGCTGCCGATCGCACGCGATCTCGCCAGCGAGGGGATCCGGGTGAACACCATCCTGCCCGGCATCTTCAACACGCCGCTGCTGCAGGCCGCGCCGCAGAATGTGAAGGATGCGCTGGCGGCCTCGGTGCCCTTCCCCAAGCGGCTGGGCGACCCCGGCGAATATGCAAGCCTCGCCCTGGAGATGTGCCGCAATTCCTACTTCAACGGCGAGGATGTGCGCCTCGACGGCGCCATCCGCATGGCGCCGCGCTGAAGCGGGCTGCGGCGAGTGCGGCGGCGCTGGCCCACAGCCTCCGCGCAAGCCCGGACGGCGGGCCGGCCTCGCGGGCTTTGCCGCGAAAGCGGTGCCCGACCGACGGTTCAGGCAGGAAGCGGCCAGCGCGCCCGCGCTGGCCGCACCCCCGAACCTAGTTGGACGCCGGCGGGAGAAGCACGGTGTCGATCACGTGGATGACCCCGTTCGACGCCATCACGTCGGCCTGGACGACATTGGCATTGTTCACGCGAACCCCGCTCGTGCCGTCGACCGTCAGCTTGCCGCCCTGGACCGTCGCCACCTCGCTGACCTTGCCCGTGACGGCCGACGCCGGCGCCTTGCCCGGCACGACATGATAGGTCAGGATCGAGGTGAGCTGCGCCTTGTTCTCGGGCTTCAGCAGCGTGTCGAGCGTGCCGGCCGGCAGCTTCGCGAAAGCGGCGTCCGTCGGCGCGAAGACGGTGAAGGGGCCGGGGCCCTTCAGCGTGTCGACCAGGCCGGCTGCCGTCAGCGCCTTGGCAAGGGTGGTGAACTGGCCGGCGCCGACCGCCGTCTCGACAATGTCCTTCGACTGGGCCACGGCCGGCGCCGAGGCGAGCAGAGCCATGGCGGCAGCCGCCGCGATCATCAGCTTCTTCATGACAGTCCTCTCGGTTGCAGGTCGCGGGACTGGCGACCGGCGGCACAAGTTGGTCGGGCGGCGGCCGATCCAACCCCTCAGGAAACAGAGGCGCGACGGGCTGCCGCGCTCAGGCGACGAGCCGGTCGATCGCGCGCGCCAGCTTCACGTCGCGGGCCGACAGCCCGCCGGCGTCATGCGTGGTCAGCGCGATGTCCACCCGGTTCCAGACGTTGAACCATTCGGGGTGGTGATCCTGCCGTTCGGCCAGCAGCGCCACGCGGGTCATGAAGGCGAAGGCTTGCGAGAAATCGGCGAAGCGGAAGCTGCGCTTCAGATGCTCGCCGTCGAGCGTCCAGCCTGGCAGGGTCTCGGCCAGTCCGGCGCGCGCGGCTTCATCCAGCTTCTCGATCATGGGTGCCTTCCGCTAGGGGGGGGCCGATGGCCCGTTTCGCCCCCACGCTTGCCGAGATCGAGGCGCTGGCGCAAGCCGCCGTCGAGCGGCTGCCCGACCTGTTCCGGCAGCATCTCCAGCATGTGATCCTCAAGGTCGAGGACTTCCCCGACGAGACGGTGATGGACGCGATGCAGCTGGAAAGCCCCTTCGACCTGCTCGGCCTCTACTGGGGCCATGCCGTCGGCGACAGCGGCGGCGAGATGACGGGCGCGCTTCCGCCCACCATCTTCCTCTATCGCCGGCCGCTTCTGGACGAATGGGCGAACGGCGAGGACAGCCTCGAGCAGCTGGTGACGCATGTGCTGGTGCACGAAGTTGGCCATCATTTCGGCCTCTCCGACGACGACATGGACGCCATCGAGGCCGGTCTTCGCTGAGCGCTGGCCTCCTCAACGCGCAGTGCCTCGTAGAGCAGAAGGGTTCCGGCCATGGCGACGTTGAGGCTGTCGGCGCGGCCGCGCATCGGTATGGCGACCAGGCTGTCGCAGGCCGACTTCAGTCCTTCGGGAAGCCCCTGGGCCTCGTTGCCGACGAGGATGAGGGCCGGCGGGGTGTAGCTGGCGGCGCGATAGTCGGTGGCGCGCGGATCGAGTGCGGCACCGATCAGCGTCGCGCCATGTCGGGCCTTCCAGTCGAGGAAGGCGGTCGTTGTCGCCTGCACGTGGGGCACCGTGAAGAAGGCGCCCATGCTGGCACGCACGGCTTCGACGCTGGTCGGATCGGCGCTGTCGTCCAGCAGGATCAGGGCGCCGGTGCCGGTGGCGTCGCAGGCGCGAAGCAGGGTGCCGAGATTGCCAGGGTCGCGCAGCTGCTCGGCGACCAGCGTGCGCGGGCCGGGTGCCAGGTCGTCGAGCGCGAGCCGGCGGGGCGCATAGGCAGCGACGACGGCCTGCGGATTGTCCTTGCCCGTCACACCGGCAATGAGGACGGGCGCGGCTTCGAGCACCTGCCCGCCGCCGGCCAGCGTTGCCTGGGAAAGCCGGCGGACGAGGGGGTGATCGCCGCGGCTGCGTGCGAACAGCAGGATCTGCGGCACCCAGCCGGCGTCGAGCGCCTCGGTGCAGATTCGAAGCCCCTCCGCCAGGAACAGGCCCTCGAGCCGGCGATACTTCTTCTCGCGCAGCGACCGCAGACGCTTCAGCGTGGCATTGGCCGGCGAGGTGACGGGGGTGATGCCCATGCTCGATCGGCCTACAGCGGCGGCGCGTTGTAGGCGTGCCACAGGAACAGCGCAGCCACACCCCGGTGCGGGCGCCAGGGCTCGGCAAGCGTGCGCAGCGCCGTCTCGCCCGGCCGTTCGCCCCCGAGCAGCAGCCGCCCGGCCTGGACCTGCACGGCGAGATCACCGGCCGGGAACACATCGGCACGGCCTTCGGCGAACAGCAGGTAGATTTCGGCCGACCAGCGGCCAAGCCCCCGCACCGATGACAGAAGCCGGATCGCCGCCTCGTCGTCGGCCGGCAGGTCGTCGAGCGGCAGCTCGCCGGCGAGAACCCGGGCGCCGAGATCGCGGACATAGCCGGCCTTCTGCCGCGACAGGCCGAAGCCGCGAAGCGCCTCGGGATCGGCCTCGGCCAGCCGGCGTGGATCGGCGGGATCGCCGAGGCCGGATTCCAGCCGGTTCCAGATGCTGGCGGCGGCGGCGGTCGAGACCTGCTGGCTGACGATGGCGCGCACCAGCGTCTCCAGCCCGCGCGGGCGGATGCGCGGCGCCGGCGGGCCGAGCCGGGCGTGGGCCTGCGCCAGGCGCGGGTCGGCCGCCGCTAGTGCGGTCATGCCTTCGGCGATCCGGTCGGCCGACAGGCCCATCAGCCGCTCCCATCGTCATGGGTTGCGCGCCCCGCGCGCCCCGCTATGAACCGCGCGTCGGATTTGCCGGGAGCCATCATGCCGAGCCTCATCGTCGTCGACCGCAAGGGAAATGAAAAGACCGTCTCGGGCGAGGCGGGCCTGAGCGTGATGGAAGTGATCCGCGACAATGGCTTCGACGAGCTGCTGGCGCTGTGCGGCGGAAGCTGTTCCTGCGCCACCTGCCATGTGCATGTGGATCCCGCCTGGTTCGAGGCGGTGGGCGGCCCGCACGAGGACGAGGCCGACCTGCTCGACAGTTCCGACCACCGGACGGCAACGTCGCGACTGTCCTGCCAGATCCCGTTCACGGACGAGCTCGACGGCCTGAAGGTGACCATCGCGCCGGAGGATTGAGGCCGAATCGGGCCGCGTCGAGCGCGCCAGCACTCGTTCGGAACACAGTAAAGGCCCGGCCGGCGGGGCAGGCCGCCGCCGCGGCTTGGCCGCGGCAGAGGCCTGGGCCCGACCGATGACTCCGCGCCGCCTCACCATCGCCCGAACTCCTCGAACCCCGGATCGGCCGCGCGCAGTGCCCGCTCGGCGCCCGCGCGCGCGAAGGCGAGCGTCGCGGCCCGCCGCCTTGCGGGGGCCAGCGGGGCGGCACACGCCTCGCGCACCCAGACCGCCTCGTGCCGGTCCGCGACCAGGAGGCCTGCGATGTCGGGTGCAAACCTCGCCTCGTCCAGAATGGGCTGGAGCGCGGGCGGCACGGCCCAGGCGAAGCGGTCGGCGAAGGCCCGATAATGGTGCCACTTGCGGTCGCCCCTGAGGTCAGCGGCGGACAGCTTCACCTCCACGATCAGGATCTCACCCCGGGGGTTCAGCGCCATGATGTCGGCGCGGCGGCCGTCGGCGAGCGTCACTTCGGTGAGCGGCGACCAGCCTTGAAGCCACAACAGGCGGCAGCTACCGCGCACGATGTCGGCAGCGGCGAGCGGAGGGTCGGATGTCAGCGCCATATCGCGTGGGGTTCCTGCTGTGGCCGGGGCTCACCCAGCTCGACCTGACCGGCCCGGCACAGGTGCTGAGCCGCATGCCCGGCGCCGAGCTGCATTTCGCCTGGAAGACGGTTGCGCCCCAGCCGAGCGACTGCGGCCTGGCGCTGGTGCCGACGGTCACGCTCGATGCCTGCCCGAAGCTCGACCTGCTGTGCGTGCCGGGCGGGGCGCCCGTCGCGCCGATCATGCGCGACGCCGAGGTTCTGGCCTGGCTTCGCGCCCAGGCAGAAGGGGCCCAATATGTGACGAGCGTGTGCACCGGCTCGCTGATCCTGGCGGCGGCCGGGCTTCTGCGCGGCTATCGCGCTGGCTGCCACTGGGCGTCGGGCCACCAGCTGGCCCTGTTCGGCGCCACGTTCGTGGGCGAACGGGTGGTGTTCGACCGCAACCGGGTGACGGCGGGTGGAGTCACCAGCGGCATCGACTTCGCCTTCCGTCTGATCGAGCATCGGCTGGGGCGCGATGTGGCGGAAGCGATCCAGCTGGCCATCGAATATGATCCCCAGCCGATCGCCGGTGGCACGCCGCGATCGGCCCGGCCCGAGATCGTCGCGCGTGTGAAGGCACAGATGGCCGCGCGCGTCGCCGTGCGCGAGACCGAGATCGAGGCCATCGCGGCCGCTCACGCGCCGGCCTGAGCAAGCGCGGCGGCCGCGCGCAGGTCGGCGACGAAGCGGGCGCGCTCGGCCGCTTGCGCCTCGGGATTGTCGATCCGCAGCAGATAGCTCGGGTGGACGGTGAGGAAGCCGCTGCGGCCGTCGGCCAGCGGGATCGGCCGCCCGCGCTCGCGCCCGACCGCCACCGGGCGGCAGAGGAAGCTGCGCGCGGCACTCGCCCCCAGCATCAGGATGAGGGCGGGGTTCAGAAGCGCGATCTCCTGGTCGAGCCACAAGCGACAGGCCGCGATCTCCGCCGGGCCGGGCGTGGCGTGGAGTCGCCGCGGCCCGCGCGGCGTGAACTTGAAATGCTTGACGGCGTTGGTGACGTAGGTGCGGGCGCGGTCGATCCCGGCCTCGGCAAGGCACTGGTCGAGCAGCTGGCCGGCCGGCCCGACGAAGGGCCGGCCCAGACGATCCTCCTGGTCGCCGGGCTGTTCGCCCACGATCATCAGCCGCGAATCCGCTGGCCCCTCGCCGAACACGGTCTGGGTGGCGGGGCCATGCAGCGGGCAGCGGGTGCAGGCGCGGGCGGCCTCGGCGAGCGCCGCGAGTGTCGCCGGCCGCACGGCCTTCAGCTTCCGCCGCGCCGGGTCGAGGATGGTGGCGCGATAGGTCATCCAGACCGCGTCCAGCGGATCGTCGACGGATGCCTCGGCCTGTGCGGCCCCCGGCAGCCAGTGGAGCGCGGCGCCATCCCAGTGGACGCTCTCGTCCGGGGTCAGGATCGTCCAGCGCCGCATGGCGAAGCGGCGCAGGAAGAAGCCGCTGTTCAGCCGAACGACATGGTGCGCGGGCTCGAACCAGGCGACGGCGTTCGGACCCTCTCCATCCATCATGTCACGGAAGCGGACCACGGCGCGCATCCTGTCCCGATCGCGGCTCACGGCTTGGGCCAGGCTGGCGATGCCGCCCAGGATCGCATCGATGCCGTCGTCGATCCGCGCCCGGCCCTCCAGCAGGCGCAGCAGTCCCTCGTGGATCAGCAGGAACCGGCCCGGATCGCGGTGGCAGACGGCGAGTTCGGCGAGCTCGGCGAAACGGCGCGGCACCCGAAGCGGTGGCAGCGCGGCATCGAGCGGGAGCGGATCGTTGAGCGCCAGCGGCTCGGCGCCGGCCACGCACCAGTCGATCCGGTGCGGCGGCACGCCTTTCGCCACCGCCGACTTCAGGGCAAGCCGCAGCCCCTCGAAATCGGCCGGATGATCGAGGACGACCCGAAACATCGCTCAGGACCGCCGACCCTGTCCGGACGGCGGGCGCGGTGTCGCCAACGGGTCGAGCGCGGGCATGTGTTCTTCCTATGTTCCATCGTCCGGACTGTCCAGCAGCCGTGCTCAGGTCGCGGCTGTGGCACGGCCGCCCGGGTTGGCCGGAATGTCGTCGGCGGCATCGTTGCTGCCGGGCGAGGCCGGGCGCGGCTGCGGGTCGGCCGGCGGCGCTGCGCCCCCGGCGCCGACCGCTGCCAGCGCCGCCGCCCCCTCGGCGCCGAACAGGGTTCGCACGCGGATGTCGCGCTGCGGGAAGGGAATTTCGATTCCGTGGCGACGAAGCGCGTCATCCAGCGCCCAGCGATAGGCGGCATACATGCTGCCCGGGCGCTTCACCGCCTCGAGCGTGGGCCAGACGACGAGTTCGAACTCGAGCGCGGAGTCGCCGAAGCCCGTCAGCCAGACCTGGGTGCGGTGGGTGTCATCTTCTTGCGTGAAATCGACGCTGCGCGCCGCCTCCAGCGCGGCGGCCCGGACCACCTCCTTGTCCGAGCCATAGGCGACGCTGAAGGGCACATGCACGCGCCGGGTGGCGTGGTTGCGCGTCCAGTTGATCAGCTCCGCGGAGAGGAGCTGCGCGTTCGGGACCAGGATGTCGACATTGTCGTTGGTGGTGATCGTGGTGGCGCGCGGACCGATCGAAACCACCTGGCCCGCCGACCCGTTCGCCAGCTCGATGAAGTCCCCCACCTCGATCGAACGGTCGAACAGCAGGATCAGGCCCGAGACGAAATTGCGCACCACGTCCTGCAGGCCGAGGCCGATGCCGACGCCCAGCGCCCCGGCGAAGATCGACAGGGACGACAGGTTCAGGCCCAGTGCCGAGATGGTGGCGAACAGCCCACCGATGATCACGACATAGCGCAGCACCTGCCCCACGATGTAGACGAGCGGCGCCCGATCCGGCGGGGCCTGTCGGCGAAGCCGGGTGAACAGCATGCCGACCGCAATGGCGGCGGCAATCGTCACGGCGAGGATGACGAGCGGCTCCAGCAGGGTGAGAAGCGTGATCGGGCGCCCGGCCAGCGTGAAGAGGGGGTCATCGAACATCGGGGCTTTGTGGCCGCCGGCCCTCGGGCCTGCAAGCCGTGACGCGGCGAGAGGCCGCGCGTCTGCCGGGAATTGCGAAGTCGAATTGCAGGCCGGCCGGCGGACGCCTACATTGCAGCCGAGAAAGGTTCGCCGCCATGTCCGAAGGTCCCCGCAAGCCGCCCTCGCCGCTCGTCCGCAACATCCTGATGTGGGCGGGCATCCTGCTGGCGCTGGTGCTGATGGTGCAGCTGTTCCAGGGCCCGTCGGAACGGCGGGTGGCGGGCGAGGAGGTCGCCTATTCGGAATTCCTGCGCAAGGTGGACGAGGGCCAGGTCCGCGATGTCGCGATTGCCGGCCGGCAGATCACCGGCACGCTGACGAACGACCAGGCGTTCCGCACCTACAATCCCGGTGACATGCAGCTCATCGAGCGGCTGCGGGCACGCAGCGTGAAGTTCGACGCCGTGCCCGAGGAACGGCCGAGCCTGCTGCAGCAGGTGATCGTGGGCGCGCTTCCCTTCCTCATCATGATCGGCATCTGGATCTTCTTCATGCGCCAGATGCAGAACGGCCAGGGCCGTGGCGCCATGGGCTTCGGCAAGAGCCGCGCCAAGCTGCTGACCGAAAAGCACGGCCGGGTGACCTTCGACGATGTCGCCGGGATCGACGAGGCGCGCGAGGAACTTCAGGAGATCGTCGACTTCCTGAAGGATCCGTCGAAGTTCCATCGCCTCGGCGGCAAGATCCCGAAGGGTGCGCTGCTCGTCGGCCCGCCGGGCACCGGCAAGACGCTGCTGGCCCGCGCCATCGCCGGCGAGGCCAATGTGCCCTTCTTCACCATCTCGGGCTCGGACTTCGTCGAGATGTTCGTCGGCGTGGGCGCATCGCGCGTGCGCGACATGTTCGAGCAGGCGAAGAAGAATGCGCCCTGCATCATCTTCATCGACGAGATCGACGCCGTCGGCCGGCACCGGGGCGCGGGCCTTGGCGGCGGCAATGACGAGCGCGAGCAGACGCTGAACCAGCTTCTGGTCGAGATGGACGGCTTCGACGCCAATGAGGGCATCATCATCGTGGCGGCGACCAACCGCCCCGATGTCCTCGACCCGGCGCTGCTCAGGCCCGGCCGTTTCGACCGGCAGATCGTCGTCGGCCGGCCCGACATCGAGGGGCGCGTGCGGATCCTGCAGGTGCACATGCGCAAGGTTCCGCTCGCGCCCGACGTGGACGCGCGCGTCATCGCCCGCGGCACCCCGGGCTTCTCGGGCGCGGACCTTGCGAACCTCGTGAACGAGGCGGCGCTGCTGGCGGCGCGGCGCGGCAAGCGGCTGGTCTCGATGAGCGAGTTCGAGGACGCCAAGGACAAGGTGATGATGGGCGTCGAGCGCAAGTCGATGGTGATGACCGAGGAGGAGAAGAAGCTGACGGCCTATCATGAGGCCGGGCACGCGGTGGTATCGATCCACGAGCCGGCCTCCGACCCGATCCACAAGGCGACGATCATTCCGCGTGGCCGCGCGCTCGGCATGGTGATGCGCCTTCCCGAACGGGACAGCTACTCCTTCGCGCGGGACAAGATGTATGCGAACCTGTCGGTTGCCATGGGCGGGCGCGTCGCCGAGGAGCTGGTCTTCGGTCATGACAAGGTGACGAGCGGCGCCCAGGGCGACATCCAGATGGCCACCAACCTCGCCAAGGCGATGGTGACGCAGTGGGGCATGTCGGACAAGCTCGGCCCGCTGCAATATGTGGAGAACCAGGAGGAAGTGTTCCTCGGCCATTCGGTCACGCGCCAGCAGAATGTCTCGGAAAAGACGGCCGAGCTGATCGACGCCGAGGTGAAGCGGCTGGTGCTGGAAGGCTATGAACGCGCCAAGCAGATCCTGACCGAGCATCGCGACGAGCTGGAAGCGGTCGCCCAGGCGCTGCTTGAATATGAGACGCTGACCGGCGAGGAGATCCAGAAGGCGATCCGGGGCGAGCCGATCGACCGGCCGGATGCGGCCGACAAGTTGCCGCCGCTGGGCGAAGGCGGGGTCACCGGCATTCCCAAGGCCGGGCGCCGCCGCAGCGCACCCGGGATCGGGGGCGTCGCACCCCAGGCCTGAGCCGGCGCGGCCGCGAAGCCGATACGGCCCGACAAAGCGCTAGCTGCGGGGCGGGCGGGGGCTGGCTATCCGGCATCCGGTCATGACGCTCGATCCCCGCACCCCCCTTCTCGTCGGCCTCGCCCAGCGAGTCGACCGGGAGTCCGCGCCCGGCGCCGGCCTCTCCCCGCAGGATGCGCTCGCCGAAGTGGCGCGCGCGGCGATTGCCGACTGCGGCGGGCGCAACGTGGCAGCGGCCATCGACGCCATCGCTGTCGTTCGCCTGTTCCAGGATTCGGGCTTCGGCGCGCCCTTCGGCCAGCAGCGCAACCTGCCCTGGAGTCTTGCGCGGCGCATCGGCGCGACGCCCCAGCGCCTGCTCTACGGCCCCGTCGGCGGCAACACGCCGCAAATGCTGGCAAACCTGTTCATGGACGAAATCGCGCAGGGCCGGCACGAGGTGGTGCTGCTGGCCGGGTGCGAGGCGCTTCGCACCCAGGCGCGCGCGCAGAAGGCGGGCCTCAAGCTCGACTGGGCCGAGGATGCGCCCACCGACCCGGAAACGCTGGGGCCCGAAACCCGCTATGTCTCGGCGCATGAACTGGCGCACGGGATCGCCCTTCCCGTCAACGTCTATCCGCTGTTCGAAACTGCGCTGGGCCACCAGCGCGGGCGCGATCCGATCGCCCACCGGCGGGCGATCGGGGCGCTGATGGCGCGCTTCACCGAGGTCGCCGCCCGCAACCCCTATGCCCAGCTGCCCGTCGCGCGCAGCGCAGACGAGCTGATCACGCCCGCGGGCGACAATCGCTACATCGGCTATCCCTACACCAAATATCTGAGCTCCAACATGTTCGTGGACCAGGCGGCCGCCATCCTGCTGATGAGCGCGGCCGGCGCCGATCGCCTGGGCGTGCCGCTTGCCAGGCGCGTCTTCCTGCACGGCATGGCGGACGCGAACGAGAAGATCCGGGTTTCCGAGCGGGTCAACTACGGGTCGTCGCCCGCCATCCGGGTGGGTGCGCGCGAAGCCCTGCGCGCGGCCGGGGTCACGATCGACGAGATCGACCTTATGGATCTCTATTCCTGCTTCCCGAGCGCGGTCGAGATCGCGGCCGCCGAGATCGGTGTGACCGAGGATGACCCGCGCGGCCTGACGCTGACCGGCGGGCTTCCCTATTTCGGCGGTCCGGGCAACAATTATTCGATGCACGCCATCGCCGAGGTGGCGGCCCGCTGCCGGGCCCGGCCGGGCAGCCGCGGCCTCGTCTTCGCCAATGGCGGCTATCTCACCAAGCACAGCTTCGGCGTGTGGAGCACCAGCCCGCGCCCCTTCGAGCGGGCGGACCCGGCGGGCTATCAGCGCGAGATCGACGCCATGGAAAGCCCGCCGCTGGTCGAGAAGCCGTCGGGCGAGGGGGTGATCGAGACCTTCACCGTCATCCACGATCGCGGCGAACCGATGTTCGCCATCGTGATCGGCCGGCTGCCGGGCGGGGAGCGGTTCCTGGCGCAGGTCCATGACAATCCGGGCGCGCTGATCGACGTGCCGGTCATCGGCCGGCGCGTGCGCGTGACCGCGGGCGATCCGGTGAACCTCGCCGTCCTTGCCTGATCAGCGGCGCTCGCTGATGAGCTTGTCAAGCGCGCCGACCTGGCGTTCGAACACCCTGACCGTATCGCGGAAGGCCGCGGCCGAAATGCCGGGGCCGATCATCGACACATCCTGTTCCATCAGCGGGTCCCGGTCGGAATCGAGATAGAGGCGGGCGAAACGCCGGTCGCGGTTGAAGGCATTGACCTGTTCGAGCGTCAGCTTCGTCCGGGTGGCGATTCCGACGAAGAACTGGATATCCTCGCAGTCCCGGTTGGCGGTGCAGCTCAGGAAGAAGATCTTGACGTCATAGCCCGACATCGAGGTCTCGATCATCGGGTCGCCATCGCTCTGCTTGCCGAGGCTCGCCCGGTAGCCCAGTTCCTGCAGATAGGCCGCGATCCGGGCCGGATCGCGCGCACTCAGAAGGGTGCCGTCCACAGTCTGCTGCGCTGCGGCCGGTGCGGCCAGCAGCAGCGCTACTGCGCCGCCAAGAATATGCTTCATGTGCCCCCCTTTTCCATCCAGCCACCACGCTCCGTCTGCTGCCAGTAGCTCGGCCGGAGCGCGGAGTCTCCCATGGCGGCGCGCCAGTCGTCCCGCGCACGGGCGTGGGCGTCAGTGCCCGCCTCGAACAGCAGCAGCACACGGTCGAACCGGTCGGCCACCGGCGGCAGCGGCTGGCCGACCAGCATCAGCAGGCGCGCGCCATTGGCGGGCGGCGCGACGGGCTCGGGCGCGAGCAGGATGGGCTGCTCGCGGTCATCGAGGGCGCCAGCCATCGCATGCGGCAGGAAGCTCGCCGGCTCCTGCGTCCACAGCAGCCGGTCGAGCGCGGGAAGTTCCGCTGCGTCGGCCACGACCAGCAGCCGCTGGCCGGCGGCGTAAGCCTTCGCGGCCAGCCGGACCGCCACGTCACGCGCCGGCTGGCGGGTGCAGTGGTAGAAGCCGAGCTCGGTCGTCAGCGCCCGCCATCCTCGAAATGCTCGGCGACCAGCCGGTCGACGAGGCGGACGCCGAAGCCGGTCGCCCCCTTGTCATGGAGCGGCGCGGCCTTGGGCCGCCACACCGCGCCGGCGATGTCGATATGCGCCCACTCGACACCCTCGTCCACAAAGCGCTGCAGGAACTGGGCGGCGGTGATCGAGCCGCCCTCGCGCGGACCGATGTTCTTCATGTCGGCAATGGTGGAGTCGATCAGCTGGTCGTAGGGGCCGCCGGGTTCGGACAGCGGCTGCCGCCAGACCAGATCGTTCACGGCCTTGCCGGCCGCGTCCAGCTTTGCCCACAGCGCGTCCGAATTGGTGAAGACGCCGGCATACTGGTGGGCCAGGCTGATGATGATGGCCCCCGTCAGTGTGGCGAAGTCGATCATCACCTTCGGCTTGTAGGTGCGCTGGGTCCAGGTGAAGCAGTCATTGAGAACGAGGCGGCCTTCGGCATCGGTGTTCAGCACCTCGATCGTCTGGCCCGACATCGAGGTGACGATATCGCCCGGCCGCTGCGCCTTGCCGTCAGGCATGTTCTCGACAAGGCCGCACACGCCGACCACGCGCGCCTTGGCCTTGCGCCCGGCGAGCGCCACCAGGCTGCCGGCCACCACGCCCGCACCGCCCATGTCCCACTTCATGTCCTCCATGCCAGGGCCGGGCTTCAGCGAGATGCCGCCGCTGTCGAACGTCACGCCCTTGCCGACCAGCGCCAGCGGCGTCGCGTCCGGCTTGCCGGTGCCGTTCCACTCCAGCGCCAGCAGGCGCGGCGGCCGGACGCTCCCCTGGGCGACGCCCAGCATCGAGCCGGCACCCAGCTTCGCCAGATCCGTCTCGTCGAGCACGGTCACCCTGACGCCCAATGGCTCGACCCGGGCGCGCACGCGCTCGACGAAGCTTTCGGGGTAGATGACATTGCCCGGCTCGGTGATGAGTTCCTTGGCAAAGGCCACGCCTTCGGCGACCTTGCCAAGTCGCTCGGCCAAGGTGGCGGCGGCTGCCGGCGCGCCAGCGATCGTCACCGCTGCGAGCTTCGGCTTCTGCTCCTCCTTCAGCTTCGTGCGGTAGGTATCGAGCCGCCAGTTGCGGAGCATGAGGCCATGCGCGAAGTGGGCGGCCGCCACCTCGGTGCCGACGGCCAGCCCCGAAAGCCCGGCAAAATCGGCGACCAGCTCGGGCTCCAGCGTCTGCAGGCGCGCCGCGGCCTCGCCACCCAGATCCTCGAAGACCCGGGCGTCGGCCTTGGCCGCCTCGCCGATTCCCGCGACCAGCACGCGCGCAGCCGCAAGGCCGGCGGGCGCGAGCAGCTCCATCAGCTTGCCCTTCCTGCCGGTGAAGTTCGCGGCCTTCATCGCCCGGCCGAGCTGGCCGCCGGTCGCCGCCTCGAGGGCTTGCGCGCCCGCCGTCAGCTGGCTGCCCTCGGCCACGAACACCAGGCGGGCGGACAGGCTTTCCGCATCGGCCCTGTCGACGAAGGTCACGCGCGTCATCGCTGTCTCCCCTGGTGGCCGGGCTCGCTCACGCCCGGATCGTTTCCTCGAACCGCAATGGCACGCCGAAGGGGGCGTCCGCCAGCCGGTTTTCCCACATGGCGATCCGCCCGCGCAGGACCGTGCCGACCGGCCGGCCGGTGATCGCCATGCCTTCGAACGGGGACCAGCCGCAGCGGCTCGCCAGCCAGTCGCGCTCGATCGTCCAGCGAGCCTTGAGATCAACGATCGTGAAGTCCGCGTCATAGCCGGCCACAATCCGGCCCTTCCCCACGAGCCCGAACAGCCGCTGCGGGCCCGACGCCATCAGGTCGACGAGACGGGCAAGGGTCAGCCGGCCTTCGGCGACATGGTTCAGCATCAGCGGCACGATCGTCTGCACGCCGGGCATGCCGGACGGCGTGTCGGGATAGGTGCGGGCCTTTTCCTCTGCGGTGTGCGGCGCATGGTCGGAGCCGATGACATCGACGACGCCCTGCCCCAGCCAGTGCCACAGCCCGTCGCGGTGGGCGGTCGAGCGGATCGGCGGGTTCATCTGCGCCCGGGTGCCAAGTCGCGGATAGGCTTCCTCGCCGGCGAGCGTCAGATGCTGGGGCGTCACCTCGACCGAGGCGATGTCCTTGTGATGCGTCAGATAGGCAAGCTCCTGCGGGGTCGTGACATGAAGGATATGGACTCGGCGGCGCGCCTCGCGCGCGGCGGCGATCGCCCGGCGGGTGGCGAGGAACGCGGATTCATCGTCGCGCCAGACGGCATGGCTCGCCGGATCGCCCGTCATCCGGAACGACAGCCGCGCCTGCATGCGCGGCTCGTCCTCGGCATGGATCGCAACCCGCCGGGTGCCCGAGGCGAGCACGCGCCCGAGGTTCGAGTCGTCCGCGACGAGCAGGTCGCCTGTGGACGCGCCCATGAAGATCTTGACGCCGCAGCAGCCGGGCAGCCGCTCGAGCTCGGCGAGGCGCTCGGCATTCTCGGCGGTGGCGCCCATGTAGAAGGCATGATCGGTCCACATTCGGCCCTTCGCGCGCGCGAGCTTGTCGGCCAGCGCCTCGGCCGTGTCGGTCAGCGGCTTCGTGTTCGGCATCTCGAACAGGGCCGTGACGCCGCCGAGCACGGCCGCGCGCGAGCCGGATTCCAGATCCTCCTTGTGCTCGAGGCCCGGCTCGCGGAAGTGGACCTGGGTGTCGATGAGACCGGGCAGGATCATGAGGCCGGTGCAGTCGTGCGTCTCGGCTGCCGTGCCGGACCCGCGCGGCAGCAGGGCGGCGACGCGGCCCTTGGTCACGCCGATGTCGCACGCGGTGCCCCCCCCCGGCAGCCAGACGGTCGCGTTCTGCCAGAGGCTGTCGAAGCTTGTCGCGTCGGTCATCGCGGCTATCTAGCAGGGGCCATGCCGCTCTGCCATCTTGCCGACCGCGCCTTGCTTCGCCTGTCCGGGCCGGACACGCGGGCCTTCCTGCAGGGGCAGATCACCCAGGATATCGCCCTTCTGGCGCCAGACCGGCCGCTCCACGCCGGCCTGCTGTCGCCGCAGGGCAAGGCGCTGTTCCAGCTGTTCCTGTTCGCCGATGGCGAGGATGTGCTGGTGGATGTCGAGGCACAGCAGGCCGAGGCGCTCGCAAAGCGCCTCAGCCTGTTCCGCCTGCGCCGGCAGCTCTCGATCGAGCCGGAACCTTCGCTTGCCGTCTTCCAGCAATGGGGCGACGCATCGGCGCATCCGCCTGACCCGAGGCTTCCCGAGGCCGGCCACCGCTTTCTCGCCGCTCCGGCCGATGGCGATGCCACGCTGGCCGACTGGCATGCCCATCGCCTGCCGCTCGGCCTGCCGGACGGCGGCGAGATCGGCGAAGACGAGCTTCTCTGGCTGGAGACGAACGCCCGCGAACTGAACGGCGTCAGCTTCACCAAGGGCTGCTACACGGGCCAGGAGAACACCGCGCGGATGCACCACCGCGACAGGCTCCGCAAGCGGCTGCTGCCGCTTCGCCTGTCGGGCCCGGGCGCCCCCGGCGCCACCGTGATGGCCGGCGACCGGGCAGCAGGCGCGCTTCGGGGCGCCCGCCACGGGGACCTGCACATGGCGCTCATCCGCACCGAGTTCCTCGACGCGCCGCTGACAGTGGACGGTGCGCCGGCCGAGTTCATCCGGCCGCCCTGGCTGCCCGGCTAGTCGGTCGCGGCTTCCACCACCCGCTCGGCAAGCCCGGCCATCTCGCCGATGACCTGCGCGATCTTCAGCGTCCGCTCGGCCTCGGCGACGTGCAGAACCTCGATCAGCTTGCCCTTGAAGGTGGCCACCCCCCGGCCCTCGGCGCGAGCCGCCCGGTGGGCCTCGATCAGCCCACGGGCGTGGTCGATCGCCTCGGCCGACGGGCTGAACAGCCGATTGACCGTCGCCAGCTGGTCCGGGTGAATGCAGGTCTTGCCGTCGAACCCGAACTCGACCGCCTGGCGCGTCTCGGCCTCGAGCCCGGCGGAATCGCGGATGTCGGTGAACACGCCGTCGAAGGCGAGGATCCCGGCTGCCCGCGCCGCCGTCACGATCGTCGACATGGCGTGGAAGAGCGGGAAACGCTCCGGCCCCGGCTTCAGGCGCAGATCCTTGGCCAGATCCGCAAAACCGGCGACCAGCCCGGCGATCCCCGGCACGGCGGCAATCGCGGCGGCCGACAGGATCGCCCGCGGCGTCTCGATCAGCACCCAGACTGGCTTGCCCCCCGCGCGCGCGACCGCCCCGGCGGCATCGGCGGGCCCCTCGATCTTGGGGACGACGAGCACATCGACGGCCGAGGCGGCGACGGCCTCGAAATCGGCCTCGGCCCAGGGCGTGCCGAAGCCGTTCACCCGGATGGCCCGCTCCCGCCAGCCCCAGTCCCCGGCAGCGACGGCTTCGACAGCGGCCACCCGCGCGCTGTCCTTCGCCTCGGGGGCGACCGCATCCTCGAGATCGAGGATGACGCTGTCGGCGGCCAGCGTTCGCGCCTTCTCGATGGCGCGGGCGTTCGCCGCCGGCAGGTAGAGGACGGTCCGGCGCGGTCTTAGGTCGCTCATGTCGTTTTTCCCCTGGCCCCCGATACCCAAGCGGCGGCCGGCTTCCTATGTTCACAGGAAACCCGTTGTTGGAAAGGGCTGGTCTTGTGGGTGCGCTCGTCTTTTCGATCCTGCTGTTCGGGCTTGCCGTGCTTCTCGTCTATGCCTCGGTCGTCGTCGTCCGGCAGGGGCACCAGTACACGCTCGAGCGCCTCGGCCGCTACACCACGACGCTGAAGCCCGGCTTCTCGCTGATCGTGCCCTTCATCGACCGTGTGGGGCACCGCATGAACATGATGGAGCAGGTGCTCGACATCCCGACGCAGGAGATCATCACCCGCGACAATGCCGTCGTCGCCGTGGACGGGGTTGTCTTCTACCAGGTGCTGGATGCCGCCAAGGCGGCCTATGAGGTCTCGAACCTGGAAGGCGCGATCACAGCGCTCGCCCAGACCAACCTGCGCACGGTGATGGGCGCGCTCGACCTCGACGAGAGCCTGTCGAAGCGCGACGAGATCAATGCCCGGCTGCTGTCGGTGATCGACCATGCCACCGCGCCCTGGGGCGTGAAGGTGACGCGCGTGGAAGTGAAGGACATCCGCCCGCCGACCGACATCCAGTCGGCCATGGCCCGGCAGATGAAGGCCGAGCGCGAGAAGCGCGCCGTGACGCTGGAAGCCGAGGGCCAGCGCGCCGCCCAGATCCTGCGCGCCGAAGGTGCCAAGCAGGCGCAGATCCTGGAAGCCGAAGGCCGGCGCGAGGCGGCCTTCCGCGACGCCGAGGCGCGCGAGCGCGCGGCCGAGGCGGAAGCCCAGGCGACCCGCATGGTCTCGACCGCGATTGCCGAAGGTGATCTGCAGGCCATCAACTATTTCGTGGCGCAGAAATATACCGAGGCGCTGGCGAGCTTCGCGAACTCGCCCTCGGCCAAGACGATCTTCCTGCCGCTGGAGGCCGCCAGCCTGATCGGCAGCGTCGGCGGCATCCAGGAGCTGGTGCAGGGTCTGCGCGAGCCCGGCCGGGCCAAGGCCGCCGGCACCGCCGCCACCCGCAAGCCGCCGACGCCGGCCTCCGCGCTGGGGCTTGCCCCGCCGCTTCGCGAACGCGATCCGGCCGAATGAGGCGTCAGGCATGAGCGACCTCAGCAGCTTCATCTTCAGCCCCTGGGGCTGGCTGTCGGCGGCGCTGGTGCTGGGCGCGCTCGAGATCCTGATTCCGGGCGCCTACATGATCTGGCTGGCCGCCGCCGCGCTGGCGACCGCGGCGACAGTGGCCCTGACCGATGGCGGCGTCGGCTTCCAGCTGGCAGTCTTCGCCGGCTGGGCGGTGGCGGCGCTGGCCGGCTCGCGCCGGCTGAAGCGCGACCATCCGATCCGGAGCGACGACCCGGCGCTCAATGACCGCACCCAGCGGCTGCTCGGCGCGACCGCCATCATCGTCCAGCCGATGACAGGCGGGCGCGGGCGGGTGCAGCTGGGCAACAGCGAATGGCTGGCCGAAGGACCGGACCTTCCGGTTGGCACGCGCGTGCGCGTGCTGGGGTCCGATGGCACGGTGCTGAAGATCGGCCCGCTGGCGGGTTCAGCCCGCCCGGAACCGGATGCAGACGATCCGCCCGCGGGCGTCGGCGGGTAGCGCGTCGCCAGCCCTTCGCGCGGCGTCGCGGCGCACAAAGGCGAGAAGCGCGGCCGGCGCACTAGGCGGGAGGAGCACGAGATCGGCGGCGGCGAGCGCGCGCAGGTCTCCGAGCGTCAGCGTCTCGACATCGAAGCGGGCGGGATCGCCGTCGGGGGCCGCGAGGTCGAGGGTCACGGGCGATGGATCAGCCGCGACGCCGGGGCCGGCCTCGATTGCGGCGGCCGGGTCGGCGATGTCGGTCAGCGGGTCGAGCGGGCCACCCGGTGCCAGCAGCCCGGCCCAGAAGGCACGGCGTGCCGCAACGCTCGTGTGACGCCGGGCGACCCCGTCGCGCGCGGCCCGGATCGCACGGGCCAGCGCGCCAAGCCCGGCGGGCAGGATCAGCTCGAGGCGCTCCTTCAGCGCCTTGGCAAGGCTCGCCGACGCGCCGCCCGTGCCGATGGCGACCGTCACCGGCGCCCGATCGACGATGGCCGGCACGGTGAAGTCGCACAGCTCCGGCCGATCCACGACATTCACCAGCAGACCCCGCGCCCGAAGCGAGCCCGCGACGGCCTCGGCCTCGGCGCCGTCGTCGAGCGCGACGAAGGCGAGGCGAACGGCGGGTTCGAGGTCGGCGACCGGCCGGCCGCCGGCGTCGGCCACCAGCCGCCGCTTGGCGTCCGCCGCCTCGCCCGCCCCCAGCACCAGCACCGGCCGGCCGGCGAGGCGGTGGAACAGCGGCAGGCTTTCCATCAGCCCGCGAACCGCGCTTCCAGCCAGGCGCGGACATCGGGGCCGATGTCGGGCCGTTCGAGGGCAAGGGCGATGTTGGCGATCACATGGCCGGCCTTGTCGCCGCAGTCGTGGCGCTCGCCCGTGAAGGTCAGCGCATGGAAGGGCTGGCGGCCGATCAGCTGCGCCATCGCGTCCGTCAGCTGGATCTCGTTCCCTGCGCCGCGCTTGCCCTCCTCAAGGATGTCCATCACCTCGGGCTGGAGGATGTAGCGGCCGACCGCCGCCAGCCGCGAGGGTGCGAGATGGCGCTTCGGCTTCTCGACCAGGCCCTTCACCTCTGTCACCAGCCCGTCGGTCTCGCCGGGATCGATGATGCCGTAGCGGTCCACCTGGTCCGCCGGCACCTCCATCACCGCGATGACATTCCCGCCGGTGGTGCCATAGAGATCGACCATCTGCCGGAGGCAGGGAGCGTTCGGCGCCCAGAGCAGCTCGTCGGGCAGCAGCACGGCGAAGGGCTGGCGACGGGTAATGCCGCGCGCGCACCACACCGCATGGCCAAGGCCGAGCGGCGCCTGCTGGCGGACATAGGCGATCTGGCCAGGGATCAGCTGCGTGCCATCGAGGGCTGCAAGCTGCGCATGCTTGCCCGACTGCCTCAGGTTCGAGACGAGTTCCGAGGCGACATCGAAATAGTCCTCGAGCGGCGCCTTGCCGCGCGCGGTCACAAAGACGAACATCTCGATTCCGGCCGCCAGCGCCTCGTCGACCGCATATTGCAGCAGCGGCCGGTCGACGACGGGCAGCATTTCCTTCGGCACCGCCTTGGTGGCGGGCAGGAAGCGGGTGCCCATCCCGCCCACAGGGAAGACGGCGACCTTCACGGGAACGGGGGCCTCGGTCATGGTGTCTCCAGCCAGTCGGGAACATGGTCGGCGGCGATCAGCTCATCGATCGTCTGGCGCGGGCGGATGACCGCGAAGCGCGCCCCATCGACCAGCACCTCGGGCACCAGGGGCCGCGAATTGTAGGTGGAGGCCATGGTCGCGCCATAGGCGCCGGCCGTCATCAGCGCGACGAGATCGCCCTCGGCCAGCGGACTGAGCGCCCGGTCCTCGGCAAAGCTGTCGCCTGTCTCGCACACCGGGCCGACGACGCTGGCAACCGCGCATCCATCGCGCGGGGTGACAGCGCGGATGTCGTGATAGACGCCGTAGAGGGTGGGCCGGATGAGGTCGTTCATGGCGGCATCCAGCACCACGAAGCGCTTGGCCGCGCCCTGCTTCACTGTCACCACACGGGCGAGCAGCAGCCCGGCATTGCCGGCGATCAGCCGGCCGGGCTCGAACAGCAGGCGGACACCCCACCCCGCCGTCACGCGCGCCACCATCGCCCCCCAGGCCGCCGGCTCGGGCGGCTTGGGCAGCGACGGGTCATAGGGGATGCCGAGCCCGCCGCCGAGATCGGCGCGCTCGACCGGCAGGCCGCGGCCGCGAAGCTCGGCGATCAGCGCGCCGAGCCGCCGGTAGGCGGCCTCCAGCGGGTCGAGGCTGAGCAACTGGCTGCCGATGTGGGTGGCGATCCCGACCGGGCGGATGCCGGGCAGGCGGGCTGCCTCGGCATAGAGGTCGGGGATACGCGGCAGCGGAATCCCGAACTTGTTCTCAGCCTTGCCGGTCGAGATCTTGGGCAGGGTTCCGGCATCGACATCGGGGTTCACGCGCAGCGCGACCGGCGCCGCGATACCGGTGGCCACCGCAATCCGCGACAGCCGCCGAAGCTCGCTCTCGCTCTCGACATTGATCTGGTAGATGCCCTCGGCCAGCGCGGCGGCAAGCTCGGCGTCCGTCTTGCCCACGCCCGAGAAGACGATCCGCGACGGCGGGACGCCGGCGGCCAGTGCCCGGCGCATTTCCCCTTCGGAGACGACATCGGCGCCCAGCCCCTCGGTTGCCAGCAGCCTGAGGACCGCGACATTGGGATTGGCCTTGACGGCAAAGGCGACGAGCGGGTCATCGAGGTCGGCCAGGGTGGCGCGAACCACCTGCGCATGCCGCCGCAGCGTCGCCGCCGAATAGACATAGGCCGGTGTTCCGACCGAATCGGCCAGCGCCGGCAGCGGCACGTCCTCGGCGTGAAGCACGCCGCCGCGAAACTCGAAATGGTCCATCAGTCGGGCCGGTCGGGCGCGGTGTCGCCGGGAAAGGGCAGAGCCCGCGCCTTCAGAGTCCCCTCGGGCGGCAGGCTGAAGGCATCGTCCGGCCTCACGTCGAGCTTCACCTGCAGGTCATCGACGCGGACCGGCCGCGCCTCGGCCGCCGGCGTCAGGCCGGCGGCGACCGCCTGGCGCTCGGCAGCGCGCGCGGCCGCCAGCGCCTCGCGCGTGAGCGCCGGGTCGGGCGGCTCCAGCCTGGTGACGGCGCCCTTGTAGCCGCAGCCGGCCAGCCCCAGGAGCAGGAGGAAAGCGGCTGGCCTCACCATCCCGGAATCTCCGCCAGCGCCGCCTCGGCCGCCGCCCGCACGCGCGCGGGGGCCGTACCGCCCGGGCTGGTGCGGCTGGCGACGCTCGCCTCCACGGAGAGGACCGCCGCCGCCCCGGCACCGATCCGCGGATCGACGGCCGCCAGCGCCTCTGCCGACAGGTCGGCCAGCTCGACGCCCGCCGCTTCCGCCGCGCGCACGGCACGGCCTGTCAGATGATGCGCCTCGCGGAAGGGCAGCCCGGCCTCGCGCACCAGCCAGTCGGCGAGGTCGGTCGCGGTCGAATGGCCGGTCGCCGCCGCGCGGCGCATCCGCTCGGGGTGGAAGCGCACGGCCGCCATCATGCCGGCCATCGCCGCAAGACTCAGCTCGAGGAGGTCATGCGCGTCGAACAGCGGCGCCTTGTCGTCCTGCATGTCCTTCGAATAGGCGAGCGGCAGGCCCTTCATGGTGACCATCAGGCCGGCCGCCAGCCCGACGATCCGCCCGGCATGGCCGCGCACCAGCTCGGCCGCGTCCGGGTTGCGCTTCTGCGGCATGATCGAGGAGCCCGTCGACCAGTCATCCGGCAGCGCGACCCAGCCGAAGGGCTGGCTCGCCCACAGGGTGATCTCCTCGGCGAGCCGTGACAGGTGCAGCGCGCACTGGCTGGCGGCCGTGAGATACTCGATCGCGAAATCCCGGTCGGACACGGCATCAAGCGAATTGGCCGTCGGCACGTCGAAGCCGAGCGCGCGCGCGACCATCGCCCGGTCGACGGGAAAGCCGGTGCCGGCCAGCGCCGCCGAACCCAGCGGGCACTGGTTGAGGCGGGCGCGGGCGTCCCGGAAGCGGCCGTGATCGCGCTTCAGCATCTCGACATAGGCGAGCAGATGATGGCCGAGCGTGACTGGCTGGGCGACCTGCAGATGGGTAAATCCCGGCATGACGGTCGCATGTTCCACAAGCGCCCGTTCGGCGAGCGTGGCGGCCAGCGCGCGGATCGCGGCCAGGTGCGCGTCGATCGCGTCGCGCACCCACAGGCGGAAATCGGTCGCCACCTGGTCGTTGCGGCTCCGCGCGGTGTGCAGCCGCCCGGCATCCGGGCCGACGAGTTCCGCAAGCCGGGCTTCGACCGTCATGTGGATGTCCTCGAGGCGGATGTCCTCGGGAACGCCATTGGCCGCATAGTCGGCGGCGATGCGGGTCAGCCCGTCGACCAGGCGGTCGGCAACGGCCGGCTCGATGATGCCGGTGGCGCCCAGCATCCGGGCGTGCGCGATCGACGCCTTGATGTCCTGGCGCCACAGCCGCTTGTCGACCGGGATGGAGGCATTTATCGCCGCCATCACGGCCGCTGGCCCGCCCGCGAACCGCCCGCCCCACAGGGCGTTGCGCTCGTCGCCGGCCGTCGTGCCCGTGCCTGTGTCGGAGCCTGCCATGCCGCGCTCGTTCGCCCTTCTGATCCTGCCCGTTCTGGCCGCCTGCGGCAGCGGGCCGAGCCCTACGGCCGAAGCGCCGGCCCCGCAAGAAGCGGCTGCGCCCGCCGCCCCTGCCCCAACCGGCGTCTTCGATACCGCACATGCCGGCCGGCCGGCGCCCGACTTGCCGCTCGAGACCGGGCCGGACGGCGCGACCGAGACGATCGCCGACATCCGCGCCGCCCATCCCGGCCAGCCGGTGCTGGTGAACCTGTGGGCCACCTGGTGCGCGCCCTGCCTCAAGGAACTGCCCACGCTCGACCGGCTCGCGGCCGAGACGAAGGGGCGGCTGGTCGTCGTGCCGCTGAGCCAGGATCGCGAGGGCTGGCGCAAGGTGTCGCCCGCCTTCACGCCCGATCTGTATCCCAACCTCTCCACCCGCCTCGAGTCGGGCATGACGTTCGGCTTCGAGGTGGCGGCGCGGGGGCTTCCGCTCACCATCCTCTACGGCCCCGACGGGCGCGAGATCTGGCGCTACGCCGGCGACCGCGACTGGACGGACGCCGAGGCGCGCGCGAAGCTCGGCGTCTAGCGGCGGCGCGTCGCCTCGTCGAACAGGGCGTTCACGAGGTTCCAGTTCACCACGTCCCACCAGCGGTCGAGATAGTCGGCCCGGCGGTTGCGGTAGGACAGATAATAGGCGTGCTCCCACACGTCATTGCCGAGAATCGGCCGGCCGCACTCGGCGGCCGGCACCACGTCCATCAGCGGATTGTCCTGGTTGGCCGTGGCGGTGACGGCAAGCCGCCCGTCAGGCCGGACGATCAGCCAGGCCCAGCCCGACCCGAACTGCGACAGACCGGCCTGGCGGAAGGCGGCCTTGAACTTGTCGAGGCCGCCGAGATCGCGGTCGATCGCGGCCAGCAGCGCCGGCGAGGGCGCGCCGCCCGTCCCCGGCGGCGCCATGATCGACCAGAAGAAGCGGTGGTTCCAGTGGCCGCCGCCATTGTCGCGCACCGCCTTGGGGAGCGTCGAGACCCGGGCCAGCATCGCTTCGAGGCCCAGCTTCGCCAGCGCCGGATCGGCAGCCACCGCGCGATTGAGCGCCTCCACATAGGCGCGATGGTGGCGGCCATGGTGCAGCGTCATCGTTTCGGAATCGATCACCGGCGCCAGCGCGTCGACGGGATAGGGCAGCGGGTCGAGCGCGAAGGCATCGGCCGCGGGCGCGCGGGCAGGCATTGCCGCCGGCTGCGCAAGCGCGGCCGGCGCGGTCACAAGCAACAGGACCATCATCAGGGGCTTCAGCATGGGGTCTCCGGCACGTATCAGCATGGGTGAGGTGCCCATGCCCTCGAGGCGTGACAACCGTGCGCGCGGTCGCAGGTTCCCGGCCGGAGACGGGTCGCCGTGTGCGGCCACCGGCGAGTCCGCCGCCAGCGCTGCGCGCTGGCGACGGCCGCCTTCGATTGTCGTCGGTCCGACCCGCGTTCGCGGGCAAAGCCCGCAAAGCGGGCCTGCCAGCCGGGCCTCCGGCGAGTCCGCCGCCAGCGCTGCGCGCTGGCGACGGCCGCCTTCGGCCTAGTTCCGCTGGCGGCGCATGAAGGCCGGGATCCGGGTTTCCTCGTCCTCGGCCGGTTCGGGCTCGGGGGCAAGCGTCGCCGGCGGCGACTCCTCGGCCCGGGGCTTGCGGGCAAGGTCCATCATCCGCTCGAACAGCGTCTGCCGGCGCGCCGGCTCAGCCGGCGCCACCTCGGTGGCGGGCGCCGGTTCGGGCGCAGGCGCGGGCGCCAGCGGCAGTTCGGCGATCACCGGTGACACCTCGACCGGGTCCGCAGCGTCGGCGGCATCGCGAGTCTCGGGCGGCATCGGCTCGTCCAGGTCGAGGATGTCCTCCTCCAGCTCGTCGTCGGCGGAGACAGCGAGGCCCTCGGGCGCGGCGCCGGCCGAGGCGGCTGGCCGGAAGATGCCACCCGGGGTCCCGAACACGCCGGCCGCCATCGGCCCGCCTGCGGGCGAGCCCTGCGGCCCGGCCGGCGGCCGCAGCCCGCCGCCACCACCCGGCCCCCCGGCCGGGGGGACGGGATCGGTCGGAGTCTCGCCGCCCGCTGTCGCCGGTGCGATCTCGCCCGCACCGGGGGCGGCCGGCGGCAGGTTCACACGGCCGCCGAACAAGCCGACGCCGGCCGGCTGCCGGACCGGCTGCGGCTGGGCGATCGCCGGCTTCGACGATTCGATCCCTGTTGCCACCACGCTCACCCGCATCTTGCCGTTGAGGCTGTCGTTGTAGGCGGAGCCGACGATGATGTTGGCATCCGGGTCCACCATCTCGCGGATGTGCTGGGCTGCTTCCTCCACTTCCATCAGCCCCAGGTCTTCGCCGCCGGTGATGTTGATGATGACTGCCTTGGCGCCGCGCAGGCTCACCTCGTCCAGCAGCGGGTTCGAGATCGCCTTCTCCGCCGCCTCGATCGCCCGGCGATCGCCTTCGGCCTCGCCGGTTCCCATCATGGCCTTGCCCATCTCGCTCATCACCGTGCGGACATCGGCGAAGTCGAGATTGATGAGGCCGGGCAGGATCATCAGGTCGGTGATCCCGCGCACCCCCTGGTTCAGCACCTGGTCGGCCATGGCGAAGGCCTGCTTGAAGGTGGTCTGCTGGTTGGCGATCAGGAACAGATTCTGGTTCGGGATGACGATCAGCGTGTCGACATGCTGCTGCAGCTCGGCGATCCCCGCCTCGGCAGCGCGCATCCGCTTCAGCCCCTCGAAGGCGAAGGGCTTGGTGACGACGCCGACCGTCAGCACTCCGCGCTCGCGCGCGGCGCGCGCGACGACTGGTGCAGCGCCCGTGCCGGTGCCGCCCCCCATGCCAGCGGTGATGAAGCACATGTGCACGCCGTCCAGCACCTGGTCGATCTGGTCGCGCGCTTCCTCGGCGGCGGCCGCGCCGATCTCCGGCCGGGCGCCCGCCCCCAGCCCCTGGGTGATCTTCAGGCCCAGCTGGATCCGCGTGGGGGCCGGCGACAGCGCCAGCGACTGTGCATCGGTGTTGGCGACGATGAAGTCCACGCCTTCCAGGCCATCGGCGATCATGTTGGCAACGGCATTTCCGCCGGCGCCCCCCACCCCGATCACGCTGATGCGCGGCTTCAGTTCAACGAGACTGGGTTGCTGGAAGTCGAACGTCATGGGGGCTCTCCCTCGTCAGATCTGGCGTTTAAGGGTTTCGATGAGGCGGTGGAAGGTGGAACGCGGGGCCTGGCCGATTTTTCCCCGTGCCCGCGGCACCGGCATCCGCGCGAGGTCGAGGCGCGGCGTGCTGCCGTGCAGGATGAGGCCCGCGAGCGTCGCGAAGGCCGCCGTCGACTGCGCTTCGGGCAGCCCGGCAAGGCCCCGGGGCCGGCCGATCCGCACATTGCGGGCGAGCGCCCCTTGCGCGAAATCGGCGATCCCCCGCAGCTCGGCCCCGCCGCCCGTCAGCACCACCTGCCGTCCGGCGGGTCCAGTGAAGCCAAGCTCCTTCAGCGCCCTGTCCACCTCGCCGAAGATCTGGTCCAGCCGCGCGCGAATGACGGCGATCAGCTCGGCGCGCGGCACCCGGCGCAGCTCCTGCCCGTCGTCGGGATCGAGCGGTGGCACGTCGATCAGGTCATGGTTGTCGCGCGGGGCCGCAGTGGCCGCGCCCGACAGCGTCTTCAGCCGCTCGGCGACGCTGCGCCTGGTCGCGAAGCCGGCGGCGATGTCGGCGGTGATGTCGGCCGCACCCAAGGGAAGCGACACCATCCCTGCCAGCATTCCGCCGCCATGGACGGCAACGGTCGTCACGCCGGCGCCGATCTCGACCAGGGCAACGCCCAGCTCGCGCTCCTCCTCGTTGAGCACGCTGAGCGACGAGGCAACGCCCGAGGCCACGATCGATTCCACGTCGAGATGCGCCTGGCGCACGGCGATATCGAGATTGCGGCACGGCGGTGTCGCCGCTGTCAGCACATGGATGTCGACGGCCAGCCGCTCGGCATGGAAGCCGCGCGGGTTCATGACCCCCTCCAGCCCGTCGATGGTATAGAGCGTCGGCTCGGCGTGCAGGGTCGAACGCCCGGCCTGGCTGATCGTCTCGTCGATCCGGGCCCGCCCCGCCGCGAGCAGCGCCGAGACATCGGCATCGGTGATCCGGTGGCCGGCGATGTCGATCTCGACCGAGGTAACGTCGCTGTCGAGGCTGCCGGCCGACAGGTTCACGATCACGCTCTCGATCTCGACACCGGCGGCCTTCTCGGCCTGCATCATCGCTGCCCGGATCGCCTGCTCGGTGCGCGCCATGTCGGCGACCAGTCCGCGCTTCAGCCCGTTGGAGGCGCGCACCCCGGCGCCGATCACCCGGGGCGGCGTCTCGCCATCGGCCATGGCGATGAGCGCCGCCACCTTGGACGTGCCGACATCGATCGCCGCCAGCACCCGCTCGGCGCGGGGTTTCAGCAGCTGCGCGGGGCTGAGCACGGCGACCGCCATCAGGCCACCCCCTGCCGGGGCGCGGATGCAGCCATTGCGCGCGCCCCGACCGCCGGCCCCGCCGCTGCGCCCGGCGCCGTCGGCGGCGCGATGCGGGGCTTTGGAAGCTCGCCGGTCTCGGTCTCGACTCGCACGATCATCCGGTCGGGCACGCGCAGGTCGAAGCGGCGAAAGCCCCGGCCCAGAAGCGGGGTGTCGCGGTCCAGGTCCGCGAAGCGCAGCAGCGCCGTGCTCGCCGCCGACCCCTCCGGCAGGGCGATGGTCTCGCCCGTCGCCATCCGGAGGTCCCAGCGGCGGCCGCCAACCCGGATCGCCGCCGCCAGCCGCTCGCCGATGGTGGGATGCGCAGCCACCAGCTTCAGAAGCTCGGCGGCATGCGCGGACGCATCCGCGCCGACCAGCAGCGGAAGCGTCGAGAAGGGCTTCAGGTCGGTCGCCGGCAACACCACGCCCTCGGCGTCGATCAACATGATCCGGCCCTGGTGCTGCCACAGCGCCGCCGGCACACGCTCCACCAGCCGCACCTCCAGCCGGTCGGGCCAGCGACGGCGAACCTCGGCATCCCTGACCCAGGGCAGCGCCTCCAGCCGGGCGCGGATGGCTTTGAGGTCGAGCATCAGCATCGAATCCGAGCCGCCGTCGAGCACGGCCTCATAGACCGCCAGCCTCGGCTGGTTCGAAACCCCTTCCAGCCGCACCTGCGCCACCACGAAGCCGGCCTCGGCGCTGGCGGTGGCCAGCGCGTCGGCGGCGCGGCGCGGCAGGTCGGCCGCCAGCGCCCAGACGGTGGCGGCCGCCAGCCCCAGCAGCGCGAACGAGCCGATCAGCAGCCGCCACAGCCGATCGGGCGCGATCGGCAGCGCCACCGCCACGCTACGCGGAGCCGGGCGGCGGGCACGCGGCCGGCGGCTCATGCCAGCGCCCTTTCGATCAGCCGGCCGACCAGCGCCGGATAGTCGATGCCGCGATGGCGCGCCTGCTCGGGCACCAGGCTCAAGGGCGTCATCCCTGGCTGGGTATTCACTTCCAGCAGGTAGAGCCCGTTCGCCCCGCGCGCGGGATCATGGCGGAAGTCGGCGCGCGACACGCCCCGGCAGCCGAGCAGCCGGTGCGCCAGCGCCGCCTGCTGAAGCGCGGTGTCAGCAACCTCGGGCGCAATCTCGGCCGGGCAGACATGCACGGTCAGTCCCTCGGTATATTTGGCGTCATAGTCATAGAAGCCAGACAGTGGTTTCAGCTCGGTGACAGCCAGCGGCTCGGCCCTGCCATCCGCGTCCTCAAGCACGGCGACCGTCAGTTCATGGCCGGCGATGAAGGGCTCGGCCAGAAGCTCGGCATAATTCTGCCAGGGCCCCTCGGACCCGCGCGCGATCGGCTGGCCCCAGTTGCCGTCGACGGTCACGATGGCGACCCCCACGGACGAGCCTTCGTTCACGGGTTTCAGCACATAGGGGCGCGGCAGCGGATCGCCCTCGAAGAGGCGGTCGCTGGCCACCACCACGCCGTCGGGCATCCGCACCCCGGCCGGCACCAGCAGCCGCTTCGTCAGCTGCTTGTCAATCGCGATGGCCGAGGCCGCAACGCCCGAATGGGTGTAGCGAAGCCCGAGCAGGTCCATGCACCCCTGCACCGTCCCGTCCTCGCCGGGGGTGCCATGCAGCGCGTTGAACACGACGTCGGGACGGGTTGCGAGCAGGCGGTCAGGGAAGGTCGCTGCGTCGGCGGGGGTCTCGCCCATGTCCAGTTCGGTGACCGCATGGCCAAGAGCCCGGGCGGCCGCGGCGACGCCCTCGCCTGACACCAGGCTCACCGCACGCTCGGCGCCCCAGCCGCCCATCAGCACGGTCACCCGCATGGCCGGCCGTCCTGCCCGGCCGCCGCCGGCCGCCCCACCCGCTCGATCTCCCATTCGAGCATCACGCCGGTTGCCGCCTGCACCCGGCGGCGCACCTCCTCGCCCAGCGCCTCGATATCGGAGCTGGTCGCGTCGCCGGTGTTGATCAGGAAATTGCAATGCTTCTCGCTGACCTCGGCGCCGCCCTGCCGCAGGCCGCGGCAGCCGGCCGCGTCCACCAGCCGCCAGGCCTTGTCGCCCGGGGGATTCTTGAAGGTCGAGCCGCCAGTGCGGCTGCGCAGCGGCTGGCTCGCCTCGCGCACGGCGGCAATCCGGTCCATCTCGGCCTGGATGGCGGCCGACGCGCCGGGCTGCCCGCGAAGCTCGGCCGAAACAAGGATCGCGCCCGCCGGCAGGTCCGAGTGCCGGTAGGAAAAGCCGAGCGCGGCGGCCGACAGCCTCACCCGCTCGCCCGAGCGCAGCAGCACGTCGGCCGTGACCAGCACGTCGGCCACCTCGCGCCCATAGGCGCCACCGTTCATCCGCACGAAGCCACCGACGGAGCCGGGAATCCCGCGCAGGAACTCGAGGCCGGCGATCCCGGCGTCGCGCGCCGCGCTGGCAACCGCGATTCCCGAGGCCCCGCCACCGCAGCGCAGGGTGGTGGCGTCGACGGCCGTGACGGCTGCGAACGCCTTGCCCAGCCGCACCACCACGCCCGGCACGCCGCCGTCGCGAACGATGAGGTTCGAGCCCAGCCCCAGCGCCATCACCGGCATGGCCGGGTCGAGCGCGCGCAGGAAGGCCTCGAGATCTTCGGTATCGGCCGGCTCGAACAGCCAGTCGGCGGGCCCGCCGGTGCGAAACCAGGTGAGCGGCGCGAGCGGCGCGGCCGCCGTCAGCCGGCCGCGCACCGGCGGCATCGAATCGACCCGGTCAGCCAGTGCCATCATCCGAGCGCCTCGCGAAGCTGGTCGGGAAGCGCGGCCGCCCATCTGGTGATGTCGCCCGCGCCGAGGCAGATCAGCCTGTCACCCGGCGCCAGGAGCGGGGCGAGCGTGCCCGCAAGCTCCCCCGGCCCCGCCACCGTCAGCACCTGCCGGTGCCCGGCCCGCTTCAGCGCCTCGGCCAGCGCCGCGTGGCTCACCCCCTCGATCGGCGCCTCCCCGGCCGGATAGACGGGCGCCAGCACCACCATGTCGGCGTCGTTGAAGGCCGTCACCCACTGGTCGAACAGGTCGCGAAGCCGCGTGAAGCGATGCGGCTGCACGACGGCGATCACCCGGCCGGCCGCCCCCTCGCGGGCAGCGGCCAGCACCGCCTTCACCTCGACGGGGTGGTGGCCATAATCGTCGATCACCGAAACCGGCGCGCCGCCGCCGGGAAGCACCACGTCGCCGACATGGGTGAAGCGCCGCTTCACGCCCGAGAAGCGGGCGAAGCCGGCGCGGATGTCGGCTTCCGACAGGCCGAGCTGGTCGGCGACCGCGATCGCCGCCAGCGCGTTCAGCACATTGTGGCGGCCCGGCATGGGAAGCTCGATCGCCTCGTAGCGGCGTTCGGGGCTTCCGGCGCCCCGCAGCGTCACGTCGAAGCGGTTGCCGCCTGCCACCGGCACCACATTGTCGCCGCGCACATCCGCCTGCGCCGCGAAGCCGTAGGTGATGATCCGCCGGTCGGAGACGGCCGGGATCATCGCCTGCACCTCGGCATGATCAAGGCAGAGGATGGCGGCGCCATAGAAGGGCACCTTCTGCACGAACTGGCGGAAGGCGGCCCGGGCGACGTCGAAATCGCCATAATGGTCGAGATGCTCGGGATCGATGTTGGTGACGATGGCGAAGGTCGGCGGCAGCCTGAGGAAGCTGCCGTCGCTCTCGTCGGCTTCCACCACCATCCACTCGCCCGCGCCCAGCCGCGCGTTCGAGCCATAGCTGTTGATGATCCCGCCATTGATGACCGTCGGGTCCAGGCCGCCGGCGTCCAGAAGGGCCGCCACCATCGAGGTCGTCGTCGTCTTGCCGTGCGTGCCGGCGACGCAGACGGTCGACTTCAGCCGCATCAGCTCGGCCAGCATCTCGGCACGGCGCACCACGGGAATGCGCCGCTCCAGCGCCAGATCCACTTCCGGATTGCCCGGCCGGATGGCGGTCGAGACGACGACGACCGCCGCCTCGCCCAGATTCTCGGGCGAATGGCCGATGGCAACCGGTATCCCCTTGTCGCGCAGGCCGTGGACCACCGCGCCGTCGGCGATGTCCGAGCCCTGCACGGCAAAGCCAAGATTCTTCATCACCTCGGCGATGCCCGACATGCCGATGCCGCCGATCCCCACGAAATGGATCGGCCCGACCTCGGTGGTGAACCGGCTCACGACCGCGCCTCCCGCACCCCGGCCAGCGCCCGCACCTCATGCTCGACCAGATCGGCCAGCCGCCGCGCGGCATCCGGAAGGCCGACGCCGCGCGCCGCCGCAGCCGCGCCGGCGAGCGCCTCCGGGCTGTCGAGAAAGCCGCGGATCGCACCCGCGATGGCCGCCGGTGTCGCCTGCGCTTCCGGCAGCGCGACCGCCCCACCCGCGGCAACGAGCGCGGCGGCATTGGCCGTCTGATGGTCGTCGGCGGCAGCCGCGAAGGGAATCAGGATCGAGGGCCGGCCGATCGCCGCCAGTTCGGCGACCGTCGAGGCGCCGGCCCGGGCGATCACCAGATGTGCGGCCGCCAGCTGCTCGGGCATGTCCTCGAGATAGGGGCGGCAATCAGCCTCGATCCCCGCTGCCCGCCACGCCGCCAGCACGGCCGACAGATCCTCGGGCCGGCACTGCTGCACCACCGAAAGCCGCGCCCGCTCCTCGGCAGGCAGGCGCGCGGCGGCCGCCGGCACCCGTTCCGAGAGGATGCGCGCGCCCTGGCTGCCACCGACGACCAGCAGCCGGAAGGGCTGGCCAGGTGGCGGGGCCGCAAAGGGCGCGTCGCGCGCGGCGAGAATCGCCTCGCGCACCGGATTGCCCGTCACCACCGACTTGCCCGTCAGCGCCGGATCGAGCCGGGCGGTGCGCTCGAAGCTGAGCGCGATCGCCGACACCCGGCCCTGCAGGCGGCGGTTGACCCGGCCGAGGACTGCGTTCTGCTCGTGGAGCACGGCGGCGAGCTTCAGCGACAGCCCTGCAAGCAGCCCCGGCAGCGAGGGATAGCCGCCGAAGCCGACAACGGCATCGGCCTTCACTGCCCGGGCGACATCGCGCCCCGTCGCCCGGCCGCGCCAGATGGCGAGCAGGGCGCGCACCCAGGCCAGCGGGCTGAGGCCCGAGGCCGTCGCGCTGTCCAGCACATGCCGCTCGACCGACTCGAACAGGCCGGGAAAGCGAAGACCGCGCGCGTCCGTCAGCAGCGTCACGCGGTGGCCGCGCCGGCGAAGCTCTTCCGAGAGCGCATGCGCCGGCACCATGTGCCCGCCGGTTCCGCCGGCTGCCAGCAGCACCGACAGGCTCATGCCGCCGCCGCCCCCGGGCGGAGATAGGGCGAGGCCTTGAGGTATCGGTTGCGCCGGGTGATCGCGAGCAGCAGCCCCATGGCAAAGGCGGTCGCCAGGAAGCTGGAGCCGCCATGGCTGACGAACGGAAGCGTCATGCCCTTCGATGGCGCCAGCGCGACATTGACCGCCATGTTGATGAGTGCCTGACCCCCGAACTGCGCGACGAGGCCCGTCGCCGCGATCAGCGTGAAGGGGTCGTCTTCGTCCAGCATTTGTAGCAGAACGCGCAAGACAATCGCAAGATATAGTAGGCCGAGCGCGATACACGCCAGCGCGCCGAATTCCTCGCCGATGACCGCGAAGATATAGTCGGTCTGCGCCTCGGGCAGGCGGAACTTGACCGTCCCCTCTCCCGGCCCGGCGCCATAGAGGCCGCCGGAGCGGAAGCAGTCGAGCGCGCGATCGACCTGGTAGGTATCCCCCTCGCCATGCAGGAAGCCGTCGATGCGGTTGCGGATATGCGGCTGCACCTGATAGGCGATCGCCAGCCCGCCGATCAGCCCGACGAGGGCGAGCGCCACCAGCAGGAGTGGCAGGCCGGCCAGCACCGCCTGCACGAGCCAGACCGCGATCACCAGGGCCGCCTGGCCGAAATCCGGCTGCAGCACCAGCAGCCCCACGATGAGCGCCAGCAGGATCGCGCCGAGCGGCAGCACCGGCAGCGACCGGTCCTCGAACCGCAGCGCGAACAGCCAGGCCGTCGTCACGATGAAGAAGGGTTTCAGGAACTCGATCGGCTGCAGCTGGAAGCCGGGCAGCTGGATCCAGCGCATGGCGCCATTCTTCTCCGCGCCGATGACCGGCACCAGCGCCAGCAGGATGAGGAACAGCACGAACCCCGCCATGGCCACCCGTCGCGCGGCGTCCTTCGTCAGCATCGAGACGGCGAGCATCAGCGGGATCCCCGCCGCCACCCAGACCAGCTGGCGCTGCAGGAAATGGAGCGGCGCAAGCGTCACGCCATGGCCCGACAGGCGCACCGCCGCCGCCGGCGAGGCCGCGGCCACCGCGATCACGCCACAGCCGATCAGCACCAGCAGCATGGCAAGCAGCGGCCGGTCGATCGTCCAGAACCAGCGGGCAAGCGGGCTGCGGTCGGCGCGCCCCAGCGACAGGCCGGCGAACAGCCTCATGCGGCCGTCTCCCCCGATCCGGTTTCGGCCAGCGCGCGAACGGCCGCGCGGAAGGCGGCGCCGCGCGCCTCATAGTCGCGGAACTGGTCGTAGGAGGCCGCCGCCGGCGCCAGCAGCACCGTCTCGCCCGGCCGCGCCGCCGCCGCGGCGGCGGCAACCGCCGCCTCGAGCGTTTCCGCCGCCACCACCGGCACATACGGGCGAAGGATTGCAGCGAAGGCAGGAGCCGCTTCGCCGATCACATAGGCGGCCCGGACCCGCCCAAGCAGCGGCACGCAGGAATCCAGCTCGACCGGTGTCTTGGCCCGGCCGCCGAGAATCCAGTGGATGCCCTCGAACGCCGCCAGCGCGGGGGCCACGCTTGCCGGATTGGTGGCCTTGCTGTCGTTCACATAGCGCACGCCCGCCGCCTCGCCCACCAGCTCCATCCGGTGCGGCAGGCCGGGAAAGCTCGCAAGCCCCGCCTCGATCGCCGCCTCGCCCACGCCCAGCAGCCGCGCCGCGGCCGCCGCGCAGGCGACATTCTGGGCATTGTGCGGCCCGCCGAGCGCCGGCCAGCGCGCCTGGTCGTGCGCGGCGATGTCGGCGGCCGACACGCGCGTCACGCGCACATGCGCCGGCGCGGCGTCGGCCGCGGCGCGGGTGAAGGGATCGTCGGTCGCGATCACCGCGTGGCCGCCGGGCGGCAGCATGGCGATCAGCCGCGCCTTTGCTGCCGCATAGGCCTCGATCCCGTCATAGCGGTCGAGATGGTCGGCCGAGAGGTTGGTCCAGATGGCGATGTCGCAGGCGAGGCTTCGGCACAGGTCGATCTGGAAGCTCGACAGCTCCAGCACATAGACGCCGCCGGCCGGGAGCGGCGGCTGGTCCAGCACGGGAAGCCCGATGTTCCCGCCCATGCGCGCGATAATGCCTGCACCCGCCAGAAGATGATGCAGCAGCGCCGTCACTGTCGACTTGCCGTTGGTGCCGGTAATCCCCACCAGCCGATGATGCGGCAACTGCCCGCGCGCCTGCTGGAACAGCTCCATGTCGCCCAGGATGGGAACGCCGGCCGCGCGGGCGCGGGCGGCCAGCGGGTGGCGATTGAGCGGGACGCCCGGCGAGACGATGAGGCCGGCAAGCCCCGCAAGATCGGTCGTCATCGGGTCGGCGAAGCGAACGCCGGGCATGGTGGCAGCGGCAGCGGCCCGCGCCTCGGCGGAATCGTCCCATGCCACGATGCCGGCGCCCGACCGGGCGAGAAAACCCAGCGTCGACAGCCCCGTGCGGGCCAGCCCGAAAACGGCGAAGCGCTGGCCGTCAAGGTGGGGTGCCGCCAGCATCTAGCGCAGCTTCAGCGTCGACAGGCCGGCCAGCGCCAGCACGAGGGAGATGATCCAGAAGCGGATCACCACCGTCGATTCCGGCCAGCCGAGCTGCTCGAAATGGTGGTGGATGGGCGCCATGCGGAACACCCGCTTGCCCGTCAGCTTGAAGGAGGCGACCTGCACGATCACCGAGACCGCCTCCAGCACGAAGAGGCCGCCCACCACCACCAGCACCAACTCGTGGTTGGTGATGACGGCAATCGTGCCGATGGCGCCGCCCAGCGCGAGGCTGCCGGTATCGCCCATGAAGACGGCCGCCGGCGGCGCGTTGAACCACAGGAAGGCAAGACACGCCCCCACCAGCGCGCCCACGAACACCAGAAGCTCGCCCGCGCCGCGCACGAAATGCACCCCCAGATACTCGGCGAACACCGCGTTTCCGACCAGATAGGCAATAACGCCGAAGGTCATGGCCGCAATGATGACCGGCATGGTGGCGAGACCATCGAGCCCGTCGGTCAGGTTGACGGCATTGCCCGCACCCACGATCACGAAGGCCCCGAAGAGGATGTAGAAGAGCCCCAGGTCGGTGCCCGCGTCCTTCAGGAAGGGGTAGTAGAGCGTCGTCCCCCCGAACAGCGAGACATACCAGACAGCCGCGCCCGCGATCAGGAACTCGGCGAGCAGGCGCACCCGGCCCGGAACCCCGGCTGAGGTGCGCTTCATCACCTTGGCATAGTCGTCGAGGAAGCCGATGATCCCGAAGCCCAGCGTCACGAACAGCGCCGCCCACACGAAGGGCCGGTCCCATTCCATCCACAGCAGCGTCGAGACTGTGAGGCAGATCAGGATCTTGAGGCCGCCCATGGTGGGTGTCCCCTTCTTGGTGATGAGGTGGGTGGCCGGCCCGTCGGCGCGGATCGGCTGGCCCTTCCCCTGGTTGGTGCGAAGCCAGGCGATGAAGCGCGGCCCGATGAGGAGGCCGATCATCAGCGCCGTCACAAGGGCCGCGCCCGAGCGGAACGTCAGGTAGCGAATCACGTTCGTGGGCCCGGGAAAGCCCAGCCACTCGAACAGGTGGTAGATCATGGCGCGCCCCCTTGCGTCAGCGCCGCGACCAGCGCGCCCAGCCCGACCGAGTTCGACCCCTTCACCAGAAGCACGTCGCCGTCCCTGAGCGTCCGCCGCGCCCAGTCGAGCGCGGCCGCGGCATCGTCAAGGTGAGCGGCGCCCGGCACATTCAGCGCCGCCATTTCCGGCCCCACCAGCGCCAGCGCCGAGACGCCCGCCGCGGCGATCGGCGCGGCAAGGGCCTGGTGCAGCGCCTCGCTCGCCCCGCCCAGCTCGCGCATGGCGCCCAGCACCGCCAGCCGGCGCCGGGCCGGAGTCTCGCCCAGCACCCCGAGCGCGGCCGCCATCGAGGCCGGGTTGGCGTTGTAGCTCTCGTCGATCAGCGTCGCCATCCCGTCGGCCACCCGCAGGCGGTGGCGCGCGCCGCGTCCGGGCAGGCCGGTGAGGGCGGCGAGCGCCAGGCCCGCCTCGGCCAGGTCGCCGCCGGCCGCCTTCACGGTCGCCAGAACGCCGAGCGCGTTCGACAGCCAGTGCCGCCCCGCAAGCCCGACGCGGGCGTGCAGCCGCTCGCCCGCGACATCGGCCACGAAGTCGGTCCCGGTGGCGTCCGCGCGCGCCTCGACGAGGCGGACATCGGCGCTGCCGGACAGGCCGAAGGACAGCGCGGCGAGGCCATGGCGGTCGATCGCGGCCTTCAGGATGGGGGCGTGCGGATTGTCGGCCGGCCAGATGCCGATGCCGCCGGGCTGGACGCCCTCGAAGATCTCGGCCTTGGCGCGGGCGATCCCCGGCTCGCCATCGGCGAAATTCTCGATGTGGGCGTTTGCCACCCAGGTGATGAGCGCGACATGCGGGCGGACCTGCCGGGTGAGCGCCGCAATCTCGCCGGCATGGTTCATGCCCATCTCGAACACGCCGAAACGCGTGGCGGCCGGCATCCGCGCGAGGCTCAAGGGCACGCCGGTGTGATTGTTGTAGCTTTTCACCGAGGCGTGGGTCGCGTCCGGGGCGATGCGCGCAAACGCCCGGGCCAGCGCATCCTTCACGCCCGTCTTGCCGACGCTGCCGGTCACGCCGATCACCCGGGCCGAGCCTGCGCGCGCCCGCGCCGCGGCCCCCAGCGCCTCGAGCGCGGCCATGGTGTCGGGAACCAGCACATGCGGCCCTTCCACCGGCCGGCTGACGAGCGCGCCCGAAGCCCCGCGCGCGAAGGCCTGGGCGACGAAGTCATGCCCGTCCGACGCCGTGCCCTTAAGCGCCACGAACAGCTCGCCGCCGATCACTTCGCGGCTGTCGAAGCTGACGGCCTCGGCCTCGAAGGGCGCGGACAGCCGCCCGCCGGTCGCCGCCGCCACATCCTCGCCAGTCCATAGCGGGGTCATGCGCCAAGCTCCGCCGCCACCTCGCGCGCCACTTGCGCGTCGTCGAACGGCAGCACCCGCGTGCCGACGATCTGCCCCTGTTCATGGCCCTTGCCGGCCAGAAGCACCACGTCGCCGGCCTTCGCCACGCCCAGCGCCGTGCGGATCGCTTCGCGCCGGTCGGCAATCTCGGTCGCGCCGGGCGCGGCCGCGCGGATGGCGGCGCGGATGGCGGCCGGATCCTCGGTGCGCGGATTGTCGTCGGTCACGATCACGAGATCCGCGTCGCGCGCGGCGATCGCCCCCATCTCGGGCCGCTTGCCGGCGTCGCGATCGCCGCCGCAGCCGAACAGCAGGATCAGCCGGCTCGCGGTGTGTGGCCGAAGCGCTGCGATCACTGCCGCCAGCGCATCGGGCGTGTGCGCATAATCGACATAGACGGGCGCGCCCGAGGCCAGCAGCACCGCGCGTTCCAGCCGCCCGCGAACGCCGGTCACACGGGCGAGGTCGGCGATCGTGCGCGCCGGATCGCCGCCGGTTGCGATCACCATGCCGGCGGCCACCAGGGCGTTCGCCGCCTGATAGGCGCCGATCAGCGGCAGGTTCACCTCCCGCGCTCGCCCGAAGGCCTCGAGCGTGAGCGCCTGGCCCAAGAGCGTCGGCACCCGCTTCAGCAGCCGGATGTCGGCGCCATCGGGGCCAACCGTCATCCGTCTGAGGCCGCGCGCCCGCGCCGCGTCGCAGATGCGGGCGTTCCAGTCGGCGCCGGCTGCCCGGTCGTCGCGCCAGACGACGGCGACGCCGTTGGCATCGAGCACCTCCGTGAACAGCCGGAGCTTGGCCGCGAAATAGCGGTCCATGTCGCCATGATAGTCGAGATGGTCACGGCTGAGATTGGTGAAGCCCGCCGCAGCGACCGGCAGGCCCTCGGTCCGATACTGGTCGAGGCCGTGGCTCGAGGCCTCGAAGGCCAGATGCGTGATTCCCTCGCGTGCCAGCCCGCCGGCGTGCGACAGGAAGGTGACGATGTCGGGCGTCGTCAGGCCTGCGGCGCCAGCCTTCGACCGCTCGCCGGCGGTCGTGATCCCCAGCGTGCCCATGCTGGCCGCCCGCGCGCCCGACAGGCGCCAGAGCTGCCGGCAGAGTTCGACGGTGGAGGTCTTGCCGTTGGTGCCCGTCACTGCGACGGTCACCGCCGGATAGGGGGCATAGAAGGGCGCGGCGGCCCGGGCGAACGCCCGCCGCGGGCTCGCATCCGCGATGTGGCGCGCGCCCTCCACGATCGCTTCCGGCCGGGCGATGACGGCAATCGCTCCGGCCCGCACCGCGTCCGCGATCACCGTCTCGCCGTCGAAGCGCTGGCCCCGGAAGGCGCCGAAGACGTTGCCCGGCGCGACCTGCCGGTGGTCGATCGCAAAGCCGGTGATCCGGGGCCGAAGGTCGGCAAGCGGGTCGCTCGCGCTCATGGCCGCGCCGCCCGCTGCCGGTAGAGCCCGTCGAAGGCCGAGGTGTCGGGCTCGCCCGCGCCGGGCGGGGCGGGCGCCACGCCCAGGATGGGGGCGATGCGGTTGACCACATTCCTGAACACGGGCGCGGCGACCAGCCCCGCCGAGCGGATCCCGGCCGACGGATCGTCGATCATGGTGATGACGACATAGCGCGGCCGGTCCATCGGGAAGGCCCCGGCGAAGGTGGTGATGTTGCGCCGCCGGTCATAGCCCCGCCGCCCTTCGAGCACCTTTTCGGCCGTGCCCGTCTTGCCGCCGACGCGATAGCCCTCCGCATCGGCGCGCCGGCCGGTGCCGTCCAGCACGGCCAGGCGAAGCATGCCGTTGAGCGTCGCCGACACGTCGGGGCTGAACACCCGCTCGCCCGGGCGCACTGCGCCCTCGGGCTGCTTCAGGAAGGTCGCGGGGCGGTGGACTCCGCCGTTCACCAGCGTTGCATAGGCATTGGCGAGGTGCAGCGGCGTCACCGCAATCCCGTGGCCGAAGCCGACCGTCATCACGCTTGAGAGGCCCCAGTTGTCGGCGGGCGGAGTCAGCGGCCGGCCGGATTCGGGAAGCTCGCCGGGCGCGCGGCTCATCAGGCCCAGCTTCCTGAGATAGGCTTCCTGCCGGGCGCGGCCCAGCCGCTCGGCCATGCGCGCGGTTCCCACGTTCGAGCTGTGGATCAGCACTTCGGGCACGGAGAGCGGATAGCCCTTGGGATGGCTGTCGGAAATACGGTGCCGCCCGATCTGGATCGGCGCCGTCGGGAAGCGCTCGTCCAGCGCCAGCAACCCCTCCTCCAGCGCCATGGCGATGGTGAAGGCCTTGAAGGTCGAGCCCAGCTCATAGACTCCGAAGGTCGCCCGGTTCATGTGGCTCGGCATGCCGACGAGCCCGCCCGGCCGGTTCGGATCCCAGGCGGGAAGCGAGGCCATCGCCAGCACCTCGCCGGTCTCTGCATCCATCACCACGCCGGCCGCGCCGACCGCCTGCTGGGCGGCCATCTGCCTGGCCAGCTCGCTTTCCAGTGCCTGCTGCACGCGCACGTCGATCGACAACACCACCGGCTCGTCGCGCCGCGCCGGGTCGGTCAGCCGGGCCTCGAAGGCGCGCTCGATCCCGCCCTCCCCGCGCCCGTCGATGCCGGTGTAGCCGATCAGATGTGCCGCCAGCGACACCTGCGGATAGAGCCGCTCGGGCTCGCGCTCCAGAGTCAGGCCCGGCTCGCCCAGCCGGCGGATGGCCTCCGCCTGTTCGGGCAGCACGCGCCGCGCCACGAAGCGGAACGGGCCGTCATGGGTGAGCGCCGCGCGGATCGCCGCGGGCGGCCGCTCGGGCAGGATGCGGGCAAGCTCGGCCAGCAGCCGCTCGCGATCGCCGACGATATCGCGCGGGCGCGCGGCCAGCGCATAGGCCTCGAAGCTGGCGGCGAGCGTCACGCCGTTCCGGTCGACGATGTCGGCGCGCAGGAAGGGCGAGGCAACGGCCGGCGCCCGGTGGCGCGGCGGCCCGTCGAACAGCGACAGTTCGATGAGGCGAAGCGCGACCGCCGCCGTGAGCGCCACGAAGATGAGGATTCCGATGGCAAGGCGCTGACGCGCGACGGCCAGCGCCTGCTGGCGCTGGCCGGGAAGACGGATCCGCCGCGCGTCGAGCGCCCCCGGGCTCATCCCCCCGTCAACGCTCCGGCCCCGGCTCGAAGGCCAGCTCGACCTGGCGAAGCAGCTCGGCGGTCTCGGGCTCGATCGCGGGCCGGCGGATCGGCAGGGCAGGGGCCTCCGCCGCAACGGGGGCCGGCGGTGCCATGACGGCCGGGCCACGCGCCACCGGCACCTCGTCAGCAACGCGGATGATCTGCGGCGCTGGCGGCTTGGCGGCGGGGGCGACATCGCGCACTGCCAGCTGCACCTGCGGCAGCTCGCCCGGCAGCGCCCGGCCATAGGCGACGAGCAACAGCGGATCGGTCACATACTGCGTCGCCGAGATGGGCACCATGCCCAGCACCTCGTCGTTCCAGCGCTGCAACTGCGGCAGGCGCATCCGCACCCGAAGTTCGGCCTCCAGCGCCTTCACCTGCTCGGCCAGCTGCTGGTTGCCGCGCGCCAGACGGTCGACGGCGCGGCGCTCGGCCGCCACCTTCAGCGACAGGCTGTAGCTCGCCAGCGCGATCGCCAGCGTGCCGACCACCATCATCACGGTCGGCGCCCAGCCATGCCGGTCGGCCCCGCGTGCGGGGGTCGCGCCGGCCCATGGCGCCGGCGCCCGGCCGGCGCTGCCCCAGCGTTCGATCCGCCGGCCCGGTCGCCGGCCCCACAGCGCCATCATGCCAGACCTCCCCGTCGAACGGCGGCCCGGCCGCACCCGGCCGGCCGCCCACGTTCCGCATGACCCCAGCCGGGCGCCGCGCTCCGCCGGGCGACCCGAAGCGTCGCCGATCGCGCGCGCGGGTTCGCCGCCAACTCGCGCTCGCCCGGCCGGCGTGGGCGCGCCAGGCGCTCGAAGCTCGGTGCGCGACGGGCAGCGACCTGCGGCAGGTGGCGCGATCCGGCGGGTGCAGCGCCGCCACGCTCGGCGAGAAACCGCTTCACGATGCGGTCCTCGAGGCTGTGGAAGCTGACGACGGCGAGCGCGCCACCCGGCTTCAGCACTGCCTCGGCGGCGACGAGTCCGCGCTCAAGCTCCGCCAGTTCGTCGTTCACGCGGATCCGCACTGCCTGGAAGCTGCGGGTGGCGGGATCGCGGCGGCTGCCCGGGGGTGCCTTGACGACACGGCGCACGACGGCGGCGAACTCGCCGGTGGTCGCAAGCGGCCGCGCGGCAACCACGGCGCGCGCGATGCGCCGTGCCGCCGGCTCCTCGCCATAGCGGAACAGCACGTCGGCGATCTCGGCCTCGCTGGCCAGGTTCAGGAAATCGGCGGCCGTCGGCCCCTCGCCCGACAGCCGCATGTCGAGCGGCCCGTCGGCCTGGAACGAGAGGCCATAGGCCGGGTCGTCGAGCTGGATCGAGGAATAGCCGAGGTCGAGCGCGACGCCGTCAGCCGTGGCCGGGCCCAGCTCGTCGGCCATGTCGGCGAACGACCGGTGGACCAGGCGAAGACGGCCGCCGGCGCTCGCCACGAGGGCAGCGCCGGCGGCCAGGGATCGCAGGTCGCGGTCAAAGGCGGTGATGGTGGCACCCGCCTCGAGGAAGGCGGCCGCATAGCCGCCGCCGCCGAAGGTGCCGTCGATGATGTGTCTCCCCGGGGCCGGCGCCAGCGCGTCGACCACCTCGGCCAGCAGCACGGGGATATGGCCGCTCATGCCGTGCGCCCCGCGACCAGCGCCGAGACGATCCGCTTCAGCCGCGCGTCAAGGCCGGGTTCTGCCAGCAGGACCTCGGGCGACCAGATCTCGAAATAGTCGCCGGCGCCCAGGAACAGGGCCTGCCGGTCGATACCGCCAAGCTCTTTCAGGATCGGCGACAGCACGATCCGGCCGGTGTCGTCATAGCGCAGCGTCTCGGTGGTGCCGAACAGGATGCGGCTGCGGTCGCCGCGGCCGGGGCCGAAATCGCCGTCAAACTCGCGCGCCAACCGGCTTTCCAGCCGCTCGAAATGGGTGAGGTCATAGCCGACGAGGCAGGACGAATGCTCGGCCGGCGCCAGCACCAGCGACTTCTGCTGGCTTCTGGCCTCGATCGTCTCGCGCAGCGGCGCAGGCACGGACAGTCGATGCTTGGCATCCACTCCGTTCAGATAGGTGCCTGCGAACCAAGCGCGAATGGCCGTTCCCCTTTTCTTGGGGGACGCGCTTCGGGCCGTTTCGCGGTGCCAGGGACAGACCCGCGATGACACCGGCTGAGGCCACGCCATCCCCTGTGGAAAAGGGATAGCATGGGCTTTCATGGATATTCAATGGGAAATTATGGTCAGCTCTGGCCCGGCGGCCCCAACTCCCTGAAAAGAGGCGCCCCGCCCGGCGGGCAGCCAGATTGCAAACAAGCGTGATGGCCTGTGGACAAGTTGACGGACAGGTCGCCTCGGCGGGCGCTGCTCATGCCAGCGACTCCGGCAGGCGGAAGGCAAAGCCGCGCGCGGCGCGCACCTCAGCGAGCGTGTCCGACGTCAGCCGCAGGAAGAAGCCGCCCTCCCCGTCGGGCACGGTCTGAAGATCGATGGCCTGGCCGTCGGCCAGGGTGACGCGAAAGGCCTCGGCGCCGGCCCAGTTCACGCGCGCCGCGTCCACGAAGCCGACCGCGCTCAGCCGCTCCAGCCGAAGGGCGACGCGCGCGGCTTCCGCCACCGGCAGTCGCGCGCGCCCGTCGGCCCGGATCCGGTCGACCCGGGCGACTTCGGCCGCGACGATCCGGGGCGGCGCCAGGCTTGACCAGGCCGACGGCCACAGCGGCAGCGCCGGTGTCTGGCTGAGGGCGATCCACGGGCCGGCGGGCCGGCCCGAGCCATCCCGCGCCTGGGCAGCCCCCGTCAGGAAGCCGGCATGGCCCAGCACGCGTCCGTCGCGTCCCGTCAGGCGGACTTCCAGCGGTTCACGGGGCGAGGGCGGCGCGTCGAGCGGCGGGCCCGACAGCTGTCGCAGCCGGCTGACCAGCGCCTCGATCCGCGCCACGTCGCCTGGCGCGTCGGCGGCCGAAGCCACCACCCATTCGCCGGTGTCGGCCCGCCGGGCGAGCACCACCTGGTCGCGGCCGCGCGCCATCTCGATCCGGACCACGGCGTCCGCGCCCGGCAGGTCGGGCATCGGCCGCTCGCCGCCGCCGCGCGCCGTCAGCAGGCCGGCCGCCAGCAGCAGCAGCGGCAGGAGAACGAAGAGAAGCGCCGGCCCCCGGCCGGTGCCGGCCGTCAGATGGCGACCACGCTGTTGTCGCCGGCCGCCAGCGGCAGGCCGGCGATGCCCGCCGGCACGTCGCCGGGCGGCGTCTCGGGCAGCGGCTGCGGTACCTGCGGCTCGGCCGGGGCGGGGGCCGGGGCCACCAGGCCGTTGACCGGAGCCGATGTGGTTCCGTTCGCCTTGTCGTTGCCGGGCGCCACGCCCAGCTGCGCCAGCGGCTCGCTCGAATCCCGCGTGTCGGGCGCCTCGTCGGCGGGGCCGAACGCCAGCGAGGCTGCCAGCGTCAGGAGGAACACGGCCCCCAGCCCCGTAAGGCCTGCGCGCATGCGATCCATAGTGCCGGCTCTAGCAGCCGGCCGCCGGAAAGTCGAGCAGCCCGCCGGCGCGCGTCATCCCGCCTCGCCCGCGCGCCAGGGCGGCAGCGGCAGGCCGCGGGCTTTCAGCCAATCGGGGTTCCAGATGGTCGAGAGATAGCGGCTGCCCTGGTCGCACAGGATGGTCACGATCGAATGCCCCGGCCCCAAGTTCCGGGCGAGGCGCTCGGCGCCGGCGACATTGATGGCGCTCGAGAGCCCCAGGTGCAGCCCGTCGGTCGCCATCAGCTCGTGCAGGATCGGAAAGGCCTCTAGGTCGGGAATGCGAAAGGCGATGTCGATCGGCGCGCCCTCCAGGTTCGCCGTCACCCGGCTCTGCCCGATGCCCTCGGCGACACTGTTTCCTTCCGCCCTCAGTTCGCCGCAGGTGAACCAGCTGTAGAGCGCGGCACCCTCCGGGTCGGCCAGGCCGATCACCACCTCGGCCCGCCGCGCCTTCAGCCCCATGCCAACGCCGGCCACCGTGCCGCCGGTGCCGGCGGCGCAGATGAAGCCGTCCACCCGGCCGTCGAGCGCGTCCCAGATCTCGGGCGCGGTCGTCTTGATGTGCGCCAGTCGATTGGCGGTGTTGTCGAACTGGTTGGCCCACACCGCCCCCGGCGTCTCGGCGGCCAGCCGCCGCGAGACATGCACATAATGGCCGGGATTGGCATAGGATGTCGCCGGCACCAGCACCAGCTCGGCGCCCAGCGCGCGCAGCGCATCCTTCTTTTCCTGGCTCTGCGTCTCGGGCATCACGATGATGGTGCGATAGCCGAGGCTGGCGCCGATCACGGCCAGGCCGATGCCGGTATTCCCGGCCGTTCCTTCAACGATCACGCCGCCGGGCCTCAAGGTGCCCGATTCTTCCGCGTCGCGGATGATCCAGAGCGCCGCCCGGTCCTTGACCGACGCGCCGGGGTTCAGGAACTCGCACTTGCCCCAGATGTCGCAGCCCGTCCGCTCGGACGGGCCCTTCAGCCGAACGAGCGGCGTGTGGCCTACGAGGGCGGCGATGTCGGGGGCGACGACGGTTGCAGCGTGGCGGGGGGCGGGCGTGGTCATGCCGGCCCTCCATAGCAGCCGCAAACGCGCTTGCCAGCGCCCGGGTTTCGGGCGAACGAAAGCAGGCCATGCGCCGCCCTGTCCTCCTCCTCGCCATGCCGGCCCTGCTCGCGGCCGCCCCGCCGCCGCCGGCCGCGCTCGAACAGCGCATCGCCGATTATGCCCGCCACGCCATCGGCCAATTCTCGAGCGCCGCCCAGCACGCCCGCGACCCGGCCTATGCGCTTGTCGAGGCGCGGATCGTCCGCATCTGGCCCGAACGCACCGACGGCCTCTGGCTCTACCAGGAACAGACGATCCTGGCCGGCGCCGGCGCGGCGCCGGGGAAGCCCTATTTCCAGCGCGTCGGCCATGTCCATGTCCACGCCGACGGCCGCATCCGGCGCGACAACTACCCGCTTCGGGAGCCGGCGCGCTTCATCGGCCTCGGCCGCGCGGACGGGGATGCACGCCGCCTCGAACCCGCCGATCTCGGTCCGGCCGGCTGCCACAACCACCTGGACTTCGTCAGCCCCGGCTTCTGGATCGGCCGGACGGAGGATTGCGCGAACGACTGGCGCGGGGCCGTACGGATGGAGGGCCTGTCCATCCTGACCCCGTCCCAGTTCGTCAACTGGGACCGTGGCCTCGATTCGAAGGGTGGCCATGTCTGGGGCCCGCGCGCAGGCGGCTATGTCTTCGATCGCCTGCCCTAGGCTGGCCCTCGCGCTCGGACTGCTGCTGGCGGCCTGCCGGCCCGCCGAGACCGAGGCGCCGCCGCTTCGGGTCGACGCGATCGGCGCTGAGGCCGAGGCGGTTGTCGCCGAATCGCTCGCCGGCACGCTGACCGCCATCGACCCTGCCGGCCAGATGATCCCCGGCCTTGCCCAGAGCTGGCGGGTCTCCTCCGATGGCCTGTCGATCGTCTTTCGCCTGCGCGAGGCCCGCTATGCCGGCGGCCGCGCGGTGACCGCCGCGGATGTCATCGCCTCGGTCGAGCGCGCCCGGCAGGGCCGGGCCGGCGCCGACATCGCCCGGCTGATGGCCGGCGTCACCGCAGTCGCCGCCCCGCTCGACGACACCGTCGAGCTGCGCCTGTCCACCCCCCAGCCCGAGATCCTCGAACTGCTGTCGCTGCCGGCGCTCGCCATCCGCCCCCGGCGCGGCGGCAGCGACACCGCCGGCCCCTTCACCCTCGCCGATCCCGATGACGAGCCCGCAACCCGGGCCGAAGCGCCGGCCCTGCCGGCGGGCGCGGTGCGGCTGCGCCGCAATCCCGCCTTCCACGCCGCCGACCTGATGTCGCTCGCTGCGGCCATCGTCGCGCCGGCCGAGGCCGAGGCCGCGGTCGCGCGCTTCAACCGGGGCGAGACCGATCTCGTGCTCGGAGGCGGGCTCGACGGGCTGGGCGCGGCGCGCGTGACGGCCCGACGGGAGTCACTGCTGCTCGAAGCCCGGCGCTCCGTGCTGCTGGTGCGGGTGAACCAGACGCGCGGGGCCCTTGCCGACCGGCGGGTGCGCCGCGCGCTGATGCTGGCCATCAACCGCGAGGCGCTCGGCCCGGCGCTGTTCGCAAGCACCGCCGCCGCCCCGATCGCCACGCTCACGCCGCCCGGCCTCGGCGCCTATGACCCCCCCCGGGCCGACTGGGCCACGCTGGCCCTCGCCGACCGCCAGGCCGAAGCCCGTCGCCTGCTGGCCGAGGCTCGCGCCGAACCGGCCGCCGCGCCGGCCGCCCCCCGGCCGATGGCAGCCGACGCACCGGAGGCGGACACCCCGCCCCTCCGGCTCGTGCTCGCCGTGCCGGCGGCTGCGGCCAGCGGCCGGCTCGTCACCGCGATCGCTGCCGACCTGATGGCCGTCGGAGTCGAGCTGGCGCTCGCCCCACGCCCGGCCGACGCCCATGCCCGCGCCATCGAGACCGGGGACTTCGAGCTGGCGCTCGACCGCATCGATGCGCCGATCGACAGCCCGCTTCCCTTCCTGTTGCCCTTCCGCTGCAGGGCCAATCGCCACGGCGTCTGCCTCGAGGAAGCCGACCGGCTCGTCGAGCAGAGCTGGCAGGCGCCGACACGCGCCGAGCGGCTGGCGCTGCTGGCCGCGGCCGAGCGGCTGTGGGCCGAGGATGGCGCTGCCCTCGGCCTCGTCCAGCCGCTGGGCTGGTCGCTCGTCTCGCCCCGGGTCGGCGGCATGGCCGCCAACGCCAGCGGCCGCCATCCGCTCAAGAATCTGACCCTCACCCCTGACCGGAGAAGCCGTCCATGAGCCAGACGCCCGCCCCCCGCGACATCGTCGTGGTAGCCGCCCGCCGCACGCCGATGGGTGGCTTCCAGGGGGATTTTCGCGACCTGCCCGCCGCGACGCTGGGCGCCGCTGCCATCCGCGCCGCCGTCGCCGATGCCGGTCTCGGGGCCGACGAGGTGGACGAGGTCATCATGGGCTGCGTGCTGCCCGCCGGCCAGGGGCAGGCGCCAGCCCGCCAGGCAGCGCTCGGCGCCGGCCTCGGCGAGGGCACGCCGGCCGTCACCGTCAACAAGATGTGCGGCTCGGGCATGAAGGCGGTGATGGACGCCGCCGACCGGCTGACAGCCGGCAGCGCCGACATCCTCGTCGCCGGCGGCATGGAGAGCATGACCAATGCGCCCTATCTGCTGCCGAAAGCACGCGCGGGCCTGAGGCTCGGCCATGGCACCGTCCAGGATCACATGTTCCTCGACGGGCTCGAGGACGCCTACGAGCCCGGCCGCCTGATGGGCAGCTTCGCCGACGCCTGCGCCCGCCACTATCAGTTCACCCGCGCTGCCCAGGACGACTATGCGCTCGAAAGCCTGTCGCGCGCCAGGGCCGCGATCGACTCCGGCGCCTTCACGACCGAAACCGTCGCGGTCGCGACCCGGGCCGGCGACATCACCGCGGACGAGCAGCCCGGCAAGGCCCGGCCCGAGAAGATCCCGACGCTGAAACCCGCCTTCGCACCCGACGGCACGGTGACGGCCGCGAACGCCAGCTCCATCTCGGACGGCGCCGCCGCCCTGGTGCTGATGCGGCGCGAAACCGCCGAGGCGCGCGGTCTCGAGCCGCTCGCCACCCTTGTCGGCCATTCGACGCACGCCCAGGCCCCGGCCTGGTTCACCACCGCACCCGTCCCGGCAATGGGCAAGCTGATGGATCGGCTCGGCCTCTCGGTCGACGGCGTCGACCTGTTCGAGGTGAACGAGGCGTTCGCCGTCGTCGCCATGGCCGCCATGCACGAACTGGCGATCCCGCACGCCCGGCTCAACGTGAACGGCGGCGCGACGGCGCTTGGCCACCCCATCGGCGCTTCGGGCGCTCGGATCCTCGTCACCCTCGTCCACGCACTCAGGGCCCGCGGCGGCGGCACCGGAATCGCGTCGCTGTGCATCGGCGGCGGGGAAGCAACGGCAGTTGCCGTTCGCGTCGGCTGACCGGCCCCGACGCCGGGCTTTTCCGCCGCCCGCGCGCGTGTATAGAAGGTTCACAATCGTCAGGGCAGGAAACATACGCGCATGAAGCTGGTCGTCGAACGCGCCACCCTCCTGAAGGCGCTGGGCCATGTGCAATCGGTCGTCGAACGCCGCAACACCATCCCGATCCTGTCCAACGTGCTGATCTCGGCCGATGGCGACACGATGAAGCTGATGGCGACCGACCTCGACCTGCAGATCGTCGAGGAAGCGCCCGTCACCGTCGAGACGGCGGGCGCCACCACCGTGTCCGCCCACACGCTGTTCGACATCGTGCGCAAGATCCCCGACGGCGCGCAGGTCACGCTCGATGCCACCGGCGGCAGGATGGCCGTCACCGCCGGGCGCGCGCGCTTCCAGTTGCAGACGCTGCCGCGCGAGGACTTCCCGGTGATCGGCGAAAGCGACCTGCCCATCCGCTTCAGCCTGCCGGCCGAGACGCTCGTCATGCTGATCGACCGCACCCGCTTTGCCATCAGCACCGAGGAAACGCGCTATTATCTGAACGGCATTTTCCTGCACGCGCCGGCCCAGCCCGGCGGCACGCTTCGCGCGGTTGCAACCGACGGCCATCGCCTCGCCCGGGTCGAGATCCCGCTTCCCGAAGGTGCGGCCGGCATGCCCGACATCATCGTGCCAAGGAAATGCGTGGCCGAGGTCAGGAAGCTCCTCGACGAGCGTGACGGCGAGGTGGAAATCGCGCTGTCGAACACCAAGATCCGCTTCCGGATCGGGGCGGCGGTCCTCACCTCCAAGCTGATCGACGGCACCTTCCCCGACTACAGCCGGGTGATCCCGACCGCCAATGACCGGCTGCTGAAGATCGACCCCGCAACGCTCGCGGAAGGCGTCGACCGGGTGACGGCGATTGCGTCCGAAAAGACCCGCGCCGTCAAGCTCAGCCTCGACCGCGACCGGGTGACGCTGTCCGTCACCAGCCCCGAGAATGGCACGGCCTCCGAGGATGTGCCCGCCGACTATGCCGCCGCCGCCTTCGATGTCGGCTTCAACAGCCGCTACCTGCTCGACATCCTCGCCCAGGTTGAAGGCCAGGAGGTCGAAGTCCATATGGCAGACGCTTCGGCCCCCACGCTGATCCGCGAACATGAAGGGTCGCAGGCGCTTTATGTGCTGATGCCGATGCGGGTCTGAGCGGCTCGCCCATCGAGGACCCGGGATGCCGATCCGCAAGCCCAAGCCGGTGAAGATGCCCATGCCCTTCCCGGCGCTCGAACTGTCGGAGGATGATGCCCAGCGCCGCCGCGCGCTGATCATGAAGCGCGAGCTGGACCGGACCGAGGGCTTCAGCTGGACCGCGCCGCGCCGTTCGCTGATCTCGCGGATGACGGCGACCCCGCTCGAACAGTGGCTGGCCGGCTTCGCGGCCTTCGGCATGGCGGTCCTCGTGGTCGCCGGGTTCCTGTACGGCATGGACGCCGGGGTCGAGATCCGGCCGCGCATCATCTTCGTCGAGAGCTGGTCGGCCGAGCGCAGCGCCGAGGATGCGCTGGCTGAACGCGCCGAGGCGATGGCGCGGCTGGAAGCCGCGATCGCGGCCAACAACGCCCGGCTGGAGTCCGAGCAGGCCGCCGCGGCATCGCCCGCGGAACCGCCGGCTCCGCCGCCGGCCGCAAGCCCCGCACCTTGAGGGCAACCGATTCCGAGGCTGACGCCCGCTTCATGGCCGCCGCGCTCGCGCTCGCCCGGCGCGGCGCCGGCCGCACGGGGGCCAACCCCAATGTCGGCTGCCTGATCGTCGCCGGCGGCCGCATCGTCGGGCGCGGATGGACCGCCGATGGCGGCCGGCCCCATGCCGAGGCGATGGCGCTGGCCGAGGCGGGGTCAAGCGCCCGCGGCGCCACTGCCCATGTCACGCTTGAACCCTGCGCCCATATGAGCCCGCGCGGGCCCAGTTGCGCCGACACGCTGATCGAGGCGGGGCTGGCCCGGGTCGTGGTCGCCATGACCGACCCGGACCCGCGCACCGCCGGCCGGGGTATCGCCCGCCTGCGCGCGGCCGGGATCGCGGTGACCGAAGGCGTGTGCGAAGCCGAGGCCGAGGCCGAACTGGCGGGCTTCGCGGGCCGGCTGCGCCAGGGCCGCCCCGAACTGACGCTGAAGCTCGCCCTGTCGCTCGACGGCTGCCTGGCGCTCGCCGACGGCCGCTCGCTGTGGATCACCGGCGAGACCGCGCGCCTCTATGCCCATGTGCTGCGCGCGCGGTCCGATCTGCTGCTGGTGGGTGGCGGCACGCTTCGCACCGACTCGCCCCGGCTCGATGTCCGCCTGCCCGGCCATTCCGGCCCCCAGCCGGCGCGCGCCGTGCTCACGCACGGGCCCGTTCCGCCGGGCTGGCTCGGCTTCGACAGCCTGGACGCGCTCGATGCCCACGCGGCCGCCACCGGCATCAACCGCATCCTGTGCGAGGGCGGCGGCGGGCTTGCCGCCAGCCTCGTCGCCGCCGACCGGGTGGATCGCCTCGTCATCCTGCGCGCGCCCATATTTCTGGGCGCCGGGCGCGGGCTCGACACCCTCACCCTCCCCTCGCTCGAGTCGGCGCACGGCCGCTGGCGACCCGAGGGCAGCCGGATGCTTGGCCCTGACCGGCTTGAGCTCTTCCGCCGCGCCGCCTAGGCAGGCCAGGCGATGTTCACCGGCATCATTACCGACATCGGCCGCGTCGCTGCCGTCCGCCGCGCGCCGGGCGCGGACACGCGGGTCTCGATCGCCTGTAGCTATGATCTGTCGACCGTCGCGCTCGGCGCCTCGATTGCCTGTTCGGGCGTCTGCCTCACCGTCACCGCGATCGCGGGGGACCGGTTCGACGTCGATGTCTCGGACGAGACCCTTGCCCGCACCGCGCCCGGCCTCTGGCGCGAGGGTGCCGCGCTCAACCTCGAACGGTCGCTCAGGGTCGGCGACGAGCTGGGCGGCCACATCGTCACCGGCCATGTCGACGGCATCGGCACCATCCGCGCCGCCACTCCGGCCGAGGGCTCGATTCATCTGGTGATCGAGGCGCCGGCGGCGCTGGCGCCCCTGATCGCGCCCAAGGGCTCGATCGCCGTCGATGGCGTGTCGCTGACCGTGAACGCCGTCGAGGACAAGCCCGACGGCGCCTGCCACATGCACCTCAACATCATTCCCCACACAGCGCGCTGGACGACGCTGGGCACGGCAGCGCCGGGCCGGGCCGTCAATCTGGAGATCGACATCCTGGCCCGCTACCTCAACCGGATGCGACAGCTTTGCACATCCTGATGTGATAGCCAGTCTTGCGGTTCACACTGGAGTGTGATTATCGCGTCGCATGGCCACCCGTCTGCTCGAGCGGATTCGAACCCACCTCGCCGAGACCGGCCAGAGCCGGAGCGCGCTGGCCCGTGCCGCCGGCCTTCACCCCAACAGCCTGAGGCGAATCGACGCGCCGGGCTGGAATCCCACGGCCGACACGCTCGCCCGGCTGGAGGCCTATCTCGCTTCCAGCGGCCCCTCGCCGCTCGCCCCGGTCGAGGACATCATCGCCGAGGCCCGCAACGGCCGCATGGTGATCCTGGTCGATGACGCGGACCGGGAGAATGAGGGCGATCTCGTCATTCCGGCGCAGATGGCAACGCCCGATGTCATCAACTTCATGGCCCGCCACGGCCGCGGCCTCATCTGCCTCGCGCTGACGCGTGGCCGGGTCGAGCGGCTGGGCCTGCCGCTGATGTCGCGCGCCAACCGCAGCCGGCACGAGACGGCGTTCACCGTCTCGATCGAGGCGGCCAATGGCGTCACGACCGGCATTTCCGCCGCCGACCGCGCGCGCACCATCGCCGCCGCCATCGATTCCGCGAACGGGCCGGAGGCGATCGTGACTCCGGGCCATGTCTTCCCGCTGGTCGCGCGCGATGGCGGCGTGCTGGTCCGCGCCGGCCATACCGAGGCGGCGGTCGATCTGGCCCGGCTGGCCGGCCTCAATCCCTCGGGCGTGATCTGCGAGATCATGAACGAGGACGGCACCATGGCCCGCCTCGACGATCTCATCCCCTTCGCGCAAGCCCACGGCCTGAAGATCGGCACCATCCGCGACCTCATCGCCTACCGGATGCGGCACGACCATCTGGTGCGGAAGGTTGCCGAAGTCCCGTTCGACAGCGACATCGGCGGCCGCTGGACGGCAATGACCTATGCCAACACGGCCGACTATGCCGAGCATATCGTGCTGCAGAAGGGCAAGGTCACGCCGGGTGAGCCGACGCTGGTGCGCGTGCATGTGCAGTCGATGTTCACCGACCTGTTCGCCGAGGCCGGCGGCCGCTCGGGGCTGATCCCGGCGGCCATGCGGGCGATCGCGGATGAGGGGGCCGGCATCCTGATCCTCATCCGCGACGCCCGGCCGGACGCGATCAGCCAGCAGATGAAGGCCAAGGGGCAGGGCGAGCCCTTGACCGTTCGCGACTATGGGGTGGGCGCGCAGATCCTCGTTGACCTCGGCGTCACCGAGATGATCCTGCTGTCGGGCTCGCACAGAAGCTATGTGGGCCTCGAAGGCTATGGCCTGAAGGTCGTCGACGAGCGTCCGCTCGCCAGCTGAAGGAACCTCCGATGGCCCGGATCCTGATCGTCGCCGCCGGCTTCTACCGCCACATTCTCGAGCTGCAGCTGGCCGGCGCGCGCGCCGCGCTGGCGGCGGCGGGCCACCTGCATGAGACGATCGAAGTGCCGGGCGCGCTCGAGATTCCGGCAGCGATCGCGCTCGCCGCCGAGACCGGCCGCTACGATGCCTATGTCGCGCTCGGCTGCGTGATCCGCGGCGAGACCTTCCACTTCGAGGTCGTCTCGAACGAAAGCGCGCGCGGGCTGATGGCCCTCACGCTCGACGGGCTGGCGATCGGCAACGGCATCCTGACGGTCGAGACCGAGGCGCAGGCAATCGAGCGCGCCGACCCGGCGCGCAAGAACAAGGCGCGCGAAGCCACGGAAGCCGCGCTCGCGCTGCTGGCGCTGAGGCAGCGCTTCGCCTGACGGCGCCCGCGCCGCCCGCGGTCGGGGATGTCGGGGATGTCGGGGATTGTGTGGATTTCGCCACACAGCGTGTCCCATCTGTCGCGCCATATAACAGCAGCATTGCGATATGCGCCGGCTTGAGCCAGTCTGATGAATCAGAGGGCTCAAGCCCCGGGGAGGACATATGCGGCAGACGCTTCATCGCTCGTGCGCGCTCGGCGCGCTTGTTGTTGCGTTCACCCTTCCGTTCGCGGCCGCCAGCGCCCAGGGCGGCCAGGTCGCCGAGGCGGCGACCGGCCAGGGGGACATCATCGTCACCGCCACCCGTCGCGCCCAGGCGCTCCAGGACGTGCCGATCGCCGTCTCGGCGATTTCCGCCGACCAGCTCGTCAATTCCGGGATCACCGACATCCGGGCGCTCAACCAGCTGGCGCCGTCGCTTCTGGTCTCGGGCGCCACCTCGGAAGTCAATTTCTCGGCGCGGATCCGGGGCGTCGGCACGGTCGGCGAGAATCCGGGCATTGAAAGCTCGGTCGCGCTGTTCATCGACGGCGTCTATCGCAGCCGCACCGGCACCGGGCTGTCCGATCTCGGCGAGGTGGAGCGGATCGAGGTGCTCCGCGGCCCGCAGGGCACGCTGTTCGGCCGCAACGCGTCGGCCGGGATCGTCAACATCGTGACGAAGAAGCCCGAGTTCGACACGGCCGGCTATGGCGCCGTCACCTACGGCAATTACGAGAATATCCGGCTCGAGGGCGGCGTGAATGTGGCCCTGTCGAACGCGCTGGCCGCCAAGCTCGAGGGGCTGTGGCACCAGCGCGACGGCTTCATCCGCGACATCCGCTCGGACCGGCGTTTCAACGATCGCGACCGCTGGATGCTGCGCGGCCAGCTGCTGTTCGAGCCCAACGACGATCTGTCGGTCCGGATCATCGCCGACTATTCGCAGCGCCGGGAGGAATGCTGCGCCGCCTCCTTCCTGGCCGCGCGCAACGTCAACCGGGTGGCCGGGCAGGTCCAGATCGGGCCCAACACGCTCGATCCGCTGCTCCGCGCGCTGGGCGTGACCAGCCCGCGCGGCGAACTGTTGACGGTCGCGGTCAGCCCCAACAAGGATTACCGGTCGGATTCGGATGACTGGGGCATCTCGGGCGAGATCAACTGGTCGTTCGGGGATGTGAACCTGACCTCGATTACCGCCTACCGTGACTATATCAACTATCAGGGCCAGGATTCCGACTTCACCGATCTCGACATCTGGGGCCGCTCGGGCCTCCGGCGCAACTTCAAGACCTTCAGCCAGGAGCTGCGGCTGCAGGGCAGCTTCTGGGACGACCGGATCGACTGGCTGGTCGGCGGATATTACGCCGACGAGCGGCTGTCGGCGCGCGACAACATCCGCTTCGGCGCCGACATCGAGCGCTTCGGGGACTGCCTGATCGCCGCCGCGCTCGGCAATGTGAACCCGGCGGTACCGCGCTGCACCAACCTGCCGGCCGCCGTCTGGCCGGGCTATGCCGGGGCGGCCGCCATTCTCGGCGCCGCGCGGCTGCCGGGCACCGGTGTGGGCGATGGCGGCTTCTTCCACCAGCGCAGCCGCAACTTCGCCTTCTTCACCCACAATGTCTTCTCGATCATCCCCGACAAGCTCGATCTCACGGTCGGCGCCCGCTACACCGACGAGGAGAAGACACTGTCGGGCCGCTTCAACAACAACAACAGCCTGTGCAATGCGCTCCGGCTTTCGACGACTCCGATTTCGGTGGCGGTACCCAATCTCACCTTCGCCGGCTTGCCCTGCGCCATCAACGGCACCGCCGGGCCGGGGATCGCCGCCAACGATCCCAACCGCCGCAAGTCCGAAGGCAAGTGGACGGGCACTGTCGTGCTCAGCTTCAAGCCCGATCCCGACTGGCTGATCTATGGAAGCTGGGCGCGCGGCTACAAGGCGGGCGGCTTCAACCTCGACACCTCGGCGCTCGACATCGTCTGCAACCCCGCCGTGGGCACGCCGGCGCAGCAGGCGGCCTGCGCAGCGCAGCTGGCGCGGCCCGCCAACACCGTCGGCAACGCCCGGCCGGAGGCGATCGACCTGCAGTTCGCGGCCGAGACGGTCGATGCCTATGAGTTCGGCGTCAAATTCTCGCGCCCCGGCTTCACCGCCAACCTTGCCCTGTTCAAGCAGGACTTCTCGGACTTCCAGCTGAACACCTTCAACGGCGTGAACTTCGAGGTGACCAACATCCAGGCCTGCCGCGACAGCCTGAACGGCGCCGACACCGACCCGTCGCCGACGACCGGGGCCTGCTCGCCCGACCGGCTGCGGCCGGGGCTGACCTCGAAGGGGGTCGAGCTCGAGCTGTTCATGCGGCCGATGCCCGACATCAACCTGACCGCGGGCCTTACCTACACCGACACGCGCTACCGGCGCGACCTCGTCGGCACGCAGGGCCGGCCGCTGTCGCCCGTGCTGTTCCAGCTGCCCGGGCGGCTGCTGTCGAACGCGCCGCCCTATGTCGTCTCGGGCTCGGCGTCCTGGACTCCGGCGATCGGCGACAGCGGGCTTCGTGGCCTCCTCTATCTCGATGCGCGGATGACCTCGGGCTACAACACCGGCTCCGACCTCGATCTCGAGAAGGTCCAGCCCGATTTCGTCGTCGTCAATGGCCGCATCGGCATCAGCGGCAACGACCGTCGCTGGTCGATCGAGCTGTGGGCGCAGAATCTGCTCAACGAGCGCTACTTCCAGATCGGGGCGGACGCGCCGCTCCAGGGATCGGGCACGATCCGCGCAGTGGCCGACGGCCGGATCGCCAGCGCCAACCAGCTGTTCCTGACCTTCCCCGGCGAACCGCGCACATTCGGCATCACCGGCCGGTTCCGCTTCTAGCGCGCAGCGGGCAGTCGACAGCGCTGGCGCGCCTGTCGGCTGCCCGCTTCGGCTGATGTCGTCGAACGGGCTCGAACCCGCGTTCGCGGGCAAAGCCCGCAAAGCGGGTCGCCCCGCCGGCCGAGCCTTCGCGGAGTCAGCCGACACGCGCTGGCGCGCCTGTCGGCTGCCCGCTTCGGCTGATGTCGTCGAACGGGCTCGAACCCGCGTTCGCGGGCAAAGCCCGCAAAGCGGGTCGCCCCGCCGGCCGAGCCTTCGCGGAGTCAGCCGACACGCGCTGGCGCGCCTGTCGGCTGCCCGCTTCGGCTTGACGCTGCCGGCCGCCTCGCCCAAGCGGGGCCCCATGGACATCAGCCGGATTCCCGTCGGCATCGATCCCCCGCGGGACGTGCACGCCATCATCGAGATCCCGATGGGCGGTGTTCCGGTGAAGTATGAACTCGACAAGGAATCGGGCGCGATGTTCGTCGACCGCTTCCTGCACACGGCGATGTTCTACCCCGGCAACTATGGGTTCATCCCGCACACCCTGTCCGAGGATGGCGACCCGGTCGATGTCATCGTCATCGGCCCGCATGCAGTCGTGCCCGGCGCCGTCATCCGGGTGCGCCCGGTCGGCGCGCTGCTGATGGAGGACGAAGCCGGCGGCGACGAGAAGATCCTGGCCGTGCCCATCGACAAGCTGCACCCCTTCTACACCAATGTCCGCAACTACACCGACCTGCCCAGCGTGCTGATCGAGCAGATCGGCCATTTCTTCCAGCATTACAAGGACCTGGAGAAGGGCAAGTGGGCGAAGGTCAGCCGCCTGGTCGATGTGACCGGCGCCGAGGCGATGGTGATGGCGGCCGTCGCCCGAAAGGCGGCGCGCAGCGGCTGACCCTGCGCGCCGCTTGAACTGTCACGATCCGAACCTACTGTTGAGCGGTGTGGCGGCGTGGCCGTCCGACCGCGCGCCATGGCCGCCTCGCTTTCTTATCCAGAGAGTCAAGAAGGAGGACGAATCATGGATTTCCGTTCGCTGATTCCGTTCCGCTCCGGCCTTGCCGATCGCCCGGTTGATCCGTTCACGGCGATGCGGCGCGAGATGGAGCGGCTGTTCGACGATTTCGGCCGCTGGCCAGGCGTACCGGCACCCGAAGGCCTGCTGACACCGCGGGTCGATCTCGCCGAGACGGCCGAAGGCCTCGAGCTGACCGCCGAATTGCCCGGCGTCGCCGAGAAGGATATCGACCTCGAGATCGAGGATGGCGTGCTCACGCTGCGTGCCGAGCACAAGACCGAACGCAGGACCGATGACAAGGATCGCCGCTGGCATCTCGTCGAGCGCAGCCAGGGCACCTACCTCCGGCGCTTCCAGCTGCCCTTCCGCGCCGACGAGGACAAGGTGACCGCGCGGTTCGAGAATGGGGTGCTGAAGGTGCATGTGCCGCGCAGCCCGGAGGCGGCCCCGAAGGCCCGCAAGATCGCGCTTCAGTCCGCCTGACCCGAAGCCCGGCCCCCGCCTGCGCACCGGGCGGGGGCTTCCCATCCGCGCCCCGCGCGCCTAGCAGCGGCAGCAGCATCATGGCGATACGCGGAGGGGATGGATGCCAAGGCTGCTGATCGCGCTTGCGCTGTTCTGGGCCGTCGGCGCCAGCGCCGCGCCCGCCGACGATTTCCGCGCCCTGCTCGACCACCACTGGGCCTGGTGGCTTGCCCAGAATCCGGTGGCAGCCACGCGGCTGGGCGAGCGCGCGCATGATGACCGCTTGTCGGACCTGTCGGTCGCGGCGCGAGACCGGGCGGCGCGCGACGCCGCCGGCTTCCGCGCCGAACTGGCGCGGATCCCGCGGGCCGAGCTGTCGCCTGAGGATCAGGTCTCGGCCGCCATCCTGGACCAGCTGCTCGGCCGCCAGGTGGAAGCCGCGCGCTACCCGCTGCTGCTGTTCACCAACCGCGAGGGGTTCCACACCGCCTTTGCCAGCCTGCCCGAAACGGTGCCGCTGTTCACGGCGGCCGACTATCATAGCTATGTCGCCCGTCTCGAGGCCTTTCCGGCCCAGGTGGACCAGGCGATCGAGACCAGCCGCGCGGCGGTGAAGGCCGGCTATGCGCTGCCCTGCGTGGTGCTCGACGGGTTCGAGGCCGGAATCCGCCGCGTCGCCGAGCCCTGGCCGCAGTCGCGCTTTGCCGCGCCCTTCCGCAACCGGCCGGTGGGCGTGCCCGAGGCCGAGTGGCCGGCGCTGGAAGCGCGCGCGCGGGCGGCGGTGGAAGGCGGCGTCAACCCCGGCTACCAGCGCTTTGCCGACTATATCGCGCGCGACTATCGGCCGGCCTGCACCAGGGCGGTCGGCGCCTCGGCGCGGCCGATGGGGCGCGACTATTACCGCTTCCGCGCCCGGCAGGAGACAACGACGGACCTGACACCCGACCAGATCCACGCGATCGGCCTCAAGGAAGTCGCGCGGATCCGCGCCGAGATGGCGGCGGTCGCGACACGCGCCGGCTTCCCCAGCCGCGAGGCCTATGTCGAGCATCTGCGCACCGACCCGCAATATTATGCGAAGACGCCGGGCGAGCTGATGCGCGAAGTCGCCTATGTGACGCGGCTGGTCGATGCCTGGATGCCGCGCCTGTTCGGCAAGCTGCCGCGGCTTCCCTACACCATCCAGGAAATCCCGGCCGAGATCGCGCCCTTCACCACCACCGCCTATTACCGCCCGGGCTCGCTCGAGGCCGGCGCTGCCGGCGTCTATTTCGTCAACACCTCGAAGCTGAACGAGCGGCCGCTGTTCGAGGTGCCGGCGCTGTCGATCCACGAGGCGGTGCCCGGCCACCACCACCAGATCGCGCTCGCGCAGGAGCTCGACCTGCCGCCCTTCCGCCGTCACGCCGCCTTCTTCACCGGCTTCGTCGAGGGCTGGGGCCTCTATTCCGAGCGGCTGGGCATCGAGATGGGGATGTACGACACCCCGGCCAAGGACATGGGGCGGCTTTCCTACGAGATGTGGCGCGCCACCCGGCTGGTGGTCGATACCGGGCTGCACTGGAAGGGCTGGAGCCGCGACCGCGCCGTCCAGTACATGCTCGAGAACACGGCCCTCAGCCGCGCCAACATCGAGGCGGAAGTGAACCGCTACATCGCCTGGCCGGGCCAGGCGCTCGCCTACAAGATCGGCGAGCTGAAGATCCGCGAGCTCCGCGCCGAGGCCGAGGCGGCGCTGGGGGCGCGCTTCGACATCCGCGCCTTCCACGACCGGCTGCTGGAATCGGGCGCGCTGCCGCTCGACCTGCTGGAAGCGAAGATGCGGGCCTGGATCGCGGCCGAACGGGCGAAGGGCTGAGCAGGATGCGTGCGATCGACCGGGTGGACGGCCGCGCCATTCCGTTCGGGGCGGCGAACGTTGATACCGACCTCATCATCCCCGCGCGCTTCCTGAAAAGCCTGACGCGCGACGGGCTGGGCCGCGGCGCCTTCGCGTCGCTGCGCGACGACCCGGACAATGTCTTCGACCGCAACGCCGGCGCGCCCATCCTGATCGCCGGCGAGAATTTCGGCTGCGGCTCCAGCCGCGAACATGCGCCCTGGGCGCTCCTAGACCTCGGAATCCGGGTGGTGATCGCGCCCTCATTTGCCGACATCTTCGCCGGCAACAGCTTCAAGAACGGGCTGCTGCTCGTCGAGCTGCCGCGCACTGTCATCGACCGGCTGCTGGCCGTCGCCGCCGAAGGGCTGCCGATATCCGTCGATCTCGAAAGCCAGACGGTGACGACCCCCTATCAGGACCGCTGGACCTTCCCCATCGACCCGTTTCGCAAGCATTGCCTGCTGAACGGTCTCGACGAGATCGGCCTCACGCTTGCCGAGGCCGATGCGATCGCCGCGCACGAAGCCCGGCTGGCGCGCGAGCGCCCCTGGGTGACCGGCGCGGCGCAGCGCCAGCCATAGCGCCTGTGCAGGGCTGCCATGCAGGTCAAGTGCCTGTTTTCACGGGGCTGACTCCAAACAGGAGCCGTTCGGTCATCTTTGGCACCTAAGGCATGCTGCATCGCAACAGACCGTTGCGGCAAGCGACAAGGAGCAACCGATGACCAAGTTGATGCTCGCCGCCCTGCTGCTGGCGGCGCAACCGGTGCTGGCGGCCCCCGCCACCGTCAACGAAGCGCGCGTGCCCGTGCGCGATCTCGATCTCGCCACCCGGGCGGGCGTGCGCGAGCTCGATCGCCGGCTGGAGCGCGCCGCGGCCTCTGTGTGTGGCGCCCGCACGAGCGTCTGGCTCGCCGAGCGCGCCGCCGTCGTCAGCTGCGTGCGCGACGCGCTTGCCCGCGCGCGGCCGGCGCGCGACGCCGCCATTGCCCAGGCGACCCGCAGCCTCGACCAGATGGCGGCGCGCTGAGCGCAGGCTGAGCCGATCGGCCGGGGCCGTCCGCGCCCCGGCCGTTTCCTTTCGGCAACGCTGCGCCTAGAGCGTGGCGGATGGCCGAACGACTGCTTCTTCTCCTCCCCGGCGACGGCATCGGCCCCGAGGTGACGGCCGAGAGCCGACGCATCCTCGAGGCGCTCGCCATCCCCGGTCTTGCCGTCGCCGAAGCACCGTTCGGCGGTGCGGCGATCGACTCCATGGGCATGCCGCTGTCGCCGGCCGTCGAGGCCAAGGCCAGGTCGGCGACGGCGGTGCTCATGGGGGCGGTCGGCGGCCCGAAATGGGCCGACGTCCCCTATGACCGTCGGCCGGAAGCCGGTCTCCTGCGCCTGCGCGCGGCGATGGGTGTCCATGCGAACCTCCGGCCGGCGCGCTGCTTTCCGAGCCTGGCCGGCGCCTCCAGCCTGAAGCGCGAGGTCGTGGACGGCCTTGACCTGCTGTTCGTGCGCGAACTGGTGGGCGGCGTCTATTTCGGGGAGCCGCGCGGCATCGAGACCCTGCCGTCGGGCGAGCGGGTCGGCTTCAACACCCAGCGCTACAGCGAGAGCGAGATCCGCCGCGTCGCCATCGTCGCCTTCGAGGCGGCACGGGCGCGACGGGGCCATGTGACGTCGGTCGACAAGGCGAATGTGATGGAGTCGGGCCTGCTCTGGCGCGAGACGGTGAGCGCCCTTCAGCAGTCCGCCTACCCCGATGTTGCGCTCAGCCACATCTATGCCGACAATTGCGCCATGCAGCTGGTGAAGGCGCCCCGCCAGTTCGACGTGATCCTGACGGACAATCTGTTCGGCGATCTGCTGTCCGATCTCGCCGCCCAGGCAACCGGCTCGCTCGGCATGCTGCCCTCCGCGGCGATCGGCGCGCCCGGCGCGCCGGGCCTCTACGAGCCCATCCACGGGTCGGCGCCCGACATCGCCGGCAAGGGCATTGCCAACCCCTGCGCCTCGATCCTGAGCCTCGCCATGGCGCTCCGGCATTCGCTCGGCGCGCCCGAGGCGGCCGGGCGAGTCGAACGCGCCGTGGAAGCCGCGCTGGACGGTGGCGCGCGCACGCCCGATCTCGGCGGCACGCTCACCACGCGCGCCATGGGCGACGCCATCCTGGCGAAGCTCGCGGGCTGATGGCGCCCACGCCGCCCCTCTCGCGCTTCGCGCTGCCCCGCTTCCGGCGCCTGCTGACGGGGTTTCTGACCGGCCTTGCCTTCCTCGCGCCGCTGCTGCTGACGGCGATCGTGCTGGCCTGGGTGTTCGGCCAGCTGCTGGCCTTCGTCGGCCCCGACTCGCTCGTCGGCCGCGCGCTGACGGCGACCGGCGCGCTGTTCACGGCGCGCGATTCCAATCCGCTCATCGGCTTTGCGATCGGCGTCGGGCTGCTGGTCGCGGCCATCTCCGCGCTCGGCATCCTGGTGCAGGACAAGGCGAAGAAGGTGCTGGAGGATGCGATCGACGGCGCGATCGGGCAGATCCCCCTGCTCGGCAACATCTACCGCCCGGTTGCGCAACTGGTCCGGGGCATGAGCGGCGGCAAGGCCGAGGAAATGTCGAGCATGGGCGTCGCGCGCGTGGTGTTCGGCGGCGGCGTCGAGACGATCGCCTTCCTCGCCTCCAACGAGACGTTCGACCTCGGCGGCGGGCCTGCCAAGCTGGTGCTGATCCCGACGGCGCCGGTTCCCTTCGGCGGCGCCCTGCTGCTGGTGCCGGTCGAGAAGGTGCAGACGATCCCGTCGATGAAGTTCGACGATCTCGCCAAGCTCTACCTGACGATGGGGATGAGCCCGCCGCCGCAGCTGAAGGCGGAGGTGCCCGTGCAGCCGGAGGTCATGCGCCCCGCACGCTGACGCGGCCCCCGGGATTCCGGGGCATTGCAGCATTTCTGCAACAGCCGCGCCACTTCTGGTGGCGCATTCGAGTCCGGGCTGGACAGGCGAAGTTGTCTGGACAACTTTGGCGTCTTGCGAGAGGGTGTCATTCGGCCGTCGCGGCCCAGGAGGAACCATGACGATGAAATGCACGCTGCTGCTGGCGCCCGCCGGCCTGGCCCTGGTGCTGGGGGCGCTTCCCGCCGCCGCGCAGGACACGACCGCCGATGCCAGCTTCATCGCCGGCGACATCCTGGTGACCGCCCGCAAGCGCGAGGAAAACCTCCAGGACGTGCCGCTCGCCATCTCGGCCTTCACCTCGCAGGAAATCCGCTCGGCCCGGATCGAGCGGCTGGCCGATGTCGCCAAGCTGGCCCCTGGCCTCAATTTCACGCCGCTGTTCGGGGCGCAGAACCAGCTGCCCATCATCCGCGGCGCGGCGCAGACCTTCGGGCAGCTGAACGTCGGCGTGTTCCTCGATGGCGTCTATCTGTCGGGCAAGGCGGCCGTCGACATCGAGCTGGCCGATCTCGAGCGGATCGAGGTGGTGCGCGGGCCGCAGTCCGCGCTCTACGGCCGCAACACGTTTGCGGGCGCCATCAACTATGTGAGCCGCCGGCCGAGCGACAGGCTGTCGGGCTGGGCCGACGCCAGCGTCGGCGACTTCGGCCTGCTGCGCTTCTCGGCCTCGGCCTCGGGCCCGGTCACCGACAAGGTGCGCGTGAAGGTCGGCGGCTATTACCGCAACCATGACGGCTGGTACCTCAGCTCGATTGATGGCGGCCGGGTCGACGGGATCGAGATCTATGGCGCGACCGGCACGATCGAGCTTCTGCCGACCGACAATCTCACCATCACCTGGCGGGGCACCTGGTCGCACGAGGAATCGGGCCAGCCGCCGTCCAATGTCATCCGCACCAACGCCTCCCCCGGCCGCCCCGCCGGCTCGCCGGTCGGCACGGTGCGCAACCTTCTCTATGTCGGCGATGTGCCCAGCATCCCGAGGAACGGCGTGACGGTCAACACGGGCCGCGCCATCGTCGGCCCGCTCGGGCAGACGGCGGCCTACGGGCAGACGCAGGATGCGTTTCGCACCAACCTCAAGATCGAGCTGGATGGCGGGCCGGTGATCGTCACCGCGCTCACCAGCTTCGACCGGCGTGACACGCAATATGTGTTCGACGGCGACAACACCATCTGCGACACGCCCTCGACGGCGCCGCCGTCCACCGGCTGCCCCAACTTCGGCTTCCCCTTCGCGCCGGCGATCCCGATCGGCACGTCGGCCTTCGGCACGTCGAGCGTGAAGGGCTATTCGCGCGATTGGGCGCAGGAGCTGCGCTTCGCCTCGCCCGGCGGCGGCCGGTTCGACTGGCTGGTCGGCGCCTTCTACTATGACAACAAGTCGTCCAGCCTCGACCGCAGCCTCAACCCACTGACGGCCGCCAATGCCGCCACCTTCGGCTTCCCCCGACAGACGACGACGACCCAGAGCCTCGCCATCTTCGGCTCGGCCACCTTCCGGCCGAGCGACGTGGTGCGTCTGACCGCCGAACTTCGCTACGAGAATGAGACCCAGGCCTTCCACCAGGTGCCGACCAATGGCCCGCCGTCGACCACGGTCGCCTCGCGCCGCGTCTTCAACCTGCGCGAGAATTTCGACTTCGTGACACCGCGCTTCATCGCCGATGTCACGGTCGCCGACGGCAAGATGATCTACGCCTCGGTCGCGCGCGGCGCCAAGACGGGCGGCTTCAACACCAACCTCAACGTGTTCGACAACCAGCGGACCTACGGGCCCGAGACCAGCTGGAACTATGAGCTGGGCGCCAAGACCAGCTGGCTCGACAACCGCCTGGTCGTCAATCTGGCCGGCTTCTACACCGACTGGAACGACCAGCAGGTCGCCTGCCAGAACCCGGTCGCCGCCGGCGGCACGTCGACCCAGCGCACCTATGTGTGCAATGTCGGTGAGGCCGAGATCTGGGGGATCGAGGCCGACATGGTCGCCCGCATCGCGGACGTGTTCACGCTGACGGCCAACTATGCCTGGACGGACGCGCGCTACCGCAGCTTCGTCGACGACTCGCTCGCCGCGACGCTGGCGATCCTGGGGCGCCCGCCGCTCGACTTCGACGGCAAGCGGCTGCCTTACGTGCCCGAGCACAAGTTCGTCGTCTCGCCGCGCTTTGACGTGCCGCTCGGCGGCGACTGGCGCGGCGAGGCGCGCGCCGACCTCGTCCACCAGTCCCGCCGCTTCGTGCGCGCCGACAATTTCCAGTCCTTCGCGCCCAAGACGACGGTGGACCTGCGGATCGGGGCCTCCAGCGACAATCTCGCCTTCCAGTTCTTCGTGAACAACCTGTTCGACGACAAGACCCCAGTGGCGGCCGTCCGCTTCTTCGACTCGGTCAACTTCTCGGTCGCCTCGCCGCTGGTGCAGGGGCCGGAGCGGCGGCAGATCGGCGGGTCGGTCCGCTACAGCTTCTGATGCTGGCGCGGCGCACGCTGCTGGCGGGGCTGCTGGCCTCTCCCGCGGCGGCCGCCGTGCCCGGCTTCACGCCCGAGGGCGGGTTCGATGCGGCCGCCTTTGCCGACTGGGTGCGGATCCGCGCCGGCACGGGGGCGCCGGTGTGGTGGTATTCGGAAGGAACGCTTCGCGCCTTCCCCACGGGCCGCCTCATCGCGCTGATGGAGGGGTTCGACACCGCCCGGGTGCACTGGGCCGAACCGGGCAGGCTTGCCCACCAGTACAACCGCAAGATCTACCTGTTCCGCGATCCCGCAACCGGCGCCGTCGTCGGCGAACCGATCGCCTATCCCTATCAGTTCATCACCTATGCGCTCGATGGCGACCGGGTGGAGACCTGGGTGGAGCAGGGCGCGGGCAATCGCCTGGCGCGGATCGGGCCGGGGCGCACCATGGCGCACCGGCAGCTGGGCCGGCTGCGCGTGTTCACCGCGCCGCTGTTCCTCGACCTGCCGATGCCGGACGGCGCACGGATGCAGGCGTTCGAGAATTATGATTTCGCCGCCGACCCGTCGCTGCCGCCCGCAAGCTGGGTGCTCTCCTGGATGCGCACCGGCGCGGTGCCGCCGGCGCTCGGCGAGGGCCAGGGGGTGATGCATCTCGTCACCCGCCGGTTCGACCGGTTCGAGGACATGCCGGCCGGCATCCGGGCCCATGTCTCCGCCTCGGCGCCGCTGTGGCGCGAGCCGCCGGCCGATCTCGCCGAGATCCGCCGGCTGCAGGCGAGCTGACGCCGCCCACCCCTCGTGCTGCAGGGCTTGCCGCCGCCGCCCGGTCCGGCTATTCGCCGCGGCCTGCCTTCAGAAGGCACGGGCGCGTAGCTCAGTGGTAGAGCACTGTGTTGACATCGCAGGGGTCGCAGGTTCAATCCCTGCCGCGCCCACCATCTTCTCGCAGCCCGGCTGCCCCTAGGCGCCAGGCCTCCCTTAATGGGCCGACGTTCCCCTCGAAGCGCCGGCGGAAGACCAGCATGAGGTTGTTCGCCGGCATGGCGTGGCGGACCGGGCCATCGAACCATGGTTCGGCCGCGCCCGCCAGCGCCGCCACGTCCCGCAGCCCCCAGTCGGGATGGCGGGCCCTGAGATCGGCATCGAAGGCGCGGTTCGAGGGCGCCGTCGGCACCCCGGCCTCGAGGAACGGGCCGTAGAGAATCAGCGGTCCGCCCGGCGGCAGCAGCCGCGCGGCGCCGGCGATCAGGCCGGTCGTCGCCGCCCATGGGCTGATGTGGGCGAGGTTGATGGCGACGATCGCGTCGGCCCGCTCCAGCGGCCATCGCTCGGCGGTCACGTCGAGGTCGAGCGGAGCGCGCAGATTGGGAAGGTCGGCCGTCGCCGCCCAGGCCGAGATCGAGCGGCGCGCGGCCGCGTCCGGGTCGCTCGGCTGCCAGACGAGGTGCGGCAGGGCGGCCGCGAAGAACAGCGCATGTTCGCCGGTGCCGCTTGCCACCTCCAGCACCGTGCCGGCCGCGGGAAGCCCGGCGCGCAGGACAGCGAGGATCGGCTCGCGGTTGCGCAGCGTCGCCGGCGCATGGGCGCGCGCGTCGGTCAAGGCAGCATCAGCCCGATGAGCGCCACCACCACGCCGAGCTGCCACAGCGTCTGCGCCCCCAGCGCAACAGCGAGGCGCGGGCGGGCGGCCGCCAGTTCGCCAAAGCCGGTCTTGAGGCCGATGGCGCCCACCGCCGCGGTCAGAAGCCAGCTCGCCGCCATCCCCGCCACCGGGCCGACGCCCGCCGGCAGCAGCGCCGTCGAGGCGAGCACGGCGAACAGAAAGAAGAGCACCAGGAAGGTGGGCGGGCGGATGGCGCGCCAGCGCCGTTTCCCTTGCGAATCCGGCCCCGCGCCCAGGAACAGGATGGCGAGCGCCATCACCACCGGCAGCAGGCAGGCAACCCGGATCATCTTGACGGTCACCGCGCGAACCCCGGTTTCCTCCGAGACGGCGAAGCCGGCACCGGCCACCTGCGCGACATCATGGATGGCCGCCCCGATCAGGATCGCGGTTGCATCCGTGCCGAAGCCCAGCGCGCGCGCGAGCGGCGGATAGCCCAGCATGGCGGCCGTCGACAGCAGCGAGACGATCAGGATCACCAGCACCGTCTCGCGCTCCAGACCCGGCCGGCGCGGCACCGCGGCCGATGCCGCGAGCGCCGCCGACGCCCCGCAGATGCTGACCGAGGTTGCCGCCACCGCCGACAGGTCTGCCGGCAGCCGCAGCGCGCGGGCGATCGCATAGCCCCCCAGCAGGGTTGCAACCACCGAGGCCAGCACCAGAACCAGCGCCGTCGGACCCAGCGCCATCAGATCGTCGGCGACGACGCGGAAGCCCAGCAGCGCGACACCGGCGCGCAGCAGCTGTGTACCGGCAAAGGCGATTCCCGCCGCCGACCAGGCCACCATGCGCGGCAGCGCCAGCCGGACCCCCATGCCGAGCGCCAGCACCAGCAGCATGGCCGGCGCGCCCGTGAGCGCCGCGGTCAGCAGCGCCAGCTTGGCCAGGCCCGCGCACAGCAGCAGGCCGCCGAGGAAGCCGGCCGTCGCCCAGGCGGGCCGAAGCCGTCGGGCACTTGCGAGCTTGGCGACAGGACGATCCACGCCGCCGGCCTTAGCGGCCTGCCCGGCGCAGGGAAATCCGGGGGGTTTCAGCCGGCCGTGCGGCGCCAGCGGGCGAGGCCGTCGGCAATCACCCGGGCCACTTCCGCCCGCTCGGCCGGCGAGAGGAACTGGCCGAGCGGCAGCCGGCCCCGGGCGGACGTGAGCCACAGCCGGTTGTCGTCGTCCCCCAGGCGCTCCAGCTCAACCCGGGCATCGGCTGCATCCAGCCGGGTGCGCCGCGCCGCGCCATGCGAGGCGATCCGCACCAGCTCCAGCCCGTCCGCATCGAGGCGCAGATGTTCAGACGCGCGCGCCGCCCGGAAGCTCGCGGCGAACGCCAGGCCCAGCAGCAGCGCGTCCAGGATCATGAAGGCCAGCACCGGCCAGGCCCCGATCAGCGCAAAGCGAAGGCCCAGCAGCAGCAGCAGGAGTGCCGTGCCCGCGACCAGCCAGCGGGCGGTGCGCGGCGCCAGCGACCGGCCGGGCCGGAGTTCCAGGTCGAAGATGGCGGGCTTGCCGCGGGCCATGCCCGATGGTCTAGCAGGCCCATGCCAGCCCCGCCACGCGGCACGATGACCGGAACGAGGCCCGCGCGCGCCGCCCGCCGCCGCCTGACGCGCGCCGAGGCGGAAGCGATCTTCGAGGCGCTGGGCGCGGCCAATCCGGAACCCCGCACCGAGCTCGCCTATGTGAACGCCTACACGCTGCTGGTTGCCGTCGTGCTCTCGGCGCAGGCGACCGACGCCGGCGTCAACCGCGCAACCAAGCGGCTGTTCGAAACGGTGACCACGCCCGAAGCCATGCTGGCGCTCGGCCTCGAGGGCCTCAAGGCGCACATCCGCACCATCGGCCTCTACAATGCCAAGGCGGCCAACATCCTGAAGCTGTCGCAGCAGCTGATCGAGCGCCACGGCGGCGAGGTGCCGCGAACCGAGCGCGAGCTGACCGCGCTGGCCGGCGTGGGGCGCAAGACGGCGAACGTCATCCTGAACGAGCTGTTCGGCGAGGCGACGCTGGCGGTCGACACCCATGTGTTCCGCGTCGCCCGGCGCATCGGATTCTCCGCCGGCCGCACGCCCGACGCCGTCGAGCGCGACCTGGTGGCGCAGGTGCCGGCGCGCTGGGCGCGGCCGGCGCACCATCTGCTGATCCTGCACGGCCGCTACCTGTGCAAGGCGCGCAAGCCCGAATGCTGGCGCTGCCCCGTCGCCCGCTGGTGCCGGCACCGCCCCAAGACCCCGGACCCGGCGACATTAACGGACGGTTCAGCCGCCCGGGCGAAGCGTGGCCCGGCCAAGTCAGGGAGGCCGCAATGATCCGATCCATGCTGCTGGTCACCGTGTCGGGCCTGCTGGCCGTGGGCTGCGCGCCGGCGCGCGCGCCGCAGGCCGCCGCGCCGCCTGCGGCAGCCGCGTGGGTGCCGGCCGGCGAGCCGGTCACCTGCGTTCAGACCAACCGGATCCGCGAGAGCCGGGTGCTGGACGACAGCACCATCCTGTTCGTGATGACCGACGGAACGGTCTTCCGGAACGACCTTCCGAACCGCTGCCCCGGTCTCGGCTTCGAGCGCGCCTTCAGCTACCAGACGTCGATCAGCCAGCTCTGCAACGTGAACATCATCACCGTCATCAACCAGGGTGGCGGCCCGCGCAGCGGCGCGTCGTGCGGGCTCGGCCTGTTCACGCCCGTGCGATCCGCCGGCGAGGCCGCCGGCTAGCCCTCGTCCGGCGCCAGCGGCAGCGCCGGCTGGCTCGCCGGCGGGGTCAGCCCGAGATGTGCCCAGCCCGGCGCGTTCAGGACCCGCCCGCGCGCGGTGCGGGCGACCAGCCCGATCTGCAGCAGATAGGGCTCCACCACATCCTCCAGCGTGTCGCGCGCTTCCGACAGGCCGGCGGCCAGCGTCTCGATCCCGACCGGTCCGCCACGGTAGAGATCGGCGATCATCCAGAGGTAGCGCCGATCCTGCGCGTCGAGACCGAGGCGGTCCACCTCGAGGCGGGTCAGCGCCTGGTCGGCGAAGGCGGCGTCGACAGGGGCGTCGCGGTCGGCGGCAAAATCGCGCACGCGGCGAAGCAGCCGCCCGGCGATTCGCGGCGTGCCGCGCGCGCGGCGCGCAATCTCGCGCGCGCCGTCGTCCGACAGCGCCAGGCCAAGAAGCGCGGCGGCGCGCGTCACCACGCCGAGCAGTTCCGCCTCGGTGTAGAAGCTGAGGCGCACCGGGATCCCGAAGCGGTCGCGAAGCGGCTGGGTGACGAGGCCCGCTCGCGTCGTTGCGCCGATCAGCGTGAAGGGCGGCAGGTCGATCCGGATCGACCGCGCCGAGGGCCCCTCGCCGATCAGGATGTCAAGCGCGCGGTCCTCCATCGCCGGATACAGGATTTCCTCCACATGCGGCGCCAGGCGATGGATCTCGTCGATGAACAGCACGTCGTTCGGCTCGAGATTGGTGAGCAGCGCCGCGAGGTCGCCAGCCTTGGCGATGACCGGTCCCGAGGTCGCGCGGAAGGTGACGCCCATCTCGCGCGCGAGGATCTGGGCCAGCGTCGTCTTGCCCAGCCCCGGCGGGCCGGAGAGCAGCACATGATCGAGCGGCTCGCCCCGGGCGCGGGCGGCATCGACGAACACGCGCAGGTTTGCACGCGCGGCTTCCTGCCCCACGAATTCGGCGAGCGACTTCGGCCGAAGCGCGGCATCGGCCTCCTCGCGGCGAGCAGCGGACAGCAGCGGATTGTCGCTCACCGGCTGGCCCGCTTCAGCGCCTCGCGCACCAGCTGGGCGGTGGCGAGACCGGCGCCGAGGTCGCGCTCGGCTTCGGCGACGGCGCGCTGCGCCTCGGCATCCCGGAAGCCCAGCGCGGCAAGCGCAGCCCGCGCCTCGGCGGCAGGCGTGCCGCTGCCCGCAATTGCGCCGCCGGGCGCCGGCGCCGGACCGGCTCCCAAGGGTGCCTTGCCCTTCAGTTCCGTCACCAGCCGGGCGGCGAGCCGCGGGCCCACGCCCGGCGCGCGCGCGATCATCGCCCGGTCATCGAGCGCGATGGCGCGCGCCAGCTCGTCGGCGCCGAGCGTGCCGAGGATCGCGAGCGCCAGCCGTCCGCCGACCCCCTGCACGCCGGTCAGCAGCCGGAACCAGGCGCGCTCGGTCTCCGACACGAAGCCGAAGAGCGTGATCGAATCCGCGCGCACCTGCGTCTCGACGTGCAGGAACACCGCCTCGCCCGGCGCCAGCGCGCCCAGCATCCTTGACGAGCCCTGCACCAGATAGCCGACCCCGCCCACCTCGATCACCGCATGGTCGGCGCCAACCGACTGCACCTGCCCCTTCAGCGAGGCGATCATGCCGCGCTCACCCCCAGGGCGGTTGCGCGCCTGAGCTGCGCATGCGCGATGGCAACCGCCAGCGCATCGGCCTCGTCGGGACCCAGCGGTCCGCAGCCGGGCAGCAGCCGGGCGACCATGAAGGCGACCTGCCCCTTCTCGGCCGCGCCGGTGCCGGTGAGCGCCTTCTTGACCAGACGTGTCGCATGTTCGGCGACCGGCAGATGGCCGACCGACAGCAGCACGACGCCGCGCGCGTGGCCCAGCTTCAGCGTCGACTGCGGGTTGCGGTTCAGGAACACCTCCTCGACCGCGGCCTCGTCGGGCGCGTGCGCGCGCACGATGTCGGAGAGCGCATCTGCCAGCTGCTTCAGGCGCAGCGGCAGCGGATCGGCGGCAGCCGTGGTGACCGCGCCATGGGCGACATGTGCGATCCGGCTGCCCGCCATCTCGATGAGTCCCCAGCCGGTCCGCGCCAGCCCGGGGTCGAGGCCGAGGATCCGGATCATGGCGCGCGCCCGGTCACAGCGCCGCCATCACCTCGTCCGACAGCGCATGATTGCCCCAGACGGACTGGACATCGTCCAGATCCTCGAGCGCATCGATCATCTTAATCAGCTGTTGCGCGTCGGCCGCCGACACCTCCACCCGGTCGCGCGGCCGCCAGGCGAGTTTCGCGCCCTCGGCTTCGCCCAGCACTGCCTCCAGCGCTTTCGCGACATCGTGAAGCGCCTCGGGCGCCGTCCAGACGGAATGCCCGTCCTCGCCCGACTCGACGTCCTCGGCGCCGGCCTCCAGCGCCGCCTCGAACAGCCGCTCGGCACTGCCGGCGTGTGCCGGATAGCTGATCAGCCCCAGCCGCTCGAAGCCGTGCGCCACCGAGCCGGACGAGCCGACATTGCCGCCATTCTTGGCGAAGGCCGTTCGCACGTCGGTTGCGGTGCGGTTGCGGTTGTCGGTCAGCGCCTCGACGATGATCGCAACCCCGCCCGGCCCGAACCCCTCGTAGCGGATCTCCTCATAGGTCTCGGAGTCAGCGCCCTCGGCCTTCTTCAGCGCCCGCTCGATATTCTCCTTGGGCATTGAATTGGCCTTGGCGGTCGCGATCACGGCGCGCAGGCGGGGGTTGAAGGCCGGGTCGCTGTTGCCTGTCTTGGCCGCCGTGGTAATCTCTCGGGCCAGCTTGGAAAACAGCCGTGAGCGCTTCGCATCCTGCGCGCCCTTGCGGTACATGATGTTCTTGAACTTGGAATGGCCTGCCATGGCGGCGGGCTTAATCCCGCCCGCGGCGCTTGAAAAGGGCGCGGCCGGGCGGGGCCGGGAACCGGGAGACTGTCGATGCGTCACGCCATCATGGCCGCCATCCTCGCCCTGCTGCCGATGCTGGCAGCCAATGCCCATCATGGCTGGTCGAGCTATGACGCCGCCCAGGTGCTGACGGTGAAGGCGCCCCTGAAGGCGCTGCGCTGGGAGAATCCGCATGGCACCGCCAAGGTCAGCTACAACAGGGCCGAGTGGGATGTCGTGCTTGCCCCCGTCTCGCGGATGGAGGCGCGCGGCCTCACACGTGACATGGTGGACAAGGGCCAGGTCGTCACCCTGATCGGCTATCCGCGTACCGACGGCACGAAGGAAATGCGCATCGAACGGGTGATCATCGACGGCAAGACGGTCGAGCTGCGCTGATCCTCGAAAGCCTCGCCGCCGCCGTCGACGGCACACCGCTCGCGCTGTGGGCGGCGCGCGATCCGCTTGCCTATCCGCTCGCCAATGTCGTCCACCTCATCGGCCTGGTGCTGCTGGTAGGCGGCATCGGCCTCCTCGACATCCGGCTGCTGGGCGGCTTCCCCGCGCTCGAGCTTCGGGCGCTCGCGCACACGCTGCAGCCAGTGGCGGTTGCCGGCTTCCTGCTGCTCGCCGCCTCGGGCATGGTGCTGTTCGCTGCCGATGCAACCGCCCTCGCCCGTTCGGACATCTTCGCCCGCAAGCTGATCCTGGTCGGGATCGCGATCGCCAATGCCTTGGTCTTCCGGCTGATGTTCCGGCGACCCCTGCTGTTCGGGGCGGTCCGCCCGGCGATGCGGGCGATGGCCAGCCTGTCGCTGCTGCTGTGGCTGTCGGTGCTCGTGCTCGGGCGCTGGATTGCCTACGCCTGAAGCGCGGCAACGGCCCTTTTCAGCATCACGCCCGCCAGATGCGCCCGATACTCGGCCGAAGCGTGCATGTCCCTGGCCAGCATGTCACTTGCCAGCTCTGCCGGCAGCGCCGCACCGGCCGCCAGCGCCGATTCCGCCTCGGGCCAGCGCACCACGCCCAGCGTCGCGCCAGTCACCGCCACACGCCAGCCCTCCGCGAAGCGGGCCACGAACACGCCGGCCAGCGCATAGCGGCTCGCCGGATGCGGCGCCTTGGCATAGGCGCCGGCCTCGGGGATGCGGAAGGCAACCGAGGTGATGAGCTCGCCGTCGGAAAGGGCAGTCGTGAACATCCCCTGGAAGAAGTCGTCGGCGGTGTGAGTCCCGGCGCTGGTCTCGATCACCGCGTCGAGCGCGAGCACGGCGGCCGGATAGTCGGCCGCCGGATCGTTGTTCGCCAGGCTTCCGCCCAGCGTGCCGCGGTTCCTCACCTGCGGGTCGCCGATGCCGCCGGCCAGCGCGGCGAGGCCCGGAATGGCGCCGCGCACCACCGGATGCGCGGCCACCTCGGCGTGGCGCGCGAGCGCGCCGATCAGCAGCCGATCACCGTCCAGCCGGATGTCGGTGAGGCCTGGGACCCGCTCGAGGTCGATCAGGATCTCCACCTGCCTCAGGCGCGACTTCATGGCCGGGATCAGCGTGTGGCCCCCCGCCAGGAAGGCGGCATCGCCCCGGAAGGCGGCCAGCGCATCGGCAAGTGTCGTCGGGCGGACAAGCTCGAAGGGCTGCATGGCGCTATTCCGTCTCGCCGGCGGCTGCGTGCATGGCGCGCGCGCCGGCACGGATCGCGGCCACAATGTTCTGGTAGCCGGTGCAGCGGCACAGATTGCCTTCCAGCTCGTGCCGGATGACGGCCTCATCCGGGTCCGCCCCGTGGCGCTCGGCGATCCCGATCCCGGCGATCACCATGCCGGGCGTGCAGAAGCCGCACTGCAGCCCATGGTGCCGGCGGAACGCAGCCTGCATCGGGTGCAGCCGCTCCGGCGTGCCCAGCCCCTCGATCGTCACCACATCATGCCCGTCGAGCGTGGCGGCGAGGATGGTGCAGGCCTTCGCGGGCTTGCCGTCCAGCAGGATGTTGCAGGCGCCGCACTGGCTGGTGTCGCAACCGATGTGCGTGCCGGTCAGGCCCAGCCCCTCGCGCAGATGATCGACGAGCAGCGTCTCGGGCGCGATCTCGTCCGTCCGCGTGTCGCCGTTGAGCCGGTAGCTGACCTTCATGCGCCTGTCCTCGCTGCTGTGCCGCCGGCCCGCACCCCGCCGGACTGTCAGGGCCGGGGGGCCCGGAAGGCCGCAAGCGCGGCCGCCATTTCGGAGACCATCCGCACCCCATGCTCGGTCGCCTTCGCCCGCGTCCACCAGGCGGCCAGCCCCTCGTCGGCGGCGATCAGGCCCGCGGTGCCAAACGGCTTGTCGAAGGCATCGAGGAAGAAGAACAGGGGCATCAGCGTCGCGTCGGCCAGGCTGTGCTCCTCGCCGGCCAGCCACTGCGCCGTCGCCGGCCGCAGCGCCGCCAGATGCGCAAGCGCCGTCTTGATGCCCTCGATTGCCGCCGGAACGCCATCCGGCGCCTCGCGCGCGCGGAAGATGCCGGTCAGCGCCGGCGCCAGATAGAGGTCCCCCACCCGCGCCAGCAGCCGGGCGCGCGCGCGTTCCTCCGGCCCGCCCGGCAGGATCGAGGGGCCGTCCAGCACCTCCTCCAGATATTCGGCGATGACCGCCGATTCCGGCAGCGCGAAGTCCCCGTCCACCAGCGTCGGCATCTTCCCCATCGGATTGAGCGCCAGATAGTCGGCCGACTTCATTCCGCCCGCCGGCATCTCGACGGGAATGTCGAACCCCTTCATCCGCGCCGCGAGCGCGGCGCGCATCACATAGGGGCTGAGCAGTCCGCCAAGCAGTCGCATGCCATGCCTCCCCGTTCGTTGCTGCCCTCAGCCGTCGAGCCCCAGCGCCGACTTGTAGGTCTCCAGCAGGGCTTCCTGCTCGGCCCGGGCGTTCACGTCCATCCGCCGCAGCCGGACGATCGCCCGCATCGTCTTCGTATCATAGCCGTTGGCGCGGGCCTCCGCATAGACGCCCTTGATGTCATCGGCGAGACCGCGCTTCTCCTCCTCCAGCGTCTCGATCCGTTCGATGAAGAGTTTCAGCTGCTCGGCCGAGACGTTCGCGCGTGACACACAGGCTCCTTTCAGGCGGTCGACCGCGCGTAGGAGGCCCGCCGGCCTTTCGCAAGGGGCATCAGGCGGCTAGGGCCCCTTGGTGCACAGGCCTGTCACCGCCCCCGCCACCGGCGCGCCCGACGGCAGCTATGCCGAGCTGTTCCGGCTCGCCGGTCCCGTCATGCTCTCGAGGCTGGGCATCATGGCCATGGGGCTGACGGATGCGATCGTGGTCGGCCAATGGTCGGCGCGCGAGCTCGGGATTCACGCCATGGCCTGGGCGCCCACGGGAACCGTGCTGGTCGGCGGGATCGGCCTTCTTGTTGGCGTGCAGGTGCTGACGGCGCGGCACATCGGCGCCGGCACGCCGGAACGGACGGGCGCCGTCCTGCGGCGCGGCATCGTCTACGCTGTCTGGATCGGGATCGTCTCGACCCTGCTGCTCGAGCTCGCCGGCCCGGCGCTGCTCCGCGCGATCGGGATCGAGGCCGACATCGTCGACCGCACGGCGCTGGTGCTCCGCATCTTTGCGCTCTCGCTCACCCCCTATCTGGTTGCCGACGCCCTCATCTTCTGGTTCGAGGCGCAGGGGGTGCCGAAGAAGCCGATGGTCGCGCTGTGGCTCGCGAACGCGGTCAATCTGGCGCTCGCCCTGTGGCTGGTGCGCGGCGGGATTCCGGGAATCGATGGCGCGCTCGGCGTCGCCTTCGCCACGCTCGGCGCCCGCATCTTCCTGATGCTGAGCCTCTTCTGGATGCTCTGGCGCTGGCCGCGCTCGGCCGCGCTCGGCGTCTGGAGGAAGCCCGTGCCCGACCGCATCGAGGCGCGGGCGCAGCGCCGGGTCGGCTATGCCAGCGGCGCCTCCTACCTGATCGAGGGCGGCGCCTTTTCGGCGCTGGCGCTGGTGGCCGGCCAGATCTCGGTGCTGACGGCCGCCGCATGGGCAGTCGTCGGCAATGTCGCCGCACTCGTGTTCATGGTGCCGCTCGGCCTCGCTACCGCGACCGCCGTGCTGGTCGCCCGCGCGGCCGGCGCCGGCTCGGTTGCCGGCGTGAGGCGCGCCTTCGCCATGGGGATGCGGGTGTCGATGGCGCTGCTGGCGCTGCTGTCGCTCGGCCTGTGGCTGGGGGCGGGCCACGTCGCGCGCGCCTACACCGCCGATCCCGCGGTGCTCGCCATCCTGCCGGCGGCGCTGGCGATCGCCGCCTTCTTCTACATGGCCGATGGCGCCCAGGTGGTGGCGGCCAATGCGCTGCGCGCGCGCGGCGACATCTGGTGGCCCACGGCCATGCACCTCGTCAGCTATGTGGTGCTGATGCTGCCCTTGTGCTGGTGGCTTGCGGTTCCCCTCGGCTTGGGCTTGAACGGCATCGTGTGGGGGGTCACAGCTGCCAGCTTCGTCTCGGCCGGTGCGCTGGTCGCCCGCTTCCGCTGGCTCAGGGACCGGATGAAGGCAGGCGTGGCGTGAGGGAAGAGGGTGAGCCGGCCGGGGCGCCGGCCTCGAGGAGCCTCCAGGCCTATGCCGTGCTCTATGGCGGGCTGCTGGTGGTCGCCGGCGTGCTCGGCTTCAAGCTCATCAAGCTGGGGCCGCTGCTCGGCCTCGGCCCGCTTGCCGTGCCGGGCGGCGTCTTCGGCTTCCTGCTGGCGATCGTGACGGTGAACGCGACGGCCGAGCTGCACGGCCGCCCGATCGCGCAGCGGATGGTGTTCATGGGCTTCGTGCCGCTCATCGTGTCGATCGCGCTGATGCAGCTGGTGCTTGCCCTGCCCCCGGCCGAGGGCTGGACGGGCCAGGCAACCGCCGAGGCCGTGTTCGGCTCGTCGATCCGGCTCATCCTGGCGGGCATGGTCGCCTATGGCATCTCGCAGTCGCTCGATGTCACCATCTTCACCTGGATGCGGGGCCAGCCGGGCGGGCATCTGCTGTGGCTGCGCGCCACCGTCGCTGCCCTCGTGGCGCAGACGGTCGACACCATCATCTTCGTGACGATCGCCTTCCTCGGCGTCTTCCCGCTGCTGCCGGTGATCGGCGGCCAGCTCGTCGCCAAGGCGATCATCTGGATGGCGGCCGTCCCGCTGCTCTATGTCGTGGTCGCCGCCGGCCGCCGGCTTGATCAGAAGCCGAGCGGGATTCCCAGCGACACCCAGGCCACCAGGAACGCCGTCCAGGCCCCCAGGAACACGAAGGCATAGGGCGCGACCAGGATGAACATCTCGCCCAGCGTGAAGCCCGGCACATAGCGGCGCATGAAGGCCAGGATCACGCCCGCATAGGTCATCATCGGCGTGATGATGTTGGTGGGGCTGTCGCCCACCCGATAGGCGGCCGCCACGACATCGGGCGTCATCTGCGGGTTGACCGCATAGAGCATGGGCACGAACAGCGGCCCCAAGAGCAGCCATTTCGAGGTCAGCCCGCCGATCAGCAGGTTGATGAAGGCGGTCAGCGCGATGAAGGCGACCAGGAGCAGGATCGGCGCATCCTGCAGGCCCAGCGCGACAAGCCCCGTCGCGCCCAGCTGCGTCAGCAGCGTGCCGAGCCCCGTGTAGCTGAACATGGAGAGCGCATTGTAGGCAAAGAAGCTCAGCACCACGACATAGCCCATGGTGTTCATCTGCTTCACCATGCCCTGCAGCACGTCCATCGCGCCCTGCACCCGGCCGGCGCCGATCCCGAAGGCGGCCCCCGTGATGATGAACAGCAAGCCGATCAGCAGCACCAGCCGCTCCAGATAGGGCACAACGGGCTGCCCCGTCTCGGGGTTGGTGAAGGGGGCCAGCGGGCCGACCGCCAGCAGCGCCACCAGCACGAGGCCGATGACAAGGCCGATCAGGCTGGCGCGAAGGCCCTTGCGCTCCGCATCGGTCAGCCCGAAGGCGCCCACGTCCAGATCCCGCGGGATCTCGAAGGGAATCCGCGCCACGCGGCGGTGGATGAAGCGGTGCGTCACCCAGGCGCCGACGGGGGCCAGCAGGAAGGTTGAGGCGGCCGTGAAGAAATAGGTCATGGTCGCCGGATTGAGCGGCCGGCCGTCGGCGCTGGCAAACGCCATGCCGGCCCCCTCGGCAAAGGCGCGTGCGTTCACGCCCACGATCACGTCCGAGGTGGTGCCGGGAATGAGGTTCGCGGAAAATCCGGCCGACACGCCGGCGAAGGCGGCCGCCATCCCGATCAGCGGATGCTTGCCGAGGCTGGCGTAGAGCAGCCCGGCGAGCGGCACCAGGATCACATAGCCAGCGTCGGACGCAAGCGAGCTCATGATGCCGAGGAACACCACGGCGAGCGCGAGATATCGTTCGGGGATTGCCGCCCCCGCGCGCTTGATGAGGGCGCCGAGCAGCCCCGTGTGCTCGGCGACGCCAACCGCCATCACGATGAACAGGATGATCCCGATCACCCCGCCGCCGAAGGCGAGCCAGTTGGCGAGGATCATGTTGTCGAAGATCCAGCGGACATTCTCGCCCGCGTGCATCGAGCGGATCGTCTGGGTGCTGGTGCCGCCATCGGGGGTGCGGATCTCGAACTGGTATCCGCCCATCACGACGGACGCCGCAAACACGATCAGCCACATCCAGATGAAGAGGACGATGGGATCGGGGATGGCCTTGCCGGCGCGTTCGATCCAGCTGGTGGCGGCAGGCGGCGGGGCGGCGGGTGCCGTCTCGGGGCTGTTCATGGGCTGGCACGGTGACCGATCGGGCGGTGACGCGCAAGCGGGCGTCAGGGCGGACGCAGGCGACCGGGAGTCAGCTGGTGGCGCGAACAAGCTGGACGGCCAGCGCCCGTGCGGCATCGAAATCGGGCACGAGATGGATCGCCCCCGGCTGCTCGGCAAGGCCTGCGCCAGCCAGCATGGCGCGGGGCTGATCGCGAAGGCCCGAGAGGATCAGCTGGCAGTCCTGACGGGTACACATCCCGGCGAATTCCGCCAGTGCCGCGGCTGCGCTGGCGTCGAGATAGGGCACGAGGCGCAGGCGCAGGATCACCACGCGCGGGCTCTGGCCGATCCGCTTCAGGGAATCGAGCAGGTCACCCGCGACCCCGAAGAACAGCGGGCCGGCCAGCTGAAAGACCTCGACGCCGGGCGGCAAATCCCGCCGCTGGTCGGGCTCTTCCGCGTCGGGATCGATTTCATTCACCATCGCCGCCCCCCGGCTGATGTCGACCGCATCGGTCATCCGCGCCACGAACAGCAGCGAGGCAAGCGTGACGCCAACGGCGATCGCAACCGTCAGGTCAACAAGGACCGTCAGCCCGAAGGTCAGCAGCAGCAGCGTCCGGTCGCCGCCCGGAATCCGCAGCAGGTGGCGGAAGCGGTCCACCTCGCCCATGCCCCAGGCAACCACAAAGAGGATGGCGGCAAGCGCGGCCATCGGCACCAGCCCCAAGAAGTCGCCTGCCGCCACGGCTGCGAGCAGCACGAACAGGGCATGCACCATGCCCGCCACAGGCGAGCGCGCGCCGGCGCGGATGTTGGTGGCGGTGCGGGCAATCGCACCGGTCGCCGGCAGGCCGCCAGCGGCCGCGCTGGCGATGTTGGCAAGGCCCTGGCCCAGCAGCTCCTGGTTGGGCCGGTGGCGCGTACCCGACATCCCATCGGCAACCACCGCCGACAGCAGCGCCTCGATCCCGGCCAGAAAGGCGATCGTGAAGGCCGCCGGCAGCAAGGCCTGCAGGCGGGAAAGGGACAGGTCCGCCAGAGCAGGCGGCGCGAAGCTGAGCGTCATGTCGGGAAAGCGGTCGGCGACCGTCTCGACCGGAATGCCGAGACTGGCCACGATCGCTGCGCTGGCCGCAACCGCGATCAGGAAGCCCGGCGCGCCCGGCGCCAGGCGCTTCAACCCCAGGATCAGGGCCAGCGTCGCTCCGCCGACGGCGGCGGTCGCGAGGTCGGCCGTGTCGAGGGCCAAGACCAGGGCCTGCCATTTCGGCAGGACTTCGGCCGGCAGCGGCCCGGTCTGCAGCCCCAGAAAATCCTTTACCTGCGCGCTGGCGATGATGACCGCAATACCGGCGGTGAAACCGGTGACGACCGGATGCGGAATGTAGCGGATCAGCTGCCCCAGCCGGGCCAGCGCAGCGACCACCAGGATCAGCCCGGCCATGATCGTCGCGATCAGCAGGCCATCATAGCCATGCCGGGCGATCACCCCGTGGATGACGACGACAAAGGCCCCAGTCGGCCCGCCAATCTGCACCCGGGAGCCGCCGAGCAGCGAGATCAGGAAGCCGGCGACGACAGCCGTGATCAGCCCCTTCGCCGGCGAGGCGCCCGAGGCAATGGCCAGCGCCATGGCCAGCGGCAGGGCCACGATGCCCACGGTCACACCGGCGATCATGTCAGCCCGCAGGTCGGCCAGCGAATAGCCCTCGGCCAGAACCGTCGCGAGCTTGGGGACGAGCGCCCCGCGCGGATCAGTGCGTGCCATCCGGTCGCCCCTTCAGGCGAACGCCGCGCCCCCCGCTGCTGCTCGCTTCTCCTTCGCCGATCAGGTCCACGCCGGCGGCTGCCAAGGCCTCGATCACGCGAACGAGCGTGTCCACCTGCCCGCGCACCAGCCCATCCGAGGATTCCATGCGCTGGATGGTCGGAACGGAGACGCCGGCCCGTTCGGCCAGCTGCCGCTGGTCGATCCCGAGCAGCGCTCGGGCGGCACGCATCTGCCCGCTGGTGATCATGTCCTGAATCTAATGAAGGATATCTGACATATCAATATCCATGTCAGGAACAGTCATGCTGCCATTAATCAAAGCCCCCCGGACGGGCTATTCGGCGGCCAGCGCAGCCCGGTCTTGCCCCAGCAGCCGGGGCAGTTCGGCCACCAGTGCGGCGAGGATGGGCGCGATCGTCTCGGCCAGCGTCGCCAGCCCTGCGTGCGGCACGAGGGTCGCGGGGTCCATGTAGAGGTGGCGGTCGAACTCGAGCTGGATGGCGTGCACGCCTGTCGTCGGCTGGCCGTGGCGCTCCAGCGTATGGCCGCCGGCATAGGGGTCGTTCCGGACCACCTTGAGGCCGGCGCACGTGAAGGCCTCCGCCAGCCAGTCCACCAGAACCGGTGCCGCCGTCCGGCCGTGCCGGTCGCCCAGCACCAGGTCGGGCGGCTGTGCGCCTTCCAGCCGCGGCATGGAATGCACGTCGAGCAGCAGCGCAAAGCCAAGGCGGGCGCGGGCAGCGGCCAGCCCGGCGGCGATCGCCGCATGCCAGGGGCGATGCAGCTGCTCGATCCGCGCCCGGGCTTCGGACGCCGGGATCCGGGCGCCGTGGATGGCAAGCGTCGGGCCGGCAAGGCGCGGGAAAAGGCCGTAGCCGCGCTGGACCCGCTCGGTGACGCGCGGCGGGCCCAGCCAGCCGGCGATCATCGAGGGGTCATGCTCGTCCTCGGCGCGGTTGAGGTCGATGATGGCGCGCGCATGAGTCGCCTCGATGAGCGGCAGGCCCAGCCGGGCGGCGGGCGCCAGCAGCCGGCCGATGTGCGCGTCCTCGATCCGCCGCAGCGCGTCGGCCGGCAGGCGGAACGTCATGCGCGCGCGCGGCGGGATGTGCGTGCCGCTGTGCGGCGAGGCGAGCAGAAGGGGCACGCGCCCGTCGAGCGAGCCGGTAAGCCGGAACGGGCTCATGCCGCCAGCAGCGCCGGAATGGCGGCCCGGAACTGGAAGAAGCCGCGCGTGGCGTGCGGGAAGGCGGCCTCGTCCCAGGTGCGGCGGATGGGCACAAGCCGAAGCCCGGCGCGCGTCAGCGCGGCGGCAAGCAGGGCCGCGCGGTCGGCGACCGGGCCGACGGGGGCGTAGGGGGTCACGATCTGGCGCAGCCCGGCGGCCCGCGCCCAGTCGATCAGGGCGGGCGCCATGTCGGCCTCGGGCAGCCGCGCGGCCGGCGCCTGCCAGTGCGCCTCGGCGCGGGCGACCGCATCGGCAAGCGCCGCGTTCACATAGGCGCGCTTGCCCTCGGCCGGGTCGCCGCCGATCGCGTCCACCGCGGCGATCGCCCGGATCGGCACGCCAAGCACCATCGTCTCCGGCGACAGATCCTCGGTATGCAGCCACAGGCCGGTTGCAGGCTCGGGGTCCGGCGCCGGCAGGGCGGCGGGCAGGGCGGGGTGAACCAGCGGCTCGGGGGGAAGCGAGACGGCGGACGTGGCAAGCGGCGCGTCCACCCGGAAGCGCCCGCCAGCCATGCGGCGGATGGTCTCCGCCTTCGCCAGATAGGTCTTGCCGGCGGTCTGCAAGCCCGCGACCCAGCGCCACGACAGGGTGTTGGAGGCCGGGCAGGCATCCAGCAGGTGGCGGAAGAAGTGCGCCGCCCCCAGCTGCCAGGGCAGCTTGAGCGTGAAGATCCAGATGGAGGCGAAATTCATCCGCGCATGGTTGTGGAGATAGCCGGTCTCGACAAGCTCGCGCGCCCAGAAATCGAAGGCGTCGATGCCCGTGTGCCCGGCGATCGCCTGGCCATAGGCAGCGGCCAGCCCCCGCTCCAGCGCAAGCCGATCCTCCAGCCGGTCGATGTCGGAGAGATAGCGCCGCCAGACGACTGGCCGGGCCTCCAGCCAGCCCCGCCAGTAGGTCCGCCAGCAGACTTCCTGGACGAACTTCTCGGCTGCCTGGAAGCCGTGCGCGGCCACCGCCGCGCACGCGACTTCCGCCTCGCTGATCAGGCGCCGCCGGATGGCGGGCGACAGGCCCGAGACATGGGTGCGCTCGCCTGGCCCCTCGTCCTGGTTGCGGTTGGCGGCATAGGCGCGCCCGGCCCGCGGCAGGAAGGCCTGCAGCCGGTCGAGCGCGTCGGCGCGGGTGGCGGGGAATTTCATCCGATCCGGATAGGGTCTCGCGCGGCCGCTGAACAGCCGCCTGCGACCCCGGGAGGCTAGACGGTGAAGCTCTCCCCGCAGCCGCACTGGCCCCTGGCGTTGGGGTTCTGGAACGTGAATCCGGCCGCGAAGTCATCCTCCCGCCAGTCCATCACCGAGCCGATGAGGTAGAGGAGCGACGCGCCATCGACGAACAGCGTGCCGGCCGGCGTTTCGATCGCCTCGTCGCCGGGCTTCGCCTCGGCGGCATAGTCGATGGAATAGGCCAGCCCCGAACAGCCGCGCCGCGGAGTGGACAGGCGCACGCCGGCCACCGGCGTCGGGGCCCTGGCCAGAAGCTCGGCAATGCGCGCCTCGGCCGCCGGGGTCAGCGTCAGCGGCGCGGGGCGCGTTGGTCTCTCGGTCACGGTCGTCGTCATAGCATCCCAAGCTCCAGCCGGGCCTCGTCGGACATGGCCGACGGGTTCCAGGGCGGGTCCCACACCAGCTTCACCTCGCAGGTGGCAACGCCCGGCACCGCCATCACCCGAAGCTCCACCTCGCCCGGCATGGATTCGGCGACCGGGCAGTGCGGAGTCGTCAGCGTCATGGTGACGGTCACATGACCGTCCTCGATATCGACACCATAGATAAGGCCGAGATCATAGATGTTCACGGGGATTTCGGGATCGAAGATGTCGCGAAGCGCGGCGATCACCGCGTCCTTCAGCGTCTCGCCCTCGAGCGGTTCGGTCGGGGCCGGGCGCCGGGAGAGGAAGCCTTCCAGATAGTCGCGCTGGCGCGGCGTGTCGCCGGCCAGCGGCGGCGCCTTGGGCGGCGGCGCCACCTCGTCCACGATCTCCACCTCGAAGCGCCGGACCGGACGCTCGCCTTCGCTCATCCGAAGATCCTCCTCACCCGCTTCACGCCGTCCACCAGCCGCTCGATGTCGGCCTCGGTCGTGTGCGCGCTCACGCTCGCGCGCGCGGTCGCCGGCACGCCCAGCCAGGCCATCAGCGGCTGCGCGCAATGGTGGCCGGCGCGGATCGCAACCCCGCCTTCGTCCAGGATGGTCGCGACATCGTGCGGGTGGACCTCGCCGACCGCGAAGCTCAGGATCCCGGCCGACTCCGCCGGCCCGAACAGCCGCACCCCCGGGATCCGCTCCAGCTCGGCGCGCATCAGCGCCGTCAGCGCCGCCTCGTGCGCGGCCAGCGCCTCGATGCCGACCAACTCCACCCAGTCGATCGCGGCATGCAGGCCGACGGCGCCGACGATGTGCGGCGTTCCCGCCTCGAACTTTTGCGGCGCGGGCGCATAGGTCACGCGCTCGAAGCGGACCTCGTCGATCATCGCGCCACCACCCTGCCAGGGCGGCATCGCCGCCAGCAGCCCGGCGCGGCCCCACAGCACGCCAATCCCCGTCGGACCGTAGAGCTTGTGGCCCGAGAAGACGTAGAAATCGCAGCCCAGTGCGGCCACGTCCACTGGCAGGCGCGGGGCGGCCTGGCAGCCATCGACCAGGCAGAGCGCCCCCGCCGCCCGGGCGGCCGCCGCGATCCGCTTCACGTCGGTGACGCCGCCCAGCACGTTCGAGACATGGGCGACCGCCACCATCCGCGTCGCTGGCACGATCCGCGCGATCAGCGCCTCCGTGTCGATCGCGCCATCGGGCGTCAGCGGCGCGACATCGATGGCGGCCCCCGTCCGGTCGGCCAGCATCCGCCAGGGCACGATGTTGGAATGATGCTCCAGCTCGGTCAGCAGGATGCGGTCGCCGGCGCGCAGGTTCGCGCCGCCCCAGCTCTGGGCGACCAGGTTGATCGCCTCGGTGGCGCCGCGAACGAAGACGATCTCGTCCGGCCTTCCACCGATGAAGCGGGCAACCGCCGCGCGCGCCGCCTCATAGGCCTCGGTCATCCGCGCCGAGCGCGCATAGACGCCCCGGTGCACGGTCGCATAGTCGCGGGCATAGGCTTGGCTGATGGCCTCGATCACCGCGCGCGGCTTCTGCGCGGTCGCGGCCGCATCCAGATAGGCCCAGTCGTCCGGCACGCCGGGGAACTCGCCGCGCAGGTCGAGAAGGCGCGGCGCCGTCACATGATGGGCGGCCAGCGGCAGCGTCATGCCCGCGCCTCCAGCCACTGGCGAGTCTCGCGATCCAGCGCCTGCGCCAGCGGGCCGTCCCCCAGTACGGCCAGCGCATCGGCCACGAAGGCCCGGGTCAGCATCGCTTGCGCCTCGGCCGGCGGCACGCCACGGCTTTCCAGATAGAAGAGCGCCGCACGGTCCAGCTCGCCCACGGTGCAGCCGTGCGCGCATGTCACATCGTCGGCGAAGATCTCGAGCTCGGGCTTCAGGTTGGCGGCAGCCGTCCGCTTCAGCACGAGGGCCTTCAGCGACTGTTCGGCATCCGTCTGCTGCGCGTGCCGCGCCACCGAGACGCCGCCGGCGACCGACACCTGCGCGCGGGCGGCCGCCACCAGCCGCCACGCCTGGGTGGAGGCGGTGCCCGGCACGCGATGCGCCAGCCGGGTGAGCGCATCGAGCGCGGCGGCGCCGTCGCCCAGCAGGATCCCGTTCACGGCCGAACGCGCGCCCGGCCCGTCATGGTGCACCAGCGCCTCGGTGCGTGCTGCACCCTCGCCGCTTGCGACCGCCAGCTGGGTGAAGCAGGCGTCGCGCGCCAGCGTCACGAACGCCCGTTCCGAGGCGAGGCCACGCCGGTTCACCAGGCGCACGATGCGGGTGAGCGCCGCCCCCTCGCCGACCTCGGCGTCGAAGCGGTGGTTCAGCCAGTGATCCGCCTCGTCGTCATCGGCCAGCGTCTCGATGAGCGTCAGCCGCGCGCCTGCCGCCAGCCGGACGCGCGTGACACCATGCGCCGCCCCGCCGATCCCCACATGCATCAGCTGCACCGTGCCGACGTCCGTGGCCGCACCCACGTCCAGCGTGAAGCCGGCGGCCGCGCTGGCCGCGGCGAGATCGGCCAGCGGATGGCGCGGCGCCGCTGCATCGGGTTCGGGCGCGCGCGCCGGCCCCTCGACCGGAAGGCCACCCACCAGCAGGTGACGCGGCCCCGCGACATCCAGCCAAAGCCCCGCCACATCCGGCAACGCGTCGTTGGCGGGCGGCGCATGGCCGGCATGGGCGCGCGCCGGGCCCAGCTCGGCCCAGCGCCACGCCTCGTCACGCCGGGTCGGCAGGTCGGTCACGCCGCCAGCCCCTCATAGCCCTCCGCCTCGAGGCGATGGGCAAGCTCCGGCCCGCCCGAGGCCAGGATGCGGCCGGCGACCATCACATGCACCCGGCCGGGCCGCACATGGTCGAGAAGGCGCTGGTAGTGGGTGATGAGGAGGACGGCACGCTCGGGCGAGCGGAAGCGGTTGATGCCCGCTGCCACGACCTTCAGCGCATCGATGTCGAGGCCGGAGTCGGTCTCGTCCAGAAGCGCGAATTTCGGGGCCAGCATCGCCAGCTGGAAGGCCTCGCTGCGCTTCTTCTCGCCGCCCGAGAAGCCGACATTCACGCCACGCTTCAGCATTTCCATGTCGAGCCCCAGAAGCGCGGCCTCGGCGCGAACGCGCTGCATGAACTCGGCGCCCGACATCTCGGGCTCGCCCCGCAGCTTGCGCTGGGCATTCATCGCCGTGCGAAGGAACAGCAGGTTCGAGACGCCCGGGATCTCGACCGGATACTGGAAGCCCAGGAAGAAGCCGGCCGCGGCCCGCTCGTGCGGCGCGAGCGCCAGCAGGTCAACGCCGTCGAAGGTGACGCTGCCGGCCGTCACCACATAGCCCTCGCGCCCGGCGAGCACATGCGCCAGCGTCGACTTGCCGGCGCCATTGGGGCCCATGATCGCGTGCACCTCGCCGGCGGCGACCGCAAGCGTCAGGCCCTTCAGGATCTCGCGCCCGCCGACCGAGACGTGGAGATTGTCGATCGCCAGCATCACCCCACGCTACCTTCCAGCGAAATGCCAAGCAGCTTCTGCGCTTCCACGGCGAATTCCATCGGCAGCTGCTGCAGCACCTCGCGGCAGAAGCCGTTGACGATGAGGGCGACCGCCTCCTCGCCCGACAGGCCCCGGCTCTGGGCATAAAACATCTGGTCGTCCGAGATCTTCGAGGTCGTCGCTTCATGCTCGACCTGGGCCGAGGGGTTCCTCACCTCGATATAGGGGATGGTGTGCGCCCCGCAGCGGTCGCCGATCAGCAGCGAATCGCACTGGGTGAAGTTGCGCGCACCCTCCGCCGAGGGGCCGACGCGAACCAGGCCGCGATAGGTCGAATCCGAGCGGCCGGCCGAAATCCCCTTGGCGATGATCGTCGATCGGGTGCGCGCGCCCAGGTGGATCATCTTGGTGCCGGTGTCGGCCTGCTGGAAATTGTTGGTGACGGCCACCGAATAGAATTCGCCGACGCTGTCATCGCCGGCCAGCACGCAACTCGGATATTTCCAGGTGATGGCCGACCCCGTCTCCACCTGCGTCCAGCTCACTTTCGAGCGCGCGCCCCGGCACAGTGCCCGCTTGGTCACGAAATTGTAGATGCCGCCCCGTCCTTCCGCGTCGCCCGGATACCAGTTCTGGACGGTCGAATATTTGATCTCGGCATCCGTTTCGGCGACCAGCTCGACGACGGCGGCGTGCAGCTGGTTCTCGTCGCGCATGGGCGCCGTGCAGCCTTCGAGATAGCTCACATGGCTGCCCTCGTCGGCGATGATCAGGGTTCGCTCGAACTGGCCGGTGTTCTCGGCATTGATGCGGAAATAGGTGGACAGTTCCATCGGACAGCGAACGCCCTTCGGCACATAGACGAAGGTGCCGTCCGAGAAGACCGCCGAGTTCAGGCAGGCGAAATAATTGTCGCGGACCGGCACCACCGAGCCCAGATGCCTTCGCACCAGCTCGGGATGCTCGCGGATCGCCTCCGAGATGGACAGGAAGATGACGCCGGCGCGCTTCAGCTCCTCGCGGAAGGTGGTGGCGACCGAGACGGAATCGAACACCGCGTCGACGGCCACCCGGCGCGCGCCCTCGACGCCGGCGAGCACCTTCTGCTCCTCGATCGGGATGCCCAGCTTCTCGTAGGTGCGGCGGATCTCGGGGTCGAGCTCGTCCAGCGACTTGAGCGTCGGCTTGCGGCGCGGTGCGGCGTAGTAGTAGGCGTCCTGATAGTCGATCGGCGGGATCCTGAGCTTCGCCCAGTCGGGCATGGGCATGGTCTGCCACAGGCGGAAGGCCTTCAGCCGCCAGTCCAGCATCCAGTCGGGCTCATCCTTCTTCATCGATATGAAGCGGACGGTTTCCTCCGACAGGCCCTTGGGCGCGAACTCCTGCTCGATGTCGGTCGCAAAGCCCCATTTGTAGCTCGACAGCGCCTCGACGGCGGCGGCGGCCTCGGGGTTGCGGCTGTCATGGATCGGGGCAGTGGCGGTCATGCGGTCAGTCCCTGCGGGTGCGGTTCGCGGGCCAGCTCGGCGAGCGAGACCTGGGCCAGCGCGGCCTTGACGGCACGGTTGACGGGCGCCCAGTGCGGGCGGACGGCGCAACGGTCGGACAGGTCACATTCCACATGCGGGGCGCCGCAGTGCGTGAGCGCGATTGGCCCGTCGATTGCCTCCACGATGTCGGCGAGGCTGATGTCGCCTGCCGACCGGGCCAGGCCGAAGCCGCCAGCCACGCCGCGCTGCGACACCAGCAGGCCGGCCCGGCCCAGCTGGCCCATCAGCTTGGCCACCGTGGGCGCCGGAATGCCCGTGCGCTCCGACACCTGCGCCGCCGAGGTCAGGCGGCCGGCCGAATCGGCGCGGGCGGCGGCGGTCATCACCACCACGCCATAGTCGGCCAGATTGGACAGGCGCAGCATCGACTCGAGCGCTTCCCTAAATCGGACAATATAAGTCTTAATTAAGCCGGCGGCGCGGGGCGTCAAGCCCGCGTTGCCCGGCTCGGCGCGCTTTGGCAAGGAAGGCCATGGGCCATCCGCATGCCCCGCATCTGCACCACAGCCATGCCCCGGCCGGGGCCGGGCGCTATGCGCTCGCCATCGCGCTCAACATCGGGGTCATCGTCGTGCAGCTCGCCGCCGGCCTGTGGCTGGGCTCGACGGCGCTGCTGGCGGATGCCGGCCACAATGCGTCCGATGTCGCCGGCCTGCTGCTGGCAGGCGCCGCCGCCTGGCTCATGACCCGCCGCGGGCCGGCGCGGCGCACCTATGGCTATGGCAAGGCGGGCGTGCTGGCGGCGCTCGCCAATTCGCTGCTGCTCGTGTTCGCCTGTGGCGCCCTCGTGTTCGAGGCGGTCAGCCGGCTTCTGGAGCCGCCCGCCGCGCCGCCGCCCGGTGGCCTGGTGATGGCCGTCGCCGGCCTCGCGGTCGCCATCAACATCGCCTCGGGCTGGCTGCTGACGGGTGGCCACCCCGATGATGTGAACCGCCGCGCCGCCGTCGTCCACCTGTTCGCCGACGCCGCCGTCTCGGCCGGGGTGGTGCTGGCCGGCCTTCTCATCCTGCTGACCGGCGCGCGCTGGATCGACCCCGCCGCAAGCCTTGCGATCGTCGCCGTCATCCTCGCCGGCACCTGGCGGATCCTCGTGCAGTCGCTCGACATGGCACTTGATGCCGCGCCGCGCCGGATCGATGTCGAGGCGGTGCGCGCCTGGCTCGCCGCCCAGCCCGGCGTGGCCGCCGTGCATGACCTCCACATCTGGCCGATCAGCCCGACCGAGCTGGCGCTCACCGCGCATCTCGTCGTGCCCGAGGGCGGCGGGGATGGCCTGCTGGCGCACGTGACCGACGGACTCGCGCAGGAGTTCGGCATCGGCCACCCGACCCTGCAGCTCGAACACAGCGACTGCGACGCGGGCTGCCCCTGAGGATGGCCCAGCTCTATTTCTACTATGGCGCGATGAACGCCGGAAAATCGACCACCCTGCTGCAGGCGGCCTTCAACTATCGCGAGCGCGGCATGACGGTGATGCTCTGGACCGCGGCGCTCGACGACCGGGCCGGCCCCGGGCGGATCGGGTCGCGGATCGGGCTGACGGCTGACGCGCGCACCTTCGACCCCGGCACCGACCTGTTCGCGGCCGTGGCCGCCGCCCCGTCCCCGCCGGACTGCGTGCTCGTCGATGAAGCGCAGTTCCTGTCCGCCCGCCAGGTGGACGGGCTGGCCACCGTGGTCGATCGCCTCGGCGTGCCGGTTCTGGCCTATGGGCTTCGCACCGACTTCAGGGGCACATTGTTCCCCGGCTCGGAACGGCTGCTGGCGATCGCCGACAAGCTGATCGAGCTGAAGGCCGTGTGCCATTGCGGGCGCAAGGCGACGATGAACCTGCGGCTGGATGCGGAAGGCCGGGCGGTGCGCGAAGGCGCGCAGACGGAAATCGGCGGCAACGACCGCTATCTGGCCGTCTGCCGCCGACATTTCACGGACGCGCTTGGCCCGCCGGACTGACGCGTCCTGGCCGCTACAGCAGTTCCAGATTCACCGCCGCCTGCTTGCCGCGCCGGTCCAGCTCCAGTTCAAAGCTGACCCGCTGGTTCTCGGGCAGGTCGGTGAGGCCGGCCCGCTCCACGGCCGAGATGTGGACGAACGCATCCGCGCCGCCATCGTCCCGGGCGATGAAGCCGAAACCCTTCTGGCCATTGAAGAACTTGACCGTACCCTCATAGCGCACGCCGTCCGTCACGGGCGGCGGCCGGTTGCCGAAGCCGCCCCGCGGGCCGCCGGGGCCGCGATCGAACCCGCCTTCGCGCGGGGGACGAGGCGCACGCTCCTGAACAGGGAGCGGCTCGCCGATGATCTGGATGTCGGTCGCCGAGATGCGGCCGTTGCGCTCGTTCAGGTTGAACTCGATCTCCTGGTTCTCGGCGATGTTGGTCAGCCCGGCACGTTCGACCGCGGAGATGTGCAGGAACACATCCTCGCCGCCATCGTCGCGCACCACGAAGCCGAAGCCCTTCTGGGCATTGAAGAACTTCACCTTGCCCCGGGCCGTGCCGATGACGATGCCGGGGTTGCGCGGACCGCCGAAGCCGCCCCCGCCAGGACCGCGACCGAAGCCGCCCCCGCCACCGCCGAAGCCGCCGCCACCGAAGCCGCCACCCCCGCCCGGGCCGCCGCCGAAGCCGCCCCGGCCGTAGCCGCCGCGGCCGCCGCCGAAACCCGAATCATACTCGAAGCCCTCGTCGAACCCACGCTGGCGCCGGTCGTCGCCGCGCCCTCTGCCGCCGCGCCGCTTGTCGTCGTAACTCATCTCGGTAAACCGTCTTTCATCTGCCGGGGCGCCCGATTGAACGTCTGCCCCCCGTCTCCTTGCCCGTGCCTTCGGGCGAACCGCTGCTCGCCGGACTGCTTCTCTGCACCCGGCCGGGCCAGCACCTTGTCCACTGGCTTCATGCGGATCGCAGACTGGGCCTGGGGCATGAACAATCGACTTCGACGCGGCTCGACAGGGTTGCGCCCGCCACTGCGAGAGCGATAGGCACAAACCGAACCTTAACCCATCGGCGCGCCGTGCGCGAGTCGGAAATCCTGCGTTGCCTTCAGCCCGCGTCGGCCCGTCGCGGCAGCGGCCGCCCGGTGTGCCAGTCCGACAGGCTGAGGCCGCGCCCGTCGAGGGCCCGCTGGGCGCCAGCGCGGGCGCGCGCCACCGCGTCGAGATCGCGGCCGCGCCGCCACAGGAAGATAAGCAGCCCCGCCGATAACAGCAGTGCCGCGGCCTTCAGCCCCCGGACCGGATCGGCAGGCACGGCGCCGGCCGTCAGCGTCGCCAGCGCCAGCAGCAGCGCATCGGTCCGCGCCCGCCGCCGCGCGCGGCGAACCAGCATCGCCGGTTCAGCAGGGCCGGCGGGTGGATGCAGTGGTTCGGCCATGCCCCCCCGGAACGGCCGCGTCGCCGGCGGCTTAAGCGCCACTTGGCCTCAGGCCGGGCGGACAAGCGCTGGCGGGTCACTGGCCGGGAAAGACTCGGCCAGCTGCGAATCGAGCCTGTGCCCCTTCGCAGCCCCGATTGCGGCGTTGCGTCTGAGGCTTTCCTCCATTCGCGCCAGCTGCTCGGGGGTCGCCTCGGGCTGGCGCGCCTTGAAGTCGGCATAGGGCTCGCCATAGACGTGGGTGCGCGCTTCCTCGCGGGTCAGCGGATGCGATGTCTCGACCGAAGCTTCGGCCAGCCAGTCGGCAAGACAGTTCCGGCAGAAGCCCGCCAGGCCCATCAGCTCGATGTTGGTCGCGTCCTCGCGCTGGCGCAGATGCGCGAGCAGGCGGCGGAAGGCAGCCGCCTCCAGTCGTTCGATCTCGGGGTGGGTGGCGGCTTCGGTCATGGTCACTCTCCCTCGACAGCCGGCGCGTCTGGTCGCCGTCACACAGCCCCTATAAGGGAACGCCGCCCGGCCGATGCAAGCCGCGCCCCACAGGAGAGGCCCGCCCGTGACCCGCCCGTCCCAGCTCAATCCCCCGCCACGCGCCCGCCACGTCCGCGTGCTGGCGACGCTGGGCCCGGCCTCCAACACGCCCGAGATGATCCGCGCCCTGCACGCCGCCGGCGCCGACGCCTTCCGGATCAACATGAGCCACGGCACGGACGCCGATCGCGCGCGGCTGATCCAGACGGTCCGCGCCCAGGAAGCCGAGATCGGCCGGCCGCTCACCATCCTCGCCGACCTGCAGGGTCCGAAGCTTCGCGTCGGGCGCTTCGCCGGCGACCGCGCCGAGCTGACGGCCGGCCAGCGTTTCCGCCTCGACCTCGACGAGGCTCCCGGCGACGCCCGGCGCGTCCGGCTGCCGCATCCCGAGATTCTGGCCGTTCTCCGCCCCGGCCACCGGCTGCTGATCGACGATGGCCGGCTGGTGCTGACCGTCACGGCCGCCGGCGACGGCCATGTCGAGACCGAGGTGCTCGTCCCCGGCACGATCGCCAACAACAAGGGCGTGAACGTGCCGGACGTCGTCGTGCCGCTGCCGGCGCTCACCGCGAAGGACCGCGCCGATCTGGCACTGGCGCTCGACGCCGGGGTGGACTGGGTGGCGCTGTCGTTCGTGCAGCGCGCCGACGACATCGCCGAGGCCAGGAAGGCGATCGGCGGCCGCGCGCAGCTGATGGCCAAGATCGAGAAGCCGTCCGCCCTCGAGGAGATCGACGCCATCATCGAACAGGCGGATGCGATCATGGTCGCGCGCGGCGACCTCGGCGTCGAGCTTCCGCCCGAGCTGGTGCCGGGGGTGCAGAAGCGGCTGGTCGCTAGCGCCCGGCGGGCGGGAAAGCCGGTGGTCGTCGCCACCCAGATGCTGGAGTCGATGATCACCAGCCCCTCGCCCACCCGGGCCGAGGTGTCGGACGTGGCGAACGCGATCTACGACGGGGTCGATGCCGTCATGCTCTCGGCGGAAAGCGCGGCTGGCAAGTGGCCGGTCGAGGCGGTTGCGATGATGGACTCGATCGCCCGCGAGGTCGAGCGCGATGCCGCCTACCAGCAGCAGATGGCCTTCGTGGAGACCCGGCCCGAGCCGACAACGGCGGACGCGCTGTGCGAGGCGGCGCGCAGCATCCAGAAGACGGTCGGCGCCCGTGCCGTGGTCTGCTTCACCGCCTCCGGCTCGACGGCGCGGCGCGTTGCGCGCGAGCGGATCCCGGCCGACATCCTGGTCATGACGCCCAAGCTCTCGACCGCCCGCGCGCTCGGCCTCACCTGGGGCGTGCACGCGATCCACACCCGCGACATCGCCAGCTTCGAGGAAATGGTCGGCAAATCGAAGCGCATGGCGCTGCGCCACCAGGTGGCGGCCGCCGGCGACCGGCTGGTGGTGATGGCCGGCGTCCCCTTCGGCGTGCCCGGCTCCACCAACGTGCTGCACGTGGTGCGCGTCGTCGGCGACGAGCTGGACCGCTACCGCAAGGGCTGATCCGCCCGGCCGCTCAGATGTCGGCGGCGATCCACAGCCGCGGATCCGGCGGCGCGGACGGGCAGCGGCGGCGGTTCGCCACCATGCGGCCGTGCAGATCGCGGATGATGTCGCTGCCCGTGGTTTGGAACAGCCCCGGCACCAGCGCGTGCACGAAACAGCAGGCCGAGGCGCGAAGCAGGTCCCAGCCGAACCCCGCTGCGACTGCCATGTGCTCGGTGTAGCTTTCCCCGACCGACTTCGGATGGTCCATGAAGAGACGACGGATCAAATGAGCCTCCACAGAAGGGGATTCCGCGAAATCAGTTTGCCCTGAAATCGGGAGAAGAACTGGCTTTTTTCAGGCTTGCCATGGCCATATGAGGCAAAATCGACCTAGTATCCGCTCGCCATGAGGAAAAATCTTCTCGATGCCATAGACCGTCGGATCCTGGCCGCCCTCCAGGCCGATGCCAGCCTGTCGCTGACCGAACTGGCCGATCGCGTCGGCCTGTCGCCGACGCCGGTCTGGAAGCGCGTTCGCCGGCTGGAGGCAGACGGCGTCATCGTGGGGCGCGTCGCCCTCGTCTCGCCCGAAGCGGTCGGGCTTGGTGTCACCGCCTTCGTCGCCATCCGCGCCGGCGCCCATGACGAGGACTGGCTCGACCGCTTCGCCACCGGGGTTGCAGCCATCCCCGAAGTCGTCGAAATCTACCGCATGGCGGGCGAGGTCGATTATCTGCTGAAGGTCGTGTGCCATGACATCGCCCACTATGACCGCATCTACAAGCGGCTGATCCAGGTGGCGCCGATGGCCGACGTCTCCTCGAGCTTCGCGATGGAGCGGATGAAGGCGACGACGGCGCTGCCGCTCATGGAGACGGTCTGACCGCGCCGGCGGCATCCCGGCCGGGTGGCCCGCTCCCGGCCTCGGCCTGGGCCTGGGCCGGCTTCGAGGGCTTTCGCAACCCGGCGGTGGTGCTGATCACCATCTATGTCTTCATGCCCTATTATGTGCGGTCGGTCGCCGAGACACCGGTCGCGGGACAGGCGCTGGTCGCGCAGGCGGGGCAGATCGCCGGCTGGGCGGTTGCGCTGACAGCGCCGCTGATCGGCGTCGTCGCCGACCGGCTTGGCCCGCGCAAGCCGGCGCTCACGCTCGCGGTGCTGGCGATGGCGCCGCTCTATGCCGCCATGTGGTTCGTCACGAAGGACGGGCCCATTCCAACGGCGCTGTTCCTGGCGATCGTGGCCGGCAAGTCGGTGTTCTTCGCCTGGTCCGAGGTGTTCCACAACGCCCTGTTGCTGCCGGCGGCGCGCGGCGCGGTGGCGCGCACCTCGGGCCTGGGCCTTGCGCTCGGCAACGCCGCCTCGGTCGCGATGCTGGTCGCCGTGCTCTGGGCCTTCGCGCTGCCCGGAACAGTCGACTGGCCGTTCGTGCCGGCGGCCCCCTTGTTCGGCCTTGACCAGGCCACGCACGAACCGGCGCGGATCACCGGGCCGATCGTCGCCGTGTCGCTTCTCTTCGGGCTTGCCCTCATCCTGTGGGGTGTGCCCGACGTGCCGGCAACCGGCGCCGGGCTTGGCGCAGCGATCCGCGCCGGCCTCGGCGACCTGAAGTCGATGCTGGCCGAGCTTCGCACCGAGCGGGAGGCGGCCAGGTTCCTGCTTGCGCGCATGCTCTATGTCGATGGCAAGACGGCGATCCTGCTGTTCGGGGGCGTGCTCGCCGCCGGCACCATGGGCTGGGGCACGCTCGAGATGCTGGCCTATGGAATCCTGCTGTCGATCCTGGCGGTGGCCGGCGGCCTGCTGGGAGGGCGGCTCGATCTGGCGCTCGGGCCGAAACGCGCGGTGCTGCTGGAAATCGGCGTCACCGCCCTGGCGCTGGTGGCGCTGCTCGGCACGCGCCCCGGGCAGATCGCCTGGATTCCCGTGGGGGCCTCGCCGCTCCACACCGGGCCGATGTTCCGCACCGCGGCCGAACTGGGCTTCGTCGCCATTGCCGGCCTCACCGCCATCTCGATCACGGCGGCCTATGCCTCGTCGCGGACTTTGCTCACCACGCTCGTGCCCACCGAGCGGGTCGGCACCTTCTTCGGCCTCTATGCGCTCTCGGGCACCGCCACCATGTGGCTGGGGCCGCTGCTGGTCGCCTGGGGAACGGTTGCGACCGGCAGCCAGCAGGGCGGCTTCGCCCTGGTGCTGCTGCTGCTCGCCGCCGGCTTTGCCACGCTGCTGTTCGTGCGGCCGCCGCCCTCTAGCCGCTGAACAGGCCCAGCGCTCTCAGGCTGGCGTCGCCGCTGCGGGCGATCACCAGATGATCGTGCACCCGCACGCCCACGGCCTTGGCGGCCTCGGCGATGGCGCGGGTCATGGTCACGTCATCGCGGCTGGGCGTCGGGTCGCCGGCGGGGTGGTTGTGCACCAGGATGAGCGCGCTTGCCTGCAGCTCCAGCGCGCGTTTGGCGATCTCGCGCGGATAGGCCGGCGCCTGGTTGACCGTGCCTTCGCCGAAGCGCTCGTCGCGAATGAGGCGGTTGCGGTTGTCCAGGAACAGCACCCGGAACTCTTCCGTCAGCTCGTGCGCGAGGCGCGCATGCAGATAGTCGCGCACCGCGTCCAGCCCGGACAGCAGCGGCTGGCTGAAGGCGGTTCGCTGCAGCTGCCGCACGCTCAGCGCGCCCACGAACTTGAGCGCCGCGACCACGCTCTCGCCCACCCCCTTGACGCGCATCAGCTCGCCCGGCGAGGCGGCGATCAGCGTCGGCAGGTCGCCGAACCGGTCCAGCAGCGACTTCGCCAGCGGCTTCACGTCCTGCCGGGGAATGGCGAGCGCCAGCAGATATTCCAGCAGCTCATAGTCATGAAAGCCGTCGGCGCCGCCCTCGATCAGGCGCTTTCGCATCCGGTCACGGTGGCCCGCCTTGCGCGCCGGGTCAGCACTGGCGTCCGGCCGCGCGCCGGCGGCCGCGACCAGGCCAGGCGCTTCATGGGCGCGGATGCGCGGCACCGGCTCAGGCAGGATAGGGCGGGCGATCGAGCCCCGCGGGCGAGCAGGTGAAGATCTCGCAGCCATCCGCGGTGATGCCGACGGAATGCTCGAACTGGGCGGAAAGCGATCGGTCCCGCGTCACCGCCGTCCAGCCGTCGTCCAGGATCTTCGCGTCCGGCCGGCCGAGGTTCAGCATCGGCTCGATGGTAAAGAACATGCCAGGCTTCAGTTCGGGCCCCTCGCCGGCGCGGCCGGCGTGGACGATGTTGGGCGGCATGTGGAAGCGCCGGCCGAGGCCATGGCCGCAGAAATCGCGCACCACCGACAGCCGGTTGCGTTCGGCAAAGCTCTGGATCGCCGCGCCGATGTGGCCGACGGTGTTGCCCGGCCGGGCCGCCTCGATGCCGCGCATCATCGCCTCATAGGTCAGGTCGACAAGGCGGCGGGCCTTCAAGGGCGGGTCGCCCACGAAGAACATCCGGCTGGTGTCGCCGTGCCAGCCGTTCAGCACCACTGTCACGTCGATGTTGACGATGTCCCCCGGCTGCAGCGCTTTCCCGCTCGGGATGCCGTGGCAGATCACATGGTTGATGCTGGTACACAGGGAATGGGAATAGCCGCGATAGAAGATGGTGGCCGGCACCGCACCGCGTTCGCGGATGAAATCCCACGCGAGCCGGTCGAGCTCGATCGTCGGCACGCCGGGCCGCACATGCGGCACCAGCATGTCCAGCGTCTCGGCCGCCAGCCGCCCGGCGGCGCGCATGCCCTCGAAGGCCGCGGCGTCGTGCAGCACGATGGTGCGTTCGTCGAGTTCAAGTTCCGCCATGATCGTCCGCTGCCTCGCCCCCCTTGGATTTAGTCCCGGGGCTGGGTTAGGGCAATGGCATGGACGGGGAAGGCACCAGCGCAGCGCCGCAGGCCAATGGCGCCGACCGCGTGTGGACGGCGGCGCTCGTCATCATCGGCGACGAGATCCTGTCGGGCCGCACCCAGGATGCCAACCTCGCCTATCTGGCGCGCTGGCTCAACATCCAGGGAATCCGGCTGAAGGAAGCCCGGGTCGTGCCCGACGAGATGGCGGCCATCGGGCAGGCGGTCACCGCCTGCCTCGACGCCCATGACTATGTGTTCACGACGGGCGGGATCGGCCCCACGCATGACGACATCACCGTCGATGCCGTGGCCCAGGCGCTCGGTCTTCCCGTCGTCCTCCACCCCGAGGCCGTCGAGGTGCTGACCCGCTACTATGGCGACCGCATCACCGAAGCGCGCCTCCGGATGGCGCGGGTGCCCGAAGGCGCCGAGCTCATCGCCAATCCTGAGACCGGGGCGCCGGGCATCCGGCTGGGGCGGCTGTTCATCCTGGCCGGCGTACCCAAGATCACCCAGGGCATGCTGCGCGGGCTTGATGGCAAGCTCGCCGGCGGGCTTCCCGTGAAGGCGCGCGCGGTCGGCGCCTGGACACCGGAAAGCCGAGTCGCCGACCTGCTGGCCGGGATCCAGCGCGCGCACGAGGGCGTTCAGGTCGGCAGCTATCCCTTCTGGCGGGAAGGCCGGGGCGGCGCCAATTTCGTGCTGCGTTCGGTGGACGAAGCCCGGCTGGCGGCCGCCGTCGAGGCGCTGAAGGCCGCGCTTGCCGCCGACGGGATCGAGGCGCAGGAAGGCGAGCTATGACGACGATCCGCACCATCCTGGTGGCCCTGCTGGTGCTGGGGCTGACGCTGTTTTCGGTCGCGAACAATGTATTCGTGCCCGTCGACCTGGGCTTCAGGGCCTTCGACATCTGGCTGCCGCTGCTCGTGCTGGCCAGCTTCGCGCTTGGATTCCTTCCCGTCTGGCTGCGGCTGTCGGCCGACCGGCTGCTGCTCAAGCGCAAGGTCGCAAAGCTCGAGGAGGCACTCGGCCGCAGCGAGACCGATCTCGCCCAGGCCCGGGTCGAGCTGCTGCGCCCGGCCGGTGCGGCGCCCCAGCCCCAGGCCATGCCGCAGCCGGCGCCGCCGCCCGGCACCTGATGGCCGCCAATCCGGTCTGGGTCGCGCTCGACACGCCCGACCCCGCGCGCGCCGAAGCGCTCGCTCAGACAGTTGCGCCCCATGTCGGCGGCGTGAAGCTGGGCCTCGAATTCTTCATGGCGAACGGGCCCGCCGGCGTGCGCCGGATCGGCGAGCTCGGCCTGCCCATCTTCCTCGATGTCAAGCTGCACGACATTCCGAACACGGTTGCCGGCGCGATCCGCTCGCTCGCCGGGCTCGATCTCGCCCTCCTCAACGTCCATGCCGGCGGCGGGCTTGCCATGATGGCCGCCGCGCGCGCCGCCTGCCCGTCGACCACGAAGCTCGTCGCCGTCACCGTCCTCACCAGCCTCGACGAGGCCGACCTGTCGACGACGGGCGTGTTCGGTGACCCGGCCGGCCAGGTGCAGCGCCTCGCCGCCCTTGCGCGCGAGGCGGGGCTCGACGGCGTGGTCTGCTCCGCGCACGAAGTGGCGCTTCTGAAGGCGCACTGGGCGCAGGGCCTGTTCGTGGTTCCGGGGCTCAGGCCCGCCGGCGCCGAGGCCGGCGACCAGAAGCGGGTGATGGCGCCGGCCGACGCGCTGAAGGCCGGCGCCGGCGTTCTCGTCGTCGGCCGGCCGATCACGGCCGCCCCGGATCCGGCCGCCGCCGCGGCCGCGATTGCCGCGTCGCTCGCAGCAGCCGCCGGCGACTGAGGCGATGCGGACCCGGGTCAAGATCTGCGGCGTCACCACCGCCGAGGCGCTGGTCGCCACCCTGTCGGCGGGCGCCGATGCCGTGGGGTTCAACTTCTATCCGCCAAGCCCGCGGGCCTTGACGCCCGAGGCCGCCCGGCCGCTTGCCGCCCGTGCGCCGCACCTCCTCAAGGTGGGCGTGTTCGTCGATGCCGACGATGCCCTCATCGATGCCGCGGTCACGGCCGGAAGCCTCGGCGCGCTCCAGCTCCAGGGGGCCGAGCCGCCCGAGCGGGTCATGGCGCTGAAGGCGCGCCACGGGCTTCCCGTCTGGCGGGCAGCCGGCGTGCGCACGGCCGCCGAGATCCGCGCCGCCGCGGCGCGCTACGCCGGCACCGCCGACCTGCTGCTGCTCGACGCGCGCCCCCCGGAGGGCGCCGCGCTTCCCGGCGGCAACGGCCTTGCCTTCGACTGGTCGATCCTGGTCGACGCGCGGCCGGCCATGCCATGGGGGCTGGCGGGCGGCCTCCGGCCCGAGACGGTGGCCGAGGCGATCCGGCGCACGGCAGCCCCCCTCGTCGATGTCGCCTCGGGCGTCGAGTCGGCCCCGGGCATCAAGGATGTTGCAAAGATCGCCCGTTTCGTCGAAGCGGCGCGCCGTGCCCGAGACCCTTGACATGCCGGCCAGCCTGCGCGCCCAGCCCGACGCGCGCGGCCATTTCGGGGCGTTTGGTGGCCGCTATGTTGCCGAAACCCTCATGCCCCTTCTCCTCGAGCTGGAAGCCGCCTATCGCGCGGCGCGGTCCGACCCGGCGTTTGCGGCCGAGTTCGAGACTCTCCTCACCCACTATGTCGGCCGCCCCAGTCCACTTTATTTCGCGGAGAAGCTGACGGCGAAGCTGGGCGGCGCGCGCATCTACCTGAAGCGCGACGAACTCAACCACACCGGCGCCCACAAGATCAACAACTGCATCGGCCAGATCCTGCTCGCCCGGCGCATGGGCAAGACGCGAATCATCGCCGAGACCGGCGCCGGCCAGCACGGGGTCGCCACCGCCACCGTCGCGGCGCGCTTCGGCTACCCCTGCGTCATCTACATGGGCGCGCGCGACATCGAGCGGCAGGCCCCCAACGTCTTCCGCATGAAGCTGCTCGGCGCCGAGGTGCGCGCCGTCACCTCCGGCTCGCGAACCTTGAAGGACGCCATGAACGAGGCCCTTCGCGACTGGGTGACGAATGTGGCGGATACCTTTTACATCATCGGCACGGCCGCCGGCCCCCACCCCTATCCCGAGCTGGTGCGCGACTTCCAGAGCGTGATCGGGACCGAGGCGAAGGCGCAGATGCTCGCGGCCGAAGGCCGGCTTCCCGACATGGCGGTCGCCGCCGTCGGCGGCGGCTCGAACGCCATCGGCCTCTTCCACCCCTTCCTCGACGATCCGGTCGACCTCGTCGGGGTCGAGGCCGCCGGCCACGGCGTCGAGACCGGGCAGCACGCCGCCTCGCTCACCGCCGGCCGGCCGGGCGTGCTCCACGGCAACAAGACCTATCTGCTCCAGGACGCGGACGGCCAGATCCGCGACGCGCATTCCATCTCGGCCGGGCTCGACTATCCGGGGATCGGCCCCGAACATGCCTGGCTAAAGTCGATCGGCCGGGTCCGCTACGAAAGCGTGACCGACGACGAGGCCTTGGCCGCCTTCCAGCTTCTCGCCCGCACCGAAGGGATCATCCCGGCGCTCGAGCCGGCGCACGCGCTCGCCTTCGTCGCCCGGGAAGCGCCGAAGCTGCCCGCCGACCGGCTGATGCTCGTGAACCTGTGCGGGCGGGGCGACAAGGACATCTTCACCGTTGCCGACGCGCTCGGGGTCGAGCTGTGAGCGACCGGATCGCCGCCTGCTTCCAGCGCCTCGCCGGCGAGGGTCGCGCCGGCCTCATTACCTTCGTGTGTGGCGGCGATCCCTCGCCTGAGCTGACACCCGCCATTCTTGGGGCCCTGGTGGACGGCGGCGCCGACATCCTCGAGATTGGCATGCCGTTCACTGACCCGATGGCCGATGGCCCGTCGATCCAGGCCGGCAATCTGCGCGCGCTCGGCGCCGGGATCACGCTCCGGCGCCTGCTCGCGATCGTCGCCGACTTCCGCGCGCGCGATGCCCGGACTCCGCTGGTGCTGATGGGCTATGTGAACCCGGTGCTGGCCTACGGGGCTGACGCCTTCGCCCGCGACGCAGCGGCCGCCGGGCTGGATGGCGTCATCCTCGTCGACCTCCCGCCCGAGGAGGCCGATGAGCTGGCCCCGGCCCTCAAGGCAAGCGGCCTTCACCTCATCCGCCTCGCCACCCCCACCACCGATGCGGCCCGCCTGCCCGCCGTGCTCGCAGGCGCCTCGGGCTTCCTCTACCATGTGGCGGTCGCCGGGATCACCGGCCAGCACGGCGCCGCCGAAGCCACCATCGCCGCCGCCGTCCGGCGCCTCAAGGCCGCGACCGACCTGCCGGTCGCCGTCGGCTTCGGGGTGCGCACCCCCGAGCAGGCGGCGGCCGTTGCCGCCCATGCCGACGCCGTTGTCGTCGGCTCGGCCATCGTCGACCTGGTCGGCGAGGGCCATGCCCGCCAGTCGAACGACATTCCGGGCGAGGTGCGCGCCTTCGTTGACACGCTGGCCAAGGCCGTGCGCAGCGCCCGGCGGAAGGTCGCGGCATGAGCTGGCTCACCCGCTCGCGGCAGCGGCTGACGGACTTCATCGCCCGGCGCGAGACGCCGGACAATCTGTGGACCAAGTGCCGCAACTGCGGCGCCATGCTCTACACCCGCGAGTTCGAGGCGAACCTCAAGGTCTGCCCCGAGTGCGGCCACCATGAGCGCCTGCGCGCGCGCGAACGCTTCGCCATGCTGTTCGATGATGGCGCCTTCGAACGCATCGCGGTTGCAACCCCGCCCGATGATCCGCTCAAGTTCCGGGACTCCAAACGCTATCCCGACCGGCTGAAGGCCGCGCGGGCAGCGACCGGCGAGGCGGACGCGATGCTGGTGGCCGCCGGCGCCATCCACGGCCATGCGACGGTCGTTGCCGTCCAGGATTTCGCCTTCATGGGCGGCTCGATGGGGATCGCGGTCGGCGCGGCCTTCGTGACCGGCGCGCGCGCCGCGATCGAGCGGCGCACGCCCTATGTCGTCTTCACCGCGGCCGGCGGCGCGCGCATGCAGGAAGGAATCCTCTCGCTGATGCAGATGCCGGCCACCACGGTTGCCGTGCAGGAGCTGAAGGAAGCCCGGCTGCCCTACATCGTCGTCCTGACCGACCCGACGACCGGCGGCGTGACGGCCAGCTACGCCATGCTGGGCGACGTCCACATCGCCGAACCCGGCGCGCTCATCGGCTTCGCGGGCGCGCGCGTCATCGAATCGACCATCCGCGAGAAGCTGCCGCCCGGCTTCCAGCGCGCCGAATATCTGCTGGAACATGGCATGATCGACCTGGTGGTGAAGCGCCCCGAGCTGCCCGGGACGATCGGCCGGCTGATCGGCCTTCTCCACGCCCCATGACGGCCCGGCCGCTCGACTTCGCCCGCTCCGACAATCCCGTGCTCGACCGCCTGCTGAAGGCGGCGGGCGCGCAGAAGATCCGCGGCGCCGACCTCTCGCTCGACCAGATCGAACGGCTGCTGGTCCGCATGGCTAGCCCGCACCTGAAGCTGCCGCCGGTGCTGCATGTCGCCGGCACCAACGGCAAGGGCTCCACCTGCGCCTTCCTCCGCGCCGCGCTCGAAGCCGCCGGCCACCGCGTGCATGTGTTCACCTCCCCGCATCTGGTTCGCGTGAACGAACGGATCCGGCTTGCCGGCACGCTGGTGTCCGACGACGAGCTGGCCGAGGCGCTGGCCGACGTGCTGCGCTTCAGCGCCGGCCAGCCCATCTCCTTCTTCGAGGTGCTGACCGCGGCGGCCTTCCTGCTGTTCGCGGCCACGCCGGCCGATGCCGTGGTGCTCGAAGTGGGCCTCGGCGGCCGTCTCGACTCGACCAATGTGGTGCCGAAGCCCGCCGTCACCGGGATTGCGACGCTCGGGCTCGACCATGTCCACATCCTGGGGCCGACGCTGCGCCACATCGCCGCCGAGAAGGCCGGGATCGCCAAGCGCGGCGTGCCGCTGCTGACGCAGAAATATCCGGCGCCCATCCTCGCCGCCGTCGCCGAAGTCGCCGTGCCGAAGGGTGCGAAGCTGATGCCGCGCGGCGAGGCCTGGGACGCGATCGTCCACGCGGGCGGGCTCGCCTTCCGGATGATCGGCGAGGCCGATTCCGAGCCGCTTCGCCTGCCGCTACCGAAGCTGCCGGGGATGCACCAGGCCGACAATGCAGCCCTTGCGGTTGCCATGCTGAAGGCCCAGCGCGCCCTCGCCATGCCCGATGCCGCGCTGCGCTCGGCGATGGGCTGGGCGCAGTGGCCGGCGCGCCTGCAGCGGCTTCTGGACGGGCCGCTTCCCGATGCGCTTCCGGCTGGCTCGGAGCTGTGGGTCGATGGCGGCCACAATCCGCAGGCCGGCAAGGCGATCGCCGCCGCGCTCACGGGCGGCCCGCTGTCGCTTCACCTGCTGGTGGGCATGCTGGGCACCAAGGACCATGCCGGCTTCCTGAAGGCCTTTCCGCGCGGCACCCGAATGACGATGCTGCCCATTCCCGATCACGCGCATGTGCCGCCGGCCGAGCTGGCGGCGCTCGCCACGGGCATCGGCATGGCGGCCGACAGCGCCGACAGCCTCGCCGATGGCCTCGCCCGGGTCGCAGCGCCGGCGCGCGTACTGATCACCGGCTCGCTGCATCTGGCCGGCGCGGCGCTCAAGGCCAACGGCACGCCGCCGCAATAGCTCAGCTGGTGCGGAAGGCGTTGGTGATCGGATAGCGCCGGTCGCGGCCGAAGTTGCGCGGCCCGATCTTGACCCCGGGCGGCGCCTGCCGGCGCTTGTACTCGGCCACATAAAGCAGGCGCTCGATCCGCCCGACCGTCTCGGGGTCGGCCCCGCGCGCCACGATCTCGGCCGCCGACAATTCCTCCTCGACGAGGCCGTGGAGGATCGGGTCGAGCACATCATAGGGCGGCAGGCTGTCGTCGTCGCGCTGGTTCTCGCGCAACTCGGCGGTCGGCGGCTTCTCGATGATCCGTGGGGGCATCACCGGCCCGTCGGGCCCCAGGCCCAGGCGCGGCCGCTCGGCATTGCGCCAGCGCGCGAGGCGGAACACCGTCGTCTTGTACACATCCTTCAGCACGTTGTAGCCGCCGGCCATGTCACCATAGAGCGTCGCATAGCCGACCGACAGCTCGCTCTTGTTGCCGGTCGTCAGCAGCATGTGGCCGAACTGGTTGGACAGCCCCATCAACGCCACCATCCTCAGCCGCGACTGGATATTCTCCTCGGCCAGCCCGCGCGGCCGCCCGGCGAACTGGCCGGCCAGCATCAGCTCCATGGCGACGACCGCCGGCTCGATCGGGATATTGTCGAGCCGCACGCCCAGCATCGCTGCACACTGGGCGGCGTCATCCAGGCTCTCGCGGCTGGTGAAACGGCTGGGCAGCATCACGCACCACACCCGCTCGGGGCCGAGCGCATCGACGGCAACCGCCGCCGTCAGCGCGCTGTCGATCCCGCCCGACAGCCCCAGCACCACGCCCGGAAAGCGGTTGCGCCCCACATAGTCGCGCAGCGCAACCAGCATGGCGTGCCAGATTTCCTCCTCATAGCTGTCGGGCTGGTGGCAGGTCGTGGCCGCGAACCGGCCGCCCTCGACATCGATGCAGCCCAGCGCCTCGTCCCAGTCCGGCAGGCGCGCCTTCACCGTGCCGTCGGGATCGAGCGCGAAGCTGCCGCCGTCAAACACCAGCTCGTCCTGCCCGCCGGTGCGGTTGACATAGAGCAGCGGCAGCCCCGTCTCGGCGGCGCGCGCCCGTGCGAGCGCGAGGCGCTTGTCCTCCTTGCCGATCTCATAGGGGCTGCCGTTGGCGACCAGCAGCAGCTCGGCGCCGCGCGCCTTCAGATGCGCGGCAACCGGCGGAGTCCACATGTCCTCGCAGATGGGAAGCCCCAGGCGAAGCCCGCGAAACGCGACCGGCTCGGGCAGCGGCCCGGGCACGAACAGGCGCTTCTCGTCGAACACGCCATAGTTGGGCAGATCATGCTTCGCCGAGACGGCCACGAGCGCGCCGCCATCGAGGAGCGCATAGCCGTTGACGAGGCCGGCGTCGGTCCGGTGCGGCGTGCCGACCAGCAGCGCCGGCCCGCCATCGGCGGTCGCCCGCGCCAGCCGTGCCAGCTCGGCCGCGCAAGACTCCACCAGCGCGGGTTTGAGCACCAGATCCTCGGGCGGATAGCCGAGAAGCGACAGCTCGGGCGTGACAACGAGATCGGCATCACCCGCCAGGCTTCGCGCCTGGAGGATGGCGGTCGCATTGCCGGCCAGATCCCCCATCACCGGGTTGGTCTGGGCGGCGGCGAGGCGAAGACGGGGCATGGAAACCGCCTAGGGCACGCGCTCGACGGCGGGAAGCCGCCACGCACCGTCGCGGATCGGCGCTTCGGGCAGATAGGCGCGGAAGATGAGGGTGAAGGGCCCGGCCCGGGGCGCTGGCAGCCAGTTGGCGCCGGGCCCCGGATCGTCGGCCGACAGCGTCACCATGAGCGTGCCGTCGGCGTCGCGGCGAAGGCCGGGCGTGCGGCTGCCGATGGCGAAGCGACCGGCCGGATTGTCCAGGAAGAACAGCCGGCCATCGGGCAGACGCTCGTACAGCGTCAGGCTCCAGAAGGCGCCGGCCGGCACCGGCTGCGGGATGCGCAGGCGATAGCGATGGGCGCCGTCCAGTTCGCGGCCGCCCGAATCCTGCGTTGCCGACCAGTAGACCGCCTCGTCGGCGGGCAGGGCCGCCAGCCCGCCCAGCGCCACGGCGGCGCGGACGGCGTCACTCGCCTCGGCCGTGCCGATGCCCGGCGGGCTTCTTGACCATCCGTCGCCGGTCGCGCGGCTGCCGGCGGCGATGCCTGCCTGCAACTGGCGCACGATGCGGGGCCACAGCAGGCGCCACAGCCACTGCCGCCAGGCGGGCAGATGCTCGAACGCATCCGGTCCTCCGCCATAGCCGGTTGCGGCGAGCGCCGGGTCCTGCAGCGCGGGGTTGCGCGCGATCAGCGGATTGGCGCGGCGCAGCAGCGTGGCCGGATCGGGGATGACCGGCAGTGCCACTGGCGCAACGGGCGGCTGAGGCCAGTCAGCGAAGGGCGCTTCCGGCGCCGGGTTCAGGCTGAAGCCGGCCTGCGCGGCGCGCGCAGCGTCCAGATCGGCGGCGCCATTGACGGCCACGCGAACCAGCACCCAGGCCTCGTCGGTGGGCAGGTGGATCACGCGAAGCCGGTCGTCGCGGCGCCCGGCGGTTGCGCAGGCGCCGCGCCGGTCGGCCGGGGCGCACAGCAGCAGAAGCTGCGCGCGGCTGCCGTCGCGGCTGCCGGCGATCACTGCATGGTCCGTTCGCGCGTCCATGATGGCAAGCGAATGGTAACGGTCCGGCAGGTCGGGAATCGCGATCAGCATCGGGTTGCCCAGCGCCACGAAGGCCGTGCTGTAGAGGGTGTCGTTGTTCGGCATCGTCACCAAGCGATCGCGCGGGGTCGCCAGCCGGTCGCGGTGGACGAGGAGCCCGAGGCCCCGGGGCCTCGCGGCATCGGGGTCCGCGCCCAGCACATGCGCGATCCCCATGAGCTGCTCGTTGCGGGTTCGGACGAAGCTGTAGACGGGGAATGCCTTGAGCGCCGCCTGCCTGGTCTCGGCCACCGGCCCCCGCCAGAACAGCAGGCCGCCCATCCCCGCGACCGCCAGCACCCCGGCGGCGATCCCCCATGCGCGCCATCCCATGGGCGGCATCATGGCGGGTCCCGCGCGCTTGGCAAGAGTGCGAGGGGACAGGCGCAGGTCCGCTGCCGCATGGGGGTGCCCCCAAGGAGACGCGCGCATGGAACGGCAGGAAACCAGCCTCGAGGTGACCGACGGCATCGCCACCCTGACCCTCAACCGGCCCGACAGGCTGAATGCCTTCACCGGCCGGATGATGTACGAGATCATCGCCGCCTTCGACGAGACGGACGCGCGCGACGATGTGCGCGTCGTCATCGTGACCGGGGCGGGGCGCGCCTTCTGCGCCGGAGCCGACCTGTCGGAGGGTGCGAAGACCTTCGACTATGCCGCGCGCAGCGACGCCGCCAGCAGCCGCGCCGGCCTCGACAGCCCGGTCCGCCCCGACGGCACGGTCGATTACACGCACGAGGCCGTTCGCGACGGCGGCGGCCGCGTGACCTTGCGGATCTTCGACAGCCTGAAGCCCGTGATTGCCGCGGTGAACGGGCCGGCGGTCGGTGTCGGCGTCACCATGCAGCTGCCCATGGACATCCGGCTTGCCAGCACCGACGCGCGCTTCGGCTTCGTCTTCGCCCGGCGCGGAATCGTGCCCGAGGCCTGCTCCGCCTGGTTCCTGCCGCGGCTCGTCGGCATCAGCCGGGCGATGGAATGGTGCGCGACCGGCCGCGTCTTCGCCGCCGAGGAGGCGCTCGCCGGCGGCCTCGTCCGCTCGCTGCACCCGCCCGGCGATCTGCTGCCCGCGGCCCGCGCGCTGGCGCGCGAGATCGCCGACAACACGGCGCCCGTCTCGGTTGCGCTTACCCGCCAGATGCTGTGGCGCATGCTGGGCGCCGACCATCCGATGGAAGCCCACAAGGTGGACAGCCGCGCCATCTATGCCCGCGGCCGACAGGCCGATGCAAAGGAGGGCGTGACCAGCTTCCTCGAGAAGCGCCCGCCGTGCTTCCCCGACCGGGTCTCGGCCGACCTGCCGGACTTCGTCCCCTGGTGGCAGCCGCGCGCCTATGGCTGACGGCCGGATCAGCCCCACCGACGAGCCGGAAGCGCCGCCGCCTCCCCTTGACCCGGCACTCGCCGCCCCGCTGGCGCCGCTCGGCGGCGCCGAGCCGCCGATCCCGGACTGGGCGCGCGCGGCGATCGATGCGCCGCAGGAGCGCGGCTTCGTCGAGGTGGCGGGGGCCGCCATCGAGTGGATTGCCTGGGGCCCGGCCGGGTCGCCCGGCCTGCTCCTGCTGCATGGCAATGGCGCCCATGCCGACTGGTGGCGCTTCACCGCGCCGCTGCTGGCCGATGGGGGCCTGCGCGTCGCCGCCATCAGCTGGTCGGGCATGGGGAACAGCGATCACCGGCCGCGCTATTCGCTCGACCTGTTCCTCGACGAGGCGCTGGCCGGCGCCGATGCGGCCGGCCTCGGGCCTTGCTTCGCGGTAGCCGGGCACAGCTTCGGCGGTGTGCCTGCCGTCGGGCTCGCCCGCCGCCATGCCGACCGTGTCCGCCGCGCGATCGTCATCGACACGCCCTTTGGCGAGATACGCCGCCCGCGCCCGGCCCGTGACCAGCGCCCACCCCGTGGACACCGGATCTATCCGACACGCACCGAGGCGCTGGCCCGCTTCCGCTGGGCGCCGATGCAGCCCTCGCCCAACCTGTGGGCGGCCGACTTCATCGCGCGCACGTCGCTCAAGGCCGTGGACGGTGGCTTCAGCTGGAAGTTCGACCCCTTCCTCTGGCAGAATTTCCGCTTCGACGATCCCTCGAGGCTGCTGTCGGGCGGCGGCGCCCCGCTCGACTATGTCTGGGGCGAGCAGTCGCTGCTGGTGGAAGCCGGCGTCGTCGCGCGAATCCGGGCGCTGATGCCGCCGGGCACGCGCTTCGTCGGAATCCCGGACGCCCACCACCATGTGATCGCCGACCAGCCGATCGCGCTGGTCACGGCGCTGCGCGCGCTTCTCGCCTGAGCCGCTACCAGGCGGCCTCCTTCTCGCGCGCGCGGCGGTCGAGCTCGGCGCGCGACAGCTTCTCGGACGCCGATTTCAGCTGCCCGCAGGCGGCCATGATGTCGCGCCCGCGCGGCCGGCGGATGGGGGCGGAGATGCCGGCTGCATAGACGATGTCGGAAAAGCGCTGCACCTGCTCCGGCGGGCTGGTCTCGTAAGGGGCGCCGGGCCAGGGGTTCCAGGGGATCAGGTTCACCTTGGCCGGCAGCCGGTAGTGGCGGATGAGGCGCACCAGCTCGCGCGCATCCGCCTCGCTGTCGTTCACGCCCTTCAGCATCACATATTCGAAGGTGATCCGCCGGGCATTGTTCGCACCCGGATAGGCGGCGCAGGCCTTCAGCAGCTCGGGGATCCCATATTTGCGGTTGAGGGGCACGATCTCGTCGCGCACGTCCTTGGTGACCGCATGCAGCGAGACGGCGAGGTTGACGCCGATTTCCGCGCCGGCGCGCGCCATCATCGGCACCACGCCACTGGTCGACAGCGTGATCCGCCGCTTGGACAGCGCCAGCCCCTCGCCGTCCATGACGATCCGAAGCGCGTCGCGCACATTCCCGAAATTGTAGAGCGGTTCGCCCATGCCCATCATCACGATGTTGGTGAGCAGCCGGCCGTCCGGAGTCGACGGCCATTCGCCGAGCGCGTCGCGCGCCAGCATCACCTGGCCGACGATCTCCCCCGCCGTCAGGTTGCGCACGAGCTTCATCGTGCCGGTATGGCAGAAGCGGCAGTTGAGCGTGCAGCCCACCTGGCTCGAGACGCACAGGGTGCCCCGGTCGGCGTCGGGGATGAAGACCATCTCATACTCTTCCCCGCCGGAGCGCAGCAGCCACTTGCGCGTGCCATCGACCGAGACATGCGCTTCCACCACCTCGGGCCGGCCGATGCGGAAGCCTGCCGAGAGGCCATCGCGAAGCGGCTTCGCGAGGTCGGACATGGCCGCAAAGTCCGTCGCCCCGCGGTTGTAGATCCAGCCCCACAGCTGCCGGGCGCGCATCCGGGCCTGCCGCGGCTCGACCAGCCCGGCCGCCACCAGATGTTCCGCGATCGCCGCGCGGTCGAGGCCGATGAGGTCGACGCGGCCGTCGCCGTCCGGCGCGGGCGTGCGCGGGACGGGCAGCGGCTCCTGGCCGCCGGGGATCGGCATCAGCGGGCTCACCATGGGCGGGCGGCCATAGCCCAAAGCCGCAAGGATGCGAAGACCCGGCCGTTACACTGTTTCACTCGCCACCCGCACGGCACGACTGTAAGGCGCGCGACCACAGCCGGCCGGGGCGCCGGCTCAGAAAGGGTCGACATGAATCTCCTCAACATCGGTCTCGGCACGATCTTCGGCGCGATGGTGCTCGCCGCGCCCGCGCAGTCGGCGGTGTGGACCAATGTCTGGTCCACCGACTTCAACAACAATGTCGTCTTCCAGACGATGGGGCCCTTCGGCTACGACACCGCCACCTACACGGCGGGTGGGGCCGCCTTCACCAACTCGCAGAGCCTCCCCGGTTTCGGCACGCGCTACCTGCGCAACCCCGGCACCGGCACGACGAGCTTTGCTTTCACCGGGCTCGACTGGCACCGGGCGCTGAAGCTTGAGTTCGATCTCGCCTTCCTCGACAGCTGGGACCGGCCGACCGACACTCGCTGGGGGCCGGACTGGCTGTTCGTCACCATGGGCAACACCACCCATCAGTGGTCGCCCTACGAGATGGGGCCGCCGGCGGCGCGCGGCCATTTCGCCCAGAATGGCAACTGGCAGGATTCGGTCTTCCGGCTGCGCTTCATCCTGCCCGGCAACCACCCCGACTTCACCTTCGCGCTGCGCGCCGGCGGCAAGGGCTTCCAGGGCGGCAATGACGAAAGCTGGGGCATCGACAACATCCGCCTGTCGGCCGCCGTGCCCGAGCCGGCGACCTGGGCGCTGCTGATCGCCGGCTTCGGCCTGGTTGGCGCTGCGGTCCGCCGTCGCCGCGCCGGGATCGGCCGCGCCACCGCCTGATCCGGCGTTTCGATCGCATCGTTCAAACGAAGGGCCGCGTCGCACCCGCGACGCGGCCCCTCATGCTGCGATACGGTCGTCGGTTCAGGCGCTGACGTGCGCGACCTTGCGGCGGCGGGCGGCGAAGCCGACCAGGCCGAAGCCGGCAATCATCAGGCCCCAGGTGGCCGGTTCCGGAATGCCCGGAACGCCGGGGCTCCCCGGAAAGCGGAAGACGAAGACATGGTCGTCATAGTCCCTGTCGCCGCCGCCAACGATGTCCTCGAACCCGATCCGCAGGCCTGCGGGGATCCCCAGCATGGCATCGCCCGCAAACGGAACATGCCAGGCATGGTTCAGACCGCCATTCAGCGTGGGATTCGGATCGGCCGGGTCGGTGCTGAAGATGCCCAGGTTGCCGGTCGGCGCATTGGCAGTGACCCGCAGGTAGAAGCGGATGACGTCACCGGCATTCACCGTGCCGATGGTCGCCGTGGTGCCGGGCGCGACGGTATTCGGCAGATACCAGGCCGTCGGCAGGGCACCGTTGATGCCCACTCCGATGTCGGCGATGTAGGCCGCCTGCTTGAACAGGAACCAGGCCTGGACATTGCCGGCAAACGGCGCCGTGTAGGTCGCGACCGCTGGTGGCAGGCCCGGCCCGGGCCAGGCGAAGCTGGCCTGTGCCGCGTGCGCGCTGAGGAGCGCAGCGCCGGCAAGCGCGAGACGTTGGAACATTGCAGTCCTCCATTGCTGGGCGCCAATGCGCCGCACATGGCAGAACCAGCAAGATCCGCGCCAATTTCGACCTACTCGAGGATCGAGGGCCGAAACCCCGAGATCTGTAAAAAAGATTGACAGCAGCGGGGCGCGTTAACCCTTCTGCCCCATCGATCATTTCCGCGCCGTCAGACCGCGCGTGGCCCGCTCGTGCCATCCCCCAGGTGCAGCGCGGTCTCGACACCATCGGCCAGCCGCATCACCGTACCCTGCGGCACGTCGGCGGCGATGGCCACGCCGTCGAACAGGCGCCCGCCCGCCAGCAGGCCCCTCAGCACCCGCGCCGTCATGCCATGGCTGATCACCAGCGCCGGGCCGGGCCCCGCGTCCGCCAGCCAGTCCTGAAGCCGGCGGGCGATATCGGCATAATGTTCGCCGCCCGGGATCGGCATGCGGAACAGCCGGTGGTCCGGATCCAGGATCTCGCCCTCCTCGGCGATGATGGCGGCATAGTCGCGCCCCACCCAGCGCCCGACTTCGATTTCGCGCAGGCGCGCATCGGTGCGGATGGCGAAGAAGTCGATTCCCAGATGCTCGGCGATGATTGCGGCTGTCTGCTGCGCGCGCCCCGCCGGCGAGGACCAGAGCGCCGGCAGCGGCACGCCTTCGGTGGCGAAATGCCGGGCGAGCGCGGCGCCCATCGCGTCGGCCTGGGCCAGCCCGGCGCGCGTCAGCGGCGTGTGCGCCGCGTTTCCCTGCATCCGCCGCGCGCGGTTGAACACTGTCTCGGCATGGCGGGCGAGATAAAGCGGCGAAGGGGGCATGACAGCCGGCTCAACGACAGGCTAGAGCGCCTCCGTCAAGTGCAGGGGAGAAGGTCGTGGCGAACAAGGTGCGCCCCGATGCGGCAGCCGCCCTCGAGGGCCTGCTGTTCGACGGGATGACGATCGTGGCCGGCGGCTTCGGCCTGTGCGGCATCCCGGAGAATTGCATCGCCGAGATCCGCCGCGCGGGCGTCAACGGCCTGACGGTCGTGTCCAACAACGCCGGCGTCGATGGCTTCGGTCTCGGCCTGCTGCTCGAAACCCGCCAGATCGCGAAGATGATCTCGAGCTATGTCGGCGAGAACCGGGAGTTCGAGCGGCAGTATCTCGCCGGCGAACTCGAACTGGAGTTCTGCCCGCAGGGAACGCTGGCCGAGCGCATGCGCGCCGGCGGCGCCGGCATTCCCGGCTTCTACACCAAGACCGGCGTCGGCACGCTGGTGGCCGAGGGCAAGGAGCACAAGGAGTTCGATGGCGAGACCTACATCCTTGAGCGTGGAATCCGCGCCGATCTCGCCATCGTGAAGGCCTGGAAGGCCGACACCCAGGGCAATCTCGTCTATCGGAAGACGGCGCGGAACTTCAATCCGATGGCCGCGACCGCCGGGCGGATCACGGTCGCCGAGGTGGAGGAGATCGTGCCCGAAGGCCACCTCGATCCCGATTGCATCCACACGCCCGGCGTATTCGTGCAGCGGCTGTTTGCAGGCCAGTTCGAGAAGCGAATCGAGCAGCGCACGGTCAGGAAGCGGGAGAACGCCTGATGCCCTGGACCCGCGACGAGATGGCCGCGCGTGCGGCGCGCGAACTGAAGGACGGCTTCTATGTGAACCTCGGCATCGGCATGCCGACGCTGGTCGCCAACCATGTGCCCGAGGGTATCGACATCACCCTCCAGTCCGAGAACGGCATGCTGGGCATGGGGCCCTTTCCCTTCGAGGGGGAGGAGGACCCGGACCTCATCAACGCCGGCAAGCAGACCGTCACCGAGCTTCCGCGGACCAGCTATTTCTCGAGCGCCGACAGTTTCGCGATGATCCGCGGCGGGCACATGGATCTCTCGATCCTCGGCGCGATGGAAGTGGCCGAGAATGGCGATCTTGCGAACTGGATGGTGCCGGGCAAGATGGTGAAGGGCATGGGCGGCGCCATGGATCTGGTCGCCGGCACGCCGCGCATCGTCGTCATGATGGAGCATGTGGACAAGGCCGGTCGGCCCAAGTTCGTGGAGCGCTGCACCCTGCCGCTGACGGGCGCCAATGTCGTCGATGTGATCATCACCGATCTCGCCGTGTTCGAGCGGCCGGATCGCAGCGGCAGCCCCTTCCGGCTCGTCGACGTCGCGCCGGGGGTCTCCGCCGAAGCGGTGCGCGCGAAAACGGCCGCCCACTATGTCACGGATTGAGCCATGACCGGCGCTGGCCCTGTCGCTGCCGCGCTTGGACAGGCCTGACCCGCCGACCCGCCCGCCGCCGGGCCGGCTGGCCCGGGCGATCTGGCTCGGGCTTGGCGGGGTCAGCCTCGCGCTCGGCGCGATCGGCGCCCTGCTGCCGATCGTGCCCACCGTCCCCTTCCTGATCCTCGCGGCCGCCTGTTTTGCGCGCGGCTCTCCCCGGCTGGAACGCTGGCTGCTGACCCATCCGCTGTTCGGCCCGCCCATCCGGGACTGGCGGGAGCGCGGCGCGATCCCGCCGCGCGCCAAGCTGCTCGCCGTCGGCGGGATGGCGGGCGGCTACATGGTCACGCTCATGGCGCTTCGCCCCGGCCTCGAGATCGCCATTCCGCTCGCCGCCGCCCTCGCGCTTGTGGCGGCCTATGTCCTGAGCCGCCCCTCCTGATGGCGGGCAGCAACTCCGCCCAGCGGAGGCGCTACTGGCCCATGCGCAGGATTTCCGCCCATTCGTCGGGCCGGACCGGCACCACCGACAGGCGGGACTGGCGGATCAGCTGAAGCTCGGCAAGCTTCGGGTTTGCCTTCATCGCTGCCAGCTTCACCGGTCTGGCGAGCGGCCGCACCGGCGCCACCGACACCGCCACCCACCGCCCGGTCTCGTCGGTCGGGTCCGGGTAGGCCATTCTCGTCACCCGGCAGATGGCGACCGCCTCCTTGCCGGTGTTGGAATGATAGAACATCGCCTCGTCGCCAACCGCCATCGCCTTCAGATTGTTCGCGGCCTGGGCGTTGCGAACGCCGTTCCACACCGTCTCCCCCTCGGCCACCAGATCGTCCCATGAATAGACGTCCGGCTCCGACTTCAGCAGCCAGAAACTCATTCGGCGGCCTGCGCCAGCGCAAGGTCCCGGCAGATGCGCCAGATCTTCTCAGGGCTCGCCGGCATCTCCAGCTGCACGCCATCGAGCGCGTCGATGATCGCATTCATGATCGAAGGCATGGCGCCGATCGTGCCGGCCTCGCCGCAGCCCTTGGCGCCGAGCGGATTGGTCGGTGACAGGGTCGGCAGGCTCTCGAAACCGATCGCGTCCGGCATGTCGTCGGCGCGCGGGATGCCGTAGTCCATCAGGCTTCCGGTCAGAAGCTGCGCAGCCTCGTCATAGACGATATTTTCCGTCAGCACCTGCCCCAGCCCCTGCGCCACCCCGCCGTGGATCTGCCCCAGGAGCAGCAGCGGGTTCACGATGGTGCCGAAATCATCGACGAGGCTGTAGCGGGCCACGCGCACGCGCCCCGTCTCCGGGTCGATCTCCACTTCGGCGACATGGCAGCCGTTGGGGTAAGTGGGGGCCGGCGCCTCGGGCGCGAAGCGCGACCGGCCATCGAGCCTGCCCGGGTGGCGCCCGGCCAGTTCGGCGATCGACAGGGTCGCGTTCGAGCCGCGCGCCCGAAACAGGCCGTCGGCATAGTCCACCTCGTCGCCCAGCTCGGCCTTCGCCAGTTCGATCCCGCGCGCCACCAGCTCGTCGGCAGCGACAAGGCAGGCCGAACCGCCCCAGGCCATCGAGCGCGAGCCGCCGGTGCCATGGCCCTCGTCCAGCCGCGCGGTATCCCCCTGCACGATCCGGACCTGCTCGATCGGAACCCCGAGCCGCTCGGCCGTCACCTGGGCATAGACCGTCTCATGGCCCTGCCCGTTCGATTGGGTGCCGACGGCCACCTCCACCACCCCGTCGGCCCCGACGCGCACATCGGCAACCTCCTCGCGCGAACCGCCGCCGGCGATCTCGACATAGTAGCAGAGCCCCCGGCCATAGCGCCTGCCGCGCTGCGCGGCCTCGGCGCGCCGCGCCTCGAAGCCGGCCCAGTCGGCGTTCGCCAGCGCGCGCTCGAGAACGGCCGGAAAATCGCCCACGTCGAACGTGAGGCCGAGCCCATTGGCGTGCGGCAGCTCGTCGGGGCGAAGCAGGTTGCGCCGCCGGATCTCGTCCACGCCCAGCCCCAGCTCGCGCGCCGCCGCCTCGATCAGCCGCTCCATCAGATAGGCGCTCTCCGGCCGGCCGGCGCCGCGATAGGCGTCAACCGGCGCGGTGTTGGTGACGACCCCGTGCACTGCATTGTGGATGGCCGGGATGCGATAGACTCCGCCCATGATCCGCCCGCCGGCGAAGGTCTGGATCGCGGGGCCGAACTGCGCCTGATAGGCGCCGAGGTCGGACCAGGTCTCGACCTTCAGCGCCAGGATCCGCCCGTCGCGGTCGAGCGCCAGCGCCGCGTCCGATTCCATCGCCCGGCCGTGCGTGTCGGTCTGGAAGGCGTCCGAGCGGTCCCCCGTCCACTTGACGGGCGCGCCGAGATCGCGCGCCGCGTGCAGCACGAGGGCATATTCCGGGTAGAGGAAGGTCTTCATCCCGAACCCGCCGCCGACGTCGCCTGTCACGATCCGAAGCTCCTCGGGCGGGCATTTCAGCACCAGGCCCGCCAGCATGGCGCGCATCCCCGCCACCCCCTGGCTTCCGACATGCAGGGTGAAGCCGGTTCCCTCGGCCCAGTCGCCCACGGCCGCGCGCACTTCCAGGCTGGTGGGCGCAACCCGGTTCTGGACGATCCGAAGCCGCGTCACGTGCGGCGCCGTCGCAATCGCGGCCTCGGCCGCCGCCCGGTCGCCCGCTTCCCACAGGAACAGGTCATTCGACGGCGCCTCGGGCCAGATCTTCGGTGCGCCCGGGGCGATGGCGGCCGCGAGCGAGGCGACGGCCGGAAGCTCGGCGTAGTCCACCTCGATCGCCTCGGCGGCGGCCCGCGCCGCCTCGCGCGTCTCGGCGACCACGAACGCCACGCCGTCGCCCACGAAGCGAACCCGATCGCGCGCGAGCAGGTGGTGCGGCGTCTTGACCGGGCCTGACAGCGGCACCACGCAGGGGATCTCGCCATAGGCGTCGAGATCGGCCGCGGTATAGATGGCGCGCACGCCCGGCATGGCGCGTGCCGCCGAGGTGTCGATCCCGCGGATCTCGGCATGACCATGGGGGCTTCGAAGCGTCACGCCATGCAGCATGCCGGGCAGTTGCACATCGTCGGTATAGCGCCCGCGCCCGGTCAGCAGGCGCGCATCCTCCACCCGCTCGACCGGCTTGCCGATGCCGATCTGGCTGCTTCCGAACTTCATGCTGCTTCTCCCGCCCGTATGGCTGTCAGCCCTGCCTTATAGTCGGGATGGCGCAGGCGGTAGCCAAGGCATTTCATGAGCCGCGCCGATGCGACCAGCCGCCGCTCCGCCCAGAAGCCGCGCGCCATCGGCGACAGGGACGCCGTCTCCAGCGATTCCAGCGGCGGCAGCGGCGCGCCCAGAAGCCCGCAGGCGAATTCAGTGACGTGGCGCGGCTCGGCCGGCCGCTCGTCGACGACATTGAAGATGCCGCCCGCGCGCGCGCCGACCGCCGCCAGCACCGCGCCGGCGATGTCAGCTACATGCACCCGGTTGAAGCGGTGCCCCGGCCGGTCGATCCGCCGCGCCGTCCCGCCTCGCACCTGGTCCAGCGCGGACCGGCCGGGGCCGTAGATCCCCGGCAGGCGGAAGATGGTGGCGCCGAGCGCCTGCCAGCCGAGGTCGGCGGCCGTGCGCGCCGACCGCCGGCCGGCGCCCACGGGCGCGCTCTCGTCCACCCAGGCGCCGCCCGTGTCGCCATAGACCCCTGTGGAGGAGAGATAGCCGAGCCAGCCGCCATAGCACCTGAGCCGGGCGCCGAAGCGCGCCAGCACCGGGTCCTCGCCGCTGGCCGGGTCGGGCGGCACCGAGGAGAGGATGTGCGTGGCGTCTGCCAGCGCGTCGATGAGCGCCGGATCGTCGAAGGCAAGGCAGCCGGCAACGGCCTTGCGGCGCACGCCGAGCACGCGCATCCCCGCCGCACGTGCAGCCGCGGCGATGAACCCGCCGGCATAGCCCTGGCCCAGAATGAGGAGCATGAAAGCGCCCTAGCGCCCTGCTAGGGGAACCGCCATGCAGATCCTCTACGGCAGCGAACCGAGCTTCTACACGCGCAAGGCCTGGGCCTCGATGCGGCTGCTGGGGCTGGAGGTCGACGACCGCCTCAAGAGCTTCGCCGTCAAGGCCGAGGTCGAAGCCGCCGTCGATGGCTACCATCGCTTTCCGGTGGTGCAGACGGACGCCGGCGACTGGCTGACCGATTCCACCCGCATCGGCCTCGAGCTCAGCCGCCGCCACCCGGCGCGGTCGCTCGTGCCCGACGATCCGGCGCTCGCCGCCGTGATGCGCATCACCGAGGACTGGTTCGACGAATGGATGGTCCGCTATGTGCTCGCCTGGCGGCCTCTCGATCCAGAGACCCGGGCCTGGGTCGCGCGCGTCGGCGCGCTCAACCTGTTCGGCCTGCGCGCTGGCGCCGAACCGCCCGCCGAGCTTGCCGACAGGCTCGAGCGCACGGCGGCCGGGGTCGAGCGCTTCTTCGTCTCGGCCGGCGCCGCCAATGGCGTCAGCCCGGAAACGGTCGGTTCCGTCCGCGCCGGGCTCGACTCCATCCTCGCCGCGCTCGAGGCCGCACTGTCGAGGTCGCCCTTCCTGCTCGGCGGCCGCCCCAGCCTCGCCGATGCAGCGCTCTGGGGCCATCTCGACGCCGGCCTGCTCTGGGAGCCGGCGGCCCGCGCGCATGTCGGGCCTCGCGCGCCAGCGCTCCGCGCCTTCCACGCCCGCCTTGCCGCGCTCGCCGACTCCGGCGGAGAGCCGCTTGGCACCTGGGAGCCGCTGGAGGCGGTCGCCGAGCGCCTGGCACCGCTGCTCGGCGGGCAGGCACAGGGCTTCGTCCCCTTCCTCGTCGCCAATGCCCGGGCGCTGGCCGATGGCAGCGGCACGGTCCTGCTCGATGGCGCCCCGGCCCCGGCGCGCGGCTTCACCGACCAGTCCCGCCGCGCGGTCGCCGACGTGATCCGCGCGCTCCCGCCTGCCGCCCGCGCCCGGTTCGATGCAGCCTGCGGGGGATGGCCGCTGATCGACACCATCCTCGACACCGAGACGGAGCCCCAACCATGACCGACCGCCTGCCCGAGACCGAGGCGTGGATCCGCCTGTCGGGCGTCACCCGCCGCGCCGCAATCGGCGGCGGCGCGGCGGCGCTCGGCTATGCGCTCGCCGCCCGGCCCGTCTCGGCCGCCCGCATCGAGACTCCGGCCGACGGGCTGGAGGCCGGCCTGACCCGCTTTCCCGCGTCCGGCGGCTTCGAGATGAACGCCTACAGCGCCCGTCCCCGGGGCACGAAGGGTGCCCCCATCCTGCTGGTGGTGCAGGAGATCTTCGGCCTGCACGAGTGGATCCGCGACATCACCCGCCGCTTCGCCCATTCCGGCTATCATGCGATCGCGCCCGATCTGTTCCAACGCCAGGGCGACCCGACAACCGCGCCCGACATCCAGACCCTCGTCCGCGAGATCGTCTCGCAGGTGCCGGATGCCCAGGTGATGGCCGACCTCGATGCAGCGGCGGCCTTCGCGGCGCGGCAGGGCGGCGATGCAAGGCGGCTGGGGATCACCGGCTTCTGCTGGGGCGGGCGCATCACCTGGCTCTATGCGGCGCATCAGCCGAAGCTGAAGGCGGGAGTCGCCTGGTATGGCCGCCTCACCGGCCAGCCCGGCCCACTCCAGCCCCGCCACCCGATCGATGTCGCGGACAGGCTCAAGGCCCCCGTGCTCGGCCTCTATGGCGATCTCGACAGGGGAATCCCCGTCGCCGATGTCGAACGGATGCAGGCGGCGCTGGCGGCCGCCGGTGGCGCCAGCCGGATCGAACGCTTCGCTGAGGCCGATCATGGCTTCCTTGCCGACTATCGTCCGAGCTTCCATGAACCCTCGGCAAAGGCCGCCTGGGCGCTGGCGCTCGGCTGGTTCGGCGATCGGCTCAGCGTGGCGCCGGGCGCGGCGGCGGGTCGAGGGTGAGATTGGCCTCGCCGCGCACCGCCACCGGCAGATAGAGCCCCTGGCCCACGGGCAGAACCCGGCCGTTTCGCACCTCGGTGATCGTCGCAGCGACGCTGAGGTCACCGATCCGCAGCCGGTTGAGCGCGCGGTCGACCTTCACCAGCAGCTTCCTGAAATCGCCCTCGAAGTCAAGGCGCAGCGCGTCCTCGACCGCGCCGAGCACCTCGGGTGACTGGGCAGCGGCCAGCAGCAGATTGCCCGTCATGTCCTCGGCGCGGCCGGCGATCTCGAGATCGCGGATGATGACCTTGCGGCTGTCGGGTTCGTTGAAGGGCACCCCAGTCAGCCAGACGGTGCCGCGCGTCGCCAGGATCCGCCGGCTCGGCTTCACCGTCATCGGCAGGCCGACGGCGATGCGCCCGCCTTCGGCGGTATAGAGGATGGGCGTGCCGAAGCCGACGCGGGTCGGTCCGGCGAGCGGCAGGTCGATCGGCTGCGCTTCGATCTTCCTGAGCTCCCGCATCAGCACCGGAGCCAGTTCGGCATAGTCCGCGAGCACGGGGATATGGACGTTGAGGCCGCTGCCCATCGTGCTGTCGATCGGCACGAGCGGCGGCAGCGGCTGCGCCTCGGGTGGTGGCGGCGGCAGGCCAACGAAGGTCTCGCTGCGGGCCTCCAGCGCCAGGCGCAGAACCACATCGTCGCCATCGAACCGATAGCCTGCCTGCCCCACCTTCAGCGGCGTCACCCGCATCCACACCGCCGGGTTGCGGCGGTTGAGGCTAACGACAGTGAACCCGCTTCGCCAGAGCGATTCCGCCTGCGGGCGCAGGTTGAGCCGGGCCACCTGTCCGGGAAGCTCGGCCTCCAGCCGCCGGACGAGCTTCTGGAGCTCGGGGTCGGCGCGGCTGGCAAAGCCGATCCGGCGGCCCAGGACATCGATCCCCGGCGGCGTCGTCCAGTCATAGTCGATCGAGATTCGGGCTTCCGGCGTCCAGTCGGGCCGGAGACTGAGGCGCACGTCGGCCTGCACCTCTGCGGCCGCGGTCGCCGTCTCCTGCCGGATGACCCCGCCGATGTCGCGCGCCCGCACGCTCGCCTCGACGGGCAGGTGAAGGCGCAGCGTCTCCCCCCGGCCAGAGAGCCGGATGGGCCCGCGCACCACGTCGCCCTCAATCCGGCAGCGGATGGCGGGCGTCACCCGGAAGCGGCCGGTGCCCACCCGGCAGGGCACGTTGCGGCACGCCTCGCCCTCGCAGGGGCGCGCGTGCTTCAGGCAGATCCGAACGCGCTGGGCCGGCACGCACAGCTGCTCGGGCGTGTCGATCGACCACAGCTGCCGGGGGACTTGCGCGTTCAGCAGCGCTTCCAGCTCGCTGACCGGCACGCGAACCGGGACGATGAGGCTGGAGGTCAGCGCCGGGATCGCCGCCTCGCGCGTCTCGCGCGGCGGCGCGTCATTGCCGCTCATGCGCTGGCAGCCGGCGAGCGCCAGCGCCAGCAGCAGGAGAAGGGGCAGGAACGCGCGGCTCATGGCGCTCAGGTCAGCCCGCCCAGGAATTCGATCATCGCCTCGGCCAGCTCGGGCCGGGTCACCGAGCCCATGTGGGTGCCGGGGATCTCGGCGTAGCGTCCGCGCGGAAGTGTCGCGGCAAGGGCGGGCGCGGAGCCATTGTCGCGGTCCTCGGCGCCGGCGACCACCAGGATGGGCAAGTCGAACCGGGCCAGAACGTCCGCCGGCGTGTCGGCCTGGGCGCTGAGCAGGTGGATCATGCAGTCGGGAAGCGCGACATGGGCGGTCATGAAGCGCTCGGCCACATATTCGCCGCTGCCCTTCGCCCAGCGGCCGCGCCCCTCGATCATGCGGATGAACCAGTCGGCCCGGCGGCGGCCGTCGGCCAGCCCCTCCAGCCCCATGCCGGCGAGAATAGCGGCGCGGGGCCTCAAGCCCCGCCCCAGCAGCCGCGCCACCGTTCGCGCGCCGAGCGAATAGCCGCCGACGACGAGGTCCGGCCCGAGGCCGAGCGCCGCGACCAGATGCTCGGCGTCCATCGCCAGCACGTCCGCGGGCCAGCGCATCGGATCGTCGGGCGCCTCGCTGGCGCCGTGGCCGCGCAGGTCGGGCAGGATCAGGCGGTAGCCGGCGTCCACCAGCCGGCGCGCCGTGCCATAGCGGATCCAGTTGACCTCGGCCGACGAGAAGAGGCCGTGCAGCAGCAGCAGCGGCGGCCCCTGTCCCAGGTCGGTCACAGCGAGGCGGGTTCCGTCGAAGCTCTCGATTTCCATGCTGCCCTGCTGCCTAGCCCAGCCCATTGCCCTTGCGAAGGGGCTCGCCAGACGCCAAATCACCGGGTCGAGAGAGGGTGCTTCCACCACAAGAGGATGAAGGCATGGCGACCGAGACCAAGCTGAAGCTGGAGGCCCCCGAACCCGTCGCTGTCGTCGCCCCCGAGTCGGCGGCCGGGCTGGTGCCGCTCACCGAGACCGAGAAGACCGAACTGGAAAAGCGCGTGGACGGCTTCGTCGCCACCCTGCTCCAGCAGGATGCGAACAGCCCCGAGTTCGGAAAGCAGGTCGATCGCCTCGCCAGCCTCGGCCAGGCGCAGATCGCGGAAGCCGCCAACCTGTCCAACCGCTTCCTCGACCGGCCGGTGCGCGCGATGGACAAGGACAACAGCATCGGCGCCGATCTCACCGAGCTTCGCCGCACGGTCGAGGATCTCGATCCGTCGAAGCGCGGCAGCCTGACGAGCCGGAAGAAGCTGTTCGGAATCCTCCCCTTCGGTGACCGGGCGCGCAGCTATTTCGACAGCTACAAGTCCGCCCAGTCGCACATCGCCACCATCCTGAAGAGCCTCGCCAATGGCAAGGACGAGCTGCTGCGCGACAATGCCGCCATCGATACCGAGCGCAAGCAGCTGTGGGAGGCGATGGGCAAGCTCGAGCAGATGATCCACATGTCGAAGCTTCTGGACCAGAAGCTGGAGACGGCCGCCATCGAGCTCGACGCCAGCGAACCCGCCAAGGCCCGCGCCATCCGCGAGACCGCGCTCTTCTACACCCGCCAGCGCACGACCGACCTGCTCACCCAGATGGCGGTCAGCGTCCAGGGCTATCTCGCGCTCGACCTCGTCAAGAAGAACAATCTGGAGCTGCTGAAGGGTGTGGACCGCGCGTCGACCACCACCGTCTCGGCGCTGCGCACGGCCGTCACCGTCGCCCAGGCGCTGACCGGCCAGAAGCTCGTCCTCGACCAGATCACCGCGCTCAACACCACGACCGCCAACGTCATCGAGCAGACGGGCGCGATGCTGAAGACGCAGACGGCCGAGATCCACAAGCAGGCAGCCTCGTCCACCATTCCCGTCGAGACGCTGAAACTCGCCTTCCAGAACATCTACGACACCATGGATTCGATCGACCAGTTCAAGCTGCAGGCGCTCGAGTCGATGAAGACCACGGTCGAGACGCTGTCGGGCGAGGTCGAGAAGTCGAAGGGCTATATCGCCCGCGCCGAGGGCATGGCCCGGATCGAGGGCAAGGCAGCCGAGCCGAGCCCACTGTCCCCGGTCGCCGGCTGAGGCGCGCGCCGTGGCGATGCTGCCCGAAACCCGCGACGCGCTTGCCCGCTATGACGAGTGGCTGGCGCGCACGCTGAAATCGCCCGAGGCGCTGGCCGCCGGCGCCCGCCGCGTCGAGCGGCAGGCCCGGCATGTCGGCCGACGCCTTCGCAACATGCTGCTGGCGGCAGCCAGCGTCGTCATCGGCGCCCTGCTGTTCGGGGCCTTCATCACGCCGCTCGGCTTCGGCGGGATCGTCGCCACGGTGCTGCTGGCCATGTGCGCGATGCTGCTCTTCTCGAGCTGGCCACCGATCCCCGAACCGAAGCTGGAAGCGCTGCCGCAGGTGCCCCTGAAGGCCCTGCCGGCGCAGGTCGAGGACTGGCTCGAAGGCCAGCGCCGCCTGCTGCCGCCGCCCGCCACCCGCGATGTGGACCGGATCCTCGTCCAGCTGCACCAGCTCACCCCGGCCATGGCCCGGCTGGAGCCGGGAAGCCCGCTCGCCGAGGATGCGCGCCGCCTCCTCGGCGATCATCTGCCGCGGCTTGTGAAAACCTATGCCGAGGTGCCACCCACCCACCGCGCCACGCCCGAGGCGACCGGCCATCTGCGCGAGGGGCTGAAGGTCGTCGGCACCGAGCTCGACCGGCTCTCGGCCGCGCTCGCGCGCGACAGCCTGACCGCGCTCGAGGTCGAGGGCCGCTTCCTCGAGAGCCGCTGGCAGCCCGGCAAGGGGAGCGTCGACAGGGGGGAAAAGGCATGACGGCTGGCTGGAAGCCCGAGACGCTCGCCCTCCATGCGGGCTGGCGCGCCGATCCGACGACCGGGTCGGTCGCGGTGCCCATTCATCAGACGACAAGCTACCAGTTCCGCGACACCGACCATGCGGCGAACCTGTTCGCGCTCAGGGAACTGGGAAACATCTACACCCGCATCATGAACCCGACGGTCGACGTGCTGGAACAGCGGCTGGCCGCCCTCGACGGCGGGGTGGCGGCGCTCGCGGTCGCCAGCGGCCAGGCGGCCAGCGCGCTTGCCATCCAGAATCTTGCCGCCGCCGGCGACAATATCGTCTCCTCGACCGACCTCTACGGCGGCACCTGGAACCTGTTCGCCAACACGCTCGCCGACATGGGAATCGAGGTGCGCTTCGTGGACCCGGAAGATCCGCAGGCCTTTTTGGCAGCCTCCGACACGCGCACGCGCGCCTGGTATGCCGAGACGCTCCCCAACCCGCGCTTACGCGTCTTTCCCGTGCGCGAGGTGGCCGGGCTCGGCCGGCCGCTGGGCATCCCGCTCATCATGGACAACACCGCTGCACCCTTGATTGCCCGGCCGCTCGACCAGGGGGCGGCGATCCTTGTCTATTCCACCACCAAATATCTGGGCGGCCATGGCACCTCGATCGGCGGTGCCATCATCGACGGCGGCCGGTTCGACTGGGCCGCGCACCCCGACCGCCAGCCGCTGATGCACCGGCCGGACCCCAGCTATCACGGCGCGAAATGGGCCGAGGTGGGGGCGGCGATGGGTGGCATCGGCTATGCGCTGCGGGCGCGCGTCGTGCTGCTGCGCGACCTCGGGCCGGCGATGAGCCCGATGAACGCCTTCCAGTTCCTGCAAGGGGTCGAGACGCTGCCGCTGCGCATGGCGCGGCATTGCGAGAATGCAACCGCCGTCGCGCGCTTCCTGGCGGGCCGGTCGGGGGTGGCGCGCGTGATCCACCCATCGCTCGCCGAGGGCGAGGAGGCGCGCCGGCGCGATGCGCTGCTGGCGGGCGGGCACGGCGGCCTCGTCGGCTTCGAGCTGGAGGGAGGACGGGAGGCCGGGCGGCGCTTCATCGATGCGCTGAAGCTCTTCTATCATGTCGCCAATATCGGCGACGCGCGCAGCCTCGCCATCCATCCGGCCAGCACCACCCATTCGCAGCTGTCGCCCGAGGACCAGCTTCGCACAGGGGTCAGCGACGGCTATGTGCGCCTGTCGGTCGGGATCGAGCATATCGACGACATCCTCGCCGACCTCGACCAGGCGCTGACGGCAGCCGGAGCCTGAAGGTGGCAATCGTCGCGCGCTGGAACGGCCAGGTCATCGCCCGCTCGGACGACACGGTCGTCGTCGAGGGCAATCATTATTTCCCGCGGGCCGCGGTCGATGCGGCGATGCTGGAAGACAGCGCCACCACCACCGTCTGCCCCTGGAAGGGCACGGCGCGCTATCACACGCTGGTGGTCGATGGCGCGCGCAACCCGGACGCCGCCTGGTATTACGCCGATCCGAAACCCGCCGCAGCAAGCATCCGCGGCCGCATCGCCTTCTGGAAGGGCGTGGCGGTCAGGGCCGAGGGCTGAGCTGCCCGGCCGGTCAGGCCGCCTTCTTCAGGTGCCGCCGGCCCAGCAGCTCGGCGATCTGCACCGCGTTCAGCGCCGCGCCCTTCCGGAGGTTGTCCGAGACGCACCAGAAGCTGAGCCCATGCTCGACCGTCGGGTCGCGCCGCACCCGGCTGACGAAGGTGGCATAGTCGCCCACGCACTCGACGGGAGTGACGTAACCGCCGTCCTCGCGCTTGTCGACGAGCATCACGCCCGGCGCCTCGCGCAGGATCGACTGCGCCCTGGCAACCGACAGCGGCCGCTCGAACTCGACCGAGACGGCCTCCGAATGGCCCACGAACACCGGCACGCGAACGCAGGTGGCGGTCACGCGGATGTCGGGCGAGAGGATCTTGTTCGTCTCGACCGCCATCTTCCATTCTTCCTTCGTATAGCCGTCATAGCCGCTGTCGGCGCCCATGAAGACGTCGATGTGCGGGATGACGTTGAAGGCGATCTGCTTGGTGAACTTCGCGGATTCCTTCTCGTCGCCGACGAAGACGGCGCGCGTCTGCGCGAAGAGCTCGTCCATGCCGGCCTTCCCCGCGCCCGAGACCGACTGGTAGGTCGCAACCACGACGCGCCGGATGGTGGCGGCGTCGTGCAGGGGCTTCAGTGCCACGACCAGCTGCGCGGTCGAGCAGTTGGGATTGGCGATGATGTTGCGGCGGGCGTAGCCGTCGATGTCGTGCGGGTTCACCTCGGGCACGATCAGCGGCACGTCCGGCTCCATCCGGTAGAGCGACGAATTGTCGATGACGGTGCAGCCGGCAGCCGCGGCGCGCGGCGCGTGGAGCTTCGTCGCGCCGGAGCCGGCCGCGAACAGCGCTATGTCCCAGCCGGCGAAGTCGAAATGCTCGATCGACTGGACCTTGAGCTCGCGGCCGGTCTCGCCGAACGCGATGCGGTCGCCCTGGCTGCGCGGCGAGGCGACGGCCGCGATGTCGGCCAGCGGGAATTCCCGCTCGGCCAGGATGTTCAGCATTTCGCGGCCCACATTGCCCGTGGCGCCGACGACGACGACGCGATAGCCCGACATTCCGGTCTCCAGCTGCGGCCCGCCATCGGGCGGCCGCCGGCGCGCTTGGCGCAGACGGCCGCCGAGGTCAACGGCGCTCGCCGCTTCCGGCCCGGCTCGGACTCGCGCTGGTCGCGTGCGCCGTTATCCTGCGGGCGGTGGCCCGGCGGATCCAGGCGGGGGGCTGGCGACCGGCTGGTCGTAGCGCACCAGCTCGCGCAGCAGGGCCAGCCCCACGACCGTCAGCGGCACCGCGAGGATCACGCCCATCGGCCCCAGCAGAACGCCAAAGGCGATGAGCGAGAAGATGGTGAGCGCCGGCGGGAGTTCCGCCATGCTCGACTGCACCAGCGGGGTCACGACATTGCCCTGCACCTGCTGCACGATGACGATGGCGATGATCGTCCAGATGCCGGTTTCGGGGCTGATCGAAAAGCCGATGATGATGGCCGGAATCGCAACCACGATGGTGCCGAGATAGGGCACGAACTCGCACAGGCCGGCGACCAGCCCAATGGCCGGCGCCGCCGGAATGCCCACGATCGACAGCGCGATCCCGGTGAAGATGCCGACGAAGATCATGCTGACGCCCTGCGCCTTCAGCCAGCTGCCGATGGCATGCGACACGGCCTTCGACACCCGGATCACCTCCTGCCGACGGGCGGGCGGAACCAGGTTCAGAAGCCCCGTGCCATAGCGACGCGGCTGCGCGGCGAGATAGATGCCGGCCACCAGCACCACCACCAGGCTGGTGACGATGGTGCCCAGGCTCGCGGCAACCGACTGCACCATGGCGACGACGCGGCTGCCGTCGGGCATGAAGCTGCCCGCCCGGCCCATGATCTCGCGGCCGATGTCCGACGTTTCCAGCCAGCGCTTCGCAAAGGCGAAGGCATCGGGCAGCTGCGCGAACAGGATGGCGAACTGCTCGGCCATCAGCGCCCCGAAGGCCCAGAAGATGAAGAGGATGACGGCGATGGGCACAATGACGGCGAGGCTCAGCGCGGCCGGGAAGGGCAGCCTCAGCCGCCGTTCGATCAGGCCGGCGAAGCCGGAGAACATGAAGGCGACCAGCGCCCCCGCCAGCAGCAGCAGGATGAGATCCGTCAGCCGCCAGATGATGATGGCAACACCCGCCGCCAGCAGCACCACCAGCGTCTGGCGGAACAGGCGTCCGTCGGTCAGTTCGGCCACGCAGGGTCTCCTTCGAGACCCTGTCATAGCGGCGTCGCCAGCCGGCACAATCGGGGCGCGGACCGCTCCGGCGCGCCTGTCAGGCGGCGGCGATGCCGATGCGCCGCCGGCGCGCGGCCGCGCCGACGAGGCCGAAGCCGGCGATCAGCATCGCCCAGGTGGCGGGCTCGGGAATGGCGGCCGTCGTCTGTGTCACCAGCACATTGTCGAGCAGCGGGCCGATGTTGTCACTGCTCCGGGTTCCGAAATAAAGCTGGAATGACCCCGAAGCAAGAGGCTGGAACTCGAAGAAATAGGTCGCCCAGGGCAAGGTTCCGACGACCGCGGGCAGCGCCGAGAAGGAACCGAAGTTGCTGATCGGACCCGAGCTGCCCGTCCCGATGTTCGGCAAGTTGTACGAATAGCCGGCAATGGCGGTCAGGGATGCCATGCCAATATCGAAAGCGAAGAGATCGACGTTGGGCGAACGCTGGCTGCCGGAGAGATCGAACTGCACGCGAACAGTTCCGCCGGCCGAAAAGCTGATCGGCACTGAAGCGATCGTTCCCGGCCCGGTCGTGCCGTCGAGGTCGATGCAATTGCCCGTGCAGGTGATTCCGAACGGGTTGGGCATCCCCACCACATCGATGTTGCCCGTGACGGTCCAGTTTGTCAGTGCCGAGGTTTCAGCCAGGCGCGGCGCATCCGCCTCGAAATTGTCCGAGAACAGCACAACGGTGGCGGCGTCGGCAACGGTTGCCGAAGCGACCAGGGAAGCAGCAAGCAGACTGCGGTGCATTGAGCCCTCCAGAAATTGTGAACCTGCGTGTCCAAAAAAATCACCCTAGCAAGATTTGTGCCATTCGCAGTAAAACTGATAATATCTGTTTTTCAGTGTGTTGGAATCGTTCGGCCGGCGCTGCGTCGTCCGGCCTGTCAAATCCGCCGACAGTTGAGGTGGCTGTTAACGCAGTTGGCCTCGCCTAACCCTGTTGGCCCCGCCGCGCCAGCAGCCGAAGCCTGAGCGCATTCAGTCGGATGAAGCCTTGTGCGTCCGTCTGGTCATAGGCGCCGGCGTCATCCTCGAAGGTGACGATTCGGCTGGAATAGAGGCTGTGAGGCGAGCGGCGGCCCACCACATCGGCCCGGCCCTTGTAGAGCCTGAGGCGGACCGTGCCGGTCACATGGCGCTGGCTCAGGTCGATTGCGGCCTGCAGCATCTCGCGCTCGGGCGCGAACCAGAAGCCGTTGTAGATCAGCTCGGCATAGCGCGGCATCAGCTCGTCCTTGAGGTGCGCCGCGCCCCGGTCGAGGGTGATCTGCTCGATGCCGCGATGCGCCGCGTGCCAGATGGTGCCGCCCGGCGTCTCGTACATCCCGCGCGATTTCATGCCGACGAAGCGGTTCTCGACGAGGTCGAGCCGGCCGATGCCGTGGCGCTTGCCCAGATCGTTCAGGCGCTGGAGCAGCGCCGCCGGCGACAGCCCCTCGCCGTTGACGGCCACCGGATCGCCACGCTCGAAGTCGATCGTCACAGTTTCGGGTTCGTCGGGCGCGTGCCGGGGATCGTCGGTGCGGGAATAGACATAATCGGGGACGTCCTCCCACGGGTCTTCCAGCACTTTCCCTTCCGACGAGGTGTGGAGCAGGTTCGCATCCGTCGAAAAGGGCGCCTCGCCGCGCTTGTCCCTGGGGATGGGGATCTGATGCGCCTCGGCAAACGCAATCAACGCCTCGCGGCTCGTCAGGTCCCATTCGCGCCAGGGGGCGATGATGCGGATGTCGGGGGCCAGCGCATAATAGCCAAGCTCGAAGCGCACCTGGTCATTGCCCTTGCCCGTCGCCCCGTGCGCGACCGCGTCCGCGCCGACGGCGCGCGCGATCTCGACCTGGCGCCTGGCGATCAGCGGCCGGGCGATCGAGGTGCCCAGCAGATACTGACCCTCGTAGAGGGCGTTGGCGCGCATCATCGGCATCACGAAATCGCGCACGAATTCCTCGCGCAGATCCTCGATGAAGATCTCGCGCACCCCCATCAGCTCGGCCTTGCGGCGGGCCGGCTCCAGCTCCTCGCCCTGGCCCAGGTCGGCGGTGAAGGTGACGACCTCGCAGCCGTAGGTCACCTGCAGCCATTTCAGGATCACGCTGGTGTCGAGCCCGCCGGAAAAGGCCAGCACCACCTTCTTCGCCTCGGCCGCCATCGCCATCCCTTCCCTCTCTTGAAAAGCGCCGGCTGCCTAGCGGCCGGCCGCTACCTGCGCAACGCGGCCGTTCCTGTGGCGGCGTGGCCGCGCAACGCGCCGTTCTTGTGGCGTTCAGCAAGGGGGCGTATGGCGCCGGCAACCCGCATGAACGCCCCCGCCCCCCGGCCCCGCAGGAAGCGTCGCTCGCGCACCGGCCGGCTTGTCGGCGGGCTGGCGCTTGGCGGGCTGGCCCTGCTGCTGCTGGGCGCGCTGGGGCTGGCGCTGGCGGTTGCCGTCGCGCTCGGCTCGCTCCCGTCCTATGCCGATCTCATGAAAAGCCCGCAGGGCCAGTCGGTCGTCATCCGCGCCGCCGACGGCACCGAGCTGGTGACGGTCGGCCCCAGCTTCGGCCGCTGGCTTACCTACGATGAGATCCCGCCCGCCATGATCGAGGCGATGAAGGCGGTCGAGGACCGCCGCTATGACTGGCACCCGGGCGTCGACCCGATCGGGATCGCGCGCGCCATCAAGGTCAATCTCGAGGCCGGCCGCACGGTCGAGGGCGCATCCACCATCACCCAGCAGCTGGCGAAGAACCTGTTCCTGACCAGCGCCCAGACCTATGACCGCAAGCTGCGCGAAGCGGTCCTCGCGCTCGCGCTCGAGCGCCGCTTCACCAAGCAGCAGATCATGGAACTCTATCTGAACCGCGTCTATTTCGGCGGCGGCGCCTATGGCATCGACGCCGCGTCGCGCAAGTTCTTCGGCCACCCCGCGACCGAGCTCGACACCGCCAAGGCCGCGATCATCGCCGGCCTCGTCAAGGCGCCCAGCCGCTATGCGCCCACCGCTGACCCCGAGCGCGCCCGCCGCCGCGCGAAGGTGGTGCTGGCCACCATGCGCGAATCCGGCGCGATCACCGCCGCCGAGGCGGCCGCCGCCGCCGACGAGACGATGGCCATCCGCTTCGTCGTCGATCGCGACCAGGGCGATGTGCGCTACTTCACCGACTGGGTGCTGACCCAGCTCGACACGCTGACCGACGAGGCCGTCGCCCCGCTCGATGTCACGACCAGCCTCAATCCCCGCCACCAGGCGGCGGCCGAGGCGGCCGCCCAGGCGCAGCCGATCGGCGGCACCCAGGTCGCCATTCTCGCCATGCGCACCGACGGCGCGGTCACCGCCATGGTCGGCGGGCGCGACTATGCGACCTCGATCTACAACCGCGCCGTCACCGCCCGCCGCCAGCCGGGCTCGGCTTTCAAGCTCTTCCCCTATCTCGTCGCGCTCGAGGAGGGGATGACGCCAGCGAGCCAGGTCGTCGACGAGCCGGTCCGGATCGGCAACTGGAGCCCGCGCAACTCGAACGGCCGCTTCCTCGGGCCGATGACCCTGCGCCAGGCCTTCGCGCTGTCGGTGAACACCGTCGCGGTCCAGCTCGGCCAGCGCTTTGGTTTCGACCAGGTGGCCGGCATGGCCCGCCGCTTCGGGATCACCACCCCCATCTCGCGCCAGCCGGCCATGGCCTTGGGGGCCTCCGAGGTGACGCTGCTGCAGCTGACGGCGGCCTATGCAGCGATCGCCGGCGGCGGGGTCGAGGCGCGGCCTTGGGCAATCCAGTCGATCACGACCGCCGACGGCCAGCTTCTCTACAACCGCGCGCCCGAGCAGCCGCGCGTGCTCGTCGCCCCCTTCGTCGCCGCCTGGATGACCGACATGCTGCGCGCCGCGGTCGAAAGCGGCACCGGCCGCGCCGCCCAGATCGGCCGGCCGCTTGCCGGCAAGACGGGCACCACCAGCAGCAACAAGGATGGCTGGTTCATCGGCTTCACGCCCGACCTGGTCGCCGGCGTCTGGATGGGCCGCGACGACGCGCGCGCCGTCCGCGGGCTGGCTGGTGGCCAGGCCCCGGCGCGCGTCTTCGCCGCCTTCATGAGCCGGGCGCTGACCGGCGTGCAGCCGACCGACCTCAACGATCAGGTGGACATGCCGGCCTATGGCACCGCCGAGCCCGATGCCGAGGCCTATGGCCTGGCGCCGGGCGCCGAGCTTTTCCCCGATTCAGGCCCGGCCCCCGATCCCGGCCGGCTCGACCCCAGCCTCGCGCCCGACGCGCCGCCGCCCGTCAGCGCACCGGCGCCGGCGAAGCCGGCGCCGCTCAGCGACGCCTGGCTCGAGGAGGCCGTTCGCGAGGCGCCGCGGCCGTCTCAGCCGGCGCCATAGGCCATCAGGCGCGGCCCGTTTGCCTTCAGCCAGGCGCGCGCCGGCGCATGGCTTCCCCCCAGCAGCTGCTCCGCCAGCCGCCAGAAGCCGGGCCCATGGTGCGGCTCGGACAGATGTGCCACCTCATGCGCGACGAGCGCCTGCTGCACGAATCCGGGCGCCAGGATCAGCCGCCAGCTGTAGCCGATCCGGCCGTCGGGCCCGCAGCTTCCCCAGCGGCTCTTCGGGTCGCCAATGCGGACGCTTGCCAGATCGAGCCCGGCGGCCTCCGCCAGCCGGCGCGTCTCGGCCCCGAGCCGGCGCCCGGCCTCGGCCTTCAGCCAGCGCCGCACCCGCGGCGCGAACAGCGCCGGCTCGCCCGGCACCAGCAGCCGGTCGCCCTCGCGCCGGGCGGCACGCCCCTCGCCGGCCGCCAGCCGCAGCCGCTCGTCACCAAGCGGCAGCTCGGCGCCGGGCACGAAGGGGATGGCCGGCGGGACCAGCCGGCGGGCGGTCTCGGCGAGCCAGGGCGCCTGCGAATCGAGAAAGGCCTGCGCCGCGCGCCGGCTGGTCCGGGGCGGCGCCGTCAGCCGCACATGCCGCCCGCCGGGCGAGACCGAAAGCTTCAGGCCCCGGGCCCGCGCATCGACCCGGACGACCAGCGGCAGGTCGCAGCCGGCAAGCCACAGCCCGGACGCGGCGAACGGCCTGCCGCTGGCGGTCAAGCCGGGTCGTTGGCGCCGGTGAAGCGGTCGAGATAGCGGCGGGTGATCCCATCCACCGGCATCACCACGAACACGTCCACCGTGTTGAACTGGTGATCGATGAAGCCGCCGTCGCCCACCATGGCGCCAACCCTCAGATAGCCCTTGATCAGCGGCGGCAGCGCCCGCTGCGCCGCGCGAACGTCGTAGCTGCCCAGTGGCAGCCGGTCCATCGGCACATGCTGGAGCGCCCGGGCGCGCAGCTCTGGCGGGGCGAGATGGTGGTGATAGAGGTAGGAGAGCTCGGCCGCATGCGCCGCCGGATCGGTGCCATGCAGCGAGGCGCAGCCGAACAGCGTCCCGATATGGTGCATCTCGAGATAGCTGGCGATGCCCCGCCACAGGAGCGTGATGGTCGCGCTGTTGCGGTGCGCGGGTGCCACGCACGAGCGCCCCAGTTCCAGCAGCTGCCCGGCCTTGCCGCTGCCGGCCAGAAGCGGGCCGAGGTCATATTCGCCGGCCGAATAGAAGCCGCGGTGCATCGAGGCGACGACCTGGCGCAGCAGCCGGTAGGTGCCGACCACATGCGGCCGACCGTCATCGCCATGGTCGATCACCAGCAGATGGTCGCAGATGCTGTCATAGGGGTCGATGTCGCGCTCGACAGCGGCCATCGCCGGGGTCGGCCGGGCACCCATCTCCTCGTAGAAGATGCGGTAGCGAAGCGCCTGCGCGGCAGCGATTTCCTCCTCGGTCGTCGCCACGCGGACATCAAGGCGTCCAAGCCGGTGCATGTGCGGGGCGGCGGCCAGCAGATGGGCGGCAACGGCGGTCGAGGCACGCGGGGTCAGGATCATCGGCACCTGCTTCGGCTCGGCGGCGAACGGCGGCCGCACGGATTGCAAGGCGGCGCGCTCCGCCGCAGCACGGCTCTAGCCCCGGATTATGACAGTTCCGCCACCAACTTGTCATCCGCCGTGTCCGGCGCCGGCGGATCGCGGCGCATCAGCAGCCAGAACAGGAGGATGCCCGGCATCGCCAGCAGCGTCGTCAGCAGGTAGAAGTCGAAGAAGCCCAGCGCCTCGATGAGGGCACCGGCAGTCGTTCCCTGCACGAACCGCCCCAGGATCGAGGCCATGGCCGACAGCAGGGCGAACTGGGTCGCCGTGAACCTCAGGTTGCACAGCCAGGAGAGATAGGCGACGACGGCGACGCCACCCAGGCCGCTGGCGAAATTCTCGAAGCCGATGGTCGCCGCCAGCGCCCAGTTGACCGCGCCCATGGTCGCCAGCCAGGCGAAGCTCAGGTTCGACACGCCCATCAGCACCAGGCTGAGCATGACGGCGCGCATCATGCCCAGCTTCGCATAGACGATCCCGCCCACGAAGATGCCCACAAGCGTCGCGACCAGCCCGAAGCCGACGTCATAGACGGCGATCGCATCCTTGCTGAAGCCGAGGTCGGCGAGCAGCAGCCGAAGCGACAGGTTGGCGAGCGTGTCGCCCAGCTTGTGGACGATCACGAACAGCAGCACGAGAAGCGCGTTGGGGCGGGTCAGGAAGTCGGCGAGCGGGCCGATGAAGGTGGTGCGGACCCGCTCAATCAGCGGCAGGTCGGCTTCGGCCGCGATCAGCGCGGCGCGGCGCGCCGGCTCGCCCAGCAACAGCCCCGCGACCAGCGCCGGAATCGCGAACAGGCTGGCCGCCGCATAGGCCATGTCCCAGCCGGCCCGTTCGGCGACGATCAGCGCCAGCGCGCCGGCACCGGCCGAGCCCAGCCGCCAGCCATATTGGCTCATGCCCGATCCGGCGCCCAGCTGCCGGGCTTCCAGGCTCTCGATGCGGAAGGCATCGATCACCACGTCGAAGCTCGCCCCGAAGAAGGCAACCGTCAGCGCGGCCGCCACCATGAGGCCGATGTTGGCCACCGGGTCGACCCGGCCCATCCAGACAAGGGCCGCGACCACGCAGATGGCGATCAGCAGCAGCCAGGCGCGGCGCTGGCCGATGGCGTCCGCAAGCCAGGGGATGCGGGCGCGGTCGATGACCGGCGCCCACAGGAATTTCAGATTGTAGAGCAGGAAGGTGAGCGCAAACGCCGTCACCATCTTCTTGTCGATGCCGGCTTCCGCCAGCCGCGTCGTCAGCGTCGCGGCGATCATCGCGAAGGGCGCGCCCGAGGACAGGCCCAGCAGCAGCGCGCCGACGGGCCCGCGCTCGAGATAGGGGCCAAGCGCGTCGGCCCAGCCGCGGCGCGGCGCGATGCTGTGATCCATGGGTGACATCCTTATCGGCTTTGCTGGCGATTGGAACAGGCTTGATGGCCGGCCCGGCCGGGCGCAGGATAATCGCACTATGAACGCTCCCTTCGAGCGTGCCGCCCGGCGGCCGACGGCGGCCCAGATCCGCCTGGCGGAGCAGTGCCGGGATGCGGCCGGCCCGCCGGCCTGGGAGACCGGCCGCATCCCCGCGGCCGCCTATCTCGACCCAGCCCGGTTCGAGGCGGAGCGCGCCCGCCTGTTCGGCCGCCTGCCCCTCGTGCTCGGGCCCTCGGCGATGCTGCCCGGGGCGGGCACCGCGATGACGCATGATGGCTTCGGCCGGCCGCTGCTGCTGATGCGCGACCGCCGCGGCGCGCTCCGTATCTTCCTGAACGCCTGCCGCCACCGCGGCACCCGCCTGCTCGACGCGCTCGAGCCGGTCGCGCAGCCGGCGATCGTCTGCCCCTACCACGCCTGGGCCTACGGCCTCGACGGGCGCCTGAAGGCCATCCCCCGGGCCGAGACCTTTCCCGGCGTCGAGCGGTCGCGCCTCGGCCTCGTCGAGGTGCCGTCGCGCGAGGCCGGCGGCCTCATCTGGGCGGCGCCGTGGCCTGACGGGGCCGATGCGGATTTCGGCTTCGCCGAAGGCCCGCTCGCCGCCGACTTCGATGCACTGGGTCTCGCTGACATGCACCTCTACGCCCGGCGGACGCACCGGGTGGCGGCGAACTGGAAGCTCATCATGGATGCCTTCCTCGAAAGCTATCATGTGCAGCGGCTGCACCGAGACAGCATCGCCCGCTTCTTCGAGGACGGCGTGACCTCGGGCGACACGGTCGGCCCGCACATGCGCTCGGCCGTCGTCCGGGTCGGCGGCCTTGAGGGGGTCGATCTCGCCGACTGGCCGGCGCTCAGGCGGATCGTGACCTACGCCTATCAGCTCTTCCCGGCGACCGTGCTCGTTGCCAGCCCGGACTATGTGAACCTGATGGTGCTGATGCCCCAGGCGGTGGACCAGACCCTCGTCGAGGATTTCATGCTCATCCCCGAGCCGCCCACCACGCCCGAGGCCCAGGCGCACTGGGCGAAGAGCTGGGCGCTGCTCGACGGGCAGGTGTTCGGCACCGAGGATTTCGGCGCGGCCGAAGCCGGCCAGCGCGGCCTGGCCTCCGGCGCGATCGACGAACTGCTGCTGGGCGGCCTCGAACAGGGCCTTGCCCGCTTCCACGCCACCATCGAGGCCGAGCTCGCGACCGCAAGCTGACGGCCCGCGCGGCGCCGGGGGGGGGCCATGGACGAACCGGTCGCAAGGCGACCGCAAGCGCGACGGCGCGCCCGAGCCTGTGCGAGGAAGCCAAGGCGGGCAGGTGCCCGCCGCCCGGCGCCTGAGGGTCATTCAACTAGGCGATGATGTCCGGGATCAGCATGTCCTGGATCAGCGCGATCTCGTCCTTCAGGCGAAGCTTGCGCTTCTTCAGCCGGGCGATCTGCAGCATGTCGGCGGTTGCCGAGCGCGCGAGCGCGTCGATGGCGACGTCGAGGTCGCGATGCTCCTCGATCAGCCGGTGCAGCCGGGCCCTCAGTTCCGCCTCGTCCATCCCCCGCTCCCGCGTGGCGCCTGCCGCCGCCTTGGCGAGGGCAGCCGGGCGCGTCAATCGGGGCCGGCCGAGTCGCGCCGCCGCGATGCAGTTGGCAGGCTTGCAGACCCCACATCTGGGGGGTGGCCTGCCCGTCAGCCGCCGAGTCTGGTAGGATTCACGTCCGACCCACCCGCGGGCTGACAAGCCCGCGCGACCGTGTTTTACTCCAGTGCCGCCGGCCCGCGGCCGGCGGGGGACCTGCACGCGAAAGGAACCGCCCGATGGCGAACGCACATCTCGAAGCCCTCTCCGCCCGCCACGCCATGATCGACGGGCAGATCGCGGCCGAGATGACGCGCCCCCTTCCCGACAGCGCCAAGGTCGCCGCCCTCAAGCGACAGAAGCTGCGCCTGAAGGAGGAGATGGCGCGCAGCCAGTAGATTGCGAGCCCCGTTCGCGGGGGCGCGCGGCCGCGCTCAGTCGTCGCGCGAGACACGCTCCTCGCGCTCGTGCCGCTCCTGGGCTTCGAGCGTCATGGTGGCGATCGGCCGGGCTTCCAGCCGCTGCAGCGAGATGGGGTCGCCAGTGATCTCGCAATAACCATAGTCGCCGGCCTCGATCCGCCTGAGCGCCGCGTCGATCTTGGCGATCAGCTTGCGCTGCCGGTCCCGGGTCCGCAGTTCCAGCGCCCAGTCCGTCTCGGAGCTGGCGCGGTCGGTCTGGTCCGGTTCCTGGATCGGGCCCTCCTTCAGCGTCTCCAGCGTCGCCTTCGCCTCGGCGGCGATGTCGGCCTTCCAGCGCAGCAGCTTCGCCCGGAAATAGGCGAGCTGGCGGTCGTTCATGAACGGCTCGTCCTCGCTCGGCCGATAGTCGGGTGGCAGCTCGATCCGCTCGATCTCGGCCAGCAGGCTTGCATGACCGAAAATGTCGGAGTCAGTCTTCCTGTCCCGCACATCAGACATTGACGCGTCCTCCTCGCCGGCCGCCCGTGCCGCCGCACCCCATGGCGCTACCGGCTGCCGGCCTGCCGTCATCCCGCCGCTCCGGGAAGTTCCCTCAAGGTCGCATCCCTTCGCGCTTCCTCGTGGCGCGCCCATAACCGAGGGGCCCTTGGGGGGCAAGCGCGTGTCGCTTGCAATCGGCCCCCGAATCAGCCGCTTGTGGCGCGCGGGGCACGCCCGCGTGCCAGCCGGGCCGGCGCGCCGATCCGGGCCTCGACATCGGCCAGCCGCTCCCGCGTCACCGCCATGGCGTGGGCGTTGGCGTGCAGCAGCAGGTCGGGCGACAGCAGGATGCCCACATGCCCGGGCCAGAAGGCGAGGTCGCCGCGCGCGGCCGCCGCGCGGTCGATCGGCTCCGCGTCGGCCTGCTGCATGTCGCTGTCGCGCCGGCAGGCGCGGCCGGCGAGCATGTGCGCCACCTGCACGAGGCCCGAACAGTCGATCCCCGCCCGGCTGCGCCCGCCCCAGCGATAGGGGCTGCCGAGGAAGCCCTCGGCGGCCGCGACCCAGTCCAGCCCCGGGTTGCCGCCGGGGGGCAGCACGTGGCGGCGGTGCAGGAAGGCGCCGGCGTGCGGGCCGGCCGCGATCCGAAGGAAACGCTCGTCATGCGCCACCGCCGACACGCGGCTGGCGGCCGGAAGCGTGCCCATCACCGGGGCCTTGATGTCGGGCGCGGCGAACAGCAGCGCGTCGCCCGGGCCCGCCATGTGGGTCGCCGGCAGTTCGCACGCGCCGAGCGCGTCCAGCGGCACATGGCCGACATAATGGTCATGGGCGGAGAATCCCCAGGCGTGGCCATGGCCCTCGTCGAGCACCAGGAACGCCTCGCCGGGCAGCAGTTCGCTGACGGCGATGGCGTCGGCGCCGTCGGCGGCGCGCATCACCGTCTGCCGAATGGCGACATGCGGAACGGGCCGCGCATAGTGCGGCACTGCCAGCAGCGGGGCGAGCGCGATGTCGGCGAGATCGGGACGCCAGGCGGCCTCGCGCGGGTCGAGCGGCCCCAGCGGCTCGGCGGCCCGGGGTCCTGCCACGCGAACCCGCGTCAAGCGCCCGCTCCGAAGCGGGACTGGAGGAGCGACAGCGCCGCGAAGAGGCCCATCGCCAGCCCGCCCTTCGGCCGCCCCGGCCGCGCCGCGGCGTTCCAGGCATAGAGGTCGAGGTGCGCCCAGGGCGCGCCGGCAGGCACGAAATGCTCCAGGAACAGGCCGCCGACGATGGCGCCGGCAAAACCGCCTTCCACATTGTTGTTGAGGTCAGCGATGTCGGAGCGGAACAGCCGGCGATAGGGCTGCCACAGCGGCAGTCGCCACAGCGGGTCATCGGCGGCCTCGGCGGCGGCCAGCAGCTCGGCGGCCAGCGCCTCGTCATTGGCGAACAGCGCCGGCAGATCCGGCCCCAGCGCAATCCGCGCCGCCCCGGTCAGCGTCGCGAAGTCCAGGATGAGCTGCGGCTTTCCCTCGCCGGCAAGCGTCAGCGCATCGGCCAGGATCAGCCGCCCTTCAGCGTCGGTGTTGCCCACTTCCACCGACAGCCCCTTGCGGGTGGCGATGACATCGCCGGGCCGGATCGCCTCGCCGGCAACCGCATTGTCGACAGCGGCGACGATCAGCGTCAGCCGCACCGGCAGGCGGTGGGCGATCAGCAGGCGGGCGAGCGCGATCGCGTGCGCGGCGCCGCCCATGTCCTTCTTCATCAGCGCCATCGCCGAGCCCGGCTTCAGGTTGAGCCCGCCGGTATCGAAGCACACCCCCTTGCCGACCAGCGCCACCGGCGGGTGCGCCTCGTCGCCCCAGTCCATCCGGATGAGGCGCGGCCGGCGCGGCGAGGCGCGGCCGACGGCGTGGATCGCGGGGAAGCCCTGCTCGATCAGCGCCTCGCCGGCCACCACGGTCACGCGGGCGCCCACGCCCTCGGCCAGTGCCCGCACGTCGGCTTCCAGCTCCGCCGGGCCCAGATGCTCGGCCGGGGTGTCGATCAGGTCGCGAAGCCGGGCTTCCGCCTCGGCCGCCGCCACGGCGGGCGCGATTACCGCCGGGTCGGAGAGCAGCAGCCGGCGCGGGCCGCGTGAATCCTCCGGCCGGCGGTAGCGGGTGAAGCGGTGCTGCGCCATCAGCCACCCATGCAGGGCCAGCAGCGGCACGGGGGCGGACAGGCGATAGCTGCCCTCGGGCGCCAGGGCGGCGGCAGCGGCGAGCGTCCAGCGGCCGGGGGCCGAATCGCCCAGCCCGGCCGCCAACCCCCAGTCACGGCCGTTGGTGCCCGGCAGAAAGCAGGCGGTCTCGGCCCGGCCGCGGAAGCCCGCCGCGGCGATCGCGGATCGCCCCGCCTCCCCCAGGCCGGACAGGAAGGCGTCGAACCCGGCCTGGGTGACAAGGTGGATGGTCTGCGCGGGCTCCCCCTGGTCGGGGGCGAGCAGGCGACCGAACGCTGTCATTCAGCGAGCAGGCGCGCGGCGAGCGGCGCGTGGTAGGTGAGGATGCCGGCTGCGCCCGCCCGCCGGAAGGCCATCAGCGTTTCGAGGACCGCCGCCTCCCGCACCAGCATCCCGGCCGCCGCGGCAGCCTCCAGCATCGCATATTCGCCCGATACAGCGTAGGCGAAGACCGGCGCGTCGAAGCGCGCCGCCGCGCGCGCCACGATGTCGAGATAGGCAAGCCCCGGCTTCACCATCACCGAGTCCGCGCCCTCGGCGATGTCAAGGGCGATCTCGCGCAGCGCCTCGCGGGCGTTGGCCGGGTCCATCTGATAGCCTTTCTTGTCGCCCTTCAGATGCCCCGAGGCGCCGACCGCGTCGCGGAAGGGCCCGTAGAAGGCGCTCGCATATTTGGCGCTGTAGGCCATGATGTGGGTGTCGCGATGGCCGGCCTGTTCCAGCGCCGCGCGGATCGCGCCCACGCGCCCGTCCATCATGTCGGAAGGGGCGACGATGTCGGCCCCGGCGGCCGCCTGGTTCAGCGCCTGGCCGACGAGGATCTCGACCGTCTCGTCATTGAGCACCCGGCCGGCCGCGTCGATCAGCCCGTCATGGCCATGGCTGGTATAGGGGTCGAGCGCGACGTCGGTCATCAGGCCCACCTCGACGCCGCTGTCCCGAAGCGTCTTCAGCGCCCGGCAGACCAGATTGTCGGGGTTGAGCGCCTCGCGCCCGTCCGGGCTTCGATGCCCGGCCGGCGTGTAGGGGAACAGCGCCAGCACCGGGATCCCCAGCGCCTCGGCCTCCCTCGCCAGCGCCGGCAGCCGGTCGATCGTGTGCCGGAACACACCGGGCATGGTGGCGATGGGTTCGGCCTCGTCCTGGCCCTCGCGCACGAACAGCGGCCAGATGAGGTCGGCCGGCGCCAGCCGCGCCTCGGCCACCAGCGCGCGCGACCAGGCCGTGCGGCGAAGCCGGCGCAGGCGGGTTGCGGGATAGGCCCCCTCGGTCATCGGGTGGGGCGTGTAGCGCGGGCGGGCGCCTTCGTATAGACCGCCCGCAATGGCCCTCTTCCCGGTCGACGAGCTCGAAGCCCTGCTGATCCTGCGCGCCAAAGGCGGGCAGCCGATCAGCTATGGCGAGGTGTTCCACTGGTTCGGCCTTCCCTTCCAGCGCTTCCAGGTGGGCCAGCTCTGTGCCGCGCTCGACGCGGTCGACGACCTGCAGCGCGGCGCCGGCCGGCCCGAGCTGGCGGTGCTGGTGGTGCGCGCGTCCGACGGCCTGCCCGGCCAGGGCTGGTGGCTGTCGAAGAACCATGACCCGTGGGATGGCCGCTTCACCGGGCCCGCGGCGGCCGCCTTCGTCCGCCGCCACCAGCAGCGCGCCTTCGACCATTGGCGCAACCATTGGCGCGACAGGGCACCCGCATGACCGATTTCGTCCTCGTCCACGGCGCCTGGCACGGCGGCTGGTGCTGGCGCCATGTGGCCGAGCGACTCGCGGCCGCTGGCCACAGGGTGCTCATCCCCACGCTGACCGGCCAGGGGGATCGCCACCACCTGCTGAGCGCCGAGACCTCGACCGCCACCCATGTCGCCGACATCCTCGCCCTCCTCAACCGGGAGGAGGCAACCGACGCCGTCCTCGTTGGCCACAGCTATGGCGCCCGGCCGACCGCGCTCGCAACCGCGCATCCGGCCGTCGCCCACTGGGTCTCGCTCGATGGAGTCCCCGTCCGCGACGGCGAGGCGCTGCTCCACGGCACCCCGGCCGAGGTGGTCGAGCGCAGCCGCGCGGAGCTGATCGACGGCATCGGCGCGCCACCGCTGCCCGCCGCCCTGCTCGGCGTGCCGGAAGACCATCCGCGCCACCCCTGGGTCGTGCGCCACCTCACCCCCATGGCCTGGCGCGTCTTCGAGGAGCCGCTGCCGCCCTTGCCGCCCCGCTTCGCGACGCTGCCCCGAACCTATGTCGCGGCCAGCGGCAACCGCCTGGACGGCCCCAGGCGTGGCCTCGCACAGGCCCGCGCCGAAGGCTGGCCGGTTGTGACCATCGACAGCGGCCATGAGCTGATGGTGACGGCACCGGACGAAACCGCCCGGGCGCTGCTGGCGGTCGCGGGCCTGCGCGAACGCTAGTTGTGCGGCCGCCCCGCGCGGCCGATGGCAGCGCCGATGATCCGCGAAAGGCCTGCCCCATGAAGACCCGCCAGTGGCTGCTTGCCGCCCACCCGCGCGGCCGCCCGCTCGAACACACGGACTTCCGCCTCGCCGAGACCGACCTGCCCGAGCCCGGGCCCGGCCAGGCGCTCTGCCAGACGCTGTGGCTGGGCTTCGACCCGGCCCAGAAGGGCTGGGCGGAGAATGTCGCCGACTATGTCGCCCCCATGGCGATCGGCGATGTCATGCGCGGCTCGGGGATCGTCCGGGTCGTCAAGTCGAACACGCCGAGGCTCACGGAAGGCGGGCTCTATGCGGGGCTCACCGGCTGGACGGAATGGCTGCTGACCGACGGCGCCGGCTTCGAGCCCTGCCACCCCGATCTGCCGCCCACCGCCATGCTGTCGGTGCTGGGCACCACCGGGCTCACGGCCTGGTGCGGCCTCTTCAAGCTGGGAAAGCCGCTGCCGGGCGATACTGTCGTCGTCTCGGGCGCGGCCGGCGCGACCGGCTCCACGGTCGGCCAGCTGGCGAAGATCGCCGGCTGCCGCGCCATCGGCATTGCCGGTGGCCCCGAGAAATGCCGCTGGCTGGTCGAGGAGGCCGGCTATGACATGGCCCTCGACTACAAGGCGGATGACCTTCGCGCGCAGCTGAAGGACGCGGCGCCAGCCGGCGCGGACGTGCTGTTCGACAATGTCGGCGGCGCCATCTTGAACGACATGCTGGGGCAGATCGCAACCGGCGCGCGCGTCGTCATCTGCGGTGGCATCAGCCGCTACGAGACGGGCACGCTGCCCGCCGGGCCGCCGAACTATTTCAACCTGGTGTTCCGCCGCGCCACCATGGCGGGCTTCATCGTGCTCGACTGGGCGTCCGAGTTTCCCGCCATCCGCAAGCGCCTCGCCGCCCTGGTGGCGTCTGGCCAACTGGTCTATCGCGAGGATGTGCAGCACGGCTTCGAGCAGGCGCCGGCCACGCTGATGCGCCTGTTCAGCGGCGCCAACCGCGGCAAGCAGCTGCTGAAGGTCGCGGAATGAGCGCTCCGCACCCGACGGCGCTGGCCTATCGCGCCGCAGCGCAGGCCAAGGATGTAGCGGCGATCGTCGCGCTCATGGCCGAGACCATCCGCCTCCACAGCCCCACCAAGCTCGCCCCCTTCGAGGGCATCGACATGGTGCGCTTCCTGTTCGGCCACCTCCTGGAAGTGCTCGAAAGCTTCCGTTTCGAGCGGATCGAGTCCGCCGGCGACCATGCCACGCTCTATTTCAGCTGCACGATCGGCGGGAAGCAGGCGGAAGGGATCGACAGCCTGCACATCGACCCCGACGGCCGGATCGATGACTTCCGGGTCATGATCCGGCCGCTGAACGCCCTCCAGGCGCTCAACGCCGAGATGGGCGCGCGCCTGGCCCGCCACTCGGGCGGGCCCTGAGACACACCCGCCACTCGGGCGGGCCCTGAGACACACCCGCCACTCGGGCGGGCCCTGACCGCTCAGACGCGCAGATAGCTCGCCAGCGCCCCCTGGCTCACCATGCAGTAGAGCATCGGGATCGACAGCACGGTGTTGATCCGGCTGGTCAGCATCGCGGTGGTTGCAGCCTTTGCCTTAGTGTCGGCATCCGCCTCCACGATGCCCAGCGCCTTCTTCTGGTTCGGCCAGATGATGAACCACACGTTGAAGGCCATGATGAGGGCGAGCCACATGCCCAGCCCGATCACCCGGTTGCCCTGGAGTGTGAGCGCCTCGACCAGATAGCCTGACAGGTGCGCGATCACGAGGCCGGTGATGACGGTGAACAGCGCCGCCCAGCGGAACCAGAACAGCGCCTCGGGCGCGATATATTTCGCCACCGCCGGCTTCAGCTCGGCCGGGATCCTGGGCATCGTCGGGATCTGCACGAAGTTGAAATAGTAGAGCAGGCCGATCCACATGATCCCGATGATCACGTGCAGGAAGCGGAAGAAGCCATTGGCATAGCCCTGGTCGAGCCCGACCTGGTGGAAGCCGAACATCACCACCAGCAGCAGGGCGAAGCCCAGCAGCAGCGCATTGTTCAGATTGGCCAGAAGTTTCGCCATGATGGACCCCTCTTGTCGAAGACCGGACCCTGTCGGTCCGCTTTGCCCGGGGCCTCATGCCGCGAACCGCCCGCCGTTGCAATCGCTTGCATGCCCGGCCACAGGGCCGCCATGCCCGCTGGCCCGATCCTCGTCTATGTCGCCGGCGTCGCCGTCTTCTGCGTGCTGGATGCGCTGATGAAGGCGCTGGTCCAGACCAACCCGGTGCTGATGGCCAGCTTTTGGCGCTACGTCTTCGCGCTTCCCTTCATCGCCCTCTTCTGGTGGCGCGACGGCCGCCCGGCGATCACCGCCGGGATGCTTCCCGTCCATGCCGTCCGCGGCCTGTTCATCGCGGCCTCGGCCGCGCTCTTCTTCCTGTCCCTGAAGCTGCTGCCGCTGGCCGAAGCGGTCACGGTCGCCTTCGTCGCGCCGCTCATGATCCCGCCGCTCGCCGCGCTCATGCTGGGTGAGCGGCTGGGACGGGGGAGCGTGCTTGCGGGCCTCGCCGGCTTCGCCGGCGTGCTGGTGGCCGCTGCCCCGGCCGAGCTGTCGGGCCTGGGCGGGCGGGACCGGCTGGTCGGCATCGGCGCCGCGCTGGGTGCTGCCTTCACCTACGCGATCCAGATCGTGATGCTTCGCGGCCGGGCGGCGGCCGATGGCCCCTCCGTCATCAGCCTGCTGGGCGCGGTGCTGCCCGCGCTCTACCTGCTGCCGCTGATGCTGGCCACCGGCGCGCCGGAAGCCCTGCTGCCACGGCGAACCGATCTGCTGCTGTTCGCCGCCACCGGCCTCGCCGGCGCGGTTGCCCTGCAGCTGATCGCGCGCGCCTATGCCCGCGCCGAGGCCCAGCTCCTTGCCCCTTTCGAATATAGCGCGCTCCTCTGGGCGGCGATTCTCGGCTGGCTGTTCTTCGCCGAGCCCGTGGCGCTTCGCACATGGGCGGGGGCGGCGATCATCGCGCTCGCCTGTCTGTGGCAGGCGCGTCGCCAGCCCGAGCCGGCGCCGGCGCCGTCCTCGCCCGCCGCCTGAGCGCTCAGGCGGAGAAGCTGGCCCGCGCCGCGCAGCGGTCGAGGAAGCCGGGCATCCAGCCCAGCCCGTCGGCAAGCGGCGCGCGGTTGCGGCGCGCGAACAGCAGGAAGGCCCCGAGCGTGATGTCCGCCAGGCTGAACCGCTCCCCGCAGACCCAGGTCCGCCCGGCGAGAAGCCCGTCGAAGTGGCGAAGATGGCCCTGAAGCAGCCCGATGACCTCGGCGCCCGCGCGTTCCGACAGCAGCGCCATTCGCGGCTCGAAGAAGGCGCGGCCGGCGGTCGCGCGGAAGCCCAGCATGTAGGGCTCCAGCACGCCCAGGTCGAAGCGGCGCACCCACATGCGCGTCTCGGCCCGCTCGGCCGCGGTGTTGCCGATGAGGGCCGGCTGCGGGTGCAGCTCCTCGATGAGTTCGCATATGGCGACCACTTCGGTCACCACCTGCCCCTCCGCGGTTTCCAGCGCCGGCAGCTGCCCCATGGGGTTGATCGCGCGGAACGCCTCGCTGCGGTTCTCGCCGCCCATCACGTCCACGGGAACCCGCTCGAGCGCCACGCCCTTCTCGGCCGCGAAGGTGCGGACGATCTGCGGATTGGGGCCGATGCTGTCGTAGAGTTTCATGAGTCGCGCCTCCCGGCCCCCTCCTAGCCGCGAACGGCTGGCGGGCGCGCCCCCCGGCCTTGACAGCTTGCCGCAGCCCCGGCCGCCCGCCACAACAGGGGCCGGAGGATCCGATGGCAACGAAACCCGCCGTTCCCTTCCCTGGCTGGACGACCGACCGCCTCGACGACCGCATCGTCAATCCCTGGGTCTATGCCGATCCGGCGACGCTGCTCGCCGATTATGCGCATCTGCGCGCGACCGACCCGGTCCACTGGACCGAGCCGGTCGGCTACCGCCCCTTCTGGGCCATCACCCGCCATGCCGACATCCTCGCCGTCTCCAAGGCGAACGACCGCTTCATCAACCGCGAGCGCACCTATCTCTCGCCCTATGAGGGGGAGGAATGGATCCGGCAGATGACCGGGGACACCCACCTCTTCCGCACGCTCGTCGATCTCGACGATCCCGAGCACCGCAAGCTCCGGCAGGTGACGAACGCCTGGTTCCAGCCCGGCGCCGTGCGCGCGAAACTGGAAACGCGCATCCGCGCGATCGCCGCCGAACATGTCGGGCTGATGCGCGCCAAGGGCGAATCGCTCGATTTCGTCAACGAGGTGGCGCTCTTCTACCCGCTTCGGGTCATCATGGAGATCCTCGGCGTGCCGCGCGCCGACGAGCCGCTGATGCTGAAGCTCACGCAGGAGACCTTCGGCGCGCTCGACCCGGACGTGATCGCCCGCTCCCAGATCCTGACGCAGGGCGTCGGCTTCCAGGGCACGGGCAACGCCCAGGTCGATCTCGTTCAGCTCGCCCAGGTCTTCTTCGGCTATTTCAGCCGGGTGATTGCCGACCGCCGCGCCGCCCCGCGCGACGATCTTGCGACCGTGATCGCCACCGGCACCATCGACGGCGCCCCCATTCCCGAGCGCGAGGCGCTGTCCTACCATGTGATCGTCGCCACCGCCGGCCATGACACGACCAGCTCGTCGGCGGCCGGCGGCATGGCCGAACTGGCAAAGTCCCCGGCCGAATTCGCGAAGCTGAAGGCCGACCCCAGCCTGATCCCCCGCTTCGTCGAGGAAGCGATCCGCTGGACCACGCCGGTCAAGCATTTCATGCGCACCGCCACCGAGGACAGCGTGCTTGGTGGCAGGACCATCCGCAAGGGCGATGGGCTGGCGCTCTTCTACCTCTCGGGCAACCGCGACGAGGCCGTGTTCGACGAGCCCGACTGCTTCCGCGCCGACCGCGATCCCAACCCGCACCTCGCCTTCGGGCACGGGATCCATCTGTGCCTCGGCATGCATCTGGCGCGCCTCGAGCTCCGGATCCTGTTCGAGGAGCTGATCCCGAAGCTCGCCTCGGTCGAGCTCGCCGGCGAGCCGAAACTCTCCATCTCCAACTTCGTGAACGGCCTGAAGACGCTTCCGCTTCGCGTGCGCTGGGCCTGACGATCGTGGCGCTGAAGGACGAGGGCTGGCGGCTGGCGCTCACAGCCTACCCCTTCCGGATCACGCTGCCCACCCGCTATGGCGACATGGATTCGAACGCGCATCTCAACAATGTCGCCATCGCCCGCCTGGTCGAGGAAGCACGCGTCCGCTTCCACTGGCGCCTGCGCGAGACCGTGCCGGACACAAGCCCCGGCGGAATTATGATCGTCCATGTCGCGATCGACTATCTGGGCGAAGGCGCCTACCCGGCCGATGTCGAGGCCGGGGTCGCGGTCGCCTCGGTGGGCGGCAGCAGCTATCGCCTCGCCATCGGCCTGTTCCAGGCTGGCAGCGCCATTGCGCTCGCCGACAGCGTGATGGTCAATCTCTCGCCCGATCGCTCGGGCGCCGCTCCGGTCAGCGCCGACACCCGCGCCGCGCTCGAAGGCTATCGCCATGGCTGACAGCGATTTCACCGGCTTCGAAGGACCGTTCGCCGACATCGCCGCCCTCCGCGACCTCAATGACCGCTATGCGGATGCCGTGCAGCGCGCCGACGCCGAGGCCTGGGGTACGCTCTGGGCCGAGGACGCCCGCTGGCAGCTGATGGGCAGCTGCGTCGAGGGGCGTGCCGCCATCGTCGCCCTGTGGCGCCAGGCGATGGCCGGCTTCGACGTCGTCGGCTTCTTCAGCCAGACGGGCGCCATCCGCGTGACGGGCGATCGGGCCGTGGCGCGGGTGTGGACGCACGAGCTGCTCGTCGGGCCCGAGGGCGAACGCCGGCCGCTCGGCCGCTATGACGACGTCTGCGTCCGAACGGGCGGCGGCTGGCTGTTCCTCGAACGACGCTTCACCTTGAGGAGACCGGGATGATCATCGTGATCACGGGCGAGGTCGATCTGGCGCCGGGTCAGCGCGACGCGGCGCTGGCCGGCGCCCGGCCGTTCATCGAGCAGGCGCTGGCCGAGCCAGGCTGCCGCCACTACAGCTGGGCCGCCGATCCCTCGAACCCGGACCGGATCCATGTGTTCGAGGAATGGGAAAGCGCCGAGACACTCGCCGCCCATCTCGTCGCCCCGTCCTATGTCGGCATGCTCGGCCACCTCCAGCGGTTCGGGATCGTCGCGGCCCAGACCCGCAAGTATCGCTGCGACCGGGTCGAGCCCGTCTATGGCGCGGACGGCGTGGCGACCGCGCGCTTTTCCGACGAGGGCTGAGCGGCAGCGGACTCCGTCGCGCGGATGAAGCCGCCGCCCAGCAGACGCGTGCCGGCGTAGCAGACAGCGGCCTGGCCGGGCGCCACGCCGAACTGCGGCACCGGAAACAGCAGCCGGGGCGAGTCGCCGCCGAACAGCCGGGCCGGGGCCAGCGGCGCCATCGACCTGAGCTTCGCCTCCACCGGCAGCCCCTCGGCCGGGATCGGGCCGGCCAGCCAGTTGAGCCCGTCCAGATGCACGGCTGAAACGCCCAGCGCGGCGCGCGGGCCGGCGACCACCCGGTTCGCTTCGGGCTCGAGGCGCACGACATAGAGCGGCTCGGCCTGGCCGCCGATCTCGAGTCCCCGGCGCTGGCCGACGGTGAAGCCGATGAGGCCGGCATGCCGCCCGATCACCCGGCCAGCCAGATCGACGATGTCGCCCGGCCGGTCGGCCTCGGGGCGCAACGCCCGCACCATGGCGCGATAGTCGCCCCTGGGCACGAAGCAGATGTCCTGGCTGTCAGGCTTGGCCGCGACACGAAGGCCGAAATGGGCAGCCAGCGTTCGCACGGTCGGCTTGTCCAGCCCACCCAGCGGAAAGCGAAGCATCGCCAGCTGCACGCGCGTGGTCGCGAACAGGAAATAGCTCTGGTCCTTCGCCGGATCGAGGGCACGGTGCAGTTCAGGCCCGTCGGCAGCGTCGAATCGGCGGACATAGTGGCCTGTCAGCAGCGCCTCGGCCCCCAGGTCCTGCGCCACACCCAGCAGGTCACGGAATTTTACGGTCTGGTTGCAGCTGATGCAGGGCACGGGCGTTCGCCCGGCGAGATAATCGTCGGCGAAGGTCTCCATCACCTCGCGGCGGAAGGCGCTCTGATAGTCGAGCACATAATGGGCAAAGCCCCGGGCGTCGGCGACGGCGCGGGCGTCGGCGATATCGGTTCCGGCACAGCAACTGCCTGTTCTGTCTGGTGAATCCGGGCTGTCGGACAGGCGCAGCGTCACCCCCACGGTCTCGCAGCCATGGGCGTGGGCGAGCGCTGCGACCACGCTCGAATCGACCCCGCCGGACATGGCGACCAGCACGCGCGTGCCCGGCGGCGGCAGGGTGGATGCAGCGCGGGCCAGCGCCACGGAAACCTCCGCGTCCGTCAATGGTTTGTGTCTGGTAACAATGCTTTGCACCGCTCGCAGTCCGTTTCGCGCTAATCAGGCTTCCGACACCGGCCTCAAGACGGCGGCCCCGCTGCCGTTAGCCTCGAGCAGGCAGGAGGCCGTGGGAAGGGTCGGGGCGCGCAGCGAAGCGCATCGTTCGAAGGCCGCACATGGGGCGGCGGGCGGACGGGCGCAAGGGGCGCGCCACCGGACGGATCCTGCCCGGCAAGGGGGGCGGGCCGCCCGGCTCAACTCTCGCCTTCCCGGGTGACATGCGTGCGGTGGGGGAAAGCGTGGCTGCCTTCGGGCGTCCACGCAGCGGACTGAAACGGGCCATCCGGGCCCCCATGCGAACGACAAGGGTTGAGACGATGACGAAGAACGAGGCCAGGACAGCAGCCAGCGCGACCCCCGGGGCTCCCCGGTCGGTCCCGCGCCGTGCCGCGCCCCACCTGCCCGCCAACAGCCGACCGGCCGACAGCCGCCCCATCGAGGTGCCCGGCCCGCTCGGCAAGCCGATCACGCTGGAGACGCTGCCCCCCCCCGACACGCGCCGCTGGGTGGTGCGCCGCAAGGCGGAAGTGGTGGCTGCCATCCGCGGCGGCCTTCTCACCGCCGCCGAGGCGTGCGCGCGCTACGGCCTCAGCCCCGAGGAGCTCGAGCTCTGGTCGGAGTCGCTCGACCGGGCCGGCGTTCCCGGCCTCCGGGTCACGCGCATCCAGCTCTACCGCGACTATCCGCTGCCGCCCCGCCGGCCGGATCCCGAATCCAGGCCGCCGGCGGACCTGTGCCGCAGCGTCCGCGCCTGAGCGAGCGGGAGATGGACATGACGAACCAGCCCGGCAACGGCCCCCGGCAAGCCCCGGGGCACGGCGGCGCCAGCGCGCTCAATGGCGACAGCATCCTGGCCGACAGCAGCCGCGTCCATTCCGCGGCCCCGGCCGGCCAGCCCGGCGCCGGCCGCACCACCCGCCTGCTCCTCGTCGAGGACGACCGGCTGCTGTCCGACGCGCTCAGCCGCATGCTCGAGCTGGCCGGCTTCACCGTCTATGTGACTGCCTACGGCGAGGACGCGCTGGACCTCGCGCGGGCCTACCGCTTCGATGTGGTCGTGCTCGACCTGTCGCTGCCCGACATCCCGGGGCAGCAGGTGCTGCAGCAGCTGCACCAGATGCGCGCCGAGACGCCCGTCATCATCCTGTCGGGTGAAAGCGGGCTCGACGCCAAGATCGCCAACCTGCGCGAAGGCGCCGACGATTACATCACCAAGCCTTTCCACCGCGACGAGCTGATGGTGCGGATCCACGCCGTGCTGCGTCGCAGCCGCGCGGCCGCGCCGACGGACATCGCGATCGGGCCGCTTGTCCTCGATCTCGTCGCGCACCGGGCGCTGGTGAACGGGCTTCCGGTGCCCTTGACCGGCAAGGAATATGCCTGCCTCGAGTTCCTGGCGACCCGCCGGGGCATGACGGTCACCAAGGAGATGTTCCTCGCCCATCTCTACGGCGGCCGCGACGAGCCGGAAATGAAGATCATCGATGTCTTCATCTGCAAGCTCCGCCGCAAGCTGTCGGAAGCCGGCGCCCCGCCGGTGATCGAGACGGTCTGGGGCCGGGGCTACATGATCCCGACCGACGCCGGCTGACACTGCCGCCGGCGCCTTGCGGCGCCGGCTGGGGTTCGACTCTAGCTCCGGCCGCCGCGCCGGCGCGGGCCTTCGGCCAGCGCCCGGATGATTCCCCTCAGCGTGCGGATGTCCTGGCTCGTCAGCCCCCAGCGCGCCAGCATCGCCGCCAGCGTCCGCCGGGTTGCGGGCGTGCGGGCCGGCACATGATAATAGCCGGCTGCCGCCAGCTCGCTGTCCAGATGCGCGATCAGCCCGGCCAGCTCCTCGTGCGGCGCGGGCGCCGGCAGTTCGGCCGCCGGGGAGGGCGGCTCGGCCATCTCGTGCCACTCATGCGCCATCAGCAGCACCGCCTGCGCCAGGTTCAGCGAGGCGAAGTCGGGCGCGGTCTTGAAAGTGACCAGTGTCTGGATGGCGGCGATGTCGTCGACCGACAGGCCGGAGCGTTCCGGCCCGAACAGGATCGCGCTCTTCAGCCCCCGCGCAGCGCCAGCCCGCACCAGCCCGGCGGCCTCGCGCGCGCCCACGACGGGCTTTGCCGCCGCGCGGTGCAGCATGGTCGTCGCGAAGGTCAGCTGGCAGCCGGCGAGCGCATCGGCCAGCGTGTCGTGCAGGCGCGCTTCGTCCAGCACGCTGTCGGCCCCCGCCGCCGCAGGCCCTGCCTCGGGATTGGGCCAGCCGTCGCGCGGCGCGACCAGCCGGAGGTCGGCGAGGCCGAAATTCGCCATGGCGCGCGCCGCCATGCCGATGTTCATGCCGAGCTGCGGGCGCACGAGCACGATGGCGGGTCGAAGATCGGCCATGATCCGCCCTATCGCCGCCGCGCGGCTGGCCGCCAAGCCCGCCATCGGCTAGGCCCCGCGTCCGTGCACCGCCCACTCGCCGTCAATCCGCTCGCCGCGCGGCTGGCCCGCCTGCCCGATCGCGCCTGGCTTGCGGGCGCGCCGCCGCTTGGCGCGCTGTCGTCGCTGGGGTTCGAACCCTGGGCGCTGGCGCCGCTGGCCTTTGCCGCGCTCGTTGCGCTGATGACGGCGCTGATCGCCCGCCCGGTCCGCGCGGCGGCCTTCGCATTCCTCTTCTTCGCGGCGCATTTCATCGTGTCGCTCGCCTGGATCGCGACCGCCTTCACCTACCAGTCGAAGATGCCGGCCGCCTTCGGCTGGCCGGCGGTCGGCGGCCTGTCGCTGTTCCTCGCCCTCTATCCCGCGGCCGCCGCCATCGCCGCCGCGCGGCTGGCCCGAACCCCGCTCGCCCTCGTGCTGCTGTTCGCCGGCCTGTTCGCCGTCACGGAGGTGCTGCGCGGCCTGTTGCTGACCGGCTTTGCCTGGAATCCGCTCGGCGCGATGCTGCTTGCCAGCGGTGAGGCGGCGCGGCTGGCCGCCTTCACCGGCGCCAATGGCCTGTCGGCGCTGCTGCTCGCCGGCCTCGGCGGTCTTGCGGCGCTGCTCCTGGGGGATCGCCACGGTGCCTGGCTGGCCGGGGCCCTCGCGCTTCTGCTTTTCGTTGCCCCGCTTGCCCTCCCCACCCCACCATCGCCCGGCCCGGGCGCGCCCGCCTTCCTGCTGGTGCAGCCCGGCACCGGAATCGCCGACAAGCATTCGGACGGCGGCGCCGAGCGCAGCCTCAAGGCGGCGATCGAAACCACACGCGCGGCGCTGGCCGGCCTTGCCACCCCACCCGCCGCCATCATCTGGCCGGAAGCGACGGTCGAATTCCCGTTGGAGGAACTGCCCGTGCTTCGCCGCCAGCTGGTGGATGGCCTCGCCCCACGGACCCTCCTTCTGACCGGCGGCGTCGCGCTCGAGCGGGATGGCGCGGGCCGGGTGATTGGCGCGCGCAACAGCCTCTACGCCCTCGATTCAACCGGCGCGATCCTCGCCCGCTACGACAAGGCGCATCTGGTGCCCGGCGGCGAGTATCTGCCGCTTCGCCCCCTTGCCGAGCCGCTCGGGCTCGCGCGCCTCGTGCCCGGCAGCCTCGATTTCCTGCCCGGCCCCGGCCCTGTCACCTGGCGGCTTCCCGGCCTGCCGCCGCATGCGCCCAACATCTGCTACGAGATCATCTTCCCGGGTGCCGTCGTCGATCGCGCCGACCGCCCGGCCTTCCTCGTCTCCGTCTCCAACGATGCCTGGTTCGGCCCCACCGGCCCGCCGCAGCACCACGCCCAGGCGCGGCTCCGCGCCATCGAGGAAGGGATCCCCATCCTGCGCGTGACACCCACCGGGCTGAGCGGCCTCATCGGGGCCCGTGGCGCGCTTCTCGAAACCCTGCCGGCGGGCCTGGCGGCCAGCGCGCTCGTGGCGCTGCCGCCGCCGCTGCCCGCCCCACCGGCGGCGCAGCTGGGCCTCGCCCTGCCTCTTCTGATCGCCGGCCTGCTCGTCCTGGCAGGGCTTGCGACTGATCGCATCAAGACTTAAAGCACTCTTTATATTCTTTGGCTGGGGTCGCTGCCGCGTGCCCCGAAAGGGAGCAGGATGGCGCGGAGCAGCTTCACCTTCACCTCTGAATCGGTCTCGGAAGGCCATCCCGACAAGGTCGCCGACCAGATTTCGGACACGGTCGTCGATTTCATGCTGGCGCGCGATCCCGAGGCACGGGTCGCCTGCGAGACGCTGGTGACGACGCAGCGAATCTATCTGGCCGGCGAGATCCGCTGCAAGGGCGTGTTCGACCATGACGCCTTCCCCGACACCCAGGGCTGGGCGCCGGGGGTTCGCGACGCCATCGAACAGGCCGTCCGCCAGACGGTGAAGGCCATCGGCTATGAGCAGGCGGGCTTCCACTGGCACGACGCCCTGTTCGAGAACCATCTCCACGGCCAGTCCGCCCACATCGCCATGGGCGTTGACGCCAGCGGCAACAAGGACGAGGGCGCGGGCGACCAGGGCATCATGTTCGGCTACGCGACCGACGAGACGCCCGACCTCATGCCGGCCACCCTCTATTATGCGCACCGCATCCTCGAGCGGATGGCCGATGACCGCCACCAGCGCCGGGTCGATTTCCTGGAGCCGGACGCCAAGAGCCAGGTGACGCTCGCCTATGCAGACGAGCGGCCGGTGGGCGCAACGGCGATCGTCGTCTCCACCCAGCATGGCGCGGCGCTGTCGAGCGAGGCCGGCCAGAAGCGGCTGCGGGACTATGTGATGACCGTCCTCGAGGAGGTGCTGCCGAAGGGCTGGCTCCCGACCGACCGGTCCAGGATCTATGTGAATCCCACCGGCCTGTTCGAGATCGGCGGCCCGGATGGCGACGCCGGCCTCACCGGCCGCAAGATCATCGTCGATACCTATGGCGGTGCCGCCCCGCATGGCGGCGGCGCCTTCTCGGGCAAGGACCCGACGAAGGTCGACCGCTCGGCCGCCTATGTCGCGCGCTACCTCGCCAAGAACATCGTGGCCGCCGGCCTGGCGCGGCGCTGCACCATCCAGCTCTCCTATGCGATCGGTGTCGCCGAGCCGCTGTCGATCCTCGTCGACACGCACGGCACCGGCACGGTCGAGGAAGGGCGGATCGAACGCGCACTGCCCGGCCTCGTCCGCCTGACCCCGCGCGGCATCCGCGCGCATCTGGGCCTCAACCGCCCGATCTACCTGCGCACCGCCGCCTATGGCCATTTCGGCCGCAAGCCGGATGCAGACGGCGGCTTCGGCTGGGAACGCCTCGATCTCGTGGACGCGCTGAAGGCCGCGGTCTGACGCGCGCCGGCTCAGGCGCGGACCAGCGTGCCCGCGCCCTGTCGGGTGAAGATCTCGAGCAGCATGGCGTGCGGCACCCGCCCGTCGAGGATCACGGCCGCATCCACGCCGGCCTCGACGGCGTGGACGCAGGTCTCGAGCTTGGGGATCATGCCGCCCGAGATCGTGCCGTCGGCTTCCAGCGCGGCGATGTCGCCGGGCGTCAGGTCGGTCAGCAGCCGGCCGTCCTTCGACAGCACGCCCGGCACGTCGGTCAGCAGGAACAGCCGCGCGGCCTTGAGCGCGGCGGCCACCGCGCCGGCGCAGGTGTCGGCATTGATGTTGTAGGTGCAGCCGTCCGCGCCAGAGCCGATCGGTGCGACCACGGGCACGAAGTCAGCCTCGGTCAGCACGTCGAGCACCTGCCGGTCGACATGGGTCGGCTCGCCGACGAACCCCAGGTCCACCGCCTGCTCGATCGCGCTTCCGGGATCGCGGCGGCGCCCGCTCGCCTTTGCCGTGCGGATGAGGCCGGCATCCTTTCCAGACAGGCCGACGGCGCGCCCGCCGGCCGCGTTGATCCAGCCGACCAGCTGCTTGTTGATGGCCCCCAGCACCATCTCGGCAACCTCGGCCGTGACCGCGTCCGTCACCCTGAGCCCATCGACGAAGCGGCTCTCATGGCCCAGCCGCGTCAGCATGGCGCCGATCTGCGGGCCGCCGCCATGCACCACCACCGGGCGGATTCCAACCGCCTTCAGGAGCACGATATCCTCGGCGAAGTCGCGCGCGAGGTCGGGATCGCCCATGGCGTGACCGCCATATTTCACCACGAAGGTCGCGCCAGCGTAGCGCTGCAGATAGGGCAGCGCCTCGACCAGCACCTCGGTCTTGGCGAGCATCTCGGGCGGGGGCGCGTGGCGGATCCCGGCGTGCGGTTTGGAGGCAGGCTCGGTCATGGTCGCGGTCGCGCCTTGGCAGGAACCGCCGGGCAGGGGAAGGGCCAAATGGCCCGTCCCGACCCGCGTCAGTAACGGCGCAGCAATCCGGCCAGCCGGCCCTGGATCTTCACCCGCGAGGGCAGGTAGCGCTGCGGTGCGTGCAGGCTGTTGGCCGGATCCAGGCGGATCATGCCCTTCTCGCGGTGGAAATATTTCAGCGTCGCATTCTCGCCGTCGATGAGCGCGACCACGATGTCGCCCTCGCGCGCCTCGTCACAGGCGCGGATCAGCGCGAAGTCGCCGTCGAAGATGCCGGCCTCGATCATCGAATCGCCCACGACCTGCAGCGCATAATGGTCGCCCGCGCCCAGCAGCCCGGCTGGCACGGCCAGCTGCTCATGATCCTCGATCGCCTCGATCGGCAAGCCCGCCGCGATCCGCCCGACGAGCGGCACCGCGGTTGCCGGCGCAGCGAGCGGCGACGGACCCGCCCCCCGCGCCGCGCCCGCGCGCCGGGCCCGCGCCGCCGAAATGTCGGTGACGCTGGCCGCCCGCGCCGCCCCCGCCTCGCCAGGCAGGCGCACCACTTCCAGCGCCCGCGCCCGGTTGGGCAGCCGGCGCAGGAACTGCCGCTCCTCCAGCGCGCCGATCAGCCGGTGCACGCCCGACTTGGACTTCAGGTCGAGCGCATCCTTCATTTCCTCGAACGAGGGGGACACCCCCGTCTCGGCGAGACGCCGGTGGATGAACATCAGAAGCGCATGTTGCTTGGCCGTCAGCATCACCCCAGCCCTCGATCCGCATCACCGGTGTTCCCCATCGAGGGAACATGCCGGGAACATTACCGGAACTTCGGATGACCGGTCAAGACCCGGCCTCGGCCGTCCACAGGTCCAGCACCGGAACCGGCGTGCCGGCCGGGGCCGCGGGCGCGCCGATCTCGCGGATCAGCAGGCAGTCGGCCGCCGCCAGCACGGTCACGAGCGAACTGTCCTGGCGGTCGAAGGGGACAACCGTTCCATCGGTTCGCACCGCCCGCAGATAGTGCCGCCGCGGGCCGTTGGCCGGAAGGTCCACGCCTGCCGGCCAGAGCAGCGGCCGGTCGTGCGGGTCGGGGTCGCCCCGCATCCGGCGCAGCATCGGCACCAGGAACAGCCGCGCCGTCACCAGCGCGGAAGCCGGATTTCCCGGCAGGCCAACCACCACCCGCGCGCCCAGCCGCGCCGCCATCAGCGGCTTGCCCGGCCGGATCGCCACGCGCCAGAAATCCGGTGCCGCCCCCAGCGAGACGAGCGCCGGGCGAACCCGGTCATGATCGCCGACCGACGCGCCGCCGATGGTGACGATGGCATCCGCCTCGGCCGCCGCGAGCCGGCCGGCGATGCGCGCCGTGTCGTCGGCCACCAGCCCCAGGTCCTCGACGATCGCGCCCATCGCTTCCAGAAGGCCCCCCACTGCCAGCGCGTTCGAGGCCACCTGCCTGCCGGGTCCGGGTCGCGTGCCCGGCGGCACCAGCTCGTCCCCGGTGGACAGAAGCGCGATGCGCGGCCGGCGGTGCACCCGCGCCCGCGCATGGCCCGCCATGGCGATGAGCGCGAGGCGCGCCGGGGTCAGCCGCGCGCCCGCTTCCAGCAGCGGTGCACCGGCAATGAAATCCTGCCCGCGCCGGCGGATGTGGGCGCCGGGCCCGGGTGGCGTCCCCGTAACTCGAACGACATCATCCGTGCGCTCGGCGTCCTCCTGAAGCGCAATGCAATCCGCCCCGGCGGGCACCACCGCGCCGGTGAAGATGCGCACCGCCTCGCCCGGCCCGATCGCGCCCGCGAACGGCCGCCCGGCCGCGGATTCGCCCACCAGCCGCAGCGGCCCCGGCCCGTCGGCCGCGCGCAGCGCATAGCCGTCCATGGCGCTCACATCGGCCGCGGGCTGGTCGAAGGCCGCCTCCAGCGAATCCGCCAGCCGCAGCCCGCGCGCGGCGCGAAGCGGCAGGTCCACCGCCGGCAAGGGCGCCACCATCGCCAGCAATCGCGCAAGCGCCGCGTCGAAGCTGAGCGGCGGCGCCGCCCCCTCAGGCGCGGTCGCCGGGGCCGCCATCCGCCTGCCAGTCGCCCGAGGCGCCGCCGCGCTTCTCCAGAAGGCGGATGCCCTCGATCCGCATGCCCCGGTCCAGCGCCTTGCCCATGTCGTAGAGTGTCAGCAGCGCCACCGAAACGGCGGTCAGCGCCTCCATTTCCACGCCCGTGCGCGCGGTTGTCCGCACCGTCGCCCGCGCCCGGATGCAGCCGTCCGCCGTCTCCAGCTCGATTGCGATCGCCGACAGCGGCAGGGGATGGCACAAGGGGATCAGTTCGGCCGTGCGCTTGGCGGCCAGAATCCCGGCGATGCGCGCGGCGGCCAGCGCATCGCCCTTGGCAGCGCTGGCGTCGCGGATCGCTGCCAGCGCCGCGTCGCCCAGGCGGATCAGGCCTTCCGCCACCGCGACCCGCCCTGTCTCGGCCTTGTGGCCCACATCCACCATGCGGGCCGCACCCGTCTCGTCCAGGTGGGTCAGCCGGCCCATCAGGCCGGCCCCAGCAGCCGGCGGGTCGCGGCCTCCACGTCGGGGCTGCGCATCAGCGTCTCGCCGACCAGCGCCGTCGTCACCCCGCGCGCGCGCAGCCGGGCGAGATCGGCGGCGCTTGCAATCCCTGATTCCGCCACCACCAGCCGGTCGGCCGGCACACGCGGCGCCAGCCGCTCGGTCGCCCTCAGGTCGACCGTCATGGTCCTGAGGTCGCGGTTGTTGATGCCGATCAGCGGCGTCTTCAGCACCAGCGCCCGCTCCAGCTCGGCCTCGTCATGCACTTCGACCAGCACATCCAGCCCCAGCTCGCGGGCGGCGGCCTCGAATGCGACCAGCTCGGCGTCGCCCAGCGCCGCCACGATCAGCAGGATGGCATCGGCCCCCAGCGCGCGCGATTCCGGGATCTGGTAGGCGTCCACGATGAAGTCCTTGCGCAGCGCCGGCAGCGAGGGGGCGGCGTGCCGGGCCTGCGCCAGATGGCCGTCGCGCCCCTGGAAATAGGGTTCGTCGGTCAGCACCGACAGGCAGGTGGCACCGCCCGCCTCATAGGCGGCTGCAATCGCCGCCACGTCGAAATCGGGGCGGATCAGCCCCTGCGACGGGCTCGCCTTCTTGATCTCGGCGATCAGCCCCGTCCGCCCGGCAGCCCGCGCGTCCAGCAGCCCCGCCGCGAAGCCGCGCGGCGGGCCGTGGCGCCTGAGGTCAAGGCTGGCGGCCGGCGCGACGGCCTTGCGCGCCGCCACATGCGCGCGCTTCGCTTCCAGGATCGGTTGCAGCCGGTCAGCCATGGCGCCGGCTTCTAGCGGAAGGCCACGAACCGCGCGAGCCGGTCGGCCGCTGCGCCGCCGTCCAGCGCGCGGGCGGCTTCCGCCAGCCCCTCGGCCAGCCCGCGCCCGGCGAGCGTCAGCGCCGCACCGGCATTGGCAATCACGATCGCGCGATAGGCCGGCCGCCCGCGCCCGGCGAACAGGTCGTTGAGCGCCGCTGCATTCTCGTCCGGGTTGCCGCCGGCAATGTCGGCGCGGGGATAGGGGCCGAGGCCATGGGCCACCGGGTCGAACCGCTCTGTGACCGTGCCGCCGGCATCGCCGCGCACCATGTCGCTCGGGCCGTCGACGGCGATCTCGTCAAGGCCGGCGCCATGCACGGTCAGCACCGCCTCGCCGTCGAGTGCCAGCGCCGCCTCGGCCATGGGGGCCAGCCAGGCCGGCGCAAACACGCCGATCAGCTGCCGGCGCACGCCCGCCGGGTTCGCGAGCGGCCCCAGCAGGTTGAAGATGGTGCGCGTGGCCAGCTTCCGGCGGATTGGCGCCACCCGGGCGACGGCCGGATGGTGCGCCTGCGCGAACAGGAAGGCGATCCCCGTTTCGTGAAGGCAGGCTTCCACCCGCTCGAGCGCCAGGTCGCTGCGCCAGCCCAGCGCTTCCAGCACATCGGCCGTGCCGCTTCGGGAGGACGCGCCCCGGTTGCCATGCTTGGCGACCGGCACGCCGCAGGCCGCCACCACGAAGGCGACCGCGGTCGAGACGTTAAGGCTGTGGCTGCCATCGCCCCCGGTTCCGCACACGTCGATCGCGCCCTCGGGCGCGGCAACGGCGCGCATCCGCCGGCGGAGCACGGCGGCCGCCGCGGCGATCTCGGCCGGAGTCTCGCCGCGCTCGGCAAGCGCCAGCAGGAAGCGGCCGATGGCCTCGTCGTCGGCCGCCCCGTCCAGGATCGCCTCGAAGGCGATGCGCGCGCGCTCGGAGTCCAGCGGCTCGGCCGGGTCAGGAAGCGCGGTCACGCTGTCAGCCCCTCGGGCGACCGGTGCGGGATCCCGGCCAGGTCCAGGAAGTTGGCGAGCAGCGCATGGCCATGCTCGGTCGCGATTGACTCGGGGTGGAACTGCACGCCCGTCAGCGGCAGCTCGCGGTGGTGAAGGCCCATGATGATCCCGTCCGCCGTCTCGGCCGTCACCTCGAGCGCCGGCGGCAGGCTCGCCCGCTCGACGATCAGGCTGTGGTAGCGAGTCGCAGTGAACGGGCTCGGCAGGCCGGCGAACAGCGAGCGGCCTTCGTGGAACAGCTCGCTCGTCTTGCCGTGCATCAGGGTCGGTGCGCGAACCACCCGGCCGCCGAAGGCCTGGCCCAGCGCCTGGTGGCCGAGGCACACGCCGAGCAGCGGCAGCCGCGCCTCGGCGGCGGCTGCGATCAGCTCGAGGCAGATTCCGGCCGCGTCCGGCGTGCCCGGCCCGGGCGACAGCAGGATGGCGTCGGGCTTCAGCGCCAGCGCCGCGCCCACGCTGAGCGCATCGTTGCGCTCGACCCGAACCTCGGCGCCCAGCTCCAGCAGATAATGCACCAGGTTGAAGGTGAAGCTGTCATAATTGTCGATGACCAGGATCATGGTGCCGCCCCCGCGATCGCCAGCAGGTCGGCCGCCTTCAGGCTCGCGCCGCCCACCAGCGCGCCACCGACATGCGGGACGGCCAGCAGCCCGGCGGCATTGTCGGGCTTCACCGACCCGCCGTAGAGAATCGCGAAGCCCGCTCCCAGCTGCGCGGCAATCGCGGCATGGGCGGCTTCCACCTGTTCGGGTGTCGGCGTTCGCCCCGTGCCGATCGCCCAGACCGGCTCATAGGCGATGAGGAGGCTGTCAGGCGAAGCGCCCGGCGGCACCGATCCCTCGAGCTGCCGCGCCAGCACGTCGAGCGTCGCGCCCGCCTCGCGCTCGGCCAGCGTCTCGCCCACGCACAGGATGGCGACAAGGCCGGCGCGGCGCGCGGCCTCGGCCTTGGCGCGCACGATGGCATCCGTCTCGCCATGATCGGCGCGGCGCTCCGAATGGCCGACGATCACATGGGTTGCGCCCGCGTCGGCCAGCATCTCGGCTGCGATGTCGCCGGTGTGCGCGCCGGCCGGCTTCCAGTGGCAGTCCTGCGCGCCGATCGCGACATGGCTGCCGCTGGCGCGGCGCGCGAAGCTCGCCAGCAGGGTGGCCGGCGGGCAGATAAGGAGGCGCGCGGCCGCTGGCGGCGGCGCGGCCAGCAGCACGTCCAGCTCGGCGATGCTCGCCTTCAGCCCGTTCATCTTCCAGTTGCCGGCGATCAGCTGCATGGGGATGGTGCACGTTCCGTTCAGGCTTTCGAAAGCCGCTGCTCTAGACAGGCAGCGAGGATCGCGGCAACCCGGAACCCGAGGCTGGTAACCCTCTCCATGCTGCCTGCTGTTCGCCTGGGCCGGATGCCCGCCGCGCTCGTCGCGCTCGTCGCCCTGCTGCTGGCGCAGTTGCTGGCCCCGCCGGCGCATGCCCAGTCGCTGCTGCGCGACGCCGAGACCGAGGCCTTCTTCCGCGACATCGGCACGCCGCTGATGAAGGCAGCGGGGCTCGATCCGCGCGCGGTCACCATCGGCCTTGTCCACTCGCCCGACATCAACGCCTTCGCAACCCTCGGCCAGAGCGTCTATTTCTACTCCGGCCTGCTGGTCGCCGCGACCGACGTGCTCGAGGTGCAGGGCGTGCTCGCCCACGAGCTCGGCCATGTCGCGGCCGGCCATGCGGTGCGCTTCAACGAAGGGGCGGGCCCCGCCACCAACATCACGCTCCTCGGTCTGGTGCTCGGCGCGGCGCTGATGGCAGCCGGGGCCGGCGATGCCGGCATGGCCGCGATGATGGCCAGCCAGCAGGCCGCGCTCGGCCGCTTCCTCGCCTTCAGCCGCGAGCAGGAAAGCCGCACCGACCAGGCCGCCGCCCGCTATCTGGAGGCCGCCGGCGTCGATGGCGCGGGCATGATCAGCTTCTTTCGCAAGCTCCAGGGGGATGAATATCGCCTCGCCATCCGGCAGGACAATGCCTACAACCGCACCCATCCCTTGACCGGCGAGCGGATCGTCCAGCTGCAGAATGTGCTCGAACGCTCGCCCCACTGGGGCCGCGGCGCCGACCCCGAACTCCAGGCGCGCTACCAGCGGATAAGGGGAAAGCTCATCGGCTTCGTCTCCGACCCGAAGGACACGCTGAAGGCCTATCCGCCCTCCGACACCTCGCCACCCGCGCGCGTTGCCCGCGCCTATGCCTTCCACAAGGCGGCCGAGCCCGACAGGGCCGTCGCCGAGCTGGACCAGCTGCTGGCCGTGACACCGGCCGATCCCTATCTTCTCGAGATGCGCGGCCAGATCCTGATGGAATCGGGCCGGGTGAAGGCGGCCCTGCCCGACCTCCGCGCCGCCGTCGCCAGGTCGAACGGCGATCCGCTGATCGCGTCGATGCTGGGCCATGCCCTCGTCCAGGCGGCCGAGCAGGACGGCAACCGCGCCACCCTCGACGAGGCCGAGCGCGTGCTGCGGGCCAGCCTCGCGCGGGACCGCAACAACCCCTTCGCCTGGCTGCAGCTGGAAACCCTCTATGAGCGCCGGGGGGACGGGCCCCGCCGCGCGCTGGCCACCGCCGAGCGGCTGAGCCTGATGGGCGGGGATCCGCGCGCCGCGCTCAACGCCGCGACCCAGGCGGTCGAGGGGCTGGAGAAGAACACGCCCGAATGGCGCCGCGCGCAGGATATCGTGCAGGTCGCCCGCAACCAGGCCGAGGACATGCGCAAGCGGCGCGGCCAGGACCGCCAGCCCCGTGGCGGATAAGTCCCCCCGCCGCGTGCGCCGACTGCTCGGCGGCGGCGTCGCCGAATGGGGCTGGTGGGCGGCCGGGCTTGGCATGGGCCTTCTCATCGCCACCATCGGCGCGCAGCTGGTCCAGCCGGGGGGCACCTGGCGCCCGATCCCGCCCGAGGCGGTGCGCGCCGCCCTGCTTGCCGATCCGCAGATGATTCCCGATGCCCTGCGCAGGCTGGAAGCCGATGCGATCGCCGGGCAGATCGCCGCCCATCGCGCCGCGCTGGAAGCGCCGTTCGCCGGCGCCTGGGCCGGGGCAGCCGACGGCGATGTCGTGCTTGTCGAATTCTTCGACTACAACTGCCCCTTCTGCCGCCAATCCGCGGCCGACGTCGAGCGGCTGCTGGCCGAGGATCCGAAGCTCAAGGTCGTCTTCCGCGAATATCCGGTGCTGGGCGAGGCAAGCGAACGCTTCGCCCGGGCGAGCCTCGCCGCCGCCATCCAGGGCATGGCTCACCACCGCGCCTTCTACACCCATGTGTTCGGGAAGCCCGGCGCGCTCTCGCCGGAGCGGCTGGCGCAGTCGGTCGCGGCCGCCGGCGTCGATGCCGGCCGCCTGTCCGCCGACGCCGCCGGCGCCGCGGTCGAGGCGGAACTCGCCCGCAACCTCGAACTCGGCCGCGCACTCGGAATCGGCGGCACGCCCAGCTACATCGTCGGCAACCGCATCCTGCCCGGCGCCGTCGGCTACGAACAGATGAAGGCCGCCATCGCCGAGGCGCGCGGCGGCTGACCTGTCCTACAGGGCGTCCATGATATAACCATATCGGTCATTCCTTGAGACGGAGATGACCGATGCCGAAATCCGCCTCCGTGCCGGCCCTGCTGCTGCTCGCCGGCTGCGCGACGCTGCCCGCCGCCCCGCTCGACCCGTCCGATCCGCTCGCGCCTGCGCTTGCCCGGGCGGAGCTGACGCTTCGCCGGCTCGCCGCCGGTCTTGCCGCCGGCGCGGCCCACCCACACTATGCAGCAGCGGCGCTTGCCGACATCGAGAGTGCCCGCGTCGCGCTTGCCGTCCGCCAGGTGACGGCAGGCGTTCGCATGGCGGATCTGGCGCTCGGCGCCACGCTCCTGGCCTGTCGCGGCACCGTCGAGCGGCTCGCAGCGCCACCGGAGGCGCCCCAGGCACCGGACGCCGCCCGGGTGCTGGCGCTCACCTGCCTCGCGCCGCTCTCGGCCGCCACCGCCGGGCTGCCGCCGGCTGGCGGCTGATCCGGTCAGCGGCTGTAGAATTCGACGACGAGATTGGGTTCCATCTTCACCGGATAGGGCACCTCGTCGAGCGACGGCACCCTGACATAGGTCGCCCTGAATCCGTCGACCGCCACATAGTCGGGCACGTCGCGCTCGGCCGACTGCATCGCTTCCAGCACCAGCGCCATCTCGCGCGCCTTCGGGCCCAGCTCCACCACGTCGCCCGGCTTCAGCAGGGCAGAGGCGATGTTGCAGCGGCTGCCGTTCACCAGCACATGGCCATGGTTCACCAGCTGGCGGGCGGCGAACACGGTCGGCGCCCATTTGGCGCGATAGACGATGATCCCCAGCCGCCGCTCCAGAAGCCCGATCAGGTTCTGGCTGGTGTCACCCTTCATCCGCACGGCCTCGGCATAGACCTTGCGGAACTGCTTTTCGGTGACGTCGCCGTAATAGCCCTTCAGCTTCTGCTTGGCGCGAAGCTGGATGCCGAAGTCCGACATCTTGCCCTTGCGGCGCTGGCCATGCTGGCCGGGGCCATATTCGCGGCGGTTGATCGGGCTCTTGGGGCGGCCCCACACATTCTCGCCCATGCGGCGATCGAGCTTGTACTTGGCGCTGGTGCGCTTCGACATCGTCCTCATCCTTCGCTGGTGGCCGGTGCGGGATTGCCCGGCCCCCTGGCGCCCCCTGCGAGGGCGCCGCCCGGAACCGCGCGCCGGGCGCCCGACAGGGGCTGCCGACGGGCCACCGCTTCACCGGGCATGCGGGGCCGAATGCGAGGGTTGCGCGCCTAGCGGCCGACGCCCGCCCCGTCAAGCCGCCCGCCTTGACGTCGGGCGGCCCGCGCCGCTATGGGCGCGCCCTCATTCCCCCGATCCTGGCCCGAGAGATAGAGCATGGCGCGCGTCACCGTTGAGGACTGCATCGAGAAGGTGCCCAACCGGTTCGAGCTGGTTCTGCTCGCCGGCCAGCGCGCCCGCCAGATCTCGGGCGGCGCCGAGCTGACGGTCGACCGCGACCGGGACAAGAACCCCGTCGTCGCCCTGCGCGAGATTGCGGAAGGGACGGTCTCGCCGGAAGCGCTGGCCGACCGCATCATCACCGACCTGCAGAAGGTCCGCATCGACGAGGATGATGTCGCCGACGAGATCGGCAACCTCGCCGCCTCGGCCGAAGCGCTGCGGCTGACGGCCGCCGCCCCGCCCCGCAACCAGAACCTCGGCCCGGATTACGAGTAGGGCCTGAAGTCGCGCGGCGCCAGCGCCTGAGCGCTGGCCGCCGAGACGCGGAAGCCCTGGCCCGCGGCGTGCCGGCCTCACCGCCGCGCCCCACCGACGCGCAGACCTCGCCCACACCTTCCGCCCTGCGGGCCCGCCATCGCTTCCACCCCCCAGCCTGCCCGCTCAACTCCGTCCTTCGACAGCTGGCACGTTCCGCGTAAGGCAACGTCTGCAATGCGCCTCTAATGCGGCCGTTGGAACAGCTCAAGCCAGTTCCCAGAACCTGCCTTCATCTTGGCACGAACCTCAACTGGCGCGCCACCCACGGCATATCGGAACGCGGCCTATCGCGGAGAAAATACTGATGAGGGGTTCCAATGCACCCAAGCCATTGATTTTGGCAAGACGGGCATCTGCATCGGAAAGGGTCGTTTGCGGAGCTAGCGCGCCTCCGTTGGCACTTGAGAAGAGTGTGGTTGCACAGATGCAACCCTACACATGCGCGCACGTATGCGTGAATACAACGCATAAATGCGTTGACATTCTGGCGCTCTTGACATATATGCCTTCACCGTGATGGGCCCCAAAGGAGGTTTCGCATGGTGGAAATGACGCTTCACGCGAGCATCAGAGTTCAGCAGCGATGCATTCCACCTGCTGTGGTCGATTGGCTGTTCGAATACGGCTCCAGTGTCCGACAGGACGGGGCTGAGGTCCTCCATTTCGACAAGGCAGCGCGAGGGAGGCTGGCTCGCGACTTGGGTGGAACACTGGTTTCGAGATTAGGAAAGCTACTCAACGCCTACTTGGTCGTGTCGGACGATGGCCAGGTTGTGACCGCTGGTTATCGCCATCGGCGCATTCGTCGGCGCTAATCGAAGGAATTGAATGACATGAGCAAGGCATTCGCAACCCAGCCCATCGGCGCGATGATCCTCAGTCTCCGGACGGAGGCCAAGGTCACGCAGACGCAGTTGGCGCAGGCGGCCCAGATGGATCAAAGCCGGGTTTCCCGGATCGAGAAAGGCGAGATCGCGCCCGCCAAAGAGGATCTCGACCGGCTTCTGGAAGCTTTGGCGGAGCTGGGTTCATCGCGGGCCAAGCCGTACTCGGAGTATCTTGGACGTGATTGGGTTCAGATTGAGCCGCCCGAGTTCGACAACCCGCAGCTTTCGATCTTGGAGCTCGCCGAAGAGACTCTTGGCAGAGTTGAGAAGTTTCTCTCGGATGATGCCAGGCCATGGCCGCTTCGCCGACAGCTCCAGGCCCGTCAGAAGTCCATTCGCGAGACGGCAGCCTTCCTCGTCAACACAAGTCATCAGATCGCCTTCATCGGCGAGGTTGGTGTAGGCAAATCCACTGCGATCAGTTTTCTCTATGGTCTTCTCGAGCCGGCATCGGAAGGGAAGCGCCTCGAGCGGGTGGTGCTGGAAGCCGGAGGAGGTCACACGACCCTCTGCGAAGTGAACATCCGGCGAGCCCCCGCCTACGGTATCCGTGTGGAGCCGATGCCCGATAATGAACTCCGAAGCCTGATGGCGGATTTCTGCGCTTCAACCTGGATGCGTCGCCCTGGCCATGAGGTTGCCAAGGGCGAGAAGGTGGGCGTGAGCGAGGAAGTTCAGCGCGCGCTACGAAACATGTCGGGCCTCACTGTAAAACGGGAAAAGGGGTCTGACGGAAGGCCCATTTATCGCGATCAGGCATTGGAACTGGCGCTCGTATGTCAATCCGAAGAGGAATTCCGTGCGCGCTTCGTGGAACTGATCAAGCTGGACCAAAGGACGCGACGGGAAATCTGGATCGAGGAGGGTGGATCGAAGAGCGCGATGCAGCAGCTGCGCGGTCTGTTCCGGGATGTGAACAACGGCCGCCTGGCGGACGTCCCTATGCCTAGCTCGATTGACCTGTTGATCTCGGGCTTTGGTGCTGAGCTGGATGGTCTCTCGGTTTCCGTGGTAGATACCAAGGGCATGGACGAGATCACGGTCCGCGCGGATCTCGACACCCGGCTGAAGGATCCCCGGACCCACGTGGTTCTATGTTCGACATTCAACCAGGCGCCAAGCACATCGGTTCAGCTGCTGCTAGACCACCTCCATGAAGCGCACGGGATCGAGATTGGTACGGGCAAGGTCTCTATTCTTGCGCTGCCCCGACCCGGCGAGGCGCTGGGGGTCAAGGACGATACGGGCGAGCCTCCGACCGACGACAAAGAGGGCTACCTCCTGAAGAGAGACCAGATTCTGCGTCAGCTCGGCTCAGGCGATACCGCCTTTGCCAAAGTCCCAGTGTTCTTCTTCAATGCTCACGACGACGCCCCCGATCCGGTCCGTGCGGACCTTTATGGTCAGATTCGGACTCTGCGGAAGCATTCCGAACGGCGATTGCAGGATGAATGCGCAGCCGTCGAAGAAGTCCTGCATAATCACGAGCATCATGCATTCAACGCCGCGGTCCAGGAGGTGGCCAAAAGGCTTGGCCACTTTCTAAATGCCCATCGAAATGTCGGCGCTCGTGTTCGCCCCGTGCATCAGGAAATCATCGATGCGCTTAACGGGACCCGATACGCGTCAACTGTCTGGGCCATGACCCGTCGGGGCGGGGAATATTATAACTTCAGCGTGACTCATCATCTGGGTTCCGGGTGTGCGAAGGATGCGCTTCTGCGCAGTCACCAATGGTTCGAACGCCTGCAGGGCGAGCTCGAAACCATGAAACAGGATTTAGCTTTGCAGCCTGCCGAGCGGACCATCGGGCAGATCGAGGCCAGCGCTGGCACATGGCGACGGACGTTCGCGGAGGCAGTGCGGATCGCTGCGATCGAGGTCTATCGTGAAGAAATCGAAGAGGCCGCCGATCTCTGGGTGGGATGTTCCGGAGAATGGGGCCAAGGGGCCGGATTCCGAGACCGCGTAGTAAGGCGTTTGCGACAGTGGTTCGAGAGCAAAACCGATCTTAACGATGAACTGGAGCGCATCATCTCGACGATTTGGGAGAATGAGGTCGTGGATCAGCTGGAACGTCTGACCAACGAAAGCTGGAGTCAGGAGTCTGAGCCGGACAATGTGGTAAAAATGCGCAAAAAGAACGGCTGATCCAGCTATATGGACTGTCCTCGTTCCTTGTGCGCCCCTGCTCCTCCTGTTCCGCCTCGAACGTCCTAAGGCCTTTGTATCGCCATCGCTGCGCGGTGTCGGGTCGCCGGTTGCCCCAGAGTGTCACGGCGGTGGTCAGGAGCATGCCGTAGACGGTGCCGCGGTCGTCGTCGATGAGTTCGACGAGACCGATCTTGGCGACCAGGCCACCGGGTTCAATCAGGTGGCGGGTCCGTTCCCGGGGGGCGATCACCCAGGCTCTCCGGTCGGTGCGGCGGAGGATGGCCTCGGCGCGCAGGACGGCGACATGGACGCGCTGGCGCGCGCGCCAGCGGCGCGAGCTGCTGGGGAACGGTAGGGGAGCGGGGTCCACGCAGTCCTTGGACAGTGCGCGCGGCCGGCCGGGCACAGACGATGGCGTGGAGAACGTGCCTTGCAGACGGCCCACGACGTTGCGCCGGCAAGTCGCGAGACGCCAACAAACCAGCGCCCATTCCCTCCTCCCATCATCTACCAGGTGCAGCTTTAGTGGCCGTCCATAGTCCCGCTGAACCTCAAACGGTCAGTCCGTTTCCGGCCCCCCAACCGGCCGCCCAGCGCCCCCCTTCCTGAACCGCCCGCACCGCGCCTACATAGCGGGTCAGGATGCTGCGCCAGTATGAACTTGTCGAGCGGGTGAAATCCTATGACCCGGATGCGGATGAGGATCTGCTGAACCGCGCCTATGTGTTCAGCATGAAGGCGCATGGCTCCCAGCTTCGCGCCAGCGGCGACCCCTATTTCTCCCACCCGATCGAGGTTGCCGGCATCCTCACCGACCTTCGCCTCGACGACGAGACGATCGCAACCGCCATCCTCCACGACACCATCGAGGACACGGTCGCCACCCCTGAGGACATCGAGCGGCTGTTCGGCGGCAATGTCGCCCGCCTGGTCGACGGCGTCACCAAGCTCAGCCGCATCGAGGCGCAGACCGAAAGCGAGCGCGCCGCCGAGAATCTGCGCCGCTTTCTGCTCGCCATGTCGGATGACATCCGCGTGCTGCTGGTGAAACTCGCCGACCGGCTCCACAACATGCGCACGCTCAAGTATCTGAAGAACCCCGAGAAGCGCCGCCGCATCGCGCGCGAGACGATGGACATCTACGCGCCCTTGGCCGAGCGCATCGGCATGTATGGCTTCATGGACGAGCTGAAGGCGCTGGCTTTCGCTGAGCTGGAGCCGGAGGCCTGCCAGTCCCTCACCCGCCGGCTGGAAGCGCTGCGCGCCGGCGGGGGCGATGCCGTCAAGCGCATCGAGTCCGGCATCCGCCACACGCTGGAGTCGGCGGGCGTGCCGGTCGAGGATGTGCGCGGGCGCGAGAAACAGCCCTGGTCCATCTGGCGCAAGATGCAGGACCGCCATGTCAGCTTCGAGCAATTGTCGGACGTGATGGCGTTCCGCGTCATCACCCGCTCAGCTGAGGATTGCTACCGCGCCCTGGGCGCGCTCCACCGCCGCTGGCCGATGGTGCCCGGCCGCTTCAAGGACTATATCTCGACGCCGAAGCGCAACGGCTACCGCTCGCTCCACACCACGCTGCTCGATCGCGCCAAGATGCGCATCGAGGTGCAGATCCGCGACGCCGACATGCATGTCGAGGCCGAGTTCGGCATGGCCGCCCACTGGGCCTACAAGCAGAGGCAGGGGGCGGGCGGCATCAGCTACCCCTGGCTCACCGACCTCATCGAGATCCTGGAGCACGCCCAGTCGCCCGAGGAGATCCTGGAGCACACGCGCATCGCCATGTTCCAGGACCAGCTCTTCTGCTTCACGCCCAAGGGCGAGATCATCCAGCTGCCGCGCGGCGCCACCCCGGTCGACTTCGCCTATGCCGTCCACACCACGCTGGGGGACACCTGCGTCGGCGCGCGGGTCAATGGCAAGGTGGTGCCGCTTCGAACCCGGCTTGCCAATGGCGACCAGGTGGAGATCCTGCGCTCGCCCGCGCAGGTGCCCGACCCGGCGTGGGAGCAGTTCGTGGTCACTGCCAAGGCGCGCTCGGCCGTGCGCCGCCACCTGCGCCAGCGCGAGCGCGCCGCCCAGCTGAAGACCGGTGAAGCGCTGTTCCACGATGCGCTGCGCCGCCTCGACGAGCCGGTGTCGGCCGAGGCGCTGTCGGCGGCCTTGAAGCGCCTGAAGCTCGCCGACCAGCCGGCGCTGTTCGTGGCGCTCGCCACCCAGGCCGTCACCGACCGGCAGCTTCTGGAAGCGCTTGCGCCCGACCGGCCGGTCCGCCGTCGCCGCCGCCGCCGCCGCGCCGATCCGGATGCGGCCATCCTCGTCGATGGCGAGGCGGGCGCGGGCGGGATGGCGATGGCGCCCTGCTGCCTGCCCGTGCCCGGCGACCGGATCGTGGGCGTGCGCGTTGCCGGCACGGGGATCGTCGTCCACCATCTCGACTGCCCGCGGCTCGCCGACACCGCCGACAGCGACTGGGTGACGCTCAAATGGGCCCCCGATGTCACCTCGGGCACCGCCCGGATCGAGGCGGTGGTCATGAACGAGCCGGGCGCGCTCGCCCAGTTGACGCGCGTGCTCGCCGACCAGGGCGCCAACATCGTGAACCTGCAGCTGAAGGACCGCGACCGCGCCCACCACCGCTTCGAGATGGAAATCGAGGTGGATGATGCCCGGCACCTCGCCGACCTGCTCGCCGCGCTCAGGGAGCCGAGCCTCGTGGTCTCGGCGGGCCGGCTGATGGGCTGAACCACTGGCATGTCTGTCCGCGACCGGCTAGGCGGGCACGCCATGACCGCCGTGGCCTTGACCGACGACCAGATCCTCGCCGAGTTCCGGGCCGCTGACGCGCTTCTCGAAGGCCATTTCATCCTGTCCTCGGGCCTGCGCTCACCACGCTACCTGCAGTGTGCACGGGTGCTGATGGACCCGGCCCGGGCCGAGCGGCTGGCGCGCGCGCTCGCCGCCAGGCTCCCGCCCGAGGTGAAAGCGCGGGCGAAGGCGGTGGTGGCGCCCGCCATGGGCGGCCTCATCTGCGGGCATGAACTCGCCCGCGCGCTTGGGCTTCTCTCGATGTTCGTCGAACGGCCGAGCGGCACCTTCGAGCTTCGCCGCGGCTTCCGCCTCGAGCCCGGCATGCCCGTCATCCTGATGGAGGATGTCGTCACCACCGGGCTCTCCAGCCGCGAGGCGATCGCCGCGGTCGAAGCCGCCGGCGGGCGGGTGATCCACGCCGCCGCGCTCGTCGACCGGTCCAACGGCACGGCCGATCTCGGCGTCCCCTTCACTCCCCTCCTGCGGCTCGACATCCCGACCTATCCGGCCGAGGCGCTCCCGGCGGAACTCGCCGCCATCCCGCCGGTCAAGCCCGGAAGCCGCGCCGCATGACCGCGCCCGGCCACCTCCGGCTCGGGGTCAACATCGATCATGTCGCCACCATCCGCAACGCGCGGGGCGGCGATCATCCCGATCCGATCCGCGCCGCGCGCCTGGCGGCCGAGGCCGGCGCCGACGGCATCACCGCGCACCTGCGCGAGGACCGGCGCCACATGACCGACGCCGACATCGCCCGGCTGGTGGCCGAAATCGACCTGCCGCTCAACCTCGAGATGGCGGCGACCGAGGAGATGCTGGCGATTGCCCTCAGGAACCGCCCGCACGCGGCCTGCATCGTCCCCGAACGCCGGGCCGAGCGAACGACCGAAGGCGGCCTCGATGCCGCGGGCAAGCGCAACACGCTGCAGCCGCTGGTCGATCGCCTGGGGGAAGCGGGCATTCGCGTGTCCCTCTTCATCGCGCCCGAGGCGCGGCAGGTGGAAGCCGCCGCGCGCCTCGGCGTGCCCGTCGTCGAGCTGCACACCGGCCCCTACGCCCATTCCGACGGCTCGGTCGACGAGCTCGCCCGGCTGCGCGCCGCGGCCACGCTCGCCGCCGGCCACGGCCTCGAGGTCCACGCCGGCCACGGCCTCGGCTTCGCCAATGTCGGCCCCGTCGCCGCCATCCCCGAGCTCGCCGAGCTCAACATCGGCCATTTCCTGATCGGCGAGGCGGTGTTCACCGGCCTGGCGGCCGCCATCCGCGAGATGCGCGCGCGCATGGACGACGCGCGGGCCGGTGGGCGGACGTGACGACCCTCCAGCTGCCAGCCGGCGTCGTCGTCCTCGGCCTTGGCTCGGACCTGTGCAACATCGAGCGCATCGAACGCTCGATCGAACGCTTCGGCCAGCGCTTCCTCGACCGCATCTTCACGCCGGCCGAGCAGGCGAAGGCAAACCGCCGGCCGCTCAGCCGAGCGGCAACCTACGCCAAGCGCTTCGCAGCCAAGGAGGCGGCGTCCAAGGCGCTCGGCACCGGCTTTCGCCAGGGTGTGTTCTTCCGCGACATCGGCGTCGTGAACGAGCCCTCCGGCCGGCCGACGCTCGAGCTGGCCGGCGGCGCCGCCGCCCGCCTTGCCGCCCTGACGCCGGCGGGGCATAAGGCCGACATTCATCTGACCCTCACCGACGATCATCCCTGGGCCCAGGCGATCGTTCTGATAACCGCGAGACGGCCATGAACGCACCTGTGCCCCCCAGCCCCGCCGGGGCGACAAAGCCCGCCAGGAAGCCCTTCAGCTGGCGCCACGAGCTGAAGCAGTGGGCGATCCTGATCGCCATCGTGCTCGGCATCCACAGCTTCCTCGCCAAGCCCTTCTACATCCCCTCGGAATCGATGATGTCGACGCTGCTGGTCGGCGATCGCCTCATCGTCTCGAAATTCCCCTACGGCTTCTCCTACCTCTCGCCCTCCATCCCCGTGCTGCCACGGATGGAGGGGCGGCTGTTCGGCCGCCTGCCCGAGCGCGGGGACATCATCGTCGTCAAAAGCCCGTCCGACGGCGCCGACTGGATCAAGCGGGTGATCGCCCTGCCCGGGGACATCGTCGAGCTCCGCGATGGCCAGGTGATCCTGAACGGCGTGCCCGTCCCGCGCGAGGCGCGGCTCGATACCGAGCTGGTCGTCACCCCCAACACCGACTGCCCCTGGATGCCGCAGTTCCGGGGCACGCGAGCGGATGGCACCCCCGTCTGCCGCTTCCCCACCTTCCGCGAAACGCTTCCCAACGGGCGAAGCTATGACACGCTCGACATGGCGCCGACCGACCGCGACAATTTCGGCCCGGTGCGCGTGCCCGAAGGCGCGCTGTTCCTGCTGGGCGACAACCGCGACAATTCGATGGACAGCCGGGTGCCGCCCGAAGTGGGCGGCCTGGGGCTGGTGCCGTGGGAGAATATCGTCGGCCGCGCCGAGTTCACGACCTTCAGCCTCGACGGCTCGCAGACGATCAACCCGCTCACCTGGTGGGGCGCGCTCCGCGGCGACCGGGCATTCCTCAGCCTTCGCTAGGAGGCGGCGGTCACGCCCGACTGGACCGCGCATCGAACCGGCGGACATCCCGGTTGCCAGCCGCCGCAGCATTTCCCAGAAGGAGCACCATGGCTGTCGAGGCGCCTCCATCCCCGCCTGCAGGGGCAAGGGGTCACGATCCTGTCCGGCAGCCGGACCGGCTTGCCGACGCCCTGACCCCGGCCCTCATCCTCGATCTGGCACGCCTGCAGCGCAACGCCAGGCGCATGCGGGAACGCGCCGCCAGCCTTGGCGTGCAGCTGCGCCCGCACATGAAGACCGCGAAATCGCTTCGAGTGGGTGACATTCTGGTGGGGGACGGCCCGCGGCTGGCGACGGTCTCGACCCTTGCCGAGGCCGCCGGCTTCCTGGGGCATGGCTATTCGGATGTCCTCTATGCGGTGGGTATCGTCGGCGCCAAGCTGCCCGAGGCCGCGCGCGCCGCGGCGGCCGGCCCCGGCCGGCTGTCGCTTGTTCTCGACTCGACGGCCGCGGCGGATGCCGTGGCCGCCTTTCTCGCCGCGCAGGGACCGCTGTTCGACGTGCTCATCGAAGTGGATTGCGACGGCACCCGCGCCGGCGTTCCCCCCGGGGAGCGGGACCTGCTGCTCGCCATCGCCGCCCGGCTGGCGCCAAGCGGCGCGCTGCGTGGCGTGATGACCCACGCCGGTGGATCCTATGGCGGCCGCGACTCCGATGCGCATGCCGCCGCCGCCGAACAGGAGCGGCAGGCGGCGGTGGCCGCCGCCGAAACGCTGCGGGCGGCCGGCCACGCCTGCCCGGTCGTCAGCGTCGGCTCGACGCCGACTGCGACCTTTGCGCGGCATCTCGCCGGCGTGACCGAGCTTCGCGCCGGCGTTTACGGCTTCGGGGACCTGTTCCAGGCCGGAATCGGCGTCTGCGCGGTCGAGGACATCGCCATCAGCGTGCTCGCCAGCGTGATCAGCCGCGCGCCCGAGCGGGGCCGGCTGCTCGTCGATGCCGGCTTTCTCGCCCTCAGCCGCGACCGGGCGACCGCCGAGCTGGCCGACGACTGGGGCTTCGGACGGGTGGGCCGCCTGGCCGACGCGTCACCGATCGCTGACCTGATGATCGCCGCCACCAACCAGGAGCATGGCCGGATCGTCTCGCGCGGCGGCGGCACGGACCCCTTCGCACTGGCCCTGGGGGACAGGGTGCGGATCCTGCCGAACCATGCCTGCGCGACCGCCGCCGGGCATGACCGCTACCTCCTGGTCGATGGCGGCGCGGCGATCCTCGATGTCTGGCCGCGGATCGGGGGCTGGGTGGCCTGATGCTCAGGGCGTGAGCGTCGCCAGCGCGCGCCCCGCGCGGTCGAACATCTGGTCGATTTCGGCCTCGGTGATGATGAGCGGCGGGCAGAAGGCGACGGTATCGCCCCCGACCGCGCGCAGCAGCAGGCCTTCGGCGCGGGCGGCCGCCTCCAGCCGGGCCGCATCCGCCGGCGTCCGCATCTCCAGGCCGCCGATCAGGCCCATCCCGCGGGCCTCGCGCACGAGCGGGCTTTGCCCCAGAAGCGCCAGCCGGCGCTGGAAGTGCGGCGCGACCGTGCGGACATGGCCCAGGATGTCGCGCTCGGCATAGAGGGCGAGCACCTCGCGCGCGACCGCGCAGGCGACAGGGTGCGCGGAATAGGTGAAGCCATGGCCGAAGCCGCCGCGCCGGCCCGATTCGGCGGCGATCGGGCCATAGACCGCCTCCGAGACGAGCACGGCCGAGAGCGGCTGATAGGCCGATGTCAGCATCTTGGCGCAGGTGAGGATGTCGGGGCGCAGGCCGACCTGCTGGCTGCCCCACAGGCTGCCCAGTCGCCCGAGCCCGGTGATCACCTCGTCGGCGATGAGCAGGATTCCATGCTGGCGCAGGATCGGCTGCACGAGGTCGAAATAGCCCTGCGGCGGCAGGATGACTCCGCCGGCGCCGATGACCGGTTCGGCAATAAAGGCGGCGATGGTGCCGGGCCCGAGCCGGTCGATGGTCTCCGCCAGCTCGGCGGCGAGCCGGGCGGCGAACTGGGCTTCGGTCTCGCCCGGCAACCCCTGCTGGACGAGGTGCGGCGCGGTCAGGTGATGCACGAAGCCGCGGGGCAGGTGAAAGCCGCCATGCATCATCGGCAGGCCCGTGAGGCTCGCCGAGGCGATCGTCGTGCCATGATAGGCGCGCCGACGCGCAAGAATGGTGGTGCGTTCCGGCTCGCCGCGCGCCACCCAGTGATACCAGGCGAGCTTGATGGCGGTGTCATTGGCCTCCGAGCCGGAGGAGGCGAAGAAGACGCGGGACAGACCCTCGGGCGCGATCGCCGCCAGCGCCTCGGCGAGCCGGATACCCGGCTCGTGTGCGCGGCCCGCGAAGCTCTGGCAGTAGGGCAGGGTCTCGAGCTGGCGGCGGGCCGCCTCGACGAGCCGCGGCTCGGAATAGCCAAGCCCGGTGCACCAGAGGCCGGCCATCCCGTCCAGATAGCGGCGGCCCAGCGCATCCTCGAGGAACACGCCCTCGCCGCGGGCGATCACGAACGGGCCGGCCTCGGCATGGGCCATGAGATTGGTCTGCGGATGGAAGCCATGGGCGAGGTCGGCGTCGTGCAGGCTGGTGGCGATCGTCATTTCGGGGCCCCCTCTCCCACAAGCGCGCGCAGGCCATCGGCGATGGCGGCGCGGCCGCCCGCCAGCAGGCAGGCCTGCCACTTCGGATCGTCCGGCACCATCAGGCGCAGGAGATCGCGCGCGGCCGCCACCCGTTCCGGGTGGTCGGTGCCGAGCCGCGCCCAGGCCCAATGCTCCCGCCGCTCGGCCATGAAGATGGTCGTGCCGTCGCGGGTTCCGAACTCGAGACTGAAGCCGCGCACGGCGATTCCGGGATGCGCGGCGGCGATCGCGCTCGTCATCTTGCCCTCCGTCTCCGGCCAGCGTCCGCCATGCGCCTCGCCATGGCTGGCCAGGAAGTGGATCCGCTGCGGGGGAAAGGCGCGGGCCAGCCAGGCGCCTTCCGGGCTGTCGGCGGCGGCGCCGGCGATCACCAGCCAGTCGCCCCAGGCTCCCATGCCCGTGTGGCAGTCGATGAGAAGCGCCTCGCGCGCGCCCTCGAGATGGCGGGCGAGGATGGCGTGCAGCGCCCGGTTCTCCGCCGTCGGGGCGTCCCCCCCGAAATAGAGCCCGTCGGGCAGCTCATACTGGCCCTCGGTGAGACGCGCCTGCAGCCAGGGTTCCCCATGTTCGGCAAGCAGGGCCTTAGCGCGCGCGATGAAGGCGGCATCGCTTACCGCGTCCAGGGTGTCGGGCACGATCAGCGGGTGGAGCGACTGGTAGACCGGGCGCGCCGGCGGCGGCACGGACCAGTCCCGGAAATTGCGGTTGAGGTCGATGTTCTGCGCGGTCTGCCGGCGCATGTGGGCCATGCCCCAGGGGTTGACGGCATGGACGATCAGCAGGGCGAAGTCGGGCGGAAGCCCGCCATGGGGTGCGAAGAGCCTGTCGATCCCGTCGAGCGCGTCGCACTGGATGGCGGCGCCCGCCAGCCCCTCATTGCCATGAAGACCCGACAGGATGATGAGCAGCCGGCCCGCGCCCATCGGCCCCATTCGCACCGCTTCGGTCGAGAGCTCCGGGTGCCCGTCCAGCCGGTGGGTCTCGACGGTCGCCCCGCGCGCCCGCGCCGCCGCGCGCAACCGCTCGCGGGCGCTCGCATAGTCGGGCGGCACCGGGGTCACGCGCCTGCTCCGGCCGGCGCCTCCTTCGGCTGCACATAGAGGTCGTTGAAGAATTCGGTCATCACAAGCCCGGCGACTTCCGGCTTCATGGCGTCGAGCATCAGGTTGATGGGCGCGGTGCCCTCGGGCAGGCCGTTCGCGGTCCCGGCGGTCGCCATCAGCTGGCGGTAGGTCTCGGCCGTGAAGGTTTCGGGCGCCAGCGAGCCCAGCATCGCCCGCATCTCGTCGGGCAGGCGCAGATTGCTGCCGCGCGCCGCCTCGATCGCCGCCTCGAGGTCGGGCAGGAAGTCGTCGACGAGGTCGAGCGTCGACTGGTCGATCGACAGGTGGATGTTGGCCGTCGAGCCCATGTAGCCAAGCTGCGGCTGCACGAACCAGCCTTTGCGGCGCATCATGTCGACGATCGGGAAGACCGGGAAGTCATCCGCCGCAAAGGCGATCAGCGAGCTTTCCGGCTCGCCCAGAAGCCGCACATGCGGGTTGGCGCGGATGGCCTCGGTGATGGTGCGCGTGGCGGCGAGCGTGCGCTCGGCGAAGCGCAGATAGCCCTCGTCCCCCAGATAGTGGAGCAGCGCCCAGGTCGCCGCCAGCGGCCCGCCCGACTTGGTCGACTGGATGGTGGGGTTGATGACGGAATAGCCCGTCCAGGTGGCGGCCGTGAAGATCTGGTGGCGGCGCAGCTCCTTCGAGCGGTAGAGAACCACGCTCGCGCCCTTGGGCGCATAGGCATATTTGTGGAAGTCCATCGAGATGGACGTGACACCGGGCACGGCGAAGTCGAAATCGGTGACGGCAGCGCCGAGGCGGCGGAAATAGGGCAGGATGAAGCCGCCGATGCAGCCGTCGACATGCAGCAGCAGATGGCGCCGCTCGGCCAGGGCGCCGATTTCCGGCACAGGGTCGACCACGCCATGGGCATATTGGCAGGCGGAGGCGACCAGCAGGATCGTCTCGGGCCGGATCGCCGCTTCCATGTCCTCGGGCCGCACCTTGAAGGTCTGCGGATCGACGGGAACCAGCGTCATCGCCATGTCGAAATAGTGCGCGGCCTTCTGGAAGGCGGCGTGGGCGGTGACGGGCAGCACCATGTGCGGTTCGGCGATGCCGCGCTCTCGGCGGGCGTAGTCGCGCGCCGCCTTCACCGCGAGCAGGCAGGATTCGGTGCCGCCGCTGGTGAAGTTGCCGACACAGTTGGCGTCGCCGCGCAGATGCGTCGCCGCCATCGCCACGATCTCGGTCTCGAACTTGAGCAGCGACGGATAGACCGTCGGGTCGAGCGCATTTTCCGTGAGGTAGCGCATGTAGGCGCGCTTCGCGACATCCTCGACATCGCGGCCGCCCTCATAGACATAGGCGAAGGTCTTGCCCTCGCGCCAGGGGAGGTCGCGCGTGCCCGCTTCCTCAAGCAGCGCCATGACCCTGTCCGCGTCCAGCCCTCGTTCCGGTATCCGCACGGTCTCCTCTCCCTCACTGCCTTGCGCTGCCGCGACCAGCCTAGCTTGCTGACCCGCGGTCAGCAATTGACTTTTCACAGCGACTGCGAAACCTTCGGCCATGGCGAGCGGGCATCGCGCACTGGGATCGGCGACCCCGGCCGAGGCGGCCTGGACGCTGACCGAAGCCGCCAACGAACCCTTCTTCACGCTGGTGCAGCGCTATGTGTTCCCGCCCTTCTTCGTCGGCGCCATCGCGGCCGCGGCGGGCATCGCCAATGGCGCAGCCCTGTGGGGCTATGCCACGGCGGCGGCCGGGCTCATCGTCGCGGTCTCAGCCCCGCTGATGGGCGCCGCCGGTGATGCGGGCGGCCGCCGCCGGCCGCTGATGATCGCCATGGCGGCGATCGCCTTCGTCGCATCGCTGTTGCTCTGGTTTGCCGTTCCCGGCCAGCCGCTCGCCCTCATCCTGCTGCTGGCCGTCCTGGCGCTTGCCGCCTTCGAGCTTCTGGCGGTGGTGACCAACAGCTTCCTGCCCATCCTCGTCCGGCCATCCTGGTTCGGGCTGGCGTCCGGGCTTGCCTTCGCCTTCGGCCAGCTTGCCGGGATTGCGTCGCTGATGGCCGTCATCTGGCTGTCCGAGGCGCCGCCGGCCGCGCTTTCGGGGGTCGCGCACGGCGTGGACCGGCTGAGCGGACCGCTTGCCGCGCTGGCGCTCCTCCTGTGCCTGGGGCCGGCGCTGCTGCTGTTCCGCGACTCCCCGGTCCCGGCTGCGGGCCGCTCGCCCGCCTCCAGCCTGCAGACGCTGTTCGCCACCCTCCGCGAGGCCTGGACGGATCGAACGCTGCGCCTCTTCTACCTGGGCCGGATGATCGGCGGCGACGGACTGTCCCTCATCTTCGCCTTCGGGGCGGTGCTGGCGGCGCAGACCTTCGGGTGGAAGGCCTCGACGCTCGCCAGCTTCGGCATCGCGATCACGATCGCCTCGGCGGCCGGCGGGCTGCTGTCCGCGGCCGTCGATCGCCGGCTCGGGCCGCGGCGGACGGTCATGGCCGGCTTCGGGCTGGTCCTCGTCGGCCTGGCCGGGCTGCTCGGGGCCGGTGCGGGCAGCATCTTCGGGCTTCAGACCGGCGCCGCGCCCGGCGGGCCCCTCTCCTCGCCGCAGGAGCAGCTGTTCGTCGCCGCCGCCGTCCTCGTCTCGCTCGGCGCCGGGCCGGCCATTGCCGGCATGCGCGCGCTGATGGCCGCCATCGCGCCGCCCGGGCGTGTCTCCGCCTGCTTCGGCCTCTATGCGTTCGTCGGAAAGGCCACGAATTTCCTCGGCCCCCTCCTGGTCGGTCTCGTCATCTCGGCAACCGGCTCGCTGCGCCTGGGTCTCTGCGTTGCCCTTGCCTTCCTGCTGTTCGGGATTGTCTGCTTTGCGCGGATGCCGGCAGCGCCGGCGCGACTTGCCGCTTGACAGCCACCGAAAGCCGGGCAGTATCGCCTAACTGACTGAGGGTCAGGAAGGCCCCGATGGACAGGGAGGGGTTGCATGTCCGCAGATGAACGAGTCCCAGCAGGCCGGTGGCGCGCGGCGTGCCTGGCTTCCGCCGCAGCGGTTGCCGCCCTTGCCGCCGCACCGCTTGCCGCCCAGCCGGCCGGCGGCCCGGGCGACATGGCCGACATCGTGGTCACGGCCCAGAAGCGCGAACAGTCGCTCCTCGACGTGCCGGCTTCCATCTCGGTGCTCTCGGCCGAGGCGATCGAGCGCCAGCGGATCAACAGCTTCGCCGACATCGCCGTGCGGGTGCCCAATGTCGCCTTCTCCAATCTCGGCGACCGCTCGCAGACGCGGATCTCGATCCGCGGCGTCGGCCCCATCACCACCGGCGGCACGGCCAATCTGGTCGGCGTGTTCATCGACGAGTTCAACATCGCGCCCAACATTTCCACCCGCACCAGCGATCCCGGCCTGTTCGATGCCGAGCGCATTGAGGTGCTGAAAGGGCCGCAGGGCACCTTCTTCGGCCGCAACGTGGTGGGTGGCGCCGTCGCCATCAGCACGATCAAGCCCGACCCGTCGGCGCTCTCCGGCCGCGCGAGCCTGACCACCAGCAGCTGGAACAGCTGGGACATCCGCGGCGCCATCAACCTGCCGCTCGGCGAGCGGGCCGCGATCCGGGTCAACGGCAGCTGGGACCGTTCCGATGGCTGGCTCGACAATGAAGGCCCGTTCGGCAAGGGAAATGAAAGCGAGAATATCGGCGGGCGCGCCGCCGTTCGGCTGCTGCCGAACGACCGGATCACGATCGACATCCAGGCCTCCTTCAGCGAGCAGCGCTCTACGCTGCCGAGCTTCGTGCCCACGAGCTTCGGCTCGGTCTCGCTCGGGCTCCTGAACGGCTTCCGGGGACTGGTCCCCGGCACCCCGCGCTTTCCCATCCAGCCCGACGGCGCCTTCCCGCAGAACGGGCGCACCATGCGCACCGACATCGGCCTGCCGGCTACCAACCGGACCGCGATCGTCATCGGCCGCATTGCAGCCGACCTCTCGCCCGGGATCACGCTGACCAACGTGACCGGCTGGATCGACAACAGCTACCGCAGCGAGGGCGAAGGCGATTTCACCGCCAACCCCAGCTTCACCATCCGACGCGACGAGGATCTGGACGCCGTCTCGTCCGAAACGCGGCTTTCGGGCAGCCATGGCCGGCTCGACTGGCTGGCCGGGATCCTGTTCGCGCGCGACACCAACCGGATCTACCAGAACAGCATCCACCAGGCATCCGACCCGTTCCTGCCGGTGTATGACATCGCCTTCTCGGTTCTGGGCGGGCCCGTCTGTCCGCCGGCCATCACTGGCCTGCCGATCCCGATTCCGGGCCCCTGCCCGGGCTTTGCGCGTTTCCGGCTGGGCGTCGATACCTCGGCGGGCTTCTTCGAGAATGTCGCCTTCCGCAGCCGCACGCGAAGCATCGCCCTGTTCGGAAACGTCGCCTACCGGCTGGCGGACAGCCTCACCGTCGAGGCCGGAGCGCGCTGGTCGAAGGACCGCCTCAACGGTTCGCGCAGCGAGTTCCCGCTGATGGTCGGTCTGGCGCCGCGGCCGTCGGTGCCGAACCAGACGGCGGAGTTCGACGATCTCTCGCCGCGCTTCGCGCTGGTCTGGCGCCCGGCGCGCAGCTGGAGCGTCTATGCGCTCGCCTCGCGCGGCTATCGCACTGGCGGCTTCAACCTGACGCCCGGCGATCCGCCCTTCGACAAGGAAACGCTGTGGAACTATGAGGGCGGCGTTCGCTTCCAGGCGCCCGACGGCAGCTTCCGCGCCTCCGCCACCGCCTTCCGCATGGACTGGAAGAACACCCAGGTGCGCGCGCAGGACCCCATCACCCAGCGCCAGCTGATCCTGAACGCCAGCGGCTCCCGGCACGAGGGGGTGGAGCTGGAACTGGCGCTCTCGCCCGTGCGCGCGATCGAGGTCGGCATGGCCTATGGCTATCTGAAGGCGCGGTTCGGCGACTTCGCCAACGCCCGGGACCTCGATGGCAATCCGCTCGATGCAACCGGCTTTCCCGTGCCCCGGGCGCCCGAGCACAGCATCACCAGCTTCGGCCAGTTCGGTGTCCCGCTTGGTCAGGACGTGCTGCTGTTCGGCCGGGTGGAGTATCAGTTCCGCGACAGCTTCAAGGAGGATGTCTCGCGCAACGACCGCCGGCTGAACCCAGCCTATACGCTCGTCAACCTGCGCGCCGGGCTCGAGGCCGGGCGCTGGTCGCTGACGGGGTTCGTCGAGAATGTCGGCGACACTGTCTACCGCTATGGCACCAGCAACCTCGAGACCTTCCTGTCGGGCGCGCAGGCCTCGATCGGCCCCGGCCGGCGCTTCGGCCTGACGGCGGGCGTTCGCTACTAGCCGTGGCGAGGCAGCGCCGACCACAGGGCCTGAAGCCCGGCGCGCGCCTCGGCCTGCCAGTCCAGAGTCCAGAAGCCGGGCGCGCGCGCGCGTTCGGCAGCGTTGCGCACCGGCGGCGTGGGGGTCGCCATCTGCCACAGGCCGAGCAGCAGGGCGTAGGTCAGGATGACCCGCCGGCGCACCTCGGCCTCGGGAAGCCCCAGCCGGGGGGCCAGGAACTGCGCCAGGCGCATGACCAGCGCTGCGGTCGAATCCTTGAAGCGCAGCCCTTCGTCGGGCCCCACATTGGGCTCGATCAGGGTCGCGTTCCAGATCGACAGCGGAATGAGCAGCGGATCGGCCTCGGCGCCCGCGAGGATGGCGTCAGGTACCGGGCAGCCCGCCTCGATCCGCTGCTCGATGCTTGCCACCCAGCGGCCGTAACAGCCGTTCAGAAGCTCGAGCCACAAGGCCTCGCGCCCGCGGAAATAGAGGTAGAGCGTGCCCTTGGCGAGGCCAGCCCGTTCGGCCACCTCCGCCATGGCCGGCAGGCGACCCTGGGCGGCAAACAGCGCGGTCGCGGATTCGAGGATCTGCCGCCCGCGGGCTTCCTTCTGCCAGTCCGCGCGCGCCCGCTTGATGGGCGCCCGCTCTTTCTGCACGCTTGCCATGCCGCATCCTAAACCGCGAAACCTGCCCATGCACAAGCTCCGGACAGCCTTGATCCTGGCCCTGGCCCTGTTCGTCTGCCTGCCAGCCGAGGAGGCGGCGGGTGCGCGCGCGTTCGACCGGCGCGCCATCGAGGCCGCCGCCCAGACCTATGTCGCCACGATCGGGCGCGACCGCTGGGGCGTGCCGCGCGTCCATGGCCGCACCGATGCCGACGCTGCCTTCGCGCTCGGCTATGCGATCGCCGAGGACGACTTTGCGCTCGTTCAGGAAGCGATGGCAGCCGGCAACCTGCACCGGCTGGTGGCGCGCGGGCGCAGCGAGGCGCAGGTCGCCTATCTCCTGCAGCTGTTCCGCGTGCCCGAACAGGCCGAGGCGGCCTGGACCCGACTGGCGCCCGAGACCCGCGCCTATCTCGAGGCCTATGCCCACGGCGTGAACCTCTATGCCGCGCGCCATCCCCGCGAGATCGTGCGGCGCGACCTCTTCCCGCTGTCCGGCAAGGACGTGCTTCGCAACGCGATCTTCCAGACCCCGCTGTTCTACGGCATGTCGCGGGTGCTGACGCAGCTTGTCGCCCCGGATCGGGAACGCGACCTGGCGACCGGCCAGGGGCTGCAGGTCGAGGCGGCACCCTGCCCGCACCTCCTCTTCTGCGCCGACCGCAGCGAAGGCGGGTCGAACGCCTTCGCGGTCGCGCCGGCCCGCTCGGCCGATGGCGCAACGCGCCTCATCGCCAACTCGCACCAGCCGCTCGAAGGCATCCTCGCGTGGCTGGAGGCGAGCGTCTCGTCCGACACGGGGCTCGAGTTCACCGGCGGTCTGTTCCCGGGCTCGCCGGTCCTGCTGATCGGCGCCAACCCGGATCTCGCCTGGGCGGCGACCGTCAACCGCCCGGATCTCATCGACACCTATCGCCTTGTCCTGCACCCGGAGGATCCGGGGCGTTACCGGCTCGACGGCGCCTGGCGCGCATTCGAAACGGGGACGGCGCGGATGCGCGTGCGCGCCGGCCCGCTTGCCGTCACCGTGAAGCGGCCGCTGCGATGGTCCGCCCACGGCCCCGTTCTCGACACCCGCGAGGGCCCGGTTGCCCTGCGCTGGGCCAGCATGGACGAGCCGACCAGCGTCGAGGCGAGCTACCGGCTGATGCGCGCCCGCTCCGTGGCCGAGGCGCGCGCCATCCTTGCCGAGAACCGCATTCCCAGCACCAACCGGATCCTGGCCGACCGGACCGGCGCGATCGCCCGCTACTATCTGGCCCGCATGCCGAAGCGCATCGACGGGCCGGACTGGAGGGGCATGCTGCCGGGCGACGACAGCCGCCTCATCTGGCAGGCGTTCGAGCCGTTCGAGGCCCTGCCGCATGTGGAAAATCCGCCCGAGGGCTGGCTGACCGAGGCCAATTCCTCGCCCTTCGCCCAGATGGGCTCCCCCACCGACCCGGATCCGGCGCGCTTTCCGGCGCGCTTCGGAATCGAGACCGATCTCACCAACCGCGCCCGGCGCGGCACGGCGCTGATGCGCGCGGCTGGCCCGCTCGACCGCGACGAACTGTGGGCGATCAAGATGGATCATGTCTATCACCCGGAAGCGCTTGCCCCCCGCCTCAGGGCGCAGGTGCTGGCGAGCGACTGGGCGGACGAGCCCGCGCTCGCCGAGGCGGTGGCGCTGCTTCGCGCCTGGGATCTGACGCTCGCCCCGGACAACCGCTCGGCCGCGCTCGCCATGCTGGCCTTCCAGCCGATCGGCGCGGCCCTGTTCCAGGGGCGAAAGCCGCCCGAGCTGAAGGCGAGCCTGGAGGCGGCGCGCGACTTCCTGCTGCGCCACCACGGCCGCCTCGACGTGCCGTGGCGCGACATCAACCGTCTGCACCGCAACGGCCGCATGCTGCCGGTCACAGGCGGCCCGGACGTGCTGCGGGCGATGAGCTCCGTGCCCGACGAGGCGACCGGCACGCTCAGGGGAATCGTGGGCGACAGCCTTGTCATCCGCGTCGAATGGGACCGGGAAGGCCGCCAGACCCTCGAGACCGTCTCGCCCTATGGCGCGGCGACCGGCCGGCCGGAATCGCCGCACCATGCCGACCAGATGGAGCTGTTCACGAGTGGCCAGCTGAAGCCGGTGCCGGGAAGCTGGCGCGAGCGCCAGCCGGGGCTCGTGCGTGTCTATCGCCCGCAGGGCAGCCGATAGCCGCCAGTCCGTCCGCCGCCGTCAGGCGTCCCCCATCCGCAGCGCGGCGATGAACGCCTCCTGTGGGATGTCCACGCTGCCATATTGGCGCATGCGCTTCTTCCCCTCCTTCTGCTTCTCCAGCAGCTTGCGTTTGCGCGTGATGTCCCCGCCATAGCATTTGGCGGTCACATCCTTCCTGAGCGCGGCAATTGTCTCGCGCGCCACGATCCGGCCGCCGATCGCCGCCTGGATGGGGATCTTGAACAGGTGCCGCGGGATCAGGTCCTTCAGCCGCTCGCACATGTGCCGCCCGCGCGCCTCGGCGGCGTCGCGGTGGACGATCATGGAAAGCGCATCCACCTGCTCGCCGTTCACCAGGATGGTCATCTTGACCAGATCGCCCGGCCGATAACCGGTCTGGTGATAATCGAAGCTGGCATAGCCGCGGCTGATCGACTTCAGCCGGTCGTAGAAGTCGAACACCACCTCGTTCAGCGGCAGCGCATAGACCAGCATCGCCCGCCCGCCCACATAGGTCAGGTTCTTCTGGATCCCCCGCCGGTCCTGGCAGAGCTTCAGGATCGCGCCCAGATATTCGTCAGGCACATAGATGGTCGCCTCGATCCAGGGTTCCTCCACATGGTCGATCCGGACGGGGTCGGGCATGTCGGCGGGGTTGTGCAGCTCCACCTCACTGCCATCCGTCAGATGCACCTTGTAGACGACGGACGGCGCCGTCGTGATGAGGTCGAGGTCATATTCGCGCGCCAGCCGCTCCTGGATGATCTCGAGATGCAGCAGCCCCAGGAAACCGCAGCGGAAGCCGAAGCCGAGCGCGGCGGACGTCTCCATCTCGAAGCTGAAGCTGGCGTCGTTGAGGCGCAGCTTGTGGATGCTGTCGCGCAGCTTCTCGAAGTCGGCCGCATCCGTCGGGAACAGGCCGCAGAACACCACCGGCTGCACCTCGCGGAAGCCCGGCAGCGGGTCGTTGGCCGGTCGCTTCGCGTCCGTGATCGTGTCCCCCACGCGGGCCTGGGCGATGTCCTTGATCTGGGCGGTGATGAAGCCGACTTCGCCGGGGCCGAGCGCCGGCAGCGCCTCGATCTTCGGCCGGAAGGCGCCAACCCGGTCGACGAGATGGGTCGTGCCGGTCGCCATGAACTTGATTGTCTGACCCCTGGCGATCACGCCATCGACGACACGCAGCAGGATGACGACACCCAGATAGGGGTCGTACCAGCTGTCCACCAGCATCGCCTTGAGCGGCGCGTCCGGGTTCCCCTTCGGCGGCGGGATCCGCTCGACGATCGCTTCCAGCACGTCGGTGATGCCAAGCCCGGTCTTGGCGCTCGCCAGCACCGCATTCGAGGCGTCGAGGCCGATGATCTCCTCGATCTCGGCCTTCACCTTCTCGGGCTCGGCCGAGGGCAGGTCGATCTTGTTGATGACGGGCACGATCGCATGGTCATGCTCGATCGACTGATAGACGTTGGCAAGCGTCTGCGCCTCCACCCCCTGGGCCGCGTCCACCACCAGCAGCGCGCCCTCGCAGGCGGCGAGCGATCGGGAAACCTCATAGGCGAAGTCCACATGGCCGGGCGTGTCCATCAGGTTCAGCACATAGTCGCGCCCATCCTTCGCCCGATAGTCGAGCCGCACCGTCTGCGCCTTGATGGTGATCCCGCGCTCGCGCTCGATCTCCATATTGTCGAGCACCTGGGCCTGCATCTCGCGCTCGGAAAGCCCGCCGGTCGCCTGGATCAGCCGGTCGGCAAGCGTCGACTTCCCATGGTCGATATGGGCGATGATCGAGAAGTTGCGGATGCGCTCGAGGTCGGTGGGGGGGGCGGTGGCCATGGGCGGCGGCCTTGCCAGCGCGGGCGTCACCACGCAAGCTGAGGCAGGGTCGCACAGGCGGCGGTTTCGGGGTTGACAGGGCGCCGCCTGTCGCCCACCTGCACCCCGCTCCGGGCGACCCCGGGGTTCCACATGAGCAATGAGGCAATGGACGAAGGCTCTAGTCGGGGCGTCCGCAGGGCGCCCGTCAACAGCAGCAACGCGGCCGGCGTCGGCCGGCGGCTAGCGGGCGTCGCCCTCCGGGCACGCTGAGCCGGTCGCCTCCGCCGCCGGGTGCGGCAAAGGAGGTGACCCATGACCAAGGTCATTCAGTTTCCCGTTCGCGCGCCGGCGGCGCCCGTCTGCACCTGGCAGGTGGACCGCAACGGGCGGCTCCGCGCCAGCTGGCGCCTCGCGGACGAGCGCTGGTTCGCGCCGGTCACGATGGCTGCGCGGCGTCCCGCGCCGGCCCGCCGCCCCCGCCGGCTGATGCCGCGCCTGCTCGCCCGCGCCGCCTGAGAGGATCCATCATGGTGATCGACATCCTCGAGGCCGAGGCCGAGATCCGCCGGCTGGTCGCCGACGGGCGGGTGGCGGATGCCGCATCGCTTCTCGCCGAAGCGCAGCCGGCGGACGCGGCCGAGGCGCTGTGGGACGTGCCGGTCGAGGTGCTGGCCGCCGTCGTCGCCGCCATGCCGCCGGCCTTGGCTGCGCGGCTCGTCGGCTATTTCGAGCCCGCACGCCAGCTGGAACTGGCCCGCAGCCTGCCGCGTGCCGCCCTGCAGAAGCTGTTCGCAGCCATGCCGCACGACGAGCGCGCCGACCTGTGGAAGGCCCTGCCCGAGGACGAGCGCGACGCGCTGCTGCCCGGCCTGGCGCACGCCGAGCGCGAGGACATCCGTCGGCTGGCCGCCTATGCCGAGGGCACGGCCGGCTCGATCATGACGTCGGACTATGTGACGCTCGTGCCCGGCCTCGACGCGGCGGCGGCGCTCGACGTGCTGCGCCGCGAGGCGCCCGACCGCGAGACCATCTACGACTGCTATGTGGTCGATGACGACCGGCGGCTGATCGGCGTGGTCTCCCTTCGCGACATCCTGCTGGCGCCGGCCGGCGCGCGCATCGCCGACATCCTGACCCGCGATGTCGTCTTCGCGCGCGCCGACGACCCGCGCGAGGCGGTGGCCGAGCAGATCGCCGACTATGACCTGCTGGCCATCCCGGTGGTCGATTCCGACGACCGGCTGGTCGGGATCGTGACCGTCGACGATGCGCTCGATGTCGCCGAGGCCGCGCTCGCCCGCCGGCTGACCCGCTTCGGCGGCACGGCGGCGCTGGGCGGACCGGACATCGACCTGATGGCGTCCAGCTTCGGCCAGGTGTTCCGGGCCCGCTATGTCTGGCTGGCGCTGCTGACGGTCATGGGCATTTTCACGAGCCATCTCGTGGCCGCGCAGGAGGAACTGCTGTCCGAGGCGATCATCCTGGCCGCGTTCATCGCGCCCATCATCGACATGGGCGGGAACACGGGCAGCCAGTCGGCGACGCTCGTCATCCGGGCCATGGCGCTGGGCCAGGTCGACAGCGTGTGGCGCGACGTGCTGAAGGTGCTGAAGCGCGACCTGCCGATCGCAGCCGCGCTGGGGCTTGGCGTCGCCGTACTGGAGATCGTGCTGGCCTGGACGACGAAGGACGGCCTCATCCCCGAAGTCCTGTGGGCGGTGGGCCTGTCGATGCTGATCGTGACGGTCGCCGGCTCGCTGTTCGGGGTGCTGATCCCCTTCCTGTCCCGGGCCGCGAAGGTCGATCCGGCAACGCTGTCGGCCCCGCTCATCACCTCGGTCATGGATCTGCTCGGAGTCCTCATCTATTTCGGGATCGCCACCGCCTTCCTCGCCGACCGGCTTGCGGCCTGACACGCGTGCGCCGGACAGTGATGGCGCCTTCGCAGGGTGAGGCGCGCCGGCCGGCTCGCGCCCGGCCCCGCGATGCGGTTCAGCGGCGGGGGCTGGGCACCGCCAGCAGCGCGCCACCGCCGGGGGCAGCGTCGAGGCGGGTGGCGAGCCGCTTCGGCGCGACGGCGCGATAGCTTTCGAGGAGCCAGCCCGACAGCAGGTCACAGTCGAAGTCGCTGTCGGGAAACAGGCGTGTCGTGACCCAGCCTGACCGGCCGAGCCCGTAGCCTGCCGGCGAACAGGGGTCCATCAGCAGCGCGAATTCGCGCGCGATGGGCAGCTTCATCGTGATGTTGAACCCGTCCTGCCAGTGCGACAGGAAGAGGAAGATCTTCGGGTTGGCACCCAGGCCCACCTTCACCACCCGCTCGCCCCAGGGGAAATGCTCGGACGTCCCGGGCAGGGCCAGCGCCTCGGCACGAAGGCGCGTCTCCAGCGCGCCGAGGTCGATCACTCGGCGGCCTCGGCGCCAGCCGGTTCGTGGTCGGACAGCGGCACGTCGAGCCGGCCCAGCATCTCGCGCGGGATCACCTGCCAGAAGTCACGCCGGTGGCGGTCCCAGTCGTCCAGGATCGCCTGCGCATGGCGGCTGGCGGTCGCCGCCACATGCCGTTCGACGAGGTCGCGCAGCATCCCTTCCCAATGGGCGTTCCCGATCCGCTGCCAGACGACCGAGTCCGGATTGACCCGCCGCTCGAAGAGACCGTCGGGATCGTACACGAAGGCCATGCCGCCGGTCATGCCGGCGGCGAAATTCGCGCCGACCGGGCCCAGGATGACCGCGGTGCCGCCGGTCATATATTCGCAGCCATTCGCACCGCAGCCTTCCACGACGGTGACGGCGCCCGAGTTGCGAACCGCGAAACGCTCGCCTGCCTGGCCGGCGGCGAACAGCTCGCCGGCGGTCGCGCCATAGAGGCAGGTGTTGCCGATGATCGCGTTCCTCTGCGTCTCGAGCGGCGAGGACACCATCGGCCTGACACTGATGCTCGCGCCCGACAGGCCCTTGCCCACATAGTCATTGGCGTCGCCGAACACCTCGAGGCGCACGCCCTGCACCGCGAAGGCGCCGAGCGACTGGCCGGCGGAGCCGCGCAGCCGAATGTGGACATGGCCGGGCGCAAGACCCGCCATGCCGAACTGGCGGGTGATCATGGCCGACAGCCGCGTGCCCACCGCACGGTGGGTGTTGCGGACCGTGTAGGTCAGCTGCATCTTCTCGCCGCGCTCGAACACGGCGGCGGCATCCTTCAGGATCTCGGCATCGAGGCTGTCGGGCACCGGGTTGCGCCCCTGGCCGACGGAGCGGCGGCGAAGCTCGTCGGGCGCATCCACCTTGGCGAGGATGGGGTTCAGGTCGAGGTCATCGAGATGCTCGGCCCCCCGGCTCACCTGGCGCAGCAGCTCGGTGCGGCCGATCACCTCATCGAGCGAGCGCACGCCGAGCTTCGCCAGGATGTCGCGCACCTCCTCGGCAATGAAGGTCATCAGGTTGATGACCTTCTCAGGCGATCCGCCGAACTTTCGGCGAAGCGCCTCGTCCTGGGTGCACACGCCGACCGGGCAGGTGTTGGAATGGCACTGCCGCACCATGATGCAGCCCATGGCAACGAGGCTGAGCGTTCCGATCCCGAACTCCTCCGCACCCAGGATGGCCGCGATCACGATGTCGCGCCCGGTCTTCAGGCCCCCGTCGGTGCGAAGCTTCACCCGGTGGCGCAGGCCGTTCAGGGTGAGCACCTGGTTCACTTCCGACAGGCCCATCTCCCAGGGCGTGCCGGCATATTTGATGCTGGTCTGCGGGCTGGCGCCGGTGCCGCCGACATTGCCGGAGACGAGGATCACATCGGCGTGGGCTTTGGCGACCCCGGCGGCCACCGTGCCGATTCCCGCCGAGGAGACCAGCTTCACGCACACCTGCGCGTCCGGGTTGATCTGCTTCAGGTCATAGATGAGCTGCGCCAGATCCTCGATCGAATAGATGTCGTGGTGCGGCGGCGGCGAGATCAGGCTGACCCCCGGCGTCGAGTGGCGAAGCCGGGCGATCATGTCGGTCACCTTGAAGCCGGGCAGCTGCCCGCCCTCGCCGGGCTTCGCGCCCTGGGCCACCTTGATCTCGATCTCGGTCGCGGCATTCAGATATTCGGCCGTCACGCCAAAGCGGCCGCTGGCGATCTGCTTGATCGTGGAATTGGCGTTGTCGCCATTGGGATAGGGGCGGAAGCGGCGCGAATCCTCGCCGCCCTCGCCAGAGACGGCCTTGGCGCCGATCCGGTTCATGGCGATCGCCAGCGTCTCATGCGCCTCGGGGCTGAGCGCGCCAAGCGACATGCCGGGAGTCACGAAGCGCTTGCGGATCTCGGAAATGCTCTCCACCGCCTCGATCGGCAGCGGCTCGGCGGCATGGTTGAACTCGAGGAGGTCGCGCAGATAGATGGGCGGCAGCCGCCGGACCCCTTCCGAGAAGCGGCGGTAGAGCGAATAGCTGTCGGTTGAGACCGCTTCCTGCAGCGTGTGGATAAGGCCGGCCTCCCAGGCGTGCGGCTCGCCGCCGGCGCGATAGCGGTAGAGGCCGCCGACCGGCAGCACCACCGTCGCGCGGTCGAAGGCGCGGGCATGGCGCTGGCGCGCGCTTTCATAGAGGGAGGCGAAACCCTCGCCCGAGATCCGCGCCGGCATGCCGGGAAAGAAGTCGGCGACCAGCGCGCGTGACAGGCCCACGGCCTCGAAATTATAGCCGCCGCGATAGCTGGAGATCACGGAAATCCCCATCTTCGCCATGATCTTGAGAAGCCCGTCGTTCACCGCTTTCAGATAGCGGTCGACACAGGCCTGAAGGCTGCGGTCCCCGAACAGGCCGCGCGCGTGGCGGTCGGCGATCGAGGCCTCGGCCAGCCAGGGGTTCACGGTGGTCGCGCCCACGCCGATCAGCACCGCGGCATAATGGGTGTCGAGGCATTCGGCCGAGCGGACATTGATGCTGGCGAAGGTGCGAAGCCCCCTGCGGACGAGGTGGGTGTGCACGCCGGCCGCCGCCAGGATCATGGTGACGGCGCAACGCCCGGCCGACTGGTGCTCGTCGGTCAGGAACAGCTGGCTCTTGCCCTCGCGCACGGCGGCTTCCGCCTCGGCGCGGATCCGCTCGCAGGCCTGGCGCAGCGCGTCGGGCCCGCCGTCGAAATCGAAGGTGCAGTCGATCTCGGCGGCGCCCGCCCCGAAATGCGTCTTCAGGCGCGCCCAGTCGGCCGAGGTCAGCATCGGCGACTCCAGCACCATCACGCCCGGCTGGGCGGATTCGGAATCAAGGATGTTGCCGTGGTTGCCGAAGCGCGTCTTCAGGCTCATCACCCGGTTTTCGCGCAAACTGTCGATCGGCGGATTCGTCACCTGGCTGAAATTCTGCCGGAAGAAGTGGCTGATGCAGCGCGCATTGTCGGAAATGACGGCGAGCGGCGTGTCATCCCCCATCGAGCCGACGGCTTCCTTCGCCTCCTCGACCATGGGGGCGAGGATCAGCTCCATGTCCTCGTGCGTCAGCCCGGCGGCCACCTGCAGCCGCCGCAGCGCCGCGCCCTGCGGCTGCTCGACCGGCGGCGGCGGCGGCAGATCGGCCAGCCGCGCGAAATTGCCCACCCAATCGCCATAGGGGCGCTCGGCGGCGATCCGGTCCTTGAGCTCGGCGTCCCGGAACAGCCGGCCCTCGACCAGGTCGACACCGATCATCTGCCCCGGCCCCAGCCGGCCCTTCTCGACGATCCCGTCCTCGGGCAGCTGCACCATCCCGGTTTCCGAGCCGACGATGAGAAGCCCGTCCGATGTTAGGCTGTAGCGCATGGGCCTCAGCGCATTGCGGTCCATCCCGGCCAGCGCCCAGCGCCCGTCCGTCATGGCGAGCGCCGCCGGCCCGTCCCACGGCTCCATCACGCTCGCGAAATAGGCATACATGGCCGACCAGGCCGGCGGCATGTCGGGGTCGTTCGCCCAGGCCTCGGGCACCAGCATGGTCTTGGCCTCGGGCGCCGACCGGCCGGAGCGCACCACGCATTCGAACACGGCGTCGAGCGCGGCGGTGTCCGACGAGCCGGCCGGGATCAGCGGCTTGATGTCCTCGGAATGGGCGCCGAAGGCGGTCGCCGCCATCTTGATCTCGTGGCTTTTCATCCAGTTGATGTTGCCGCGGATGGTGTTGATCTCGCCATTGTGGGCGAGGCAGCGGAATGGCTGGGCGAGCCACCATTGCGGGAAGGTATTGGTGGAATAGCGCTGGTGGTAGATGGCGAAGCGGCTCTCGAAGCGCGGGTCGAGCAGGTCCGGATAGAAGGCGGACAGGCTTTCGGCCAGGAACAGCCCCTTGTAGATGATCGACCGGCAGGACAGCGAACAGATATAGAAGCCCTGGATCTGCGCCTCGATCACCCGGCGCTCGATCCGCCGCCGCAGGATGTAGAGATCCTTCTCAAAGGCTTCCTGGGCCTCGAAGCTGCTGTCCGCCGGGCCGGCGATCATGATCTGCTCGATCTCGGGCCGCAGCCGTGCCGCCTTGTCGCCGATCACCGACACGTCGACCGGCACCTGCCGCCAGCCATAGATGAAATGGCCGAAGGCGATCACTTCGGATTCGACGATGGTGCGGCAGGCTTCCTGAGCGGCGAGGTCGGTGCGCGGCAGGAACACCATGCCCACCCCCAGCAGGTTGGGCCGTGGCCGCTGGCCGGCGCGCTCGACACAGTCGTGGAAGAAGGCGACCGGCAGATCGACATGGATTCCGGCGCCGTCGCCGGTCTTGCCGTCGGCATCGACGGCGCCGCGGTGCCACACCGACTTCAGCGCCTCGACCCCCGCCTCCACCACCCGGCGCGACGGCCGGCCATCGATGCGGGCAATCAGCCCGACTCCGCAGCTGTCATGCTCGAAGGCGGGGTCGTAGAGGCCCTTGGCGGCAAGCCGCGCGCGCTGGTCGGCGATCACAGGGCGCCACCGCCGGCCTCGGCCGGGAACAGCTTCTTCAGTTCCGCCTCCAGCTTGGGCGCGATCGACTTCTCGGCCGCCTGCATCCGCGGTGCGAAGCGCTGCTGGATGACCTGCGCGACCTCGGCGGCGATCGCTGGCTGGCGGGCGATCAGCTTCTGCCCGGCCGGCGAGCGGTAGAAGGCGGCGATCTGCTCCAGCTCCGCCTCGGTGAAGTTGCGCGCATGCGCGTCGATGGCCGCCTGCCGGGAGGCCGCCTGCATCTCGGTCAGGATGGGGCCCAGCGCATCGGCCTGCATCGCCCCCATGCGCGCGATCGCGCTGTTGAAGGCCGGCTGGTTCTTGGCCGCCTCGGCGCGGAAGCGCAGGTTGTTGCCGAACAGCGCGCGGATGGCCGCCCCCGCGCGCATCTCCTTCAGCTGCGCCTCGAGCCCGGCCCTGGCGCGCGCCGGCGGGTTGGCAAGATCGACGACGGCGGCCGCCACCCGGACGGCGCCCGGGCTGGGCGCCTGCGCCACGGCCGGGCTGGCGGCCACCAGGATGGCAAGGGCAAGGGTCTGCAAACGGATCATCAGGCGGCCTTTCGGATGCCGGCGGCGGCCTGCGCCGCCAGCCAGGCATGGATCGAGGACGCGACATCGCGCCCCTCGCGGATCGCCCAGACGACGAGGCTGGCGCCGCGAACGATGTCGCCGGCGGCGAACACGCCGGGCAGGCTGGTGGCGAGGTTCCTGGGATCGGCCTTGATCGTGCCCCAGCGGGTGACGGCCAGCGCCGGCTCCCCGAAGGCGGCCGGCAGATCTTCGGGGTCGAAGCCCAGCGCCTCGATCACCAGGTCGGCGGCCAGCGACAGCGCCGCCCCCGGCTCCGGCTCGGGCGCGCGCCGGCCACTGGCATCCGGCGCGCCGAGGCGCATGCGCTGCGCCTTCACCTCTGCCACCCGGCCCTCCGCGCCGGCGACGAACGCGTAGGGGGCAGCCAGCCATTCAAAGCGCACACCTTCTTCCTCCGCATGGGCGACTTCGCGCGCCGAGCCCGGCATGTTCGCCCGGTCCCGCCGGTAGAGGCAGGTGACCGAGCGCGCCCCCTGGCGCACCACGGTGCGAACGCAGTCCATGGCGGTGTCGCCCCCGCCCACCACCACCACATGGCGGCCGGCGGCGTTCAGCTCGCCGCGCTCGAAGGCCGGAACCCGGTCGCCGAACCCCTTGCGGTTGGAGGCGATCAGATAGTCGAGCGCCTTCACCACGCCGGGCAGGCCGGCGCCCGGAATGTCGATCGGCCGCGCGCGATAGACTCCGGTTGCGATCAGCAGCGCGTCGTGGCGGGCGCGAAGCTCGGCGAAGGACAGGTCCCGACCGATTTCGGTGCCGAGATGGAAATGGATGCCGCCCGCCGCCAGCCGCTCGATCCGGCGCATCACCACCGGCTTTTCCAGCTTGAAGCCGGGAATCCCGTAGGTCAGCAGCCCGCCGGCGCGATCGTGCCGGTCATAGACATGGACGTCATAGCCTTCGACGCGAAGCAGCTCGGCCGCCGTCAGCCCGGCCGGCCCGGCGCCGATGATTCCGACGGACTGCGCCGAGCGGTCGGCGACCGGCACGATCGGCTCCACCCAGCCCCGGTCCCACGCCGTGTCGGTGATGAACGTCTCGACCGCGCCGATGGTGACGGCGCCATGGCCGGACTGCTCGATCACGCAGCTGCCCTCGCACAGCCGGTCCTGCGGGCAGATGCGCCCGCAGATCTCGGGCATGGTCGAGGTCGCAGCCGACAGCTGATAGGCCTCCTCCAGCCGGCCCTCGGCGGCGAGCTTCAGCCAGTCGGGAATATGGTTCCCCAGCGGACAATGCACCTGACAGAAGGGGACTCCGCACTGCGAGCAGCGCGAGGACTGGGCCTCGGCCTCGGCCAGCAGCCAGTGGCGGCCGATCTCGGCGAAATCATGCGCGCGTTCCGCCGGCGCCCGCTTCTCGGGATAGGCCTGGGGCACCTCGGTGAATGTTAGCATGCGCGCCTGCGCCACCCAGCCCTCCCGGCTCTGATCGCTCGAATCGAACCGGTTGCTAGCAGCAGCAACCGGCACTGGCGAGAGGATAGGACAGTCTTGCTGACTTAGATAATCCCGAAAACAGGTCACCCCACAAGAGCCGCGAGGAATAGGCTCGGAATGATACCGTTTCGGGACTATCTCGCCACCAGCCAGACGAGGGCGATGCTGCCGATCGCGATCCGGTACCAGGCGAAGGGCGCAAAGCCGTGCCGTCCCACGAAGCCGACCAGCCATTTCACCACCATCAGCGCCGCGGCGAAGGCGGTCGCGAAGCCGATGCCGATCAGCGTCACCTGGTCGAAGCTCAGCGCCGCGCGTTCCTTCCACAGCGCATAGACGGTCGCCGCCAGCATGGTCGGCACCGCCAGGAAGAAGCTGAACTCGGCCGCCGTCCGGCGGTCCAGCCCCATCAGCAGCCCGCCCATGATGGTCGCCCCCGAGCGCGAGACGCCCGGCACCATGGCAAGGCACTGGACGATTCCGACCCCGAGCGCGGTTTGCGCCGGCATGTCCTCCACCTCGCCCTCGACGCGGGGCGGGATCAGCCGCTCGATGACCAGGATGGCGATGCCGCCCAGGATGAGGGCGACGGCGACCGTCTCGGGGCTTTCGAGCAGACGCCGGATTCCGGCATAGGCGAAGACGCCGACCACCATCGCCGGGAGAAACCCCAGGATGATGTTGCGGGTGAAGGCGAGTGCACCGGCCTCCCGCCGGAACAGGCCGTGGGCGATTCCCAGGAACCGCTGCCGGTAGGCGACCAGCACGGCCAGGATCGCCCCGAACTGGATGGCGATCTTGAAGGCGATCGAGCCTTCGCCCGAAAAACCCATCAGCTCGGCCGCGAGGATGAGATGGCCGGTCGATGAGACGGGAATGAACTCCGTCAGCCCTTCCAGCAGGCCGAGCAGGAAGGCCTGCCACAGGTCGGTTGCGTCCACGCCGGGCGGAACCGGGCAGCCGTCAGGCGGCCGGCGCGGCGAAGCGGCCGCCGCGGCGATAGCGGGCCAGCCAGTCGGGCGCGGTCGCCGCCAGCGCGACCGGCGCGATCCCGAGGTCGGCCAGGCCGCGCGCGCCGTCCGCCACCACATTGTCGCGCTTCAGCATCAGATACTGGTCGTGCGTCAGCGGCGCGCCGGGCAGGAAGCCGAGCCCGGCGAGCAGCCGTGCGCCGGCGTCGGGCACCGCGACGAGCGGCTTTCGGCCCTTGCCGATCGTCTCGGCGATGAAGGCCATGATCTGCCGCATCGTCAGCACCTCGGGCCCGCCCAGCTCCCAGGTGCCGTCGGGCTGGCCGGCGAGCAGCCGGTCGGCGATGGCGACGACGGCGGCCGCCACGTCGCGCACATGCACGGGCTGGAAGCGGGTGTCCGGCGCGATCACCGGGATAATCGGTGCGGCGGCGATCAGGCCGGCGAAGCGGTTGGTGAAGCCGTCGTTCGGCCCGAAGATCAGGCTGGGGCGGACGATCGCGGCCTCCGGGAAGGCGGCGCGCACCAGCGCCTCGCCCTCGCCCTTGCTGCGCCCATAGGCGGACGGGCTTGCCGGATCGGCGCCGATGGCCGAGACGTGGATATAGGCGCTGACGCCGGCCGCCTTTGCCGCGGCCGCCGCCGCGCCGGCGCCGCGCGCCTGCACGTCCGCGAAGCGCTGGCCACCCTTCTCGTCGAGGATGCCGACGAGGTTGACGGCGAGATCGGCGCCGGACATCGGCCTCGCCAGGCTCGCCGGCACGCGGATGTCGCCGCGCGTGGTCGCGATCTGGCCGAGATCGCCCAGCGGCTTCAGCCGGTCGGCCCGGGCCGGGTTGCGCGCGACGATCAGCACCCGCCAGCCGGCGCGCGCGAAGGCTTCGGTGAGGGCGGCGCCCACGAAGCCGGAGCCGCCGACGAGCGTGACCAGACGGGGGCCGGAAACAGCAGGTGTCGCCATGCCCCGGGCCTGTAGCCGGGCACCGGCGCTGTTGACAATCGCAGGCCCGCCCCATACCGACCGCGTCTCGCGGACGCAGGCGCCCCGTGCCCAGGTGGCGGAATTGGTAGACGCGCAGGTTTCAGGTACCTGTGGCCGAAAGGCCGTGAAGGTTCGAGTCCTTTCCTGGGCACCAGTGACCGGGCCGCCTGGCTGGTCCCCCGGCCTGGGTGATTGGCCTGGCAGGAATCGGTAACATGAACGCCGAGTTCGCCCCTACATGGACGGGGACGCCAGTGAACGCTGGTTCGGATGCCTCAGGCAGCGTGCCACCCGGAGAAAGTCGGGTGCCGCCTCCTGGCCGCGGACAAGCCCTGGCCGAGGCCTCGACGCCGGGCCGGCGCTCGGGCATGGGGGGCGAGCCATCACAAGCAGGGAGGCCCCTATGTTCAGCCACATCATGCTCGGCGCCGACGATCTCGAGGCGTCGAAGCGCTTCTATGACGCAACGCTGGGCGCGCTCGGCCACCCGCCGGGCTTCGCCGATGACAAGGGGCGCGTCTTCTGGATGACACCGTCGGGCATCTTCGCCATCACCAAACCGATCAACGGCCAGCCGGCCAGCTGCGGCAATGGCAGCACCATCGGCTTTGCGGCGACGTCCCCGGCGCAGGCCGATGCCTGGCACGCTGCCGGCCTCGCCAATGGCGGCACCGCCTGCGAGGATCCCCCGGGACCGCGCGAAGGCGCCGGCATGAAACTCTATCTCGCCTATCTGCGCGATCCGGCCGGCAACAAGATCTGCGCGCTGCACCGGATGTAACAAAGTCGCGGCAGGCCGAGGACATGACTGGCACGCAACCCTGGCATGTCCTGTTCCTGTGCACGGGTAATTCCGCCCGCTCGATCCTCGCCGAGGCGCTTCTCAACCGGCTGGGTGCGCCGCGCTTTCGCGGGCATTCGGCCGGCTCGCGGCCCCTCGGCCGGGTGAATCCGCAGGCGATTGCCCTGCTGGCCGCGCACGGGCATGACACGGCCGGCCTCGCCTCCAAGAGCTGGGCAGCCTTCGCCGCGCCGGATGCGCCGGCCATGGACATCATCCTGACCGTCTGCGACTCGGCCGCCGGCGAACCCTGCCCGGTCTGGCCCGGGCACCCCGCCCAGGGGCATTGGGGCCTGCCCGATCCCGCCGCTGCGCCCGAAGCCGAGGCCAAGGCCGCCTTTGCCGCGACCTACGCCGCCCTCGAACGCCGGATCGGCGCGCTCGTCGGCCTGCCGCTCGACCGGCTCGACAACGCCGGCCTCAGGGCCGAGCTGGCCCGGATCGGGCAGCTTTAGATGGCGAGCCTCGCCGCGGCGCTTCCGCCGTTCGAACGCTATCTGTCGCTGTGGGTCCTCATCGCCATCCTGATGGGCCTCGGGCTCGGCCTGCTGGTGCCGGGCGCCTTCGCAGCTCTCGCCGCGCTCGAGGTCGCGCATGTGAACCTTCCGGTCGCGCTCCTCATCTGGGCGATGATCTTCCCGATGATGGTGGGGGTCGAGTTCGCCGGAATCGTCCGCGCCTTCGAGCAGCCGCGCGGCCTTGTCATCACCCTCGTCGTCAACTGGCTGGTCAAGCCCTTCACCATGGCGGCGCTGGGCTATGTCTTCCTGATCCTGCTGTTTGCCGATCTCATTCCCGCGGCCGATGCCGAGCAGTATCTGGCCGGCCTCATCCTGCTGGGTGCCGCGCCCTGCACCGCCATGGTCTTCATCTGGTCGCAGCTGGTGCGTGGCGATCCCAACTACACGCTGGCGCAGGTGGGCGTGAACGACGCCATCCTGATCGTCGCCTTCGCTCCCCTCGTCGCCCTGCTGCTGGGGCTGACCAGCCTGGTGATCCCATGGGAGACGCTGCTGCTCTCCGTCCTGCTCTACGTCCTGCTGCCGCTCATCGCCGGAATCCTGGTTCGGCACCGGTTGCTGGCGGCGGGCGGCCCGGTCGCGGTCATGCGCTTCCAGGCCCATGCCCGGCCCTGGAGCATGCTGGGCCTGCTGCTGACGGTCGTGCTGCTGTTCGGCTTCCAGGCGCCGACCATCCTCGCAAACCCGCTCGTCGTCGCGCTGGTCGCCGCACCCATCCTGCTGCAGTCGTTCCTGATCTTCGGCTTCGCCTATGCGCTGGCCTGGGCCTGGCGGGTTCCGCATGCGGTGGCCGCGCCCTGTGCCCTCATCGGCACGTCCAACTTCTTCGAACTGGCGGTCGCGGTTGCCATCTCGCTGTTCGGCCTCGGCTCGGGCGCGGCGCTGGCAACGGTGGTCGGCGTGCTGGTGGAAGTGCCGGTTATGCTGTCGCTGGTCGCCTTCGCCAACCGCACCCGAGGCCGGTTCGAGGCCCGCGCCACCCGCCCCTGACCCGACGCCACCCATCCGAGCGCGCAGCGGGAGCGAAAAAGTGCCGCTGCGCGCAAGCGCGCAGCGTTGGGCCCAAAAAGTGCCGCTGCGCGCAAGCGCGCAGCGGCCAGGGTTCAGGGAGGGCGCGCCGGGCCAGCAAGGGGTGCCGGCAAGCGGCGCGCGCGCGGGTGGCTAAAGGGGGATAAGGCCAGCCCGCATGCCGAATGTGGGGCGTCGCCGGCGCGATTGCAAGCCGGCTTCGGCGCCCGGCGGGCCAATCAGCGGCGGCGGAACCGGAGGGCGTCCGCTGTTTCCAGCCGCTCGAGCAGGCCGGCCTCGGCCAACCAGTGCAGGTGCGCCAGCGCCTCGCCGGTGGCCATCTGGACCTCGTCGTCGCCGACCGGGCGGCGGAACAGGGTGCCGAAACTGTCCCAGGCGCTCAGCGGCTCGGCGCAGGCGGCCAGCAGGCTGTCCAGCTTGCGGCGGTGATCGGCATCCAGCTGGTCGAGGCGGGTGTGCAGGCCCCGGAACGGCTCGTTGTGGGCCGGCAGCACCAGCGTGTCCGCCGGCAAGGTGGCCTTCAGCCGCGCGATGCTCTCCAGCCAGTCGCCGAGCGGATTCGCCATCGGCTCGGTCGGATAGACCGAGACGTTCGACGTGATCCGCGGCAGCACCTGGTCCCCGGCGATCAGGATCCGGCCGTCAGGGTCGAACAGGCAGGCATGTTCGGGGCTGTGCCCGGCGCCCATCACCACCGTCCACCGCCGGGCGCCGATGGCCAGCACGTCGCCGTCTCGCAGGCGGCGGTAGCCCGTCGGCAGCCGGTGGATGGCGTGGCCGAAGCGGCCCCAGTCGGCCACCCGCAGCCGCGCCAGTGCCGGCTCCGGCCAGCCATGTGCGGCATAGAAGCGCACCACCTCGCCCGGCGTCCGGGGCGCGACATCGAGCGTCAGCGTGCGCGCCAGCAGGAACTCCGCCCGGCTCATCTCGATCGGCAGACCGAACCGGGCCGCCAGCCAGCCGGCCAGCCCCAGATGATCCGGGTGATAGTGGGTGACGAGGAGGCGGCCGACCGGCTTGTCCGCTAGCGGCCCTGCCAGAAGCGTGTCCCAGTGCGCCTTCACCGCCGGCAGGGCGACTCCGGTATCGACGATCGCCCAGTGATCGCCGCCGTCCAGCACCCAAAGGTTGATGTGATCCAGGCTGAAGGGAAGCGGCATCCGGAGCCAGAAGATGCCGTCCGCCACCGCCAGCAGCGCGCCAGGGGCCGGCACGGCATCGCCATGCGGATAGCACAGCCCGCCGCGCTCGACCGGATCAACAGGCGCCGGCGGCGCGACGCTGGCCGCCACCGGTCAGTCAGCCGTTCGGAACAGCGTCTCGGCGGTATGTTCGGCGGGTGTCCCGGCGCTCGCGGCGGCGGCCTGCGCCTCGCGCTCGGCCTTCAGCTCGGCCAGCATCGCCTCGCGGTCGGCGCCAAGCCGGCCATCCGCCTCGGGCGTGATCCCGGCCTTGCGCGCGGCCGCGGCCACCAGCGCGTCCAGCTCGCGCTGGGAACAGAGCCCCAGCGTGACCGGGTCCTTCGGCACGATGTTGGCAATGTTCCAGTGCTCGCGGCTGCGGATCGCGGCAATCGTCGTCTTGGTGGTGCCGATCAGCTTCGAGATCTGGCTGTCGCTGATCTCGGGATGGTTCTTGATGATCCAGGCGATCCCGTCCGGCTTGTCCTGCCGCTTGGCCAGCGGCGTGTAGCGCGGGCCCGAGGTGCGGCGCTGCTGCGCCGGGCCGGCATTGATCTGCAGCCGGTAGGACGGGTCGGCATGGCCCTTCTCGATCTCCGCCATCGTCAGCTCGCCGGCGCGCACCGGATCGCGCGGGGTCAGCTTGGTGGCCGCCGTCTCGTCGGCGATGGCCTGCACTTCCAGCACATGGATCTGGCAGAAGGCGGCGATCTGCTGGAAGGTGAGACCAGTGTTCTCGACCAGCCAGGTCGCGGTTGCGTGCGGCATCAGCGGCGCGGCCTGCTTCATGGGCTTGGGGGCTGTGGCCATGGTATCATCCTTCGGCGGCGCCCGCCCGGGCGACGGCGCCGGGCAGGCCTTGCACAAGAAAAGGGCCACCCCGCGAGGGGTGGCCGAACGGCTGTCAGATTAGGCCCGCCGCCGGCCGCTGGCAAGGGCTGCCCACCAGCCGATGGCGGCAAAGCCCGAGGCCCCCAGCGGCGCCAGGCGCCGCCACCGCGCGCGCGTCATCCCGCCAAGCGCGATGACCGGGCCCGGCGCGCCGCGCGCGGCAAGGCCGAAACGCACCGGGCCCAGCGGCGTCCGGCCGGGGTGGCTCGCCGTCTCGAACACTGGCGACAGGAAGACGAGATCGGCGCCGGCCGCAAAGGCGCGCAACAGCTCAGACCGGCTGCGGGCCGGCGCGGTGACCAGCTGCTGCCGGCCGCGCGGCCAGGCGCGCGGGAGGTGGCGGCTCCAGTGCACGCCGTCGGGCGCCGGGGTGCGCCCGGCTCCCACCAGCACCAGTCCGCGGGTTCGGGCGACGACGGCCAGCCGGGCGAGCAGCGCTCGCCGTTCCACCTCGGGCGTCGAGTGATGCCGGAACAGGATGCCCGCCCCGCGCGGCAGCCGCGCGACCGCCCGCCAGAGCGGATCGTCCGGGGCGCGGCCCCCGAGGCGTTCGTCCGTCAGCAGCCACTGGCGGGGGATCGATCTTGCGCGCGCCACGCCATCGCGCCTACCGCGCGGCCATGAAGAAGGCCACCGCCCGCCCCGCCCCCGCGCCAGAGGGTGCTGCGGCCGCCGAGCGGCTTGCGGCGGTTCGCGCCACGCTTGAAGCGGCAGCGCGATCCGGCGGCCACCCGCCGCCGGCGCTGATCGCCGTCAGCAAGACGCAACCGCCCGAAGCGATCCGGCCGCTGCTGGAATCTGGCCACCGGCTGTTCGGCGAGAACCGCGTGCAGGAGGCGCAGGCCAAGTGGCCGGCGCTGAAGGCCGCGTGGCCCGATGTCGAGCTGCATCTCGTCGGCCGGCTCCAGTCCAACAAGGCGGCCGATGCGGTCGCCCTGTTCGACGCCATCCACAGCCTCGACCGGCCGTCGCTCGTCGCCGCGCTGGCGAAGGCGGTCCCGGCGAGCGGCCGCAATCCCCGGCTGTTCGTGCAGCTGAACCTGGGGGCGGAGCCGCAGAAGGGCGGCGTCGCGCCCGAAGGGCTGCCCGCGCTGCTGGCCGAGGCCCGGGCCGCCGGGCTCCAGGTCACGGGCCTGATGACGGTGCCGCCCGCCGATGTCGATCCGGCCCCCTATTTCGCGCTTCTGGCCAAGCTTGCCCGCCGGCACGCGCTTCCCGGCCTCAGCATGGGGATGAGCGGGGATTACGACATCGCCGCCGCGCTGGGCGCCACGCATGTGCGCCTCGGCACGGCGCTGTTCGGCCCGCGGGGCGACCAGGGAAACGCGGATCAGGGAAGATAGGCGCGGCGCTCGTGCGCCAGGGGGATGCCTGGCACCTCGAAGAACAGGAAGTTGAGCCGCGGGGTGTAGGTGACGCGGATGTCGACGAAGGCCTGGCCGCCGGCGGTTCCGAAGGTGAACTGGGGGTCGCCGAAACGCTCGGGATTGAGCCCGAAGCCCGAGGCCCGGATCGCCTCGGCGATCTCCGCCTGGCTCCGGCGCGGCCACAGCGTCGCGACCCGCGCCCCTTCCCCCAGCGCGTTCTGCACCCCGGCGCTGGCATGCAGATACATGCCCACCTGGATGAAGGCCATCAGGATCAGGATCATCAGCGGCACGGTCAGCGCGAATTCCGCGGCCGTGGCGCCCCGGCGATCCCGCCGGATCGCGGTGAGATACCCGGTGCTCACTGGATCCGCACCGTCGCCTGGCCCGACAGGGGAAAGGCGGTTCCGAACAGGCCGAACACGGGCACATAGGTGGCATCGATCCGCACCGCGACATAGCGGGCGTAGGTCTGGCCGGCCGGGCAGGTCGTGACATTTCCGGCGACTCGCACGGAATTGCATTCCAGCCAGAAATCGACGGTTGCGACCGAGTTGGGGAAGCCGGCGCGGCTGGCCGCATCCACGGCTTCCTGCCCGAGCAGGCTGTAGTCGGTTCGGACCTGCCCGTAGGACGTCGCCAGTTCCGCCGACCGGGCGGCCGCCTGGGCAAGATCGATCCGGGCCGAGAAACCCCGCGCCAGGTCATAGCCGCCCAACAGCGCGAAACCGAGCATCGGCGTCGCCAGTGCGAGCTGCACGGCGCTGGCGCCCCGTCGGTCGCCCAGCAGGCGGGACAGGATCGACCCCTTGCGCATGATCAGCCGACCAGCCGCACGGCGGTGCCGGTGAAATCTGCTGCCTGGTAGCCGGGGGGGCAGATGTTGCGCACCGTGCTGTTGCCGATGAAGCTCAGCCGCCGCGCCACCAGCTGGATGCAATCGATCGTCATGCCCTGCGTCCCGGTGAATTCCACCGTCGTGCCGGGAAAGTAGATAGCACCCTGATAGCTGGAGTTCGAGTTGCCGTTGATCTTGTTGGTCTGGCCGGCATTGGTGGCCCGGCGGTCCTGGTAGAACAGCACCCCCTTGTAGGTGCCGCTTGTCGGCGCCGACAGGTTGACCTTGGCGCCGCCATTGATGGTCAGTGTGGCGATGGAGCCAGGGTTGGACGCCGCCGTCTGGCTGGTCAGGATGATCACCACGCCCTCGCCGTTCACCGTCGCGGACGAGTTGATCCGAAGGTCGCCGCCGTCGATAAGATAGATGCCGGGATTGAGCGTGACGTTCCCGCGAAGGTTCATGCCATTGTAGGTGCCGGGGTTCAGCGTGCGGGTCTGATTGGAGTTGACCGTGCCATTCTGCGGCGCGCCGAAACCGGTCGGATTGGGCAGGTCGGCAAGCGGATCGCGCTGCGGGATCGCATAGGGGATGAGGGTCGTCGGCATCTTGTAGGCCGTGCTCTGCGACAGGCCCCCCACCGCCTGGATCGGCGTTGCATAGACCGTTGCGCTGCCCGAGGCATCGACGGCGTTCGACGCGCGCGAGTTGGTCGCCATGCCGCAGCGGAAGTCGACCGTGGTGTTCCCGGACATGGTGATGCCGACGACGGACTGGTCCTCGAGCGACAGCGCGCAATAGTCCCCCTGCTGGGCAACTGCTGCCGTCGCCTCGACATTGATCGTGGCACCCTCGGGCAGGAACAGGCTGGTGAAGGGCAGCACGCGCACCGTCTGGAGGGCGACCCGAACCGCGCTCTGGTCCCCCGCGAAGGGACCGCGGCTGGGGCCGCGCTCGATCACGGGCGGCGCCGTCAGTTCAACACGCGCGTTGCGCGCCAGATCGCTCGTGACCGCATCGGTCACGGATTGGCCCTGGGCGAGTCCATATGCGCCGGCCAGCGCCGCCGAGTCGGCCTGGCGCTGCATCAGCCGCTTGGCCATCGTCCACTGGATGGTGTCGACTCCCAGGCCGACGCTGCCGATGATCAGCGGCGTGGCCGTGGCAAGCATGACGGCGATCGCGCCCCGGCGATCGCGAAACAGTCGTGTCACAGGACCCATTGGCTGAGCCTCCTTGTTCGAGGCCGCTATCATATTTCACCTCTGTAACATATGCAAGACTCAATCGGAGAAAGTTAACATTTGTCAGCCATAGCTGGGCGGGTTGTGGGCGACACAGGCGAAGGGCCCGGCATCCGTCGGGATGCCGGGCCCTTGCGATGCCCTCGGGCCTGTCTCGTCAGCCGACCAGCCGGGCCATCCCGTCACCCAGGCGGCCAACGCGCGGACAGCGCATCACGATCCGGATGTCGTCGAAGTCGCGGTCGGTCCAGGCCGGATCCGTCCAGGTGCTGCTCTTGCCCGACTGCCCCGGCGGCCGGTCCTCCCAGCCGAAATACATGAACTTGCCCGGCATGCAGGGCAGATCCGACTTCACCGGCGTGCGGTTCTTCCCCTTGGGGACGATGTTCCCGGGCTTGCTGGGGTCGCACTTGTCCAGCTCGTCGCAGCGCACCGTCTCGATGATCGAATTGGCGGTGCCGCTGAACGTCTCCTTGCCGTCGGCAATCACGGTGTCCGAGAAATAGTTGAACTCGGGCCGCTTGGGGTTGGTGTTGGGGTTGGCCCACAGCGTCGGCATGGATTTCGCATGCCGGATGTTGCGCAGGCGGAAGCTGAGCGACTCGCCCTGCCCGCATTGCGGCCAGTCCGGATCGGTCGGCGGATTGACGCTGATCACGCCGCCGCTGATCGTCACGATGTTCTGGTTGCCCATGTTGTTCGAGATCAGCGTCATCTGCGACCGGCGCGATTCGGCCGTGCCGGTTCCCGTGTAGCGGTAGCAATAGACATAGAGCTCATTGTAGTCGCCGGCTTCATTGTCCATGTTCCAGCGCGCCGGCGGCTCATATTGCACCACCAGGTGACGGGCGGCGATCGCCCGGGCCGACACGGCGAAGGCATCCTCCCCCCACAGGAAGGACAGGATCCGGTTGACTCCATTGCCGCGCTCGGGCGCGCGCGCCGCCGTGACGCGCACGGCATTCTGGTCCGCCGCATTGCCGCCGGGGGTGAACACGCCCGTCTCGGCATCGAAGACGCCGATCTCGACATCGCCATTGCCCACCACCGTGCCATAGCTGTCGGGCACGTTGCGCGCCGCATAGTCGGTCGCGCGCGCCTTGGCGGTCGCGACATTGCTGATCTCCCCGACCGACGCCAGTGCCGCGGCGTCCGCCGCGCTCTGCAGCCGGTTCTGCACATAGCGCAGCATCGCCACATCAACGGCGAGCGCGCCGGCGCCGATCATGGCCGGCAGCGCGACGGCCACGACGATGGCGACGACACCGCGCCGGTCATCGAACAGGCGGCGAAGGGTGCGGCGGCTTTGCGCCGGCTTCTTGTTGTTCCAGATCATGCTGGTGTCTCCGCAAAGGGAAGTTCCTGCTTCATTTCGATTTCGGTCTGGATCGACCAGGGCCGGCCGCGGGTGAAAAGAGCCACCGGCGTTGCCGCCTCGAAGGGCGCCTGAAGGCGGACCCGATAGACATTGGTGGCCGGGTTGGCGGGAGTCGTCTGCGTCAGCGTGATGGAAAGGTCATCGCCCACCCAGCCGGGCACCTGGGCGCGGATCGCAGCCTCGGCGCCGGCAAATGGCATGGTGTTGACGGCAACCCGCCGCAGCACGTCGCGCCCGGCCGACTGCAGGGCGCTCTGGGTGAACATCGCGAGCGACACTTCGAGAATTCCGAACAGCAGTGCCACCAGAAGCGGTGTCACCAGCGCGAACTCGACGGCCGCCGAACCGCGCCTGTTGCGGGCGAGACGGCGCAGCGCGCGCCGGGCCTGCCGGCTGCCGGACAGCGGCATCACGCACCCAGGCGCTGTCCGCGCACCCTGAACATGTTGCCCCATATGACCCTATCCTACAGGTGTCAGTTTGCCCCTACCGCAAACATGACACAAACGCAATAATATGAACAATTGGAAGGTCTCATGACTGCCCTCAGGATGTCAATACAAAAGTCCTCACAATAGCTTACTGAGGAACATTCGTTTACATTAACCGTGTCAATTTCCTGCCTGTATGTCGCATATTGCAAACTAGCGGCCCTGCCGGGGTTGCCACATGGCTTCGAAAGGCCGAATCGGCGGCCGAATCGCGCAAAGGCAGCCTGGGTGCGGCCGCGAATCGCAGCTGGCGGTCGCAACATGGGCACCTGGTGGCGGCAGACAGGACAGCAGACACAAGATGCTGAAGATCGGGGCCAGCAAAGCGCAACATGTGGCAGGTAACTGGGCCTGGCCCGGACAGTGACTTCCTTCGCGACGTGCCGGCCCGCACTGTGATTCTTGTGCAACAACCCTGACGACATAGGCGCTCAATACCCGGGACATCTGGCGCCAGTTGGTCGCGGCCACGGCACCATCAATCTCCCCTCGCGCGCGCGGCGCGCGACTCGTTGTTACAGGCCGCACGCGCAATACGGCGCCGATCGGCCTTCGAGTGAAGGTGGCTGCCACTGATCGGAATTGTTAACGAACGTGAAAAAGCAGGCGTTAAGAGGTGTTTTCTCATTTTTCTTGTTGCCAAGCCTCATCGGCCAAGATAGCAATTGCGGCAGAAGCGCGAACCGCCCCGGGCATGTTGCCGTCAGGCCATCTTGTCCCAAAGCGGCGCGGGCTTCCGACCAGTCACCCGGAACAGGGGGCGGGTCCAAACAAACCCGGCAATGTCCGGACAGAAAAAGAGGGATGTCGCAATGCGGAACCTGTTCAAGAAGCTCATGGGCGACAAGGCCGGTGCGTCGGCCGCTGAATATGCGCTCATCATTGCCGTTTTCGGCATTTTCGTCGTGACCGGCGTCGGCATCGTGGGCCAAGGCTTCCAGGATGCCATGCAGGATGCGGCTGACGAGATGGCGGCGGCCTAAGCCTCGTCACTTCGTGATCTGACGACGAGCTGGGCCTCCGCGCCGCCCCGGTGCGGGGGCCCAGACTCCGAATCGACCAGACTGAGCGCCTGAGAATGAGTCCCAACCGGTTACGGGCCTCGAGAGTGAGTCTTTCGAGTCACACCCGGCTTTTTTTGCCTTGAAGCGTTAACCACAACGCTTGAACCGGCGACTCGCAGCGTTCAGGATTCCTGCGCCTCTGACGTGATCCCGGTTGATCACGCCGGATCGCAAGGGGGGGAGCCAAGGGCCCAATGCGCAGGTCGTCCATCTTTCTGCTGATCGGCGCCGTCCTGCTCGGCCTGCTCGCCGTGCTCGCGGCCCGTATGGTCATGGTGCCCGGCAAGAACGCCGGCCAGCCCGAGGCGCCCAAGGTTTTCGTGGTCGTCACCTCGAAGCCGCTCGAGTTCGGCGACAAGATCACACCCGATGCCCTGAAGCCCCAGCCCTGGCAGGGCCCGGTGCCCGAGGGCGCCTTCACCGCGACGCGCGATGCGGTCGGCGACGGCAACCGCACGGCGCTGCGCAACATGCAGGCCGGCGAGCTGCTGCTGGCCCAGTCGATCACCGGCGGCGCGGGCCGCCTCGCATCGTCCACCCTGCTCGGACCCGAGATGCGCGCGATTGCGCTCCCCGTCAGCGAGACGGCCGCCGCTGGCGGTTTCATCGCGCCGGGTGACCGCGTCGACGTGATCCTGACGCGCAGCTTCGACGAGGCGACAGCCTATGCCACGGTCGTGGTGCAGGGCGCCCGCGTGCTCGCGGTCGGCCAGGTCGCCGATCCCTCGTCCGACCAGCCCAACATCACCAAGTCGGCGACGATCGAGGTGACGCCCGCCGAGGCGCAGAAGATTGCGCTCGGGCAGACGATCGGCACCATCACGCTCGCGCTTCGGCCGACCGGTGACGAGAGCCGCGCCTTCCTCCAGACCACCAGCGCGAACGCCGCCTTCAACATGGCCCCGCCCGTCCGCGGGGGTGGCGGTGGCGACGACAGCGCCGGCCCGCCGGCGGTGCGCGGCCCGGCCCAGCAGGCCCCGCCCCGTGGCTTCACCGGCCCCGGCGAGACCGTCCGCATTGTTCGAGGAACGGAAACCAGCCTGGTGGAGGTGCCCCGCTGATGCCGCTCACCCTGCGCCACGCGCATCTTCCCCTCGCCGCCGCCGGGCGGCGGCCGCGTGTTAACGGCATCCGGCCGGACGGGCGGCGACTGGCCCTTCTGGCCGCCGCCGCAGCGGCCGGCTTGCTGGCGCTCGCGGCGCTGCCGTCGGTGCCTGCGGCCGCACAAGGCCTCCGGGTGATGGACGGTCGCGCCGGCACGGTCATGACCGTGCCCGTCAACAAGTCGCAGGTGCTGAAGCTCGACCGCGCCTTTGCGCGCGCCATGATCGGCAATCCCGAGGTTGCCGACATCATGCCCCTGAACGTGAACAGCGTCTATGTGCTGGGGCGCAAGGCGGGATCCACCAACTTGGCCCTCTATGACCGCCGCGGCGACCTGATCGCCGTCGTCGATGTCGTTGTCGGCCCGGACGTCATCGGGCTCAGGCGGCAGATTGCCGAGAGTTTCCCGGGCGAGGCGGTCCGGATCCGCAATTCCAACGAGTCGCTGGTGCTTGAAGGCACGGTCTCCAGCCCGCTGGCGGCCGAACGCATCTTCGCCATGGCCGAGACCTTCGCGCCGCAGAAGGTGCTGAACCTGATGTCGGTCGGCTCGCCTCAACAGGTGCTGCTGGAAGTGCGCGTGTCCGAAATGCAGCGCGGAACGGTGAAGGCGCTGGGAATCAACAGCTTTTCCTGGGGAACGGGCACCAGCCCGACCAGCGGGAGCGTCATCGGGCAGGCCAGCGATGCAGGCGGCGCCTTCACCGCGACGCTCGGCATTCTGGCGCCCAACATCAACCTGCAGTTCGAGGCGCTGGAACGCAAGGGCCTCATCCGCACGCTCGCGCAGCCAAACCTCGTTGCCCTGTCGGGCGAGACCGCGAGCTTCCTCGCCGGCGGCGAGTTCCCGGTTCCGACCGGCGTCAACCAGAACGGCCAGGTCTCGATCGAGTTCAAGCAGTTCGGCGTGAGCCTGTCATTCACGCCCACGGTGCTGACCGACGGGCTCGTCAATCTTCGTGTTGCCCCCGAAGTCAGCTCCATTGACCGCGAAGCTTCCGTCGTCCTGTCGGGCATTGTCATTCCCGGGCTGAAGGTCCGCCGCGCGCTCACCTCGCTCGAACTGCGCGACGGCCAGTCCTTCGCGATCGCCGGCCTCATCCAGTCCGACTTCACCGACACCATCCGGGCCGTGCCGCTGCTGGGGCGGATCCCGATCATCGGCGCGCTGTTCCGCTCCACCTCGTTCAACCGGCAGGAAACCGAGCTGGTGATCACGGTGACACCGCGGATCGTGCGGCCGGTGGCCCCGAACCAGCTCGCGCTGCCGACCGACCGCGCGCTGCCGCCGTCCGAGGCCGAGCTGTTCCTGCTCGGCAAGTCGAGCCGCAAGGCGCCGCCGCGGCCAGCGGGCAGCCCCACCGCCGGGGGAATCGGCGCCGACCATGGCCATATCGTGAGGTAATGATGCGCAAGACATCCCCACTGATCCTGCTCGGACTTCTCGGCCTCGCGCCGGCCGCCGTGGCCGGTTCCGATCCCGACTTCGGCGCCTCGGTGCGCCAGAACATCCTGGTGCAGACGGCAGACCCCGATCCGCGCTATCAGGGAACGCTGATCGAGGGCGGAGTGGGCGCCACGAATGTCTCGGCGGTGCGCCGCTACATGACCGGCACTATCCGGCCGCCGCAACGCCCCGATGGCCGGGGCGCCGTTGGCGGCGGCAGCGAGCAGCGCGCGAGCGGCGGCAACAATGCCGGGACCGGGGACCGGCCATGACGCTGCTCGACACGATCCGTGGAGGCCGGGAAGCGAAGATGGATCAGGACCTGCCCTGGAAGCGGAACGCGGAGCGCGGCGAGGCCGGGCGTGCGCGCGCCGTTCTGCTGCTGAAGGATCCCGCGCGCGCGCCGGCACCTGAGGCGCTTGCGGCGGCCGGGATCGAGGCCCGGTTCGACGCCACAGACATCGCCGACATCGCCGAGGGCGCGAGCCTGCTGGGCGAGGCGGATGCGCTCGTCGTGGAGATTGCGCCCGGTGACGCGCGGGCGAGGGAAGCGTTCGACCGGCTGGTGCATCTGGCCGCTGGCGACACGTCGGTCATCGCCGTGGTGGACGGGTTGACGGTGGCCGACACGCGCGCGCTGCTGCGCGCCGGCGCTGCAGACGCGCTCCCGCTCCCCTTCTCCGCCGAGGAGCTTCGCCAGGCGCTGGAGCCGGTTCGCCGTCCGCAGCGTGCCGGCGGCGGCGCCCCCGGCGCCGCCGAGCCCAGCCGCCAGGGACGGATCGTGGCGCTGATGGGCGTGCTAGGCGGCGTCGGCACCACGTCGCTCGCCACCCAGGCCGGGATCCTGTGGTCCGACTCCGCAAAGGTCTGCCTGATCGACTTCGACCTGCAGTTCGGCAACGCCGCCCTCTATCTCGATCTCAGGCCCTCGCTGACGCTTGGCGATCTTATCGCCGACTATGAGCGGCTCGACCCGGAGCTGCTGCAATCCGTCGCGATGCGCCATGCCTCGGGGCTGAGCGTCATTGCCAATCCGGTCGACATCAACCCGCTCGACATGGTCTCGGTCGAGTTCGTGGACCGCATCCTGCGGCTGGCCGCCCAGTCCTATGACGTGGTGCTGGTGGACCTGCCGACGGCCTGGACGGAGTGGACCATCCGCATCCTCGAGCGGGCGGACATCGTGCTGATGGTGACCACCCTGTCGGTCGCCGGGATTCACCAGGCCCGGCGCCAGCTGGAGATGGTGGAAGCCAACAACCTGATGCCCAAGACGAAGATTCTCGCCAACCGGGCGCAGGTGAACCTGTTCGGCAAGGTCGATCTCAAGGACAGCGAGGCGGTGCTGGGCCGCAAGATCGCCTACACAGTCGTCGAAGACGCCGCCACCATGGGCAGCGCCATCGACGAGGGCCGGCCCATCCGCGAGATCAAGTCGGGCGCGCGGATCGCCAAGGATCTGAAGGCGCTGGCCGCTGCGCTTGAGGCCATCCCGGTCGCCGAAGGGCTGGTGCGGTCATGAAGTGGACGGGCGGAAAATTCGGCAAGGCGGCGACCCCGGCCCAGCCCGCGAAGGCCGCACCGGCGGCCGAGGCTGCGCCCGAATCGGCCCCGGTGAAGCGCCCGGCCGCCGCCGAGGCGCCGCGGATGGACGTGAACACCGAGCTCAAGGTGGAGATGCACCAGAAGCTTCTGGACCGCATCAACCTCGGCGCGCTCGAGACCATGTCGCGCGAGCAGGTCGGCCGCGAGATCGGCGACATCGTCGCCGAAATGCTGGCCGAGCTGAACAAGGCGCTCAACCTCGCCGAGCGCAAACAGCTGGTCGAGGACATCCTCGACGAGCTTCTGGGCCTCGGGCCGCTGGAGCCATTGCTCAAGGACCAGACGATCACCGAGATCATGGTGAATACCGCCTTCATCGTCTTCGTCGAGCGCGCCGGCCGGATCGAGGAGACGAGGGCGCGCTTCGCCGACAACAAGCACCTGCTTCGCATCATCCAGAAGATCGTCTCAGGCATGGGCCGGCGGATCGACGAAAGCTCGCCGATGGTCGACGCGCGGCTTCCCGACGGCAGCCGGGTGAACGCCATCATCCCGCCGCTAGCGGTCGATGGCCCGATTCTGACCATCCGGAAATTCTCCAAGAAGCCGATCGACATGGACAAGCTGGTGTCGCTGGGCGCGATGCCGCCGGCCTGCGCCGAGGTGCTTCGCGCCGTGGTTCGCGGGCGGCGCAACGTGCTGATCTCGGGCGGCACCGGCTCGGGCAAGACGACGATGCTGAACGCCATGTCCGCCTCGATCGGCGCGCATGAGCGGGTCGTCACGATCGAGGACTCGGCGGAACTGCAGCTGCAGCAACGCCACGTCATCCGGCTGGAAACGCGGCCCGCGAACCTGGAAGGCCGCGGCGAGATCACCCAGCGGGATCTGGTCAAGAACGCGCTGCGGATGCGGCCGGACCGGATCGTGCTCGGCGAGTGCCGGGGCGGCGAGGCCTTCGACATGCTGCAGGCGATGAACACCGGCCACGACGGCTCGATGAAGACGATCCACGCCAACACCCCGCGCGACGCGCTCTCCAGGCTCGAGCAGATGATCGGCATGTCGGGGCTCGAGATCAGCCCCAAGGCAGCGCGCTCGCAGATCGCATCGGCCATCCAGGTCGTCCTGCAGCTCGAGCGCCTGTCGGACGGCAAGCGGCGCCTGACCAGCGTGGCCGAAGTCACCGGCCAGGAAGGCGAGACGGTGCTGATGCAGGAGATCTTCCGCTTCGACCGGCAGGGGATCGACGCCCAGGGCAATGTCATTGCCGAGCTGAAGCCGACCGGCATCCGGCCGAAGTTCATGGAATATCTGTCGGCGCGCGGCATCGACCTGCCCGGCCACCTGTTCGATCCCTACCGGCGGCTGGAGTCGGCGGCATGATCCTGCCCAGCGAGAACATCCTGTTCATGACGCTGCTGTTCTTCGCGGTCGTCATGCTGGTGGAGGGCGCCTGGTTCTACTGGCGCGACGTGCACGCCCCGCGCACGCGCGTGAACCGGCGGCTGGAAATGCTGAAATCGGGCGCGCTGACCGAGGAGGTGGAAGCCGCCCTTGTCCGCAACAACCGCAAGCGCACGGGATCGCTGACCTCGCGGCTGCTGCAGGGCCTGGAGCTGAAGCTGAACCAGGCCGGAATCCGCATGGCGCCCGAGAAGCTGCTGATGTTCATGGCCGGCGGCACGCTGGGGATCGCGGTGCTCAGCCCGATCCTGCTGGGCATTGCCGGCGCGCTCGACAGCCCGGCCGCGATCCTGCTGGTGCTAGGTTTCGCCGTTGGCCTGGGCGTCGTCATTCCGCTGGTGCTGATCGACCGCAAGGCGCACAAGCGGATGAAGAAGTTCGAGGAACAGTTCCCGGTCGCGCTTGACATCTTCGTCCGCGGCCTGCGCGCCGGCCACCCGGTGACGGGGGCGCTCGACCTTCTGGTCGAGGAGATGCCCGACCCGATCGGCTCCGAGTTCGCGATGGTCGCGGCCGAGATCAGCTACGGATATGACCTGCGCGACGCGCTGTTCAACCTCGCCCACCGCGTGCAGTCGCCCGACATCCAGATGTTCGTCGTCTCGGTCGCGATCCAGAGCGAGACGGGGGGCAACCTCGCCGACGTGCTCGATGGCCTGACGCGCGTGATCCGCGAACGCCAGTCGATGGTGCTGAAGGTTCGCGCCCTGGCCGGCGAAGGCAAGATGACCGGGATCGTGCTGTCGGTCTTGCCGGTGCTTACCTTCTGCGGCGTGTTTGCGATGCAGCCCAACTTCTTCCTCGATGTCGTTGACGATCCCTGGTTCATGCCGGGCGTGGTCGGGCTGCTCATGTGGTACTCGATCGGCATCCTGCTGATGCGCAAGCTGATCGCGCTGAAGGTCTGACGGGCAATGGATGGCGATCTCGTGACATGGCTCATCCTGGCGATGGTCTTCGCGGCCGTCGTGCTCGCGGTCATGGCCGTGGCGCCGTTGTTCGGCCGGAAGGTGGACCTGGCCCAGCGCCTGTCCACCACGCCGACGGCGCAGGACCTGCAACGGCACGGCGGCGGGCCGCAGACGCTTCGCACGGACCAGACATCCTCGGTCTGGGCCCGCCTTGTGGCCGAAGTCGAGAAGCGCGGGCTCTCGCTGCAGGACAGCAAGCAGAATGTGCTGGCCGAAAAGCTGGCGCTGGCGGGTTACCAGCAGCCCTACGCGGTGCGCGCCTTCGTGCTGATCCGCACCGTCGGCACGTTCGGTCTGCCCATTCTCGCCTATCTGTTCATTCTGGTGACGGGAATGAGCCCCTCGCTCTCCAAGACATACATGATCCTGGTCGGCGCGGCAGCGGCCGGGCTCTACATCCCCAACGTCATTGTGAGTGGCAAGGCCGACCGTCGCAAGACCGCAATCCTGAACGGCTTTCCGGACGCGCTTGACCTGATGCTGGTCTGCGTCGAGGCCGGGCTCGGGATCGACGCCTGCTTCGCCCGCGTCGGCGAGGAGATCGTCGAGCTGCACCCCGAGCTGTCGGAACTGTTCGCCGGCGTCTCGCTGGAGCTTCGCGCCGGCCGCGCCCGGGCCGAGGCGCTGAAGAACATGGCCAGGCGGAGCGGCGTGCCCGAGATCCAGTCCTTCTGCACGCTTGTCATCCAGTCGGACCGGCTCGGTGCCTCGATCGGACAGGCGCTCAAGGTCTATGCTGGTGAGATGCGCGAGGCGCGCCGGATGCGGGCCGAGGAGAAGGCCCACCGGCTGCCGGTCCTGCTGTCGGTGCCGCTGGTCGTGTTCCTGCTGCCGGTGATGGTCGGCGTGCTGATGCTGCCGGCCGGTATCGCGCTTCGGGAAACCATGTCTGCAGACAGCAAATGATGGGCGCAACCGACAATTCCCGGCATCTCGCGCTGGCACCCATCGCGCTCGGGGTGGCGATGGCCGACGGCGCACACGCCAAGGCCACGCTGCCGCCGGTCCAACCCGTCGACACGCTGCCGGAACGCGCGGCCGGCACTCCTGTCGAGCGCGGCAAGGCCGAGCTTCGGGCCGGGCGTCCGGCCGACGCCGTCGCCGCCTTCCGCGAGGCGCTCGCTGCCGACCCGCGGTCGGTGGACGCACTGTCAGGCATGGCCGTCGCCTATGACCAGCTGGGCCGCTACGATCTCTCGCGCCCGCTCTACGAGGCGGCGCTGATCCTCGATCCCCGCGCGCCGGTGCTGCTCTACAATTACGGCCTGTCCTTGAGCCGGCAGCGCGACCGCGCCGGCGCCCTGCGCTTCCTGGGGCTGGCCGCGGCCAGCGGCGACGCCGAGGTGGTGACAGCCGCGCTGCGGCTGATCGCGGCGCTCGACCCCCAAGGTCTGGCGGCGCGCCCCGACACATCCGCGGCGCCGACAGCCGTGGCCGTCGTGGCCGAGCCGCCGGCCCTGTCCGCCGCCGTCCCGGCCGACCGGCCGTCCGGCCCCGCGCTGGTGCGCACCAGCGAACATGAGGTTCGCCTCGTCCTGAAGCCGGAGCGCATCGCCCCGCCGCCGCTGCTGGCCGAACTCGGGCCGGACGCGCTCGCCGCCCTGCCGGTCACGGGCCTGAGCACGCGCGAGGAAGCGATCATCCAGGCCCGCGCGGACGCCATTGAAGCCGCAGAGCGGCGGGCGCAGGCCCACGCCGAGGCGGCCGCGCGCGACCAGGCTGCGCTCGCCGCATTGCCGTCGGGCCTTCGCGACACGCTGGCCGCTGCCGCGGCGGTTGCCCGGGCGCCGCGCCCCGTGCTGCCGGACACATTGACCGGCCCCGCCAACGCCCCGTCCGCGCCCCGCTCCGGCCCGGCCACGCCCGCGCCGGTCGAAGCGACTCTCGATGCCACGGCCCAGCCCCGCGACGCTGACAGACATCTTGAGGCCGGCCAGCTCGTTGTGCTGGCGCTGGCGCAACCGGCCTTGCAGGCGCAGCGGCGCTCGCCGCTGTCGCGCGCGGCGGAACTGCTGCCGCCGGCCGAACCCCAGCCGCGAACCCGGCGTGCCTTCGATGCACCCTTCGAAAGCGACGACGCGCGTCTCAACGGCTTTGCCCGGCAGGTCCAAGGGGCCGAACCCGGCGCCGCCATGGCGGTGGCGCGGCTCAGGACGCTGCTCGACCGGCTGCAGGCGGCCTGATGCGCGGGCTGGCGCGACCCCTGGCGGGGTGCACGCTCGCCGCCCTGACCTTCGTTGCCGCCCCGAACGCCGCTGCCACCACGCCCGCCACCGATCCGGCGTCGCGGGCCCTGGCCCTCGAGTTCATCGACTCGGCGCTCGCCGAGGGTCGGCTGACCCATGCCGACGAGCTGCTGGCGCGGGCCCGCATGCAGGGGGACGGGCCGGACCTCCAGCTGCGCGCCGCCGAGCTGCTGGCCGCGGCTGGCCGCGCCGACGAGGCTGCCCGGGCCTTCGAGGCCTTGTCAGCGATCGAAGCGGTGGCCGCAAAGGCCCGCACCGGCGCAGCCCTGCTGCTGCTCCGGCAGGGCCGGATGGAGGCTGCCGAGGCGCAGCTTCGCGCCGCCGTCGCGCTCGAACCCGCCCAGCCTCGCGCCTGGAACGCGCTGGGGGTCATCGCCGACCGCCGCCGCGACTGGCCGGCAGCCGAAGCGGCCTACGCCCGCGCGCTGGCGCTCGCGCCCGGCCGGGCCGACATCCTGAACAACCGGGGCTGGTCACGGCTGCTGCAGGGCCGCCACGCCGAGGCGGAGGCAGATCTTGTGGCCGCGCTCCAGCTGGCGCCCGCGCTCGCCGTCGCCGAAACCAACCTCCGGCTCGCCCGCGCGCTCCAGGGCCGTTACGCCGAGGCCTTCGCCGGTGCCTCGCGCGAGACACTGGCGCGTGACCTCAACACCGTCGGCTTCGGGGCGCTGGCGCGCGGCGACCTGGCGCTTGCCGAAACCTATTTCGCCCGCGCCATCGAGGCGAGCGACCGCTACGACCGCACGGCCGAGGCCAATCTCGCCTATCTCGAAGCGCTGCGCGCCGATACCCGCCCCCGCCCGTGAGCCTGCCTGAGCTTCTCGTCATCGCTGCCCTGCTGTGCCTGCTGGTCGGCGCCGGATTCGACCTTGCCCGCTTCGAGATCCCCGACACGCTGTCGATCCTGCTTCTGGCGGGCGCCGTCCTGTCCGGCCTCGTCACACCCGGATTTGCCTGGGGAAGCCATGCGCTCGCCGTGCTGGCCCTGTTCGCCGTCGGGCTGCTGCTGTTCGCGCTGGGCTGGATGGGGGGTGGCGACGTCAAGCTGCTGACGGCCTTCGCAGCCTGGACGGGCCTCGAAGGCCTGCCGCTGTTCCTGACCGGCGTGGCGCTGGCCGGCGGCGTTCTTGCGCTGGTCCTCATTCTGGCGCGCTCGGGCCTCAAGCTGGCCGGCACGGCGCCGGATGCCATGCCCCGCCTGTTCCGCCCCGGCGCGCCGCTGCCCTATGCGGTCGCGATTGCCGCCGGCGGGCTGTTCTGGGCCTGGCGAAGCTGGCCCCTCGGCTGAGACCGCCTCAGGCGGCTTCCGCCAGCGCCGGGCGGCCGACCGACTGGGCCAGCAGCACATAGAGCTTCCCGATATCCGACGACAGCAGCACGGTGGCGAAGGCTTCACCATCCGGGTCCCTCAGCACGCGCCCCATCAGCGTCTCGAACTGGTCGAGATAGCGGGCCGCCTCGCCGCGGAAGGCCTCGTCGTGCTGGTAGTGTCGGGCGATCTTGCGGGCGCTGTCGCGGTCGGCAAGCCGCACCGTCTGGCGCGCGAACACCCCCCGGTCCCCTTTCAGATAGCGGTCCCAGGCGTCGGGCGCGACATCGATGTCGAGCAGCTGCGCCACATCGACCGCCGCCTCGCCCAGCCGCTCGACCAGCCGGACGGAGCGGGCGGCCAGCGTGTCGCGGGCGCGCACGTCCATGCGCGTGTCCACCTCGTCCACCCGCGCCTCGGTCTCGGCGATGGTCTTCATCAGCTCGACCAGCTGCGCCGCCAGCCGCTCGGACGCCGCCGCGGCCGTCGCCGTCGCCTTGCCCACCGCTTCCTCCAGCGAGGCGATCTGCAGGCGGATCGGCGCGCCGAAGGCGGCTTCGGCCTTGGTCGAGGCCAGCTCGTCGAGCCGGGCCTCGGCTTCGCTGACGACAGCGCCCAGCAGCGACTGGATCTCGGCCGACGTCGCGTTCACCGACTGGCGCACCTGCATCACATTCTCGACCATGCGCTGTGCCGCCTGGATCGCCGTCTGCTCGGTCGTCGTGTGGATATCCCCCACGGTCGCGCGGGCGGCCTCGAAATGGCCGGCGAGCGCCTCTGCAAGGCCAACGACGGCCTGATGGTCGCGCTCGAAGGCAGCCGCCGCGTCGCGCAGCAGCGCGCCCTGCGATTCGATCCGGTCGGCCAGCGCATCGAGCTCGGCCGAGAGCGCGCGCCCGCGATCGGCGAGCCCCTCGACATCGGCGGCGACCGCCGGAATCCGCGCCGCCGCCTCGGCGCCGAAGGACTCGAGCGCCGGCAGCAGGGCTGCCACCTGCCCGTCGAGCGCGGCCACATCCGCGCCACGCAGGGCAATCCGCTCCGCCAGCCGGTCGAGATCGGCGACCGCGCGGTCGACCGCCTCCACCGTGCCGGCGATCTGCGCGGACACCGCCGCCTGAAGCCGGGCGAGCTGCGCCTCGATCGCCGCGGCAGCCTCGGCGGCGGCGGCCTCGGTCTGCTGGCCGACATCGGCCTGGCGCGCCTGCAGCGCCAGAAGCTCGGCCTCCATCGCCTTCACCCCGTCGGACAGGCGGGCGCGCATCCGTGCCTCGGCCTCGGCCTGCGCCGAGTCGAGGGCGGCCACCCGCGTTTCCAGCGCCGCCGTCGAGGTCCGAAGCGCGACGGCCAGCGTGTCGGCCGCCGCCGCCTGCCGCGCCTCCAGCCCGCCCAGCTGCGCGTCCAGGGTGGCGACCGTCTCCGCCATGCTGGCCTCCAGCGCCCGGGCGGTCTCGGCATTGCGCGCCTGCAATGCCTGCAGCCGCGCCTCGACGCCGGCGATGCCGTCGCCGGCCTCGGTGGCGAACCGCGCCGCCAGCAGCTGATGGTCGGCGATCTGCGCCTTCAGCTGCGCGGCGGCGGCCAGCACCACGTCCAGGCGCTGGCCGATGGCGCGGGTGCCCTCGGTGCCGAAGGCGTCAATGTCGCCCATGGCGCGCACGACCAGCGCCTCCAGCTTCGAGGCCTGCTCGCCGATCCGCGCGCCGATCGTCTCGAAAGCCTCGGCCGACCGTTCGAGCACGCCGGTGACGGCGGCATCGAGCGTGTAGGCGCGGTTGGCGATCGCCTTGGTTGTCTCGGCCGAGGTGGCGCCGATGTCGTCGAGCAGGCGCCGCATCCCGGCGATGCTGTCGCCGGCCTCCGCACCGACTTCGCGACTGCGCTGGCCAACTTCGGCGAGCGCCGCCGACAGGCCGCCGATCTGCGCGACGGCGTCGGCGCTGGCTGCGCGCAGCAGCCGTTCGGATTCGCGCACCTGCCCTTCCAGCGCCGGCAGCTGGCCGGCCAGCCGGTCGGCCGCCTCGCCCATGTCGGTCGCCGCCATCACCATCGTCCCGGCCGCCACCTCGAGGCCGGTCGCCGCGCTGGACAGGCTCTGCGCCCGGCCGTTCGCGGTCTCGTTCAGCCGGTCGAGCTTGCCCAGTGCATCGATGATGAGGCCGTCGATCCGCCCCAGCTGGCCCTCCAGCTCGCCGGCGAGGCGCCGGGCCGTGTCGATCCGGGCTTCCATCTCGGCCATGTCGGGCTCGTTGCCGCCGAGCGGCAGGAAGGCTGCGATCAGCAGCAGCACGATGATTGGCGGGAACAGGGCAGTCGCATGGTCCGACAGGAAGCCCTGGCCGGGCAGCCAGGCAGCACCCGGCAGCAGTGCCGCGCCGGCGGTGACAGCGAACCAGGCGAGCGCAACCGCGCCCAGCATCCACAGCGGCCACTGGCGGCGGGCCTCGAAACCGAAGGCCGTACGGCTCATCTGGCGGCTCCCCGGCTGCGCCGGCAGGCGGTTTGGGCCACGGCGACTGCCCTCCTTTTCCACAATTTCTTGTCGTCCAGCAGCCAGTTCATACCATATCTGGTAGGGCGCACCAGTCCTGCCGGCCGTCCGCCGCGTATCCATCCACAGCAAATTTCGCCCCGCTCGCATGGGCCATCCTAACGGCCCGCCCGGCCATTTCCTTCACAGCCGGCGAGGGACGGATCAGCGAGTAACGAAACAGGGCCGGCCGGCGGCCGACAGCTTCGCGCACAGTTCGCTTGCCTCGGCCCGGTCGGCGAACGGCCCCAGCTGCAGGCGGACGAGACCGGCGCGCGGGGCATAGAGCGGGGCGCGGCCGCTGAGCAGGGGCGCCGACTGCGCGACGAGCGTGGCCCAGGCGGTTCGCGCCGCCTGCTCGGTCGCATAGGCGCCCAGCTGCACCCGCCAGCCTTCGGCCGCCGGCTCGGCGGCGGCCGCAGCGGCAGCGACTGCAGCCGGCGGCGCGGGTCGGGCGGGCGCGCGCGACGGTGGCCGGCCGGGGAACCCTGTCTCCCCCTCGGCCTCATCCTCGCTGCGGCTGTCGGCGAGCGCCGCCGTTTCCATGAGGGCCGGCTCCGCCGGGCGGGCGAGATCGGCCATCACGACCGCCGCCGGCCGGCCGCTCGCCAGCGCCTGGGCCGCGGCCTCGCCGCGCGCCCGCTCATCGGGGGACAGGCGCCCGGCCATGCGGTTCGCTTCCGTGGCGGCCGCCGGCAGCCCGCCGTCGCGCGCCTTCACCACATAGGCATAGCCCAGCGCCGGGTTGCGCGGCACGCCATCGCCCGAGAAATGCGCCACCCCCAACACATAGGCGGCGCGGACATCGCCACGGTCGGCGGCCGTGCGCAGATGCCCCAGCGCCTCGGCGCGGCGGCCGCGCTGCCACAGGGCAATTCCGAGGCTGGCGGTCGCCGGCACATGGCCGCGGGCGGCCGCGCGCCGCCACAGGTCGATCGCCTGGTCCATGTCAGGGGCGGTGCCGCGACCCAGCGCATGCGCCTGGCCCAGGTGAAACAGCGCCTCGGGGTCGTTGCGCGCCGCCGGCCCCTGCCACAGCTCGACGGCGGCGGCGACGTCTCCGGCCCGCCAGCGCGCCAGCCCCTCGGCGACCGAGGCAGCGGCGGAGGCGGGCAGGACCAGGGCCGGCATCAGGATGGGGAGCCACGTCAGGCGCACGGGTCGATCACCTCCCCGCCCTTCACCAGCAGCGTGACCCGGCCGCTCACCGGCAGGCCGTCGAAGGGCGTGTTGCCCGACAGTCCCGGCAGGTTGTCCGAATCGATCCGCCATGGCGCATCCGGGTCGAACAGCACGAGATCGGCGGGCGCGCCGACCGCAAGCTGGCCGCCGGGCAGGCCGAAGCGCGCGGCCGGCCCGGCCGACAGCAGCGCCATCAGCCGCGGCAGATCGAGCGTGCCATCATGCACCAGCGTGAGCCCGAGCGCGAGCAGCGTGGCCGCCCCGGCCGCGCCCGGCTCGGCATCGGCAAACGGCAGGCGTTTTTCCTCCTGCGTGCGCGGATCGTGCCGGCTGGCCAGCATGTCGATGGTGCCGTCGGCAAGCCCTTCGCGCACCGCCAGCCGGTCGCTTTCCGAGCGCAGCGGCGGCGACAGCCGCGCGAAGCTGCGCCAGCCGCCGATCGCGAGATCCGACAGCAGCGCATAGGCCGGCGCGGTCGCCGCCGTCACGTCCTGGCCGGCCGCCTTCGCTTCGCGCACCAGCGCTACCCCCTCCGCCGTGCTGAGGCAGGCGACATGCAGCCGCGCGCCGGCCTCCCGCGCGAGCCTCAGGTCGCGGGCGACCTGGATCGCCTCGGCCGCCGCTGGGGCGACCGGCAGGCCCAGGCGGGTGGCCATCTCCCCCTCGGTCGCCACCGCGCCGGCGGTCAGCGCCGGGCATTCGGGGTGGGCGATGACGACAAGGCCGAGGCCAGCGGCATAGGCCAGCAGCCGCAGCATCACCTGCGCGTCCGCAATCGCCGCCCGTCCCGTCGCCACCGCGACCGCACCGGCCTCTCGCATCAGCGCCAGTTCGGCCAGCTCGCGCCCCGCCAGCCCCCGCGTCGCCGCCGCCACCGGGCGGACCCACAGGCGCGGCTTGCCCAGCCGCTCGGCCCGCTCGATCAGCGCGGGATCGTCGAGCGGCGGGGACTGGTCGGGCATCAGCAGCGCGCTGGTGATCCCGCCGGCGACCGAGGCCTCGACATCGGTCCGGAAGACGCCCGAGTCGATCAGCCCCGGCGCCAGCACCTGCCCGTTCGCGACGTGCACCCGCGCGCCGGCCGGTGCGGCAAGACCGGGGCCGATGGCGGCGATGCGGCGGTCGGCCACCAGCAGGTCGCCGCGCGCCTCCGTTCCGGCGGCGGGATCGATCAGCCGCGCATCGCGGATCAGAAGCGCGCTCATGCCGGCCCGCCGCGCCGCGGGCGCGTCAGCAGGTCGAGGCAGGCCATCCGCACGGCGACCCCCATCTCCACCTGCTCGGCGATGGCCGACCGCTGGATGTCGTCGGCCACATCGGTTGCAATCTCGACGCCCCGGTTCATCGGCCCGGGGTGCATCACCAGCACGTCGGGGGCGCAGGCCGCCAGCCGCTGCCGCGTGAGCCCGAAGGTGCGGAAATATTCGCGTGTCGAGGGCACCAGCGCGCCGTCCATCCGCTCGCGCTGCAGCCTCAGCATCATCACCACGTCCGCGCCGGCAAGCCCGGCCATCATGTCGGTATAGGGCACGACGCCGAAGCGCTCGATCGCCGCCGGCATCAGCGTCGGCGGGGCGACCGCGCGCACCTCGGCGCCCAGCGCCGTCAGCAGGTGGAAGTTCGACCGGGCGACACGGCTGTGCGCGATGTCGCCGCAGATGGCGATCATCAGCCCCTCGATCCGGCCCTTGCGGCGGCGGATCGTCAGCGCGTCGAGCAGCGCCTGGGTCGGATGCTCGTGCCGGCCGTCGCCGGCGTTCAGCACCGGGCAGTCCATCTTGCTGGCGATCAGCGCGACCGCACCCGAGCTTTCGTGGCGGATCACCAGCACGTCGGGGCGCATGGCATTGAGCGTCAGGGCCGTGTCCAGCAGCGTCTCGCCCTTCTTCAGGCTGGACTGGCCGGCCGCCAGGTTGACGACATCGGCGCCCAGCCGCTTGCCGGCGATCTCGAACGACAGCAACGTGCGGGTGGAGGCCTCGAAGAAGGCGTTGATCTGCGTGAGGCCGGCCAGCCGGTCGTCATGCTTCCTGACCGCGCGGCCGGTTTCCACCCAGCGTTCGGCCTCGTCGAGGATGAGGCCGATCTCCATGGGTTGCAGCCCCTCGATGGCGAGGAGGTCCCGGTGCGGGAAGGAGGGTGCGCCGTCAGCCGCCGTCACGGCTGCGGGGTGTAGCCAGCCCCCGGGGCCCGGGCAAGCCGCGCCAGCGCGCCCTCCAGGATGTGCGCGGCGGCCAGCGCGTCGACACGGGCCGCGCGCTTCGCCCGGCTCACATCCGCGGCGATCAGCGCCCGCTCGACCGCCGCCGTCGACAGCCGCTCGTCCCACAACAGAACCGGCAAGCCCAGCGCGGCGGCCAGGTTGCGCGCCTGCGCCCGGACGGACTGGGTCTGCGGGCTGTCGGTGCCATCCATCGACAGCGGCAGGCCGATGACGAGGCCGACGATCCCCTCGCGCGCGACGACCGCGGCCAAGGCCGCCACATCGGCGGCGGGGCGCGTTCGCCTCAGCGTCTCGCGCGCGGTGGCGACGCGCCAGTCGGCACTGGCGGTGGCCAGGCCGATGGTGCGCGTACCGATGTCAAGCGCAAGCAGGCGGCCGCGCGACGACAGGGCGGCAGCAAAGGCATCGGGATCGGTGGTCAGGGTCACGCCGCGCGGTCTGGCGCAGAATGGGCTGCGGCGCGGGCCGCGGCGTCGTCGCGGATGTTCGCCCAGAACAGCGAATAGTCATAGGCATGGTAATTGCCGCCGGGGAGCACGAAGCTGCCGATGTCGCGCACAGTGGGCTCGATCAGCAGCAGGCCCGATGGCGCGCAGCGCGCGCCCGTGCGGCGCGGCTGCAGCCCATTGTCGATGAGCGTGCCGCGGTTGCGCTCGGGCCCGGCCGCCGCCGTGCTGCCGGTCAGCGGATTTGTGCAGAGCATCGCCCGGTCGCCGAGCAGCCGGCCGTCGATGTCGGGCACCACCCGGAAGCCCGCGAGCGCCCGGTCAAGCTCCCCGTCGGCGGCGAAGCTCTGCCACGACAGCAGGCACCCCGCCCTGTCCGGCGCGTCGCAGGCAGGAAGCCCGGTCGCGCCGAGATCCTCGGGCAGCGCGACCGGCCAGCCAACGGCATAGGCGGCGACCAGCCGGTCGCCCAGCGCGGCCCGGCGGGCCTTCAGCAGGTGCAGCAGATGTCGCGCGCCCTGGCTGTGCCCGGCCAGCAGGATCGGCCGGCCGGCCGGCTGGGCCGCCAGGAAGGCGTCGAAGGCCCGTTCGACATCGCCATAGGCAAGCGCCAGCGCCGGCGCCTGCTCGGGCAGCGGCCGGAAGAAGCCGCCGAAGGTCATCTGCCGGTAACGCGGTGCCCAGACCTCGCCGATGCCGTTGAACACGCTCGCCTGCATCCGCACGAAGCGGTCCAGCCGCTCGTTCGTCTCGGGATCGTCGAGCGGCGCGTTCCAGCGGCCGCGCGCCAGATAGGCGGTCGGCGGCACGAAGAAGACGGCAACCTGCGGCGACCCGTCGGTCGCCGCAGCCACGCCAGCGGGGCGCCAGCGGCCGGGGTCGCGCGCCGCCGGCAGCGCCGGGTGCGCCACCCAGGCGGCGGTGTCGGCATAGTCGGGCGCAGGGGGCGCGGCCGCCGGATCGAACGCGCCCGAGGGCGCGAACGCCACCTCGATCAGATCGTCGGACGCCACCCGCCACAGGATGGCGACCGCGATCACCAGCATCGTCAGGATGGCGACCACCCACAGGAATGTTCGCGCCATGCCCTCAGCCCTCCTGCCCGTCGCCGGCCGCGCGCCAGCGGGCCCGGATGCCTTCCGACGTGCCGTCCTCACCGTCCGGCTGCCAGCCCGGCGGCCCGGCGATCCGCCCCCACAGCTCGCGAGCGGATCGCGCCCGCGCTGCATCCCTGAACATCGCCACCCATTCGTGGATGGCGGCCCACAGCGGGTTCAGCGACGGCAGCGCATGGACGATTCCGTAGCGGGGCCGGTCCTCGTCACGTTCGGGTTCGAAGGTCCCGAACAGCCGGTCCCAGATGATGAACACCCCGGCATAGTTGCGGTCGAGGTAGCGCGGGTTCACGGCATGGTGCACACGATGATGCGAGGGCGTGTTCATCACCGCCTCCACCCAGCGCGGCAGCCGGCCGATCTGCTCGGTGTGGATCCAGAACTGGTAGACGAGGTTGAGGCCCGCGCAGAAGGCAACCATCGCCGGCGGGAAGCCGATCAGGAACAGGGGCAGGCGGAAGATGAACGACAGGCTGAAGAAGCCCGTCCAGGTCTGCCGGAGCGCGGTCGTCAGATTGTAGTGCTGGGAACTGTGGTGGATCACATGGCTCGCCCAGAACCAGCGCACCCGGTGCGCGCTGCGGTGAAACCAGTAATAGGCGAGATCATCGGCCACGAAGCACAGCGCGAAGGCCCACCAGGCCCAGGGAATGTCGAACAGCCGATGCTGGTAGGCGAAGAGGGCGATCGCCGCGACCGGGGCGGCGGTCAGAACGCCGGCGATCGTGCTGCCGAAGCCCAGCGTCAGCGAGGTGCCGGCGTCGCGCCAGTCATAGCGGCCGCGGCCGCGCCGCTTCGTCAGCCACATTTCTAGCAGGATGAGGGCGACGAAGGCCGGAATCGCGAGGCTGACGGGATCGGGAAGCGTCATCCGCGCGGTGCCTCCCCGGCGTCCAGCCAGGCCGGCACATGGGCGAGCGGCAGCCGCGCCGCGCCGAGCCCGGGTTCGCCCAGCGCCACCGTCAGCACGCCATCCCTGACCTCAGCCGATGTTCCGGGCCCGAGGCGGCGGGTGACCCAGCCGTCTGCAAGCGGCAGCAGCAGGGCAATGGTGCCGTCGAGCCCGCGAACCACGGCGCCCCGCCCGGCGCGGGCCAGCGCCACGTCCGCGGCGCGGAAGCCCGCGAGCCGCCCCTCCGCTTCGGCGACCGCCCCGGGTTCGTCCAGAACGGCATCGGTTCGGAAGCCCATCGCCCAGGCCAGGCCGACCAGCAGCAGAACCCCCAGCGCCGACAGCAGCATCATGGCCATGGCCCCGGTCTAGCCGATCGGCCGCGCCCGCGAAACCGGCGCTTCCGAGGCAGCGGGGGCCGGGCGGCGGGTGCGCGACGGCTGGCCAAATGGCGGTCCCGGCAGGACTCGAACCTGCGACCTCCGGTTTAGGAAACCGCTGCTCTATCCGGCTGAGCTACGGGACCGTGGCCGCCTCCATGGCCGGGCCGGGCGCCGGCTGCAAGCCTTCAGGCGTCCGCCCGGCGGCGCGGCCGGAACGGCAGCGGGGCGACGGGAATGCCGTCGGCAAGCAGTTCGATCGCGGCCGCAAGGCTGATCTCGCCATAGGCGCCGCGCGGATCGCCCGATTCGTGGCGCGCCCGCGCCACCTCGGGGAACCGGTCGCCGACATCGTCGAAATTCGCTTCCACATGCGCCTTCAGCGCCGCCAGCCGGTCGGTCGCCTCGGCCTGCCGGGCGGCGATCGCTGGCGCCATCGCCGCCTTGGCGACATTCGGGCAGTCGCACAGCAGGCCGCGCGCCTGCTGCGCCTCATAGTCGGCGCTGGAGTCGAACCAGGCCTCGAACCGGTGGTCGCGGCTGCACGCGAGATCATAGACGATCATGCCGCCGCTCGCGCACGCGCATCGATGACCCGGGGCGCGGGCAGCGGCCGGGCGTGGTCGAGGCTCGGGATCCGGGCGCGCGTGCGGGCGACCTCGCCGAGGTCGATCGCGACCACCGCCTCGCCGGGCCCGGTCCCCATGTCCAGCAGCACCCGCCCCCAGGGGTCCACCACCAGGCCGTGGCCATAGGTCTCGCGGCCGTCGGCATGGCGCCCGGCCTGCGCCGCCGCCACCAGGAAGCAGCCCGTCTCGATGGCCCGGGCCCGCAGCAGCACATGCCAGTGCGCTTCGCCGGTCGGCACGGTGAAGGCGGCCGGCTGGGCGATGATCTCGGCGCCGGCCCGCGCGAGCGCGGCGTGCAGCGCCGGAAAGCGCAGGTCATAGCAGATGGACAGCCCGACCGCGGCCTGGTCGAAGCAGACGACGGACAGGCTGTCCCCGGGCGCGAAACCCTGGGACTCGCGGTAGCGCTGCCCGTCGGGCAGGTCGACATCGAACAGGTGCAGCTTGTCGTAGCGGGCCACGACCGCCCCGTTGGGGGCGATGGCGAAGCTGCGGTTGGCCAGGCGGGCCTCGCCGGGCACGCGGATGGCGAGCGACCCGATCGCGATCGCCACCCTGCGCGAGCCCGCCACCGCCCGCAGCGCCGCCAGCGTCGGTTCCGTCTCCTCGGTGGGCGCGGCGCGGGCGAGGCGGGCGCCATCGCGGTCCAGAAGGCCGCACATCTCGGGCGTGAAGACGATGGCGGCGCCCTTGGCCGCCAGCCGCTCGGCGGCTGCGGCCAGCGCCCGGGCGTTGGCGTCCGGGTCAAGCCCGGTGCGTGTCTGGACGAGTCCGATCCTCAGCATGGGGCGAGCAGGGGCGCGAGGCCGCCGGCGGCATCCAGCGCGGCGAGATCGTCGGAGCCGCCGATGTGGCGGTCGTCGATGAAGACCTGCGGCACGGTGGTCCGCCCGCCGGCGCGCGCGATCATCTCGACCCGGCGCGGCCCGCCCAGCGTGATGTCATATTCGGTGAACTGGGCTCCCCTGGCGGCCAGCAGCGACTTGGCGCGCGTGCAGTAGGGGCACAGGAACTTGGTGTAGATCTCGACCTTGGCCATGGGCTCCGCCGGGCAATGAGTGAAGATATGGGCCTCAGCCGGTTGCCGCAACCCGCGCAAACACCAGCACGTCCACCTGCTCAGCCCCGGCCCGCCCGAGCGCCCGGGCGCAGGCCGCGGCCGTGGCGCCGCTCGTCATCACATCATCGACCAGCACCACCCGGGCGCCGGCCAGGCGCGGCCGCGCATCCGGCCCGGCGGAAAAGGCGCCGGCCATCTCGCGCTGGCGCTGCTGCCGGCCGAGGCCGCGCGTTCGCCGCGTCGCCCGCGTGCGGACCAGCGCGCGGGGCATGAGCGCCGCGCCGCTCAACCGCGCCAGTTCGCGCGCCAGCAACAGCGACTGGTTGAAGCCGCGCTCGACCAGCCGCCAGCGGTTCAATGGCACCGGCACGAGCAGCGCATCGGCCGACAGGATCGGCCCGGCGGCGCGCGCCATGGCGGCCGCCATCGGCCGGGCATAGGCCTCGCGCCCGTTCTTGAACGCCAGCACCACGTCCCGCGCCGGGCCGGCATAGCGGAAGGGCGCCGCCGTCCGCTCGAAGGCGGGGGGCGCCTGGACGCAGCCCAGGCATTCGGCCTCGGTCGCATAGGCCGCGGGCAGGGGCTCGGCGCAGCGGCGGCAGCGCGCATCCGGCAGGCTGGCGAGCGCCGCGAAACAGGCCGGGCACCAGCCGAAAGGCGTCAGCACCTCGGCACCGCAGGCCATGCAGGCCGGCGGCATCAGCACATCGACCAGCTGCCGGCCGGCCCGGCGCGCGCCATCGAAAAGCGGGGTCAGGGCCGGCATGCTGCCAGTCTAGGCTGTCCGCGCGCGAAGGAAAGATGCTGACCGTCTTGCCTGGGCTCAGTCGGGGTCGGTGATGTGGTTCTCGAGATCGCCCGCCTCGGTCTCGCTGACCGTCCAGCCGCGGACCGAGGCGCCGACCGCATGCACCGCCTGCGGGTCGCCCGAGAGCAGATGATGCCAGGCCGGCAGCCCGCGGCCCTCGTGGATCCGCCGGTAGGCGCAGCTTCCCGGCAGCCAGTCGAGCGTGCCGACCATCGCCGGGGTCAGCTGCACGCAGTCGGGCACCAGCTGCTTGCGGGCGCGATAGCTGCCGCAGCGCGCGGTCTGCCGGTCGAGCAGCCGGCAGGCGACATTGGTTCGATACAGCCGCCCCGTCTCCTCATCCTCCAGCTTGTGCAGGCAGCATCTGCCGCAGCCATCGCACAGCGCCTCCCACTCTTCGGGGGCCAGTTCGTCCAGCCGGAACCGCTCCCAGAAGCGATCGCGCATCAGGCGACGAACCGCTTCAGCATGTCCGCCAGCGCCTCGGGCGTCGCGGTCGGCGCCGCCAGGAACGCGACCGGCCGGCCCTCGGGATCGAACAAGTAGAAGATGGCGGTGTGGTCGTAGGTGTAGCTGCCCGGGGTCGCTCCCTCCACCCGCGCGGCGAAGATGCGGAAGGCCTTGAGCGCCGCATCGATCTCGGCGCGGCTTCCCGTCAGCCCCAGCAGGCGCGGGTGGAAGTTGGCGGTGAACTCGGCGAGCGCCTCCGGGGTGTCGCGCTCGGGATCGACGGTCACGAACAGCGGCTGCACGCGGGCCGCCGCGTCCGGATCGGCGGCCTCGAAGGCGCGCATCGCCTCGCCCAGCTTGGCGGCGTCCAGGGGGCACACGTCCGGGCAATAGGTGAAGCCGAAATACATCAGCCGCCACTGGCCGTCGAAACTGGCCGACGTCACGCGGCGCCCGGTCTCGTCCAGCAGCGTGAAGGGGCCGCCGACCGCCGCGCCCGCGAGATTGCCCTCGGCCGCCGGCGGTGTCGCGTTGCCGCCGGCGCGCCACAGCAGCAGCGCGGCGGCGGCCAGGATGGCGACAAGAAGCAGCAGGAAAGGCAGGCGCGACGACGTGGTTCTGGACCTGTTCATGTCGCCTCCATATCCGCTAAACAGACTTCATGCGAGCAATGCGACAATTCCTCTCCCCCCTGCTGCTGGCCGCCGCGCTCCTCGCCGTTGCGGCGCCGGCTGCCGCGCAATTCTCCGACGGCTTCAACTTCCTGAAGGCGGTTCGCGACCGGGACGTGCTGAAAGCGCGCTCCTTCCTCGAGAAGCCCGGCTCGGTCGTCGTCAACACCCGCGACGCCGACACCGGCGAGACGGCGCTCATCATCGCCATCAAGCGCCGCGACCCGCCATGGATGGGCTTCCTGCTGCAGAACGGGGCCGATCCGAACGCGCGTGACCGCGATGGCAACACGCCGCTCATCATCGCCGCCATGTCGAACTTCCCGGATGGCGTGCGGCTGATGCTGGCCGCGAAAGCGCAGGTCGATCTTGCCAATCCGCGGGGTGAGACCGCACTCATCAAGGCGATCCACAACCGCGATCTCGCCGCCGCCCAGCTGCTGCTCGCCGCCGGCGCCGATCCGGACCGGCCCGACAACCTCACCGGCCGCTCCGCGCGGGAGTATGCCGAGCGCGACATCCGCAGCGGCCCGCTCGCCAGGCTGATGGCCGAGGCGCCCCGGCGCGCCGCCGCCCGGGCCGTCGGCCCGCAGCCCTAAGGCTGCGCTGAAGCCCATGGCGCTCGCCCGCCCGCTCGGCCTCGACCGGCCGGGGGTCCGCGTGCAGACGATCGTGCGCCTGCGCTGGAGCGCGATCGGCGGCCAGCTCGTCGCGCTCCTCGTGGTCGGCGTCGGCCTCGGCTTTCCCATCCCCTGGGCGCCGGCGCTCGCCGCCATCGGCGCGTCGGCCTCGCTCAACATCGGCCTGAAATGGCTCTACCGCCGGACCGACCGGATCGACGGCCGCTCGGCGCTCTTCCATCTCGGCTTCGACCTCGTGCAGCTCTCGGTGCTGCTGTTCCTGACCGGCGGGCTCTCCAACCCCTTTGCCCTGCTGCTGCTGGTGCCCGTCACCATTTCGGCGACGCTGCTGTCGGCGCGCGCCACCGCGCTTCTGGTGCTCGTCGCGCTCGCGCTTCTGGTCGCGCTCGGGCAATGGCACCTGCCGCTTCCCTGGCAGGGCGATCCCCTCACCCTGCCTGGCCTCTATCGGCTGGGCATCCTGATCGCGATCGGGCTCGGCATGATCTTCCTTGCGACCTACGCCTGGCAGGTCTCGGCCGAGGGGCGGCGGCGACAGGCGGCGCTGGTCGCGACACAGGCCGCGCTCGAGCGCGAAGGGCGCATGGGCGCGCTCGGCGCGCTCGCCGCAGCAGCCGCGCACGAGCTCGGCGGGCCGCTCGGCACCATCACCCTCATCGCCCGCGACCTCGAGGACAGCCTCGGCCGCCACCCCGAGCACGCCGCCGACATCCAGTTGCTCAACCAGGAGGTCCGCCGCGCCCGCGACATCCTGACCGGGATTTCCGAACGCGCCGAGGCCGAGGACCCCTTTCCCGAACTTGCGCTTCCCGTGCTGCTGCGCGAGGTGATCGAGCCATTCGAGCCCACGCGCGTCCCCGTCGAGCTTCGCGTCGAGTGGGAGCCGGGCGGCGGCCCGGTCGTCCGCCGCTCGCCCGAGCTGCTGCACGGTCTGGCCAATTTCCTGGCCAATGCGCTTCGCCACGCCCGCAGCCGGGTGCGTCTGGAAGCCGGGGAGACGCCGGCCGAACTGTGGGTCGCCGTCTCGGACGACGGCGCCGGCTTCGCGCCCGACATCCTGCCCAAGCTGGGCGAGCCGTTCCTCGGCCCCAGCTTCTCGCGCTCGGGCTCGACCGGGCTTGGCATCTTCATCGCCACCACCCTGCTCGAGCGCACCGGCGGCCGCCTGTCCTACGCCAACCTGCCAGAAGGGGGAGCAAGGGTGGAAATCCGCTGGTGGCGTGCCGATATCGAGGCAGAAGACAAGCTCCACACGCTCGAAAGGTCCGCCTGATGCTCGCCGCCTCAACTGCCAGCACGCCCGCACCCGGCCCGGCGCCGATGCCCGTCGCCGATCAGGGCGTTCTCCTCCTGGCTGACGATGACACCAGCTTCCGCCAGCGCCTCGCCGTCACGCTCGGCCGTCGCGGCTTCGACGTGCGCCCGGCCGCCAGCCTCGCCGAGGCCCGCAGCCTCATGCGCGAGATCGAGCCGGCCTTCGCCGTCCTCGACCTGCGGCTGGGCGACGGCAACGGCCTCGACCTTGTCGCCGAGCTTCGCCAGCGCCACCCCGACATCCGCATCGTGATCCTGACCGGCTATGGCAACCTCGCCACCGCCGTCGCCGCGGTGAAGGAAGGCGCGATCGACTATCTGGCCAAGCCCGCCGACCCGGAGGACATCGTTGCGGCCCTTCTCGCCTCCGAGGGTGAGCGTCCCGAGCCGCCGGCCGAGCCGATGTCGGCCGACCGGGTGCGCTGGGAACATATCCAGCGCGTCTATGAGCTGTGCGACCGCAACGTGTCCGAGACGGCGCGGCGCCTGAAGATGCACCGCCGCACGCTGCAGCGCATCCTCGCCAAGCGCTCGCCGCGCTAAGCAGGCCGGCGCTCAGCCGGCCAGGTACCAGTCAAGCGTCGCGTGAAAGTGGCGGATCCGCGCTTCCTGGTAGCGGCCCAGCTCCACCCGGTCGTTGGGGGACGAGATCAGCCCCTCGTGCACGAAGGGCAGGTTGGCCATGTCCTGGTCATAGACTCCGCCCAGCCGCCCCCAGGCGGTCACGCTGGACCAGGGCTCGTCCTCGCCCAGCCGGATCATCTCGGCCGAGCGCGGCACGGCCTCGCCCTTCGGCGCCTTCGCCAGCACCCGCACCTCCATCAGCGTCGCATGCTGGTCAGGCCAGGGGCGCCAGCGATAGACGATGTTCGACATGAACCCGCCCCAGGGCGAGAGGTTGGGAAAGACATTGTAGGTCCAGGCGTCCAGCAGCTCCGCGTCGGACGCTTGCGCCGCTTCCTCCGCATAGCCCAGCGCCGCCAGCGCCGCGCGGTTGCGCGCGCCGAGCGCCGCGCGCGCCGTCTGGCCCGGCGCCAGCTCGATGGGGGCGGCCTCCTCATTGTTGCGTCCCGCCCCACCGGCGAACGCCTCGAGGATCGCCGCCTCGTCGAGCGGCCCCAGATGCGGGCTCGGCACGCCGAACGGGGTCAACGCCAGGTTCACATGCCGGCCCCACATGGAATAGCGGCTGTTGGCATCCCCCGTGAACGGCAGGATCTGCGGGTGCGTCACCACCGAATGCCAGGCCTCCATGAAGGCCTCGGCCACCACCTTCCAGTTGGCGCGGATGACCTTGGCGACCCAGACGGCGGTGTAGTTCCGCTCCTGCCCCCAGCGCGCGAAATGGGCGGGGAGCGGCGCCAGATAATCGGCGAGCGACGGTGCGGAGCCGTCCCAGTTCACGAACCAGTAGCCGGCAAACGCCTCGCAGCGCACGTCCGGAAGCCGCATCGCCGCCGCATCGAGATGCGCGAAGTCCCAGCGGCACGGGATCTGCTTCAGCGCCCCGTCGGTCGCCCAGGTGAAGCCGTGGAAGGGGCATTGCAGCTCGGCCGCCGGCCCGCTCTCGGTTCTCAGCTTGCGGCCGCGGTGCAGGCAGACGTTCCAGAAGGCCCGGGCGCTGCCATCGGCCTGGCGCACCAGCAGCACCGATTTCCCCAGATTGTCATAGACGACCGTGTCGCCGGGATCGGGAAACTCCTCGTCGCGGGCCGCCATCTGCCACACGCGCGGCCACATGCGCTCGCGCTCGGCGGCAAAGAAGGCGTCGCTGGTGTAGCGGCTCGCAGCCAGCGGCGCGGTGCCGAAATCGGTGAAGCTCTCGGCCTTGTAGATGTCGGGCACGGGCGGCACGTCGCGCGCCCAGATATCGGACACGCCCTCGCCCGGGCAGTGCGGCACGAGGCAGGCGGGTTCGCGGTCGGCCATCGTCATCCTCCGTTGGCCGAGGATAGCGCGCCCCCCGTGGCCCGCCACCCCGCGAAGCTGCTAAGGCCCGGGCGCGATGACCGATCCGCTCGCCATCCGCCGCCTTTACGGTCGCGCAAAGGGCCATCCGCTTCGCCTGAACGCACAGCGCCTGGTCGACACGCTGCTGCCGCGGCTTGCCATCCCGGCCGACGGGCCGCTCGACAGCCGGCGCCTGTTCGGTGACGACCGTCCGCTCGCGCTCGAGATCGGCTTCGGCAAGGGGGAGCATCTCGCCTTCCAGGCCGCCCGGCGTCCCGGCTGGGGGCTGCTCGGCGCCGAACCCTATCTCAATGGTGTGGCCGGCCTGCTGGCCGAAATCGAGGCGCGCGATCTCGCCAATATCCGCATCCATCGCGGTGACGCGCTCGACCTGCTGGAACGCCTGCCGGATGCCGGCCTCGAGACGGTCTGGCTTCTCCACCCCGACCCCTGGCCCAAGGCCCGCCACGCCAAGCGCCGGTTCGTCAATCCCGGCCCGCTGGCGCTGGTGGCCGCGAAGCTGAAGCCCGGCGGCGAGTTCAGGATCGCGACAGACCATGTCCGCTATCTGCGCCACGTGCTGGTCATGATGCAGGAGCATCCCGCCTTCGACTGGACGGCCGAGACCCGGGCCGACTGGGAAGGCGTGCCTGACGACTGGCCCGACACCCGCTTTGCGGTGAAGGCCCGCGCGCTCGGCCATGAGGTGTGGCGCTTGATTTATCGGCGGCGCTGACCAACTGCACCAGCCATGGTCCTCAGCCTTGCCTTCGAAAAGCCCGTCGCCGCCCTCGATGCCGAGATGGCGGCGATCGCCGCCGATCCCGCCCGCGAGGCCGAGCGCCAGGCGCTGGCGGCGCGGCGGGACGCGCTACTGGCCGACATCTACGCCCGCCTCACCCCCTGGCAGAAGGCGCTGGTCGCCCGCCACCCCGGCCGGCCGCGTCTGCTCGGCATCGCCAGCCGCCTGTTCGAGGATTTCACGCCGCTGGCCGGTGACCGCGCCTTTGCCGACGATGTCGCGATGATCGGCGGCCCGGCGCGCTTCCGCGGGCAGCGCGTCATGCTGATCGGCCAGGAAAAGGGGCATGACACCGAAAGCCGGGTGAAGCGCAATTTCGGCATGGCCATGCCCGAGGGCTATCGCAAGGCCGCCCGCCTCGTCCGCATGGCCAGCCGCTTCGGCCTGCCCGTCATCACGCTCGTAGACACGCCCGGCGCCTTTCCCGGTATCGGCGCCGAGGAGCGCGGCCAGGCCGAGGCCATTGCCCGGGCGACCGAGGCCTGTTTCGAGGCGCGCGTGCCCGTCATCTCGGTGATCGTCGGCGAGGGCATGTCGGGCGGGGCGCTGGGCATCGCCGCTGCCAACCGCGTGCTGATGCTCGAACATGCGATCTACGCCGTCATCTCGCCCGAAGGCTGCGCCTCCATCCTCTGGCGCGATGCCGGCAAGGCCCCGCTCGCGGCCGAGGCGATGCGGATCACCGCGGCCGACCTCAGGGCGCTCGGTGTCATCGACACCATCGTGCCCGAACCGGTGGGCGGCGCCCACCGCGCCCCCGAAGCCGCGATCGCCGCCATCGGCGCGGCGCTCGCCGACACGCTCGCTGAGCTCGCCCCCCTCGACGGGGACGCCCTGGTGCGCGATCGCCGCGCCCGCTTCCTCGCCTTCGCCCGCGCCGAGGCCGCCTGATGCTCGCCCGGCTCTCCGAGCTCGCCCGCGCCGCGCTCGCAGCCACCGCGATCGCGGTCGCCACGGTTCCCGCCCAGACCCCGGCCTGGACTCAGGCGCAGCTGTCGGGCCTCAGCCAGCGCGACAAGGCGATCGGCGCGCGCGGCTATCAGGAGATCCTGCGCGAGTTCGGCGGCGAGGTGCAGGGGCCGCTGGCCGACTATGTCCGCACGGTCGGCCTCAGGGTCGCGCTCGAGTCCGTCCCCGGTTCGCGCCCGTCCGACTGGACGATCACCCTCCTCGACTCGCCGGTGCCCAATGCCATGGCGACACCCGGCGGCTATCTCTACATCACCCGGGGCCTGCTCGCGATGATCAACAGCGAGGCCGAACTCGCCTCGGTCCTCGGCCATGAGGCCGGCCATGTCGCCGCCCGCCATTCCGACAAGCGCCAGAGCCGCGCGACCATCGGCGGCCTCGCCTCGATCGCCGCCGCGGTGCTGACCGGCTCCAGCGAGATCGGCCAGCTCGCCAATCTCGGCGCCTCGGCCTGGGTGTCCGGCTTCTCGCGCACGCAGGAAAATGAAGCCGACACGCTCGGCCTTCGCTACATGATGGCGGCCGGCTATGACCCGCGCGCCGCCGCCTCGATGCTGCAGGCGCTCGAGCGGGTCGCCGCCGTCGAAGGCCAGCCCTCGTTCGAGCGCGGCGGCCTTGCCTCCATCTTCTCCACCCACCCCGTCACCGCCGAACGGGTGCAGCGCGTCGCCCGCCAGGCCGCCCAGACCGGCCGCACCGGCCTCGTCAACCGCGAGGCCTATCTGTCGGCCATCGACGGCATGACCTTCGGCGATGCGCCGGAACAGGGAATTGTCTCGGGGCCCAGCTTCCGCCACGCCGCCCTGCGCCTGGGCTTCGACGCGCCGCCCGGCTTCACGCTGCAGAACAGCCCGCAGGCGGTCGCCGGGCGCGGGCGGGACGGCAGCCAGTTCATCTTCCAGGGCGTGCAGGCCGCCCCGGGCCAGCGTCTTGACGCGGTCGCCGAGCAGGTCTGGCGGCAGATGACGAACAACCGTGTGCCGCAGGTCCGCGGCGGCTTCCGGGACGTCAACAATGTCGATGCCTTCCTCAGCGACGCCCGCCTCGCCTCGGCGCGCGGCCAGGTCGATGTCGGCGTCCACGTCTTCCGCACCGACCCGAACTCGGTCTGGCTGATCCGGACCGTGGCGCCGGCCGGGCGCGGCAGCCAGTTCGACAGTCTCATCCAGTCCTTCCGCCGGCTCACCCCGGCCGAGGCCGAGCGGGCGCGGGCCGGCCGCCGGATCGATGTCGTCACCGTGCGCTCCGGGGACACGCCCGCCAGCCTCGCCCAGCGCATGTCGCCGCCCTACAACCGGGTGCAGAGCTTCCTGGCTCTGAACGGCATTCCCGACCGGCCGCTGCAGCCCGGCGAGCGGCTGAAGCTGATCGTCGGCTGACGAGCTTGGAACCGGCGATCGACTGCCCGGGCGGCCGCCTCGACATGCCGCTTCCCAACCTGCTGGTCGCCTGCGCCATCCTCGTGGACCCGCGGGGCCGCATCCTCGTGACCGACCGGCCGGCCGGCAAGGAGATGGCCGGCCTGTGGGAATTCCCCGGCGGCAAGGTGGAGCCGCTCGAAAGCCCGGAAGCCGCCCTGGTCCGTGAACTGGCCGAGGAGCTGGGGATCGAGACGGCGACGAGCTGCCTTGCGCCCTGCGGCTTCGCTGCCCACGCCTATGACATGAAGCGGGTGATCCTGCTGGCCTATGCCATCCGCAGGTGGCGCGGCTCGCCCACCCCGCGCGAGGGCCAGAGGCTCCGCTGGGTCGGCGTGCACGAGCTGTTCCGCCTCGACATGCCGCCGGCCGACCGGCCGCTCCTGGGCCAGATCGCCGCCATTCTCTGAAGGGCGCCTATTTCCCGCCCGAGACCATCCGCCAGATCCCGAGCACGATGAGCGAGCCGATGATGGCGCCGATGAAGCCGGCGTATTGGCCTTCCGCATACATGCCGGTCGCCTGGCCGATCCAGGTGAACAGCAGCGCGCCGACAATGCCGAGAAAGGTGGTGAGCAGGCAGCCCTGCGGATTGCGCGGGTCGGACGAGATCATCCGCGCGAGAAGGCCCGCGAAGAAACCGATCAGGATCACGCCGATCCAGCTGCTCGCCATGTTCCGCCCCCGTCGCTGACCGGGAGGCAGCCTAGCGCCGCGCCAGCCGGTCGGCAATCAGCCGGATGGCATGCGGGTTCCAGCCCAGTCCGGCATGGGTTCCCGGCACGTCCAGATTCTCGACCAGCGGGCCCGGCCGGGCGCGGGCGGCCTGCGGATGGACGATTCCGTCGCCGATCGCCGCGATCGCCGTCATCGGCACCGGCGGCAGCGCGCCGGGCTCCCAGGCGAGCGGCACCGCGTCGATCGCATGGCCGGCCACCCGCTCGTAGAGCCGCCAGGCATTGTTCGAGGTGAGGCAGCCCGACACCGGCGAGCCGAGCGTGATCACCTGCCGCACCCCGGCCGCGTGGCGCCTCGCCAGCTCGACGGCATAGAGGCCGCCAAGGCTCCAGCCGATCAGCGCCACCGGCTCACCGGCCTGCCCGGCGAAGTCCAGGAACCGCCGCTCCAGCGCCTCGAAGGTGCCGGGCCGAAGCCCCAGGTTGCGGCCCAGCCGCCAGCCTTCCACCTTGTGCCCCACGGCCGAAAGCGTGCTGCGCAGCGGGCCCGTCGCCCAGTCCCCCGACAGGAAGCCGGGCAGCACCAGCACATGCCGGCTGGGCCAGTGCGGCAGCTGCCGGATCAGCGCGAGGCGCTGCTTGCGGAAGGCGGCCAGCTCGGCCACCGCGCGCACCTCGGCGGCATAGGCCAGCCGCCCCGGCGGGCGGGGGGGCGCGGCCGGCTCGTCGCCGATGCGGAGGTCGCGGGTCACCATCAGCGGCGCATATAGCGCCGCTGCTGGCGTTTCCCAGACGTCGTGCGGTCAGCCGCCGAAGGTGCGCTGCCACCAGCCGCGGCGCGGCGCAGCATCCTCGGCCGGGGCCTCGGCTGCAACCACCGGCGCGGGCTCGGCGGGCGAAGGCGCGTCCGCCACGGCCGCGCTCGCCGGCGCCGCCTCGGGCGCGTCCGCCGGGGCCTCGGCTGCCTTGCCGCGGCGCGGCGCGCGCTTCGGTTTCGCCGGCGCGTCCGCCGCGACCGGTTCGGGCACCGCCGCGGATGGCGATAGCGGCGGCGTGTCCACCGCCGGCGCCGCCTCGGCCGCGGCCACCTTCGTCCGGCGGCGCGACGCGCGCTTCGGCGCTTCGGCCGGCGGCGCATCGGCAGCGTCTACGACTGCAGCCGGCTCCTCGGCCACCACCGCCTCGGCCGCGGGCGGCCCGGCATCGTCGGGCAGCGGCTCGCCGGCCGGGTCCCCGGTGGCCTCGGCACTGGCGTCGGCCACCTCCAGCGGTTCGCCGCCGGGCTCGCCCTCGCGGCGCCCGCCGCGCCGGCGGCGGCGGCGCTTGCGCCGGCCCTCGCGCTCGTCGGCCGCACCCACCTCGCCCGCGCCCTCCGGCGCGGCGTCACGCGGCGCGGCGTCACGGGTCGCGCTCTCGCCCTCATCGCGGTCGCGGCCGCCGCGCCGCCGGCGGCGGCGCTTGCGCCGCCCGTCCCGGCTGGCATCGCCCCCGGCCGCCGCATCAGCCTCGTCCATCTCCGGCGCGCCGTCCGCCGCGTCGTCCTCGTCATCCGCCGCATCATCGTCATCGCCGATCGACATGTCGGCTGCGGCCGGCGCCGCCAGGGCCGTCCAGCGCGGCGCCTCGGCCGGCGGCGGGCCGCTGGCGTCGATGGCAATGCGCCCGCCGATCAGCGTCTCGTCAGGCACCACCTCGACGGTCACGCCATAGCGCGCCTCCAGCTCGTTCAAGGGCGCGCGCTTGCGGTTGAGCATATAGACCGCAACCGAGCGGTCGGCGCGCAGGCGGAACACCGACGCGCGGCCCTTCACCGCTTCCTCCTCCAGCAGCCGGAGCGCGGCCAGCGCCGCCGAGCCGTCGGTGCGGATCAGCCCCAGCCCCTCGCACATGGGGCAGGTCTGGGTCGAGCTTTCCAGCACCCCGGTGCGCAGCCGCTGCCGGCTCATCTCGAGCAGCCCGAAGGAGGAGATCCGGCCCACCTGGATGCGCGCGCGATCATGCTTCAGCGCATCCTTGAGCGCACGCTCCACCTTGCGGTTGTTGGCGTTGCTCTCCATGTCGATGAAGTCGACCACGATGAGGCCGGCGAGGTCGCGCAGGCGGAGCTGCCGCGCCACTTCCTCGGCTGCCTCGATATTGGTCTTCAGCGCCGTTTCCTCGATATTATATTCCCGGGTCGAGCGGCCCGAGTTCACGTCGATGGCGACCAGCGCCTCGGTCGGGTTGATGACGATGTAGCCGCCCGACTTCAGCGTGACGACCGGGTTCAGAAGCTGCGCGAGCTGGCTTTCCACCCCCGCGCGCAGGAACAGCGGCACGGGCTCGGCATAGGGCTGCACCTTCTTCGCGTGGCTCGGCATCAACAGCTTCATGAACGCCTTGGCCTGGGCGTGGCCCTGCGCGCCGTCCACCAGCACCTCGTCGATCTCGCGGCTGTAGATGTCGCGGATGGCCCGCTTGATGAGGTCCGAATCCTCATAGATCAGCGTCGGCGCCGTCGATTTCAGCGTCTTCTCGCGGATCTCGTCCCACAGCCGCGTCAGATAGTCGAAGTCGCGCTTGATCTCGGCCTTGGTCCGCTCGAGGCCGGCGGTGCGGACGATGGCCCCCATCGTCGGCGGCAGTTTCAGATCGGCCATGATCGACTTCAGCCGCTTGCGGTCGGCGGCATTGGCGATCTTGCGGCTGATGCCGCCGCCCTGCGGGGTGTTGGGCATCAGCACCGAATAGCGCCCGGCGAGCGAGATGTAGGTGGTCAGCGCTGCGCCCTTGTTGCCCCGCTCCTCCTTCACCACCTGAACCAGCATCACCTGGCGGCGGCGGATCACTTCCTGGATCTTGTAGCGCCGGCGAAGCGCCATGCGCTTGCGCCGCAGCGCCTCGGCGCCGGCTTCCTCGCTGTTGCCATGCTCCTCGGGCCGCGCGGTCCCGTTCTCGCCCCCCTCCGACCCCGCCTCGCCATCGCCTGCCTCGGCGTCGTGCGGCTCGTCGGCGCCATTCTCGAGGCCGAGGCTGCTCTCCTCGCGCAGCAAGGCCTCGCGATCCTCCTTCGGGATCTGGTAATAGTCGGGATGGATTTCGGAGAAGGCCAGAAATCCGTGGCGGTTGCCGCCATAGTCGATGAAGGCCGCCTGCAGTGACGGCTCCACGCGCGTCACCTTGGCGAGATAGATGTTGCCCTTGATCTGCTTGCGGGTGGCGGCCTCGAAATCGAACTCCTCGATCCGGTTACCCTTGACGACGGCAACCCGTGTCTCCTCCGGGTGGCGGGCGTCGATCAGCATTCTTGTTGTCATGGTCGGAACTCCTGGCGCGCGGGGCGCGAAGCATGGGCACGGCCGCCGTTCGGGCGGGCCGGCTGGAAGACAGGCGAACCGCCCGCGGCGCGGGCGGGGCGGCGCGCGGGCGCCGCAGTGGAACAGATGCTGGCTGTGCGGACGGCCGGCCGCCGGTCGAACCCCCGATGCCCGCACCGGTCGGCGCGGATCCTTGGCTGGTCTGAACGGCAGGCGTTGCGATCATGTCACCCCGATGGTCGTGCCGGACACGGATGGTCACGCGACGCGCGCAGGCGGGTCCGGCGGGCACCCCATCGCTCCGGCGCGCGCGGTCTGCCCTTCGGCGGTCCCGCACCCGGCCTTGGCGAGCCAACATGCCCGTTGTTCGGGCTAGCACCTGCCGTGCCCCCCCGCAAGGCCCGTGCGGCCGGCCTCTAAAGAGCCCGTGGAACGGCCGTTAACGCGGCTGCGCCATGACGAACCTTCTCGCCGCCCTCAATGCCGGATCGGGTCTCGACACACGGGGACTCGTCAACGAACTGGTCGAGGCGCAGCGCGCGCCCCGCCTGAAGCTGCTGGATGCGCGCCAGGCCCGGGTGGAGGCGCGGCTGTCGGCCGCCGGCCAGTTCCGCGCCGCGCTCGACGCGCTCGTCGCCGCGCTCGACCGGCGGATCACCTCGGGCGCGCTATCCGGCATCGCGCGCGTGTCCGACCCCTCGCTGCTGACAGTCAGCCTCGCCCCCGGCACCACCCTGCCGCGCCAGACGATCGAGGTGCGCGCGCTCGCCCGGCCGCAGACGCTCGCCAGCGAGCCCGTAACCGACCCAGCCGCCCTGCTCGGCGGCGGCACGCTGACTCTCCGCTTCGGCACCGTCGCCGGCGACGTGGCCGCGACCGGCTTCGCGCCCGCCGACCGCCCCGACCTGACGGTCACGATCGACCCCGCGCAGTCCACGCTCGACGACATCCGCCGCGCCATCAACGATGCCGCCGCGCGCGCCAGCGCGCCCGTGCAGGCGCAGCTCGTCGCCGACGGCAGCGGCGAACGGCTGCTGCTGCGCGGCGGCTTCGGGGCCGCCTCGGGCTTCATCGTCGAGGTCGGCGGCGATCCCGGACTGGAGGCCTTCGCGTTCGGGCCGGCCGCAACCGGAGGCCTCACGCGCACCCAGAGCGCGGCGGATGCCGTGGTCGCGCTCGACGGGCTCGAGGTCCGGCGGCCCGCCAACAGCATCGGCGATCTCCTTCCCGGCGCGCGCCTGTCGCTGGCCCGCGCCGCGCCCGGCGCGCCCGCCGTCATCGAGGCCGCGCGCGATCCGGCCGAGCTGGCGCAGGCCGTGCGCGACCTTGCCGGTGCGCTCAACGAGCTTCAGGCGCTCGGCCGCGAGCTGTCGGCGGCCGACCCTGCCAGCGGCTCGGCGGCGGCACTTGCCGCCGACAGCGCGACGCGCCGCGTGCTGCAGACGCTTGGCGCGCTCACCGGCCGCGCGCTCGCCGCCGCGGAGGGGGCCGCGCCGACGCGGCTCGCCGACCTCGGCCTCACGCGCGAGCGCGACGGCCAGTTCACCATCGATGAGGACCGCCTTCTCCGCGCCGTGGACCAGGCCCCGGCCCGCGTCGAGGCGCTGCTGACAGCGCTCAACGCCAGCGCCGCCCCCGGCCGCCCCGCCGGGCCGCTTCGCGAGCTGGCCAGCAGCTTCCGCCTTGCCGTCCAGGGCCGCCCCGGCGAGCCCTCGGCGCTCACCCGCGAATCCCAGGCGATCGCCCGCGAACGTGTCCGGCTCGAGACATGGTCCGAACGCAGCCGCGAGTCGCTCACCCGCCAGTTCGCCCTGCTCGACCGCGCGGTCGGCCAGACGAAAGCGCTTCAGGCCTATCTCGACCAGCAGATCGCGCTGTGGACCCGCCGCGACCGTTAAGGAGACCCCGATGCTGACCACCGACGCCGCCCCGGCCCCCGCCGCAACCCGACCCCTCGCCCCCCTCGGCCGCGCCGCGCGCGCCGCCTACGGGCAGGTCGCGCTGGAAACCCGCGTCGCTGCCGCCTCGCCGCACGGCCTCGTCGCTCTTCTCTACGACCGCCTCGCCCGGCTCACGCGCGACGCGCTCGACGCCGCGAAGGCCGGAGACTCCGCCCGCCGCCTCGCCGCCACGGAGCGCGCGCTCGCCATCGTCGAGGGGCTGGATGCCACGCTCGACGCTGATCGCGGCGGCAGCGTCGCGGCCGCCCTCTCCGATGTCTATGCGCTGATCCGCGCCCGCCTGCTCGCCGGAACGGCCGCCGGCCTGGCGGAAGCGGAAGCCTCCATCCGCGACATCGGCGCAGCCTGGGCGGCAATCGCCTCAGCCGGCGGCCGCGCCTGAGTCCGCCGCCGCGCTGCGCGGAAAGCCGTCTCGCGCGATCCGCATCAGGGTCAGCGCCGCCAGCTCGGCACGCTCCTTGAGGCTGTCCACCAGCAGGAACTCGTCCGACGAGTGGATCGCCCCGCCGCGCACCCCCATGGTGTCCACCACGGCCAGCCCCGTCGCCGCCAGATTGTTGCCATCGCACACGCCGCCGGCCTCCCGCCAGCCGATGTCGAGCCCGAGGTCGGCGCCCACCGCCTTCACCAGCTCGAACAGGCGGGCCTGGTTGTCGTCCAGCGGCTTGGGCGGGCGCGCGAAGCCGCCGTGGCGGTGCACCGCCACCTCGTGCCCAGCGGCCACCTCGGCCATCAGCCGGTCGAGCGCGGCCAGCGCCCGGGCTTCGGCCTCGGTCGTCGATGGCCGCAAGTTGACGCGAAGAACGGCCGTGTCCGGCACGATGTTGTTCGGCCCCCCGCCCTCGATCCGGGCCACATTGACCTTGAGGTCGGCGGCCTTCAGCGCGGTGAGGCGAAGAGCCAGGTCGGCGGCCGCCACCACGGCGTTGCGCCCCTTCTCGGGCTCGCGGCCGGCGTGCGCGGCGCGGCCCTTCAGGTGAAGGTCGAAATTGCCGCTGCCCGGCCGCGCCCCGGCAAGCGTGCCGTCGGGCAGCGCCGGCTCGAAGGTGAGGCCCGCATCCACCCGCCGCGCGCATTCGGCCAGCAACGGCGCCGAGCCCGGCGAGGACACTTCCTCGTCGGCGTTCAGCACCACCTCATAGCCGAGGTCGGCCGCGAACGGGCTGGCCTCCAGCGCCTTCAGGGCCGCGATCAGCACCGCGATCCCGCCCTTCATGTCGGCCGCCCCCGGCGCGTTCAGAACCCCGGAGGCGATCCAGCGCCCCGCCTGGAAGGGATGGTCGGCCCCGAACACCGTGTCGTAATGGCCGGTCAGCAGCACCCGGGTCGGCGCCTGCGGCCGCACGACCAGTTGGATGTTCTGCCCGTGCGGCTGCGGGACCAGCTCGCCCGTCGGCAGCATCCGGGTCGCCGGCGCCGGATCGACCAGCCGCGCCGCCCCCAGCGGCTCGAGCGCGTCCACCAGCAGCGCTGCCATCCGCGCCAGCCCATCGAGGTTGCGGCTGCCGCTGTTCACTGCCACCCAGGCCTCGACGTCGGCCAGCATGGCGGCCGGGTCGATGGTCGCCAGCGCCGCCCGCTCGTCCGCCGACAGGCTCATTGGTCCGCCGTCAGGCGCCTGCCGGGCGCGATTTCGGCCGGGTCCACCAGCACATGGATGAGGGCGGCCTTCCCTAGGCAACGCTCGAGCGCGGGTGCGAACTCGGCCGTCGTCCGTACCGTCTCGCCGGCGAGGCCGAAGCTCCAGGCGAGATTGGCGAAATCCGGGTTGGTCAGCCGGGTTGCCACCGGCCGGCCGGGATAGTCCTTGGCCTGGTGCATCCGGATGGTGCCATATTGGCCATTGTCCAGCACGATGAACAGCAGCTGCGCGCCCTCATGCGCCACGGTCGCCAGCTCCTGCACGGCCATCAGCATGTCGCCGTCACCCGCCACCACCACCACCTGCCGGCCGGGATTCAGGATCGCCGCTGCAATTCCGGCCGGAACGCCATAGCCCATCGCGCCCGAGGTGGGCGCCAGCTGCGTGCCACAGGCGCGGTGGCGGTGGAAGCGGTGCAGCCAGCCGGCGAAATTGCCGGCGCCATTGGCGAGGATCGCATCCGGCGGCAGCCGGTCCGACAGGATCCGGATCAGCTCGGCCGGGTTCACGCCCGCTTCCACCTCGGTCGGCGCCAGCCATTCGGCGTGGAGGGCGGAAAGGCTCTCCACCCAGTGCGCGCGCTGGCGCTGAGGCAGCGTCGCCAGCTGCCTCAGCGCCGGGCCGATCCCGGCGACAGCCGCGAGCCGTGGCTGGAACGTCCGCCCCGGCGCCTCCGGGTCGGCTGAGATGTGCACCAGCCGCTCGGCCGACCGGGCGGGGTCGATCAGCGTATAGCCCTGGGTCGCATTCTCGGTCAGCCGGGCGCCCAGCACCAGCAGCAGGTCGGCCCGCCGCGCGGCCTCGACCAGCTTCGGATTGGCCCCCAGCCCCAGCTCCCCGGCATAGTGGGGATGGGCATTGTCGAACCGGTCCTTGCGCCGCCAGCTCGTCACCACCGGCAGGCCCAGCCGCTCGGCGACATGGGCCGCCAGCGCGCTGTCCTCGGCCGTCCAGCCCGGCCCGCCCAGCATCAGCAGCGGATGCTCGGCCGCCGCGAGCAGCTCGCCAATCGCTGCCAGCGCCTCGGGCGGCATCGCCGGCAGCGCCGGCGGCCGGGGCGCGATCGCCGCCGCCTCGCTCGGCAGCGCCAGCCGGTCGTCGGGCAGCACCACCACGACAGGCCCCGGCCGCCCGGCCATCGCGCAGACCAGTGCGCTTGCCATCTGCTCGCCCACGCGCGCCGGGTCGCGCAGCGTCACCACGCGCTTGGCGATGCCGCCGAACATCTGGCCATAATGCAGTTCCTGGAAGGCCTCGCGGCCGATCATGTCGTCTCCAACCTGCCCCACCAGCAGCAGCATCGGGGTCGAGTCCTGCTGGGCGGTGTGCAGGCCGATGGCGGCGTGGGTGGCGCCGGGCCCGCGCGTCACCAGTGCGACGCCGGGCCGCCCCGTCAGCTTGCCGGCGGCTTCCGCCATGTTGGCGGCCGCCGCCTCGTGCCGGCATGTCACCAGCCGGATGCGGTCGGCGCGGTCGTGGAAGGCGTCGAGCAGCGGCAGATAGCTTTCGCCGGGCACGCAGAAGGCGTGGGTGATGCCGGCTTCGATCAGGCTGTCGGCGATGACGGTGGCGATCGTGGCGGCCATGGGCAGCCAGTCAAGCCGGCGGGCCCGGCCTTGTCAACCGCAGCCGGCTGCGATACCGCGCGCCCCTCGCGCCGGAGCGGTGGCCGAGTGGTCGAAGGCGCACGCCTGGAAAGTGTGTATACGGCAAAACCGTATCGAGGGTTCGAATCCCTCCCGCTCCGCCATCAACCCGTCTGATCTGCCCCCTTCTGGGTGGTCCATGGACTATCGTAGTCTGGACCGGGAAGGAGTGTTTGGATGGCTGGCAGGAGGCACAAGCCTGAGGAGATCATTGGGAAGCTGCGGGAGGCGGAGATCGTGC